>Ga0207709_10000003_pt1 | contig 1050072 bp, 893 predicted proteins | sample KBSM34metaG_FD_184397 | JGI IMG/M metagenome (GOLD analysis project Ga0207709, IMG submission 184397) | Miscanthus rhizosphere microbial communities from Kellogg Biological Station, Michigan, USA - KBS M3-4 metaG (SPAdes) (version 2) | ecosystem: Host-associated > Plants > Roots >... | reverse complement strand
CAACAAGAGCAGCAAGACATGACTTAAACCAAAAGATGTCTTAACAACCTTAAAAAATGGGTATACTCCAATCAGCTAATACGGAGCAAACGATCATCAGCAGCTATCAGCCAGCATACCTCACAGCCGCCCTTTATTTAACCACATTTTTAAGCGATACAAGCCCTTTGCAGACAACAAGAGCAGCAAGACATGACTTAAACCAAAAGATGTCTTAACAACCTTAAAAAATGGGTATACTCCAATCAGCTAATACGGAGCAAACGATCATCAGCAGCTATCAGCCAGCATACCTCACAGCGGCCCTTTATTTAACCACATTTTTAAGCGATACAAGCCCTTTGCAGACAACAAGAGCAGCCAAGACATGGCTCAAACCAAAAGATGTCTTAAAAACCTTAAAAAATGAGTATACTCCAATCAGCTAGTACGGAGCAAACGATCATCAACAGCTATACGTCAGCATGCATCACAGCCACCCTTTATCTAACCGCATTTTTAAGCGACACAAGCCCTTTGCAGACAACGAGAGCAGCAAGCATGGCTCAAACCAAAAGATGTCTTAAAAACCTTAAAAAATGGGTATACTCCAATCAGCTAGCACGGAGCAAACGATCATCAGCAGCTATACGTCAGCTTGTGTTGCCCCCCCACCCTTACGCTAACGATATTTTATAAGTGGTACAAGCGCTTCATGTGCAGCACCACCAGATTTACCACATGAAAAAACAGCCAGGAAATAATTAGAAAAGACAAAACAAACTATCCTGTAGCAAAATAACACCATCTAAATAAACAGAAAAATTACATCTATAAAACACAATTCAAATCATAAATTCCAAACAAAAGTGAAAACTACCGCAGAAACTTTAAACACAGAAACATCCAAACAATCTTACTTCTTGTTATCTTTGCTGTACTACATAATTCATTATATGCATAATTATTCCGCTGAAGACAGTTTATTTATACAGATCGAGATCAAGAAAATAAGAAAAGCCCGTAACAATGCCATTGCAGTTTTTATGGTATTTTTTCTTCTCTGCTTTGCTATCTCGTTATATGTTTTTTCGGACAGGTGGCTGGATACTCCAGACAAGTGGACTGTTTGCCATAGCCCCACCATATCTCTTTACACAATATTTCTATTCCCTACTATACTATTTACTGGATTAAGTTGGGCCTTGTCTATCAAAAACCAGAAATATATCAGTGCATTACAGCAGCTCGACAGCCATGACTTAGATATCTATCGACTGTACACAAGCATACTTCCTCAGCGATATGCAGCCATTGCGCCCTACATTTTCTGTAAAAATGAACTTATATTCTTTCCTCTTTTTGGAAGTAAAAAGATTCCAATCAATCAGATCAAACGCATAGAAACAAAATGTGTTCATAATTATCGCGACACATACAGCTACCACATCTATTTTTATAACGATGCTACAAAAATCTATCAGACAACAATGCACCAGATAGATGCCTTCGATTTTCTACAGAAACAGCTTCTGGAGGAAAATCCCAATCTAACGATCATCGCACGAAATCAGATACCCTCGTATTTGAGAACAAAAGACAAGCCTACACACTATTAATTTATTATATGGAAAGTTATTCGTCCAACAAAAGTTCATTTTTACAAACGGAGATAAGGAAAATCTGCAAAGTCCGCAATGCCATTATTGGACTATTTATAGCGATGTTTCTTTTTTGCTATGGCTTCTTCTTCTATGTTTTTTTGGATAAGTGGACAGCTGCTTCAGATAAACTGACATTTTTTTACAAGTCCCTCCCGCTCTTGAGTACATTATTCGTCTATTTCGGCGTATTATTCGGCGGGCTCAGTTGGGTCGTTTATTCCAAAAATCAAAAATTTATTATTGCCCTACGAGGTCTCAATAGTCGTGACCTTGCTATTTATCAGCGGTACACCCGAAGACTTGTCCGCATCTATGCAACTATTGCGCCGTACCTTTTTCAGGAGCATGAACTTGTATTTTTTCCTTTTTTTGGAAGTAAAAAAATTCCAATCAGCCAGATTCACCGTATAGAGACCAAGATTATACAGAATTATCGCGGCCCGAATAGTTTCCGCGTCTATTTTTACAATGAATTCACCAAGATTCATCAGGTGACAATGAACCAAAGAGGTGCATTCGATTTTCTACAGGAGCAGCTTTTAGAAGAAAACCCGAACCTCAACATCATTGCGAGAAACCATTAAACACCTCACACACAGTCTACATTTAAAAAGCAATCCTCCACCCTACCCTTCGAGATAGCGGCTATAATCTCCTGACTCGGCAACCAGCTTGATGATATGGTTACGCTCTTCGAGAAACCGCCTCATATAACCTGTAAGGAAAGACCATTCGGCAAACCGCCCCAAAGGCCCTAGGGGCGCCTTAAAATTAAACACATCCCGCATCAGCACCGTACCATCAACCTGCTCTTCGAAAAGATGCTGATGATCCATCGACTGAAATGCCCCCTGTATCATTTTGTCTTCGAAAAAATAGGGTTTTTCCATTTTTGCGATCCGCACCGTCAACGTTTGATATACACCCAGATGTTTTGCCCGCCACTGAACGGTCTGTCCGGCTTCGATCAGTCCACTGGTCACACCTGCGATCGCCTTCTCATTTGTCTTCCCAGTTGAATACATATGTAAGTCTATACTGCGGGCCAGATCAAAAACTATCCCTATTGGTGCATTAACAGTGGTGTCTAATACAATTGTTGGCATAAAATCTTGCTATCGATGAATTCGGAACAAATTTCGTAAAAAACACGAATTTCTTAGGAAAGAGTCTAACAATTATCTAATTTAACCCTCCAATCTAATATCAATAACAAGAAGGCTATGATCACATTGCTTCCATTTGAAGAAGCTGACTTTGACCGCTTCAAATCCTGGATCAAATCTCCAGAAGAACTCCTGCAGTTCGCAGGTCCATATTTTTCATTTCCAGTGACTGACGAACAATTAAAAAAGTATATTGACGATCCCAAACGCCGTCCCTATAAAATTGTCAGTACAGAAACACAAAACGTTATCGGGCATTGTGAATTGAACTTTGAAAGAAGTATACCACGATTATCCCGCATATTGATTGCTGACAATACCGAAAGAAATAAGGGCTATGGTAAGAAAACTATCAATGCGATGCTGAAATTGCTCTTTGTTGATAACACCTACGATCAAGCGGATTTAAACGTTTATGACTGGAACACGAACGCAATAAAATGTTATGAGGGTGTTGGATTTCAGATCAATGAAGGCGCCACAACTGAAACGTCAATCGGCAATGAAACCTGGAAGGGCCTGAATATGCAAATCACCAAATCAAACTGGCTAGCCAAAACACAATGAAGAAGAAAAGTTTTTTAAAAAAAGCCTTTATTACCCTGACCTTGGTCGCTGCTCTGCTCGGTTACTATGCCTGGCAGATCGAAACACATTGGGTCAAATTCGAACAGCTAAAACTCCCTATAAAAAACCTTCCTAGCAACCTTGAAGGGAAAACTCTCGTTCAGATTTCGGACATCCACATCGGTGACTATGTCAGTAAAGATTTTATCAAAAACAACTTCGCGAAAGTTGGTATAACACATCCGGACATTATTGTTTACACAGGTGATTTTGTTCGATTGGTCGACAATGCCCTGCCACTCCATGATCTCGACGAAGTCATGCAATTAGCACCAAAAGGAAAACTACAGACATTGGCCATCTTGGGAAATCATGATTATGGAAGAGCCTTTAAAGACAGTTCCGCAGCGGATTCAATCACTAGACTGCTAAAAAAGTATGATATTACTGTTTTAAGAAACGAAAGTGTGAATATAAATGGTCTACAGCTCTATGGTATGGATGACTATTGGGGAACAAACTTTGACCCTGTAAAAACTATGAAGAACTACAACCGTAACCAAGCGAGCCTTGTCCTCTGCCACAACCCCGATGTTGCTGATATGGATGTATGGAATGGCTATGAAGGGTGGATCTTATCAGGTCACACACATGCCGGGCAAGTACGGATCCCATTCTGGGGTTCACCCATTATCCCTGTCTCGAACAAAAACTACGATCAGGGTATTAAAAAACTTTCTGGAAACCGAACCCTTTACATCAACAGGGGCCTCGGTCATAGTATCCCCGTCCGCTTTAATGCACGACCAGAAATAACCATTTTCACCTTAACAAAGGACTAAGATCGGAGATACTGTCATGTTTAATGCTTCAATAAACACCATATGGAATTAAGTCAGGTATGGGTAAAAAGCAACCGCTATTGTTTGCCGATAGTCTTCCAGTCCATCCGATTCAAATCGACCGCCCAATACCGCAAAACTCGAATACCAGAAATCTGATATAATAAACATCTGACGTACAAAGCCCTTCAGAATGGCTATTGGTATATCCTGTCTAAACATTCCCAATTTGGAGTAGTGCTCAAAGAGGGAAATAAACTGCTCCTCACGTCGTGCAACAAGAGTCCGGTAGGCATCCCCAATAGCGGGTATCCAAGTACAGATCTCGACGAAATTGGCAAAAATAAACTTATACTTATTGATCAACAGATAAGAGCCCTCCGTAAATTCCTGCAATAACTCCTGAAATCTGGCATCTTTCTGATCAAATAAAACCACCATTTCATCATAGTCCCGCTGGAGCTGCTCAAAAATAGTAAAGATAATATCTTCTGTATGCTTGAAGTGATAATGGAGATTGCCAGCACTAATACCCATTTCCTGCGCAATCTGTCGTGTCGTAACGGTACGTATTCCTTCTCGATTATATACCCCTAACGCTGCCACTACAATTTTTTCTTTCGTATTCATGACACAAAATTAGAACAATTGTTCTAATTTTGTGTCATGAATGATAAATTAAGATAATATGAAAGACGAAAAGAAAGAAAGTTGGCTAAAAAATCAATATCTAGATCTAAAGCAGACGCTTATTCCGGCCCATCCAAATGATGGCCCCTGGAAAAAATTCGGCAAACAGACAGCTTTTTTTATGTTTTTAACGTTGATGGTATGCGGAGCAATAGCTATGTTGATCGCCATTTCCTTTGCGCATTAGTAAAGAATCTTTTTGACGGTATATTTATTTTTTATTGGTTATGCTGGTTCTTTATTCGATTTACACGGCTACAGCATTTTCCTATTCCATTTTTAAACAGCTGGCTTACGGACCTTGTCTTTGTCCCTATTATTGTTCATGTCGCATCTATTACGGGAAGCTTTCTATTCAATAAAGGAAAACCGCATGGATATCCATTGCACCAAATCTGGTTTATATCGGCTATTGTATCACTCTTGTTTGAGTACGTGATGCCTAGCTACACAGACTACAATACGGGGGATACCTATGACGTCATTGCCTATTTTATGGGAGGACTATTTTACTTTTTATTCCATCAACCCCGTTATATCAGAAAAAGTCCCGGTTGAACCAATCATGTGGTTTGCAGCCGAAATTAAACCACAGCCAATAAAAATACGTTCTGGAACAAAATAGAATATACGCTCAGAAAAGCTCCCGCCTAAAATCCCCCCAGAATATCTTAATGGTAAACAGACCTTCAATGGCAAAAAGTATAAACTATAATTGAATAATAGTGTTGATATTGTGATTAATTAGCAGATGTAGGTCACATGACAAGAATCAAAACCAAAAGAACATGTAGTAATGGGCACAGCTTCTATAAGAGTACAGATTGCCCAACATGTCCAATATGCGAAAAGGAAAAGAAACCTGAAGATGGTTTTCTAGCTCTTTTGGGTAGCCCCGCTAGAAATGCGCTATTAAACCATGGTATAGATCAACTTGAAAAGCTAACTCAGTACTCGGTGAAGGACCTACTGAAGCTCCATGGCCTTGGAAAGGCTTCCTTGCCGCTGTTAAGTCAGGCTTTAATGGAAAAGGGATTAAAATTTAAGGAGTAATTGTCCCAAGGATTTTTCTGTCAGATGATAACAAAAAATAAGCCCTCGATTGGCTTCCATATAGTTTCTCGCTACTTAGAAGTGCTTGAGGGCTTTATTATTCAACGCTTTTAACACAAGCGGAATCTTCGTTTACTAGTACTCGATCAAAACTTCAGTTACCTGAGCACCTTGTTTTGCGCTTTTGAATTTAAACTTAACTTTCTGATTCAGATTCAATTTCTGTCCAACAAGACGATCATTGAAATAAATAGATTGTTGAGTCTCATTATCTCTGATAAATCCATAGTTGGATTCGGTATTGTAATGGACAACTTTTCCAAAAGAATAGTCATCTTGGTGGTTCGAAGACATACTTGGACTCTCCCCTTCTTTCAATTTGATCGCAGGTCTGTCTGAGATATTCCCATGTTCATCAACATAAGCAAACAGTTCTTCCAAAGATTTTCCTTTGTCATTGTTTGTTTTGTTGAATTCTTTTTTCTCAATTTTTTGTTGTTTTTTGAGTAATTTCTTTTTTTCTCGTTCTTTTTTGTTAAATGTAATTTGGCTTTTGCTCATTCAATATGGATTAAAATAAAATGTTCCCGAGGAGATGTCGGACCTTTAGAGCTTCGTTGAAAAGATAAAAATGCGAGGTGTTCTAAGGAGATAATTGCAAAGGTACGAAAAAAATAGGAAAAATCAACGACATCCGATAATACATCTAACAGCCACCACAACCTAAATTCGGAGAAGCTCCGACTACCATGATAACAGACATATAGTCCACATAGCAACACAAAATTTGAGCGTTTTTATAAAACAAAAATATCTTTTGGACGTTATTTTGAAAAAACACTATGGAAGTAAAAAATATTGAAAGAGATGACCGAGGTAATTTCATTGCTGAGGTGGAAAATAATGAAGCTGGGATTTTGGAATATACCTGGCAGAGTGAGTACGAGTTTTCCATAGACCATACCGAGGTCTATGACGAATATAAAGGGATGAGTGTCGGTAAAAAGCTTGTTCTTGAGGCCGTAGATTATGCCCGGAAAAACGATGCCAAGATTGTTCCGAACTGTCCTTATGCAAAATCAATTTTTGACAAAACAATTGCCTTTCAGGACGTACTAGCATAAAAAAACCATTTTATCACTGGGACAAAATGGTTTTTATTTTTGACAACTGTATTAGACTAAGCTACAATATTGATTATTTTCCCTTTTACAAAAATAATCTTCTTAATTGGCTTACCGTCCAGGTGTCTCTGTACATCTGCATGTGTCTTGATCGTTTCTTCAACAGTTTGTTGATCTAAATCCAATGCAAGTGATAAATTGAACTTCATTTTACCATTGAAAGAGACCGGATATGCAAATTCAGACTCGACTAGATATTCTGGTTTGAACGTAGGATAAGTTGCCTGAGAAAGTGTACCTGCCTCATGCCCCAATAAGTTCCACAATTCCTCCGTAATATGTGGTGCATAAGATTGAAGAACGATAACAAGTTGCTCCAATATCTGGCGTTTATTACATTTCAAATCGGTCAATTCATTCACACAGATCATAAAGGCCGAAACAGAAGTGTTGAACGAGAAACGCTCGATATCATCTTCCACTTTCTTAATAATCTTATGTAAAGCTTTAAACTCGGCTTTTGAAGGCTCTTCATCCGATACATTAAAATTACCTTCGGCATCGTGAAACAGGCGCCATACTTTCTTTAGAAACTTGTAAACACCTTCGATACCATTCGTATTCCATGGTTTGGCTTGCTCCAATGGTCCCAAAAACATTTCGTAAATACGTAAGGTATCAGCGCCGTAAGTTTCAATGATATCATCTGGATTAACGACATTGAATTTCGACTTGGACATTTTCTCCACTTCACTACCACAGATGTATTTGCCGTTTTCCAAAACAAATTCAGCGTTCGCAAAATCAGGTCTGAAATTTTTGAATTTTTCTAAATCCAAAACATCATTTGATACGATATTAACATCTACATGCAAAGGAATTGTATTGTAATCATTTCTCAAGCCATAGGACACAAATTGATTAGTTCCTCTGCCGTCTTCATCGAGTACACGGTAGACAAAATTTGAACGTCCTTGAATCATACCTTGATTGATCAATTTTCGGAATGGTTCTTCCTCATTATGATAGCCAAGATCTTTTAAAAACTTATTCCAAAAACGTGAATATAACAAGTGACCTGTAGCATGTTCTGAACCACCAATATATAAATCAACAGCTTTCCAGTAATCAACAGCTTCTTTTGAAGCAAAGTTACCCTCATTCTTTGGATCCATGTATCTGAACCAATACCATGAAGAGCCTGCCCAACCTGGCATTGTACTCAACTCATATTCATATTGATCCTCATATTTCCAGTCTTTAGCACGCCCTAAAGGAGGTTCTCCAGACTCTGTTGGCAAGTATTTATCAACCTCAGGCAATAATAAAGGTAGTTCTTCTTCTTTAATAAGATATGGTAGACCATTTTTAAAGTAGACTGGTACAGGTTCGCCCCAATAACGTTGACGACCAAAAATCGCATCGCGCATACGGAAGTTGATCTTCGCTTTACCTAATTTCAATTCTTCCAGCTTCGCAATCAGCGCAGGCACAGCCTCCTGATAGGTCATACCGTTAATAAAATCAGAATTGATGTATTTTCCATCCTTATTCGGATCAGCCTCTTCTTCAATCTGCTGAGTATCCGAAATCGGAATAATTTCTAAATTAAAATGCTTAGCAAAAACATAATCACGTTGATCGCCACTAGGTACAGCCATAACCGCTCCTGTTCCATATCCTGCCAAAACATAATCTGCAATCCAGATCTGCACATCACGGCCTGAAATAGGATGTTTAGCAAATGAACCTGTAAAGGCTCCCGATACTGTTTTGGTATCGGCCATACGATCTAGTTCAGATTTTTTTGATGTTTTCTCAATATAAGCTTCAACTTCAGCTTTTTGTTCGGCTGTCGTCAACGATGCAACCAACTCATGTTCAGGCGCTAAAACGACAAATGAAACACCGAAAATAGTATCCACACGGGTTGTAAAAACTTCAATAGCAGCACGCAACTGTGGAACTGGGAATTTGACAGAAGCACCAACGGATTTTCCGATCCAGTTACGTTGCATTTCTACCAAGGGCTCTGGCCAATCAATGCTATCCAAACCTTTTAACAGGCGATCAGCATAGGCGGTGATACGCATTGACCATTGCATCATCTTCTTTTGCTCCACAGGATAGCCACCACGTTCAGACACGCCGTTAATCACCTCATCATTAGCCAATACTGTCCCTAAAGCAGCACACCAGTTGACTGTGCTCTCACGTAGATAAGCAATACGATACTTTAACAACTCACGTTGTTGTTTTTCTTCATCAAAAGATTTCCATTCTTCCGAAGCGAATTCTAATACATCTTCGTCAGAAACAGCCTGAACAGCAGCAGAACCATTTGTAGAAAATTTCTTAATCAATGTGTCAATGGGTTCAGCTTTATCCGTTTCTTTATTATACCAAGAACCGAATGATTTCATAAAAATCCACTGCGTCCATTTATAATATTCAGGGTCAGAAGTCCGAACTTCTCTACTCCAATCATAAGAGAAACCGATATTGTCCATCTGCTCGCGGTAACGATTGATATTTGCCTCGGTTGTAACAGCAGGATGTTGACCCGTTTGGATCGCATATTGCTCTGCAGGAAGTCCAAAGGAATCATAACCCATTGGATGCAGTACATTGAAGCCTTTCAGTCGTTTATATCTTGAAAAGATATCCGAAGCAATATATCCGAGTGGATGACCAACATGTAGTCCTGCCCCAGATGGATAAGGAAACATATCCAACACATAGTATTTTGGCTTCTGATGCGCATCTGATGTTTTATATGTTTGATGATCCGCCCAAAACTTCTGCCACTTTTTCTCTAATGATTTGTGATTATACTCCATTTTTGTTCGTAAGGAATTTTTATGACTTGCGAAATTACGATTTTAATACTGAAATGTGATAAAAGTTTTGTAGTTTGAACAATAAATTCTAGTATTGAAAAGTTATTTAAACATAGGTAGAAAACTAAATTCGAATTGATTTTTATCAAAGTAATTACAAGATAAATTCGAAATCTTCCGCTCAATTAGTTACTTTCGCAAATAAATTTTTGCTTATTATGTCAGAATACGAATTAAGCACACAAAAAAGAAAAACAAAGTCTGTATATGTATCCACAGTTATCAGTATAGCACTGGTGCTATTGGTAACAGGTATGTTAGGCTTATTATTGGTGCACGCTAAAAATCTTTCAAAGTACGTTAAAGAAAACATTGTCCTGAATGTCATTGTAAATGATGGCACCAGTGAAGGCGATGTGCTTTCTTTGCAAAAAGATCTTGAAAAAGACCCTTATGTCCTTCGCTCAGTGTATATCAGCAAAGAAATTGCTGCCAAAAACCTGAAAGAAGATCTTGGCGAAGATTTTGTACAGTACCTTGGGCACAACCCATTATTGCCATCATTGGATGTCTATATGAAGGAGAATTATGCCAATACGGATAGCATCAAGACTTTCATCGAAAAAATCTCTAAAAACAATAAAATAAAAGAGGTTGTCTATCAGGAATCATTGATTGATATGGTCAATAAAAACGTACGTATCATCGGTATGATTGTTTTGGCCTTTGCTGTTATTTTATTGATCATCGCTGTGGCCTTAATTAACAATACCATACGTTTGGCTATTTACTCGCAGCGTTTCTTAATTAAAAGCATGCAATTAATTGGTGCAACCAAAAACTTTATTCGTAAACCTTTTATCACTTATGGTATTATCCATGGTTTATTAGGTTCGCTGATTGCGATTCTACTATTGATATTGACGCTCAAATTAGCACAACAACAAATACCTGAATTGGTCTTTTTACGCAACTGGTTTGAGTTTGCGATCATCTTCTTAGGTGTCATCTGCATCGGAATTTTAATCTCAGGGCTTAGTACCTACTTCGCGGTAACGAAATATTTAAAAGCTCAATCTAACGACTTATATAGATAAAAATGGCTCAAATAAAGAAATCTACGGAATCTGTAAATAAAGGTTCCTTCGTATTTTCAAAATTAAATTATCAGCTTTTTATAGCTAGCTTGGTTCTTGTAGTCATTGGCTTTGCGCTGATGTCTGGTGAAACTGATATCTATAGTTTTACCAAAATCACTTTAGCGCCAATTGTAGTCGTCCTCGGCTTTGCATTGGGATTTGTAGCGATCCTGTATCGCCCCAAAACAACTAAAACTGAAGAATAATCTTATTAAAAACTGATGTCTATTATTGAAGCTATAATCCTTGCTATCATCGAAGGATTAACGGAGTTTTTGCCTGTCTCCTCTACAGGTCATATGATTATAGCAACTGCACTGATGGGTATTCAACCCTCAGCCTTTGTTAAATTATTTACGATTGTCATTCAATTGGGAACGATTTTATCAGTTCTAGTCTTATATTACAAGCGATTCTTTAAATCGCTTTCATTTTACTATAAGTTGGTGATCGCTGCTATTCCTGCATCGGTACTTGGATTACTTTTCAACGATTTTATCGATTCACTTTTGGAAAGCCCACTGATGGTTGCGATTATGCTGGTAATCGGCGGTGTTGTTCTGCTCTTTGTCGACAAATGGTTTAATAAACCTACTGTTGAAGATTCAGACAACGTCTCGTACAAGCAGGCCTTTATGATCGGTGTATACCAATGTCTGGCTTTGATCCCCGGCACATCCAGATCTGCTAGTACCATCATCGGTGGTATGGCCGAAAAATTAACACGTAAAGCAGCCGCAGAATTTTCATTTTTTCTGGCTTTGCCGATGATGTTTGGCGCTTCAGCTGTTAAACTCTTGAAATTCTTCAAAGAAGGAAATACATTTACAGGCGAAGAGCTTAATCTTCTTATTGTAGGTAACCTCATTGGTTTTGTTGTCGCAATTGTTGCAATCAAATCTTTTATTGGATTTTTAACCAAATATGGTTTTAAGGCCTTCGGATGGTATAGAATAGTTGTTGGGGTTGTTATTCTCGTACTACTTCTTTCGGGGCATAGTTTACAAATTATCTAATTTTTTTTCATGGAAAACATAGAGGTTGGTGAAAATTCAGCAAGGTTTAATTTTGCTGAAGGTGAAATGTTGTTGATTGATAAACCTTTAACATGGACAAGTTTCGACGTTGTTGGGAAAGTCAGAAACTCACTGAAACCATTAAAATTAAAAGTTGGCCATGCAGGCACATTGGATCCCTTAGCAACGGGATTGCTAATTGTCTGCACTGGTAAGTTGACAAAAAAGATCGACAGCTATCAGGCTGAAGACAAAGAATATACAGGTACAATTACATTGGGCGGAACCACTCCCTCCTATGACCTAGAAACCGAAATTGATGAGCTATTCCCTATCGATCATATTACCGAACAGATGATCTTTGATGCGGCAAAGACCTTTGAAGGCGACATACAACAGTTTCCTCCAGCGCATTCTGCCATAAAGATCAATGGTGAACGTGTCTATGCAAAAGCTCGTCGTGGTGAAGAGGTTGAAATAAAATCCCGCCAGGTACGAATCAATCGCTTTGAAATTGAGAAGATTGAACTTCCGAATGTGTATTTTCGCATTTCTTGCTCAAAAGGCACCTACATCAGATCATTAGCATACGACTTTGGAAAAGTATTACATAGTGGATCCCATTTAAGTTCCTTAAGACGTACCAAAAGTGGTGATTATACGATTGAAAACGCTTGGAATCTTGAACAGCTTATCGCCGAAATAAAAGGTCATAAGGAAATCATTAAATAAACCCATCGGTGCACTTTATTGATTCTTTATCTTATTTTTGCAAAAAATCCAATAAATGAAAATCTACAGAAGTTTAGAAGATTTCTCCCCCGTTGAAAATGCAGTAGTTACCATTGGTACTTTTGATGGTGTTCATATTGGCCATCAAAAAATATTAGTCCACTTAAAAGAGGCTGCTCAAAAAATTAACGGCGAAACCATAATACTTACTTTTTTCCCTCATCCACGGTTAATTATTAATCCAGATGATGATAGTTTACGTTTAATAAATGATATTGAGGAAAAAGTAAGCCAACTCAGCAAGGTTGGTATTGACCATCTTATCATTATCCCCTTCTCCCGAGATTTTTCCAATCAAACTCCTGAAGAATATATTAGCAATGTGCTTGTAGGTAAATTGGGTACCAAAAAAATCGTTATCGGATATGATCACCATTTTGGAAAAGATCGCAAGGGTACATTAGGCGATCTGGAACAGTTTGCGTCCATATTCGACTATAGTGTAGATGAGATCCCAGAACAGGATATCAATGATATCGCAGTCTCTTCCACACGTGTGCGTGAGGCACTCATTAAAGGTGATATCAAAACAGCCAACCTATATTTAGGTTATCCTTTTGAGTTAACGGGAACCGTGATCCGAGGGGATCAAATCGGGCGTACCATCGGATTTCCTACAGCCAATCTACAAGTGCATGAACCACATAAATTAATTCCTGCTTATGGTATATACGCAGTAGAGGTTTATATATACAATCACATCCAGAATATTACTACAGGCGAGTATAAAGAAGAGAATCCTATTTCTATCGCTAAAGGTATGGGCTATATTGGTACAAGGCCTACGGTTGACGGAATGAATCGTGCGATTGAAATCAGTCTATTTGATTTTGATCAGGATATCTACGGCAAGACACTTCGGGTTAAATTCCTGCACTTTATCCGTCATGATGAACGTTTTGACTCACTAGAGGAAATGAAAGCGCAAATCAAAGCAGATGAGATAGAAATAAGAAGTCTTATTGGATAATAACCTAAGGGCGCAGTTAAAAAGAAGAGGCGGGAATTCCCGCCTCTTCTTTTTTTATACCTATCTTATTCTTTGTATCCTCATTGCTCCCACATCATCTTATTTATTGGCCCTTACGCCCCTTTTAATCGGTCACGCTTTAGTCTCTCAGCATTATTATACCAGAAATGAGCAAAATACCAGCTGTAGTTTTTTTAGACTAGAAGTGCTTCGATGCCAAGTCGGTAACTATCTAACCCAAAACCACAGATTACCCCCTTACAGTTTTTAGCCAAAAAGGAATGATGCCGAAATTCCTCCCGTTGATGAACATTGCTAATATGAACTTCAATAACCGGAGTCTGAACAGCAGCAATAGCGTCTCCAATGGCAATAGATGTATGGGTATATGCTCCAGCGTTCATGACGATACCATCATACTCGAAACCGACCTCATGAATTTTATCAATTAACTTTCCCTCAGAATTACTCTGATAATACTCCAATTGAACTGCAGAAAAACGTGTCTTTAATTCCTCAAAATAACTCAAGAAATCTTGACTTCCATAGATTGACTTTTCCCTAACACCCAATAGATTTAAGTTTGGGCCATTTAATACAAGGATTTTTTTCATCGGTATTTAGTGATTGATTCAATATTATCTATTCGATTATGCCTTCAAACTACCTCAGTAGCATCGGTTACATTTTAAACGATATTAAAATGAATATATTAACAAAAAACATCATGATTATACATTCCTTTATACGGCCTGAATAATCATGATGTTTTCATAAGCTGTAATGCTCAAATATATAAAAACTTCCTATAAATCATTATAGATCGCTCTAAAGCTTGAACGAAGTCCAAATGTGACCACCCCCGATTTATTCACGACAGGTGTGTCGTACTGTGCTTTAGCATAACGTTGCATGTACCCCAATTCTAAACGAAGGTTATATTTAGGATTTAGTACATATGCTGCTTTCGCATCCGCATAATAGATATTATTTTTTATACCTTGCGCGATATGGTTTCCATACATATTTGGGATGGTATTATACGATTGAAAGATATTTCCGCCCATATTAGTTCCATCAGGCAGATCCAATCCGTTTTGTGTATACATTCCCTGTAATGAAAAGTCCCATCTGTCCCAAGCATAGTTTACGAGACCAACCAACTCCCTAAAGTTAGCACCTTTTGGGTGCGCCAATGGTTCGGCATTGTTGCTATAATTTGAATAGGATTTAAAGTGTGCATACGTATAAGGTCTAGCCGTATTATACTCTGCAAGGAAGTTTAGGTTTTTGACACCAAACATATCATAGCCCCTTACCCCTAACTGCGCACCCCACTTGTTATGTGCATAACCATTACCCGCAAAAAATTCCTTGGCCGTAAATTCTCCTAATAAAAACTGACCATAAACCGTCAGGTTATAAGGTAATTTATACTTTGAAGTGGCCCCCAAGAACATTTTATCCGGTGAAGATCGACTATTACTTTCAACGGGACGTATAAAGATAATCGGACTTATATAACTGAAGTCAAATCCTCTTCTTCCAGCGTCATCCTGGGCTGCCCAAACAACAGACTGGAAAAACCCAACAGATAATTTATTGGTCACATTCCAATCCAAATATTGGAATGCTCCCCATTTCTTGCCGTCCCCCAGACGCTCATAATTTTGTCCTTCCACTGAATAATCCCCAGTCATATTTCTTCTAGGATGTGTCGGATCATTCATATAAGCCCAAATGGATGTATACTGCACATTGCCGATCGTACCGGTCAACTTCAGATGCGCATAATTAGATGAAAAGTCAGAAAGCAGCATCGAGCGGTAACCATCTCCAATAAAGTTTTTATCGTACGCTATAGTCGCTTGAATATACTTGTGCGCATCGTAGGTCATACTTGCAGTCGCATACATCCAGTCCATTTTATTTTTCGACTGAAATTTGGTATTTCCCTGACCGGGAATTACTTTATTAGCGACAATATAATCGTCCAAATACTTTGGAAAAACAGCTTGGCTTTCAAAGGCCGATGAATTAAAGGTGAATTTATTACCCACATTCAATCCCACTTGAAATCCTCTGCCATTCATCCATGTACGACGTTTATCACCCTGCATATCTTTTCCAATATACATATCCGGCAAAAAGTCCGCATAGAACGTGTAATCGTCTTTTTCGACTTGAACCAAATGTTCATTAAAGATCTTACGCATGAACCAATTTGAGGAGGAAACCGGTTTATTGGATTGAATCGAGTCAAATTTGGCCAACAACAAAGAATCCTTGATGACGAATGGTTTAGCTGTTGTGTGCATTCTCGTCTCGGTAGAATAAACGACATCGTTCATTTTCTGATAGAAATGATACGAATAAGGCTGACTTTTAATTTGTCCAAAACCTGCGAACGAGACACCTACCCCGATGCCTGCCAGCACAATTCGAAGTAAATTATTTTTTTTTGATATATTAAGCCCCATAAAATTATTTCAAAGATTATTTCTTCTAGCAAAATGCATTCCTAACTGCAAATTAACCGAATAAAAATGACTTTATTAACATGCGTAGTCAATTTTATAATGCTAAATCGTATTTGCTGTTCGTTATATTCAAAAATATTTATATCTTGCATCCTAGTAAATAACCTTGTATAACAAAAAATCAGCCCTAATAAGCATGAAACGCAGAACATTTATCCAAAACGCAACCTTATTGACAGCAGGTGCATTTGCAAGCAAATTTTCTTTTGCTCAGGAACATTCTTTTCCTACTGTACGCACAGCCAAAGAAAAACGGCTTTTTTCAAGTAAAGTAATTGAAGATGCCATTACAGAGTTTCAAAAAAATGTCAAAAACAAGGAACTGACCTGGTTATTTAACAACTGCTTTCCAAATACATTGGATACGACTGTATTCCCGTATGTTCAAAATGGCAGAAACTATACCTACGTTATTACAGGGGATATAGATGCAATGTGGCTACGTGACAGTAGCGCACAGGTATGGCCCTATCTTCCTTTCATGAAAAAAGATAAAAAATTGCAGGATCTCATTGTCGGCTTAATACAAAAACAAAGTAAATGCATCAACATTGATCCTTATGCGAATGCTTTTTATAATGACCCAACAAAAAAAGGTGAATGGTTCAGTGACCACACAAGCATGAAACCCGGAATCCACGAACGAAAATGGGAAATTGATTCGCTATGTTATCCTATTCGACTGGCTTACCATTACTGGAAGGAAACAAATGACAGTAGTCCATTTAACGAGGAATGGCTAGATGCCCAACATAAGATCTATCAAACTTTTGTTGAACAGCAACGTAAAGATAATTTAGGACCCTATAAATTTGAGCGTACCACGGCAAGGGGTTCAGACACACTACAAGTAGATGGTTATGGCTATCCTGTAAATTCGGTAGGTTTGATCTGCTCAAGCTTTAGACCTTCGGATGACTCGACTATTTTTTCTTTCCTGATTCCTTCCAACCTATTTGCGGTTGTCAGTTTGAGACAATCAGCAGAAATTCTTAAAAAGGTTAAAAACGAACAGACGCTTTCTGCAAAAATGGAATCACTAGCGAATGAAGTTGAGGCTGCCGTCAATAAATATGGAATTATAGATCATCCAACCCTGGGAAGAATATATGCGTTCGAAGTAGATGGTTATTCAAGCCATCTCATGATGGATGACGCAAATATCCCTAGTTTATTAGCTCTGCCCTATTTAGGTGCAGTCAATCTCAATGACGAAGTCTATCAGCGTACACGTAATTTTGTTCTGTCCGACAAAAACCCATTCTTCTTTAAAGGTACAGCAGCCGAAGGTATCGGGGGGCCACATATTGGCCGCGATATGATTTGGCCAATGTCCATTATTATGCGCGCACAGACTTCGACAAATGATGAGGAGATCCGCAATTGCATCAAAACTTTAGTTAGTACGCATGGTGGTACAGGTTTTATGCATGAATCCTTCCATAAGAATGATCCGAAAAAATTCACCAGACATTGGTTTGCCTGGACCAATACATTATTTGGCGAATTAATTTGGAAAATATATAAAGAGAAACCATCTTTGCTTCAGTAAAACTGAATCTTATAACGCAATGTTATAGGTGGATGTAACTTATAGCATTGCGTTATGGATAATACACTGACTTCTGGTCCTATTGGAATTTTCGACTCCGGCTATGGCGGCCTTTCTGTATTTAAGGAAATTCAGCAGCTCCTTCCTCAATATGATTATATTTATTTGGGTGACAATGCACGTGTCCCCTATGGCACCCGGTCGTTTGAGACCGTATATAATTACACCAAGCAATGTGTATTTAAATTGTTTGATTTAGGATGTAATCTCGTTATCTTAGCCTGTAACACAGCCTCGGCAAAGGCGTTGAGAACAATTCAACAAAACGATCTTCCCCCTGGAAAAAAAGTGCTTGGGGTCATCAGACCAACAACTGAAATCATCCATAATTATACGAAAACAAACAAGATCGGTATCCTCGCAACAACTGGAACAGTAAAATCTGAATCCTATAAGATCGAGATACATAAATTTAATCCGGAAATTGAGGTTTTTCAACACGATTGCCCTTTTTGGGTTCCTCTGGTTGAAAATAATGAGATCAATACAGAGGGGGCGCATTATTTTGTCCAAAAAGATATCCATGAACTGTTACAGAAATCCGATCAAATAGATACCATTGTATTGGCATGTACGCATTACCCCTTATTATTACCTGTGATCGAAAAATACGTCCCAAAAAATGTCAATATTATTTCCCAAGGACCTATCGTTGCGCAAAGTCTACAGGAATACCTTCACCGTCATACGGAAATAGAAACATACTGTTCAAAAAATAGTCAGTTGGCATTCTATACCACAGACGATCCCAGGGATTTTGAAAGCAAAGCAAAAATATTCTTCGGAAAACATGTAGATGCCAGTCATATCAGTGTTTAAAAATAAAAAGCTGCGAATTTTTAAAACTTTTGTCGTTTACTTTTCGTTATTCTAGGTAAAGGAGCGTACAATGAAAAAGAATTATGTAACAATTGCATACAATCAAGAGACACAGCATTGTGAGTCAAAAGAGTTTTCGACTTTCCAGGAAAGTGCGGACTATTTTAAGACTTTTGAAACATCTGCTCAACCAAATTATATTCCGGTATGTGTCTATAATTTAAGCACAAATGCACTTTTAGAAGTTAGCGATTATTATGTCAATAAAGACAAAGAATTACAACAGATACTGACTCACTGTCTGAACACCCCCTAATTTCCCCTTAAAAATACCCAGCAAAAATAGATGAAATTATTATCCCGCCTCTCCTTTCTTAGGCTTATGGCCGGATGTCGATAAATTTATTACATTATATCGGGCAGCATTTCATTAATTTTTAATATCTTCAAACGAACAATCAGACCAAAAAAACAAGTCATTAATAATGAAAAACAAACTGACAATAAGCCTTTTAACGATATCACTTGGCTTGACCGCCTGCAATTCCAATCATGCAAATTCAAACTCCGGTTCAGATAGCACTGCTAACCCTACGGATACCACAAGCTATCCACCGGTAGAAACGCAAAAAGCAAATTCGGACTACAAACCTGCATTTGCTGGGCAGACCAGAATTGCCGGTGCTAAAACGACTACAGCTTTCGAGGGTAAAGTTATAGCTGAGGGACTAAAGTCTCCTTGGGGTATTGTAGCGCTACCAGATGGCAGACTGCTAATCACAGAGAAAGAGGGCGATATGCGTATTGCAAGTGCTGATGGCAAATTAAGCGAACCAATCAAAGGTATACCTGCAGTCAATACAAGTGGTCAAGGTGGTTTACTCGGATTGAGGCTCGATCCGAATTTTAGCTCCAACCGTATGGTCTACTGGGTATTCGCGGACAACACCCCAGCAGGAACGTTAACGGCTGTTGCTAAAGGCAAGCTCTCTGCTGATGAAAAATCATTTGAAGAGGCTAAGGTTATCTATCAAGCTACTCCTGCTCATAAAGGTAATCTCCATTACGGGGGACGTATCGTTTTTGACAAAGAAGGAAATATTGTTTTTAGTACCGGAGAACGTTCCGATTTAGAGACAAGACCCTTGGCTCAGGATCTGAATGCTGCCCTGGGTAAGATTTTGCGCATTACAAAAGATGGACAACCTGCATCGGGCAACCCATTTATCGGAAAAGCAAATGCACGACCAGAAATCTACAGTTATGGACATCGTAATCCGCAGGGGCTTGCTTTCCATCCTGAAACTGGTGATTTATGGGAAACTGAGTTTGGTCCACGTGGTGGGGATGAGCTTAACAAAATCCAGGCAGGCATCAACTATGGCTGGCCAACCATAACTTACGGAATTGAATATAAAGGGGATAAAGTTGGCGCAGGAATACAGCAAAAAGAAGGACTTGAACAACCAGTTTATTATTGGGACCCTGTGCTCTCTCCAAGTGGAATTACATTCTATACTGGACAAAACATTCCTGAATGGAAAAACAACCTCTTTATTTGCGGTTTAAGTAGCACGCATATTGCCAGAATTATTTTGAAAGATAATAAGGTTGTTGGCGAAGAACGTCTATTAGGCAGTGAAGGACAGCGGTTCAGAGATATTACACAAGGGCCGGATGGTGCCTTATATGCCATTACTGATCTTGGCAGACTATATAAAATAGATAAAAAGTAAATAAAAAAACAGCGATGTCCGAAAAGGTCAGACATCGCTGTTTTTTTATTCGTATCCCCTACAATTTTTCTTCAAACATCGACTAAGCTGTGGGTCGTCTTTACTTTTGGAAAGCTTCCTCAATGATGCTTTCAGGGAATTTAGCCATTAACCCTTTAGTTGAAACTCGCGTTTTCCTCTATTTTCTCAATTTTATTACTCCCATTACAAAATACTAAATCACAAAAAGTCACTGGGCACAATCTAAAGTTTGGCTCGATTATTGATCTAATATAATCGAAACAATAAAATATTATATGGTAAAAAAAGAAAAAATGAAAAAATTATTAGAAATTAACCCCTTATCATTCTATGTGACCAACTGGGGATTTGTCAACAACACCGAACCAAAAAGAACGCGCAAAACCAACCAACCCTCTCCGAAAAATTAAGCGTTCTCCTCCAAACAATTTCAATCAAATTTATTAAAATCATCTGCTGATATCCTCCATACGGATATTAAGTAAGAGATTTATTCTTTTACTTATTCCGTAATTAGAGGATATCAAATTATGCAAAATAAATTGCCAATAAAATCACAATAACGATACAGGCTATCATGATGTATTTATTCAATTGGCTATTTTTCTCTCCTTCATCACTTTTATAGTGATAATCACGTTTATTCGGCAAATTCATAAGTCTGTTTTTATTAATGATGAAGTTACGGACTTTTTTCCATATTATTCATGATGATAAGGTTCACCTTTCATAATTGAAAACGCCCGATAGAGTTGTTCTGTAAAGAATAAACGGATCATCTGATGCGAAAATGTCATTTTTGACAAGGACATTTTGGAACTGGCACGGTCATAGATCTTTTGATCAAACCCGTATGGACCACCAATAATAAATACCATATGTTGCACACTATTGATCATCATTTTCTCCAAATAAGCAGAAAAATCCAAAGAGCGAAACTCTTTACCAAACTCATCCAATAGTATGACCATATCCTGTGGCTGTAATTGTTTTAAAATCAATCCGGCCTCTTTGTCTTTCTGCTGCTCCTCAGAAAGACTTTTGCTATTTTTAATGTCCGGTATCACAACGATATTAAAGTTGACATAGAACTTTAGTCTTTTGATGTATTTGTCGATTCCTTCGATCAAGTATTTATCATCTGTCTTTCCAATACAAAGTAACGTTATTTTCATAGTATCAATCAAGTTCCCAAAGTTCCGATTTTATTTAAAATATACGTAAACAAAAAGCCACAAAACAATAAACAAAGATATTCGTTTAGTTATAGAACATTTATTTTCGCAACATATGCACAAAAACCAAATTTTAGTATGAAAAAAATTAAATCAATCTTTCTTATTGCCTTAAGTTTAATTAGCTTTCGAAGTTTCAGCCAGGAAGCTCCTACGGACACCACTAAAACATGGACAATCAAAGGTGAAAACACTTTTTTGATCAACCAGAGTTCCTTCTCCAATTGGGCCGCAGGGGGTGTCAATTCATTTTCGGGAAATCTTACATTAAATTATGATTTCAATTATAAGAAAGACAAATGGTCTTGGGATAACAAAGTATTAGCTGCCTATGGTTTAACTTTCCAAAAGGAATCGGACTGGCGCAAAAATGATGATAGATTAGTATTGAATAGCTTACTGGGACATAAAGCCTCAGAATATTGGCTGTATACCTTTTTTCTGAACTTTAACACACAATTTGCGGATGGATTTGATTATACCAAAACTCCCAAAGAGCGTATTTCGCGATTCCTAGCCCCAGCGTATTTAAGCTTTGGACCAGGTTTTGCCTACAAAAAATCTGACAACTTGAGATTTAATCTTTCACCTGCGGCAGTAAGATTCGTTTTTGTCAATGACACCCTCCTTTCTACGAGATACGGACTGGATGCGGGTAAAAAAGTAAGAACTGAATTCGGCGCATCTTTTGATGCCTATTATAAAGTAAACCTAATGGAGAATGTTTCCTTTGAAAATATCTTAAAACTTTATTCAAATTATCTGGATAAACCGCAGAATATTGACATAGACTATACCGCAAATCTCTTCATGAAGGTCAATAAGTTTATCACTGTAAACGCAGGGGTACAGATGATTTACGATGATAATACAGCTATTCCTGTTATCAAAGAAGGAAAAGAAATCGGAAAAAGGAACTCTGCTTTGCAGATCAGACAGATCGTCGGCGCTGGGGTGACTTATAAATTCTAGTTGCCTCAAGTAAAAATATACAACAATTCGTAGAAGATAACGAAGATAGCTACGATGGTTGATTAAACCTAGGTCAAAAAAAAGCCGAAATATGATATTTCGGCTTTTCCATTTATGGATACTGATGTAAAATTACAGATTAAAAAGGTGCATCGTCAGGCATATCATTCATGCGGGAAGGCATAGTAATGCCTCCGCTAAAGCCTGCTCCACCGAAGTCTTCACCAAAATTTGGTGATGGATTCAATGCCGAGGCAGAAAATGTGGTTGGAGCATCTCCAAAACCATCACCGCCACCCATTCCAGAAAACTCGTCTTCAAGATCGACAAATTTAACGAATTTACCTACGAAACGAAGTGGTACGATCCCTGTTTCACCATTACGGTGCTTGGCGATAATAACTTCACCGACACCAGCTGTTGGGCGTCCCTCTTCATCTTCAGTCAAACCATAATACTCTGGTCTATATAAGAAAAGTACCATATCGGCATCCTGCTCGATAGATCCTGATTCACGCAAATCCGATAGCATCGGCCTTTTACTATTTCCTGGTCTCGACTCCACGGCACGGCTTAACTGCGATAATGCCAGTACCGGAATGCTCAATTCTTTCGCAACGGACTTCAAAGCACGGGAAATACTACCGATTTCTTGCTCACGGTTACCACCGCCCTTGCCTTCAGCTTTACCATGCATCAATTGCAAGTAATCGACAATCACCATCTGGATATCATACTGTGCTTTCAGACGACGGCATTTTGCTCTAAATTCAAATACGTTCAATGCAGGAGTATCATCAATAATGATCGGTGCCTCCGTCAATCGACCGATACGTGAATGCAATTGCTGCCATTCGTGATCGGCAAGATTTCCTTTTTTCAGTTTCTCTTGTTCAATTTCAGTTTCACCAGCGATAAGACGATTAACCAACTGAACAGAGGACATCTCCAGCGAGAATACCGCAACAGCCTTACCATGTTCAACAGCAGCATTTCGTGCTACAGACAATACAAATGCTGTTTTACCCATGGCTGGACGGGCGGCGATAATCACTAAGTCAGAAGGCTGCCAACCGGAAGTCATGCGATCGAGTGCAGTTAAACCCGACGGCACACCTGTCAGACCATCTGTACGATCACGCAACATCTCAAGATTGGATATTGCTTCACGCATAATGTCATCCATCTTCCGCGAATCTCTTCTCAAGTTATTTTGTGCAATATCAAACAAGCTCTTCTCGGCATGATCCAAGAGATCAAAAATATCCGATGTTTCATCATATGAACTATTGATAATCTCAGTAGACACTTTGATCAGCTCCCTTTGAATATATTTTTGTGAAATAATACGCGCATGGTATTCGATATTAGCAGCAGAGACAACCCGATCGGTAAGCTGCGTGATATAATAAGCTCCACCTACCATTTCCAGTGCCCCCATTCTACGTAACTCGGATGTGACTGTCAAAATATCAATCGGCGAAGTCTTTTGAAATAAGCCAAATATAGCTTCAAAAATTTTCTGATGTGATTCCTTATAAAAAGACTCTGGTTTTAGAATATCAATAATCTCGCTCAGTGCATTTTTTTCAAGCATCAATGCGCCCAAAACAGCTTCCTCAAGATCTACTGCCTGGGGCGGTAGCTTACCCAAGCCGCTTACCATGTTGTTTAATTTGGTACGGCGCTCACCATAATTACCTCTTTTGTTATTATCCGTATTATTCGCTTCAAAATTACTCTCGTTCATCATGATATTATATCAGAAATATAGCTTCCCAGCTCTTAAATTTAAGATGGGATAACAAATGTATAAAAAATAAAATTCACAAAGACGCTGAATTACAAACAGCATAATTAGTTCGTCAGACACCAACTGTCAAAACGCTTTGAAGGACACAGTTTTAACGATGCACTTTTCAACATTAAATGTTGAAAACATGTTGAAAATAAAAAACAGGCACTTAAAATCAATACATTAAAAAGTGTTGATAACTTAAGGTATTGTGAATAACCAAAATGATCGAAATTCAAAATGATTGGGTTTAATTCTGCCTGAACACCACGCTAGCATTGCTTTCTTAACGCGGAAAAGGCTTCAACTTTAAATCAAAAAACAAATCCCATTTTAAGCATTAAAAATATACTTATATTGTATATTTGTAAAATGACGCACGATTCTTCAACATTAAAGCCCTATAAAGATGCCAATGACGGCAAGAAAAAACAGGTAGCGGATATGTTCAACAATATTTCCCATTCCTATGATTTCTTAAACCACTTCATGTCCTTGGGGATTGATATTATATGGCGAAAGAAAGCCATTAATGCCCTAAAGTCCATTAATCCTCAGCTCATGTTAGATGTGGCGACCGGAACAGGTGATTTTGCATTGGAATCCATCAAGATATTGAATCCAAAAAAAATAATTGGAGTCGATATTTCTCAAGGAATGCTTGATGTGGCTAAAAAGAAAATCGCAAACAAAGGACTGGAAAATCAATTTGAAGTACAATTAGGCGATTCGGAAAGGCTTCAATTTGAAGACAATACCTTTGACGCTGTTACCGTTGCATTTGGTGTCCGTAACTTTGAAAACTTAGAAAAAGGATTGTCCGACATTTATCGCGTATTGAAACCCGGTGGTAAGGCCGTTATTTTGGAATTTTCGAACCCAAAAAAATTCCCTATAAAGCAGCTCTACAATTTTTACTTCAAATATGTAACACCGACTATTGGAAAATTCTTCTCAAAAGATGCGAGTGCTTACGAATATTTACCGGAATCCGTTGCTCAGTTCCCAGATGGACAGAAATTTGTTGCAATAAATAAAAAAGCTGGCTTCGACCAAACGATTGTGAGACCACAAACATTTGGTATCTGCACGATTTATATTGCGACAAAATAGGTCTATCAAGGACTCTTGGATTGAGTTTTATCAATAGGTGAAATTACAGTCAGCAATGAGATTTACTATTTCAACTAGTTAAAAAATATGACAAAGACAGTTTTCATCACAGGAGCAAGTTCAGGTATTGGTCAAGCCTGTGCTGAAGTGTTGGCGAAGAAAGGTTACAATCTTTTGCTTTGTGCCCGTAGACTAAATCGGCTAGATATATTGAAGGAAAAATTGAATTCAATCTATCCCCTCATCAAAATTCATACATTTGAATTGGATGTCAGAGATTCAGAACAGGTTCAAAACCAAATGAACGGTTTACCAGAGGAATGGAAAACAATCCATGTATTAATCAATAATGCAGGGCTTAGCCAAGGTCTGGATCCAATCCAGGATGGTGATATCGGTGACTGGGATAGAATGATCGACACCAATGTCAAAGGACTACTTTATGTCAGCAAAGCAGTCATCCCGTTAATGGATACCGCAAATGGAGCACATATTGTCAATTTGGGCTCTATTGCAGGCAAAGAAGTATACCCAAATGGTAACGTATACTGCGCTAGCAAACATGCGGTAGACGCGTTAACAAAAGCGATGCGTATAGACTTACTTTCCAAAGGTATCAAAGTAACTTCTATCGACCCCGGTATGGTTGAAACAGAATTCTCTGAGGTTCGCTTTCATGGAGATAAAGAAAGAGCAAAAAGCGTGTATACAGGTGTACAGCCCCTGACCGGTACCGACATTGCCGAAACTATCCTTTTCGTCATCACCAGACCAGCTCATGTTAATATCAACGATCTATTAATAATGCCGACAGCACAGGCTACAGGCACGATTGTCAATCGAAAATAATTTAAATATCATGTCATTAGAAACACAAATAAATCAAGACATTAAAGCAGCAATGATTGCAAAAAATACGGCAGCATTGCGTGGATTACGTGCGATTAAAGCAGCTATTCTCCTCGCGAAAACGGAGAAAGGCCATGCAGAAGATCTGAATCAAGAAGCTGAAATTAAAGTTTTACAAAAACTGGTAAAACAAAGGCGTGAATCTGCTGAAATCTATAAGACTCAAAATCGTGAGGATCTTTACCAAATCGAGGTAGAAGAAGAAAAAGTAATTGAAGCTTACCTTCCTAAACAAATGAGCAAAGAGGAAGTAGAGTCTGTTATCAAAGCGATCATCGCTGAGACCGGCGCTTCATCCATTAAAGAAATGGGAAAAGTAATGGGTGCTGCGAATCAAAAATTAGCCGGACAAGCTGACGGAAAAACAATTTCCGAAGTTGTAAAAAGCCTATTGGCATAATTTTCACTTTTAATAATACAAATTGAGTTACCGATCAATCTGTTTCAGTTTATGGTCGGTAACTCAATTTCCCCTCTTTATTCGCTATCATGCAATATAATTGGAAACTTAAGAATTTTGAAGAGCTAACAAACCGTGAATTGTACCGTATTTTAAAATTACGTACAGCGGTTTTTGTATTGGAACAAGAGTGTCTATACCCTGAACTGGATGATAAAGATTACGTCTGTCTGCATCTTTGGGCTGAGCAGGATGGAGAAATTGTCGCTTACACCCGTTTAGTCCCAGCTGGAATTTCATATCCACAACCTTCCATCGGGCGTGTTATTGTTGTGAAAGAAGCCCGAGGAACAGGACTAAGTCAACTGCTTATGCATAAATCTATTGAAGCTACTTTAGACGCTTTTGGACCTCAGGATATTCAAATCGGTGCGCAATTTCACTTAAAGTCATTCTATGAGAAATTAGGATTTGAACAAAACTCTGAACCCTATCCAGATTACGGAATCCTTCACATTGACATGACTAAATCTATTATCAAATAGACTATTTTTATGAATAACATTGTAATCATTACTGCTGCCCTATTAGGTGCGTTGGCAATTATACTTGGAGCCTTTGGAGCACATGCATTAAAAAAAATTCTATCACCAGAAAAACTGGATTCTTTTGAAGTGGGTGTTCGCTATCAAATGTATGCGGCGATCACCTTATTAGTTCTTGGGCTAAATCTATCCTTTGAATATCAATCTGAAAGAGTTGCCTATTATTTAATTACATCGGGTACCCTTTTGTTTTCCGTAAGTATTTATTTTCTTTCCTTTGCAGAATATTGGAAAAAAAATCTAAAATTTCTTGGACCAATCACTCCGCTAGGTGGATTATTGATGATCCTCGGCTGGATTGCAATTATCATTCGTTTTTTATAACTTTGTCTAACATATGGCAATGATGTCTGCCTTGAACCGCCCTAATAATAAGCTGATGACGTCTACTTTTTAGTATAAAAACAACAAATTTTATATAAAGTGTAGACTTATGGCTATCAGAATTTCAAATCAACCACCTCAAATTAATCTCCATTTTATTTCTAAATGGCTTATTACTTGCTGCATAATAGGCTTTAGTGTTGGATCAATCTGTGCATTTTTTCTTTTTTCGCTAAATTGGGTCACACAATATAGAGAAAACAATTCTTGGATAATCTATGGATTACCACTTGCTGGTTTGGTTATTGCCCTATCCTATCAACGCTGGGGCAACCCTTCAAGCAAAGGGAATAATCTCCTAATCGAAGAATATCTTCGTCCACAACGCAGGATACCGCTTGTTATGGCACCACTTGTACTATTCGGGACTTTACTTACTCACCTATTTGGCGGATCAGCCGGACGAGAAGGAACAGCAGTTCAGATTGGCGGAGCAATAGCCGATCAGCTCAACCGCTGGTTTGATTTCGACAAAACCGAACGACGCATCCTGATATCTATCGGTATTACAGCCGGTTTTGCTGCTGTCTTTGGCACCCCACTTGCCGGAACCGTCTTCGGCCTTGAAGTCCTGCTCATTGGTAAAAAAAGATATTTTGGTATCCTCCCCTGCCTTCTCACAGCCTATATCGCAAATTTTAGCTGTCAATTATGGCATGTACCGCACACACATTACCCAATACATGAAATGATCCCTGCGCTTTCTTTAAGCACTATAGGATTTAGTTTGATTGCTGGAATTTTATTTGGCTTGGCAGCCTGGTTGTTCTCCCTCACCGGAGACTTCTTCAGTGCTCAATTTAAAAAGATCAAATCTCCGCTGCTCAGACCTGTTATCGGTGGTATCATCATTGTAATTACGGTGGTAATGCTAAAAAGCACAAAATATATCGGCTTAGGTATTCCAATGATTCAGGAGGCTTTCAGTAATCCCTCGGATTACTATGATTTCTTAATCAAATTGGTCTTAACCACATTTACCCTTTCTGCCGGTTTTAAAGGCGGAGAAGTGACCCCTTTGTTTTTTATCGGAGCTACACTTGGCAGTGCACTCAGTGGCCTTATCCCACTTCCGCTTGGATTATTAGCTGCGATGGGCTTTGTTGCCGTATTCTCTGGTGCTACAAATACACCCTTGGCTTGCATCATTATGGGCTATGAACTTTTCGGCGTCCAACCTGTTGTTTTTATAACAATTGCTTGTATAACCGCATTTATATTCTCCGGGAAAAAAGGAATTTATGTTGCCCAGAAAGGTGGAATTAAAGAAAAATTGTATCGAAAATTGAATTTGTAATACAGTCAATATAGAAAAAAGCATAAAACTAAGCTGTGGTTTTATGCTTTTTTCTATATTTTTTCTGAAAGGCTTACAATAATTTACCTTGCAAAAAGAATGCTGCAACGGTAAAATAAATAATCAATCCCGAAACGTCCACTAACGTTGCTACAAAGGGCGCAGATGCCGTGGCTGGATCCAATCCAAATCGACGCAAGATAAATGGAATAAATGAACCAGACAGCGTTCCCCACAACACGATAAACACCAATGACACTGCTACTGTAAGACCTATGGCAATCCAATAAGGACCGTAGTCATACAGACCAAGAAAATGCCAGGCCAGTATCCGTAGGAAACCAATAGTACCTAATATCCCGCCCAAAATCAATCCGGAAGAAACTTCCCTTTTCATCACATACCACCAATCTTTGAGTTTCAATTCGCCCAAAGCCATGGCACGAATAATAAGTGACGCAGCCTGTGAACCTGAATTTCCACCACTGGAAATAATTAGAGGGACAAACAATGCCAATACAACTGCCTTTTCCAGCTCTCCTTCAAAAAATCCCATAGCTGACGCCGTAAGCATCTCACTGAAAAATAGTATAATAAGCCATCCCGCCCGTTTTTGCACGAGCTGAAGCAATGGTGTCTTAGTATAAGCCAGATCCAATTCCTCCATCCCCCCAAATCTTTGAATATCTTCGGTGTCACGGTCTTCGATCCGGTCCAACACATCATCAAATGTCACAATCCCGACCAATACACCAGCTTCGGTAACAATCGGTAAGGCACTTCGGTCGTATTTTTGGAAAATTTCGAAGGCTTCCTCCATGGGGGTGGAGGCTTTAATAGCCGCAAAATTATAGTCGATTAAGTCCGATATCTTTGTAGATCCATCAGATAATAGTAACTGACCGATTTTCAAATCATCAATCAACACATTTTTCTCGTCAACGACATAAATGAAATTGAGCGTTTCAGCTTTTCTTCCAAAGACTTTAATGTGCCGAAAGACATCATCCACCGTATAATAAGGACGTACCTGCACATACATTGGTGTCATCAACCGGGCAATACTATCCTCTTTATATCCGATCAGCTCCAGAGCCATCTGCTTTTCACGCTCGTTTAAGAGATTAATCAAATATTTAATTAGATCATCCGGCAATTCAGAAAGCAATTCGTTTCGCGTATCCGGCTTTAGATTATTCAGCAATTCGGACAACTCCTGCTCGGTCATTGATTTAATCAATGTATATTGGACATCTACTTCCAAAAAAGAAAAAATCTCCAATCTATCCTCTAACGGATAGTCCATAAAATATTGATGTTGCTCACCTTTATTAAGACGCGATATTTCTTCCGCAATATCGGCCGGGTGTAATGCTGAATTTTGTTCCATTGGAAGAAAGTTTTAATGGATTTAGCGCAAAAGTACCTTATTTTGTATGATATCCAATCATCTACAAAAGTATTTTTTAACGAAGAAAGACCCAATATTTATTTATATAGGCTGCAAACTGATTTTACTTTATTATTAAGCTACGAAAAGAGTGCAGATTTTACAAAATCTTAAAAATTAATTAATCCAGGATCAAGTTCCACAGCGTCCATATTTGGTCTGAATAATCGGGCAGTTAACGTTCCTTCAAGTTTTATTTCACCTTGACTTACTTTGAGCCAGCTTCCTTCCCGAAGTCCGACGACAGGTTGCGAATTAAATTGATGAAACTCTTGGATACGGGTTTCCCGGGTTTCTCCTTTATGTGTCGAATTCATATCCGGATCCAAAAAATGCGGATTAATATTAAAAGGCAAAAATCCCAAAGCATCAAAACTAGGTGGATAGACAATAGGCATATCGTTCGTTGTACCAATTGTCAATCCTGTCAGATTAGATCCAGCGGAAGTACCTACATAGGGAGTTCCATTCCCTACCTGTACACGTAGTTGATGCACAAGATCCAGATCATACAAGGTCTTCAACAACAAAAATGTATTTCCCCCACCAACAAAAATTGCCTTTGCTTCCTGAATAGCCTTTTTCTTGTTCTCAAATTCATGTAATCCGGTTACCTTTATATTCTTATCGCGGAGAGCCTCCTGAACTTTCGCCGTGTACGCATCAAAAGAAATTCCGGATGGTCGGGCAAAAGGAACAAATAGCAGCTCATCCGATGCAATAAACTTTACAAAATCCTCTTTAATATATTCCAAGAATTCACTACCATGGACGGTACTTGTACTTACGACCAATAAATTATAAACTGGATTGATCACCATATCTTATTTCTTAATATTATTAAACAAAAAAATGCACCTTTAGCTTCATTTATAACGAAGCCAAAGGTACATTTTTAGTTCCTGATTCTTTATTTTTTATCTGCAGACTTTTTCTCCGTACTCAATCTTTTATTTTCTTGCAGCGCTTTATGTAAAAGATATTCTATCTGCCCGTTAACACTCCTAAACTCATCCGCAGCCCATTTTTCCAATGCTTTGTACATTTGGTCATCGAGCCGCAACATAAAGTTCTTTTTATCTGCCATTTTATTCAGTTTATTGATACAAAGTACCGGTATTTACAATTGGGGTTGCAGCCTTTTCTCCACAAAGTACGACCATAAGATTACTGACCATAGCTGCTTTTTTCTCATTGTCCAATTCTACTATATCTTTTTCGGACAGTTTTTTTAGGGCCATTTCAACCATTCCTACCGCACCATCTACAATCTTGGAACGTGCAGCAACGATTGCAGCCGCTTGTTGCCTTTGTAGCATCGCCCCAGCAATTTCGGATGCATAAGCCAAATGGCTAATTCTAGCTTCTTTAATAATAACTCCCGCAGGTGCTAGACGATCGGCCAGCTCCTGCTCGAGGATATGATTAACGGTATCCCCTCCCTCACGCAAAGTGATCTCAGCCCCTTCATCCTCGAGGTTATCATAAGGAAAACTTCCAGCAAGATGCCGCACAGCAGCCTCACTTTGCGTACGTACGTAGGAAGTATAGTTACTAACATCATAAGCGGCTTTATAGGTATCCCCTACCTGCCATACAATGACCGCACCTATCTCAATCGGATTTCCCATCTTATCATTTACTTTCAACGTTTGCCCCTGTAAGTTGTCCGAACGTAGACTGATCTTAATGGTAGAATATAGTGGATTGACAAAAAACAATCCGTTTTCTTTTACTGTTCCAACGTATTTACCAAAGAAATTCAAAACACGCGAATGATTTGGATTAATAATCATCAATCCCTTCAGGATAAAAAATGTCCCGATCATCAAGAAGACGCCAAGTACAACATAAAGCGAACTTGTATCGACATTGGCAAACGAAAATATGGCAGCTATAAAAGAAGCTACCGCAATTAACAAGGCTAAATAGCCCGACATAGGTTTAATCAACTTTTCCATAATTTATTAATATATATTTGATATCATTTTAATATCATAAATATAGCAAAAAATAATTCATATTTCAAAGCCAAAATTTTTATTATTATTTTTGATTATGCTCAAAAAGTCTTTTTTACCACTTGTGAATGCCAATACCAAAACGCTTATCCTTGGATCATTGCCGGGTGACCGATCATTGGAGCAAAATGAATATTACGCACATCCGCAAAATCGCTTTTGGAAAGTGATCCGGCATTTATATAATAGCCCAGATGCGACAAACTATGCTGACAAAGTAAACCTGCTAGTGGACAATGGTATTGGCCTTTGGGATGTATGTGCTGAAGCTTCTCGTCCCGGCAGCATGGATTTAGCCATCAAAGACGAAAGTCCCAATCCAATTATAGCTCTGCTTGAGGCAAACCCCAGGATCAAACTGGTCGTTTTTAATGGACAGAAGGCCTACAACTTATACCTAAAGTATTTTGAAAAAAAGGATAATATTACTTATATATGTCTCCCCAGCACAAGCCCTGCTAATGCAAAAACCAACCTCGAAAAACTCATCATACATTGGCGAGCGATCATAAGTGATTAAATTACGTAAATAAGGTTCGTTAATTCAGTGCTATTGCTTATTTTTGCGCTAAGATGTCAGATTTAAAATACAATCAACGAGGTGTATCCGCTGGAAAAGAGGATGTGCACAATGCGATAAAAAATATCGACAAGGGTCTGTTTCCCAAAGCATTCTGTAAAATCATTCCCGATATTTTGGGTGGAGATCAGGACTGGTGCAATATTATGCATGCTGATGGTGCTGGCACCAAATCTTCTCTAGCTTATGTCTATTGGAAAGAAACAGGAGATATTTCGGTTTGGAAAGGCATTGCACAAGATGCAATTATCATGAATATTGACGATTTACTCTGTGTTGGAGCAACCGATAATATTCTGCTATCATCCACAATCGGACGGAATAAAAATCTTATTCCTGGCGAAGTTATCGCAGAAATCATTAATGGTACAGAAGAAATATTGTCCGAACTTCGTGATTTAGGTATCGGTATTTATTCAACCGGCGGTGAAACTGCAGACGTTGGCGATCTTGTGCGTACAATAATTGTTGATAGCACAGTGACATGTCGTATGAAACGTGAAGATGTTATTTCAAATCACAAAATCAAAGGTGGCAATGTAATTGTCGGTTTGGCATCCAATGGAAAAGCGAACTATGAGAAAGCCTATAATGGCGGGATGGGTTCCAATGGTTTGACCTCTGCACGTCATGATGTATTTAACAAAAAAGTAGCAGAGAAATATCCAGAAGCATATGATCCTACAGTTCCATACGAACTTGTTTTTGCAGGAAGCCAAGACTTAACCAGTGACATCGTAGTTGAAACGGGCGAAAAAGTGACAGCGGGTAAACTCGTACTTTCGGCGACACGTACCTATGCTCCTATTATTAAAAATATATTAGATAAGTATCGTTCTCAAATTGATGGAATGGTGCATTGTTCAGGTGGAGCGCAAACTAAAGTCCTGCACTTTGTTGACAATGTACATATCATTAAAGACAATCTTTTCCCGATCCCGCCGCTCTTCGAATTGATACAGAAAGAATCTAATACAGACTGGAAAGAGATGTATAAGGTATTTAATATGGGACACCGTATGGAATTATATGTACCTGAAGCTATTGCTGCGGACATTATTACCATCTCTGAGTCGTTCGGCGTTCCAGCGCAAATTATCGGTCGTGTGGAAGAGGCAACTTCTAAAAAAGTAACGATTACATCTCCTTTTGGAGAATTTATTTACGAATAAAATAGGAATGCACCAACCTCTATTGAAGAGATTGGTGCATCTATTCCATTTGGTTTAAATGAAAGAAAAACTTCTCGTGGGTTGGAAAGAGACCCTAGATTTACCTGAATTAGGAATATTTGGCATAGAAGCAAAAATCGATACCGGTGCCGCTTCATCTGTTTTGCATTGTAATTCCTATAAAATCGTGAATGAAGACGGTCAGGACTGGATTCTCTGTGAACTAATTACCAATTTCGAGACCGAAGAAACCAAAGTTCTAAAATTACGGCTTTACAAAACTAAACTGGTTAAAAGTTCATTTGGTCAGGAGGAAAAGCGTTACTACATCCGAACCACAGCGAAACTTTATGATCAAGTTTTCAGTATCAAGATTTCATTTCGAAATCGCTCGAAAATGACTTACCCGATGCTTTTAGGAAAGAACTTTCTATATCGAAGATTTTTGGTCGATGTCTCCAAAGAAAATCTCTCCTTGAAGTCCCCGTCAAAATAAAAACAAATAGCAAAGCTATTTTGTTATCTTAGCACAAAAATATATTCAATATACAAACCGTGAAAATTGCCGTATTATCGACAGTAAAGAGTTTATACTCAACTCGTCGTCTCGTAGAAGCTGCCCAACAAAGAGGACACGAATGTGTTGTCATCGACCACAGTAAGTGTTACGTTGGCATTCAACAAGGTAAACCAAGTATTCATTACAAAGGACAGGATCTCAGTGGCATTGACGCTATTATTCCCCGAATAGGCGCTTCGGTTACCTTTTATGGTTCGGCTATCGTTAGACAATTTGAGGTGATGGATGTAATTTCCGCAAATCCAAGTCAAGCGATTACCAGATCCAGAGATAAATTGAGATGTCTGCAGATCTTGTCCGGTGCAGGTATTGGACTTCCGATTACGGGCTTTGCTCGTACAGCATCCGATGTCGACGATCTGATCAGTATGGTCGGCGGCGCTCCATTAGTGATTAAACTATTGGAAGGTACACAGGGGATTGGTGTTGTTTTAGCAGAAACTAAGAAAGCAGCTTCGTCTGTTATAGAGGCCTTCTACGGCCTTGGAAATAATATTTTGATACAAGAGTTCATCAAAGAGTCAAAAGGTTCTGATATCCGGGCTTTTGTGGTTGACGGAAAAGTTGTGGGAGCGATGAAACGTACGGCTAAAGAAGGTGAATTTCGATCAAACATACACCGGGGTGGCACAGCGCAGGTCATACGCCTAAGTAAGGCCGAAAGAGAGACTGCAATTGCTGCTGCAGCCCAATTGGGGCTTACGGTATGTGGTGTGGATATGATTCCTTCAGATCGCGGACCGCTGGTCCTGGAGGTGAATTCCTCCCCTGGGCTGGAAGGTATAGAAAAAGCCACAAAAAAGGACATTGCTTCTGAAATCATTCAGTACATCGAAAGACAATATGAAATGAAGCAGGCACAAATGCCTAAAGTGGTGAAGAAAAAGAAAAAGAGAGAGAGTAAACTATAATATCTCCGGATTAAAAGATAAAAGGGTTGACTGTGTACGCAGGCAGCCCTTTTATCTTTTTAGACAGCCAGATTTTTACTCCATAAAGATTATTAATGATCCTTAAATTAAGCTACAGTTAAGTCCAAATTTTACTTATCTTAGGTTAAATTATTAATTGATGAAAAGATTTAGCCATCTTCTACTAGCTTTTGTACTCGTACTAGCTGCATTCTCTTGGTCATTTAGCCAAACATCCATCCAAAAAACAGCATCACCGACTTGGCTTCGGTCCGTCACAAAAAAGCCCATAAAACCAAATTTGGATGATATTAGTGATGGGTATTATTATGAATTAATCGAGCATCAAATAAACTTAGCGAGCCAAACAAAATATTATAAGGACATAAAAGTATTATTTGATCAAAGTGGAATCGAAAATCTGGGACAAGTTCAGGTAACTTTTGATCCGCATTTCCAAAAACTTCAATTACATGAGTTGAAGATCATTCGTAACGGGAAAGATATTAACTTATTACCGCAAGCAAAATTCAATCTCCTGGCATCCGAAACGGAGCTTTCGAGGTCTATCTACAATGGAAGTCAGATGGCCCATTGTGTCCTGGAGGATTTGCGTAAAGACGACAAGATTGTATTTGCTTATTCAATAATTGGTGCAAACCCTGTATTTGAAAACAAATTTTTCGACACCTATTATTTACGCGGCTATGAGCCTACCGGCCTGGTTCATCTCAATTATATTGTACCTCAAGGTCGTAAACTTCAATTCAAAAGTTTCAATGGGGCTCCAGAAGTACAACAACAATCCACAGGAAGTACGACCAATTTCTTTTGGGAATTGACCGAAGATAAAACAGTACAATACGAAAATTATAGTCCGGCTTGGTATAGCCCTTTAAAATATATCCAGTGTTCAGAATTCAATACTTGGCTGGAGGTAGATCAATGGAACAATAGAATCAATCCCATCCCACAGATTGCTCCGTCAAGCGCACTTCAAACTTTCGTTAATCAACTGTGGAAAGAGTCAAACGGGCAACCCTATATGTACCTAAAAAAGGCCTGTGACTTTGTACAAAACGAAATACGCTATATGGGTATTGAGATGGGCGAATATTCACACCGGGCAAATGTACCTGAAAAAGTGTTTTCTCAGCGCTACGGCGATTGCAAAGATAAGTCAATGCTGCTGGCGACAATACTTAAAAACAAGAACATTGGCGTAGGACTGGTATTAGCCAATACCTATAAGGATCGCGGGCTACAAGAAGAACTCCCATCGCCTTATGCTTTCAACCACATGGTTATTGAGGTGAATGTCGACGGACGTTACCAATATATAGATCCAACCATCACCAATCAAGGTGGAGATATCAAAAACAGATATTTCCCTGCCTATGGAAAAGTACTCTCATCGATGGGTAAAGGGAAACTGACAGATGTACCGCAGAATATTACCGGAAATATTAAAGTCAGGGAAACATTGACACTTGAAGGCAAATTCGAAGCTACCCTTGATGTACAAACTATCTATCTCGGCAACGAAGCGGACAATATGCGTACTTATTTTCAAAGTAGTGCCAAAAACGATATACAGAAGCAATACCTGGAGTACTATGCGAAAACCTATCCCAAAATCAATAAAATCACCAATGTCCAATATAAAGATGATATTGAAAACAATCGTGTGGAGATCATCGAAAAATACAAAATAAAAAATATCGGAAAAGCAGAAAACGGATCTTCTAAAAAATATATTTCCATGTTGGGCACAAATATCAACGACAAGCTGCCCGAAATTATGGAAGATCGTATAGCTCCACTAAGCCTGCCTTTCCCAAATGATATCGAATATGAAATCTACGTGGTTAACAAGGGGAAAAAACTATTTGGCAGCCATAGAGAAAATAGTTTTTTCGACCGTAATGCCTACGTATTCGGTAAAACATTGGAGATAAATCCAGATAGTATTAAGATTGCTTATACCTTAGGTTTTCATGAACCCTTTGTTGAACAAAAAGATATGAAACAGTATTATACGGATTTTGTTGATCGCGACAATATCTTTTTCAATGGTTTTTATCTTGACGCTGACGGATATGCGACAGATGGAATAACGAACTTGGGTACACCCACATCATCGAAGGAGATTAATTGGTTCACCCTGCTTTTATTCATCGTCTCGGTACCGACTGTGATCTGGTATATTGTTAAAAAGTATAACAAGAACAAACCGATTATCATCAAACCCTATGATGAGGTTTATTACGATCAAATAGGCGGATGGATGATCGTACTCCTTATTGTGTTAGTTATCAATATATTGACTTTATCTGGTATATTTTTCTTCCAGCAGTCCTTTTTTAATTTAAACACCTGGAAAGCAGTTGATCAGGTAGACGGTATTTCATCCTTTTCATATAAAATTCTACTGCTAGTAGAAATGATTGGTAACGTATTGATCCTTGCTGGTTTGATTTATAGCGCTATCCTACTGATCAAAAAAAGGGATATTTTTGCCCAGACCTTCTTTATCGTCGCTCTATTTATGGCCATATTCTGTACAATGGACGGAATTTCATACTATTTTATTTTCAACGGATATTTAGATAAAACAGAAGACCTATTCACGACCTACAAAGATAATATTAGAGCGATCCTCTTTTTCTGTATCTGGGGAACTTACGCATATAACTCCGAACGTGTCAAAGGGACCTGTCTTCGAACATATCACGATGACAATCCTATGCAGCGAGCTGTTACTCCTCATCCTTTTGATCAAGATTTTCTACAAGCCTATCCCATACAAGAACAAAATATAGAAATTACGTCCGCGGATTATAAAATACAAAAAAACGAAATAGATCACAAGCAGTCTAAGGACGATCAAACTAAAAACTAAATACTATTTTTCAACAAAAAAGGGTTTTGCATGATATCATGCAAAACCCTTTTTTGTTGATGCCTTTTCAGCTATTTCATCTTCATCACCATATTATCAGCTCCCTCGGTAGATACCTTTGCTTGGCCTGATTTGTTTTTAGTCGACTTGTAGTGAACGTGATTTTTAACACCTTCAATTTGCACTGTCTCTAAAGAGCCAATATTAACCATATTGTCTGCGCCCTCTATTGTAACAGTTGACACGTCGTTTCCAGTTACTGTATTACCTTTACCCTCAATAATAACTTTACTAACATTACCACGTATCACAACCTTATTATCGGCACCTTCTATTTGGATTGTCTCTCCTCCCTTTGCCTCTATTGTCCTGGTGTTACCCACACCCTCAATTGAAATAACTTTCCCTTGTTGATCAGATACAACTTTTATTGGAGCTTTATAACCTGGCCCCTTAGCCATAACCATACCACCTAATAAAAGAAGTGAAAATCCAAATGCGATAGTTCTTGTTTTCATAATTTTATATTTATAGCTACTTGTACAAAAATCAAACCTAACATTGAGGGAGGATGGTTATTACATCTAGTTTGATAATTTCAGTTGTTCAAAGGAGGCTATAAGGCCACCGACAAATAAAATACGATGAGCAGCTCCTCGCTATACATACAAACATCGTCCAAAAAAGACTACAGTGATCGAAGAGGTAACAAGTGACAACAAAAAAAGGAGCCCAAAGGCTCCTTTAATATCTCTAACAAATTGACAGCGGATTAAAAACTCTATTTTACTGCGTCTACAACTGCTTTGAAAGCTTCTGGGTTATTTAAAGCTAAATCAGCCAAAACCTTACGGTTCAAACCAATGTTTTTAGCGTTTAATTTACCGATCAATTGGGAATAAGAAATTCCGTGTTGACGAGCTCCAGCGTTGATACGTTGAATCCATAAAGCTCTAAACTCGCGTTTTTTGGTTTTACGATCGCGGTAAGCGTATTGTAAACCTTTTTCTACTGTATTTTTAGCAATAGTATAAACTTTGCTACGTGATCCAAAGTAACCTTTTGCAAGGCCTAGGATTTTTTTGCGTCTTCTTCTTGAAGCTACTGCGTTAACCGAACGTGGCATATTTTTAAAATTAGTTTGGTAAAAGGTGCCATGTATTTCAATGAACTTACGACCCTGTACCCGGTTAAAAAATTATTATTAAATAAAATCGAATAAAACTTATTTACCGATAGCAAGCATACGTTTTACGTTGCCCATGTCGCCATCAGATACATAACTTGTTTGTGTTAAGTTACGTTTACGTTTTGTGCTCTTTTTTGTCAAGATGTGGCTTTTGAAAGCGTTTTTTCTTGCAATTTTACCTGTTCCAGTCAATTTGAAACGTTTCTTTGCGCTGGAATTGGTTTTAACTTTTGGCATAATACTTATAAATTTTATATCAATCTGTTAGAATTCTTATTATTTTTTAGGAGCCTTTGGAGCTACTGTTAAAAACATACGTTTCCCTTCTAATTTTGGTAAAAGTTCTACTTTACCGTAATCTTCTAGTGCCTGAGCGAAGCGTAACAACAAGATCTCACCTTGATCTTTGTGTACGATAGCACGACCTTTGAAGTGTACGTACGCACGTACTTTCTCACCACTCTCAAGAAACTTAATCGCATGTTTCAATTTGAAATCAAAATCATGTTCACCAGAGTTAGGTCCGAAACGAATTTCTTTGATAACAGTCTGTTTTGCATTAGCTTTGATTTCCTTTTGTTTCTTCTTCTGTTCGTAAACAAACTTACTGTAGTCGATAATCTTACAAACCGGCGGTACAGCATTTGGCGAAATCTCCACTAAATCAAGTTCCAACTCATCAGCCAACTCTAACGCTTTACGCGTAGGGAAAACTCCTTGTTCCACATTATCTCCTACCAAACGTACCTCAGGTACCTTGATTAACTCATTAATGCGGTGATCTGGTTCTTTCTTTCTCATTGGTGGTCTTGGACCACCGGGTCTTTTTAATGCCAAATGTTTAAAAATTAAACGGTTATTTCCTTAATTAATATATCTCTAAATTCGTCAGCAGTCATAGTGCCTAATTCTACTGAGCCATGTTTACGTACAGAAACTGTGCCATTTTCCACCTCTTTTTCCCCTACAATCAACATATAAGGAAGCTTTTTCACTTCGGCGTCTCTGATTTTTCTGCCCACCTTCTCGTCACGTAAGTCTATCAGTCCGCGAATATCGGAATTATTTAGCGAATTCAAAACATTTTGCGCATATTCTTCGTATTTTTCTGACACTGGCAAGACGATAAATTGCTCAGGCGCAAGCCATAACGGAAATTGTCCCGCACAATGCTCGATCAATACGGCCACAAAACGCTCCAACGATCCAAATGGTGCACGATGAATCATCACTGGACGATGTTTCATATTATCACTGCCAGTATACTCTAATTCAAAACGTTCCGGTAAATTGTAATCAACTTGAATAGTACCCAACTGCCATTTACGTCCCAGGGCATCTTTTACCATGAAATCCAATTTCGGACCATAGAAAGCTGCTTCACCATATTCCACAACTGTCGGCAAACCTTTTTCTTCAGCGGCCTCAATAATTGCAGATTCGGCCAAAGCCCAATTTTCATCGGTTCCGATATATTTAGTACGGTTTTCAGGATCACGCAACGATACCTGTGCAGTATAGTCATTAAATCCTAAAGCACCAAATACATAAAGAACGAGGTCGATTACTTTTTTAAACTCATCTTTTACCTGATCCGGACGACAGAACAAGTGTGCATCATCCTGAGTAAACCCACGCACACGAGTTAGACCATGCAACTCACCAGATTGCTCGTAACGATATACAGTACCAAATTCAGAAAAACGAACAGGTAAATCTTTATACGAACGAGGTTTAACTTTATAGATCTCACAGTGATGTGGACAATTCATCGGTTTCAACAAAAATTCTTCACCTTCGATAGGTGTTTTGATCGGCTGAAATGAATCCGCACCATATTTTTCATAGTGACCAGAAGTCACATACAATTGTTTATGACCAATATGTGGAGTAACTACAGGCTCATATCCTGAGTTCAATTGCGCTTTTTGCAAAAAATCAATTAATTTTTGACGTAGCGCAGCCCCTTTTGGTAACCATAAAGGCAATCCTGCACCAACTTTTTCTGAAAATGCAAAAAGTTCCAGTTCCTTACCTAACTTACGGTGGTCACGTTTTTTTGCTTCTTCGATGAACTTCAAATATTCAGTGAGCTCCGATGCTTTTGGAAAAGTTACCCCATAGATACGAGTTAACTGTTTACGAGATTCATCACCTCGCCAATATGCACCAGCGACGTTAGTTAATTTTATGGCTTTAATAAACCCTGTGTTTGGAATATGAGGACCACGGCACAAATCTGTAAATTCTCCTTGAGTATAGAATGTAATCTTTCCATCCTCCAAATCTTTAATCAGATCGAGCTTATACTCATCCCCTTTTTCAGTAAAATACGCTAAGGCATCTGACTTCGAAACAGCTTTACGCTCAAAAGTCTCTTTACGTTTGGCAAGTTCCAACATCTTGTCTTCAATAGCCTTAAAGTCATCCGAAGAAAATTCGCGATCGCCAAAATCAACGTCATAGTAAAATCCAGTTTCAATAGCCGGACCAATACCGAATTTAATCCCTGGATATAAAGCTTCCAAAGCCTCAGCCAATAAGTGAGCCGAAGAATGCCAAAAAGTAGATTTTCCTTTTGTATCATTCCAGGTTAACAACTTAACACTAGAATCTTCTTCAATAGCACGGGCAGAATCCCATACCTCACCATTCACCTCAGCCGCAAGAACATTTCTCGCTAACCCTTCAGAAATTGATAAAGCAATTTCTGCTGTAGTGATTCCTTTTTGATATTCTCTAACGGAACCATCAGGTAGTGTAATTTTAATCATTTACAACTATGATTTTTATATTGTTAAAAAATAGAAAACACAAAACAACATGTACAATTATGTTATTACACTTATGTTTTCAATAAATAAATTGTGAAACAAATTTAGCAAAAATTCTGGTAATAAACAGTTTTTTTATGATCTCTTACCCCTTTTGAACAATCCACCCCTTTTTATGTCCAAGTTTATTTTTTAAACAAAACACCTATCTGCTGCTAATGAAACCTAAGATCGTCATTAATTTTTCAACCCAATAAAAATGACACGAATTCTACCGAAAACAACAAGAGAAATTGAGCATATCATTAATATTTGCTACTTTTGCAGACTCAAATTTTAACTATGTCGAATCAAGTACCAGAAGACGGAACACGATTACCTTTGATGGAAGAATTTTACACCATTCAAGGAGAAGGTTACCACACCGGGACTGCTGCTTATTTCATCAGATTAGGTGGTTGCGATGTTGGATGCCATTGGTGCGATGTAAAAGAAAGCTGGGATGCATCTATCCATCCGCTTACAGCTGCAGATTCAATTATTGAAAATGCAAAAAAATATCCTGCTAAAACAGTTGTTATCACAGGGGGTGAACCTCTTATCTATAATCTGGACTACCTCACAAAAGGTCTCCACGCTGCGGGCATAAAAACTTTTATTGAAACATCTGGCGCTTATCCTTTAAGTGGAGAATGGGATTGGATATGTCTGTCTCCGAAAAAATTCAAAGCCCCAAGAAAAGACGTCCTCGATGCCGCAGGTGAACTCAAAGTTATTGTTTTCAATAAAAGTGATTTTGCCTGGGGAGAAGAGTATGCACAATTAGTTGGATCAAATTGCAGATTATACCTTCAGCCCGAATGGTCAAAATCCAAAGAAATGACCCCGTCTATTATTGACTATGTCAAGGAAAATCCAAAATGGGATATCTCCCTACAGACACACAAATTTCTAAATATTCCGTAACCAGAATATAAAAATAATCAAAGCAAAAAAGCATTCAATCTACTTAGATTGAATGCTTTTTTTTATGGTGACTTATATTAGTCTTCTATTCAACAAAATCTAAATCACTTTACATATTCCTTTATAAACGTATCAAGTTCAAGTGTTTTGGTCTCCTCCCCTTCTTTATCTCTTACCAAAACTTTACCTGTACTATCTACATCCAAAAATAATAGACTAGGATTAATAATAATTTTCCCATTCTCATCCAACAAACCTATTTCCCCATCTTCCGAGAACATCAAATAATTATTTAAAAACTTACTTATATTTTCCTTCTTATCGAGCAAAACCTTTCCCTCTTGTGTGACCAATCCAAAATTTCCATCTTTTTGAAAAATAGCCAATCGTTCAGTCGCTGGAGTAAGCCAGTCAAATCCCGTTTTATTTACCTTGTTCCCCTTTTTGTCTAACAACCAGAAGTAATTATCCTTGTCTGAAACGATGGCAATCCGATCATTAAAATAGGCCAATGAAAAAAGTGAACACGGCAAAACCTCTTGTCCCGTTGAACTCTTTATCCCATAATATTCATCATTCGTATCATTATCTTTCACCATCACCCATTTAAGTGACTTATCCAGGGGAAAAGTATCCTCAAACAAACTTACATCCTCGCCTTCTTCCGTATGACTACTCCCTGATATATCCACAACTTTAACATCCTGAGGCAATTGAAAGCCTTCTACAGTTGAAACATTCGATACTTTAGTTGTCTCAAAACCCAAATCTGTATTTTGGCCCAACGACAGTTTAAGCACCGCTCCCGGGAGATCATTTACAAATGAAAAAGCAGTCATGTAGTATGTTGGCACCGCCTCAGAATACCAAACAGTTGCTTCCGCAGAATCCGCCTGATTTTTGATAAATAATTTTGCTTTTTTACAGGTCACACCAGCGACATCTTCAATCTCTCCTAAATCCTGTATCCATACATAGGGCCCTTCAGATTCTTTTAGTCTGTTACTAACAATTTTATAAGAAGGGTGATAAGATTCTGCTGTTACAATATCATCTCCTGTTGAAAAAGAATATGTTTTTGCCAATTTTCTATTCAAAATAGCATGCTCTTTCTGATTGACAACAGCTGAAGAATAATTGGCATCTGCTAAGACTTCAACATTCTTATAAGCCGTCTTTCCTTTCAGAAAAGGCTCGTAAAATTCTTTTGCAAACTCTGGAATCTCATTTTCAAATTTTTCGGGTGAAATCTCACCTTTAAACACAAATTCCATCTGCCATTGTTTATCTTGCCCATGCACTACAGGGATGGACAATCCAAACAACAACGCCACTTTGAATAAATTCTTCATAAGAATGATAAATATGTAGCTAAATAACAAAAGATAGACCAAAAAGCCTATCCTTCTGCTATATTTTTTATTTAATTACTTTTTTCCCGCCCAATTTTTCATAAAAGAGACAAAAAAAACAGTAAATCTTATATGAACTAGAATTACAATAATACAGTCTGTTTTGTTTTCACGGCTTCGTCACAAGCAAGCGCTATACGTAAACTATTGACCGCATCTTCCATGGAAGAAGACAGATCAATATCCCCAAGGATGGCCTGCTGAAAAAAGCGTTGTTCCCTGTTACACAACTCCTGATGATCTGGTTCATCGGCCAAGTTCACCCACTCATCTTTTTTAACAAATTCATTATTAGCGTCTAAATCAGCATAGTGTACACGTAGACTTTCTGTTTGTGTATGCGCCGCCACCGAATCCGATTTACCCTCGTTGCTTGCTTTCTCAGCAACAATGGATACCGAACCCTTGGGGCCGAAAACATCTTTTACAAAAAAGGCATTTTGACTCACCATAGGTCCCCAGCCCGCTTCGTACCAACCTACAGAACCGTCCTCAAAATGCAACTGAAGCTGACCATAATTATAGTTCCAATCTGGAATATCGTCCGTAAGCCGGGCGCCTATCGCCGAAACACGTACCGGCTTGACACCTACCATCTGACACATGACATCGATATAATGTACACCACAATCAACTATTGGACTTAGGCTAGACATCAAATTGCGATGGACATTCCACATGTAACCATGGCTTTGTTGATTAAGATTCATACGCATAACCAAAGGTTTCCCCATAGTCTTCGAAAGCTCAATAAATTTCATCCATGAGGGATGATAACGAAGAATATACCCTACAACCAGTTTTTTATTATACTTTATGGCGGCATTAACTACCTCTTCTGCCGATGTAACATCCTCAGCTAAAGGCTTCTCAATAAAAACATGAGCACACAATTCGAAAGCCTTAATTGCATAATCTTTATGTGTATCAGGATAGGTCGCAATACAGACAGCATCAGGTTTCGTTTGCTCCAATGCCTCTTCGTATGATTCGAAAAGCGCATAATCAGCACCTAACTCCGCATTAAGTTTATGTTTACTATCCCCTCTAGCGACCAAACCAACGATCTCAAATCCATCCAAATCGTGGTAGGCCTTCGCATGGGAAGCTCCCATATTACCACAACCTACAACCAATATTTTTATCACTTGCATCAATTATTCATTTAAACTTATTTTTATTTTCTTAACCCATCCAATGCAAAGGCCGACCCAGCCCCCAATACCGCCCCAGCGAGTACATCCGTTGGATAATGCACACCAAGATACATTCTGGAATAACCAACACTACTCGCCCAAAGTAAAGACGGAGCAACAACATACCATTTTGAGTACGCACGGGACAAGGCTGAAGCTGTTGCAAAAGCTGACGACGTATGGCCTGAAGGAAAAGAATAGCCACCAGCCGTACGAACAGATATAAAGTTCGGATATTTTTTAAAGGGCCGACTCCGCTTGATCAGATGTTTTATTCCGACATTAACCAATGCTGTCACAGCGGTACTACTCGCCACATACAGTGCATTTTGACGCATTGCCTTATCGTTATTGATAGCACCAGCAACCAATAGACCAACAGGCACAGCAACCTGCACACAGTTGTTGATATCAGAGAGTACTTTAAAAGTCTGTGTCTGGGGGTCAGATCTTGTCTCAGCTATAGATTCCAAAATACGAATATCTAACGTAGAAGCCGGTTTTTCCTGAGCAATTGCAGTACCCGTCAGGCATGTCACCCAGCTCATTAAAATAAATACTATTCTTTTCATCTACTATAGATTATTTTTGACATGATATTTGACTTTTTCAACTGCTTAATATTTTAATCAATAGAAGCTGTTACGAACAATGTATTTTCCGAGAGCTCCAACAGATGCAGTTTATGAGCAACATTAAGCTAAAAAAAGCTTCACTTCCTAAAAATAAGGAAATTTCCAATAGTTGCCAGTCTATGTCTCAAACTTTATAGAAAATAATACGAAATTTTAAAAATCTGACGCCCCAACAGAACTAATCTTTTAACTTTTTAAAATGATAATTTTGTATTTCCCATTAATTTACTATACATTTGCTATCAGTTATTAATACAAACATGATCTATACCTACGTACATCATTTTCATTTGCATCATCGCCATGTGGCGATATGTTAATTTAATGTGTTCTTACGTAGAATACCCTCCCTCTAGTTTGATTTCTTATTATTAATAATTTACTGCTAACATTTATAAAGCGTTGAAAAATCTTAAAATTGCTATCCAAAAATCGGGTAGGTTAAACGAAAAATCTGTTCAATTACTGAAAAATTGTGGTTTAGATTTCGAAAACTACAAAAGCTCCTTGATTACTACTGTAGGCAACTTCCCTTTAGAAATATTATTTCTTAGAGATGATGACATCCCAGGCTATGTCGAACAGGGAATAGCCGACCTTGGTATTGTTGGTGAAAATATCATCGACGAAACAGAATCAAAAGTGGAATATATCAAACGACTTGGTTTTGGAAAATGTACCTTAAAATTAGCTATACCAAAAGATAGCTCTATTCAAGATATCAAAGACCTTAATGGCAAAGCGATCGCAACCTCCTATCCCAATATCCTTAAAAATTTTCTCGACGACTACCAAATCAATGCGGATATACGATTGATATCTGGATCAGTGGAAATTTCGCCTGGATTAGGACTTAGCGATGCAATATGTGATATCGTTTCCACAGGTGGAACATTGAAAAGTAATGGTCTAAAACCCTTTGCTGATGTCAAAAATTCCGAAGCTATTCTGGTTGGTAGAAAGGGACTCGAAGGAAATGAAATCCTTGCCGAATTAGTTCAGCGTATAGAATCGGTTCTATTGGCTAAAGAAACCAAATATGTGGTATTGAATGTCGAGAAAAAGAACCTTCCTGCCATCACTTCTTTATTACATGGGGTAAAGAGTCCAACTGTAGTTCCATTAGCGGAAGAAGGCTGGGTAGCAGTACACACCGTAATTACAGAAGACGATTTTTGGGACAAAATCAATAAATTAAAAGCAGAGGGTGCCCAAGGTATCGTTGTGATGCCGATTGAAAAAATCATTCTCTAAACTTGACCGATTCTTACGATCATGCTAAAAAAATACGAATACCAATCTTTAGGAAAAACGGAACTGCAACAATTGGTTGCTCGGAATACAGATCCGAACAATTCAATCCAGGAAGTCGTCCAAGATATTATTCAGCAGGTACGGGTGCAGGGCGATACTGTCTTGCGTGAATATGCTGCAAAATTTGACAAAGTACAACTTGACAAACTCTTTTTGGACGAAGAAGATATTGATGAATTAGCAACTACTATACGCCGTGACCAACAGCGTGCTTTAGAAATAGCATTCCAAAACATTCACAGATTCCACAGCACACAGCTTAAAAGAGAACGTACAGTAGAGACTATGCCCGGTGTGAAGTGCTGGCGGGAAATACGTCCGATTGAAAAAGTAGGGCTTTATATTCCTGGCGGTTCTGCCGTTTTACCTAGCACGCTATTGATGTTAGGTATACCTGCCAGAATTGCAGGTTGTAAAGAGATTGTAGTTTGTTCTCCCCCACAATCCAATGGAAAGATTAATGGCTTTGTTGCGTATTGTTTAAAATTGCTCAACATTAAACGTATCTATCTTGTTGGAGGCGCACAAGCAGTTGCTGCCATGGCCTTTGGCACCCAATCTATTCCTAAAGTTGACAAAATCTTCGGTCCGGGTAACCAGTTTGTCACGAAGGCCAAATCAATTATACAGGGGCTCACTAACGTTAGTATAGACATGCCTGCGGGACCATCTGAAGTGCTTGTGATTGCTGACGAAACAGCCAATCCGGCATTTGTTGCAGCAGACCTTCTGGCGCAAGCAGAGCACGGCATAGACAGTCAAGCCGTTTTAGTCGCAACCTCTACGGTTATAGTAGATGCCGTTAATACACAACTTGAAACACAACTTGCTGTATTGCCGCGGAAAGAACTTGCTTCAAAAGCAATCGAAAACTCGTATGCAGTCACGGTTGGAAACCTCCAAGAGGCCATCCAATTTTCAAATGAATATGCTCCGGAGCACCTTATTTTAGAAACAGATCAGTGGGAATCCTTGACACGCCATATCAGCAACGCAGGCTCAGTCTTCTTGGGGCACCTTACACCAGAGAGTGCAGGCGACTATGCATCAGGAACCAACCACACTTTACCGACATCCGGATATGCTCGTTCCTATTCTGGTGTTTCAGTCGATTCTTTTGTAAAGAAAATAACATTTCAGCATATCAACGAAACCGGACTCCAACAGATTGGATCCACAGTTGAAATACTCGCTGAACTTGAGGGCTTACATGCACATAAAAATGCTATATCCATCCGAAATAAATAAGTTTAGTTCAGTCGAAACCAAACAAGGCATAAACTCAACGGGGTCTCTAAAAAAATTGGAGACCCCGTTGAGTTTAATTCTATTCTTACCCCCCTATTACCTTTTTTTAATATTCGATCTTCAGGGTCCGTTTTTACTTCTTTTCCGTTCCTTCTTCTATCAGTTGTAACGCAATACAAAAAACAAATGCAGATTACCTTCCAAAGGTATCGTAATTGTCTGTCGCATACTTCTCAAATCTTGTAAGAAGCGCAATATTATCTTTCTCCAACGGGCTCAGATCCGAACTTACATCTTTCGAAACCGGTACATACCAATCTACTGGATCGAAAAACTGACGAATAGAGGGCTTCGTAAAAGCATAACCATGCCGTGCAAAAATTGTATTTCGAATAATCTCTAAATCTAATTTTTTCAGGTTTTTCAAGTCTTTCTCCGCCAATTTCTGCTTAGACGCATTTATACTGAACACAGCTGGAGATGCGGACCGATAATATTCCATCACATAGGTATAAGTCGAATCACCATCTTGATCTGTCGCTTCTTTCTTTTTTGCGTTGATCCAATCGACCAAAGTTCCATATTCTTCATCTTGATTATTTAACATCAGATTTGGATTATAGGCAAATTGCTTTTTCAATAATTTGAAATTTCTTTTCTTAATCTTCACCCCTTGGTCGTAAGCGACCCAACTCCCAATTAAAGTATCATTCTTCAATTTTATTTCAAAACGACCATCTGATTTCTTATCACCTGACTCATCCAACAATAGTTGCATCGCATTCCCGTCGCCCTCAAGTTTTCCTGTCAACGAACGTAGATTTCCTTTCACCACATTTTGTCCAAAAACTTTCCCTTTATCTGTTATTTTTTTGATGGTCAGGTTTATTTTTGGACTATAATCCGTATTTGGCAGCCCCTCACCATCTTCAAGAGAATTTTCATCAATCACAAAATTCCCTACCCAATTGCCATAAAGCTCCTGATGGACCTCCTGTTCAAGCAAAACGGAATCTTGTGCTTTGGGCTCAACAGCCTTCTTATTTGTTCGTTCTTTACAGCCGATCATGGCGGAAAGCACTAGTAATAAATAGATATTCCTTTTCATATCTTTATAATTTGTCTTGTTAAACGAATGAATTTATCCCATTTATGATCTGGATAGATCATGATGGTTTCTTAAATTATGATTTTTTCGATAAATAATAAACTCAATAAGTAATAAATTAGGCACCCAGCCCAGCCAGGCAATAATCTGATAAAGATCCATCGGATTCGGTTGAAATAGGTAAACCAAAATCACTTTCCAGAAACGCAATGTGAGGGCTGAACAGGTTAGTGCAAAACTACGCAGCATAAAATCTTGGTGTACATTAAATTTTTTCTGAACAGCCAGACGAACGGCCTGAAATGTAAAATAGAACCATCCCAAAGCAAGCAGTTCAAAGGAAATGACCGCAAAGAAGCCTCCATTAGCGACAGATCCGATCAATACCCCTGAAGGTGCAGCAAAGCCCAAAATACTAAATACATAAACATAACCAATCCTCCGATGCAGTTGCGGATATTTCTTCAGAAGCCCCGAATTAAATTGAGTAAAACCAGCAGGTAAGGCGAGTATCGCTGTACAGACATGTAAATAGAAAGCATATTTATACCACCAAAACGCCTCAATTTCCGTTTGTTTTATCATCAGAAAATTAGCATCCAATGCAAAACTATGGTACCGCCATGTAATCTCTGCCATCAATACACAGCTGTAAGCAAAAAGCAAAAGCCAAAATCCTTTCAATATCGAAAATTGAGCTTTTTTAACCATAGTTAGTTTATTTACTTCGAATAGCTTCGACTGGATCTAACCGAGAGGCCATCAAAGCAGGTACGATACCTGAAATCAGGCCAATGAAGGTAGAAAGTGATACCGTAAGAATAACCATTTTTACACTGACAACAATTGCGACACCCGTCGCTAGTTGGACGATAAAAGCAAGAAAATAGACTACAGCAAGACCAATCCCACCACCCAGTAAACAAAGCACAATAGATTCGATAAGGAATTGCGATAAAATAAAGAAATTTTTAGCACCCAAAGCTTTTTGGATACCGATAATATGTGTCCGTTCCTTGACACTTACAAACATGATATTGGCGATACCGAAACCGCCAACTAAAATTGAGAAAATACCAATAGAAAATCCAGCAAGATTAATAATACCAAAAAGCTGATCTAATGCACCTGTAATCATTGTTGTCTGGTTGATAGAGAAATTTTCTTCACGTTGGGGAGAAATACGACGGATCGACCGCATCAATGTCTTTGCCTCACTTTCAGCTTCACCCAATGTATAACTCGACTTGATGACCATGGCTATACTTGGAGAAAAGCTATCATAATTGACAAGATTTCTAGCCAATTCAAATGGAATAAAAGCGGTATCATCGGGTGAAGTATTAATTAACACACCATTGCCCTCTTTTTTTAAGACACCGATAACCTGAATTTTCCTACCCAACATACTAATATACTTACCGACTGGTTCCTCATTCGGAAAAAGTCCATCCGCGATATTAGCTCCCAGTACTGTGACTAGCGCTCCACCTCTGGATTCACTTTCCGCAAAATATCGACCGTCAACAATATTTAAGTTTTGGATATATAGATTTTCATAGGTCGCAGCATTTACCGATGAACCTTGGGCGGAATTGTTTTTATACTTAATCGTTGTGTTACCGATATTAATCATATAAGCCATATACTCCGCTGTTGTCATACGGCTTCTTAAGTCCTGGTAATTATTATACGTAGGTTCAGGTCTGTTCAAATACTTCCACCAAGGATAATTTGGACCACCATCCCAAGGCCATTTCTCTATGTAAAGTGTCTTACTTCCTATCTTTTTTACAGATTCCTCAATGTTATTTCGTAAGGTATCCACCGCCGAAAACACACCTATAATGGTAAAAATACCGATAGTCACGCCCAGCAAGGAAAGCATGGTACGTGTACGATTGTCCTTTAATGCAGAAAACGCAAACTGACAACTTTCCAATATCAATCTAAGGAATAACATAATTGCATTCTAAAATACAATATAGTTTTGATTTAATGTCAAAATCAATAAAAATATATCTATAAATTAGAAATAAGACCTTTTGATACCCAAAAAAGTTATAACTTTGTATGCTTTTTGCAACCTAGTATTTGGTGCACTGTAATGCACTGAAAGGCAGACATTAAAATATATATCATTAAAGATGAAGTTATCTCAATTTAAATTCAACTTACCAGAATCATTGCTTGCTTCTGAACCTTCTGAAAATCGTGACGAATCGCGTTTGATGGTCCTACATAAGGATACTGGTAAAATTGAACACAAAATTTTCAAAGATGTATTGGACTATTTTGACGACAAAGACGTCATGATATTAAACAATACAAAAGTTTTTCCAGCACGCCTATACGGTAATAAAGAAAAAACTGGAGCTACGATTGAAGTTTTCTTGTTACGCGAATTGAACAATGAACTTCGTCTTTGGGATGTATTGGTTGATCCAGCACGTAAAATCCGTGTCGGTAACAAATTGTATTTCGGTGACGATGACTTGTTAGTGGCTGAGGTTGTCGACAATACTACTTCACGTGGACGTACAATCAGATTCCTATTCGATGGTACTGACGAAGAATTCCGTCGCAACATCGAGATATTAGGTGAGACACCACTTCCTAAATACATCAAACGTAAAGCAACTCCAGAAGATAAATTCCGTTACCAAACTATATATGCCAAAAATGAAGGCGCTGTAGCAGCTCCGACTGCTGGTCTTCACTTCTCTCGTGAATTAATGAAACGTTTGGAACTTAAAGGTGTTGATTTCGCTGAAGTAACATTACACGTTGGCCTTGGTACTTTCCGTACAGTGGAAGTTGAAGATTTAACGAAACATAAAATGGACTCTGAGCAATTTATTATCACCGATGAAGCTGCAAAAGTAGTAAACAGAGCAATTGATAATAAACGCCGCGTTTGTGCTGTAGGAACAACGTCCATGCGTGCGATCGAATCCTCTGTCTCTGCAGATCATCATTTGAAGGCTGCCTCAGATTGGACAAGTAAATTTATCTATCCTCCTTACGATTTCAGCATTGCGAATTCAATGGTGACCAATTTCCATACTCCGGAATCAACTTTATTGGTAATGATTGCAGCATTTGCAGGATATGAAAATGTGATGAATGCTTATGAGGTTGCTGTAAAAGAAAAATATAGATTCTACAGTTATGGCGATGCGATGTTGATCATCTAATCACTTTAAGTAAACAATATCTCTAAACGTGGGTAGCAACAAACTATCCACGTTTTTTTAAATAGTAACTTTCAACCACTGTCCATGAACTTTGTCATTATCGTTGCCGCTGGAACGGGGAGTCGTATGAATAGCGATTTGCCGAAGCAATTTCTTGATTTAAACGGTCTACCGGTAATTATGCATACTATCGACCATTTTCACCAATCATCAGATATTTCGGAAATTATCTTGGTAATCAGCAAAGAAATGGAACAATTCTGGATAGATTTATGCTCAAAGCTGCAATATAGCACGCCAGTACATTTGACTTTTGGTGGTAAAACTCGCTTTGAAAGTGTAAAGAATGGTATCGAATATATTCAAGAAAATTTTGAAGTAGGAACCACCGATTATATTGCCGTACATGATGGAGCCCGTCCTATCGTCTCCACCTCATTAATTGCCAGGGCATTCCAGGGAGCCTATGACTACAAAGCAATCGTTCTTGCGCAAAAAAGTGTCGAATCAGTACGACTTGGCAATAATACATCAAATAATGCTACCGACCGAAATCAGGTTTGGTTAATACAGACCCCACAGGTATTTCAGGCAGAATTGCTTATAGAAGCTTATCGCCAAAAAGAAGACCCTTTATTTACAGATGATGCTTCGGTGGTCGAAAAAATGGGCAATCGCATTTCGATTGTTGAAGGAGATTCCAAAAATATAAAAATCACCTATCCACAAGACCTACAAATTGCCCAATTTTATTTGAATCTGATATAATACTGAATTGATTAGGCGTTACCGCGAATTACACGCAGTAGCACGACGATAATTGCAATCACCAATAGAATGTGAATAATATTTCCACCTCCTGCATAACCTCCAAAAAAGCTGATCGCCCAGATGATCACTAAAATAACGGCGATGATGTACAATAAGTTTCCCATTTCTTTATAATTTAATACCTAATTCTGTTTTTGTATATAGGTATAACAACGAGAAATGGACTATAGTTTTATATTAAATAGAATTATCAATATTGATCTGTAGTCTATCGTAAGCCAAGTACATGTTTGGAGGTAGTTCTTGTGAGACTTCAGCATGTAATCCCATCCGGTGTCCAATATGCGTAAAATAGGTTTTTTCCGCTTGAATATCTTGTGCAAATTCAATGGCTTCCTGCAAGGTCAGATGGGAAATATGGGACTCTTTTTGCAGCGCATTGACCACCAGAATTTTTACACCCTCCAATAGCCGTCTCGATTCCCCTGTAATAAATTTGGCATCTGTAATGTAGGCAAAATCGTCTATCCTAAATCCAAGCACAGGCATTTTATAATGCAATACTTCTATCGGCATGATCTCCTTCCCAAACAAGAGCAATGGCTCACCAGCTTTTATTTCTTCTAGGTCTAACCGAGGAGCACCCGGATATTTAATTTCCGTAAAGGCATAATAGAACTCTCGTTTTAAAGCATCGTGAAGCGCTTCTGTTCCATAAATAGAGATAGAAGAATGCTGTTGATAATTAAACGCTCTAACATCATCCAAGCCCGCAATATGGTCTTTATGAGAATGTGTCATCAACACCGCATCCAGATGCATTACCTTCTCCCGCAACATCTGATATCGAAAATCAGGTCCGGTATCTATGACGAGAGTATGATTATTATATTCAACAAGAATGGAAGAACGTAATCGCTTGTCATGTTTGTCTTGAGATTGACAGACTTGACATTGGCACGCAATAACGGGTACCCCCTGTGATGTTCCGGTTCCTAAAAATGTTATTCTCAAACTGCTGTTTTTGATTTCAATACCTCTTCATAAATTGGAAAGAGTTTTTCTGAAATGGACTCTAAATCAATCTCCACATCCAACAGAATATTCCATAAAGATTGGATTTTTATCTCCAGATTCGAAAACTTATTCACAACCACAACTTTTGTTGCCTGTAACATACAGGCCCCCGTACGGAATGATCCCTTTTCATACCTAACTTTATAGCCCTGTTCCTTAAAAAACTCCTCTATCTTTGCTAAACTGCTCTGTGTAAACGGCAACAAAATCTCTCCTTCTTTTTAATTTCTTCCTCAGTATTCCAAACTTAGATAAATTTGCTTTTATATACAAATAAATTCAGCTATACGCGTTTATTAGACATTTAAGAGGTCTTTAGAATTTCTCTTTTTTCCAAAGCTTTTAATGGATTTCAATCAATCAATTTAAGAAGCTCTTTCCCAAAGGTATCCCAGCTATATTTTTTCTTCTCGTCAATGATATTTGTTCTGAATTGTGCTTCTTTATCATGGCGATAAAAAGACACAATTCCTTCCGCTATGCTATTAACATTTGGTTCCACGACATATCCCACAGAACCATCTTGTACCAACTCTGGTAAGCCCCCTACATTGCTGACAATCATGGGTAAATCAAAATGGTAAGCAACCTGAGTAATACCACTTTGCGTCGCACTTCGATAGGGCAAAACAACACAATCAGCTGCCGAAAAATACCGTCCAACTTCCTGATTCGGAATAAAATCAGTATGCATATAGATAGACTTTTCCAAATGGTGTTTTTTGATAAGTGCTAAATACGGTGCTGGGTCTCCGTAAAACTCCCCGGCCAACAATAATTTGATATTTAAATCCCGAACCCTTGCATCGGCTAAAGCCTCCAGCAACATATCCAAACCTTTATATTGTCGAATAAATCCAAAAAATAAAATAACCTTATCTTGCTGATCAATATGGAGCAATTTACGCGCATCGAGTTTGCTCAGGTGAAGACCATAATTATCATAAAGAGGATGTGGTGTATAGACAGCTGGCATCTGCGGGCTCATTGTCTTTAAATCAGCCAATACGCTTTTGCTCATGGTAACACAGGCATCAACTGATTTTAAGAAATAACGGATTAAAGACTTATCTCCAAATCTTTGCTCGTGAGGAATGATATTATCTGCTATACAAACAATTTTGGTATATTTATTTTTTCGTACCTGCCTTTGAATAGTACCTAAGCAAGGACCAAAAAAGGGCATCCAAAAGCGAACGATAAGTAAATCATATTTCGCCCTCCTTAGTTCTCTGCCCACCTTAAACCAATTCAGCGGATTGATTGAATTAACTTTCGTCTGTATATTCAGGCCAGCTGGAGCCGGTTCATCTGAGTATTGAGATTTACCAGGAAAGAGAAAGTTGGGATACTGTAATGTAAAAGAGTAAATATCAACCTCATGCCCCAATTCTTGAAAGTGGGTCGCCAATCGTTCGTTGAAAGAAGCGATCCCCCCTCCCCTCAAAGGGTAGGCAGACCCCAGAATCACAATGCGCATAATGATTAAATGACTTTTTCGATTTGATAATCATTTCGATCCGAACTACTTCTTGAAACCAGTTCAGCTAAAAATCCAGTCAAAAACAATTGGGTTCCTAGAATAATCGCCGTCAATGCAAAGAAAAATAATGGCTGATCAGTGATATCCCTAAATGGCGTACCACTGGCGATACTCATCAGTTTGTGACAGATTAAATAGACGGAAATAAATAAACCAGCTAGAAAACTCATAACACCCATGACACCAAAGAAATGCATTGGTCGCTTAGCGAATTTTCCAACAAAAAATATAGACAGCAGGTCTAAAAATCCTTTAACAAAGCGTCCTGGTCCAAATTTCGTCGTACCATATTTACGCGGATAATGTTGAACGATTTGCTCCTGAATATTTGTAAATCCTGCCCACTTTGCAATGACTGGAATATAACGGTGCATTTCACCGTACACCTCTATATTTTTGACAACTTCCTTTTTATAAGCCTTAAGGCCACAATTAAAATCATGTAAATTGTGAATCCCCGACATTGATCTCGTTACGCCATTGAATAATTTGGTCGGAATTGTTTTTGTTAATGGATCATAACGTTTTTGTTTCCATCCTGAAACTAGATCAGCTCCTTTATTCATAATTCGGTCATACAATTCCGGAATCTCATCCGGACTATCCTGTAAATCCGCATCCATGGTGATCACAACATCGCCCTGAGCTGCTGCAAACCCTACATTTAAAGCAGCGGATTTTCCATAGTTACGTCTGAATTTGATGGCCGAAATATTGCCATTTTGCAATTTTAATTCTTCAATGATCTTCCAAGAGTTGTCTTTACTCCCATCATCAACCAGAATGATTTCATAAGAGAAATGATTGGCCGCCATGACACGGTCAATCCAAGCGGTCAATTCGGGTAAAGATTCTTCTTCATTAAATAATGGAACAACAATAGAAATATCCATGTGAATGTTAATCATGCTAAAAATGTACTATTTTAATACAAACAAAGGTATTACTTTTCTCAGCAATACCTTGTAGACTATATTTTATTTTATAAAACCTAATTACTTTGCTGCACGAATGCTTGCTTTTCCCTTTTTGAGAGTGCCGATAATAACAATGCAAACACAAACTGAAATAACAGAGTGATAGCCAAACCCTTAAATATTTGGCCCAAGGTTATCTTTCCAATCGCATCAACTTGTTTTTCCAATTCCGCAATTTTTGAATCAATGACCTCATCAGGTACATTATTCTTTTCCATATATTCAATGGTCACATTAATGGTGTGCGTTACGACTTTTTCCTGCAAAGTAGGATTCACAAAGTTAACGTACACCTGCGTACCAATAGTAGAAATAATCGTCGAAATAGCCAACATCATAAAGATGGATTTAAGCGCTATGGAAAAACTCCAATAACCACCATTTGCTTTTCTAAGAGAAAAAGAAAATAATGCGGAGATAATAACAAAAATACCCGTATTGACAATAAAGGACATAGACATAACTCCCCAGAAGGAATTCAGGTCTTTAACAACAAAAAGAACGATCAGTCCAAGAACAAAGGAAATCACGCCTAAAACGACGCCATAGATAATACTCTTCTTCTTGTCAATTACCGCATCAAATCCGGCATTACTGGGGTTGATTGAATCTGCCATAATTATTTACTATAATAAGTACTAAGAACTTTGTAGAGAGCCAAATCAAATGCTTTATTGCTTGATGCAGCAGCGTACTCCTCAAATTGCTTATCATCTGGATTCAATTCACCAAAGAAACTCATTACCGGATAGAACAATTCATAAACTTCGCTTCGAGGATTAATTCCCTTAGCCACTTTAGCAATTTCAGCATAGGGGCTATCTACCAAGATTTGGTTAGCAATGATATCCTCATAAATTTCATGTTCATCTTGAAACTCATCTTCATCAACCAGTAAAAACTCTTTTAAGAAATCATCTAGTTCCGGCTCTATTTCGTCATCTTTACATTCACCTAAATAAAGAAAAATATTCAGCAACTCCGTTCCACGGTCTATCGTTTCATCTTCAATAGCCTCCCATTCTTCAGAATCCAAGTAGTCATCCTCAAGCTTGAGTACATCACTAGAAAAGAAATTCATCAATAATAAGTCGACATAGACTTCACGAAGTTCATCAAACAAAGGATAGTCGTCAAAAGACTGGTCTAGCAGTTCCAATTTCTCCAGATAGGTCGCATCTGTATTGAATACTTGGATCAGTTTCTCTAGAAATTCTGGGGCGGTGGAAATCCCATCAACCTTTCCATAATTTAAAACACCCGCTTCTACAGCAGCTTTTATATTTGCTTCCATGGTTTAATCGTTTTTAATGATTTGATTATTATTGATGACCAATTCGACAGCCCCCTTTAAAGTCTGCCCGAATAGTGGAGAATTTTTTGATTTGGATCTATTTGTCTTTTCATCGAAATTCCAAGATTTCGCAAGGTCAAACAAAACTAGATTCGCGATTGCACCTTCTTTAATTTGCGGAATAGCTAAGCCAAGAATTTGTCTTGGTCTAACAGCCAGACTGTTTACAATCTGTTCCTCATTTAGTCCGGCACGAACTAACAACGGTAATACTGTTTGTAATCCGATTATACCGTTTTTAGCAATATGAAATTCCACATTTTTATATTCTATTTCTTGTGGAGTATGTTGTGATACCACCGCATCTATTACGCCATCCTTTATACCTTTTATCAATGCTTTCGCGTCAGCTTTGGTCCTCAATGGTGGGCTTACTTTATAATTGCTATCAAAACCAACGATATCCTCATCCGTAAATACTAATTGATGTGCAGCTACATCACAAGTTACCCGAAGGCCCTTCGCTTTAGCTTTTTTAATTAAATCTACAGCTTCAGGTGTACTGATTGATGCAAAATGGATTGGAGCTTCTGTATATTCCGCTAGATAGAGATCACGGGAAACCATCAATGATTCCGCAAGGTTAGGAATTCCTTTCATTCCCAAATAAGTGCTCATTGTGCCCTCATTCATTTTATTTCCCCCTGCCATAGACTCATCTTCAGCATGTGAAAAGATCAGCCCTTCAAATCCTTTTGCATACAACAAAGCTCTACTCATTAATCCAGCTTGTTGCACACTCTTATTTCCATCACTGAATGCAACTGCACCATTTTGCTTCATATCGTACAGCTCAGCCATTTCTTTGCCTTCACGCTTCTTACTAATTGCACCAATGGGATGTACATCGACAATATTCCCTTTTGCCGCATTAACGACAAGCGCTACCTCAGACCGGCTTTGAATTGCGGGCTCAGTATTAGGCATCACCGCCACAGCGGTAAAACCTCCAGCAGCGGCGGCAGCCGTACCTGTTCGGATATCTTCTTTTGTTTCCAAGCCCGGCTCCCCGAAATTGGCGTGTAAATCGAAAAATCCAGGCGATAGAACCTTACCTGTTCCATCGATTGTCTCTACGTTTTTATCAGCTACTTTGATGGTGTTTCCAATCTGTGCAATCTTCCCTTTTTCGATAAATACGTCAACAGTCTGCTGATGATATTCGTTACCCGGCAAAATTACTTTAACAGAAGTAATCAATAAGCTTTTCATATATGAATGTGATTGAAATTAATAGGATACAAATTGTCTGTTGAAGCATGTAGCGTGTTCCATGATGATAAACAAAAAACGAATTTATCACTATAAATTGTATAGCTATAAACAGATTTTTCGCGTGATGCTTTTGATTGCTTCATTTCGAGAAACAAAGTTACAAAATACAATTTTATTATAGAACACTAAAAATAGATTTCAGTGAACATTCATTAGGAATTTTCTCCCCACTGATAATGTTTAAAATCAAATCCCGCTAAACTTAAAATTCGATCGACCACAGTCTCAGCCAACTCCTCCAAAGTTTTTGGCAGGCTATAGAAAGAAGGAGAAGCGGGACAAATAATTCCACCGGCTTCAGTAACCAGTTTCATATTCTGAATATGGATAATACTTAATGGTGTCTCCCGTGTAACCAAAATAAGCTTCCGTCTTTCCTTTAACATCACATCCGCTGCACGGGTAGTAAGATCTGAAGAAGTTCCATAGGCGATTCTTGATAAGGTTCCCATAGAACAAGGACAGACGATCATGGTGTCAAAACGCGCCGAACCCGATGCAAATGGTGCAAAAAAATCACTTTTATCGTAGAACTTGAAAGGCACATCTTGATAGCTCTCGTCTCCCAATTCAGCCCGCCAAACATCCTTCGCATTATTAGACATCACAATCCCGACCTCCGCTAGCTGAGATTTTAGTGAATTCAGTTTTTCCAGCAACAACTTCGCATATATAGAGCCGCTAGCTCCTGTAATAGCAACAACAATTTTTCTTTTGGACATTTCCTTTAAATATAAAACAAAGCTATAAAAAAAGGGTCGAAGTGAGAAACACCCGACCCTACATCTACCTATGAAAAACATGCCCTTGGGAGGGGCTTAACAAAAGTACATCTACTTTTTAATTTTCAAAAATATTATATGAATTACTACACATTTGTGTATATAAATTTTAAAAAAATGTCCATTTCAGCCCTGTTCCAATCCCAAGTATTTCAAAAAATTCATATCCGACACTATTTTTCATCCATTTACAGCTAGCTGCTGTAGCAAATAAATTCGCTATTCAAACAGTTATTTTCATTAATAAAACCTATTTTAGTGGAAGAGTTTAGCAATTACATTTTGAAAATGAATCTTTCTGTTTTAGAACAATATATTGAAGAAGGAAAAAGTCACGACATCGATCTATTATTGATCGGAAACCCTGAATTATTACAAGAGACAACCAGTCATGGCATTTCCCCTTTATTATTAGCATGTTATTATAACAAACCACAAATTATCCGGATACTTTTGCAACATACCAAATCGATGACTATCCATGAGGCCTGTGCCGCAGGATTAACCGCATACGTGGAAGCAATTATCCAACAAGCCCCATCTGTCGTCAACGAATGGTCTTCCCATGGTTTTACACCTTTGACACTAGCAACCTATTTTAACAAGGCTGATATCGTCCGTCTATTATTATCCAAGAAGGTAGACCCAAATATAGCCAGTAGAAACGAACAGCTTGCCTATCCCTTACATATTGCCGCATCAAATAATAATGAAGAAATTGGAAAAATGCTTATTGAAGCTGATGCTGATGTCAATGCAATCCAAGCAACAGGCGAAACTGCATTACATTTTGCTGCCCAACATGGAAATATAGACTTCATTGTAGCCTTATTGGAATTTGGAGCAGACACGCAAATTGTCAACCTAGCGGGGTTTACGCCTGCTGACCTCGCTTTGGGAAAAGGATATAAAGAAATCGCCGAAATACTGGCAAATTAACCATTTCGCAAAATTTCGGCACCGATCCTACAATGAAGGCATTGCTTCTTGTCGCAATATAATTTCTTCAACTGTAATATTGCCTGGCTTTGAGAGGCATTTTCAGCAGTCCATTCGAATTCTTCAAACTGTTTTACGATCGTATTTTTTTCAGCAGGTAACGTCTCCATAAAGTGGATAGCTCGGTCGATATATTTCTCTATCCCATAATACTTCCCATAAGCAAAAAGAAAGAGCACTACCGCATTAACAATGAGAATATCAATTGTACCTTTTCCTATTTTCCCAGAATGTTCAATGGACGTCTTTCCTCCTAGTGAAAAACGACACTTCCAGTATTCATTTAACGGTTCTATACTAAACAACGATCTTGCTTCCTCCACATTCTCCAAGCTTAAAATCGTTGAAAGACTCAATGATTTCTGGCTAAATAATACGACTAACTGTGCTATACGAATTTCAGGAAAATTATAAGGTCTCATTCTCAACTTTTTCCATTCCCCGTTTACCACTACAATTTCATGAATACGCTGCTGATAAATAAACTCTTTATAGAGTAAATTAGCATATTCATCATCTCCTTCACTGGGCAAAAAGCCACCTGTTCCAAAAAAAATCGCTTCGATCTTCAATATATCAGAACGATATTTATGTAATAAGGACAATGGAAGTTTCTCTCCAAGCTCCTGAAATGTTTCAGCATTCACCTTTAACCCCATGCACCTACACATCCAGATCCAGAAAACCTTCTCCCAATCATTTTCATAATCAGACAACAAATCAAAAATCACCTGAACTTTCATTTCCAAACGCTCATAAGACAAGGCATCCAGCCACATCGTCTTCTTCAACGAATCAACGGAACCAAGCTGCGACTGACAAGGAATCCAATTTGTGGTATTCATCATCGTCGAATACTTATTGAGTAAATGCGGATCCACATATTCCGAAAGCAAGATGGTCGGAATAACACTTCCATCCCTGCGATGTATGACTTTATCATTTACCCAAACAACATGAAGTATGACATTATTATATGCATTATCATCCTGATGATGGTGCCGATCCCAGTCCGACGAACGAATATGGATCTCAACATTTCCATACCATTCCTTGTCTCCAAGTATGATATGAGACATTAAAAAATCCGGCCCTGCGTTCAGGTTATGCTGACCAAGGTTTATCACAGTCAACGGCTCTCCATCACTAGATAGCAATCCTATTGTATTGAATAGCCGTAGTTTCCAGATAAACTGCATTAAGTTTTCTGTCACCACCATAATTGTATTCTAAAAAATTAGATCCTGCAGATCAAAGGTTTATAATTTCCTAAATATACAATTTATCGGAATCATTTCACATAAACTACAAGCGAATCATTGGAAATCATTTGCTTTTCAAGAACCCTACCATTCAATTTTGGAGCAAGTATACCAGTATGCAGTTCTGTCTCAGATTGAAATACCCGTGCTTCATCCCAGAGACCAGCATCAATAAATGTTTGTAAGGTCTTCGCTCCTCCTTCAATGATAATAGACTGCACATCCATCAGGTACAATTGATAAAGAATGCTTTGTGGTAAATATAGACCATAGTTTTCAAGTTCAATATGCTTAATGTGTCCTTGCCAGTCTGTTTTTTTTGCATTAAACACAATGGTATCGGCTTTTTCATCAAAAATCTTAGCCTCTTGTGAAATGACTAAATCTCGATCTATCAACACACGAATTGGATGTTTACCTTTCCAATGTCTAACCGTCAAACTGGGATTGTCAATCCGAGCTGTATGGGTTCCTACTAAAATTGCATCCTCTTCTGCGCGCCAGCGATGAGTCAGTTGCTGGCTAGCTGCGTTGCTAATCCAAACCTGTTTATCCTCTTCACCTATCAAGCCATCTTTAGATTGGGCCCATTTTAAAATAACATAGGGGCGATGTTGGCTAATTCGTGTAAAAAAACGGCGGTTGAGCCAGATCGCCTCTTTCTCCAAAAGCCCAATTTCAACCTCAATACCAGCCTCTCTTAGTATTTCAACACCTTTCCCATTGACCTTCGCATAGGGATCCAAACAGGCCACAAAAACTTTTAGCGGCTTTAGGTCGGCAATCATATTCGCACACGGCGGTGTCTTACCATAATGTGCACAGGGTTCAAGACTCACATAAAATGTACTTGCAGCCAATAATTCTTTTGCCGTATCACCATACCTGTCCAACACCTGACTGACAGCATTCACTTCAGCATGAGGACCTCCGTAAGGGGAAGTATATCCCTCCCCTATAATTTGGTCGTCATAAACGATAACTGCACCCACCATGGGGTTTGGGCTGACAGATCCTGCTCCTAGTTGAGCGAGGTCCAAGCAGCGTTGCATATATTGCCTGTGCATATTCATAATGCAAATCTATGAAAATCGTACCTTTGACGCATGAGAATACTTCAAGATTTCGAATTAACGTTTCAACATGAACTAAATTCCATATATGACAAGGACGAAATAAAATCCATATTTCTACTTGTTGTGGAAGAACTATTGGGTATAAAAAGAATAGCATATCAATTGAAAAAAGGTGATTTAGTATCAGAAACGCATGCTATTCGCTTTCGGGACATTATTCAGGATCTCAAAAAAAACAAGCCTATTCAATATATTTTAAATAAGGCCGATTTTTATGGGGAATTTTTCGAAGTGAATGAATCCGTTCTGATACCGAGACAAGAAACAGAGGAACTTGTTGATTTAATCATAAAAAAACATGCTAGCTCATCTGGGTTAAAGGTCATTGATATTGGAACTGGTTCGGGTTGTATCCCTATTATTTTATCAAAACACTTAAAAAAACCACAGGTTACCACAGTAGATATTTCCAAAGAAGCCATCAATACCGCCAGAAAAAATGCGCAACGACTAGGACAAACCATTCGTTTCATCAATGCCGATATTTTAGAATGGGATTACGTCTTTTCAGACCAACAATACGATATTATCGTTTCCAATCCCCCGTATATCACACCAAATGAAAAACAGTACATGCAACAGAACGTATTAGCTTACGAACCTGAACTCGCTTTATTCATTGAAGAAAGTGCACCATTGATCTTTTATGATGTAATTTCCTCTTTTGCATTAAAACATTTGGTACCTAATGGCGATCTTTATTTTGAGATTAATCAATATCTGGGACCGGAAACAAAGGAACTCATAGAGAAAAAAGGCTTTGATCAAGTTCAGCTTATCAAGGATATCAATGGCGCTAACAGGATAATTCATGCAAAAAAGAAGGGCTAGCAAAAAATAATCTTTTTATTTATTAGACAGTTACCACCGATAAACCAAATTTTAGAACCAATAATTTGGAGCATATCGAAAGAAATTATACCTTTGCATCACTTTCAAAAACAGAAAGGATTCCGTAGCTCAGCTGGTAGAGCAATACACTTTTAATGTATGGGTCCTGGGTTCGAATCCCAGCGGGATCACAATAAAAAAAGCTAATCGCAAGGTTAGCTTTTCTTGTTTATACAGCTCAGGGCTCGATCTGTAGTAACTTAATAAAACTTACAATACTTACTTCAAAAGCGTTCCTAAGTTCATCAAAATTGAACTTTTGTTCAAAGTCTACATTGGCTATATCAGATATTTCTATCACTTCGAACTCAATATCATCCATCCCAGTTCCAAAAATAATTTCTCGATTAATTTTATAATTCTTATCATCATCAATTTGCAGTATGATGCTTAAAGTTATATCATTAGGTCGCTGTCCATTCTCATCTTCTACATCCTCTTTAAATGTATATGATATAGAAAACGTAAATATTTCTTTTTTACCTCCTTCGAGCGAATGAAGTATAAAGTTGTTCTTTTTTCTATAAATCACCTCTTTCTTTACTAATGATTCTACACCTGATTTAAGTAAACCAATATTAAGATCATTTTCTATTCGCAAAATTTCTCTATTTATAAATGATTTTAAATTCATTAGATTTTATTTATAATTTACATCATACTCACATTATTTCGTTGCAGATAATCATCAACAGATTTAAGGCTTCCATGCTCCTTTTCATCTTGTATTATTTTTCTAAATTACCCAAATCAACTTATTAAAATATCGGTAACACCAATTTTTTCAAAAAACTTAGCTCTCGATTATTTAACTTGAGTTTTTATCGAAAGCCCCAGCGTACTTCCAGTCCTTTTAAAGTGATCAATATCTCTTAAGCTAATACAGTAACCCATTCAAGTTTACCCCCCTCTACCAACTCGACCAGCCTCCATTAGACTCTCCAGAACGTCGAATACCTAAAGAAATTCGAAAGAAGGGCTAGCCAAATTCGATCCATCGGAAACTTAGTAAGGTATACAGAAACCATGAAACTGAGCTATTCGCGAGATATATTGAAAACTATTTGCATTTTAAATTGTCGTTATTATATAGAAAACAAATAATAGATCCATTATGAAAAAAATAGTGCCATTCTCCTTGATGTCAAGTACGCTATTATTAATGACAAGTTGCTCTGTGATAGAGAGTATTTTTAAAGCCGGTGTTTGGACAGGTATACTCATCGTTGTTGTTGTCGTTGCGCTTGTCATCTGGCTCATCAGTAAGCTTTTCGGCGGGTCCAAATAATATGTAGGAAGGAATCTTTCATGAAAATTGAAAGATTCCCGACCCTCTGTTCATTTCCACTTCGATCTCCTTTTCTCTAGATCCCTCCCCCTCAACTCCCATAAATAAGTCTGCTACATTGAATTACTGTCGGTTTTTGCAAACTCCATTTGAAAACCTCTTTTTTATGTTATCTTTATAATTTAATAATTCATCATCGGAGTACAATTAAACCTGCGAAGCAGCATTCATAAAATAATTCATTCGCTATTCAATAGCGAATGAACAATGATAAGAAATGGAGAGGAAAGAGAACATGAAAAGAATTACCTTGAAAGAGATTGGAAAACAATTAAACCTGTCACCGGGGACTATTTCCAAGGCGCTTAATGATAGTCATGAAATCAGTTCGGAAACAAAAAAAATGATTCTAGCTTACACGCAGAAGATTAACTACATACCAAACTTTTCGGCCAAAAGCCTAAAAACTGGGCGCTCAAATACACTGGCTATTATTGTCCCTTTTATTTCAAGTTCGTTCTTCTTCGATTTTTACGAAGAAATCTCCCTGATACTATCCCAAACAAATTACCAGTTAATCCTACTCCAAACTTTCAACGATGAAAAAAAAGAAAAAGAAGCACTGGAACTCTGCGTACAAAGTAATATTGATGGTATTATCATTTCACCCGTAAAAAATGACTCCAGCTTATCTTTGCTGATGTATATCATGGAGCAGATATGCCCGATCATTATTTTTGACAGAATAAATCACCAACTTGACACCTTTAAAATCGGCATACAAAATAACAAGGTTATCTATCAAGCGACAGAAGAAATGATAAAAAATGGTCGCGAAAACATCATTTTACTACTGTGCAAAGACATTGGAGGTAATGCCAGCAGAATCAAAGGCTACAAAGATGCACTCTTCAATTGCTCAATTCCTTATAACGAACAAAATATTGTAGAAATATCTTATTCAAGCCCCAAAGATGATATTGATGAAGAGCTCGAAAGAAAAATAAGTAGTTTATTAAGCACCCCCATACCTCCAGATGCACTTCTATCGACCACGGACACCTTATCTTTAAAAGTCTTACATATATTAAATAAGTTAGCCGTAAAGATTCCAGAGAATATGAATTTAATAGGCTTCAGCAACACGCCTTTTGCGAATAGCTTGAACCCATCCTTGACAACTATTACCCAACCAACACGTCTTATGGCGGATAGATCCGTTGAGCTGCTGCTAGAGATGTTAAAAAATAGAAATAAAAAAAATTATTTCGAATTTGAAACTTATTTTTTAGACTGTAAAATAGAACATCGAAAATCAACTTCTGTATTTCGTGAATAAGCAGCGATCTTTTTAGACCAATATGAAACAGACGTTACCCAATTACCAACTTAACACCATTATATTCATTTATAAACATAAAATACAATATGTCTTTCAATTTCGATAACCATCCAGGACACAACTCAAGGAGATCATTCCTAAAAAAATCCAGCATCATTGCCCTCGGAAGTACTCTCCCAACCTCTTCGTTGTTATCCTTTACAAACCAATCAAAAGATCAAATCATTAAAGTAGGACTTATAGGCTGCGGCGGCAGAGGCACGGGCGCAGCGATACAAGCTTTACAGGCCGATCCAAATTGTCAAATTACGGCTATGGCAGACGTTTTCCAGGACCGTATGGACGAATCCTATGCCGCTTTGATGGAAGTTCGCCCAAAGCAAGTAAAAGTTGACAAAAACAACAAGTTCTTAGGTTTCGATGCCTTCGAAAAAGTCATCAATAGTGATGTAGATGTGGTATTACTAACCTCTCCTCCAGCATTTAGACCACTGCATTTAAAAGCTGCTGTTAACGCAAAAAAACATATCTTCTGTGAAAAACCCATGGCCGTTGACGTACCAGGACTACATAGCGTATTACAGTCGGTAAAAAAAGCAAAAGAATTAAACTTATCACTTGTTTCCGGCTTCTGCTTCCGCTATGATCTTCCAAACCGAGCGACATTTACTAAAGTTTTAGAGGGAGCAATAGGCCAAGTAAAATCAGTTAGTACGTTTCGCTATGGTGGCGAAGCGACTTATATCGACCCACGTCCAGAATGGAATAAAATGACCCAACAAATGAGAAACTGGTTTTATTACAACTGGCTTTCAGGCGATTTTATCGTAGAACAAGCAGTACACAGCTTAGATATGATGTCTTGGGCCATGGGGGACGTCATGCCTATTTCAGCGATGGGTACCGGGGGCAGACAAGTCCGTGTAGATTCAAAATATGGGAATATCTACGACCATTTTGCGATAGAATTTAAGTATGCAAATGGAGCTATCGGAACACACTTCTGTCGACAACAAGCTGGAGCCACCCCCAGAAACTCAGTGAGCATGTTAGGAACAGAAGGTATGGCCGAGGTCATCATTGGTGGAAAACATACAATAACTGGGAAAATGGACTGGAATTACACCGGAGCAAAAAACAATATGTACCAAACGCAACATGATGAGTTGTTTGCTGCAATCAGAAGTAACAAACCGATCAATGATGGCGAGTGGATGACCAACAGCACACTACTAGCTATTTGGGCACGCATGGCAGGCTATACAGGTCAAAACCTAACCTTTGATCAAGTAATAAATTCGAAAGAAAGCCTTGGCCCGGAGTTATCGTCTTATAATTGGGAACTTAACATAGACGGACCCCCTATTGCTACACCTGGAAAGACAAAGTTTAGCTAACCTCCAAAACCTTATGAAAAGACTTATTTATTCTATTTTTAGTATATTACTGCTTAACAATAGTAACCTCCTTGCCCAAAAAAACACCTTATTTAATTTTGGTCAGGAAATCCAATGGGACGACTGGGTATTAAACAAGAAGAACCCAGAAAAAATTCATTGGATCAATGTCAATACAGACCCTGAAACATGGCGCATTGATAATGGTAATCTCATTTGCAAGGGAAAACCAATAGGCGTAGTGCGCTCGTCAAAACAGTATGAAAACTTTATTATCCATGTCGAATGGAACCATCAATACGCTGGCGGTAATTCTGGAATTTTCGTTTGGTCAGATGCCAAACCTGATCCATCCGGCAGGTTACCGGGAGGTGTAGAGGTTCAAATGCTCGAATTGGACTGGGTAAATCAGAATCATATTGATGGTAAGCAAGCGCCAATTGCCTACGTACATGGCGAACTCTTTGGCGTTGGTGGCGTTACGACAATACCGGACACCCCCCGTGGTACACGCAGTAAATCCATAGAAAACAGAGCTAAGGGAAAAGGCGAATGGAACAAATATACAATCATATGTATTGACGGCACAATCAAATTAGCTGTCAACGGAAAATTTGTCAACGGAATACGCAATTCAACTGTAAAAAAAGGCTACCTCTGTCTCGAATCTGAAGGGTCAGAGATTCATTTCCGTAATTTTAAACTGATTGCACTCGAACCCGGTGTCACAAGTGACCAACAGGTCGCAGCACTTATTACCCCATAGGTCACAATATACCAAAAAGCTCAAAATTCAAACAAATGGAATTTTGAGCTTTTACACAGCAAATACCCTTCACAAGACCTTGACAACCAAAATCAGTGCGAAAGACTATTTGATCAGCTTACGCAATGCATGCACTGGCAAATCAATTTTTGTATCGTTCGACAAACGTCCTTTCAATGTATTCCATTGCAAACTATCAAGCCGGACAGAAGAAACACCTTCCGTTTTGATATCCAAAACATCGACCCTAGATTTATCGCCTTTTCTATTAAAATAGATCTCCGAATTCTTAGCAAGGATATCGGCAGTCTTGTAATCCACCCGCGGCAACCCTAGATTGGTATTTGTGATATCAACATGTAAGTGACTGACAGGCACCGTATTTTTGTCGTCACGGTATCCAAAATCATCTATATGCGAATTCGTCAAAACCAAATTAAGTGTATTGATGACCGTTTCTCCACTTAAAGAAAAATTCTCAACACTGTCACCAACAATAGTGAACTCATCAAGTTTTGCAGAAAACTCGTTTATATCCGCCTTCTTCAATTTTATACTTTTCAGATCAGGTGTAAAAATATAGACCGACTTATAATACTTGTCACCACCCGCTAAAAAATCCAGCACCAGAAAACCATCAGCATCTACCTTCGCCTTTACAAAATCCGCCTGGCTCTTATTCACCTTCACCATAAACTTATCACTTTTCACAACATGTAAATTGATCCCCCTGGCATCCGAACCAAGGATTTGCAGTTTATCAAATTTACCTACAGGAAACGACCGAAAATAAACATCCGCCGCATCAGGGTTTGACACCTCCTTTTCTACATTTGTGTTATAAACGTTTGCATCTACCCTATTGATCCGAACAAAATAAGAGGCTACCAATGTCGGAACAACAAAAAGGAATATTGCGAGCCCTATCAATAATTTAGTACTTAATTTCATGATTCATTTTGATTAAAATTCTGTTCAACAAACTGTCTGTAACGTTGCTCCAATTCAGTTAGACCAATTTCCAATAAATAAATATTCCGAAAGAACAATGGAAGATCCTCTTCCAAAAAAACCGTCTTCCGGTAAGATTTAACATTCCGGACAGAATCCTCGGTCAAGAAAAAACCGATTCCGCGTTTATTCGCGATAATCTCCTTCTGTTGCAGCATATCATAGGTCCTCATAACTGTATTCGGATTAACCTCCAATTGAACTGCCAGCTCCCGTACCGAGGGCAGCTTGTCGTTCGTTTTCCAGGTTTCCATTAAAATATGATCACATACATATTCCGCAATCTGTAGATAAATCGCTTTGTTGGCATTAAATTCCATATTAAATCTCCTTCTCTTTTAACCTTAAAAAGGCAATCCCCCAGAATATCAATGTGAGCGCTATTCCTGTCATTGTAATTAGCCCAAAGATGTGATTTGAATCTGACCAATAATTATCATCCATGCGCCCCACTGTATTTTCCGTTTGTGTTTTCATGAGATACACAAAAAAAGACATCCATACCACGCAATAAAGCAACAGTGAGATCGCGGTCTTAATATATTGATAGCTCTTAAAAACAATACCCCCCATTAAAAATATTGCATTCAATACGACAGGTAAAAAACAGGCATAATACGCGCCACTCGGATAATCAACACTAAAAAAATATTGCCAGAACTCCACCGTAACCTGTTCACCAAGTTCATTTACCTCCGTTCTAATGGAAGGGCCAAAACCTCGCAAATAGGAAATGAAGGCTAGATCGATCAGATAATAGATCAGTAGATATGAGCTGATCCCAACGATCACCGTATAGAAAATACCGACCAGAAATTTCTCCAACTGAGAAGCAGGTATCATCAATTCAAAAATAGCTTTTGTCTTACGCCCCAAATCAGCAAAATAACTACTCGAGATCACAGTCATAAAAAATAATCCCAATACACAGAATAAAGGTGATCTAAAATTCAATACTGAATATACATGAGCAGAATCATTCTGAAGATGATCGTAATTGGTTCCTACATTGAATGCATAAAAACAAAAGATTACGCCCGCGATCACACCTATTGACATCAGATATATTCGTCCAAAACCGACCCATTGCCTACGGATCAGCGCAAAAAAACGTGTAGTATTAAACAGGTTTGACATATTCATCAACTTTAATGAGGTTTGTAATTTTTTCCTTTTGTTGTAACACCGCATTGAACAACAACTCCAGATCAAGTTTGGAATCTTCCGCCAGTATATTTGGAAGAATCACATTGAAGCCTCCAAGCGCCTCCTCCGCATGCAGCACATCAAAAGATAGTTCCTTCATCTTTTTAAAACAGAGCTTATCGGTAATCAGGTTAACAGGTGCGTTCAAAGCCACCTTATGCTCATCAAGCAGAATAACCGCATCAATCAGATTATCCAGATCACGTACCTGATGAGTTGAGATAATTACGCAACGGTCGTCTGTGATGGCCGAAGCCATAATTTTACGAAACTGCGCTTTAGAAGGAATATCTAACCCGTTCGTAGGTTCATCCATGATAATGATTTTCGTATTGGAAGCCAAACCGAAGGAAATAATGTATTTCTTTTTCTGACCATAGCTCATCTCCGCCAATTTTTGTTCTACCGGAATTTCAAATTCTTTGATCAAGCGATAAAAATGTTCCCGGTCAAAATTGGGATAAAACCTAGCATTGGCTTTTAAAAATTGTTCCGATTTTACTGCAGGCAAATAAAACTCCTCCGGAATAAAACTGATCTCCCGCAACAAAGAAGGCTCCCGTCGAGTTGGGTTGTGCCCCAAGACCTCAACCACCCCCGATACTGGATACACCAAACCAGCAATATTTTTCAGCAAGGTGGACTTACCCGCGCCGTTCTTCCCAAGCAATCCATAGATATGCCCCTGCTTCAAGATGAGATCCATTTGAAGAAAGAGTGGCCTGGATTTACTATAACTGAAATTTAGATTTTGGATAGTAATCATACTACTGTATTATTTAATTAATACACTAATATAGATACTAACTCTCGATGTTTCCAAAAAATATTTAAAAAAAATAAATCTGCACCCCCTATTTAATGGCTATCGGATCGAGAGATCTGCACATATATTACAACTAAGAATTGGCAAAAAAAAAGGAAACAATAAGTTCATATAAAAACCATATTTATACTGATAAAAAGATAATTAAATAAAAAAATTACGAAATTCATAATGAAAATACAAGGTCAGAATACATTATTTTCGCGCATACCTAAAACCGCTTCAATACAGAAAACTTAAAATTAGCGCCTTAAAAACACTTTTCATTCCAATGAAGGAAAGATGCAATTACTCGCAAAAAGTCTCTCAAATCGCTTAAAAAACATCAAAAAACACATACTACACAACCTAAGCACCAAAGTGAGTTAAAATTGGAATTCGCCACCCCATCTTTGAGCTAATCTCTCTATACAATCTGGCCAAAAACCGCATCTGCAGAGCTCAGAAGCCAATTAACCTTAAGTTAATACTGACCACAAGATAATCTTAAATGATTAATAATCAAAATTATAAAAATATTATATAAACAAAATAATCATATTAAATTCAAACCTCATTTTATCATCTTCTCATTCAACGATAGAACTCAGCAATCATTTTTGCCCGAATCTGCTTCGCAGTCACCACAATAATCAGCTTGCTGAAGTGTTTTTTTAATATATTTTATGTTCATCTTTGTATCGCTATGACTTCTATTTACGCCCTTATTTTAGCATTACACTCCACCTGGCGATGGATTGTTTTGATCATTCTTATAGTTAGTTTATTACGTTTTGCTTATCAAAAAAAGAAGAGACTCCCCTTCACCCCTACCGATAATTTTTTAAAAAAGGCGGTCATTATTGCTTTTTATATGCAAGCATTAATGGGTATCATACTCTATATATTAAGTCCGATCACACAATATTTTCTAACACATTTCAAAACGGCTGTACACTTACGACAGATCCGTTTTTTCGGAATGGAGCATAGCAGCATGATGATTCTCGCAGCAATCTTTCTGCTCATTGGTAGTCTAAAAAGCAAAAACGCCGATACAGATGATCGACGTTTTAAAATTTTACTCATTTGGTTTGGTCTCGCTTTATTGATCGTGTTAAGTTCTATTCCCTGGGAATTTTCCCCTTTGACCAGTAGACCAAGTTTCCGTTCTTTTTGATCAGCTATTCTTCCACTCTCCTTTTCGTTTATCACGCATTGCCGCCATCCCTTCCCTAAAGTCTGCTGTCTGACGAAGTTTAGCAAGCTCATCCAAAAGAAACGCATATTTATCCGTCAACGAATTTTCTTTCAATTTACGAAGCGCCCCAACCCCCTTTGCAATAGCCAAGGGTGCATTCGCTACAATAGTTCTTTTCAATGTATCTAATTCGGCCTCCTCTGGCTCTAAAATTGCATAAAGCAACTCCTTTTCCAGCGCCTCTTCTGCCGAGAAAGACCGACCTTGAATACAAAGATCCATTGCTTTACGTTCGGGCATATACTCCAGGAGCAACGCCAATACCTGAAAAGGGAAAAGACCGATCTTCACTTCCGGCAACGAGAATCGCACATGCGGCATAGCAAACAAATAAGTACAGGACAGGGCAATTAAAAACCCACCTGCAATCACATCCCCCCTAACGACACATATCGACGGTTTATCTAAATTAGCAAAGAGTTCGGCAAGCGATTTCTCTACCTTGGGAATCCGAGGATTAACTTCATCAACCAACGGGTCTTCAAAAGCTTTCAGATCCATCCCGGCACAAAATACTGGTCCTTCGGCTTCAACCTGTATCAGACGAATCTCCGGATCCGAATTGGCTAATGCCAAAGCATAGGCAATCTCACTCACCATGGTAGGACTAAAAGCATTCCTTTTCTCCGATCGCGCAAGCGTCAATATAAACACATGCTGTTCGCGTTGTACCTTTATGAAATTCAATTTTTCCATTTATTCTATCTACAAGATCATCTGTCTAAAGCTCTCCTCCAAGGTCATCTTTTCTGTCAAACTCCCCCTACCGAAAATATCCAGCAAAATTTCCGAAGGAATATTTCCGACCAAATCATCTTTGGCAAATGGACATCCACCGTAACCCAACAATGCCCCTTCAAACTTACGGCAGCCGGCATCGTAGGCAGCCTGAACCTTTGCAAGGCTATCTTCCCGCCTTGCATGAAAATGCGCTCCTATAGCGAGCTGCGGATAACGCATAAGGACAAGACCGAAGAGATCGGTAATCTGTCCGACATTCGCCTCTGAAGTCGTATCCGCCAGAGAAAATTCGGCTACACCAAGCTGCATAAGCCGATCGATCCATTCTTCGACCAGATCTACTGACCAGAGGTCACCATATGGATTGCCAAAAGCCATGCTGATATACACCACTAATGTCTTACCATAGGTATCAGCCAAGGTTTTCATTTCCTTCAATTGCTGATAAGAATCATCCAGCCCCCTATTCGTATTGCGCAACTGAAAGGTTTCTGATATAGAAAAAGGATAACCTATAAAATCTATTTTCTCCTCCTGAACAGCCTCTTGGACACCTCTCAGATTGGCGACAATTGCCAATAACTTTACCCGATCATTCTTCAAAACACCATTCAGGACTTCTTTTGTGTCCGCCAATTGCGGAACCGCTTTTGGAGAAACAAACGAACCAAAATCAATCACATCAAATAAGCCACTTTCTATCAACGTATTGATATGTTTGACCTTCTTATCTGTCGCAATAAAATTATGCAGCCCCTGAATGGCATCTCGTGGGCAATCGACCAATACAACCGGATCTTTCATATTATACTATAAAATATCTTTCTCAATTTCGCGGGCAATCACCATCTTTTGGATACTGGAAGTCCCCTCACCTATTGTACATAATTTGGCATCACGAAAGAACTTCTCCGCAGGATAATCTTTTGTAAAACCATATCCACCAAAAATCTGTACAGATTCATTTGAAACACTTACTGCTGCTTCAGAAGCATACAGTTTGGCCATCGCGCCAATTTTGGATACGCGTTCACCATGATCTTTGAGATAACCCGCTTGACGAGTCAATAGCTCACTGGCCTCCACTTGAGTAGCCATATCTGCCAGGGCAAATGAAACAGCCTGAAAATCGTAGATCTTTTTACCAAACTGCTCTCTTTCATGTGCATATTTTAACGCACATTCATACGCACCACGTGCAATACCCAAAGACAGGGCCGCAATGGAGATTCTTCCCCCATCCAAAAGCTTCAGAGCCTGCACAAATCCTTGACCTTCCTCACCGATGAGCTGATCGCGATGAATCCTACAGTTATCAAAAAATAAACATGCCGTCTCCGAAGCACGCATGCCTAATTTATTCTCTTTTTTTCCTGCAGTAAAGCCTGGCGTGTCCTTTTCAACGATAAAAGCGGACATTCCTTTTTTATCACCCTTTTGCCCCGTCCGAGCGATCACAACAGCGACACTCGAACTAATGGCATGAGTAATAAAATTCTTCGAACCATTCAACACATAGTAATCTCCATCCCTTTCAGCAAAGGTGGTCATACCACCGGCATCCGAGCCTGAGCCAGTCTCTGTAAGGCCCCAAGCACCAATCCATTCCGCAGTAGCTAATTTCGGAAGATAGCGTTTCTTCTGTTCTTCATTAGCAAAACTCAAAATATGATTGGTACATAATGAGTTATGCGCCGCCACCGAAAGTCCGATCGATCCACAAACTTTGGAGATTTCATCCAGCACGGTGATATACTCCTGATAACCTAGGCCCGAACCTCCGTATTCCTCTGGAACGATAACGCCCATGAAACCATGTTCACCTAATTTTTTAAAAACTTCTATTGGAAATAGTTGGGCTTCATCCCATTCCATCACATAAGGTTTGATATGATACTGTGCAAAATCGCGTGCACTCTGTCTGATCATATCCATTTGTTGTTTATTTTCAATAAACATAAGCATGAATATTAAATTTACAATCGGTAATACAATTCAAATATATCAAAATATTTAGGAATAAAATTGCAAATATTTTAAAATTTTATTTTAAATTTATCTAAAAATAAGAAATTCTTAATCATATCGCTTTTTAAACCAGAATTATAAACTATGAAGGAGCTGCTCGCATTACTTCGCCAAAAAAGAGAAAATTTAAAACTCGGTGGTGGCATCGATAAAATCAAAAAACTTAAAGAGAAAGGTAAGCTGTCGGCATGGGAAAGAATAGCATACTTACTAGATCCAGACCGGGAATACCTCGAAATAGGCATGTTTGCTGGAGAGGGTATGTACACTGAACACGGAGGCTGCACCAATGCCGGCTGTGCAGCAGTATTGGGTTATGTTAAATCCAAACTTTGCGTTATCGTTTCCAACGACGCCACAGTAAAAGCTGGAGCCTGGTTTCCGATCTCGGCAAAGAAAAATCTTCGTGCACAGGAAATCGCCATGGAAAACAACCTTCCGATAATATATCTGGTGGATTCCGCGGGTGTTTTTCTACCGATGCAAGATGAAATCTTCCCCGACAAAGAACACTTTGGACGAATATTCCGTAATAATGCACGCATGTCTTCCATGGGTATTCCGCAGATTGCCGCGATCATGGGCAGCTGTGTCGCAGGTGGAGCCTACTTACCCATCATGTCGGACTATGCTTTCATTGTTGAAGGTACTGGATCTGTATTCCTAGCTGGCCCCTATTTGGTTAAATCAGCTATTGGGGAAACAGTAGATGCCGAAACACTCGGTGGCGCTTCCACACATTCCGAAATATCAGGTGTTACGGACAATAAGTTCCCCGACGACCAAAGTTGTCTCACAGCAATTAAAAATGTAATTGATAAAATCGGTGGTCATGCAAAAGCAAATTTCAATCGGAAAGAAAGCCTGCCTCCAAAAACAGACCCCGAAAAAATTATAGAAATTCTTCCGGAAGATCGAACCAAACCTTACCGTATGCAAGACATCCTCGAAGCGATTGTTGATGCAGAAACACTGGAGGAGTATAAACCCGATTATGGTAAAACCATTATATGCGCACTTGCACGTGTAGATGGATGGGCTGTGGGTATCGTCGCCAACCAACGGGAAATCATTAAAGCCAAGAAACCCGGTAATGCGATGGAAATGCAAATGGGTGGCGTTATCTATAGTGACTCCGCAGACAAAGCTGCACGCTTTATCATGAACTGCAACCAACAAAACATACCGCTTGTCTTCTTTCAGGATGTCACCGGATTTATGGTCGGCAGCCGATCCGAACAAGGTGGAATTATTAAAGATGGCGCCAAAATGGTCAATGCAATGGCAAATTCCGTTGTACCCAAATTTACGTTCATCGTAGGAAATAGCTACGGAGCAGGAAATTACGCGATGTGCGGTAAGGCTTATGATCCTCGGTTGATCTATGCTTGGCCAAGCGCTCAGATGGCCGTCATGAGTGGCGCCGCAGCTGGCAAAACGCTATTTCAAATCCAGGAGTCAGCATTAAAAGCCAAAGGGAAGGAAATCAATGAAGAAGAAAAGAATATACTATTGAAATCCATTGAAGACCGATATAATGAGCAATTAAGTCCGTACTATGCCGCTGCCAGACTTTGGGTAGATGGAATTATTGCCCCTGCGGAAACTAGAAAAGTCATCAGCATGGGAATAGAAGCCGCTAATGAAAAGCATATTGTCGAACGATACAATGTTGGGGTAATTCAGGTATAAGTATAATACGAAAAACGTTCAGACGACAATAACTGCCTCAGTAATAATAAAGCGCTCCTGTATTGCATGATACAGGAGCGCTTTATTTAAAGGGTTCCACGAACCTTTTATTGTTTATACCTTTACCATATTTTACTGATGATTTCAAATTCAGCCATCCCCCACTTTATTTTATTGTGCTACAAATCCCTTTAATTGTAGCATTTTTTTTCTTAAAAAACCATTTCGGGTATATTTTCATCGGCAATTAATTTTCCGGCGGTTGCAGTTCTTATTTCATCAACACTTACACCTGGGGCTCTTTCTAAAAGCTGGAAACCTCCGTCTGGTAGAATTTCGTAAACACCTAATTCAGTGACAATTTTCTTTATGCACTTTACGCCTGTTAATGGAAGTGTACACTCCGGGAGAAGTTTACTTTCACCACTTTTATTAACTTGTTGCATGGCAACGATAATATTTTTGGCAGAGGCGACAAGATCCATGGCGCCGCCCATTCCTTTTACCATTTTTCCAGGGATCTTCCAGTTAGCGATATCACCGTTTTCGGAAACTTCCATGGCTCCTAAAATGGTTAAATCTACTTTTTGGGCTCTAATCATCCCAAAACTTAGTGCTGAATCGAAAACTGCAGAACCTGGCAATGTGGTAATGGTTTGCTTGCCTGCATTAATCAAATCTGGATCTTCGCTGCCTTCGAAAGGAAAAGGTCCCATCCCCAAAAGTCCATTCTCGGATTGCAGAACCACATTAACGCCTGCTGGAATGTAATTCGCTACCAAAGTTGGAATTCCTATACCTAGGTTAACGTAACTATTATTTTTAATTTCTTTTGCAATACGTTGTGCAATTTGTTCTTTAGATAGTGCCATAATTTAGTTTTTAGGTCTTACGGTTCTTTGCTCGATTCTCTTTTCGTAATGTTCTCCCTGGAAAATTCTGTGCACATAAATTCCTGGAGTATGAATTTCGTCTGGATTTAGTTCGCCAATCTCTACCAACTCCTCGACTTCGGCAATGGTTATTTTACCAGCCATAGCCATTACAGGATTAAAGTTTCTAGCTGTAGAACGAAAGATAAGATTGCCTGCTTTGTCGCCTTTCCACGCTTTAACAATAGCAAAATCGGCATCGAAAGCATATTCCAAAAGATAATCTTTGCCTTTAAAGTTTCTCACTTCTTTGCCTTCACCTATTTCGGTTCCAACTCCTGCTGGTGTATAAATAGCTGGCATTCCGTATCCTGCAGCCATACAACGTGTCGCCAAAGTGCCCTGCGGGATTAGTTCTACTTCCAATTCTCCGCTTAGAAGCTGCCTTTCGAATTCGGCGTTTTCGCCAACGTAAGATGAAATCATTTTTTTGATTTGCTTTTTTTGTAAAAGTAAGCCTAAACCAAAATTATCCACACCCGCATTATTAGAAATACAGGTTAAATCTTTCACTTCTTTTTTTACCAGCTCGGCAATAGAATTTTCGGGAATGCCACAAAGCCCGAAGCCACCTAACATTATGGTCATTCCGTCTTCGATGCCATTGCAGGCTTCTTGTACATTTTTTACTGTTTTATCTATCATTATTAGCGTTATTGGGTTAAAAGTATTTCAAACTGATGTTTGATTTTATCATGAATTGGGTTTACTAAATCAACTGAATAACATTGGCCATATCCTCTTTGCTTACCATCTCCACCCTCGTATGTATGCAACCTAATCATAATGGTTGTGAAATTAACGTTGAAGGTACCTATTGGAATGTGCAAATGCGTTGGTACCTGTACCCGTTTCACCGCGAAATACATGTTCATTGTAATTTAATGTCGATCCACTAAACCACTTCGATCCAAAAAAGCTATTGCTGTTCGCTGGATAAGCGAATACACTGCTAAAACCTAAATGAAATTTTATAGTCAAGTAAGTTGCAACATCCAGCCAAAAATCAGCAATAGTTGAAGTTGACCATGCCCATAGATCATGATAAGACGCGAAGGATAATTGATATCGCTGTTCGATATACTGTTTGCATTTATTGATCTCAGATTGAGATTTTTGTTCTTCTATCGGGCTCCAGAGTAATTTTCCCATAATAGTTGGATATAAAAAACGGTTATACCCAAACTTAGCTAAATTTGCTTTTATATGCAATTTTAATTGCAGCGCATAGCAGAACAAATAGATAATAATAAATATTATATTAAAATATTATTCGGGAATACACGCGATTAATCAAATAAACGAGATAAATACAGCCTATTTTTTAAAGTACCTCAATTTCTGTCCCTTCAACAGTAGGGTGGCCGGTGCATAATAAGATCCGCCCATTTTCCATTTCGCGATCGGTTAACACTTCGTTATAATCCATTCGGACTTTCCCCTTGGAACATTGTGAGATGCATGTACTGCACATGCCAGATTTGCAAGAATAAGGTAGCTTGATTTTATGCTCCAATCCTACATCCAGAATAGATTTATTATAAGGGATCTCAAGATCATAGCTTTCGCCTTGAAAATGTAATTTGATCCGATAGGATGTGGTATCAATCTCTTTTTCAGATTCATCGTCATCATCCTCTTCATTTTCAGGCAATAAAAATGTTTCTCTTTTAATCTGATTAGCATCGAAGCCCATACCCAAAAGTGTAAAACGACATAAATCCATATAAATCACTGGTCCGCACGTATAAAATAGTGCCTCCTCTTTTTCCCCCACAAGATGATCTTTGACAATGGAAAGAATATAATCCCTGTTCAGGCGGGCTTTCATCAGATATTTGCTGTTGGAATAAATCCAGACAATTGTTAAACGATCTGGGAATTGCATGGCCCATTCCTCTAGCTCCTCACGGAATGGCGTTTGATCAGAGGCACTGTTGCTATATACCAAAACCACCTTAGACTTATCTTCAACAAGCAGCGCAGTTTTAAGAATGGAATACAAAGGTGTTATACCAATACCTGCTGCAAATAGAAACAAAGTTCTTACTTTATGCGTATCAGGTTCATAAGTAAATAATCCCTGTGGTTCCATGGCCTGAACAATATCCCCTTCGGCAATAGTATGATGAAGCAATCTTGATATCTCTCCATTTTCCACACGTTTTACGGTAATACTTAATGGCTCGTCATAATCCGGCGAACTATTAAAAGAATAGGAACGACGAACCTCCCGATCACCAAACATAAATGAAAGTGTAATAAATTGTCCCGCTTTGTATCTAGGATAGTCGCCCGCAAGAGATTCCAACTGAAAAGTAATATTATTATTGGGTTGGGGAATTATCTTTGCTATTTGTAATGCGTACATAGTTCAAATATACTGTCGAATTTTGGCTTACACAAATGTAAAAACCAAAATGGAAATAGGCTTTTTCAGATACAATTTATAACAATTTTGTTGTATTACAATTGGCAGACAATTCTTGTACAATATTTGTAGAATTTCACGTTATATTTATATCGAAACTTATTATAATAAGATTATATGCAAACACGCAGAAACTTCCTTCAAAATGCAGCAAAAGCCACATTGGGTATTGCTGTATCTGGATCAATATTACAAGATATTGCTTCCGCGAAAGCAACTGAATTAAATGCCGCTACCTTAAAGTTTTCCCAAGTAAAGTTACCTTTCAGTTATGCCGCATTGGAGCCTAATATTGACGCCTTGACGATGGAAATCCATTATACAAAGCATCATATGGCCTATATCAATGCTGTCAACGAAGCTATTGTTGCTGAGGCGATCAAAGAAACTTCAGAGGAACAGCTTTTAGCTAATATATCCAAATATTCCCCGAAAGCCAGAAATAACGCTGGCGGAGCATGGAATCACAATTTCTTTTGGGAAAGCCTGTCCGACAAAGCTAGTCAACCATCGGAAAAATTGTTGACGATGATCAATAAGTCCTTTGGCTCATTAGACAAATTTAAGGAGCAATTCGCTGCCGCAGCGACAAGCCGCTTCGGTTCAGGCTGGGCCTGGTTGATTCTTGACGATTCGGGGAACCTAAAAATAACTTCTACACCAAATCAGGATAATCCATTAATGGATGTTGCTGAAGTAAAAGGTATCCCAGTTTTGGGACTCGACGTTTGGGAACATGCTTATTACTTACATTATCAAAACAAGAGAGCCGACTATATTAAAAATTGGTGGAATGTCGTCAATTGGAAAAAAGTAAATGAGCGACTCGCATAATAACATAAAAAAAGCTCGATCTTTAGATCGAGCTTTTTTTATGTTATATTCCGCAATAAGACCTACTATCCCAATACAGTTTTAAGTTTGTTTACCTGAAAGTCAATCAGTTTCTGAAGAGGCCCTGATGCGATCATTTTCATCATCATATTCAGATCTGCATCAATTATAAATGTAGCTTTTGTCACAATATCTGATACTGCTTGCAGTTCCCAACGCAATGTAACCTCAAAAGGAGCTTTTTCAGAAGGAATCAGTTTGATCAATTGATTTTCCACACGCTCATCCACTCTTAACGCTAATTTTGCCATATTTTGAATGGTAAATCGCGCTTCGTCCGATGTTGAAGACCAATTATAGATATTTTCAGGCATTAATTGCTCATGATTATTGAGATCGGTTAAAAAAGCAAATACCTCACGGACATTTCTGTTGATTTCTGTTGTGTTCTGAATAGTAGTCATAACGGTAAATTATTCATCTTTATTGAAAATTTTCACCCCATCCTGCAGGGTTCAATCGCCATTTTTTCAAAATTTCAACATCTTCCTCCAATACGTAACCATTTTCAGCGGCGACTTGAATCAGTGCATCGTAGTTACACAAGCTGAAATAAGGACATTTTGCATCAGCAAAATTATCAGTCGCTTGTTGTAATCCGTACGTAAATATGGAAACCAATCCAACAACATTACAACCCGCTTCACGCAATGCTTTGACCGCGATCAAGCTGCTTTTTCCTGTCGAAATTAGATCTTCAACTACAACTACACGCTGCCCACTAACGACTTCACCTTCAATCATATTTTGACGTCCATGATCTTTAGCTGAGCTTCTAACATAAGAAAATGGTAAGCCCAAATCCTGTGCTACCAACACGCCTTGTGGAATACCTGCCGTAGCAACTCCAGAAATCATATCTACAGATCCAAACTCTTCTTGAATAAGCTTAGAAAGCTTCTGACGAATATACGTGCGTATCGCTGGATGAGATAAAGTGATACGGTTATCACAGTAAATTGGAGACTTCCAACCCGACGCCCAAGTAAAAGGACTTTTAGGTTGCAATTTTATTGCTTTAATTTGCAATAAGGATTCAGCAACTTTTTGTTCAACCTCATTTAAATTATTCATGGCGCAAATTTATAAAATTTATATGAACGAAACCGTGCTAATTTTAGCCGATTTTGTTCCTTCGAAAACCGAAAACACGCAAACAATTAGTATTCAAGACATTGAACTTCAAAAACTTTTCAAACAATCTGAAATTGATAAAGTTCCAAAGACATATCTCTACGTCAATAGGGATTTCGAAACCGTATTTCAAAACCTAAAAAGCAAGTTAAAAATCATTAAAGCTGCTGGTGGACTGGTTAAAAACGGTGATGGTGATTACCTTTTTATCTACCGCTTGGGTAAATGGGATCTCCCGAAGGGCAAAGTTGAAGACAATGAAAAGATGAAAGAAGCCGCTGTACGTGAAGTAGAAGAAGAATGTGGTATTAAAATCAACTATTTAGGTAAAAAGATCATCACATCCTATCATACATACTATCTACGTAATGGAGAATTTGTATTAAAGGCAACCAATTGGTATGAAATGGGCGTTAATAAAGTTCCGAAATTAATACCACAAACAGCTGAAGACATTACAAAGGCAGAATGGCGCCCTGTAGATCAATTTGATGAAGTCCGGGCCAATACCTATCCGATTATAGAAAATATCATTAAAAAAGTGAAATAGGCTGTCTTTTGAGGTTCATTTGACAGTAATCCATGAGATCATTCTTACTTTTATACTATGGAAAATATAACAGGAAAAAGGGCCTTAGTGACAGGTGGAGCAAAAGGGCTGGGGAAAGCCATTGCTGTTGCATTGGCTAAAGAAGGCGTACACGTTGCGATCACAGGAAGAAACGAAACAGCATTGAAGCAGACTGCTGATGAGCTTAAAACGTTAGGCACACAAGTTACCTATGCTGTATTTGATGTGTCAGATAACGTGGCTGTACAGCAGGGAATTAATAATCTCAATGAAACCTTTGGCAACTTTGATATTCTTATCAACAATGCGGGCATATCTTCCTTCTCCTCTGTAATGGATATGGAGGTGCAAGACTGGACTGCGATTATCAATGTTAATCTATTGGGAACATATTTTGTTACAAAAGCTGTCCTGCCACAACTAATTGAAAAAAATCAGGGTGATATTGTCATGGTCTCTTCTACAGCTGGATTGAATGGGGCAGCTACGACTTCAGCATATAGTGCTTCAAAATTTGGTGTTATTGGATTTGCAGATTCATTGATGCGTGAAGTACGTAAAAATAACATTCGGGTCTGTACCCTAATGCCAAGTACCATTGCATCGGATATGTCCAAAGATCTCGGTCTGACAGACGGGGACCCCGAAAAAGTATTACAACCAGAAGATTTCGCGGAACTAATTATCGCGCATTTAAAATTGCCTAGAAGAGCGATGTTAAAATCAGCCTCTTTATGGTCTACAAATCCATAAAAACCACTATTGCGAGCCTTCAGCGTTGTTAAAAGCTCGCAATAGAATTATTTGTGATCTATCACCACCGTCCTTAGACAGGAGCTCACTACATCCGTCTAATATAAACAAGAAATTATGAGTAAACTATTTTCATCGATAAACATCGGTTCCTTAAACCTGAAAAATCGCTTAGTTGTTTCCCCTATGTGCCAATATTCTGCTGAAGATGGTTTTGCAAATAACTGGCATCTTGTCCACCTTGGTCAATTTGCCATTGGAGGCGCAGCAGCAGTCATACAGGAAGCAACAGCCATCGCACCCGAAGGTAGAATCAGCTATGGAGACCTTGGAATATGGGATGACCAGCATATTGACAAACTAAAAGAGATAACAGCTTTTATCAAAGCAAATGATGCCGTCCCCGGTATTCAGCTCGCGCATGCCGGCCGCAAAGCCAGTAGCAACAAGCCCTGGCTTGGTCGTGGTCAATTTGCACCTTCAGAAGCCCTAGGATGGCAGACTGTCGCGCCATCTGCACTGGCCTTCCATTCGGGAGATTACGTCCCCAAAGAGCTTAAAATAAATGAGATTGAAGAAATCATCGAAAAGTTTGGACAAGCTGCCAAAAGAGCCATCCAAGCTGGTTACGAAATCATCGAACTCCACGCAGCACATGGTTACCTCATCCACCAGTTTCTCTCCCCTTTGTGCAACCTACGAACAGACCGGTTTGGTGGTACATTTGAAAATAGAATACGCTTCCTGCTGGAGATCATCAAACGGGTAAAACAGGAAATATCGACGCAAAGTTTATGGGTACGTATTTCTGCGACAGATTGGGCCCCAGATGGCTGGGATCTGGATCAATCCATAGCCTTATCACAGCTCTTGACCGAGCAGGGAATTGATATCATTGATGTATCGAGCGGTGGAGCAGTTTCCCATCAAAAAATTGATGTTGGCCCTGCCTATCAACTTCCATTCGCCCTCGCGATCAAAGAAAAAACTGGAAGTAAAACGGCTACTGTCGGAATTATTAAAACAGCAACTCAGGCCGCCGATATTATTGAGAAAGATCAGGCGGATTTAATTATGATCGCTCGGAGTTTTTTAAATGATCCACATCTCCCATTACACTTTGCAAAAGAATTATCCGTAGACATCCCCTGGCCAAAACAATACGAAAGAGCAAAATGAAATTAAGCTTAAACAAAATACATCATATTGCGATCATATGTAGCAATTATCAGCAGTCGAAAAAATTCTATACCGAAATCCTCGGCCTTGAAATCTGGCAGGAACATTATCGGCAAGAGCGGGATTCATACAAATTGGATTTAAAACTCAACGAAACCTACATCATTGAACTATTTTCCTTTCCCTCCCCCCCTAATAGACCTAGTTTTCCTGAAGCTGCTGGTTTAAGACATTTAGCTTTTGAAGTCGATAATCTGGATACGGAAATACATAAATTAGAACAGGCAGGTATCGCACATGAAGGGATAAGGATCGACGAACTAACACAAAAAAGATTCACTTTCTTTGCCGACCCCGATCAGCTTCCGATAGAACTTTACGAACGTTAAAACAAAAAAAGCGTTGATTTTCATCAACGCTTTTTTATTATGTCGTAAATCGGAATATTACAGTTTACGTTTTACTTCTACTTGTTCGTAAGCCTCTACGATATCACCTACCTGGATGTCGTTGAAACGGTCAATGTTCAAACCACACTCGTAACCTTGTGCAACCTCTTTGACGTCGTCTTTAAAACGTTTCAGGGAAGCCAATCTACCGGTATGGATAACCACACCTTCTCTGATTATGCGGATATCATTATTTCTATTGATTTTACCTTCTCTAACCATACATCCCGCAATGGTACCCACTTTAGAGATTTTAAATGTTTCTCTGATTTCAACCTCAGCAACAATTTTCTCTTCAAATTTCGGAGCCAACATACCTTCCATCGCAGATTTAATCTCTTCGATAGCATCATAGATGATAGAGTATAGACGAACGTCGATTTGCTCATTCTCAGCCAATTTACGTGCATTTTGTGTTGGACGTACTTGGAAACCAATGATGATCGCGTCAGAAGCAGATGCCAATAATACATCTGATTCAGAGATCGCACCTACTGATTTATGGATAATATTTACTTGGATCTCATCTGTTGACAATTTCAACAATGAATCTGATAATGCTTCAATAGAACCATCCACATCACCTTTTACGATAATATTAAGTTCCTTAAAGTTACCGATAGCCAAACGACGACCGATCTCATCCAAGGTAATATGTTTCGTTGCACGCATGCCTTGTTCACGTTGTAACTGAAGGCGTTTGTTTGCTACAGTTCTAGCCTCAGATTCGCTTTCAAGAACATAAAGCTTATCCCCAGCTGTAGGTGCTCCAGCCATACCTAAAATCTGTACAGGTACAGAAGGTCCCGCTTCTTTAACACGTTCACCCCTTTCATTGGTTAGTGCTTTCACCTTACCAGAATGCGAACCTGCCAAAATTGGATCTCCGACACGAAGCGTACCTCCTTGAATCAATACTGTAGTTACAATACCACGGCCTTTGTCCAACGCTGCCTCGATCACCGAACCAACAGCACGTTTTTTCGGATCAGCTTTCAAATCCAACATTTCAGCTTCCAAAAGAACTTTTTCTAAAAGAAGATCAACATTTTCCCCAGTTTTCGCAGAAATCTCTTGCGCTTGGAACTTACCGCCCCAATCCTCAACTAAGATATTCATTGCAGAAAGCTGCTCACGGATACGATCAGGATTTGCACCAGGTTTATCCACCTTCGTAAATGCAAATACGATTGGTACACCTGCTGCTTGTGCGTGATTAATGGCCTCTTTCGTTTGTGGCATGACTGCGTCATCCGCCGCAACAACGATAATAACGATATCTGTTACTTTGGCACCACGTGCACGCATCGCCGTAAAGGCTTCGTGACCCGGTGTATCCAAAAATGTAATTTTACGATCATCATCCAATTTCACCGCGTATGCACCAATATGCTGTGTGATACCACCCGCCTCACCAGAAGTAACGTTTGCTTTACGGATATAATCTAACAAAGATGTTTTACCGTGGTCAACGTGTCCCATTACTGTTACGATTGGAGCTCTAGGCACCAAATTCGCTTCAGTATCTGCTTCCTCTAGTTCCGCAGTTTCCTCATCTTCAGGTTTAATAAATTCAACTTGATAGCCAAACTCATCTGCTACGATAGTCAAAGTTTCCGCATCTAGACGTTGGTTGATAGACACAAACATACCTAAACTCATACAAGTCGCGATAATCTGTGTTACTTGAACGTCCATCAAATTTGCAAGCTCATTTGCTGTAACAAATTCTGTGACACGCAATACCTTCGCCATCAATTCTTGCTCCATTGCAGCTTCTTCCGCATGTTGAGCGACATCATCACGTTTCTGACGTCTCAACTTCGCACGTTGTGCAAACTTACCGGATTTACCCGCTCCACTTAAACGAGCAAGTGTTGCTTTGATTTGATCTTGGATTTCCTTTTCAGAAGGTTCCTCTTTATTTTCAACAGGTCTTCCTTTTCCTCTATTGTCAAAACGACCATGTTGCGGTCTTGCTCCACCTTGTCCTGGTCTGCCTTGGTGCTGGTTGTTTCCACCTTGCCCTGGTCTGCCTGGATGCTGGTTGTTTTGTCCCGGACGATTGTTCGGAGTGTTGTTGTTTCCTTGATTGCCACCTCTGTTCCCTTGTTGGTCACGGTTGTGGTTATTATTTCCATCGCGAGGACCACGGTTCTGGTTGTTATGACCCTGACCTTGTCCCGCATTCGGATTTACTGGACCATTTGGATTCGTGCGCTTACGCTTACGTTTCTCATTATTATTTCCAGCATTTGAAGATGATGCCACAGGTTTGTGCGAAGGTCTAGCAGAAGGCAATTCAATCTTACCAATTACTTTAGGACCAGTCAATCTTTCTGCACGAGCAGAAATAATATCATCTCCTTCTTTTTTCACAGGCTCCACTTTTGGAGTTACTGGTACAGCAGCTTTAGGTGCTGTTTCGTCTTTTTTCTTTTCTTCTACCTTCACAGGTTCGGTTTTTGTCTCTACAACCGGAGTTGCTTTTACTTCAGTTTTATCTACTTCAGGTTTGGGAGCTTCTACCCGAGGTGCCACGACTTCGGTTTTTTGCGCTATAACCTTTGGTTCTTCTTTTTTCGCCTCGATGACCGGAGCTTTAACTTCGGCTTCTTTCTGCTCTACTACTTTCTCTACGACCTTAGTCTCTACAGGTGTGTCATGCGTAATTTTAGGTTCCTCCTTGGAAGGCTCCTCTTTTTTAGGCTTGTTACCACCTCTATTCAGGGCATCAAGATCAATTTTGCCAACCACTTTCATACCACCTTGATGAACAGGTTCCTCAGGCTTGGCAGGAGTGACTTCTTTGACAGATGGGATTTCTACAGTATTCTTAACCAAGATTTCTTTTGGTTCCTCATGTTCTTCAAAATCCTCATTTCTAGACGATTCTTTAGGAGAAGTGGACGGCGACTCCTCACGACGAATTTTGCCAATAACAATTTGTTTAGCTTCATCTTTCAGTGATTTGTCTCCCTGAAACTCTTTTAACAGCACACCATACATCTCTCCGCTCAATTTAGTGTTAGGCTTTGCTTCTACATCATATCCTTTTTTCACTAAACATTCCACGGCAGTATGTATCCCGATGTTGAGTTCCTTTGCTGCTTTAAGCAAGTTTGTTCCTTTTCCTTCAGTCATCTATAATATAAACTATTTTAATATAATTACAAAAATATGTTTTTTTCCATCCATAAACAATTTATTCCGAATGTTAGATAGAAAAAAATTAACAAGCTGAATTTTATTCAAATTCAGCCTGCAATATACGTAGGATATCACGAATGGTATCTTCTTCCAAATCGGTACGTCTAACGAGCTCTTCCTCACTGAGTGATAAAACAGATTTTGCAGAATCCAAACCTACACGCTTCAATTCATCAATAACCCAGCTTTCAATTTCATCGCTGAATTCTTCGATATCCACATCCTCATCAAATTCATCATTCTCACGATAAACATCAATCTCATAACCAGTCAATTTACCAGCCAATTTAATATTATGTCCACCACGACCAATTGCTAACGAAACCTGATCCGATTTTAAGTATACAGCAGCGGTTTTATTTTCCTCATCAATCTTAATTGAACTGATTCGAGCAGGGCTCAAAGCACGGGCAATATATAAGGAATGGTTTGTAGTGAAATTGATAACATCAATATTCTCATTACGCAATTCACGAACGATACCGTGAATACGTGATCCTTTCATACCCACACACGCTCCAACTGGATCGATACGGTCATCATAAGACTCCACTGCCACTTTAGCACGCTCTCCTGGTTCACGGACAATTTTCTTGATCGTAATCAAACCATCAAAGATCTCAGGAACCTCAAGTTCAAACAAACGTTGTAAAAACGCCGGTGCAGTACGTGAGATAATGATTTTCGGATTGTTGTTCATCATATCTACTTTATGAACCACCGCGCGAATACCATCGCCTTTTTTGAAATAATCAGCAGGGATTTGTTCCGATTTAGGCAAAATCAATTCATTACCATCTTCATCCAACACCAAGATCTCTTTCTTCCAGATCTGATAAACCTCACCAATAACCAGCTCTCCTTCTCTATCTTTATATTTCTTAAAGACTTCGTCTTTCTCAAGTTCTAACACCTTAGAAACAAGCGTTTGACGAGCAGCTAAAATAGCACGACGTCCAAAGCTTTCCAAAGTGATCTGTTCGATAAAATCATCACCTACTTCAAGGTCCTCATCATGTTTTCGTGCTTCCGCCAACTCGATTTCAAGATCATCATCCTCAGAAAATTCATCTTCAACAACGACACGCGTTCTCCAAATCTCCAAATCCCCGTTATCTGGATTCACGATAACATCCACATTTTCATCCGTACCGAAACGACGACGGATCATACTACGAAAAACCTCTTCCAATACTGTAATGACCGTAGGTCTATCGATATTCTTAAACTCCTTAAACTCCTGAAAAGAGTCTATCAGATTGATGTTGCTGTTACTCATTATTTTTAAAATGAAATTACCACTTTTGTTGCTTTTATTTGATCAAAAGGAAGCTCTTTTTCCACCTCTTGCGCTTTTTTACCTTTTTCTTTTACTTTTTGAAGAATGCTAATCTTTGTCTCATCCACCGTCAATAAGGTCCCTTCGATTTTTGTATTATCATCCAACTTGACCTGTACAGTACGGCCTATATTTTTTTGATATTGCCGATTATTAACAAAATTTGAATCGATACCTGGAGACGAAACCTCCAAACGATAAGCATTATCAACGACATTTTCCTCCTCCAAATGAAAACCGACATGGCGGCTCACTTGCGCACAATCATCAATATTAACACCGTTATCCCCATCTAAGAGTATCTCCAAAATCTTATTTGGACGCATCTTTACACTAACGATAAACAAATCCTCGCGATCTGCTATTTTTTCCTCTATGAGTTCAATGACTCTTTTTTCTACATCTTGCATTGTTCTACTGCCTAGAATGCTAAATTAATTGTATTAAAAAAAGGGGGCAATACGAGCCCCCTTCCTTTCAGATATGCAAATATAGTATTTTATAAAATAAAAAACAAATACCCCAACAGCAACGGAAGTATTTTTTCTATTATTTTGAGTTATCAACAACTGCATTAATTGTTTTTTGCATCTGTGCCATCATACTGGTTAATGTTTCCATAGTTGGCTCAGGAGTCGGCTCTGGCAGTTGAGTACTAATAAAAGCTTTCGCCCGCCAAACCTCTAAAATATCGGGGGTCTCAACCCAGTATGGTTCGTAGGTTTTATTATCAGAAACAAGCTTTAAACCTTTATCCTCTTTAAATTTAAATGCAATACGCTTATAGACAACTCCCTCCTCCCGGGATACAACAACATAGGTATGTCCCGGCTTTATATCGTGCCAATTTTCGACATACTCCGCCACAATAATGGACCCTGAGGGTAAAGGTAACATCGAATCGCCCTTAATCTCAAAAGCTCGAAAAGTCCCCTGTCCAAACATGGGTAGTGAAAACTTAGGAAGCTCAGCCACATACTCCGGATCACCATAACCATTTAAGTAACCCGCACTTGCTTTAACCGGCACTAACTCGATGTTTTCACGATCATTGCCATCAACAGTCACACTTAATACCCTGAGATTTGACGCATTGCTTTTAGGTACAGGCTTCCACTTTTCATCAATCACATCATTCGCCAATTCATCCATGGTTAACCCATAAAACTCGGCAATTTTTTTTAGTAATTCATATTTAGGCTCCGCTCTATCTTCCTCATAAGCACCTACAGAAGCGCGTTTAATCTCCATGATATCAGCAAATTGCTGCTGCGTAATTTTCTTTCCTTTTCGAAGGAATTTCAAGTTGGACGAAATATTTGACATATTATTTTTTCAAAAAAATATTTTGCAAAAACTAAATTTATTAGTAATATTGTGCCAATAAAATTAGTAAATAAAATTTAAACATCCAAATAATTTAGCATTATGAGCAATTTTATTGTATATATATTAACAGACAACAACAGAAGATACTTTGAAATCGACTTCACATCCAATATGTTTAGCACAGTAATGGAGCTTCAACAAGCCAATAGCTTTATTCTCCAACAGGGTCCCCATTTAAATAGAATCATCTATTCTGAAGCTTTTTCAAAATTAGCATGCGCAAAAAGAAGAATGAACGAATTGCAAAATTTCACACGCATGCAGATAGAACGAGTTATTCGCAAGAATAATCCTAATTGGAATAACCTCTACCCGCAACAGCACCAAGCCTACCCAAAGAGAAACACCAATTACGCGGCCTAGCTATAAATAATAGGACAAAAAAAGCCACCCAATTCTCATTAGGCAGCTTGCTATTTGTTATTTTGTTATAGATCCAAAAGAGGATAAACGCTTTATTAATTTAGGTTGATGAGGTATTCTCTAACGCTCCTGTGTTTTCACCGGCACCACCTTCATTATTATAGCGTTCAGTAGCTCCACCCTCTGTAGACTCTTCTTCAGGCCCAATAAAACCCTCGTCCGTCTGCTCTTCAACATTTGTTGAATCACTTTGTTCTGGCTCCGGATCGCTATAACGCGGTGTCTCACATTTATAGGATTTCGTGATTTCGACCGTAGATTCAGGGAATTTACCCTGTGTATAGCCCAGTTGCTTGTCCTTATAAACAGATTCTAAAAATACACCAAATATAGGCAAGGCTGTACGTGAACCTTCGCCAGTATGCGAATTCTTAAAGTGTATACTTCTTTCATCACACCCAACCCAGATTCCAGTGACTAAATCCTTAGTCACCCCCATATACCAACCATCAACATATTCTGAGGAAGTTCCAGTTTTCCCACCAATTTCATTTTCTTTATCAAAAAGATCCCATTCCCACAAGCCTTGCGATGTACCTCTTGGCTCTTCCATCCCACCTCTCAACATATAGGTCATCAACCAAGCATCCTGCTTATCGACCACCTGTTTGCGTTCTGCCTGAAAAGTGGCAATCACATTTCCATCATGGTCTTCAATTTTAGAAACCAGTATCGGTGTTACCCGCTCACCATGGTTCATCATCGTAGAATAACCGTTAACCATCTCAAATACCGACACATCATTAGGTCCCAATCCAACAGACGCTACTGGATTCAGCTTACTTGTAATACCACAGCGCTGAGCAGCATCCACTACCTTTGCAGGTGTCACCATGTCCGTCAACTGAACAGTAACCGAATTGATGGATCTAGCCATAGCATGGCGCAAAGACATCTCCCGATAGGAAAAATTCCAATCTGCATTTTTAGGTTCCCATACTTCAACAGAATCCCCCTTATCAATCTTTATTGTAACAGGTTTATCCGTAATCTTATCGCAAGGTGACATTCCAGACTCTAAAGCTGCCAAATAAACGAAAGGTTTAAATGTCGAACCCGCTTGTCGTTTCGCCTGCATCACGTGATCATATTTAAAATATTGATGATCTACCCCCCCTACCCAAGCTTTAATCTCGCCCGAATAAGGATCCATCGACATCATTCCCGCATTCAACATCATCGCATAATATTTCAGGGAGTCCATCGTAGACATTTCCTTTTCAATCTTACCATTATCCTTCCAATTGTAGACTTCCATTTTTTTCGTCTTATTCAAGAAGAAATTGATACTATCTGGAGTATTGGCATATTTTTTACTCAGAAACTCATAGTAAGGTGTTTTCTTAGCTAGGTTCTCCAAAAAGTTTGGGATCACTTTTCCGGAAAGATCCCGCCATGGTTCCTGGCCATCCCAAGTATTGTTTAAACGTTGTTGTAATTCCGTCATCTGTTTTGCTACAGCCTCTTCAGCGTGCTTCTGAAGCTTAGAGTTGATGGTTGTATAAATCTTCAACCCATCGGTATAGATATCGTAATTATTCTCTTCAGCCCATTTTTCCAACCATTTAGCTACAGCCGTACGTAGGTATGAATCCCCTCCGGCATTCACATCTTGATTATTGGTATTCAAAATTATCTTTTCTTTAACCAGCGCATCATACTCTTCTTTTTTCAGAAAGCCACCCTTATGCATTTGGCTCAATACCGTATTTTTGCGGTCAAATGCCTTTTCCGGATTTCTGATCGGGTTATATAAGGTCGTTCCCTTTAACATACCAATCAATACAGCCGCTTCATTTTGATTCAATTGATTTGCTCCTTTCGAAAAATAACGTTTTGCAGCGGTTTCTATACCATATGCATTATTGCTAAAAGAAACTGTATTAAGGTACATTTCTAAAATTTGGTTCTTCGTATACCGTTGCTCAAGCTTATAAGCGGTCATCCACTCTTTAAATTTGGTAATGACCAAGCCTGCAACAGGCAAACGTGTCAATAGTCCCCCCGCCTTATTATAACGGGTGCGGTAAAGATTCTTAGCAAGCTGTTGCGTTATCGTACTCGCTCCACGTTTATCTCCCTTTAATGTTGAAACAATGCCTGAACCAAGCCCCAAAAAGTCAACACCATTGTGCTGATAGAAACGCACATCCTCGGTTGCTATCAATGCATTGATAACAGTTTTAGGAATACTGTCAAAAGGGATTGGATTTCTATCCTCGTCAAAATATCGTCCTATCAACACACTATCAGCAGTATACAGTTCTGTCGAAATATTGACACTTGGCATAATGATATCTTTTTTTGTAGGCGAGTAGCCAAAAAGCCACAAAAAATTAAGTTGTATAGCACAAACCAAAACTATAACGAAATATATTGCAATAACGAGATAACGAAGAATCCGATTCTTAATACGTCTAAACATAAATGGAAATTTATCTTATATTCAACATATTGAATCATCAAAAGGTTTTATCCCCCACCCAATATGCGTTTATATCTGTTTCAGGGGCTAAATATACAACTAAATAAATGTCCCTAACCAACTATTTACATTTTTTAACAATAAAAAACCAGCATGTATTTGAGCGGGGACAATTGACAAAAAATACCCCGTACATGACTTGCTATTTCCAATTTATGGAATTAAAACAACAAAAAAATGAAGAAGGACGTTGTTTAGATCAATAAGTTAGTCGCTAGGTTCCGCAAATATTATACCTACTTTTGATTTATTATCTATTTTATTTTAAAATAATAATGATATTTGTTTAAATTTAGATGTAAACTAGTCAACTATTAGCATGTTAAAACAGACATTACAACAAAAGCTATTACAAAAACTGTCTCCACAACAAATTCAATTTATTAAATTGTTGCAGGTACCAACAGTTTCATTAGATGCCAGAATAAAAGAAGAATTAGAAGAAAACCCCGCTTTAGAAGATGGTAGCTTGACTAATATGACCGATCCAATAGAAGAATATCCAGATAAAGATCCGGATGACAACTTTGATAACGAAGAAGGATTCGATTCAGATGATTTCAGTTTGGAAGACTATATACAAGAAGACGACTACAAAGATTACGGAAATGGATATGATTACGGTGATGACGACGATGAAAGAAAAGAAATGCCCGTCGCCATTCAACATTCATTCTATGAACAATTACAACAACAATTAGACCTCCTCGCTTTAGATGATAAGCACTTTTTAGTGGGCCAACAGATTATCGGCAGTCTGGATGACGACGGTTACTTAAGACGTCCGATCATCAATCTGGTAGATGACCTGGCCTTTGGTCAAAATGTAATGACCGAAGAACATGAAGTGTTAGAAATGCTAAAAGTGATTCAAGATTTTGAGCCTGCAGGAATTGGTGCCAGAGATTTACAAGAATGTCTTTTGATACAGTTACAAAAAAAAGACACGAACAATCCAACCATTAAACTTGCTATTAAAGTCGTCTCCAATTATTTGGACGAGTTCACTAAAAAGCACTATGACAAACTAGAGAAATCCTTAGGCGTATCTTCTGAGGACTTGAAAAATGTCGTCAATGAAATCTTAAAGCTCAACCCCAAACCAGGTGACTCTGGTGCAGTAGCCGGAAAACAACTCCATATCATCCCAGACTTTCATATCAGCAACAATGATAGCATCCTGCATTTAACTTTGAATGGACGTAATGCACCAGAACTCCGCATAAGCAGGGATTATCAGCACATGTTTGAACATTACGAAAAATCCGATCAAAAGGACAAGAAAATGAAGGAAGCGGTACAGTTTGTCAAACAAAAACTCGATTCTGCAAAATGGTTTATTGACGCAATCAAACAACGTCAACAGACACTGCTCAAGACAATGAATGCCATCATGGAATACCAATACGATTATTTTCTTACTGGAGATGACCGTAAATTGAAACCCATGATCTTAAAGGATATCGCGGATAAGATCGACATGGATATCTCAACCGTTTCCCGTGTGGCAAATTCTAAATATGTGCAAACAGAATTTGGGACATTTCTATTAAAATCATTTTTCTCCGAGGCAATCCAAACAGACTCCGGGGAGGAAGTTTCGAATAAAGAGGTCAAGAAAATACTTGAAGAGTGCATTGCAAAAGAAAACAAGCGCAAACCACTTGCCGATGAGAAATTGACCGAGATTCTCAAAGAAAAAGGTTACAATATTGCTCGCCGAACGGTAGCTAAATACCGGGAAGCATTAAACATACCGGTTGCAAGATTACGAAAAGAGCTCTAAGAGCTCTTTTTGTTTTTCGGGTGACAATCAAATCTAAATTAAGAATAGTATCTTTGTGCTCGAATTAAATAAGCATTAAGGAATGAGCAAAGTAAAAGTTGGAGTTGTACAGATGAGCTGTACCGCAAGCAAACAAGAGAATCTCGAAAAAGCAATCGCTAAAGTAAAAGAAGCCGCTGCAAAAGGTGCGCAAATTGTGTGTCTGCAAGAACTCTTTACCTCTTTATATTTCTGCGATGTAGAAGATTATGACAATTTCGCACTGGCTGAATCTATCCCTGGTCCATCTACAGATGCCCTATCTGCTGTTGCGAAAGAAGCAGGAGTCGTTATTATCGCTTCATTATTTGAAAAAAGAGCTGAAGGTCTTTATCATAATACGACCGCCATATTAGATGCTGATGGTTCCTATTTAGGCAAATACCGTAAAATGCACATCCCAGATGATCCAGCATTTTATGAGAAATTCTATTTCACACCGGGTGATCTAGGTTATAAAGTTTTCAAAACAAAATTTGGTAGAATAGGTATATTAATCTGTTGGGACCAATGGTATCCGGAAGCATCAAGGATCACTGCATTAATGGGTGCCGAAATTTTATTTTACCCAACTGCGATTGGCTGGGCTACAGATCAGGACGAAGAAACCAACAAAGATCAATACAATGCTTGGCAAACCATTCAGCGTTCTCATGCTGTAGCAAATGGCGTACCAGTGGTATCTGTCAACCGTGTCGGATTTGAGCAGGATGGCGCCATGAAATTCTGGGGCGGTAGCTTTGTTGCAAATGGACAAGGTAAACTGTTATACCTCGCTTCTCACGATAAAGAAGAAATTGAAGTAGTTGAACTAGATCTAGCTGAATCTGATTATTTCAGAAAACACTGGCCATTCCTAAGGGATCGCAGAATTGAAACATATTCTCCAATCACCAAACGTTTTATTGACGAAGACTAATATCAAATCATATTGGCCATTTTAATTTTGTAATTCATCAAAAGAAGAACAGATTAAAATGGCTTTTTACATTTTAAAGCATGGAACAAGAAAGCACTTTCACACAGGCATATTTTGACAACTCTCCAAAAAAACAAGGTTTTTCGTTTCCCGCAGAATGGGCAAGACAAGAAGCTTTGTGGTTGAGCTGGCCTCATAAGGAGGAATCTTGGCCTGGAAAAATTGACACCATATACCAGCCCTATTGCGAGTTCATTAAAGCTGTTGCTGTTGGACAGAAAGTCAGAATTAATGTTGCTGACGAAGATATGAAGGCATTTGCCATCGCAGAATTGAAAAAAGTAACCGCTGATTTAAGCAATATTGAATTTTATTTCAATCCAACCAATGACGCTTGGTGTAGAGATCATGGCCCCGCTTTCCTGATCAATCAAAATTCCGGCGCAAAAGCGGTTGTTGATTGGGGCTATAATGCCTGGGGTGGCAAGTATCCACCCTTTGATCTGGATGATGTCGTTCCTACACGGATAGCTAAAGAGTTCAACCTTTCTTTATTCACACCGAATATCGTCATGGAGGGTGGTTCTGTCGAATTCAACGGAGCCGGAACAGTGATGACGACAACAGCATGTCTGCTCAATGAAAACCGAAACCCTGATTATACGAAAGAACAGATTGAGACTTACCTCAAAGAATTCTATGGACAAGACCAGGTATTATGGCTAGGTGACGGAATCATTGGAGACGACACAGATGGTCATATTGACGACATTACACGGTTTGTGAATGAAAACACCGTTTTAACTGTTGTCGAAGAAAATCCGGAAGATGAAAATTATGCCATCCTCCAGGAAAATCTTGAAACACTTCGTTCCTTCAGATTATTAAACGGAGAAACGCTTAATATCGTCGAGCTACCGATGCCAGCGCCGGTGATCTATGAGGACACCAGACTTCCGGCGTCATATGCAAATTTTTATATCGCAAATGATGTTGTCGTTGTTCCAGTTTTCAACGACGCTAATGACCAAAGAGCATTGGATATTATTCAGGGATGCTTTCCGACACGAAAAGTTATCGGAATTAACTCCGTAGACATTATCTGGGGACTGGGTAGTTTTCATTGCTTGAGTCAGCAAGAGCCCGCGCTAAGCTAAAGGTAAATTATATTATAAACAGACGGGCTTCTTAATATATTAAGAAGCCCGTCTGTTTATAATGCCTGCTCACAAACACTATCAAATTAGATCTATCTATAGCAAAGTTTGCTACTTATTCGCGACAAATGCTCCACATTAACTTATCGTAGGAGCGACAAATAGGAACCTAGACAACCACGACATGCACACCGGACTTCTCCAATGATTCCACAAATCCGGCACTCACTTTATCATCTGTAATCAATATATCAATTTTTTCGAAGCCACAAATTCGTCCAAAACTACGTCTTCCAAATTTGGACGAATCAGCGAGTACAACTACTTTTTGGGCTGTATCTATCATGATACGATTCAATTGAGCTTCTTGCGCACTGGATGTTGACACACCATACTCCAGGTCTATTCCATCCACCCCTAAAAACAATTTACTACAATAAAAATCATGCAGTAAATTTTCAGCGTATTTTCCAGTGACTGAAGTAGAAGTTTTTCGTAATGTACCTCCCATCTGCATAATTTCAACTGATGGGTATTTAATTAGTTCCATGGCAACATTCAGCGCTGAAGTTACCACAGTAATATTTCCCTTAGGGACAATCTGTCTAGCCAGCGATTGCATTGTTGTTCCGGAAGCAATAATAATGGAATCATTTTCTTCAATCATCTCAGCAGCCTTCTTCCCGATTCTACTTTTATCGTCCGAACGAAGTTTCTCTTTTTCAAATACTGTGCGATCCGTCGTATACGGATTGTATTGTGTAGCTCCTCCATGGGTCCGAAAAAGCAGACCACTCTCTTCCAAAAGTGTAAGATCCTTTCGGATGGTAACAGAAGATACACCCAGTTCCTCACATAGGTCAATCACTTGGACTATACCTACCTCTTTTAATTGTTTTAAAATATATTGATGTCGCTCTACGTTTGTCATGGTTCTTTTATATGCGCTAAAATATTAAATCCACCAGTTGTTTATCCATACAGATACATTAGAAAATATAAAATATCAACTAAAACCAATGCTAGATTTTAGCTTTAGATATTCTATACAAATTCTCCTAGCAGAACTGACGTTAAAATAATGAAATTATTTAATTATTTACACTCTATATAAAGCAAATTATACTTTATTCTAAAAAGATAAAGTTTTTGGATTTCAATAAATTCAAAATTCCAAAGGATTGGGCCAAATATAATGGTAATCCAGCTCCATTCGAAGCAGATTTCCACAGACTACTTTTTGAAAATGATCCCCATGTTCAAATTGCGATGGCAGATCGAAACCATACTTTTGTGCAGAGGCCAGGATCACATCCTTTTTCTTAGGGTGCATGGGTGCCACAACATTGTAAACACGATGACTTAGGTCCCTAACAGAAGCCAACATAATCAACTGCACAACATCATCGATATGGACAAAATTAGCCGGTTGTTCACCCGTTGTGCAGATACGATTGGCAAAGTATTTGGCGAAAATGCGATTTTTACCAAATAAGCCGCCAAGTCGATATACATAAGTATTGGGCAATTGCAACATTAGCTGCTCAGCCAAAAAAAGTTTTTCGGAAAATTCAATTCCAGCTGATTCCAACTCACTATAGACTACATCTTTATCTGGGTAAATTCCAACCGAACTTAAAAACAACTGTTTGGTCCATTGGATGTTTTCAAGAAATTCCTTAATATTCGAAAAACGAGTTTCTAAACCAGAAAGACTATTTCTTTGGCTGGCAGGAATACTATTTAATACAAAATCGAACTGGCCCGGGATAAGCACATCAGGCACCACACTACTTTTATCAAAGTCAGCAATAAACGAAAAAATACCATCAGTTTTAAGCCGATGGTATTTTTCATATTGTGTTGTACTTGCCCAGACCTCATGTCCCTGATGTTTCATATCCATGGCAAACGATTCTGCCAGCCATCCACATCCTAAAATGAGTATCCGCATAAGGTCAAAATATTAATAAGCTTTTGCAAATAAAACGCGTCGGCTAGAAGGTTTACCCGTAAATATACAAATACCTTCCTCCTCTTTGGCATCCAAAGGAATACAACGGATTGTAGCTTTTGTTTCCTCTTTTACACGCTTCTCAGTTTCTATTGTTCCATCCCAATGGCAAGAAATAAATCCTCCCTTACCTTCCAGGACCTCTTTAAATTCATCGTAAGAGTTCACCTCAGTAAAATGAGATGTTCTAAAGTTTAAGGCTTTTTGGTAAATATTTTCCTGTATTACATGCAACAACTGTTCAATATTTCCAGCCAATCCTTCCTGGGCGACAGTTTCTTTTGTTTGTGTATCGCGACGTGCTAACTCCACCGTTCCATTTTGCATATCTCTTGCTCCCACAGCTACACGCACCGGTACACCTTTCAATTCCCATTCAGCAAATTTAAAGCCCGGACGTTGTGTATCGCGACCATCGTATTTCACCGAGATATCCTTTACCTTCAGTTCGTTTACTAACTGATCTACGAATGCATCAATCTGCGCTTTTTCTTCTTCAGTTTTAAAAATTGGAACAATAACAACCTGAATTGGCGCCAATTTCGGAGGCAATACCAATCCTTGATCATCAGAGTGAGCCATGATCAAGGCTCCTATCAAACGGGTAGAAACACCCCATGATGTTGCCCAAACATGTTCAAGTTTCCCCTCTTTGGATGTGAATTTTACATCAAAAGCCTTTGCAAAATTCTGCCCAAGAAAATGCGACGTTCCCGCTTGTAAAGCCTTACCATCTTGCATTAAAGCCTCGATACAATAGGTATCCAATGCACCTGCAAAGCGTTCGTTTTCAGTTTTCCGTCCGCGTACAACAGGTACAGCTAAAATATTTTCAGCAAATTCAGCATAGACATCAAGCATACGTTCTGTCTCTTCAATAGCTTCTTCCCTAGTTGCGTGTGCAGTGTGTCCTTCCTGCCACAAAAACTCTGCTGTACGTAAGAAAAGACGCGTACGCATTTCCCAACGGACCACATTTGCCCATTGGTTAACCAAAATTGGCAGGTCACGGTAAGATTCGACCCAACCACGGTACGTATTCCATATAATCGTTTCAGAAGTCGGACGTACAATCAACTCTTCCTCCAACTTTGCATCTTCATCCACCACAATCTTTCCGGTGCCATCGTTTTTTAATCTATAATGTGTGACCACAGCACACTCAGTAGCGAAACCTTCCACATGGGCAGCTTCTTTAGAAAAAAACGACTTGGGAATGAATAAAGGGAAGTAAGCATTGCTATGGCCTGTTTCTTTAAATCTTTTGTCTAAGATTGCTTGCATTCTTTCCCAGATAGCATATCCGTATGGTTTGATCACCATACAGCCCCGTACAGCTGAATTTTCAGCCAGATCAGCTTTGATCACAAGTTCATTGTACCATTGTGAATAATCTTCTGCACGACTTGTTATTCCTTTACTCATATGAAATTGATAAATTATTGTAACATTATTACGTTAAATCTCGTCTGTATCTCCAATACAAAAAGCGTTCAATAAAAAATATTTGTATTTTTGATTACTTCGATTAAACCCCCTCGAGAAATTTGCGTCTAAGATAGTAAATAAGGCTGTATAATCGAAAATAACGATTTAGGATATTATGAAAAAAAATAGATTATTTATCGGAGCACTTGCCATGACAGGAGCATTTATGTTAGGTTCCTGCGGTACTAGCAGGCAAATCTATGGCGACGATGTCTATGGCAATAATGGACAGGCTAGACAGAAAGTCTATCAAAGTCCAGATTACTATTACACAGATGCGGATCAAGTTCAACAAGGAGGTCAGGCTCAAGGCGGTTACTATGATGACGAATATTCAGACCAGGATTATAACAATGATTCCTACGAAGATCTAGAATACGCGAATCGTATAAACAGGTTCTACTATGCGTCCCCCGGAATGACCTATTTTGATCCATTCTTTGATCCATGGTATGGCTATGGATTTGGTGGTATGTACGGATATGGTCCTTCCTTCGGTTTAGGCTGGGGTTGGAATTCAGGCTGGGGTTCTTCATGGTCTCTTGGTTTTGGCTGGGGCTGGGGCTCTAGTTGGGGTTGGGGATCCCCTTGGTATGGTGGCTATAACCCTTGGGGTGGCTGGTATGGCGGTGGCTACTGGGGATCTGGCTGGCATGGTAACGGTTATTGGGGCGGTGGCTATTGGGGTAATTCAAGACCTCGTTATGCTTCATCTCGATCAACTTATAGAGACAACTATAATGTACGGACCTCCTCTTCCCGCACCAGAAGTTCGGGGAATTATGACCGTACAGGTGTAGCCCGTGACTCCAGAGGACGTATTACTTCAGTCGCTAGCACACGATCAAGTGCTGGTGGCCGAACTAGATCATCTGATGGTTCTATATCACGTAGTTCTTCTTCCTATGACAGATCAAATGGTAGAACAAGGTCTTCGGACGGTATCTCAACAAGAGGCGGATATACAGATGGTAGCAGAACACGGACATCGGATAGATCTAATGGAACTTACCCAAGCATGCGGAGCTCCAATGGAACTTCAAGAACCCGTTCAAGTTCCGGTGATGTTTCTCGTCCAATGAGCCGTTCCATGGAAACTCGTTCAAGCAATCCAGGTTCGACATCAAGACCATCATATACGCCTCCAACAAGAAGTTATGATAGTGGATCTACACGCTCAAGTGGAGGTTATTCCGGTGGCGGTAGCACCAGATCCAGTGGTGGATTCTCTGGCGGCGGCGGCGGTGGTAGCACCAGATCCAGCGGCGGACGTACACGCTAATCATAAAAATAGCTTACAGTAGCATACATTACCCTGTGTGCTACTGCTTATTATAGACGATATTTTAGCATATGACAATCAAAAAATTACTTTTTGGAACTGCATTTTTAATCGGTGCAGCAGGGACTGCCCAGGCGCAATACACGAAAGATGTACTTTTATTTTCCCAAGGGGACAATGGTGGTACTGCTCGCTTCAAAGCCATGGGAAATGCTTCAACCGCTTTGGGTGGCGATATTAGTTCAATTACCGGCAACCCGGCTGGTTTGGGGTATTTTAACCAATCAGACATTTCGGTAACAGGTAGATACCTTAATAATAAAAATAAAACAGATTATTTCGGACAGAATACAAATAGCAGCAAAAACAATTTCAATCTGGATAATGCCGGAATTGTTTTTCATTTGCCTACCTACCGGAATGGGGGAAGCCTCGAAAAAGGCTGGTTGAACTTCAATGTTGGTATTGCTTACAACCGCAATTATGTCTACAACAACCTATTGGAATATAAAGGTGTTAATAATACCAGTTCGATAACAGATGCTTATTCGGACCGTTTATCTGCGCCAGGAGGATTGAGTGGTTGGGGCCAGGAAGTCTACGGTAACTCTTTGTTATTTGATGTAGATCCTAACAAACAAGGATCCTATTTGCCTATTACAAGTTTTGGTAACTATAATGGAAAAGATGGTTTTAATCAAGTAAATTCCATCCTTGAGAAAGGAAGTAAATCAGAATCTGTCTTGTCTTTCGGCGCAAACTACAGCAATAAATTGTATTTGGGGGCAGCTTTAGGGTTTACAGCCTTTAGTTATGACAACTCGAGCTGGTTTACTGAGTATGGCCAAACAATGAATGTAGCGCAAATGACAAAAGCAAATCCAAAGTCTGACTTCTTAAAACCAGGTGCGGAGTATGCTAGTAAGCGTGAAATGCTGGATAAAGATTATGAGCTGTACGATGACTATGCACAAGTGACTGATGGTACAGGTGTAGATTTCAAATTAGGGGTAATTTATAAGTTCACACCTACTTTCAGCATGGGCTTTACAGCGAAATCGCCGACATTTATGAGCATTAGAGATGAGTCTTACAGCAATTCGGAATTTCGTTATTTTAAGCCAAATGAGGATAAGGCTTTTAAAGAATACCGTACCAGTGATAAAGCAGGCTATAGCTATTTAGAGTATAATATGAACACACCATACAAACTCTCCTTAGGCGCTAGTCAGGTGTTTTCCAGCGGGTTGATTACCGCAGATGTGGAATGGGTGGATTATGGAGCGATGCGTTTTAAAGATGCTGGCGCATATAATAAGACCTTGGAACAAGAGATGAACCAAAACATTAAAAACACATACCAAGGCGCATTAAATGCGCGTATAGGTGGTGAAGTTCTATTTGATAACGTTTTTAGTGGTAGAGCTGGTTTCAATTATAGCGGTAATCCGTACAAAAATGCGGACTATACAAACTATACCGCATCTTTGGGTATAGGCGCAAAACTTGGACGCGGAATGTATATTGATTTGACAGGAGCTTATAATGCCGTCAATTACAAAGAATACCCTTATCTCATTAAAGAAGATTTTTGGAATACGGCCAGCCCAGTCGCAGATATAAAAAATCAACGAACAAATGTCGTTTTGACAATAGGCTCTAAATTTTAAGAGATTCTTCTCAGAAAAAACGTCCAGCTTGTCTGGACGTTTCTTATTTATTACAATCCCAACAGCCATAATTTAAAAGCTTTTAGTAAATTTGTCCTCTTGGTTGAAAATCACATGACAAATCAGACAGTCTCAAAAGCATTCAATGTTCTATTTACTTATCCCATCTGGCGGATCGAGATCGATGCCGAGAATAGACTGATTGCAGTAGAGACCAGAAATCCAACAGACACACTTCCCTATTTCAATGTGATTTCTTTTGAAGGAGACTATGTCCTTCAGGACTTCAAAGCCATGAGCAAGGAGTGGGTGTTGGCTGGAATTCAATGTCAGAAAATCATCCTAAAAAAAATCTCGGACACTTCACCCATCGATGCTGGTGTTCAAATTATAGACTGTTATCAGCCACAACAGCAGGAAACCTGGTTTAACTACATTTTCCTAGAGATGGTCAGTGATGGTATACTACTCAGACCCAAAATGATCGCACAAGGAATGCAATTGTTTTTAGATCTAAAAACAATGTCCATTGAAGACAAAAAGGAAGAGTCTTTTAAACCTTTTGATAGCCAAATAGTCTACCCAGTAATATACAATGGTCAAATACCCCATTTTTTGACAGATTTCACAACAGATGACGAAATTTGGTTAAGTGCTTTGGATGACTATTTTATTTGGGCTTTCTATGAAAAAAACAAAGATAATCACTATCAAATCCGGATAGTTCGATCAACAAAAGATAGGTTAACTGAATCTGTTGTGGCAGTAACTCAGTTGCCTTTAAAGTTTTTCAACATCTATTTTCTTGTTAACAAACAAATATTCCTTTTGACAGACAATAAACGGGAGTTTGTTTCGTATTTAGTATAATTGCAAAATATATGAAACTATTATTCGAATTAAATACATATAAAAAGGTAGCCATTTTATCAATTTCTATGCTATCTCTACAACAGGTTGAAGCTAAAAATATCACCTCCATACGTACAACCGCGATCCCTGACTCAGTTGGGACAGAAATAGTCAATGGTGAAGAATTTGTCCTTTTCAAAATAGAAAAAGGCGATAATTATTACCAACTCAGCAAAAAGTACAAAACCACCGTGGGCCAGCTCACGCAAATAAATGGAAACGGTACATTAAGTATCGGCCAGATTGTTAAAGTGCCAACTGGTCGAAAACCTGCACCTATTGCGACTAAAACACCGGTAAGCACAGCGCAAAAGAATCCAAATGACCCTCAACAAGGCTTTACAGCGTATATCGTTGGTGAAAAAGAAACACTCTATGCCATATCTAAAAGATTTGGCATAACTGTCGAAGATATCAAAAAAGCCAACAACCTAAAGAACAACACGATTGGTGGCGGCATGAAATTAATGATCCCAAATCAACCGCTACCACCTGAAAGACCAAAATTGGTTGAACCTAAAGGTATAGAAGTCGTTGTCCCAGATTCTACAAACGATGACGACAAAGAAGAAAATCAGATCTCAACAAACCGCTACGGAATACGGGAAAAAGCTGAGCGGGGAATTGGTGTTTGGATTGATGGTTTGTCTTCCCAAGGAACAAGCAATCTAGCGCTCCATAAAAGTGCACCTGTAGGAACGATCCTAAAAATCACCAACCCAATGACTAAAAGCGTTACTTACGCGAAAGTAGTCGGCAAATTTAATGATAATGCTGAAAACCAAAATGCTATTGTGGTGTTATCAAAGTCCGCAGCGGCAAGTATTGGAGCATTAGATAAACGATTTCAGGTAGAGATCGCCTACGGATTACCTTTAGAAAATTAATTAAAATAAAAATAGCTCTTGCAGCACAAAACAAGAATGAATAACAAACCGTATGTCATAGGGATTGCCGGAAGTAGTGGTTCTGGAAAAACTTTTTTTTTGAATAGCTTTTTGAAACATTTCAAAACCGATGAAGTTACATTGATTTCCCAAGACGATTATTATATTCCAGCCAATACAAAAACGCAGGAAGAAAATAGACTCTATAATTTCGATATCCCAACATCCATAGACAGAGAAGCTTTCTATAAAGATATTAAAGCACTCTTTAATGGAGAGACTATTTATAAAGAGGAATATACATTTAATAATCCTTCATTAACACCAAAAATATTAGAGATAAAACCGGCTCCGATATTGATTATCGAAGGACTTTTTATTTTCTATTACACGGAAATAAATGCGCTTATAAATCATAAGATATTCTTGAGCGCTGATCAGGATATTGCACTTAGAAGAAGGCTACACCGTGATTTGGTTGAACGTGGTTACTTTGAGGATGATGTTATGTACAAATGGGTGAATCATGTCCTCCCCTCTTATAATGAGTATTTATTACCGTTTCAGCATTCTTGTGATCAGGTTATATTCAATAATACGGACGAACCGGAGCCGATCTGGGATATTACCAATCAGATTTCTGAAGAGCTGAAAACAAAACTCAATTTAGTATAACGTAGATAAAGACGGGCTTAGGTATAAATAAGCCCGTCTTTATTTAAAAGTACTTGATTTATTGACATCAAGACTTTAAATTCTTATCTTTGCGCCACGAAACAAATCCATCATAATGAACCATCCTGTAAAGATTAAAAATGCTTTGGTTTCAGTCTATTATAAAGACGGCCTAGCTCCTTTAGTTGAATTATTAAACAAATACGGTGTTACATTCTATTCCACTGGTGGGACAGAAACATTTATCAAAGACCTAGGGATAGATGTCGTTCCAGTTGAAGACTTGACAAGCTACCCTTCGATTTTAGGAGGCCGTGTTAAGACCTTACACCCAAAGGTGTTCGGTGGAATTTTAGCACGCCGTCCACTTGAATCGGACCAACATCAACTTGCTCAGTATGAAATACCAGAGATCGATTTGGTTATTGTGGATTTGTATCCATTTGAGGAAACTGTTGCTTCTGGAGCTTCTGAGCAAGATATTATAGAGAAAATCGATATCGGTGGAATCTCATTGATTCGTGCAGCAGCGAAAAACTTTAATGATGTTGTTATCATTTCTTCTAAAAATGATTATAAAGCGCTTGAAGAAATCCTAGCGAACCAAGAAGGTAATACTTCTTTGGAGCAACGTAAAGAATTTGCGAAACGCGCCTTCAATACGTCATCGCATTATGATACGGCAATTTTCAATTATTTCAACCAAGAGAATCCAATTGAAGTTTTTAAACAATCCGAGCAAAATGCTCAGGTGTTGAGATATGGTGAAAACCCGCACCAAAAAGGTATTTTCTTTGGCGACCTGGATAACATGTTCGACAAATTAAATGGTAAAGAGCTTTCGTACAACAATCTGGTTGATGTAGATGCAGCTGTCGCTTTAATCGACGAATTTGAACAACCCACATTTGCTATCCTAAAACACACAAATGCTTGTGGGGTTGCATCAAGACCAACAATTAAACAAGCTTGGCTAGATGCCTTGGCCTGTGATCCGGTTTCAGCATTTGGCGGGGTTTTAATCACCAACGGCGAAGTGGATGGTACAACAGCAACAGAGATCAATAATTTATTCTTCGAGGTCTTAATCGCACCTTCTTATTCGGAGGAAGCAATTGCTATTCTTACCGCCAAGAAAAATAGAATTATCTTGGTTCGTAAAGATGTAAAACTACCTAGCCAACAGTTCAAAACCTTATTGAATGGTGTCATTCTTCAAGATAAGGACAATACAATCGAAGGACCTGAGCAAATGGTAACAGTAACAACTGTAACACCTACAGCTGAACAATTGGAAGATTTATATTTTGCGAATAAGATTGTAAAACATACAAAATCCAATACCATTGTCTTTGCTAAAAATGGTACATTGTTAGCATCGGGTGTTGGGCAAACATCAAGAGTCGATGCCTTAAAGCAAGCAATTGAAAAAGCAGTTTCATTTGGTTTCGACCTACAAGGTTGTTCAATGGCATCAGATGCTTTCTTTCCTTTCCCTGACTGTGTAGAAATTGCATCTGGGGCGGGTATTGCAGCCGTATTGCAACCAGGTGGTTCTATCAAAGATCAATTATCCATTGATATGGCTAATGAAAAAGGAATTGCAATGGTAACCACAGGTGTGAGACATTTCAAACATTAAGAACGATCCAATCGCCTCATAAAAAAAGCTACTTTTTACAAAGTAGCTTTTTTTATTTGTTTACCTGCCAGCCCAATCGCTCTGATTTGTATCGTTCTATTTCTTCCGAAAGTTTCCGTATAGCATAGGCAACAATAGCAACATCATCCAACCAACCGCCTACAGCAATAAAATCCGGAATAGCATCTACCGGGGACACAACGTAAATAATCGTCCCGATAATAATGGATAGATTCCAGCTGTTCATTTTGAACTTCCCAGTGATTGCATCCTTGCACATGGCGATCAGCAATTTAAAATCACCGACATAGCTTCCTAGATTTTTTGCCTTAGATTCCGCCTGTGACAGCTCCGCTTCCGTGATTTTACGATGTCTAAAGCGCTCAAACATACCTGTTGCAATCTTTTTGATTCTACTGTTCATAACTCAAAATTATCAATATTTTTTATTAAAAAGAATGAAACATCAATCAGAATTAGACCAAAAATAATCGCTATATTAAAGCGCAGACTTTATATTATAACAACACCATGAATAAGTTTGCATATAAAAGAGACAAGCCTAAATAAGGATATTCAGATTTTTTACTCTTGAATACAGAATATCCCCATTTTAGGAAATCTGTTAATACTTGTAAACAGGTGTCATTATGATTTCAAAATTATTACTGACAATTGGATTAAAGCTACTTAAATTAAGCCTATTTTGAGCACTACTTTTTATAGCGTCCTGCTCATCTTCATACCCATAAACTTTCCTAAATGAAGGATCATAATCTACCATATTGATATAATTTACAGCAGATAGTCTTCTATTCAAAGATTTCAAATCAACAACCAATCCATAATCATCCCCTGGAACCTTAGTTGTATTTCTAAGGATTGGATCTGAAAAATTTACGATAGCGTCGCCGAGAAAATCATTTGACAAAGTTCGTTGTACTGATGTTGTACTCGTATTTGTTACTTCAGCAGAAACACCAAACTTTAAACCGATTTTGACCTTTTCTCCCCAACCTGCGTCGACACCAAAATTACTTGCAAATTTAGTTGTAGTTGTCTCACTTTGAGTTATTACGGTATTATCATCATTCTCTCTTAGGGAAATTTTCCAACTACTTCCCATTTTATCTAGCTCCCATTCTTTGATAGGAATATGGCAATAAAAATATCTTGGGACCATTTTATTTAGCGTTCTATAAACATACGTTGGAGTACCGGCTGGAGAATTACGCGGAGGTACACTTACACGTTCTGAATATTCAGATCCAAAAAGCTCATCACCTCTAGCACTCACTACAGTAGAAAAGACAGAGCCCGCTCCGCTAATATCATTAATTAATACATCTATTTGAATTTCAAATTTTCCGTCTCTCCAAAATTTTCCAGGCCCCCTATAACTACGCTTTTCATCTCGGGTATTGTAGTTGTCAGTATTAGAATAAGTAGGGTCGTCCTGATCCATCATAAGGGATAAACCACTATTTGTAATTTTTATAGCAGATATACATTCGTAATAACTTCTATCCAATACCCCCTTAGGATTAGGAATATTTTTCAAATTATAATACACATAATCCCTTTGCCATCCACCATTAGTAATTGGAAACTCTGTTGCTCCCTGCATAATTTTTGGAGAAACTTCGAAATCAAAAGTATTTAAAAAGGTTGTCAGATTAGGGTCATTTTGAGCCGTGGCTCGACTTTTTGTTTTGGACAAACCATCAAAAGCCTCGCTAATAAATTCATAGGAAGTTTTATTTAAACCAGTAGAGGCTTTTAAAGACGTAGTTTTAGGTCTAATGCGTTCATTATCTTTAACCAATAAAGTAGCAATCGCAGGTACTTCGTTTTCTTTAATACGATACACTTCAATACCATCATAGTATACTGGAATCGCCTTCCCTACATTGGCAGTAACGAATGGAATTGTATTTTTTGTATCCCACGTATCTGCAGAAAAAACATCACCAGGCAATTGAGGAACTAAAATAGTAAGCGTGGGATTATTGATTACGATTTCTTCTAATTGCCCTGGATACTCTTCAAACTCAGTCAATACATCCTGAAAAGTCTCTTTACTTTGAACAAAGTGATCTTTGCAGAAACCGTAAATAACATCATAATCATTGTCTAATTGTTTAATAGCTTCCGATTTTAAAAAACCTCTGAGAGCTTCATTTTTTGATACAGCCTTGGACAGTATTCGTCCAAACGCTGTCTTTTGATCAGCGTTGACAGAAAGAGCCTCTTCCTTCGCTTCATTTTCATTTCTGATAATTGTTTTATCCTTCTTGCATGCGACAAAACCTACAGAAAACACCATTAATAGAACTAATGTTCTTCTCATAACATTTTATTTAAATTATTAAAACATATAAAAAATCACACAAAAAAAACCAAACAACATCACTAAAGTTAATGATATTTCCAAAAATAACAACATTAAATATCATTAATAACAATATTATTTCTATAACAATGATAATAAAAAAAATATAACTTAAAAATACAAAAACAAAATTAAATGAAATATATTGCAAAAAAACTAAGAAAACAACATTTTTTTTAAACAAAAAAAAAGAAATATATTTAATATAAACAAGCTCAAAACGATCACCAACACTTCAATTTCAAATATAAAGATCATTTAGTCTCAATATTATTTCTTAAGAGACAATATTAAAAACATATTTGATTCAAAAAGAAACAATATACTTATAAGAAAAAAAATGATACAATTTCCCCATCCTAAAATCGAAACTATAGTAATAAAAAAATTTCTACCGCCCTTTATTATATTCACCATTTTTACATTATATTACACTTATCGTATAAGCTTAAGATCATCAGAACCTACAAAAAGTGAATTTATAGAGACACTTCAATCCTTCTCTAAAGTAGAGGGGAAACCACAAAAAATCTAGTTATTAATAATATAAAAGTCCGCTCAGGCACTGCTCTATTTGAGTATAAGACATTGTCAATGCGTCGTACCGACTTCGAGACACCACCGTACCAGTGTTTACTGTGACCGTGGTGTGTGGCCCTCGGCTGCACCATGCACTTACCTGCTCTCAAGGGCAAAGATTGGGTAAATATGTCCCGAAATGTGGTCGAAGGAGAATCGAATAATGCACTAGACTCGGACTTCGTTTTGAAAAATAATAAATAAGATTTGAGATTCATTTATATTTCAAAATATATAATCTTCAAATTGCTTGTGCATGGAGATAAGACAATATAACCTAAAATCACGTTTATGATAAAATAAAATGCAATTTTATTATTTTTACAACTTACTGTAGCAAAGTGTGGGTCATCTCCGTATAATAGACAACACAAGCGCAATGTGTTTTACACAAAAAAAGATTTTAATATTACACGGTTATGAAAAACTATAGATTATTTAATTTTATTGCCATCGCAGTAGCGACATTCTTACTATCCAGTTGCTTAAAAGATAATGACGACCAAAGAATTCCAGGCGCGTTATTTACAATGGTTAATGGATACACTGACGCCAATGCGGTTGTATATTATGCCGACGGGGGACCCTTACAAAGTCCATATTATCCCTTGGATTTTAAAAGCTATAGCCAAGTTGGCCTATTTACAGGGGCTAGAAAAATAGCGATATCATCAGAATATAACAATGTTTTGGTTGATACTACTGTTACAATCAAAGACAGTACAATTTATACTTCATTTGTTTATGGAAACAAATCCAAAGCCATTCAGGTCATCACAACGGATAAAATCAATAAAGACATTAAGAACACAGAATCTGGTTTACGTTTCTTTAATTTTGCTGAGGGAACCGACCAAGTAACCCTTCAAATTGGTAGCCAAACTTCTCCGACGGAATGGACCAACCGTGCAAAAGAAACACAAAATTCGGCGACTGCCCACCAAGGTTTTATTGCACAAAAAAGTGGAACCTTTACTGTTATTGCTAAAGATAAAGCCGGAAAAACAATCGCAACCCGTAAGGATATCAAATTGGTTGAGAATTATTACTATTCATTGATATTGATCGGCAAGGCCAATGATGAGAAAAAACCATTATACCTTGGTTTGGTAGCTCAGGCCGCAAACTAAAATACCCCGTTTTCTATATACTGAAAAAGACCATCGTATTCATTGATGGTCTTTCTTTATTTTGAACAATGATTCTATCGCTATAACGGGATAGCCCTTTTCCATTAAACACTAAGGGGTTTCTTTGGGAGCAACTTTAGAGACAACATAGATATCCTCATTATCTTTCTTCATCTTATATTTCTCCCGTGCGATACGTTGCACCTCCTGCGGATTGGATCGAATGTCGTTTATTGTTTTTATAATCGCTGCATTCTCCTTCAGATAAAAGGATCGTTCCGTCTCCAGGTTGGCCTTTTGCTTTTGATAGCTGTATTGTGTCGCAAAATCATTTCGATCAAAAAACAACATCCACACCAAAAAAGCCAAAGTGGCTAATAAATACTTATTTCTTATTAAAGACCATAATCGTTGCATAGGACAAAAATACTATTTAGCTTTTATACTCCCGATATTTTCTTCCAAAGTTAAACATCTTTAATAAAGATATGGAATAATGTACTCAAATTCATCATATACTTAGAATAATCTTATCTTTAACAATTCGAAACAACATTAATATTCCGATGAAATATCCGTATTTGAAAAGCATAAATAGACTTAAAAATAATGTGGATATTCCATATGGCCATTAAAGAATAAATCATTTACATATGAAATACTATCTCATTGCTGGCGAAACATCAGGTGACCTACATGGAGCCAATCTCATCAAAGCACTTAAAATAGAGGATCCCACTGCTACATTCAAAATAGTTGGTGGTGATTTAATGCAGGAAGCCACTGGAGAAAAAGCATTGATACACACTTCAGCGATGGCTTTTATGGGTTTTGTGGAAGTTTTGAAAAACCTGGGCAAAATAGCTAAAAATTTGAAGGCAGTCAAAAGTGATCTGTTGAAAGAAAAACCTGATGCTGTTATACTCATAGACTTTCCCGGTTTCAATTTAAAAATCGCCGAATTTGCCAAAAAGCATGGTATCAAAACATGTTATTATATTTCTCCAAAGGTATGGGCGTGGAATCAGGGGCGTGTGAAAAAGATCAAAAAAATTGTCGATCATATGTTCTGTATTTTACCATTTGAAGTTGATTTCTACAAAAAATGGCGCATGCCGGTTGATTATGTGGGCAATCCGCTGCTCGATGCTATTTCAGCCTACTCTTTTAATCCGAAATTCCGGGATGAAAACGGTTTTACAGACAAACCACTCATTGCCTTATTGCCGGGTAGCAGAGAAATGGAGATTTCCAAACTTCTACCCATTATGGCCGAACTCCCCTATTTTTTTCCAGTACATCAGTTTGTCATCGCCGGTGCGCCTAATTTTGACGAATCTTATTACAAACAGTTCATGAGGGGTATCGATATTCCGGTTATTTTCAATCAAACATATGATATCCTAAACAATGCTGAAGCTGCAGTAGTCACCAGCGGTACCGCCACACTGGAAACAGGTATATTGAAAGTTCCGCAAGTTGTCGTATATAAAGCAAACGCAATATCGGTTTGGATTGCCAAATTAGTGGTTAAAGTAAAGTTTATTTCACTGGTAAACCTAATAAACAACTTTCTCTCCGTAAGAGAGTTAATTCAAGAAGATTGCACAGCATATGATATTTCCTATGAAGTGGGTGAACTGATCAACAACAAAGCGCATCGGGCAAGTGTGTTAGAAAATTACGATATCCTTGCCGAAAAATTGGGTACACCGGGTGCCTCGGAGAAAACAGCTAAATTAATTGTAAAATATCTTAGTAAAAATTAAACTCTTTGGGCTTTCAATTGTCAAACTATTAAATAGTTACAAATAATTAAAGGTTTATGAAATCGAAACTTATTTTAGGCTTTCTTTTTTGTGTCGCGTTTACCTTTGTTGGTAAAGCCCAAGAAACACAGCATTTTTCCAAGCTTGAAATTGGAAAAAAAGCCAAGAAAAATATTGACAGTAAGGACTCCACAGCAGTTATCCATATTGACACATTGATCATGAAGGATAACTCTACCTTGTCCTTTTACGGAAAGAAAAATGTAAAAATCACCATTGGTTACGCTGAGATCGGAAACAAAGCAACTTTCTATGGGACTGATGGAAAGAATAATGGCGCCAATTTTGATATCAACGCCAATTTTCAAAAATTGGGTTCACTGTATATTATCGCAAAAGGCGATGATGCATTTAATGGTACCAAAACATTCCCCAATGGAAATGGTGGCAAAGTGAAAGTTACCCTGGCAACAGGAAGTATAAAACCACAGGCAACAAATAAGAAGTCACCAAATTATATCTATGCCGATGTCGTAGCAGGTGGCAGAGCTGTCAATGCAAACACAGACTTGAGAAATATCTATGATCGGATAAAAACCGCGCCTACAGGTCTTAGAGGTTTACCACAAGGGCAGATTTACTCAGGCAGTGCAGGTACGGAAGGTTCCTTTGAGCTGATTTCTACCCAATAGGAAGACCGAAACAACATAACGCTAAAAAAGCATCAATGCTCACATTGATGCTTTTTTATTGCTACGCGTTTTTATACTAATTTCAATGACAGCCTCTCTTTTTTAGTTCATAGGCTAACACCAACCTTGTCATCCGATCGTATCTCGCCATTCCCTCCTTCTGATTGTTATGTGTTAGGTATTGATTGTAAAACAGTCCCATCAGATCGTTGATCCAACCGGTATAATCACTCCAAAATAAGCGTTCATCCGCTATATCCGCCAGCACCAACTTGCTCAGTCTTGTTTGATAATTCTTCGAAAGATCTGGATACATGCCTCGTAATTCTCCTAGCATATATAAGGTCGTTTGCAAATAAGCTGAATAGCGATAAAAGGATTGCGGATGATGCTGTAAGCGAACAAAAGCAATAAAATTAGCTTCATCCTCAAAACCAACACCCTGTTGGTGGGCGAGCTCATGTACATAAGTAAACGGAAAAGATAAGGCTGGCATAGCATAATTTACCTGCGCTTCGTGTGTAAACGGGTTGAAATAACCTGAAACACCGAAATACGAAACAACCACACTATTTAAAGGCGACTTAGCGCGTACCTGGCTACTTGATAAAAAAGAAGAAAAAGTGGTATCATTTTTTACCCAACTTGCCAGATCCGCCCTTATATGATCTTTCCGATCCGCCCATTGAGCAGGATTGACCTTTTCACGCAAAGCATTTGTACTATCCAGGTATTCATCGAGTACCATGAGATAGTCTGCAAGCTTCAAGTTATCAACTTGCAGGTTTGCATTCACACTGATCGGCTTCCGATAATAATTCAACCCCCAGGAGATATAAAAGAAAATATATAGCCCAAGCAATAGATTTACGATAAATAAAAGAGTTCGACAAGCATCCGACCATTTTTTACCCCATGCCTTGCGTATAAGATTAACTAGCCAATAGAGCAGAAAAATAATCGTGAAAGCGTAAAAAATATCCCCCATGCTAAGGGGAATATAGCCAAAAATATACTTCGGGATATGTCCATAAAATCGATAAAATCCCTGTGCATAAAATTCCTCTACCCATAAATTATTGCTTTCGATCAACGATAAAACGAATAGCAAGCCAATGAATGATCCAAAAATAAAAACAGCTATTTTATCGCGCTTTGTCATAAATTATTAGCTTTCGTTTTCGAAATAGACCTTATAATAGTTCATCCCTTTATCTTCATCAAATCCCTTTTCAAGGTATTCTCGTTTTCCATGCACATAGATATGAAAGTTCTTATCCAATTTTAGTACAGACTTGTAGGACGATTCCATCTTTTTGACGGCTTTATCCGCAATTTCAAAACTTGACTGGAAAGGTGAATCAAATTCATTTTCAAAACCAGCTTTATAATCCTGGAACATGGCTATCGCCTGGGGATTTCCCAATACTTCTTCTTCAAATTCCTCCTGAACGAAAGTTTCCTTTTCCTTAAAGTAGTTCATTGATTTATTCATCAAATCAATCTTATCGGCCTTCTCCAGTTCAAACGTTTCATCGAGTTTCTCCTGAACAAAATTCTTATAGACTTTCAAGTAGTTACCTGTCTGATTGAAATTGTCATTACGCACGCGCAGTTTGAGGAACTCGTCTTTCCAATACACCGCTTCCTGTTGTCTATTGGTCTGATCCAGTACAAGAACCTTATACCCTTCCTCTTCCTCAACATTGATGATAATGCATCCTTTGTCCAACTTATTGATGTTGATTGCCTCCTGCTCATATTCCAAGGTGAAAGCCCCTTGTTCAGGATACACTTTTAGGTAAGTCTCTTTGTTTTCCGATTTAAATATACCAATAGCATCGTGTTCCTCGCCTTCAATCTGCACATTTTTTAGCGCTACCACATACACCTCTCCTGCTTTAATCTTGGGGTGGCTGGACACCTCATACAGGTGCTTTGAAATCTGCTGGGAAAAATCATGAAAAGGTAACTGTTCTTTAAAGTACTGACGAACAAAATAAAACACCTCGTTCAGATCCAGTTCTTCATTGGGATGATATAGACGATACACTTCGTTCACTTTTGCAAAGGGGCTCATAAAGTACTGCATCAAAAGTCCAGGCAATACTTCATCGCCTTCAAGGGATACAGGGGCATCAGACAGGATATAAAATTCGTCCTGTGCTTTGTTTCCTACACGATGTATAGATAATGCTTCAAAAGTTGCGTCTTGGTGAAAAAACATATTCTTTATTTTATAAAATATATAAATCTATTGCTATTTTAAATGTTTGGCAATGTGCATTGACAATATCTTTGATCTGCGGAGAATAACCGCCTCCCATACTTACCTGAACAGGAATATGCCGCTGATGACAGAGCCCCAATACAAGTGCATCTCTTCGCGCACATGTCGCTGGACTTAAATTCAATTTCCCCAGTTTATCGGTCCCAAGTATATCTACACCTGCCTGATAAAAGACAAAATCAGGCCGGATACGTTCAAATAAATCCAGCAGATTGTCTTTCAGAATTTTCAGATATTCTTTATCTGTTATATTTTCAGCGAGACCGATATCCAAATGAGAGCGCTGTTTGATAAAGGGATAGTTCTTCTCCCCATGCATCGAGAAGGTAAACACCTGTTGATGTCCTTCAAAGATATGCGCTGTTCCATTCCCTTGATGTACATCCAGATCAATGATGAGGATTCGACTTGCAAGCTTCTGTTGTAATAGATAACCCGCAGCAGTTGCTTGGTCGTTCATCAGGCAGAAGCCTTCACCAAAATCATAACCCGCGTGGTGCGTTCCACCTGCAATTGTGAAAGCTACCCCATATTTCAAGGCATAACCTGCTGCCTGAACAGTTCCATCCAAAATATAGCGTTCGCGGTCTACCAAACTCTTACTCAAGGGGAATCCGATCCTACGCACCATTTTTGCATCTAAGGTCAAATCAAACAGTTTCGTCACATAAGCCGGATCATGTACCAGACAACAGGTCTCAAAACTTGCCAGTTCAGGTCTGAAAAAATTAGCTTCACTGGCCAATCCCTCATGCTTCAACTGCAGGGGAATCAACTCGTACTTTAACATCGGAAAACGATGTCCTTCCTTGACTGGATGGATAAATTCGGGATGAAAAGCTATCTTGAGCACTTTAAATCTTATTTTATTCATGCGAAGATAAGAAAAACTAAAGCAATCCTATTTTATCCAACAATATCAATCGGATATTTTGGAGTTGTATCGGAAAAAGGGCATCTTTGGGTAAGAACAAATCCTCAAGTTGATGTCGGGCGCCGTTTGGCATTAAACTTATATTCGATCATAAATAGATACATTAAAAATAACATGGAAACGACTAATTTGCCTCAATTGTCTGCAATGGAACAGCGTGTCCTGGGCTCCCTTATTGAAAAATCAAAGGTGACCCCCGAATATTATCCCATGACGATCAACAGCTTGCAGGCTGCATGCAATCAAAAAACTTCACGCAAACCTGTTGTTCAATACACCGAAGAGGACATCGTCAATACGCTGGACATCCTAAAAAAGAGAGGGTTGATTTCAACCGTTATCGGTGGTGGATCCAGGGTAACCAAGTATAAGCACAATTTTGCCATACAGTTTCCCCTTGTACCATCTGAATTGACTATTATTTGCCTATTACTTCTCCGTGGACCAATGACAGCCGGTGAAATCAATTCAAATGCTGGAAGATTATACGAATTTGACTCTTTAGGTGAAATTAATGAACAATTGGAGAAACTTGCTCAGGAGGGCTATCTGAAATCTCTTCCCAAACAAGCCGGACACAAAGAGGTACGTTATATCCACCTGTTGGGTGAGGTAAACATGGAAGCTTTTGAAAATAGCAGCAGTGCAGCAAGCGGAGCAGCAGATCCTGCGCTTTTGGAACGTATCGGACAACTCGAACAGGAGGTCGCTGAATTAAAACAGAAGTTTCAAGAATTGTGGGACGAACTACATTAATCAATGACGAATACAACTGATTCCAAAACAGAATTATCCCAAGCCACCTTATGGCTGATGACCATTGCCACAGGTCTGGTTGTCGCCAATAATTATTATAATCAGCCATTATTGGGGCTGATTGCCAAAGACCTGCGTGTTAGCGAAGCCACAGTGAGCAGTTCGGCCATGTTAACACAAATTGGTTATGCCTGTGGGCTTTTATTGATTGTTCCCCTAGGCGATATGTTTAAGAGAAAGAAAATGATCTTAATTGATTTTATATTCATTATTCTCTCTTTGGCCGGAATGGCACTTTCCCAGTCTATCACAGCCATCCTCATCTTTAGTTTTTTGATCGGCTTTACATCCGTGATACCACAAGTTTTTGTACCTATGGCGGCAGAACTTGCCCCGAAAGAGAAACAGGCAGCTGCAATAGGCATGGTCATGTCAGGATTATTGATCGGTATCCTTTTATCACGCGTGGTCAGCGGATTTGTCGGTTCCTACTTTGGCTGGCGCGAAATGTATTGGATCGCTACAGTGATCATGATCATCACAGCAATGGCCATCGTCATCAAATTACCCGAAGTTAGCCCTAATTTTAAGGGTACTTATAAAGAATTGATGCTTTCGGTGTGGAACTTCGCCAAGAAACAACCTGTCCTGCAATTGGCTGCATTTCGTGGTGCGATGGGATTTGGAGCGTTTTCAGCCTTCTTTACGACCCTCGTTTTCCATATCGAAGGGCCACCATTTTTTGACGGACCAGCTACCGCTGGTGCATTTGGTCTTGTGGGCGCCTGCGGTGCCCTTGCAGCTGCTTTTGTCAACCGGATGACAGTATACATAGGTACCGCGAAAATTATCCTCTACGCGATATTATTGATGGTATTTAGCTGGCTGCTTTTTGCGCTATTCGGTAATTATTACTGGGGTCTGATCATTGGTGTGATCCTCATTGACCTTGGATTACAGTCCATGCACATCTTAAATCAGAGTGATTTCTACGCGCTCAATCTTGGCGCTAACAATCGTTTGAACACCGTTTATATGGTCAGCTATTTTATCGGCGGTTCAACAGGCACCTTTTTTGCGGCACAAGCATGGCAGCATTTCCAATGGCCGGGGGTTATTGCAGTTGGAACAACATACACCCTATTGGCATTGCTCGCACACTTATTATTTGATCATAAACTAAGAAAAAACTAATATGAAATTTGGCCAAGTAGATCATCCCGAAGAGGTAGACTTCACACTGCCTTCTACGTCTCAGGAGACCTTAACCCTCCTACAACATTTCAAAAATAAAGAACCTTTTGAAGTATACGTCGGCTGTGCAAAATGGAACAAACAGGATTTAAAGGGTTTTTATCCCAGAGGAACAAAAGACGAGCTTGTTTACTATGCCAATCAATTTAACAGCATCGAACTGAATGCCACGTTCTATAATTCACCGAGCCTGGAGCAGGTAGAAACCTGGAAAAAGAAAACTCCGGCAGATTTTAAATTCTTCCCAAAAGTCCCCCAGTCTATCAGTCATTTTAGCCGATTGCTTAACGCAACGGATAAAGTCAAGTTGTTTACAGATGCTGTGGTTCGATTTGACGAAAAATTAGGTATGGTCTTCCTGCAAATGCATGACAACTACAGTCCAAAAGATATGGCACGGCTAAAATTATTCCTGCACGACTGGCCAAAAGATGTTCCCTTAGCATTGGAAGTCCGAAATAAGGAATGGTTCTCAAAAGCTGAAGTAACGAATGAACTCTATACCTTATTGGAGGAGACCGGTGTAACCAATGTATTGGTGGATACGGCGGGCAGAAGAGATATGTTGCATATGCGCCTGACTACGCCTGTCGCTTTTATCCGTTATGTCGGTGCCAACCATGCATCGGATTATGCGCGTCTAGATAATTGGATAGAAGTATTAAAACTCTGGCGGGATAATGGATTGCAGAAACTGTATTTTTTCATCCATCAGAATGTTGAAATTGAATCCCCCTTACTAGCAACCCACTTTATTAAGAAAATGAATGAAACATTTGAGTTGAATCTTAAATATCCAAATAAAGCAACAGGCAATACCTTATTTTAATTAATATAAATCTATGACAAAAATATTGATAGCATTTTCATTTATCCTAGTGGTCTTCTTCTCTTGCAGTGTCCAGCAGGCCATAATGAAAACCGATTCAAACATGAAAAAGATACAGCTAGGCATGAGCAAAGAAGAGGTCATCAACACCATGGGAAAGCAATATAAAATCGCTGGCGCAGACCGCGTGGATGATAACGCGATAATGGAATTGATAACTTATGAGAATCCATATAATGAAGAGTATCAGCTATGGTTCAAAAACGAGGTACTCATGAAATGGAATAAAATATATAAATACAATCATAGTCATGATCGAAGTAGAAGGGATACAATCCATTAAATTGTAATTCCTATTCTCTTTCCAGGATAAAACTATGCTAAAAAAATAAGGCCTGATCTGTAGATTAGGCCTTATTTTTTAGCATAATAGGGTAAACCTATTTTTTTGCATATTTAAAGTTTTTGCCGATGAAGCGAGCATTACCACCCAATTCTTCTTCGATACGCAACAACTGATTGTATTTAGCCATACGGTCAGAACGAGAAGCTGAACCTGTTTTGATTTGACCACAGTTCAACGCAACTGCCAAGTCAGCGATCGTCGCATCTTCTGTTTCACCTGAACGATGAGACATTACTGAAGTGTAACCAGAATTTTGCGCTAAAGTCACTGCATTGATCGTTTCAGTCAATGAACCGATTTGGTTTACTTTGACCAAAATGGAGTTTGCAGTATGGGTATCGATACCTTGTTGAAGACGTTTTGTATTTGTTACGAAAAGATCATCACCTACCAATTGAACGTGATCGCCAATTTTGTCAGTCAACGTTTTCCAACCAGCCCAGTCATCTTCAGCCATACCATCTTCGATAGAGATAATTGGGTATTTCGCTGTTAATTCGGCTAAATAGCTTGCTTGTTCTTCGCTAGAACGTACCGCTCCTTTATCTCCTTCAAATTTAGCATAATCATATTTGCCATCTTTGTAGAATTCAGAAGAAGCACAATCCAATGCTAAGCAGATGTCTTGACCTGGTTTGTAACCTGCGATTTCAATCGCTTTCAATACTGTCTCGATTGCATCTTCTGTTCCGTCAAATGTCGGTGCAAATCCACCTTCATCACCTACTGCAGTAGAAAGACCTCTATCGTGTAAGATTTTTTTCAATGTATGAAATACCTCGGTTCCCCAACGTAATGCCTCGGAAAAAGAAGGAGCACCTACTGGCATGATCATAAACTCTTGGAATGCGATAGGCGCATCAGAGTGAGATCCACCGTTGATGATGTTCATCATCGGAATAGGCAATGTATTCGCGTTAACCCCACCAATATAACGGTACAAAGGTTGACGTGACTCTTGTGCAGCTGCTTTTGCTACGGCCAAAGAAACACCAAGGATAGCGTTTGCACCTAAATTACCTTTATTTTCACTACCGTCTAAATCAATCATGATTTTATCGATGGCATTTTGCTCGAAAACATCTACGCCTTCCAAAGCTTTCGCTATTTTGGTGTTTACATTTTCAACAGCTTTCAAAACACCTTTACCCAAGTATTTTGACTTGTCGCCATCACGCAATTCTACTGCTTCGTGAACACCTGTTGAAGCACCTGAAGGAACAGCTGCACGACCAACAAAACCATTTTGTGTAGTAACATCTACCTCAATTGTAGGGTTACCGCGCGAATCCAAAATTTGACGCGCATGAACATCGATAATTAAACTCATCTCTTTATTAGACTATAATTTATTTTCATTACTTAGTGTAAATAAGACACACTCTTATCTACAGACATTTTTCACAACCAAATATAACAAAAAATGTATTTAATCCGTCATTTATTGTGAATAAAATATGACCAATCTGAATAATTGGTTCAGCAAATACCATAAAAAACCCTCCACAATAGGGAGGGTTTTTATGGTATACTACGTTTGCTTAGTTTTTGATCATTGCAACGAAATCATCAAACAGGTAACGTGAATCGTGAGGACCTGGAGATGATTCAGGGTGATATTGAACCGAGAACGCTTTTTGACCTTTGATACGGATCCCTTCGATAGATTGGTCGTTCAAATTAACGTGCGTTATCTCCACATTTTCGGAATTTTTGATATCTTCAGCTACGACACCAAAACCATGGTTTTGTGAAGTAATTTCACAACGGTTAGCGATAATATTTTTGACCGGGTGATTGATACCACGGTGTCCGTTATGCAATTTACTGGTGCGAATACCATTGGCTAAAGCTAAGATCTGGTGCCCCAAACAGATACCGAACATCGGCTTCTGTGCATTCAAAATAGATTTTACCGTTTCGATGGCGTAATCCATTGGAGCAGGATCACCGGGACCATTTGAAATAAAGTAACCATCGGGATTCCATTTTTCCATTTCTTCAAATGTAGTCTTAGCAGGGAAAACCTTTGTATAAACATCACGTGCTTCAAAATTGCGCAAGATATTTTTCTTGATCCCCAAATCCAACACTGCGACACGTAAAGTGGCGTTCTCATTTCCAAAGAAATAAGGTTCAGCAGTAGTTACTTTAGAAGATAGTTCAAGTCCATCCATGGAAGGAACTTTTGCTAATTGGCTTTTTAATTCTTCCACATCAAGTGTTTCGGAAGAAATAATTGCATTCATTGCTCCTTTATCACGGATATGCCTTACCAATGAACGTGTATCCACATCGGAAATACCCACCAAATTTCCTTCTTCAAAATAGCTTTGAATAGATTCATCGGCCATTTTACGGCTATAGTTGATGTTGTAGTTTTTACAAACTAGTCCCGCAATCTGAATTTGATTTGACTCGGTATCATCCTCATCAATACCATAGTTACCAATATGTGCATTGGTTGTTACCATGATTTGTCCAAAATAAGATGGATCTGTAAAAATCTCTTGATAACCGGTTGTTCCTGTATTAAAACAGATCTCACCAGTAGTCGTACCAATTTTACCAGCGGCTTTACCGTGATAAACTGTACCATCTTCTAAAACTAAAATTGCAGGCAATTTGCTGTAGTTGGTCATTATCGATGTAATATTATAAAATGTGTATCTCTTCTGTTCTGAATCCTAAAGCCTTCCCTATTGGATATAAAAAAAGCCCTCAAATGGGCTAAAATATTAATTAACAATGCATTGCCACGATTGACAAACCGTTTCCTAAGGCACCTACCAATAAAGACTCTACTTTAATTTTCACGGGAGACAAAGTTACGACATATCGGTTAAAAGTGAAAAACATTTTTCAATTATTTTACATCGGACCAGTTTGTCTATGTATAAATCGCCAAAAGTCTCTTAAAATCAAAAAGATGAATACAGGAACGAGCCCAAAAATCATTGGATTTGCAGACCAGGCGTCCCCCCATTGCATTTGTAACAAGGCAATAAAAGCAGTTGTCATTCCGCAACCCGGGCATTCATATCCTGAGATTGCCTTCCAAAGACAAGGAACAAGGATATGAATATCCGTCAGCATGTATAATGCGATAGCGACACCAAAATACCCTATCACAATGGTATAAATCCAATGCAATTGCAGGTATTTCAGCAGCAGATAAACCATTAGTTATTATTTAGCGGGCTTTTGATATATTGACCATCATTATCCTTGTATTTCCCCACAATGATCATGATCAGATCTATAAGCGACCAGATTCCACATCCACCCAGAGTAACTAATTGGAGAACCGCCGTTCCGATCTGTCCCAAATAGAAACGATGTCCACCGAAGGGGCCTAGAAAGAAACAAAATAACAAAGCGGGCAACCAGCGATCATCCTGGATACTGCGATTCTGCTGGAAAGGTTGGTTCGCGTAGAATATAGGCTGTTTCGCGCCACAGAGAGGACAAGCCTCAGCTTTGACATTAATTACCTGACCACATTCCACACAATATTTTTCATCTTCTGTTTTCATTTAGATTTAGTTTGGCGATGGAACTAAAAACCAGTATCCATCAGGGATTAAATAATAGGTTGAAATTAATAAAAAAACTTAAAAAACATATATTTTTTGAATTACGAGTATGCGCGCTAGTTCATCTCCAGCCTCAAAATATCCAACGCGTTGTTATCTGCGGCTAATGGAGAATGATCTATTACCACAAAACTGCGATCTTTTGTTACATAAGCGCAACTTCTTCCTTTATTTTTTTTGCAGCAAGTCAGAAACAACGAGTGACCAAATTTGGTTTTTCGACATTACTTATTCAGTGATTGTTCAGTGCTTGTTCAGTGATCACTCAATATAGACTGAATAAATAGTGAATGAGCACTGAATAAAAATTGATTGAAAATTGTGATTAGGAATAAGTTGGTAGTTGGATGTATCCGTTTTAATGTTTATCTTAATTCGTTATAATCAGCCAATTGGAGCAATCATCAAAAAGGGAATTATACCAAAAGTTTGGGGACAGTAATTTTTAAACATAAAATTTCATCTGCTTGATCCCATTTTTAACCGCAAATAATATAAACAGGAAAGGCGCTTCATGACATGAAGCGCCTTTCCTGTTTATATTATTCAACGATTAAGAGTTTATTGCTTTCCAGATCATATCTTTCAATGGCAGAATATTTTTACCGCTGACAGATGAGATGAAAATATACGGAAGCCCCTCAGGGAGCTGCTGTTCCATTTCCTTCTCAAGTTCATCATCAAGCATATCAGATTTTGTAATCGCCAATAACTTGGGTTTATCCGCTAGCTCGGGATTATATGCTGTCAATTCATTCAGTAAAATACCATACTCTTCCGCTATCGTGCGGTCTGTATCAGCAGGCACCATAAATAACAATACTGAATTGCGTTCAATGTGTCTTAAGAAACGATAACCGAGTCCCTTCCCTTCCGAAGCGCCCTCAATGATCCCCGGAATATCGGCCATCACAAACGAGCGGTTATCACGATAACTCACCATACCGAGATTAGGCACCAATGTGGTAAATGGATAATTAGCAATTTCAGGTTTTGCTGCCGAGACTACGGACAACAAGGTTGATTTACCTGCATTCGGAAAACCTACCAGACCAACGTCTGCTAGCACCTTAAGTTCGAGAATCATCCATTGCTCTTTGCCTGGCATCCCCGGTTGCGAAAATCGTGGTGTCTGTTTTGTAGGCGACTTAAAATGCCAGTTACCTAAACCACCCTTTCCTCCCGGAACCAAGATCTTCGTCTCACCATCTTCGGTAATATCAAACAACACCTCACCGGTCTCTGCGTCCTTGGCAATGGTACCCAACGGCACCTCCAATATTTCATCATGACCAGTGGCACCTGTCCGTAGCGAACTACCACCAGATTCACCATTGGAGGCAATGATATGTTTGCGGTACTTTAGATGGAGTAATGTCCAAATATTAGTCGTTCCTTTTAGGATAATATGTCCTCCACGGCCGCCATCACCACCATCAGGTCCTCCCGTAGCTGTGTGCTTGTCACGATGCAAATGAGCCGAACCTGCCCCACCATGTCCCGAACGACAACACACTTTCACATAATCAACAAAATTCGATCCTTGCGCCATTTACAATGTATTACAGTCTAAAAAAGTATTTATTTCAATTAATAATTATCGATAATATCCGTTAGGTTTTTGAAGATTGTATCTATATCGCCAATACCATCTACCTTGGACAATTTACCTTGCGCTTCGTAATAAGGCAACACATGAATTGTTTTTGTAAAATATTCATCAATGCGTTTTACCAATTTATCAGCATCGTCATCTGAACGGCCAGAGATCTCTCTACGTTTAGCGATGCGCGCTTTCAGTTCGTCTTCATTTACATCCAGTGCAATTACAACTGAGATTGACGTGTTGACACCTTCCAAAAAAGCATCCAATGCCTCAGCTTGAGCAACAGTACGTGGGAATCCGTCAAAAATAAATCCTTTTGCTTCAGGGTTCTTTTTCACTTCCTCTTCCAGCATTGCTATCGTAATCGAATCTGGCACTAAATTTCCCTCAGCAATAATCTGGCTTACTTGTTGACCAAGTGGCGTTTGACCTTTAATATGTGCTCTAAAAATATCACCAGTTGAAATATGAATCAATTGATATTTTTCAATAAGCTTTGCAGATTGAGTTCCCTTACCTGCACCCGGAGGGCCAAATATTACAAGGTTTAGCATAGTTTTATTTAAGAAATTAAAACGAGTTAAAAAATAAAAGCCTAATCACAGATGATGACTAGGCTTTTCAGTCGTGCGCTCCAAGGGAGTCGAACCCCTAACCTTCTGATCCGTAGTCAGATGCTCTATCCAATTGAGCTAGGAGCGCAGTAAACCATTACGTTTAGAACTCTGTCCCATTTGTTTTGGTGACGCAAATATAGTCAGAATTCATTTTTTTACAAATTTTTTTTCAAAAAGAAGTTTCCATACACCCAAATATTCTACGCTTACTTCACCTTCTTTTATGAAAAAAGCCAATCTCCGAGATTGGCTTTTTGTGCACTCCAAGGGAGTCGAACCCCTAACCTTCTGATCCGTAGTCAGACGCTCTATCCAATTGAGCTAGGAATGCTTCTTTTTAATAATACAGAAGCTGTATATTGTGCGCGCCAAGGGAGTCGAACCCCTAACCTTCTGATCCGTAGTCAGATGCTCTATCCAATTGAGCTAGGTGCGCTGGGCAACCAAAACAAATCCGTATCCTTTTCCGTTTTGGTGATGCAAATATCGATATATTTATCGATTTAACAAACATTTTTTCTCTTTTTTTAACTTTATGAAACAACATTTCGTTTATCTCGTTGATAATATTATATTTAAAATATCAACTTTTTTTTCAGACACTGACAAATTGTTATTATTCATGAGCAAAAGAGAATTAAAACTCAGCAAAATCCGCATTGGAGATATCAGCATCTCCTATTATATCCGTCCTAGCACAACATACCCTGCCCCTAAAACCGTGTTATTTATCCATGGGTTCCCTTTCAATAAGAATACCTGGAAACAACAATTGTTAGATCTTGACGAGGAATATACAGGGATTGCCCTAGATGTAAGAGGACATGGCCTCAGTACAAATGGACATGGTTTCTTTTCCGTCGATGTGTTTGCAAAAGATCTTGTTGAATTTATCCGGAAATTGGATCTCAATCATGTTGTGCTCTGCGGTATCTCCATGGGTGGTTATATCGCCTTGCGTACCTATGAGTTGATCGGCCAGCAGCTCGCCGGTTTAATTTTATGTGACACCAACTCCCTTGCTGATGATAATAAAGGCAAACAAAAACGATTTGATTCCATACAGGCATTGCTTAAATATGGCCGAAGACCGTTTGCTATCGGTTTTACGGAAAATGTATTCTATGAAAAAACAATCCGAGAAAACCCTGAAGCCGTTGAACTCATCAAGAGCTGTATCCGTAGAAATGAGCTTTCCAGTATATGTTCAACACAACTCGCCCTGGCTTCCCGGACAGACACGACACATTCCCTGAAAACGATTATTATCCCCACACTAGTCATTAAAGGCAAACACGATAAATTGATGAGCGAAGAGCAGACGAGCATTCTTATCGAAAATATCCCTGATGTTAGATTTATGGAATTTGAAGAATCAGGGCATCTGCCGAATCTTGAAGAACCCGAAAAGTTCAACAGGGTATTGAATGAATTTTTAGCCAGTATATAAGATCCTCGTTATTGCGAAGCTATCATGAGGGGATCATAAAACCAAAAACTCAGGAAAGTCCGAATATAAAAAAAGCCACACGAGTGGCTTTATTTCTTTTTTCATTGAGATTTCATCCTGGGTACGTTAGAACGAAAAATCATCTTTTGAACGACTATCGGCTTCTTCAGCGTATGCATCGTCAAAGTTCGGCTCATAACGTTTTTCGATTACTTCTTGGTTAGACTTAATGTAATTTACAACATCTGTCAAACCCTCCGCAAACTTCTCAAAATCTTCTTTGTATAAGAAAATCTTATGCTTAATAAACTGGCCATCCTCAAAGCGCTTCTTGCTTTCTGTGATAGTAATGTAGTAATCGTTCGATCGAGTTGCTTTTACATCAAAAAAATAAGTTCGCTTACCTGCTCTCACCTTTTTTGAAAAAACCTCTTCACGCTCTTTGTTTTCAAAATCTCCCATTGGTTGTTATTTAAGTTTAAAGTAATCTTAATCTTTGATAAATATATAATAATTCATTTTAATACACCAAATAATATTAAAAAAAAAGACAATAAACCGTAAAAATGGCATATCCATTCCATCGACGGTCGATAAAAATTAAACAACAAGATTTTTTACCGACGAAATCAGTACATTTACCGAAAATATAAGTTGTATTACCTAAAGCGAATATGCATAGTTTATTTGTGCCTCTATCTTTGAGTCATAAATAGTAAAAACATTATGGAAAAAGAACCTATCATACCAAACAGCAATAACAGCCGCAATATCGTGGGGGCCATTGTCATCATCGTAGGTATATTCTTATTATTGAATAACCTGAATTTAGGAGACTGGTTTCCGGACTGGTTATTTAGCTGGCCAACAATATTGATCATTATTGGTTTAGTGATTGGCGTAAACTCTCAATTTCAGAAAAAATCGGCAATCATCTTATTGATTATCGGTGGTGCCAGCCTGATTTCCCGAATGATGCGTACGGACTTTGGATCAGTAACCGTCCCTATTATCATCATTTCGCTTGGGATTTATTTTATCATGAGTAAACGGAAACCGCCGATGGTTCCGCCTGCTTACCCTAATCCACCACAGAATCCTTACGATTGGGATAAGCGCGTCAATAGTCCTACAGATACTCCGGCGGACGCCACAGCCCCCGATGCAGAGGCAAAACCTTTTAACGAACAATACGGACCAAGCCAACAAGCCTCGCCTAACGCGCAGGCTTTTGGCAACAAAGAGAATAGTTCATTTCATCAGTCTTTTGAGGACAGCCTTAATCTGAATACGATTTTTGCAGGCCAAAAGAAAGTCATTTATTCCAAACAATTTAGAGGTGGCAATTTGACCAACGTCTTCGGAAGTATTGAATTGGATCTAACAAAGGCAGATATCCAACAGGCAATTGTCATCGATACATTTCAATTATTTGGCAGCGCACGTATTATTATCCCACCACATTGGACGGTATTCAGCAATGTAGCCTCCATTTTAGGATCTGTCGATGACCGGAGATTTCAGACGATATACAATCCTGACACCGATAAAAAGATCTATATCACTGGAACATGTATATTGGGCAATTTAACGATAAAAAATGCTTAATAGATGAAAAACAAACTGTCCCTCAGTGTTAAAAGTCGATTAATAGGCATTATTTGTATATCCGTATTTATCGGATATCTTGCATTACAATATTTACTGATGCTACGTTCAGGATTTGATTCCGAGCTGGCATTTAAAGATTCATTGATCAATAGTGCTGTGATGATGTTTTGCTGCTATGGCATGTCCTCAGCGTTAAACTTCTACACACCACAACCCCGCGAGATATGGAAGGTGCTGATTATAGGCCTGATTATGGCCGCCATTAGTACTGGGTTGAGCCGTTTTATAATGAGCTATTTTATTCAGCCCAACTTTATCACGCTACTGGATTTAACACTACCATTTCGTGGTATCGTTAACTTCCTTATCCTCACTTCTGTTGCTATTATCAATATCGTCTGGAATATCCAGGAAGATAATATCAATAACATCAAACGGAAACAAGAGTCCGAAAATCTGCTTCGCGAGGCGGAGCTCTATAATTTACGGCAGCAGCTGCAGCCACACTTTTTATTTAACAGCTTAAATTCGATCATCGCTCTAATTGGCGCGAATCCGGATGAAGCGCGTAATATGACATTTCAACTATCTGATTTTTTACGGGGCACGATGAGAAAGGAAAACAATCAGATTATCACACTGGAAGAAGAACTGGACCATCTACAACTTTATCTTGATATTGAAAAAGTACGTTTTGGCCATCGTCTGAATACTTCCATCTCCTCCTCTGAGGAAATATTTAGTAATAAATTGCCAGCAATGATCATCCAGCCTTTGGTAGAGAATGCCATTAAGCATGGACTGTACAATATAACCGACCAAGTCGAAATACAAATTAAATGCACCTCGAATGAGGGACAACTCCTAATTCAAATTACCAATCCATTTGATGTCGAGGAGCAATCAAGTCCTAAAAAAGGTACCGGATTTGGGCTTTCCAGTATTCAACGCAGATTATATCTTTTATATGGAAGAAATGATCTTATGGAGACACAGATTCAGGACAATATATTTACTAGCACCCTAAAAATACCTCAATATGATTAAAGTCGTTATCATTGATGATGAACCCTTAGCACGCTCCATTATTGCGGGCTATTTAAAAAATGAAGCCGATGTAACCATTATGGCTGAATGTGGAGATGGTTTTGAAGGCGTTAAAGCGATCCAGACACATGAACCTGATCTGGTTTTTTTGGATGTCCAAATGCCTAAATTGACCGGTTTTGAAATGCTCGAATTGGTGGACAACCCTCCTGCCGTTATTTTCACCACAGCATTTGACGAATATGCGTTAAAGGCCTTCGAAAAGAATGCACTGGATTATCTGCTAAAACCGGTCTCCCCGATGCGTTTCAAAAAAGCCTTGGAGAAATTTAGGTCGAGCTATTCTGCACCCGAGAAGAAGGTCCAACCTAACTATGAGGTACTCGCTGCACAAGACGAAACAAAGATCGACCGTATTGTTGTCAAAACAGGTACACAAATCAAAATAATCCCAATTGATACCGTCAAATACCTAGAGTCTTATGATGACTACGTAAAAATTCATACCAAAGATGGCATGTATCTCAAGAATAAGACCATGGCGTTTTTCGAAAAATCCCTAGATCCAAACCAGTTTGTACGTATACATCGTTCGTTTATCATCAAAGTCGATCAATTGGCTAAATTGGAGCCCTATGAAAAAGACTCTTATATTGCTGCGCTGATCTCTGGAGAGAAGCTCAATATCAGTAAATCAGGCTATGCCCGATTAAAACAATTGATTGGAATTTAAACATTCCGTAGATTTGTGCCTAACAATGGTTATGAAACATTTTTATACAGCAATCTTGTTGGGCATCACATCTTACTCCTTTGCTCAGACAAATCAAGCAGAACAGGTCAACAAAGGAGTTTACAATAGATTGGAATTCTTCATCAATTCCCAGATGACAGACTCTGCCTATAATCTAGCGAGCGATTCTTATAAACAACAATATAGTCTTCCAAAGTTTACACAGATACTGCGACAGATCTACCCTTTGGGAAGGATCAAAAGTTCAGATATCACTAATTTCGAAAAAGGTACAGCAACCTATCGTCTGGATTTTGACGGTCAGACTTATGAAGTATTGTTTGCAACGGATTCGACACTCAAGTTTAACACCCTGCACTTTAGTCAGCTGAATGAACCTACAGCAGACAAAAATATTACCGAGAAACCGATTGAGACTGCGATCGCAACGAAAGCCGTCGACAAAGAGGATTTTTTCATCGATTCTGTTGCAAATTCTTACCTAAAACAACAAAACACACAGTCGCTTGCGATAGGTGTTATTAAAAATGGGCAGTCAAAAACCTATTTTTACGGCGAGACCGCAAAAGGTAACCAAACATTACCGACAAAAACCTCGCCCTATGAAATTGGTTCACTCAGCAAAGTCTTTACAGCTATCCTATTATCAAATCTTGTTGAGGAAGGAACAATTACCTTGGATCAACCTATATCATTATTCCTTCCAGATACACTAAAAAAGAATGAGGACCTGGCGAAGATAACTTTTCAGATGTTAGCCAACCATACCTCGGGATTCCCACGACTTCCCGACAATTTTGATAAAGTAAAAGGATACAACCAAAATGATCCCTACAAAGGATACGATAAAAAAGCACTCTATAGTTATTTATCCAGTTTCAAAAGCAAAAAAACACCCGGAGAAGAATACGAGTACAGCAATTTGGGTTATGCAATATTAGGCGATATCATCTGTAGTATCTATAAAAAGCCATATGAACAGATTGTTCGTGAAATCATCTGCAAACCGCTCGACATGAATAATACCTTTCAGGTATTAGATCCTAAAAGAAAAGATACCTTTAAAGTATACAATAAAGAAGGACAAGAAGTAACCTCTTGGTCTTTCGACACTTTTAGCGCTGCAGGTGGATTAAAATCAACTGTGGAAGATCTGCTTAAATTTGTAAATGCACAGTTTAAGATGCCACAGAGCCCGTTAGAAAATGCGATGGCCAACACGAAATTATTTACTTTCTTTCTCCCTCCTGATACGGACTTGGGATTGGCATGGCACATGAACCTACTTGATGATCTTACTTTTTATTGGCACAATGGCGGTACAGCAGGAAGCAGCTCCTACCTCGCCTTGTCTCCAGATAAAAAAAGTGCCGTCGTCATCTTGTCCAATACTGCAATCTCTGTCGACGATAAGGGAAAAAGCATTTTAGACAATCTGCTTCATACAAAATAAGATCTTCCTGCCTTTTGCATCAACTGCGATGAAAATTCACTGCAGGTTGTTTCAGGCAAATAGATTAAGTGTAGTCAGCTCATTGATACCTTAAAAAACGAATACGAATCAAGAAAAAAGACATTTTAAAAAAACAAAATATTATTATCAGAGCTATATCGAAACAACGATATAGCTTTTTTTGTTGTCATAAAAAGGGTTATTTTTTTGTTGTTACACAAACTGTTAACCATTAACTTTGATTAACAGCCCAAATACACGGGGCACTTATAATTTTATTTTACAACAGGCTCCACGATAGCATTACATTTACATGAAGATATTTATCACAAAACGAATCCCACAAAAAGGTATCGATCTATTAACGACAACTGGACATGAGGTAGCAATACATGATTCCGCTACCCCGCTTTCCCCTACCGAACTTATCCGGGCAGGACAACAGGTCGATTATGTATTAAATGGTGGTATGCAAAAGTTTGACGAAGAATTTTTCCAAAACTGTCCTAATCTTAAAGCGTTATCCCTTATGAGTGTTGGTTACGATAACGTTGACATCCTTGCAGCAACGAAATATGGTATCCCTGTGAGCAATACACCAGGTGTGCTTTCTGGCGCTACAGCTGATGTTGCTTTCCTATTGATGCTGGCCGTTTCCAGGAAAGCTTTCTTCAATCACAAACAGATTTTGCAAGGCCAATGGAAAGGTTTCGACCCCACAGCACATCTGGGTATTGAACTCAATAATAAAACATTGGGTATCTACGGGCTTGGACGGATCGGTCTTGAATTTGCCCGTAAAGCAAGGGCTGCTTATAATATGGAAATCATTTATTATAACCGTGGGCGGAACTTGGAAGCTGAACGGATCTTGGGGGCGAGATATGTCAACTTTGATGATCTGTTAACCCAAAGTGACGTGCTTTCCATTCACGCTGCACTCACAGCGGAGACATCCAATAGATTTAATCGGGATACATTTAAGCGCATGAAAAACTCCGCGATTCTGGTCAATACGGCACGTGGCGGATTAGTGCAGGAAGAAGACCTCGCCAATGCTTTACGCACAGGTGAATTATGGGGAGCGGGACTCGATGTCACAAACCCTGAACCCATGGCAGCAGACAACCCACTACTGAATCTTGAAAATGTATGTATTCTACCGCATATCGGATCTGCAACTGTGGAAACCAGAGACAATATGGCCCTAATGGCGGCAAGCAATTTATTGGCAGCGATCAAAGGTGAAAAGATGCCACAAACTATAAATCCAGAAGTATATTCATGAAACGACATTTCTTTCAGTTCCTGAATAAGCTCAATAAAGCAATCCTTCCCAAATATGGGAAGCAGGATCCCTTGAAACTAAAAAAGTACCAACAGGCCATATTAGCCTACCGGTACTTTATTCTTATTCGTGCCCTGGCAGATGATTAAATATCTGTTTTGACTTGTTTTCCCTGATCGTTCCCATTAGAAATAATGCTGATCTGTGTTGGATTCGGAGCTACACTCATATCATTTCGTTCCAGTTCAAGCATAATTTTTTCCTGCATTGAATTCCTTGCCGGCCAATAATGCTCGCGCTTTGTCCATGCTCTTACGGTCAACACAATAGCGCTCGTTCCCAGTTCTTTCACAAATACTGTCGGTTCGGGTGTAGTCAAAACGGTCTCATTCGAGCGAAGCACCCGAAGGATAATATCCTTTGCGTCCTTTATGTTCTTATCGTACGATATGCTTACAGTATATTCAAACATCCGTTGAACGATTTTTGTATAATTCTTGATCACCGAATTAGCTAATGGACCATTCGGACTAAAGATTCGCACGCCATCGTCACCAATCAATGTTGAATATAAAATATCAATCCGCTCGACAGTTCCTGCTGTACCATTCGCACTTGAGATGTAGTCTCCTACTTCGAAAGGTCTAAACATCAGGATCAACACCCCACCGGCAAAGTTGCTTAGGCTTCCCTGAAGTGCCATACCGACAGCCAAACCAAAGGCAGACAATGCCGCTATAAAGGAGGTCGTCTGTATGCCAATCTGACTGGCAACGGTCAACATCAACATCACCCACATCACAATCCTTACGATACTGGAGATAAATGCACGTATTGAAGGATCAACATTTCTCTTCTCAAAACGCTTGTGCAATAATCGGTTGACCAGATCGATAACATATTTGCCAATAATCAATAAAATAATACCACCTATAATACCTGGTATTGAATCAATGACGATATCGGTCAATCGTCCAAATCTAGTCCCTAGACTATTTAAATTACTTTCCATGTTTATTAAATATATTTCCATGCTTTTTGAAACAAGGATTGTTCCAACATCCAAACTTACCTTTCAAAATATTAAAATCGTTGAAAAATACCACAAAAGACCAAATTAACACCACTATAAAAAGAATATTTGAGCTAACTTTGTAGTATGAATAGAAAAAACACCATTCCTATTATAGATAGTTGCAGTCTCGATCTCAACAATAAAACAACTATCCATATTGATGACTTAAGTGAATACGTCATCAAACATGCGAATATGGTGTTTCCTCACAAGCACAATTTTTTTCATTTTGTATTATTTACGAAAGGTTCAGGTGATCACATCATCGATTTCAATCATTATAAAATTAAACCCTTTCAAATCTACTTCATGGCTCCGGGTCAAGTGCATACCTGGAATTTTGTCGGCGATGAAGGAGGCTATGTCGTCAATTTTTCGGTCGACTATTTCCAATCGTTTTTATTACGTACAGATTATCTGGAGCGTTTCAGTTTCCTACAGGGCAAAATTGAGCATTTAATTTTTGAACTGGAAGGACCTTGTCGTGCTCAGGCAACGAATATTCTGGATGAAATCTTATCGGCGAAGTCTAGCGGCCTATCCGAAGATTATATCCGTACACTGCTACTCCAATTTCTATTATATGTCTCCATTTGTTCAGAAAAGGAACAAAAAGACGGAAGCAACCCCTATAATCATAAAATATTCAATAGCTTTCAGCAATTGGTTGAACAACAGTTTAAATCTACCAAATTACCGAGTGTATATGCGGATCAACTATTTATCACCCCAAATCACCTGAATGCGATCTGTAAATCCTATATCGGTCAGTCCGCTGGAGAGATCATCCGCAACCGGATTGTCCTGGAAGCAAAGCGACTGTTAATTAATCGAAATTTAAATATCACTGAAATTGCAAATGAATTGCAGTTTAAGGACAACTCTTATTTCACCAAATTTTTTAAAAAATCCACTGATCTCACACCCGAGGAGTTCAGAAAACAACTATAACTATGGAAGAAGTTAAATACGAACTATCGGAATTCAAAGCCGCATGGCAAGCAAAATGTCCAAGATGTAGAGTCGGTCATGTCTACAAAGGCCCTGCCTATGGCCTAAAGGTACAAAAGATGAACAGTCATTGTGAATACTGTGGTCTCCGTTATGAGCGTGAGCCGGGTTATTTCTATGGTGCGATGTATGTCACCTATGCATTTGCTATCGCAGAGATGGTGACGGCCTGTATGGCAACTTACATCCTTACCGGCAATGATTCGTCCTTCATTCTTTATGCGACTGTTGCTATATTAAGTGTTGTATTAATGTCTCCTTTCAATTACCGATATTCACGTGTCATTTTGATGTATTGGCTGACGCCGGGATTGCGCTATGATCCCAATGTCAAAAAGAAGGAAGTTGATGTGAAAGCTTCTGCATAAACATCATTATCCTTATCTTTATGCTGATGAAGGATATCCTATATTTGGACAACAATGCAACCACCCGAATTTTGGATGAAGTATGGCAGGAGATGATCCCATATTTCATCCAAAATTATGCAAATGCGTCCAGTGTTTATCACCAGATGGGTAGAGCCGCAAATGCAGCGATTCAACAGAGCAGAGCGCAAGTCGCCGAGGCTTTACATTGTACGCCAAAGGAAATTTTTTTCAATTCCGGAGCTACCGAAAGCATCAATACCGTACTGCAGGGTGTATTTGATAAATACCGGTCTCAAGGAAATCATATCATTACAGCCACTACAGAGCATAAAGCAGTATTAAGCTGCTGTGAACAACTGAGCAAACAAGGGGCTCAAATCACCTATCTTCCCGTTGACAGTCAGGGGCACATAGTCTTGGATGATCTTAAAAATGCCATTACCGCCAAAACCATATTAATCTGTCTGATGGCTGCGAATAATGAGACTGGTGTACTGACTGAGATCGAACAGGTGGCCTCCATCTGCAATAAAGAAGATATTCTATTTTTTTGCGACGCCACACAAGCAATCGGAAAAGTTGCGATCGACCTCCAGCAGCTTCCTATTGATCTTTTATGTCTGAGTGCACATAAAATTCATGGCCCAAAAGGAATTGGTGCACTTTATATCCGACGCAAATCAAAGCCCATTCAGCTTACTTCATTAATTTTAGGTGGTGGTCAGGAGAATGGTTTTCGGGGGGGCACCTACAATGTTCCGGCCATCGTCGGCTTTGGAAAGGCGATCTCTATGCTAAACCCACAAGCCTATACAATCGTTCGGGCATATCGGGATCTATTGGAAGCCGAACTGGCTGATATTCCTGAAATTATTATACATGGGCAAAATACCCTCCGCCTACCGACGACAAGCTATATCAGTTTCAAGCATGTACTCGCAAGCGAGATTATGACCGCCTGTCCTACTTTGGCCCTATCCTCCGGCTCCGCCTGTGTTACCGGATCAAGGGAACCCTCACATGTACTGCTCGCCATGGGTATATCCAAAGAAGATGCACTTTCTGCAATCAGATTTAGTCTAAGTATATTGACCACAGATGAAGAAATCCTACAATGCGCACAATTAATCAAAGAGGCTGTACAAAAAATAAGAGATCAATCGCCCATATGGCAACTTTATAAGGCTGGATTGATCAGTTAATTTATGACATTCTAAAAACTTAAGAGCAGACGAAATATAGCGATATTGTATGTATCTTTGTTGTAGACAAAGATACAACTATGATTACAGTTACTGATAAAGCAAAAACTCGTATCGAGGCAATCATGAAGGATGAGCAATATGACGACAATTACTTTGTGCGTGTTGCTGTAGAAAGTGGTGGTTGCTCAGGCTTAAGCTATAAACTGAATTTCGATAATGAGGAAAAAAAGGGAGACCAGTTTTTCGAAGATAAAGGAGTTAAAATCTGTTTGGATATCAAATCATTCCTCTATTTAGCGGGAACGGAACTTGATTACTCCGATGGGTTGGACGGAAAAGGATTTGAATTCCATAATCCAAATGCAAGCCGTACATGTGCCTGTGGCGAGAGTTTCTCGGTATAAGCGGATCCCATTCCATAAAATAAAAAAAGCCCTGAAATAATTTTCAGGGCTTTTTTTATTAGGTCGGCTGAGTTTAGTTGCACCGACAAATTAATAGTTTAACAATTACATATTGACCTATTCGCTTTTTCTTGTAATATTTATATTTTTTCAACATTTTAATAGATAAATATCAAAAATCACAACAAAACATATTAGCAAATGATATTTTCATATTTTTGTATCAAATAACTGAATAAGAAAAATGATGCGATGTACAACGATCCGTACATGGCTTTTCAATTGACTCATATGGAGGGAAGAAAACTTTTAAATACCGAAGTTGCTATCAGCTTCGTTAAAGATACATTTGTCCAAGAATTAAAAAGCAAGTTAAATCTGATTCCAATTTCATCACCACTGGTGGTCTTGGACGGCACAGGATTAAACGATGATCTGAATGGCATCGAGCGCCCTGTTTCCTTTCCGATCAAATCTCTAAATGAAAAGCGTGCAGTCGTGGTTCATTCATTGGCGAAATGGAAAAGAGTACGCTTAAAAGAGCTTGAAATGTTACCGGGTGAAGGTATTGTCACAGACATGAAAGCCCTTCGTCCGGACGAAGATTACACGCCTATACATTCCATTTATGTGGATCAATGGGACTGGGAAAAAGTAATCGGAAAAGATCAACGTAATTTGGTTCTCCTGAAAGATACGGTACTCAATATATACGAATCACTTCGATTTACAGAATTACAGGTGGAACGTAAATACCCACAGATAAAAGCGATCCTTCCAGAGACCATTACATTTATCTCTTCGGAGGAGCTATTGCAAAAGTACCCAGACTTAAGTGCCAAAGAACGAGAAAATGCCATCACAAAAGAACACGGCGCGGTATTTCTTTACGGCATTGGCGGTGCACTGAGCAATGGGGTAGCACATGATGGTCGGGCGGCAGATTACGACGATTGGAGTACAACAAATGAAGCTGGCTACAATGGGTTAAATGGTGATATCCTTGTTTGGAATCCTATTTTAAATTCAGCATTCGAACTTTCATCCATGGGGATCCGTGTCGACAAAACAGCATTAGCCCATCAGATGGAAATCAGAAATTGCAGCGAAAAGTCTAAACTAACGTTTCATAGCATGCTTCTTAACGATGAATTACCCGAATCTATGGGCGGTGGTATCGGTCAATCACGTGTCTGTATGTTTATGCTTAAAAAGCAACATATCGGTGAAGTACAGGTCAGTATCTGGGAAGAAGATAAAAAACAAGCTTTACGCGAAGAAGGTATTGACATACTCTAAACCAATACTTTTAAAGTATTACACTTTAAAGCTTTAAAAAGCGTCCGGCGCTATAAAGTCTTATACAAAAATCTGACAAAGGTAATCCATCTGAAAGAGGTGGGTTACCTTTTCGTTTTAATTAGTACTTTTGTACTATGCAGCTAGAAGCTATTTTAAATAAATTAGGCATTTCATCCCTGAATGAAATGCAACAAAAGGTATTGGACACTTACCAACAAGACAAAGATCTCATCTTGCTCTCCCCTACAGGATCAGGAAAAACCTTAGCCTTTTCATTATTAATACTACAACAGCTAAAAGATATCGCGCGTGAAGTACAGGTTTTGGTTTTAGTACCTACCCGTGAACTCTCCTTACAGATCGAGCAAGTCATCCGAAAATTAGCAACAGGATACAAAGTGACCTGTGCCTATGGCGGACATAGCACACGTATCGAAAAAAACGCATTCAAAGATGCACCATCTATTCTTATTGGTACCCCCGGTCGAATAAAACAGCATCTTGAAGAGGGAAATTTCGATCCGACCCAAATTCATACCCTAATACTGGATGAATTTGACAAATCCCTGGAGCTGGGCTTTCATCAGCAAATGGATTTTATTATTCGTCACATGCCAAAAATTAAGTCGCGCATATTGACCTCTGCGACAACAATGGAGACCATTCCGGCTTTTACGCAGATTCATGATCCCATTACTGTCGATTTCCTGAAAAATGCAAACAATATCCCGCGGATCACGATAAAAAAAGTAGTTGCAACCAGTCAAAAGAAACTGGAAGCGCTTTTAAAACTTATCTGCAAGATCGGTACAAAAAAAATGATTATTTTTTGCAACCATCGTGATGCTGTTGACCATATCAGCGACCTATTGGATAATCGTAATATCATCCATGACATCTTTCATGGTGGTTTGGAGCAACAGGACAGAGAGCTGGCGCTGCTAAAATTCAGAAACCACTCTAATAATGTCCTGATTACCACAGACCTTGCTGCACGGGGATTGGATATCCCTGAAGTGGATGCAATCATTCACTATCAGCTTCCACATAAAGAAGATGATTTTACACACCGTAATGGACGCACGGCGCGCATGCAGGCAAAAGGTGATGTATATGTCATTTTAAAACCTGAAGAAAATTACCCTTACATTTTGGATGATACGGCAGAAGAGGAGTTCCCGGACTTTTATGACCTGCCCGAAAACTCACCTTTCGCTACACTCTATGTCAGCGCCGGAAGGAAGGATAAGGTCAACAAAATTGACATCGTCGGCTTTCTATTAAGTCTGGAAGGCATCGAAAAAGACGATATCGGAATTATCGAAGTCAAAGACAAAATTGCCTATGTTGCTGTCAGACGTAAACTGGCTTTAGCGATCATCAATGCCGCAAACGGACAGAAGGTCAAAGGCCGAAAAGTGAAAGTCGGAAGAACGTAGAAAGCATAACAAGGTATATTTACATATAAAAAAAGAGGTTTGTTGAACAAACCTCTTTTTTTATTTCTAGCGCATTGCGCTTTATTTGATCAATCCAGATCTTTTAAATAGCCAAGATAACGCTGTACAGCTTCCCGTTTTTGATCCGTTAGATGAAAATCAAGATGTGCCGTTAAATATTTTGTATAATCAAACCCTTCAAATTCGGGGAGACCTTCAATGACGTCGGTCGCATGAGCCACGCCATAAGCTAGGGCATCATTGAAATCTTTCACAAACGATTCAGGCAGCTTTTTATTGCTTACCCAAAGGGCAAACGCAAACGGCAATCCTGTAAAATCAAACCATTCCTTCCCCAAGTCATAAACGTAGGGTACGGTATTCTTTTTACCGAAGGTGCGGTCACCGATGAGAACATAAGCATCCGGTTCCACACTGTCATCTGTAATCAACTGAATCTCTCTTTTCCAATAATTCTTTAGCAGCACACGGGCAAGGCCATTAGAAGTACGCGATTGCTTATCCAGTCTGAGGGTCTCCACCTCCGTAATGGGCTTATTGGAAAAAATAAACACCGAATCAACGGCACCTTCAGTTCCGATACAAAAATCTGTATTGATATAATATTCAGGAAGACTTAGTAGTGCGGCAGTCGGAATAATTCCCATATCCGCCTCGTCATCTATTACTTTTTGTGCGCAGGCACTTGGATAATCGACACTGAGATCAATCTGATCCATTACCTTTGATTTGCGTATTCCGTTCAAAAACGGATATGTGTTTGTATACGATACGGCTGAAACTCTAATTTTATTCATTCATCAATGCTTCTAGGTGGTCTGTATTGTAATGGTCTATAATTTCAAATTGACCATTATTATACAGCAATTTATATAAAGCAGTATTTGTGTGTGGAAAATCATCCATATATCGGGCATCAATACCAGTCATGAGGCAAAGCATGATACGTAGGGCACGGCCATGCATACAAACAAGGATATTTTCTTCATTTGTTTGGGCCAGCATATGATCCAATGCAACCTGCTGGCGTTCCATTAATGCATTAGGAGATTCTCCATTTTCAATACTGACATTCAATTCTCCGTTGCGCCATGCAGCAACTAATTGCTCAAAACCAGACAACAACTCAGGCGTCTGCTCTTTCCCTTCGTAGATTCCCCAGCTGATTTCGTCCAACCCGACAAGCTGTTCCCAGGGTAAATTTTGGTCAATAAAGCCTTTTACCGTCTGATGGGTCCGTAATAAAGTCGAGGTATATACTTTGTCAAAAGGCACTGTATTGTACCGTTCAAAGAAAGCCTGAGCCTGGGCCATGCCTGTTTCATTTAATGGAGAATTAACCCCCCTCCCCTGCACTATGCCCTTTAGATTTAAATCAGTCTGTCCGTGTCGTATAAAATAAAATGTCTTTTTCAAAATGAATATGATCTAGTTTATGGGTTCACAACAGGTAGTGCATAATAACTTTTCTTTTTGGTATCCTCTTCAAAGACAACATCATTATAGTCAGTTACCACATTATACAATGTATCGCGTTCAATGGGATGACGGCCTACCTTTTTAATCAATTCCACAACCTCTTGTGTTGTCATTCCAGGTTTTTGCTCTTCCGCACCAGCCATACTGTATATTTTGGTCGTATCGTCCAACGTACCATCAATATCGTCCACGCCAAAAGCCAGGGACAATTGTGCAGTATCTCTTGATATCATAGCCCAGTAGGCTTTGATATGATCAAAATTATCCATGTAGATCCGTGCGATCGCATAATTTCTTAAATCTTCGATAACAGACACCTCAGGGATATGTGACATCTGGTTCTCCTTATTTCGAAATTTCAATGGAATAAAAGTCTGGAAGCCGCCCGTTTTATCCTGAAGCTGTCGCAAACGTTCCATATGATCTACCCGATGCCAAAATTGCTCAATATGACCGTATAACATCGTTGCATTTGTATGCATCCCAAGACGATGTGCTTGCTCGTGAATATCTAACCACTGCTCTGCCGTACACTTATCATGCGCAATCTGTTCCCGAATTTCCGGATGAAAGATTTCTGCTCCACCGCCGGGCATCGAATCGAGACCACAAGATTGCAAATATTTCAGTCCATCGTAGTGGCTCAACTTTGCTTTCTTGAAAATGTAATAATATTCTACTGGCGTGAGTCCCTTAATATGTAATTCGGGACGATGTGCTTTACATCTTTTAAAGAAATCCGCATAAAACTCAAGGTTTTGCTTCGGCACAACACCACCTGTAATATGCACTTCAGTAACGGCTTCATTGTCATATTTCTTCACAATATCCATCATGCCATCGACTTCCATTTCCCAACCTTCGGCGCGCTCTTTAATCAGTCTGGAATACGAACAGAATTTACAATCATATACACAGACATTCGTGGGCTCAATGTGAAAATTACGGTTAAAGAAGGTATGGTCTCCATGACGTTTCTCGCGGATATAATTGGCGAGAACACCAAGATAGCCTAATTCACCTTTTTCGTATAAAAGAACTCCTTCATCAAAAGTGATACGCTCCTCTCGCAAAACTTTCTCGGCTATATTTCTTAATTCAACGTCTAAATGTTTATCATTGATCAAGAAATTTAATTTATCTATTGCGTTCATTAATGTATCTCCTATCTTAAACAAATGTACCTAAAAGGCGACAAAAGTTATAATAAAATGTGATAACACTCATTCAGGATTGCGTCATGTTTAGTCCTACAAAGACAAACAAAACGTTCCTAAAACGACATGCTTAGTCGGTAAATTGCTGCATCTCAATTAACTTCTTATATAAGCCATTATGCTGTAGCAATTCACTATGGCTACCTGTTTCAACAATTTTCCCAGCTTCGATGACCACAATCTTATCAGCATTCTGAATGGTACTTAAACGATGGGCAATCACGACTGTTGTGCGATTATCCATCAATTTATAAAGGGAATCTTGTACTAGTTTCTCGGATTCAGTATCCAGGGCCGAAGTGGCCTCATCGAGCAGCATAATCGGTGGATTTTTCAATACCGCACGTGCAATACAGATCCGCTGACGCTGTCCACCTGACAATTTACCGCCCCGATCACCAATATTGGTTTGGTACCCCTGATCTGTCTTTAGAATAAACTCATGTGCATTGGCTATTTTGGCAGCTGCTTCGATTTCTTCCTGACTAGCGGCTAGATTGGCAAATGCGATATTATTGAAAATCGTATCATTAAATAAAATTGATTCCTGATTGACCACCCCGATCATACTACGTAAAGAATCCTGATCCAGATCCCTTAGATCCACACCATCAAACAGGATCTGTCCGTCAGTGACATCCATAAATCGTGGAATGAGATCCACTAATGTTGATTTCCCGCCACCTGAGGGACCGACTAATGCAACTACTTTCCCTTTTTCAATCTCAAGGTCTATACCCTGAAGAATCTTCTTATCTTTTGTATAAGCGAAATTTACATCTTTAAAAACAATACGTTGCTCGAAGCTTTCGACCTTTTTCGCATTCGGTTTGTCGGTCACCTCACTGCGTTCATCAACTAATTCCAACACCCGTTCTCCTGCTGCAAGGCCATTATGAATACCACTAAAAGCATCTGTCAATGCTTTTGCCGGGCGCATGACCTGCGAGAAAATGGCTATATAAGCGATAAATGCAGGTGCAGTCAAACTTTTATCTCCAGATAGCACCAAATGCCCGCCATACAACAAAATAATAGCAACCATCATCACCCCCAGCAGCTCCGAAACAGGAGAACCCAATTGTTGTCTCTTCGCCATTGCCCGACCAATATTGGCATATCGTTCGTTCTCATTATGAAATCTATTTTTGATAAAAGATACCGCATTAAAGGCTTTGATGATTTTGATACCGGATAATGCCTCATCCAGATAGGATATCATATTTCCATAGGATTCCTGAGCTGAACGCGCCTGGCTTTTTAAATTTTTTACAATTCGTGCTATAAAAAATGCTGAAATCGGAATAACCAATAAAGAAAAGAAGGTCAGCTTGGCCGAGATATTAAACAACATCACAATATAGGCGATCAGCTGCAAAGGTTCTTTGAATACGACCTGTAGAGTACCCGTTACCGAATACTGTACAACCTGTACATCGGAAGCAACCTTGGAAACGATATCTCCTTTCCGCTGTCCCGTAAAATAACCGACATGCAGATCCATCACATTGTCAAATACTGCCCTGCGTAGTTTCAACAACGTGTGAATGCGAAAATTTTCCATAATCCGCTGGCAGAAATAACGGAAAAGATTACTGATAAATACTGAAATTACAATAACAATACAAACGTACTTTAATGCACCATAAGCACCAAGCTGGCTATTTGCTACATTCGCATAGTAATTAAACCAGGCCAGAATATCCGTATAAGCCTCAGGTTTTACAACTTCAGTGACAGATTTACCGGTATTAAAAAGTGTATGGAGTAAGGGAGCGAGTAATGCTAAATTTAAAGTGCTAAAAACAACCGTAATCAAGGTGCAGATTACATAGGGAATCGCAAATTTCTCAATGGGTTTAGCAAATGATAAGAGCCTAAAATATGTTTTCATTTATTTTGAACTAAGACAAATTAATTTGATACAAAAAATAATTTGCCGACCTCTCCTCTTCCATTAAAATTCTGTTAAGCGAGGAAATTGAACAAAAATAACAAATTAATCAAGAAAAGCACTCATACAGTTCTATTCAATAAAATTCCCAAGGGCAAGTATGAAACGATGATCGTGCTATTCATTTGAAAAAAAGACAAAAATAGCTACTTTTTATAGATAATTCCCTAATTTAGCTTCATTCAAATACCAAAATTATTAAAAATAAAATGCAAATAGACGTTGCCAAAAGATTGCAGCAAACTGAAGAATACTACTTCTCGAAAAAACTAAGAGAAATAGATGAGCTTAACAAACAGGGTGCACGTGTAATCAATCTAGGAATTGGAAGTCCTGACTTACCCCCTCATCCGGAGGTAATAGCGACATTGAATACGAATGCCCAACTTCCAAATGTACATGGCTATCAAAATTACAAAGGGGCTCCAGCTTTAAGACAGGCTGTTGCCGATTGGTATCAACGCTATTATCAGGCCACTTTTAATCCCAATACGGAAATCCTACCACTTATTGGATCGAAAGAAGGTATTGTACATATTTGCATGACTTACCTACAGGAAGGAGACAAGGCTTTAATCCCTAATCCCGGCTACCCTGCTTATGCTGCGGCTGTAAGATTGAGTGGAGCTGAATCGATCACCTATAAGCTTACACAGGAAAAAAATTGGCTGATTGACTTTGACGAACTTCGGAAACAAGACCTATCAAAAGTTAAATTGATGTGGATCAATTATCCACACATGCCTACGGGTGCCTCGGCTTCGGATGCGTTTTACAAAGAACTGATTGAATTTGCAAAGGAATTCAATATTCTTATCTGTCATGATAACCCCTATAGTTTTATCCTGACTGACAAACCGCGTAGTATCATGAGCGTGGAAGGCGCAAAAGAGGTCGCGATAGAATTAAATTCATTAAGCAAATCATCCAATATGGCTGGCTGGAGAGTCGGAGCATTGGTTGGTAGCGAAGAGCGTATCAACCAGGTGTTACGTTTTAAAAGCAATATGGACTCCGGAATGTTTTTGCCAGTTCAATTGGCGGCAGCAAAAGCCTTACAACTGGAAGCTTCATGGTATCAGGATCTTAATAAAATTTATGCAGATAGACGTCATAAAGTCTATGAAATCATGAACTTATTGGGCTGTTCATACCAAAAAGATCAGGTTGGTTTATTTGTATGGGCTCAAATCCCAAATTCCTATAAGGATGGTTATGCGCTTAGCGATGCTGTCTTGGACAAAGCACGTGTGTTTATCACACCGGGAGGGATTTTTGGAGATGGAGGGAATCAATATATCCGGATCAGTCTCTGTGCCACAGTAGAAGTTCTTGAAGAATCCATCCAACGTATTAAGGATAATTTCTAGACACATTTTTCAAAATTAACATTTCAATCAAATGAAGTATCCGCGATTACAGCAGACAAATAAATATAATCCGGATATCTCATATGGGCTTTGAAAGACAAACACGAATAAATAATTATTCACATATGAATATTGCCATCATAGGCGTAGGCTTAATTGGCGGCTCAGTTGCCATCCGCTTAAAAGAAACAAAATTCTGCAGTAAGATCATTGGTGTAGATAAAAGTGAAAAAAATCTTGACAAAGCCAAGCAGATAGGCTTTATCGACGAAGCAATGACTTTGGAAGAAGCAATAAAGAACTGTAAGGTACTTATATTGACTATTCCCGTTGATGCGATTTTGCAGGTCGTTCCTCAGATCCTTGATCAGGTGACAGACCAGGTCGTTATCGACATGGGATCTACCAAGACAAACATACTCAACAAAATCAAAGATCACCCCAATAGAGGGCGCTATATTGCAGCTCACCCGATGGCCGGTACGGAATATTCTGGTCCCGAAGCTGCTGTAGCAGGCTTATTCAAAGGGAAGATGATGGTCTATGTTGAGGCCTTTAGAACGGATGAAGATGCGTTCGAAGTTACTGATGCGATCACAGATCAACTGGAGATGCGTACCTGCTTTATGAATGCGGACGAACACGATGTGCATACAGCTTATGTGTCGCATATCTCCCATCTTACTTCATTCGCACTAGCATTGACCGTATTGGAAAAGGAGAAATCGCAGGGACGTATATTTGAGCTGGCAGGATCAGGTTTTGAATCTACAGTCCGTTTGGCTAAAAGTTCACCCGATATGTGGACACCTATCTTCAAACAGAATCGCGAAAATGTACTGGAAGTCCTGGAGGAACATATCAAACAATTGCAATCCTTACATGATTCAATCGCGAGCGAAGATTATGATAAATTGCATAAACTCATCAAGCGTTCCAATAAGATTAAACGTATCATTAAGTAGGGTCTGAACTGGTTTAACGTAGAACAATTGCAGACTCCCGTAGGAGTTCAACCAAAAATAGAAAGGGGGCTATCCAAATTCGGATAGCCCCCTTTCTATTTAATTGTATTCATTCTCCTCGCAGTCTCAATTCAATTCTCCTGGGGAAGGTTTTTCTTTTCGATGGCTTACTCGTCTTCCAATTCATTAAACTTATCTAAATCGAGCTTTGCCCCCACTGCATCGCCGAGCTTTTCTTTGATAGCAGCACGATAAGAATATAAGTCTGAATAATAGGGATTCAATTCAATAGCTGTCGAATAATCCACCAATGCCCCATGCATGTCCTCCAGTTTTTCCTTGAGATCGGCCCGCAAAGAATACACATAAAAGTCATCAGGATTCAGTTCGACCAAACGGTCGAAATCAGACAATGCCTCAGGAAGACAGCCCAGACGTTCAAATAACGAAGCTCGTTCTTCATACACAATAGATGAGTTGCTGTCATTTTCTTCCGCTTTCGCATAATCTTCAAGTGCTTTTTCGGAATAGCGGTAAGATTCAAACACCTTAGCACGGAATACATAGGCAGCCGTTTGATTTTCATCAAGCTCGATCGCCCGATTAAAATCATTTAAAGCCAGCTCAAAGCAGGTCAATTTTAGATAGAGACTTCCTCTGAAAACAAAGAGTTTACTATCTCCTTTTGTATTTTTATTGATGGCTGAGGTATACAATTCGATCGCCTTCAGATAATCATAACAATGTACATATTCAAGTCCTAATGAATTCAGTTCGTCCGTACTGAGTTCTTTGGGCGTAGATTCCAGCTCTTGAATAACCAGATTTTCGGCTTCAAAATAGCTCACTTCGGCCTGATTTTCCTGCCATTCCAATACACTGTGATAATTAAAATCTAATCTTTTGGCAATCTGGTAATCATAAAATGCGCCCTCATCTTCACCGATCAAGCGATAGACTAGGCATCGGCTTGCATAAAAATAGGGTTCCTCTTTAAAATGTTCAATTGCCCTGCTATAGACAGCGATCGCTTCTTCATAGGCTTTTATTTTAAAATAATAGAGTCCAAGGTAACTGTATGCCAGCGTACTGTTTGACAACACAATGACTTCTTCCAGGACTTGCACAGGATCGTTATCAGTAATAATCCCCATCGAAAAGCCCTGTAACAGGAGTTTGATATCTGCTTGTTGGATGTGATCAAACTCATCCGCGGAAAAGGGAATGATATCCTTTGGAAAAAAAGACGAAATTGGCAAAAAAGAAAATTTAGCAAGCAATACAGGTGTGGGAAGTTTAAAATCCGCCGCTGTAACAGCATTGCCGCGAAGGGTAACAGATAGATTTGATATCATTTGCTTCATACCCAAAACTAAGTTAAATTTCGATACAAAAGAAATTTAACCGCCTCCATTTCCTGTTTAAATAGAAACCATTTAGTTCAACTCACCGGTCAAATAGAGGTATTTGTACCGAACGATATCCCTTGAATTCGTAAATCTGACAAGCTTTTCACGTTTAAAGACATAATTAGAAACCTTGTCTTCCATTAAACGTAAGAACTCAACAAACTCGGCAAAAAAGCTTTGGCGTTCACCGGCTGTAAACTGACTATTTCTTACAATCCAAAAAAATTGGTCTTCATTGACATGAAAAGACACTTCATTTTTCTTCTCTTTTCGAAAAATAAAAATCGGGTCGTTTTCTTGGTTAATAAATAAAGCAAAACCGGTATTTCCACCATCCAGGTTTACCACAAAAGCGGAAAAATAAACGGTACCTATCTGTAAATTTTCCAGACAAATTAATTTATGCAACATCAGGTTGGCAGTTAGATCACCTAAAAGTATTAAGTTTTTATTAAAAAACAAAAAAAGACCCACAATAATGTGAGTCTTTTTATTACAAATAGGATTTTACTAGAACGTAAATTTCACTGAAGCGTTCCAGGTTCTTCCTAGACCGATCAATACAGTGTTAGAAGTATTGATTCCGTTCCAATATTCATTCTTCTCGCCGGCCTTCGTGTTTTCAAAAATATTTGTAGTCGCCTCAGAAATATAGAATTTGTTCAATAAGTTATTGATATTAAATCTAAAACTTATTGCATTTTTATCACTGATATCTACTTTGTAAGAAACTCCCGCATCAACAAGTTGGTAGGAAGGCAATTCTAATACTTTACCCTGACCAGCTTGTCTTGAAGAATACAAACGATCGTAAGATCTCCAGTCTCCATCAACAGATAAACCTCTTGTGATAAAATACTTGGCACCTAAACCATAGGTTGTTTGCGCAGCATCCCCAACTTGACCACCAGTTAAATCGACCTTTTCGGTTGCCAATTCTACCCGGTTTTCGTTACGGACAATTGAAACTGACTCGCCATCATATTTCCAATCACCGACAGACGCAAAACCTTTAACAGTAAATCCTCTGAACGGACGAGCAGCGAAATCCAACTCTAACCCTTTGTGGTTTTGTTTTACACCATAATTCGAGAAATAAAGATAATCTCCCTCTACTAAGATGTTCGGATCATTGGTTGGATTATACTTTGCAACATCTGCTTTTGAAGCATTTCTTGAGTTACCAGTCACTCTATTTTCCCATGTTGTCTTATAAGCATTCACATTCACATCAATATATCTTGACACGAATTTATATCCTAATTCAAGACCTAAGATCTTCTCGTTCTCCGCATAAGGGTTCACATCATTTCTATAGTTCATGAAGATATTGTTCTGATAAGGCTGACGTGAGTAGTAACCAGCATTAGCAAAAAGACTATGTTTGCCTAGCGTATAACTTACACCGCCTTTGGTGTTATATCCAAAATTATTGACATTTTCCGATTTTGAGTTTTCGGGTTTCTCTAAATAATATTCTCTACGGCTATTTTGCTGTTGTGAAACCGAACCTTGGAAAAATGCAGTAAATCCATTTTTAGCATACTCCAATTGGCCAAATAAACCACCGTAACGGATCATTTGCTCATAATCCCATGCTAATCTATTTTCTGTTGTTTTAGGCTGACTTGAAAATGCCTTCCATGGATTGGTTGAATAAGTCTCTGTAATAAATACATTATTGCCCAAGTTTACGTTACCCACGTTGGCAATCGATGACTGCCCCAACATATCCGTTACCTGACGATAGTGCTCTCCTTTATAATCACGTAAATCAAATCCTACATTGAAATTCAAGTTCTCATTTAATTTACGGTTATAGTTGGAAACGATACCATACCATTGGTGATTGTTTACATCAGCTGCTAAGTAAGGACCTTTATTGAATTTATCTGTTCTTTTGGTTTGACCACCACCACTCGCTACTGAAGCATAAACAACGGTAGATAATGAAGATTTATCATCAATAGTCCAGTCCCAATTGAAATTAGCTACCGGTTTATGGTAGTAATTTTTACGGTAGTTAACTTCGGTACCATTCACTGTCTCAACGTTACTATTGTATCTCCTTCCATTTTTTAAGTAGTTATCCAATGTCGAAGTGAAACCTTGATTATGCCATTGGGGAGCGCCAGTAACCATTAAGTTAAAGTTATGCTTCTCGCTCGCTTTATAACCTACAGACAAGAAATAATTTTGTCCCTGTCCTTGCGTGCCATTCACATATCCATCACCGGACCAATGCGTAAACATTGCTGAAACAGCAAAACCGTTTTTCATCATTCCAGTACTATAGCCTACAGTTCCTTTCATCAACATATCATTACCGACTGTCGTCCGCACAAAACCGCCTTCTTTCATATCGGTGGACTTGGTTACAAAGTTGATTGTTCCCCCTACAGATGAAATCGCTAGTTTGGAAGAACCCAAACCACGTTGGATCTGTACCAAAGAAGCAATATCTGTAAGACCAGACCAGTTAGACCAATATACACGGCCATTATCCATTCCATTCACCGGCTGACCATTCAATAAAAATGCTGTATTGGATTGGTCAAAACCTCGTGTAGTCATTGAAGATTCACCAAAACCTTTCGCCTGCCCTGTAATGTAAACTGATGGTGTATTCGCCAAAGTTGACGTGATATCTTGCGCACCTACTTTTTCTTCAATTTCAAGCCTATTAATTGTTGAAACTGCGATAGGCGTTTTTCTACCAGCAGCAATATCAATAACACCATGACCAACAACAACAACCTCATCTAAATCCGTTGAAGAGCCCTCCGAAAAAGTCGGATTGATATTCAACGATTCGCCCGATTTCAACATGATGTTTTCAATGACAACCGGAGTTTCACCAATGTAGGTCACTTCCACTTTGTAGGGACCGCCCTCTTGAAGATTTGAAATTTGAAATTTTCCTTGAGCATCAGCTGAGCCGCTTACAACTTGTCCACTTGGGATGTGGGTAATTTTAATGGTTGCTCCTTTAACTGTTTGTCCAGTAGACTCTTTTACAACTCCTGAAACCGAACTAGTATTTGCCGTTTGTGCATGAACCGTGCCATAGCTAGCAAAAACAAGTGCAAAAAAAAGTAAAGACTTTTTCATCTTAGATGTGATTGTTTTGTTTTTTGTGCCGCAAAATTAGGAATTGATTGTCTTTTTAACTAATTTTAACACTAGCACAACTGTAAACAGTCCGTTTATATTCACTTCGAATTTTAATCATCCATAGATTAAGTTTGATTTTAAGATCAAAACAACAAACCAAAAATAAGCTCGTTAATAGGAATACAACAAAAACATCGTTTTAATGGAAATATATCAAAAGTAGTCAGAATAAAATTTTGTCTTCTTTGAATAAGTCAACACATTCTTTTATTTCCGTTTTTTATCCCAGATCTACCTGAGACACTCTTTATTACTACAGCAGAGCATAAGGTCTTTGCGTTTTTTAGTCAAACACAGCAGCAGTTAAGATCAAAATGGCTATATTTAAGTAATAATAAAAAACTATGTTGTCCATTGAACAGGCTTACGCAGGTGTTCTTGAACCTGCATTGATTGAAGAAATTATAAAGAACGCTCGCATCAAAACTTTTCGTGAAGGCGATCTTATCATCGATACCGATCAATACATCAGCGCAATGCCCCTATTGCTAACGGGAGCGATCAAAGTCGTCCGTGAGGATGAAGCCAAAGGCGAACTCTTACTATATTATCTTGAACAGGGACAGACCTGTACCATGTCTATCGCCTGTTGTCTGGGTGATAAAAAAAGTGAAATTCGTGCTCGGGCTGAAAAGGATACAACCGTAGCCATGATCCCCAATGAACAGGTCAATGACTGGATGGGAAAATACCCTTCCTGGCGGAATTTCATTATATCGAGTTATGCCAGCCGGATGAATGAAATGCTGCAGGCTGTAGATAATCTTGCATTCTCCAATATGGAAGAACGTATCCTCAATTACCTGAAAGCCAAAGTAAATCTTACCAACGACCGAATTCTTACCCTTACTCATCAGGATATTGCATCCGATTTGAACACTTCCCGTGTTGTCGTCTCCCGGATCTTAAAAAAACTGGAGAACGAGGACAAAATCGTACTGCTCAGGAATGAGATCAGGGTATTGATTTAGCCGCAGAAATAAATTCATATCAAACGGATATGGAGGTTATACGGTCAAATTTAAATGCCTATTATTGTTGTCCTAGCTTTACGCCCTATAGATCCAAAAACATTTGTACCTTTATTGTGAGCTGAATGTTCGATTCACATGACACAATTTAATATGAAAACAGAAAACGTAGGATTTATAGGATTAGGAAACATGGGGAATCCCATGGCAAAAAACCTTGAAAAAGCAGGTTTTCCGCTTGCCGTTTACAACAGAAATATCGCCAGAACAACAGACTTTGTAGCACAATCAACTGTTTATAGTGAAGTCACAGATCTGATCGGCGCCAGTGATGTGGTTTTTACCATGCTGACAAACGATGACGCAGTCGAGGAGGTTTACGGCAAAATTCTTGAACAGCCTATCAGCGGGAAATTATTTGTGGATATGAGTACCATCGCTCAAGATGTGAGTATCAATCTTGCCAATAAGCTAAAAGCAAAAGGTGCCGCATTTCTGGATGCTCCTGTCGCAGGAAGCACCAAACCCGCTGCTGAAGGTACATTGATCATTATGGTTGGCGGAGAACAGACCGACCTTGAGCGTGCCAGACCTTACCTTGAAAAGATGGGAAAATCCATTAAACACCTTGGTGAAAATGGCAAAGGTATTGCCGCAAAACTAGCCATCAATTATTTTCTATCAATCATCTATCAAGGTCTGGCCGAAACCATCCTATTCTCCGATCAATTAGGGATTGAACGCAGTGAAATGCTAGAGATTATCAACGATAGTGCCAGCGGTAGCGGAGCAACAAAAGTAAAAACTCCTTTGCTCGTTGAAGGAAATTATACCGCAGCATTTGCGCTGGATCTGATGTTAAAAGATATCCGGTTGGCACAACAGGCGGGAGCCACCTATCCCCTACTTGGCACCTTGCTCGACACCTATAAAAAGGCACATGAAAACGGCTTGGGACAATTGGATGTGATCGGAATTATAGAGTCAATAAAACCATCCGGAGTCTAAATTTGTTTATAAAGCATAATAAGCACTTCGACTGAACACAACGATATTACCTTTAATCACACAGCCCATCTGATGGCTAAAAAAAATTAAGAACAGATGAAAACAGCTTTGACATTTTTTCTATTAACTATCGTTACCATGAGCATGAAAGCACAGGAGTTAAAACAGGTATCCTATAAAGACGGAACACAGCAACTAAATGGTCTTATCACGTCCAATGCGAATAAAAAAGGGCCTGCGGTCCTTATTTTACCCGCTTGGAAAGGCATAGACAATGAAGCAAAACAGGCCGCTTTACAACTTGAAAAAGAAGGTTATATTGCTTTCATTGCCGATATCTATGGTGAAGGAAATATCCCTACAGACAACACGGCAGCTTCGAAAATAGCAGGTCACTATAAAACAGACTACAAGGCTTATCAGCAGCGCATTGCGGCTGCGCTAAAACAATTGAAGGAAACAGGAGCTGATCCCGGAAAAATTGCGGTAATTGGTTATTGCTTTGGCGGAACCGGAGCGCTGGAGACAGCACGCGCTGGTTTTCCTGTCGCAGCTGTGGTCAGTATTCATGGTGGGCTCTCCAAATCAGTAGATAGACCTAATACAGCGATCAATGTGAAAGTATTGGTTGAGCATCCTGCCGCTGACAAAAGTGTATCAAAAGAAGATTATGATGGATTGGTTAAGGAACTTAATGAAGGAAAAGCGGACTGGCAAATCATCACCTATGCCAATTCTGGCCATACCTTTACCAATCCGGAATCACCAGAATATAACCCTGTCATGGCCAAACGTGCCTGGGAGCATACTTTACTATTCATAAAAGAAGTACTAAACTAAAGTATATAAAGATAAAGCTCCCCTATTCAAATGAACTGTCATTCCAGATCAATAGCGCTCCATCCGATCATTTTCCAGTTATTGGCACTCCTGATCTGTACGACTGTAGCACGATCCCAAACGATAAAATCAATGGAAATCGGAGCGCCTACGCAAGCAATCCTGTTCGTTACCAATGAATCCGATAAATCAACGGATTTCGCGATGCGTCTCCATGATCAAAAGGCAAATGAAATTATTAGACAGGTTCCCTATAGTACCACCAAACTACTGGTCTCAAAAACAGATGCCCAAAAATTTACTTTTGTTGTCAACAAGCGTAAGTGGACAGTGGATGTACCGACCCTTAAACAACGAAATGCCATGATCCTGTTTGATGGTCAGAGCCGACCAAAAGTGATCTATGAAAGTCAAAGCTATCTCCAGGCCGCAAAGCAAATATTAACAAACAATAAGCAGACAAGTACACCTCAAAAAGCGCTTAAATACGATGCAAAACTATTCTTCGATTCCATAGCAGCTATTCCGTTTAAACCATCCAAGCAATATGCTGAGACCATCATTTCCCGATCCAGTCTTCCGATCTACTCCACTCAGAAAAAAGGCAAATATGACGGAACTTATATTTCGCAGACTTTTACAGGGGGGAACCTCGAAAAACCCAGTGGCATTCTAACGACTGTTTATCAGCAAGGCAAAGAGCTCTCCGCAAACAATTTGTCTAATGGGATCAATTTTTACACCAAATATTTTTACAACAAATGGGGATTAATCGATTCGATACAACAGCTTCAAGACAGCAAATGGTCCTCTAGCACAATTTATCAATACTTACCGCATGCTATTATCATTACCGATCCTGAGCGGCGAACCGCCTCCATCCATCATTTAAATGATCAATATCAAGTGTTCCGGGAGGAGTCCATCCACTTCGTTTACCAAAGGATGCATTGGGTCGACCACCATTACAATGAAAATGGGCAGCTTATTGAGGAAGTTTCAGGGCTAAATGACGCTATCGAAAAACGTACACTGTATTATTATGATAACCCAAAAGCAGACAATTTCTCTTCGTGGCAGGTATTTGACACGACGGGGAAGCTCACTGCCGAATCCAAAATAGCTGTGCAAGGCAACGAAAGCACCTACCTGTTTTATCGTGATGGTACATTGGAATTGAAGATAGTCTCAAAAGAACAGGGCGATTATCAATATGAGAGCACTGTATTTGATAAGCAGAATAAAATCACCTCTAAAACAATACAAACAAAGAAAAGTTCCTCCAATTCTCAATAATTAAAACGCGCAAACTGAAATAGAAGGAAGCAATAAACCATCATTTGTTATTAGTGAAAAAACGGAAATTAATAAGTCAACGTCACCCTTTGCTGTATTTTCTTGCTGTCTGGGCAAGAAGAACACAAAGAAAAACCATTTGGTTACTGGATAATAAAAAGTACACAAAAACCAAATCTACAACAGCACTGCAGTACCGCATCAAAAAACACCAGTCCGTTTTATTAAAGAAGCTGGGAGAAAATAATATGCAGCTGCAGATCAATAAAGTGACCAATCTAAAGATTGCAGCAAAGCAGATCAATGGTATACTGATCCAGCCCGGTGAAACCTTTTCATTCTGTAAACTGGTCGGCCAGCCCACACAAAAGAAAGGCTATCTTCCGGGGATGGAATTGTCTTTCGGCGAAGCACGGGCAGGTATCGGTGGTGGAATCTGCCAGATCTCCAATCTGATCCATTGGCTTGTTATCCATAGCCCACTCACAGTCACAGAGCGTTATCACCATTCTTTTGATCCGTTTCCCGATGATGGGCGTGTATTACCTTTCGGAAGCGGTGCAACAGTGTTTTACAACTATCGCGACTATCAGTTTACCAACAATACACCCTACGCGTTTCAGATCAATCTCTGGTTTACCGAAAAATGTCTTGAAGGTGAACTGAGGATCGATCAGGAACTCGATTTTGCCTATCACATCATTGAAAAAGAGCATCAATTCCTTAAAATAGGAGATCAATTCTATCGAAAAAATGAAATCTGGCGAGAAAAATTCCTAAAATTCCAGGGAGGAAAGGTTGTTGATACAGAACTCCTGACTAAAAATTTTGCCCGTGTCACTTATACCCCACCGGACTATTTGGAATTGCCAGCTGAAGACAATATAACATCTTAAGTACACCGAATTCACCGTTGAGAGCAATGCTGTTTCTTCGCAAATAGACCTGCCTGCCTGCCTGCCTGCCTGCCATTGATCATTACTGGCCTGTCGCTTCCCTCGTATATGCCCAGTCTATTTTCCTCGCTCGAATGCGGCTGAAAATACACGCGCACTCCGGTCTATTGACTAACGTCTAGTTTTACTATTCTGGGACTGAATAAAACACTGGTTATAAAAAGTCCTTTTTTTTGTCTAAGTTTGGTATGGCTTTGGGGGTATTCTGTATAGAATTGAGATAGTCCCTTCGAACCTGATTCGGTTTATACCGGCGTAGGGAAAAGCAACCGCTTAGGTATATTGAAATATACCCGACAGCCCATCTGTCTCATTTCTTCCTGACAAAGCCACCTGCAAATATAGAAAACAAAAGGAATGGAAGATTTAATTATCGATCTGTTAGCACAGGTCAGAAGACAAAAACCACTTGTACATAATATTACGAATTTGGTGGTGATGAATAACACCGCCAATGCGCTTCTCGCTCTTGGAGCTTCCCCAGTCATGGTTCACAGTCCATCCGAAGTGCGCGAGGTTGTTGACCTTGCCCAGTCGTTGGTACTTAACATCGGCACATTGAGTGAACTTACCGCCGAGTCCATGCTTGTTGCAGCGGAACATGCTAATAACATTGGCCGCCCTTGGGTATTGGATCCTGTGGGTGCGGGAATATCCGCTTTTCGCAATGACTTATTGGCAAATCTCCTGGAGTTAAAGCCAACTGTGATACGGGGAAATGCATCAGAGATCATGAGCCTCTACAATTTCAACGAGGTCAATACCAAAGGTGTAGACAGCACCTCAGATAGCAAAGCAGCTATCGGCTTTGGTAAAGCATTACAAGAACAATTGGGATCTATCATCTGTATCTCTGGAAAGGTAGACTATATCCTGTCCGAACAGCGTACCGCTGAGGTGCACAATGGGCACCCCTTGATGACCCAGGTTACCGGACTTGGCTGTAGCGCAACTGCACTCATCGGTGCATTTTTAGCAGTCACAGACCATCCTTTTGAAGCAGCGACCGCCGGTGTCTCCCTTTTGAGCTTAGCAGGTGAACTGGCTACAGCGCGATCCGCTGGTCCGGGTTCCTTACAGATGAATCTCTATGATGAACTCTATCTGCTGAATGATGAGCGTATCCGTATGCATCTCAACCTGAAACATTATGGCAATTAATCCCCTATTTCCTTATCCCTTGTATCTGGTTATCTCCGACCAGGATTGCTACCCACAATCTTGGCTCCATGTTGCCGAAGAAGCCATAATCGGCGGTGTGGATATTATTCAGTTACGCGAAAAGAACGAAACGCCGACGGGGTTTCTGGAAAAAGCCAAGAAGTTAAAACAGATTACCGATCGTTACGGAATCCCATTAATCATCAATGATGCTGTGGATATTGGGATTGAAATCGAGGCATGGGGGGTACATGTCGGACAAAACGATCGTCAACCTATAGAAATAAGGGAAAAATATGGACCGCGTCTTCAAATTGGCTGGTCGCTTGAAGATCGAACACAACTTGACAGCAAACAGATGGCCGCCGTAGACCATCTTGGAGTCAGCCCAATTTTTCCAACAAAAACAAAAACAGACACTATTACAACCTGGGGGATCAGTGGACTGGGCGAGCTACGGAATTTAACCGAAAAGCCCTTGATCGCCATCGGCGGCATGAACCTAGCTACCAGTGCAAGTGCCTGGCTGTCTGGCGTAGATTCCATTGCGGTCGTCTCGGCAATTTGCCAAAGTAAAAATCCAAGAGAGCGTAGCGCTCAATTAAAGGAATTATTAACATGAAAATAGTGAAACAATATACAGTGCCCACCGTCCTGAGTATTGCCGGTTTTGACGGCAGTGGCGGAGCAGGCATCCAAGCAGATACGAAAACCATATCAGCCCTGGGATGTTATGCAATGAACGTCTTAACGGCATTACCAATACAAAACACACAAGGGGTGCGGAATATTTACGAGATACCGACCCAAGCAGTGCGTGAGCAGCTGGATGCGATCTTCGACGATATTTATCCGGATGCGATCAAAATCGGGATGGTTCATAACATTGAGCTTGTCGAACTGATCAGCAGCTATTTGAAAGATTACCGTGGAACAATCGTATTTGATCCTGTGATGGTGTCGACAAGTGGTCACAAATTGATCAATGATGACACAATACAGGCATGTATGGACTTGCTTTTTCCACAAGCCACAATTATCACTCCCAACCTGGATGAAGTCAGTGTACTTGTCGGACGAACCATAGCTGAGGTCAAAGAAATGGAAAAAGCAGGCATTGAACTTCTTGAAAAAGGATGTCAGTCAGTCCTTATTAAAGGCGGACACCTCCAGACAAGCGAACTCACCTCCCTCCTCTTTCAGCAACATGCGTCACCATTGGTATTTAAATCACAAAAAATTGACAGCAAAAATACACATGGATCCGGCTGCTCTCTTTCTTCAGCAATAGCGAGCCAGTTGGCGCAGCAATTCCCTCTTGCTAAGGCTGTCGCTACTGCTTTAGATTATGTCCACGAGGCAATCAAAGGCAGCAAGGATCTCGTGATTGGCAAAGGAAATGGGCCACTTAATCATTTCCACAACCCTATTAAACTTATTGTTCATGAAATGGAGCGATAAAGCCTGGGATGCTATAAGACCAATTTATGCTGATATCTTAGCGATGCCCTTTATTTCTGAACTGAGCAATGGCAGTCTACCGCTGGACAAATTTCAATTCTATATGCGCCAGGATGCTTTCTATCTGGAGGAATTTGGACGTGTTTTAGCTTTTATCGGTGCAAAGAGTGCAGACAATCAACAAGCCCTGGATTATTTTGAATTTGGACGCAATGCGCTTATTGTCGAAAAAGCGCTCCATGAAAACTATTTTAAAGAATTTGGTATGGATCCGGAAGACGACAACAAGATAGAACCCGTTTGCCACCATTACGTGCATTTTTTAAAAAGTGTAGCTGCCTTTGAACCTATTGAAGTCGCTATGGCTGCGACTTTACCCTGCTTTTGGATTTATAAAGAAGTTGGCGACCACATCGTTTCGATCGCTAGTGGCGACCAAAACCCCTATTCCAAATGGATCAATACCTATAGTGGTGAGGACTTCGCCGAGGGCGTGAACAAAGCCAAAAATTACGTCGATCAAATTTCTGAACAAACGACTGCAACAAATCGGGAGAAAATGCGACAAGTATTTATAACAGCTTCCCGATTGGAATATCATTTCTGGCAGGCAGCTTACGAAAAGAGCATGTGGTAACCACAAAAACAACAGTTAAATTGTTCGATAGCGAACACCAGTTGTTCAAAAATGGGCAATAGGAGAAAACGTCTAAAAGTAAAAATAGCTATTTATCAGTGATTTACATGGTTTTTAAATTTTGGCACCACTATTATATATGTAAGGAAGGAAATGAGGCTGTTTTTCGAAATTAAAATAAAAATTATTATAGCATAGAATTAAAAACTACTAATAGACAAAACCATGAAAAGAATTTTAACTATCGCCTTTATTTCTTTTTTATACGTTGCCCAGGCCCAAGAACGTGAAACCCGTAAGATTTCTGCTCCGGATGGCATTTCGGCAGCGACATCACTACGTGTAGACTACGTTCAATCCAATCGCAATGAAGTTGTTGTTGAAGCTGACAATGCGGAGCATCTGTCGTTGATAGAGACAAATGTTAAAAATGGCATATTACATGTGCAATATAAACGGAATTCACAGATCAGAAATGCAAGAAACAACCGTGTAACGGTATATTCAAGTAAAATTCCGACAAGTTTTTCCGCTTCTTCCAGTGGATCAATCTACAGCAACGAAACCATCAAGGCAAACAAAATATCTGTCAATGTTTCTTCATCGGCCAGAATTACACTTAAAAAATTAATTGCCGATGATATTTCACTTTCGACAAGTTCCTCGAGTAGGTTAACGGCTGATGTAAGTGCAAAAAATCTAACGGTGAATTCCACAAGTTCGTCAAGACAGGAAATTGCAGGAAGTGCGACGAATCTGGATTTAAATGCCAACTCCTCTACTTCAGTTGACATGGCCGCTTTTACAACTACCAATGCAGAGGTCAATGCCAGCACATCCTCAGGTGTAACCCTAAGTGTTAAGGATAATCTACACGGTAAAGTTTCTACCTCAGCAAAGATCTCCTTAAAAAATCAGCCACGAAATGTCCAAGTTGACAAATCGACAAGTGGCCGAGTCGTTATGTAATTTTAGTTTAGGTCTTTAAAAAAGACTGTTTATTTATGTTTAATGTTTAGTTAGCTAAAGGTGGCGCCCTCCCCAGCGCCACCTTTTTTCTGCTTCTCCACCCTACTCTCATCGGTCAGAAACTGAACTAGCTCGCCCTCCAACAACCTGTTAACAGAAGCCAATTCCCCGGATATCATCTGATATTTTCGTATCTTGTGCCAAGAAACACAAGCACACATAACACACAATCCAATGGATAATTTTTTAGCAAGTAGCCTCAAGCAATTTCATGAATTTAAATCTTTGGGAGACAAGACCTTCGCTCAATTGAGTGATGAGCACTTGTTCTGGCAATTCAACCCATCCAGCAACAGTATTGCCCTCATTGTGAAACACCTCCATGGGAATATGCTTTCGCGTTGGACAGACTTTCTACATTCGGACGGTGAAAAAGAGGGAAGAGACCGCGATATGGAATTCGAAAATACCGAGATGAGCAGAGCGCAACTGATCACGTTGTGGAACGAAGGTTGGGATTGTTTATTTCAAGCACTTGAATCTTTAAATGAGCAAGACCTGACGAAAACAATCTTTATCCGCGGAGAAGGACATACCGTATTAGCAGCTATCCACCGCCAACTTGCCCACTACCCTTATCACGTCGGTCAGATCGTTTACATCGGAAAAATGTGCCAGGATGAGCAATGGACTTCACTATCCATTCCAAAAGGAAAATCTGCAGATTTTAACCAGGAAAAATTTGATCAAAGCAAAAAAGTATAACTTGGAACTATTGGTTGTAGCTGCCCAATTGTTGATTGGGCACTCATCCGCCTAAATTTTTGAATTGCAATCGTATCCTACAAATCCGTTTAAAACGTTACATGGAAGGTGTTGTTTTAGGTATTCTTTAGCAAAGAATTGATTATATTTGTATGATCTACCATTACTAATTCCTTTACGAGTCAATCCCATGGAAATTAGCTTGTTTAGGGTTGTAAAACAAATAGCAAGCGCGGGGAGCTCATTGACCCACTTTAGCGTAGATAGGTAATTTATAATTATTTAAAGATGAAAAATTCAATTAAGATCATCAACAATTACGAATATAAAAAGTTATTCTTACCTGATGTTTCTGAGCATAATCTATTTAACGAAAGTAAAATCCAGGTTTATCGAATTGAAAATTATCTCCGGAGCATTTTAATGCCCGTCATTCCTTATCGTACTACATTTAATTTTCTAATTTTCGTAACAAAAGGTTCCCTGACACAACACCTGGAATCAGCCTCCTATACACTGACTGAACACCAAGTCATCAATATCAAGCAAGGTAATATCACCGCAACGTTGGCGATCTCCGATGATGTTGAAGGTTTTTTTGTGGTTTATGAAAACGAAATTGTCACTGATATCGAACTTGGGATCAATGACATCAAATTTTTCAATTCCCATCCCTTCACTACGTTAAAGCCGCATGTTGCCAATTGGATTCAGCAAATGCTGATTCTTTTGGAGGAAGAGCTTTTTACCGAAGGTCGCGTGATGGAGGTATGTATCTCGATGATGCAGTGCATCTTATTGAAGGTCATCAAATCGGATATCGAAACCAAGGCACCGATGAGTAGACAACTAGATATTGCATTTCGCTTTCGTGAATATGTCCAAAAGTTCCATATTGACCATAAAAATGTATTGTTTTACGCCAATCTATTGCATATCTCCGAAAACTACCTGAACAAATGTGTGAAGGAGGCAACCAATAAGCCACCCAAGCAATGGATTACAGAAATCAGTATCCTGCATAGCCAGATCCTCTTGCAGGATGCCACGAGAGATATTGCGGGAATAGCGTTCGAGTTGAAGTTTCAATCGCCCTCCTATTTCACGAGACTATTTAAAAAAATCACCGGGTATTCACCCAGTGATTATCGCAAACATAAGTTTATGGCAGACTAATGTTTATGGTAAGGCAGGTTCCAAATGAGGTCAACTGCCAGATAATGTACTCCAAAATCCACTTGATCATAGCCCTTGATCAGATCATTCATGTAGCCTACATCCAGTCGTAGGGGCGTCTTTGGAATATCTGTCATGTAATAAAAGCCCAAACGTGTTTCCTTGTAACCAAAGCTCGACCAAGCATCCTCCGGTTTATTCAGTTTACTGATCGCAAAAAGCCCCTCGGCACTCAATGCCAGTTCCTGCTTATTTTTATCGGAGATTTTAAAATTCACCTGCGATTTCAGCCGGGTTCTAAACTGAAAATTCTCTTCCGCTTTGTGAAAGTCCGCAGTAAAAAATTTCCGGAACTCCTGCCGCAGTGTATTTTTCCATTTCCAGAGCTCAGCCAGCTTAAAAGTATACGCATAACGTCCATACAATCGGAATTCCTGTTCAACTCCTTCATTGTGGTAGGGTGCTGTTTCATCATATACATTTTGACGTCTGTAGCTCAGCGCATAACTATATTGCTGATTTGGCGCAAATTTGTGATAGACCTCATGATTCAACACCCAGATGGCCTGCTTATGAAAAGGATTGGAGTCGTCAGGTGTACTTTTGGTTCCCAGGCCGATATAGGTCAGTGCTTCCTTTGTTCCGGCACTGTCCAACTTGCGTCGCAGGCCCAACACCGACCAGGAGGCCGTTTTGGCTTTACCAAGCCCTGGCGGACTTACCTGCCCATATACGGTGTTTATATGAATTCCCAATAAGAGTATTATTGGGAATAGATTTATGAAACGAAATTTCAACATCAGATAAAATTTTAGTAAAAAAAAGATTAGGGAGTCTCCGCTGTCGCAGAAAATTTAGCCACCAACCAATTGTCCAATCGTTTGACAGGCTCCATTGCCCACATCGCGACCACAAAAGGAAACGTTAGGGTCGTCCAACCATTGTGGATCAGGAAATGGTCAAAATAGGTTGCTATAATAACCGCAATGAGTACATAAATACCATCTCTGACGCGTTGCCCGCTCAAAGCAATCCCACATAAAACGGCATTGAAGCTAAAGATCCCATTATTGGTCATATCGGTTGATTCATGCCCATGATGCGATATATAAACGCTAATAATTACAGCTGCAGAAGCATATAACGCCGCGATTGGCTTACTGATAAAAACACCAATGAAAAAGATCAATCCCGCAACTAAGCTACCCTGAAAAATAACCTGACCAAAGGCATGTCCCTCAATAAGGAAATCGTCCATTTCCTCAATATCCACAAAGTGTTCTGGAACAGTTCGTAAAGCCAATTCTGGAATACTCAATACATATAGCGCAATCCAGGTGATCATGATAAAAGGAAATGTAAATACAGGAATATTTTTCTTCAGTGCAAAGCCCATTAAAATCGTGGTCAATGCAGAACCGATGATCAATGCAGCCCATACCCAGATATTAGCCTGAAAATAAAAGACGAGCGCAATCCCATATAATGTGGCATTAAATCCAAAGAGCCCATCATTAATATGGTCCTCATCAAACTTCATCAATTTCGCCGTTATTACCCCGATCAGATTTGCAAGGATCCCCGCAAATCCCATGAGCGCGGAATCGTAAATAATAGCCCCAATAAACAGGACACCAGTCCAGCTATTACCCTGTAACATAATCTGTCCAAATCCTTTAAAAAAAGCTTTAACAAAAGCTAGGATGTTATTTTTCATTAGAATAATTTGTTATTTAAAAATTGTATTCAGCCCCGTTATTTAATTCAAGAATAATTTTTCCCATAAAGCGCTCTGCATTTCTTTAAAAAGAAGATAAAGCTGCTCGGCACCATAGCCCAGTACCCGCACCATAAAACCGTCATGTTGCAAAGCGCTGATACCAAAGGCAACATCCTTGGTTTCCCCATATTTCTCATAGAATGCTTCGATCCATTCATCTGGACTTAACCCATTACTATTCAGATAGATCAGCGTCCCTTGATGTGTATATCCTTCCAGAATGCCCAATCCCTGAATGGGCATACGGTCCGGTTGTAACAGCACATTATCTTTGACAACCAGTCGACCATTCACATAACATTCCGTCAGGTTCTGAAAATGATTGTATTGAAATTCCTCCCCCGACATTTTCCTTCCACAGGTCACGATTTCACTCAGCAGTAGATGACAATTGGAAGCAAGATGGATAATGTTGTGACTCAAGAAATGGGAGGAATGTTGTGGCACCACCGGGTGAGGAACATAGGAAAACACAGAATCTTCACCCAAAGTCACCTGCATTGTCTGCGAAGAATGCCCCTTCATATGAAACAGACGCTGATAAGCCTGCGTCTGTAACTGCAACTTTGCTCCTGGCGCAATATCAATTTTGATCTGATGATCATCACCATCCAACAATCCCGGTGAGGAACTCATGATCATCAAATAAGCCGCATTGTCTTTTTGATATTGACCGACAGGTACAATGCGAAAAGGTTGAGTGACATAAGCATCCTTCATAAAGGATTTCCCTTCACGATGTGCTATTTTGACGGCTAAAGAACAAATCATAATTAACGAAGTAAATTAGGTTCTTCAATATCTTGAAGCAATGCATATTTCTTGATCCAGCCCACAATCTCTTCCAGACCATCGCCAGTTTTCAAATTGGAGAACAAAAATGGAGCACCTTTACGCATCATACGGGCATCATGTTCCATGACCTCCAAGCTCGCTCCCACATAAGGCGCCAAGTCTTTCTTGTTGATCAATAACAGATCCGAACGTGTAATCGCGGGACCACCTTTACGTGGCATTTTTTCACCCTCAGCGACATCAATTACGAAAATGGTGATATCTGCCAAATCTGGGCTATAGGTTGAAGTTAGATTGTCCCCCCCACTTTCGATCAAAATAAGTTCCAGATCGGGAAAACGGCTAGCCAGTTCGTCTACAGCTTCCAGGTTCATACTCGCATCTTCACGTATCGCGGTATGTGGGCAACCACCTGTTTCAACACCGATAATACGTTCGCGAGGTAATAAGCTATTTTTCGCCATATACTCCGCATCTTCTTTGGTGTAGATATCATTTGTAATAACCGCCAGATCTAACTCATTTACCAGACGTCTGCTCAATCTTTCCAATAACGCTGTTTTGCCGGAACCCACAGGACCGCCGACACCGATCTTAACATATTTTCTATTTTCCATTGTATTTGATTTTAAGATATATAAACCCTAGAATATAATCGTTCGTGTTGCATGCAGCGGATATCAAATCCGATATTGCACAGCCCCACTAAATTTCGTTCAACTGCTAAAGTCTCGTGACAAAGCTCAAGTATATCATCGTGCAGGTCAAAAAGAACATCCTGACCATCGAGCTGTCCGAGCGGCACGAGTTTCACGGCATTCGTCACCATGGTGATGGCCGCATTGTAATAAAAGCCATGTAATGCTTCTTCCAAAGGAATTTCCAATATCGAAGCTAACATACCATACATCAAGCAATAGTGGCTATCCACTTCCTTTTTCTGAATCAATTTGCCCCAGGCAACAACAAAATCCTGTTGTTGATAACGGCTAAATATTTTGTAAATGCGTACGCCCAGTTTTTTACTGGCTTCCCGGATCTCTTTTGGACTCTTCAATGCTGTACACTCCTGATCCAAAGCGATCAATGCATTTAAATCCGTTGAGGAGGTAGCCTCGTAGGCCAATTTCATCAAGGCAGCATCGTTATACTTTAAATTGTACCATAAATTATGGCGCACGTAGTTGTCAGTAGTTGCTTTATCACAGACTAAGCCTTGCTGCACATAGGTTTCCAGTCCATTTGAATGGGTAAATCCACCGATCGGTAGAGTCGGATCTGCGAGATGGAGCAACTTGCCCAGAAAAGTATTTTTCATTGACATAAATTATTTATTCATTGTTTGTTGATGCGACCGTCGGCGCTGAACCAGTATCCCCTTGCTCCGTCATGAACAGGGGAATATTTTTTGTCGAAAATTTCAACTTTTGATGATGCTTCGGGTCTACGTTTGCATGCAGTGGATTCAGCAGCTGATGCATACAGCATATAGGGTCAAATCCATTTTTGGTCAACCACTCGTACATGGAGCGTTCGTAAGGCATCAGCAATTCATTTGCCTCTACGAATAGAGGCAAATGTTTGTTTCCGATTTCACTGCTGACAAAAGCAATCTGAAGGAAATCAATTGCCATCACTTTGATAACTTCACAAGGTCTGATGGTAACCACAACTATTTTTTCTTCATCTTCATACAAGATATCGCCGTCCTGCAAGCAGGAAGTATTGCCCAATAATTTTACAGCGATATCCATTCCCTCCGCTGTACGAAGACGTTGAATACGTTTGGTGGATTCATACCATTCAATCGACAGCAGATCATGACGCTTATTGGTCTGCTCGCGATTGATATTCCTAGTGATTTCTGTGATAATCATTTTCGATCTTTAAAAAAATAGATTTTTTGACAATCCCAATCCCACAGTTGAGCCATTGATTCCTGTAATCACTTCGTGATCATTTGGAATAACAGCATCCTTGCCATGCTTCTTTTTGTAAGAGAGCTCCGCGACTTTTGCTTTCAAAGCCCAGCCTTTTCCGAGGTCAATACCCACCAACGGATACACTCTGAACAGGAAACCATTGTAGCTTCCATCCACCATGCCTCCGGATGCATTAACAACATGCTGGTCACCCCAGATGTAATGTGCATCTACTTGACCGATCAACATAAAATGTTCCCCTAACGGCCAGGTGTTGCTGTAGAATGGACCAACTTCATGGGAATGATCTGTAAAGTCAAGCGCCTTCGTATAGGCGTTGTTGAATCCATAATTTATCCCTACGTTCATGTTGTCATTAAAAAAATAGCCTACGCCCACTGGTGCTGCACTAAATTGGTGTCCAGCGGTGGTTTCATGGTAATTGAGCGAACCATACAGCATGATTCCTCCTTTTTGAGCAGAAGCCGATTGTATCGAAAAGCATGCTATTGCTAGACAACATCCCAAAAATGTCTTTAAATTTTTCATTTCTATATCGTTGTTTTTGAGGGCAATAAAACGATCATGAGCCTTACTTTACCTATTGCTCATCAGCGCTACTTTGGGCTCATGATCGTTTTATTAATGTGTTTTTCATTTATAATGGCCTGATGCAAGATCAAGCCATAGTAGTCACCATTCAGATTAAAACAAGAAATACAACTGTCCCAAAGAAACCGTATCAACCGGCTGTGAACGCAAAATTTCTCCATCCAGACTTACTTCATAGTTCTCCGGATTAACGATAATTTCGGGCGTAGCATCGTTGTGGATCATATCTTTTTTGGAGATATTTCGACAGTTTTCTACAGGAAGTACTCCTTTTGCTAAGCCATATTCCTCTTTAATGCCGTTTTCGAATGAAATTTTGGAAACAAAGTTGAAACAGGTATTATGAACTGCTTTTCCCAATCCACCGAACATTGTACGTAAGATAATCGGTTGTGGTGTAGGAATGGATGCATTGGCATCCCCCATTTTGGACGCGATGATCATACCACCTTTGATAATCATTTCCGGTTTAGCACCAAACAAGGCTGGGCGCCAGATGACCATATCCGCGATTTTACCGGGTTCGATAGAACCTACGTATTTCGAGATACCATGTGCAATCGCTGGGTTGATTGTATATTTTGCGACATAACGACGTGCACGGAAGTTATCGTTGTTTTTTCCTTCGTCTTCAGGTAGTGGCCCCACTTGTTTTCTCATTTTGTCCGCTGTCTGCCATGTACGTGTGATAACCTCACCTACACGACCCATTGCCTGTGAATCTGAGCTCATGATGCTGAATACACCACGATCTTGCAATACATCCTCAGCAGCGATTGTCTCCGGACGGATACGTGAATCGGCAAAAGCCACATCCTCAGGAATTTCCTTACTCAGGTGGTGACAAACCATCAACATATCCAAGTGCTCATCAATCGTATTTTTTGTAAATGGACGTGTCGGATTTGTGGAAGCTGGCAATACATTTGGATACATTGCCGATTTGATGATATCTGGAGCGTGACCACCACCGGCACCTTCCGTATGGAAGGTATGGATTACGCGACCGTTGATCGCCTGAATGGTATCTTCCAAGAAACCCGCTTCATTTAATGTATCGGTATGAATGGCAACCTGTACATCGTATTTATCAGCTACCGTTAATGCTCTATCAATTGTTGCGGGTGTTGCTCCCCAGTCTTCGTGAATTTTAACCCCCAAAGCTCCTGCTTCAATCTGCTCAACAATAGGTTGTTCAGTTCCCACATTTCCTTTTCCAAAGAAGCCAAAGTTCATCGGCAGATCTTCCACCGCTTGCATCATACGACGGATATTCCACTTTCCTGGTGTTACGGTGGTTGCATTTGTTCCGTCCGCTGGACCGGTACCACCGCCGATCATGGTGGTAATACCACTGTATAAGGCTGTTTCGACCTGTGTTGGGCTGATATAGTGAATATGGGTATCTATACCACCTGGTGTTAGGATATAGCCAGATCCGCCGTGCACTTCGGTTGAAGCACCAATAATCATATTTGGTGTAATATTATCCATCGTATCTGGATTTCCAGCACGGCCGACACCGACAATCTTACCATCCTTGATACCGATATCACCTTTCACAATTCCCCAGTGGTCAATCACGATAGCGTCTGTGATCACCATGTCCAAGGTACCTTCATCACGTGTGTGAACCGAAGATTGACACATACCGTCACGGACGGTCTTACCACCACCAAATTTTGCTTCATCGCCATAATAAGCGTAGTCCTTTTCAACTTCGATTATGATGTCTGTATCGCCTAAACGGATTTTATCGCCACTTGTCGGACCAAAGATGGCACTATAATTTACTTTGCTAACTTTTAAACTCATGATACTTTGTTTTTAAAGCCTTGTTCTTTCACTTTTTTCATTGCATTTTCTTTCGCGACTTCGGTTTCGGTATCACCGTTTACCAAGTCGTTGTGCCCGTAGATTCTTCTGGCACCTGCATAAGGAACCAATTCTACATCTTTGGATTCCCCCGGCTCAAAACGCACTGCTGTACTTGCGATAATATTCAATCGCTTGCCAAAAGCTTTTGCACGGTCAAATTCCATCATCTTGTTCACTTCAAAGAAATGAAAATGTGAACCTACCTGAATTGGTCTATCTCCCGTGTTTGTTACAGTAATCGTCGTAACCTCTCTACCTTCATTACAGATGACATGGCCATCCGCTATAAAAAATTCTCCTGGAATCATAAATTCTATTTTTAACAATTATCGAATCGGATTATGAACGGTCACCAATTTGGTACCATCCGGAAAAGTCGCCTCAATCTGCACATCGTGAATCATTTCAGGCACACCTTCCATGACATCTTCTCGTGTCAATAATGTCGCGCCATACTGCATTAAATCAGCCACAGTACGGCCATCACGTGCAGCTTCCAGAAGCTCACTGCTGATCAATGCAATAGACTCCGGATAATTAAGTTTAAGTCCTCTAGCTCTACGTTTTTTCGCTAGTTCACCGGCAAGATGAAGCAATAGCTTCTCTGTCTCTCTAGGTAATAAATGCATATAAAATAATATTTAAATTGTTGTTATTTCAGTCGAAAACAAGTCAGTACAAGCCCTGACGATTTAAAAAAATCGTTCAAAAAAGCTGATAGACGAAGCCCATAGCAAATGCTTACGGCATAGCGTATCAGTTCTCAGCGTTGTAAGAAAAGGAAAGGATTATCCCTGAAATGGGATCTTTAAACTTTGGAAAAGAATGTATTTTGGTGGTAGGACCAATCGATCCATGTAAGGTGTTCTGTTATTCCGCATGTTGAGACATACAGGATAGCAAAATATAAAAAGACAAATGTACAATACGGTCCAACCGAGGAGCTTACTCCATTCATCTTTTAAGTCGACCTGTTCACTGACATCATAAAGGTCATGATCGTGTACAGCGGCAACTATATTTTCCCGTTCCGGTTGATCAGCACCTTTGTCAATTTGTTTATGGGTGCTGGACAAATCCAGATAGATACCCGAGGAATTATGAATTTTAAGCTGTTCAGAAATAGTCATTCCTTTCAGGAGCAGGACGCTCAAAAGAAAAACTATAAAAACTAAACTATGCCTAATCATTGTATTCACAATCCTATTATTTGTTGTCCAAATTTACAACCAAAGCAGGCCACTTCACTAGTACAAATCTTGAATTAAATAGTCTAAATTTGTCGAAAAACCTGCTTTGATTGCTTTTTTTAGTTAAAAGGAATAACCAATTGAAACCATCATGTTTCTTGGCGCCCCAGCAAAGGCACGTGTATAATCAAATCCCCCTAAAAAATAGTATTTATCAAATACATTGTTTAGGTTAAGCGCCATTTTCATGGCACCGATATGATAATAAGCCGCCGCATTAATTGTCGTATAAGAGGGCCATTGTCCCCAAAGGGCATTTCCTTCGCCATCTTTCCCAATGCTATTGTCCATGCGTTTACTATCAACATAATAAATACCGGTACCAAAGCCAAGTCCTTTTAAAGAAGTATTGGAGAAGACATATTTTAACCAGGCGCTGGCCATATTTTTAGGTGCTCCCGGTAGCGCCTGCCCGACTTCAGAAGCAACAGAAGAGGCCTTCACTTCGGTATGGTTAAACGTATAATTTGCCATCACCTGAAATTCTTTGGTCAGCTGTCCACGGACATCTAACTCAACTCCTCGCGACAATGCTTTGCCAGATTGTCTATACTCCGGTAATCCCGAGTCATTGATTGTCCCTGTTGCAATAAGCATATTTCTACGCTCGATCTGAAACAAGGAAAGATCCATTTGCAGCTGATCCTTAAAAAAGCCCGTTTTCAGCCCTGTTTCAATTTGAAAACTACGTTCAGCTTCAAAAGCTTTGTCCGCACCATAGTCTTTATAGTTCTGGATAAAATTAGCGCCTACCGGTACAAAACCCTGCGAGTAGCTTGCGAAGTAATTAATCTGCTTGTTGATTCCATAAGTCAGACCGAAACGGGGCAGCAAGGCATTTTGTGTAGCATGAAAGTGATTCTGTCCATCAATAGTTTCCGAAGAATAATGTTCATGCCTCAACCCCACAATTAATTTCAGACGATCCGCAATGCTGATCTGATCCTGTATGTATTTACCGGTCGTTTTATAGGGACTCAAAAAAGGATAAGCGACCTGTGTACGCCAGACGTAGTTGGTCAGATCATGCGTTGTATAGGTCGGGTTGTTCAGGTCAAAAGTCAATGGCACCACTTTGCCATCCACAGTTTGCTGTCTGGCTTCCCGTAACTGATTTTCTTTGTCACCACGATACTGTGCGAAGTCGATCCCAGCAACGATATGGTGGTCAATTTTATCTCCTGGTAGATCCCATTTGACATATCCGACGATATTGTCGGTATAATCCCGGCCATGACGGTCAAAGAAACGCATATTCATGATGGTGTTATGTGGGGCATCCGCAAAAGTATTTAGCGTACGATGCTCGTTGACATCTTCCTGATAGATGGATTTCATATAGCTCAGGTTCAGGCTCACATTTTCTGCCAGTCTTTGCGCCAATCGTCCACTAAATGAAAAAGTCTTGGAATTATAGAAATCAGAAGGCTGACTTAAAGTAAACGAACGTGGCAGGGCATAAAAGTTATTTTCCTTTATTCCCATTCCCCGATCCAGATAACCATTGAATTGATTGTATACCACATCGATGTCTACGGTTGTTCCTGCAGCGGGCTTAAATGTAAATGAGGGTGCGAGCATCATCCGTTTTTGACGGTTCACATCACGAAAGGTTTTGGTATCTTCATACCCTGCATTAAATCGATAGAGAATTCGTTTTGCACTATCCAATGGACCGCCCAGATCCACTGTAGTGCGCATCGTTTCAAAACTTCCGGCAGCAAAACTGACATGACCTTTAAAATCTTCCAAAGGCTTTTTCGTCGTCATATTGATGGTGCCACCAGGTACGATGTCGCCAAATAGAGAAGCTCCAGGGCCTTTCAGCACCTCCAGGTTTTCGAGATTGATTGTTAGTGGGGAATTATAATAACTATTGCCGTAACCATAGCCCGAACGTAGACCGTTCACCAAACGGACTCCGGTTTCATAACCGCTTTTAAAACCACGGATCACCACATCATCATAAGATGAAGCCTCAGTGACACCAGCCAGATCCTGCACCAGTGCTCCCGTTGTAAATGCTTGCTTATCTTCAATAAACTCCTTACTCAGTACAGCCACAGATTGTGGTAGATCTTTCAGCTTTCCAGCGAACTTACCGCCCAACTCCATGTTGTTGGTCAAATAGGAATTATTACGACGGCCGGTAACCAATACTTCATCCAAGGTCCGCCCTCCCTCTCCCATCATGAGTCGAATTCCTTTTTTCGGATTCCAGGTAGTCTCATCAATAAGAATAAGCTGTGATTTATAGCCGATCGCTTCGGCACGCAATTGTACCGGAAAAGTTGTCGCGGTAGTAAAAGCAAATTCGCCATTCGTGGTAGTACTTATCTTTTGTCCCTGGTTTTCAAGTGTCAAAGTCACTCCTAGAATTGGATTTCCGTTTTCATCCTGGATCTTCCCAAAAATCATAAAGCTCTGTTGGGCGTAAACAGCCACTGGTGTGACGGTACTTGCCAATAATGCGAAAGCGAGTGCTTTCATTGTGTTGTTCATCCGTATGTTGTTCATTAGTCAGATGGCACATACCCTGTTTAAAACTCACCTACGATGATCTTATTGAAATAAGATTCTAAACAGGGACAGTTCCTCTGGAATTATTTTTTATCTTCTATTGCTGATTTATTTTATTTCTTGCATTCAGCGTGAATTCAGTTCACAAAACTGAATAGCCTTATTTTGACAATTCCAGTTCTGCTGAACATTTCAGTTTACTGGGCTGCCCCAGCAGTAGCTCCATGTGAAATGTCGGAAAGCCCGATTCATCGCAGAATTCTTTGAGATAGAATCCTTGTTTTAACCAGAATTCATGGGCTCCCTCCAAAAAAGGATGGGTGTGTAAGTAAAGTCTTTCGACCGCTTTCTCCTTGGCCACCTTTGTCAATTGACGGAAAAGTGCTGTTCCAAGTCCAGAACGACGGTAATCGGGGTCGACAAAAAGACGCGCGACCTCGACAGTCTTCCGGGCGTCTAAATCTAGATGCGGAAAACGATAGTCATAAGCGAGCATACCGATCACACCAACCAATTTTCCGCTCTTGTCCCTTGCCTGTAGAAATGTTCCAGTTTGTCCATCCAGATACAGCTGTTTAAAGTCCAGCAAATCTCTGGGAATCTTTTGCGGGTCAAGCATGGGAAACAGCTGTTTCCGAAATTCAATAACATAAGGTAACACCGTTTCCAGATCCTGAACAGTGACTGTACTTATTACAATATTTCTGATTGAATCTGTCCTTTGCATGTCTATTTTATTCATACTATTTTCGTTTTTAGCGTCCATACCGCCACTAGGATCTGTACCTTATTCGCACATTGTTTACAGCCTTTATAGCTTATTATTTACGCCTTCCAGTTCAAGGGATTTTATCGAAGTCCAGTCATGTGTATGAAGCATAGGTGCAAACATCCATTTCCCTTGGTTTTCCAAACTGATCAATGGCAACTCATAGGTCTGTTCCAATACTTTCCGAACCTGCTCTCTATTCATCCCTTGTAGATCCACCAGTGTATTGTCCTGCATCAAATAAAAGTGGTCGCCAAAAAGATAGGCCATATTGGGGTCGTGCATAACACAGAGCACTGTTGTTCCCTCCTTGACCAGTTCCTTAGCGGTCTGCAAAACGGCAATCTGATATTTCAGGTCAAGATGGTTTGTCGGTTCATCCAAAAGCAACAGATCAGGCTGTTGCACCAATACCCGACAAAGCAAGACCAGCTGCCGCTCCCCACCTGACAGGGAAGTATAAGATTTATGCTTTAAATGTGCGAGATTAAATTTCTCCAGGATTGCATCCACAGCCTCAAAATCTTCACGCCGCGGCGAAAAGCGGGAGAATGATGCACGTCCTGTTAAAATAACATCTGCCACCTTAAAAGGGAAAGTTGTCTGATGAAACTGGTTTAAAAAACCCAGTTTAAGCGCATTTGATTTACCGACCTTCCAGTTTCTACGTTCCGTTTCACCGATCAATACCGATCCCTGATAGTGTTTCTCCAATCCGGCAATAACATTGAACAAAGTCGACTTACCGCTACCGTTCCGGCCAAGAATAACCGAAAGCTTTCCTTCCGGGAAGGACACATTGAGGTCCCGCAAAATAGTATCCTTACCATAGGCAAAAGATAGGTTTTTGATATGGATGGATTTGCTCATGAGTTCCAGTTAATTTCGTTCCGGCGCATCAGGTAGATAAAGAGTGGAGCACCAATAATCATTGTAAATACCCCTATTGGAATTTCGAAAGGCATGACTGCACGGGAAAAATCGTCAATCAATAACAGGAATGTCCCACCGATACTGATATTCGCCCATACGACAATATTATTGTTGGGGCCAAAAATCATGCGGCTGATATGTGGAACAATAAGTCCAAATAAGCTGATCACTCCTACCGCAGCAACAGCTGATGCGGTGATCATGGTCGCAACCCCGATCATCAGCAATTTCAAGAGTTTTGGATTCACCCCCACAGCAATTGCTTCCTGATCTCCCAATGCCAACAAATTCAATTTCCAACGCAATAAGATCAATATGATCAATCCGATCACGATCGGTAAAAAGGCGTTCTGCACTTTTGACCAGGAGGCGGTATGGAGATTTCCCATCGTCCACTGCACAATAGCCTGCAATTTATAAGGATCACTGATATATTGTAACAGGGTAAGCATCGCTGTAAATACCCCTGAAATAACCATTCCTGCCAAAACCATCCCAATGATGGATGTTTTTAAACCGGCATTTGATACAAAGTAAGTCAAGGCCACAGCACAGACACCAAAAAGAAATGCCGAAACATTGACAGACAAAAGTGGAAACAGCATGGCTAAGGCGGCACCGAAAGCAGCACCGGAAGATATTCCCAATGTAAATGGGTCTACAATAGGATTTCGAAAAATAGCTTGTAAGGTCCCTCCAGATGAGGCAAGAGCGGCACCGACCATAAAGGTCAATAAAATCCGTGGCAAACGTACTTGCCACAAAATGGTATCCATGCTGCCCATCAATAACGTCGTATCATTTCCTTTATAAAGCCCTAATTCCAACCCTATGCGTTGGCAGAGTTCAATAAAACCAATATGCTGACTTGAACCGATCAATAATGAAAGCAGGAGCAGCACTAATGGCAATATCACCAACAATAAAAGCTTTTTTAATTGAAGTATCATTGCAGAAGCCCCGCTTTACCGTATAATTTGTCAAAAGCCATTGTCATATCCTGATCGAGTTGTTCCTTGGTATAACTCGGGAAACACCAATGCCGCACCTGTTTGGCAAAGAGCATAAATTTCACGGTATGTGGATCAAAAGGAAAGGACGGTGACATCACAAATACCTGTTTATTTTTTACGGCAGGCAGTGCGGCCAATTCTTTCAAATTGTAAACATCAGAACTTTTGGAATTCCACAGAATCATGAGATCGGGATTCCACTTGTAGATCGTTTCAGCCCCTACATTTGGTGCTTCCATTTCCAAGGGACAGGCATTTGCCGCCCCCGATAGGCGGATGGCCATATCGATGAGGCTACCTCTTCCCGAGGTCGAAAGTACACGTCCTTTTGACCAAGCATAATAGACCTTCTTTTGTGGTTGATCGAGCGGAGCTGCCATCTTTTTGACTTCATCTCCGACAAATTTCACAATTTCCTCAGCCCGTGCTTTCTTGTCCAAAAGCGTTCCCATTCCGATCAATTCGTTAAAGATACTGGTTTCATCTTTCGATGAAAAAGTGAAGACGGGAATACCCAAATTTTCGAGCTGTGTGATATTATCCTGATCGGTATTGAATGTCAGAACAAGATCTGGGTTCAAGCTTACGATGCTTTCTACATTATTGGCCTGACCACCAAAAGTTGGTGTAGCGATACTTTTCTGAACGATACGTGGGTCTAATTTCGATAAAAAAGCATAGGTATCCTCCATTTGATAAACTTGTTCAGGAATGCCGACCAATCGGTCACTGGCCTGTAGCATATAAACCTCATCCACCAGAGAGGGATACAGGACAACAACACGTTGGGCTGGTCGCTCCAATGTGATTTCCTTGCCGCGGCTATCCATGGCTTTCACACCATTTTTACTTGCATTGGACTGTTGGTTTTGGCAGGCTTGTGAGCATACGAGCAAGACCAGTGGCAACAGCAATGTATATATTCTAATTTTCATGCTTTCTGCTATTCTTTAGCTGCTGGCGAATCCGATTTTCAGACAGCAATATCGCTTCTTCCAATTGGACAGACGCACCATATTTCGCCGCAATTTGCTCATAGAGTCGACCATCATATGGCAAATGGAGAGACTGGAGCTGATCGACCTGGAATATCGGTAGATGTCGGTTACCGACGAAATAACCAAAATCTGCCAGTTGAACCAAATCCGAAGGGTTAAATCTGATCGCCAAGGTTCGCTTAACAGTGACGATTGCCTGCAATTCCCCATTGTGGTACAGCGCATCTCCATGATGCCACTCCTGTCCCTGCTCCAATTGCATCAGGATCGTCTTGCCAGACAAGGTATTTCTGGTCAAGCGGCGTTTATTAATTTCAAACCATTCGAGGTATACCCGATCGACCTGATCAGTGATGGTTTGGTACTGGGGCACAATGGTATCTATCGTTACAGGCAATCTATTCATTGTTATATAGGGTATGTCATTCAAACTTTGCGCTGTGATCAAGCATCGTTCCATCTGATCGTTGATCACCTTCGCGCATTTACTATTTCGCCGCAGCTACTTTCTGTTGTTCTTTTTTCAGTTGGACTTTCTCTTTTAACCAGTCACACCAGCTATCTAGGCCATCTCCATTCAAGGTACTGATTGTAATCACTTCCAGGTTTGGATTGACTTCACGGGCATCTTTTGTCACGGCATCTACGGAGAAAGGCACATAAGGTAGCAAGTCTGCTTTTGAAACAAGCATCAATTCGCTGGTCAAAAACATACGTGGGTATTTTTTTGGTTTATCATCACCTTCAGTTGTCGCCAATAAAGTAACTCTGTAGTCTTCACCTAGATCGAAAGCGGAAGGGCAAAGTAAGTTTCCGACATTTTCGATAAATAACAAATCAATACCTTCGATATCGATGTGATCCAGTGCCTGCAGAATCATTTGTGCTTCAATATGGCACATACCGCCGGTAACGATCTGCAACGCATTGATGCCAACATCGCGCATACGGATGGCATCACGTTCCGTTTCAGGGTCACCTACTAAGACTGCAATATTTAGATCTTTTGAAAGACGCTTTCCAGTCTCTTGCATCAATGTTGTTTTACCAGAACCCGGAGAAGAACATACATTAATCACACAAACATCTTTCAGTCTGTCCCGGATACTTTTGGCGACAAAATCATTTGCTTTTAATAAATGCAGGGTTGTATTTTCACATTGAACCGAACCGACACGGTTACCTAAACTTTTAGGATTTTGAGTATTGTCTGACATGATAAATGATTTTTTAATCGTGTTTAAAAATTACTTTGGAAATATAGAGTTCATTTCCTTGAACAATTGTACTCGAAGGCTGCCCACAATCGCAGACAAATCGATGAAAATGAACAGGAAAGTTCTTCTGACAGTGCTCACAATAGGCGATAATATCATTTACCACAACCTCCATTTCCATATCCCGGTAATGGGTATTTTCGGTGATAAATGCGTCAAAAGCATTTTGAATCAGCACAGGCTGCACATTGGACAATAGTCCGGCTGTCACCTGAATTTTCTGGATATCATCCACTCTGGTCTCGTAATGCGAGGTCAAGGTCTCGAAGATATCCTTTACTATACTTAGCTCGTGCATGGGTATATTTTAAGAAATCAATAAAATAAATTTGGAAAAGAAATACGATTTTTCGTTCAATTTCCGTTAAGCATGAAAGCTCAAAATCGCTAAAATGGGATTTTTATTTGCTCAAAAAGCAGGAACCGTGCTATGGGAATAGGTTCAATATCCAAAATATGCAGATAACGGTAGTCGTTCTGCAATGCTGAAGGCCGTAATTCATACCAAAGCAAATCGACGATAACTACCCAGCGGTCTGTTAACCAATCCTGATTGATCTCGACGTCCAATTCGGCGATAGATTGCAGCGATGGATATAAAGGATCTAAATCTGGATTATCTATTTTTAGCAGGGTGGAACGGGGGAAATCAGCTTTATTTGGTTCAGTTTTTAGGGAAGAAATATCGCGGTGAAAACTATCACTTTTCGGTACAATACTGTTTGCATTTAAACTTTTAAATGAAACAAACAGAACTGTAATTAGAAAAATAAAGTGCTTCCACATAGCTGCAAACTAACAAAGTATCAAGTTTCCCTTTGAAAACAACACAAAGTTACTACCGATCAAACAACAAAAAGTAGCACAAATCTTGAATTTTATTTCACAAAATAGGAAAAGCCCAAAGAAAATTCCATAATTCTTCATATATTAAATTAAAATTTGGTTAAAGCGAGATTAAAATGATCTTAGAGGCATAAATTGATGATTTTGGCACAAAAAATTAAAACAATTTTAAGAGATTATAATCATCGTCCATGGCCTATACCAACTAGCCCCTGGCGTTACTATCAGGAATGGCTTGATCTACTTTTTTTACATTTTCAAGTCGATTATGATCTACTCCGGCCACTAGTTCCTGTCGAATTGCAAATCGATCAGCACGAAGGTCTATGTTATGTATCTTTGGTTGCTTTCAAAATGAAAAATATCCGTCCCAGAAATTTGCCTGCATTCCCACCCATCTCGGACTTCTATGAGATCAATGTACGCACCTATATCGATCAGGATGGTAAAAAGGGTGTTTATTTTATCCATATTGAAGCAAGTAAATTCTTATCCGCATTAGTGGCAAAAAAGTTGTCGGGTCTACCTTACGAAAAGTCCTCCATGCTGAGGAATACACAAGGGTATCATAATCTCAATAAAGAAAGGGGCTTTAGGTTGAAAACGATCTTTGAGGTGACCGATGAGATTAAAATAAAATCCAGCCTTGACACCTGGCTTACCGAACGCTATTGCCTTTACCTGAACCAACGCGATGGAATATATCGTTTCGACATTCACCATCCGGAATGGCCCTTGTTTTCAGTGCAGCTGCAAGAATGCCAGTTGAACTATAAAGCTGGTGATATTCATCTCCATAACGAAAATATTGCACTTATACACTATTCTCCAGGTGTACAAGTACTTGCTTGGAAGGCCAAAGCAATTCATCCGGCCTTTTGATCACATTGAACTCAATAGTCATTTCTTCAATTTACCTTTCCTCTGAGAGAGTAGTTTAGAAAGATATTTATTCCAAACCAAAAAAAGGGTAAAATTCCACTAAAAAGCCTTTTAGCGGAATTTTACCCCTCCTATGCCCTAGCCTCTAAGAAACAAATGCTTCCATTTTAAGACAGATGTATGAGTATGGGCACTAAGTTGAACTATTGCAGCTCAAGCAAATTATCTGTGTAAATCAAAACGATCCAATTCCATCACTTTATTCCAGGCAGCGACAAAATCCTTAGCGAACTTTTCTTTCGCATCAGCACTACCATAGATTTCAGCAACAGCTCTTAATTCAGCGTTAGAACCAAATACCAGATCTGCGCGTCCAGCAACCCATTTCTTTGCGCCCGTTTTACGGTCCGTTCCTTCAAACAGTTCCCGATCTTGCGAAACTGCTGTCCAAGCTGTCCCCATATCCAATAGGTTCACAAAAAAGTCATTGGTCAACTGTCCAGGGCGCTCCGTCATCACACCTGTCTGAGAGCCATCAAAATTAGCTTGTAATACACGCATACCACCGATTAAAACGGTCAATTCCGGAACAGATAAAGTCAGTAATTGTGCTTTATCAATCAATAATGATTCTGTGGAAACTGTGTAGGAACCTTTACGATAGTTTCTAAAACCATCAGCAATAGGTTCTAGATATCCCATTGATTCTACATCCGTCTGTTCTTGAGAAGCATCCATGCGTCCCGGATTAAACGGAACCTTTAGCGCATGTCCACCAGCTCTTGCTCCCTGTTCGATTGCTGCTGCACCGGCAAGGACAATTAAATCAGCCAACGATACTTTTTTACCACCTTGTTGTTTACCATTAAAATCCTGTTGGATCTGCTCTAGTACAGTTAGCACTTTTTGCAATTGCGTCGGGTTATTAACCTGCCAATAACGTTGTGGCGCCAAGCGAAGACGGGCTCCATTTGCTCCACCACGCATATCCGACCCCCGGAATGTCGAAGCCGAAGCCCATGCCGTAGTCACCAACTCTGCGATACTAAGCCCTGAAGCCAAAATAGTCAATTTTAAGCCTTCAACATCGTGTTCATCGACCAATACATGGTCTACAGCTGGAATAGGGTCTTGCCATAACAATTCTTCGCTAGGCACCTCAGCTCCAAGATAACGTTCACGTGGACCTAGATCACGGTGTGTTAATTTAAACCAAGCGCGTGAGAAAGCATCCGCGAAAGCATCCTGATCTTCATAGAATTTACGGGAAATCTTTTCGTAAACAGGATCAAAACGTAAGGACAGATCCGTTGTCAACATCGTAGGTCTACGTTTTTTATTGGGGTCAAAAGGATCAGGAATACTTGAATCAGCCCCTTTTGCCACCCATTGGTGCGCGCCAGCGGGACTTTTTGTGAGTTCCCATTCATTTTCAAAAAGATTCTTAAAAAAGAGGTTAGTCCATTCGGTCGGTTTTTGAGTCCAGATAACTTCCAAACCACTGGTAATGGCATCTGTACCTACCCCAGTACCGTAACTGCTCCTCCATCCGAGCCCTTGCTGTTCAATCCCTGCAGCTTCGGGTTCCTTACCAACATTATCGGCTGGTCCAGCACCATGTGTTTTTCCAAAAGTGTGTCCTCCGGCGATTAGCGCAACAGTTTCCTCGTCATCCATTGCCATACGACCAAAAGTGTCCCTAATATCTTTTGCTGCTGCAATAGGGTCCGGATTTCCATCTGGTCCCTCTGGGTTCACATAGATCAATCCCATCTGTACAGCTGCCAAAGGTTTTTCGAGATTGCGTGAATGTTGTTTGCCATCTGCGTCATCATCAGCTGATAAAACACCATGCGATTCAACCACACCTTCAGAACCATGTGCATAACGTACATCACCACCTAACCAGGTTTTTTCCGATCCCCAATATACATCCAATTCCGGTTCAAAAGCATCCACACGTCCCCCCGAAAAGCCAAAAGTTTTAAATCCCATTGATTCCAGCGCAACATTTCCCGTTAGGATCAATAAATCTGCCCACGAAATATTCTTACCATATTTTTGTTTGATCGGCCACAACAGTCGACGCGCCTTATCCAAGCTCACATTGTCTGGCCAACTATTCAAAGGTGCAAAACGCTGCTGCCCCGAACCTGCACCACCGCGACCATCACTTACACGATAGGTTCCTGCACTATGCCAGGCCATCCGAATAAATAGGGGACCATAATGTCCAAAATCTGCCGGCCACCAATCCTGTGAATCTGTCATCAATACATGTAAATCTCTCTTAACGGCTTCCAGATCCAATTGTTTGAAAGCTTCAGCATAATCAAAACCTTCATCCATTGGATTTGATTTCGTCGCATGCTGTCTCAAAAGATCCACACGAAGTCTATTTGGCCACCAATCTTGATTTTGGGTTCCCCCTCCCGCAACCGCGTTGCGCATAGTTCCATTGTGAAATGGGCATTTGCTAATGTCTTTTTCGTTGTTGTCCATATTAAAAGAAAGTTTATTTATATAATACCTTAAATGATCAAATTGTTTGACTTTTACCTTCATAAAATTAAACAAATACAGTATCCCCTGCTCATCGAATGATTCGATACAATATAATCAAAATCTATAAATAGAAATAAACATTATAAAAACAAACAGTTACAACGAACACAAGACGCCATCGATTCCGACCGTCCACAACAATTTTAAAAACAAAAAGCACATTTTTTTTATTCTACTATATAGATAGAACTAAGCATCCATTTGTCATGGGGGAATTATCCACATACCTGGTCAGTGCATTTATTGGCATTAGTCTGGCTGCGGCAACAGGTTTCCGAATTTTTATGCCTCTGTTTTTGCTCAGCCTAGGCTGTCGTCTGGAATTATTTCAGGTAGGTAATGAATGGGCTTGGGCAGGTTCCAATTTGGTGCTGATCACCACAAGCATCGCGATGGTTATCGAAGTTGCCGCTTACTACATACCCCTTGTTGACAATATTCTGGATACCATTTCCATTCCTTTGGCAACGATTGCGGGAACATTACTATTTGCGGTGCAGTTTACAGATATTTCTCCGTTTTTCCGCTGGTCAACGGCCATTATCGCCGGCGGCGGAACTGCGGCGACGATCAGTACAGTACTAGCTGGTACAAGAGCCGCTTCTTCCATCGGTACTGCGGGTCTTGGCAATTTTATTATTTCGACCATAGAGACCATTGGTTCCTCCGTCTTGACCATTCTGGCCATATTCGTTCCTTTTATGGCGATTTTGGTTGTTTTCGCCTTATTCTATTTCTTCGGGAAGTTTGGAAAAAAACAATTGCAAAAGAAGCTCAAAAAAACATAAAAAAGGAAAGTGTCCAAAAATAAAAGCTCCCTTAGCATTGAGTATTCGAAAAGAGATTATAGGGAGGGTGCGAACTAAATAACAAAAAAAGGGGCAGTCCACGATGTAGACACCCCTTTTTTCTATGCGCTATAAAAGCGTTACAATCCGTCAAACCTAGTCTATGATAACTTCTTGTGGCCTTTTTACCTTGTCAAGATCCTTAGGAAGAATGACTGTTAGTACACCGTCTTCAAAACTGGCATGTACGTTATCTGTAAGCACTTGTTCATTTAATTGAAATTCACGCTCAAATGCAGTACCCAAATGCTCCTTATAGATATAAGCTGCTTCATCGTTGCTATTTTCTGTACAGGAAATCGTTAAAATCCCTTCATTTATACTGACCTGGAACTGTTCTTTCTTCCGGCCAGCAGCAAATACCTGCACTTCGTAGAACTCAGAATTTTCGGAAATATTTACGGGAACAAATTGCTGTCCTTCTCCGCGCTGCCTTGCTTCGCCTTCAAAAAAATGTTGTTGAAATTTTTCAAAACGGTCTTTGAAATGTTGACCGCAAAATCTATTTTGATTTGAATATCCGCTGGAATAATGATCTCTTTTAAACATGTCTTTATTTTTTTAATAATGAATATTGTGTATTGCGCAATGAGCAGTCCAAGGGACTTCACTATTGCCGCTATTTATGTTATTTGGTTTTCCACCAAGTCCTGATATTAATATACCGGAACAATTGTCGCATTCTTAACCCGTTGTTGTTTGTATAAAGGAACGATTGCACTATTTGTCCTCGACGCACTGTACATTCCGGGGTGGATCGGAGCCTTGTCCATTTTAAATGAACGCATTTCTCTCCTGCGCATTTTGGCCATTGCAAAGCTTCCTATTCCGAATAAAATCGTTGCAACCAACAACAGCTTAAAGATCGCTCCCATAATCAAGCTGGCTAAACCCACTATTACCGTCAATGCAATCAAGCGGGGTAATATAAATCGAATTTTATTTTTCATTTTTTCTTTAATTTAATTGTTCTTTAAACCCAAAATCTGTCAATCCACTTATTGGTAATCCTATTCGTTATCCGATATACTTCTTTCGTTGTCAATTTCTCAACCCGTATCATTGTTTTATATCGCTAGTAACAGATCATCGCGTCCTGTCATTACCTTTACAGTGTTTCTTCAGCTCTTGGCATAAAAAAAGGCGCCTTTATAGAAGAAGACGCCTGTATCAGGTTTTTACTTTAAAAAATTTACTTTTTTTTTCAGAATCCACATCGTCCGTTGAAACGACGTTTCCATTCCTCACGCAAGCGCTCCCTTTCCTCTTCTGAAAGATCTTCATGGCGGCCCATATCAGGGGGAAAATTTTTACGGAACCCGCCCCTTCCCGGCTTACCAAATCCACGTCCAAATAGAATCCGTGATAGTACAAACAGGCCAAACGCCTGCCAGTACGTGATTGCCTTCAAATTGAAAATATCACACATCAATGTATTCCACAGATATTGCAACAAGGCTACCAGCAAGAAAACGCCAATGATAATGGCAACAAACACAAAAGCAAATTTACCTTTTCCTTGTCTTCTCATTCTTCTATTCATAGCTTTATTTTTAAAATTTTAATTCTTCATACAAGTTCCGCAAACGTAAACGCAGATGTTTTACAGCATAGCCCTTTCTGCTTATTATCGTTTTCAGATTTTCATTTTCCATGTCGGCAATCTCCTGCAAGGTTTTATCTTCAATTTCATTAAGCATAAAAACCCGACGTTGTTTTTCGGGCAATTCTTCGAGGGCTTTCATCAATTCATCCCAAAAAATATCTTTGAATAATTTAAGTTCAGGGTTGTTCGAATCATCGGCCAGCAAAAACTGACGTATCGGAAAGGCCGTATCCACTTCCTCTCCATCCGCCATTAAATCGTCAAGTGACTCATCTTTCTTCTTTCGATAACTATCTGTAATCTTGTTTCGCGTTACAGCATACAACCATGCCCCAGCATTTTCCAGTTCGTCCATATTGGTCAAACGACTGAATTGATACCAGACCTCCTGCAAGATATCCTCGGCATCTTCCGTTTTTTTGACCTTTCCTTTTACAAAACGCAGCAATTGACTTCCATAAGTCTTGACGATGTCTGTAAATGATCTGGAGTTTTTTTCTGCCATATGATTTTGGTATGCAATGTCCATAATTACATAGACGAACCAACAAAGCTTTTACTCTAAATTATTTTCAGCTGTGATGGAACTATCAGATTTATTCATCGTCTGTATTTTTTAAGCGACATTCATGAGCTCAATCGTTCGATTCATCCGGCGTAAAGAAATCATGATGGTTACATGAACATACAGGTTGTTGTTTAATCGGATTACTTGCGTTTATCCTGGACAACCTTTCCTTTGTCTGTAATAAAGATAAAACGATAATTTGGGAAATTACGGATTATTTTCTTCCCTTCTTTTTCACCCAGTACCATAATGGAAGTACTCAGGGCATTGGCTATTTCTGCCGACGGTCCATAAATTGTTACCGAAGTCAGTCCCGTAGCTGGATATCCGGTGATGGGATTAATAATATGGGAATAACGTTTTCCATTGATTTCGGCATATTTTTCATAGCTGCCTGAGGTAGCGACTGCCATTTCATTTAGACGAAGAACCTGGACCATCTGATGCGATTTGAAGGGGTTGTTCACCCCAATCTTCCAGGGCTCACCATTTGGTTGGCTACCCCAGGTAGATAGATCCCCGGAAGCATTGACGATTCCGGCAGTGATTCCACGGGCTTTCATGATCTCCCTTCCCCGATCGGCGGCATAGCCCTTCCCGATCGAGCCAAAGCCAATCTTCATGCCCGGAAGTTCCAAGAAAATAGTCGAAGCAGCACTATCCAAAACAATATGTTTATAGCCAACTTTGGCAACCGAATTTCTGATCGCATCCTCAGAAGGCATTGTATCCATGCTGCCATCAAACTTCCATATTTTATCTAAAGCGACAATGCTAATATCAAAGGCTCCTTGTGAATTCCGGCTGTATTGAATTGCCCTTTTGGTCAGGTCAAATACTTCCCGATCAACTTTAACAGGTTTAATCCCCGCATTGCGGTTGACCTCCGAAATCTGTGTATATGGACGCCACTCCGAAATCAGGTTTTCGATACGTTCAATCTCTGCGATGACTTCGACAATATGCTGGTTGGCCTTTACGCTATCCTGATCAACTAGGGTGATCTCAAAAACAGAGCCCATAAGGGTCACCTGTTTTTTAAGCGTTACCTGTGAAAAACCGTTAGTGGCGGCTATCAACCAAAGTATTGAAATCAGTAGATATTGCTTATAATAATTCATTACACATTGTCAAAATAAATGATGGCATAAGATTGTTTGTTTAATAACAATCTGTCAGAATCTGACCTTTTTCTTTGTAGATGTTGATCGATTTGCCTGTACTTACCAGCAGTATCTCGTTTAAAGTTGCTTCGACATCCTGTTGCATACGAAGTGAACCACACAATAAGATACAGCCCTGCTGTTCGAGCAATTCAACAAAGTACGTACCGTCCTGACGGATCAGATCCATCACATACTGCCCCTGCTGTTCCCGTGAAAAAGCCAGCTGTACATCGTTCAGCTGTCCCAGTTTTTTTTGTTCATCGGTAAATTCCAGATATTGTGCTATGATCTCATTGTTCTTGCGGAAGCCTGCATAGAGTTTGACGGGTATTTTATGCTGATTTTCCGCAATCATACCCAAAAACGGTGCAATACCGGTTCCATTTGCAATCAACGCCACAGCAGGTGCTGTCTTGGGAAAATGAAAACTTGGATTGGCCATGACACGCGCTTCCAGAACCTGATCAGCTTTTAGTTGGTATAGAAATCCCGAGCCAAAACCATCAGGAAATAGCTTGACGACCAATTGAACCATTCCATCCTTGCATCCAATGGAATAAAAACGTTCCCGTTGATCCTGTGCCGGATAGATGGCCAACAAATCTCCGGACTGTACTTTCATTTTTCCAAGTGGCTTTAATAAAAGTGTAAAGGTACTGTTGCTCTCCGAAACAGTTGATTGGGCAATCACTTTAAATTTCTTCAATCCAACAACTTTGGAGCTGTATATCGCTGGAGCAGAAGCTAAGGCAATATTGGTATGTTCACTCCAATGATGTACCCATGAAATCAGTTCATCAACACTTTTGTCATTGACGGTATGTGGGTCTATCAGTCGGAAGGCCCATGCTTGCAGACTGAGCAACTTGTCTATCGCATACGCATAGGCACAAAAATCAGGGTACGCTTTCGATCCAAAACCGAGAACAGAGAAATTAATCGACTGCTGCTGTGGATAGGCCAATAGCTTTTTCTCAAACTGAGTCGCATTGGAAGGCGCTGTTCCTAGACCGTAGGTGGACGTAAACAGCAAAAGATGCTTTGCTTTTGGAAAATACTGATAGTGGTTCATGCCAAGCAAAAGTGATTTTTTACCGTCTGCCAACAGCTGTTTGTGAATCTGATTGGCAAAAAACAAGGTACTTCCATTTTCTGTACCAAACAGAATAATTATTTCGGCTTCGGAAGCCTTATACTTATTCTTAATCTTTGTACGCGTACGTTTAAAGGTAATGACAAAACCCGTATAAATAAAAAACACAATATTCAATGATGCAAGGCCCAAAATGATGGCCCATATCATATTGGTTTTACCGGTGTGAAGATCGAGCGAAAATTGTTCTGCAAGTGCAGTAAACGGATACTTGACTTCTTTATGTACGGCACCGTTCAATTGATTTACTGTCAACTCCCGGTCTTTCAGTTTGAGGATATAATATTCGTCAGGATCTCCTTCCATAAAAGGAAACTCCACCTTCACGACATCATTAAGCTTCGTTTTTTTAAAGATCGAAAAATCTGCTATCGCCAGTTCTTCGGTCTCATTTTCCTTCACTGGATATTCAACCGTTTGGTTTGTCTTCTTTAACAGTTCGATTCGGACCATAAATAAATAGGTACCCGTCAAGGCCAAAATTAAAATGGGTATCAGAAACAACCGTCCTGAAACAACATGAAAATATTGTGCGAAGAAATCCCGATTGATCTTGGCAAAGAAATGTCGAACGCCCTGTTGACGTTTGATAATCAATACTAAACCAGAGATTGTAATCAAAAATAGTAGAAAAGAAGCGATGCCGATAATGATTCGGCCTGTTACCTTTAAGAATAAGGAACGATGCAGTGCTGTAGTCCATTGAACAAACTGTGCTTTATTCTTTTGTGCACCCAGATATTTGCCGGTTTGCGGGTCAATATACCCTTTTACCGTATTTCCCTCAGCATCTATGGCGTCAATGCTCACAAATTGATTGTGGTCGACCGAAATTTCAATAATTTCGGGATAAACCTTTCGCAAACCGGTAATGGTCTGCGAAAGATCCAAAGAATCTATATTTTCTATTCGATAGGGTGGTATTTTTTCATTGACAGCGTCAATTGCCAAAATTACTCCCGTGACCGATAATAATAGTAAAAAAACAGAAGAAACAAGAGCTAAGGCTAAATGTGCATACCTCCAGACAGATACCAACATTTTTTCTTATTGTACTTTATTTAATTTGACAAGCTTAATGTATCCCTTACCATTTGCTTTTTCAGTAATAGCTTCTTTTGTTAATGGGATTTCTACATCTGCAGTATGATATTTCTGTTCTTCTACAGCGGATTCAAAGCGAAGTTTATACCCTTTGTTGAATTTAGACTCATCAATTTCCAATGTACGCATCGCACGGTCACCACCACCAACAGAAGCACCAGTCACTGCGCTCAGCTTTTCTTTGGTTTTAGCCTGAAATTTATACCATTCTTTCAATGTGTTATACCATTGTTTATCTGGTCCCAATACGGAGAGTGTTTTTTCGTATGCTCCCTTCGGGTTTATGAGTGAAATAACGACATAAGCTCCTTCTCCTTGATAGGCGTTCATTTGAATCATACATTTATACTTACCCGTTTGGGCAAATGTGCTGACAGAAACTGCAGAAAACAAAAGTGTGATTAGCGCGATTTTAATTATAGTATTCATCTTATTATTTTAAAAAGTCCAACTGTACATTTCCTTTTGACAAAAAGTCATTTTCTTTGGCCAAATCGTATGCGGTTTCATCAAATTCGGTTTTCAGTTCTTTTTTTGCTCCTAAAGCGACCAGTCTCTTCAATAATGAATCGTCTTTGGCAATCAAAGCAGCTTTATGTAGTGCAGTGGTTCCTTCTTTATCCTGTGCATTGATGTCTACCCCCAATTCACTGGCTTTCTGGATCAAGTTTGCATTTTCCTTGGCTACAGCCAAATGATAGAGTGTACTACCATTTTTCTGTGGGGCGACAACATCCAATCCTCCTGCTTTAAGTACACCTAATTTCTCTTTAAAATCATCTACCTGTGGGCTATTGGCTTGCCCCCCCTGTTGTGGGCGTCCACCCTGCGAAGCTTCTCTAAAAGAATTGAACCAGTAAACAGCTAAGTTATTACCGTCTTTGTCCAATAATTTGGTATCAGCACCGTTTTTAATTAAGAGTGCTGCGACCTCAGCTGTACCATTACCCACTGATTTGGTCAATGCGGATTCACCTTTTTCATTCACCGCATTCACGTTCTTCGCTTTGGAAAGCAGCAGTTCTACTAATTTCGCGTCCTTGCCATTCGCCGCAACCATAAGGGCTGTATTGCCCTCGTTATCTGCTTTTGCAACATCAACCCCTTTTTCTAAAAAGTAATTGATCACCGTCATATCTGGGCGACGCACCAAGGCATGCAATAAAGTCGCACCGTCTTTATTAATGGCTTTAGGATCCAATTTTAGTTTCTCTACCAAATAGGTATAGGTCTCCAGTCCATTCGATGCTTGTCTGGATCCTTGCGTAGCAAAAAACAACGCATTGTTTGTCGGTTTTACACCACGGGCAATAAACTTTTCGACCAACGGCATGTTACCTAATTTAGCTGCATAATCCGTGACAACGCGGCCGTACTCATCTTTATCTTGTATAGAAAGCCCCTTCTTGATAAAGTAATCTGTCAATGCAAGATCTTTATCAGCAGAAGCCGCCAACATCATTAATGTGGCTCCACCTTCATATTTTTGTTTCGGATTTACTCCTGCTTTAAACAAAGCGTCATAAACAGCGGTATTGGTATTTCCTGTCGACGCAGCATAGGCAATGATTGGGTAGCCATGGCTATCCTGATAGTTCACATCGGAACCTTTTGCAATGAGATAATCCACCAATTCAGCATTCCCACTTGAAGCAGCCCAATGCAGATAACTCCGGCTATGGTGTGTTTTCTTAGTCACACTATTTCCTTCTTGTTCGATCATGAATTTGACAACATCAGTCGGGGCTCCATTTAGGATTGCCATCGTTACAGGATCAAAAGATGCCGCATTTGGTTGTGAAGGACTATTTCCTTTTGTAATCTCTTCCTTAACGGTAGCCAAAGTAGGTTTACCTTTCCAAAACTCACCATTCATCAATGAATTTGTCTGTGCCTGGGCATAAGATGCCGCTAAAAGTAAAGCTGCTAAAAGTGTTTTTTTCATTAGAACGTATTTTTTATGGATAATGAAGTTATCATAAGTAATCGCTATTTCGCGCTATCTATTTGTGAATATCGTGTAGTCTTATGCTAACCTCAGTTGAATACTGATTATTAAGCCGAAGAATCAATCGCTTATTTAAATTAATTCTAAATTATTGCAAATCTAAAAAATATTCTGATACTAAAAAATTAATACGGGCTAAATTTGCTCTTTAAGCCCCTCTTTCGTTTTTTTTTATCCAAAGCAGACAAGCCCAACTTGCAAATCCAACAAAATTATCTTAGTTTACTTTAACACTAAGGAAGCAACATCATGAATATGGTATCGTCCAATCTTTTTCCGACAAGTTCTTTTGAAGGTAAACCGGGTCATAAACTCTTCTATCGTATATTTGAACCTGTGGACCAAAAGGCAATCGCGACAATATTGATTGTCCATGGCATGCAGGAACATAGTGGCCGATATCAAATGCTTGCCAATCATCTGACTGACCGTGGTTTTGCTGTACTCACCTATGATCAGTTGGGTCATGGGAAAACGGCCTTAAATACGGATGAATTAGGGTATTTCCAACGATCCAGTCCATTGGAACAACTCGTACAGGATGCGTTAACAATGAGCACTGTATTGCAACAGGGCTATCCCGATCAACCGCATTTTATCTTGGGACATTCCATGGGATCATTTGTTACCCGTTGTGCCTTACAACAAGCTGGAGATCGTTTTAAAGGGGCAATAATCGTTGGAACGGGCGCACGGCAAAAGGGATCCACAGCTTTTCGTATGCTATTGGCTGTTCTCAATTCCTTTGCACCTAAAAAACGAAGCCGATTGATTAACAGCATATTTGATCAGCGTAATAATGCCGGATTTAAAAATGAGCCCAATCAAAATAACAGCAACTGGCTGAGTGTCAACAAAGCGAATCGTCTTGCTTTTATCGAGGACCCACTCTGTGGTGGTTTATTTACGAACAATGGATTTTATACCGTATTGAGTTTATCGCTGCGCGCGACAGATAAAGAACTATCAAAACACATCCCGAAAAATTTACCGCTATTATTTATTAGTGGACAGGATGACCCTATTGGTGACTTTGGGAAGGGAGTGGAACAAACCGCCGCACAATTACGCCTGCAGGGACAAAACGATATTACTGTAAAGCTGTATGAAGGCATGCGTCACGAAATACTCAACGAAGACTGCAGGGAAGATGTCTTTCAATTCATTGATCAATGGTTGGGCCAGCATTTAAGCTAATTGTAGCCAAGTATTTGGGCTAAACAATTGCTGTGACTCAAGCATCTCATCTAGTAGAGATAAAATAGCCCTTAGCAGTAGTAATCCAATTTCCGTCAAAATGTTAATCAAAACTATTTAAAGACAGGTGCGACCTTTTCCACAACACTACTTGTCTCGCCTTCGATCGTCGGCCAATCTTCTGTCCAGATGACCTTATCCAATAATAGCATGCGGCGATTACCCCCTGTAGAAACGCGTGGCCGTTTTGGGTCTATGGCGTGATAAAGCAACCAATCATTGCCCTGATCATCGGTTATAATCCGCGAGGTATGCCCAGTTCCGACAAATTTATCATTACCCTTCAGCAATAAGGTTCCATTACCCCTTTGGGCTAAATCACGGCCTTTCTGATCCAGATAAGGGCCTTTCAAATTTTTCGAACGCCCTACAAGTACGTGATATGTACTTTTCTCGCCTTCGCAACAGGATCCCTTTGAGCCGATAAAGTAATAATAGTCTTTTCTTTTATGGATCACCACAGCTTCAAAATCACCAGCCGCAACTTTAAATTTCTTATTCAAATCTGGTACTTGCGTTCCATCGTTATCCAGAGGTACTCCATAAGTCCCTTGTGTAGCGGCATCGCTAAAACTTCCCCAGAAGAGGTAGTTATGGTCCTTTTCCCTGAAAAAATAGGGATCTATTGAATTGGGTACATCGATTGATTTACTATCGAACAGTTTACCCCGATCTTTAAATGGCCCTTCGGGTTTGTCCGCTACTGCCACTCCAATACCGGGATTAGGATCTCCCCAGGTGGAATATGCATAGTACATCAGGTATTTTCCATTCAATAAAACCACATCAGGTGCCCAAATCCCACCTGCTGGCTTCCAGTTTGGTTTGGTTGAAAATGCTGCCCCGATCCAGGTCCAATGCACGAGATCTCTTGACTGCAAAATTGAAACTAGACGCTGCCCTTTGCCGTCGCCCCAGTTGTCCGCCGTTCCGTAAGCATAAAATAATTTATCCTGCGGATTACGTACCACCGTAGGGTCCGCAAGTATCGGTTCAAAAACAGGATTTATATAGCTTGTCTTCTTTACGGACGCCCCCGTAGTCTGTACAGTTTGTGCACCTAAACCTGAAGAACTCCCACACGAATTCAACAGGCTCAGGATTACACCTATTCCAATCCAATATTTTAGCAACATTGACAGTAACATTTTATTATTTTTATTTTATCCCGATACTACCCACCCCATTGTATCCGGAAAACTATTTATAAGCCGCTATAATCTCCATGAATGGATTCTAAGCATTGACTGATTTACTTTGTTGGTGCTTGATATAAGGCCTGATGGGCAGTATTTAATTCCGCTTCAGGCATTTTTACTACTTTACGATCATAGGTCATTAAACCGTTGGTTTCTACCTCCACATCTGTTGTCTGTGTATAAACTGCAGCCGACAATCCCATTGGAATAAGTCGCGTCAGATCACGGATCAGTTGCTTATATCGTTCGAGAAGTTCTGTTTTATTTTTAAAGCTCTGGTATCCCCAGTTATCCTTTTGCTGCCAGGAGTGACCATCTATCGGCAGTCCCAGTCCTCCAAATTCACCAAGTGCGAGTACCTGTTTCGCTCCAAATAATTTGGGATCCGGCATGGCTGCATCCGGGTAATTGTGTATATCCAGTATATGACCTGTTTCCATAAAATTACCACCACTGGCACTGTTTACCAATCGGGAAGGATCATTGGCCATTGTCCATTCGGTAATCTCCTTTGTCTTAAACTGACCCCAGGCTTCGTTAAAAGGTACCCAGATCACGATGCTCGGGTAATTGTGCAGCACGTCCATGATGGTCTTCCATTCTTTTCTGTAGTATCCTTCCGACTCCTGCGAACGGACTTTATCCCGATTTCCACCTGATATTTTTCCAGGTTGCATATCCCAATGATTTCCCCCCAGGTCACCGCTTGGCATATCCTGCCACACAAGCATACCAATGCTATCACAATAGCGATACCAGCGTGCAGATTCAACTTTAATATGCTTACGGATCATATTAAAGCCCATTTCCTTTGTCTTGATCACATCAAATTTTAAAGCTTCATCCGTAGGAGCGGTATGTAAACCATCGGGCCACCAGCCCTGATCAAGTGGTCCATATTGAAAGGTAAACTTGTTGTTCAACAGCATGCGCTGTATCCCATTTTCGTCTTTCTCCATTGAAATTTTACGCATGGCAAAATAGCTTTTTGCCTGATCAATGACCTTACCTTTGCGAAGTAACTGAATTTCTAGGTCATAAAGTTTTGGATTACTCGGTGACCAGGCTTCCAAATTTGGAACAGAAAGATCAAAGTCTGCATTTGGTTGCCCTACCTGCTCTTTAATAACTTGCGTTCCATTTAATGCGCGAACTTTAATTTCATCACCCGCTTGACTACCTGCTACTGTGGCCTGGAAGGCAAGCACACCTTCATCTAATATTGGCGTCTGTTTTGTTTTCACAATGTAAGACTTTGGTACACTTTCTAACCATACCGTTTGCCATATCCCTGTAACCGGTGTATACCAGATACCATTGGGACGGTTAACCTGCTTTCCTCTAGGTTGTGGCCCATCATCCGTCGGATCCCATACGCGAAGGGCAATCTCTTGCTTAGCTCCTTTCTTGAGATAAGGGGTCACATCCATCGTAAAAGGGTCGAAACCACCTTCATGTCTTCCGACCAATTGATTATTTACGTATACATCACATTGCCAGTCCACCGCTCCAAAATGGAGCAACACATTATTCTTATTGACAGACTTGTCCAAAGTAACCGTATTGGTATACCACAGCGCTTTATCCTTACCAACTTCCTTCCCTACACCAGAAAGCGCAGATTCTATGGCATAAGGAACCAAGATACTTCCATCCCACTGCTGCGGAATTTCTTTTGTATTTACTGGGGTAATGGCATATTTCCATAAGCCGTTTAAATTTTGCCAGTTATTGGTTCTCACCAGTTGCGGTCTTGGGTATTCTGGATGAGGCTTTTGTGCTGTTACTTTTTCACCCCAAGAAGTCAGAATATGCGAACCAACAGGTTTCCATTCCTGCGCAAAATTCATTTGAGCAGCCATCATCAGACTGGCAAAAAACAAGGTTTTCTTCATCATAAAAATCGTTATGTCATTTATATCTTTAATTACTTTACGGTTGGAAACGCCGCGATACGTAAACGGGCGGCACCCATCGGAATCAGTTCAACCTCTTGTACCGCAGCTTGACTCGCTACAGGACTCAATGGCAATACCCCTGTCAATCCATTTTCATCTATTTTCCAACCATCTACTTTTTTTGCTTTGACCATAATAGAGATCGGTACTGCATCCGCCTCAAATGGAAAAGCGTCTTTTGGCCAAGCCCGCTTGACGACCTTCAATTGATCCGGTGCTGTCAACTGATTTTGAACAAGACCATAATTCCAATCACTTGCCGGAAGTATCTCATAGGAAGGCCATTTGGTTGGATCGGCGGTTTCCTGCCATTTTGAGTCTCCAATAGCTGAAGCTTTGCTGTCCTTCTGCACATAATTCTCTTTGATCTTCAAGGCATAGGTCAATGGTCCCCGTTGAATACTCACCGCATTTTTATTCGCTGTCCAAGTATTCAATACAATGGACATCGGCAGTGAAAGTTCGACCTGATCACCATCTTTCCATTTTCGGTCAATCCGGATATACTTTGCCCCCGGTTCAACCTTTTCTGTCTTTCCATTAATTTTGATGTGTGCCTGTTTTGCCCAAGCCGGGATCCGCAAGTAAAATGGGAAACCAATTGTCTTTCCATTTGTTCCGATGACAAAGCGAATAGACTCTTCAAATGGATAATTAGAGCTTTGTTGAATTCGGATCTTTTGATTATTTCCGACCTTTATATCTGCATTGGATGCTGCATATAATACCGCGGCAACGCCATTATCGTTAGTCGCCATATAGAGATGCTCCGCATAATATGGCCATCCCTGACTATGGTTGTGCTGGCAACAACGTGAACTAAAGGGATTCATCATCAAAAATGGGCCATTGTTATCAATGCCCGGGGCATGATTATGGCTATCGCTAATGCTCATATTGGGGCTAGTGATATAACGTAGTGCCTTAAAATCAGCGGTTACCGCCGCTGGATAAGTATTGAAGGCCACATCTTCGGCATGATCAGCCCAAAAAGGATCTCCTGTTATCCCTAGTAGGATCTCATTAGAAGCCATCTGTTCAACCATACCACAGGTTTCAACGCCCTGTCGAGGGTCAGTATACCCTGGACGAGCATTTTCATCTGCACCAAACATGCCGCCCGGCACCTGACCGAATACCTGCCGGACAAAGTGAAAATTAGCGTAGGTCGCCTTGAGGTCGTCGCCGGACTGGCTCTTAAGATAGTAGGTAGCCGGTTCCCTGAAACATTGTGCGATATTGACATTGTGCCAATTGGGTAAATCATTCTTTTGTCGCCAATTTGCTGTATTGCGATGGATTTTATCGGCCAAATCCATCAGCCATTCATTCCCTTGCGTCCTATTATAAAGCCAATAAACTGACAATAAATTGTCTCCACCACGACTGTTCTCCCAGTAATCTTTTAGGAAAAAACTATCAGGTAGATTCGCCTGCCACTTAAAGTAATTGGTCATCAAGGTCAGAACACGTTGATCTCCGCTATATTCGTAATAGGACTGCAGGCACCAAAGCATAATCATATTACCCCATAAGTCCGGTTTATTGTTGCGCAGGATCAGGGGGCCAAAGTAACCGTCCGGTCTTTGGCTCTTTATAGCTGCTTCCAACCATATTTTTGATTCTGCTATTATTTGGGGGTCTTTCAGAATATAGCCCAGGTTTGCATAACCTTTTAACCAATAAGGAACTTCTTCCCAACCGTATTCCCCTTTCCCATCTGTACTCAACCAGGCATTATTTTTCTTGGATAACCAAGCACTAATTTCTCCCAGGTGCCCTGTAAGACCGTCCTTCTGTAATTCCAAATACTTTCCTAACCAACCTTGAGGAACAATGCTACCTACAGGCAGTTTCAGCAGCGCATTCTGTTTTAATGGTAAACGGTTATTAATATAGTTTAAATTCTTCCCTTCAACCGGTAGCTGATCAATAGCGATTACGGCATTGTTTTGCGCTGAACTTAGAAAACAAATTCCAATTAAATAAGATAATAGGCCTATTTTTTTTGTCATTATTGGCTTGATTAGTTTTATAACTGATTACCCAAAATTAAACTTTAATCAATGAGTTGGATGATTGATTTTTCTCAAAAAACTGCCTATTTGTATCAATAGAAGAAAGCACATCTCTATCGAGATGTACTTCCAAAACCAATCATTATTAATATGTATTATTTTACCGAAAAACGGTACAGGGATTTCGTTTGATAGACTTGTCCAGGACTTACAACTGTCGTTGGAAACTTGGGTTGATTTGGTGCATCTGGAAAATGCTGTGGTTCGAGACAGAAAGCTGTTCGGAATGCATCCTTTTCCCCGTTTTTTAACTGCACTTGCTCATTCATAAAATTGCCGCTATAGAATTGGATCCCCGGTTCATTCGTCAAAATATCCATGACAATACCTGACTTATCGCCTACGACATGTGCGGCTTTATACCATTCTCCTTCCTTGTCTTTGTTCAAAACAAAGTTATGGTCATAACCTTTTCCATAACTGAGTTGCTGATCATTTGTATTAATATCTTTTCCAATAGCCTTGGGCGCAGTAAAATCGAAAGGAGTTCCTTTCACCGCTATCAATTGGCCGGTAGGTATCAATGTACTGTCAACAGGCGTATATTGATTAGCAAACAATTGAAGTTGATGATCTAGTATTGTACCACTACCCTCACCATTCAGATTAAAGTAAGCGTGATTTGTTAAGTTAATGACTGTTTTTTTATCGGTTTCGGCACGGTAAGCAATCATCAATTCATTATTGTCATTCAGCGAATAGGTAACTTCCATCTGAATATTACCCGGAAACCCTTCCTGTCCATCCGGCAATGTATACGCGAAAGTAAGGGATGACTGATCGGCCTTCTTTAAGATCCAATGTGCAAAATGTACGCCCTTAAAACCGCCATGCAATGTATTTGGACCATTATTCACCGCCAATGTATAGCTCTTATCATCCAATTTAAATTTCCCTTTTGCGATCCGATTGCCAAAAGGCCCTACAATCGTCCCAAAAAATGGTTCTTTGGGATTATAGTAATCACTTGCCTTCGCGAATCCCAAAACCACATCACGCAATTTCCCTTTGTTATCGGGCACCCAAAGGCCTACCAGGCGTGCGCCATAATTTGTAAAATAGGCCTGTACACCATTCTTATTGGTTAATTCGTATAAATAGACTTTTTTCGTATCAATCGTTGTGCTAAATGATGAAGTGTCCATTAAGGCTGCGACAGTGTCGTTTGGGCTGGTTTTTGAACTATTCGTTTGCTGACAAGACAGGCAACAATAACTAAGTATACCAGAAATACCCAGCAACATCAATTTTCCTTTCATTTGTTATGATTTAATGGTTTATAATCTTTATTGAATGACAAATGTGTTGTTTTCTATATTTTTTATAATTTTATTGGTTACAATACAAATACTAAAATCCTAATTTTTTTTTATTTTTTTTGGATTAAATTGTTTCAATTTTAAGCTATTTTGTATCAATAACCAAATGATCATGATCAACCTAAAGCCAGTCCGTTTTCTATCTTTCTTGGTGCTGTTTCCATTTCTGATCCAGGCACAACCATATTACTTCAACCATTATCAGATTAATGAGGGGCTTTCAAACAATGCCGTGATCTGTAGTATGCAAGATAGCTATGGGTTTCTCTGGTTTGGCACGAAGGATGGCTTAAATCGCTTTGATGGAAATAGTTTCAAACATTTTGATGCCTCGGCTTCTGACAAGAATAGTTTAGGAGGCAATAATATCATCTCCCTGAAAGAGGATTTCAAAAAAAGAATCTGGATTGGTACCGATCAGGGGATCTATTGTTACAATCCCATCGACGAACAGTTTAAGTTATTAAGCAAACAGTTTGAGCATGCAGATGTACCCGTTATCATTACGGACCAAAGAAAAAGGATCTGGTTTATATCCAATGGGATGCTCTACTACCACAATCTGATCAACAACGAAATCAAACAGATTACCACATCTGATCTTTATATTACCGCTGTGAGCTGCACAAAAAATGGAACCATCTTCTATGGTACTCCAGAGGGTAAAATCTTCCAGATCAATAGTTCAGATAAGCCCTCACTCCTATTGGATTTTCAGGTAAAATATGGTTCAAAAGATTGGTTCAGCATAGAAAAAATCACGGAGAACCGTAAAGGGGAACTCATGATCGGAACCTCTAAATCTGGCGTTTATACTTACGATTTTAAGGAAAAAACTTTAAAACCTATGCTAGGTCCGGACCGACTCAAGCAATTTCTTTATGTCCGGGATATCCTCCAACCGAATGATACTGAATATTGGTTTGCGACCGAATCAGGGTTATTTATTTATCAAATTGCTGACCAGAGCTTTATCAATATTCAAAAAGAACAGGAAAATCCATGGGGTATTTCCGACAACGCGGTTTACAATATCCTGCAGGATAAAGATCAAGGAATCTGGATCGGTACTTACTTTGGTGGAGTCAACTATTATCACAAGAACAATAGTATTATCGAAAAGTTTTTACCTCAGGACAAACCCGGTAGCTTGAAAGGTTCTGTCGTACGTATCATTACCAAAGACCCGACAGGCAAGGTCTGGATCGGAACCGAAAATGGTGGTTTATCCAAGCTCGATCCCAGTTCAGGACAGATTCAAAATTTCTCCGAGAAAAAGGGAAATCTGGCGAACAATAATATTCATGGAATTCTGCCCTTTGACAATAAATTATTGGTCGGGACTTTCGTCAATGGCTTAGATATTTTCGATCCCATACAAGAAAAAGTTGTTTACCATATCGATCGAAATAGTTCCCCGAATCCCGATCTACAGAGTAATTTTCTCTTTTACCTGTATAAAACTAAGAAGGGGGAAATTTTGGCAGCTTCCACCCGAGGTTTGTATCGTTTTGATTTCGCCAATAAATCCTTTCATTTGATACGTAGCGTTCCGGAATATATGTTTTATACGACCGTGCTTGAAGATAAACAGGGAAATATCTGGTTAGGGACCTGGCGAGACGGCTTGTATTGTTATAATCCCAATAATGGAGATCTCAAGCATTATACGCATCAAAAGGACAATCCGAATTCTCTTCCAAACAACCGCATCAATAGTCTATTTGAAGATTCTAAAAAACAAATCTGGATTGCAACAGAAGGTGGAATGGCGAAAAAAAATCCTACAGGTGAAGGTTTTGAAAAGATTGGTATAAAAGAAGGAATGCCCAGTAATGTGATCTTGGCCATTCTTGAAGACCAGCAAAACAATCTTTGGGTAAGTACTTCTAAAGGGCTTGTCCGTTATCATTTATCGAATGGAAAAAAAAGGATTTTCAACCTGGAATCGGGCCTACCTTCCATTCAGTTTAATTACAATTCTGCATTTGATGATGGCTATGGTCGTTTTTACTTTGGCACTATCAATGGTTTGATCCGTTTCGATCCAAAAAAACTCAATCAGATCAATTATAATACCCGGATCCCGATCTATGTCACCAACCTTTATATCAATAACAAAGCAATCAATCAGTATACAGACGGGCATATCCTTTCGAAATCCATTTTATTTACGGATAAGATTCAATTGAAACATGATGAATCATCGTTTAGTCTCGATGTGGCGGCACTTCATTATCAGGCCCCCCATTCTGTCCATTACAGCTATAAGATGGAAGGTCTTGATAACAATTGGGTCGATATCACCGGCAATCAACGGGTTTATTTCACTAAACTCGCACCGGGAAGTTATGTTTTTACTGTCAAAGCTGAAGATCCAAATGGAAATGTCATCCCCACTGCTGCAAGTCTTAAAATTGTTATTCTTCCGCCTATTTGGGCAAGCGTACCAGCCTATATCTGTTATGCGCTCATTCTTATTGGCCTAATTATATTTATTATTTATCATTTTAATGAAAAGATAAAACAACGTAACCGCCAACATTTGCTGACGGTGCAGAATCTTCGGGAACAGGAGCTCTATCGGGCGAAAATCAATTTTTATACGGATGTAGTCCATGAAATACGTACACCATTAACATTGATTAAAGCCCCTTTGGAAAAACTCATGGACAAAGTCGAACACAACCCAGTAACAGATAAACTGCTTTCAACCATGCAGAACAATACAGAAAAACTAATTGCACTCAGTAATGAGTTGCTGGATTTTAGACAGGTCGAAACTGAAGGTTTTAAATTACATTTTGAGCTGGCAAATATTAGTCAGACAGTGCAAAAAGTCAGCAACGATTTTGGTGTCACTATCCAAGCGCAAGGAAAGAGTATGCAGGTTTTAATCACTCCTGACATCATTGGCTCCGTTGCGACAGACGCTTTTGATAAGATCTGTTATAACTTGTTTAATAATGCCCTAAAATACTCATCAGAGTTCATTGAAGTGAATTTAGAGGCGGATAAACAGAAAAATATTGCTATATTGACGGTGAAAAACGACGGTGCATTAATTCCTTCGGAGGAAAGGGAAAGAATTTTCGAACCATTCAATCGCTTAAAACAAAATAAGAACATTCCAGGCAGTGGTTTAGGCTTGGCGTTAACAAGATCCTTGGTTTTAAAACATCAGGGCAGTTTAGTGTATGATGTTGAAAATTTTCAATGGAATGTATTCCGCCTAACTTTACCACTAAACCACAACTCAAACCAATAATTATGAATGCAAAAGCCAATTTATTAGTGGTAGATGACCATGCTGAATTACTTGAATTTATTGCAGATGACCTCAATGAGGATTACCATATCACCACAAGTACAAATGGAAATGAGGCCTTGGATCTACTTGCATCTGAATACTTTGATTTGATCATCAGCGACGTGATGATGCCCGAAATGGATGGCTATGAACTCTGCCAAAAAATTAAAGAAAACATCGCTTACGCACATATTCCTGTTATTCTATTAACAGCAAAAAATAGCATAGAATCAAAGATTCAAGGCCTGGAATATGGTGCTGATGCATATATCGAAAAACCCTTTTCGCCCGCATTTTTACGGGCACAAATTGCCAGCTTGCTAAAAAACAGGATTAAAGTCAAGGAATTTTTCATCAAGAATCCGATGTCTCAAATCCAGCAAATCGGACAGAACCAAAACGATCAGGATTTCCTACTCAGGATTGAGGAAATCATTATGCAACATTTGGATGACCCGCAATTTAATGTCGATCGGATGGCGGATATACTTTGCATGAGCAGACCAACCCTGTATCGAAAAATCAATCTGGTATCGAGCCTGTCGCCAAATGAACTAATCAATCTGACCAGGCTACGAAAAGCGGCAGAACTACTTAGTTTACGGCAATATAAAGTCTACGAAATTTCCAATTTGTTAGGCTATAGTTCGGCGACGCATTTTTCCAGAAATTTCCAAAAACAATTTGGACTCAGCCCGACGGAATTCCAGGAATCGCAGTCGAAATAATATTTTTTTCGGATGGTAGCTTCGGTTAAAATCGCGATTTCCATTAAAGATGCACTCACCTTTAAACTGAAAATTTAACGGCGGATTATTGTAGGTATCTGATTGAAAAGATCGCAAAGAACCTGTCTTGAAACACGTTCAGGCGGGCATTCTGAATTCAGTTGTTCACAAAAAAACCAGATTCACTAGGATCTGGTTTTTTGCTATCCAATAAGGCAACTAAGACCTATTTTGCCCCAAGTTTACCTCATCTTGTTTGATATCCATTTTTTATATGGACGATACCCTTTCCTTCATTATGCTAAAATTTAAGGGATCTACCATCCTACCATTTGATATCCACGTATACACCCTCGGGACTATTTTCAAATTCCAGCAGATAGGTTTTTGTTTTCGTATCCCAATTTGCTTCTGCAAAAACTTCCTTTTTATCAACGACAAGACTTTTTGGTTTGCCAGGTAATAATATCCGCGAAATGCTGGTGGTATTGATCGGGCTTTTAGCCGTAAATGAGTATTGATGGCCAGTCGATTTTTCATCGTAAATACGACTTGCCGATGCCAATACCTGAGGCTTTTGTTTATTTGCAACATGATCTATATTGACAAACAGGCACTGTTCATTTGGCTGGATATTTTTAGAGGTAACAATTGGTAGAGCCGGATCAAAAAGATCGATTAAATTTCCCTTAACCTGATAAGGCTGATTGCTCACACTCTCATCCAATACAGCGATCAGGTCATAAATACCCCTTGTCAATGTAAAATAGTTTTTAAATTGAAGTTTCCCGGATTTGCCCTTAGCTTCGTAAAGACTTTTAGTCAGGTCCAACAGTTTCTGACTGTTGTTCGGCTTGACAACAAATTCTTTGGGATCTGAACGCAAAACATAAAAAGTACCTTTCCCGTAGCTATATTGTCCCTCCTTTGGCATTCCGCCACGCAAACCCATTTTTTCAAATAAATGATCTGATGGTCTTTGATATTGGTTACCATTTGTGTTCCACCATTCTTGTACGGATTGAAAGGGATCGAGATCCGTTGCACAATAAATAAGTACACCCCCATTTTTTACCCAGTCCGCAAGATACTGATGGGCCTCGGGAGCCAAGGGTTTCATATTGGAATAAGACATCAACAGCACCTTTGTCTCAGCTAGGGCATTCTCAACCCCTAAATTCTCCAGGTGAACTGTTTTAACGGGAACACCACGTTTTAAGAAAGGAAGAGCAAGCCCGTAAAAGTTGGCCAATTGTGGATCGTCATATCCGGCATGTGTCGGGAAACGTTGGAACATCAATGAATTTGCCAGCAGGATGCTGATACCTGTTGATCCGGACACTTTACTGGTCGTTTTGGGCATGCTATTCAGACTATTGATCATCACCTGCATCTGGGTCGAATAATGGCGTGGTATTTTTTCTTTTTGGTCACTCTTGGCACTTGTCTTATACAATCCTTCATAGATACGTTCGGGCCAAGGCATCACTTCATAGTCTGCAATATTGGGATACAAAAGTTGTGCAGTGAAAGTAGCCTGATAATTTTTCTTGTAATCAGCCCAGTCACGAGGCCAATCTTCGATCGGGTCCGTCAGGAAAAACATTTTTCGTCCAGTCGGTGCTGTCATGGATTCCATTGCACCGTACTCTAAAAATGCGGTTTCGAAAACACGTTCTTTCGCCACACCATTAAAATAATTGGGTTCACGTGAAGTCCCCGTCCATACCTGTGCGATATATCCATCGACACAGGGTAGCGAGGCCAAGCTTGCCTCAGGACTGACAATCATCCATTGGGAATAATTGATCAACGAGTGTGTGGGCACATAACATTTTACATCCATCCCTTTGGTTTTTCCATAAGATTTGGCATAAGTAAAGACTTCATTCAGTGCATTGAGGTACAAAGCGTACTTTAATTTATTGGATAAGTAGGTATTCTCAGGCGATTCGTGCTGTGGGCGCCAATCAAAACCGTAATACTTTTTCCATTCCTTCTTAAATGATTCGCTATAACCTGCCCTTGCCCAGAATTCGGGTTCCTCCATGAAAATGGCATCAATCCCCGCATCAATAACACGTTTGACATGCATCTCCTTGATGTATTTCAAATAATTTTCAGTAGGAACAATATAAGGAACCATGTGACCATGCCAGATAGTATCACCTTTTACATCAACTTGTCCCTCATCGAGGTGCATTTTCCCATCCCATTTTCCCGTAAAATAATCCTGATATTCCCCCCAGGCAATACCCGTCATAAAATGCGTAATATATCCCCTATCACGCCAGGATTTTACCCGTTCTTCAAACGGAATTTTTCGGGATTTGTCGGAAGGATTTCCCCCGGTTCCATATATCATGACAGCATCTGCACGGTTGTCAATTGTAGGACGCCATTCTCGGGAGCTCTGAAAGGTCGTCTTTACAGGATCTCCTTTTTGAGCGGTCGCTGTGAACGTTGCCAGCAACAATAAAGCGAGTATATTCGTTTTTACCATAGTTTATCTTTTTTTTACCTACGAATAGTTATTGATTGAGCAGCCGCAATTGTTATTTTAAATAATCAGGTTGGCTCCTTTTTTATTGTCCAAATGGAACCGTCCTTTTTTAAGATTCATTTTCATCCAAGAAACCTTAAAAAGGACGGTTCAACATGTGTATTGATTCTCTTATGGGATATCCACTCGTTTGGCTTCGTTGTAGTTCCACCTACGATTGCCCGTTCCACGGGGAGTATCATAGTTGATACGAGAGGCTGCACGAACAAAGACCGTACGACCCTTCGGAATTTCGCCAGTAGACGCTATATCAACAACCTGCCCTAACTTTGTCTTGAAGCTGTCGCCATTGTATTCGATTTTGCTCGACCAGCGTTCATCTCGTGCACGATATCCAACCGTAGCGGAATAGCTAACAAAGAGCTGTATATCTGTAACATTAAAAAAATCTGCGTTATAATTTCCTAGTGGCTCGATCTTATCGCGAAAAAGCTGTTCAGTTACAGCACGGGTGACCTTGACTTTCGCTTTTATCTTTCCATTTTCAACGACTGGATCGCCAACCCATTCCACTTTAAGAAAGGGGTGAACTTCCATTTTTATCTCATGTGAACCATTCAGCTCCATATTTTTGCTATCGTCTGACAGTACCTTACCATCTCCGTCTGTGCGTACCAAAGGGATAAATGGGCCATCAACCGTGATATTATAATTTCCCTTAAACAGTTTAGTATTTTGAAATGTTCCGTCAGGCATGCAATAGAAGTCAGGATTGTGTTCCACATTATCTCCCCAACTAAGCTCGGTCAATCGAACGCGGATACCTTCACTACCCTGATCGGTCAATACCGGTGCACCCGTTTGTGCGTCGACGACTATGCCCTTCAGTTCCACGGAGGGTGCCTCGTAGTTATCTGCCTCAAAAAGACTACACGAGCTCAACATACATAGTATGCCCAGCGCGCTTAAAATGCTATTTTTCATTTATTATACGTTTAGTGGTGGCTTGGACTTTTAGAATTTAGTTCCACCAGTTATTGTTTTATTAAAAGTTCACTCCTTGCAAACAAGCAGTGTCCTGCCATTAACATCCGCAGCACACTTTTTCTGTCTATCGATTAGGCTGTTGATCGATTTTCGGACTTTTAGCCACCTCGTCACCCGGTATTTCAAAATAATAATCTACAGGTGTGTACCGAAACGTTTTGGTGCTTACCCATTGGAAGCGTGCATCAAAGAAGTACTTCCCTGCTGCTGTGGAAAAAAACGGATATAATCCTCTGAATCTAAAATTCTCGTTGTTACTGTATAGATTCTTATCCTTTTGTGTTCCCCAGAAACCGTCCCGGCCTTCAAAATGCAATACGCGCCAGCGACGTAAATCCCATTTCGCCTTATGTTCAAATGCAAGTTCCTTTCGACGCTCTCTTCGAATGATATTTCGGCCTGTATTATCTCCTGAAATTGTGCCGGCCAAAAGATCTGCTCCCGCACGAGTACGAATCTCATTGACGGCAGTTGTCGCTGTTTGCAGCAGGTCGCTTCCATCTGCCGGACTAGCGCCCAACATTTTGAGTTCAACGGCTGCTTCGGCGGCATTCAATAATACCTCCGCGTAACGCATCAAAATAAAAGGTTGGTCAGATTTCCCTTCTCCAACTTCTTTTGCTGGATTTGTATTGAGCCATTTACGGACATAAAAGCCTGTTAAGGTCGCTTCACCATTATCAAAGAATGGACCTTCGTTGCCAGCGGCATTCATTTTTTGCCCATTGTAATCCACTGTTTGTTGTCCACTACCATCTCTTGGACTCAGATACAAGGTTTTTGGTGATCCTGTGTAGGCACCCAACTGTTGATAGCGCGTGTCAGCTGTTGCATAGGAATAATCTGTAAACAGAGGTTTTACAGGAGTTTGACCAGTATAGACCCCTGCTCGTATATCCATTTTTCTTTGCTTGAAGATATCATCCGGAAAAATAACATAGGCACGTAATCTAGGCTCCGCATTTTTAAAGAAATCCATTGGTTTGTCGTACAACTTATATTCCCCTTCCCTGTTGCTTTGTCCAGTAGTCACTTTGACTGTTCCATCGGGATACTTGTCAAATCCATCAAACAATTCCATAAAATCTACTGTAGGACATGTTCCGGCAGAAAGTGGAGATCTAAATGTGAAGGGCGAGCTAAAGGCATCAAAACTATGTGTCAACGTTGGATAGACATATTCTTTGACGTAGATATTTTCAGGACTACTGAGGTCACTAAACATATCCACCATATTTTGATATTGTGCTTCTTTATCGTTCGCTGCCCATTTCTTTTTATAAAGTGAATAGCCACCTGCTGTCATCACCTGACGTGCAGCCGAATAAGCTTCTGCAAAATACTTTTGTGATGCTGCCTTTGCAGTGCTGGCGTCAAATCCGATGACACGGACACCCGTTTTTCGGCCTAGTCCTGTCAGTCGTCCAGAAACCGTTTCGTTGTATTTGGCCACACTACCCGCATAGAGCATCGCCTCTGATTTAAAAGAAAGCGCAACATATTTATTGGAATAGCCAGATTTAGGGCCTTTTGGAAGCATTAATTTGATTGCTTCATCATAATCTTTCAAGATCTGGTTCCAGGTATCTTCTTCACTCGAACGGGGTATCTCCAAATTCTCCAAGGTATTTGGGTATTGTAGTTCCTTGGTCACCAAAGGAATTCCTCCAAAACGTCGTGCCATCGCATAAAATACGGTCGCCCGGACATAATATCCTTCCCCCAAGTAATGATTATAAAGTTCTTCTGAGAATTTGTCACGGTAATTAGGCAAGGTTTCAATCAGATGATTTGCATCACGGAGCAATTCAAATGCTCTTCCCCAATAGGCGGTCCTTTCACCGGTAAAAGAGGTGCTGATACCATCTCGAGTCACAGCTTCACCGGTTCCTTCAATGCCTATGGCTGCCAACCAGCCATTGAATTCAATCCCCCATTGTGCCATGTATTTGAAATCTTCAAAAGGCATCAAGCTGTACATCCTGGCCATATAAATATCCATACCAGCTGGTGTATTCAATAGGTCTTGATCCGTTACAATATTTTTAGGTGTAATATCTAGATCAGCACATCCTGTAAGTCCGATTGAGCCAACTAGTGATAGTATAATGAGTATTTTTTTCATTGCAATATTTTTTAGTGAATGCTAAAAAGTAAGTGATAAACCCAGTGAATAAGTCTTGTTCAATGGATACATACGACCGAGGTTATCATCGGGATGCTCAGGGTCAACAAACCGTACGCCTGTTATCGTAAATAAGTTATAGGCATTAGCGTAAACACGCAATCGCATCGATGAAGAAGGTTTTAAATTCGAAATGGTATAGCCCAGTTCGATACTCTTTAAGCGTAAGTAGGCTGTGCTCACCCGATTGAATTCAGAATTTGATTTCGGGTATCTACCTGTAAAACCATAGTAGCCTTTCACCCATTCTGTCGCCGGATCATAAGGATCCGCCATGGGATTGACAGGATGCCAACGATCAAGGTACTGCTCCAACGTTCCGCCACCATTCGATCCCCAGATTGCATAAAGTGGTTCTTTGTATTCCATAGAGCCCAAAGCCGATCCCTGAAACAATATATTCATATCGAAATTCTTGTAAGCTGTTTCGAGATTCATACTATAGTTAAGCCATGGAGTCTGGTCGAATGCAAAAGGATGTTCGTCCTGACCGTTAATTTCGCCATCACCATTCCAGTCCAGATATTTATAGTCTCCGGGTAAGATATCACGTTCCTTATAAATCGGGTAACTCCAAATATCTTCCCAATTCTCAAATCTTCCGGCCGATTCATAACCAAATTGAATCCCTTGATATCTATTGTTGAAGTTGTCATTGCGCCAGCGGTCATACGAGTTTTTATAGGGGCCATTTTGGACAGCTGTCAGGTACTTATTTCTAGTTACAGTCGCTATAGCCCTAACATTGTATGAGAAATCATTGATTTTATTGCGATGCTTCAGTTCCAATTCCAATCCCATATGGCGATCGCTATTGGCATTTTCCATCGGGGCCGTTGCACCGATTACGGTTGGAAATTCACTCGTGCGGCGTTGAAATAGCCCCGATCGTGTGCGTTCAAAATAGTCCAATGTAAAACCAAACAGCCCATTCCATCCCTCGAAATCTAAACCGACATTGAATGTTTTGGCTTTATACCAAGTAATTGATTCGTTGGCGATAGCTTTCCGACTTACGCCGGTGATGTATTTATCACCAAAAATATATCCTGGTGCATATTGATTATTATAGCCATTTTCAGCATTTCCACTCGTCGCTGGATAAACATAGCCGGGTACCCAGCCAAAATCCCAGGAAGAGGATAAGTCATCCCCTAGCACGCCATAGCTACCCCGGAATTTTAGTTGATTGACAAAGGAAAACGCGTCAATAGATTTGAAAAATGGTTCCTCGGATATCCGCCATCCCAAAGAAGCCGAGGGAAAAAATCCCCATTGATGACCTTTGGCAAAACGGGAGGATCCGTCATATCTAAATTGAAATTCGGCAATATATCTGCCCGCAAAATCGTAATTAACCCGTCCGAACAGGGCCGACTTTGCTTCATTATAATAATCACTGATACCACCATACATGGAGGTCATTTGACCATCTTCTACACCTGCAAGCAATTGATCAGAACCAAAAGCAAGATTTTTCAGTCCATAGAAGTTATCGCCATCGTTCTTTTGTGATTCCCAGCCTACAAGTCCGGATACTTTATGTTGATCGCCAAATGTACGATCGTAATTCAATATCAACTGGCCTAAGACCTGTTGTTTATCAAAAAACTCCCGTTTCATTTGATTTGGGCTACTTAAGTTATAGAGTTTCTGATCATATTTACCCGTTGTTTTATTCAAGGCATACTGATAATACTCCTTTCTGAACATGGAATTGTTATCTGCACGGTAATCATAGCCAATCAATGCCTTTGCCGAAAACCCCTGAAGCGCGGAGGATAAATTACTTAGGTCATAATTCAATGCCGCTGAAGTCTGGAAAGTTTTCTTTTTGAATTTTCGATAGCCTGAGATGTCCGCGTCCATCATGGCTACGGTATTTTGTTCCAAATCCAGCCCTTCATAATTTAACAAGGTATTTTCGGGATCTGCATACGCAGCAAACAACATCCCCTGTTTCCAATAGTTTCGAATAATGTCAACCGAACTTGTATAAGGATTATTTTGCTGATCAGCCATCCCACTGATGTTCAAATCCAATTTCAATCCCTTGGCCAATTCTGCCGAGATATTCGAACGCAAATTGTATTTATTGTAGTTGAGATCACCCGATTTAAAGAAGCCTTGCTGATAGGAATATCCACCACCAATATAGTACTGCACCTTATTGCTTCCGCCCGAAAAACTAATGTCGTGCTGCGTCTGTGGTGCATATTTTGAAAAGATCAATGAAGTCCAATCCGATGAGCGGCGTGTTCCATTTCTGAAATCTTCAAAATCTTTTTCGGTATACACAGGACTTCCACCATTGATGTTGTTCATGGATTTCTCATTGTAGATCGTCATTGCACTGATTGCATCGGCCAATACGGGCATACCAGAAGGTTTTTGAAAAGTATAGGAGCCATTATAACTGACTGTGGTCTTTCCTTCTTTTCCCTTTTTTGTTGTGACCAACACCACACCATTTGCTGATCGTACACCATAAATGGCTGCAGATGCATCTTTTAGAACCGAAACCTCTTCAATATCGCTCGGGTTCAGGCGCTGAAAATCTTCACTTGTACGTGGTACCCCATCGATCACGACTAGCGGAGCTCCGAGACCACGTATATCGAAATTGGCACTATATGCTCCCGGTTCCGCACTTTTCTGCCATACGCGAACGCCAGGGATGCGTCCTGCCAACATATTTTGCGGATTTTCATTCTTCGTCTGCCTCATTTCCGTCCCCTTCACCGATGCGATAGCACCAGTCAGTGATTGCTTCCGCTGCGTACCATAACCGACGACAACAACGGTCTCCAATTGCGTATCATCGTTTTCCAGGACAACATTAATGGTGGATTTCCCATCCGTAATCTCTTCCTTCGCGCTAAAACCTAGCGATTTAAATAAAAGCTTCTTTCCTTCCGGAACTACGATTGTATAACTACCATCTGCATTGGTAGTGGTTTCCACACGTGTACCCGCATGCTGAACAGAAACCGTTACCCCAGCGATAGGCTTATTATTACTATCAAGCACTTTTCCACTGACATTTTTCTGCTGCGCCCAACTCATGGACGGAATACCCAGCGCCATCAGCACAAGCAGTGTGCTAAGTCGCCGCCTTGATTTCCCTAAATCCTTTTTCATATTTATAATTTGGTTTTAAATAGTGATTAAGCTATCTGATGTATTTTCATAGGCTCGCAAGCCCGGTTTTATTGGTATTCGTTTTTAGTATCGCAATTGTTTACCTCGATCTTTTTACTTTATCTTGCTATTTTTCGATCTGGTATTGGGACAACATGGCATACTGTGCCGCATAAGTGAACATGAACATTCCCTCTAGGTTATTTTTGTCTTTGTCTGTATGCCATCCACCAAGAAGATCTGGTGGCAATAAACCGGAACGTAAAAAATGGGCATATCCATAGTCCAAATTCTGCTGGAAAGAGTCTATATAGCGTCCAGCTTTTTCGAAGACAGGAGAAATCTGAAAAAATCCCCTTAGTAATACGCCATTAAACCAATTGTTGAACCCATCGGAAGCATAGGTATAATGCGCTGGTACCTGTGAACCTAGTTTAGCAAAGTATTGAAAACTGGCATCACTCAGCTTCTTTCCATCCTCCAAATAGACCTTAGATCGGGTCGCACGGTACAGATCAGCGGCCCCAGAAATCATGGTTCCACTGTTATAGGAAAATGAGGTTCCAACGGCTTTCCGTAATTGGGTATTTTTGCGATACTTTATGCCATTGACGATTTCGTAGACAATACTGCAATCTGGATAGCAGTCTCCCATCATATCATCGTAAACACCTTTACTATTTAATAAATGATCTTTTTGCCAAGCATAAATCCTTTTAGCAAAATCCAAATAAAAATCAGCCTTTCGCAGCATTTTAGAACGACGCGACTGCCTATCTCCGGCATCGATATAGTTGTATGTGATCTGATCGTTCTTTTTCTTATAGATTTCATGTAGCCAAACCAATGGGCTGATCATGGGTGCATTGCTACAAGCATGTTTGGTCACGTAGCCTGGCCCCCAGGGAATTCCACCATTTTCATTCCCCTGATCATCTAGGGTGCAGTCCCACCCATCCAATACATAGGTGGTTAGGTATTCCGCCTCCTTTAAATAGCGCTCTTTTCCTGTCAGTTGATAGGCTTCAATCAGTTCCCGAATCAACCACATTTGATCATCATAGACATTTAATATCCCAGTTACATTTGCTGCCCCCTTTGCATTTGCACGATCCACAGCATACACTGTCCAATCTCTGCTCTGTGTAAAAGAAACAAGATTAAATGTCCCTAAATAATAAGCGGCATTTTCGTGAAGCTGGACCAATAAATCCACATAACGCTTGTAATGTTTGTCAAAGAGGTTATGATTTCCTCTTTCTTTTTGAGCTTTAAGCCCATGTAAAATTGCATTGACAGCCTCTATCGAAGCGGAGTACATCCATACACTTGCCTTTTCCTCCGGACGCACCTTCGTATCGGGATTATAGAAACGATGCATAGACTGTCCATCTGCGGAGAAATAAACTTCCATTGACCGGTCCAAGAGCGCCATCGCCCGTACTAAGTTTTGATCCTGCCGAACCTGATCATTTTTAATATCGTCAACGGAAAAAGAAATTCGGGTTTCAGCTTGAACTTGCCGCACCATTACCATGGATACGGAAGCAACAAAAATAAATTGCAGCTTTTTAAAGACTTTCATAAGTAAGATTTCGATTTATAATTAGTTCGAATTTCTTCCGAAAATATCGGCAGGAATTCTAACGCAAGGTAAAGTCGGCTGATTAATTTTTGGGTTAAAATTGGGTTAAAAGACAAAAATAAAACAATAACCCTCTAATTCATTTCCCCACCTCCCATCATTCGGGAGACCAATACAAACAGCAATTGTAACACAGCTTTTATTTTATTCAGCGCATTTTTTTGCATACTTTTAAGTCCTGTAAGATATTGATAAGGGATATACTAACCGTTACTATATTTCATAAAAAGCCGACAGCGGACAAATTATTTTGAATAGTTCTTTGTCGATAACTATTGATTTAAGTTTTTTTGATTGCACTATGCGACCCTGTTTATTATATATTATTTTTTTGCTTTTAATTCCCCTATTTTCCCGATCGCAGGGGCTCAAATTTAGAGGTGGACATGAGCCTATAGACAAACGCAGCTCCTACGAGTTATCTGACAAAAGGGAGATTTCATTTGAACAGGAGTTTACGCTAAAGTTTCAACTTTCCATTTATTCATCAAATTCATTGGGCAATATCTTCCGTGTCAAGAATAAAGACAATAACACGGTTTACAATTTATTTTATGATGAGGAGGCCGGTAATTGTATTTTCCGTCTGAACGAAGAAGGTAAAAGCAGTCTCATCATCGCAAAAATAAATCAGCAACAATTATTCAAGGAGGAATGGATCACGATTCAGTTGACTTTCGACCTGCATAAGCAATTATTTAAGCTTCAGATACAAAATCAGATTTTTCAATCACCAAAAGTGAAATTACCCTCTCAGTATGGTCCTCAAGTGATTTTTGGAAAAAGTGACTATCTGATCGATGTTCCGGCCATGTCTATCAAAAATGTGCAGATTGGAAATACAGCCAAAAGCTATCTATTCCCATTAAAAGAAAGCACAGGTACTGTCGTACATGATGAAAATGGGGTTGCTTATGGCTCCGCTACAAACCCAACCTGGCTCATTGTGGATTCTTACAAATGGAAAAATCTCTTTGCAAGCAGTTCCTTCTCACAAGCTGGTTCCAACTACAATCAACGGACCAAAGAGATTTATTATTTCAATCAGGATTCTATCACCATATACAACATAAAGACCAATCAGACGAAAAAACGGACCTTTCAGAAACCATGTCCCGTAAAATTGGTTTTAGCAAACAATTTTATAGACGTTACGACAAATAAACTGTATGTCTATGAACTTTTCTATACCCAGCCCTATCAAGGCCCTACGGTAGCCAGCCTTGATCTGGAAACTTTCGAATGGAAGGTCGAAAGTGACGACCTGATGGGGAAAGAATTAAATCATCACGGTTCTTTTTATGATGCGCAACAGCGACAATTCTATCTTTTCGGTGGTTATGGAAATATGGCTTACAGTCGCGAATTTAGGCGCTACGACCTGGACTCCAGCAAATGGCAAACTGTTGACGGATGGACAGGCGATAAAATTTTCCCACGCTATTTTCTTTCGGCTGGCCAAGGGAGCAATAATCGAATCGCTTATATCTTTGGAGGTATGGGAAATGAATCCGGGGAGCATATTGTAGGCCGAAAATACCTCTATGATTTCTATCAAATAAATTTGGACACCAAGGAAATTACAAAAAAATGGGATGTCCTTTGGAAGGATAAGCATATCGTACCTGCCCGTGGTTTGGTGTTCCCCGATAGCAGCCATTTTTACGCCTTATGTTATCCCGAATATCTAACGAAGTCCAATATCCAATTGTATCGCTTTTCTGTCAAAGATGGAAGTTTTGATATCCTAGGGGACTCTGTTCCGATCTATTCAGATAAAATAAGTACACATGCCCAACTTTATTATGATCGACAATTGGGTAGGCTTCTGGTACTGGTCCAAGAATCAAAAGATGATATACAGTCAACGTTAAAAGTCTATTCCTTGAATATGACGCCGATAACGCCTAACGAATTAAATGGCGTTCCACTAGCTGGATCCAACCGCAAAGTATTCTTACTATTGTTGTTATCTACGATTTGCGGAGTTGGCCTCTATTTCTTTTGGCAGCGAGGTAGGCAAAAGCGAAAAATAGCAAGCGTAGCTGAAAAAAGAGTCCTGCAGGTCCCACGGATCGCAGATACTGGAATCCTACAAACAATACAAAAAGACGAGTTTATACGGGCAAATGCAATTTTCCTGTTTGGTGAGTTCCGTGCTTTTGACCGCAACAAACGTGATATCTCTCATTTGTTCAGTACAAAGCTGAAACAGGCATTTTGTCTTATCCTGTCTAACAGTGCTGGTATTAGTTCACCATATTTCAGTCAGATCATGTGGCCCGACAAATCAGAAGACAAGGTAAAGAACTCAAGAGGAGTCACGATCAATCATTTACGAAAAGTGCTGAGTGAGTTTGCTGGGATTGAACTCGTATACAAGCAGGGAAGATTCCTTATTGAACATAGCGCTGAATTTTATTGTGATTACGTAGATTACATCCAGTTGCTGGCAAACCCTTCTGCTGCTTATGAAAGTAGATTAATTCAGATCATTCAAAGGGGAAAATTCTTACAGGGGTTGGATCTGCCTGTGTTTGATGCATTGAAGACCGAGGTTGAACAAAATTTATTACCCATTTTACTGACGGAACTTCATAAAGCTGACATTGCTCATCTGCATAAAAAAAGCATTGAGATTGCGCATACGATATTCTTATTGGATCCGCTAAATGAACAAGCATTATTTTCCGAAATGAAAGCGATGTTTGCTTTAAATCAGCACAATGAAGCCCGCATTAAATTTCAGCAGTTTTGTCTCAACTATAGACAGCTGATGAACGAGGACTTCCCCTACAACCTGGATAAAATGATATAAATAAGCCCTACCATATACTGCTGTATGGTGGGGCTTATTTATTATTATCACCAAGAGATTTAGGCAACCAATTCCTCGCGATGACGTTTTACAAATTGTTTTTTAAGCAGGTATAGTTTATAATAATCATATAAACCTATGATAAGCAAAACAAAACAAACCACATAAAATGTTTTATTAGACAAGTAATTAAAGGAGATTCCACTGAGTAGTCCTCCCATTACATAACTTGTGACAATGGTCAGTAACAAATGAAACTTATCCACCAAATCTTTATTGCTTCTATTGGCTTCTTTGGTGAACATGGATATTAGTATCGCTAGATCGGTCGTCAATCCGGTCAAATGTGTTGTCTTTACAACTGAATTGGATATACTCGCTGTCAATCCATTTTGCAGTCCCATCGCAAACAATAAGGCCCCAACCAATATCTCGGTTTCCTTGAGTGAATCTTCGTAGAAAACATCGAGATATATCCCTACAAACAAAATACTTAATATCTCCAGCACCAGGGGTATCGAATGTGTCAGGTATGCACTGAACTTTCCTTTACCATGGATGATAATTAAGTTGGAAAGCATGCTTCCTGTTAAAAACAAAAGGATCCAAAACAAAACGACAGCACCTTGATACCAGTTTCCTTTTGCTATCTCCTGTGCAAAAACAGCATAATATCCTGTTACATTTGATGTAAAGGAAAAAAACACAATCACTGAAGCGACGTTAACCATACCAGCAGAAAATGCCGTTAGTCCACCCAGCTTAATGTTATCTTGAATTGTCCTATGATTGCTATATTTTCTTAGCATATTTTTCCTTTCCTCCTTTTTTCAGCACGATACGCGCTATTCCCTTGGTCTGCATATCCAAATTGAGATGCAATACCAGCTGATTTTTGTTCAGTTTCTGTATAACAAAACTCTCCACAAGCTCGTTATTTTTTCGAAGCTCAAGGATATGGCCCCTTCCTTTCAAAAACCAGTTATACTGTTTGTCCTTATGATGGGCGACGAAATTCTTTTCACCCATTTTTTCAAAATGCCATAAACCGTCCTGTAAGGGTGGTAGATGGGCAATAGCAGCATCTTTGATACCTTCATGAATAATCGTCTGTTTTTTGAATATTGGCGATTTCTCCACTTTTTCAAAGTACCATCCCTGTTCTTCCCACTCGCCTTCTAAAAGCCTTTCAGGATTTTCGTAAAGCATAACCATCGATGATGCCCCCAGAAGCAACAATGCCAAAAAGACAAAATTGAATCTTGCTAGTATTTTTCTTTTAGTAGTTAACATCCCATTTTTTATTAAAAAATAAATCCCCCAAGACACTTCCTCCAGTTTTATGCATTGCTGGTTTTTCGACAATGGCTACACGTTTACGCTTACTTTCTTTGAGGTGCAACAAAGCCTGTCCAACATCAAAGAAATGTCTCGTTCTTTTTTCAAATTGATAATCTGTTGGAATCTTGACCTCGTCAATCCGGGCTCCATTCAGATAATGATGTAAATAATTGGGATTGTCCGTACCGATAATATCTGCGTAGATATTAAGTTTACGATTTTCGTATCGGTGGCAGATCATTTGACAGGCTTTCAAAAAATCCTCTGACTGAAGGTCGTTGAGTTGATCCTCTAGTTTGATTCCTAATAATTCGCTGATTGAGGTGCTACTTTTATTTCCATAAACCAAAATAACGTCGAGCTGCTCAGCCTTCGACTGCTCAATACTATGGATTACAAAAAAAAGTGAATCAATTGTAAAATCACTTGGAATCAATACGCGTGTCGCTTTTGCCATACCCAATTATTTTGTTAACAAAGTTAATGGGTGCACATGGCAACGGAATGAAGCTAGAATTAGCTTTCCATTAGAATTTTAAGAGACTTATTAAAATGAGATTAAAAATAATAAGGAAATTAAAATGGGATTAAAACCGAATGTAAGTTGGCAATTCAATCTCTACAGTCGTGCCTTCCCCAACGACGGAATTGACCTTTAATGTCCCACCGTGGAGCTTTATTATATTTCTTGCTAAGGGCAGGCCAATGCCGTACCCATCTATTCCATTGGTATTGGATGCCCTAAAATAAGGATCATAAATATATCCCAATTCTTTTGACGGGATCCCGATACCCTTATCTTTTATCAGGATAAACACTTTATTGTTTAATGCGCCCAAGGCGATATAAGCAGTCCTATTGGAGGAATACTTACAGGCATTACTAATGATATTGGATAATGCAAGCTGGAGTAAAATAGCATTTCCATTGACTTTGAGTCGCATACTGTCATCGGGCAGCAAACTAAAATCTGTCGTAATTTTAAATTTATCATTGATGGCTTTAACAGTCAATTCGGCATCCATAACAATCTGGTCTATACGAACAGGATTAAATGTTGTCGAATTGCTTACAAAACCAGTGCGGGCCAACATCAAAAGCGCCTTGGTCTTTTTTTCTAAATGCTCTGCAGATTCTATAATTTTACATAAGGTACGTTGATATTCCTCAACTGTTCTTTCTTTGGACAGTGCTAAGTCAGCCTGTCCTATAATCGAAGTCAGGGGTGTATTCAATTCGTGTGAAGCATTACTGATAAAATTTTTCTGGGTTTCAAAAGAGGTTTCCAAACGTGTCAGCATGCTGTTGAATGTAAACGCCAGATCATGGAGCTCCCCCTTATATTTTTCTTCATCCAGGCGCTTGTCCAGATTCTCAGAGCCAATCTGTTGGACTTCCTTCATCATGGTCAGGATAGGTTTTAGAAATGAACGTTTCATGAAGACAGAAACCACCAAAATAAAAAGAATACCCAAAATCAGACTAATAATAAGCAGATTACGCAGATAGGCCAGGTGATGCGTGTAGAAGTAATTTTCCGCCGATGCGCCGACAATATAATGCTTATTGTTTTTTGAAAAGTACTTTGTCGAATAGAATTGGTGCCCTGCTTTAAAATTTGATGTTCCGGTCTTGTTGATTTTATCCCACAATTCAGAATAGAATCCCTGGCTTTGAACAATTTTTCCATTCTTATCAAATTCAACCAAAAATTCATGCTGATTGTTCAGACTTTCTATAAAGTCCAGACTCCATTGATCTGTTTGCGAAGCGGATTTACTATTGAGAAACTTTTCTGCTGCAATATTTCTTCGCAGATCCAGGCGTTTATAAAAATCGGTAAAAGCAAAGTTTGTGATCGAGTAAAAGATAAAGCCAACGAAACAGCTGACATATATAACTAATATTGCTATGAGATAGATGAGTTTCCTATTGTAATTATTCATTTTAACCTATTCAGTCTTCTTAATCTATTCAGTCTTCGATTTTTAACACATAACCCATTCCGATAACGGTATGAATGGCCTTTTTGCTCGTTACCTTCTCGATCTTCTTCCGCAGGTAATTAACATATACATCAACGACATTTGATCCGATATCAAAATTAATTCCCCATATTTTATCCAACAACTCACTGCGCTCAAATACTTTCTTTGGGCTTTGGATAAATAATAAAAGTAAACGATACTCTGTACTGGTCAGGTTAAGTTCTTGACCTTCACAATAGGCAACTTTCTTATAATCATCAATCGTTAGAAATCCATAACTGAATGTATCTTTTGGAGGTTGTGCTTCGCGTTGAGTCGCCTGAACAATGGATTGCTGTCTACGGATCAATGAACGTATTCTGGCTTTAAGTTCGATTAACTTAAATGGTTTAGAAAGATAATCATCAGCGCCATTATCAAGACCAAGCACAACGTTTTCAGGGGTTCCTAGTGCCGTAAGCATCATAACAGGCAAATCGGTATAGCCCCAATGTCTGATCTGTTTGCAAATATCAAGTCCGTTGGTGCCAGGCAAAAGAATGTCCAAAAGAACAAGGGCTACATCTTGTTTGGCCAATAGTTGCTCAAGCCCTTCGGCACGCCCCAAATGAATGACCTTATAACCTTCTTCACCCAATCCCTGTACGATCAAATCCGCAACGTCTTGCTCATCTTCAACCAGAATAATTTTTTGCTCCTCCATATGCATCATAATGTGTCTTTCCCGTTATCGCTCATCGCCAAACCATAAAAATACTGTTTTGATCCTACAGACACAAATCTCTTGCCCAAGATAAACTCGTAGGTCACAATAGATACATCAAAAAAATGATGCTTTTTACCATTATCTCATAATAAACAGAAGTAAAAAACTGAAAAACTAGATTAGCTCAAGCAATGAGGCGATAGCAGTGGTCTTGTGGTTTGTCTTATTTATGAATTGACCTCCTCGTTCTCTTTGTGTCGTTCACTGGCAGATTTATCTTCTGAAACACCGCTTTTCCAATAAGAATAGGCATAAAGTTCCTCCCTCTTCCACGCAAGATCCTTACGCAGGTAATTGCGTATCTCCCGAACGGTAGAATACTCCGCTGCAATGTAAGCAAAGCGATCTGTCTGAGGAAGAGACTTTATCTTCACCAGATCCGCCAGCAGACTACCTTCCTGTGGAGTATCATTATGCAACCAGATAAATTCAATATTCGCTTGCGTATATAATTTTTGTACATCCTCCCGGCCATGCACCTCGATGATGCAGGTCCCTTTTGCTGATGCTGGTAAATTTTCCAATATTGCACCTAATACCGGAAGTGCCGTTGCATCCCCCGCTAATAGATAGTTTTCTGTCAGTGGAAATAATTCGGTCTTACCAGCTCTCATAAGGACACCCAATACATCCCCAGGCTTGGATCCTATTGCCCAGGCAGATGCTGGCCCTTCATCCCCATGTGCAACGAAATCTATCCAGATTTCGTTACGTCGAAGATCTATCCCTCGATGCGTATATGTACGTACTGTTGGCCGAATACGGTCGTCCATTGGTCTCCATTGTCCCTTTTCAAAATCAAATTCCGGAAAATAGACTTTATTCAATCCCATAGGGGGAATCAAAATCTTATTGTTAACACCGATAGTTGTGTCCGCGATTTCTGGGACAGCTTGTCCTGTCAGATAAATCCGGATATAATGTGGGGTCACATATTCTTTTCGACTAACAGTCAATTCAGCTTGTATAATTTTCGCTTCAGCTCTACCCATGGTTTTATAAAATTTAAGGATAAATGATCTATCAATTTTTTAATAGCTATTCTTAGCCCGCGTTGTAGGTCGGGTAAGCTAGCTGTATGTCTTTTTTAATTTACTTGGTGGAAATCCAAATTTCCGTCTAAAAGCATCTGAAAAATGACGCTGATTTTTATACCCAATGGCATCAGATACTTCACCTATGGTCATGTTTTTGTCTAAAATGAGCTTTTTGGCATGTTCCATTTTTGCATCATTCCAAAAACCGAAAACTGTCGTACCAAACAACTCCTTAAACCCCTTCTTTAATGTAAACTCATTTGTCCCGACCAGATGGGCCAGGTTGACAAGTGTATTGTTTAAATCCATATTATCCAGTAAAAATTCACGGACCGCATAGATTTTATCAACATCAGGCTTTCTGAGGGTCGTGTTCGAAACGTTGTTGTCGGCTAACTGCTCCAACTGAAGCAGCAATAACTCCATGATCTTGGCTTCGAGAAATATTTTTTTAAACACACCCTTACGTTCACAATTTATGATACTATCAATAAGGCCATGCATTTCATGGGTAATTCTTCTATTAATATCTGTCAATAAGCCAGATTTTCCCTTTTCAATAATATTTCTGAAGTCATTAAATAAGATGGAATTATCGGGTAGAAATTTCTTAAAAAAATCTGGAGACAAATTTATCTCACATAACTGGAATTCTTCACGTTCCCATTGCATCTGACCACAGATCGAATTGCCGTAAAGGATATTGTGCTGGCAAGTTTCAAAATCTATGGTAGCGGCTAATGTCTCCCCAGCTGCCCGACTTCTACCCTTCAATGCAAAATGCATTTCGACCGTCTCAAAGTCACTCTCAAAACGAAATAGTATCCGTTCATACAAATTTGCATGACCAAAGCCAATATGAATTCCATCAAAAAAGATCTCTTTGTAATAGCCATCACCAAATGGAGCGCCCAGCTGTGTGACGCATTCCTGGATACCGGCATCCATTGAAAAGAAAGTCTGTGGATAGTTTTTTTCCAATAATAAACTAGCCGAATCAATATCATAAAGTCTTAATCCCATTCCATATTTCATTAAGGTTCAACTATTCCTTTTCACGGATTTTTTACTCCTCGTTACATACCCAACAATGGCACTATACCTAGTATCTTTGGCTAAATTACAATTTATTTAGAATGATTCTTAATTATTTAATACAAATAAGCACATGCAAAAGATAAAAATTGAAACTAAGCTGTCATTAATTCAGAATATAGACAGCCTGCTACTCCCAGATAGCATTTATAATAATATCAAAATGGGCAATCCCCTAGCTAGTAAGTTGGACGTTATTCTTGCAGCGGAGAAAGCCATGGTACTGGACTTTGCCTGGGAGTTTCCGAATGGTCTGGACACCTTTGTTGATGATGAACGCTATCCACTTTCGGCCGATCAAAAGCAACGTATCAATTTGGCCCGTATATTTTTAAAAAATGTGCGAAATACGACATCTGAGGCTAATATTTCGAGTTCTGATGTATTTTAGTGATTTATCTGCTGGGAGTAGAAAAAGGATGATAAGCAAAATTTAACCCCATTTGAAGAGTCAAATGGGGTTAAGCAAAGCATGTAAACTTAGGGTCTATTCGGTGATTTTTAGCTGGCCACGGTGCTCTGTCAACCAATTTTTGGCAGTAGCTGCTTTATCTCGCGTTCCCTCCATTTGTGCCAAGAGATCTGCCATTGTTGCATCATCAAAATGGATCTGTGAAAAGAGGTTTGCCAATTCTGGTTGATCCTTGCGGAAGTCTCTGCGTGCAAAGATTTTAATCTCTTCAGTGCTACCCAATGTTTTTTTTGGATCATTTAAAAACTTCAATTTCATCTTAGCAAACATCCAATGGGGCTGCCAACCCGCCACAACAATCCATCTATGGGCTTTAATTGCATTCTGTAGCTCAGTAATCATCGCTACTGTGGATGAATTTACGTGTTTATAGTTCAGGTTATAGTCTTTGATAACCTGATCCACAGCCCTTGTGATCCCCGCACCTTTTTCGATCCCAATAATTCTATTATTGAACTGCACTTCGTGTCCTTTCAATTGCCCTATATCATCAATGGATACATAATCGGGCACAACAAGACCATTGCGGGCGGAAGCATAACTCGTACCAATTTCCTGTAGATTTGGGAACTTCGCTACCTTAGCGCCATGTGTTAATGGCAGCCAAACATCCATATACAGATCTGTATCGCCATTATTCATCGAAGCCAAGATCATATCTGGGGTAGCACGCTGTATCACAACATGGTAACCTTTCTCCTCCATGATCGCTTTGGCAATATAGGTCATTGCGACACCCTCTGCCCAACCGTCAACCATACCGATATGAATGATATTCTTATTCCTGCTACTGTTACAACCTGAAAACAAAAATACCAGTATCCAGATTCCTATTAACTTAATTTTCACCATTATTTATTTCTTATTTACAAAACCTTGTGTTATTCGGTCGAGTATAATTGCCAAAATCACGACAGACAGACCGCTTTCAAATCCAAGGCCAATATCCAGGTTGTTTATTCCTTCGAGAACCCTTTCACCCAAGCCTCCTGCAGCAATCATCCCAGCGATAACAACCATTGACAACGATAACAATATCGTTTGATTGATCCCCGCAAGAATTGTTTTGGTCGCCAAAGGCAACTCCACCTTAAATAAAATCTGCCGATTGGTTGCTCCAAATGAACGGGCAGCCTCAACAATATCCTTCGGTACCCCATCAATACCCAGCGTGGTCAGGCGAACCGCCGGGGGCATTGCAAAAATGATCGTAGCAAAGGCACCGGGTACTTTTCCGATACTAAAAAACAGTACTGCTGGTATCAGATAGACAAAAGCAGGCATCGTCTGCATTAAATCCAATAAAGGCCGAATGATCTTTGCTGCAAATTTATTTTTGGCCGCCCATATCCCTAGCGGTACAGAAATAAGTAATGCTGTCACCGTCGCGACCAGCACCAAAGCCAATGTCTCCATTGTTTCCGTCCAAAATCCCATCAGATAGATCAATGTCAATCCCAGGAATGTGGTCAGCGCAACGCCTTTACCGGATTTCCACCAGGCCAATGCTGTAAAAAGTGCGATCATCACGAAAAACGGAGTCGCGATCAATAACCATTCAAGACCAAGAATAGACGTATTTCCGGTATTTTTGATCAGGTCAAAAAATGGTTTCAGATTGTCTGTCAACCAATTGACAGCGATGGTTATATATTGTCCTATGTCGATTACTTTATTCATATCTATTGATTATTTGCTTGCTCTTTTAATTCTATGATTTCCTCTTCGTTGTATTTGGTCGCCTCAATAATTAATGAAGTCTGGGTTACGATTCCCAGTAAACGGTTGTGTTCATTGACCACAGCAATGGGCGATCGTACTTCTGATATCAGAGGTAACATTTCTTCCACAGTCACTTCTTTTGATACGGTAGGAACATTTGCGTGAATGATGGCCTCAACGGTCGGTTCTTTGCGTTTGGCCGACTGGATCACTTCATTAATATGGACAAAACCAAAAAAATGATCATGCACATCCACGACAGGTAATATATCTATACCTGAAGCACGCATTTTGCGCAGAGCACCCTCGGGACCATCTTTTTTGAATCGTACAACAGTCGGTTTTTCAAACATCAGGGAGCCTGCGGTAATAATTGCTTTCCGATCCACTTTTTCGACAAAAGCTTTTACATAATCACTTGCTGGGTTCGTCAGAATATCCTCTGCAGTACCAATCTGTTCAATTACTCCGTCTTTCATAATGACGATACGATCACCCAATTTGATGGCTTCATCAAGGTCATGTGTAATAAAGACAATAGTTTTCTGTAGCGTGTCCTGCAGTTCAAGCAGCTGATCCTGCATTTCAGCTTTGATTAGCGGGTCCAGTGCCGAAAACGCTTCATCCATCAGTAACACTTCAGGATCATTGGCCAAAGCCCGAGCCAATCCTACGCGTTGCTGCATCCCGCCGGAAAGTTGAGCTGGCAGCTGCTGTTCAAAGCCGTTCAATCCAACAATATCAAGAGCCTTTTGTGCTTTTGCCTCACGTGATTCTTTGTCCTCACCTCTTATTTCCAATCCAAATGCAGCATTACTCAGTACAGTGTGGTGTGGCAGCAAGCCGAATTTTTGAAAGACCATACTCATTTCTGTCCTGCGCACTTCCAAAAGCTCTTTATTATTTTTCCCGGTAATATCTTGGTCATTGACAAATACCTTTCCTGAGGTAGGCTCATTCAATCGGTTTAAACAACGAAGTAAGGTCGATTTGCCGCTTCCCGAAAGCCCCATAATCACAAAAAACTCACCCTCATAGATTTCGAAATTTGCTTTGTTAATTCCTATTGTACAAGCCGTCTTTTCCAATATTTCTTTCTTCGAAAACCCCTCGTCCAATAATTTCAAAGCTTGTTTTTTTTGTTTACCAAAAACAATGGTTAAATCTTCAACTTTTACCTTTACCTTTCTAGTTTTATCCATTCTTTAATTTTTTTAAACATAAATAAAACAAAAGAGCATGAGTAAACCACTAAGGCTGCACACCTACGTAGTTTTCATTCACATAAAATATCCCTACAGTTGAATTCGTTTGATCGAAATTTTAAACTTCAGTTCAATCCACTTATTAACTAACACGCTTTACTCTCGGTTCGATAAGAGCAACGATGAAAAAGAAACTAATCTTTTAAAGATGAGATGTGCTAAACACAGCTCCAAAATATACTTCAACAAGTACAACGAACAACTTCGACTGTGCCTCAAAAAGGTTCCAGTCCTAGCGGAATAAACTCACGCCATTCTGTCTTTTGACAGCACAAAGGTACGAAAAATAAATTAAATGCCTTTTTAACCACATAGATAACTCACTGTAAGTATGTTATAAAAAACACCAAACAAAGTAAAAATAGGTGCTTGTAGACACTACCGCGGCAAGCTTTCAGGACGTCGCATCCGATAGGAAGTTGCTGTGATGGCATGTAAAAACGCCTCGATATCTTTTATTTCCTCTTTACTAAGATTCAAAGGTTGCATTAAAGGGTCTGTAACCGGATAAAATGGATCTTTGGCCTTCTGTTCTGGCTTCGCGGAGTTCATCTGCATCCCACTGTTATACATGTTGAGCAATCCTGTCATATTCCAGAATAATCCATTGTGCATCCACGGATCAGTATTCATCACGTCTCGCAGTGAAGGTGTTCTAAAACGCCCTACATCAGCAGGATCTTTTGTAATCTCATACCTACCCAGGTCTTGATATTTACGCTTGTAATAAGTCAGTCCGATGTTATGATAAGCGTCGTCCGTAAAAAACTGACCATTGTGACAATTCATACATCTCGCTTTTGTACGGAAGAGATGTAGTCCACGTACCTCTTGCTCGGACAACACCTTATAATTACCATCCAAAAACTCGTCAAAGCGACTACGTCTACTTGTTAAAGTCCGTTGAAAAGCACCTAAGGCCTTTAAAACCTCTGGCATGGAATAATCTTCCTCTCCAAAGGCTGCTAGAAACAGCTTGTTATAGGCCGGGATAGCTTTCAATTTTGGAATCAATTTGGTCAGATCCATGTCCATTTCATGATGTGCTTCAATAGGCCCCAAAGCCTGTTCTTCCAGCGACTTGGATCTTCCATCCCAAAACAATTCTTTCCGCGCATACACATTCAGTAGTGATGGTGTATTACGTGTCCCCTCCAAATGATCATTGCCAACCGGAACCGTCAATTTATCAGCCCATGATGTCTGGGGATTGTGACAGCTGCTACAGGAGATCTGATTGCTACCAGACAGAATCGGATCAAAGAAAAGATATTTTCCCAGCTTGACATCCGGCTTTTCCATCAAAGAAAAATAACTTGTATCAACCTTAGGCAATGATGTAAATTCCTTCCAGCTGACACCAACATCAATCGTAGGCTTAGGCCACTCGCTTATTGGTCTTCGATAAAGCAACTGCAGTTCTTCATACAGTGCTTTTTGTTGATCTTTCATGGAAAGTAAACCAACAAGTCCAATGATACTGACCAATACTGCAAAATGTTTTTTCATGCTTAATATAACCTTAAATATGCTTAAAAAATACCTGTTGTTCCTTCAATGGGGTACACGATCGCATCAGAAAATATACGAAACACCCAATTTGCCTAAAAACCTATCTTTACCGGGTAAGCTTAACAAGTCATAATTCAATGACATCAGATCGCCCCGATGCTGATAATCTAACTGAAACTGCAGACTCCAGTCTGTTTTACCCCGATGAGTCACCCATACCCATGATGTTGCCCAAGTGTTACTTGAAGCGGTCTCATAGCGGTAATCCTGATAAAGAATCTGCTTCGCAAAATTGCCTGTATTCAAATCCGACACAATTAAATCATTCGCAGGAGACCATTGTCTGAGATAATGAACAGAACCCAATAGATCAGATCGCTCATTTACTCGAAATCTGCGATTTAGACCAATCCCTGCTTTGATCTGATCTACATCCATTGCATTACCAGTCACGCCATCTTTTTTTCTAAAATTTCGCACAGCTATACTCCCTTCGGTCTGAAACTGACGAAAACCAAACAGGCCCTTGATTTGCATCTGATTTTGCTGATAGGTATAATTATTTGATAAATAGGTATAATTAAAGTCTTTTCCTTCCTCAAGCTGCCCAGTTAATGCCAGTTTCAATGATTTTTGGTTATGCATCTGGCGACTCCATAAAAAATCTATAGAGCTGATATCCTTCGTATAATCATTTAGCAATAAATAAGTCTGTTTAGAATTATCATTTCTTCGGAAAGACTGCTTTTCATTAATATATTGTCCATTTAGGTAGATCTTATCAGCTCCATTGGGTTTTAATAGCAGATGTCCGCCAATTCCTGCCCGATCGATGATATCATTGTAGTTGATCTCGCTTATCCTTTCGTGTGCATTTCCAAAACCGTTCATTATCCAATTAACATACAGGGGATCTTCGGTATTTTTGGTGTACTTTTCATTTTTATAGCCCACATTTACCCGTTCAGAACCGTAACCCCAAATACCCGAAAGGTGATAAGAAATTTTTGGGAGATTGTGCCCGACACTCAATTTAAACTGTAAATTCATATCTTTAATATCTCCTCTTGGATCATTATTGGAGTAATGAGAACCTAACCTATAATCAATCCCTAAGGAAATGGGCAGGCGATTATTTAGAAATGCATGCTGAATTCCAGCATCTAGTTTATATGTTTCCCGATTGTATTTATTTTTTTTTAGGGAGCCAAAATAAACTGGAGCGTCTTCATTCCATCTAGATTGATGGCGCATGGCAGTGCTATCCTCCGAACTGCGGTCGTAGGAAAATCGTCCCCAGAAATTAGTCTTTTGCCATTGTGTTTTCCCCTCCGTAAAAATATGGGTCTGTTTTAGTCCATTGGCCCCCTGAGCAGGCTGAAAACTTCCTCTGGCAACCGTCTGTTGAATCCCCAGTATAGAAGACTTATTCTTCATTTCTTCAGAAATCCATACCCTATTTCGAACAGCCATATCATGAGACATAATAGATGAAGGTTGGTACCAGTACAGTGTCGCTGTCAACGAATCCACCGTTGCACTGGATTTTATCTGTCCTTGCACAGCAATAGAGCTTAGGAAAAATACGGTAGCGGAAGCAATATATTGAATACTTTTCATCTATTTAATTGTTTTATTGATGACCTGTTGAGGTTATAAATGAGCGTTCAGATGGAAAATCATCTGGAACGGGTCATCAGCTAATATTTCAAATTCCATCTGCTTGACAGTAAGCAGATGGAATAGAATTACATTGCGCATCTTAATCCGCAAATCCGAATGGATTTGCTTTTATCACAACGAAATCCACCGTAGAATTATTCGTATCCTTCAACTTTCGGACACCATTCGTGGTTTTGTCGGTTCTGCGCATCACGGATTGCGATGAATAGCCACCGAGTGTAACGAATGTAAAACCTGCATCTAAGGCCGGAGGGAGTTTTTTAGGAATTCTATCATCTGTCGTATTGGGTTGTACATCTACGGCATCCATAATCCAATTGACAGGCAACTGTCTGTATTTTTTTACTGTAGAATTTGGTGGATTTATGGACGGTTCAGGGTAGCTAGGAAGGTTCGCTACTGCAGCACGATCAGCATGTTTAAATATCACGTAAGCATCCCGCCCTAAATTATCTAAAATCCAATCGTTGCCCACATAATCCAAAATTTGCACATTAGGTACCTTTGGGTTGTCAATATCAGACGCGAATGGTTTATTCCCTGGAATATCACCATAATATACTTCGAAGCTTGCGTTGCTCAGATCAACTGTTAATTCCGGTTTTTTAATGGTCACTTCTTTTCCGTTATTTCCGACAAAAGGCACTTTATGGTTTAAAGCATTCTGCGCAATCACAATACTTTTACCAGGTTCTACAGGATAACTTTTCCCATTTCCCGGAATCATAAACAGATCTCTTAAATAGACATAATCTGTATTCGCAGCTTCTCCGCCAGTCATACCCAATGATTTACTCCAATCCAATTGCCCATTGTTCTGATAGTAAACAGCTTCGTTTGTATTCCGCTGTCTTCCCCACAGACGGCCCAAATAAAGGCTATCAGCATATAAAACCCGGTCGGTATTATTATAAACTTCAAAAAACTGATCTCTATAAATAGCGCCTTCTTTATTGTCTGATCCGGCATAATAGATTTGTTTTATAACAAAGTTGCCCAGAAGACCAGCAATTAATTCAAGGTCTAAACTTGACGAACTGGTTAAGGTCACTTTTTTTATCGCCGCATTAAATGTAACATCCTCAAAAATTGCTTCCCCCGTTGAGTTAAAATATTGCTCTTTGGGAATTGTAATGGAAGCATCTATATCGTATTCGCCTGGCATAATGGATACCAGATTGACCACGCCTTGGGTCGGTGAATAGGTCATACTGGTCTTTGTCGACAGATTGGTCACTTTAACAACCACCTTGCTCAAATCTAACTTACCATTTAGCTCCGCAGATGCGTATTTCAAATTCAATTTAAGATCCAATGGCTGTACACCGGGTGTATTATCCTTTTTACAAGATATAAAAGGTAAAAATAAAAACGGAATCAAATAACGTGTTTTCATATTGTTTAGTTTTTGAGTTTTAGAATTTATATGTTAATTGTGCACCATAGTTTGGTGACGAATTGGGAGCCTTCACCCCAGTCGCCCCGGCTCTATAAAACCGTGGCTGATAATCCAGGAAATTATACACATTAAAAGAGAGATAGATATTCTTGCCTATCTCCTTGGCCATATTGAGATTAAAGTTCCAATACACATAATTATTATCGGCATTGACACGATCCGCATCGACTTTTCTTTTCTCATAGAGTTCGAGATGTTTTGGATTCGTTATATCAAATTGATCAATCTCATGATATTCATAGTCGCGGGTATAGTATCCTACGGGTATAATATCCCCATAGGCAGTTTTGCTATAATTATACAATTCACAGTCTGCACTTAATTCGATAATCAATCGCAGCGCCGGAAAATGTGTTGAGCTTCTGAGCTGTGCTCTGCTCAAATAACTTTTGGTAGACTTAGCCGGAAAAAAACCGATTACAATATCATCCAATGCTGTTTGTTCGGTATTAAACGGAGTACTATTTAACGTCGAAGAACTTGCATTAGCAAGCGTAAATGCAGCCGTTGCCGAAAAAGTTGTCATGAGAGACGGAATGCGCGGAGCTGAATACATGACCTCAAGGCCGAAGTTGGAGGAACTATTACTATTGTCGAAATATAGATTGGACAACAGATACCGCTTTGTTCCGGTCTCCGTGATAACTGGTTTGGCACCCGGAGCCGGGGTTGCCGAATATGTTGGTAAGTCTCTCCCTTCATAAGCAGTAGCAGTATTGATACTACGTGCGTTCTTTTTATAAAAAAGATTAGTCCGTAAATAATGACCATTTTTGTTCCAGGACAAGGAAGACTCTAAAGTCTGTCCCATACTGCTTTTCAGATTGCTATTGTCTTTTTCATACCTTCTCAGATAAATCAAGGCTGTACTCTCATCTTCTCGTCCATTATAAGCGTTTAGCAAAATAATCTCATCAAATGTAGGTCCGGGGTATAGTTGGGCCAATCCGGGAGATTTAAAAGATAGACCATAAGCCAGTCCAATTTGGGTGGATTTGGAAAGCGCATAATTTATATTCGTTCGCGGGGAAAATGAAGAATGGCCATTCATGACGTCCCAGCGAAGCCCCGCTCTTATGGATAGGTCTTTATCAAATAATTTCATACGTGCAGCATCCTCAGCATAGAAACCGAAATTTTGTAGGGCATGTAGCAACGAGAAATCGTAATATCGATCTGATCTGCTTCCTAGGTCTTTTTTTGGCATAGAAGGATCCGCTAGACGGCCCCTACCTCGATTAATATCATAGCTATAATTTGCTCCAAAATTTATTTTGTGCGTAATAAGCCCTGTGATTGCGAAAGCGTTTGCTTCGAGCCGGCCATTTAAATTTATAGGTCTATTGTCCACAGCATCTACTGCCGTATACTGCCCTGGTGCATATTGTCCTTCCACAATACCTGTCTGGACAGAATCGGTATAGAGCACAACGGCATCATTATAATAATGTTCCCGGTAGGTATTCTGCTGGCTGGAACTTATACCTACATTAAAATTGATGTTTTTGAGAAATTCGTGATCCAATTTGTAACTCGTGCGGCTAGCGGCATTCCATCCCCAACCACCAAATGAAATGGCATTGGACTGCGGATCATCCGGATCCTTATTCACCCGGTCAATCACCTTATTATACGATCCCGAAAAAGTCTGTTTTAATCTTTTTTCAGCTCCAAAGTAATTTGTCCAGATCAATGTCCCATTAACACGGTCATATTGCTTCAATTTGTCCCTATTGTCCGCATAGGATTTAACATAACCTAAATCAGCGTTGATCGTCCCCAAATTCTTCCCTAGGCTCATACCTTTGGATAATCCATATGAGGTGGCATTACTACGGACCTGAAGCCGGAAAAAAGCAGGGGTCTTTCCTGCCTGCCTTTCAATGATAACAGCACCGTTGGATAAATCACCATAGCGTGCCGGGGCGACCCCCGATATTACCTCCAAACGCTCAATATTCTCTACAGGGATCTGACGCAGATCCACACCCCCAAAAACATTCTCCCCCGAATAGGATTTTGTCGTCCCCGGACGCCCCGTCAATCCATAATCTGAAGGTTTGATGGAGTTAGTTGCGCCTGACATTCCAAATATACCGGGGTTACGTCCTTGCATATTCCCATTATTTCCAAGGGTAATATCATCCATGACGATGGCAACACCAAAAGCATTATTGAGTTCGTCTGCATTCCGTGTGCCGCCAGTAGTTTCTTCAAAGGCTCCACGCAGTGTCAACATTTGCATATCTTGCACGGAAGGAGCTGTATTTTTGCGGTTAGGAAGGCGGTTCAACAAGTCATTTACACTGAGAGCGGGATATCTTTCGATCATTTCTCGGTCAAATACTAAGGAGGAATTACTTAGTTCTCCCTTTTTCGCCTGTACAGCCACCTCATCGAGCGCTAGACTCATATCCTGCAAGACAAAATTCTCAACCTTTTTTACTGAATCCAATAAAATTGTCCGCTCTATCCCCTTTTTCCCTAAATAAGAGACCGATAAAATAATCGATTTGCCAAATTGCTCGGTCGGAATTTTTAGACTATACTCGCCTCGATTATTGGTGATACTAGACAGATCCAGTTGATTCAGCATTACAGTGCTTCCTGATAATAACGTCTTCCTATTATCGGTAACTTTTCCCTGAATTAACACGGATTGCCCATATACATCCATAACGAGACAAAGTGAGGCAAAAATAGTCCAATATTCTTTTTTCATAAGTACGAACAAAAACGCATCTAGAAATACGTTTGTTTAAAATCATTCTAAACAACTGCAAATATAGGCGATTTAAAAGCACTTATTAAAATTATTTTTAATAAATCTAAATTATATACAGCAATATAACTCAATCAATAAATAAAAAACGCACAAAAACGAATACAAAGGCTACCTGAACAATTTAATAATAGATTATAAATGGGGTAATCTACGGGCTGCTAAAAGCGGAAAAAACATTGTGTCGATGCCTGGCTTTCGTGGATAAATAGCAAGCCCAGAACAGTAGGTAAAAGGACGGCTTATTTTTGAAAACATGGACTATTCGTCAGGACTTTTTGAACAAAACAGACTATCCCGCAATCCATATTGTGAACACAACGATTTAGCCTTATCTGTAAAAGCGTGACGATAGTAAACTGGTAATTTACCATCTGCGCCAAATAAACGCTGATACTTTTGTATTAGATGCGGATAATGCTTTTCAATAGCACGCATGACCAAGGCTCTATTATCCGCTGGATCACTCCCATATAAAGCAAGGGTGGCAGGAAAAATATAGCTGGCACCAATAGCCTGAAAAGTCTGAAATAGCAGTTCTAGGCTCGCTCCAGTATCCGATATATAGGGCAACAGTGGCATCAGACTGACTCCACTATGGAGTCCCTGTTCACGCGCTAGCCTTAATGCTTCCAATCGTAGCGAGGGCAACGGGGCTCCGGGCTCAAAAATCCGGGCGACACGATCATCTAGAGTCGAAAATGAAAATGTAACAAAAGCCTTATGTCTTAATCTCAACTGAAGATCTTCAGGAAGTATTGCTTCGGCATCAATCCGTTTCAACAAATCAAAATCTCGGCTAACTAAGTTCGACTTCGTAATAATATGCACTGGAAAACGATAGTGTAGGATGACTTCCAACAACCCCCTGGTGAGCAATTCGGTCTGTTCCATTTGCAGATAAGGATCTGTTACAGAAGAAAGAACAATAATTCCATATTGCTTTTTACGCGCACGTAATGCCAGCTGCTTTTCCAGCAATTCGACAGCATTGCCCTTCATACTCAGCTTTTCAGCCATGTTGATTCCGTACTTACTTCCCCGGATATAACAATACAAACAATTAAAAGAGCAACCACTGTAGGGATTCAACGTATAATCATCAAGAAACCAAGGATCTCTTCGTTTTGTCTTATTGAGGATAGATTTCGCAATTATACGATGCATAATAGCCTATTCATTTTAAAACTTTCTGCCCATACCTCTTGATGCAGGCCACACTTCCTTAAAACCATATTGCGCATAGAGCTGGAAAGCAGGACCATCAGCGATTAAACTGACATAGCAGCTATCTGGCAGGTTCGAATTCATGTATTCATCAAGTTTCTGCATAATCAGTTTTCCAAGCCCTTTTTTCTGATGTTCGGGGAGCACACAGATGTCAACGACCTGGCAATGGCAAGCACCATCGCCAACGATCCTACCCATACCTACTATTTCATTGTCGTTGTCCCCATCCAAAATAGCCACACAGCATAAGGAATTTTCCATCCCTAGACGTGCAGCTTCGTCCGTTTTTGGAGATAACCGGGACTGTTGTCTTAAAAATTGATAGCGTTTATAATCTATCTTCTGATATACGGCTTGATAATGCATAGTAAAATGATGAGTTTATTATTTATGAAATTATTCATAATAATACATTTTTCAAAACCGCATTGATTATACACTAACGAAAAATACATAAATAATTATTGGCAAATATGAATTTCAGTCATGGATCAATGGGCTATATATCTATAAATTACTTCAACTGACTTGTTTTCGTTGTATCTTAACAACCAGAAAAATCATCTCAAAAGAACTAATGCATTAAAAAAATCTCTTTATTCATCGGATAATCGCAAATATTTAATTTTCAATGCATAATAAATATTTTTCATTACCTTTATAGCATTGAAACAAAACTCAACACCAGCCATGTTTATCGGCGCTGTCAAATGGTTCGACAATAACAAAGGATTTGGTACCCTTGCGTTACCTTCCGGAGAAGAACTCTTTGTGCATATACGCAGGTTTAAAATCCCTCCAGAGCATATTATCCAGCCTGGTGAGGTAATTGTCGGAGACAAGAAATCGGATCCCAAGCGGAACGGTTACTTAGCCCACAACTGTAAAATCCTCAAAAGGCCTGAAGATTGGAAATTCGTTATCTCCCTTCTGGACAAGGATCATACCGTACTCATCCCCGATAACCACGGCCACGAGCAAAAGCACAACCTCACCTCATTAGCAGCAAGACAATTACTACGAACCCAGGGCAAAGACAATGTAGTTTCTATGTTGACTTCTCACTTTGATTTCCGGTTCGACTGTTCCATTTTCTTGGCTTATGCCGAACTACTTGACAAAAGCATTTCGGGCACCTTCGAAAAAGAAACGGCAACTGAGCTTCTCTCTCAGGTATTTAAATACTTCGGAAACCATGTCTCACATCAGATTCTATTTCGGGTATGGAAAGAAAGAATGTTCAGATATATCGGCTATCCAGCTGATGGTGACTATGAGATTCCTGAAGAAGTGCTGAATCTAAACGCAACGGAGATCAATTATGATGATTTAGCAAGAATCAGAGACTACAGTTTTGGTAAATCCTTCTGTAACGAATTTGTAGAGGCTTTATTTGATGATATAGAAACAATGGACAAAGGGGATATCGAGCCTCTGATCCCCTATATTGATTTCCTTGAAAACGAAGACTCTATTGAGAAAATTAATCTGATTATGCAGTAAGATAAATTAGAGCAGCATAGCGGGCTCGATAATAGAAGAAATCCTTGAAAACTTACAGAAGAATTAAATCAAGAAGAAAATAAATAAAACAACAGGCTTTCAAATATTAAGATAAACAGGTAATTTGGTTAAAACACGAATAAAGCCACAAGATTAACTAAATTATTATAATGCAAGAATTGTTTTATACATTACTATTTCAACAGCTATCCGATTATTTCTATTTAATAGACTCTTTCCGTAACGACGATGATTTTATAGCAACCTTGCTCCTCATGGGCTCACTTGTCTTTCTGGCACTCGCGGTGATAAGCATCCTTCTTGGCTTACTTTTTATCATAACAATCGTCCTACTCATTAGTGCCGGCATTATTTCAACATCTGTTATCGTCGGATTACAACAGCGGTCAATAACCAAAGGTTTCAAAACCTTATTTCTTTCCTCAGCCATATTGGGCAGTAGCATTGTTTCCGTTATATTTTGCATTTTCCTAAATGCAGTTTATGACTGGAGCAGCAATAACATGGCTATGCTAATCGGCCTCGTCCTAGGGATTATTTTGGGTACAGGCTTAGGCTTACTAGCCTTTAAAGCGATGGCCGGACTAATCCGGTTTTTGATGAGTAAGTATCGAAAGTAATACCCATCTTCGCAAATCCCCCCTTTTCCTATTCCACATATTTAAACCGAAGCGCAGTCAGACTCGCCTTATCACCATTGCCTTCGATCAACGAAACAGTTATTTTATATCGTCCAGCCTTTTCAAATTTCATCCAACCCCAGGGATACCAGTTATAGACATGGGCCGACTCTTGTTGGTTTTGAACAACCTCGCCCGCTGAATTTTCAATATGCCATACCATCCTTCCTTCGCCTGCATAATTCATATCTACCTGATAATAACCAGGCTTTTTTACAGCTATTTCATAGGAGAACTTACTTTTTTCTGTCCATTTACTGACCTGAACAACATGTTTCCATTCACCAAATTTCTCCATCCACGATTTTCCTTCTTTATTACAGCTCTCCACCTCTCCAAAATCAACTGGGATAACGGTTTCCAGTGCTGGATCAACCCCCAGCATTTTTTCGACCTGAGGTGTACCGTTTAACTTAACCTCGATGACAGATACCATCTTTTCGGGAGCAACTTTCGGAATATCAATTTTAAGCCAGTCCTTTTCAAGTGTATAATTCAATTTTTCTTGATCTTTCGAACCCCGGAGTTTAATGGACTGAATCCCTGTGGTCAATCCCGGAACGTATAAGGTTCCATCCGCAGGCCAATGATAGACCAGTAAGGAAATTCGATCTCCCTGTACCGTGGCGTCTCCCCAAGGTAGCGCATGTCCCCAGGGTGATGCTTGCGCGCCATAAACCGTTTCGGGATAACGCTTGATCCAAGCACCTGCATTGCGCAGAGCCAAACCCGCCTGATCCGGAATAGAACCATCCGGTTTCGGACCTACATTCAGCATGTATGTTCCCCCACGTGCGACAGTTGATAGTGTACGCTGTAATATCTCCTGGCTACTCTTCCAATTATTGTCATACCAAGCATAGCCCCAGGAATCATTAGTCACATCAACCGTTTCCCAAATGCCATCCACATTCTCCCGAGGCACTTCCATGTCACCAAGAGTAGAATAATCTCCGAGCCCATGCCCCACCCTTCCTGACACATAGGCTCCCGGTTGATTTTTATGTACCAGTTCAACAAGCTTCTGTGCGTATTTTTTATCCATTCCACCCGGCGTATCAAACCATACCAGTTCTATAGGACCATAACTTGTTGTAATTTGCTGCACTTCGGGATAGCATTTCTCCCAAAAGTAATCGTCAAAAGATTTCATTTTCCCCTGCGCATCCACCTTGGGTCCACCGTTTCCACCGGGATAAGTCCAATCCTGATTTTGAGAATAATAAAATCCAAAACCGATGCCACCTTCTTTACAAGCTTTAGCCAATTCGATCATAGGATCACGTTTAAAATCCGTCGCATCGACAATATTGAATGGGTTTACTTTCGAATGAAACATCGAAAATCCGTCATGGTGTTTACTGGTAATAACGATATAACGCATTCCAGCATCTTTTGCCAGCTTTACGATCGCTTTGGCATCAAAGTGATCCGGATGAAAGGAAGATGCTGCCAACTGATATTCCGCAGGTGAAATATTTGCCATGCTCTTGTTCATAAGCCATTCTCCGATTCCATAATAGGTTTTTCCCTGCCATTGATTTGCTAATTGGGAATAGATACCCCAATGAACAAATAAGGCATATTTTCCTTCTCGAAACAGCTTTCCCCTATCTTTTGAAACAGTATTTTTCCCGCCAGCACCATCCCACATCTCTTCCATTCGTTGCGCAAGGGCCCCTTGTGTACACAATATGCTGATCACTGTCCCCCATACAATCTTTTTAAAACTCATCTATAAAAACTTTTGATACATCTAGGTACAACATTATACCTTAGGCATACTATACCCATTTTGATAACTTTTAGCCAAGTAGCGATCTGCCTCCCTATCATTGAAAGTTCGCTTATTTTTATCCCAAAACAATTTTTTCTTGCTGCGATAAGCAATATTCCCCATTTGTGAGAAAATGGCGATATGAGCACCCGCTTCAATCGGCGCATGCAATTCTTCACTGGATTTATTCCGAACTGCCGTTATAAAATTGACCATATGTTTATCGAGCCCATTATCTATTGAAGGTTGAAAAGTAACAGCTTCCATACGTCCTTTTTCAGGAATAACCTCCCAGCCTTCACGATTAACGACCAACGTACCATTATTACCGATAAAAGCGACACCATGTGTTTTTTGATAGGGGCCAAGATCTATTCCTGTTGCCTGCTCCCATTGGACATTGAATCCATCAAACTCATACACTGTTGTTAAACTATCCGGTGTTTCGGCTGCATCATCGGGATAAGCAAACTTCCCTCCGGCAGCCATAACGGATACCGGATCAGAAACCTTCATCCCAATCAAAGCATAATCCAACATATGGACTCCCCAATCCGTCATCAAGCCGCCCGCATAGTCCCAATACCACCTAAAATTGAAATGAAAACGATTGAGGTTGAAAGCCCGTTTTGGAGCAGGTCCCAGCCACTTATCATAATGAACACCTGCAGGAACGGCAGCATCTGCCAACACAGGAATACTCTTCATCCAACCTTGATAAGCCCAAGCTTTGACCAAACGGATTTTACCCAGTTTTCCACCATGTACAAATGCCATTGCATCTCTGAAATGCTGTTGACTACGTTGCCATTGCCCCACCTGTACAACACGGTTATATTTTTTCGCAGCGGCAACCATGACTTCACATTCCCGAATGGAATTTCCAATAGGCTTTTCAACATATACATCCTTGCCTGCTGCAACAGCATCTATCATCTGTAGGCAATGCCAATGGTCTGGTGTGGCTATGATAACAACATCCACATCAGTTGCTTTGAGCAAATCTTTATAATCAATATAGGTTTTGACTGTAATATTCCGTTTTTTTAATTCCCCCACTCGGCTGCTGAGTATATTTTCATCTACATCGCAAAGTGCTGTACATTGGACACCGGGGACTTTCAATATCGCATTTAGATTGGACCAGCCCATACCGTTTACACCAATCAGTCCAACACGGATAAGTTCTGATTGAAAACCGAAAACACGCGTATTGGCAAATAGTGTTGAGGCAGTAAGAATCCCTGCATTACGGATAAAATCTTTTCTTTTCATTGCTTAGTTTAGTTTGGTTTATTTTGATTTTGCTCTACTATCTTTTTAGTAAAGACGATTCATGCAGCACTTTCCCTAGAAATAACTAATATAAGATTTAATCTTGAAGATTAGGCAAAATAAGGATAATCCCTATTTCATCTTTTAAGGTTTTGGTAGCATTAACGAGAAATTATTGGGTTATGGGCGATGGGCTTTACCTGCAATATGTTTTCCCGCTTTCATCCCAGAAAAAATACAACCACCCAAAAATGTCCCTTCCAGGGCTCTGTATCCGTGCATACCACCGCCTCCAAAACCTGCCACCTCACCAACGGCATACAATCCTTCGATAGTATCATCGTTTATCGTCAAGACCTGTGCGTCAAGATTGGTTTTAAGCCCACCCAATGTCTTACGCGTCAATACATGGAGCCGTACGGCAATCAAAGGTCCATTCTTTGGGTCCAATATCTTATGCGGAGGTGAAACCCGGCCTAATCTATCGCCAAGATATTTCCGCGTACTACGGATATAATTTACCTGCGTATCTTTGGAGAATTTGTTATCCAATTCCCGATCTCTTGCTACGATCAGTGATTCAATAGATTCATAATTTAACAGCTCATCTCCAGACAGGAGGTTCATCTTACGTATCAATTCCGATAATGTATCTGAAACGATAAAATCTACTCCATTCTCCTTAAATGCTTCAACTGGGCCGGGGGCCTTTTTACCAAAAATTCGTTTGAGGAAGAGTTTATAATCCCTGTTGGTGATATCTGGGTTTTGTTCGGATCCAGAAAGTGCAAATTCTTTTTTTATGATCTTTTGTGTGAGAATAAACCAGGAATATGAATAGCCACTATCTTGTATATGTTTTAGGGTACCCAAGGTATCAAATCCCGGTAAGAATGGTGCTGGAAGTCTATTTCCTTTTGCATCAAACCAAAGTGAGGAGGGCCCCGGAAGGATACGGATACCATGATTGGGCCAAATCGGATTCCAGTTCTGAATACCCTCTGTATAATGCCACATACGGTCTTTATTGATCGTGTGTGCTCCGACTTCTTCGGCTATACCGATCATCTTTCCATCTACATAGGCCGGAACCCCTGAGATCATATGTATCGGCGCTTTTCCCAATCGTTCAGGCCAATTCTTCCGGACTAGCTCGTGGTTGGCTCCAAGCCCCCCTGAAGCAATGATAACATCTGGAGCATAGTATTCAAATGTATCGATGACGTTTCTATTGGTCGCTACCCCTCTTTGCTTATCATCAGCTTCTAAAATATCGCCGGATACTCCAGTTACAGTGTTATTTTCCGTTATTAGCTTCGTCACGCGATGCCTAAATTTAAATTGCAATAGTCCGCTTTTTTCGGCAGCATAAGCTTTTTCTACAAATGGCCTGACCACCCCTGTTCCAGTTCCCCAACTCACATGGAATCTGGGAACCGAATTGCCATGACCAGAAGCACTGCCATCTCCGCGCTCGGCCCAGCCTACCATAAACATGAATTTAATCCCTAGCTTGGTTACATAGGCGTATTTCTCACTGGCAGCAAATTTCAAATAGGCCTCTGCCCATTGACGGGGCCAATAATCTTCCGTTCGATCAAATCCTGCGGTCCCTAACCAGTCTTGCTGTGCCAGTTCCAGGGAGTCTTTGATTCCCATGCGGCGTTGCTGTGGTGAATTGATAAGAAATAGACCTCCAAATGACCAAAAGGCCTGTCCACCAATATTTTCTTCCGTTTCCTGATCCAATAAAAGCACCTTCTTCCCCACATTGGTAATTTCCATTGCTGCTGTTAATCCCGCCAGACCGGTCCCAATAATGATGGCGTCAGGTTTAAATTGTTCTTCTATCCGCATACTGTTTATATCAATGGGTTCGATTTTCTTTACGGCTTCTTGTACGTAAGTTTACTGTTGGTTCCCTTAAATTTACCTTTTCTCTTCTGATGTACAAAGAGAAATAAAATTCAACCTGTGAAAAAGGAACGCAAATTATAATTAAAATTATACATAAATACAATTTAAATTATTTTAATGATATAAAATACTATTCTACCTTTGCTGCATCACAAACTCAAATAATAATATTAAGCAAGTCGCTCCTTTTTGATTTGATGAAAATATGCAGCGGGTGACAAAGATTAAAATAACAAAATATGGAATACAGAAAATTAGGAAAAACAGATTTAGAACTTTCAGCAATCACCTATGGTGCTTTCGCCATTGGTGGAAATATGTGGGGTGGTAATGAGAAAAAAGACTCCATCGAGTCCGTTAAGGCTTCCATCGATCATGGAGTTTCCACGTTAGATACAGCTCCTTTCTACGGCTTCGGTTTAAGTGAGGAGATGATCGGCGAAGCGATAAAGGGTTACGATAGATCTAAAATTCAGTTGTTGACCAAATTTGGGTTGGTATGGGACGGAAGTAATCAAGGTAAAGGTGAATTTTTCTTTGATGCCGAGGAAAAGGGCAAAACTATTCCTGTTTACAAGTATGCATCCAAAGCCAGTGTGATCAAAGAAGTCGAAAACAGTCTAAAACGCCTGCAAACGGACTATATAGACTTATTGCAAATCCATTGGCCAGACAGTACCACAGCCATTGCTGAAACAATGGAAGCCTTAGATCTGCTTTTACAGCAGGGAAAAATTCGTGCAGCGGGTGTAAGCAACTATAGTGTCGAACAAGTTTCGGAAGCTCGGAATTCAATCCAAATCGCGAGCAATCAGGTCGGTTACAGTATGCTAAACCGAGGTATTGAGCAAGATCTGGTACCTTATGCACAACAGCATGATTTGGGCATTATTGTTTACAGCCCGATGGAACGTGGCCTGCTTACAGGCAAATACTTTAATGAAGGTAAATTGAAAGACAATGATCACCGCAACGGCTACTTTCAGCAATTTGATCTCAAAAAGGTAAAAACCTTCTTAGATACCATTACTCCAGTGGCAGCTGACAAGGGCGTCAGTGTTTCACAACTCGTGTTACGCTGGACCAGTCTACAACCGGCAATCACTGTTGTATTGGCAGGCGCCAGAAATGCTGAACAGGCTATTGCAAATGCAGAAGCTACAGCAATCAATCTCACTAGAGATGAACTATCATTTATCGATACAGCCTTGTCTAAGATTTAAAATTTAGGCACCTAAAAAGAACTCTTATAACAGTACGTCTCTTCAGAATTGTCCTGTTATAAGAGTTAAAATCTATTGCTGGCCTACCCCTAGTCACTTATTTTGTCTTAGCAAAACAATCAATGATTTTCATTAGAGTCAGCGCTTCCTCGATCGGAGCAGGGTTTGGCCCATTACCTTCAAAAAAGGCAACTGTACTCGCGATCATTGGATATTGTATATGCTCAGGATGCTCAAATACGAATTCTTTTTCTCCCTGATCAGATCTTAATAAGATGGAATTGCCAAATATTGAAAAGGTGATTTTTCCCTGGCTACCTACAATTTCACAGCTATCTATATTATCTTCTGATCGGATATTAAAACACCAGCTCCCGTTAAAGATGATCTGATTCTCAAACACTATGGTACCAGTTGTTTGATCAGCAACATCACTTGCAGCATCCTGAATTTGGCTAAATCCATTATAAGAAATAGGCGCACCAAAGAAATAAAGCATTAGATCCAATTGATGTGGTGCAAGATCAAAAAAATATCCACCACCCGATATCGCAGGATCTGTACGCCAGTCTGCTGCACCTTTAGTCACCAATTCCGGCGCCCGGCTCTGCCATAATCGAAGTTGAACGGTTCGGATAGCTCCTATCTGTCCTGCCTCTAGCAATTCTTTTACTTTGAGAAACAAGGGTAATTGTCTTCGGTAATGCGCAACGACGAGCTTGCCACTTGTTTTTCTAACAGCCGCTAACAACAATGCGGCTTCATCCGCATTTAATGTAACAGGTTTCTCCACATAAACATTCTTTCCGGCTTCCAGCGCCTTCAATGCATAGTCATAATGCGAAGATGGTGGAGTCGCAATATAAATAGCATTCAATGCCGGATTGTCCAACAAGTCCTCGACCTTCGAATACCAATTGGCAACTTGGTGTCTCCGAGCATAATCGGCGGCTTTTGTAGCGTCTCTGCGCATCACAGCAAGTAATTGACTATCTTTAACCTTATTGAATGCCGGTCCGCTCTTTTTCTCTGTCACATCACCGCAGCCAATGATCCCCCATCTTACCTTTGTATTTTCCATTCTATTTTTTATGATCTAATCCTTCAATAAATCTTTTTTATCAGGGTTTTTCACGCCCAATAAATCGATTGTTACCAAGCAAAAATCCGATTGCTTTTTCAATATTTTTACGCCGGCTGTCCTCGGTCTTTAAAAAAGAAATATAACGGATAATCTCTTTTCTTTTTGATGGTGCTAAACGATCAAAGACTGTTTTGGCGGCTTCATTTTCCGCCAATGCCTGCTCAAGTTCGGGGTGCGGAACCAAGCTTCGGTCCGTCGGATCAAAAACAACGGATAATTCCAAGATTTCACCAATTCGTTTAGGTGAATTTGGCAAGATCTCCGTATTGATATACAATCGCCATGCTCCCTGATAACGCAACAAAGTCTGTTTGTAATCTTTCCCATTTACCATTCCTTTAATAGGTATATATCCCTTGTTGACCCCAGCTTCTTCAAAGAGTCGGTGTAATACATCATCGGGAACAAAAACAAAAGGATTGATTCCTATGAGTTCCAGTTTGGCTTTAAAGACCGACATAGGCGTTGAAATTTACCATCCAGCAAAAAATTAAGTTGTAGCAAGAATATGTGCTATCTGATTGAGTTCCGAAGTACTAAAGCTCAAATTGTCGAGCGATTTTAACGAATCAGTCAACTGCTCACTGTTTCGTGCTCCAACCAGAACCGAAGTCAGGCGTTCGTCTTTCAATAACCATGCAATCGCCATTTGGGCCAGCGATTGCCCGCGTTGTAATGCCAGTTCGTTCAAAGCAGACAATTTTGTTATCAGATCGGGTGTAATTGCAGTACTCTTTAAAAAATGTTCTTTTGCGGCCCGAGACTCTGTTGGAATATTACCTTGTAAATATTTATTGGTCAGTAATCCCTGCGCCAACGGAGAGAAAGCAATCATGCCCACCCCTTCCTCGTCCAGCACTTCCAATAAGCCCTCCTCTGGGGTACGCACCAACATCGAGTACTTCGGTTGATGGATCAGACAAGGGCATCTAAGATCCTGTAATATAGCAATTGCCTTCGTTGCTAAGTCCGCGGGGTAGTTTGACAAACCGACATAGAGGGCTTTCCCCTGTCGTACAATATCACTCAATGCACCCATCGTTTCTTCGAGTGGTGTCTGCGGGTCAGGTCTGTGATGATAGAAAATATCAATATAGTCAAGTTTTAGACGTTTTAAGCTCTGATGAAGGCTTGCCATCAAATATTTACGGCTCCCCCAATCGCCATAGGGTCCATCCCACATGGTGTATCCCGCTTTGGTAGACAGCAAAAGTTCGTCCCGATGTCCATCAAAATCTGAGCTCAGTATAGCGCCAAAATTTCGCTCCGCGCTACCGGGAGGTGGGCCATAATTATTGGCGAGGTCAAAATGTGTGATACCATTGTCAAAAGCCGTACGTAGGGTCTGCCTAAACACTTCTTTCTGATCGATATCACCAAAATTTTGCCACAGGCCAAGGGAAATTGCCGGAAGCTGGATACCACTTTTTCCACATCGCCTGTAAGGCATTATAGTATATCGGTTTGGATTGAATGTCACGTTATCAAGTTTATGTATGCAAAATACAAAACTATTTTGAAGAGTCTATGCAATTGCAACAGTCAATCTAATCGAAATATTTCGATACACAACAATTTGAATTAAAATTTATACCATTCCTCTCAACAGATACCATGCTAGTATCACAAATATTTTTATATTTTTGACTATAGTCCAATAATAGCACAACTTTAAGAACGTCCCCATGATCAGTAGATTCTTTAGAAAATTCTATTTACATATTGCGATATGGATCATTCTGCTCTTACTGCCTTTTATTACTTATCTTTATCAACCCGATAAAATCGCTGATTTTAAAATCTATTCGGCACTATCCCATCTGGCCAATATCATCTTTCTGGCAAGCAATTTTTATCTTCTTTGTTACCTCGTCGCACCGAAATATTTCTTTGGTCGCCGAAAGATGCTCATCCTATTGATTGCATTAGGCTTTGCCGCATATGTCATGCTCAATTATGCAATCGTCTATTTCAATCCCAATGGGGAATTAGCTCATTTTAAAAAGGAGAATATACTATTTGTGCGACTCGTTGTAGGCCCAGGGATTATCTACTCACTTTGTATGATCACCTCGTCCATGATTTTTCTTTATAATGAACAGGCCAGACAAAAGGAACTTAATAAACAAATTGCATTAGAAAAGACAACTGCCGAACTGACTATTTTGAAACTTCAGATCAGTCCACATTTTTTATTTAATACGCTCAACAATATTCGTTGGCTGATCCGCAAACAGTCACCCGATTCCGAGGGGACAATAGTCAAGCTCTCCGAAATGCTACGCTACATCCTTTATGAAGTTGATGGGCCAAAGGTCGAACTTTTCAAAGAAATTGATCATATGCGCAATTTCATTGCTTTACAGACATTAAGGCTTCCCATTGCGGGTGAAGTTGATCTAAAAATAGAAAGCACCCTCAAGAATAGAATGATCCCACCGCTATTATTTATTCATTTTGTAGAAAATGCTTTCAAATACGGAGTAGATAGTAAAAATAGCCCATACATCCAGTTTCAATTCGTAGATATTCCGGGAGGGCTTATTTTTAAATCGGTCAATAAAATATTACAATATACTGAGCACCGGCCAAATGAAGGGATCGGATTGGCGAATGTGAAACGACGATTACAATTGCTTTATCCCAACCGCCATGACCTCAAGATCAAAAGGACAGCAGACGACTATTTTGAAGTTGCACTCAGATTAATGACAGATGAAGATTAAATGTATACTCATTGACGATGAACCATTCGCGCTTAATTTGCTGGAGGACGATCTGTTGAGTTTTGAGCAAATTGAAATTCTACAGAAATTTCATGCCCCTGTAGATGTTGTTGACTACCTGAAAACCCATTCGGTCGATCTCATTTTTCTGGACATCCAGATGCCGGAACAACTAGGAACACAATTTGTCAGGGAACTCGAAGATCCACCGTTAATCGTATTCACAACAGCCTATCATCAATATGCTGTTGAGGGATTTGAATTAAATGCAGTAGATTATCTTTTGAAGCCTATTTCAAAAGAACGGCTCACGGCTGCGATTCGAAAAGTAGCAGATATTATGACACTACGCAACAAACACGTTGTTGAAAAAGACCATATTGTCGTGCATGTGGAATATAAAAAAACCAAGATCTTTCTCCAGGAAATCAGTTATATCGAAGGTTTAAAAGACTATGTAAAAATCTATTTGGTTGACCGGCCGGTTCCACTGCTAACCCGGAGCAATTTACGTGGTATGGAAAAATTGTTGCCAACAGGCAACTTCCTCCGAATACACAATTCCTTTATCGTCAACAAAAATAGGATCGAACATTGCACAGTTGCAAAACTTACATTACCTGAGGTGGAACTGCCGATTGGCAAAAAATATGTCAAAAATATGGAGCAGTTTCAGACAAAAGGGCCCGCGAGCAAAGATAACAGCATTCGATAACAGCCATTCGTCTACACATTAGGTCCGTCGGTCTACAGATGATTGTGTAGAATAAAAATCATTTACAAATTTGCTTGGGATCAATTTTTCCAACACCAGCTATTGATCCGTATAGCAAAGAAAAAATGAAAAAAATTATAGCAGCACTCTTATTGGCAACCGCTGTTGCCTCATTACATGCCCAAACAGCTCCCAGTGGCCGTCCCGGCAGTTTCTCTGTCGCTGAAGGCAAACTTTCCGGTCAACTGATAGACCTTCAGGGTAAACCAATCGCACAGGCTTCTGTCAATCTACTGCGGGTGATTCATGATCAGTCTACAGGCAAAGAGCGGGAAATCTTATTCAAAAGCACGAGTTCGCTTGAAAATGGAAAATTTAGCTTTACGGCACTATCCACCAAAGACAAATGGAAGTTAAAAATAAGCTCAGTAGGTTACACCGCTAAAGATATTGCGGTCGAGTATGGATCTGATAGCAAAGTTTTGGATAAAGATCTTGGTGCTATCACATTGGAAAATGATAATCGAAAGCTAGACGAGGTAACGGTGACTGGTCGTAAAGCTTTACTTGAAATGGATATCGACAAAAAAGTATACAATGTAGAAAAGAATATTGTAGCAGCGGGTGGTACTGCCATTGATGTTATGCGCAATATGCCTTCTGTGCAAGTTGATATTGATGGAAATGTCAAGCTCCGGAATGCTGCACCGACTATTTTTGTAGATGGCAAACCGACAACACTAACGCCAGACCAAATACCTGCTGACGTGATCGAAAAGATCGAAATCATCACCAACCCTTCTGCTAAATACGATGCTTCGGGGAGTATGGCCGGAATTTTAAATATTATCCTGAAAAAGAATAAAAAAACAGGTTACAATGGTATGCTTACCTTTGGAGCAGATCGCTTTGGCGGAACCAATTTTATGGGAAGTCTCAATTTGCGTCAAAACAAATTCAATATATCCCTTACGGGAATGAATATGCGCATGCGGACGAATACCGAAGGTGATAGCTATCGGGAAAGCACAATTGATGGCGTTAAATCTACCGTTAACCAGGATATCGAAGGTAAAACCAAGGGAACGATCAGCTTTGGAAGACTCGGATTAGACTATGACCTTAGTCCGCGCACGACCGTATCTGTTGCTGGAATCTTTGTCGAAGGCAAATTTCGCCCCAATGAAAACACGATGATAACGACGGAAACGCAAGGCAATAGCAATAGAATTTCAGCGTCCGAACGTAGTTTCAAACCTAGAGGTTTACAGGCGGGCCTTGTTCAGAAATTCAAAACCGAGGGCGAGGAATTGACCGCGGACTTCAATTATTTCGGCGGAACAAACAAATCTAATGGCACTTACACCACCAATTATTTAGATAACAGTGGAATCATTGGTTCACAGATCCAAAAGAACGTTGGATCTGGCGACAATAAATTTATGACTGTACAGGCAGATTATGTTAAACCATTCAAAAATGGGATGAAACTTGAAACGGGAGTTCGCGCACAGATCAACAAGCTCAAAAACCTGAATAGCAACAGTCTTAAAGCCCGCGATAAAGATGATTATGAGGATATCAGTGCTGCGTCAGCCAATTACGACAATAAGAATACAGTCTATGCGGCTTATGCTTCACTTGGTGGCAACCTTAAAGATTGGGTATCTTATAAAGTCGGTTTACGCGTCGAGAATTCCACCTATGACGGTGAACTAATCAATACAAACCAAAAATTCCACAATAAATACCCGCTTAGTCTCTTCCCATCTCTATTCCTCAGTAAGAAACTGACGGAAAAAGATCAGCTACAGATGAGTGTCACGCGTCGTGTTAATCGTCCTAACTTCTTTCAGTTAATTCCATTTGTTGATTATACGGACAGCTTAAATATTACACGTGGTAATCCGGACCTCGTCCCAGAGTTTACAACGTCAGGCGAATTGTCTTATAGCCGAACACATGGTAAAGGAACCTTCCTGGCTTCATTTTATTACAAATATACCACGAACCTGATCACCCGATACCTGACACAGGAGCTCAATCCCATTACGGACAAAATGGATTTCATCAACACCTATATTAATGCGAATTCCAGCAAAAACTATGGGGCAGAGTTCACCTACACCAATAATTTAAAAACATGGTGGGATCTGACAGCAGACCTCAATTTCTACAATTCAAAAATTGAAATCGATGACAAGACACCATCAGAAGGTATGTGGACCGTATTTGGAAAATTGAATAATACGTTTAATTTGAAAAAGAACTGGAACCTTCAGCTCGCATTTGAATATCAAGGAAAAACAAATATGCCGGTCACACAAAATCAAACCTTTGGCCCACCGATGAATCAGGCTCAAAGTTCCTCTCAGGGGTACATTAAGCCTTTTTATGGGATCGATTTTGCCATCAAGAAGAGTTTCTTGAAAAATCAGGCTGCTTCCGTGACATTGGCGGTAAACGATATCTTCAGAACCCGCGGAAATACCATAATCTCTTCGGGTGATGGTTTCTACCAAGAGTATTATCGTCTCTCCAATCCGCAGCTTGTCAAATTGAATCTATCTTATCGTTTTGGCAAAATGGACATGAACATGTTCAAGAAAAACAAAAACCAAAATTCCATGGAAGGTATGCAGATGCAATAGACACTTGCATTTAGCTTGACATATTAAAGCAGAAAGAGACCGATTGGATGGTCTCTTTCTGCTTTATTTCATTTTATACGATCTTCATTTCATTAAACCAGCTGACTTGGGATATTGTATTTTTCTATAATTGGTACAATTTCCAGTAGATCATCAATCACATAATCCGGATTAGCTGACTTTAGCTGTTCAGCATGATGCGCACCTGTCGTAATGCCAATGCTTAAAGCACAACCAGCATTCTGACCCTCCTTTATATCAATAATTGAGTCCCCTATTTTCACTACGCCTTTGGGATCTGTTATTGCAAAATTTGCTCTTGCAAGATCGATCATATCCGGGTATGGTCTATTTTTAGGCACATCGGATGCCGTAATCAATGCATCAATATCTTGACCTACAACCCAATTAAGCTTTTTCAAAAGGGATTCCGCTGTTTTGCGATCATATCCCGTATTTAATACCCGAAGTATATTCATCTCTTTCAAAATCGCAAAAAGTTCATTGGCATTTGAATTCGGATAAATGTCTGCTACTTCATAGGCGTTTTCAAGTGCTTGCAAAAATGATTGGAACATCTGCTCAGCTAATTGATCGTCAACTATATTGAGGCAATTTTTTAGTACAGTCTTAATGGCCTGTAACTTTTCTTTGCCAGCTCCATGCTCCAACACTTCTGTCAATGTCAGTTGATAACCACCAATGTGATTTATCACCTGTTGAAGTGTCTTATAAACTATATTACCCTCATTTACAGTAGTACCTGCCATATCAAATACTACCATCTTGATCGCTTCTCTCATCTATTCACTATTAAATGTTTAGCAAAAATAAAATATTGTTAAATAAAACTAAACTTTTCAATATTAACTTATTGCTATCTTTAAGTTAAGAGGAGCATAAATTAACGTAGCACAAAATAATAAGTCCAGCCGATCAGCAACAGTTGAAATGGAATTCTAAACCACAGATACCCGGGTCCTTTTCCATCAAAAGTCGCAGTTTCATAGTTCAGATGCTTTATACTCGCATATATATTTGTCGGTAGTATCAGTAAAAAAAAGACAATTAAAAGCATCCCTGTAAGACGGCTTAAAGCTGGTATAAATAAACCGAAGGCCCCTATGACCTCCAATAGTCCAGTCACATAAATCATTTCCTTTTTTAATGGGATAAAATCAGGAAGCATCAACAGCATGCCTTTTGTGTAGATGAGGTGTCCAAGGGAGGTAAACAATAATGTGGCAGCAAGGGCTATTTTTCCAGCCAAATGGTAATCCATATCGTCCTTATACTGTCGTATAACTAAATTGCTGATGAGAAATACTGTAAGTAAAACAAAAAGTGGTTTCATAATCTTTTTTATTCAAAGTTATGGGCCTTTCTATTCCCTATCAATGAACAATTGTTAAGAAATTTCCTTCCGGATTCTGCTTAACGATTGTGGTCTAATCCCAATATAAGATGCCAGGTATTTGAGGGGGATATTTTTAATTAACTCAGGCTGTTCCCGCATCAGATTAACATACCTCGTTTTGGCTGAATCTTCGAGTAAGGTAAATTCACGTTTCATTTTCTTCAAAAAGATATCTTCGATAGCCTTTCGTCCGATAAAATTCCCCACCTGTGTCGTTTTATACACGATATTCAGATCATCATAAGATATCCGCCACAAGACACAATCTGTAATCGCTTCAAGATTATAGGACGATGCAGTTTGGGTCAGGAATGAATCATAGGCGCTCACAAAGGAGTTTTCAAAGGCAAAACCAAATGTAAAATCGTAATCTAATTTTGGAATATTGAACCGAACAATCCCCTTTTCAATAAAAGATAAATAGCGCTCCGTCTTGCCCATTTCCAGGATCAATGATTTTTTCGGAAAAACTGCTTTGGAAAGCATTGAAGAAAAAATATTCCAGTCCTCGATCTCCATCGCAATGAGCGAGTCAAAATAATTCTTGATTTTATCCATGCTATCCATATTTTAAAACAAGATAAAAACTTCTGGACAAACAAGAGAAAACCTGATCCTATTATCTATTTAATTATTTAAGCATTTAATCTCATGAATAAATATTAAATTAATCAATATAAACGTTTATTATGACTCCTATTGCAGAAAACAGTCTCAAAGTATGGTCCCCATCAAAGAAATTCTTCTTCCGATTTTCTTTTGTTTTCATCTTTTCATTCATACTAGTTTTCAATAATGGTGCTTTTCCACTTTTCGGATACATCGGCAAGCCATTAACTGATCTTATGCATTGGATCATACCTTGGTTTGCGAAAACTATTTTACAATATCAGTATGATTATACTATTTTTATCAATGGAAGTGGGGATACTTCCTATGCCTGGGTATCGTTACTTTTTCTTCTCATAATTACTGCGGTAACTACAATTAGCTGGTCTTTGTTTGATTTGAAGTGTCAAAACTATGAAACCTTATATTATTGGTTGACAACAGCAATACGTTATTATATTGCATTCATGTTGATAAACTACGGTGTAATTAAAGTGATGCATTTCCAGATGCAACCGCCCTCACTGGCACAGTTGATACAACCATTGGGAGAATACACTCCGATGGGACTGGCATGGACATTTATTGGTTTTTCCAAAGGCTACAATATTCTCATAGGAATAGCTGAAATATTGTCGGGATTCCTTCTATTCCGAAAAACCGTTGTGTTGGGGGCTTTAGTAACCATTGTCACTAGCATTAACATCATGTCCATCAACTATTTTTACGATGTCCCAGTGAAGATGGTTTCGACCGCCTTGTTTTTGCTTTCACTGTTTTTGTTGCTACCTTCCGCGAATGCACTGGTTTCCCTATTTATTAAAGGGCAACCAGCACAGTTATTTACCATTCAAAAACCATTATTTAATAAAGTATGGAAGAGAAAAGGGCTTATCGTCTTTAAAATATTAATACTTATCATCTTTGGAGTACAGCAGGTAATTGGGATTTTTAACACCAAGAAGATGATCGACGCCTATTTTAAAAAATCACCACTCTATGGAATCTACCATTTTGAAAAAACCGATGAGAATATCAAAACCATTCCAAAAGAATGGCGGCAGATCATTTTTCAGCAGGATAACGATCGTGCCTTTGTCCGTGATATAGACTACAATCCACTGTCCCTAAATATCTTAATTGATTCCCAACAACAAAAACTCACCTTAAACAATTATCGATACGATTATGAAATCGATCAAAATGGAAATATCTTATTGACGAAAGCTGTTGACAACCGTATCGAGAAAATTAAACTTATCAAACAGGATCCTCAAAAACCAGAATTAATGAAACGCTCTTTTCATTGGATACAGGAGTATCCAAGTAGCCGTTAGACAATTCGTCAATCGAAAATAGAATACCATCTGTTTTATTTGGCTTTTTGCAGCTTTTAAAACTCCATTACGACAAAGAGTATTCGGTTACTTTCTATGCAAAAAACAGGCTCCATGTATTGATTTTTATTCAACTACATGGAGCCATATTTCCATTATTATAGTAGGATAAGTCTCAGTTGTTCTTATTTCTTCTTTACTGTGATATTATCTAAAGATATGGTCTCTTTACCTGTGTTTGTAAAGGCTATTCGCACTATTTTTTTATTTGGCTTGATTTCCTGACCAGTCACAAAATTAATTTCGTGCTTTTTACCTTTCTTACCCAACTCCAGCGTCTGTTGGTTTAGATTCGACAGTTCTCCAGTCACAACCGTCACGTCGTCTACTGCTAAGGCTATACTGCCGCCTCTACCCCAATACGTAAGGTTAAATTGTTGCTCCGGGTCCAGATAAATGTATTGTTCTATCTTTTTCCCTTGAGCAAGTACAAGAGCCTTACTACCCTTTTCACCTAAGCCTTGCTCGATCGTCCCCTCACCTTCCCAGGGCTGAAGACCAGCTTTTCCCTCAAAATCTGGATTAGGGAGCTCATTTCCATCACGCAAAGGCCAGTTATAGGCACGGATATAATCGACCTCCATATTCACCCCACCTTCGGAACCGTATGCGCCCAAAAACACATTCATAAAATGGTTGGGTGAATAGATTTGATTCTTATTGTTGTATTCTTTAATTAAATCACCATTGATATAGTGCTTAATACTTGTTGGAGTCCACAACATACCGTGTGTAACCCACTGGCCTACATGCTCATAGCCTTCGGCAATATGTGTAGCAAGATTACGTTGAAATACACCTTTCGCATCAACATGTCCGTGGATGACAAATTGAGCCGTGATATATTCAAACACATCTATTTCAAACAATTGGCCTTTTGGGCGTATTCCCTTTATTCCATCAACCTCTGCCCCCTCTTGAAGATAGTAACGAATATCTGGCCCTGGTGAATCGAACCAAAATGCAGTATTTGTTCCTTTCGGGTTACCTTGACGATTGCGTCGTACTTTTACCTCAAAATAACCACCTTTACTATTGTCCAATAGGTTTTCATTCGTTTTCCAGTCATAGGTCTGAATGGACGAAATCTTTTGGTTTCCACCTTCTGTAAAGATTCGCTTTGGGATGCTATCGTTCACATAGAGGTTTATTGCGGATCCGTCGAGCGTATAGGCCGGCTGGGGTAATTGATCCTGCAACATTTCCTGCTTTGATTTTTCATTTAGATAATTCAATGAGGAGAAATAATTGCTGGTCCATTTATTCCGGTTTAAAAGTCGATCATTAAACTCGTCCTGCCAAAAAACTTCCATACCGGGAGGAACAACAGCTGAACTTGGATTTCTTTTCTCTTCCTCGAGTTCGGCGTCATCCAAAGTCCAACTTTTAGCGGTATAGGATTTCCCTTGCGCCAAAGGCTTGCCAGCTGCAGATTCCACCCAAACATAATACGTTGTCTCGGGATCAACCTGCTGGATATAATAGCGTTTGGTGCCCTCCGCCAGTACCGCATTGGCAACAGCAGGCTTCCTATGCGTCTTTGACCAGAACAGCTTGGCACCCGAAAGATCGTTCTTTCCATCTTTCATATCAAGTCGTATCCAACTTCTTGTTCCCAACAATCGTAATAGTGCATCTGACTTGGCCGTTTGCGCTGACAATAATAGAACCGACAACATTTGAGCTGCCGCCAGTGATATATATTTTTTCACTTTATCTTATTTTAAGTACTCATTTACTATAGCAATACGATAATAATGAGAATTATTAGCATTGGCAACTCCGATCAAAACGCAACCGTTTGTTTAATTTAGCAATACAAAGACGTAAATTCCATTGTACTTTTCTACAAAAGTATCAATGGCTCGCTATCCGCAGAGGACATGGAACTAGAGGGACATGGAAAGATATGCAGGATTTCTGCCCATTATAAGGACATATAATTAAAAATAAATCGCTACTGGTCGCCCTGTAGCGATTTATTCGCTTAATTTAACGTGATACTGATAGCTTGGTTCTTTAAAATCATTTTTTGAATTGTCGTTCCATCTTGTTGTTTCACAACAAGGAACTCTTGTTTGCCTCTCCGAACTACTTCAAGATCAAACACACGGTCAAAGGCTCTTATGCGCCTAAGTCGCATATACTTCCATTCCTTTGGTAAACTGGGATTTATGCTGAACTTACGTAACCCGGTGGGTACAATATGAAATAAACCCTCAGTTATGACACGACAATAAAGGGCACTCTCTGCACTTAAATGTCTTTGTCCACCTTCGGGCCACGCCTCTACTGGATAAGGGACGTGATCGCCCAAAAGGCGCATCGAAGAGTAATATTTAAAATAGGGAAGCGCTCTTTCTGTCGCACCTGTCATAAAAAATCCCTTAAAGGCATACAATGTTGCCCTATCCCAGAATACCTTATCTCCGGATTGTGTCAGGATACCATTATTGGTCCAAAGATATTTTGACAACAATGCGTCGATTGTTCCTGCGCTCCGCTCGGTAATGCCCATCGTCATGGGCAAACATATCCAAGCCCTTAAGATGTTATTTCCATCATAATAACGATACGTGGAGTATCCCTGCACGTCGGTTCCAAAGTACTTAACAATCGCGCTCCGAAGTTCTCCAGCGCGCTGTAGGTATAGTTGTGAAAGATCATCCTTACCCAACTCACGGGCCAGATCCGCAGCACTTCGATAAGCACCATAAGCAATACTATTCGTCGACAGATTAATCTTTCCTGCGGGAGCTCTGCCTTCCAATTCGTCACTGTCGGAGCGGTATACGCCCTCATCTGTCTTCTTTTGCTCAAGATACTCAAAACACCAATGAATCAATGTCCACAGCTCAGTAGCGATATCTTTCTTACCCAATGCCAGGGCATAACGCGATGCCCCATAGGCAATCATCGCCATATCCCCCCTATCTTTGGCTCCATTCCAATAACTGTCACCTTCAGCAACTATTGAACTGGGAATCGGTTTATAATCCGAATTCATAAAACGGGCAAAATGACGGAAGGAATTAATCGCACTTTCATTGCCGTTGCGATTGCCTAAAAATGGAAAGAAAGGATTGGCATATTCCGCCTGATCATTTGCCCATATCGCGGCATAGTAGCTTAAGCCCCCAGGACCATGCATTAATCCGCCCTTTGTATCATAGATACTTTCTGTTGCACGAATCTTCGCAAAGGCAAATGCTGTATTGATTGTATCATTGGGTGTTTCCAGAATAAGATCACCAGCTAAACTTTTCACAAAGTCCTCCCTTTTCCCTAATTCATAGGAAGGCGAATACGGATAAGCTGGTTCGGTGATTTTCTTCCCCTCATACACAATATTGAATTGATAAGACTGCAGTGGTTCAAGTTTTGGGACGAGGCTATCTCTTAGTAAAGCCTGCACGACATATTGCCCATATACACTTTTTTCAGGGTCGGAATAGAATTTTGAATACTTGTTAGTCAGATCAATCTGTAAGGGTTTACTCCCCGTATTAACCAACTTAACTTGTTCAATCAAAACAGGTTTATCAACTGCGGGAAATAAGGTCCGCTGTATTTCCAGCGGAGAATTCGTTTTTGAATAAACACATAATTTTCCATCGAGCCCAAAGCTCAGCGGATATTCATCGACCTCTACACCATCTACTTTTATTAATAAAGACTTATTATCTTGAAAGGGTACGGTTAGGCTTGCATGTGTATTGTTGGGAATTGTTCGCAACATGGGAAATACGATCTTTTTGTCCAATACGAGACGACCGTTGCGAACACCATAGTAAACGACAGCAGCGGTTTGTAAACCTGCCATTTCAATATGGTCTTCGTGATTCTCTCCTTCTCTGACCTTCCATTCAATCCTATTCCCTTTCAATAACGTCCATTTTTTTGAATTTTGAGCTAACGATGAACTCCACAGCAGTAGACTAATTGCAACAATACTCCAATAGTATAATTTAGTTTTCATGATTTATCTATAATTGAGTCGTTACACGATATGGCTTATCTCCTGTGATCTTCACATCGATATAACTGTAGGTAATGCCATTTTTCTCGCCGATGCTACTTTTAGTCTTTTTACCATTACAGTAGAGATAAGGATGACTTCCCGGAAAACCAGCCTGCCAATACTGTACCGCTTCTCCTCCTGTATAAGACAAGATCGTTTCCGATACAGCACGCTGCTCCACAGTGTACAGTACCTGACCAATCTTGACATTCGACACTTTCACTCGGCCAAGTTCTTTTGGAAGATGGGAGCAGGTTTCTATAGCGTTACCTTTTTCCCCGGGATTAACGCCCATCATATCCTGTACAACATTACTGATCAGTACAAAAGAAACCTCTGGGTAATCGCCATTGTTACCAGTCAATGTTGCCATGGCATGCACTGTATTAATTTTTGAAATAATGTATTTCAACCATTTCCAGCCACGCTCATTCTGTCCATATTTAAAAAATAACTCCGGCACATAGGTAATTGCTTCTATATTTTCGGGCAATCCTTCTTTGGAGCCAAGCTGTTCATCGATATAATCCAAATACTTTAGATGTCTGTCCGATCGTGGGTCTGTAATTTCTTTCAAGGGAAGAAACCAAGAGTTCTCTTTTCCCCAACCAGCAACAGGGAGATTATTCTTATCGTAGCCCCGATTATACAGTTCTTTATTATCCACTATCCCCCATTCCTTGTTAAAATAGTTCCGCAATGCGCTAGCCTTTTCGTTATAGAACCTGGCCTGGGAGTTCTCGCCACTTAATTCTGACAGCTTGGCGAAAGCCATATAAGCTTGATATTGACTGCCGATACCATCGCCTGCTTCGATCAAAGTCTGGTCACGATGTTCATTATAGGTGGCGGTACCTTTGAAGATATTGCCCGAGCCATCACTCTCAGCAACACCGTTCGGATTTTTAAGATCATGTGCTAGCACGAAGTCACTGACAGCTTTGGCATTGAATTGTCTTAATGCGGAATCAGTCAGATAACGTCGATCTTTGGTCCAGTCATAGAGCTGAGCATTCTTTTCAACGAGTTCAAAAACAGCTGGAATTTCGCGCACAAAGTTATCGTCATTTTTATAATCTAAGGTATAAGGTGTCCCATCAAAATTAATAGCCCATAAAGGGAACCATTTTCGGCTAGGGGTAGCACTCGCGGCAAAAGCGCGGAGCATGGTGAAATTTTCAGCTTCCAGTCCTAATAAATGAGCTCCAATCGCTTGATGACAAAAATCACGTGAATAGAATGCTGTGCGCAAAGGATAACCTGCCCAGTAGCTAGGTAAATAAGAAACGGTAGCTGACTCTTGTTTTTTTTGATGGATATTGACTGGGCCTCTTTTTCCTGTAACAACAAAAGACCGCGCTTTCTGCTTTGCCCACACAAAGATGTCGTTTAGCTCTTTATGATCTGTATCAATGGAAATATCATTTTTTTGCGCGAATAAACTTACAAAAAATAGTGCCTGCAGCACGAGTAATAAGATCGTTTTCATAAGGATTAGCTTTTAATGAACCCAGGATCTGTACATGACAGATCCTGGGCGGTAGGTTGATTAGTCGTAACTTGGATTCTGTTTCAACAGTGCATTTCGTTGAATCTCACTCCGTGGAATTGGAAGCAGATAATGCTGTGGAAAGAACTTCCGCTCCTGCAACACCTCGATTTTATAACTTTTCTTTTTCGTTTGGTCATCCCGCACAATCGTGATTTTTCGTGCTGGTTTGTTTTCGGTCTGTTCAGCGATTTTCCAACGTCTTACATCAAAAAAACGATGATCTTCAAAAGCAAGTTCTATGCGGCGTTCCTGTTGTATTTTTCCCAAAAGTGCTGCCCCAGTGCTTGTAATAGCAGGAAGTATACCAGCCTTCCCTCCTCGTGCCCGCTCTCTAATCTTATTGATGTAAGTACGGGCGGCCTCCTCGTTCCCCAACTGATATTGGGTTTCCGCATAACTTAGATAAATCTCACCCAGACGCATGTAAATCCAAGGTTGTGCGCTCTTATCGTTCCAAGGATTGCGCAAACTTTCGTCCATAAACTTGCGGATCGTGTAATGGGTCTTCGAAGCATTCCAATCATCAATACCGAATTCGCTGTCTTTACCACTATTGGCTCTGTTTCCGGTAGAAGATACATAGAACTCAATCTCCCTTCCTCTAAATTGCTGGCCATCGCAGACAACAGAAGCATAGAATCGAGGCTCACGCCCTTCCCAGGGTTTACCATCCACGTACTGTTGTGCTGAAGGCATGGAACCGTCCTCCATCTCATAAGCATCCACCATGTCTTGGAGTACACAGGTTCTTGACCAGCCTGTAAAACCGTTCGGAGAATCAGTCCAGTCGAAGGAGTGCCCAAATTCCGTATTGAACTGCTTCATGAAAATAATCTCTTTGCTCTTGTTGCTCGTAAAAAGCTGTTTGTAATTCGGATCGAGCTGGTATTGATTGAGATCCAGCACAGCCTTCGCTGCATCCGCAGCTTTTTGCCATTTGGACTTATCATTAGATGGGTTCCAATAAGAGCTGGCAGCATATAATGTTACCCGCGACTTCAGTGCCAACGCAGCTCCCTTAGTCGCGCGACCAAAATCCTTTCCCTCATAACTGAGAGGAAGTAAGTCTGCTGCTTTATCTAATTCTTTTACAATAAAGTCAATGCATTCGTCATAGGAATTCCGAGGCACCATCATATCACTGTTCAGGTCGAAGGTTTTTGTAATCAGAGGGACACCGCCAAATCGTGCGACAAGGTCCGCATAAAAAAATGCTCTCAGAAAAGTCATTTCCCCAATCAATCGGTCTACCTTCCCTTTGTCTGCTTTGAGCTGAGCAATATTATCAAAGAAAATATTACAGTTCTTGATTCCTTCATAATACGCGTTCCAAGTCGAGTGATCACCAAATTGATCTGCTGTTACCTCGCCACGATTATATAAATAAGGATTACCCGAGTTGAAGTTGTGATATGCCTCATCGGAAATGTAGCGTAAACCGAAATTCCCAAACCCATCCCGTAGTTCCGTATATCGCTTGTTCACATAAGCTTCTGTTAAACTGACATCCGAAAATATAGCCTCTCCGGTAAAAGAGTCCAAAGGCTTGACATCTAGATAATCAGCGCATGATGTAAAACAAGCTGTAAAAAAAATTGCTATATATAGTTTTATCGTTGTTTTCATGTAATCTATCAATTAAAAACTTAAATTCATACCCACACTATAAATCCGCTGCTGTGGATAATACATGCCACCAGCTTGTATCCCTTCAGGATCCTGGATTTTGATCTGGTCGATGGAAAAGAGATTAAAACCGCTAATAAAGACGCGCAGATTTTTCATCTTGATCTTTTCGAGCATGGCTGGTGATAGTGAGTAAGCCAGTTCTACATTTTTCAGTCTTAAGAAGGAGGCATTTTTCAACCAGAATGTCGAGTTCATGGAATTAAACGTATCATCGCGATCAAAAGCTCTGGGATATAGTGCATTCGGCGTTTCCGCTTCCGAAGTCCATCTATTTTCAAAATATGTCACATCTCTATTGTAGCTCCCTGGTTTGATGATCTGTTTCGCCCGGCCCTGCCCCGACCATAGGATATTCAAATCGAAATTTTTCCATTTCGTCCCCATGGTAATGCCGTAGGTAATTTCGGGTATCGGACTTTCGTAAATCCGGACCATATCATTACTTGTAATTTTTTTATCGTCGTCAACATCAACATACTTGATATCACCAGGTTTGGTATTCAATAAATGTGGAGAAGCATCTATTTCAGCCTGATTCTGGTAGATACCATCGGTTTTGTACACCAACCAGGAATCTATGCTATGATTTGTTCTACGCTGCCATTCCGGCGTATTTTGCGCCTCATCAAAGAAATGAATCTTATTGCGTACAAAAGTGAAATTTCCGCCAATAGAATAACTAAAATCATCAACCTTATTACGATATAGCAGGCTACTCTCAACACCTCTGTTTGAAATCTCGCCGATATTCTGATCTGGCAAAGTCAATCCTGTATATTTGGGTACTGAGGCCTGCTTTGGTGTTAAAATATCAGTCCGCATCGAATAGAAATACTGTAGGTCAAAAGTCAACGTGTTTTTAAAGAAAACAGACTCAAAACCTATATTTTTCGTATCCACTTTTTCCCAGGTAATATTAGGGTTGGCCAATCTTCCTACCGTAAAACCTTTCCCTCTCTTAGGGTCAACACCAAACATTGCTCCATCCCCGAGTACATAGGTACTTATATACTGAAAAGGACTTACACGGTCATTTCCCAATTTACCCCAAGAAGCTTTAATCTTCAATTCATTAATGAACGGAACATTTTCTTTAAAAAAATCTTCCTGGGAGATACGCCAACCTGCTGAGACACCGGGAAACCAACCCCAACGTGCATTGCTGCTGAAGTTTTGCGAACCATCTCTCCTCAACGTGAAATCGGCTAGATACTTATCTTTAAATCCATAACTTACCCGGCCAAAGTAATTCTGGCGAGCTGAGATTGTTGCCTTCCCATCGTTATTTTTTTGATTATCACTTCCTGCGAAAAGATAATCTACGGCATCACTTAAGAAATCACGGCGATAAGCTGAAAACCAATCTCCTCTGTTCTTGCTTTGCTCATATGCAAGAAAGGCATTAATACTATGCGCATCAAATTTCTTATCATAGCCAATTTTAAAATTCCAGGTTTCGATGCGATCGTTATCGTTTCTCTCCGAAAGGTTTATATTAACATCACCTGTTGTTTCCCGAATATTGTCATATTCTTTGGTTGCTGGATTATAACGATAGGCATCCCACATATTGTTGAGCTTCTTTTCATGCCGATATCTCGAATCAAATGCGGCATATCCTGAAAAACTTAATCCATCCAACAACCAAGGAGTTTTGAGGTCGAAGCCAGCTTTTGTATTTATAAAATTATCTTTTATATGCTGATAACCTGTTTTCCCTGCAGCGAGGATTGTCAGGTTATTACCCCAGGAAAGTCCCGGGCCTGGTAGTCCGTTGGGATAGTAATCTGGTAAGAACGGATAAGCATGGAACGCTTCCCAAAAGAAGGTCCCCATATCATAATTGGAATTGTTTCGATTTTCCTGTCTTGTAGCGACCTCAATCAATACCGAAAGATCTTTGGTGATCTTTGCATCGAGGTTGGAGCGAAACTGCACCGTTCTGAAATTCAGGTCAGTATTTTTAAAGCCCGGTTTCTGATATAAGTATCCACCCGATACATAATAACGTACCTTTTCATCACCACCGCGCAACGAGAGCGAATGCTGTGTTTGCGGAGCTGATTTAAATACTGCTTTCATCCAGTCTGTATTTGCATATAGCAGCGGATCGATACTTCCATCCAAATACTTTCCTTTAATATCCTTATACTTTTCAACTCGACCAAAATGAGCATTGATTTCATCATCATATACCATAAACTGATAAGAATCCATCAACTTAGGTGTACGTGTATGCTCGGAGAGCCCATAACTTCCATCGTAAGAAATCGTTGGTTTATCACCGTTTCCACGTTTGGTCGTCACCAAAATCACACCATTAGCAGCCTGTGCACCATAGATTGCAGCAGAAGCATCCTTTAATACGGAAATAGTTTCGATATCGCTCGGATTCAATCGCTCGATGCCACCACGGTTGGCAACCCCGTCGATCACATACAATGGACTATTGTCTCCCAAGGAACCTTTACCGCGAATAAATATTTCAGAATTATCGCTCCCGGGCTGACCTGAACGATTGTTGGCAACTACACCTGGCATTCTCCCGGCAAGGGAATTGGACAAGTTAGGTGCTGGCGACCGTTGCAGCTCGCTCCCCGAAACCTGACTGACCGAACCCGTCAACGTTGCTTTCTTCTGGGTTCCGTATCCAATGACAACAACTTCTTCCAATTGGGCGAGATCTTCCTGTAACACCACTGACATCCCTTGTCGTTGATAAGGAAGCTCCTGTGTGAGATAACCCAGGTAGGAAAACAACAGTATGTTGTTTTCGTTATCGACCACAAGTGAGAATTGTCCATCACTATTGGACTGTGTCATCTTGTCTGTTCCTTTTACTTTCACCGATACCCCAGCCAACGGTTTTCCATGGCTATCTTTGATTGTACCCGATGCTATTTTATCCTGCGATCTGCTCATCGAACGGATGATAATACGATTTTCACTTACTATATCCATCTCCAAAGATTCCTTCGCTAAGATTGGCAACAATAGATCAGTCCATTTTTTATTGCGTACATCAACACGCTTTACTTTAATATCATGAATACTATTATCGTTATAGATGAAATTAATCTTGGTTTGCTCCTCGATTGAAGTCAAGAGATTTTTGAGCCGAACCTCTTCAAATCGTAAAGAAACCGTTTTCTGCGCTTTAGATTCTTTCGCTAGACCAGTTGCAACACATGCGAATAAGAAAATGATTAAAAATTTGGCCATTAACAACCATTTTAGGTAATACGAGATAGGCACATGATAAAGTACATGTGATTTTTTTTTCATAATTTTGGTATTTAATAATAATCGATTGGCATCCTACTTTCCTAGGGTCCGATGCCATTGGTTAAAACGTATGGGTATTGCTCACTATGAGGGATACCCTCTTTTAATTTTACTTTACATAAAGTGTATCATTTAGGGTATAGTAATTTAGTTTTATGCCGGTTCGCTTGATCATATCCAAGAATTCCTCGCTCGTTGTTTCTTCGAATATACCAGTGACATGCTGTTCCGCCAATCGCTCTGTTTTGATAACAACAGGTTTTCCAAACCAACGTTCCATCTTTCGGGCAACGGTATTAAAATCATCACCTTTAAGCACCAGACGGTTCTTCATCCAGAGTGTTTCCGTAGCTTCAGTCTCGACTATATCAAGTTTTTCAAAAGCTACCTGCTGCTGTATAACAGCATGCTTGCTTTTATTATGGCTTGGTTCCAGCACCGAATTAACCACAGAGATTTTGTTTCCCGGCAGGAGTTCATAGGTTTTTGTTTGCTTATTCTCCACGACTTTCAGTTGTACCTTACCTTCAATTAGCGAAGTCGTTGTTATATTTTCATCTGGAATTGCACGGAGATTAAATTTAGTACCCAGTACGAGTACCTCTGCATGCGCTGTCTTGATTGTCAAAGGCAAATTTGGATTCTTGGCAATCGAGAAGTAACCCTCCCCTATTAATTGTAATACCCGATCCGTTTTTCCAAATCCATTTTTCAGTCGCAAGGTGCTTTCATTATTAAGCCAGACCTCAGATCCATCACTTAATTTGATCGATTTACGTTCTCCCTTTCCTGTAGCAATTGTTTGCCATTCTGAATCAATATTTACCTCTTTGTCTCTTTTTATAGACCAAAAAGTCAACAATCCAAATACCATCAAAACACTAGCTGCAATGGATATTATTTTTATTTTTTTGTAATTTAAAAATGGGTGGATATTGGACTCCCTATCGGCAACCAATTCTATAGGTTTTGACTTTGCATAGATAATCTCGGCCTCGATATCTTGCTGTTCCTTCTGCTCACTTTCCAAGAAGGCAATTAGTTGTCTTTTATTTTCATCTGCTCGCAGTAAATCATCCAAAACACTCCTTTCCTCTGCTGTGAGAGTTCCTTCAAGCAATCGATTGGCTAAAAATAAAAAGTATTCTTCTTCAGATGAAAACATACGCATTCGGTGTATTTGTGATAGAGACACCGAAGCAATACAAAATCCCCAATAAAAAAATTATTTTTTTTCTTTCATGCAGGCCCATAGTTTTCCAAGGGCTATTTGAATATGTCTATCTACAGTTTTTTTAGATATTCCCATCGTTTCCGCAGTCTCCAAATACGTCTTCTTTTCTTCCTTCACCAATTTAAACGCTTCTTTTGTTTTTGGCGGCAAACATTCTACAGCCTGTTGGATGCGTTGGATGCTTTCGGTAGATATCAATATATCTTCAGGTGTATTGCGATCGATTAATGTATCTTGATATTCAATGCCATCTGTTAGTACGAGCTGACGAACCCGGAGCAGGTTCAGGCATTTATTTTTGATCGCCCGAAGGAGGTAGCTTTCGAGACTCACGATATTCATAAGATCCGGTCCTAAGTACCAGATTTTCCAAAGTACTTCAGAAACTACATCTTCAGCCAATTGTTTATCTTTTATAAAAGAAAATGCATTACTTTTTAGCACCCCATAATTAGCCAAAAAATAGGCCTTAAAAGAGTTCTCATCTCGATGAATAGCAATATTCCTCTTATTTTCTTCGGATAAAGGTTTCAAATACATTGGTTGTGTCACAATTCGATTGGCAATTTAAACAAATTCGGTTTAAGATTGCAAAAAAAAAGTTACATAACCTGGTTTTCTCAGCTTTAATCGCAATTAGACAGCTGTTTTTCTCCGACAGGAAATACCAATAAAAAATCTTAGATAAAAAAACTCGCTCTATTATCAGATTCTAAAGGGCCATCTGACAAGAGAGCGAGTACAATTTATAATTAAAAAGATTTTGTCTTCTAATCAAGGAAAATGGTTACTGTCATAGGATCATTCTCTACCTTCACCTGCTTTTCCACTGTACCTTGTTTATTATTATATTTAAGCGTATAAATTTTGTTTTTTTCTACTGCAAACTGCAACCTGTCGTTTGCATCTTGTCTTGCATCTTTGGTAGAACCTCCGCCTACTTGATCCTTCCCTTGAAAGATATCGATATTACACTTTTTCCGATCTTCGGGTGTGGTCTTGTCCTTACTTTCGTAAGCAATAACATAAATTGCCGTATGCTTATTGTCTATGTTAATTTGTTGCTGCTGCTCGTTATATAAAGCTTTATAAGTAGGCGTTACATTCACCCCATTCACATATTTCAAGTTTGTATCCCAAGCTAAAGGAAAGTATGTTTCTGCCGCTTTGAAAGAAGAAGCATAAATGGCATGCTCCCGGTTACTTGCATCCGCTTTGCCCGCATCCGCTAAGAACCAAGAACGATTCAGCTCTTTATCGGGGTAATATTCTGTAAAATACCATTTTCCATCTATCCAGACCTCACACCAGTTGTGATTTCCACGATTGTCAAACCAGTTTAAGGTTCCCGCTACCCTGGATGGAATACCCACTGCACGAAATGCATCAGTCAACAAGATCGACAGCCCACTACAGGAAGCCATCCCTTGATCAATGGATTCCGCGGGAGATTGATCCGGCCGTTTTCTTTTTGTGTTATAATCAACCATAACTTCGTCCCGAATATTTTTATTGACAGCGGCTATAGCTTCACGGAGCGTCTTACAAGACTCCACATACTTTGAAAACCTATTAAAGAGTTCTTCACGCCATTCGTCCCGATTTTCATTGAGCACGGCATAAGGCAATACCTCATTTAAAAAAATAGAATCAGGGAGCTGCTTTGTCCAGGGGAACTTCTCTTTTGCCCGATAGGCCAATTCAATATTGCGTAATAAAAAATCACTGCTTAAGGATTCCAGATCCCGTTGTGGCATATAGGAAATTAAGAAGACTGCACCTTCCTTCATATTTTTGGGCACGTCTTTGAGCACTTTTTCCAATGAAGCCCTATTTTTCCCTGCTTTGGAAAGGGCTATTTCAAGAGGTTTGTCATCCTGTTTAGCATTGGTGCGCGTATCTGCTGGCTGCGCTAGACATAAGTTAAAAAGTGATACCGATAGGGCAAAAAATAAAGAGCGTAGTTTCATAGTAATTCAAAAAAATAAAGCTACTAATTTTTGCTGAGCTATTCCAGGCCATCAACACAATAAAAATGGCATGAAATTCGATAGACAAATCAATAATTAACTGTATAAATAAAAATGAAAAGAATTAAAATTACTTTTTTAGCCTTGGTAGCCAGTACGCTGTTGATTACATCATGCGGCAATAGTACGGTATACCCACAGAACGAAGATGGCGGTAAAGCTGTCAAACAAATTATTGAAAAAAACTTCGATCCGGAAAAACAGGTAGAAGAACTACAAATCAAGTCAAAAGAAGAGCTTTATGGAGAACTTGGAGAAGTAAAGGTTGTTTATTGGAATGGAGATAAACAAATGGAAGATATTTATAGTCCTGCCGATGGCATGCAGAAATCCAAAGAATCCTTTGCTTCAGAGAAAAAAATACCGTTTTTAAAAAAAGCCAAAACAGTCGCTGTTAAAAGCTTTGATGTAACCCCTATACCTTATAAGGTAGGCGAAGCCACAACACTTATTCCGCAAGAATATGAGAATTATTCGTTACATGAATATACATTCTCTGTTGATGATAATGGAAAAATAAAACAACTATTCGCAGTAAATGCGACCAAAAAGGGTGAAGGTAAATCACAACAAGGTCGTATGGTAAGCCAAAATTATTACACATTTAAATTTACCGTGGACGAAAACGGTAAGGTAGCTCTAATTCCCTAAACTTAAGCGTAATATTATCAGTTTATCCCCTTTTATATATCTGGCTAGCTTGGCATTAGCTTTATCTCGTTAATGCCAAACTAGCCAGATAAAAAGGAATTCTCTGTCAAATTAAAAAACCTTAATTACCTTTTTCCTCACGGACAAGAAAATCATAGGAATACCAAAACTTCAAAGGTGAAAAATTGTCTAAACTTCTGAGCGAATAACTGATAGGGAAATCAAATGAATTACTTTGTTTTTCAAACTCTTTTTTAAATTCTATTATCAGCTTAGTTATTTCTTGCAGACCGCTTTCGCGCTTGATAAAGCTTTCTCTTTTACCACCACGTAAATAAATTAGCAGATCCGAAGCGTTCAAGATTGTTTCCTCCTTCTCCGTCAGTGGTTGCCCTTCCAATAATTTATCAAGTACATTTTTGAAATCAATCCGAGGATAATCGCTTTCTCCCATCATAATCAAATGCGTACCGTAATTCACAATATTTGTATAATAGGGATTAAAACCAGCTTGTTTTAGCTGAGCAACATCTTTACGGCCAAAAGCTGAAGAAAACTCATTGAATTGTGCCATTAATGAAAATGCAATATTTTCACTTCGCATCAAACAGCTATAAGCTCTTTTGATTGTTGTTGAATCATGGTGTTCGACAAGCTTTAAAACACTATCTACGTCAGGGCTATTATTGAGATGATAACGGATTGATTCGTAATCAAAGAAATCTGTTATGGAAAAACCTGACATCGTCAGCTCAGTGCTTTTATTTTTACGGGCATAGGAACGAATTCCGTCGAAGGTTGGAACGATCTTCGCATTTGAAATAGCGGAAGTGGTAGGCACAACTGTAATTTTAAAAGGCTTATAATGACTACGAAGGGAAGTTAGCTTCACAGTCGGTATAGTATCTTTCAATCCCCATACTGTTCCCAGGTAGAAATTTTTGTCTATGGTTTGATCTACATAAATCTGGTTTACTGAAAAACCAACAGAACGACCTATAAATTGAAACTTTTTGGCTAATGCAGCACCGTCGATCTCCATGGAGTCTGGATCACCTTCTTCCTTGTCACAACTGGACAATAGGAATAAACCGAGCAATAGTACAAAAAGATATTTCATAATTCAAAAATTACTCGTTCCCCAAAAGTCGAAATATCTCCATGTTAACAACGGAAAGGCTAAAGGCTTTTGGTTCTTTATCAAAGATATATAAAAATACCTATCCAACCTATATAAAAATCAGAATAACAAAGGAATAAGATAAAATGATCTTTATCGCAGGATAGCATTAGTGTCTTGAACAGAAAATTCAGTGATGGAAAGGATTATGACGATACAAATTTGTAAAAAGTGAAAGCCGCTGGAATGGGGAATTCCTAACGGCTTTCTTCTAACCTAATGAAAAACATCGATACCGTGATCGGTACGGTGTTGATCTCCTAGTTCCAAATATATCAAGTCTATTTTTCCTGTGTATCATTCATTTACAATCCGCGCTTGTGATTTACGATTCGTAGTGGTTAATAAAAATATCGTATACATTTTAATATCAACACATTAAACACCAAAACAAGCAAATATTCCAGTATTATTACCTACAATAGTACTGCATAAAAGGTCTGTTATTTTTTTTTATTTTAAATCAGTCTAAATAATCAAATTAATTGTATGTTTGCGCCGATAAATAATTTAGACTAATTCAATATTAACAATGAAAAGATCTCTTCTGGGGCTTATCTTAAGTCTGGGATTGGTAGGTGCGACACAATTGGATGTGTCGGCGCAAAGCAAGGGGGTACATGGACGCGTCAAAACCAAAGATGGCGCAGCGATCGAGTCAGCTACAGTAACCATTACAACACTTGGTAGATCAACTTCCACCGCCCGTGATGGCAGTTTTCATTTCCCCGATCTTCCGGATGGGACCTATACCATTCGAATCAAGAGCATAGGCAACGCTGTGGAAGAACAAACAATAACTGTTAAAGATGGTAAAGCGCAGGCAGTTCATGTAGCGATGAATATTTCTGAGTCGCAATTAGAGCAGGTTGAAGTATTTGGGTATAATTCCCATAATAATAAAACGGTCAATGTTGGAAAAGCTGGTATTATTGATAAAGACTTGCCGCAAAGTGTGCAGATTATTAATAAGCAGATCATTACCGATCAACAAGTCAACAGATTGAGCGATGCGCTCAAAAATGCGAATGGTGTAGCCATGGGTGCAAATCGTGGTGGCGTAAATGAAAACTTCTATGCGAGAGGTTACAGCTTGGGAGCAAACAATATCTTTAAAAATGGCGCGCGTACAAATAATGGTGGTTCAATAGAAGCCAGTACATTAGAGTCCGTTGAAATCCTTAAAGGAAGTGCTGCATTACTATATGGTGGTGTATCCGGCGGTGCGGTCGTTAATCTGGTTACCAAAAAGCCTAAGTTCTCCTACGGCGGAGAAGCTTCAATGCGTGTAGGTAGTTATGACTTTTATAAACCTACAGTCGATGTTTATGGCCCAATTTCAAATAAAGTCGCTTTTCGCATGATAGGCACCTATGAAAAAGCTGGCAGCTTTAGAGATCAGGTAAAGTCAAAACGAACTTATGTAAACCCATCTGTATTATATAAGATTTCCGATCAAACGGATCTAAACTTTACATTTGATTACTTGAAAAGTGATTTCACACCAGACTTCGGAATAGGGACTGTCGACGGCAAATTAAATCAATCTGTCGGAAGAAATACATTCTTAAATGTACCTTGGGCTTATAACAATACAAATACCTCAAACGGTCAGATCAATTTTAATCATAGATTTAACGAATCTTGGAATTTAAATGCGATCGCAAGCTATCAAACCTATGATCGTGACTATTATGGATCTGATCGCATCCAAGCGGATAAAAATGGTATTGCTCCCAGAAATTTGACAAGATCCAAATCAAACGAATTTACAGCCAACCAGCAGTTAAATTTAACCGGTATTGTAAAAACAGGTTCTATTAAGCATAAAATTCTAGTCGGTGCCGATGCAGATCAATCGCATTCAAATGTGTATGCGTTTTTTATGGAGGGGATTAATTATTATGATGACAAAAAAGTATTAAAGGCGAATGCTTACGATTCGATTTATGTTTTCAATCCGAGTCAAACAGCCCAGCATATGGCTTCAGGCCGTGGATTGAGATCCGATATCCCCGGGGCTGATTTGTTGACAAAAACCACAACAGATATCTATCGATACGGTGTATTTCTACAGGATTTAATCGAACTGAATGAGAAGTTTAAAGTTTTGGCCGGAATACGCTATTCGTATCAGCGTACGCCTAATTCTGAGCGATTTACTTACAAAGAAAATAAAACAGAAGACGTTATTACGAAAGATGGACAAGGGAATCCAATGGGAGCCAAAGTTGATAAAGCATGGTCACCTAAATTCGGCTTGATTTATCAGCCAATACCTTCATCAAGTATATATATCACTTATGCAAATAATTTCACCTCAAACTCCGGCTACGATATCAACTATCAACCTCTGGCACCATCAATAATTGATCAATATGAAGCCGGTATCAAGAATGATTTTTTCAATGGTCGTTTATCTGCGAATCTTGCCTGGTATAGAATCAATAACAACAAATTCGCTCAGCAGCTGCTACTGAAACCGGATGGCTCTGAAAACGGCGATGCCAACATGAAGGAATTTTCCGGAAAAACAGCTTCGGAGGGTCTAGAAGCTGAAGTAACGGGAACATTATTACCAGGTCTGAATGTGACAGCAGGTTATTCCTATAACTATATGCGTTATACCCATACAAGTCCAATTTCAACATATACAACAACAGTTGGAAATGACACAAAAACCGTAGAAATTTCTGGAAGTGAGGAAAATGTACGTTTAGTGGGCACCACTGCTCATACCGCAAATGGAACAGTATTTTACACTTTTCAACAAGGAACTGTCAAAGGATTAAAACTGGGCTTCTCTTCTTTTTATACGGGCAGACGTAATGCCGGATGGAACAATACGAAAGTAAATATCCGAGATGGTGTAAATCGTCTAATTTCTGTCAGTCCCTTTACCACAATTGACTTTTCCGCCGGATACAGTTATAAAAATTGGAGTATTCTTGGAAAATTGTCCAATATCAACAACGCATTTAATTATTACATCCACGAAAACTATAGTGTAAACCCTATCCCACCACGTAGTTTTATGGCAACGCTTTCGTATAAATTCGAGAAAAGATAGCGATTATTTTTTCGATCTAAAAGAGGGCGCTTTTACATAAAAAAGCGCCCTCTTTTTTTATTTTCCGAATTTCAAACAATAGGACCTTATGCTTCGTTTTTATTTCTTTTTAAAAAATCAGTTGACAATAAAGCAGTAATGGATGCCGCCGCCAACGCAGAGATTCCAATATTTAGCGTACTGACCAAAAAGTGATCGGAAAGTGAATACTTAATACCATAATAAGTGATGACGTAAGTAACCAGATAAGTGATAAATGCTTTAATAATTTCCATAAACTAATAATAGGATACAGCTAAAATAATTTCCCCATACAAATATAAAGCGCCATTTACAGTTGTTTTTCCTGCTCTTACAATTCGCCCCAGATGATTTATGATTCGTAGTTCTGACAGTGATTTTTGCACAGAATTTTAACTTTATGAGTAAATAATATAAAATATAATACCTATTTTCAAATCAAATTAAAAGTAAATCGATGAAGTCATTCAAACATCAATATCCACTATTGTTGCTGATGCTATCATTTGGTATGACAGCATTTTCTCAAACCAAAGAAGAACTCAAAAAAAAGTACGAGAACAGCAGTATAGATCAAGAGCTCAAGAAAAAGATGGCTACGGAATTCGTCTTTCCTGACAGCTTAATATTGCCTCCTTTACACTATACCAATTCCTATTATGTGTTGGATTCGGCAATCAATGATTTCCAATCTATTTCCATCGATATTATAGTGCAGGACGATATACCAGATCACTATTCATTTTATATTTCCCCTTTTAATATTGCGCTGAACGATATTCCTTTGTATTGTGGTATTCAATCCGCTGGTGGTGGTATCAGTATGAAGACAGGCAAGGAGCAAGAAATCAAATTTAATGGTATCTTTTCACGCTGGTTTGAACGGGCAAAAAAAGCATTGAAAACAACAGGATATTATGCCAGTTCGGACGCCGAAGGAGACTTTATCAGTGTCCGCAATACAGTAGGCTGGCATAAGGGGGCTTATCGGATAACGCTAAAAAAAGATGGTTATATCCCGGGCAAGGCGGTACCTGATTCGATCAATCACAAAGAGACCTATTTCAGTTGGGGAGATTATGAGCACTCCTGGATCAGCATGTATGTCGAAGATTTAAGCAGCAAAAAGATCACCAACGTGGGGTCTTTGGCATTCCCAGGTAAAAAGATTAAAATGGAGAAACAAATCATCTCGTTCTTAGAACAATACAAATACTTTATAGATTTTGCGCAAAGACCGAGAAATCTGGAAGGGATGAATGTGATCCGTTATGACAAATTACCTAAAGTAACCATTATACAGAAAAATTTACGGATCAATGGCAAAACGGTCCATCTTGAGAAGGTGCCCACATCCCACAACCGTACACATAATCCCGAACAAAGTAAGGTAGCCGGAGAAATGCCCATCTTATCAAAAGACAGTTATAATCCTTCCACTGGTGAGTTAACATTAGAGACGGGTCTATTTGTTGGATGGCCAAAGAAACGAGAAACAGAATAAATGGAAAAATTGCTAAAATCCAAAACCAACAAAACCATCTTACAGAACGGTTTTATTGGTTCACCTTAAACTTAGAACAGGTTATTTGACCATTATTTTTTCAAGATTCATTTTGCCACTCGCATTGGCATGAAGGTTTACAAATCCACTGGTAGTCGCTACCTGTTTTCCAGGTTTATCTTGCGCATCCAACTCGAAATAAGTGGCTTTTACCTCAGCATGTACTGGAAAAAAACGGAAGTTATCCAATGTTACTTCGTTCTTTATCGTGGCGTATTGATCGTTGATAACCGGTGTTGTCCAAATACGGAGAAGGATAACAGTACTGGGATCATTCCGAAAATTGCTTTCATTTATTATTATTTATTCGTTCATTATTTAAAGACATGCATCTATACAAGTCTTCTTCTATATTGCCTTAATAAGGTCGATACGCTGTTCCTTGCATTGTGATTTCACGCTCCACTCCAACAGATTTCCCCGGTTGACCGCCTCCGATATATATTTTCACAGATCCCATTTTTTGTATCAATTCACCTTTTTCGTTTACCAAGGCCAAGTCTTCTGGTGTCAGTGTGAAAGTTATTTTTTGAGAACGTCCTTTTTTGACGAACACGCGCTGAAATCCCTTTAAAGCACTGTTTGGAACCTTATCGTTCCCTTCTTTCGGATGAACAACATATAATTGTACAACCTCATCTCCATCACGCTCACCCGTATTTGTAACTTGTACCGTGACTTGAATATCTGTTCCCGTTTCCACCATCGCCGGAGCATTTAGCTGATCGTATTCAAAATTAGTATAGCTCAGGCCGTAACCGAACGGATAACGTACTTCACCTTTAAAGTAACGGTAAGTTCGGTTTGCCATCGAATAATCCTCAAAATCAGGTAAATCAGCATCACTCTTATAGGTTGTTAAAGGCATACGGCCCGCGGGATTATACCGACCAAAAAGCACATCGGTAATGGCATCCCCAGCAGCCTGTCCACCATACCATGCCTGCAATATAGCATCGACATGTTGCGATTCCCAGTCAAAACTCATCACAGACCCCGACATATTAACCAAAATAAGAGGTTTTCCTGCCTTCCTCAGTTCTTTCAAAAGCGTAGTTTGTACCTCAGGAGAAGCCATAGTAGAACGGTCGCCGTTCACAAAAGCACCATAGCCCGCTGCGCCTGCATCACCTGCTTCACCTTCATAATCTGCAGTTATACCACCAACAAAGACAATAACGTCTGCTGCACTAGCATTTTTAACAATTTCTTCAAAAGAAGGACCGCCATCTATTTTTTTTATGATTTCAGTTCCTGCGAAATAGTCAATGGCGATTTGCTTACCATAACGTTTTTGTAAACTGCTCAATGGGGTTATGATTTCTGAGGGGGTACCAAAATAATTGGCTAACTGCGCATGTCCATTATTGGCATTGGGGCCGATCAAAGCAATTCTTTTTATTTTATTGGGATCAAGGGGTAGAATACTGTGCTCATTTTTCAATAGCACCATAGACTCCTGTGCCATTTTATAAGCATGTGCTTTATGTGATTTACTTTCGATAACCTCACGACCGATCTTCGCATAAGGCACGAGCTCTTGTGGATCAAACACACCCAATTGAAACCAGATCTGTAAAAGTCGGGTCAAGGATACATCGATATCTTTTTCAGATAAAGCACCTTGCTTTACCCCCTGTTCCAGCAATTGATATAAATTGCCACATTCAAGATCTGTTCCCGCTAATACGGCAGCACTAACGGCCGCTGTATTATCCGGATGTGTATTATGCCCACTGGCAAAATCATTAATACCGCCGCAATCCGATGTCACATAACCTTTAAAACCCCATTGCTGACGTAAAATATTATTGAGCAACACATTATTTCCACAACAAGGCATTCCATCCAAACGATTATAGGCGCACATGATACCATGTACCTTAGCTTTTACGACCAATTGGCGAAACGCCGGGAGGTAGGTATCCCAAAGATCATAAGGTGTTACTTCGGCATTAAAAGAATGTCTGTTATGCTCAGGTCCGCTATGCACAGCATAATGCTTGGCCGCAGCAACTGCCTTTAGATAATGTGGATCATCCCCCTCCAGTCCCTGAACAATTGCTGTTCCGATCTGTCCCGTTAAATAAGGATCCTCACCATAAGTTTCCTGTCCCCTTCCCCACCGTGGATCGCGAAAGATATTGATATTAGGTGTCCAATAGGTCAAACCCCGGTAACGTTTACCTGTCTTTCCGGTCTTTAAATCCTCATTGAAAAGCGCCCGTCCCTCAGTCGACGTATAATCGCCCATCTGTCTGACCGCTACCGTATTGAAGGTTGCAGCCATCCCTATTGCCTGTGGATATACAGTTACCTTTTCTGCTGTACGGGCGACACCGTGCAGTGCCTCATTCCACCAATCGTATGCTGGAATGTCCAATCGTGGAATTCCTTTAAACTCATGTTTCATCATCTGCACTTTCTCTGATAAAGTCAGTCGTGCAATCAGATCTTGTATACGTTCTTCGCGGCTCTTTTTCACATCTAGGAAAGCATAATTTTTGCTTTGTGCCATAGCCTGCTTTCCTCCACATACAAGCAATAGAAAAAGTATAGTCAATTGCGAAAAACAACAGTTAAATTTCATCGTTATATTTATTAATCAGTAATGATTTTCTCTTTTCAATTGTTCCAAAACAGATTATCTTTATATCCACCACTGCAAAGCCGAATCGGCTAGCGCCCTGTTGATCAAATCAAATTGTTTCGTTCCAGAGGCCAACTACAGGACAATGTAATCTAGCGAACAGCCGCCAGATAAAAGCGGTCTCCTTTTTTCCTATCTATTTATAGCCCGTTTCCTTTCATTAACAATGTCTTTTTCCCATTTTTTTGACAGGAAACCTGTTTACCCGGCCAGGGGTTATCCAAGATCAGCGGCAGTCCCTGTTCACTTGAAATTTCGACATAAACGACGGGGCCATTTTAGCGCCAGCCGGTGATCCATATTTAGATAGGTACTTAAATCCATCGCAAGCTATAATGACCTCAAAGAAAACAATCTTAAGATCTGACGATTTTATCATAACACTTTGTTGGGAAATTATCGGTTAACGTGGTAATTTTTTGGATTCAGACCATATCAATTGCGGTTTATCCCCTTTACTGATATATTCAAAAGGTCCGGGAAATGGGTTAGACGGTTTTCTTTTTTTGCCAAAATAGTCGCGATCAATCTGAAGTGTTGATCCATCATGATTCTCGAAAGGCAATAGCGAAATTACCGTTGGCAACAATGAATTAGAAGTCACCAGGTTCCTTTTTTGTTTTAACCATGTTTCGGAGAATGGAAATAATAGATAAACCTTGCCATCTTTTTCCATCACCTTAACTTCAGCTACTTCATTGGTATCAATTAATGCTCCCCTTTCCACCGCGGCATGAAGCGTATAGGATTTCATTCGCTGCCCGGCATCTGCGTGCACCTCGCCCATACGCGTATTTATCTTATCTGTGGTGAGCCCAACACTCCCTTCTGTGTACACATTTCCCTTAAGTAATACCGGAAGATAAGCTTTTGTATAATCGCTAATATCCGCACCTTTTGCGAAAATATTATTGATAAATTGTACATCGCCGCCTGGATTATCTTTTAGTGCTGTAAGTATTGTTGAATGAGGTCTTTGATAGGGTGTCAACCGGCTATCGTAAGCAATAACATCTATTTTTCCCGCAAAAAAATTATGGGCAAATGCTGTCCCCTGTGCATTCATCAACAGGCTTTTTGGCGATAGCATGATATTATTGGCTACGACAGTCGGGCCGTGTGTCACCTCTAAAAATAGATCAAGATCATTTTGGTACAATAGATTATTGCTGACCTGGGCCCCTTGGGCCATCCAATCTAGCCAGATTGCCTTATCAGTCCGAAAGATGCGATTATTACGAATATTCACATCCACTGCACCGTGAAATTTTATTCCGGCCATCTCGGCTCCAGTAAATAAGCGTTCGATATGGATATCATGGATGGTATTGCCTTCGACTGTACTAAATGCACAGCCCATGCTCCCCACAACAGCAGCCTGTTCACAGTATGCAATCCTGTTATTACCTACATAATGACCACCAACACTGTCTTTGTTCCAACCAAAAGCAAGTGCTCTTTTTATTGTGCCGACATAGCCTTCGGCAGACTCCGTATCTTTATTATCGTAGTTATCGCCATATTTTCCCAATGCAATTCCAACACATTTAGAGTACTGTATGGTATTGTTTACGATGCGCCAGCCCTTGCTCCAATGTGTACCCAAAAGTCCCTCCTGCTCGGCTGTTGGCGGAGCCCAGTTGGTGGCTGCCTGTTCCAGTACAAAACCGTCCACGGTAATGAAATTGACAAAGGGTTGGTCGGGGTAGAAAACCCGACGGCGTACATTAATCTCTACTTGTTGCTGATTAGGATCTGCATGTGGAAATCGAGCCCATATTGATGTCTTCTCCTGATCTACCGAAGCCCACCATCCCTCCTTGAATGAATGATCTTTCAAGAGCTGTTCTTTAGAAGCGGCTTCCATCAGCCAATGTCCATTGAGATAAACTGCTCCGCGATGATATTTACGTTCTTTGGGTGTGGGCCAAAACCAGTCCCCCCGAATCTCCTCCTGATAGGGATTGAAAGCACCAAAGAATGAATTGGGTAATTCCAATTGCCAGATATCGTCTTGTAATAATTTCCAACCTTTCACTTCTTCCGACCCCTTGATGACTACCTTTGCGCCCTTCGCCGCACGGTAAGTAATCCGTTTTGTCTCCGAAAGCCCACCTCGTGGTGGAACAATATGCTCTCGATAGACTCCTTCATGGACTGTGATGATATCACCGGGCATAGCGAGCTTCGCAGCCGCCATGATGGTTCGAAGCGGCTTTTCCCGCGTACCATCCTGCCCATCTTTACCCCCGGTAGCAACATGATATTCCTTAGATTTCGATTCCGTTTGAGCGACCAAAGAACCGAAACTTAAGAAGAAACAACATACGATCAACAACTTTACTTTCATTCGCATCATTTAAGTTTTAGTAAAAGCCTGTATTCTGTATAAACGGAACTCAGGCTTTCTTTTTAATAACCTTTTGCTCGTGTCAATTTTGACAGGAGTTTTTTACCTGAACCATCTTTATTCACACGATAAATATTCCAATGATCTTTATCCAATTCCTCCAGTCTAAAGCTCTGGCTTGGATCCACTAGATTCTTTTTCACCCATCTCGGAAAGGCATTTGCAGCACGTGCATTTTCCCAAGTACGGATTGTCTTGAAAATAGCATCCTTCTGTAGACAACTTTCCACCTGTTGCTGATTCAATTTCAGGCTATAAGTTGAACCCGTGCCCACAGACATCGCCTGGATATGTTCGTACTCTTCGACAGTGGATTTTTCTGTAATTGGGAAATTCCCACCCATACCTACCGGAAAGAAATTGGCATAGCAAACGTCACGTAAATCTTTACCCTGACTTGTCGCGCTCCCCCATTCCCGCGTCTGCGCATCGTACAAGTTCTTTCCTCCGCCAACATTCCATATACTTTGGTAATGCCAAGATCCCTCTGATAAAGTAGCACCAGTAAAGCGAATATCTGCTAGGCCATGTTGTTTCGCCCGTTCAAACATTTTACGGAAAAAACGTTTTGCGGAATAATAGCCATGACCATTGTTAAATAGAAATTCCTGACCGTCAAAATCATAATAGCCCAGACCATTGATCGCACATACATCGGCATAATATTCGGCTATTTTATCCTGTAATTGTATATTCGGGATCAGGCCATCATAACCATAGTCAATGGTAACCTGTAGTTTATATAAAGTATCTTGCGCCTGATGAGCACTAGCCGTTGTTTTCCAATATCCTCTTTTTACATTCAATAGTCTATATGGTTTGGTATCGCTTACACCCAAATAATGGATAAGCTCTTTTCCTATTTTAATCATATTCAAGCTTTTGACGTGCCCTTCCCAGCTTCCGATCTCCTCCAAATGCGTAGGGTCGTCTACATAGATTAAGGTATCAGTGCTACTGATACCTTTTGCTAGAAGTCTTTTTTGCTGATACCAGATGCTGTCACTTGGAACGGGGCTCGCATCTTTTGTTCCCGGAGCCAGGGAATTTGTAATCGGCGTACGACCGATCACGATATTATGTTTAGCTGCTAATGCAGCATATTCCTTATGAGAAAGCGCATTCCCCTTCGAGAATTTCAACGGCTTATGTTCAAAGTTTTTACCATCAATATACCCCTCATTACCACGGTCTGGACGTAGAAATCCTTGGTCATACAAACTGATTGCCTTAAATCCCAAACGATCTGTATATTTGATCATATTATCGTAATGGCCGCCTTCAGTCAATATATCTGGTACATAGGCCGCGGGATCTTTCACCCACTTGCCATTTACTGTAGGGTATGGCAGACCTTCTTTACGCACAATATCTTGCACGACATCCATTAAAGCAGTACTATCAGGACTACCCCAAAACGCGACCGTGGACCCGATAAAGTCGACTCCGGGAATAGGCTGCACCTGCAAATGGTTCGGCTTATTGGAAGGCATGTTCGGGATCAGCGAATAATAGACTTCGCGTGGACTTCTACGATCACGGGATTGGTAAGAAATTGAAATCCGCCCATTCTTATCGACCTCAGCCGCATTTCCATACATAATCCGATAATAGGGTTCCTTATGTGCATAAAAAGCGACATCACTGATACCGTTCCCCCCTAAAGTAAACACTTGTCCTTCGTGTAAATTATTTGGCAAGGGAAAGCGTGAAGCATCCGGTGAATGGATAATATACTGAAACGGAGCCGCATCACCCTGAATATCTGCCGTTCCGCCCAAAGTATTATCATTTAAGGCCAGCATACCGATGGCATAATTAACGGATTCACTTGTATCCCTACTTACACCGATAATCTCCCCCAATAAATTGGTAATGTTTGTATGATAAGAACCCCATTGAATCGCCTCAATTTCCTCCGAATTGGTCAACGAGAGTAATTTCATCTTGAAATATTTCGCTTGGGGTAATATGCTGATTCGTGCTGTAGAACCGTTCGGATAGCGTAAAGTCATAATCTTATCACTTGCAGAATAACTAGCTTGTTCCGGATAGTTGTATAGTCGTTTCTTGGCATTATAAATCACCATTAAGGGCGAAGGTTTGTCTGCTGGGCTAAACTCACGGTTCGGTTTCTTTGTCATGTTCTGCATGCTCGTGATATAGCCCTTCTGGTCTATCACAATCTTAAAATAATCGGTTTTTAATGTTGTCTGACTATATCCTGCAGCTGATAGTGCCATCAACCCGAGATATAGTAATTTAGTTTTCAAAAATTTCATTAGCTTTATTTTTAAACATCTTGTATCTGTACCGCCCCTCCTTATATCGTTATCTGAACCGTATCTCCGGCTTTTATCTTAATTTTTTTATTCCAGTCCAAAAAAGCATTTTCTCCCAAAGGTTTCGTTGCTTGGACGGCATCTTCTGCCAGCACCGAGACATTCGCTTCATAGATTGTAGGATTGTACAATGTCACAGACACACCCTGACTTGTTTTCTTGATCGCTTTCACGATAATATGATCAAAGGCGTAAGCTGTTCCTTTGTCCTTGCGGACATAAAGACCAGGGATTTCCAGAGCCATCAGTGCACCATTGGTTTCATTCCAACCTGTTTTACCACCATCACCGCGTGAACCCCGACTATCTGCATCACAATACGTCAGGCGTTCGGTAATCTTTCCATTTGGTTGGATACCTTCTGCATGAGCATGGATAACATCACGGATCAGGTCAGCGTACAAGCTTATTCCCGTTTCCCGGAAAAGTTTAAATAGCACATCACCGGACTGTGTACAGAAGCCTGGAGCACCATGCTTATTCTGCGTGCTGGCCCACACAGCTCCTGTTAGATTAGCTCCTAGTTTAGCCAGAGCTGTATTTTCGGGTAGCTGATAGGGAAAAGATACCGTCCATGAAGCTGTGTAATTTGCTAGATTTTTTGCCTGTTCCAGATACATCCGGTTTCCGGTTTGTTCAAAAAGTGTCATCAACGAAGTAGTCAAAGCGATTGCAGTTTCGGAGTCCGCATTTTGGAGTATATCGCCACAGGCTCCCGAAGTAAAACCAACCAGCGCAAAATCATCATAATATTTTTTTGCAGCCTCTTTTGCAATCAGCAGATAATTTTCGTTTTTAAAATAGGAAGCCGCCAATGTGAGTCCCGCGACAGCCATCGCTCCTCCCGTGGTATTATAAGCTGCAACTTTACCAGATTCAACGGCTAAATAATTACCCCAGGTTCCTTCCTCATGCCAAGTTTTTACAAATGCATCCGCAAGTTGCCGAGTTGAGCTTTCCCACTCTTTAACAATCAAAGAAGATTTACCCTGTTTTTTTAATAACATAAATTGCTTCACCATCCAGTACAGGATATCGGCATTTTTACGCGTCAATCCAATACCTGGATTTAGTTTGGCGCCATCCCGATAAATAACCTGTCCGTCTGAACCAAGCACATCATAGTAATAACCACTAGCTCCACGCCCCTGAGGAAGTGCAAAATTGAATGTGCTGTTCACTCGTCCAAAATGTAAACTATCACCCAGCGCAAGCATAGGATAGGTATTGATCAATCCACCAACCCAGCCATAGGACATCCAATCTGCGTTTTCAGGGCAGTAAAATCCTACCTTATCTTTTGAATAATAACGTTCATCAATATTTTTTGCCATGCGGGACAGGACTTCACTCATCGGCATTAAATTGCGAGGAGTCGTTTCGCGGAGATGCAATTTTCGCTCCTGCATAAAACGATCGTAGAGGCTAGCGACATTCTCGGCTTGAAATTCTATCCTAGTGACCCGAATCTCAAGTTCATCACCTGGGGCTACAGTTATCCCACGATCGGGGCTATCGCTAAAACCGATAAACTCGGGTTTACGTGATCTTACTCCAGGAGCACTGACAACAAAACTAGCCATGCTCCGATCTGAGCTTTCTTCAACAATTAACGTATGGTCTTTCACCTCACTTTTCCATGTGATACCTTGGTCTGTAAAAAGAAAAACTCCTCTTTTTTTCTTACGGTCCAGATAAGCCATCACGGGCGTGCTGGTATTACTTATATTGACCTCCAATTGGGAGCGTGCGCCAAATTCAGGTGAAAGTTGCGGAATCGGATTGGACGTCAATGCCAGATCCTTTCGATAATAATCCGTTTTGTCTAGACCCGTCGCATATTCGCGGTTAACAATCCGTTGTCTATTGCCATTATAGACAACAGCAGGAATCATGACAAAATTGTCACTAGACCAATCATATGCATCAAAAGCTACAGCTACCCCCACATCTTTCATCGCTTTTTTTGCTTTGAAGATAAAACGGTAGGTAACTTGATCACTATTCTTTTTTCTCAGAACTTCCTGCTTCACATGCCAATTGTCGGAATGAATGCCTATCACAGAACTTTCCTTTAATTTTGCACCCTCATAATGGCAGTCCAATAAACGGAATACCACATTTTTATCCTGTTGTCTGGGTAACCAGTCCTGCGAAAAACTACTGAATGTAGTCACACAGAACAACAGACTTCCAACTATTTTTTTTAACAATATATTGTGTTTGTTTCTCATCTATTAGATTTATTATTCTGCTCATTAGTCGCTGGATAACATAATAATCGGTCCGTAATAACAGCCCAACTCCCACACAGGCCAAAAGATACCCTAAATTGTATCGCGACTTTTTCCATTTCTATACCATACAGTTTATGCAAATTACTTCTAGATCTTTTCATAGATTTGCTTTATCACTTGATCCACAACAGCATCGATTACTACTGATTATTTCTACCACAACATTGCAAAACTTATGAAATTCACATCAAGATCATCACTGTATTTCAATTTTATTCCCTGTTACGCTGAATTTATACTTTCCAGGCCATAAATAAACGCAGTCTATTGAATCTGGTTATTTACATACCTCAGGTTATCCGTAAATTTCGCGATTATACAAAAACCGAACCACCAATAAATTGCTCTTTTATTATGTTATTTTGCACAGGACTTTTAATACATGAGCATCTCAAATGCTATAAATTAACAAAAATTTTCTCTACCTTTAACTAAATTATGCAACCGGTTGCTATAACGCTAGGATTTTTAACAATTTAAAGCTTTTATTATGATGCAGCATATTTATGAAAACTTTACATTTCCACCGGATCAATCATTTACCGTCCGTAGTGAAGAACTCGAAATCAAGAAATATACTTCTTTAAAGTCGCACTTGAATTTTGAAATTGCACTCTTGGAAAATTGTATGGGAAAGCGATTTATTGGGGATCACATTGAAGATTTTGAGGGTGATGAATTGGTACTATTGGGCAGTTATCTACCACATTGTTGGCAATATTATAATACCGTTGATACAAACAAACCAGCAAGTGCTACCATCATACATTTCTACCCTGATTTTCTGGGAAAAGATTTATTGACTAAGCCAGAGGCTATCCTCCTCAACCAATTGTTTATCAATGCTGCAAAAGGGGTTATATTTTCCGGCCCTATCGTCAGGCAGGCCAAAGAAATCCTCAAAGAAATGTTGAACACAACGGGATTATCCCGTGCTGTATTGATGCTGCAGCTTCTTGACAAATTAGCCTTATCTAGATCTTATAAAACTTTATCTTCTCCTTCATTTAATATCATTGAAAATTCCAGTGATGCAAATCGGATCAATCGAGTTTTTGACTATATATTCCAGCATTTTAGGGAAGATATCACTTTACAGGATGTGGCTTCTGTTGTTCCCATGTCTTCCTCGGCCTTCTGTCGTTTTTTCAAAATGCAGACCAATCGGACTTTAGTAGATTTTATAAAAGAAATACGCATTGGTCATGCAGCCAAACTATTGATGGAAGGCAGGTACAATATTACAGAGACCTGCTATAAAAGCGGTTACAATAATATTTCAAACTTCAACAAGCACTTTAAGGATGTCAAAGGTAGCTCACCTCGTGAATTCCTAAAGCAATACCGTACGCCAGAAGCTATTTGTTTTTAAATTCGTAAAAAAGATCTGTTTCCACCCATGTCTGCTCTTGGCTGGTTCCACGAATACCTTGCTGGTATGAATTCATAAGGAGGTTCCATTCGGCACATTTCGGGCTGTAGGATGCGGCTATCTTACCCATCTTTGCCAGATCGGCACCCGAAGGTACACGAATTGTCATAACAATCAGTTTATCGAAACGGTAAAGTGCAATCCGCTGGTAGCCTGCCTTTTTAAAACCAGCTTCCACTTCAGGCCATACCTGCTTGTGATAAGTCAAGTATTTCTTTAATTTCTTGGCATCGTCTACAATATTGACAACAAAGACATGCTCTTCATAGTTTGACAACGGAGATTTTGACACCTCTCCTTTGCACATTACAAATAAAATAGCGCTACATAGCCCTAATAACCGAATAAGGATTTTCATTTCCAATTTGTTTATTCCATCAGTAAATGGTGCGATGTGTTGAAACCAGATTAGATCGGATACCAATTCACGAATAATGTCAATTAAAATAAATATAAATCATAATCATAACAATCGCTAAACCAGCCCAGCTCAGCCAGACAGATTTAGACTGCCCTTTTGTCTCTCTTTCTTTTCGTTCAAACAAAGTTGGTATTTCCATATTATCTTTGGATTTGGTCAAGAGTGACACCGTAACAATAACTAGGCTCAATGCGACAAAAATATAAAAAGAAAGCATTAAAAAATGCGGCCAGTAGCCCTGATAGGGATAATTTAAGACGTGGCAGACACCAAGCACCAAACAGGCCAGACCACCTCCATAGAGTACAACTTCAGCAGCAATACCATTGACACCACGCCAGATAATTCCCCAAAGAAAGACTACTGCCAGTGGCGGAGCCAGAATGGACACCAAGCCTTGTGTCAGATCAAAAAAACCCTTTCCGGAATAGGAAAATAACATCGCTATTCCAATACCTACCAATGCGGCCAGCACCGTTACCCACTTCCCCATACGTGTTTGCTGATTACTGTTCAGCACTTTAAATTGTTGGACCACATCTAATGTAAACACCGTACAGAACGAATTTAAGCTGGACGACACCGTATCTACCAATGAAGCGATCAACGCCGCGATACTCAAACCCAATAAACCGTGTGGCATCAATTGCTTAATCATCGTAATATAAGCATTGTCTGGCGTAGTGTCCCTAAACAACACAAAGCACATGATACCTGGCATAATAAATATAATCGGCATAATAATCTTAAGTGCACCGATAAATAAAGCTCCATATTGTCCTTCTTTTAGGTCTTTCGCTGCAAGCACTTTTTGTACAATCGTCTGATCCGCACACCAATAATAGATGGCCACCACAGGGTAGCCCAATACGATACCTATCCATGAATATTCCGGATTAGAGGCCGGCAGAAATAATTTCCAATAAGATTCTGGGGTTTGACTGACCAGTGCATCAAGAGAACCAATCTTTTGAAAGCCAAGGAAGGTTAAAATAACAGAGGATACGATAATGATCACAGACTGAAAAACTCCGGTACGAACGACAGCCTTCAATCCCCCTATTGCGGTAAAACTTGTAGCCACTACGGCAATGATTACGATGGCTGTAAATAGCTGGCAACCGAAAATACCGGAGATTAATAATCCCCCCGCATACAGAGCACTCCCCAACCATACGACCAATATGGAGATCAAACTGTATACAATAAGGAAGTTATAAGATCTTTTGCCAAAACGAATTAATAGAAACTGTGGGATCGTACTTATTTTGGCCTTCAGGTAGTAAGGTAAGAAAATCATCGCCAGCAACATCAGAAAAACCCAGGCAAGTAGCTCGAAATTACTAGCTACAATGCCATGAGAAAATCCAATACTCGCAAATCCGATCAACATCATTGGTCCTGCATTGGCGCCAAAGATAGAGAAACCGATCTGCCACCACTTCAGCGACCGTCCACCCAAAAATATATCTTGTTGATTTTTTTCCTTCTTACTGAAGCGAAAACCGATATAAAACAGAGCTATTGCATATAATACTAAAACCAGATAATCAATACTATTAAATGTTAGGCTCATTAGATTCTATTTTTATGGTGCTACATGCTAACTAGCGGGTTATATCCAGGCACGTCCTGCTTTAACCAGACCTGCTCTCGTACGATTTTATTTTCCTTAAAACAATATTCCCAATCAATCCTTACAGGCAATCCTGCTGAATCTGGCAAATGAAAATACCCCTTTTCCAATGTCGGTCGAATCATAAAATACTTTTCTAAACCATACATCAGGGAATACAAATATTCGATTGTACTGTTTTCGCTTGCTGTTGTCATTAAAAAGCTCGAATATAAGGAATACCCACCAGAAGAGAGCTGCAAATTACGTTTAGCACATAAATCCCGGACTTCCATCCATTCTCTTATGCCACCAAACTGGGTTGGTACTGGTTGTAAATGCTTGACACCACAATTAGCCAACATGGGAAAGATCTTGGAAGTACGCTCAGATTCACCATAGGCCACAGCTACTGATGTACGCTTGCAGAGCTCTTCAATCTGATCGTATGCCGCAGAATGTAAAGGTTCCTCAAGCCAACATAATTCATCTTCGCCAATGGCATCTATAAATCTAAATACATCTGCTGAAGACCAGATCTGATTAACATCCACAGCCACTTGCATCTGATCCCCCGCCAATTTACGTACATGTTTTACCCGATCAATATCATCGGCCATATTCGTTCCGAAATCCTTACCGATCTTCATTTTATAACAATCTACTCCAGCATCCAAAAATAACGCAACCTCATTTTCTAACTCCTGCAATGTATAATTGGTTCCCCCTCCACTGCCGTAGATCTTTACCTGATTTCGTTCCCCACCGATATAACGATACAGGGGTATACCTTGCCGTCTGGCCGCCAAATCGTGTAGGGCCATGTCGACCTGTCCCAATAAAGCAGAGGCTGCGCCTTTAAATCCTTCATTTCGGATAGACCAATACAACTTTGGAAAAAACTCCTGATAGGACATGCCTTCACAATGAAATAATATCGGAAATAAGCAGGTTTCTAATATATTGTTGTAACTGTTATATACAGGAGCTTCACCAACATAACCCTCAGCATCCTCAATACGGATGATCGATAGACCGAAGCTCGGGAAAGGTCCCATTGTTGCATCTTGAAAAGGAGTTATCGTCGCGACTGGTTCTAAGACTCGAATACTGATTTTTTGGATATTAAAAATCTCCTGTTCTATTCTATTCATTTATTCTCGTTAAACGTTTGAAGTATTTCATTATAAATCGCGACCGGCAGAGCACCGTGGCTAATCGCATTAAGGGAACTATTTAGTTGATATTGATTTGCAGCTCCTATTACAATTTTGAAAGATGCAGGTATTGTGTATAAAAATCGTAATACCATTACATCCATCTGCATACCATACCGTTCCGCAATTGCATGCACCCGCCTGGCCTGTTCCACCGCTTTGGGATCAAGCCAATCGGGTATTGACCGAGAGAATTTCCTAAAATTACATCCCAACAATCCCATATTCAGCGGGCTCGCAGCATAGTACTCTTTTTGAGCTTGCACACATACCGGAATAGTGCTATAAAGTGCATCTAGATTACAGGCGTTCAACCTATTATACTCCATTAAAACATCAAATTGCCCCTCTACCAAAAATGGCGCGAACCATTCTGGTAGGTTACCACCAAGGCCGATCTGCTTCGCTAGGCCCTGTTCTTTAAACCGTAACATCTGACGTACGACCCCTTCGGCCATTTCTGGTGCTACAACCGCAGGCTCATGTAAAAAAAGTACATCAACCTGTAGTATTCCGAGTCTAGCTAGACTATCCTCTAGACTCCTTTCCATACCCGTTGTCGAATAGTCATAACGAGCCTCGGTAGCAGTATCCCCCTTTAATCGGCCTACTTTGGTACTAATTGCAGGCTTCGCTCCTGTCCATTGTTTTAAGGCTATTCCAACAAAACGTTCTGCGCTCCCATAAGCCGGGGCTGTATCCAATACCATAATTCCTTGAGACAAAGCGTCAAATATGGTTTGAACAGACTCTTCCTCGTCCACAGCTCCCCAGGCACCTCCCAATCCAGCTGTCCCCAATACTACCCTATCTATTCCCTGATTGTACATGTTATTTAATCAAAAATCCAGCATCTAAAATACTAAGAAGCCACCATATAATCTTTTAAGCTAACGGTCAACACTTTAAGTGCTTTGGTGATATGATATTCTACCCCTTTAAGTGATATACCCATCTGCAGCGCAATTTCTTTACCGCTAACGTCGTGTTGCCGGCTCAACTCGAAAACCGCTTTTGTCTTTAAGGGCATCGTAGCCAATGTCTGTTGCGTTATTTCCTTAATCTCTTTCAAAAAAATTTGTTCCTCATTTACTTTATTTGGATAGTCAATTCGCAGCTGCATTTCACGTTCATCCCAATTATCCAAGGGTTCAATCAATTGCCGATGGATTCGCTGATGCTTCAGATGATCTAGTGCTTTATTTCTAATCACCCTTAGCAGAAAGCTTTTGGGTGACGACAGCATCTCTTCTTGCATGCGTAACCATGTTACCATGAGTGCATCAGCAGTGATGTCCTCAGCTACTGCATCAATATGGACAAAAGACTTAGCGAATAAAAAAGACCGGTAGTGATACTCCTTAAATAATTGATCAAAATGCTGTACTATCTGCTTCATGACATAACTGAAGATGGCGAATTGTTCTAATCGTTGATGTAAAGTTTCAAATATGTCGACACTACAACTAGGTCAAATTTGACCATTATTAGTGTTTTCTTTGCAAAAGCCTACAGCATATATTTGACCAAGAACTTGTCTTATAAAAAATGACAGATAAGCGAAACTCTTCGTTATCCATTATCTGCAGCTTCAATCTATTTAAACAGTAATGAGTTAGTGAAATAAAAAAGGGCAAAATAGCTAAGCTATAGCATCAAATAAAACGATCAGTGACCCCTCTTAGCTTCCCGCAAAATATCAAATACATGTTCTCGCCGCAGAAGCCACATGCCTAGTTTATCTTCGGCCACACCTTCGGAAAGCTGGTAGGTAAATAGGAGTCCTTTATCCTCATCTAGCCTGACACCCAAATGTTTCATTATGGTGGTTCCTCCAGCTAGCGAAGATGAGATTTCAGTGATATGGGAAGATAATAAGAATACACTATTGTCAAATTTGTGAAGACAATTGATGAGTTCTAATGTTGCCTCACTGGCATCATTGTGATTTGTGCCCTTAAATAACTCATCCATCAGCACAAACATCTTTTTACCCGCAGCAAGTAATTCAGCTAAGTGTTTTACACGAAGTACCTCATTAAAAAAATGGCTCGCACCGGCATTGATATTATCGCCTAGATTTATTGTCGCTGATATCCCATCAAACAGCACAGTCTCCATAACATCCGCAGGGACAGGAAAGCCAAGATGCGCCAAATACACACAGGTTCCAATGGTTTTCAATAAGGTAGACTTGCCCGTCATATTCGCGCCCGTGAGATACCATAAGTTACCACCTCTTTTTATTTCAATATCATTCTTGACCGGATCTTCTAGAAAAAGATTATACGCTGCGCCTATTTTTATCATATCGGAACCTAAATTTCGGTCGTCAATGCTAGGGAAATTAAGAGGCTTATCCTTGGTAGCTTGAGCCACACCATACAAGGCGTCCAGCTGATATAAAACTTCGAATACTTCCCGTATGGCATTTCGCTTTATATTCCTAAACTGATAATCATATTTAATCATCAGTTCCAGGGACAGTTTATTTTCCAACAGTTTTTCAAACTCAGTCTGATCGATACCTTCAAGTACACAGTCAATTTTATCGCAGTAATTAGCTATAATACTTCTTGTGGGATGCTGAGACCTAATGGATCCGAGAAATACGTTGAGATAATCTATGATTTTCGCTATTTCATAAATAGAGCGTCTAATTAATAGATCGCGTTTTTTGAAGTCTAGTGAAAGAAAATTTGTCGATACCAGTTCCAAGTAATAGGATGTTTTGGTTGCTGAATAGGGCTCCAATGGTAACGATAAATATTGTTCCAGATCTTGCATCATATATTTATCCAGAATATCCGTAATATCCACATCCTGCATAAAACGAATAATCCACTGTCTATCTTCTATTTCAGATTTGGCGGAAAGCGGTTCAAGAAAATACGTATACAGAGTATCTCGACCACCCCATGTAATTGTACGGTCGAAAAAATCAACCATATCTCTATACTGACTGTTCGTAACATTTAAATCTGCTAAGGTCTGTTTGTCAACAATATTCATATTTTCTCACAGTACTGCTTCATGGGTGGCTCTTGGTACTCTTTTCTAAACTTACTTAAAATCACTGTCATTGCCAATACTGTATCAGAATAGTTATGCGTTTTGTAAAAAGCAACAAAAAAGCCTAGCATCGTCAAATGATACTAGGCTTTCGTGTAAATATCAGCTATTATTTTTAAACGTTATTTTACTTATTGGTAAACCTAAACCAATTAAAGTCGGCATAGCCGTCCACCCCTTCAGCACTTTTACTATAGTTGAACAGTGCAAAACGGTTTGCTGTCCAAGGTAAGCCGAGTTGCATGGTTAAATCATTTCCAATGACATAAAAATTTTCACCATCGGTGCTATAATAAAATTTCGCAACAAATCCCTTATCGGTCACACGCGCTCTCACCCAGAGTTTGTCACCTTCAAAATTCTCTTTGCTCTCAATAATCTTATCATCATTGCTCATCATAATTTTTCGTTTGCCATTGACCTGTTCCACAGCGACGAAAGCATAAGGAAATTCAAAAACCCCAAAACCAACAACATTTCCATTTTTTAGTCCTTTTAGATCGATTTCAACAGTACCTTCCGAACTCGGTCCCTGCACACGTTGTGTCAAGGTATTACGGGCCGTTTTTAAAGAATCTGCACGTGAAGCATGCAAACGCATATAGCCTTTACGTTCTTGAAGTGACCATTTGCTATTATCAGGGTTATGGTTCCATTGCCATTGTAAGCCCAGTTTACTTCCATTGAATTCATCTGTCGTCGCTGGAGTTTTTATCGGATAGGTCTTTCCGACATTGGGTTTCTTATACGTAATGACATCCTTGTTACCTGTTCCGAGCATCGGCCATCCATCTTCCCATTTGATAGGCAAAAGATGAGGGACCCGACCTATGGCACCACGATCCTGCATGATAACAAACCACCAGTCCCCGTTTTTCAACTGTACCATACCACCCTGATGTAAACCGTTGTCGGGATAGGAACTATTATCATTGAGAATCAATTTGTGCTCATAAGGACCATAAATATTATCGGAACGCAAACAGATCTGCCAGCCCTGTGTTCCACCTGCCGGACAAGTGATATAATACTTGCCATTGATCTTGTACATATGTGCTCCTTCCATTCCAAAATGTCCACCAAGCTCGTTGGCATTCTTGAAACTCCCTTGCCAAATTTTAACTTTATCGCTCTTCACAGATTTAACATCTGCATTTAGTTCTGTTAGGTATAATGTACCTTGACCATGAACGACATAAACTTTACCATTATCATCAAAGAACAATCCCGGATCATAAAGGTATTCAGGAAAGATTGTCCGTTTCCAGGGACCTTCAGCTTTATCTGCCTCACAGATGGAAAAATTGCCTTTTTCTCGCCCCCAACCATATGGTGTACAGAATCCAGCGTAGAATTTTCCATTATGATACTTCAAGGTCGCCGCCCACGAACCATTCAAGTACAAAGTTCCTCCTTCCATATTATAACGGGGATCTTCTTCATAACGATCTACTGCATAACCCACCATTTCCCAATTCACCAAGTCTTTAGACTTCACAATCGGTGCCCCCGGTACATAGTGCATACTCGTCGAAATCATATAAAAGTCATCACCAACACGGATAACATCTGGATCGGGCCAATCACCCCAAAACAAAGGGTTGGTAAACGTTCCATTTCCATTGTCAGGGCTCCAAACCTGTTGTGCCGACACCCGGCCAAAAATTGATAGTGTCAAAGCCAGCGCAAATCCCAGTTTTGTGAATGACTTACAGTAGCGCTTCATTATAATTGTATTCATATTTATTTAATTCGTTGTTATTATTTATTGAAACAGGGACACTTCGGCCAATCCGGCCCTCCCCTCGGATACCTCCAAAATATTGACCGGGATAAATTTACTTTCGATACTCACCTATGTCTTAACGCAATGTGCTACCTTTTCGTTAAACTTACCGATTCACCTTTCATACGTGTATTGTATCTGATGATAACCTCTGGCTTTTCATCCCCATTATTGTCACAAGAAAATGCTACTGCTGAGCCACCTTTTGGTAAAACCGCCGTTCCTTCTACAGATAAAGCAGCTATTAAACGATAATTCTTATCCGTCAAAATTGCTTTTCCCTTATGATCTAATAAGATGTATTGATCCTTTTCCAGTTTACCAAAGATTTTGACAATCCCTTTATCTGTTTTAATAGAAGGGTTTTCGATCGAACCATCGCCCTCTACCTTAATTCGTAAGGCGAATGTGCTTTCCTCTGGCGACTCCCATGACCAATCTGCTCCCCCTGGTTGTCCCGGTTGCATCGAAGAAAGGTCACAATGGAATCTTTTGGAGACAAATAATGGATATAACATAAATTTCGTCTCGTCAATCTTCTCCAAATGCCATTCGGTCTTTGGATCCTTCAACCTGAGCTTTTGTTCGGCCGTAAAAACATCGGCCAATCGCAGTTGATCCCAATTCTTCATGCTTTCCAATAACAAGTCTATCTGTCCATGTTGTTGTAAAGTCTTTATGTCGATACTCATTGCGTAGCCCGAATCAAAACCTGCAGATTCAGATAAAGCCCATTCCAGATCTTCTAAGGAAGTAGCCTCAAATTTCCGGTCAGCTAAACGTACCAAAAACCAACCCAGCATTCGAGGAAATAGATTCCGCTGAAAATAAGCCTGGTTTTTAATCCTATTTTCTACCTGCCCCGCACGCATCTCTTCTCCCCATGGTTCCCCCCAGTTCATCCGCGTATGAACATGCCACAGATAATGATCTAGACGACTGGCATCATTAATGAGATCCGTCTTATTCGCAAGACCTTGATAAAAATCAGAAACAAATTTACCTGTTGCATAGTAGTCCTGACCTGTATACATACAACCTTCAAGACCATCAAATGAAATCTGTTTCATTCCGGTATTATTAAAAATGGCCGCTAATCTCTTAGCGTACTCATCCTGAAGTGTTAAATCCGGAAATAAAGTTTTGTAGGGGTAATCCCATAATTTATAGACACTTTTCTCTAACCCATGGCTTGCTTTTTGGGTACCAAAAGCTCCCCGCACACAATTGGTCAATATCCATTGATCCCCCTTCTTTTCGGCTTTGCCATAAGTAATTAGTTCGTCCTCTATCTGTAGCGTATTGAGTGTCAGCGGTAAGGAAAAAAGCTCACTATTCTGAACAGTGATCTCTTGCTGATTAGCATCCAATGCCGCAATGAGTTTCAATTCGCCCTGCTTGAGCAGATGCTTGCTGGGGACTGTTGTAACATAAGGATCATTCGTTGTCGTAAAGTTAGACAAGGTATGAATACCAAGATCGATTCCATGTTGCGCAGCCCTATCGACCAATTTTTTCATGCCAGCATCAGCTTCTGTACTCAATTCTTTGCGCCACTCGAAATGTCCCCAATTAAGAAAAGGATCAGGATGGTATAGATTTTTAAATCCCGCAAGTTTTGTCTTTTCTAGCGCAAAATCCAAATTGATGGCAGAAAAGTTTGTGATCAGGTAGGACCGCATCGCGTCACGTGATACCTTAGCCCATTCCCCTTCGATCATTGGATGGGGTAAGCCCTGCTCTACTTCTAACCTTCCGATCCGCGTTAATATCTGGCTTTGTTTATCGCCAAAGAGTGCTACTTTAGCCCCAACAATTAATCCATCGGGACCTTCAACAGGCAAGGTCATCATATTGTTCAATCCTTTCACCTGTTGAAATTCCTTCCTGCTCCGATTTTTGGCAGACAACTGAAATATGGTTCCATTTCCAGCATCCACGGCAGCAAAATGACCAAAGGAAATACTAGCGACGGACAGGTCACTATTTGCTCCCTTGTAGCCAAAAGTTGTACTATAATTCCCAATATAATCTTCGGGAATACCGGCAACGGTTTTAACATGTAAAGACTGCATACCAAAAGCCAGATCTTCCCCCTGAGCTACTCCTACGACCTCACCAACAACCTCGTGAAGCTTAATTTTTACAGGGCCAAACACCAGCAGCTTATAAGCCGGTGATAGCTTTAGAACTTCATAGGTAATCGCTTCCTTATGTTGACCAACTTTCAGTTCGACAGCCTGACCGTCCTCCATCGTTAGCGAAAAACGATCCCCATTAACCTTAAGCCCTTTTGGTTGTATGATTTTTTGACCTTTATAGACCGATAGGATAGGATATTTACCAGCCGCAAGAAGCTCCTTGCCGTCTACTTTAATTGAAGTATAGTAGCCCTGCTGATCAAAGTGTATATGCGTTAAGTTCGTTTTTACTTCTTGCGCCAATACAGGAAATCCAAATCCCGATGTCAATAAGCCAACTAGAAACGTAATATTTTTCATCGTATATAATCTGTTTAATCGTATATAATTTATATGTAAATAACTACCCATTTGTATTCAACCTCAATACGTTTATTTTGCTTGCTGCGGTATCAATTCTATATCAAATCGGTATGTCATTGTACCACCAAACCACATTCTAAAATTAGTTCCCCAAACATTGTTAAATAAGCAAAAATGCATGCCCCCATTTATATCCGGTTGGCGCACTGAATAATTTAGCAAATCCCGTTCACCGACGGCTACCAACAACGCATCTTTACTACGAATACGTATTTTACCTACATTAGTCACAATATCCACGTAGTGATCCAATCCATGCAGTTGCCTATTTCCTCCTCCCACAACATTCAAAACACGTACTGGTTGGCCTACTTTTTCAACGAGTATATCCAGGACATCCTTTGGATAGAAGCTCAGCCAGTATGCTTCAGGTAAACGGTTAGCCGGTTTATCCACCAAGGTGTAGCTCAACTGGATATGATTTGTTGTTTCATTGAAATGATAACTGCTATAGATCTGTTTTGGGAGTACCTGTTGTTCGACCCCATCTCCCCCCATTAGACTCAAACTATTGTATATTTCATTTTTAGCGTCATTATAAACAGATTTCTGAAGAGAGGCTACCAAGGTACGGCTTCCGGACATATCCGAGGTTAGTCCCGGTTTTCCAAAATCTCGAATCGCCCAATCTACTTTTTGCGTAATATAGGAATCCATAAAACGGTCAAATTCCTGAGTCGAAAAACTCTGATAGCTAAGTTCCCCCATTTTCATCCGAAAACCTTTTTTATCCAATTGGAATGATCCATCTTCGGCGAATTGCAGAGAGCTATCTTTTCCTTCAAACTTGGGCTTAGGAACCAATGCCAATTGCTGTAGAACACTTTCGGCTTCTGCGCGCAGATCTTTTGGCAAATATTGCAATGACCGTTCAACATGGGCTTCCTTTTCAGCCCAGGAAGCTTCTATTTTTTTGAACTCAGGTAATGCTAATGCCTGAGTAAAATCTGAAAAACGATACTTATCCCAGTGCTGCAAATGTGTCTTGACATCCAAACCCCAGGTATGTTCGGCCACGAGCCCCAGATGAATGGCAAAGCGGATAGCAGCATCGCTATTTGGATTTATACGACCATCTTGAACCCAAGTCTCATAACATCTGGATAAGGCTCTAAACCGGGCCATCATTAAAGGCGAACTTCCGAAGCCATGTATCCAGGTGTCGCCGATCTCTTGTGTCATCACAGGGAGCTTATTTCTCATTGGTCGTAATACATCGGCTACATCACTCAGTGTTGAAGCTTGTAATATAGCGTTTGGGTAACGTTTCTGGAGGGATGCATAGATTTCTTTAACCTGCTGTACTGTATGTGGTCCATGATTATCGCCGGTAAATGCGATGACCATGGCCGTCTTTCCGTCAGGTAAGATCATGTCACTACCGTAATCCTTTTGGTACATCAACATCACTTCGCTACCATCGGGACTTTTCCAGCGACATAGTGCAGGAACATTTGGTACCTTGCTTGCCGGATTTACGCCTACCTGCAGAAAGTCAATGTCATTATTCTTCAGCAAAGGAACGATTCCTCTTGTATGGCCAGGGACATCAGTCATCTTTGCTGCCCGCGTTTTTTTACCAAACTGGCGATCTAATTTTTTGGATAACTGCAACATCGTTCCAAAAAGTGCTTTATTCAGTGATTCCGACTCCACCGTATAGGGGATTGCATTCCACACAATATCGCCACGACGAATAGCTGCTTCCAACCTAGCTTTGTTCTCCGTACTTGCCTGTTCCAAATAAGTAGCAATCAACCAGGAGCCTGTTGTCCACACATAACGCTCCTTTGCCCCAGAATTCCGAAGGTCCTCAGCGACGGCAATGGCTTTGGGAATAAATTCATTGATATAACGTTGCTCCACCACCGAACTAAGTTCGGTAAATCCGATGTCGAGATGTGTTTTGAAGATCAGGTGTACCTTTTGAACTGCATCATTTTGCTCCTGTCCAAATGCAAAAAAAGAGGTCAGTACAAAAAAACAGGAACAATAAAATTTTCTGCGTTTCATGGTCAATATTAGGTTTTTCTTATATCAAATATCGTTTATTTACTAACAAGACGATTGAAAAGGAGTAATCCCTAGGCGAAAATTGAGAATAACAGAAAAATATATTCCTATAAAGAAGTACATACCTATTACACACCGTTCAGACAAAATATCCATTGTTACACCCTATTTAGGTTTAGTTAACATTGGCAAAAAAGAAAAGATAGAGGAACACTATTCATCAAAAAGGGCTTGTACAAAAATGTACAAGCCCTTTTTTCTATTATTATTTTAACGTCTTTTTAAACTTAATGGTAAGCAACATTCAAAGACACCATTAGCTACAGCGCATTAACCGAATTATAACCACTCACTATTGCAAGGGGTCAAAGGTCCCACCCCATTCTTTGTTCTGAGGGAGTTGATCTGGTTCAATAGAAATTTGTGCAGGATTTAAAGAATTAAACCAGTGTTTGAGACTGAGTTTATAAAATTGATTAGCGGAAGCCGTTTTATCCAAGTTTTCAATAACGACAGCAGAGAATTTCGATCTTACCGCAGCATTCATAATATTATCTGTATTTCCTGGCAGAGCCTGACCTTTATTTAACATCAATAATAACCCTTTTCTAGTACCTTGCGCATTTAAGATATCATAGCGTTTCCATCTTCTTAAATCAGGGTATCTGAATCCTTCAAAAGCAAGTTCCACCTGACGCTCATTTATAATTACCTGACGGAGATCTGCCTGTCCAATTGCTGTAATACCATAATTTATCGCTGTCCCTGCTGCAATCCCTGCACGTTTACGAATGGCGTATAATGCATTTAATGCTTCACCACTCCGACCAGTTTCATTTGCAGATTCAGCAAGATTCAAAAGAAGCTCAGCATAACGCATTGGTGAAAACCAGCTTTTCGCATTGGCCGCCACTCCCACTAAAGCATTTCTATCCAAAAGCGTATCTAAACCTTTACGTTGAAAAAAACCAGTTACACCATTTTCATCCCCATTTTGGATCAGTGGAGAAATTCCTGAAAACAAACTATTGTCTCTTGCTGGAAGCACGGTACTTGGCGTTGCTGTTGCCTTCCAAGTCCAGGCCTGCCAATAAGAGCGCGACCGCGGAGTTGTCATTCCGATAACATTGACATCAGGTGTTGGATATACTGTACCCCCACACCAGATAGTTGCATAGAAACGATCATCGCGATTGGTATAAAAATCTGTTAAGAACTGTTGATTATAAGCTGGATTGGACAATTGGTTCTGATCAAGCTGCAGTGGACTGCCATCACGTTTAGGATATGCAATCAATAAAGGAAGTATCGGTTGGTCATTGTTCGTACTTCCATTCGTGAATGCAATAGGTCTAATCGGCGCAAAATTCATGTAACTATCGGGATAGTAATACTGCCTAACCATAATCTGCTCTTTATTTCGAGAATACCAGATCAATCTATAGTTTTCAAACAGTCCAAAACCCGCAGCATCCGCAGCTTGTACCGCAGCTTTTGCTGCATTATACGCATTTGTCCATCTCGCTTGATCGTTTGTTGCATTAAATAACGGACTGGCATACCACAAAAGAATCCGCGCTTTAAGGCCTAAAGCTGCTGCACGATTTATACGGCCATAGTCAGCCCCACTGTAATTGGGAGGTAAAGACGAAGCGGCTTCATCCAGGTCCTTTACGATCTGTGCAACACATTCGGAGGTTTTACTTCTCGGCACTTTCAATGAATTGAGATCGCTACCATCTTGTGTATGCAAGATCAAAGGTACACCACCGATCGAACTTACCATCTCCCAATATTTCCAAGCCCGCCAAAATTTAGCCTCACCGATCAACCTATTTTTTGTTGTTGCACTGAGTACCGATTCTGGTACATCCGCCAATTGATCCATAAAATAATTGGCTTTGTCGATATAGGTATAATCCAAATTAGTGAAGTTGACAGCTACATCAACGATCCCCTGCTGGAAACTTCCTAAATTTCCTCCCGCTGCGTTTATACCTTCGTCGGCGTTCGCTCCACTTCCTAGCTCCCAGCGTGGCATAAGACCACCATATATATCATTTAAATAGGCCTTGATCAGAACAGAATCCGTCCAGACATTTTTGGGGTTTATCGCACCAGTATTTTCGTAATCTAATCCTTTCGTACAAGATGAGGCGCCTAAGGCAACTAGTATTACAACATAAAGAATCGACTTAAATTGATTTGGATATTTCATTTTGATTTCCTTTTAATGTTAAAATTTAGAACGTTAAACTGATTCCGGCATTAAATGACTTAACAATAGGGAAAGACGTCCCTCTATCCATCTCAGGATCATAGAATTTTTTATTGAATTTACTGATCACGAAAAGATTAGATCCTGATACATAGAAACGAATATTGTTCGCATATTTCTTATACCAGCTTTGCGGAAGATTGTAGGCAATATTCAAAAACTTTAAGCGCACGAAACTTGCATCGGCCAACCAAAAATTACTTCCGCTCGTATTAACCACTCTCACCTCATCATTTGCACTGTAGCGATAAGGTAACCATGCGCTTGTATTTTCTGGACTCCAGGATTCGGCAGCCCAAAGTCGCCACATCCGGTTCCACTCTACACCGTCACTCAAATTATTGAAAGACTTTTTATAACCCAACGAACCATTGAAATTAGCGCTGATACTTAAGCCTTTCCAGTCGGCACTTAGGTTTAATCCTACAACTTTCGGATTATTGCTCTTATTTAATACAGTGATGTCATTCTCATTAATCGTATTATCTCCGTTGAAATCTCTATATGCAAATTGTCCAGGTTTAGGTGCATTGCCTTTAAAGTTATAGCCCGGGTGAGCTGCTAGCAAACCATCGACATCAGACTGTGTTCTAAGCAGTTTATCCACTGTATATCCAGTGATCATATTGGAAGAACGGCCATTACCAATTAAATTCTGATAATCATACGTGATATTTAAATCTCTTATGGTATACCAAGAGTTTCCATAAGTGAAATTAAGACCGATATTATAGTTCAGATCGCCTGTTCTGTTTGCGTAATTCACACTAAGATCGACACCATTCGCCTTCATTTCTCCGTAATTAACAGAGGGTAAAGGTCGGCTGAAAGTAGGTGGAGTAGATTGAATTCTTGTACTTAAAATATCATAAGTACGTGTCTCCCAATATTCAGCTGTTGCATTAAAGTGTTTCAAGAAACTGATATCGACACCAAAATTTTTATTCAGGTATTTTTCCCAGGTAATGTTTGCATTTGGAAGAACATCATATTGTATACCTGGATTGAGTGTTGGTGTTTCGCCAAAAATCGCACTATTACCAGTCACATATTTATCTTCATATTGCCAGCGTTTGGCATTTGCATCATCTTTTCCCGCATTTGGGTTTATTGCGACGAAGTCATTACCAGTTAATCCGACCGAAGCTCTGATTTTCAATGATTCTATTCCATTTACATTTTTAAAGAAATTCTCTTTAGAGATTACCCAAGCAGCTGAAACAGATGGAAAAAAGCCCCATCGTTTATCCTTCGGAAAATTTGCAGAGCCATCGTAACGGTAAGCAAAAGTGGCGACATATTTATCCGCGTAGTCGTAAGCAAATTGTCCAATATAGGATTTACGTCCTACTGTTGGTAAAAATCCATAAGCATTGTTAATTCTCTTTGTCGCTGTACCGTTTACAACGCCCGAACCACCTGTCGAAGCCCACCATTGGTCTGTCATATAGATCGGAAAGCCATTGATGGTTGCATCTATACCATCATAGCTTCTTTCCTGTCTTTCATAGACCAATGCTGCATTGACATGATGTTGGCCAAAATCTCTTTCAAAGTTTAGTTGTAAGTTTGTTTGGTCTTCTTGGTTCCATGCAGCCATTTTCTGTATACCTGGCGTATGGTAAGTGAGGCGCTGGCCAACGATATTATTTAGATCCCAAACCACAGGTTCTATCTGAGCCAGCTGATAGTAGGTAAAAGGATGTGAGTAAATTTTCTGATTACTATTGTTAAAGGTTTTGATGTAACCAACTTTTGCACTTAAACCCTCCAAAAACGGCATTTTGTAGGTCAGACTCAAATTTACAACTGACTTAAGACCTTCTGACTTATTATAACCAGAGAGTCCTTGTGCCTCTCCAGATTTATTGGAAATCCAAAAATAATCTACTGGCAAACCTGAAGCCGTGAAAGAGGGCATATAGGGTTGCCATAGTAACAGTTTGGGAAACATATCTCCGGACCAATCTCCTTCAGGTGAATTAAATTTATTATTGTTCAAACTGAGACCAGCAAAAACCGAAACGTTTTTGGTTAAATTGGCCGTTATATTGGTCCGTACATTATACTTTTTTTCGTTGGTGTTCTTGATAAAAGTTTCCTGATTTACATAGGAGGCGCCGATAAAATACTGAAGTTTATCCGTACCTCCAGATGCGCTTAAATTATGCGTAGTAATGGAAGGGTTTACATATACATCTCTTAATTTGTCAAAACCATATCCTTTACCACCACCAAAATCTCTGTCTTTAAAATAAGCTTTTGCAGTCTCTGTCCAAGGTGTATTTGCTGGACCACCAGCTTCACCCCAGATTCTGTTTTGAATCTGTCCCCATTCCATGATGCTCGTTAACTCCATATTCTTTCCTCGAACATCCCGCCCAGTATTCACCGAGTAGTTGATAGAAACTTTTCCCGCTTTCCCGCGTTTGGTCGTAACCAGCACAACACCTGCACCAGCCCGGGCACCATATGCAGCTGTAGTCGCAGCATCTTTTAAAATAGACACTTCTTCAATTTCATTAGGGCTTAAATTGTTGAATTCTGCAGCATCGATAGTCACCTTTCCATCAATGACATAAAGTGTAGGTGAAGCATTCCATGAACTCGCTGTCCGTATACGGATATCGGGTTGTGCTCCGGGTATACCACTCGGTGTGGACACATATAAACCCGGCATCCGACCGGCCAATAGATTTCCAACAGAGGTAGTTGGAATCTCAATATCTGCTTCCTTAAATTTAACCGATGCGACAGAGCCGGCCAAAAGGCCTTTCTTTTGTGTGGTATAACCGACAACTACAGTTTCATCCAATGTTACTGCGCTGGGAACCATCTCTATGACAATACCCTGCTTCGCCATCACAGTTATAGTCCTGTATCCGATCATGGATGCTTTTAGACTTGATCCTTCGTTTGTGGTAATCGCAAATTTACCTACAGCATCTGTCTGTACAGAAGAAAACGCTGAATTTCCTTGCGCCCCTACGATAACAACCGTAGCTCCTGCCAAAGGAGCCCTTTTCTCGGAGTCAATGACTGTCCCTGATATCTTAATTTGCGAAAAAACATGGTGGGATTGCAATAGCATGAAGACAATTCCGAGCAACCGTAGGTGCATTTTTAAAATTTCTTTCATAATTTCTAGTTTTTTGGTTTTTCAGAGGCATATTTTAATAATACGTCCGTCAACAACAAATAAAAGCGGAATATTTCGCCCAAACCACGCTAATCTTAGCAAACATCTATGTTTTTTTCACTTATCTATTCAGCTTACAAATGGATCGATCGTTAACAAAAACGCCCTTCACAACATGCTGTGGAGGGCATTAAATCATAGATATGGATCGTTTTTGTTACAAGTATCCAGCCTACGATTATCCTGTTTAAGTATTTTTTTGCTTCAGGGTCTACGCGGAGATTGCTACAACCAATGCTCGATAAGATGAAACCACAAAGCCTTTCCCTCTTTAATCAGAAAAACAGCAGACGAACTTCGTCGTGTAGTTATATTTCCAGTTGACTGTATTTCGACATACGTAGCCAATGCATGATCATGCGAGCAGGCTATTTCGATATTTTCCAGGGATACACGACGATCCGGAAATATACCGTATACCGTGGGTAACCAAGTTATAAACGAGCCCAATGGGATCCGGTTACCATCACCGCTCAGCATTTCAAAATCAGCTGAAAATCCTGAGAGGATCCTTTTAGATAGTTCTTCCCTATTTGCCTGCCCTCCTCTAAACCAAAGTTCGATGTCTGTACAGAAGCTTTCCAATACCAATTTTGCTTTTTCTTTATTCTCCATTGTATTAAAATTTATTTATCAATTGTATTAAATGCATTATTTCTCAGTTCAAACAATCTGCGATTGATGAAAAGACTAATGGTCTGAAACAATGCAATTGTTGCTATTGCCAGCGCAAAGGCTTTGGGAAAACCTACAGTCGCGATCAAACTAAAGAATAACGTTCCAATGATAGCACCGCCAGTGACCCCACCTATCTGCATACTGATACTGACCAGAGCGGAGGCCTGCCCCGCCTTATCTTTGGGGACAAGGGCAATAGCGGTACGCATCATCACGGGCATCATCGTTCCATGTCCCAATCCCGCTATAAACAGCGTAATATGTGTTGCAAAAAAAGGTTGTTGTCCGTAATAAAACAGCAAGGCTGTCCCCAAAAAACCTCCCATGAGCAGTGTCAATCCGATATAAATAAATGCATTTGTTGTCAATCTCAATCTAGCTACAAGCAGTGGACCCAAGAAGAATGCTATGCCATAGGGAATAATTGCAAAGCCCGTATCTATGGTATCCCAATGTAAGAATTCCTGTAAATAGTAGGGATAACTGATAAACAGCCCCGCGGTAAAATTGTACAGAAAGATTATTGGTAGACAAGAGGCGAATTGCCGATTGTATAATAAAGTGGGGTCGATCAGAACAGGTCGCTGCAGTCGATGAGCAGATACCTCATGCTTAAAAAATTCATTCAGTAAGATCGCTCCGGCCATCATTACAGCAAATATCCACCAAGGCCAGTGATATCCACGACCAAAAATAAGCGGACAGATCAACAGCAATAAAGCAATAATCAGTAGTAAAGCACCTTTGTAGTCAATGCCAGACTCCTTTTCAGTACCATTGTTGTCCATCGTAAAATGAATACCGATAATGCAACAAATTGTGACGGGCACATTGACCAGAAAAACCATTTCCCATGATAAATTGCCCCAATGTGTCATTAATAATACCCCACCGAGCAACTGACCAGCCACTGCAGCCAGTCCAAATACGGCGCTGAAAAGACCAATAGCTTTGGGCTGTTCATTACTATTAAAAAGTACACGGATAGAAGCCAATACCTGTGGGGCAAGCAGTGAAGCTCCTATTCCCTGAATGAATCTTGACACAATAAGAACGGTAATATTCGGTGAAAAAGCACAGGCCAAGGACGAAAACAGAAAAAGGTACAGACCCCATATAAATATTCTTTTACATCCATAAATATCCCCCATTCGTCCACCACAAACAATCAGTGCGGCATAGGTCAGACCATAAATCGCGACCACAAGCTGTAATTGCTGATCACTGGCCCCAAAAACATTCTGTATCGCAGGTAATGCCATATTGACAATAAAATAATCCAAAGGAGATAGAAAAGCCCCTGCCAAGAGGAAGCCTAGGGCTTGCCATCGCTTCGTATAAATATCCATAGTTATTTTTTATGCAAAATTAACCTCCATTTATACCGTATAAATTGTACTTTTAAAGGAATATAACGTATAAATAGATGAAGAGCGTACATACAGAGCGGATCGGAGTCCGTGAGCTATCACTGATCAATACATCGGAGACCATCCGTACAAAGACATCCTTATCTTTTGTTTATGTAATTCAGGGGAAGGGAGCTTTTACCTATGATGGGCATACGCTTGCCTTTGACATTGGGAAATTTATCGTTGTTCCACAACATCAGACTTATCATTTTGAAAGTACCCAAGCCAAACTGATATTCATTCAATGCCCATTGGCTTTTGTTGATAAAATACGTCTCGAAGCAGATCGGATAGAAAGTTGCGAAAACCTATATAAACTACAATACATCAGCAACAGTTACCATGCACGTGCGGGCTGTGTATTCAAGGAAAAATCGGATGAAAATTTTGCCGAAATGCTCGTTCTTCAGATTGCAAGAGAATTCAGAAATAAAACCGGCGATTACCTCATCATCCGAAACAGCATTTCCATTCTCTTGAACTTGATCGCTCGAAATCTCATCGGACAGGAGCTATCTGATATCCAGGAAAATCAAAAGGCCTTCTCAATTTTAAAGATCATCACGTACATACAGCAGTATGCCAAAGACAAAGAGAAAACCCGCATTCAGGAGATAGCCTCCCACTTTGGTATAGCTAAGAATTACTTCGGTGAGTATTTCAAACAACAGACCGGTATATCCTACCAAGATTACCTACTCGATTACCGATTGAAATTGGTCGAAACCTATCTGCGGTATAGCAGCATCCGCCTCGGAGAAATTGCACATGAATTACAGTTCAGTGACGAAAGTCATCTTTCAAAACTATTTAAAAAACATAGAGGGCTTACGCCAAATGGATATAGAAAACAAAAGTCTTAATAAAAAAAACACCCGATAGCATGGGGTACTCCGGGTGTTTTAGCCATATTATTAACCTATTTTATGAAAAGTGCCCGTGATGGGCAACACTAAAGTAGAAAATAACTTTGTATAAACAAAATAAAAAATGAAAAAAATCGGTTTTTCTTATCACTGCTAAACCGGTTGAACATTGATTTAGGCAAACAACGTAGTCTTCCTTATCTAGTGCCCAAGCTCGGAACTAATTAATCCCAAGTCCTATAATAACGCCATAATTACAGGGGATTAATAGGGGGTTAATAGGGGGTTAACAGGGGGTTAGCAGGGATAATTCCCTATTAACCCCCTGTTAATTCGGTATAAAAATAGTCTTATTTCACTTTTAATTTATAACATGATATCAGCTTGGTAATAAGATATATACTAGAATGCTGTTCTATCCTCCCTTTCTAGTGAATATCCAAGCAGATGTAAGCACTCCCAAAAGGAGATACACCGCGCTAAGATTACGAGATTTTGCTTAATTTTAGTTCATTAAATAATGATAAGCTATGACCAGTCGAGAAATTCTCAGGCAACATATCAATAAAACCGTCCAATTGAATGATGAACAATTTGATTATTTCTTTTCTTTTTTCAAACCGGTATCCTTTAAAAAGAAACAATCGATTATCACCATTGGTGATAAGGTGGAATGTGAATATTTTGTCCTCAATGGCTGTCTAAAAACTTTTGTGGTCAATGATGAACAAAAAATGCATATCCTACAGTTTGCCACACAAACCTGGTGGGCATCTGATTATAATGCCTTGCACAACAATACGAAAGCAACGGTCAACCTGGATTGTGTAAGCGTCGCGGATACGCTTTGTCTATTTGCTGAGGATCGTGAACGTGTATGCAAGGAAATTCATGAAGTTGAAACATTTTTACGATGGCGTTCGAACAAGGGGTATATCGGTCTACAAAAAAGAATTCTATCCCTGCTCAATAATGACGCCCGCAGTCGTTATGAGGAATTGATGCTCCAATATCCTGAATTGTACAATCTTGTGCCAAAACATCTGATTGCAGCCTATCTTGGGGTTTCCCGTGAGACGCTCAGCCGGCTCTATCACAGCAAATAATGTGATCTATGTCACCAAAACAAACCTTTCTTTAAAATGTGATGTATATCACATAAGGGTCTAACGATTTATGCCCTATTTTGTGTTATCATTTAAACAATTAATTTTTTCAAAGATGAAAAAAGAGAACTTAAAGGTATTGGTCGTTTTGACTTCACATGACCAACTGGGAGATACAGGAGCTAAAACAGGTTTTTGGGTTGAAGAGTTTGCAGCCCCCTACTATGTTATGGCCGACGCAGGAGTTGCTATAACAATTGCTTCACCCAAAGGCGGCCAACCGCCCATTGATCCCAAAAGCGCACTCCCCGATTTCCAGACAGCAGCAACAAAACGTTTTGATGCAGATATGGAACTTCAGAACAAACTGGCAAACAGCATTGTCTTAGCAGAAGTTAATGAGCAGGACTATGACGCGATCTTCTATCCGGGCGGCCATGGGCCACTCTGGGACCTTGCAAATGACAAGACTTCCATTGCTTTGATCGAATCATTTTGGAAACACAACAAACCCGTGGCCGCTGTTTGCCACGCTCCTGGTGTTTTCAGGTTTGTTAAGAATGTCGATGGTAGTCCATTGGTACAGGGCAAGAAGGTAACAGGCTTTTCCAATTCTGAAGAAGATGCTGTACAGTTGACAGATGTCGTCCCTTTCCTTGTTGAAGATGAACTGATCAAACTTGGCGGACACTACAGCAAAGGCGAAGATTGGGGCAGTCATGTCGTCAGAGATGGTAAACTGATTACCGGCCAAAATCCCGGCTCATCAGAAGAGAGTGCGAAGGAACTACTAGCCTTGCTGGAGCAATAAAATGCTATCAAATGTAATAGCGTTTCCATGTTGAATATACAAAGATACGTTAGGTTATCGGCGATGCTAATAACATAATTAGAAAATCCCATTTTTATACGTTGAGAACGATAAAAATGGGATTTTTGTTGGCTGTCGCCGAATGACGTATATCTTTATTTAACGAGTTTCGTTTCTAACTCCTTCAGATTATTGGCGCTTGTGATATTTCCGAGGTCAGCGGCCTGTTTCCAATAGATCTTTGCTTTTTCGATTTCATTTAGCTTAAAATAAGCCACGCCCAGATCGTTTAACAACATTTTACGATCATTGTGACTGGGTTTTCCTATCTGTAGATATTTATCAAATTTGACAATTGCTTTTTGAGGAGCACCAGATTGCAGGTAAATGGTTCCCGAATATTTCAATGCTTCTCCAATATCAAACTCTTCAGCTTTTTCAAAATAAAACAAGGCTTCCTTGTATTTACCCTCCCTAAAATATTCTTTCCCCTGATCCAGATACTTCTCCCCATCACTTCTGAACAAGAAATAGTAAGCCATTCCACTGAGTAGAAGAATTAATCCCAAGATTGCGATTACTTTTCTAAAAATCTCCATACAACTGTTAACTATATTTTTTTATTTATTTAATTCGAAAACCGCATATAGCAAATACCCACCTATACCCTTTGCACGCTAAGCTGGTTTAATTGGATCAGCTGTTGAATTTCCCTCAATATAGGTTCCACATTTTTGGTTCTACCGATACGCTCCAGCATTTTTATGCTTTTATTATCCTTTGTTACCACAATGATGTCCGTACCGTTGTGTAGGGCAATAGCAAGATGTTTGAGGGTTTCGAATTTTTGGATTTCTTCGATGCGAATCTCCTTTTTGAATAGCCCAAAATAAGATTTGCTCATCGTGCCTGCTACACAATCAATCGTCAGCTGCTGGGCAAAGATCCTAATCTGCACACAAAAGACAATAAGCCCAAAGATCCAATACCAATTCTTTTCACCAAAAATATTTCCATCTTTAATTCCACCAATTAAAATACCGATGGCTATAAATAGCCAGAATAAGGCTAAGCAAAGCGCATAATAACCGATCCTTTTAGAGGTATATCTAGTGCCGTCCTGCGTAAAATATTTATAATTATACTCTTCCATTTCTATTGTGTTTTTATTTGGGATTTCACCTGGTTTAAAAAATTATTTACGATCAAATATAGACAACAATAGATTTGTATTCAGATCCATTTAAAATCCGATAATATCCATTTAATATTCGCAAGGATTGAGGTAAATTATCGCTTTCGCAAATTCGGAGCGAATACATTACGGGATAAGCATATTCATTCTTCGTATCTTCAGATGCCTTTACATACTAGATCAAATGCTATAGCTATTAAAAAATAAATAGTTTCATATCCTCAATAATGGCCGGAAAAAGAAAACTTTCAATCTTATCATAATCCATTCTCTTTTTTAACTCATCAAAATCCTCTTTTTTCACTTTCTTCGAGATCAAAATTAAAAATGAACCAAAGGCATCATAGATAATATCCGCATAAATCCGCGGAGACATTAGGGGCTCAATTTTTGTTGAGATCACAGAGAGTAGCGCAAACTTTAAACTTCGCTGTTTGTTAAATCTTGGTTCAGGACGAAATTTATCCTCAGTGGTATTGAAAGGACAGTCTGTAAAGAATTTATGCTTTTCAGGATCAAATTTCTTTAGATCCAAAGTAATTCTATATTTAAACTGATCATCGATCAATATCTTTCTAACCGCCAGTAGATTATGATAAATATAATCCCAGACATATTGGGCCACCTCAGGTGAAATCCTTGGTGTAGATTCTACCTCTGCTCTTTCAACCATTGTCCTTATTTCGAAATATGCCATTTTATATAATATTGGTTAGTCCATTTTGTCAAATTTATAACTGCCTTTTCAGGCTATTTAAAACTACATTATTTTGACCATATAAAATTAGGCGCATTTAAAATCGATAACATCCACTTAATATTCGTAAGGATTAAAACAAATCATCGCTTAGACATCATTCCAGTTCCTCTCCTAAAAAATATCTCACAGAATTAATAAGATCATGTGAAAGACATAAAAGCACGAATTAAATTATACTTGGGTAGATCTTTAGTGCAAAATAATTCACAAAAACAAATGTAATATTTGTAATACATTTGACCTGGCATAGCATTTGCAATGGCAATCCCTATAAGTTACTAACTATGAAAATAAACTCAATTTTTGTTGCTTTGGCAGCCGTAGTGCTACTAGGCAGCTGCAGTAAAGACGATAAGCAGTCTACACAGACGACCCCTGTAACTATTAAAATGACCGATGCACCTGGTTATTATGATGCAATTCATTTAAACATCGATGAAATAGAAATTCGTACGAGCTCAGGTACTGAAAGTCTGGACGTTGATGGAAGTCCGTTTAATATTCTTGCCTATACCATGGGGAAAGATACCGTGATTGCGGGAGATGATGTACCGTCGGGTATGATCCAGGAAATTAGACTTAAGCTTGAAGATGAGGGAAATGAAATTTGGGTTGATGGCGTTCGCCATCCGCTAAAAACGCCTAGTGGGCAGTCCTCGGGTGTTAAGATAAAGGTACACGATGAGTTGATTCCGAATGTTGCCTACACCCTTTTGCTTGATTTTGATGCGTCGAAATCAATCGTAAAAACCGGTAACGGCCAATATTTGCTTAAACCAGTTATCCGCGCGATTCCGGTAGCAACATCAGGAGCAATTACAGGCACGATTAATCCGGCTGCCTCCTTAGCTCACGTGTTCGCCATTAATGGAGTAGATACTGTTGGAACTTTGGCGAATTCCGTTGGAAAATTCTATTTCCCGGGTATGTCAGAAGGTACATATAAAATAGTTATTCAACCTTCAGTTGCAGGCTACTTGGACAAAACCATTGAAGACGTTCAAGTGGTAAAAGGAAGCGTCAAAGATTTAGGTAGTATCTCAGTACAATAATGTACTTTGGTTAAAAAAGGAGCTTATCCTTGCAATCTCCAAAAAGTCAGTAGATTTTTTGGAGATATGACATAGATCGGAATTTTGTATATACAAAATTAGTTTAAATTTACTTCTCTAATCTTTAGATAGAAACAGCCCGCGATCCTGTATCCGATTGGCAAAATTATCCTATTCAATTTTGTTGGGATAATTCATATACATTCCAACCTACATCTTAGGTATGGAAATATAAGAGAGGCACTACTCGATGATCAGTGAACATTTACAAATGTAAGTGATATAAAAAATGTTGAATTTACTGGTATAGTAGTTGTGTATTCCACTTTATAAACATACATATATGAACAAAATCTTCCATTTTTTTTTCATCGGAATGACAGGCATTACGATTTCTTCTTGCCAAAACAGAGGTAAAACACCTGCTAGTACATCTATTGATACAGCGGCAATGACAGATACACTATCAGCTACTGGAAATACCGAACAGGCAAACGCTATATCTGCAATACAAACTCGTTATGCTGGGACAGTTCCCTGTGCAGATTGTGAGGGGATCAAAATGATATTGACTTTGCTGAATGAAATCTATAGTCTTGAGGAAACCTATTTGGGAAAATCAGATCAAGCCCTACAGTCCAAAGGTCCAATGTTGATCGAGCGTGGCTACGAAAAAGACAATGATGCAACCTTATACATCCTAAACCCCGATAGTGATACTGAAAAGCGTTATTTTGTTCGCCTGACGGCACAACCTGGTAAGTTGATCATGCTGGATAAGGATCAAAAGATAATCACCTCGAAATTCAACTATACGCTATCTGAGGAAAAATAAAATCAGTGTTTCACGAATGAGGCTGCGATCCACCGATCGAAAGCATATTGGCAAAAAGACGATAGGCTCCAGACACAGCAGCAGGAAGCTGTCTAAATAAAGACAGGCTGCTGTAAATATAGTATCCTTTTCCCTTTCTATTGACAAGCAACAACCCATCTTCATTTCCTCGGTCTGAATTTTGGGTACGCAAGACTGGTTTAAATTCACTATTCCAGTCTTTGGGTAGAAACAACGCGCGGTCCTGTACCCAATTGACAAAATCTTGCTGTTCTATTTTATTTGGATAATTCAAGATTCGATGCGTGGGATCCAAGAAGCTAATGGTCGATTCCATATCGGTAATCCGTTCGCCAGTAACAGTTAAAGGATAAGCCCCCACCTCTTCTAACGGTAGATCATAAGGGGTATTATATTGGGTTATCAAAACACCACCGGCTTCAACGTATTCACGCAACTGCGTATGAAAATTCACCAATTGTGGATCCGTATTATAAATTCGGATGCCTAAGACTATGGCATCAAAACTCGACAGATCTGCATCTTTCAAAGCAGTCACCGATAGAAGTTCTATCTCATTTACCAATTGCTTCAGGCTTCCTACAAGTTCATCCTTTTTTCCAGCGATATAGGCGATCTTCTTAGCGGTGTTCACAACTGGACTATCTAGAACCTGTAAAACAGCTTTGGGATAATATACGACATCCTCAATATGAGGATAGCTGAGCGATTTTAAACTACGTTGGTGGATACCATAAGTACTTTCTATCTCAAATCCAATCCGTTGTATCTGTTCAGCTGATCCCAAAGAAGTCAACTGAAAGTGAATTTTTTCGGAAGCATTACCCTTTAAGGTCAATGTATGTTCTTTAGGAGATAGTGTCAGCCCATCCCCTCCCTTTAACCTCACAGTGACTGACTCCGCTGTAGAGACATTGGATTGTAGTTCAAGCGAGACAGAACGAATGGTAGAATCCGCCAGAACGATAATATCTGTATTAAAAGTGCCGGTAATAGCAGGAGAAATACTGATTGGTTTATGGTTATTCAGAACAGGTATACTAATCGCGATGGATAAACCTCCAAACTGCAACTGTAATTGTGCTGCGATCGGATTGTTATGTTGAGCGAGTACAATATCGCTGAAAGACTGCGGAGAATAATTACCCTTATCTCCCTCCTCTGTTAACCAGGATGGCAATGAAGGATCAATGGTGTGACTAAGCCGACCTGTAATTTCTATACGTTCTGTATGTGATAATTGATGAGGCTGATGATATAGCGTTTCAAAAAAGGGAACTGTCACATGGGTCAATACCAGATCAGAGTCCTGGGGTATATTCGCCTGCAAAAATAAGTTAACATCGGTGCCAGGCACCCAGCTATCAACCAATGAATTTATTTCAAAGGATACCCCAAGTGCGCGAAGCAAAAGCTGCTCCAGGTCAATACGTTTTTCATGGATTACACTATTTTTGGATACAGTTCTCATCCAGATCAAAATTGTTGCGATCGCCACTGAAAGTTCACGGCTATCTCCCTGGGCCTGTTTCGCAAGCAAACCATCGACAAGTTTCTTAAAAGCAGGAATATACTTGTCCTCCGTTTCAGTTGAAGTAAATAAAGCGTCAGCAGCTGTTGGATCAACAGACTTTCCCTTCAATAATTCAAAATATTCAAGCGTGGGCGTATGTTGCGTTAAGCTTGCCATCGCCTGAGAACGGTGTTTATTACGGCTTTCAGCAGCAATCTCACCATGATGCAAGCCCGTATAACGATTATACACAGGAATAGTGACCGAAAAATGCCATGGTAAAGGTATTACCTTCCCACCAATATCTTTGACGCCACTCTCCTGATAAACATTCCAAAACAAACGCTGTGTCTGCCAGACAGACAATTCCTCCAATTGTTCAGGATAGGCCTGCGGATCCGCAGCGAGATCATTGGCCTTTTGTGCCAGGATCGCCGAACTCTGGTGGTGTCCATGGAGATCTGGAATATTCGGTGAAAATCTAGTAATAATAATATCTGGCCGAAAGTACCGGATGGTCCATACGATATCCGCAAGCACCGCTTGCTCATCCCATCGGAGCATTGTTTCAGTTGCAGATTCTACAAATCCAAAGTCTTTGGCCCGTGTAAAAAATTGTCTTGTGCCCTCGGTCTTCCGCGCAGATAAGGATTCCTGTACCCGAAGTATGCCAAGGTCGGCTCCTTTTTCGGAGCCTATAAAATTCTGTCCCCCTTCGCCGCGCGTAAGCGACAAATAAGCAGCATCTACAAGCTGATCCTGGGCAAAAAATGTCAATAGCTTATTGTTCTCATCATCTGGATGGGCACCTACATACAAAATCCTTCCAAAAACCTTCAACTTGCATAACTCACGCATGAAACCAGCATGGTTTATTTGCGAAGAAATTCCGTTTCTAGGTTGCTGGGGGGATTGTTGTGCGAGAAATTTTAATGCCATATCCATCTATTCTAATAAGTGCGATGGTCAAATATAGTAATAATTTTTAAAAGACTACTAATTCTATAGATATTATTAATAATACTAAATATAATGTAGTCGAAAGCTTACGAAAACGGTTGCTCAATATCTTGTTATTTCTTCGGTCTAATTACGTAGCATGCACCTTGATCTATCCCTCTTAATAAAAGATATTTTTTATCATTTGACCGATACACTTTATAATTATTTAATTCTCTCGTTTCGAGCTGCTCGTATATTTTATTGGGTTGTTTGAAATACAGTGTTTTATGGGGCATCACAATTTTGAAATAACTTGTTCCCTTCCAATGGTCGATATGAGACTGATTACCTGTGCCCCATCGTAGGTATCTGCCGAAATCCCAAAATGAATATTGAATCCAATTGTCTTTATGGATATACTCACGCCGGATAAAATCCAATCCATCATCTTCGTCTGTAAGTTCTCCAGCATATGTTATTTCCAGTTTGCTATCTCTAGACTGGGGATCATCATAGCTATCCGTAAACAGGTAGTTCCACTGGCCATGGCCATACAGGAATAATTTGTACACCCCCTTTTCTGGATCGGAGGATAATGCTTGGATCTCCTCCGTTACATATTCTTTAGCTACATATTCTTTAGTGGAAAGCAATTTTTTAATTTCCTTTTTTGAAAACGTTCGGGTCCCATCTAAATTGTTAATCGGATACCTTGTCGTATCACCATTGGCTATCCAGTTGTTATAGCTGTCACTTTCTGTATCAATGATATAGCGATCCACTGTTTTATAATTATGCGGTATCGTATTAGGGTAGATATATGTTAATGAGTCTACGACATATCCATTTTGATCGAGCTTGTACCAAAAGTCCTCGATGTTTATTTTCCCATTATTTTCCTTATCCCTACGACCGGCAATCAACAAGGTGCTGTCATTAATCTGGAGAATAGGTTCAAAATACTGCGCTTGGATCTCCAGCACATCATAGTCATCATCTTTCAGACTATCCAATGTGCGGCATGTCCTGTACACTTCCGGAACCCGTTGAAATTTCACTACTAACTGTCTATAATACTTCCTAGTATCGGGAAATATAACGATACAGCTCAGAATGACTACTCCTATTATTACTTTTTTTATCTTCATTTTTTACTATCTCTCAGAACACTTACGGAATATCTGTCTTCGCCATAAAGATATCGAGTTCTATGTAAATAGGGACCGCGAATATTAATTCGAAACACTCAATTAAAAAATGAGATAGTTATTTTTTCCTTATTAATTGCCTCAAGAAGCCTATTTATAGCATTAAAAGATTTGCGGTCATATGTTAAACTTTTCGAATTAACACTTTTTAACCGATATATACCGTAGCTTAGCGCTTTATCAACAATTAGATCAACCAAACAGAATGCCCTTTTTAGATCATGTGCTCCAAAAACCCAGCTACGGATGGAAAGACGACAACGGAGACCTTATTAAACCCAGCCCAAAACAAATATTCAGCGAATTTTTCAAAAGATTAAATGTTTTTAAGGACCAACGCAACTGGCTACCTTTTTTTAGTTGGCTGAAAGTAGCTTGCCTTATTCCTTTTTTCTTTGTCTTTCTCTTTGCTCACCTTAGCTGGTGGACTGTGCTGGCTGCTTTTATCTACAGTATGATCATTATGGGGACGCATGGCACGATCTGGCACCATCGTTTTTCCACACACGGCGCCTTTAAGTTCAGCAATCCCTTCTGGCGCTTTTTCACACAGAACCTCACAATCAATGTGATCCCTGAGGAGATCTATGTGATTTCACATCATGTACACCATGCTAAATCAGATCAGCCAGGGGATCCCTACAACGCACAGGCAGGATTTCTATATTGCTTTTTGGCCGATGTTAACCATCAGCCGATTGCTAAAGATCTGAATGAAAACTCCTATAACCGCGTCAAGTTGCTTATGAAGCATACCGGTGTTACAGCCAATACTTATGCACAATATCAAAAATGGGGGTCCTATGTCAATCCGACACATGCGATCCTATCCTGGGTATTAAATTGGTCATTTTGGTATGTTGTATTCTTTCTGATCGGTGGGCATGCCTTGGCTTGTTGCCTATTTGGTGCTGCTGGTTTTTGGGCCATCGGTGTACGTACATTTAACTATGAAGGACATGCTAAAGGAGAAGATAAACAACGCGAAGGGATAGATTTTAATGAAAAGGATAAGTCCATCAATCAATTGTGGCCTGGTATTGTCGCCGGGGAATGGCACAACAACCATCACCTTTATCCCAAAAGTGCGCGAAGTGGTTTCAAACCCTACCAGATTGACCTAGCTTGGTGTTATATCAAAATGATGCACAAATTAGGAGCTGTCAGCAGTTATCGCGATGACAAAAAACGGTTCGATGAACAGTATCATAAGCCTTATCTCGATGCTAAAAAATAAAAATAGATCGATTATCTGATTCCATGTATCAAATAAAAATAATTATACAATAAAACAGAAAAATAGCTAGTACTAGCTATTTTTTTTTGTTTTGGAACAAGCTAATTTTAGCTGCACATCTAAAAGGAAGCATATTCCCCAAGATACTTTAATAGTAAAAAATCAACAATATCTAGGATATAATTACGCTATTGAAACTAATATTTAAATAAAAGTACAAAACAAAAAACAAAAACTTCCTTCACACGTTGTACAGGAAATTGGCAGTTCAGACAACAGAAAAGTATTGCACCTAAATTGCCTTTGAAAATCTAAGCATTTAGATTTGAGCAGCTACCTATAATTTAAAAATAACCAAGATGAACGCAATTTCAGCCATATATGCGCTCATGGAAAAGGGCAAAAGACAGAAGGTCGAGGACTATATCTTTCCTAGGCCAGGTACAGCTTTATTGACTGACCGTATCTTTATTGTTTGCGATGGTGTTGGTGGCAATAGTAAAGGAGAGGTCGCGAGCCAGATTGTCGCCGAAACCTTGGGTAATGAGTTGAAAAAATCTCATTTCCCGTCGCCAGTTCAAGCAATTCATCATGCTGTTCTGCGCGCAAGGACCAATCTACAAAACTTTGTCAATTTGCATCCTGATGCCGAAAAAATGAGCACAACACTTACCTTAGCTATTTTAGACGGTAATACTGTCCAACTGGCCTGGTGCGGTGATAGCAAGATCTACCATATCCGCAAAGATCAGATCCGCTGGAAAAGCAAAGACCATAGCCTCGTGCAGCATCTGGTCGATACCGGCGAGATCAGTCCAGAAGAGATGCATACACATCCAAACAGAAATGTTATTCTGCGGAGTATATCTATCCGAGTCGAAACAGAAGATGTCAGTTTACATCATCTTACCGATCTTGAGAAAGGGGACTATATCTTACTCGCCACGGACGGTATTTTTGAGCAACTCAGTGACAACACGATTGTTACTATTCTTAATAACCACCAAAACGATAAATCCAACTTATTCTACCAGTATTGTGAAGGAAAGACAAATGATAATTATGCTATGTATCTCCTGCAAATTGATCGATAAAACATTAACCAGCCAAGGCCATGCAATTTCAAGATCGCTATAAATACAATCCGCAGACTGATCTACTCGGTAAAGGCGGTTTCGCCCGGGTATACCGGGCCACAGATACCTTATTGGATCGTGTTGTCGCAGTCAAAGTATTCAATACGGCCGACAGTGGGCATTATACCGTATTGGAGGAAATTAAAAAGGTTATCAAGTATGATCACCCTAATCTGCTCCGTTACTATGATGTCGCTATCCTTGAAAACACCAATGCATTTGGCGAAAAAGAGGTATTACAGGTAGGGATTATGGAATATGCAAATGCGGGTGATCTAAAGACCTTTGCCCAGAAGAACCCCGACTCCCCTATTCTTTACCAACTGCTACAACAGGTCCTTAATGGCTTATATTTTTTACACAACAAAGGCATTATTCACCGCGACCTAAAACCCCAAAACATCCTATTAAAGGAGGAGAATGGAACATTAACAGCAAAAATCTCTGATTTCGGTATCAGTAGGTTGATTGATTCACAGACCAATAGTGCTTCCCTGACCATTGGAACCATAGAGTATATGGCTCCGGAACAGTTCAGTCCAAATAAATATGGTATTGAGGGCAAGATCTCATCGAATGTCGATCTTTGGAGTTTTGGTATTATGGTGCATGAGTTGGTTACCAATAAACCGCCTTTTGGCCATCGCAGTGGAGATACCACTGCAGAGCAGATTATGACCTCCATCCTATCGGCGGACCTGCCCAAGGAAGTTGATGATATCCGCGAACCTTATCAATCTGTTATTAAGAAATGCCTAGTTGCGGATGCCCGGCAACGGATCAAAACCGCCAATGAACTGATCAAATATTTCGAAGTAGCAAACGATCAAGACCCCGAGACTCAAGTTCTTGACCTACCAGCAAAAAAACATCCGACGGAGGCTAATATAGACCAAAAGGACAACAATAAGACCATAACACCAACGGTAGAAGAAACCCGCGTATTGGAAAAATTGCCTTCCATTGCAGAAACACAGGTGCTGGAAGGAAAACCAATACCTGAAAAACCAGCAGTAACTAAAACTGCTGATCCAAAACATGCTGTCTCAGCTTCTTCTACCAAGAGCAACAATACAAATCGCAAGCCCATTATTATTGGCGTTATTATTTGTCTTGTGATTGCCACTATTGCGTTCGTTTATAAAAAAACGAGCTCCGATTCAAAGAATAGCCCCGAGGCTAAATTTTATGCAAACATCCAGCGACTATATAGTGAACATAAACCTGATAGTATGCTCCATGAGCTGAAAGATTCAGCCAATCTTCAATTACCCCATGTATCGGGTAAAGCGGTACGTTATTATGCCCTTGCTCTCATTGAAAAAGCGGATACTACGGCCTTAGTTCCCTACCTACTCAAGACCCAGGAAATGGGGCTAAAGGAATTTTCCTACTTGATGGGTGAGCTTTATTATGTCGGAAAATATGTAAAACAGGATTACCAAAAAGCGAAAACTCTCTTTGAGCTCAATGAAAGCGACCCACAGTCGCAGACCATGTTGGGCCATATGTATTTTATGGGATTGGGGGTAGACAAAGACTATTCTACAGCGATTGAATATTACAAAAGTGCGGTCCAACAGGAAAACACCGTTGCGATGTACGCTTTGGGGTATGCTTATGCTACCGGCGAAGGTGTACCCAAAGATTTTGAAGCGGCCAAGAAACTATTAAAGGACGTAATCCTGAAAAACGATAATTATGATCTTGTCCAGGCCGCAGAAAAAACATTATTGGATTACGACCCCCAAGCAGTAGCGGCTCCTTAGTTGAAACAAAATTATTCACCTCAATACAGATAGCCATGTCTCAAACCGATGAAGAAGTATTAGCTGAATTACAGCTAATACTGACAGAAGCAACAGAAATAAAAGAACGCATCCTCGCTATTTTACCACAGGCCCTGGATGCACAAAATAACATTTCCACGTTCGAAATGCTGCTTAATGGCTACGCCTCGGAGGCGAAGAGCAATGCCGATATTGCCAAACAGGCTGCTCTGGATGCCAAAAATGACGCTCAAACCATCGAACAGAGCCGACAGGACAGCTTGCAGGATGCACAAGCTATAGAGAAAGCTAAACAGGATGCCTTACAGGATGCCGAAGCTACTGAAAAGGCCAAGCAGGATGCTATACAAGACGCTGAGGCAACCGAAAAAGCGAAAACCGATGCACTAGAAGATGCTCAGGCAACCGAAAAAGCGAAAACCGATGCGCTAGAAGATGCTCAGGCAACGGACAAAGCCAGGCAAGATGCCATATTAGATGCCGAAGCTACTGAAAAGACCAAACAGGATGCTCTTGAAGACGCACAGGCAACCGAAAAGGCAAAGCAAGACGCCCTTGAAGATGCTCAGGCGACCGAAAAGGCAAAGCAGGATGCTATACAAGACGCCGAAGCGACCGAAAAAGCCAAGCAAGATGCTCTTGAAGACGCACAGGCAACCGAGCAAGCCAAGCAGGATGCTCTTGAAGACGCACAGGCAACCGAAAAGGCAAAGCAGGATGCTCTTGAAGATGCTCAGGCAACAGAAAAGGCAAAGCAGGATGCTCTTGAAGACGCACAGGCAACAGAAAAGGCAAAGCAGGATGCTCTTGAAGATGCTCAGGCAACAGAAAAGGCAAAGCAGGATGCTCTTGAAGATGCTCAGGCAACAGAAAAGGCAAAGCAGGATGCTCTTGAAGACGCACAGGCAACCGAGAAAGCCAAACAGGATGCTCTTGAAGACGCTCAGGCAACAGAAAAAGCAAAGCAGGATGCCCTTGAAGACGCTCAGGCAACCGAGAAAGCAAAGCAGGACGCCCTCGAAGACGCACAAGCTACCGAAAAGGCGAAGCAGGATGCTCTCGAAGACGCGCAAGCTGCCGAAAAGGCGAAGCAGGATGCCATGGATGATGCTCAGGCAACTGAGAAAGCCAGGCAGGATGCCATTGAAGATGCTCAAGCAACTGAAAAAGCCAAACAAGATGCTTTGCTTCATGTAGAGGCTGCTGAAAAAGCGAAACAAGATGCCCTACAGGATGCCGAAGCGACCGAAAAAGCAAAACAGGAAATCTTGCAAGACGTGGAAGCCACAGAGAAAGCCAAGCAAGAGGCTCTCAAAGATGCTGAAGCGGCTGAAAAAGCCAAGCAAGAGGCTTTACAGGATGCTCAAGCTGCCGAGAAAGCAAAACAGGATGCTCAACAGGATGCAGCAGCAGCAGAACAGGCCAAAGTCGACGCCAAGCAAGATGCTGCCGCTGCCGAAGAAGCGAAGAACAAAGCAAATAACGAATTAAAAGAAGCTGAGGACGCCAGCAATAAAGCGCAACAAAGCGCCAAAGAAGCTGAACAGGCAGCTACTGATGCGCAAAAGCAAGCGGCTGATGCAAAAGCCAGTGCCGAAAATGCAGTTGCAAGTGCCTCCAGAGCCGAGCAAGAAGCAAATTTGGCGCGAGATAAGGCGCAGGATGCCACAGCTGATGCCAATCAAGCCGAAACGCTAAAAAATGATGCGCAGACAAAGTACAGTAGTGTCTCCGATATGATCCAGGATATTAAAGACTATACCCAGGAAGCCGCCGATAATGCCAAAGTAGCTGAAACAGCGGCCAAGGAGGCTCAAGATTTTGCTCATGATGCCAGAACCTGTATGAATAGAGCATGTGGTTATTAAAACGTATAGATTATGCCTACGCTGATACAACAATTAAATACCGCCAGGGATATACTCGAACGATTAAAAATCATCGAAAGCGAGCTAGCGGTCAAAATAGAGGATAACCCCCTAAATCATCTGGTTGATTATTATATTCAGTCAAAACAGGAGATGATTATTGCCCGACAGTCTGCACAACAAACAGAACAGTTCCGGCAAGACGCGCTCCAAGATATACAGCAGATTGAACAGACCAAACAGGACGTACTTCAGGACGCTGAAACAATTGAAAAGGCCAAGCAAGATGCCTTACAAGATGCTGAAACTACTGAAAAAGCCAAGCAAGATGCACTGCAGGATGCACAGCTAACTGAAAAAGCAAAGCAGGATGCGCTACAAGACGCGCAAGCCACCGAAAAAGCAAAACAGGATACCTTACAGGATGCACAGGCGACCGAAAAGGCTAAACAGGATGCTTTACAGGATGCGCAGGCGACCGAAAAGGCTAAACAGGATGCTTTACAGGATGCGCAGGCCACCGAAAAGGCTAAACAGGATGCTTTACAGGATGCGCAGGCCACCGAAAAGGCTAAACAGGATGCTTTACAGGATGCACAGGCGACCGAAAAAGCAAAACAGGATACCTTACAGGATGCACAGGCGACCGAAAAGGCTAAACAGGATGCTTTACAGAATGCACAAGCGACCGAAAAGGCTAAACAGGAGGCTTTACAGGATGCACAAGCGACCGAAAAAGCCAAGCAAGATGCCCTTGAAGATGCACAGGCTACTGAGAAAGCAAAGCAGGATGCCCTTGAAGATGCACAGGCTACTGAGAAAGTAAAGCAGGACGCACGCGAAGACGCACAGGCTACTGAAAAAGCCAAACAGGAGGCTCTTGAAGATGCACAGACAACCGAAAAAGCCAAACAGGAGGCCTTACAAGATGCACAGGCAACAGAAAAGGCCAAGCAAGATGCATTGCAGGACGCCCAAGCGAGTGAAAAGGCCAAACAGGATGCACTACAAGATGCCCAAGCAAGTGAAAAGGCTAAACAGGATGCATTACAAGACGCCCAAGCAACCGAAAAAGCGAAGCAACAAGCCCTCCAGGATGCACAAGCAACGGAGACAAGCAAGCAAGACGCTTTACAAGATGTTGTTGCTACCGAAAAAGCGAAGCAGGAAATCCTACAAGATGCTGAGGCTACGGAGAAGATCAAACAAGAGGTCTTACAGGATGTCGCTGCTGCCGAAAAAGCAAAACAGGAACTTTTACAGGATGCTCAGCTGATTGAAAAAGCGGTACAAGAGGCTATACAGCAGACTGAGGCAACCGAAAAGGCCAAACAGGATGCCTTGCAAAATGCGCAGGAAGCCGCAGCAAAAAGACAAGCTGCTGTTCAGGCGGCAAGTGAAGCAGGCAAAGCGAGTTCAGATGCTCAAGCTGATGCTACTGAAGCCCAAAATGCGGCCGAAAAGGCCAAGGCTTGTGTGCCTGAAGCTCAAAAAGCCGAAGACGCCGCGAGACAGTCCCTTGCTGAAGCAAAACGATATGCTACTGAGGCCGATACCGAGGAGAGCAATGCCAAGGAGGCTGAAACGAAAGCAAGTATGCATGCCGACCAAGCCAGCAACGCCGCTCATCAGGCTAACATTGCTGTAGAAAAAGCGAGAACTGCCCTCACCGATCTTGAGCAGATAGAACAGGATACACGGCCGAAGCATACACAGGCGAATATGGAAAACGAGCGATGCCGAAATTATATGGTACAGGCAGATCAATATGAAAGCTACGCAGCAATAGCGCGGGATAATGCCTGCTCCGATGCCTCTGATGCTGAGATCTGTCGATTATACCCCAAAAACAACTATTCTAATAATGGATAACATCTAATATATCATGAACAACCTCACTGCATATTTGGATTTTTTGGAACTGCCTTCCAATGCGACTCATGAAATGATCCTACAACGGATCCAGGATAAAGAGCATTTGTTTGCACAGCTTTTGTCAAATGCACCGAACGATTACCTCAAAAATATACATACACGCAACATCAATAAATTGGAGGAAATTAAAACCCTGATTAATCAAGGTTATATAGCCCGACAAGGAGAGCTGTCTGCCAATAAGAGTTATACCCCTCCAAACAGTCCAAGTATTCAGACCAATGATGATATTCGTACAGGACAGACAACGAGAACCGCGGCATGGCTTATTCTACATACGGAAAACAGACCTCCAAAATCGTTCCCTTTGTTCAGCGGAAAAAACTTTATCGGCCGGATTAGTAGCCATCAGCAACACGAGATCCTGATTGACGATGACATCTATATCAGCCGCAGCCATGCTTTTATTGAGCTGAAAAACGATAGTTGCCTGATTGTAGATCAGGGCAGTAAAAATGGAACATATATCAATGGGCGGGATCAACGTATCAGCAGTAGTCCCCTCAAAGATTCTGATACCATTCAACTAGGAAATACCAAGTTTGTTTTTAAGACAGAAATCCACAAAACCATCGATCATTTGGTCGATGAAGTCGACCGTTCGGAGTATATGAAAACAATAGTCATTGATATCTTATAGCGCTATGGGAAATTATACCTTTATAACGGACAAATTTAGCCAGATCCAACGCGAAATCGGCATGACCAATTTTACGGGATTTTTTGAGATGGCTATTAATGGCCTTCCTAGCATTACGGAGCAGACCAAACTTTCCATGGATGTATATCATGCGCATACAGCTTTGCCTGAGATCCGAAAAGCGGCCAAATCGCTTTCCAATAGTGCACATTATATCATCAATAACATTGACGATCCCGCCCAGATTAGTATTGGTTCATTTCCCACACTACAGGCCGCTGTGGCATTACTCTTTATCGACGAAGATTTTCTGGAAGCTAATTTTCTGGAAGCCATACAGCTTTATAAAAAAGCCGACTATCGCCTTATTTTGTTTCGCAATTATAGTAATGACCCTGGTAATGAAACTTTGTTAGGCCGATATTTTCCCGCTCCTACTCAGCTCGTTAATCTCGGAGTCTTTGCCGATCAAAACGACGATCTGATGCTACAAATCGACCAGGGGTTGAATACTGGTCATTATACATTCGCCAAGCTGCTTGATATTTCGATCGGCCAGAGTGTTATACCCTTAGTCGAGGCATTACGAGAAATCATTGCAACAGAATCAAAAATTGCAGCCACCCAAAAACAACTGACAGTCCAGGACAATATTATTTTACGCAAAGAGGAACCCGGTTCGCTCAGTAATGAAATTAATACGAGCACCCGTCAGATTCTTCAGAAAAATATCCTCGATACCGAAAAAGGCTTTAAAGCTAAGTATGAAGAGAAAAACAAAGCCAACATCGGCGAGTTCTACCTGCAATCTGACATTTTTGCAAGTATGTTGTCTTTTGAGGACCTCCAACAACAGGATATCGCCGAAAAAAGTGAAAAGATCGAAACACAGATCAAGGAAAGTAAACTCAGCGATTATAAGAAATCGATAGCTGCCAACCTGAGCTCGGAAATGCAACAGGATCTCGCCTTTTTAGACAGCTCGGCCACAGAAACCATCGCAAAGGTTAATCGCATACTACAGGACAGAGGGTTAAAAGCAATCGACCCTAACAATCTGATCAATCCAAGTATAGAAATAGAAAAAACAATTAGTGCTAATAACTACTTCCAACGCGGTTACATTGGCGAAGTAACAAAAAAAGGTGTGATGGAATACTTTGTTGCTTTACGGGATTACACCGGTATTATCATGGTTGTCGTAGGACTATTTGGTCCCTTGACCATGCTTTCATCAGTTCCGACCGATGAGAAAGAAGGTATATGGGCTTTTCTGAGTGCTGCCAGTCTTTATCTAAAACAAGCCAAAACCTTTATCCAAGTGTTTACCATTATCACCATTTTCTTTATGATCATTTATGGAATCTTTGACCTGCGAAAAAGAATCCCCAGAAAACGAGAGGAAGAAAAAGAACGGGAGCTGAAAAAGGCAAGAGAAAATCTAATTCAGGAGGGTAAAAGAATATACACCGACAGCTCCCGTGATTGGGTAGCGGCATTGGCAAACTATATTCGCGAATTTGCACAGAATATTAGCAATGAGGTAGAGCTAATTCTCAAAGGTTCAGTAGCGGCCAAACAACAGGCCTTATCGGACAAAAGAAATGAATTTCAGATCAATCAACAGAGTATAGATCTGAAAAATCGGAATATTCAATTTGCGGAAAAAGAATACGACCTACTTTATCGTAGACTCATGGAAACAAACAGTAAATTAACCAGTTAAATCATGGTATTAGGCATAGATCTTGGTTCGAGCAACACCGTTGTTGCAACCATAGCAAAAGATGGAACACCAGTTATTGTCCCTGATTTTAACAGTAAAAGTGAGCAGTCCACCCCCAGCATGGTGATGCTCGAAAATAACAAGGCATTCGTGGGTACGATAGCGCAAAATTTATTTGAGCTTTATCCCGACAGGGAATTACTCAGATTTTTCAAGCGAAGGTTTGGGACACAGTTACCCATCTGTACGGCCTTACAGCATAGCCCTTTTTTTAGTGAAACCGCTGCCGCTATGATATTGAAGAAAATTATCTTCGATGCCAAGCTTTTTGTCAACGAACCTATTGAGAAATGCGTTATTACTATTCCCTCTCACTTTAACGACGCCCAACGCCGCTCTGTGCTAGAGGCTGCAAAATTAGCAGACCTAGAACTAACAACAATTTTGGATGAACCGATTGCGGCGGCTATACTTTATCGGCAACAACTGCACAGCAAGGCTGATGAGCTCATTATGGTATACGACCTGGGCGGGGGTACTTTTGACCTCACTATCCTGACTAATGCCAATGATAGCATCCATGTAATTGCCAAAGGTGGTATCAGTAATCTGGGTGGAAAAGAATTTGACGAGATTATCGAAAGAAAAATCATTGATACCTATCATCTGTTATATGGTGAAAAGATGAGGGACAACAATCTCAATAAAAACAAACTAAAATCCATCTCGGAGGAAATCAAAATTAAATTAAACACCATGGATCAAGCAGGTTTTAGTACCTGGATCTACCTTGACAGCCGTTTTTTTAAATTATTTTTCGATAAAGCAGCATATGCTTCACTTGCGAAAGCACTGATTGAGAAGACCGAGCAGGCAGTCAATAAATCACTGCGTTCACTCGGTTTGCAGCTGGCTGATATCCACAAAATTGTCCTCATTGGTGGCGCCAGCAGCAGTCCACTGGTATATGATTACTGGAAACAAAAGATCGACACAGACAGGCAGACCATTATTTATCATCAGCCACTGACCAGCGTCGCCAAAGGAGCGGCGCTCTATGCCAATAGCATTTCCAAAAGTGCTGCCGGTTTTCAATCTTCGATCGAATTGAATAATGTCAGCACTTATTACATTGCACTGCGGGATATGAACACCGGTGAAACCGAAGTAATCGTCAGCAAAAATCTCCCGCTTCCCGTTACCGGCATCAAGAGGATTTATATCGCTCCACAACAACAGGTCGGGCAATATCAATTTATGTTAGTCCAGTTTTTTGATCAGAGCGAGGAGGTTCAGGAATTAGGCCTGATCAGTATCACCGAGATGCCCGTAAAAACGGCTGGTTATCAGTTGGAGATTATGGTAGAAAATAAGATTAACGGTACACTGGGGCTAAAGGTAAAGGATAGCCGGACCCAACAAAATATCAAATTTGAATTTACAAAAAAAAGCCAGTTGCATGAATACAATTTTGATGAGCAGTACAAACTGATCAATAGTTATTACATCAATAATATTTCGTCATGATAAAGCAACTAACCCTCTTCCTATTCGCTGCGGTAGCAGTGCATTGGAGCATCGCACAGGACAAGTCCCCGACAAAAATTGTTTCTAGTCAAGTGGAGCACTATCTGATAACAGATGGACGCTATAAAATCTATTATACTGGTGCAATGAGCAAGGGGAAGCCAGAAGGCAAAGGCAAGGCCTATGACCTGAGTGACAATCTCGTCTTTGAAGGTGATTTTGTCAAAGGCAATTTCAGTAACGGCATTTCTTACCGCAAAGGGAAACTGTGGCGGGAAGGAAGTTATAGTCCGGATGGCCATTTTACTGGTTATGGTAAAGTATATAATGAAGATGGTCGTATTTTCCTTGAAGGTAATTTTGAAAAAGGTGAACTTCAGGGGTCGGGCAAGAAATATTATCCCAATGGTGATACCTATGAAGGCGAATTTAGAGAGGGAATCCCAAATGGACAGGGCAGTTACTACAATGCTACAACAAAAAGCAAATCTGTTGGATGGTTTTATCATATCTTTCGGTCAGGTCAGATCTATCTAAATGACGGTTCCAGATATGCGGGTGATTTAAAAACACTGCTCGAATCTACCGATACAGGTAATATGGGAAACTACTATTTTGCAAATGGTGATGTTTACAAGGGGGAATTTAGGAACAGGCAAATGAATGGACAGGGAACCTATACCTGGAAAAATGGAGCCAAGCATTTTGGGATATTCCACGCCAATCAGTCCCAGGAAGCTAGTCCCTATCCTTTGCAAATTCCGTTTCGTAGTGATAAATAATCTTTCATAGAATAAAATTATGCGCCATGATCAACTACTTTATTTGTTTTCTAATTAGCTTGACTAGTATACCATTTAGCCATGCGCAGCTCATTCCCCAATTTACAAAAGTTGTGCGGAAAAAGCCCAAAACCATCGTGACGGCCATATCACACAATGATATCCGAGCAAAAACGAATGTAGCATCAAAAAAGATAGATACCAATCTCCCCCCAGTATCGGAGAATTACCACTGGATGGATGACGAGAGTTCCTACCTGGGACAGACAAGAGATGGTTATCCACATGGAAAGGGCATGTCCTACAGGAATTATACCGTTGAATTTGAGGGCTACTTTTATGATGGCAATTTCTTCGAGGGCAAACTATATATCAATGGAATGAAGTATGCTTATGCGATGTTTTCACAAGATGGAAAGCCTGCGAGCGGAGATCTATTTTTTGATAATTGTGTGGCCACCATTAGTTATAAGGATGGTAAAATCGCAGGTCCGGGCTCCATTATCTATGAAAATGGAGATCAATTTGAAGGCGAGTTTGTGGACGGAAATTTTCAAGGACAAGGTACCTATAAGAATAATGCTTTCGAAAGTGAAATTAAAGGCATCTTTAACGGCCAAATGTACAAAGGCGAAATAACATTAAGTGATGAATCTAAATATATCGGGGAGTATATCAGCATATTACAATCTACAGGCACAGGTAAGACGGGCAGCTATTATTTTACAAACGGAGATCGATATGAAGGTGAATTCTGGAATAAGATGATGCATGGTAAAGGAACCTATACCTGGAAAGATGGCACCAAATATACGGGTAGTTTCGACGCAAATAAGATCAGTGACACTCCCACTCTGCCTCTTTTGATTCCTTTCCCCATCAATTAATCAATTATTAAGAAGGAAGTCCATCATGAGCAAATATATCACCTTTTTCATCTTTACCATAGCTTTGATAAGGATGAGTAGTGCGCAGGTTATTCCTAACTTTCAGCGGGCAGAACAAATATCAATAAAAACAGCTGTCGCCAAACCGCTTCAAAAACAAAAATCGCCTCAGTCTAAGAACCGGGCACCAAAGGAGAAAATAGTCCGCAATGGACTTGTCGAGAGTTATTCATGGAAACATGGCGGTGTCAGAGACGAGATCTACAGTGGGCTTATCACTGACGGTGTCCCAAATGGCGCTGGTGATTCCTACACACCTGACAAAGAATATGAGTTTTCCGGTTATTTTGTCAATGGTCGATTCACCTTGGGTAAGATATATTATAAAGGCAGTATATGGACTGACGGGCCTGTCAATACAGACTACAAACTTGAGGGGTTTGGAAAAGAATATTATAAAAATAGGTGGGAATCATACGAAGGCGATTTTATAAATGGTGCGCGGAAAGGCCAGGGGATTTACTATGACAGCGAGTACCGATATGAAGGCTTATTTGACTCGTTGTTTATTGAAGGTTACATTCATTTTAACGACGGTTGTCGCTATCGTGGTAAACTTCAGGATCTAAAATATTCAACTAACAAAGGAAATAAAGGCACCTATTATTTTGCCAATGGCGACAAATACGAAGGTGAATTCTATCAGCAGCAACTGCATGGTAAAGGGACGTACACTTGGCGGAATGGATCAAAATATACAGGAATAATCGATTCTGGTGTAATAAACGGCAATGGAGAACTGTTCGATGGTACGACAACTTACCGCGGCACCTTCAAGACACTTTCCGATGGGCGCCTAAATTTTGAGGAGGAAGGGACAAAAAGACAACTTACATTTGGCAAAGCGGACGGCTCAGCACAGTTTCCGGTACAAAGCCCCAAAATATATGAACTATGGTGGTAGCTATGATCAAATATCTAACAGGCTGCATCCTTGTTACCAGTGTAACGATGATGAGCAGCGCACAGGTTCTTCCGAACTTTAAGAAAACGGAACAACCAAAACAAAAGGTTGAAACAACAAGCCGATCAACACAAAAAAAAGTAGAAAACGAATACAATAAACCAAAGAAGAAAAAAATATTAAACGGATATGTCAAAAATTATCCATGGAAACATTTGGGTTTAAGGGATGAAATTTATAACGGCGAAATTGTAAATGGTATCCCCAATGGGAAAGGTGAATCAATTACATTAGATTCGATTTTCAAATTTGAGGGTCATTTTGTTAATAGTCGATTTATGTCGGGGACAATTTATAGATATTATGGTCACCATTTCAACAAATGGCAGGAAGGAACTTTCAACCAAGTATATAAACTCGAAGGCTACGGAATTGAATACGACTATTATGTCGACGAATTTATAATGTACAAAGGACAGTTTGTAAATGGGAATAAAAAAGGCTTAGGCATATATTATGGAAGTTTGTCCGCATATAGGTATGAAGGATTATTTGACAATTACTTTATAGAAGGCAGCATCTACTTTGATAATGGTTGCAGATACATCGGTAAACTTCAAGAACTCAAATATTCAACAGGCAAAGGGGCGACTGGGATCTATTATTTCGCCAATAACGACAGTTATAAAGGAGAATTTTCTAGACAGGTTTCTAATGGACAAGGAATATATACATGGGCAAATGGCTCAAAATATACTGGTAGTTTCGAATCGGGTCAAATAAATGGTCGGGGCGAATTGTTTAACGGATCTACGACCTATCGGGGGACATTTAGGACACTGCCAGATGGACGCTTAAATTTTGATGAAGAAGGTACAAAAAAACACCTCACTTTTAGCAAATCCGACGGTTCTGTTCCATTTCCGATTCAAAAACCAAAAACTTACGATCTCTGGTGGTAACTGTAATCAAATCATCAATGCTGGTATTTTAGCGGTGCCATTCTTCCCACATCGTAAAAAACGTTGTTTTGCGTGAAGTACTGATTGGTATTATCGCTGTTCCGATCGCGATATAATTTCGTAGTCCTTTGCTGCCCATCCCTTGGGCTAATGAAGATATTGCAGTACAATTTAGGTAGAAATGCAGCAAATTGGGTATTACTTCGGTCAACCTAAAGCCTATTCGTTTGGTTCTAATTAAAAATTCAATGGTATGAAAACACGCAATAAACACAAAGATTTACGATCCGTAATGCTTCTCTTCGTTATTTCCGCTATTCCCAATCCAGACCCACGAGAACCGAGTCCCGATCTTACCAGATCGGATGAGGATTCCTTTTCCGCTGATGATGACGATCGCCCATTGGATACGGATCAGGATAATGAAGATCCCAATACGGACGTCTCAGGTATTAAAGATGACCGTACCCATGATGTTGAAGAAGCGCAGGCTGAGCAGCGAAAAAAAGACGATGATAAACCAGACCTCTCAGGTGAAATTAACGTTTAAGACAGCAGCTTAGGGCCGAAATAACGTTATCGAATTTTGGATGGTGGTTTGCAATTTTAAAGTCCCGCGGGGAAGAACCTACAGACAGCACCATGCTTAGTGGTAAACTATTTAGAGCATGGATGGGCATCAAGGTAAATGTCACCGGCAACGATAAAAAGAGTCTGCTGGAAAGCTGCGAAAAAGGTGAAGATGCTTTTAAAGCTACCTATAAAAAAATTTTGGAGGACGATGTTGATACACTTTCGCCCAGTGTAAAAAATGTTTTAACCATTCAACTTAACAAACAGTTGGAAGCGCATGATACTATAAAAATGCTGCGCGACAATGCTTCAATATAAGCTCAAATTATACTCAATTGGCATGTAGATTCTTGATGATTTCAAAACCGGGAACCCGAGAGCTCCCGGTTTTGTTTTCAATGCACACAAGCTATTTTTCGTTCAGATTTCTGGATTTCAGCTCATTGTCCAGCACTTCATCCGATTTCCTCCAACGAATAAAAGCCCAAGCGCCCATAACAATAAGCATAAACGTAAAAATAGTAATTCCCTTATTTACGACACCATAAACAATAACACCTGCACAAAATCCGACAAGTATGGCATTGATCAATTTGCTACTTTTTTGCTGCTTTTTTCTATCCAACAGTTCCTGATCGGTCAATTCAGTTAGTTCCTTTTCTTTCATAGTTTTAATGTTTTGGCCAATATTATCTGAATCAAAATTAGACAATTTACTTTTTATAAGCAATTTAATTCCGTACCATAAAGAACCAATTTGTCGATCTTTGCGCAGCCATTGAAAACCTTTTTATATACAAACTGAAAAGTAACTATTCCGCCAGAAGGGTAAATGCATTTTTAAAAACGATTGGCGATATGATCATGGCGATATTAATAAAACATAGCAGCTACTTTAGTCTGGTCAAACATATTTTTGGGATCGAACGAATCGGAATTCATATACTTAAGTAATGATTTTTTCATCTGTTTTATTTCCAGTCGATTTGCCGACTCATGAAGCAGGTCAGCAGTTGAAATGATCAGTTTTCCAGCACCGACCTTGCCCTCCACAATTAATCCAAGCGACCTATTGCTAAACCAATCATCTATTATACGGACTATAGGCTGTACATTTTCTCCAAGTTCATCCAATAACATCACGTTCGCATGAGAGACCAAACCCCACCATTGAAAATCTAAATGAGAATCCGTAGGGAATAATGAAAACGCAGGATGTTTTGGATCTACCATTATACCCATCACATGTGGGGGTAACTTTTTCGTCCATGCCGTATTCCAGAAAATCGGCGAATACCCCATCACGATTTCACCACCTTTTTCAGGTTTGATGGTTCCTTTACGCGGCGAAAAAAGTACTTTTCCACCTTTCTCCAAGGCCAGATAAGCTTTGGCATCCAAGGTATCGGTTACGTAAACCTCTCCAGGATCAACTTCAGCTATATGTGGATATACCCAAATCTTCCATTGATTACTATACTGGCCAACCTTTACAGTCAACAATAAAGCCTCAGGTTCACTAATGTCAGCCAGATCATACTGAATGTTGCCAAGCATGGTTCCATTACCCAAAGGTATGGTTCTCCGCTCCAATATGCCACGACCAATCAAACTACCGTCATCTTTAGTGATTTCCCATACTGGTATAATATCCTTTATTTCTTCCCGGCCAAAATGGGCAATTTCTACAGTGGCATTCAAAACCTCGATGTTCTCGTAAACCATTTTCGGAAGCCTCACCAATGGTACTGTCCCGCCAGAGAAAGATTTAAATTCGTCAGGAGAAATATATCCCTTTTCTTCCCAAAATGCGTCAAGTACACCAACTAATGCTGTCCCTTGCCCTGGAAAATCACTCAGCCCCAACAGTTGGAACCCAGCGAACCCCGGCGTTCGTAAGGCTGCTTCGATATCGGCTTTGTAGGTCAGTGCCTGGTGTCTTCCACTTGCCATCAAAAAGTCATCTGCGAGATCCCCCAATTTATTGTCTTGTAGTGTTTCCTGAAATACTTCAAAATTACGCGCCTTCAAAACACCATCGTACTTACGGATTTCCTTGAAATTGGGATAGGCACACCATTGCCCCACTTCATGAGAAATATACGGCATTTTGTACTTGCTGATAATTTTAGCCCAATCGAAATCTGTCGATGGCGGATTTGCGTTGTTCTGACTTTTCAAACCATCCCCCCATACATATAAGCGCGGATACATCGCATCATAGAATTCATTGGCTTTTATATCTGGCCATCCTGCCCCCGCTGTATACAGATGCCTATTATCATATTTCTTCAAATAGTCGGTCAAACGACCAAGAAATTCACCTTGGCGATCACCGTCAGGTTCATTACCATAGGTATACAAAATAAAAGAAGGATGATTGCCATAAGTATCTAAAATTTGCTCTGATTCTTGATAGATCCATTTATCAAATCCATTTCCTTCCCCTACGACTGTCCATCCACCACCTTCTACCTGCAAATATATGCCCAATTCATCCGCTGCCTCAAAGGCTGCTTTTGGCGGACACCAAGAATGAAATCGAACATGATTCAGACCATGATCCTTAACAGTTTGAAAAATACGTTTCCACTCCCCGATAGCCGTCGGAGGATAGCCCGTTTTGGGAAACACGGCACAGTCTAATGTCCCGCGGAGAAAAGTCAAACGATCATTGATCTCTAATTGTGTCCCTTTAACCGATAACTTCCTCATTCCAAAAGTCGTAGCATAGGATTTTTTGTCTTTTCCGTCACCTGTACTTATCGTTAGATTATACAAAAAAGGTGTAAACTCGTCCCATTTATAGAAAGTTTCTCCCATCGGATAAATCAGTTCCAATCGGCCTTTTCCAATAGGAACAGGATATTTTTTATGTATTGGCTTGACCTGATGAACTTTCGGCGCTAATTTGGAAGAAGCATTTAGCGTAAAGTTTATATTCTTTTGCGTTTCAGTTCTGTTGTTAGTCTCCAGAACCACCCTGATCTGCTTGTTGTCGACATCTGGATAGACAGCAATATGCTCGATCGAAACTACCGGAACAGCGCTCAAAGCCATTTGGCCGATAATACCATTCCAATTCGTTTGCGTATGGTCAGAAACACTGTGCGCATTTGCACCCACATCAATATCTTTAATTCGGTTATCTACCCGAATTGTAATCCGATGTGTACCTGATTTTAGCTGCCCGATAGCATAGTCATGGGCAGTAGCCAAAGAATTTCGCATGCCTATTTTCTTTCCATCAATCCAAACGGTAGTTTCCCAATGTGGTCTTTCCAAAGTAAGTAGCATCTGCTCCGTGCTCATAGACTGAGTGATCGTGAATTTGCGACTATACCATGCCGAACCAACAAAACTTTTATTAGGTTGCAGCCAAAAAATTGTCTTATAATTATCCGCTGTACGAAATTTGGCATAACGCTCGGATTTGAACCAGGTAGAATCCACGATGGCTCCAGTCCATTTGGTATGTGCGCCTATCAGATAGCCCTGATTGTTAGAAGCTAAAGATCCCGGCAAGGTTAATGACTCCTTAAAATCACTCATCTGCCAATTGTTTTTCTCCCCTTCGTCTTCCGGATCCAGCCTAAATTGCCAATGGCCCCTTAAGTCAATTTCCTGTGCATAAATAGGGCACAGACAAAAACTAAACATGACAAAAAACAATATTCTATTCATTGGGATTCTGTTTTATTTGTGTATAAGATTCGGTAGATAGAGGATTAACCGGTTATAACCAATAACAGTGAAAACCGACAATCCTCAACAGTTTACAATTGTAGCTTTACGTGACATCATTAACAAAAAAACAAATATTTACTCAACTAGGCATGTAGAAAACTATTAAAACCATGTAAAAAACAACACGCTGAAAACAAAACGAGGTGTCCATTTTTTTTTGGACACCTCTATTTTTCTTTGACTGTATCAATCTCCTTCGATTACTTTTCAAATATTCGATTCTTAGCGGATTTACCGATACATTTTTATAGCCTCTTTTTAGATCTATTTTTCTGCACGGGCATACCCAGTTAGGCTATCTTCCTCAACGTCCTCTTTGGACCACTGCCCGTTTAAAGATTTAAGTCACCTTCCTTGCCAATATCTTCCGTATTTCCTGTTATCGTAGCTTTCAGCATTTGAAAAAGATTGACAATCATATTCGAATTCGAATCCCAATAATGAGCATCACTGGGACTTACCTGCAATAATCTGATGTTAGGATCTTCTTTCCCTTTTTCAAACCAGCCTTCCATCATTTTGTTCCAGTAGCGATCTATTCTATCCTGATCTCTAGATAAGCTAGCCGTACCGTTAATACTTAAGAAAGTATAATTTTTAGGATCAGCATAAAAAACCGAAACTTTTGGATCGTTCTCAATATTCTTATATGTCTCGCTCTCCGCAGAGCAGATATACCAGATATTGCCTTGGTTGTCTACCTCCTGCCTACTCATCGGGACACCATGTGGGTACGGTGATTCCTGACTAAAAGAACAAATTGTACCAATGTCGATCTGATCAACGATCGACTTTAACTTATCAAATGCTTCTTGGTCGTGCATATTTTTCTCTGCCATAATCTATTGTTTACTAACTAAACAACTGTTCTTTTCAAATAGTTCAATTGAGTTTACTTTTTGGCTGGCTTCCTTACAAGCATGCAATGGGTACGGTTATAACGACAATTTCACTGTATTCTTAAGTATTGTTTAAGTCGTTTGCAGACATGATAGCGCTAAATCTTATCAAGCTCCAACATAAGAGCCTTAAGATCCTGTTTCATAAGCGTAATACTAGATTCCAATTGATCATACATATCTGCGCGGTTCTCCAGTTCATCCGTTGAGTACTTCCCTCCTTCACCAAAGAAGAGCGGTACGGACGACTTCTTCGGATCAAGGTTAATCTGCCCTAGATTGGTCCATTTTTCTACGATCTGCTCTCTTAAAGATTTATCTTGACCGATAGACGGGTTTTTATATTTCAGGTAGTACCAGACCAAGGGAGGAAAGATCGCCGAAGTCTCTACGTTATCCCACACGTCCTTTAAGGCATTTCGTTTGTGATGAAACTCAACAGACTCCTTATTAAAAATCATCATCAAGCCCAGGCCCGCCTCACCAATACCCGCCGTAATCCCGATGGTATTGCTTACACCTTCATTTTTAACCACTCCACCGGCAAGAATAGCACCAAGTGCCCCCACCACAATGGCTCCTTTGGTCAATTTGGACTCACGGTCCCCCTGCCTGCCTTTGAGGTAATTGGCTACCTGACTTACCCTTTCTTCCTCACAGTCCATCTCCGAAGAAACTGCAGAAATCTCGATTGAAGCGGCATTTATCCGATGGTCAATATCCTGCTTGATCTCCAGGATACGAAGCTGGGCCTCCACACTGGTACTATCTCTCCGAGTCCGCAGCTGCATATACTTATCGATCAGATCCAATATCCCTATGGCATTCGCCATGTTAAGCGTGTTGTGATCAAATTTTTCCGTCAGACGTTTTGACAGCTGCTGTTGGTACAGGGCCACAGGAAGCTGATCAGCGGTATAACTATATAGGTTCCGTTGATTGCAGTTGCTGTTATAAAGTGCATCCCGTATACCGGGATCTTTGATGGTCCGACAGGAGGTCATCAAAACCACTCCGATCATCAACATCCAACAGACTTGTTTATTGCCTAAAGTCGGAACGATAAAACGCCCACAATGAAGTACCTTGCCCATATTTAAGTTATCTTGGTGTAAAATTAGCCTCGCTTACTTTTCCAGTACCAGACTAATCCCTGTAATCTAATTTATGAAAAAATATATTCGTCTTGACATAAATTCACCCCTTTGTTCAGGATAATATGGATAAATTTGTATGTACTAAAAGTATCGAGATGATTGAAAGAATAGCAACTTATTGGGATGGAAGAAGTGCTTCATGGCGCAAGGAACGAGATGATGCCTGGTCGCGCCCCGAAACCGAACGATGGCTTGATTTTTTTAAGTCAATCCGGCACCAGACAGCTGGAAACAGCGTACTCGAAGTCGGTACCGCAACAGGATATTTTGCGAATATCCTGACACTCGCCGGTTTTGAGGTGACAGCCATTGATCTTTCACCGCAGATGATTGAAGCGGCAGCGCTTGTGAGCCAGGAACTAAAGCTGAACGTAAATTATAGCGTCATGGATGCGCAGTCCCTGCAATTCGAGGACGACACCTTTGATCTGGTGTTCACACGTCTAATGACCTGGACTATCCCCGATCTGGAAAAATGCTACCGCGAGATGCAACGCGTGCTCAAGCCCGGAGGTAAGTTAATAAACCTGGATGCAGATTTTGGAAAAACCGTTTTTAGCACAGACAGACATGACGAATGCCCATCTGGTGCAATTGAAGAGGTGAATGCCATCAAATCGGCACTGGAAATCAGCCAGCACGAACGTCCAGCCAAAGATATCGACATATTGCAAACAATCGGATTCGGTTCCATTGAAGTTGACATCTATGCCCAGAACCGTATTCTAGGGCTTCCATTGACAACTGAAGGGCTTTTTATGCTCGAAGCAACAAAAAAATAACTATCTAATAATCGAAGGTATTCAAGAATAAAGAACCCTCAGTTTTGAACAACTGAGGGTTCTTATTTATTTTCCAAACCGAGTTGATTAAAATTTATAGCTAACACTTCCGACCACGTTCAGCAATCGTTATGCATTAGCGGTGGTATAACCAATTCAGTAATGCGTATTGGTCAGGTTGTCCGCTTTCAACCCGACTCTGAATTTTCTGGCGTCGTAGAATGCGTTGGTGTTCCTCCTCCTTGGCGAAGCCTTAAAAGAACTATTCTCAGATCTATGACAACAGGATATAGGTTTTCAGAGTTTTTAAGCTGGCAAGTGTTGCATAGCGAAACGGTTTGATAAATTTTGCTGCAGCGACTTACCATCGGTCCATTTTTTAAAACATTGTCGTTTTATATATCATAATGTTACCTTTGTAGAGGATAAGACATTCATGAGTAAGGATCGCGACATACTAGAAATACAATTGTGGGAGGCGCTACGAAGTGGAGAACAAGCTGCTTTACAGCAGTTATATATGTCCTATTACAAAGGCCTGTTGCAATATGGACTGCGGTATACAGACGATCGGGATACCCTAAAGGACAGCATCAACAATACCTTTCTTTATTTCTGGGAAAAACGCGAAAGTATAGGCAACGCCAATCATGTTGGCAACTATATCTTCAAAAGTTACCAGCGACAATTAGTCAAGGACCTCAACAACACAAACAAATTTGAAACGCTCCTCGAAAACAATGAAGATACCAATACGGTTGATGTAGAAGAGTTTCAGTTCATTATCCGACAGGAAGAAAATACGCGCGTTAATATCCTTAAAAATGCGATTCTCCAATTACCCAAACGGCAACGTGAGCTCGTTCTGCTTCGTTATTACGAGGGACTTAGTTACGATGAAATTACCCTAAGGACAAACCTGAGCAAACGTGCTGTCTACAATCAGATCCATAGCGCCATCAATACATTAAAAAAAGACACTAGTCTGCAAAATCTCAAACAGATTCTCCCCCTATTAATCTTATTTTAGTTTTTTTTAAAAAATAATAAGCAGACACACAGTATTTTACGTATTCAGCTAAAAAAATAACTGGTAAAAACCAAACTCGATACGCTCTATCTATATAAACGACTAATTTTTAGACCATGAGTGCATACCAGTCTGTTCAGGATTTTATATTAGATGAATCTTTCTTTCGCTATGCGGTAAGACAAGATCCATCGGAAATCTTGAAATGGGAAAGTTATATTAAACAACATCCCGAGCAGCAGGAACTTATACAGCAAGCTAAGCAAGAATTGCTGGCGATGCAAGATGCACTGTATATGATTGATGCCGAGCAAAACTATGTCCGGCTTGTATCTCATTTGGATCCCCCCGTCAAAAACATACCACTAAAGAAAAAATGGACCTATTATGCAGCGGCGGCTATTGTCTTTCTGTGTTTGATCACGTCCCTATATGTCTTCCAATATCATTTCAACCAGTCGCAGACGATTGCTTACCTAACCCAACCAGCTGAAAAGAAAACAATTAAACTCGCTGATGGTACACTTGTCAAATTAAACGCAGCAAGTAAATTAGAGATCGCTGATGGATTTGGTAAAACAAACCGCGCGGTCAAACTTGTTGGTGAAGCGTATATGGAAGTTGCTAAAAACAAAGCATTACCCTTTACCGTAACGACTCAGGCGCTGCAAGTCCGGGTATTGGGAACAACGATCAATGTCAGAGCATATGCCAACGAGGAACTTACTGCTGCCTCACTGATTGAGGGCAGTGCGGAGGTTATTTTGAAGAGCAGATCCCAAGTGCCTATCCGTCTAAAACCAAAAGACAAAGTCGTTGCTCCCCTAGCAGAAGCAAAGCCGAGTTCCGAAAACAATACAGCAGACATCGAAAAAAAATCCGATTACAAATTGGAAACCGTTACACAGTATGATGCTGAGCAACGATTGGCCGAAACCTCTTGGGCCGACCAGAAACTTGTCTTTGTTAACGAACCGCTATCTTCAATTGCTAAAACATTAGAACGTTGGTATAATATCACTATTGAATTCCAAAATTCGGACATCAGTTCCCGAAAATATACAGCGGCATTCGATGACCGCGAAGAACTACAGAATGTGCTCCAGAGCCTACGGAGCAGCATCCCTTTCAACTATCGGAAGATCGGGCCACGTAGCATTAGAATTTACCTAACTAATCCATAAAATAAAACTTATGAAAGAAACAGTTACCTAACCAACAGAGAATAAAAAAGGAGCATGCCAGGCATACTCCCAAAATCGTTAATTAACACAACAGGCTGTGACTGCGAATCCTAGGCGCTGTTGTCAATTGTTTACATTAACCTTGCAAACTTATGAAAAATAACGCAATTCGCGTTAAGGGGAGATATTACCCTAAACTTTTTAATACGATCATTCTCGTGAAACTGACCATCATCCTAACCCTGCTGTTCCACCTGACTGCGATAGGTAATTCTTTGGCTCAAAATGAACGTGCTACCTTACATCTCACATCGGTGAAGCTGAGCACGGTTTTAAAAGAAATTGAAAGCCAGACCAAGTATCGCTTTGTTTATGGTGACGATCTCGTCGAAGGTCTGGGCGCAGCATTTGCTGTGCACGCCCAAAATCAACCTGTCAAAGATATCCTCGATGAACTATTGACGAATACTGACCTCAGTTTTCGGATGCATCGGGAATACCTTATCATTCTTTCAAAGGAAGCAAAACAGGCACTAGCGACCCAGTCTAATATTCGAGGGCTTGTTCAGGATAGCCAAGGTCGACCATTGCCTGGTGTTACGGTGAATGTGTTAGGGGAAAACAACAACACCGTATTGACCGATCAAAACGGAATTTTTCGGATCCGAGCGTCCGTTGGAAAAGTACTCCGGATTTCGTATGTCGGGCATGTTTCACAAAATATCAAACTCACGACAGCTCATAGCATAGAAGGAATCAAAGTACAGCTCGAAACCGGGGTAAATACCTTGGAGGAAACCGTCGTGGTTGGATATGGTAGTGTCAAACGGAAAGATCTAACCGGATCGGTTGTCTCTGTTGACGTGAAGGAGATCAGGGATGTGCCTTTTACCAGTATTGATCAGGCCCTGACAGGAAAGGCCGCCGGTGTGCAAGTCATACAGGCTGATGGCTCGCCAGGCGGGGTTGCCAAAATCCGTATTCGAGGCGGCACCTCGCTTATGGGCGGTAATGATCCCCTTTATATTATTGATGGGGTTCAGATGACTGTACAAAATCGTTATGTGAGCAATTCAGCCGAGGTGGTCAATCCGGTAGATCGCTTTGGATCTGACGACCCAAACAGTGCTGTATCGGGCTCATTTGCACGTGGACTCAATAGTCTGGCCGGACTGAACATCAGCGACATCGAAACAATAGATGTATTGAAAGATGCATCTGCCACAGCAATTTATGGATCTCGGGCTGCCAACGGTGTTGTCATTATTACCACCAAACGTGGAAAACGTGAACAAAAACCAACTTTGGAGGCCAATTATTATCATGGTATTAGCAAGCAACGGCCGATCAACCTGCTTAATCGTGACCAATATATCATGATTATGCAAGAGGCTAATCGTAACCTCCTCGATGCGCGCAAAGCTGCGGGAGAAACACTCACACCTGAGGAACTTGTCGATTTTGACAACAGGATCAACAACCCTAATTTTTATGGTCCTGCGAATACGGATTGGCTAAATCTAGTCACCCGGACTGGAAAATCCGACAACGCTGATCTCTCTGTTAGGGGTGGTGGTAATGCTTCGCAGTATTTTATTTCTTTAGGATATACCGGTAATCAAGGGGTTGTATTAGGTACCGACTTCCAACGTTTGTCGGGACGGATTAACTTAGACAACGAGATCACCAGTAAGCTCCGCACGCAAGCCACTTTTGGTTATGGCTATACCATTAATAATATCACCAATGGTCTTTATACACAGGCACTCTTTGCCCCGCCGACTTTTGCAGCTTATAATGCGGATGGTTCCATTGCTAAATATACAGGAGAATCCCTAGGTGGATATGATTATCAGGGCTATCAAAATCCACTTGTACTCCTTGACGGAATCAACAGAGCAGCCAGCCACTCCCTCCTGGGATCAGTGGCAGCTGATTATAAAATTTTACCGGAACTTATTTTTCGAAGCACTGCATCAGTCAACTATAACAGTACGAACCAACGCAATTACGTGACCGGTGATGCCTTAATCGCCGCATCAAACGGGGTGGGGACTTCCAGTCTAGGGACTGGATCGCAGTCGCAGAATCAGTTGACAGACCTATTTTTTGAAAATACATTGACCTGGGACAAAGTTTTCAATGCGCAGCACCGATTCAATATTGTTGGTGGTACTTCTTGGCAGAAAACTCGTTCTCAACTTTTTGGTGTTACCGCACAGGGTTATCCTGATGACAAGTATTTGAACAACCTTTCATCAGCTAGCTTGGTGACAGCGGCCGTTGGGACCAGTGGCCAGAACTCCCTACTGAGTTTTTATACACGTGCGCGTTATGCTTGGAAAGACCGTTATATTGTCACCTTTACAGGTCGTTCGGATGCTTCCTCCAAATTCCCAAAAGTCAACCGTACCGGATTTTTCCCTTCTGGGGGCGTGGCTTGGCGCATCTCCGACGAACCCTTTATGAAGGGCCTAAAATGGGTAGATGACCTCAAATTACGGGCAAGCACAGGTTACACAGGTACCCAAAATATTGGCGATAACATGTTCTACACCTTATACAGCCCATATGCATACGGCGGTAAAAGTGCCATGGTACCTACACAACTCGGCAATGAAGCAATCCGTTGGGAATCTACTCTGCAGAAAGACGCAGGTTTGGATATCAGCTTATTTAACTCCAGGTTTGGTGCCAGTATAGAAATTTACGAAAAAGCGACTTCTGGTATTTTGTTTACACGAGCAGTTGCTGGTAGTTCTTCCTACCGTAGTGTCATTGCCAATCTGGCCAATATTCGCAACCGGGGCCTGGAAATCGCCCTACGTGGTACCTTTCTAGAAAAGAAAAACTTCTCTTGGAATGGTGCTTTTAATATCTCGTTCAACCGCTCCCTAGTAACCAATGTGAACCGCGACTTTACCAATCCAAATGACATCACAGACTATAACCTCGGTAATGCAATCGTCCGGGAAGGCGAGCCGCTCGGACTGATATATGGAAAGGTATTCACGGGTCTATTACAAACACAAGAACAGGTGGATGCCTATAAGGGGGAAAATCAGTATTGGATGTATTTTGACCCTTATTTGGGAATAGGTGATCCAAGCTATAAAATTCCAGAAGGTGAATTTTTCCCTGAAAATGAAATCATTGGACGTGCAGAACCTAAGTTTTACGGTGGTTACACCAATAGTATATCCTATAAAGGACTCAGTCTGACAACCTTATTTACTTTTAGCTATGGAAACGACATTCTGTACCAAGGTGATATCCAGAATAACAATGTGAGTAACAGATCAAACAAGACAACAGAAATTTTAGGTCGATGGACACCGGAGAATCCTACATCTACACGGCCAAGACTTCTTTATGGACAAAATGGAACTGCTTACACAAATAGCTCAGCAGTATATGACGGATCATTTTTACGCCTTAAATCATTGACCTTAACCTACGTCCTACCTGCGGGATTACGTAAACGGATCGGTATTCCTCAAGCCTCGGTATTCGGTTCAGCGACCAATATTCTGACATGGACAAGCTATCCTGGTGTGGATCCAGAGGTCAGCAACGACCCCTATAGCCTAGTCAACGGCGCAAGTGACCCAGGCACATTCCCCGCTGTTAAACAATTTATTCTAGGACTACGTTTTTCACTTTAATGACGAGAATATGAAAAGAAAACTCATCTATATACTATTTGGATTAACCGCTATAACGAGCAGTGTGAGTCTAACTTCCTGCGAAAGCCAACTCGGTGCCCTACCTGAAAATGCAAAGGTCGATGGCAATACTGTATTGGATGCGCCAACAGCTCGCATCGCACTGAATGGTGTATATTTTCGCTTTGCGAACGTGTCTCAAGACAATGGCATCACCCAATGGACCAACAACGAGCGCCTTCCCGCCCAATTGACCGGATACATGATGTATGGATATGGTACCGGCGCCGGAGCACCAGAAGATAACCAAATGCTCAGTTCGTCCGATATCTACTGGTCCTATAGCTATGGCATTATCAATGCCGCAAATTCGTTGATCGGTGGTATGGATAAATTACCTCAAGGTCGTATTCCAACCGCGGAACGTGAGGCTATCGAAGCAGAAGCGCGATTTCTAAGGGCCTATGGGAATTTCAAATTATTAACCTTCTATGGACAATGGTTTGATTACTCCAGTCCTTATGGCGTATTATTACGCTATGAGGCTGTCACAATCGGCAATATCCCTAAGGCTCGCTCCTCAGTAGCAGAAAGTTATACCTCGATCCTACAGGATCTGGATTACGCCATTTTGCACTGTCCCGCTCAGCATGAAAAATATTATGCCACCCTGTGGGCAGCAAGAGCTTTGAAGGCCCGCGTACTGATGTGTCGTGGCCAGGCAGGTGATTATGCTGAAGTCATTAAACTAACCGATGCGATCATCAACGATAGTCCTTACCGACTTGAGCCACTGGCAAAAGATATCTTCCGGACCAAAGGAGCCAGTAGCACAGAAGTCATGCTCAGTATAGCTCCACAGCCCAACCAACCTGCCTATGCCTACAGCCGTAGCCGACAGTTTTATCCTGGTGCATCATCCCTATACTGTGCGACGCAAGGTCTACGCGATCTCCTGACAGCTGATCCAAGACAGGATTGGATGGTCGGTAGTTTCCGTAAAAACTACGCCAACTATTTTTTCACAAAGTATATCGCTGAAGGTACAGTCCCAACAGTCATTTCGGAAACGTATTATGCAATCCGCCTGACTGAAGTACATTTATTGAAAGCTGAGGCTTTGCTGCGCAATAATGGATCTATCACTGAGGCCAAAGCGATCCTCAAAGAAATAGGCTCACACAATGGCTTATCCGATTTTTCCAAACTTGATGCACTGACGAGTCGTGAAGATATATTAAAGTACAACTACCAGGAAACGTCCAAGAGCCTTGTAGCAGAAGATGGTCAGGAATGGTTATGTCTGCTGCGTTTGCCATTAGCTACCGTGACGTCCATCCGTCCTAAATTAACCAATATCCAGCAATATATATTGCCAGTACCAAAAAGTGAATTTGCAGATAATTCCAAATTTGGCGAGCAAAACCCGGGTTATAATATTGATCTGTAAGATAAAAGACTTTGATAAAAAATTTGAAAGATAGCAATATGAACTGCAAAAACTATATACTTAGTGCTTTACTACTCACAACAACACTAGGTGCCCTGGCACAAAAGGCAAAAGTTTCCGGTCTGATCAAAGGTATTGGCGACGCTCAAGTGGCTATTGGTTACCTAAAAGATGGCAAGATGAAAACAGATACGGTTAAGATCCAGAAAGATAAATTTGTTTGGGAGGAAGATATGCCCGAACCCCAAAAGGTCTATCTGATGTTCCCATCGCGTTACGCCGAACTCTTCCTTGAAGCGGGCAATATCAGCATCACTGGCCAAGCCGATTCATTACACTTATTAAAAGCCAAGGGCAGCAAAATACAAGCTGAGGCCGAACGTTACCAAGCGACCTTAAAAGACCTGGAACAACAATCCAACCCACTTTATCAGCAATGGGGAAAAGGTACGGAAGCAGAACAATTAAAACTCGAACAACAACTGGATGCAATCAGTACCGAACGTCGGGCTCGAGCAGCAGCCTATATCAGCGCACATCCAAATAGTGCCTTTAGCCTGAGTCTGGTCTCTGACCGATCGGCTATGGGAAGCTACGAAGAGGTGAAACCTCTTTACGATGTACTCGACAAAACCGTACTTGCTATGGCGACAGGTAAACAGCTTACCGAACGTATGGAAGTGCTCAAACGCAGTGCCTTAGGAGCCACAATTTTGGATTTCACACAAAATGACCCCGAAGGCAAACCGATCAGTTTCAGCAGCTTCAAAGGAAAATATGTATTGGTCGACTTTTGGGCAAGCTGGTGTGGCCCCTGCCGTGCCGAAAACCCCAATGTCCTTAAAGCTTATAACAAATACAAGGACAATAATTTTACTGTTATTGGGATTTCTTTGGATGACAACGCCGAAAAATGGAAAAAAGCCATCAAAGATGACGGTATGCCCTGGTCGCAAGTATCTTCATTAAAAGGCTTCGAAAATGAAGTATCCACCTATTATGGTATTCAGGGCATACCAAGTTCGTTACTGGTAGATCCCAATGGAAAAATCATTGCCCGTAACCTACGTGGCGCATCCCTACAACAAAAGCTGAACGAGATTTTTAAAACACAATAAGATGAAATACACCTTACTATCCCTTGTAGCCCTGCTACTTATGCAGGGTTGCAAAAATTCACAAACGGACGGAAAATATACATTACATGGACAAATCAAAGGCATTACCTCAGGGACAATCAAATTACAACGTCTCGATGATGCTACCAGACAGTCGATTACTATCGATAGCACAGCGCTACAAAACGGTACATTCCAGCTAACAGGCCCCATTGATCGGCCAGAGATGATGTCTATCAAGATCGAACCTGGCAACTGGTCGGCCACCCTGTTTATCGAATCGGGTGAACTTCAATTCCAGGCAGATACGAGTGGATCTACCCATTATGATTATACCGCTTATGGCGATAGTAAAGGCGCCATCTTACGCAATTTCAGTTTGAGCGGTTCCGAAAACCAGGACATGTTTGATGCGTTTGAAAACCATCCCAAAAGCCTTGCCGCCAAAAAGATGTTTGAACAGCTCAACAAGAAATACGAGGCCGCAGGCAAAACTGAAGAAAAAGAGGCCATCCGTGCAGAAATGGAAGCTTTTGGAGATAAACACAAAATCTGGGAACTTCACTGGATCGATAGCATCACTCAGCAGCATCCATCACTCGTAGCCGGAGCCTACCTCTTGCAGCGCTATCAGCTCTTTAATGAATCCATGCCGGTTACGGAACTCGACAAACGTCTTCAAGTGTTTCAATCTCCCGCAAAAGAATCCAAATACATCAAAGATCTTCAAAGCAAAGTGGCCGTAAAAAAAGCGCTGTTGCCCGGTAATCAAGCGCCAGATTTCAAAGCTTTAAAACGTGACAGTAGCAATTTCCAGCTTTCCTCACTACGTGGCAAGTATGTCCTTCTCGATTTCTGGGCCAGTTGGTGCGTACCGTGTCGCCAAGCCATCCCCCATTGGAAGGAAGCCTACAAAACATACCATGATAAGGGCTTAGAAATCGTTGGCGTCACCAATGACAGCCGCTGGCCAGACTGGTTCAAAGCACTCGATCAGGAAAAAATGCCATGGATCCAAGTAGCCGATGATTTCCCTATCAAGAATAGTCCGGCGAGGATCGCAACCCTATACGACATTCCGAGCTTGCCGACGTATGTTTTATTGGACAAAGAAGGAAAAATTATTATTCATACCACTTCTAAAGAAGAAATGGATGCCCAATTAAAAGCAGCATTCAGCACCTTATAGCTCATACGAGCATATAGACCACAGCAATATGAAAAAGAGCACATTATCATTCCTGTTTTTAGCCCTGGCCAGTCAGGCTTTTGCGCAAAAAACAAATACCATACTGACAGGCAAGCTAGACAATCTGCCTAAGGACCAATGGATTTATCTTTCCGGATTCGGAAACGGACAGAAGGACTCAGTGCAACAGACTGAAAAAGGCTTTCGGTTTGATCTGGATATCCCTGAAGGTGAAGGCGATTTTTACATTTTTCAGGTAGGCAAAATGAAAGCTTCGGGAGAGATGAACGGCGCCTTTATATTCTTAGAAAAAGGCAAGCTTAATATTAGCAGCAAAACCCCAATGCTCAAAGATGCAAAATATAGTGGCGGCAAACTCGCAGATTATTTCAACCTATTCGAGCAACGCTCCAAAGTAACGGGGTTGGATGCTTTATATGATCAGTTTGGTGAAGCCCGCAAGAACAAGGACCAAGATAAAATCGCCACATTACGAAAAGAGATAGACAACAAAAATGCTGAGCAGGCCAAGCTAGACAAGAGCTTTGTATTAAAACATAAAAACAGTCCCGCAATCGTATATCCGATGTTTTTTACTCTGCGCAATGGTGACGATCTTGCTTCACTGGATGAGCTGTTACAACAGGCTAGTCCACAAGCTAGAAATAATGTCCCGATCAAAGCTATCGAACATAGCATCAAAACCGATAAACTGACTGGTATTGGCCGCACAGCACTGCCTTTCACACAAGCCGATACGTTAGGAAACAAAGTTTCTCTAGCTGATTTCAAGGGTAAATATGTCCTGGTTGATTTCTGGGCCAGCTGGTGTGTACCCTGCCGTATGGAAAATCCCAATGTAGTCAGTGCCTTCCAGCAATACAAAAACAAAAACTTCACCGTATTGGGTATTTCATTCGACTACCCCGGACAGCAAAAACGTTGGTTGGATGCGATTCATAGTGATCATCTAAACTGGCCCCAACTTTCTGACCTCAAAGGCTGGAAAAATGAAGTCGGCGTGCTTTATGATATCAAATCCATCCCCTCTAACCTTCTGATTGATCCGAATGGTGTGATCATCGCCAAAAATCTTCGCGGAGAGCATTTGGACAAGAAATTAGCTGAGCTCCTGGGGGCGCCCGCCATGGACAAAAATACCCTCGTCATTAAGGGAGAAATCGAAAATCCAGCAAAAGCATCTTGGTTCCATATACATTATACCGATGCTACAGGGAAGAAAGTTGTTGACAGTACCCAGATTTTCAATGGTGTATTCAGTTATCTTGGCAAAGTACAAGGCCCCACACACGCCACAGGCTATTTTAGCGATGGAAAAAGCGGCGCGCCACAGTCCTACGAACAATACCTGCAGTTTTATATTGAACCAGGTGTTTTACAAATTAGTGGCGATGCTAGTTCTCCACAGGAGATAGTCCTATCTGGTTTAAAAACTCAGGATGAATTCAATAGCTACAACAGCTTGATTAAAGCCGAAATCGTTGCCTTAAAACCACTCAACGCGTCGTACAATAATAAAAACAACGAATACATCGCCTTGAAAAAACAAGGAGCTTCAGAGGAAGTTCTCAACGCTAAACTTGATGAACTTGAAAAAATCAAAGAAGACATGTCCCCTATGCAGCAAGCAATACGCGACAAACAGTTTTCCTATATCAAACAGCATCCGAATTCAGCTATTTCCGCAGCACAACTTCGCTTTTTCGTTAGCAGTATAGACCTAGCAGAACTTCAAAGCATTTACGAGCAGATGGGACCAGAAATCAGAAACTCAGCCAATGGTCAGGAACTGGCGGAAGAAATTACGAAATTAAAATCAGGTTCACCGGGAAGCACAGCCACGGATTTCGCAGGAATAGATATCAACGGTAAGCCGCTTAAACTATCCGAATACCGTGGAAAGTATGTGTTACTCGATTTTTGGGCGAGCTGGTGTGTGCCTTGTCGTAAGGGCAACCCGCACCTCTTGCAACTCTACAGCAAATACAAAAAGAAGGGTTTTGAAATTATCGGTGTCTCAGATGACGATTCTAATCCCAAAGCTTGGAAAAAAGCGGTCGATCAAGACAAGATTGGTGTATGGAAGCATGTCTTACGTGGTTTAAAGACAAGTCCTCAAGGTGATTTTGATAAATCAGAAGACCGCTCAGAAGCCTATGGCATCCATACATTGCCAACCAAGATCCTCATTGATCCGAATGGTGTTATCGTGGGTCGTTACGGTGGTGGTGGTGGTAGTGATGACGATCTAGACGCTAAACTGAAGACTGTCTTCAAATTTTAAGAAAAAGGAGCCGTATCGGATAGTTAAGGCTTGATACGGCTCCTTTTTGAGTTTAAATTTCCAAAACACAATTAATGCCCTTCGACATCAAATAACAATACCAAAATCTAGTTCTCATGGATTCGATAATTGTAGGACAGTTTTAGTCTTCCCAATCTGCATATAAATAGGCCAACTATCACTTTTCGAATGCGTGTTCTACACGAGTCAAATACAGTAATACATCATTTTTGATCTCATTCTCATCTTCGCTTTCGTCACTGTGAGTATGCCGTTTGTCAAATGAACAGAAAAGCAAATCCGTTGGATGGTTTTACCATATCTTGAAGCCCAAAACCATCGTGACCAGAACTATTAATGATCTAGCCTATTTCTCCTTCAATGATGGCTATCAAATCTCCTGTTTTTTTATTATTTTTACCACTATCGAAACCCAATTTACTAGTATGAAAAGGAGGTATGCATTATTATACATTTCGTTGATTATTTTGTGCTGCCTTAAGCCATTGCCAAAATCCATTGCCGCTACGGTACAAAGCGCAGCTGTGCCAGCTGATTCAGTGAAAGACAATTATGTATCGCGGATGCAGGATTTTTTCAGCAAGTCCGCCAAGCAGAGTGTCATCGACTTCGAACAGGATCGTGCATCAGTAAGGCGAAATCAGGTTTTCGAACAGATAAAAACGATATCACGACATGCCGGATCTTTTCTAAAAAAAGGATTTGATACCGCAGCAGTCCGTACAGAATTAAAGGAAATTATTCGGTGGCATCAGCTGTCAAAAGATGGCGTATTCAACAACCAGGGATCTGCCCATTCTTCCAGAAATTTAACAACCACTTTTAATATTCTAAATACCCTCACAACCGAAGTATCAACCTACAAAAAACGAGTAGACAATTATCAGGACCAATTGATCAATTACCGTTTACAAATAGACTCAATCACAACAGATAAATCCCTCTTTGTCGTTTCGGAAGATTCCGTACAACTGAGTCAATACTTGGGCAGGTTACACGTTTTATCAAAAGAGATATCGCCAGTGAGCAAGCAGCTTACAAAAAATATCAGTATTATCCAGACACTCCAGAATGAACTGAATCTCGAACTGATGGCTTTGGAAAATGATACGGAGGAAATACGCTACTATCAACAACAGATTGCCGAAAAAACCTTTGATAAGGAGTTTGCACCACTCTGGGAAGAGAGCGTTTACAATAGGCCGATACAAGAGATTCTCCATTTGTCTGTTATCAAGGCGAAGCTTGCACTCATCTACTATTTAAAGGGCAACTGGGCGAGGCTTCTGTTTTTAATCGCTGCAGTGATAATGGTTGTTTATTATCTATTTTCATTGAAAAATAGTTTAAAAAATCAGGGACAGATGCTAGCGGAATCAGCCATGCTCTTAGCGCAACCTCTCATTTCAGGAACGGTCATTGCGCTGAGTGTTGTACAGTTTCTGTTTGTCAATCCACCTTTTGTATTTTCAACAATCTTTATCATTACCCAGGCGATACTCATTAGCATTATACTTCGTAAACATATTTCCAGTTACTGGATGACAATCTGGCTCGGCTTATTGGGTTTATATATTTTAGCTGTCCTAGATAATATGGTTCTACAAGCCTCACGATCGGAACGATGGTGTATGATACTTATTGCATTATCGACTCTTTTACTCGGTTTGTTTTCGTTAATAAACAGATCTCGTCATGCGGAACTCCGGGAGCGCTGGATCCTGTTTCCGATCGGATTGATGACAGTAATGGAACTGTTATCACTTGGACTTAACCTCGCCGGTAGTTTTAATATTGCCAAAGTACTACTGATTGCGGGCCTATTGAATGTAGTGGTGACAATTATCTTTCTATGGGTCTTACGTCTGGTTAATGAGGGACTTACTTATGCCTCCTCAATCTATAAAAAGCAAGAGAGAAAGCTCTTTTATATCAACTACGACCGTGTTGGCAAACGGGCACCTTTATTTTTCTACCTGATCCTTATTTTAGGCTGGTTTGTGCTATTTGGGCGCAATTTTTACGAATTCAGGTTGTTGTCAGAACCTATACACGATTTCTTTTACAACACGCACAAGTTGGGCAGCTACAGTTTCACGGTCATCAACATTGTGGTTTTTGTCCTGATCATGGCTTGTGCAACCATACTTTCCAAGATTGTCTCTTTTTTTGCTTCCGGTCCACAGCCTCACCACAACGAACGTGAGGGATCACAATTTCATATTGGAAGCTGGTTACTGCTGATTCGTATTACAATTATTTTCACGGGCTTTTTTCTTGCTTTTGCTGCCGCAGGTATTCCTATTCAGCAGATTACCCTGATCATTGGAGCATTAGGTGTAGGTATAGGTTTTGGTCTACAGACACTTGTCAATAATCTGGTCAGTGGTTTAATTATCGCCTTTGAAAAACCCGTCAATGTAGATGATATGATAGAGGTTGGTGGGCAATCCGGTCGTGTCAAATCCATCGGATTTCGGAGTAGTGTTATCATGACCACAGAGGGGGCAAACCTAATTATACCCAATGGAGACCTACTTGGTTCGCGCGTCACCAACTGGAGCCAGGGAACAGCCCGCAAACGCCTGAGCAGCCATATAGAAGTCAAATATGGGACCGATTTAGAAAAAGTAAAAAGTTTGCTATTAGCAATTACAGAAAAGAATGAGCAGATTCTTAGCTTCCCAACACCTATTGTACAGTTCGCATCTGTCTCCGCACAATCTGTTGCACTAGACCTTTTTTTCTGGGTCAAGACAAACAAAGATACAGGTCAGATTAAAAGTGATGTCATGGTAACCATCAACAATATATTTCGACAAGAAAATATTGCACTGGCTTTGCCGGCCCAAGAGCTGATCGTAAACAAGCAACAGCCAAACGACCAGATTGATTAATTTCAACAGGCGATGTGTATGTACGCTTCCGTACAAAAAACGTCCGACATCGAACAGTTTAGAACCTTAAATAAAAAATAAAACACTACATATCAGTAAATTAAAAAATTGGCAGACGAATTGGTGGAAATAACTTAAACTGATCAATATGCTTAAAAATTATCTCAAAATAGCCTTTCGTAATCTTCAGAAGAATAAAGGGTTTACAGCAATCAATATTGTGGGTTTAGCTATCGGAATGGCGGCAGCAATCTTGATCATGCTTTGGGTAAGAAGTGAATTTACCTATGATAGATTTTATTCAAAAACTGATCAGATATATGCTGTAGGAATAAAAGATGTTTGGGGTGGTGAGATCGTAAAACATTTTTATACCCCAAAACCAATGGCTGCTGCATTAAAAACTGATTTTCCGGAAATAAACAATGTAGCCAGGGTCAATAAGGGGACCGGTTTTTTATTAACACGAGGAGAAATTAAATTATCAAAAGAACAGGGCGTTTTTGTTGACAGTACTTTCCTGAAAATATTTGACTATAAAGTCCTAGCTGGAAATCCGGTTGAAGCGCTGAAAAAACCTAATCAGATTGTTCTGACCAAATCAATCGCAGATCGATTATTTGGTCAGAAGGACCCGCTGAACCAAACCATCAAATTGGACAGTACACAGATTTCCACTGTATCTGCAATCATTGAAGACATACCCGACAATTCCTTTATGAAGGGGACGACTTATCTTGTTCCATGGACATTGATGGAAAAAATAGGGTATTCAGATGATTACTGGGGAAATAATTCCATTCAGACCTATATTGAATTGGATCAAAATGTTAACATTGATCAGTTTCAGAAAAATATAAAAGGTTTCTTACAAAAACATACTGAAAATAAAGCCGAGAATTTTATTGAGCCTATTGCGGATAAATGGCTTTACAGTAATTACACCGAAATGGGTAAGCCGACATCCGGTAGAATCGGAATGGTGCGATCCTTTATCGCTATTGCCTGCTTTATATTGATAATCGCCTGTATCAATTTTATGAATTTAAGTACAGCACAAAGTGAAAAAAGAGCGAAAGAAGTTGGCGTAAGAAAAGTAGTGGGTGCAAATAAAGGTCTATTGATTTATCAGTTCTTAATCGAATCCATTCTCATTGCCTGTATCGCGGGTATATTAGCGCTGCTGATAACGATGCTGGCACTGCCCTACTTTGGTCATTTAATTTCAAGAACATTGGCTATGCCCTATACAGATATCCCTTTTTGGTCTGTTTTTATAGTCTTTATCCTCTTTACTGGCATTCTTTCAGGCAGTTATCCTGCCTTTTATCTATCCTCTTTTATACCGGTAAAAGTATTAAAAGGCAAGTTGTTGCACGCCCAGCGGAATTTCAATCCTAGGAAAGTACTGGTCATTGTCCAGTTTTGTATTGCCATTATCCTCATCGTTACAACAATAGCCATTCAAAAACAAATAAAACATGCTCAGAATAGAGAAATTGGCTATAACAAAGATAAATTGATCAATATTATAGATCAGGGAAAGATCGGTAAAAACAAATTGCTGATAAAAAATGCTTTAATTTCCTCCGGTATTGCTTCAAATGTTTCACGAACGTCTTCCCCTTTAACAGAAAACTGGAGCAACAACTCCATGAACTGGGATGGTAAACCAAAAGATAACAACACCATGTTTACACGAATTGGGGTAGACGACAATTTAGTCAATACTGCTGGATTGAAATTGATCGCCGGGCGCGACTTTGACCTGACCACATTTCCTACGGATTCTTCCGCCATGATAATTAACGAATCGGCTGCCAAGGTATTTAATTTTGATGATCCGATCGGAAAGACAATAGTTGATGGAAGGGATTGGCATATCATCGGTGTCATCAAAGATTTTGTTCAAGAATCACCATTTAATCCCGTCACACCGCTGGTTATCCAAGGAGCTTTTGCAGGCACTACAATAACCAATATTCGACTCAATGACCATATTGAAACACAGGATGCATTGGCTCGAATTGAGAAAATATTTAAGGAATATAACCCCGAATACCCCTTCGAGTACGCTTTTGTTGATGCGAATTATACAAAAAAATTTAAAGATTTCAATCAATTAGGTAAACTTTCCAGCCTTTTTGCACTACTGACAATTTTTATCTCATGCCTGGGATTATACGGTTTGACAGCATATATGGCGGAGACCAGAACCAAAGAGATCGGAGTCCGGAAAGTTCTTGGCGCGTCTATCATTTCGATCACAAAGATGCTGTCGCAAGAATTTCTTCTCATGGTGTTGTTATCATGCCTTATAGCATTTCCGATCGCCTATTATATTTCCGACGACATGCTCAGTTCTTATACCTATCGCATTCAGATTACCTGGGACATTTTTCTGATTGCAGGATCAGGTACCTTCGTACTCACCCTGTTAACTGTCAGCTATCAATCGATCAAAGCTGCCATGGTCAATCCAGTGAAGAGCCTGAAGGACGAATAGCAGAGTTGACATCACCGTTTTTACTTTCGTCACCGCGAGTATACCGTTCGTCAAAGACTTTTCTGTATCGCCGCTGGCCTTCGTTTTTTTGTACATATCAAAACAATAAAAATGAACAGAAAAGCAATTTTATCATGCGTTGTACTCTTCGCGATGATGTTAAGTAAAATGGTATTTGCCCAAGAGCAACCTCTTATTCAGATTGGTATCAAAGGTGGAAGCAGTATCAACAAGCTCAACACCGAGCTTGCAGACCTGGACGACAAATATGCAATGGGTCTCCACGTCGGTGGTATGGCACGTGTCAACCTCGGAAGAGCATACATTCAGGGCGAGGCACTTTTCAGCAAACGTAAAGCAGCGCTCAAACCACAGGGACAGACTACATCCAAGCTCAAATGGAATGCAATCGATATTCCCGTGATGGTTGGTTATAAAATCTACCAGCAGCAGGATATGAACTTTCGTCTATTTGCCGGTGCAGTATATAACTATACCCTGAATGACAATCTATCCCCCTTGAAGGCTATCAAAGAAGGCGTCAAACATTTTGATAAGTCCAATGTACAGTTTACAGGCGGTCTTGGGGTCGACATCCAAAAATTCAGTATCGATGTCCGCTATGAGCGTGGTTTTTCAGACTTGTCTAATTCTTTTAAATCCAAGCCACAGGCATTTTCCATTGGCGTAGGTTACTTCATATTCTAATACAACCCTTAACGCTAAAACCTTTGAAGGCAATCCTGTATTCGCCTTCAAAGGTTTTTGTGATATATTTGACTATTTTTGTCCCATGTTTCTCAAAAAAAATTACCTCCATCGGCACCTGTTTCTCACGCTCTTCTGGCTTGTCCTCTGGTTTGCCGTCTGGATACAAGTGAAGCAGGATATGGACGCCATCAGCGCGCTGATCCATAGTTCATCGGTCATGATCTGTTCCATTAGCATCTCGCAACTCCTAAGTGACAGTATCTTACCCAAAGCCATTAAGACACAAAAAATGAAACCCTTTGTGTTCAAAGCCATCTTTTTCGTTCTTATTTTGGCACTGCTGATTGGTGCGGTAGATGCGTACTTTATTATCCATAGCCAGGCGCTGTCGGAGGAGAGTCGCGCAACACTTTTGTTTGTGCAGAGCTATAAAGCTATTCCCTCCTCCGTACTGATCAATGGTACGGCCTGTGGTATCCGATTTTACCAGGAACATGCCAATATTCAGCGAGAACATAGCCAGTTGCAGCAGAACTTTCTGGAAAGCCAGCTCAAAATTTTACAGGATCAGGTCAATCCACACTTTATGTTCAATGTATTGAACCACATCCATATCCTAATGAAAAAGAATGTGGATATGGCCGATTTTTTACTATTAAAATTCTCAGATATACTGCGCTACCAACTCTACGAATGCAACCAACCATTTGTACTGCTGAGCCGTGAGCTGCAGTATTTACAGAATTTTATCACGATTGAACAGATGCGCTGGGGAAATGAGCTGGAGGTTGAATGCACCTGGTCACAGTCAACAGAAGATCTACATATTGCACCGCTGATGCTCATATGTTTTGTGGAAAATGCCTTCAAACATGTGGATCGACTTCCGAATCAAAAAGGCAAAATCAGCGTCAGCAGCACTGAAAAAGACGGTTATTTCCAATTTCATATCAGAAATAGTTATCATCCCTATCCCCTGCAGACATCAACAAGACACTCTGGCATTGGGCTGGAAAATGTCAAAAAGAGGTTGGAGCTGCAGTATGAAAATCAGTACACCTTAACCATTGACAAACAAGACGACAGTTTTTGCGTCGACCTAACAATCAATCTTAACTGCTAAACGACTATGGAACAAACAAAGATGAAATGTATCATCGTGGACGATGAACCCCTGCTACGGCAGCATATTGCTGAGATGACCGAACAGGTTGATTTTCTCGAACTCGTCGCAACTTTTCCTTCAGCCCTAGCGGCAGCCTCCAGATTGCAACAAGGCGATATTGACCTTATCTTTTTGGATATCAATATGCCTTATCTCAATGGTATTGATTTTTTGGAATCACTCGAAAATCCTCCCCTGTGTATATTCATTACAGCCTATTCGGAGTATGCCCTGGAAGGATTCCGTCTTCAGGCGGTGGATTATCTCCTGAAACCTATTGTATTCCAGCGTTTTTTTCAGGCAGCAACAAAAGCCTTTCAGCAATTTGTAAAACGCAATAAATCGACACAGGAACCCGTTGCCAATGATACAATGCTTTTTGTCCGACAGGGTGATGCATTCGTCAAAATCTCCTGGACAGATATCCTTTATGCCGAAAGCATGCAGAATTATACCAAGCTCCATTTTAAAGAACGGACCCTCACCATCCATCAGACCATGCTTGCATTGGAAGAAGCTTTACCGGGTAGCCATTTTTTCCGTATCCACAAATCCTATCTGGTCAATGTCAATCATATCGATATCATCTCGGGTGGAAGAGTATACATTAGGGAACAGGAATTGCCCATCTCCCGCACAAAAAGAGAGGAGCTTCTCCAAAACGTAGTTTTTAAGAAGCTCCTGAGTCGTTAATAGGGCATATTCCATTTAAATCCTATCGAAGTATAGAAGGTTGGTGAAAATCGGGGATCGGCCTGCTTCTTATCCTTAAAGAAACTCTTTAAGGACCTATCGTTTTCAACATACATCCGGGCGAGTGTACTTCCCCCCGTTAGTTGCAATTTAAGATTCTTACCGAGGTTGAATTGGGGCTGAAGACCTGCGGTTAACAACATAAATCCACCGAGTGTAGACTTCCCGTTCTTTTCCCGTTCAGCCGTCATACCATCCAGATTGACTACCGCACGGAGATCCATGAACTTGTTGACCTGATAAGCAGCGGCAAGCCCCTGCGGGAAATTCACATTGAACTTGACCTTGCCATTGGTCTTCCAGTCAAAATACAGTCCCGGCAGGACCATGGGCACACCAAAACTATTGCTCAATACTGGCCCGAAGCCGAAGGCAAGATTCGGTTTAAACCGTTTGATGAAAAGAACTCCCCCCTGCCCCAGCACATCTTTACCATTGACTTTGACCAGATCCGAATAGATACCGACCGAAGCAAAAGTCAGTAGAGACCAGTTTTTCTTTAAAGAAGTCAAGTATTGCAATCCGATTTCGGCATTCAACATTTCAGTCGGAAAAAGCTGCTGTTCATAATCGCGGTTTTGCATCTTTGCGTAGGCAGCCCCCATTTTCCATGACCAGCGTTTGATATTGCCCAAAGAATCAACTTTAGTCGACAAAGGTATTTCAAGATTGAATTGTATCCTTTTAAAATCACTTTTAGAGCCGGTCTTTACACTGTCTTCTGGTCGGATATAGTTTGACAGCGGAACATAATCGGCAATAACCTGTCCAGATACAGCATTTTGGGCATGTGCTGTCAGCGTCGCTAAGCTGCTGAACAAGATGGCACATAAAACTTGTTTCTTCATGTTTTTTCTGCAAAGGAAGCCCTTGGTTCTCGAAAGCAGTAAACATTTTGACGTACCGCTGCTTTCCATTGACCAAATGCAAAGCTATTGCGATCTCAAAAAACGCAGAAGCCTTTTTCGGATCGTAAAAGGTTTCTCACGGATTGTAAATAGGTCTATTTTCTTCTTTATCCAATTAATAATTTGGTGGTCAATGGTCTATTGGTACTGTCTATCCAGATTTAGAATTGATAACTATCCATTTTAGAGGATGTACTGTTCTCACCCTTTACGCATTAACAGGGAGACCACCAATGTATAGATTGCGCTTTACCGTCTTTAAAGTACATTCTGATATGGCCATCCACAATCCCTTCATTGTCTTCACGCAATCTGATTACCCACAATTTTCCTGCTTTATCCATCCCCTGTCGTTCATTGACTGCTGTAGGGAAAAGCTGTTGTATGTCTTCTATCGTCGTGCTGGCATCTATCCGGATCCCATTGTAGCTCATAAAATTCCCATTTAAAAACCAGAATTCTTCTACTGCGACACTATCGCCGCTGGTTTCAAAACGTGAACCATTTTTGTACAGGTATTTGTCATCCGGAGCTTCAGTATCAAAAATAGTGACACAGGGGGCTTCATCCTTCAGCAATTGAATACTATCGGGCCGTCCGAAAACTTTTTCAAATTCATTTCGGGTAAAAAACCTACCCAGCTTACCGTTAAACTTGATATCCTTGACCAACATCACATCTCTTAATGCATATCCACTGCCCGGCTTGAAAACCATTGCTGAGGAACGGCATAACTTGGAAAGATCATGTTCTTGCGCAATACGCTTATCATACCGCAAGGTTACGGGATGATCAGGGTCGTTTGTTATATCCAAAAGTTGTCCGGTTTTCTGATGAAATTCCAACCAGCCCACGGCATGTTCTACCAATCTTTTTTCTGAAGAGGTTTCCGAAATATCATTAATGACATACAACTTGATCGTCAGCTTTTCAGGGCCTAGGTAAGCTACTTGGGCATGAACAAGCGTATCGCCAAATTGACTAAATGCGACTGCATTACTTGACTTAACCAACTTTTTTACGAGTTGCTCGCAAGAAATAGCATTATTTTTCGGAACGATAATTTTCGCATCAACAGTATCGGTTTTCTGCTGTGCCTTGTTGGTAGACTGTCCCTGGCATGAGAAAAGGACTAGTGCGAAAAAGACTACTATTCTTGACATATCATTTATTTAGTTTCGGAGAGAGTCTCTATTTCCCTGCGGATCTTTATTTATCTTTGGCAGTACGCTTAAAAATTCTTGTTTCGACAGTTCCGGTTTTCATCCTATTTCCCATTTCGTCCCAGATGATCTGTTTTGCCCTTAAATTCAATTTACCTTTTATGACTTCCATTTCCAACTCGTCATTAAGCCCCTGCTTGGCTGGTATAAACAAGACCTCTCCTTTTACTTGGGCCCGAAAAGTTCTTGGAGGAGCTTCACCGCTGCCAATGTCTTTAAAACTTGCATAATCCTTGCCCAGCTCAAATTTTATGATCACTGTATTGGTTTGAAACTTGGTCTTATACTCCCAGTTACCGGTAAAAGCAGATTTTATACGATTAGGTATTTCCATGGTCTGCGCACCTGAATGCCCCATGAAGAGGATGAATATGATCAATAAAATAAGTCTCATCTATCGTTAATGGCTAATTTAAATTTGTTTATGCAGGCATTTTCAGCATAAGATCAATCCTCAAGCGGATTTCGGTTTATGTATAATTTTATCGTATAACACCATTTTGGCGCTCTAATCAAAGTACCCTTAACAAATTTTTTGCTAAAAAGTGTACAAAGCAAATTATCGAATATCAATCATACCAAACCCCATTCCATACATTTACGTACAAAAAAGATACAACAAATTTTGCGTGATAGCAAAAATTTACCATGATCAAAAAACGGACAATACATAGTTCCGCACTTTTTATCAATTTAAAAAAGCGAAAGATACAGCACTGACAGCCACCTTGAGGAAGCAAACGAGGTATAAGATTTTCCAAAATAAACAAATAGAACAAGTTCTATTTGTTTATTTAAAATTATCATCGTAATATTGCAATATAATATTAAACAACATGGGACTTACAAAGACAGAAATTTTCGCTGATGAACAGAATAAACTGGCAACAGCATTTAAGGTTTTAGGACACCCCGCACGTATAGCTATTCTTCAATATATCATTGACAAGAAAGCATGCATCTGCAATGATCTGGTTGATGAACTGGGACTTGCCCAAGCAACCATTTCCCAACACCTTAAGGAATTAAAAAATACAGGAATAATACAGGGGACAATCGAGGGAAAATCTGTTTGCTACTGCATTAATGAAACAGTCTGGAAACAAATGCAACAGGAGTTCAACGCATTTTTCAATCAGGACGTAAACATTTCAAGTTGCTGTAAGTAACTTTTTTTAAGAATATCTATCGTAATATTGCAATATATAGTTTTTAATAAATAATAAAACCAATCCTTTATGAAATTATCAGAAATCAAAGAAATTTTAGCAACATTGGATCATGTTGACTTTCAGCTGGAAAATGGCACATTTGTTCCTGAACACTTCCATGTCACCGAAGTAGGTCAGATCACAAAAAATTTCATTGACTGTGGTGGTGTTATCCGTCAGGAGAAAGTGGTCAACTTCCAGCTCTGGAATGCGAATGATTATGAGCACCGTCTAAAACCAGGCAAACTATTACATATCATCAATTTGTCTGAAGATAAATTGGGTATCGAAGATGGGGAAATTGAAGTGGAATACCAGAGCGGTACGATCGGCAAATACGATCTTGACTTTAATGGTAAGACCTTTGTCCTGAAAAACAAGACCACAGCCTGCCTTGCCCAGGACGCTTGCGGCATACCATCCGAAAAGCTGAAAATAAATCTTTCTGCGTTGCCAGTTAGCGGATCCTCTTGCTGTACGCCAGGCTCAGGCTGTTGTTAATCACTTAAAATTCACCGCAGCAATGTATCAAAAAATAAAAGAAATAATCAGCACGATTACCAGCAGACAACACCTGTCTGAGGAGCGTAGATCGGCATTGAATCCCTTGATTCAATTTATTCAAGACAAGGTTGATCGCGGACAGCCGGTCAACCTCAATTTTATCTGTACCCACAATTCCCGTAGAAGCCATTTATCTCAGCTTTGGGCGCAGGTGGCAGCATCCTTCCATCATACCCCAGTGGTCAACTGCTACTCAGGGGGTACGGAAGAGACCGCATTATTTCCTAAAATCGCAGAAACATTGATTTCGCAGGGATTTGAGGTTTTTAAGATCGCTGATACGGACAACCCAATCTATGCAATAAAATATGGCGACAACGACCCGCCGGTTATCGGCTTTTCGAAAAAATATGATAGCCCATTCAACCCTATCTCTGAGTTTGCTGCAATCATGACCTGCTCGCAGGCAGATGGTGGATGCCCTTTTATTCCAGGTGCTGAAAAAAGGATACCGATTACTTTTGAAGATCCCAAGATTTCAGATGGCACACCCGAACAAACAGCAGTGTATGCAGAACGTAGTTTAGAAATTGCAGCCGAAATGTGCTATGTATTTTCAAATATTAAGATCTAACCCATGCAATCGAAGTTAAAATTTCTTGACCGTTACCTCACCTTATGGATATTCCTGGCAATGGTTCTCGGTATTTCTTTGGGCAATTTTTTCCCCGCGTCTGCACTATGGATCAATAGCTATAGCAGTGGCACAACAAATATACCGCTTGCTGTCGGACTGATTCTCATGATGTACCCACCATTGGCCAAGGTACGTTATGAGCAGGTTGGAAAGGTTTTCCGAAACCTAAAAATTCTCGGCACTTCTTTGGTCCTCAACTGGATAATAGGACCGGTTTTAATGTTTGTATTGGCACTTTTATTTCTGAACGGATATCCTGAATATATGGCCGGATTGATCCTAATCGGACTTGCTCGCTGTATTGCAATGGTTGTCGTATGGAATGAACTCGCAAATGGTAATAGAGAGTATGCAGCAGGATTAATTGCGTTGAACAGTATCTTCCAGGTCTTACTCTATAGTTTATATGCCTACGTTTTTATTACTGTATTACCTCCAATTTTTGGTGTGACAGGACTTTCCGTGAATATTTCCATTGCTGAAATTGCAAAAAGCGTCGCTATTTACCTAGGAATACCCTTCCTCGCCGGAGTTTTGAGCAGATATGGACTGATCGCCTTAAAAAGTGAAAATTGGTTTCAGAACCGTTTTATACCCTTGATCTCCCCGATTACTTTGATAGCGTTGCTCTTTACCATTGTAGTGATGTTCAGTCTCAAAGGCGAAATGATCTTACAGTTGCCTATGGATGTATTACGTATAGCGGTCCCTTTGGTGATCTATTTTGCGCTGATGTTCATGATCAGTTTTTTTGCTGGCAAACGAGTCGGTGCCGATTACTCACAAAGTACAGCCATTGCATTTACGGCTGCAGGCAATAATTTCGAATTGGCCATTGCGGTCGCAATTGGCGTATTCGGCATCAATAGCGGGCAGGCTTTTGTCGGAGTGATAGGTCCACTGGTCGAGGTACCCGCACTGATAGCACTGGTCAACCTTGCATTTTGGTTCCGAAAAAAATACTTTGTAAAAGAGCTTTCTGCTTAAGTATAGACTTATAAGAAATCCGAGGCCATGTTTTTTGACATGGCTTTTTTGTTTAGGATATTCCCCTTCTTATCTATCCATTCAGCCACCCCCTTACACTCTAGAAATCAAAAGAAAACGATTCGGACAGTAGACCAATGCTTCAAATACGATCCTACTGCCGAATCTGAGGTTGCCGCCTCTTACTATTGTTCTCGCCTATTGGTTTTTCCTAAATTCCTCGGGGCTCTGCCCTTTCTTGGCTTTAAAAAATGTAATAAAATAAGGCACATTGTCAAAGCCTAGTTCAATGGCTATTTCCCTAACCGTTTTAAACGTATGATACAGCAGATGTTCTGCCTCTAATATGATCCGATTTCGGATCAGTGTACCACAATTTGCAGCTCTCTTTTCGCGGCAAATGCGGTTGAGATGATTGACTGACATATTCAGTCTTTCGGCATAAAAAGACGGGAATCGCTTCTCTCTATAATTTTCGTCTACCAAAGTCTCGAAAGTCATTATCCGTTCCTCCTTTTCGTCCATCCGCACAGCGCCGATATTTTTTGTAATCCGGTGCCCCAACAGCTGTAGCAAACTATCCAGGTGGTTGTGTAGCAACTCTCGTGAGTCCAATTTTGCTGTATGATATTCATTCTGCATCAGCTCCATCAGGTGGCTACATCTTTCGATGTCTTCACTGGTCAATACAAAGCCGTTCATCCCGTTACATTTTAAATAGTTAAAGTAGTGTGTCCTTTCCATATTGTAGCGCTGCATAAAAAAGGACTCCGTAAAAAGGACAATACTTCCTTCGACAGGTATATTATGCAGGAAGCTACAGACACAATCGGCGCTGATGCTCAGAATATCATGCCTGCCCATGGCATACATTCTTTTATCTGCCACCATCGTCAGGCCACCACTCTTAATCAGCAATACACTATAGTATGAATGCGCGTGCAATGTCTTTTGTTGAGCTTTGGCATGTAAATATTCGGCGATAGGCATAATAACAATCCTATTGGAAGCCGAATCAATATTTTCTAGTCTTAAAAAATCTAGTTTTTCTTTTCGTATTACCATGATCTTATTCTTTTTCTTCAATAAAAAATTTAAAGGGAATAGTTATGCGATTGGAGGTTTAAAAATCCGGTCAAAGATCCCCTGACACAAGGGATTGCCTTCCGTTAGCGGATGGGTTATTCTTAAAATTCGGGTAAAGGGTTGCTGCTGGGTCAGCTCATAAACAAGCTGCACAAACAGCGGTATCTCAGCACTTTTCACTTTGATCAGCACATCGCTGGCATCTTGTTGTTCCACTGTTTTCTCACTCAGGTAGCAGAAGCCCTTACAAGTAGCCGCAGGTTTATACCGATAGACACATAGCTGCTGCTCGATATAATCCCGATTGCATTCAAAGCCAATAAATACCCACAACAGATTGGTCGCCTGTAGGCAAAGTGCCCAGGCCATCAACAGACAGAACAGTCCTTTCAGCTTGTAGGATTTCATCAATATAGATTATTTCTTTATTTCGTTGTGCTATTCCGTTCGCGAAGGTACTCCAAAATTGCGCGTGCATCTTCCTGTTGCAACCCCAGACTGATCATGGGTGACGCAAACTCCTTGCTCAATGATTTTGCATCAGGATCTTTTTCAAGCATTGTTGCCGGATCGAGCATCATATTCATGATCCATTCCGGTGTACGGCGTTTGACAACCCCATCTAATGACGGACCTACCAAGGTGCGATCAAAACCATGACACATGGCACATTTGGAGACAAATAGCTCTACCCCCTTATTGGCAAGCTGCGCATCAAAGGGTTTGTGCTCAAAAGATGCAACAGGACCTACCCCTTTTGTTCCATCGGTTTTATAGTCCAAGATCTCGGTTGCTGGAGATGGTGCCACCGGCACATCAGCTTTGTCCGTTGATACCTTTTTCTTATCCCCGTTATCCGCACAGGCAAGCAGAACGATAAAGCCAAAACAGGAAAGGATTATTGTGATTCTATTTTTCATTACTCTCTTTTCTAATTATTTAAAACAGTATACAGTATTCCCATGTGCTACCCTTCGATCAATAGGATATTCGATCGCCATCAATAAGCCTTATTCAGCCAGATCAATAGCGCCAAAGGGACTTCTTTCTTAGACGAAGAATATTCCAACCGTTTTATAAATCACATAGCAGCATGAGTACAGTTATTCTTCTAAGGAAAACACATACAGATTGGACCGTTTACATAAAACGCCAATTTTTGCATCCAATAAATTCGTTAAAAAGGTATTAAACGAGTGGAGGGTGGAAAATAGAAAAGATGGGGCGGTAAGCATAATCTTCTTTCAGTTCTGCAAAGGCAAGTTTAATATAAGCTCCCTCAGATGAAGAACTGTCAAAGGTAAAATTCAGGCTGTTGTTGATAAAAACAACATCGATGATGCGTGTCTCGAGTTTCTTCTGCTCTTTTTCTTCATGTTCACGCATCTTTTTCATCAAGATACATTGCCCTCTACAGGAAAGAGCCTTTTCGTTAAAACGGTTGATACATTCATTTTTGGCAATATAGTCTCTATTGAGTTCAAAAACAGTCCATACCCATACAGTAGAGAAACTCTGGAGGAGCATCAATGGCAGTAAGATCCATATGAATTGTTTCGCTTTCATGAATTGACAGTATCGCAAATATAATAATTGTTATCATTGGCGGCGCAATAATTTTGGAAGTAACAAAAAACTACTAGTCTATAGTATTTAAAGAGAGGAAATAAATGCATTCTTCAGGGCAAGTGCTTTCGAACTTGAATTGTGAACATACAATTAGGTAAAGGGGCCTTATACACATACCATCAGGCATGCCAAGTTTATCAAGCACACATACCGATGTATGGTATGCAATTGCGATCTATTTTCCTGCAGATTTTTTACTCCAGCTGACCGACGAACATCAGACCATCCAAGCGATGCAGCATTTTATCCGTAAAGCCCAACGTGGCCTCCGTTTTTATGGTGAAACTAAAGATAAGGCGCATACGCTGATGGAAAGCCTCAGTGAGAAAGAGGGATTTTCAAAGATTATTGAATTTCTTAAACTTATCCAATTGCTACAGGAAGAATAGCCTATCATTTTGAAAATTACCCTCTCAAAATGATAGGCATCTATTCAATCAATGACGGCATCAAGTAACACAACAAACTAAACAACAATACATTACAAATAAAAACATATTACTGGAGTAAATTTTGATTTAAAATAAAACTAATATAAATCAGAAATGAACAGATTAAATGTAAAGTGGAAACAGGAAGTGGAACCGCCATCATTTCCAAAGTGGCTTAAATCCTATCACCTCCTGCTATGCGCCGTTATCGTAGTAGTCGCTTTTGGCGCAGTTTTAAAACATTTTGGTGCAAAAAGAATGGATAACAATAACCATTACAGTTCAAACAAGCTCAATATAACAAGATACCCTGATTAGGTGATTTTATAATATTCTCAGCGATCAAGCAAGCTATTGAATCTCAAAATTCACAAATACACAGACTAACTTAAAGCTAAGCGACAACATGTTCAAGCGATCAACAAATTGGACATGTTGAGACTGTTATGCTTTTATTTACAGGAAATTATATCACGTGAAAGTACTTATCATCGACGACGAAGACAAGTTGAGGAACTTGTTATCAAAAATTATTAGCTTCGAAGGCTTTGAGGTCTTTCAGGCCTCCAGTATTAAATCGGGCTTAAAGCAATTGGAATTGGAAGAGATAGATGTCATCGTATGTGACGTCAAACTCCCCGATGGGAATGGCGTAGAGACAGCCAAGATTATAAAAAGTAAGCATCCCGCTGTTGAAATTATTCTTTTGACTGCTTTTGGGAATATTCCTGACAGTGTCGATTCCATCAAAAACGGAGCCTTTGACTATATCACCAAAGGGAACGACAACGACAGGATAATTCCGCTGTTGTACAAAGCTGGTGAAAAGGCCGTGCTCAATAAAAAAGTTCAAAAACTCGAAAAGCAGCTCGGTGAAAAACATTCTTTTGATAAGATCATCGGACAGTCTAAATCCATCATTAAGGCAATTGATCTCGCCAAAAGAGTCGCTACTTCCGAGACCACTGTATTACTGACCGGAGAAACCGGAACCGGAAAAGAGGTTTTTGCTCAGGCAATACATCTGGCCAGCTTACGTGCAAATCACAATTTTGTGGCAATCAATTGCTCAGCATTCAGCAAAGAGCTCCTTGAAAACGAGCTTTTCGGACATAAAGCCGGCGCTTTTACAGGTGCGACCAAAGATCAGAAAGGGCTCTTTGAAGAAGCGCACAAAGGAACAATCTTCTTGGATGAGATCGGTGAAATGGAAATAGAGCTACAGGCCAAAATATTACGTGTACTGGAAACAGGTGAATTCCTGCGTGTAGGGGATAACAAACCCACCAAAGTAGATGCCCGCATCATTGCGGCCACAAATCGCAATTTAGAAAATGAAATTGAACTCGGTAATTTTAGGAATGACCTCTTTTATCGCCTGTCGGTCTTTGCAATACCACTTCCCTCCTTGCGCGAAAGACCCAAAGACATTCGATTATTGGCAGAACACTTTGTCAGTTGGTTTTCTATAAAGTCTAATCGACGCACATTAAAATTAACAGACGAATATCTCAACGCATTAGAGAGAAACGCCTGGAAAGGCAATATCCGTGAACTGAAAAACGTGATCGAACGAAGCGTGATATTAGCAGACGATGAGATCCTCACCTTAGATACCCTTCCAATAGACCTGCAACAAGACAACAAAGACACAGCGATGATGTCAACATTTTCGATGGCCAATGTAGAAAAAACACATATCCTGAAAATACTGAACTACACCCACGGCAACAAAACAGAAACGGCGAGACTCCTAGAAATAGGCTTAGCGACACTCTACCGAAAGATAGATCACTATAAGATATCTTAAGAAATGGGTAAATTTACGCCCAGCGAAGTCTAAACTGATAACATACACCACTACTGCCTGCGGCAGTAATTTGATCGCTCTACACATCCACTTTTTATGTAAAAAACAATAACCTATCATTTTGATAATCCACCTTATCAAAATGATAGATTATTTGTCTTTAACGCATAAGGAAATAAATCTCAAAAAACTAATAAACAACTAATTACATCTAGCTAAAAACTATTGGAATACATTTTGGCATATCGGATATAAAATAAATAAAAATGAGCAAGACAGATGTTAAATGGGAACAGGAACAAGAGCCACTATCGTTCCCTAAATGGTTAAAATCTTATCACTTATTGTTCTTTGCAACGCTTGTGGTATTGATTTTTGGAGCAATGATAAAACATTTTAGTACAGTCTAATCAATAACAAAATGATAACACTAATATTAACGCTGGCGGGAGTAGCCTGCTTCGGTCTATTCATTAAGTCAATTGACTTTTTTGATAAAATCTAGTAAGAATGAATAAAATAAATGAACAATCCGCAAGTCAATATCTTGCCGATCATTATGGGGAAATCAAAGAAGAAATCAAGGACCTGTCATCCCGAAGGAATTTCGCAGGGATATTTCAGGCCATTGTGAACCATATCAATTACTTGCTTTCTAATGGCCAGATCGAAAAAATCGGCATTCGATTAAAATATATCGGATGGCTTTATAGAAGGGGGAACGAACAGGTCCGCAATATCATCGAAAATCTTTTTGTACGTTCTTTTCGGGGCATGAAAAGAAGATGCACATCCGAAGAATGGATCTATATGTATCAACAGATTCCTAAAAATCTTAAACAAATTTATTTGTTGCAAAGCAACAGCTATATCACTCAAAAATCTTTTATATGACAGCACTATTTGTGGTAGCTATTGGTGTATTTATTTACATCTGCTACGTACTGCTAAAACCAGAGAAATTTTAAATCACTATAACAGATGAAAGAGGACAGGAAAGGGTTAAAATCTTATGTAGATAAAAGGGCCACGGGCTTTCATCAGGTAGTTTGTAGAGAAATTAAATAATATTAACAGAAATGAATACAGAAATTTTAGGAATAATCGTAATGTTTGTCATAACAGTATTGCTTGCAATACCATTAGGCAAGTACATTGCAAAAGTCTATGGAGGCGAAAAAACACTACTTGACCCCATATTTAATCCCATAGAGCGGATCTTTTATAAAGTCAGCGGTATCAATCCACAGACGGAAATGAACTGGAAACAACAAATGGTTGCGATGGTCAGTATCAATATGATCTGGTTTTTATTGGGGATGCTCATTTTAATGACACAGGGCAGTCTGCCATTGAACCCCGACAATAATCCGAGTATGTCGGCAGATCTCGCATTCAATACCGTCATTTCATTTGTCGTTAACTGTAACCTCCAACACTATTCAGGTGAGACCGGAATCAGTTATTTGGGACAATACTGGCTGATGTTCCTACAATTTGTAAGCGCTGGTATCGGCATGGCAGCTGCAGTACTTGTATTCAGGGCTTTCCGGGATCGTACGGCAAGTACTTTGGGAAATTTTTACAACTATTTTGTAAAATCATGTACACGTATTTTATTGCCGCTTTCATTGGTTGTGGCTATCATCCTTGCCTTTGAAGGTACACCAATGACCTTTGAAGGAAAAGACACCATTACAACGTTGCAAGGTGATACTGTCGCAGTATCAAGAGGCCCTGCTGCAGCCTTTATAGCCATTAAACATATTGGAACAAATGGTGGTGGATTTTATGGTGCAAACTCTGTCCACCCATTTGAAAATCCTTCCTATCTCTCCAATATGGTCGAGATGGTCGCGCAGATGATTATCCCCATAGCCATGATTTTTGCGCTGGGTATCTTCATCAAGCGGCGGAAGCTCTCCTGGATGATATTTGGTGTCATGACGATCGGCTTCCTTTTGCTTGTTATTCCGAATATTATGATGGAGGCCAAAGGTAATCCCGCGATTGCAGCGATGGGAGTCGATAATTCTCTCGGAGCAATGGAGGGTAAAGAAGTCCGCTTTGGAGCGCCCGCATCCGGTTTTTGGAGTATCGTGACCACGGTAATTTCGACAGGTTCGATTAATGCCATGCACGATAGTACCATGCCCCTGTCTGGTATGAATGAATTACTTGCCATGATGATCAATGCCTTCTATGGCGGCTGTGGCGTAGGTATCCTGAACTTCTTTATTTTCATCATCCTCGCTGTGTTTATCAGTGGACTGATGGTTGGTCGGACACCCGAGTTTTTAGGTAAAAAAGTGGAGGCCAGAGAAATGAAAATCGCTATGATTATTGCACTGCTGCATCCTTTTCTAATTCTGGTAGGAACAGCTTTAGCAGCTGCACTACCGCAATACACCGCAGCAACGTTGAACAATCCCGGATTCCACGGCTTTAGTGAAATGCTTTACGAATACACGTCATCGGCGGCAAATAATGGTAGCGGATTTGAAGGATTGGGAGACAACACTATATGGTGGAACGTCAGTACAGGTTTCGTACTCATTCTGTCCCGCTTCTTACCGATTATAGGCCCAGTTGCCATCGCTGGTTTATTGGCTGAAAAGAAATTTATTCCTGAGGGAGATGGAACACTGAAAACAGATACAGCAACTTTCGGACTTATGGTATTTGCTGTAATAGCCATTGTAGCTGCACTATCCTTTTTCCCAGCATTGGCATTAGGTCCTATTGCGGAGTACTTCTCACTTTATTAAACATTGATTAAAGAAATTAGAAATGAACAAAAATACATCACTGTTTCAAAAAGACATGGTACAGGAAGCACTGAAACAGTCTTTTGTGAAACTAAACCCGAAAACAATGTTCCGCAATCCGGTTATGTTTACTGTATGGATCGGAACTGTGGTCATGCTGATCGTCAGTTTATGGACCTTGGCAGGAGCAAAAGGACAGGGAAATTTTGGTTACAACTTTGCCGTATTTGTCATATTATTACTCACACTGTTGTTTGCCAACTTTGCTGAGGCCATTGCCGAAGCAAGGGGAAAAGCGCAGGCAGATAGCCTGCGCAAAACAAGAGAAGAAACTCCAGCCAAACTTAAAAATGGGCAGACCATCTCTTCTGCCCAGTTAAAAAAAGGCGATATTTTCGTCTGTGAAGCCGGCGATATTATCCCCTCAGACGGTGAAATCGTAGAAGGACTTGCGACAATTGATGAAAGTGCCATCACCGGTGAATCTGCCCCCGTCATTCGGGAGGCTGGTGGAGACAAAAGCTCTGTAACCGGTGGAACCAAAGTGCTTTCCGACAAAATAGTCGTGCAGGTAACCACACAACCGGGTGAAAGCTTCCTCGATAAAATGATCGCCTTGGTAGAAGGTGCCTCAAGACAAAAAACACCAAATGAAATTGCCCTGACTATCTTACTGGCAGGCTTTACATTGGTATTTATTATCGTCTGTGTGACATTAAAACCATTTGCGGATCATGCCAATGTTGGTATCACCATTGCATCCTTTATCTCCCTATTTGTCTGTCTCATCCCAACGACGATTGGAGGATTGCTTTCAGCAATCGGTATCGCCGGAATGGACAGAGCCCTACGCGCAAATGTCATTACCAAAAGTGGTAAAGCCGTCGAAACAGCAGGTGATATTGATGTATTGTTGTTGGACAAAACAGGAACAATAACCATTGGTAACCGCAAGGCTACTCACTTTCACCCCGCACATGGTATTGATGAGAAGAAACTAATAAAAGCAGCTGTATTGAGCTCTATGGCTGATGAAACGCCCGAAGGTAAATCTATTATAGAACTTGCTGGTATTAATCCGCTGAGCTATGAAGTGAAGAACCCCGCATTCATTAAGTTTACAGCTGAGACACGAAGTTCAGGTATAGACTATGAAAACATACGTATCCGAAAAGGTGCAACTGATGCGATTAAAAATCTTGTTACAGGAGCTGGCAATAGATTCCCAGAAGAAGTCGAAGAAAGTGTTAAGGCGATTTCCCAAAATGGAGGAACACCCCTAGTAGTTTCTGAAAATGACATCGCCCTAGGCGTAATCGAGCTACAGGATATTATCAAACCCGGTATCCACGAAAGGTTTGAACGTCTTCGCAAAATGGGGATCAAAACAGTGATGGTAACAGGTGACAATCCCTTGACAGCAAAGTTTATTGCCGATAAAGCTGGTGTGGATGATTTTATCGCCGAAGCCAAACCAGAGGACAAAATGAACTACATCAAAAAAGAGCAATCCGAAGGCCGCTTAGTGGCTATGATGGGTGACGGAACAAATGATGCTCCAGCTTTGGCCCAGGCCGATGTGGGCGTTGCCATGAATTCGGGTACGCAGGCAGCAAAAGAAGCTGGAAATATGGTTGATCTAGACAATGACCCGACAAAACTGATCGAAGTGGTTGAAATTGGGAAACAATTATTGATGACCAGAGGGACATTAACGACCTTTAGTATTGCCAATGATGTTGCTAAATATTTTGCGATTATTCCGGCCCTATTCATCACCGCTATTCCAGCGCTACAGGGACTCAATATCATGAAATTGCACAGCCCAGAAAGCGCTATTCTATCTGCCGTTATTTTCAATGCCATTATTATTCCAATGCTGATTCCATTGGCACTTAAAGGTGTTGCCTATAAACCAATTGGAGCAAGTGCCTTATTGCGCCGAAACCTACTCATATTTGGATTAGGTGGGATTGCAGTTCCTTTTCTAGGTATTAAGGTGATTGATATGTTCGTCGCTATTTTCTTTTAATCCGTAAAATAAATCAAGAGGGATGAAATCTCACAGAACATGTTTCTTTCTGATTTTACCCTCATAAAATATAACTGAAATGAAAAAACATATTTTACCCGCAATAAAGCTGACCATCATTATGATTCTGTTCTTTACAGTGATCTATCCATTAGCTGTCTGGGGAATGGCCCAGTTTTCCTCCAACGCGGGAAAGGGAAAAATCATTGCGCATAATGGTAAAAAGTACTATTCAAATATTGGTCAGGCCTTCACAGCCGACAAGTACTTTTGGTCGAGACCGTCTGCCGTAAATTATAATGCTGCCGGTTCGGGAGCGAGTAACAAAGGACCTTCAAATGAAGAATACCTCAGTCAGGTACAGGCACGTATCGATACTTTTTTGGTACACAACCCCGGCATCAAGAAATCCGAAATACCCGTCGATCTGATTACGGCAAGCGGAAGTGGATTAGATCCGAACTTCTCAATTCAAGCAGCCAAAGTTCAGGTCAAACGTATCGCAACGATACGAGGTATTGAAGAACAGAAAATAAATCAATTGATCGAGGACAATGCTGAAAAACCTTTGTGGGGAATTTTCGGTCCTCAAAAAATCAATGTTTTAAAACTAAACATCGCCTTGGATAAGGTGGCGAGCAGATAAAAAACTCCAACCATGAAACTATCAGGCTTTGTTTAGCCGCTATTTCGGCTAAGCAGGGTGGATAGATTAATAATTCCCCTTGGCAATTTGTTTAAGGGGAATTTGTAAGTTTATAAAAGTTATCACATGTTATGGATGAAAGAAAAAGTGCAGAACATTTTTTAAATCTGATTCAGAAATCCCGAAGAGGTAAATTCAAACTCTATATCGGGATGAGTGCCGGAGTTGGTAAGACCTTCCGTATGCTTCAGGAAGCACATGCACTTTTACAGAGTGGTATCGATGTCAGGATCGGCTATATCGAAACCCATCAGCGCATCGAAACCCATGCGTTGCTGGCTGGTCTACCCATTATCCCAAGGAGAACCTTATTTTACAAAGGCAAGGAGCTTGAAGAAATGGATGTACAGGCCATTGTTAATCTTAGGCCCGAAGTGGTTATCGTTGATGAACTGGCACATACAAATATAGAAGGCAGCAAAAACGAAAAAAGATGGCAGGATGTGATGGATATCCTTGATGCCGGTATCAATGTCATCAGCGCTGTAAACATCCAACATATCGAGAGTCTCAACGATGAAGTCAGAGATATCACAGGTATTGATGTGCAGGAACGGATTCCGGACAGTGTAGTTGCCCAGGCCGATGAAGTTGTCAATATAGACTTAACGGCAGAGGAGCTGATCAATAGGCTGAAAGAAGGTAAGATTTATGAAAGTTCAAAAATAACCGCAGCCCTCAACAATTTCTTTAAAAGTGAACATATTCTGCAGCTGCGCGAACTAGCATTAAAGGAGGTCGCCTCACAGGTGCAAAGGAAGGTCGAAATGGAGGTTGTCCTCAATCGAAATGTTAAAAAAGAACGTTTTCTAGCCTGTATCAGTTCAAACGAACATACGGCCAAAAATGTCATCAGGAAAACTGCCCGTCTAGCCAATTACTATAATAGCAAGTGGTTTGTCATGTATGTACAGGTTCCCAAAGAGAGCGTGGACCGGATCGCCTTGGATAAACAGCGACACCTTATCAATAATTTTAAATTGGCCACCGAACTGGGTGCTGAGATTATTAAGGTAAAGGCCAAGAACGCTACCAAAGCCATTATTAAAGAATGTGAAGAACGTATGATCACGACGGTCTGTATCGGTAAACCACATATCAATCTGATTAAGATCATCCTCGCAACCGATACATTCAATGCTTTATTGAATAAATTGTCCCAGGAAAATATTGATCTCGTAATATTGTCATAAAATGAAAATTAAAGCAAAATTAACATTTGGAGTAGGGCTCCTATTTATATTGATCGTAGCCTTAGCTGTTATTAGCGGATGGTATGTTAATCAGCTCAAAAGAGACACGAATAATATACTTGTTGCCAATTACAACACCTTGCTCTATTCCCGGAATATGCTCCTGGCGCTGGAAGATATCAGTAAGGATGCAGCGGCAATTGATACGTTTCAAAATAATTTGACGCTACAGATGGGGAATGTGACTGAAATCGGCGAGATCGAAAGGACAAACCTAATTGTCAAGCACTTCAATTCGCTTAAAAATAAACCCGACGATGCACAACTAAGCTCATCCATCCGAAAAGACATTACCGAATTAATGCGGCTTAATATGGATGCGATCAGCAGAAAAAGTAACATTGCAGATGAAACCGCCCGTAGAGCGATACTGATCATCTCATTTACAGGAGCATTATGTTTTCTGATCGCAGTCATATTATTGGTCAACCTTCCGTCCAATATTGCCAATCCTATACGAGAGCTAACCGAAAGCATCAAGGAGATTGCCAGCCAAAATTATTCAAAACGCGTCAATTTCGGCGGACACAGCGAATTTGGAGATCTGGCGCGATCATTTAATACCATGGCCGAGAAGCTGGAAGAATATTCGGACAGCAAATTAGAAAAGATCCTAAAAGGGAAAAAGAGGATCGAAACCTTGATCGACAATATGCATGATCCTGTTATTGGGATAGACGAAAATAAAAAGGTCCTGTTTGCCAACGATGAAGCCTTGAATATCTCAGGACTGCGGAAAGAAGATTTCATTGGAAAAGCTGTACAGGATATCGCCGTAACCAATGACCTGATCCGGGATATTATAAAAGATATCTTTCTACCAGCGCCAAAAAGCAACAAAGCAGAACAGTTAAAGATCTATGCAGATGGTAAAGAAAGTTATTTTGAGAAGGAAGTAATCGACATCAATATCGTTCCGACAGGCGAAACAGATATTAAATTTATCGGCCAGGTAATCCTATTGCGTAATATTACCCCCTTTAAAGAGCTTGATCTCGCGAAAACAAATTTTATGGGAACAGTATCTCATGAATTTAAAACGCCAATTTCATCCATTCAGATGGGCGTACAACTATTAGAGAATGAAAAAGTAGGGGTTTTAAATGGCGAGCAAAAAGACTTGATCAACGGGATAAAAGACGATACAGATAGACTACTGAAAATAACGGGAGAGCTGCTCAATATAACACAGGTCGAAAGCGGCTCCATACAAATCAATCTGCTGCCATCGGAGATCAAGCCCATTATCGACTATGCTGTCAACGCGAATAAATCTGCAGCCGACAATAAAAACATACAGATAGCAATTGAAATGGACGAGAACGCCTCGACAGCGGTGACCGACAGTGAAAAATCGGCTTGGGTGCTAACCAATTTAATTTCCAATGCCATACGTTATTCGTATGAAAATTCGAAGATATCCATCAAAACGGAACGGGAGAATAATCACGTCAGGTTTTCGGTCTCGGATACCGGACAAGGAATACAGCCACAATATCTAAAAAAGATTTTTGAACGGTATTTCCGTATTCCCGGGACCAAAAAAGAAGGTACTGGTTTAGGCCTGAGTATCAGTAAAGAATTCATTGAGGCACAGGGCGGAGGAATCTGGGTCGAAAGTGAATACGGTGCCGGAAGTACCTTTTATTTTACACTTAATATGGATAATAAAGCGGTGTAATTAGCTGTCCTATATTTCGTCTAATTTGTGCTAGTTAGCAAAAAAAGAAAAGACTCTAGATTTCAATGCAAATTTTAACTTAATTTGCAGGAAAAACTAAATTATGTCTGGACATAACACCGCAGAATTCCATAAGAGGATCACTCTCGCCGGCTCACTGATTGCAATAGGGATTGTTTTCGGTGATATCGGTACTTCACCGCTGTATACACTCAATGCTGTCTTTCATCATCGGGTGATTACAGAAGCAATAGCGCTTGGCAGTTTAAGTTGTATCTTTTGGACACTTGTTTTTCAGACAACGATCAAGTATGTCCTTATTACCTTGCAGGCTGACAACAAAGGTGAAGGTGGTATTTTCTCTCTTTATGCCTTAGTCAGACGTTACAGCGGTAAATGGCTTGTTTTTATAGCTATGGCAGGAGGCGCCTTTTTGATGGCTGACGGTATTATTACGCCGCCAATGTCGGTTGCTTCGGCTGTTGAAGGTGTACAAGCCGTTGTTCCTGGTTTTAATACCGTTCCCATTATTGTTGGGATCTTGATCTTACTATTCGTTTTTCAGCAGTTCGGCACTGATAAAATCGGGAAGATATTTGGCCCCTTGATGATTATATGGTTTGGCTTTATTGCTGTAATAGGCATCCTATCTATTGGAGATAATTGGAATGTCTTTAAAGCGCTGAATCCATATTACGCTTATCAAATGCTGGTCAATGAGCCCAAAGGATTTTGGTTATTGGGCAGTATTTTCCTTTGTACGACTGGTGCCGAGGCACTGTATAGCGATATGGGACACTGTGGGCGGAACAACATCCGGATTACCTGGGTATTTATAAAAATTGCGCTTATACTTTGCTATGCAGGACAGACAACATGGTTACTCAACCATGTTGGTGAAGAAGTGGGCAGTCTCAGTCCTTTTTATCATATTGTTCCGAAATCCATATTTTGGTTTGCATTAGGGATTGCAACATTGGCGACCATTATTGCCTCTCAAGCCTTGATCAGTGGCTGTTTTACGTTGATCAATGAAGCGATTAGACTCAATATCTGGCCTAAACATCTTGTACTATTCCCAAGCAATGTAAAAGGCCAATTGTATATCCCTGCAATCAACTGGTTTCTGATGTGTGGCTGCGTTGGGATGGTTTTATATTTTAAGCAAAGTACAAGAATGGAAGCCGCATTTGGTCTAAGTGTTACACTCACCATGCTGATGAGCACAATTTTGATCAATGCCTATCTGCGTATCAAACGTGTGCCATTTATCTTTAATATATTGATCACCCTCATCTTTTTGGCGATAGAACTAAGCTTTTTGTCTGCCAATCTGCTTAAAGTGAAAGAAGGTGGCTGGATAACTCTGCTATTGGGCTTTTCGCTCTTTGCCGTGATGTACGTCTGGTGGAGAGGCCGGCAGATCAAATCCAATATCCAGTCCTTTGTCAAACTATCGGAACACCTGCCCTTGCTTACTAAATTGAGTACTGACGAAAAACTTCCAAAGTATGCAACCAATCTCGTGTATTTGACGACTTCAGATTCTGAAAAAAAGATCGAAAAAACAATTATGGATTCGATCCTAAAATTCGGTCTTCCAAAACGTGCTGACATTTATTGGTTTGTGCATGTCAATATTTTAGATGAGCCCTATTTACAACGGTATTCAGTCGAAACTGTTATCCGAAACGATGTCTATTACATCCAATTTGATCTGGGATTCCGTGAAGATCCCCGGATTGGCTATTACTTTAAACAGGTCATCAATGATATGATCGAAAAGAATGAAGTAGATGTCGAAGATTCTCTGGAACAGGCTTATCAACAGAACAAAATTGGGGATTTTAAATTTATGATTATGGACAGTTTTCTTTCCTATGATAACCGAATGCCGTTCTGGAAAAATTTTGTTATGAAGGGATACTACAACTTACGTTATTTCTCCGTAAAAGACTATATCAATTTTGGACTGGACAGGAGCAATATTGAAACAGAGAAATATCCGCTAGTAATCGTACCATTTGCCGAAAATAAGTTAGAGCGAAAGGCATAACCATCAACAGCGGTTTTAGCGGAAACTACACTACTACTGCTGTAAGACTCTCTGTTATTTTTAAATAAATAAGGGTGTACAAAACCACAATGCCCCCAAAAAGCTAAACACTTTTTGGGGGCAGCTTTTCAGATCAGTACGCTGATTCTTCTAGAAGGGTTATCCCCGTTAAGTTTGCTTCATTATTCTTCAGAAAAGCATAAGTCAGTCTGTCAACCTTGCAATCGGAGAACTCTACTTTTTTAAATTTGCTATTGTATTTAAAAAAGGTATTCAAGATTGTGGCTCCCTGAAATTTAACTTTATAAAAACCACAGCCCTCAAAATGACAGTCTTCGATTATACCTTCAAAAATAACATCACTGATCCCCATATTTTTAAATGAAGTATGTTTCAACACGGCATTGGTCATTTCATTGCTCTCAAAACAGCCAGTATCAAATCTGGCACCGGTAAAATCTGCATCAGAGAAATTACACTTTCCGATATTGCTCCTCGAAAAATCTGCATCTATAAAGGAGCAACGGTTAAACTGATTCTTTAGCAGGTTGGAAGATTGTATTTTACTGTTTGTGAGGTCTGAAGATGAGAAATCACATAATTCAATATTGTTCTTGCCAAGTATCAACCCCGATAGATCTGCGTTTGTAAACTTGCAATTTTTGATATTGGAAGAGCTGAACTGTTCTTTCAGATTCTTTAAACCCGAGAAATCAGCATTTTCCCAGTTGCCTTTCGACATATCCCAGCTGCGGCCAACCTGATTTTCGGATTTCGATACCGGCTCAGTCAGGTAAATCTGCTGATCTTTGGGCTCCCGATCCGTATGGTCAATCTGATCCCTATGAAAACTTTCGGAAAAGTAATTGAGGTCTACAGCAAGTATTTCAGCAAGCCTGTTCAATGTCATGATATCTGGCATCGATTCACCCCGCTCCCATTTACCTACCGCTTGTGGACTGATCGAAACCTGCTGAGCAAGTTCGGCCTGTGAAAGATTTGTTTTCTTTCTTGCTTCGGCTATTTTATTGCCGATTGATTTAGAATTTAGCATCATGTCTTTTATTTGTTTGATACTACAAAGTTATTTTGCAGGCCAGTATAGCGGCGAATAAACAACGCTACCATTAGTTGTATTTACACTACTTATTGTTGTATTTAACAATGCATGGTTGTATTTCTTTCTTTTAATGATAGGCGTTATTTTCTGATGATACCAAGTGCATCACAGCATTGAAGGTTTATAGAATTCGTCTGCGTTTGAACCATAGGTAGATAATTATCGAAATAATCACCATTACTCCAAGCGTGATAAAATAGCCGAAGCGCCACTTCAATTCGGGCATGTTTTCAAAGTTCATCCCATAAATTCCCGCTAAAAAAGTCAAGGGTAAAAAGAATGCTGAAAAAATTGTCAGCAATTTCATGACATCATTGCTTTTTTGGGCATTGACCGAATGATAAGTGGTCAACAAATTGTTGGCATTTTCGATGACTTCATCATAACTGAGTATCAGATTCAATAATTTGTCTTTTATATCCTGCAAAGCAGTCTTATTATTTTCCGCCACTTCAATTTGGTGGGTTACGTTCTGAAAAATCTGTAAAAGTTTCTTTGTAATCCGGGTCTGTGCTTTCAGGAAATATAGATCTTTTAAAGACACCCGCGCATAGTCTTTGAGAAATATTGTTTGTTCTATTTCGATGATTTTTTCGTCCAGTGTATCTAATGGCGTTTGGTAAGTTTCGACCATTTTATAGATCAAATAGACCAGCAGTTCTTCCGAAGTTTCATATTTTTGCTTTACGGTGTCTAAGAAAGCAAATTTGCTACGGTGTATTGTAATAAGCTTGTGTCCATTGTAGAAAAAGGCTATTTTATTTGATAATTCATTGATTGTCGTTGCCCCCTTTTCAATGGTGGATGTAAATGCCCTCAATATCAAAAAATTATAATTGGGTTGACTTTCAAACTTGGGCAGATGCCCTGGTTCCAGGCTATCCTTTATCTGAAAATAGTCTAGTTGATACTCCTCAGCAATTTTGTTCAGACTTTCTTTGTCTGGTTGACAGATATCTATCCAAACGAAATTATCAAATTGGGTTCTATGTTGGTCAATAGTTTTCATCGAATTTTTTATTTTCTTCTACTTTAAAAGCTGATCTTAAATGCACATCTATCTTCCCAGCTAAGTGGCTGTTCACCCTTACATTCCTTTTCGAAATTAATAATATTTCAATGGATTAGTTTGCTCGGCCAAGAATTTTTTTGAGATGATGAACATCTTATACGTCAACTTATTTATATAAAAAACCTCCCTTCCGTTGTATAAAGGAAAGAAGGTTTTTGGGGAGGTCAAGCGATAGATAACGATTTACCAATATATAAATCCGCTCAATCAGAATAAAGTATGATCAATGGATGGTCGGACTACTATAAGATCTTCGGGTCTTTTCAATATTAAAATTTTGTACTGCACTGGGGTCAAAAAGCATAGCCGTGCAGTAACAGTTTTTGAATCCCTTTTTCTCTAGATCTGGGTAGTTGATGCAGTTCTGGCATTTGTTCCAAAAGGAAGGATCCTGAGTAATTTCCGAAAAGCTGACCGGATATAAACCCAGTTTTGAATTGATCTTCATGGTAGCCAGCGAAGTCGTAATGCCAAAGATCTTTGCCTTGGGATATTTTAGTTTCGAAAGTTCGAAGATCTGTCTTTTCATAAGTGTTGCGATACCCCTACGTCGCCAAGATGGCGAGACGATAAGACCGCAATGCGAAATAAATTTCTCCTCGCTGTAGGCTTCCAGGTAAATGTAGCCAACCCATTCCCCCGTTTGTGTCAATGCGATGACCGCATTACCGTCAAGGATCTTGTTGCATATCGACTGCGGGGTCCGTGTCCCTATTCCTGTACCTCGTGCTTTTGCTGATGAAGCCGTTTCCGCTGAAATCTCCATCGCATATTTTAGGTCCGCTGCTGTCGCTGTTCGTACGATTATACGATCTGTTTCCATAACATTTATTTTATTTGTCAAAACCTGTCTCCCATGCATCAGGAAGTTCTTCTAATAGTTGTATATACCCGGCCAATCCATTTGCTATTTTTATTTTAGGCTGATGCCAAAAAGTATTCCATAACACACAAAATAGCTTTATAACTCTGAATACAAGCAATATGAAGCAACACATTCAAAAAAAATAACGAGCAAAGTCTTTCATTTTGATAGCGAAAATTTCCATTATGAGATGGAAATAAACAAGTGCAACCAAAAACAACATCTAGAGACAACACAAAATTCCAGCTCCGTATTTTTCAACATAAATTTGTTACAATCCACATTGTTTACTATAATTGCCAGACGGATAACCATGCAAAGTGTGCTATATAATGATGAACAAGAGCTGCTAACCAAGCTGCAGCAAGGCAGTTCCACCGCTTTTCAGGAACTCTATAATAAGTATTATGGATTGCTCTATCTGCATGCTTCCCAAAAATTACAGGACCGCGAAGCAGCCAAAGATCTTGTCCATGATCTTTTTTCCAATATCTGGCAAAGAAAAACAACGCTGATCATTCAAGGCAAAATATCCTCCTATCTCTATACGGCTATTCGGCACCGCATCATTGACTATCTTGCCAAAGAACAGTCCAAGACAAATTATTTGGACTCACTTTCGATGTATCTGGACAATAAGGTATCGGAAACCGATCATCTCCTGCGTGAACGGCTTCTGCAGGAACAGATTGAACAAGTACTTAAAAAGCTTTCGCCTAGAGTACGGGAAATATTTGAATTGAGCCGCAAGCAGTACCTTAGTCATAAGGAGATTGCCGAAAAACTAAATTTATCCGAGCATAGTGTCCGCAGCTACATCAAAGAGGCCCTGCGCCTGCTGCGGGCCAAACTTGGTGGCCTGCTCTGGACATTATTGGTTCTATATTGCAAAATATTTTAAATTCTCCCCCCTATCCCCCACTTTCATCCGTCCTATATACGTAACCATACAAACGTATCATGGCAAAACAAAATCTGTTTGAAGCGAGGCACCTATTGGAAAAATATCTTTCAGGACAATGTGATGAAAATGAAAAAGCAAAAGTAGAGGAATGGTATCTCACCTTCAATCAAGAGGGCTTTGATCAGACAGATGATGAAATAATTTCAGATTTTGTTGAGCTACAGAAAAGATTAAAGCAAATCCCTGATGTTGCCATGCCCAAGCGCAGACGCTATATTGCTGCCGCGGCGGCTGTTCTATTCTTGCTACTGACTACAGGTCTGTTATGGCAACAAATATCAAAAGATAAACCAGCAGCGTCACATACAACCCATGATATTCTACCGGGCACCGACCGCGCCCAGCTGTCTATAGATGGCCAAGCTCCCATTGAGCTCGACGGTCAGAAAGAGGGACTGATTTCAAGAGGCCTCGCTTTGCGCTATGGCGATGGAACAACCATTACCGAGACTAATAAAGTACAGCTAGTTACCCTATCGACCCCCATCGCTGGGCAGTTTCAGGTCACACTACCAGATGGCACCAAAGCCTGGCTCAACGCTTTGTCTTCTATACGCTATCCTACGGCCTTTGATGGACCCGAGCGCAGTGTCCATATCACCGGCGAAGTATACCTGGAAGTTTCGAAAAATCGGGCAAAGCCATTTATCATCCACACCGAACAGCAACGTATTGAAGTTCTAGGCACCAGCTTCAACGTCAACGCCTACCAAGACGATGACCAGACACTGACGACGCTCGTATCCGGCAGCCTTCGGGTTACTGACGCAAAATCAGCTATGCAAGTTACCTTAAAGCCCGGACAGCAGGCTATCGTAGGCAAGGAAAAAAATATCCAAGTGAACACAATCAATGTCGAAGACAGCTATGCCTGGAAAAATGGCTTATACATATTAAACGAAGAGCCATTAAGTCAATATGCCCGTAAAATTGAACGCTGGTACGATGTGCAAGTCGATATGGGGCCTTACGGAAATACACGGTTATCTGCTATTATACCAAGGGATGCAAAATTATCGGAAGTGTTGCAGGCGATAGAGCTCAAATCCGATGTAAGATTTAATATCGAAGGAAGGAGGGTGACTGCTATGCGATAAACAGACTATTATGCCATCCGGTTGCTAATTACCCGAGCGCAACTTAAAGCTTCCAGCCACCGGTTTGCCTAACATAACCATCATTATAAACCAACAATACAGACTTAATATTTGAGGATTATCGTCTCCAATAAATACGATATCCCCCAAGGATGTATTGCGATATGAACTTAAAATATGAGTAAACAACATTTAAGGTATATTATAAAATACCTGAAACTTTCACTATCCCATCTATCGATGAAGCTGACTATTGTCGTTTTTTTCGCATCGATCATGGTTTCATTGGGCAATGCGAGCGCACAACGCATTACGCTAGACCAGCATCAGGCGCAGCTAAAGAATCTTCTGATCGAAATCAGTAAACAGTCAGGATATACGTTTATCTATGATGAGAAAGACCTAAAATCCATCGGACCGATTTCCATCAATCTTAGCAATAAGAGCGTTAGTGAAACCCTGGACCAGCTTTTATCCGGACAGCCGCTCAGCTATCAGATCAAGGGCCGTTCCATTGCGATCTCAAGACGGCCAACGCCAAAATCAACTGTTAAAAGTCCAGGAGATGGAATTCTTCAAAAAAGAACAATCACCGGCAGGGTGATCAATGAAAATAATGAAGCACTGGCCGGAGTCAATGTCCTTGTCCGCGGCAGCAGTGTGCGGACCAGTACAGATTCACAAGGACAGTTTTCTATCGATGTTCCTGATCAAAACAGTGTATTAATCTTCAGTTCTGTCGGTTTCACTTCGCTCGAAGTATCCACGCAGGGCAAAAACCAGCTCAGTGTCGTATTACAAACAGCCAACAGCAATCTGGAAGAAATTATTGTCGTTGGTTATGCCACGCAGAAAAAAATAAATCTCTCGGGATCAGTGGCCAGCGTTTCGGGCAAAACGATCACCGAGCGTCCGGCACCCAGTATTCAAAATCTATTACAAGGCCGTATCGCCGGGCTCGATGTCGTACAGCCTACCGGTGAACCGGGCCGCGACAATGGCAGCATGCGTATCCGGGGCCTGGGATCGAGCGGTGCATCTTCCAATCCACTTGTTTTGGTTGATGGGGTCATCGGTTCGATCTCCAACCTTTCTCCACAGGATATTGAGAATGTCACCGTACTCAAGGATGCAGCCTCAGCATCTATTTATGGTGCACGGGCAGCCAATGGTGTAATTTTGGTAACCACAAAAAAAGGTAAAGCAGGCACAAGCAATATCGAGTACAGCGGCAATTGGGGAACCAGCGCGGCGACCAAATACCCCAAGCTCATTACCAATTCGGTTACCTATATGGAAATGTACAATGCCGCACGGGCACGTAGCGGCCAGCCTGTCATATACACACAGGCCCAGATCGATAGCTACAAAAATAATCCCAATAACGATGCCTATCCCAACTTTGACTGGCTCGACTATATCCTGGGTAAAGGGCCTATTCAGAACCATAACCTGAGTTTCTCTGGCGGCAGCGAGAAAAGCACGCATAATGTATCGTTCAATTACTTAGATCAGAATAGCATCACCAAAGGATATGAATATAAAAGATACAATGGCTTGTTTGATTATGGTACACAGGTACATAAACGAGTCAAAATTGGAACTAATGTAAACTTTTCCTTTCAGGACCTCAGAGCTCCCTGGATGACCAATGACAACCTGCTGCTTTTGGCCTATGCCGCGGCACCTACCTTCAAACCCTGGTTGCCTGACGGCAGCGGCCGATCTGCAGGGCGCGACTATATGAGCACCGGCGGCACAAACCGTACGCCTGAAGAAGTTTACAACACCGGTGCCCAGCTGACTAAAAACTATAATGTCAATGCGCAGGCCTATATGGATGTGGATATTATGACAGGACTGAAATGGTCTACCAAAGCAGCTTTTACTTTCTTTAACCAAGACTATAGACAGCGCTTATTTGGAAATCCTTCCTATGCCTATCACCCCAATGCAAATGGCGAATATCAGCAGTCAGGAAATGGCAATCCAGATTTTGTCGGCTTACGCCAAAGCTCGGGACGCGACCTGACAAAGACCTTTTATTCGACACTACATTATATGAAAACGCTGGCTAATGACCACCATGTCAGTATCCTTGGGGGATATGAACAGCAGGACAACAGAAGCACCACCATCGGTGCTGGTCGCTATGACTTTCCCAACAATACGATTATGGAATTAGATGGAAGTTCACCGAAAGAACAGAACCTCAACGGAAGTTCGTTTGAATGGGGCCTCAAATCGCTATTCGGTCGGGCGAACTATGACTATAAAGGAAAATACTTTGCGGAGGCCAACATCCGTTACGATGGAACATCCCGTGTGGATCCGAGATATCGATGGGGGACATTTGGTGGTGGATCCGCTGCCTGGCGTATCTCAGAAGAGGATTTTGTCAAGAATAATGTTTCCTGGATCGATAATCTGAAGCTTAGAGCATCTTATGGAGCCTTGGGTAATCAGGAAATAACCCGAGGAGGAAACCTTGATTATTACCCCTATCAGGATATCCTCAGCACGACCACCTATCCCTTCACAGCACTTGAGTCCGGTGCAATAAAAACCCGTTTGGTAGAAAAAAACCTGCGTTGGGAAAAAACAGCAATCACCGATTTTGGGCTGGATGTGGATATTTACAAAGGGCTCTTTGGCGCTACAGTGGACTGGTATTATAAAAACACAACCGATATCTTAGAAGAGCGTACCGATGTGCCCACAAGCATAGGCTTAACGCCGCCCATTGTCAATGCGGGAGCCATGGTCAATAAAGGTATCGAAATTGAATTGCGCCATCAGAATCAGATTGGTGAATTCAGCTATGGTGCCAACTTGATCTTCAACCGTTACCGCAATAAGGTAACGAAGCGATTAGCGGAAACAGTAGGGACAATAGAAATCGGGCAACCCTATAACAATTTTTTCCTGTATGATTGGATCGGCATCTTCCAGAGTCAGGCCGAGATTGACGGTTCACCAAAACAGCCCAATTCAGGTACGCTCAAACCGGGCGACCTCAAAATGCGGGATGTGGATGGCAATGGCACAATCGGACCTGAGGACCGTATCCGAATCAGTCGCTTTCCCGACTATTCCTATTCGTTCAATCTGTACGCTGGCTGGAAAGGATTTAATTTCAGTGCATTCTTCCAGGGGGTACAAGGCCAAAAAGTACAGGTAAGCCAATGGGGCTACGAGCCTTTTATGCAAGGATCAGCTCCACCGACCAAATTTTTGGATGCCTGGACACCGACCAACCCAAGCAATACTGTTCCGGCTGTCTATTTAACTGGATATGCAGGGGTCGCAGGTTATCCGTCCACCTATTTTCTCCAGGACGCATCTTATCTGCGGTTGAAAAATCTGTACCTGTCCTATACCTTTCCAGCGTCAATCACCGATCGTATCGCTGCAAAAGGAATTACCGTCTATGTCTCCGGTGACAACTTAATTACCTGGACGAAATATGAGGGCAATGATCCCGAAAGATCCGGATCTGGACGGTTCGCACAGTTCCCGCAGATAAAAATGTATACAGCCGGTATTAAGGTTAGATACTAAGCAAACCTATTTTGAACAAAAAACGGATGTTAATAATAAATATAACAGCGATGAAAGTAAAACAAATTGGCCTAATAGCAATTGCAACAATCGGTATGCTTACCTCTTGTAGCAAAGACCTACTTGACAGAAATCCCACAGTAAACATTTCCGGTGAAACATTCTGGAAAAGTGATGCCGATGCAAAAATGGGTCTGGCAGGTGTATATAGAAGACTACAGAGCGGTTTTTATGGTCACGGCAAACTGTGGCTGGATGCCTATTCCGATAACGCGCTGGACCGGCATTCCTATTATGGTTTTGGCGATCTCACCCAGGGTATTGTCAATTCGACCAATGTGAGCAGCGCCTTCTACAATACGCCTTATGCAGGCATCGCGGGCTGCAACTTTTTTCTGGACAATATCGACAAGGCCCCGAGCACAGAAGCACAGAAAACCAGCTACAAAGCCGAAGTCAGATTTATCCGGGCCCTTTTCTATTTTGATCTTGTACAGGCCTTTGGCGGTGTAGTACTCTATCAGACCGAACCGAAAACTGTGGACGAAGGCAAAATCGCCAAAAGCTCAAAAGAAGAAGTCCTGGCGTTCATTCACAGTGAGCTAGATTTTGCCATCAGCAACTTATCGGATGTGGCATATGCTGGGCATGCCGTTAAAGGTAGCGCACAGGCACTCAAAGCGCGCGTATATCTTTTCCAGCAAAACTGGTCGGCCGCTGCTAATCTGACTGAGCAGATTATCAAAGGCGGTAAATTTCAGCTTTATCAGGGTGGTTATCAAAATCTTTTTCTGACGGCCACGCAGCAAAATAATCCGGAGATCATGTTCTCTACCAAATTCCTTGCCCCTAACAATCCGCAGGGAGGTGAAGGTGTCTTGGTCGAAATCGGTTGGTACGGCGCTATTGCACCTTACCAAAACCTGGTCGATGCCTATGAGATGAAAAATGGAAAACGTATCGATGAACCGGGATCGGGCTACGTCGCTACTGATCCGTACAACAACCGGGATCCACGGCTTAAGCTCACGATCAAAGTACCAACGGAAAAATATATCAATCCGGATGGATCGGTATTTGAAGAATCAGATCCAATGTTGACAGGCTATTCACAAAAAAAATACATAAACTTAGCTATGCTTCCTTTTAACCGGACAAAGACACCGATGACCGATATGAATATTGTTCATATTCGTTACGCGGATGTATTGCTCATGTATGCTGAAGCAAAAAATGAAGTAAGCGGACCCGATCAGAGCATTTATGATGCGTTGAATGCAATCCGCGAACGGAGCGGTGTGGATATGCCTAAAGTCAACATAGCCGTGTACAACACAAAAGAAAAATTACGCGATTTTATTTTGCATGAAAGACGGATTGAATTGGCTCTGGAAGGACATCGATATTATGACCTCAAAAGGCGCAATCTGATGCAAAGTACGCTGGCACCGCTTAAAAATCCTGGTGGCGCACCGCTGCGATTTGGTGAAATCAACAATGTCTTGCCTTTTGCGCAATCAGAACTAGACCGCAATCGGCAGCTTGTTCAAAATGAAGGTTATAATTAAGCAGTTCATTCGCTTCACTTTATATGGTTCCAAACAAGCAAGGTTTGGAACCATAATCCGTTACTGCGGATCATATCGGCTTACATATGTCCTATTTGCTCGACCATTCCTTCAGAAGCACAGTTTCACGTATGGAGTTATTTCGAACTCCTTTATAGAAAAATTTAATTTTCTATTACTCTCCCAATACCTCAGCCAACTTTTTGTCCAGCTCAGTATCCGTTTCGGCTCCGCTTGCCCTAGAAGGTAAAAAAAATCTAATATACAAATGGATGAATAACTTTATTGATCCGTCCGTCGATAGTAGCGCAACGATGGATCAATGATTAAATATTTTTTTCGTATCTTATCTCACTATGAAAATAGTAGAAATAACGAAAGAGAGACTAATGGATGCTCAAAAAGATGGGTATACTGTGTTAATTACTAAGTTAAATTCAGACCCACTATCTCCAACATGGATCTTTGATAAGATCGAAAACGAAAAAATCGAAAGGAACAAAAAAGAACTGCATGAGAATTACCAATTGTGTTATTCTATCAAAGAAGCTATCCGTACAATCGATAACTACCCTTTTATTGGAAGACTACAATTGATTAATTAACTGGAATAAATACGATCCGCTGAATTTATTCCTTTAAATTCAGCGGATATTTTGAGAAAATGTACTTTATTCTGATTATGTGATGATTATTCTCAATGCATTTGTCCTAACCAATCAAAGCTATCGCCCTCTCTGCTATTGTATTCTGCAAACTTATCATCGGACTTAAATAACAATTTCTCCATTTTTGTTACAAAAGAAATCTTTAAACAGTGCACATTCCATTTCATATTATTTTTGGCAGTTCACCCTATCATCAAGTCTATTAGTTTCCATTCTTGTTTCGAAATACCCTATTCTCTCTGTCCGAGCGGGTCTTTTCCACCATTTCCACTCCTGCCCACCTCCAATGTACCCGTCAGCAATTCAAATTTTTCCGAAAATAAGGTATGGTAGTGCCAGGGGGTTTTAGCTCCGGGCAACAGGTCACATTCGGTTATTGTCGAACCACCCGTTTCCGCAGATTGAATAATGCGGAAAGACATCTCAGGAGCACCAAACTCCTGCTCCTTTTTTCGTAACAGCAGGATTGATCCCGTGACGATACAAATGCCCACTGCCACCAGATGGGCGATGGTAAATTGCCAATCATTCCCGCGTTGGCCGAGAACAATCATAAAATCTCCCAGGGGAACAATCTCTTTTTAAACCAATTATTCTTAACAACCGTTCTTATGAAGCTATCGATTGCAATCGGATTTTTTTCAAAAAATCAGGAATTATGAAAACCTACGTTATCGAGTTCGAAATAGAATATATATTTCACCTGTAAACTCAAAGCTTATTCAGGAAAAGACAGCGGTAGGCCTGCTGTTTGCTTCGACGTATCAGCCAATCCACGCATCCAATTATTGAAATCCGCCTCCGAAGGTATGTCAAATTTTTTACGCAATCGGTTCTTGCGGACCTGTACCGCCCGGATTGTGACATAGGTATACTCTGAAATATTTTTTGTCGAAAAGTTAAGAAAGGCCATAGCGCAAAACTCCAATTCTGTCGTTCTAATTTTCGGGTCGAGAGATTTCAACGCCTGTATAAACTCCGGATATAATTCGGTAAATAAAGTCAGGAACTCCGGATTATTACTTTTGGCCAAGTCGATCAGATTACTGAATTTATTTTCCCCGATTTGTTCCGTCAGCTCCCTGTTCACTGTTTCTGTCTCCTGTAGAGCCAATTCTTTTTGACCCAAAACCTTACGGTTGCGTCTAGCACGCCATACAAAAAACGTAATAGCGATAACGAGAGATACCAGTGCAATTATTGACAACGTAACGGATTTTGAAACCTTGCTATCCGATTCCTGGTCTTTCAATTTTAAAATCTGGTTGAGCACCTGATCGACAACCTGTCGATTTTCATTTTCTAGGGAGTCATTAAGCCGACTAAAAGCCAATTCATAATGATCAGCTTTCGCCTTATCTAATTTATTTGTCCGATAAAAATCCGCTAACTGCCGGTAAGAGTTCTTCATTCCATTTCTACTACCAATTTCCCGCTTGTTTGCTAAGTTCTTTTCATAAAAATTCGCAGCATTTTTTAAATCCCCTTTCTTTTCTTCCAAAGAACCTAGCAAGTTATAGGTGTTAAGAACTACAGGAACTTTATATTTTTTCACCAGTTCCAGAGATTTATCAAGGTATTCTTGCGCTTTCACAAGCTCACCTTTATTGACATATAGCTGCCCCAGATTATCATAAACCACCAAGTAACGGAAGACCTCATTCCTTTCATCAGCCCCCCGCAGGCTCTCCAATTGAAGAAGAGAATATTTCTGTACGGAATCAAGTTGTCCTGTAAGAGAAAAAACACTAACTAAATTTTCGTAGGTAAACTGGTAGGACTTTTTTTGTTTTTCGCCTGTAAGATTCTTGATAAGGCCCAACTGAAAACGAAACTCTCGTATGGCTTGCTGGTACAACTTGAGCTCGCCATAAGCTCGTCCGCGCACCCGATGGACCTCGGATTGCGCGAGAATTCTTTCCTTATAATAGTTCGTCGTCTCTACACGTTCAAGATGTTTCAGTCCCTCTTTAAACAGTCCCACATGCACAAGACCTTCAGCTATCCAAGAATGAGCTCTCGCTATTCCATCATCATAGTCAGCCTCATAAGATAAATTGAGCGCTTTTATCGCTGTCTCTATATACGGCAATAATTGACCAGCATTAAATAATTCTCTTGTTTTATCCAAAAGGGAATCAACCTCTTGTTTCTGAGGATCGCCAGCGATTGCCTTAAGTGTAAATAATAATAAAATTGAAAGTAAAAGGTGCTTTTTCATCTAGTAGGTTATCAATTATCAGGCAGTTACTTATTGCTACCATTAAAGGCTATTTGAGTGCTAAAGCAGTGCGGTACAAATTTAAGCATTCCAATACATTAAACCGTCATTAAATTATTCCCAGCAGACCGTTTTTTATAGCGACTTGATTATTTTGATATCCGCATGACGCAGACATGCGAAGTGGTTAAAATTCAATTTTTTCAAAGTGAATCAACCTACTCCCGAGACCAAAGCTTTATTAACAATCGATAACAGTTCATATACCTCAAAGGGTTTGGGAAGAAAGTGGTCGGCACCTGCATTAAGGGCAATATCCCTACCGTTATAGGAAGCTGAAACGCAAAGAATAAACATCTGATCAAGCTTTTCATAGGTGCGAATCTGTTTCATTAGATCTTCGCCATTTAATCCGGGCATTTGTAAATCACAGATAAAAATATCGGGTTTTTCTTTTATAATGTAATCCAGGGCTAGCGAACTTTTGCTTTCGCTTACAACAATTGCATCAGTCATACTCAATATAAGTTCCAAAGCTTCCAAAATCACGAGGTTATCATCACATAAAAAGATCTTTTTGCTCATCATTTATAATCTATCATAAAATCTACCATACATTTTTTATCTTTTTTTGGTATGATGGACGAAAAAAGTTTGACTGATACTATTTCTCAAAGAATTATTCTAACCCGCCTGAGCGATATAATATGGCAAGAGGAAAGCTTGATATTTCCATTATTGCATCGTGGCGCCCATCGAAATGTTTTCCCGCTCAACAATTGGATTTCGTTGAATCTGATCGCGCATCCAGTTATTAAAATCTATATCAGAAGCGATATTAAGTTTTTTGCGCAGTCTATTTTTGCGTACCTGTACAGCACGAACCGTTACAAAAGTATATTGTGCAATATTTTTGGTCGAAAAATTCAGAAAAGTCATAGCACAAAATTCCAATTCGCTACTACGGATTTTGGGGTTGATTGACCTTAATGAGGCAACAAAGTCGGGATAAATTTCACTAAACAAAGCCAAAAATTCAGCATTATTGTTCTTCGCCAAAGCAATTAAATTATTAAAGTTATTCCTTTCCATTGGATATCGTTTTTCAGTAAATTTTCGTTCTTATATTTCCGTCCTTTGATAAACCCATTCAATCAATAGCCGACATTATTTTTAGAGGGAATAGGCAATTACGAGTAATTAAACTCGACAGGGCTCAAATGATCCCCGCCGAGTTAATCCAAATATATTATCACGGACCCTCACGCAAATTAGGCCCGAGCGATAATTCAGTACAGCCAGCATTCAAAAGTTCTTATCAATATCTTTTTGCTGTGCTTCTATCCAGCAACTCCCAAACTGAAATGTCCTCCCTTATTCTGCTTGACAAATATTTGCATTAAAAGAAAGAAACAAAAAAAACCGCCTTTCACATAGATATCACACTTTGTAAAAAACTGAAAAACAAGACATTACCATTACAAAAAAAAGACATATAATCTAAATCCAAAAATCCGGCGAATGTAATTCTACTCTAAAATCAAAGACCTTCTCATCAAAGAAGGTCTTTGATTTTTCCATTTTCTATCGCTACCTCACCGCTATTTGAACTCATCTGCTCATGCGTTTGAGATTAAAATCTTCATCCCCATAAAAAAGCTCGACAGGTGTCTAGTTAATCCTGTCGAGCAATCTTGGCTATTAAACAATTTTTAGTTCAGATAATTTACCAGTTGATCAAGCGGTTGTCATCATCCGCTTGGTCCCAAGATTCTTGGGGATTGTTGGTAGTTGTTGCTGCAGAACCCGCGGCAATCCCTTGTTCCAATTCGATATTTATCGCCTCGATTTTTGGGCTGACATATATATTTTTTGACTGATTTGTTTTCATATTATAATATTTACGCTATTCTGAATACATTTTGAATTTTGAGATCACCTATTGTGTACAGGCAACTTTCTTTCTACCACTTCCAGCCCCAACCATTTTGGTTGCACCCTGCACAACTTGGGTAATTTTAACATTATTAGCAGTAGAGCTCCATGGTACAATATTGAAAGAGCCTTGTGTCAACAGCAAAGGGAATAATTCGCCACCATTGCTTTTGCTACCATACATAGATACCTCTCCAGAACGGCTAATGACCACACGAATAACTGGATTTGTCGAAGTACCAGTCATTGAATAAACTTGTGGAACAGTTCCCGAACCATAAAGAGCTCCATCTGCAAATTGAACGTTTCGTGGAGCGATAGCGATTCCATTCTCAAATTGAATTTCCTGCGTTGCCAATTTAACACCGTTCACTTCCATATTAAAGGAGTTGTCCAATTGAAGAATATCAAATACAAATCCATAGTCAGCTCCCGGAGCAGTAAGGTCTTTAGTCACTACGTAACCTGCAGGCCTAGCCACTCCATCAACAAGCGCTCCTGATCCTGAAGCTGGGTAGCTCCAGTTGAGGTCAGCTCCACCTATCACCGGTTGTGTACAAGTTTTGAAATTCAGGTTTAGGTTATAGCGCTGTCCTGGTAGGATGTTCAAGCCTGAAACAGAAACATTCGATTTAGTTTCCCCATCGATGGTAATTGATCCGAAGTTGAACTGGCCATTAGTCTCGCCGGGATGAATCAATAGTGTCGGATTGCTTGATATTGTCCGCAAGCCAGCACCCAAAGCAGGGAATTGTACAGCGGTAGTTGTTGTATTGCCATTATAGGATATTGTACCGTCAGCTAATTTTAAACTTGCACTGGGATGCGTAGGATTTATTGTCGGTGAAACCAAACTTGTTATCGCTCCAGTCATTTCTGTCGCCATGCTTAAATTGGTAGTTACCTCACTATATTGATGCTTCAATACCACATCCAGATTATTATCACCAGAATGAACTATTAAATCTTTTTTGAAATACACGAGGTCTGCGCTGATGTTGTCCAGGCTGGCATTCGCGAGATCAGCCTGAGCCGTTACTGCCGGAACTGCCGCTGTACTATTGACTGAATAAGCGACAAAAGTATAGGTCTTTTCAGCTTCCAAAGAGATTTCAGCACTGTTGTCGACTGAATTGGTATAAGTCTTTTCAGTTACATAATCACCGTCAGCGTTATACACCACGATTTTATACTTGACATTATTTGCCAAAGGCGTTCTTTCCTCGGTTACCGCTGCACGATTACCGGACGAGGCCCGTAACTGGTTTCCATTTGTTACGGACGACTCGCTGGTCAATGTTGCCTCAAAAGAACTTGAATTTGTTAAAGGGATTACCACAGTCTGGCCTGTCCCAACAGTGTTACCTGCCTTACCTGCTTTCTTAGTTGTTACGATAGGGTTTTCTACGCCGAGTAACTGGATACTGACGCTAGCTTTACCGCTTGCTGCTACACTGTCTTTGCTTTCCTTACAGGAATACAACGATCCACACACCAAAGCCGATAGAACTAATGCTCTCCAGCTTACTTTTGTCTGTGCTTCTAAAATCATTTTTTTTAATTGTTTTTGATGATTAATAAACATTTTAATTAATTCGCTGCAAATATTCAAAAACTTTCTCGAAAAGAAACAATAGACACATATCACAGATATATCACATATTAAATTTCATTTCAAACAGACATATCATACATAATAAGGAAACATATTGTCATATAAAAAAAATAACGTTACAACACATAAAATCATGGAAGATAAAGACAGTTTATTTTTGCTAATAATTTTGACAAAAACGCAAAAACTAAATACAAAACACTGTTTATCACATAATTATCAGAAACGTGATAGATCTGTGATAAATATGTGATATATCCGTAGTACTGTTATCTTTTTATTCTAGATTATCTTTGAAGCAACAGTTTCGATCAATATAGATCGCTCAAAGCTATATCCAACTTAGGAGAAATCATTTTTTGGCTAATTATTTAAATGAAGAGAAATTAATAGAAGACACTAACTATATTAAATCGATAAAAACAGTACTAGCAACTGAAAATCCGAACTAATAAAAGGCATTTATCTGCTGTATGCCCCTGTTTTAATTCATGATAAAACGCTGGGCCATGTATAAATAAATGTTAAGCATAAACCAAATAAAAATATACACATGAAAAAGAGAACTGAAAAAAAGATTTACGTGAAACCCGTAATCGAGCAGTTACAGGTGGTAATGGAAGAAGGTGTGGCTGCAGGATCGGTAGGATCGGCGCAACCCGGAGGCGGAAGCGGAGTTAATGAAACTGACTGGAACAACGGCGGATCAGAAACCCAGGACCCAAGTGGTGAATGGTGGAACTAATACCAATCAAAAATTATTTATAACAATTATGAAAACAATGTATCAGACCATAAAGATAAAACTAGCCTTCTTTATTCTTCTAACAATTGCCGTATCCTGTAGTAAGGAGAAAGGTGAAAATACTATTGAAGTAAATAAAGGGATAAAACTGGCTTTAACAGAAGCCCAATTCGGTGGAGATAATATATCTTTGGCGAAGGCTTCAGCAAAGGCTAGCGCGGCTAAACCGTTAGCGATCACTCAAGAAGTTCAGTCGGGACCGTTTACCATTACCGCAGAACTTACAGAAAATACGGCAAGCAGCAGCGGACTTAAAGCATCTAGCAGTAAAAAGGCTGCAACGTCGTCCTTGTCTTTGAGAGGTCCGGTTACCTATCGGGTAGTAGCCTATGAAACTGACGGCACCTATATCGACCAGAGCGTTGGTGACGCTGCCGATTCAACCCAGGTATTTTTTGGAGATAAATTGATCGCAGGCAATAAATATACCTTTGTGATCTATTCATTGGGTTCTACGACCACCCCTCCTCCTGCTGCTCCAACAACAAACCTATATACTGCAGGTACGGTTAATTTCGATTTTACCGGATTTCAAGAAAATGGAAGTGACTTAATGTACGCCATCGAAAAAGATGTCACCATCCTTGGTAACAATACTCCTACACCATTGACGGCGCCATTGCAGCATATGTTTACCCGTGTAACCGTTCTTGTCGACAATAGCGATGCTACGGGTACTTTTGGTACGGCAAACTATCTAAAAGGAGGTTATCTTTCAGAAGTTCCGGTTCAAGCTGAATGGCTTTCACCTTTCGCTGATGCCACTGTCGACCTAAGTACTGGCGAAGTCGTAGCGGCAGTTAATGAGAGTAATGTACCTCCTATTGCAAATCTTAATGCAACAGCCCGTACTTTTATCGTCAACCAGAATCGGTCAAATACCTTTTCAATTGCATTAACGATACCAAGTGGCCAGATCAAAATCGGTCATGATGTCAATGCACAGGCAGTAAGCTTTAATTTTTCAAATGCGGGCCTAGGTTTAAAACCTGGTTTTTCCTACACCATGAAATTGCGATTTAACAGCGACCGTTATGTCAATGCGCTTAATGTAACTAGAAGTGCCACTGCTGCTGATGCGCGCTATGCCGTAATTGGTGGCCATCGTTGGGATCGCTATAACCTTGGTGTAGCCAATGTAAACCCTGCAACCAACAATCCTGATGCAAATCCTTCAGTACAGGCCTTATATGGTAATTACTATCAATGGGGCCGTCAAGTACCTGTAGCAAATGCTTACAGTGGCGATGGCGCGATAGCGGGATGGAATACCACACCTGCTGCAGATGGTTCATGGAATAATGGCACGGCAGCTGCTCCAGTGAAAGCGGCATTAGACCCATGTGGTACAGGAGATAGAGTCCCTAGCCAAGCTGAATATACTCGTTTAGGAACTTATACCCGCCATACGTCGATTGGAAACTGGATTCCATTTTCTGGCACTTCAGCTGGATTATCAGATTTTACAGCAGCACATATTATGACCAGTAAAAAGAGCAGTGATATTAAATTAAGCTTTCCCGCTGCCGGTCATAGAGAAACAGTTGACGGATCACAACGTGTCAGACAAAGCTCAGCAATCTATTGGTTAAATACTGCAGTAGGCGGTAATGATAGAGCACTACAGGGCAGAGGATTCCAAAGTTCTTGGGATACACAGAATTATTTTAAACGTGCAGGTTATCCAGTACGCTGTATACAGGATAAATCATAGATAAATTAAAAATTTCATAAGTAGTCATTCAATTAATCCCTATTTGACTAGAAATCTCCTATTGAAAAATAGGAATCAAAGCTCGGCTGGTTTTTCCAAGCCGGGCTTTTTCTCCTGCCTGTAATCTCCAGCAGCCTCGCGAGATCGCCACCAATCGACATGAAGCAGACAGACGCTATGGAAAATTAGCATTGGGCACAAAGGACTTTCTTTGCTATTCATGATCAATAAATCCTTTTTTAAACCTTTGCTTACTCTGATACACCAACAAAGCCGCAGCCAGATCTTCTATCGCTAATCCCGCCGATTTAAATAAAGTAATTTCCTTCAAAGATGATCTTCCCATAATCTCGCCACAACAAAGTTCTTTGATATCACCTCTAATGCTGTCAGGATCCAGTACACCTGTTGCAATTGGAATCGCAAGTTCTCCCGTCTCGTGGAGCGCTCCCGCGCGCGAATCCACAAAGATGCTACTTTTAAGAATAGCGTTGTCATCTACTTCGCGTGTTTTAGGCGTATGGGATCCAATCAGGTCCAGATGTGTACCGGCTTTTATCCACTCTCCTTTGACCAAAGGTTCATGACTTAGTGTCGCACAGGAGATCACATCTGCCCTACGTACAGCTTCTTCCAAATTATCGGCATAGGCAACGTTACTAAATCCTGCCTGCTGCAAGTTGGCTACCAAATCTGTACCTTTCGATGCATTTCTCGTCCAGATCAAAATTTGGTCATACTCACGCACAACAGAATGTGCTTGCACAAGATGTTGTGCAACTTTCCCGCCGCCAACAATTAACAAGGTCTTTGAGTCTTCCCGTGCTAAATAAGAAGCCGCTAAAGCAGAGGTACAGGCTGTTCTTCGCGAGGTAAGCCCTGCGGCATCCATCTGAGCTAAAAATTCTCCAGTGACTGCATCCAGCAAGGTATATAAGGCATGGATTGCTGGTAGTTTTTTGTTATGATTACCGGGAGCGACAACAACCTGTTTGATTCCGATATAAGTATCCGTCCAAGAGGGCATCAAAATAAGCGTATTTTCACTTCCCTCTTTATTTTGATAAAAGTGATGATGCCGAACAGGCATCGTAAACGTCGATTGAAAAATCTGGCGCAGGGCTTCAATCAATTTATCATATTTAAGCACAGCATCAACCGTCTCTTTATCAATTATTTTCATATTTTCAACAGCATATGGTAAAATCATAAACATAATGAATAATTAGCCCTTCACATCCTTATAATCTAACCATTGATCACCGTTTTTTACCCAAAGCGTCGCAAATGCTTCATAAACAATGCGACGCTGCTATACCTTTTTACAATCCTGCTGCGGGTGGTCCAGATGAATTAACTGCAGCCACATTTGTCAGCTTTACTTCCACCTCAAATGTTCCCTCCATCAGGACACGAAAGCCAAAAACAGGATTGATATTATGATTGGGGTGTCCATCCATTGCTGCAAAGCGCATCGGTATACGGTAATAAATATTGTAATCCCAATTTGTCTTACCATCATTAAATTTTGTGAGCGGAAACGGAGCCACTTCATAATCACATACCAATGCAGTATTCGTTGCAACAACCGGATTAAAACGGACGTGTGATTCAAAGGTTGGACGATCACCACGTTTGATCACCTGTCCTGCACTTGGATCCCATGCGCGACCATTTTTATCGACAACTTTTAAGATTACACGTGCCCCCTCGTCAGAGACTTTTGTACAGGTTAATTTGATATTACTATTATAAGCCGGAGTAAATGTTTCAGATGCATTAGACCCTGTCAATGAAGCATAAGTCAACTCGAAAACATCCTCTAAAAAAGGTTCGATGACATGGATCTCGGCAAATGATTTATAAATTTTGGTCCCCTTGCGATTCGTTGCCTGCAAATCAAACGTATAGATACCTAAAGGTAGATTTGCAGATGCGCGATTAAAACTGATCTGTCCACTGATCGGACTAAATTCCATTGGCGTCACCTTCTTCATTTCCCGCTTAGCTTTCAGAAGTGCAACAGTGGTATCCGTTGCCGCATTGAAAGTCATGCCTTCCTTAAAAACTTCAATTTCGTACATTTTAGTAAATTCCTCAGGTGCAGGCTCCCCCGTCAACTTATTCCGCAGGTTTAACATTTTAAATTCAAATGGCGGAGTCGATCCATCTGCATTTATCCGATCCGAAAGTGTGAGCGTCATCCCACGCTTACAATAGATCACACTGTCCCGATAGCGAATGGTATCACTTAAAAACCCTTCCTCTATTTTTGAACAGGAGGAGATGATTATACCGATCATTATTCCCAATAGGATCGTGTACCTCGTTATAGTATTCATTTTCATTAGCGTATATTTTTTTAAACCCCTCCCCATTAGTTAGAAGCCATTTTTTCTTTATTAAAAAATAAACGATGATCACCGTGCAACACGTGTATCACACCCGTAGTCGTGATAATTCCTGAGGTCTGTACATCTACGCGCACATCCCGCTCTGCTTCCGGAATCGCATTCTGGTTTGGTTCTTCCGAATCCAGCGTTCCATTCACTTTCGTATAATATAAATAATCAACAAAATCAACATAAGAGCTATAATCTCTCGTTCGTCTCAATCCCAACTGAAATCGAACAGCGGGCATAGGGCCAAACAAATTGGCAAAGTATGCACCATTCACATCCAGCTTATTACGCTCGATCTTTCCTTTAAACATATATATCTTCAGCGAATCCAATCTTTTTGGATCAATATCATCAATGCTAAAGGAAATATTTTCATCGCCCACCTCAGCGATACGCTGTTGTTTTTTAGCACTCACATACTCCGCTACCCCCCAATTTGTTGTCGCATAAAAGGTGATATCACTGTTCACCAGCTCTTTTAAGTTCGCACGATCAATGATCCGCACCAAAGAATCAAATTTTGGATGCGATGCCAGATAATCATAGGTGGTCATATTTACTTTCGCTTGATGAACACCGCCATCGTTGATGTAATCGTTTTTCGAGCATGAGGTCAATACCTGAAAAAACAATAGGGCAAATAATAGATATGCACAGGTCTTTTTTATGATTGTAGTCATTATTTCTAAAGATTTTAAGTTACTAATGATGTCATTAAATCTTTCCACGCCAGTATTCGGTCTGAACCAAAAGTCTATTCTCGCTAAATAAACGAGGATCTACTGGCCAGAAAAAACCACCTTGTTTAAACCTGGCCTCGCTCAGCCAAGTGATATGATCCGAGTAGGCCCGCGTGCGAATCATATCGAAAAATAGATGACCTTCCAGATACAGTTCTTTTCCGCGTTCGATCATATATTCTTTCATCACTTCCGTTTTGGCCAGCCCCAGTTTTAACAGACTCGAAGGATCAGAGCCATAGCGTGTTCTTGATGCATTGATGATGGTAATTGCACGATTGGGATTATTTTGGTAGAGGGCTATTTCCGCCTGCAGCAATTTGATATCGCTCAATCTAAACAAAATCAAATTATTGCTATTATAAGGTTCAAGTTGCTGTCCCGGGTTCCGAAAGACAATATTGCTATATTTAATACATACCGGTTTATCCGTCGTATAATTGACAAAATTATTTTTGAAGCGTACATCCAACGTATCAAGACCTCGGGTTTGTACAGTTTCCCAGACCCATTGCTTGATATCTTCATGCCAGACCCAATCCTCTTTCTCTTCGATCTTGTAAAAATGACTGCTTAAATAAGCCGGTTTGGTAAAAAAATCGGCTGTTGCAGCATAGGTCGGAATATAGTTATTATTCAAAAATTTCATCCCAATATGTGCGCTCGATCCTTCTAAGGTATTTTCACTGACATTTAGTTCAAAAATACCCTCACTCGATCTTCCTTTAAAAACATCCGCATATTTGGCGGTATCTGCAAGTGTATACCCACCTTGCGCGAGTAAGGTATTGATGGTCGTATCAGCACGCGTTACATCATCCATTATCGGTGTATTTGATGCTAGATCTGTTGTTGTCGCCCGCCAAAGATACAGGTGTGCCATTAGCGCATAAGCCGAACCTCTGTTTGCTGTAACAGCGCGTTCTGCAGCTGTTTTATAGCCCCAACTCAATAAGTCTATTGCATGACGGCAATCCTCCTCGATCTGTTTCATGACCTCAATGCGGGAGCTACGCCCCAGATGGGGTGCACTGATCGGATCGTCATATGCCGCTGTAACAAGGGGCACATCACCCCAAATTTTGGTCAACATGAAATAAGAAAAAGCCCGAATAAAATAAGCTTGTCCCATAATTTTTTTTCGGAAAGCCTCCGGATCTGCCTGTTCTAAAATCAAGATATCATTCGATACCGAAGGCATTTCTTTGAGAATGATATTTGACATGGCTATTGTTTTATAAAACACGGTCCAATTGCCATAAGACTGTGCAAAATAATTGCTGGTCCAATTTCCTTTTCCAATTTCTGGGTGACTGTAGCTATCCCGATTGATACCGATATAAATATCCGGCGTCATGTCCCCGTAAATATAATACCGATTTCCAACTCCATAAAAACCATCCATCAAGGCATTTCTCAACAGCGCATAATTACCCGCTATCGCAGTTTCTCCTGCTTTTGGATCTTTCCAATACACCTCTTTATAGGTGGAATTTCGAGGCTCTTCTTCCAAAAATTTGTTGCATGACATCGTGCTCAAGCCGATAGCTACAAGAAGAACCCATTTCCAATAATTGATTATAAATAATGTTTTCATGACTCTCTAATTAAAATTGTAACTCTACACCAAAGGTGAACTTCCGCGGGATAGGATAACCATTACCTTCATATTCACCATAATAATTTACAGCCTCGGCATCCGGCAATCTTTTCGAACGCTGGAACATCAGTAGATTATCCACGATACCATACATCCGAATACTTTTCATTCCCCATCCCGATACTAAACGATTAGGTAGACTGTACGAAAGACTCACACTTTTCACTCTGAAATAGTCGCCTTTATCCATGAAAAATGTTTGACCAGCAACGGTGTAATAACGCCAAGACCCTAAAGGGTAAGCCGGATAATCTGCGCGATCACCCGGCTGTCGCCAGATATTGATCTTACTAAAATCTGGTGTCGCATACTGCGCAAAACCACTGGTTGAATTGGTTGCTGCACCATTCTCAAATAGGTCCGATTGATACAGATTGAGCACATCCCTGTCGAACAAAAAGGTGAAAAGTACCCCAACATTAAAATTCTTCCAGGTCACATTATTTGTCCAACCACCCGTGAATTTAGGGTTTGGATCACCCAGCGGAAGTTTGTCCGGGTTTATACCATCATTAAAAGGATCTATCATGTAGTCTCCATCCACATCTCTGATCCACATATCACCCGGCGCATAGGGGCTTCCACCAGCATTAAAACGGTCACCTGTCAGGGGATTGATCGGAATATCGTTCAGTGTTGAGTAGATTCCTAAAGTTTGGTACAAGTAGAAGGTATTGATCGGGCTACCCACCGACAGAATGTGTGTTTTATCAAAACGGGAACCGGCGACCACCAGATCCCGGCCCGAATTAGGAAGATTCATAATTTTATTCCGCACATAGGAGACATTCAGGCGACTGAACCACTGAACAGGGCTGGTCCTTGGAAGCGGATTGGCCATCAAAACCACCTCCGCACCATAATTACGTACGCCCACCGAATTGGTCAATGCGCGGTCATATCCGGTTGTAACAGGGAGGGCCACGTCAAATAAAGATTGTTTATTTTCCTTATTAAAAACGTCCAGTGCAAAAGAAAAACGACCGTTGGCAATCTCCCCGTCCAGACCAATATTCCATTGCGTAGAGCGTTCCCAGCTGATATTAGGCTGCGCCACCCCATCGACCAGATTAGGTGTGATGGCGGTAACACCATTATAGGAAGTTGCATTGTCATTTCCCCAAAAATTTCCAGCATTGACCCTGTAAAGATTATACTGTAGATAATTATTACCTGGCAATCCACCTGTTGTGCCCAAACTAGCACGGAGTTTTAACATGGAAAACGGGGACTGCCCGTCTTTCATAAAAGATTCTTCCGAAATGAGCCATGCAGCCGATGCGGAAGGAAAATACCCCCACTTATTGCCCTTCCCAAAACGAGATGATCCATCTCCACGTATACTGGCTGATAGTAAATACCGCGAATCATAGTCATATGCGAGCCGCGAATAAAAAGAAGCCATGCTGTAAGCCTGATAATCCGAAAAAGCCGTTAGATAACGTTGCTGAAATCCTTGTATGACTTTAATTTGGTCCGAAGCACCATTCGAAGCACCAGCCCCTACTGACCGGTATTGATTATATTCCAGATCACTTCCCAAGATCATGCTCAGGCTATGTTTATTAACTTCCTTATTATAACTAAAGTAATTAGAAGACAACACGTTGACTTGGTTATCGGAAAAGACATCCTGTCTGTTGCCGGTAAAATTAGCCACTGACGAAGGTGTGCTCACATCACGTCTACTGTTTGAATAGATATAAGAAGTTTGGGACGTAAATTTCAGTGCTTTTGAAAAATCATACCCAAGATTCAGGTTGAATGTAAATTGATTGCCCGTATTCACATCCGAATCATCATTATACATTCCGAGGAGATAATTTTTTCGCGTCTCGCTCAGGTTAAAATAAGATGCCGGCGTGTATCGAGCCGTCACCCCCACTCCGCCACCGCCAGCCCGGGTACGTTCTGTTCGCGAATAAGCTACAATCGGATTGATCATCAAGCGTTCATGCAGTGCTTTGGACATTAAATTCAACCGTGTTGAATAGCGCTTAAATCCTGTCGCTTTGACAATTCCCTTCTCATCATATAATCCGGCACTGAAACGATAATTAGATCCGCCCGGGCCGCCGCCACTCAAGCTCAGATCGGCATTGTTCACCATTCCTTTCCGGTAGTACATGTCCTGCCAATCGGTTGATCCGTTAAAAGCCGGGTTTAAACTATCCGTAAGCAAAAAAGATATATTTCTATTCTCGATATCGGGACGATATTGCTGTAATTCTTCCAAGATGCGCATTTTTTGCCTTCTCTCTTCCGCTCCCAATGCCACATCCCGCAACTCAGGACGTTGTGTCAATCCCGTATAAGCCGAAACCATCACCTGTGGCTCCCGGCTGATACCTTTTTTGGTCGTGATCAGGATCACACCACTGGAAGCTCTTGATCCATAGATTGCAGCAGCCGAAGCATCTTTCAGCACATCAATACTTTCGATGTCCTGTGGATTTATTCCAGCGATAAAATTTGTACCCGTTCCCGTTACCGGAGAAGTGTACTGTTGTGGTGGTTGCGGAACACCATCAACGACATACAACGGTGCATTTCCGACACTAAACTCATCGTACTCTCTATTCAAACTGGTATTTCCCCGTACTTGAACCGTGGGAGATGCGCCGGGTTCGCCAGTAAAGTTCTGGACATTTACCCCCGATAAACGCCCCTGAAGGAGTTGGTCAAAACTTGCCGCTGGAAGGTTCGCCAATTCTTTTCCTGAAATACTGGAAATCGCCGCGGTAGCTTTCTTTCTGGAGACTTTCTGATAACCGATGACAACGGTTTCATCTAAGGTGGAAAATGTCGTGTTCAATTCAAAATTGAGTGGCGATTCCGAACCGACTTTTAGGCGCTTTGATTCATATCCAATCAAGCTTGCCTCGATAACATCTCCTGGCTTTGCTACCATCGTAAACCCTCCTTTGCTATTGGTTTGTGCACTGATCTGCGTGGACAAATTTCTCAGCGTAGCTCCTACCATTGCACTTCCCGAAACATCCCGAACCACGCCTGTTACCTGTTGCGCAAATAAATCAAACGAAAGGAAAACCACGAGGACCAATAAAAGACCTGCGTTTTTCATAATTAATTAATTTGGTTAATTGATATTAGTTGTTAATAGATATTCGAAGATAGAGTAGAAGCAGGTCTGATTTCAATCCGAATTTAACCAATCACACTTCGATTGTGACCAAAAATCTAGCATGGGAAAGAAATAATAAAGGGGCACTTCGCCAAGCAAAGTACCCCTCAAAATTTTCAGTATATATTGCAATTATTTCAATGTGACATCCAGATAAACCGAGTGTCGTCCATAGGTATCATAGAATGGTATAAAATCAACCCCATCAATCTTGAACGCTAAACGTTGTGGATCGCTGGTAATAGACTTGCTGATATCTTTCGCATCCAGCGTCACTTTACGCCAATCTTTTCTCGCCTCGGGTTCTTGAGCCGCTAACAAGATCGGACCATAAAATAAGCTGGCAATATTCTGTTGATCCATGACCGGATCTAAATGAAATTGGAAAGGCATTTTCAGCGTAATGCGATCGCCATTCTTCCAGTTGCGGCTCAATTTCAAATAAGTACCGGGCGCTGCCTTTACTTTTTGATCTTTACCGTTGATCGTTACATAAAATCCTTTGGTTGCCCAACTCGGTACACGGACATGAAGATCAAATTTGCCATTCCCTTTTATGGTCAGCTCCGTCTCGTCTTGTTTTGGAAAGCTCGTTTTCTGCACTACGGTCACTTGACGTTCAGTCCATTCCAAAGTAGAAGGAATAAATAGATTGACATATAAAGCCTGATCATCCTTGCTTTTAAAATAAATACTATTTTGCAATTTGGTACTACTTTCAATTGCGGTACCATTACAACAGGTAAAGCCCGTCATATTGGGATTACCAAATTGCTTGATCGCACCGGGCCTTAACGGTACATGGTACGTATTGGCCGGGGTATTTTCGGCAACAGAAGCCAAAATATGGTTATACAATCCGCGTTCGTAGTAATCCATATATTCGGCGCGTTGATCAAAAAGAAACAGGTTGCTCGTTAATTTAAGCATATTATAGGTCGCACAGGTTTCATTCTGTCCACCTTCGGAAAAACCATTTTCATATAAGGTGGCTGGTTCTGCTGTAAACACCTCTGCATTGGCTGGATTGCGCGCACCGGCAACGCCTCCTATGCTGTACATGTAATCATTGACAGCTTTGTACCAAAAATTGTCTGCCACCCGATAGTATTCCGGAAGATTGGACACCTGATATAGCTCGATGCTGCCTACAATTTGTGGAATATGCTGATTGGCATGCAACCCACGAAAAGTATCGACATTCTTCGCCAATCCATGTCCGTGTTGCGCATTACCAAAGAACATATCGATATTATCAAACAATTGCGCTGTCTTCAAATAATGGTCCTTATGGGTGATGCGGTACAGATGCGCCATTGTCTCATTCATTCCTCCAAATTCGCCGGCAATGTATGTATTCCATACTTTTATCAGCGTTTCTTTAGGCAATTGACTAAGACGCGCATGCACCCAGTCTGCCATTCCTGTTGCCACTTGAAGGGCCTTTTCATTGCCACTTACTTCATAGATATCAATTAATCCGGCCAAAATTTTATGCAAGGTATAGTAAGGAGCCCAGACTTGCGTTTTCTGCCCCCCGTATTTCGCGCCCTTTTCCAACATTATAAATTGATCGGGCGGATACGCGCTGATATAGCCTAAACCCCAATTCCAATAATCCGTACGGATACCTTCGTGGCTCAGATCCGAGTCATAGGTTGATCTGCCCGGACCATAAGGTACAGCTGTCGGATCCGCTACTGCCAAAGCTCCTGCTTGCTGCGGTTTACCCGACAATTGTGCCAGTTCGTAAAGCGTATTGACCATATAGGTCATTTTCTCTGCGAAATTTGCCTGCAAAGTTTTATCATATCCCGTACTTGCATAAGCCTGTGCGATAGCCGTCAAATAGTGACCTGTTGCATGTCCTCTAAGTTTGGTGTCCTGACTATCCCATACCCCTAAAGGTTTAGCCCCTTCAGGCTGTGGTTTACCAAATGCATCACGAAACATATAGAGAAAAGAGTTGGGATCAGTGGCCGCCAAGGTCTTGATAAATTTATTCCGATTTTCAATAAATTTTGTTTCTTGATTTTGCGCATCAGCTTGCAAGGAAACCTGACTAAGATCAAAAGCTGCTAATTTCAAACGTGGTGCAGTAGTCTTATTGCCCCCCTTAACAGTTACGATCGCTTTAGGCTGTAAATTTGTTCCGGGAACTCGTCCTGTAATCGTATATCGTCCTGCTTCCAAGACCGTGCTGTTGTCGTTTGGCGAAGGCCACAATACCCGTACTTTAGGACCAACCATTTCCTCTTTATATATTCCCTTTACATAACTTGGTAAACGTGGTAAATCTCCCAATGCTGTTTCCACCTGCACATCTGGCACAGCAACTAAGTAAGCATTATAGAGTTGCGTTTGGGTCAATGGAAACTCAGGTAAGTTATCCTCCACTTTGGTCACATTTACGGAGCGATTACTTGCTCCACGTTGCGAATTGGTATAAATTCCAGTAAGCTGATTTTTACTTAACGGAACACGATAGATCCGAAAATCATGCAACATACCATCCAATGTCGGCGATCCTGCCAGCAGTGATTTTCCAATATATAATTTGTTCTTATCGCCGGATGATCCAAACACTTCGGTCAACTCACGTGGGATCTGCTGCGATTCACCAACAGGCACAGCATCCACATAAGTCATCATCTTCTTAGCCGGAATATCCACGACGATCGTTAGATATATCCATTTATTCAATGTCAGCGCAGGAGAAACAGCACCTTTTTGATTATTTTTACCTGCAGTAATTACACTTTGAAAACCATCTTGAAGGTTTGTTCCAAAAGGAGCGGCAAAGAAATGTTTATGCACATCCTTTCCAAAGTCAAAAAAAACTTGATCTTTTTTTTCCGAGCGAAGATACACCCAGCCCGAAATACTCAACGATTCCATATCGGTTAGTGCGTCAGCAGGGATTTGGATAAAATCATTTTTCTCACCCGATAGTGACAGCACTTTTCCAAACCGCTTGTCATTGATAAATGAAACATCCCTACCAGCTATAGCATGCAAATTATTCCGAGACCAATCTTTCAGATTTCCATCAAATACATATCGTGCGATCATTCCCGTTTCTCCGATTCCATCCAATATCTGATCACCACTTTGCGCCTGCACTGTGCTGCTCCCTTTAGATAGTATCGTGACAATGAGGATAAAACGTAAAAAAACTCTATAACTTTTCATTGATGTATCATTACTGTGAGCTCGCAAGCTCGGTTTAAATTCTATTTTAGCTTAAACGGCAAGCAAGAAGATTTGAACAGTTTATATCTTCCTAAACGATCGACATGGCTGTACGATGTTCTTGCTTCAGTTTGAGAACTCTTGCTCATCTTTATACCTTCGTTAATAAGTATTCCAAGCCGGGGGCTCTACCCCGAGCAAGTGTTTCACGAAATAATCGCGACGTTTCTTTTCTCCAAAATCACCACCAGAAGCATGTCCCATTCCCGGAACCATAATAAAGTCGTGGTCTTTACCATGTTTGATCAACTGATTGACAAACTGGTAAGTCGAGGCAGGATCCACATTATCATCCAATTCACCCACGATCAATAGCAATTTCCCTTCTAATCTATACGCATTTTCGATATTAGAACAAGCGGCATATTCAGGGCCGATCGGCCAGCCCATCCATTGCTCATTCCACCATATTTTATCCATACGGTTATCGTGACAGCCACAAGACGAAACCCCTACCTTATAAAATTCAGGGTGAAACAAAAGAGCGCCAGCAGAAGACTGTCCTCCGGCAGAAGTACCATAAATACCAACTTTTTCGATGTCCATAGATGGATATTTAAGCGCGGCAGCCTTCATCCAGGCAATGCGATCGGGAAAACCGGCATCTTTTAGATTTTTCCAGGCCACATCTTGAAATGCTTTCGAGCGATTAGATGTTCCCATTCCGTCAATCTGCACCACGATAAACCCCAGTTCAGCAAGCTCGGCGAGTCCCGAAGGATTAGCTGAAAATGATTTCGGAACAAAGGCGCTATGTGGGCCTGCATAGATATACTCAATTACAGGATATTTTTTATTCGGATCAAAATTTCGTGGACGGACAATAATACCCCAGATCTCTGTTTTACCATCTCTAGCAAGCGACTTAAACACTTCAGGTTTGCGCCATGCCGTAGCCTCCAAATCCGAAATATCTGCTTGTTCCAGATTCATGACGACCTGTCCGTCAGCTACCCGACGTAATACGGTCTGCGGAGCCTCGTCAACGCGAGAGTATAGATCGACAAATAAAGAATGATCAGGATTAAATGTTGCCTGATGATTGGCTGGTTCCGGAGTAAGTTCTTTCAAGCCCTTGCCATCAAAACCAATTGCATAATAATGGATTAGATACGGATCCTCATCCTTATTCATGCCACTTGCCTCGAAAATAATCTTTTTGTTATCCTCATCCACGTTGACAACTTTACGCACCACCCAATTTCCTTTGGTAATCTGCTGTTTCAATGCGCCTGTTTTTGCATTAAACAGGTACAGATGATTCCATCCATCACGTTCCGAAGCCCAAATGATGTCCGCTGTTTTTTTGAGATCATTGCGGTATTTCTTTCCGCTATAATCAATAAATGTCGCGCTGCGTTCTGAAATAATGGTTTTCGTTTTTCCGTCCACAGCACTCAATTCCATCACATCGTACCGTTGATGGCCACGCTGGTTATATTCAAATGTGATTCCACTATTATCCGCCTTCCATACCAGTGCAGACAATGAAAACTGATTCGCTATCTGAGCAGGATCTACCGTTATCACCCGCCCCCCGATGACATCAATAATCGTTGGATAATATTGTGACAAAGCATCTCCGGGTTTATTATAGTCTCTGGTCTGTAATTTAGGTTGCAATTGATCTGTCGGCGAAGACTCCAATAAAGTCAATTGTCTGATTTCAGCCTTCCTCACTTTTGAAGCAGCCAATTTTTTTGAATCATTGGACCATAGGATACGGGCGCTATAATATTCCCCGGGACTGCCATCAAAGGTCAACTGCCGCTCACTTTTCGCGTCCCCTTTTTTACGGCTATATACATTATTATTTTTAATATAAGCAGTATATACCTTATCGGGCGAATCTACAGATTCACCTTTACTATCATCCCAGCGTGCTCCCCAGTAGCCACCTGATCTATGGTCAGCACCTGTCATTCCGATATCTCGCGTTTTGCTCAGCTTATTTTCCGTCGCATTCCACTTCCACACTACTTTCTCTTCCGTAAACTCCACCTCGTTTGCCGTCAACACTTTCAGATCCCTTCCCCACAAAACGCTTAATTTTACTTCTTTACTCAGCTGAGCGGATAGCTGTTTTTCAATCACAGCAACATCGGTGGCACTTTTTTTTCTGTTAAGCGCATCCACCAGATACAAGCTTCTCGTACCGTTTTTCTGATTCACCCAATAGCAAAAACTATCTCCTTTTTCAGACCAAATAATCTGTTGCGGCACTTGATACACCTTGCCGAATGAGCTTCTGATCTCTTTGGCCCGTTTATAATCCGCCAATGTCCCCTGTGCCATTGTAGTAAGCTGTAATAGCAGCACTAAAACAGCTGTTAATGTTAACTTCATATCTGTTATTTTTTAAATCCTATATGTTGATCTGCCTCCCCTTGCGTCCAGGCAGGATTAAAAATAAATAAGTTTATGTCTTTACTTCTTTCTGTTTCACAAAATAATATAAAGGAATCCCCAAAAGCGTGATGATAATGCCCGGCCAGGTAAATTGCGGTTTATAGATAACCAACAAAATAATAAACGAGATCCCCATCAAAATATAGACGGCCGGTATAAAAGGATAGCCAAATGCTTTATACGGCCGCGGTACATCGGGGCGCTTATATCTCAACCAAAAAATTCCGATGATGCACAACACATAAAACATGACAACCACACAGGTTATCATATCCAATAAATCGCCATACTTACCTGTTAAACACCATATTGAAGCTATCACCGCCTGTAACCATAACGCGTAAGCCGGTACAGCATTCTTATTTAGGGTCGCTGTCCTCTTAAAAAACAAGCCATCCTTAGCCATGGAATAATAGATCCTTGCACCAGCCAGAATCAGCCCGTTATTACAGCCAAAAGTGCTGACCATAATCATGATTGCCAAGATGGCGATTCCAACGGGACCGAAGATTTCTTGCGCCACGAGCATAGCCACGCGATCTTTAGGCGCACTGGCCATTTGCTCAATCGTCAATACACCGGTATACATCAGATTGGTCAAAATATAGATCACGGTTACAATCAGGGTACCTAAAGCTAAACTCAACCCAATGTTACGTTGCGGATTCTTGATTTCACCTGCTACAGCGGAAGATGAATGCCAGGAATCGCTGCTGAACAATGCCCCTACCAATGCCGCAGATATGGCTCCAAATGCACCAAAAGTAGCGTAATTTGATGTCGATCCATCCACATTTAATCGCTGTAGATTCCACATACGTCCTGAAGACCAGTTTTGATTCCAGACCTCTAGATCGAAAGCCGCAAAACCGAAAATGACCAACAGCACCAAACTTAATATTTTGATCAATGTCAGTACTGTCTGTACTGTTTTACCGTTCTTTACACCGCCGGTATTAATAAAGGTGAGCAGCAAAATAACAGCGATAGCCAACACTTGAGCAGATGAAATATGATAGTTTCCTATCACCAGCAAATAAACATCTTCATCCAGTACCGGAAATAAATAAGCGGTAAACTTAGCGAAAGCCACCCCCACAGCTGCAATCGTAGCCGTCTGGATAACCGCAAAAAAAGTCCATCCAAACGTGAAACTGACCACCGGCCCATAGGCTTCTTTAAGATAAACATACTGACCGCCAGCTTTCGGAAACATGGCACTGAGCTCGCCATAACTCAAAGCGGCGGCTAAAGTCATAAATCCGCAGATCAACCACACCGCCATCAGCCAACCGGCAGAACCTGTATTGCGGGCGATATCCGAGGATACAATAAAGATCCCCGAACCGATCATACTTCCGGCAACGAGCATCGTTGCATCCAATAAACCCAATGACTTTTTGAAATCTTGACTATTATCCTGATTGCTCATAATTTAGGGTTGGATTGCACTTATTTAAAATTATAAAATTTCCATTTCGCTTGATGGTTAGGTTCAAGCTTTTGGTTTGTCAATATAGCCCTCAGCATCTCCATCGGTAAGTAATTTTCCTTAATGACACGGTCATGAAATTCAGTGTAGGACATTTTCCCCGATCCTACCAATTCATCACTGATACTCAGTAGCTGTAAACCACCGATCAAATAAGCCAATTGATATAAAGGATCGTAAGAACCTTCAAAAGATCGCTTCACTTCTCCATGTGCATTTGCAGGCTCATGACCGACCTTGTTGACTAAGTAATCTATACATTGTTGTGGTGTCCATTCGCCCAAATGAAATTTAATGCTGAAAGTAATCCGCGCACAACGATGCATTCGCCAAAATAACATCCCGATACGTTCTTCCGGAGTCTTGGCAAATCCCATTCTATAAAGGAGCAATTCCCAATATAAGGTCCAGCCTTCCGTCCAAAATGGTGTATTGAAATTTTGCTCACGATAAGGCTTATACCTTTTATTCATAAAATATTGTAGATGATGCCCCGGATTGAGTTCATGCTGCACCGTACCCAAAGAAAAGTGTGGATTGTTACCACGCATGCTCATCATTTTCTGGTCATAGGTCATGGTATTGGTCGGATATGAAATACTGATCTCACGTCCTCCGGTAAAAAATGGATTCACCAATTGCCGCTCAGGGGTCATCATAATCATGCCCCAGGTTTCATCCGCCAGTTCAGGAATATCGATCAGCTCATGCTGTTTGATAAAGGTCTGGGCTCGATCATATAACGCATTGATCAGACCAGGCTGCTGTCCTTCTGGCACATAAGTATTTTTAACCTTTTCCTGCGCTGCTTTCCAATCGTCTCCAAATCCCATCTCACGGGAAGCTTTTAATAACTCCGCCACACACCATTCCCATTCCTGGTCTGCGATACGCAAGAGTTCATCCGCATCGTAGGCAATCATTTCTTCGCGCAACTTTTTGTTGAGTGCCGTTTTTCCGATCGGCTGTCCGCCAATATTACTGCCATCATTAAAGACTTTCCAGTTGCTCTTGGCCTGCAAAGCGCTTTTATATTGAATTAATTTTTCGTTTAAGCTTTCATAAGATTTGGGCACCCACCAGGTAAACATCGGATCATATCCATTATAGAAATCAAACGCACGCTCCAAACGGGTTCACAATGACTCCACCATATTGACTAGAAAATTGACATCAGCAGATTCGATCGCTGCAACATTTTCTAGCTTTTGGATCGCTTCAGAAACCTGATCGGTGGTTTTTTCAAATATTATCGCCACATCCTTTCCTACGACAGCGGCACCTCTGCGACGCTGCTGTTCAAATTGAAAAATATTTTCGGCAAAGGGTAAGTAGGCCTTCAGTCGGTTGTAAGAAGCGAATATTTCTTTAAGCTCTTCTTTATGCCGTTGCACTTTCTGGCTCAACAGAATATAATCAACCTGGCCGTTTGTATTCAGCTTATTATAATCAAATCCTTTTAATTTAGCTAAATAGTCATCATCGATCTTGACCAGTCTATTGATCTGCTCGGGTGAGGCCGCGGACTGCTGAAATCCCCAGTCTTTGGGCATAGGACCATAAAAATAATTGACAGCCTGCAGATCATGACGATATTGAATGATATAAGGCTCAATGGGTGTTGTGTGTTGATACAAATCCATATTTTGGGCATCTGTTAGCGAAGAAGCCATACAAAGCACTCCAATGACTATAAATTTCTTTATGTTAGGGTTATTGTTGTTTTTCTTCATCATTTCGATTTATTTTTGTCTATTGAAACCGATCCGGATGAAAACCCTTGATATCCGTTTCGGCGGCTTTGTTGGACAGTAAGGCCGTAATTGCTTTTCCATATGCAGGCCCCAGGCTCAAACCCATCATACCCCACGCACCCGCAGTGCTGACATTACTGTATTTGGAAGTCTTGCCCAAATTAAGGAAGTCCATCCGATGAACAAGGCCAGTAACCAAACCAGATATGCTGCGGATAATCGACCTGTAGATCCGGGAAATAATTAGGGATAGATTCGACGATATCCACCCCTATAATAGCCACTTTTCCTTTATTATGTATTGACAGGTTTTTTTCTATTTTAGTAGTAAATACATCACCTGAAATCCTTCTTTATAAAAATTACCTTAGGCGAACAGTGTCCACCACTCGCCTACAGTATCTTATTTCTATTTAATCAACAGCTCTTAATTTAACTGAGGACGACTGGCAATACCGTCAGCAATAACCTGATTGATTCTTTCCGCTTCTTCACCAATTAATGGAAGTCTAGGAGCACGAAGATGCGGAGTACCTATTCCTTCAGCTGTTGCAGCGAGCTTTATATATTGAATAAGCTTAGGGTGAATATCCAATTCCAGTAACGGCATAAACCAGCGATAGATCTTTAGAGCTTTATCGTAATCACCATTTACGGCATAATTATACATCGCAACAGTCTCATTTGGAAAAGCATCAACCAAACCAAAAACCCATCCATCAGCACCTACTGCTATTGACTCCAAAGAGATTGTATCCACACCACCTAATATCTTAAACCGGTCGCCAAATTTATTTTTCATCCGGGTTATATTAGTCAAATCTCGAGTAGATTCCTTAACCGCAACGATCGTTGGACAGTCTTTCAATTCATCAAACATTATTGTTGACACAAACACAGCATAATCCACAGGATTGTTATAGATCAAAATAGGTAAATCTGTCGCATTGGCTACTGCTTTAAAATAAGTAACTACCTCACGGTCGTCAGCTCTATAGCGCATTGGCGGCAATAACATTAAACCATCTGCACCCAGTTCTTTGGCTTTAACAGCAAAATTAACAGCACTTTTAGTTGTATTTTCTGCAATGTTTAATATAATCGGTACTCGACCCGCAATAACCTTGATTGCGTAAGTCAGTAATTCAAGTTTTTCATCTGTATCCAAAACTGCTGCATCACCCAATGATCCTGCAATGATAATACCATGCACTCCTGCTTTAATCTGTGCTTCTGTATTCTTAGCAAACATGTCAAAGTCAATCTCACCATTCTCTTTAAAGGGAGTCAGCACCGCCGGGTATACACCCTTCCAATTTAATTCAGCCATAGTTGGTTTTTACTTAATTAGTTTAAATATTTTCTTTTATCAAAGGAAGCAACTATATAAGAAGTAAGCTAACCGACTTTTAATAATTACTTATTGGATATTAACCTCCACCCCCTAATCATATAACAAATGCTTATAATTTGCGACATACATTTTTGGAGATATTCCCAACATATTTCTAAAAACGCGATTAAAATTGGTAATACTATTGAAGCCCGAATTATAAGCAACGAAGGAAATACAGTCATAATCTGCCCCGCCCAATAGACGGCATGCTTCCCGTACCCGCAGTTCATTCAGATAAGAAACAAAAGTCTTACCGGTACTTTTCTTGAAATAACGACAAAATGCCTGTGGCGTCAAATTAGCCTTTTCTGCGATCTCATTTAGACCGATATTCTCCTTATAGTTTTTTTCAAGAAAATCACATAAGGTCGTAATCCGAAAAGAACCCCCTGCGACAAAATCCACTGCAGTAATACCCGAAAGTGGCTTAAGTTTGCATGAAAGTCGGTTTAAAGACTTCAACAGATAAAAAAAGCTAACAAGCTGACCTAAGCTATCGGAGTTTTTCAGCGCCTCTATCCTCCTGCTGACTTGTGCCAGATGTATCTTGGGAACCTTAAAGCCACGTCCGTTTTTGTCAATAAATTCCAACAGCATACTCAGTTCGGGCATATTCAAAATGGTAGACAGCGATCCATTCAAATTAAAGAATACAGATACCGACTGAACATACTCACCCATAAAATCATTCTTAAATACATGGGCTTGGTTAGATCCTAATAGGAAAATATCACCCCGTTCAAAATAATGTACATTATCATCTACCAATAGCTGTCCGGCACCCTCCTTAATCCAAATTAATTGATACTCCTCATGACAGTGCATATAAGGATAAAACTTATCCAACAAATCCTCCTGAATAAAAACAGTCCTGTCCTTGGGAACAGGAACTCGGTATCGAATTGGTTTCATAATTAGAATGGTTTAAAATAGAACGTTTTATAATAAATGTCATTTATACACTAAATTTATGTTTTAGCTGTCGACAAAACAACTATTTCAGCTAATTATATCAATAACGTGTTGCATTAGGTTAAAATCTGGTAATTAAAAAAGAACTTTATAAGTCAAATTTGTACCAGTTCACTTTATATCTATAGGAATAATAACTCTCTTAACCGCGCGAAATGAATTTAACGAAAAGTTGCTACCTGTTAGCGAGTCTACTCTATATCCAATCTTTACAGCCCGCATTTTGTCAGCAGGATGAGCATCCAGTATGGAAGGCCACAAAAAATCAGCCGGCAACATTAGGTATTGACCAGGGCGCCAAAAGCTTTGCGCTTAGCCAACTGAAAGTCAAGATACTCAACGCCTCTCAAACGTTATCCGCATTCCAGCAGGTCCAGGGCGATACGGCTTTCGATTATACAGCAGTAGAAATGTTGGCGAAGCGGGACCGCAACAATTTCTTCCATATCGGCGATATCAACATCAGTCTTAAACGTCAGGGAGAAACACAGTGGTCGTATTATTCTTCGGCCAAAGACCGTAAGAAAGTAGTAGAAATCAATCCTTCCAAGACTATATTGACTGCTGCAGATATCACCCCTACATTGGGTGACATTCCTTTAAAAGTGGTACGCAGCTGGGAAAATGCAAACGGAGACCTGATCTTGAAATTTCAAATAACAAATCCTACCGATCAAGCTATTGAAATCGGAGCCTTAGGTATACCTCTCCCTTTCAATAATAATATGGATCGGAAAAATTTGAATCAAGCGCATGCACAAAATGTATTTTTCGATCCCTATATCGGTAAAGATGCGGGTTACATGCAAGTCAACCATTTACATGGGAACGGACCGAGCCTATTAGTCATGCCCTATATCAATGCCGGATTTGAAGCATATAATCCCCTAAATACTGATCCTACTCCCAAAAGTATTACTTTCGAAGGCTTCCATGAGTGGATGATCCATAGCAAAGCCCTTGCAGAAACCGAGTGGAAGGGAATTGAACAATGGAACGCCCCCACATCGACCATTTTAAAACCGCAAGAATCCAAAACATTTGCCCTCAAGTTTGTCCTAGCTCCAAATATCAAAGAAATTGAAAGCACCCTTTTGAAAAACGACCGACCTGTAGCGATCGGAGCTCCCGGCTATGTTGTTCCTTTGGATAATCCGGTCAAATTATTTATCAAACACCATAAAGCGGTAAAAAATATAACTGTTTATCCTGAAGGTGCTTTAACCGTTTCCAAGCTGAAAGACACACCACACAAATGGCATCAGTATGAAATAAAAGGTCAACGATGGGGACGTGCACGTCTGACCATCACCTATCAGGACGGCATCGAACAAACCATTCAATATAAAGTCATTAAGTCCGAAAAAGATGTGGTCAATGATCTTGGAAATTTCCTGACAACCACACAGTGGTACGAGAATGACAAAGACCTTTTTGGCCGATCACCATCTGTTATCACCTACGATTACGAAGAAAAAAAACTCGTTACCCAAGAACAGCGCGCCTGGTATGCTGGCCTAAGTGATGAAGCCGGAGCAGCAAGTTGGCTGGCGGCTATCATGAAACAGGTGGTACAGCCCAATCCTGCTGAGATCAGCAAATTAAAACGTTTTGTCAACGAAACGATGTATGGTCGTATCCAGCACAGGGAGGGAGATCAAAAATATGGGGTGGTCAAGAGCTTATTTTACTACGAACCGGATTCCATGCCTGCAGGGACTTATCAGGCAGACATCAATTGGAAGACCTGGTCTGCATGGCCGAAAAAAGAAGCAGACAACATCGGACGCTCCTACAACTATCCCCATGTTGCAGCAGCACATTGGGTCATGTACAGGCTAGCCCGCAATTATCACCATTTGGTACAGGAAGAAAGCTGGGATGTCTATTTAGACCGTGCGTTTCAAACCAGTATGGCGATGATCGAAAAAGCCCCTTACTATGCCCAATTCGGACAGATGGAGGGCAGTATATTTTTGCTTATCCTCCAGGATCTGCGACGTGAGGGCCTGACCGAGGCGGCCAATAAACTGGAAACTGTGATGCGCCAACGTGCCGAACACTGGAAAAGCCTTGATTACCCATTCGGCAGCGAAATGCCTTGGGATTCAACAGGTCAGGAAGAAGTCTATTTATGGTCACGTTACTTTGGTTTTGACGACAAAACCCGGGTTACTTTAAATGCTATTCTAGCGTATATGCCTATCCTGCCGCATTGGGGTTACAACGGTAGTGCCCGTCGCTACTGGGATTTTGTCTATGGCGGAAAATTATCACGTATCGAACGCCAACTTCATCATTATGGATCGGCACTCAATGCCATTCCAGTATTAACAGCATACCGTGACCATCTCCAGGATTTCTACCTCCTTCGTGTAGGTCATGCTGGTATGATGGGCGCATTGGCCAATGTCACTGCAGATGGCTTTGGTCCCGCAGCATTCCATTCTTACCCAGCTACATTAGCTAACGATGGTATATCGGGCGATTACGGGACCGGCTTCTATGGCTATGCGGTCAATTCAGGCACTTATATCGTAGAACATCCAGAATTTGGCTGGCTGGCATTTAGCGGTAATCTTAAAAAAGATAAAGATAACATCGAAGTAGTCATAAAAACAGCTTCCAAAGGCCGCATTTTCTTGGCAAAAGAAAATCTATGGTTGACCACTGATGCCGGAGAAATCGAAACACTAAAATACAATCAAAAGGATAAAAGTGTGGTGTTAAATTTTAATACAAATCAATCGGCTATGGTTCCAAATATTTTACTTACAGTCAATCCGGAAAGTGGCTATGAAATTGAAGGAATCAAAAAAGATAAACTCAATCGTTACGAAATTCCTTCTTCTACCAGCATGCTAATACTTAGAAAAACAAAATGATACTCGCTTACGGTCTCATCCCTCTATAGGCGGATGAGGCCATCAACGAATTGGGTCAATGAACAAAGAAAAAATGAAGTAAACGCGAAATCGAAGGATAGGCTTTAAAACTTTCGTTTTTTATTTTTGAAAACAATGTCCTAAATTAGCTCTACAAACTAGTATCAACTCAACAACCCGGTGCAGTACGATTACCACAATTTAAACGAAGAGACACTCTTCCAACTTGTAAAGGCCAACGATGAGTTAGCCTACAAGGAATTGTTCGATCGTTATAAAGAACTCCTGTTTCGCCATGCTTATCGAATGACCCAGGACAGCGAACTTAGCAAGGATATCGTTCAGGACATTTTCCTCGTTCTCTGGAATAAAAGAGCATCCATTGAAATCAGCCAGTCGCTCGAACCGTATCTGATCAAATCCATCCGCAATAAAATACTCGACTATTTTAGCCATCAGGAGGTAGTCGAAAAATATCGGGAAGATACCTTATCCTTTGTAGAGCAGGGCATCTGCTACACGGATGACTTCCTCTTAGAAAAAGAACTTGCCGCTATGATCGAACGGGAAAAGAGTAAACTGTCGCCCCGTACCAGGGAGGTTTTTGAACTCAATCGCGAGCAGGGCCATAGTTATAAAGAAATCAGTGAGCTCTTATCTACTTCCGAGAAAACAATTAAAAAGCAGGTACATAATGCCTTACGGATACTGCGCACGAAATTTGGTTCTTTCTTTTTTTTCTGATCATTTTTTTATTTTTTTTATACTCCCTTTTCCCTGTTTGGCCGTCATTACAATTAGATAGCCTACTTATGGCTATCGGCCTAATGCATGGAGAAAGAAACACTAAAAGAAATATTCCGGAAATATAAATCGGGGACAGCGTCCCCCGAAGAACTGCGGATCATTCATAGCTTCTATCTGCACAAAGCAAATCGTTCACCGGAGATACTGGACGATCAATTTGTTCAGGAGCAACTTGATGCGATGGATCGGAATTTATTTCCACAAAAAGAAAAACGTATTTCGGTATGGAAATATGCTGCAGCAGCGCTCATCATTCTCAGCTCAGCATTTGGCATGTATAAGTATTCACAGCAGGAGCTCTCCAAAAAAGAAACGCAACATGCTGCCGAACTGTTTGCCGCAATAAAACCGGGGCATGACCAAGCTACCCTCCACCTTCCCAATGGCGAGGTAATTGCATTGGGTCAACAAGACAAACTGATCAATAGGGATGGCATGGTACAGCTGAATACAGGCAATCTCGACCTCAGCACTGCTGCGGGAAATCAGATGATCACACTGCAGACACCACGTGGTGGACAATTTCAGGTTCAACTGGAAGATGGCACCAAAATATGGCTCAATGCCGGATCAACCATCAGTTACCCAGCCAAATTTGGTACCAATGAACGATCCGTCATTTTAAAAGGGGAAGCTTATTTTGAAGTTGCACACAACGCGAAAAAACCATTTAAAGTTAACGTTGGGAACGATGAAATCCAAGTGCTGGGTACGGGGTTTAATATCCAAAGTTACGCGGACAATGCCACGCCCATCACCACACTGGTCCATGGAAAGGTAAAAGTCACGCGCAAAAATAAAGCACAGCAATCACTGATCTTACAACCTGGACAGCAAACCTTAGCACAGACAAATCTACAAAAGGAAAACACGGATATCAGCGGTATTACCGCCTGGAAAAATGGACTTTTCAGCTTCAGACGGAGCTCGGTAAAAAATATTGTCCGCGAATTGGAACGCTGGTATAATATCGATTTTGTCGTTGACCAGACAGCTGCCGAAAACCGTCTGATAACAGGAGAAATCCCTCGAAACGTAAATCTTGACGATGTCATGCAGATCCTTTCTTATTTTGACATCCAAGGCCACATGAAAAACAACAAAGTGTATTTAACCCTTAAAAAACAATAGCATAAACAGATAACTTAACCCCACACCTACTATGAAACAAACCTATTCGTCCAGGCTGAACAAAAAAGCCAGGGCCGTGCTACTCTATGGCTTTTCCGTACTGTGCAGTTCCTACAGTTTCGGCCAGATTAACATTCAGGCCAATAACGAATCAGCTCTTTCTGTCATGAAACAGATTGAAAAACAATCGGCCTATCATTTTGTCTATGACGAAGCACAGCTGACTATTCCAAAGGTTAAACTTCGCCTCAACGATGTCTCGCTCAAGGAAGCCCTGGACGCGACATTTACGGCCAACAACATCCAGTACAAGATTGTCAAAAACACCATTTTATTAAAAAATGCACCTGCCGAAAATTCAATTTCTACAGCACCGTCAGCGCCAAGCCAACAGTACAAATTGCAGGGACAAATTTCAAATGCTGCCGGAATCCCGCTCAGTGGTGCTACGGTGAAAATTAAAAACACAAATATCTCGACAAAGTCTAATCAAAACGGACGGTTTGAGCTGACTTCACCGCAGCGTAGCGCCACGCTAACTGTATCATTCTTGGGTTACGAGACCCTTGAAATCAATGCGAATGAAGAATTGGCTACGATCGTACTCAAGCCAAGCAATACCAGTCTTTCGGAAGTTGATGTGACTATCAATACGGGCTATCAGACCATTGCCAAAGAACGTGCTACAGGGGCATTCTCCAGCCTACCGAAAAATAGCCTGCAGCAGCAGCGGCTCAACAACCTAGGAAGCTTGCTAGAAGGCCGTATTGCAGGTTACCATAATGGCCTACTTCGCGGAACAACCTCTATGAAGGGAGTTACCTTACCTCTGTATGTTATCGATGGTTTTCCAGTAGACAATACAAGCATGAATTTCAATGGCAATGTAGTAGAAAATCTCCCCGACCTCAATTTGGAAGATATAGCGTCCATTACCGTCTTAAAAGATGCAGCTGCAGCATCTATTTATGGCGCACGCGCGGCCAATGGAGTTGTTATTATCGTCACAAAAAAGGGAAAAAATAAAGGGACTGAAATCAATGTTTCAGCAACGCTGACACATAGCCCCTATTATTTTAATACGGATCGTCTGGCATCATCCGCGGATATGATCGGAATCGAACGGGAATGGGCAGCGAAAAACCCAAATTTAAAAACAATGACGCCAGCACAGGCGCAAAGTACGTTAGACGATATGTCTTACAGAAGCCTTGGTATTCGCACCATCCTCAAAAAATACGCCGGTCAGATCAATGAATCTGAAATGAATGCCGAGCTGGACCGTCTCTCCCAACAGGGTTATCGTTATTATGACGATGTAGACAAGTATGCTAAACGGAGTCCTTTTTCCCAGCAGTACAACCTGAACCTTTCCAATGGTACGGAAAAGAGCAAATTCTACTTTTCGACGACCTACAAAAAGGACCTCCTGGAAGACCGTTTCAGTAAAAACCAAAATCTGGGTATCAATCTCCGGAATATCACCCAGATCAACAAATGGTTGGAAGTAGAAATGAGCTCATTTCTCAACTATGCGGATGATGACAGACAGACTTATGATGCGCTAGCGCCCGGATTTTCTTTTCTGCCTTACAATCCATTAAAAAATAGCGACGGCAGCAATTATACCGCTTACATGGCCGATTATATGAGTCTGGCAAATATCAACAGTGTCAAACAGTATGGCCTGAATACACTGGACATCACGCCATTGGACGAGATAAAAAACAATATCGAACAGTCCAGTGGCTTCTCCAACCGAAGTTTCATCAAATTGAATGCAAAGATTGCAGACTGGCTCAGCTATTCGGCCTCTTTTCAGTATGAGATCAGCAATAAGAAATTCGAGCTTCTTTATGGTAAAAACTCGTATTATACACGATCGAGAGTCAATCAATTCGCGTTAATTACGGATGGAAAAGCGACACTGATGATGCCCAATGGCAATATCAATAAGACAACGGATCTCAAGAATAATGCATTTAATTTTAGGCAACAGATCAATATTGACAAGGACTTTGGCGAAAGACACAGCCTGAATGCCATATTGGGTAGCGAGATTAAGAACAACCGCATGCGTTCTCAGCTTCAAAATCTCTACAATTTTGATCCCGATGCGCTCACCTATACCATGCTCGATCCGAAAATAGGTACAGTGGGTTCTTTCAATCAAAATTATGACTATGCCAGTCAATATGAATCTATCAATCGCTTTATTTCCTTTTATGGGAATGTTGGCTATTCCTATTCGAAAAAATATCTCCTCACGGGAAGCTTGCGCTGGGACAGATCAAACTTATGGGGAACAAGCTCGAAATATCAGAACAAACCGATATGGTCCGTGGGTGCCGGATGGAATCTGAATGAGGAAAATTTCATGCAACTGGACTGGTTAAATCAGCTTAAGCTAAGAACTTCGTATGGTATCGGTGGTAATATATTACAAAATGTTGCTCCTTTTATGACAGCGTATTACAATACCAATTCTCACGTCGGGGGAACACAGGGGACAATCTCAGACCGTCCCAATCCGTCACTTTCGTGGGAAAAAACAACCACTACGAATGTTGGGATGGATTTCGGTTTGTTCAGAAATCGTATTTCGGGAAGCCTGGATTACTATAGAAAACAAGGGAAAGACCTCTTCGCCTCCACCATGGGTGTACCCACGGAAGGTTTTGGCTATTCAACCTATGCCATCAATAATGGCCAAATGACCAATCATGGCTTGGAACTGACATTAAACGCCAATATCCTGCAGAACAAAGATTTTAGCTGGAACAGCAGTGTACTTTATGCCTATAACAAGAACAAAGTGACCTATGTCAATGTCAAAGCGCCATTTTATATCCTACAATTGGATTACCCCGATGCCTATCCCCGTATAGGAAATCCATACCAGGCGATTTATGCCTACAAATGGGCCGGACTCGATCAGCAGGGAATACCGCAGGTGTATGATGAAAATGGAAACAAAACCACACAAACTCCGACGACGTTGGAATCGATTGTATATGCCGGTTCAAAGGTACCTACACATACGCTTTCCTGGACAAATAGCCTTTCGTACAAAAACTTTGATTTTTCAATGATGCTCACCTACGAAGGCGGTCATAAGATCAGAAATGCAGATCTACCTTATATGGGTATTGGCAATTATCTGACATTCACAACCCTTGCACCGATGAACAAAGATATTCGCAATCGTTGGCAACAGGAAGGCGATGAATTGAAGACCGATATTCCTCGGTTGGTGTTTCCAGAAGAGATAAATCTTTACAACTCAGCAAGTGGTACCATCTACCAATATGCAGACATCAATGTACTTGATGCCCGTAATATACAAATCCGCAACATTAGTCTAGCTTATCGCCTACCGGCTGACTGGGTCAAAAAGATGCGCCTGGCGCAGGCGAGGTTACAGTTCAACGCTGAAAATGTAGCCATGTTTACCAAATCCAGCAACGCAAAATATATGCTAGGCGGCTATCGTACACCGAATTATGTTTTTGGCGCTTACCTAACCTTCTAATTTAAAATTCTTATGAAAAAGATAATATACCTACTTGCGATCATACCAGTTCTGTTTTTCGCTTCCTGCAATAAATATCTAGATATACTACCCAAAGGCAAAAAAATCCCGCAAACCTATGCGGATTTTGAGGCGCTACTGCGCGATGAAGCAACTGTTCATCAGGTTCCTATCCCCCAGGCTATTATTTTGCCTAATGATCGTTTTGTCTCCCCGGCAAACCTGAACTATTATAAATTATGGGATATCAACTATAACTGGCAGGAACAAGAGGACCGGAAGGTCTACAATAATGCCGATGAAGGCACCTACTATTATGCCTATTCGAGCATATCTGTCTGCAATCTGATCCTAGAGCATGGGCAGACGATGACGGAGGCCACAGCCCAACAACGTGATGAACTGATGGCTACCGCCAAGGTACTCCGGGCCATCAGTTATTATACCTTAGCAAATTATTATGCTGCGGATTATGACAGTAAAACAGCGGGGCAATTGCTATCGGTTCCGTTGATTGAAAGTGCAGATATAGCCGCTCCATCAAAGCAGGTCACTATCGCTGAAATATACGATTACATGATCAATGATATCAAAAGTGCCCTACCTAGCCTACCTAATACGGGACTGACGATCCTGCATCCGGGCAAAGGAGCGGCCTATGCATTATTGGCACGTATCTACTTACAAATGGACAACTACCAGGATGCGTTGGAAAATAGCGGAAAAGCGCTGGAATACAACGACAAACTATATGACTGGACAGCTTACTATAATGCCAATAGATCGCAGATCGAAGAGCCTGCGAACTATGCATTGAAAAAGACGCCCATGGATTTTGCCTATGTCGAGAATTACTATTTCAGACATGGCCAGTCACCAAACTATACTGCTGCGGAGTTATCCTTGCAGGTAGAACGCGCAGCTGGATTTGAAAAGGGAGACAGTAAATTCGCTTCACGCTGGAAGTTGCGTACGGTCGTGCCCAACACCTATTATACCAGCACAATGACCGGATTCTATAACACACAGGGCTTGACGACTGTCGAAGTTTATCTGATTGCCGCAGAATGTCAGGCACGTCAGGGAAATATCCTAAAGGCAATGGATCTTGTCAACAAAGTCCGTAAGACAAGGATCCTTGCGGCAAACTATGCGGATCTGACTGCACAAAATACCACGGATGCTATAAAAAAAATACAGCAGCTTAAACGGAATGAGCTGATTCATTCCATTATCCCGTTTGCCGATTATAAACGCCTCAACAAAGAAAGTACGCTTGCGACCACACTGACCAAAACGATCGGCGGCAAGACGGTCCAACTGAGCCCAACATCACACCTCTGGATTATGCCCTTTCCACTAGGAGCAACAGAAAATCCGGGCAACGGGTCTATTAAACAGAATGTTGAAAAATAAAACAAAAAACCATGAAAGTAAAAGCTTTAACACTAGCACTCCTGCTCGCAACGACAGTCGGTTATGCGCAACAACAAACAGCGAATAGATACGAACAATACCTTCCCATTATTGAGAAAGGCACATTAGTACAAAAAGATTCTTTAGCGAAAGCATTACTCGCAGAAGTAAAAGGTTACAAAACAGAAACGGACTATCATTCCACCATCAATATCCTCCGTTCACTGGACAAAGAAAACGAAATGACGATCGTTGAAAATATCGCCAAGAAAAAATACCCAAAGGGCGCTATCACGCGTGATGCTTTTATCACAGATGTCTTCTACAATGCAGGCACGTCAAAGGAAAAAGAAAAGGCATATACTGACCTGATCAAGAAATGGCCGGTTAAAAATTTCAGTCAAGAGCCACTGACTTATGACTATGTTTTGGCAAATCTATCACAAAGTTTTGCCAATGATGGAAATGCACAAAAGGCTATTCATTATCTGGGCGAAATGAAAGAACGGTTCTGGCGTGGAAATGGTTATATTCCAGTTGGTCAGATTCTCCTGAAGTCAGGCGATACGACTACCGCTGCGCCACTTTTGAAGACAGCAATGGATGATAGCTATTATTATCTCACGCTACCGGAAGAACAAAAGGACAATAAAGCCCGCTTTGCAGCGATGGGTTATGCCAGCTCGATGTCGGCTTATGTGAATATCCTTGTTGCACAAAAAAAATTCCCTGAGGCTGTCGAATATATCGAAAATGCGCTGAAAGCAGCGCCCGAGCAAGCGGATGGTTTAGCCATGGTATACTATAAATCGCTGATGGGAACCGGCAGAAAGCTTGAGGCATATAATATTTTAACAAAGTTATATGCCAAAGGACAGTTTGCCGTTGAAGATGATCTTAAAAGACTATATACCGAATTGAACGGATCAGCCCAAGGCTATGAGCAGTTCAATGCTTCCTTGAAAACGGAATTAACACAAAACATCCGCAACCATATCAAAGAGATGGCCACCTTCAAACCGGCCCCCAATTTTGAACTGCTCAATCTAAAGGGTGAAAAGGTATCCTTGGCCAGTTTAAAAGGAAAAGTTGTGATTTTGGATTTCTGGGCAACCTGGTGTCAGCCCTGTGTACGCTCATTCCCGGGAATGAAGGCTGCGCAAGAATCCTACGCGAACGATAAAGAAGTACAATTCCTATTTATGAACACTTGGGAGCGGGATAAGAACTACAAAGAAAATGTCGTCTCCTTTATCACAAAAAACAACTATCCGTTTGAGGTGCTGTACGATGATCAAAAAGATCCACAGACAGGAAAAGTCATGGCAGCTCAATACGGTGTCAATGGTATCCCGGCCAAATTTATTATTGATAAGGAAGGAAATATCCGATATTTTCTTACTGGATCCACGCCCAACGTGGACTATATCAAATTGGAAATGAAAGAATTGATAGAAGCCGCTAAAAAACCTTATAAAGGCTAATAGTCTGTCTGCCTCTGAATAGAGGCAGACAGACTATTAAATACGTTCCAGGCAGAGCGCATCAGCCCCTAGTGAAGCTGTTAGAATTCGTTGTGTTAAAATAAATAGTTCAAGGTACTAATTTTTATAGTCCTTTATCCGTATAAACGAAAGCAACTTCTGAGTGATCTAAAAGGATGAAATCAAGCGAAAAAGTATCTAATCTATATAATTATGACGCACACAGCCGTATTTGGAGAAAAGATTTTTCTAAAAAAAACTACTCCAAGGGCTTCGATATCTAGCAACACCGGGTGTCTGCCAATGAATATAAAAATAAAATAGGCTAAGGAATCAACTCCTAGCATAAAAAATGCAATAAACCGGTCGGCATAAGTGATTCATTCTTTCAAAACCTTTAGATTTTCAACTGGCCATTTTCGGACAGTCCACGCATCCACGTATTGAAATCGGCCTCCGAAGGTATATCAAACTTCTTGCGCAATCTATTTTTGCGGACCTGTACAGCCCTAACTGTCACATACGTATATTCCGCAATGTTCTTAGTTGAAAAATCAAGAAAAGCCATCGCACAAAACTCGAGCTCAGTCGTTCTGATATTAGGATCAAGTGTTTTCAAGGATTGTATAAACTGCGGATAGAGTTCAGTAAATAAGATCAGAAACTCCGGATTATTACTTTTGGCCAGGTCGATCAGATTATTGAATTTGTTTTCGCCAATTTGTTCAATAAGTTCCCGGTTCAATGATTCCTTTTCCTGCAGCGCTTCTTCCCTTTGTCCCAGCAGCCTACGGTTATGCCTTACGCGCCATATAAAAAATGTGATCACAACAATAAGTACCAGCAGGATAACTACGGCGATAGTCACTGATTTTGAAACCTTGATAGCAGTTTCCTTGTCTTTTGATTTCAGAATCAGGTTTAGTGCCAGGTCGATAACCTGTTTGTTTTCTTTTTCGAGGGAATCGTTAAGCCGGCTAAAGGCCCGTTCGTATGCACCGCCTTTCGCCTGATCGAGCTTAGTCTTCCGATAAAAATCAGCTAAATACCGGTAGCTATCTTTAACTCCATTCCTGTCACCGAGTGCCCTCTTATGCGCTAAACTCTTTTCATAAAAGGCCAATGCCTGTTTATAATTCCCTTTTTCGCTCTCTAGATTGCCCAAGAAAAGATAGGTATTAGAATATTGAGGAATTTTATATTTATCCACAAGTGCCAGGGATTTATCGAGGTATTTTTGTGCTTTGGCAAAATCGCCCTTCCTGACATACAATTGTCCCAGATCATCGTACAGTCCCAGATAAATTAGCGCATAATTCTTTTCATCCCCCCCTTGCAATTCATGCAATTGAAGTTCAATATATTTCTGGACCGAATCCAGTTGTACCAGACGATCGAAAACCGTACACAAGTTTCCGTATGTATACAGATAAGATATTTTTTGCGCATCCCCCTCCAGATTCTTAATTACGCCCAACTGCAGATAATACTCCCGGATGGCTTGCTGATTCAGTTTGAGGTATGTATAAGCTCTTCCCCGCACCCGATGGACTTCGGATTGCATGAGAACTTTTTGTTTATAATAATTTGTTTGCTCCACAGCTTCAAGATGCTGCAGCGCCTCCTTATATAGCCCCACATATACAAGCCCATCAGCTATTGAAAAATGAGCCCTTGCTTTCCCCTCGTCATAGTTATAGGTATCGGACAAATTAAGCGCCTTGATCGCCGTCTCTAACTGGGGTAAAAATTCACCCTTATTCTGGAGTTCTTTTGCTTTGCTTACAATCGAATCAATCTCCTGCTTCTTGTTATCCCCGGCAATTGCCTTAAGCGTCAATAGGCATAAAATAAAAAATAAAAACAGCTTATTCATTGAATCATAGATAGTTAAATCAAAAGATTAATATTATCACTATCCTTTTGATGCCTAAAAATAGGTCTTTTTTCACAGATTATACCATCGTTTTTCAATAAATACAAAAGGTAATTTCTACTGATGTTTAATAGCTATCCTAAATGAAAGCATATTGTCATACGGTTCATATTGGCACAGAAAGTGTATTACTTTAAAGTCATAATTAAAGTCATAATTTAGGTTTATAATTAGTTAGGTTAAAACGCTTGAATTTCACCGATTCAAGCGTTTTTTTATTCACACTTTCTGACCTAGCGTACATCAATAAAAAAGGCAGCACTTCCCATGTTTTGCAGGCTCTTTAATGGCAATTTTTATTGTGCTCCAAATACCTCAGCCAGCTTTTTGTCCAGTTCAGTATCCGTTTCGGATCCACTTGCATAGCGGCCAACAATAAGACCATCTGGATCGATCAAAATCTTGGTCGGTAATGTGCTGATGCCAAAGTGAACAGAAATGGATTTGGATCTATCGAATTCGCCGTTTTCAAACTTTAGCCCATTAAGCACATGTCTCCAAATACCGATTTTATCTTGATCTACTGCTTTGTGCCAAGCAGCCTGGCTCCGATCATCGTCCGCAACGCCAATAATTTCAAAGCCTTTGCTTTTATATTTTGTGTACAGATCTATTAAATGCGGATTCCCTTTACGACAAGGTACACACCAGCTCGCCCAAAAATCCAGCAGCACATATTTACCCTTGAATGCAGCAAGTTTAAGTATCTTTTCATTGATATCGGTAGACTCAAATTCAAATGCTTTGCGTCCCGGCGAACCATTTTTTATGCCCTGAATCTTTCCTGCAATCTCCCTGCCGTAACCGCTGTTCTTGATCTGATCAGACAAACTGTTATATAGCCCCTCAATTTTGTCCAGATCGGCACCTGTTGTCATAAATTGCATAAGGAAAGAACTCACGTATGAATCTGGATTTTTCTGTATAAATTCTACATCCAATTTGGCCATCCGTTCATTAAATGGCGCAAAATTTTCCCTATAATCATAGGCTTCTTCTTTCAAATTTTTCACTTTCGCTTCCAAAAGCTTCAGTTCGGCATCCGCGTCCATGTATCGCTTATTCAAACGACTGTATTCGTCAAGCACAGGTTCCATTTCCTGCCGGATGGCTTTTTTTTGAACATCAAGTTTCGCCCATTCGTCCTGTGATTTTGAACCTTTGATCAGGGCATTTTTGAATTTGTCTTTCTCAAGTCGGATGCTCATCTTTTTGGGTTCCAAATAAAAACTTACCGCATTTGGATCGTCCATGCCCCTGTTGTTACGGTTAATATACAGATAAGCCATCACTGGTTCTTCGATGGTGCCTTTAAAAACAAAGGTATTATGTTCAATTTTTACACTGTCCAGGGTATGCTTGCTTCCATCTCCACTACGATAGCCCAGGTAGACATAGGGCGATGAAACATTAATGGTCTCGCCCTTCAATACAAAAGGCTGCTGCCCTAGGGCAACCAACGATAAATTGGTCAACAACACTATGCTTAAGATGTATTTTTTCATTTACTGCTAAATTTAAAATGGTTATTAAAATTCATACTTATTAACTCAATTCTGAACCAGGTTAGGATTCGCGATGATCTCTTCTTCTGGTATCTGCATCATTATTTTTTTGTCGGTCGGACTGATATTCAGTTCAGCAGAACTGCCAGATTTATAATTTCGCACCATGGGGAGGCCATTTCGGAATTCATCGTAGCTGGCATGCCCTTCAAATGCCAATTCCAGCTTGCGCTGCTTCAGGATTTCATTAAGCAGCGATTTCCCTTCCAGCCCCGATAAAACAGCCAGTCCTGCCCGTTGTCTGATTGTATTGACATCGCTCAATGCAGCGGCCGCATTATTTAGCTTTGCATAGGCCTCAGCCCGATTGAGGTACATTTCAGCCAGACGTAGGTAACGGAAAGGTGAAAAAGTATAAAGTGATTCATACCGGATCATATATTTTGAAACGGCCCGTGTATCCTCGGGATATCCCGGTGTTACATTACTGATATAAAAGCTATTTCGCTTGTCGTCGGCCTCCAGCAAGGACAACAAATAAGGAGAAGGGCGATATAAGCCCCCAGTATAACCTATCCGTGAGGGCATTGCAAAATAATTGCTGATCAGTCCCTGTGAATAGTCTATATTCACCGCAAAGATATCCTCTTTGTTGTTTATGTTATTGGTTTTATAATAATCGACATAAGCTTGACCTTGCAAAAGCTGATAACCACCTTCTTTGATCACTTTGTCTGCATATTCTACGGCCTTCTGGTTGGCACTGGCTACCGGATTATCGACCGTTCCACCCATATACAGGTATACTCTGGACAGCAGCGCATATGCAGCATATTTGCTGCCATAGCTGTTTGATTTTTTTAATGCAAATAAAGGAGCTGATGTTTCCAAATCGCTAATGATCTGCGCATACACCTGTTCCACCGAAGCTCTTTTCGGTGCAAATCCAGGGCTGATTTTGTCATCTAGGATAAGCATAACGCCCAGCGATTCACCGGGTGACTGATGGTAAGGTTTGCCATAGAGACGCACTAGGTTAAAATAGACATAAGCCCGTAAAAATAAGGCATCGGCTTTTGCCTGTAAGATTTCAGTGTTTGTTTCACCCGCCTTCACATGGCCCAATATCTTGTTGAGGTGCAGCAGCAGCGTGTAACTTCCGCGCCAAAACTCGTAGGTATGCGAACGATCTTTTATACTGGAGTTGACATAGTCAAACACATCTGTATTCTTGTTCACCTCAGCATCTAGTGCCCTGATCGTGTTGCCCTTTGCCTCCGAGAGGAAGATGAGCATATCATTATAATTAAAGGAAGATGCTACCGCACCACCAGCAACCAGGTTATACGTACCCACAACAGCCTTGCTATAGCCTTCGGGGCGTTCAAACTGGATATCCTCAAAAATAACGTTATGCGGACGAAGCTCATCCAACTGCTTATTACAGCCGCTTGTCAATCCTACAACAAGCATGCTGACTAGAAAATAAAGACTTTTATTTCTATGATATCGGTATATAGTTCTGATTTTCATCTGTAAATAATTAAAACGTAACTTGAACCCCTAGTAAAAAACGTCGCGGATTTGCAAATCCAGTACCTACGCCACCAAAAGAATTTCCACCGAGTGCGGCGCCCTCCGGATCCGCCCCGACAAAACCGCTGTCTTTAATGACAAGCAGATTGTCCCCGCTGAGGTAGACAGTCGCATTTGTCATTTTTATACTTTTTAGGATATTCTGGGGCAATGCGTAAGCCAATCGTACATTGCGCAATCGAGCGTGACTACCATTTCCCCATATTCTTGACGAACGGTAGTTCAGCGCAGACCAGGCGTTGGGATCCGTGCTGAATATATCCGGATAGTTTGCCTTTGTATCGCCCGGACTTTTCCAGATATGCTGGTTTTCACCAAACGCGATATTATTGCGACCTTGTCTTGGCAATATCGGGCTCTGGAAATTATTGACGATATTCATCATCAGATAATTGCCATACTGAAACCACCATTCTGCGCTCAGGGTAAATGCTTTATATTGAAAGGTATTGGTAAATCCGCCAAAAAACTTAGGTGTAACCGAGCCCACCGGCTGCCAATTGCGCAGGTTGCTCGTAGCACCGATTCCCTGTATCACCATTTTTTCGCCATTGACATAGTTGTAATGCTGTATATTGCCATTATCCGGATTGATACCGGCATATTCCACGGCTTTGATCACATTAATATCCTCGCCGATCTTTCGGTAATAAGCGCGTGAATAGTCATCCAGCAGCGAATCTTGATACAGTTTCGTGATTTTATTTTTATTGACGCTAAAATTAAGGCTACTATGCCAGTTAAAATCTTTTGATTTGACCACATGTGCGTTGAAAATCATTTCGATCCCTTTATTGACAATCTGCCCTACATTCTGGTATTGCGCCAGAGAACCTTGGGCAGAAGGCAATTGCACATTCTGTAGCAGCCCATCACTTCGCTTATGATACATATCGAAGGTGATACCCAAACGACCAAATAATAGCGCATCTACCCCAATATTGGTATTGTATAGCGTCTCCCAGGAGATGATGGGATTCGCCAACTGCGAAATACGGACACCGGTGTTTCCTTCCTGCTCATAACGAAAGAGCGTGCCACCATTTCCTGTCGAATAGAAGGTCGTATTCAGGTAGCCATCACCCAGATCGCGCCCCGATGTTCCGTACGAAGCACGCAATTTGAGCGAATTTATTGCTTTGACATCTTTTAGAAAATCTTCGGACGACAGCATCCAACCTGCGCTAAAGGAATAAAAAGTACCATACCTTTTGTCCCGCCCAAAATTGGTTGTCGCATCTGTCCGGACCGACGCTGAGGCCAGATATTTTTGCCTATAGCTATAATCGGCCTGTCCGAAAACCGAAAATGTGGCTCTTTCCTGATAACCTCCCGTCGGTGAATAAGGTGAGGAATAGGCGAGATCTACAGCGCTACCGAATCTTTTTGCCGCCCCCATATTTCTTTCGCCAGCAAGCAGATCGTTCATATTGACCGTAGACAGCTCTGTTGTACGTTTGCCCCACTCCTGCCCCATCAATACGGATAGGTTGTGCTGCTCAAAATTTTTCCGGTAATTCAAGGTATTGGATGTCAGATAGTCGACCATTTTTGTATCGTCCAGATCCAAGCTTCCATTGGGTACGGTCATTCCTGGCCGGAACAAATAGGGATAGCCACCATATCTACCCGAAAATGATCTGGGATCAAAATAAGAGTTGATATTCGTGCCCATATAATTGATTGAATTGGTACTCTGGATACTCAGTTCCGGCAAAATATCATAGCGCAAGCGCAAACTCCCCAGGTGATTTTGCACATTCGTCAACCGCGTATTGTCATAGTCCGTTTCGGCGAGGAAGTTTTGCATCCAGCTGGTCGTCACGGGACCATAGTTGCTAGACTGCCTAATCTGCAAACTATCCAGCAAATTGCCCTGATCATCATAGGGCGACATAAAAGGCTGAATCATATACAATTCAGGAACGCCGTTGCGTTTTGATGTTCGGTCCACGATGGTGCTGAGGTTTATACTTGCGTGAAATTTGCGCGATACTGCATGATCAATATTAACCCGTAAGCTCTTACGGTCAAAAGAATTGTCATATAACGCCCCATTCTCTTTAAACCAACCTATTCCGGCATAGAATTTCGTCTTTTCAGTACCGTTCCGGACACTGACTTCCGTATTCCGCAAATTGCCATTGCTATAAATAGCGTCTTCCCAGTTAAAATTACGGGAACGGTCAGCATCCGTATACACACGGCGTTCTCTGATAAAATCATTTACATCAGGAAAAGTCTTACGGATAGATTCTGTCTGCTCCCAATAGCGGCGCATCTGCTGATCCATAAAACCGATGAGCTCAGTTGTGTTCATAAAACGCAAGTCGCGTTTTGGCTGGATAATCCCATATTGTATATGTGCGTCGACAGCACTCTTGCCCGACAGTCCCCGCTTGGTTGTAATGACAATCACGCCCTGTGCCGCCCTCGAACCATAAATCGCCGTCGAGGAAGCATCTTTCAATATCGTAATATTTTCCACATCTGCCGGATTGACTGCGTCCTGCACCGCCTTGTAATTGGTGATGACCCCATCGACCACAATCAGTGGTCCCAAATAGTTGTTGGTAGGTGTCGTCATGGAGGACTGCCCCCGCTCGACCACCTGGCCTTTTGCGCCGGACTCGCCAGAGGTCTCCGTGATATACAAGCCCGTGGTTTTCCCCTTTAACATGGACAAGACATTGGATGAGGTGACACTGCTGCGCAGGACATCCCCGCTGACCTGCTGCACGGCACCTGTCACTTCAGAGGCTTTCTTATTCATATAGCCCACCACCACCAGCTCTTCCAGGTACTGGCTCTGCTGCAGCAAGCGGATCGTCCCCAGATTTTCAGTTGCTTTTATCCGCTGTGGCAGATAACCCAGCAATGAAAACTCCAGATAGCTTTGTTTGGGCACGTGCTCGATATAAATATCTCCGCTGCCGTTACTGCTGGCGTATTTTACTATTTTCAGATCTGCCGAAAGCACTTTAACGGTCACGCCCAAAAGACCATTATTGAGTGAATCAGTCACCCGTCCACGAACGCTCATTTCATCCTGCACAACGATTGGTTTTCTTTCGACAGAGGTCGGCTGTTCCTTGATAATGATCAGCTTGCCCTCAAGCTCATAGGTCAGTGGCAACCCCCGTATGATAGACTGGATGGCCTCCTGGAGTGGCTGATTCTTAATATTGACGGTTATGCTTCTGTTGCTCTCCACTTGCTGTGCAGACCAGATGTAGTGGTAGCCGGTCTGTTTATTGACCTCCCTAAAGGCTTCCTTGAGCGTCATTTTTGTGTGCCTGAGCGTCACCATCTGCGCGGCCGTCTTGGCGCTTATGTGCACAAAAAACACACTGCAAATAATAGCGGTAATTGATATTTTCATAATACACGATTTGGTCAGGTTAGGAAACCAATGTACATCTTTCTTGTTTATTTTATACATTTGTGTTGGTTAGTTAGGTATTAAAATGTGTTGTTCAAGATAGTTTTGATCACGACTGACAGTATTGATCGGGGGCGCCGCAAACGCCCCTGATTATTGCCCGGTTCGTCATCTTATCATTTTCTTTCGTCGTTTTATTTCATAGGCAATCTGGTTTTCAGGTTTCTTATTATCGTTTGTATTTTTATTGTCGTTTATTTTTTCTTGACATGCAGCAGTCTGCCTTTGAGCTCAAATCTGACATCGCTGGTCTTTTCCAAGATTTTCAGCAATGATTCCAGCTTCTCATAGCGGGGTACTATACCTTCAAATTTCAATTTCTTTAAGCTAGGGTCGGTAAAGTCAACATCAATATCATACCAACGCGCCACCTGGTTTAGCATGATATCAAGAGATTCATCCGAAAAATTGAATGTACCCTCTTTCCAGGAGATAAAACCTGAGCTTTCGACATCTGCGATCGTGATCGTTCTTCCCTGGATGAGGGCTTGCTGATTCGGTTTTAGGTATTGTCTGTTTGCCCCATCCGGCAGCGACAGCTCCACCTTTCCTTCGATCAAGGTGGTCCGATCTGGCTCACCGCTATAAGCCGTGACGTTGAATGAGGTACCCAGCACCTTGATGGTCTGGCCTGGGGTACGTACCACAAAAGGCTGCAGTATTTTTTCCTTACCCTTTGACCTATATCGATGCGCAACTTCAAAATAAGCCTCCCCCTCTAGCTCCAAGTTGCGCGCTTCGTCAGCCCGATCAACAATATACCGCAGACGTGAATCCGCATTGAGCCAGACTTTTGACCCATCAGGAAGCGCAATTTTATACGTACCTCCTTTCGGGACATAAATGATCATATTTCGTCCGCTCACATTCTCAGCAGCTATCCCCTGGACCAATGATCCATCTGCATAAGCCAGTTGCTTGCCCAGTACAATTTCAGACTGACTTTCGCTCAGGCTCACTTGTGTACCATCGTCCAGTCTGATGGTTGCTTTATTTCCACCCGGTAAAACAGTAGCCTGTTTTGGTGCCCCGGTATCGTTATCGACCAGATAGCGCCCGGTGAGTCCCAGTCCCACCAGCAGGACAATCGTGCCGACAAGCCGTACCCACTTGTTGTGAAAGCTTATTATTTTTGCTGGTTCGGGCTTTTGAATCGTCTGTAAGACCTTTTGTTCCAGTCCATGCAACCAGTTATCGTCAGTATCAAGCTGCTGTACTGCAGTAGGCTCATTTTTGAATTCCTGCCCGATCAACTGGCGCAGCTGCGCAGCGTTATTTTCGTCCGCTATCAATCCCTCCAGCTCCAGCATTTCCTTTGGAGTCAACTTATCTGCCAGATAGCCTTCGAACAATTCGGAAAAACGGGAAGTTTGCATAGCTCTTTTTATTAGTAATACGAACAGGATGAACAAACCAATGAAGCGATCTGAAAAAAAATGCAAAAAAAATTAAGATGTGGTATCAGGACTTAGTTCGTCGCCGCCGAGGCTGTCCGCAAAGAAAATTAAAATAAGGAAATTTAGAATATATCCGGGGCGATATTCGCAAAGAAAAATACAGTCAATACCATCGAAACTAATTCTGGATGCTGCTTAAAATAAGCCTTTATAGAAGCATTTGCATTGGTGATATGTGAATTTACAGTTGAGACTGAAATGGACAAAAGCTGGCTAACCTCTTCATAGCTCTTGCCCTCTATTTTGCAAAGCTCAAAGACTTTTCGGCGCTGTTCAGGCAATTGCTGGATGCCGCGCTGTAGCACTTCGAGCATCTCCTTGCCAAAGATCCCCTCTTCGATATGGGAATAAGCTTCAATAATATGCGTAAAATAATCAACAGACAGCCTTTTTTCACGTGCGGCTTTACGTAACCGGTCATAGACCAGATTTTCAGCGATCTTATACAGGTAACCTCGGTAGCGTTCGGTATCCAGGTTCCCCCTATTTCTCCAGACCCGCAAAAACAATTCCTGCAGCAGCTCTTCGATATCTTCCCGAGATTTGATCAAACGCGACATCGACACAGCCAGAGGCCCCTTGTATCTGCTCATCAGCTCTTGCAATGCCAGTTCATCCCCTGCTTTCAGGCGAAGCAGTATCTCCGATTCCGTTGTATTAGGGGTGTTTTTCAAGCAGATTTATCAAGTTGAGGTTCTCTGGTCTAAAGTTAACAATAACAAATCAAAGCGCAAAGCCCCTGCCCCGATCTTAAATCGTCCCATTCAATCGGTTCCGCAATGTCAGGATATTAAAGCAACAAAAAAGGCCGGATCAATTGCTGTTCCGACCTTAAAAAAAACTATCCTTTAATCCTACGTTTATCTTCAATCTTTGTATATCTTCAACTAATGAACAGCGTCAGGGGGAAATAGTTTTCTATTTTTTTATAAAGAATTCAGACCTCAGCTTAATCTACTTCTTCTGTCAAAGCCATCTTTGCAATCATCGTATTGGGACCTTTTGAGGTATTTACTTCCAATTTTAATATACCATCATTTGAATCTTCTCGCATTACATGCAATTTGACCCATTGTCCGTCTTTATCGTGCCGGCCTAAAGTATATTGCCTACCTTCAAATTCAATATCCGCCTGACGGCCCTGGTTATTCCAATCATGGAAAAAGACATAGAACGTACCGATCATACCTTGTGGTACTTTTAAGGTCACTTCCATGTGTTTACCCTGCCAGGCCGAAGCTACCTCGTCTTTCCAGACGCCATCAGCCTTTACAGTATAAGTCGTTCCCTTATTAGCTTCACTCAAATCCAGAAGACTGGACCAATCCACATTTCTATCCATCGCTTGTGATCTCTTACCCGCCTCTACATATAGTAGTGCATTCTTAAAAGCTTTCGGCGCCACACTTTTTAAAGGCTCAATGAAGACAAACATCTTTCGTAGAGAATCCAAATTCGTCTCATAATCCGGAGCAAAATCATCAGAAGCCATATACTTTTCAAGACTGGCCTTCAACTGCTGGCTTACCGGATTGTTTTCATCCCGCAGGTTGAAACCTGTCACCAGCAATTTGCCTTTGCCAACCTTTAATTCAAAAATGGAAGCCAGCTTATTATTGCGATGAAAATCATCTATCGGCTGGGCAATAGGCCTATAGTCCGCCGGAAAATCATTGATATAAAATCCCTTTGCTCCTTTATAGACCGCCTGCCATTGCCAATTGCTATAGGCATCTGTCGGAAACTCCTTAAAAGCAGCATGTTTGTCACGTAGCAAAAGACCGATAGTATTGATTCCCTGTCCCGGAAAAAAAGTAAGTGACCAATACAGTGGATAGAAGCTGATCAGGTCTGCCGTGGTCACATTTCCCAGGTCGGCGGCATCCAGCAATACCTTGCCGCCCGCATTTAATACTTGCTCAGCCTTCGTGTCGAAGCGGTCGGTTACATAAACATTCTTGGTCCCCCCCTTCACCGGAGGATATACCCATATATCCCAACGATTTTTGTTGGGTCGGTCTTTCAGACCCACCTCCACCGTCAGTTTAGTCGCCTTTTTGATCCCGGAAAAATCACTGTTAAAAGTCCCTACAATCTCTGAACTCCCCGACTGAAATAACTGATCTGAGAAATCCCCCGATGACAGTACATGTGCTGTTTCATCGTAAATCTTCCAGTAAACCGCATCCTGGATATCGGCTTTTCCGTAATGGGCAACCTGTACTTTTGCGTTAAGGGTTTCGTCTGTTTTCCATACAAATTTAGGCAGGCGCAATAACATCACCGTAGTATCGTGGTGCATCCTAAATTCGTCCGGGGTCGTAATTCCCTTGCTATCGTAGAAAGCATCAAGCCAGCCAATAAGCGCTTCCCCCTGCCCCTGGTAGTCCTGCATACTTAACAGCTGTATCCCGGCAGCCGAAGGTGTACGAAGAAAAGACTCTATCTCATTTTTATACATCAGCTGATTAAGCGCACCGGAAGCCTGCACAAAAGCTTCATTTTGCGATTCCAGATTGTTTTTTATAGCCTGCTCGCGGAACTGCTCAAGATTTCTCGCCTTTAATACGCCTGTGTATTTTTTTATTTCATCCCATCTGGGGTAAACCGGCCATTGACCGATTTCATGTGCAATAACGGGGATATCGGACTGACTGTATACTTTTTCAAAATCCCAGTCCGTTGTCGCACCACGTAGTCCTCTGGTACCACCAAGTTTGTCAATGTAATGGGTGACAATAAACTGATCCAACCCGGTGATCTTTCGCGCCGAGGAAACCGCATATAATCTTCGGGAATCTTTGTCCTTATAAGGCTTCAACCAAGATTCCATGACTTCAAAGTCCGAATTGCCCAGTTCATTTCCGATGGCCATTGTTGTAAAAGAGGCATGGTTTCCATAATTGGCCAACATTGTTGCAATCTCTTTTTGCGCAAATGAATCGGCAGAGGCATTATGACCAAGACCTTTTGGTCTGCCTTTGGTATTCATCTCTTCACGCCCTGGATTGTCAACCGCCATCCACCAGTCCAGCCAGATCACTTCGGGCTGTAGGTAAAGCCCGATCCGGTCTGCAGCGACAAAAGCCGCCTGTGGTGGACACCAGGAATGAAAACGGACATGATTCAATCCATAGGACTTATAGATGCGAAAGATCCTTTCCCATTCTTCGACAGCCATTGACGGGTAACCGGTCAATGGAAAATGCACACAGTCCAAATTTCCACGCAAAAAAACAGGGCGTTTGTTTACCAGAATCTTTGATCTGGAAGCACTGATTTCGCGGAAACCTATTTCCATCTCCTTCAGGTCCAACTGACGGTCTTTCTCATCCAGCAACCTGATCGTCAATGTGTAAAGATTCGGATTGATATCATCCCATAACTGAATTGACTCCGATACATTTTCAGTCATTTCGATTGGTTGCTTCGCGGACAGCAAAGTAATCTTCCGTGTTCCCTGAAATACCTCAATGCCACTATTCCGTTCTCGCAAAGTGTAGGTGAGCTTAACCGACCTTTTTTTTCCACCGACGTTTAGCAAAGTATCCTTGAGTTGAAATGCTTTTGGCGCTATCAATGTAAAAACTTGCGGATTGAAAAAATGGACCCGATCTTTTGCAATAAGTTCAATTTTACCGACTATGCCGTTCCAGATACTTTGGGTATACTCTGTATACGCATGCCCTTTGTCACCAATGTTATAAATCATGTCATTGTTCACACGGATTGTCAGCCGATGCCTCCCCGGGCTAAGCACCCCAAGTGAATACAAATGTGGCGAATTTAGCGCATCTCTGGTCGAAATCTGCTTATCGTCCACAAAAAGCATAGATTGCCACATCACACGCTCCAAGTTCAAAAACAGCTGTTTATCTTTCCAATCTGGTGGCACCGTAATGTCGCGTTGGTACCAGGCCGACCCATAATATTTAAACGCTCGGGTCAATATACCGAAGTCTGATCCTACTGTTTTTGTACCATATTTTGCCTCATCTGTTGTCCCAGGTAAGTGTATCGTTTGGGTAAGATCCCGTTCAAACCACCTTTCCTTCAGGCCATTGTTTTTCTCGTCCAGACTAAAGCGCCAGGATCCGTCCAAATTTTGTTTGTTCTGTGCAAATAAATGAATTGAAATGATCCAAAAGAAAACTCCAAAACATAGGGATAGTCGTTTCATAAATGATGGATAACTGAAATATTATACAAAAGAACTCATATTTGTCTTGGACAAGATGTAGAAAACTAGTAAAAACATGTAAAATATACTTTTTTTCGCTATCCTTTATAGACAGACATCCCCCCCCCTCTCCAATGTATTCTTCATAAAAATTTAACACAATAAAAATATAGTATTAATAAACTTTGTTTAGTATTACAAAACTTATGTATATTTATATCAGATGAAAAAAGTTGCAACTTACTACGTATTTAGTGGAGCAAATACGGCACTAACCAAAGTCGATAAACCAATTCCAGCATTAAATGATGGAGAAATATTGGTAGGCATCCGTTATACCACACTCTGTGGTAGTGATCTGCACACCTATTGTGGCTTGCGCAACGAACCTTGCCCCACGATTTTGGGCCATGAAATCGTCGGAGTCATTGAAGAAATTTCGCCATCCCATGGCGGACTTGATGCTCAGGGCAGCTCGCTTCATATCGGGGATCTTATCACCTGGACTGTATTTTCAAGTGACCCCAACACAGGCGTTTACCAATCCGAAACACCGCAAAAAAACGATAAGCTCTACAAATATGGACACCGTCAGATTACCGAACAGGACAGCCTGCACGGCGGACTTGCCACACATATCATCCTTCGTCCACATACTTGCATACGCATACTTCCCAAAGATATCTCCCTGGCTGTGGCCGCAACAATAAACTGTGCCGTGGCTACTTCAGCAGGCGCGCTTAGGCTTGCAGATACCGTAACAGGGAAAAACATCCATATTGCCGGCATCGGACTATTGGGATTGGTCAGCATTACAATGTGCCGGGAATTGGGTGCAAAAAATATTATTGCGTCGGATATTAACCCCGCTCGTTTGGCAATGGCGAAAAGTTTTGGCGCCACCCATACGATCAATCTCCGCGAAGCTAGCGACAACACCTTATTTCAAGATATTGCAGTCGATAGATTTATCGACATGAGCGGCTCGCCCGATGCGATGGAGCTGGGGATCGATACACTGGGATTACATGGCCGTGCCGTGCTTGTGGGTGCAGTATTTAATCAACGCAAGACCGGTATCGATGCCGAAAAAGTCATCCGAAAACTGCTCACCATAAAAGGGCTGCATAATTACAACTATACCGATTTTTCCACAGCCGTAGATTTTATTATTGACAATTGGCAAAAATATCCATTTGAATCATTGATTGAGCGCGAATTTCCATTAGAAGAAGTCAATGCAGCAATAGCTTATGCGCTTGCTGAAAAGCCTATTCGGGCTGGTCTCTATATCCACACGTCAACAGCTCAGATCTAATGGAAAAGAAGTTTAGAAGAGATCAGTGGAAAATGCTGTTTGTGACCATGTTCTGCTACCTTTTTTTTTACACAGGGCGTCACAATTTTGGATGGGCAGCCAGGGGCATCGCCAAAGAGCTTGACATCAGCTTTCAGCAGGTAGGCTGGATCAGTTTTGCGATGTTGATGGGTTATGCTATTGGCCAGCTCATTAACGGCAATCTTGCCGACCGTCTAAGCCCCAAAATGATGATTATCACAGGCGGCGGTGTTTCCATCCTATGTAATCTAGCCATCAGTTTTGCCAGTTCATATACAGCTATTCTTATCCTTTGGACACTGAACGGTTATTTTCAATCCATGGCATGGGGATCTGGCGGTAAGCTGATTTCCAATTGGTGGAATAGCGCTGAGCGTGGTAAAGCTTTTGGTTTTTATACCATGGCAGCAGGAAGTTCTTCCGTTCTGACATTTTTTATGGCATTGGTTCTTGTCCAGCAGGAACAAAGCTGGCGTACCCTTTTCAGGTATCCGATCTTATTTCTCGCTGCTGCATTGCTTGTCTTTTTGTTTATCGCCTATAGTGACCCTAAAAGAAAAGGGTATACAATCGATGGAGAAGATGGTCCGTCAGTAGCAAAACAGGAAAACTGGAAGCAATCTTATCAAAAAGTATTTCGGAACCGCAACTTTATGATCGCCTCCCTTGCCATTGGCTTTCAGAGTATGGCACGCTATGGGCTGATCTTTTGGGTGCCCATCCACTTTTTAGGTAATAACTATAAAGACTCTTCTGGCAATATGTGGCTAACCTTACTTATCCCTGTCGGAATGGCTTTGGGAGCTGTTTCTTTTGGCTACATTTCAGATCTGCTATTCAACAAAAATAGAAGCAAATCCATCTGCGCGGGCATGATAACCAGTAGCATCATCGCCATCCTTATTTACCTTGTACCTATTCACAATCATTTATTGATCGGTATACTCATGTTTACTTCAGGGTTCTTTGTCTACGGCCCACAGGCTAACTTTTGGACCTTAAGTCCAGATCTTTTGGGGACCAAACTCGTGGGGACAGGTTTAGGTGTGATGAATATGTTCGCCTATGTCTTTGCCGCTATCGGTGAACCATTATTTGGCAAACTCATCGATTACACAGGTAATACCGCCAATATATTTCTTTTTGTGGCACTTATCTGCGCGATATGTGCCGCAATCATAAGCTTTGTCACAACTAAAAACCCTATAATTAATAGTAATGAGTAAAATTAAATTAGCCATCTTCGACATGGCTGGAACAACCGTACAGGACGAACGTGAAGTTGAAAAATGTTTTTATGATGCGATAATAGCCACCAACCTCAGTATCTCATCCGAGAAGATCAATAGTATGATGGGGTGGTCCAAAATATTGGTTTTTGAAACGATATGGAAGGAAGAAATCGGAACCGAACATCCTTCTTATCAGCAAAAAGTACAAGAATCCTATCAGTATTTTTGCAAGGTTTTAGAAGATCACTACCTTAGCTATGGAGCCAAATCTTATGATGGTGTTTTGGATGTTTTCGAATTCTGTAGGACAAATGATATCAAGGTAGCCCTTACCACCGGGTTCTATCGCAAAGTAACCGATATTATTCTGGGCAAATTGGGCTGGAACAATGGACTAGCTAAAGATTATACTAATCTCGAAAAAACGGGGTCGCATATTATCAATTGCTCTGTGACCAGTTCAGATGTTATCAACGGTCGCCCAGCACCGGAAATGATCTACCTGGCTATGCAAAAGTGTGGTATTTCGGACACAAAAGAAGTGATCAATTTAGGGGATACCCCCTCCGATCTGCAGTCCGCCTCCAGCGCGGATGTCCTGTTTAATGTAGGTTCATTATATGGCTCCCACAATAAAGAGGAGCTCAGTGTGCTCCCACACGACAGGCTGATCACAGCACCCAATGAAATTATCGAAATTATCCAGCACATCAATTCTTAGAAAGCTAATTCAATAATTAAGATCTAACATATGAAAATGAAATCACTACTTTTATTCCTATTTGTATCTATCTGCATCAACGTACATGCACAGCGTGTTGTCATCATCGGTATAGATGGTTTTAGCACCGAGGGGTTCAATGGATCCAAACATCCCAATATCGACAAATTGTTTGAAAAGGGATTAATCACACTCAGCAGTAGACCCGTGATACCCTCCGTGACCCTACCTAACTGGACAAGTCACCTTACTGGACAAGGACCTGAAGAGCATGGAATTACGGCCAATAATTGGACATTGGCAAAGCATCCGCTCCAAGCGATCGAAACAGACGCTGATGGTTATACACCATCCATATTTAAGGTACTGAAAGATAAAAAACCGGATTCGAAAACTGCATTCTATTATAATTGGGCCGAACTCATCAATCCGATCAATAAAAAATACCTCGATGAAGTTTCCTTTGAGGAAAACGATAAATATCAAAACAACTACGCAAAAGCGCTAAAATTTATCGGTGAGAACAGGAATGATCCTACGCTGGTATTTTTGTACAGTGTTCACGTTGACCATGCCGGTCACGGACATGGCTGGATGTCGCCTGAATATGTTACGGCAATCGAAGAAGTCGATGGTGAAATCGGTAATTTCATCAATCAGCTGAAAGAACAGCAACTTTACGAGGACACCTATTTCCTGTTGCTTTCAGATCATGGCGGCATTGCAAAAGGCCATGGTGGCGTCACGATGAACGAGATGCAAGTACCATTTGGCATTACTGGTAAAAAAATCAAAAATCTTGGCAAGACAGATGCATTTTTTAATAGCAACCGAAATACCTCCTGGATATTAGCCAAATTATTTGGACTGAAAAATATTCCCAGATCATGGACTGGCATTGCTCCTACAGAAATTTTCAGGTAAAGAACAACGCTAACAAAGGAGGTTTCTACCAAAGAAATATCCCCGAGTAAAACCCAGTTTGGCCCATGCGCACAAAAAAGGTCGGATCAATTGCTGTTCCGACCTTAAAAAAACTATCCTTTAATCCTACGTATACCTTATTATTCTTTATACATATCCTACTAACGAACACGATCAGGATCAAAATAGTTTTATTTTTTTTATTATTAGTGTTCTTTTGCTTTATTTTCCACACCACTCCAGACACTGATGTTGTCAGGAAGCAGCAATAGACAAAGAACAATAAGTAGGGTTCGTATAGCCGGCGTTGGCGAGCATTTAAATCACTGCATTAGGATCACATGCCTCGGATTCGACCTCGTATATAATATGCTTATGCCAGCCTGAACCAATATTTAACTATTACCTCGGCCTATCTGTTCCTAAAAATTAATCTTCAACATAATCACCAAAGCATTCAAAGCTAACAATAGCTTAAAGAAAAGATAAAAAAAATTCATACGGGATTCACCCTATTTAGACATTCGATTGCCTTATATATAAAGGGCCTTGTCTAGTTCAAGGTATACTAAGCAATGACTAACCATGATTCGAATTCCTAAATTTAATCTGAGAACGAAGGTTCTCGTCGCATTGTCCCTGTGGGCTTGTAGTACCAACGTTCTTGCTGGCGCTGGCGGTGGTCTATTTGATGATGAACATAAAAAGCTCATTCTCAAAACCACAATGTATTACATCAACCAAAAGCATATACAGCCGCCGGTGCTGAACGATGAGTTTTCATCAAAAGTCTGGCAGAAATATTTTGATTATGTTGACGGAAGCCATAAAATTTTTCTTGCTGAAGACATCCAATCACTCCAAAAATATAAGACAGCATTGGACGAGGCAATCCAGAATAATTCGGTCGATTTTTTTACGGCTGCCGAACTCCTTTACAGCAGACGGATGCTCGCATTGCAGGCTATCTGTGATGATATCCTTGCCAAACCTTTTACATTTACGCAGCAAGAAGTCTTGAAGGAGGAGACCAGTTTTCCTACTTCGCTACAGGAACAAAAAGAACGGTGGCGCAAATCGATTAAATTAAGCGTCCTCAAAAAATACCAGTCATTAAAAGAAAAAAATAAAGACAAAAAAGATGCTGTACTGGAAGCAGAGAGCCGCATGGCTGTACGGAAATGGATGGCTGCTTTTTTTGCCCGAATGACCAAACCAAAAGCCGCAGATATCAATTTCAGCTATTTTATCAATGCCATCCTCTTTCAGGTCGATCCGCATACGATCTATAATATCCCCGCGCAAACACAATTAAAACAGGAGAATATCTCCAAGCGCTTTTTTGGCATCGGTATTACGATGAAAGAAACCGATGGCGAATATGTTGTGGAGACGCTCGCACCGGGGGGGGAAGCAGCCAATACAGGTCTATTACAGGTAGGAGACCATATTCTTCGTATTGAGAATGGCCAAGGGGAATTACAGGATGTTTTTGCGATGCCTGCTGATGATGTTGTAGGCTTGATACGGGGCGACAAAGACAGCTTTGTCCGGTTGCAGATCCGGAATAAAAAAGGCGAAGATCGCATTGTCAGCCTCAAGCGTACGGAACTCAAAGATGAGGCAAAATTAGCGCGAAGCGCACTTTTTGTTAAAGGGAATGAAAAAGTCGGAATCGTCTATCTCCCCGATTTTTACGATGATGTTGCTGATCCCAAGGGTGCACATGCTGCAAACGATGTGATACAGCATATTATACAGCTGAAAGCCCGCGGGATGACCCGGCTGATCATTGATCTGCGCAATAATCCCGGCGGATCGCTCAATCAGGTCGTGGTGCTTGCTGCGGCATTATTAGGTGACGGGCCCAAGGCGCAGCTGAAAGGAAGGACTGGCATCCAGATTATGCAGAGCAATATGGAACCGATATTCAGCGGACCACTGGCCGTCATGATCAACGAACGAAGTGCTTCGGCTTCCGAAATATTTGCAGCCGTGATCCAAGACTACAAACGCGGAGTCATTATCGGTGGGCCAAGCTCCTATGGCAAGGGAACAGCACAGGATCAATGGCCAATAGGCAAGATGGGAGATTCCAGTAAAAATATTCCGGCAGTAAGTTTAGGTTCCCTGACCCTCACCTCTTTTATGTTCTACCGGGCGACAGGTCAATCCACACAGCGCAGCGGTGTTGTGCCAGATATTTTACTACCAAGTCCCACAGCCTATAGTAGTGAGCTGGAAAGAGATTATAATTCAGCATTGCCAAATGTGCCTATCCCTACAGCGCAATATCAATTTTCCAATACATTATCTGCCGAACGGATTGCAGATCTTAAACGGCAACTTCGCTATACATCCATTTTCCAAAAAATTGATAGCGTTGCCAAATTGATCGCCAAGGAGGACAAAGCTCCGGTTGCCTTGGACACAAAGTCTTTTCTCGCACAACAAACGCGGAGGAAAATAAGGACTGATCAACTCAATACCTGGCTACAGATCGCAAAAAAAGAACAGGCTGAACTATTGCCCGAAGATAATCAGACCATTACTGCCGAAAAGTGGTACCGCGACTGGTTGAACGATACGCAAAAAGATGTCTATGTAGCACAGACCTGCGATTTACTCTATAAACTCTAATCTATCCAAACCCTAAAAAAATGACCAGAAAAACGAAAAGAAACCTCTTGTGGACAGCCCTACTTATGTCCTTACCCGCTACACAGCTGTTGGCTCAGCAGCAGCTAAAAATAAATGCCGAGTTGCCCGGATTGAAAGATGGCCATAAGGTCTATCTGATCGACTATATCAAACAGCAGATGGATTCTACACGTGTCGAAAACCACAAGTTTGAATTTGTAGCCAAGGCCGATTCCAGTTCGCTTTACGTGGTGCAGGTTGGCCTGCAGCCGAAAGAAAATCAATATTTCTATATGGACATGGGAGCCGGTGAGCTGAAGGTGTCCGGAAAAGGCGATTCGTTTAAAGATGCAGCATTTACAGGCAGCCCCTTTGTTGCCAAGTGGAAGGAGCTGGATGAGTTCTTGCAGCAGCAATGTGGTGCGGGGATAAACCATATCGGTGAACTTACGCAGAAGCTGGGGCAAGCACAGGCCGTGGGTGATGCGCAGGCACTGGAAGATCTCCAAAAGCAATATCTTGCTTATATTGAAAAAAGTAAGGTCGCGGCCAAAGAGTGGATTGCCAAAAACCCCGATGAACCGATCAGTGCCTATGTGATCAATGCATTTCTATTTAATAAAATACCTTTGGAAGAAGTACAGGCATTGTTAAAAGGCCTTGGACCAAAAGCCCAAAAATCAAAATTGGCAGCCGCCATGTTGCGCGCCCAGGCACCCAAGATGACCAGCGCTTTGGTCAATCAGCAGGCACCTGATTTTACCTTGACTGACGCCGAGGGCAAACAGGTCAAACTGTCGGATTTTAAAGGTAAATATGTCCTACTGGATTTTTGGGCAAGCTGGTGTGCTCCTTGTCGCCGGGAAATGCCATTTTTAAAGGCAGCTTATGAAAAATACAATACCCAGAATTTTACGATCTTGAGCGTGTCGATGGATACAGAGACAGACAAATGGCGAAAAGCATTAGACGATGAAAAAATGCCGTGGACGCAGCTCCTGGATGACAGCAAACAGCAAACATCCACTTTATATAGTGTACAGTTTATCCCAACAAATTTTTTAATAGACCCTGCCGGAAAAGTGATTGCCTTTGGCCTTTATGGAGAAGAAGTCAGCAAACAGTTGGGTAATATGCTGAAGAATTAACCCGAACATAATGAACTAACCTAAATCATGAGATATGAAAAAAAATCGCTTTCTCCGTTTTGTTTTAACGACTGCGGTATGGGTTTCCTTGGGGGGGACTGTTGCCTTTTCGCAGTCGTTAAATAACAAGACAGTGACGCTGTCGATCAAGCAGGCAAAACTCGGTAAGATCCTCAAGTCCATTCAGGAAAAGTCTGCGACACAGATTGTATATAATGGGCAACTGGTCGATAAGGTGGCCGCACAGACGGTTGTCGCCAAAAATGAAAAACTGACCAATCTGTTGGACCGGATTCTCAGAGGAACCGGACTTGGCTATACGATTGAAAATAATGTGATCATTATTCAACCGGTCAGGCCGTCAACCGGTGGTGTCACACTTTCCATCAGTACAACACTTATTCAGTTTGCTGCGGCTCAGGGCAAGGTACAGTTGGCCAACGGACAGCCCAAGCCATTGGTGACGATCGTGAATAAAGAAACGGGTACACATACCCTGTCTGATGCCAACGGCAATTTTATAATCAATGCCAAGGAGGGCGACCATCTCCAATTTAGCCATATAGGGTTCAAGCCCTATCAGGCGACCGTGCGTAATTTTAAGGAAATGAAAGTCACCCTGGAGGAGCAGGAATCGACTTTGGAGGAAGTGGTATTGACCGGATATCAGACGATCGAAAAAAAACTGTCCACCGGTTCTATTGTTACGCTAAAAGGAAAGGATGTCGCTGAGCCAAACGTACCCAACATTGCGTCGATGCTACAGGGTAAAGTACCGGGGCTGTCTGTCGAGACTTTGTCCGGAAGTCCGAATTCCATTCCCCGCATGCGGATGCGGGGAACCTCCACCCTGATCGGGAATGCCAATCCGATTTGGGTCGTGAATGGAATCGTCCGAGAAAATCCAACGGATATGAATCCCGATAATCCGATGGGGTTAAATCCCAACTTTTTCGATACATATCTTCGTTCGGGGACTACGCTTGCGAGTGCTGACCTGATGGGAAATTCGATCGGCGGGATCAATATTAATGATGTAGAGAGCATCAGCTTTTTAAAAGATGCCGCCGCAACAGCTTTATATGGTGTAAAGGCCGCCAATGGCGTGATCCTGATCACGACAAAAAAGGGAAAGGCCGGACCGAGTATTTTAAACTATACTACCTCATTGGGTTTTGTGCAGAAGCCCTCCTATAAACACCTCAATCTGATGAATTCCAAAGAACGTGTCCAGCTTTCCCGGGAGCTTATCAGTGAAGGGCTTCTATTTCAGGACATGCCGGTGGATTTAGGTTATGAAAGCGAATATTTAAACCTGATCAATGGCCGTATTACAGAGGATGTGTTCCATGATCGCGTACGGAAAATGGAAACCCTGAATACCGATTGGTTCGATCTCTTGTTTCGGAATAGCTTCAATCAGTCCCATACAGTTAATCTTTCCGGAGGTTCGGACAAGACTACCTTTTACTCCTCACTCAATTACAGAGATAATAAAGGAGCCGCCAAAAATGATACACGCAAATCGTTTGGGGGATCGATATCGCTTAATTCAAAGCTCAATGAAAAATTAACTATTGGTTTTGAATTAATGGGCGACTATGCGAAATCGGTCGGTTATAGTGCACAGGTCATAAACCCGATGACCTATGCATTAACGACGAGCAGAACAATACCATCAGATCTGTTTTATGAATCCAAGCTTCCTATTTTTGGTAATCAACCCTCATTTACGACAGCCCCATTACATTTCAACGCTTTAAATGAGATCGATCAGTCGGGCAATTTGACAAAAACCGTATTCTTGAACAGTGCGTTAAATTTGGGGTATAAAATCTCTGATGATTTACATTTGAGTTCGATATTGAGCGGGAATTTTAGCACGCAAAACTCCGAGCAGTATTCCACCGAGCGTACTTTTGATGTGGCGAAGGTAAGAGGTTACGATTATGGATCGGTTGTGCCCGGAGGACTGGAAGAGACATATTCACCTTTACCTTTTGGAGGTATTTTGGATCATCGAAATTCAAATTTGTATGGTTATTCATGGCGCAATACATTGGCTTATAAACGTAAGCTCTTTAATGACCGTGATCAACTGGATATTACCTTGGGCCAGGAGCTGAATAGTACCAAGCGGGAAGGGTATAACCAATACCAATATGGTTACCTCAAAGATCGTGGTGAAGGTTTTGCACAACTTCCAATTTATTATCCCTGGATGATCCAACGCAGGGAAAATAAAATCGATAATTTTCTTTCCGGATTCATCGCCGCTAGTTATGCCTATAAGGAGAAGTATGTTGTAAGTGGTAGCTTGCGTACAGATGCGTCCAACCGCTTTGGCCAATACACCAACAGTAGGTTTTTGCCAGCCTGGAGTGTATCGGGGCGGTGGAACGTCTCGGATGAACCTTGGTTACAAAACAGTAAAATAATAGACAATTTAAGTTTAAGTGCATCCTATGGCTGGCGGGGAAATGCAGTGACAAGTGTTGGTCCGGACCTGATTCTGCAAATATCCGATTTAGGAGGACCATTGAGCCTTATCGCAAATGAATATCAGTTGAGCATGCGATCATTGGCCTATCCGAATTTGCGCTGGGAACGGTCAGTAGACAATAATGTTGCCATTAATTTTGGCCTATTTCGTTCATTAATTAATATTGATGCTCAATTCTATGCCAGAAAGACCCACGATGCAATTATAGACTTAAATGTACCCTTTGAATATGGTGTTTCGTCCATGTATATCAATGGTGGGACGCTTACAAACAAAGGAATGGATCTAAGTGTCTCCCTGAAGTTGATACGTAAACAAGATTGGACCTGGACAATTTCCGGAAATACCTCCAAAAATAGGAATAACCTGACAAAAGGAAGTGATATCGCCGCTTATTCCCTTACAGACCACTTAAATGGCCAGGCTAGGCTTGCCGGTCAGCCACTCGGGACTTTTTATGTCTTCGATTTTAAAGGACTAGATCCCGGGAATGGAACACCCCGGTATAAGGTGGTTGATGATGTTGAGGATCCGACAAAACTTGGCATGTACGACTATCTGATCAAAGCCGGAACAAAGAATTATCCGTTGACCGGTGGGCTAGGTACAAATATCAGGTATCGCAATTTGTCGCTATCCATGAGTTTTACTTTTGGTCTGGGCGCACATAAACTCCGGAATCCATTGTTTAATGGTCAGGATTTTCAATATGCACCTAAACCAGATCAAAATGTGCAAAGGTGGCTATTGGATCGCTGGCGGAAACCTGGCGATGAATTGCACACGAATATCCCGCGTTTTGCCGATCGGCTGGGCGATCAGCGGATAGATGTCGGTGGCCGTATACTGAGTCGCTATATGATATATGATTATTCAACGGTACAATTGTCAAAGGCTGATTATCTTAAATGTCGGAGGCTTCAGCTTAATTATGCTTTACCGCATTCAGTGTTACAGCCGATGCATCTATCACAAGCTTCGGTGACTTTTAGTATGAGCAATGTCTTTACAATAGCCAGCAAGGAATGGAAGGGACAGGATCCCGAAATACTGGGTGTGGGTAGCAGCGCGTTGCCCCAATTGCCTACCTATGATTTAAGTATTAACGTTTCATTTTAAAAATTAAGTCATGAAACATACTATAATATTATTTGCTGTCGGCTTATCTATGCTGATGAGCTCATGTTCGAAGTTTTTGGAGGAATCCACACAATCCGAGCTGATACCACGTTCCGCCGAAACGCTCAATGAATATCTTCTGGGAGATGCCTACCCGAATATGTTTGAAATAAATCCTTTGGAGATGTACATGAATGATGATATCGAGATGATCGCCTTTGTCACGACTACAGCGACCCATCGGATATATTCTTGGCAACCGGATATGGTTGAGTCAGGGGTGGGAGCTGGCGCGAATCAATCCTCTTGGAAAACTATCTATGCCGCTATTCAAGCCTGTAATACCACCCTGGATTACTTGCCGAAAGTGACGGGAACGGAGGCTTTCAAGAGTTATGTTGCCGGACAGGCAAAGCTCTTACGTGCCTTCTATTATTTTAACCTGGTCAATATCTATGGGCTGCCCTATAACGACAAATTAAGTGATCCCAAAACCAATTTAGGCGTCCCGTTATTGTTGTCGGGCGGTGTTGAAACCACCTTGAAGACACGCAATACCGTCGCTGAGATATACAGCCAGATCGAAAAGGACCTGAACGAAGGGACTGCACTTATTGATCAAAGTAAGCAAGCCCATAGCAAATATCGATTTGGTAGTGCCGCTGCGCATTTATTGGCCTCCCGTGTGTATCTCTATATGGAAAAATGGGACGAGGTGATCAAGCATACCGACCCCTTGCTGAATGGGCCTTATCAGCTGATGGACCTGCGCACTTGGGGACAAGTGAATCCACTGGAAAAACCTGTTATCAGCGCGAGTAACCCCGAAACAATCTGGGCATTTGGACTTAGAGGAGACGTGATCATGCAGGATACAGCCGCTTATCGCATGCCTATGGAGTTAAGAAACAGCTATAGCGAAGGCGACCTTCGCCATGGTGTCTATTGGGCTAATGGTGTAACCAAAAAATTGCACATTGGCGATTTTGGGTTGAAAAGTGCACAGGCCTTTCGTCTTTCAGAGGCTTATCTTAATCGGGCAGAAGCGTTGGCTCAATTGTATAAACAAGGAAACGCAGATGCGGGACAAAAATGTGTCAACTTGATCAATGGCTTGCGTGAAAAGAGGTTTCAGACCGATAGATATACGCCCTGGAAATTAGAACATATTGCTAACGATATTTTGCAATATATACGAGACGAACGGCGTAGAGAGCTCTACAGTGAAGGGGGGCGATGGTTTGATTTACGCCGTTATGGAATGCCCCGTATTCAGCATACATTTTTCACCTCGACGGCACAAAATGAAAATTACATCTTAGAGGAGCGAGATCCGAGTTATGTTCAGCCTATACCGCTACGGGTCATTGATTTGAATCCCAAGATAATTCAAAATCCATTATCCCCAATTCGTCAACCTAAAAATTAATTGTCATGCGAAACAAAATTAGATTACTTTTCGTCAGTCTTCTGGTTGTAATGATATTAGGATCCTGCAAGAAAGAGCTGCTGAAAGCTGATGATTCCCAGCCAATGTATATCTTGCCACAAGGTGATCATGCTTTTGACCAATATATTGTCGATTTTCATCAGAAATATGGAACCTACATTTTATATAAATTTAATGACGCCGATTTCCGCTGGGACTTTACCCGAAATATTCCTTTTGTGGGTACAGCAGGGGATCCAGAACGTGTAGCCGCCAGCTTAACATTTCTGAAAGATGAGTTCTTTGGTTTCTATGCCGAGGATCTTTTCAAAAAAATGGTTCCCTATAAAATTATGCTATGCAAGAAAATTACTCCTTTGGAACCTTCCTCCGAGGTACCGTTAGCGGGATTGGCAGATGCAGTCTGGTCGCAGAGCCACATTGCATTTGGACATGTTGATAAGCGATGGGATGACTTTTCAGAACAACAGAAAAAACAGGCCAAAGGAGCGATTCACGGTGCCTTCTGGGCTGCCGCTGCTGCAGGAAATAAAATCCAAATTGCGCCCGATTTTATCGAGGGCATCCCTTACAGCTACTTGCACGAAAACAATTATAAAATGTATGGGGTTTTTGCGGTTCCAACTAACCAATATAAAGACTTGTATGAGTATATATCTCGTATCACAAGCCATACCAAAGCCGAATTAGAAGAGAAATTTTTCAACCCCCAATTCGACCCCACGGGCGTATATCAAAGAAAGTACAATGATTTGATTTCCTTCTACAAAATCAACTATAAAATCGACCTGCAAGCCATTGGAGATGCCAAGCTGCATGAATTACTAAAGAAAAACAACTGAACATGAGTATTTTAAAAGTGAGCCATTTATCACATAAATATGCTTTGAACTGGGCCATACGTGATATCAATATAGAAGTCAACCAAACTGGGATCGTCGGACTGCTGGGATCGAATGGTGCCGGCAAGTCGACGACCATGAACATTATCTGCGGAGCACTGAACCAGACCGAGGGAACAGTGCTGATCAATGGGATCGACCTGCGGGAAGAGCCACTCCGTGCCAAACAGCAGATCGGGTTTCTGCCGCAGATCCTGCCTTTGTATACTGATCTGACCGTAGATGAATACCTGCGTTATACCGCCGAATTGCGTTTAATGAAATCCAGCGAGATTACTGCGGCCGTTGGAGAGGTGAAAGAAAAATGCCAGATCAGTCATTTTAGCAACCGTCTGATCAAAAATCTTTCCGGAGGGTACAAACAGCGTGTCGGCATCGCGCAATCCATTATCCACAAACCCAGCCTGGTCGTGATGGATGAGCCAACAAACGGGCTGGATCCCAATCAATTGATCGAAGTACGTAAGTTGATCCGCGAAATTGCGCAAGACCGCACGGTATTGCTTTCCTCACACGTGATGAGTGAGATTCATGTCCTGTGCCGGGATGTTATCATGATTGAAGGCGGGCGGGTTATTTTTTCGGATACCATGGATGCCTTTAATAATTACCTGCAGCCACAGAGCCTGTTGATCCACTTGGAGAACCCGCCAGTATCTGGCGCACTACAAGCCGTTGATGGGGTGACCAAAATAGACTTCCTGAGCGAAAAACAGGTACGTGTTTTCTTTGACCAGGGCGAGGATATCGCCGAACGCCTCGTTGCTGCAAGTGTAGAACAGGGCTGGCGACTGAGGGAGATCAGCATGGAAAAAGGTGTACTGGAGGATGTGTTTAAGCAGCTCTCGAGCCAAGCAAATTAATTGGAAAAATTTAATACACAATAATTGCCTGTTAATTGAAATACCCCTTGGTTGAAAAGCACAGCCATGACGTGAAAATAAGCCGGGTATTCCATATGGCCTTTAAAATATATCGCTATGAAACTTATATGTAAGATTGCGCAAAATGAAATCCGTAATCTTTTTTACTCGCCCGTCGCCTGGTTCTTAGGAATCGCTTTTTGGGTCCTCTGTGCTTTTACCTTTACGGATAGCCTGGTTCGGATGGTCAATATTCAGGAAGTCAGCATTGAAAATAATCCTGCTTTCGAAGGTTTTCTGTGGGCTTCCCTGACCAATATCATTTTAATTCAGGGGGCGCTCTTTTCGACCGTGATCAGCAATCTCTATTTCTTTCTGCCCCTGTTGACGATGGGACTCATTAGCCGAGAGTTAAATAACGGAACGATCAAGTTGCTCCACTCCTCTCCTGTCAAGCCCATACACATTGTGCTCGGTAAATACCTGGCAATCGTATTTTATTGTGTTTGCCTGTTGGGGATCCTGAGCATTTTTTTGGTCATCAGCTTATTCACCATCATGAACGTCGATGGGGGCATTGTGCTCTCAGCGTTATTGGCTTTATTTCTATTAATCTGTACCTACGCCGCAATAGGCATCTTTATGAGCTGCCTCAGTACGTATCAGATTGTTTCGGGTGTAGCGACATTCCTACTGATCTTTGCCTTATCCGCCATTGGACAACTCTGGCAGGAATATGATTTTGTGCGCGAGCTGACCTATTTCCTATCCATAGGTGGCCGCACGGAGCGTATGCTAAAAGGCCTCATTACCACGAGCGACATCATTTACTTTCTATTGATCATTATGATGTTTGTGTCATTTACCTATTTTAAGGTCAGAGGCGCAACCGAATCAAAACCCTGGGCAAAAGCCTCGTCGCGGTATGCCCTTGTGGTTTTGATCGTTCTCGCATTTGGATATATCTCATCCAGACCTGCTTGCATCGTTTATTGGGACGTGACAAGAAATGATGTGAATACCATCCACCCCAAGGTACAGGATATCCTCCATAAATTTGATAAAAGCTCTCCCTTAAAGGTCACCTTATATGTCAATTTGCTGGACAATAGTATCGGTAGAGGCGGAACACCGGATCAAAGAAAAGGCTACGAAATGAACCTCTGGGAAGGCTATGTCCGATTTAAACCCGATATGCAATTCGATTATGTCTATTACTACGATGTGATGCCCGGTGATAGCAGCCTGTATAAACAGTATCCTAACAAATCGCTCAAACAGATTGCCGAAATCGTAGGGAAAATAATCCGTGTCAATCCCGACCGGTTTATTTCACCGGAGGAAATCCGTAAACGCATCGATCTGACGGCTGAAAATAAGCGTGTTGTGATGCACCTGGAATACAAAGATAAGAAGACCTTCCTGCGGACCTATGATGACGGCATGTTTTGGCCAGATCAGATGAATATGGCTGCTGCTTTCAAGCGCTTGTTGCAAGACGACCTCCCTAAGGTACTTTTTACCAGCGGCAATCTCGAACGCAGTATCTATAAGACCGGAGAGCGGGAGTACAACTACCTTTCACGGGATATCAGCAATCGAAAGGCTTTGATCAATATGGGCTTTGACAGTGACACCATCGATCTGGATCGTCAAGACATCCCCAAGGGCATCGCGGCCTTGGTCATAGCAGACCCAAAAACAAGCTTGAGTACATTAAAACAACAGAAAATACGTACATACATCAATAATGGTGGACATACCATGTTGATCGGGGAGCCGGGAAAACAGGACCTAATGAATCCTTTGCTTAACGATCTGGGTGTCCAGTTTAGTCCGGGGACACTTGTTGAAGTGACGCCGAATGAAACTCCCGATATGATACGCCCAATGATTACAAAAGAAGGATTTAGCCTGAGCGATCAATATCAGATCGAGCGGGAGCGCTTGCGGATCGGCAAGCCGGTAGGCCAAGGTTCCATTGCAATGCCCGGAATGGTGGAAGTGTCCCTGACAGGGAAAACAGACTTCAAGCCGCTGCAGATTTTGACAACGGACCCGCAGCGCAAAGCATACAATACAATAAATAAGCTGATTGTTGACTCGGTCCCGCCTGTATTTACGCCGGCCCGCGGTGATACACAAAAGGAAAGTTACACAGCCATGCTTGGTCTGTCACGCAAAAAAGGTGATACCGAACAGCGTATCCTTATCACTGGAGATGGAGATTTTCTATCCAAATTAAGGCAAGGTGGGGGCATGTTTTCATTGGCCATGTTCAGCTGGCTGGACAATAACCGCCTACCGGTATATGTCGTCCCCCCCGAACCAATAGATATATTCTTCACGATATCAAATGCAACAGCGATCACTATCCGTGTTGTGACGTTATATATTATGCCAGCACTGTTATTGCTCACGGGTATTGTGATATTAATTAGACGTAAACGTAAATAAACGGAGATTATGCTACTAGAAACAGATGTACAGACCCTAGAAGATCTACGGATCTTTGGAAAAAGGGACCAGTCAGGAATTTTCGAAATCTACAATAAAACACGTACGCGCGGAGGTGAAAATCTCCTGCGCGACCTGTTTCGCCAGCCATCAGCAGATCAGAAAACGATAGCCGATCGCGTGGCCATTTTTACCTATTTCTCCCAACAGCAGGTCGCCTTTCCTTTTGATCCGGCGATGTTTGATTTAACGGAAAAATATATTCGAAATCGCTCGGTATCCACAAGGGCCAGCAGCCAGGGCTTGGGCGAGCGCGACATCCAGAATGGTGTGTCGGCCATTATCCAGTTCTTGAACGGGCTGCGAAACTTTATGGAGACCGAAGCAATGGTCAAAGCAACAGTTTACGCTACGCAGCGGAGTGCTATCTGTGCGATTCTGAATGAGGCAGTATTTGAGCCTGTATTTAGAGAGCATGCCGGTGGCAAAGTAGCTTTCTCAGCGATAGCGGCTTATGATCTGCTTTTTCGAACTAAGATATATGCACAGATTGAATCTTTGTTGAATCAGGTTTATTTACTGGATGTGTATCTGGCGATTGCAGGCATCGCTAGGGAGCGCAATTTCACACTCCCCTCCGTACACGCGAAGGGAACCCGGATACTGAAAATTGAGGGGCTCTATCATCCTGAGCTGAAGCAACCCGTAGCCAACGATGTGACGATGACGGGTACGATGAGCCTGACTCTATTGACAGGTGCGAATATGGCTGGCAAGAGTACTTTTCTAAGATCCATTGGAACGGCAGTATATCTCGCACATATGGGTTTTCCAATTGCTGCAAAAGCCATTGATATTTCGGTCATGGACGGATTATATACCACGATCAACTTACCGGACAACTTGGGTATCGGTGCAAGTCATTTCTACGCAGAGGTACTGCGGGTCAAGAAAATAGCAGCTGAACTGGGCAAAGGCAGGTCGCTATTCGTCATTTTTGACGAGCTGTTTCGCGGCACCAATGTCAAAGACGCACATGAAGCGACAGTAGAGGTTGCCACTGCTTTTGCCCGAAAAGATACAAGCCGATTTATTATTTCGTCACATATTGTGGAGGCAGCCGAGCAATTGAGCCAAGTGAACAGAGTCAATTTTTGGTACCTGCCCACACGGATGGAGGGGACTAAGCCCGTCTATACCTATACCTTGGAGCCCGGGGTCACCAACGATCGGCATGGGATGCTCATTATTCAAAATGAAGGTATCCTGGATATCCTAAAAAACGGAAAGAAGAAATTGGGAACGCCCAAATTGGAAAAAACGATATAACGAGAACGATGAATAAATTTAAAATAGATAAACAAACCCTCGACGAACTTAATCTGTTGGGAAAATTTAGATCGGGCACCATCTACAATTTATTTAATCAGGTACAGACAAGGGGTGGTGAGCAACTGCTGGATGAGATGTTTCACAACCCACTGACCGATAGGCAGGCGATTAATGACCGGAGTGCTGTATTCCAGTTTTTTCAGCAGCAGGATGTTGTATTTGACTTAGACCGTCAATCGATGGCAACCATACAGGAGTATCTGGACACCAGTTCTTTTGGAAGCAAAACATTGGTCTATGGTGCAGCTGTATTACACAAACTATTGGCCGGCCTGACCCGTGACGATCGCTATAAAAAGAATGTGCAGGGACTACAGGCTGTCATTCAGCTGCTGAATACCATAAAAGCAATAATGCTCGAGCTCAAAGGAGCGCTTGGTCCCTTTAAAGAAAGATTTCAAGAGGTCGAGACGCTATTGGCCAACCCCTATCTGGCCAAATTGGCTCAGATGGACATTTATCAGGCCTTACCCCTGGGTGTATTGGCTTTTTACGAACACCTGCTCAAAGGCAAGTTATTGACTAGTTTGGAGTCGCTGCTATTATTTGTGTATGAAGTGGATGTCTACCAGTCTGTCGCAAAAACTGCGGAAGCCCATCATTTCACTTATGCCAAAGCACTGCCGGAAACGGAAAATAGCCTACGCTGCGAAAATCTGAAACACCCCTGTATTCCCGGCGCCATAGGAAATGATCTGTTCCTGCATGAGTCAAGCAATGTCCTATTTCTTACCGGAGCGAATATGGCCGGAAAATCCACCTGGATGAAATCATTGGGAATAGGACTCTACCTGGCACACATGGGATTTCCGGTGGCTGCGGACAGCCTAGAATTTTCAGTGCGCGAGGGCTTGTATTCGTCGATCAATGTAGCCGACAATATTGGACTTGGTTACAGCCATTTTTACGCCGAAGTAATCCGTGTTAAAGAGGCGGCCTTAGCGGCTGCAAGCGGAGCCCGGCTCCTACTAATCTTTGATGAACTATTTAAGGGGACAAACGTGAAGGATGCTTATGATGGTACGCTGGCCGTAACAAGCGAGTTTGCAGAGTATGAAGCTTGCCTGTTTGTGGTGTCCACACATATCATCGAAGTGGGTGAAGAACTCCAGTCTGTAGAAAATATACAATTTCGTTATATGCCAACCGTGCTGGAAAATAATATCCCACGTTATACTTACCGTCTGGAGGAGGGTATTACAGCGGATCGGCAGGGTATGATGATCATCCGGAATGAGCGCATTTTGGAGATGATGGAAACTTAAAATGGGGTATTAGTAGGTCAGTAGAGCGGATACAAAAAAGATATAATTGATCATTCTGATTTTAATTTAATTTCTATGAATACTTCGTATATTGGTATGGTTAAACCTATGGAAATTATGTATAATTCTTTAGAAGAGAAGGAGAATCAGCATGCTTCCGAAGTCCCTATAATGCTTTCGGAGCAGCTATTGAACAAGTTTTTTGATGAACATTATTCTTTTCTTTGCCAAGTTGCCATGCATGTTGTTGACGACGTCGAGGCGGCCAAGGATATTGTGCAGAATTTCTTTTTATATTGTTGGGAAAAAAAATCCCGTTTGAAAATTCAGGGCAATTTGAAATCCTATGCCTATCGTTCGGTGCGCAACTCATCATTAAATTATTTGAAACGCTTGACAAAGGTAAACTACGATAGTGAATATATCTTTACTGAAGCAGTAAAGATACCCTTGGATTCAGAAAAAGAACGACATGCCATTGAAGATAAACGCGAAAAGATGCTATGGGATACCATTGCACAAATGCCCGATAAACGGAAAGAGATCTTTTTATTAAGCCAAAGGGAGGGCTTGACTTACGTTCAGATCGCTAAGAACCTGGATATTTCAGTGAATACGGTGAAAACACATATTAAACTGGCCTATGTTTTTCTTCGATCAGAATGTAAGTGGTTGGTGATTGTTATTGGTTGGTTGTTAATCTAAATAGAGAAGATATGAAAGATGATCATATTGATTGGGACAAGTTGTTGGCACAGCTTAACGCCAAGGAGCATCAAAATATGGATGAGTTATCCAAGGAGGAAGTGGACATGCTTTTATTCTCTGAAGAGGTCCGCTTTAAATTGAGGAAAAAACAAGCTAATGAGCAATTTCCTGTACACGAGGGAAAACTTGAATTTTCCCGGCGAAAAAAACGGCACAGGCTTTTGCAATTTTTGCCCTATGCTGCGGTGCTGCTGATTTGCATGGGAGCAGGTATATGGATGCTAAACCGCAATACGGCACCTGTCGATACCGCAAAGGAATCAGTATGGGCTGGCAATCCTTCCAAAAAAATTACATTGCAAAGAGCTGATGGCGAAAAAATAGCGATTGATACACAACATCAGCAGCTGGATGAAAATGGAAACACTGTCCTGATCAACAACGGCGAAATAAGCTACCTGGGGCAAAAATCCGATAACAGTTCATCAGCTACGCTTGCATTAAACCGACTGGATGTACCCTACGGCCTTCAGACGAAAGTAGAACTGGCCGATGGGACAAAAGTCTGGGTAAATTCCGGGACTTCATTCAGCTATCCGATTGCTTTCTCTGCGGATAAAAGGGAGGTATATGTGCAGGGTGAAGCCTATTTTGACGTGGCGCATGATCCCAACAAACCTTTTGTGGTCCATTGCGGTAAGGTGGGCGTTAAAGTCCTGGGCACGGCTTTTGGCGTCAATACATTTGGTAATACCGTAGTGACCGCTTTGGTGCGGGGGAAAGTGGAGCTACAGGTCAATGGTCAATCGCAACAGTTAACGCCCGGTAATGTTGGAAAATATAACAATGACTCCAACAAGCTCTATCTATCCGATGACCCTGTCCGTGATTGGGTAGCCTGGAAGGATCATGTGCTCTATTTTGATGACATGACGCTGGGCGAGATTGCTGAGAGGTTGACAAGACTGTACGATTATCGTTTTATATTTGATGATCCGGCACTCAAGGAACTACGATTTACCATCGATATCGAGCAGACTACAGCCATACAGACGGTATTGAAATACCTACAGGCGAGTGTACAAAACGTTGATTTTAAAGTGGTCGGGCGAGAGGTGCATGTGATGGAGGTAAAATAAGCGAAACAAGGCTGCCTCAGCGTACCGAGACAGCCTTGTTTGTGTTTGATTATTGGTCATCGCTCACCATTTCCAAAGGATCAGCAACACTAAGACAAAGCCCACAATCCAGGAGTATTTCTTACAAGAAGTCATCGTAAGCAAGACAATGAGTATAGATAAAGTACTAGTTGGTTTTATTTCCATAGCCTATTCTCGCAAATGCAAGATCGGGTCAGTTCAAAAAGCTAAGGCCACCCCGCGGGGTGACCTTAGCCAACTAAACAATATGAAACACATAACAAAAACACGCAAAAATAGATCAGCGCAACTGTATCTTTCGGACACAGCTGTTACCATTATCAAGAATGTAACAAAAACGACCATCAGCAGAAACAGCAATATCTGACACATTATTCGAAATCTTAGTATGTCTTAAATCTCCGTCTGCATAGCCGGCATCATTCTTAAATATGGTAGTCACATCGCCACTATCATTATTAACCCTTCGCAATGCAAAATTGCCGGCATCCAATACAACACAATGTTGCTCATCCAGTATCGTGATCCCTTTGATATTGTTAAACAAAGCCAAAGCGCCAATACCATCCTTATACCCCGACTGGGTACTGTTTCCTGCAAAATTAGGGAAGATTCCGCCTACAAAAGCAGGAAAATTAGGTTCTTGATTGACATATTTCGTAATAACACATTTGTTAAACGCGAAATTTAAGCCCTGCCCGTATATATTACCAAACTGATCAATTGCGAACCGCATATTCGGATAGGCATTGGAAATTTTAATCGTCGGAAAAGAAAAGAATTCATAAAAGTATGTACCATCCCCATTATCATAAGTCATCAAGGCATATAGATTATTATTATTCCCACTTAAATTATAAAATACCAAACCTTGGGGATAATAGGCTGTTGGAGGATAAAATGAAATGGTTTCCAATGGTTTGGGTGTAGACCACGAACTGGAAACCGCATCTAAGGTAAGCTGCCTATAGGCTAAATGCCGTGGTTCAGTAATCGCAATAACATTTCTGGGTTTATCATAACCGATCGTGGAATTCTTGTCGAAATTAAATAAAATTTCGGTTCCCTTTCCATTTCGCAATCCACTTTGGCTATTCAAGCTTCCTGCAAAATGACTAACGGTTCCATCTGGAGCAATTTTCTTGATACAATGATGATCCACTTCCAGCACATATACATTTCCCTGCTCGTCAACTGCCATACTGCCACCGTTTATCCCCAATCGCAAATTACCTTTGCCCAGACTCATGCTATACGCATAGTTAAAGGAATTGGAGGAGGTCGCCGATAAGGTGTTCGTCTGTACAGTGACCGGACCAGAGCTGAATCCATTGGGTACACGAACACGAAGTTTCCCAGCGGTGGATTGAATGACATCAGCCGGTACACCATTAAACAAGACCCGATTTTCAGTATTCGTTAAACTGAAACCAAACCCTTCAATATCCACCTCATTGCCCGGAATGCCATTTTCGGGCGATATTTTTGTTATCCCCAGCTTTTGATAAGTAAACAATGGCCCGGTCACTTTTTGTCCGTTTACTTCTACACGTACCAAACCCGAACGAATAGGTTTGTGAATCTGTATGGCAATCTTTGACTCATCAATTCGTTTAATGGGCATTAAAACGGTATCAATATAAACTTTGGTTTCACCCGGAATACGACTAAAATAACTGCCCTCGATCAAGACTTCCTGCCCTTCAAACGCGCTGGCCGGCGATATGGAAAATATTTTGGGCGGCGGAACGACGGTAAAGTTCCCACCGTCTAATTTCGAATCCGATTTGGTATCCAGCACATAGGTTGGCCCCGAAACAATGTCCTCAGGCAACTTGACCAGCATGGTGCTATCCGTCAGGCTTTGAACCGGACAATTAAAAAACTGTCCATATGGGCCTGAGAAATTCACCTGGACATTTGCTTTAATATAGCTTAAACCATCAATCTTTATTTCTACGATACTGCCCGGGCCTCCCGATTTAGGCTTCATATCCAGATAGCGTATAAACTGAAACTGTGGGCCCAGACTCTCCTGATTTCCACTAACGACTTTTACAGGCCCTCGTCCTTGTCCCCCCATCACCTCAACATACATGACAGTATCCGTGACACTGACGATCTTGGCGATGGAATCATTTAAAAATACTTTAGGAAGTTGGGTGCCGGCGGTAAAGCCCATACCCCTTAATTTCAACTGTTTTCCTTTAATCGCATAGTTTGGTTCAATGGAAACCACACTTAAGGATTGATAAGTGAAATTTCCAACAGATGTCCGCGTTCCTCCCTGCACAAGAAATACCGCAACCTTTCCTTCACCCTGAGGCACACGCAACAGAATCTGATGCTTCCCCCGGCTTATTATCTCGGCCTTTATGCCACCAAATTCAACGGTAAAATCCCCACTAACATCGAGATCCTCTCCTTCCAGCGTCAGGATAGAACCCGGTCTTCCTGAATTTGGATAGTAATAAGTTACCTCAATAGGCTTATTGCCCATGACTGCACCCGCCCTTTCTTTGCGACAGCCCGCTTGTAGCATCAGGAAAATCAACAACAGAAAACATGGGTAAAACTGACTTATCTTTATCATGACATTAATAATTTAAAACACTATGAATCTGATGAATGGCTCCCGATTTAGTCACAATATCTTTGCGATCGTAATCGACCAGGATTTGCCTTCCTTGCCTATCAATTAAGTTTAATTGACTGGTATATATCCCGGTATAATAGCCCTCGTAAAACTTGAGCTGTATATTATTGCCGTCATACATTTTAACCTCCCGCAACCCGTATTTGCCGGCGACGGAAGCTATCGTACGATTACCATTAAACAGAGTGACCGTCGTGGTGAAAAGGCTGGATCCAGAAAAGTTGGTCGTAAACGAAAGATCTCCAACAAAAAGGATATCCGGATAAACATGATATAACACTAATTTTCTGAGCACAGCGACATCGGCCTGGTCGACCTTCTCCAGGCTACTCAGACCAATTGCAGCCAGGGCCTGATTGGTCGGGACAAATACAGTACAATTATTAAGTTCATTAAATAAGGATGCCAAGCCTGCCCGTTCGATCACATGGGTGAACAGGGTCATGGAGAAATCACTTTTGATGGCCTCAAATACCGTCGCGTATTCAAACTGTTGCAGCATACCATTTAACACATAAATGATTCCATTTGCGCCACGGATCGGCTGTTCCTCAATCCGCAGACCATTAACTGTATAATAGGTTAAATCATCTTTTACCCATCGACTTACATAATTTGTATGTCCACTTCTGCTATACAACTTCTGTTTTACAAAATAGGGCAAGGATGCCAGATCAATATAATCGTCCAACACATGATTATTAACAAAGGCATTGATTATATTGCTCGGTTGCTCGACAATTGTACTTGCATTAACCCCGCGACTAACGAGATATAAATCATTCGGTGCAAAAAGCACGGTGGAATCGGTTGAATTTAATACGCCTTTGACATCTGTCACGCCAACAGCGGCATTGAATGTTGATAAATTGGCATTATCGCTCAGAATATACCCTAGTTTTTGATAATCGACCTGCTGAAATATATCGGTATCGGGTTTACAGCCACAGACCGACGAGACCATAACAATGGCCCGTAATGTCCAGGAAATTAGTCTTAGTTTAATATGCTTCATAAGGTTAGATTTTAATAAATGGAAAAACTCTTTGGTACAAGAAGGTGGTCTACCCCATGCACAATACCATTCAGCGTCAGTATATTTGGCCTGCTCACCTTAGCCGCAACAGGGCTATCCTTGAGATAAATTGTATTTCCACCAAAATTAAAGGGTGAAATCAGGTAAATACTTTCAGATCGTGTCAATACACCATCGATGATTTCAATACTTGAATAACTTGCCACCGGAAGCGAGCTCATAGCTTTATTCTCAAAGTCATTTGTAAAAAACAATACCCTTGTTCCAGCCCTTCGGAACCGTTGATCCGCGTAACGCATACCCCAATTGTGATGGTAGTCCAATAGAGAATCGGTGGCAAATTCACCTTTGACACGATAAAACCCCGAATAACCATCGGTTGGTTCCTGCCAGTCGGCTCTGGGATAGCCCCGCTTTTTGTTGAATGCCATCAACGCGTCAATAGTGGAAAATCCCGCTGCCTGGAAAGCCTGATTGGTTGGTATAAAAAAGGTGTTTAAATCCTCCACGAAAATATTGCCGACGTTGTCTCTCCAGGCACCCATATGATAACGCATATAGGACATGCGATTATAGGCCTGCGCCAAAAGATGCCCGTCTTGCGGTTTATAACCGTTGGCTTGTTCGAAAATCGACAGATAAATCGAATCTGTCTTTTCCAGCAGCTGCGTATACAATGAAAATTGGGAATCTTCCTTCAGCCTTTCCCAAGCCGTTTTATCCGGTGGCTGCATTAATTGATTCACGGTATAAATACCTCCATTTTTTGCTGCTTCAAAACGTAGCCCGCCCTGATCCACACCATTTACAAATAGTTTATTCTCTCGAATACCTACCCCCAACGAAAAATTATAAGGCAATTTATTTCCCGTATATAAACAGCAAGGCAGCCGATAAAGACTTTCCAAAAGCAAACTGCCCTGTTTATCCCTTGCGATATTGGGCTCGACTTTTCCAGTAACAACATGCATTTTGAGCAAATCCAATAGGATTGCCGAACTTGCCAGCTCAATTTTCGCAGTGGTCCAGCCGGCTTTTTGCATTGCCTCGTCCGTAGGTAAAAACACCGTAAACAGCCCCTTGCTCCCACCTAGATCATTTAAAAATTTAGTGAAGGAAACTTTATCCCAGGCCTGGGCAAACAATTGAGCCTTTCCTTGCCTAATGAGCTCATCCAAGCGTAGGTTGACGGTATCGTTAAAAGCCACCTTTGTCCCCTCTTCCGGAACCTGAAATTCTTTCTTTTTGCAGGCCATAAATACCGACAGTGCAATCAAGCAGCAAAAAAATATTTTTCTGCTTTTATTATAACTAGTAATCGTATGATCTCCCATCTCATTTTTTATTAATAGGTCAAACAAATGATCAATTTAATTCACGGATAGCCTCTTCAAAATAAACAAGGAGGCCCGTCAATTGATGCACATTGCCATTTTTGAACATATAGTCGTTCTTGAATTTATATTCTGCATAGGGCACACATATGTTCAATTCCAACATTTTGTTGTAATCAATGCCACCCAGAAAGCGGGAACAATCATACATAACATCTTCTTCTTTATAGCCAATTGGAAAGGACTGTTTCGAAATGGCTACCCAGCAGGTCGCATAATCGGTTGTATTAAACTGCCGCCCATTTTGATTAAACTTACCACCAATGATAATCTGCCTGTAGTCCGTATCACCCTTTAGATCGGTAGAAATCCAATATTCTTTATCTTTTTGGAGATAAAAACAGTAATCTGACATAAAAAAACGTTTATCGTACATCAGGTAGGCACCAAATAAGCGGTCACCGATGAAGCGTTTGGGATCCAGTCCCCGAATAATTTCTTCGGTAATACCATACGCTTCGAAAGCGCTATTGAGCGGGGCAAATACAGTGACCAAATGCTGCTCCGCCAAACGATCCCAGAGACCAAAATGCTTCAGGCCCGCTACAAAAATGGAATAATCTGGATTCGAGGCTAAATAGGTCTGTAAGGTGGTATCACCATAAAATTTGATCAACTTAGTCAAATTGTGCAGTATTCCGTTTAAAAAGGAATAATCACCTTCAATTTCCTTGGGAGCAAATGCTACCTTTAGTGTAATTCTATTGGTGATAAACGACCCCGAGAACGATACCATCTGAGATCCCATTTCCTCAATCGATGATGTAATATTGGCTGATGTCCGATGCACTAACAGTTCCTTCCCGGCCAATGTTGGATACTTGACATTATACTGGTTAAGCGGGATCTGCTCCGATCTTAAGGCCATTGGTAAAATATGATAACCAATTACCTGCTTCAGCCAAACCTGATCCATTGCCGCCAGATCCTCTTTATTAAATACGCCTTCCTGCTGCCATACAACGTTTTTAATGGCCAAGACTGTAAATTGTGCCTCTCTTAAGTCTAAGGTATCTAGATAACCCGTCAGCCTTAAAGCTTCAGCAAACAAGGAGTACTCAAAATTATTGGTTAAAAAAGCCTTTAATGTCCGGCTATCTTCGCGGGGCTGATTCAACAGAATATTCTCATGCTTGCAGGACAAGCCAAGCAGAAAAGCAAAAAAACTACAAATCAGAATAATACGATTTTTCATAATGTGCATAGTTTACTTATAAATAGGTGGGGCATATTTCCGTTGCATGGTCATTAAATAGGCCTGTCCATTAATAATTTCGACGGTATTGGCAGTCGGAAAGGATTTGGGATTGTCAGTCCCCGAATGTATATTGACAATCATATTGGGCAAATTCTCGCCCATATGATATTCATAACGATCACGTCCAGTATAGATAATCTGGCCATTTAGCAAGCAATTTAGCATGGCAAACTGCCCTTTTGGATCAACAAAAGGCCCGCCAATGTGCCAGTAGTCTCCAATTAACTGACCGTATTCATAAAAGGGGTGGTTACCGGCCGTAACTTGCAGATTGGGACTGATAAAAAAGAAACGTTGCCAGATATCCGTATACACCCCGTTATCATTATCTTTGACCCAAATCGGAAAAGAGACATAAGGGGCCGGGGATACCGATCGCACATTCCGCCTTAACGTATATAAATATTGGCTCGCATGACTTGTCGATGCCAAGGCACCGTTGCGCAGCACAATACCTTTTTCAAAAGGTACAAAATCCTGTCCCTTCATTAAGGTCAGATAAACATCCATGGTATCTTTAATACCTCCTTCAAAAAGGTGTCGTTTTATTTTACCATTGGGTAATTTCAGATTTGCAGGTGCCTCCTGATAACCTTCAGCGGAATAATTATAGAAATTAACATACGTTAGCGAGTCAGAAAACGACTGTTTATGAAAATTCTCCTGCCGGAGCAACAAGGTCCGACGTCGACTATTAAACTCAGCATACAATGCCTGGAGCGTATATACTTCGCCTGCCGTTAATTCAAAATCACCAGCCACGGCCTTGCTCTTACGTAGCGCCGGTGCAAGGTCAAAAAAGGGTGTCGAATTTTTTGGCCTAAACATAAAAAGAAAGTTCAGCTTACCTGCGGGCACCTGAGCCCAAGAGCTTAAATCAAAACCATTCAGAACAGGTCCCACCAGCACATTTTCTTTTCCGGGGTACTCTGGATTGTCTACAGAGGTGGATACACCAATGTGAACCGGATAAGGGGGGGCATAAATTTCCCGCTGTTTTAAAAAATCACCTACAATTTCGGCACTGACAGGATTTCCTTCCGCATCCAAAACAGGATTAATCAGCATGCATAAATAGGCCAGACTATCCTGACCGGTACTCTCCTGAATATCAGGTAAATTCAAACTATTGAATACGCGTAAATAGGCTGGATTTTTCATTTCCGTATACTCAATTTTTTGACAGGAATGCAATAACCAACACCCCAGCAAACAGCAGATCAAACCCGACGTTCGTATGAGCAGCATACCTATTACGTTTACTTCCTTTTTCATATCTCGTGTTTTTATTTACTATGTTTGATACAGATTATTCGAGCTTGATTTGACGCACCGGACTTTGTACTGCCAATGAGCGCAATACTATAAACGCCGGTATTGAAGCGTGGCACTTCACGGCCAACATTGGTATATAGCACTGGATTAGTGACAAATACATCGTTTGGCAGGAAAGGCACATTGCTGACCCAAGTTCCCGGATTTACCTCTGGCGTGATGGAACGATATACTTTAAAATGGAAAACCGCATCCCCTTGTCTAGACAATGTTTCGTCCCATATGGAATAGGGATTATCAATTTTGGGCAAACCCGGTTCCAGATTTAAATTAATTTTGGTAAGATCTGGTTCAATAACATAAATATTACGCGCCTTAATCAGCTGCCCGTCATTCAGGGTAAAATTAATATAAGACTCATCGGCAGAGAAGTTAAAAAACCGCATCCCTGCGTAAGAGGTATATTCATAGCGGTTGAATCCACCATAATCCCCAGAAACAGGAGAATACATTTCCTGGCTTAGGTTATTATAAACCGGTACGATTTCCAAACTCCCTTGCTTGTTGCGCCAGACCCACAAGCTGATATTCTGATTAGCCAAGGCAACGACTTTTTTCGAAGCAAGTACATTACCCTTGGTATCTTTTACTTCACATAAGACCTCGGCATTGGCATTTAAAATACGTGCGTCGGCATACTCGCCATAATTTAGCAACGGACTTACTTCTTTTCCATCAATTTGTACCCGTATATTCTGATTGGCACCGGCATTAATGGCCTGCACCTTGAAAAACTGCCGATTAGGAATACCCTGTCTATCTTCAATAATCTGAAATTGATTTTGAACTGTTTGAACTGCATTGGTATTACCTTTACTCAGGTAATAATCACAATATTGTGGCACAACAACAATGGTATATACTCCCCCCGGCTCAAAAGCCTTGAGTGGTGCATAGGTATTGCTCGAATGCATCACGAAATTTGAATCAGGTATGACATAATCGATCCTGGAAGTCGGGGGATTTAATTTCCGTTTTGGACGTTTGTCTTTATGGAGGCCGTGTACCCCTGCTGAGATCTGCCGTCCATCGCTGGTCAATACTTTAAGCTGATAGGCGCCATAGGGTACCTCCACGTAAGATGACACCCGTTGGTTTGTTCCAATATTACTTGTTTCTGGACTGACAGCTGTACCATCAGCATAGGCCAATGTCACCGCACCATATAAATTTTCTAGTGGACCAAATTGCGATGGAATGGGAAGTGCGGGCAATGCTTTGGTCAGATTAATGACCCGAATCTTAAAATGCGCTGCTTTCTTGGGCAACGTAGTGTCTCGGGGGACCGGAACAGCCCAAGGCTGACCAACACCTTCCGTGGGCAGGGTGTAATAATCCAATGGTACAGACGGATTGCTTGGCAACTGGAATTTCATGGATTCCTCCTTAAAATTTTTCAGACCAAGCTCAAGACTGTCTTTGTTCTTAAAAAGCGCCTTGGGAATCTTCCAGCTGATTCCCATTAAACCGCCGGCTTCCTGAAAAAATTGGGTCGGAGGATTGCCAAACATCCAGTCTTTTCCATGATAAGTCAGGGTGTCTCCATTAAAGGTAACCTCCTGAAAGAAGCCAAAATTCATAATACGTAAATTGGAATATGCGATTTCCTCCGGTCTATTATCAGAAGTAAAATCCAATTTTTCTTTTTTGCAGGCAGAAAGAAAGACCAATACAAACGAAAATAGCATAACATAGACCGATCTGCCGATCTGAAGAAGAAGTCGTTCCCAATTTATAGTGCTTTCCAATAGAACGAATAAAGTTTTCATAGCTAAAATAAATTATAGGTAAATCCCAGATTAATTTCTGCACCCCGTTTATAATTGCGTTGGATATATTCCTTATTGTACCACAGCCCACCCGTCCCCGGATTGCCATAAACGGTTTTGATGCCCGGATTTAATATATTTTTCACAAAACCTTTGAATGCCAAGCGTTTGTTTAAGTGCTGTGACCACACAAAATCAAGCATAGGCACAGGCTGTGCATATAAATCGGGCTCACCCAACAAGTTAATCTGTACCAGACGCTCCCCTACCATATTAAACGTGAGGGTGAAATCAGCGCCCCAATTTTTACGGTTGAAATTGAGCCAGGCATTTAACGAATAGGGAGCCTGTTCAAACAGCGGGCTATTTCGGGGGCTATGTCGATCAAGCGTCTTATTCGCCTGGTATCTGAGGTCTGATTTGACAATATTGGACTGGGCTAGCATCAGATTGGTTCCCAAAAAGAAATCCTGTAGCGGCGAGTAAAATTCCCCTAGGTTCTGTACCACTTCAAACTCAGCCCCCCAGACATGGCCAATATTAGCTTCATTCTCAAATCGTATCGCCGGAAATTCAGGATAAGTAGCGGCCAGTCCATCGGTTTTTAAAGAGAAAACCTTTACCAGCTGATCTCGAATACGCTTGCCGAAAAAAGAGACCGCTATCACCTCGCCTTTGCCCGTAAACCATTCCCAGCGGAAATCTAGGTTTTGGGAATGCTGATTGACCAGATTCGGGTTACCAACGACCAGGCCCATCTGAAAGGGGTCATACTCAAACACATTGGTAATCTCCCGGAGTTCGGGTCTCGCCAATGTCGTGCTATAACCACCACGCAAATTCATATAACCTTCTTTTAAAGAATAAATCAGGTTGAGCGAATAATAAGGTTTAAATCCGGTACGATAAACGGAATTGGGCTCAACGTAAACCAATGGAATAGCCTTACCATCGGCATTTTGAACAGTCAAAGAAGGATCTAAGTATACACCTGAGGTATCAACGATAGATCCCATATCGGTCGATTCGATCCGTACTCCACCTGTTGCCCGCCATTTTTCCCCAACCTTTACATCTGCCATCGCATAATAAGCCTGGACTTCATAATAACCTTTATAATTATTAGGTGATTTATAGGTATTGTACAAAAAACCATTCAGGGGCGAGGTTCCCTGTCCTACCCCAGCCTTGGGCGGCTGCATACCTACAATTTCGTTGGATACCAACCGATCCAGGTCACCATGCACCAAATAGAGCGGTACATTTTTCTTTTGGGCTTCTGAAAAATTCGATCCCGGCAAGAACAGGTGGTTTTCGGAAAATTGCCGATCACGGAATAAATAATCGCCACCAAATTTGAACTGTTGGGGGACACCCGCCAATTTAAATGGCAAGGTGAGATCGACCTTATAATTATAGTTATTTTCTGTCAGATAGCGCCAGCGTCTGCCATTTGGCTCCGCCTGAATAATACCAAAAGGCCCATAACCATTGACATAACCCGATGTCAATGCATAGCGTTGCGGTGAGAATTTAGTCACTTCCAGCGGGCCTGGGTCGGGAAAATATTCATTTGAATATTCATATTCACTGTGCCATGACCAGTCCACATCTCCAGGTACAAACTCCGCCAAAGAAGCATACCGAAAATCGGGATCACGATGCGTTGCTTTTGAGTTTGAACCCGAATACGACAATTTCATCCCGTCCAAGAGTTTTGGGAAACGGTGTTCTCCCTGAAAATTATAGGTATGAAGTGTCCTAAAAGTCTGCTTTAAGGAATAAATATGACTATTTACAACACCAGGCAAGCCTGTATATTCATAAGCACCATTCATATTGGTGGCATTATTTTCACCACCCCAGGAGCCCAGGTATTGAATACCCACTTCGTGATCTGGCGAAAAACGGTAAGCCAATCCGGCCAGTACACCATAATTGAGCGTTTCATTCCCTGTATTTTCCAGATAAGTCTGGTATTTACCCATATTCAGGTTATTGGGCGTAATATAATTGGGAATATTCCGCCAGGAGAAAACATCCCTATTCCCCGTGACCACGCCCTGATAAATAGACCATTGGGTCAATTCCTGCCGATAGATATCGGTCTGGCGACGATAATAATTACCCCCTAAAATAAGTCCTAAGACATGTTTTTTATTAAATAATGCATAGCGGTTTCCAAAATTCAGGCTGTAGATCTGATTCGGGGTGGCCGTACGATAACGGGTCGTCATCACGGGATCAAATCCCTGCATAATTTTATTTATACGTAGGGCCTCTGCATAAGCTTCAGGAGAATAATTCGCCCGCCCAAAAACAGCTTGCATTGAACTCAGGCCATTTGGGTATTCAGTTGCTAGGTTTAGAAAGTCCTGCGATAGCTTTTTATCGTTAATCCGCTGACCAAGTATCCCCATATCGGCATTCCAAAAACTATTGTATTTCCCTCCGAGTCCGATATTGGAATTAAAACCCGTCTGTATGTTAAATTCGAGCATGATGGTATCCGGTACGGATTTCGTTTTCAGGTTGACGATGCCCGAAGCAGCATCAGCCGGTTTGTCTGGTGTATAAGACTTATACACGGTAACATTATCCAATAGGGAGGCCGGTATTAAATCAAATGGAATGGCAGTCCGGTCCGGATTGGCCGAGGCGAGCCGAGAACCGTTTAACTGCCCGATAACCGATCGGTCGCCCATGCCCCGCACTGCTACATATTTTTCGTCCGTTACTGTAACACCAGTAACCCGCTGTAAAGCTTGTGTGACGGTAATAGAGGCTGTACGCCGCATCAAATCGGCCGAGATGCCATCCTGAATAATCCCCGCTTTCCGGCGTTCCTCCAAAACGGCAATTTCGGTATCTACCCGCTTGGATGCCTGCACCTGAACTTCTTCAATTTTTAAGCTAAGCGACTTCAGCCGAACAGTAAAGTGATTACTTTTGGGTTCATAGATCAAGGTATTGTAACCCAGGGAGGTAAAGCGTAGGCGTTTCGATAGTGCGCTCACCAAGATGGAAAACCGCCCGCTATTATCTGCAATCGCATAATTATTGGTTCCCTCTTCCCGGATGGATACACCGGGAAGGGGTTGACCGGTCCGTTCATCCACAACCAGACCGTTGATAGTAACAGTTCCCTGTGCGGAAACAGTAGGCTGGAATAGCGCAAAAAGGATCGTCAGCAATACCATAGCCCATGTATTTTTTATGGTTTGTATTTGTTCTTTCATTTTATCCATGTGCTAATTATTCAAACCGTATCCATTTCTGTTCAAGCTGGTTGACGGATACCAAATCATAGGACGCTGCCCCGGAGCGGATCACATAGAATCCCTGCAGATCCAGAAATGCTGCAGTTGTGAGATCCCAATGAGGCTTGTTCATTGCCGGCGTCTCGCCAAATTCACCGATGTATTGAAAACCAAGTAATCCACCATTAGGTGAATACTGGGTATAAAATGCCGGGCCATATGAACCGATGCCTGTTGTTGGTGAAAAAACGCGAAGCGTACCATAAGCCTCGTTAAGCCAGCGAGGCAATAGCATCACATAACCATACTGGTCCATCTGGGAAACGCCATACGCATCTTGCACTCCCCCTACCGTAAATCCACCAAACGAGGCAGAAAAAGGTTGCGTCAAGCTGGTATTGTTACCCAGATTCAAACTCAATTGATGAAAAGGATGTGTTATAAAATCCTTTGCAGCACCATAATCATAAGCCGAAGGTGCCCCTTCATTACTGATGGGCATGCTGCTCCCATTAATCTTGGCTAATAGTTTATTGCTTCCAGCTTCCAGTTGAATTTCTATTCCAGCAAAACTATTGATGTCCTCAGAAAATCTATTCGCTAGACGTATCCCAGTGGCCGTATAGGCATAACTGGATTCGAAAAATTTAAACCGGTCAACCAGTCCATAGTTGATATACAATTTGCGCAAAGCTGGATTAACCTGTAAGTCATAGGCCGCACCATTATATACTATCCGTTTAAAATATTTGGGTAAACGATTGAGGGTCTGAATGGTCGCTATTGTTTTCTGCACCCCCCCCTGTAGATAAGCCTGTTGCTGGCTCAGGCTATTTGGCACCAGCAAAAACTCATCGCCATAGCGATTTCCACGCATGACCAGCGTATCACCTTTAACACTTAGTATTGAAAAAGAGCTATCCAGGCCGCTGAAAAAATCTTTCATTTCTGCAGGAAATCCTCCTGTATGAATCGTCAGGCATGGTTTCTTATCTTGAATGGCGAATTGATAACCGAGGTTCCGTATTTGCGGAAAGACATCAATCAGAAAATCCGCAGTCCGAACATCTTTTATGTCTAGATAACCCGCATAAAAACCACCCTGCTTGGAATTCCAGGTAAATTCAAATCCATAAACCTGCTTATCCATTAACTTTTGATAAGTTGTCAATAGCGAGTCCGGATCTGCAAAAGAAACTTCGACAGGGATCTCTATGCTCCGCTCCTTCTGACAGGAAACCTGTATGCTCAGGAGCAGATACATTATCATTGGAATATATAGGTATCTCATAATTTTTTTATTTTTTAATAAAAACGCAACCAGACCTTGGAATCCTTGACCGACACCAGATCATATCCCGTCCGCCCATTCCGATAGACGTAGAAGCCTGTGGGATCGAGCGCCAATCGTGCAAAAGCTGTGATCCGATCCGCAATTTCCTGAGTGATCGTGCTGCTACTATTCGTATCAAAACCGATAAAATTCGTAAAGCGCATGACGCCCTGTGGGTCAATTTGTGTATTGAATCCAGGACCGACATAATACTGACCATTATTATAAAAGAGGTAAAAGACATCTGTACCGTCGACGTAGCGCAAGGGGATAAATCGAATACCTGCATATCCGGGAATGTCCCGCAGTCTATGGGCATCTTCCTGGCCAGCGATAAAAAAGCCGGTTGCGGAGAAATATTGGTATTTTACCATATACATCGCGGTAGCATCCTGCGGTTCCCTGGCAAGTAAACCAGCCTGGTTGGTTAGCTTTGCATTGGCATTTCCTAAAGCGAACTCCCCCGTTCCGGCCGGAACATTGAGTTTGATATCCTGCATGGTTTCGAATAGTTGGTTGCCAACTTTTAAAGGCTTCCGAAAACGAATACCATTTGCTGTTGTTGCATATTCCGTAAAAAATGCAAGACTATCAATCGCTCCTGTCCCCCGAAAGGAAACAGTCTTCAAATCACGGTTTAACGTAAATTGAAATGTATTTCCGCCTACCTCCAGCTTATTGTAATAATGAGTGAACCGATCAAAATTTGCCAGCTTCTCTTGGTTGAATTTAAAAACCTCCTGAATAAAATTTTCGCCCTGCCCACTCTTAGCCCGCACCAGGAGCAGTTCTGATTTATTCAGGTTGCCGATCAACCGAATCGAATCTACACTTGAAGACACAATGGAAAATTCAAAATCGGAATACCGTCCTTTGCCCGCATCACCACCAGAAATCTGTGGATCCGGGTCGGCCAGCATATGGATATAAGAATAGGTATCAAAATACAGCGAGAGCACCTGAGTCGCCCGTAGCCTATAGGAGCTTTCTTTGGCTACCGAAGCCGTTGTGCCATTATAATCGGCATACATCCGGATCCGATTTTCACTATCGAAATAAAACTTAAAAGTATAGCCGCCCCCGGCCTCCGGAAATAAATAGGCTATCCAACCATTTTCCGCCGAAGCTAACTGATCATAATAAGCCGCAAGTTCGGTATTCAGGCGTTCATCCGGACGTAATCCATCAAAGTCTTTATTGGACTGGCAAGATTGGCCCAACAAAATCACGACGACGATATAATAATATATGTTCCTTATCATTTGGCTTACTTTATTTGGTAATAAATTCTATCCCGGCTTTTACCTCAGCCTGTAGTTGTCGAAAATCAATTCCTAAATCTTTGTAATAGGCAACGACCAATTCTTCCTTTCGTCGGAATGTCGCTGCCTGTGATGGATTAGCTGTAATGACTGCTTCGTAATGTGCCTGTCCTTCTACCAATAGCGTGGAAATGGTCTCTACAAAATCTTCCTGCATGGTGGATTTTGCATATGCTGTGATTAATCCCTGCGTATTTGCCTGTTGATTTGTGGTATTATACCATGTCGCCGTATACCAAGAGGTACTCAGTGTTCTCCAGGCCTGAGGAATGGCAATCGTCTGATGAAGAATATGTGCAAACTCGTGATGAATCGTATGCATCATACGGATTACTTCAGCACGGTCATTTTTTGCAAAATAGTTGACCACAAAAAGAATGATTTTATTTCCCCCTTCGGCAGTCCCCAGTATCACCGTTCCATTTTCCTGGTATTCAGGCGACCCGACCAATACATATTTCAGAATCTGATATTTTTTTAGAAAGTCTTCACCACCGATCTTCTCATAGGGATTCATCCAAACCGCTTTTACGGTCTCCATCACGGGCTGTACTTTTGCTTCTTCGGGCGGCACGAGGTTCCGATTGAAATTAACTTCGTAGGGATCCCATTTATACTTTACCTCGATGTTGTAGGGTATGACAAAATTCTCGTACAAGTAATCATCGAGCGCATTAAAAGCCCAATCATCCCCCCCCAACCCATTGATGGGTTCATCGGGGAGTACTTCTGTTTTTTTACAGCCCAACAGCATAGCACAGATGAGCAGCAAAAGAAAATAAACATATCTATACATGGTTTTCATTGGTTAGTGTTTAACGTGGATTCTGTTCTAAACCGGACATCGTTACTTCTTGCGGAAGCTGTATGGTCCTCCGTAGATCATTCGGTCCCAAAATATATTTTTCCAACCGATCCTTTGTCTCATGAACAACGGGTAAGCGGTGGCGGAGAATATCCAGGTAGCGCATACCTTCAAAGAGAAACTCGCGCCGTTTAAAATCAAGTACAGCGCTCACTAAACAAGCTTTTAGATCGGGATTCTGATAAAAACCAATCAGTCTTGAACTTGTAATCTTATGGACTTCGGGATCATAGACGGGATAATTCTGTGAATAAAATATTTTTTTGCTCGCAAAAGTATTTAAGTCGGTTATGGCAGCACTATAGTTACCAAGCATGGCATAGGCTTCGGCCCTATTTAGAAGGACTTCTTCTGCTGCGAATAAAGGAATCATATTGTAACTAATACCATAATTGGCATTTAATCCTGAGCGCACAAAATGGGTTCGAAACTTCGGAATATTGTAACTGCTTTCCTGTCCGTAGATTAAGTAAGCAAAATTCCCGCCTGTCACATTAGGTTTAAACATCAGTTGAGCCAGTAATTCAGACGTAAGACCGAATCGAAGGGATTGATAGGATGCTCCCCAATTTGATGCTGCTTCTACCAACAGTATATTAGCCGGATTTTCGGCTTTGGTATACTCCGCCTGACTTTCAAAATACTCCATACTGAGAAAAGCCTGAGAATTATTAGGCCGGAGCATGGTACTTATTTCCGTTCCTATAAATACCTGATTGGCATGTGTTATCACTTTGTCGTACGACTTTTTGAACAGGTAAAAACGTGCAGCAAAAGCATGGGCTGCTGATTTGGTAAAATGATATTTGGCAGATTTATACCGGGCATCATCAAGCAGAGGTAAACCTGCGAGCAAATCTTGTTCAATCATTTCGTAGGTATAGGCTACTGTCTTGCGTTCGTACTTGACCAACAATTCTTCTTCGGGTTTTGTCACATAGGGTATCCCCGGGTCAGTCTCGGCCGTATATTCATCGTAGGATTTGGCAAAGAACGTGGCCAACATAAAGTGCGCGTAAGCGCGAGTCAGCAATGCTTCCCCTCTTTGTGATTGATACCGTTCGGGGTCTGTGACAGTGTCCATATAAGTTAAAGCACGATTTGCCGCTGCAATGGCTGCATAGCAGCTATACCAATAAAAATCCGGTGTATCCTGACTCCTGGATCTTACATCCGCAAAAGTCCAAGGATCCAGATTCATAAAGGTCATTGTACCCATACCCGGCCCTTTATCACCTGCATTATCAGACATTGCCTCCGCAAAGGCATAATAGGAGGCTTTGGGATAAGCTGAAGTCAACAGTTCTGATACCTTTTCCGGTGAGTCCAATACCGCACGCTGATCAGGAGCCTCTTCCAGGTATTTGGAACAGCCCGCTAAAAATACCCCTAAGGTCAGTACAAGTAGTAAGTTTTTCATGGGACGTATCATAAGGTTGTTTTTATAGAAAATGTAAATTGACGTGGGATAGGCAAGGCTACACCACCAGAACCATAGAACTCAGGATCCTGACCACGAAGCTTCTTGTCCGCGTAAAGCAAACTGATATTATTGCCGACCAGTATCAAGGATAGATTCCGTAATCCCCACCTATTCACCAGCTTCTGGGGCAGTTCATAACTGATATTGATTTGTTTTAAGCGAATAAAACCACCGTCGGCAACCCGCTCAGTCGAGTAATTGTAAGACTGGTAAGCCGAGCCCTCCAACCGGCTTGCATTACGCGCTTCGACAATGGATGGAATGGGACCATCATAAGGCAAAACAAAACGCTCCAAAAAATCATAGGACATAGCCTGTAAATCGGTATATTGGTTCTGAAAGATTGGATTTAAGCGAACTTTGTTACCTGCAGAATAAGTAATGAGGACAGAAGCGGCAAATGATTTATAGGTAAATTGATTATACCATCCACCATTAAATGTCGGGTCTATATTTCCTTCATATTTCAAATATTTTGTCTCATTGCTCTGGAGATACACATTTGTGGATTTTACCCCTTGCTCATTGATAAAGGAAGGTACGCCCGACAGCGGGTCGAGCTTATCAAATTGAATGGAAAATAGTCCCCGCACAGGATAATCCACCTTGGCCCCGCCGATATTTCCAATGAGATCAAAAATCTGAGGTTCATTGATCAAGCGGGTAATTTTTCCGGTGTTATACGCATTTGTTAACTGCGTTTTCCAGCCCCAATTTTTCCGCTTGATGAGCTGCGATTTGACCATCAGCTCCACACCCTGAGATTGCATATCCGCATAGTTTGCCAATTTAAAAGGTTCACCACCAATGCCCGCCGTGCGGATCACCCCGATCAGGTCAAATCCCTGTCGTTTATAAACATCCACAGTCCATTCTATTTTTCGGTTGAACATGGAAGCATCCATACCGATATTCGTTTCATACTGTTTCTCCCAGGTTAGATCCTTATTTGGATTGTTCTCAATATTTAATACCGGTTCTACTTCTGTCAGATACGGTCGCGTCGTGCTGGCAGCCCGAATAACCAAGGAGGAATTTCGGGCATTCCCCATCGAGGCATTCAACCCATAGGAAGCGCGTAAGGTTAAGGAATTAAACGATTCCTGATTTTTCATAAAAGGCTCCTCATCTATATTCCATGAGCCCGACAAATTCCAGGTTGGCAACCAACGCGCCGTTGTCGATTCCCCCATCTGATTGGATCCGTCATAGCGCAAAGTTCCATTTAATTGATATTTCCCCTGAAAGGAATAGGCTGCGTTACCGGCAAAAGCCACATAACGATCGTGGAACGTAGCCATTTTATAATAACTTTGATTGCCTTCAACTTCACGTTTGATTGCATTGGGATCAATATAAGGAGTTCCCCCCCGGTCAAATTGATAGCCGTAACCTGTAAACACATTGCTCATGCGATCCAAAAAGCGCAGTTCTTGCGATAGAAATAAGCGAAGTGTATGGTCTTCGCCGAGTTTTTGATTCCAGTCCAAGCTATTGCGGAAATAATAGCTCTTGAGGTTATCCGTGGAAGTCGTATAAAACCCGCCATAAGGCAACACCGATACAGGTCTGGAATCAGGGTCGGCCGGATCTACATATAAAAATTTATTTCGATCGGCGATAGTCGTATTTTCGGGTTGACCCGAATAGATTGTTCCAGCGCGATAGGCCATGGGCATATTGGATTTTTCGCGAATCTTATGTTCATTACCCGAATTCACATAGCGGTAAGAGCCCACAAAGGCATAATTGATATGCTTTGGAAGTTTATATTTTACCTCCGCCTGCACTTTTAGATCCAGCATCTTGAGTTCGATGTTATTATTTTCGAGCTCATTCAAGATGTTGAACGGTGCATAATTCATCGTGAAATATTCCCGGTTACCATCTTTATCGTAAGGCGTGAGCGTACGGGTTGTATTCATTGCATAACTAAAAGGATTGATATCAAAATCGCGCGACACCAGTCCCGTTACCGGATCATTCTGCCTTCCGAGCGAACCCGGTGTCTGTTGATCCCGGATCGAGGCTGAGCTGATTAGACCCAATGAAAGCTTGTTGCTGATCGAAAAGTCAGACCGGGCGGTGGCGGTATAGCGTCTCACTTTATCCCCGATGGTCCAACCATTGTCTTGCAGAAATGAAGTCGAAAAATAATGCTGGCTCTTCTCTCCCCCCGATGTTAGACTCAACGAATGCTCCTGCATCAGCGAGTTTTTAAATAAGATGTCAAACCAATCCGTATTGGCATAAACATAACGTTGGAGATAATTACGTCGTCCAGCTACACTATTTTCAACCTCAGCGACACCATCGGTACCGTATCTTAGGGCCTGTGCCATTTTCGTATATACCCCACCATTTGGATTATTTGCCAGATCGGTATAATCCAACCAGCCCTTTCGTTCCATTTCCGCAAAAATGGACATCTGGTCATAGGAGTTGATAATATTGAACTGACTGTAGCTTGGTTTTAAATAAGTGGTGTAGTTTCCTGTATACGAGAGCGTCGCCGGTGCCCCTGCTTTCCCCCGTTTTGTTGTGATCAGGACGACACCATTCATCGCCCGGGCGCCATATAACGATGTGGCAGACACATCCTTTAAGATCTGGATAGACTCAATATCATCTGGATTCAATCCAGCTACCGAAGAGCCCAAGAGCGTATTTGGATCACCTGAAGATAATTGATCGTTGGAAATATTGACGATATCTTCCAGGATTACACCATCCACTACCCATAGCGGCTTGTTATCGCCTGTAATGGAAGTTGCTCCACGCACCCGAATCTTAGGAGCTGCCCCAAATGTACCGGACACATTCTGAACAGACACGCCCGCAGCCTGTCCTTCCAGCATCCGGCTAACATCTGGAACACCTAAACGCATCGCATCCGAACCTTTTATGGTTACCGCTGAACCTGTAAATTTCTTTCGATCAATAGCCTGATATCCCGTATTGATCACCACCTCTTCTATTTTATTGATAGCGGCAGCCAATTGAATGGAATAGTTCTGCTGGCTACCGACAACTTGTTCAAATTCTTCATAGCCCAGTAAGCGGAAGTGCAGCACATCACCTTCATTCGCCGTGATGGAAAAATGCCCTGTATGATCTGTGGATGTCCCCGTGTTCTTGCCTCGAACGCGAACAGTTACCCCTTGTAAAGACTGTCCCGTCCCATTTCGCACATAACCGCTGACCTTCCGCTGCTGGATTACGGAAAGAGGTTTAATAACGATCCGTTCACCGACCAAACTATAGGTTAACTCCTGTCCGTACAGCAACCTATCGAGCACCTGTTTAACAGTCGATTTCTCAATCTTCAGATCGACCTTTTCCTGTAAAACCGGGTGATGGCTAAATAAAATTTGAACATGAGCCTGTCGGCTGAGTTCTTTCAAGATCTCTGAGCGTCGCATTTGCGACACATCAACATGGGCATTTCTGTCAAGAACACCTTGTGCATGGATGTCAGTGGCAAGTACCAGCTGCATAGTTACCATAGATATGGTAAGAGTGGCTATAGTAAAACGCATAATTCGTGCAACTATATGTAGCTCTAGGCTATGAGTTAAAATAATGTTATCTTTATGCACTTGAATCTATATTTTAGATGTTGTTCAGACAAAAGGATTCCAGACCTTTGAACAACAAAAGTTAAACATGGGGATGTGTGTTCGAGACACATCCCTTTTTAATACATTTAAGGATTTAGTAAGAGCCTACCCGGCAGATGCTAAATAAAGGTTACGTGGGAATATTTTCATCTAATTGATTTTTTGTTATTGATTAGTTAGTTATTCAGGGATTAGTTTCTTATTCAATAATGAGCTCCAGCACTTTCCGATCTTTCCACCTGATCCGCGCACCAATAGATTGCGCGACGCTTTGGAGCACCTCTTCAATAGGCTCGGAAACCTCGAAAGTACCTGTAATACTTTGTTTCAAAGCCTGTTTAGAATCGACTTCAATCAGAATACCATAGGCTTTTGAAATACGGAATAATACTACTGAAAGATCCGTATTGTTGAAATTCAATATACCAGACTTATAGTCCAGAAGCAATTGATCCGTAGACATCGTACTTAGGGCCAGATCCGATGAACTGTCATTCAGCATAATGGATTCGGAAGCATGGATCAAGTATTCGTTGTTCGATCCATCTTTATTTTTTCTCACACTCAGCTTTCCTTCAATCAAGTTAATCCGTTCCATCTTGAGCTCAGGATATGCTTCGATGTTAAAACTGGTGCCTACTACTCGTGCTGCCAAGCTCTTTGTCTCCACAATAAATGGTTTATCGGGATTTGAAGTTACTTCAAAATACCCCTCTCCTTCCAATCTGACATAACGCTTGGATCGCTTACTGAAATCTCTCGGATATAAAAGTTTGGTTCCGCCCTGTAGCCATACCTGCGTACCGTCTTCCAGCGTTATTTGCTTTCTGGTCCCTACCGGAGCTTCAGTACTAGCCCATGTGATTTTCGCATGATCCTCAAGTTGCCAGGATGGTGAAGAATGAAAATGATCTATCAGAAAAAAGAGTAGGATACATGCAGCGGCAACAGCAATGACCAGCCATCTGACGACATTATTTTTAGGTTTTTCAGGTAAGCCTACTGACTGGGGATTGGTGTGTTGTTCAATATGCTGAAAAAGGCCATCTAAATACTGTTGCCTTTCTTCCGCTTTCAGATCTGTCCAGATCTTTCCTGTAGGTATATCATGTTCCTGCAGCCAGTTTTCGATCCATACTTCTTCTTCTTTTGTGCAATTCCCGGCCTCATATCGGATTAATAACTGTTCAAAATCGCTGTTGCTCATAAGGTCTATAATCTTCGGTTTGGATATAAGACACCTAACTGCAGAAGTAGTACTATTTAATTTTCACTTTTTTTTTCAAGCTCAGGCGAAAATACTTCCAATTTCTCTGAATTAAAAAATGTTACAGGCATTGTAATTATTTTCTCGTTTTATTTTTTATCTTTCAGCATCTAAATATAGACCTATGAATGCAAGCACAAGCGACGTTAACCTGTTTTCTGCTTTTAAAACTGGTAACAATGATGCATTTTCAAGAATTTATGAGCTCTATGCTGAACCGCTAATTGAATATGCATCGAGAAAATTACAATCCGTTGAAGAAGCCCGAGATCTGATTCAAGATCTGTTTATTTATCTATGGGAAAAACGTGCTGACCTGACTATTAATCAATCGTTACGCGCATACCTTTTTCGTGCTTTAAATCGAAGAATCCTGAATCATTATCGGAAGAATAACACGCGAGAAGAATACGCCTCCTATCTGTCAAAAATGGAACATGCATTCACTGATCCCGACCAATCAGTCGAAATAAAGGAGCTGCAACAGAATATCCAATTCGCCTTATCAAAAATGCCCAATAAAGTCAGGGAGATTTATCGTCTTAGCCGCGAAGAATACTTGAGTGTACGGGAAATTGCACAGCATTTAAATCTTTCAGAACAAACGGTAAAAAATCAGCTAACAACTGCATTGTCAATTATTAGACAAGTACTAAAGGGAATTGTCGTTTTCTTGGTCTTTTTATATTTTTTATTTTACAACTAGCTTTTTGCTACTAGATCCGGGGATTAATATTATTTTGAGACCATTTTGGATTATGGAGATACTGATCTGATCTACACTATTTTTTAAGCCAGTCCCTTGCCATATCTGTCCATGACTAGCTATAACAGCCGAAATCTGCTCCAGCTCCAAATGAGTAGCAAGACAAGTATAAAACTATGAGCCAAAAATACACGACAGAAAGTCTCCTGCTGCTATTCCGTTCCTGCTTACCATCTTTATTTGCCGCTGTTGACTTTTACGGGTCTGGTCCACATATATTTAAGGGTACTTCCAGCCAATTAAAATGAAATATTTTTCCGCTATCCGGAAATTTTTCCAATTCCTGCTCTGTCAATCCTTCCTGTGCAGTACAGATAAAAAGATCATTGCCTGTCGGTCCTCCAAAACAACAGGAAGTTACATTAGGCACATTCACCATTATTTTATCCAATAACATCCCCGTTTCAATATGCCATTTATACACGCCAAAACCACCCCAGTGGGCTACCCAGAGGTGCCCATCTGGCCCCATACACATTCCATCCGGCATGCCGAATTGATCAGGCACGCGCACAAGTGTATGATAAGTTTCAATCCGTTCACCGCCTCTATTCCAAGGATAGCGACGGATCTCACGTGTGATGGTATCGATAAAATAAAAGTAACGTTTGTCGTCAGACCATACGATCCCATTTGGGATTGTCACTGTTGGAATAATTGTTTCCAACACAGCATCGCGAAGACGCATAAGTTTTCCTTGATTCGGCAAGGCTTCCATATGCATGGTGCCGATCCAAAAATTACCATCGGGATCCATTCCACCATCATTGGTACGAATTTGTCCATGCTGCGTGTCCAAATAGGCTACAAAAGTCAACTCTTGATTTTCCTTTTTCCAGGTTGCCAATCCTTCCTGCGTGGCGACAAAAAAATCACCTGTGTCCCCTTCCAAAGGAACGATCTTACTGACATAGCCCGGCAGTTCCCAACAAGCTGATTCTTTACTTTCTGGATTATATGAATGAATACGCTTTCGCAAAATATCCACCCAGTATAAACTTCTATCCCGTTTGCTCCATACGATTCCCTCGCCCAGGAGGCATTCCGTATGCAGTAAAACATCGGCTTTTTTAATATTCTTTTCCATCATTATTTGCGACAACTACTTGAATTGATAAGCTCATATTGAGGATTAATCTTCTTGCATTAAAGCACTTCTTCCACCATCAATTAAATAGGTACTACCACTTGCAAAAGCAGCATAGCTACTGGAAAGAAAGACGCACCAGCCTCCAACTTCCTCAGGTGTACCGAGTCGCTTGACAGGGTGTCTATCGATTGTTTTTTGTCGTTCTTTATTGGGATCTGGAAAGCTATCAAACCATTTTTGATTGCCCGGTGTATCGATAAATCCAGGCGCCAAACCTACAGTACGGATTGCTGGTCCCCACTCGATAGCCAGCGCACGAACAAGGGACAACAGTGCCCCTTTGGTTACGTTATAGGGGAAACATCCCGGAATAGAAGCATAGGCATGATTGGAGGCCATCACAATGATCACCCCCGGTAAAGCTTGTGCCAATAACGGTTTTAGGGCTCTCGCAAGCATCCAGTGCGATGTGAGGTTTAATGCGCTGTTTCTGTTCCAGTCCTCCATTGTACAATGATCCAAGCCCTTAAAAATATTTTGTCCAGCATTAGAAACCAATATATCCAGACGGCCATGCTCCTGTTGAAGACGTAAAACCAGTTCTTTAATAACAGTCTCGTTAGAAACATCAGCTTCATAATAAAATATCCGTTGCCGATAAGACTCCATTGCTGTAAAAAATGAAACCACAGCCTGATCATCTACCGCCAGTTCAGCACAAGCTATGACAGTCGCACCTGCCGCAGCAAATTGCTTGCTCGCTCCCAGCCCGATGCCCGAAATTCCTCCTGTAATCAGGACGACCTTCCCCGTTAAATCAATTATAAATGCCATTTAACTAAAAAAATTACACATAAAAACCTGGTCTAGGTTCTACTACCCCAGGATGTTTGAGCATCTCTTCTTCGATCAAGTCGACGCCTAAGCCAGGTCTTTCGCTCAAGACCAAATGACCATTTTTCACCATATCTTTAATAGGATGATCAATGACCTCATCGCGCCAAGGCACATCATTGAACATAAACTCCTGTCTAAAGAAATTCGGCACAGAAGCACATACATGTGCACTGGCCAGTGTTGAAAGTGGACCATTTGGATTATGTGGTGCCAACAGCACATTGTAGGCTTCCATCATCGTTGCCATCCGCTTCATTTCAGACGGACCACCACAACGTGTAATATCCGGCATCATAATGTCACAGACATTTTTTTCCAATACCGGTCTGATCCCGTGACGTGTATAGTGTCTTTCGCCGACACAAATAGACACATTAGAAGGAATACGTTCGCGCATGGCACGTAGGTTATCTGCATTTTCTGGCCCTGCCGGCTCCTCATACCAAGTAATATTCAGTTCAGAAAGACGCTGCGCCATTTGTACAGCAACCCGATAATTTAACATGGCATGCGTCTCAATCATAATATCAAAATTAGGGCCTACGCCATCACGAACAGCTTTGCTGACTTCAAAAGCGAGATCTTGTTGCTCAGCGGTCAAGGTCAGATTTGCGGCAAGGTCCTCCCCGTAAAGATAATTTGTATGCGCAAATGGATCAAACTTCAAACCTGTGAAACCGGCATCCTTGACTGCTCGGGCTTGTCGGGCATAGTCTTCGGGATTGTGTCCACCACTTGTAAACCAATAATTGGCATACAACAGGATTTCTTTGCGGAAAGCACCGCCCAATAGCTCATAACAAGGAACACCAAGTACCTTGCCTTTCAAGTCCAGAAGGGCCATATCAATGCCCGAAATAGCACACATGCTGGCACCATAGGGGCCTATCCAGTTTAGATCGCGATACAGTTTGGTCCAGATGAAATCAGTTCTCATAGGATCCAAACCAATGATACGCTGACCGACATGTCTGGCAGCTTCATACACGATGGGGCTCCCCGGCCAGTTGGTTGCTTCGCCAACACCTGTATGGCCTGTATCAGTATAAATCTTTACTAAAGTCCAATTATATTTTACACCTTCAACCAGCCAGACTTTAACATCTATAATCTTCATTGCTGTAATTTTTTATTTTATTTTTAGAATAATCTGTCCACTTAACTTGTCGCCCTTTTTTAGTTTTTTACGCCCATAGCTATGTGGCGAACCATAGAAAGGCTCCGAACCGTTGTTTGAATAATCAGCAATCAACCATTGTATATGCTGATCCTGTTTCCATGCTCTGGAATGCTGTTGCCCATTCGACAAAACAGTTACTTTTGCATCTGGCGCACTTAGGCTTGCCCAGTAAATATTTCCTTTGGTTGACCTAAAGTCATTTGAGCCCAATATATTGGCATCGTCTTTCCAGTCCTTTGCCTGTGGCTTTCCATGTGCTTCAACTTCATAAAGCGATGCTCCATGCAGTGAAGTTTCCCCTGCGTTGCGCCCGATATGGTTTGCAGGATAAGTTGAAAACGCCCCTTTTCGTGACCAAGCCAGCTTATCGTATGATAAGGGCAATTCCATCATCAGTCCCGATTGATATAGATCAATTTCCTTGCCTTGTTTATAAGTCATTTCGTATTGCACACGTAAAAGACCATTGTTAAGAAAAACAAATTTTTGATTTCCCGTTCCATTTTGATAAGTGAGATCCATCTGTACTGAAATGCTATCCCCCAAGTCCATCGCTTCAGCGTTATTGGCAAATAAGGTATATTGTTCATATTGTTTCAGTGGCGCAATATTATTCTGATAAGTCTCGCCCGCTACGTTCGGTTTACCACCATCCTCCGAATTGGCTTCGATCAAAGCAACAGTCGGCCCTTTGGTCAAAATCAATTCGCCATTTTTTCGTACAACGACCAATTTACCATAGATCCGGCTAAATGTATAATGCAGATCTCCTTGTTTTACATAAATATACGCCGAATCTTGTTGCAGTTGTAAATCTGTCGCCAAAAACTCCTCCTGATGCTTTTGATTTTGCTGAAACAATTCATTCTCGATCTCATTATCCTGATTATCCTGAGCAATAATCTGCAATGTAGTATAATCAGCTTCAATTGGTAAGGTTACAGCTCCAATGCTCCGGGGCTTAATGGCAGCTTTAAAAGGAATTTGTTTCCCGTCCACGATAGCAACCAGTTTAAGCTGATCCAGCGCAAGGAAGTCGTATCTATTTTCAATATTGATAATGACTTTACCATCTTTTATGATCGGCTTGCCGATTTTGATAGGCGAATAAGCTTTTTTCATCCCAAAATACTCCGGTTTTGGTCTACGCCATCCATCGATTGGCCCCCAGGGTCCATAACCTACAATACGTCCGTCAGGTAGATGGAATGTATCATCTATACCACTCCAGATTGCGCCCCCCAGATTAGCTGCATGTTGATAGATTGAGTCTACAAATGCAACCAAAGGAGCATTGTAGGCATCCCTTACACCAGGATCGGTCAGCAGTTCGCGTCTATTATAAGTCGAAAGATGGGCATACTCACCAAATAATGTCGGTCTTTTCATGGTATCGGTAGCCGAGGGACCGTTTATACCCGGGTAATGGTAATTGGCAATATCAGCCTTACTTCCACCGTTATTAAAGCCGCCCCAAGTCTGATCATGAAAACTTGTCGGACGTGTAGTATCCAGGGCTTTCACGCGCTGGTTAATCTCTGCCCATAGTGGGCTCCAATGCGATTCATTGCCCAGTGACCAAAACAATATGGACGGATGCTTACGATTGCTCAGTACATTATCGATATTGGCGCCGAGCATGACAGGCAAGAACCGCTTGTCCTTATAATCCCATTGCCTCCAGATCGGTGAAGCATGATGCTGAATCCAGCTCAATGCCGCCTCACTCTCCACATACATGCCCAGTTCGTCCGCAGCATTCAGAAATTCTTCTGATGGTGGGTAATGGGAGGTACGTATATAGTTGACATTTGCCTGTTTAAATAGCGCCACATCCTGTCGGTCTATTTCCGGATCCGAAGCCCTGCCATTCAACGGATGTACAGCATGTCTGTTCACCCCTCTTAATTTCACCGGTTTGCCATTGACCAACAACTGATTATTGACCACTTCGATTTCGCGAAACCCGATTTTTTGCTTGTTGGTCTGTAGCGCCTTACCTTCTACAATCAAGTCTGTTTCCAATTCGTACAGGTAAGGTGTTTCGGCTGACCACTGCATTGGTTTTTTTATGTTCAGCCGGCTTTCGATCTTTTCAGTACTCCCTGCCACAAGCCGAAATTTTTCGGAAGACTTTTGTAGCACGACTTTCCCACTGCGATCTTTGAGCGAATAGCGGAGTTGAGCCTCTTGAGGCTGATTAGAACCGTTTTGTAACACTGCAGCAAGCTTCAGGTCTGCGTTCACATATTTTGCATCAAAATCCGTTTCGACAAGCGCATCCGCAATATGCATTTTGGGCACTGTAAACAACGTAGCTTTACGCAAAATACCACCAACTGTATGTGCTGCATATTGCGATACGCAGGAAAGTATGTCACTGATGGTATTCGCCTGTATTTCGACAGTCAGTTTATTCTTTCCTGGCTTCACTTTTCCTGTCAGATCAACTTGAAAAGCAACAAAACCACCTTCATGTCCGCCGACCGGCTGGTTGTTGACCTTGACACGAGCGTGCGAACTGACACCATCAAAACGGATGTAAACAGGATTACCTTCCCAATCGTCGGGCAGATCAAATAAACGTTCATAAATTGCTGTTTCCCCAGCAGCGACATGCTGCCCTTGCATTTCCCATTCTCCCGGCACCTGAATTGTGACTACAGGCGCATTGGCCACCCTAAAATTCCATTGACCATTCAGCAGGATCTGGCTTGTCTTGCTATCGGACAGGTGAGTCGGGAAAGGCGTCAGAAATTGTCCCCCCTGTTGAGCGTTCAGATCTCCCAAGGACGAGCAGGCGAACAGCAAAACTAACCACTTACCAGCGGAAAATCTCAATTTACATAATTCCATATTTTTCAAATGCTTCTTTGGCACCCATGCCTTCCATAACCTTATTTAGTACTACTTTTTCTGCTCTGGCTTTTTCAAATGCACGTGCAAAGACTTCCTGTTCATGCTCACCTGGCACCACACACACACCGTCAATGTCTCCGATCAGGATATCCCCATCGTGGATCAATACATTACCAAAATGTATGGGTACACGCCAGTCAATTACCTTGCCACGAGGTGCCTGATCCTGCGCATAACAACCCATGGAAAAACAAGGAAATTCCAGCGCCAAGATACCCGCTGTATCCCTTGAATACCCATTGACAATTGCGCCATGAGCACCCAATTTTTTTGCTCTGGCACTCATAATTTCACCCCAAAGGGCATAGTCTGGGGAAGATCCACTACAAATATAAATTTCGCCCGGACGTAGATCATCCAAAGCTTCAAGCATAAAACCAAATGATTTTGCCAATACCGGATTTTTTGATTGCTGTTCGGCATTTCCACAGACATCCGCCTCCAAGACGGTCATTGCTCGACCGATCAAAAATAAATCTGATTTCAAAGGTCTGATATTTGGTGGTAAAAATTGATGGTACAAGCCCATTTTATCCATCACATCGCCAATTACGGCTGTAAAAAGTTCTTTACGAATCAGCGCAAAAAGTTCCGCGTCATTTGCCCACTCCACCAGATAGTTTTCTTTCATTTTTTCGATATATATTAAATAATGTTACCATAAAAAGATATATAGGGCCACCAGTATACCCAATACCAATAAGCTCACCATTTTAAAAGCACCGGAGCTTATAAAAAGGGACTTTTTGACAACCAGTGTATCATTACGATAGCCCTTATTGTCCAATAGGCTGACCAGAATCATTGTTACAATGGTACATATAAAAACGATCAATATCCGATTCATAAATGGACTCTGATCCAACCAAAAGTTTTTAAATAATACGGAATAGGCAAAGGTTGAAATAGCACCTGCAAATGCGGCATTAGGTGTGGTCCATGTCGTGAAAATGCCCATCAAAAAGATCGCCAATACCCCTGGTGTGATAAAACCCGTAAATTCCTGTATAAACTGAAAACCCTGATCCAGATTTTGTAACAGTGGAGCCAACAGCGCGCCGATGATCAGGGCGATCAATACCGTTACCTTCCCCAGTTTGACCAAGGCAGATTCACTCACCGCATCCCCTTTCAGGTTTTTATAGATATCCAGGGATACAATGGTTGCAATACTATTCACCTTACCAGCGAGCGAAGCGACAATAGCGGCAGTCAAGGCAGCAAAAGCCAAACCCTTAAATCCCGTTGGCAAAATTGACAGCAACAGCGGATAAGCTTTGTCGGGCTTTACCTTACCATCTTGGAGCATCCCCTGTGCAAAACTCAGGTTAGACCCCTCTCTGTATAAATAGTATGCCGCAATTCCGGGCAGTACCACAATCAATGGCATAAATAATTTCATGACCGCAGCAAAGAGCATCCCATTTTGGGCGGTCTGCAAATTTTTAGCACCCAGGGCCCGTTGGGTGATGTATTGGTTACAGCCCCAATAGGAAAGGTTGACCACCCACATGCCCCCTAGCAAAACAGACCAGCCCGGCAAATCCATGTATGCATCCGTACCGTCAGGTTTTATCAATTGGCCCTTTTCAATAAAGAGATGAAAATGTTGTGGCACCTCGGTTTTCAAAATAACAATTCCGTCCAGCCAATGCTCCAGCCCCTTGGTCTGCGCCACCAGATCCAGGGCAATGTAAGTTGTGGTCAATCCACCGACAATTAACAGAACCACCTGGATAACATCGGTATAACCAATCACTTTCATTCCGCCCAAAGCAATGATCAAGGCTAATGCAGCAAGCAGCCAGACAGCTATAGCCATGGGGATACCCGCGATGGATTGAATGGCTAAACCACCCAGATAAAGTATCGAAGTCAAATTGACAAATACGTAGACCAGCACCCAAAATATGGCCATCACCATACTCACTCGAGGATCAAAACGCTTCCGCAGGAAACCGGGCATGGTAAAAATCTTATTTTTCAGATAAATGGGCAAAAACACTACAGCGACAATGATCAATCCAATTGCCGCCATCCACTCATAGGAGGCAATGGCAAGCCCTAAAGCAAAGCCCGCCCCCGACATGCCAATAAATTGCTCAGCCGAGATATTGGAAGCGATAATAGAAGCACCGATTGCCCACCAGCTTAAAGAGCCCTCGGCCAGAAAGTAATCATGTGTCAATGAACCTGAATGCTGTTTTCGACGGTAGATATAATATCCATAACCACCAACGGCAATAAAATACAGGAGATAGATTAATTGGTCAATCCAAGCCAGCATAACAATTGGTTTAGAATTTCATAATAATTGATCCTTGACAAGGAGATGCCTCCAATGTCTTACAATAGTTGCCCCAGGCAATCTCAGGGTAATCCCATTTATTATTTACATACAAGATTAGCTGCTCATTTTCCAATCGGTCCATCCTACAGGCATTATTGCCTTCTTTGGAGACTACATGCATCAGATCTTTCCCCCCTTTACCGAGTGAATAGTAGTAGATATTCTCTTTCATACCTTTTGCCTGTTGTGTTAAGGGCCGTTGACTACGGGCTCCTTGATCGGCCCAATAATAATAGTTGTGCGTGTCCCTGTGCCATGGCTGGTTAGGCTTTTTACCATAAGAAGCTTTATCAATGTAAGATAGGCTCGCAGTGCCCTCATTCCCAGCAAATGATTCTTCCGGATAGTCATTCCAATAGCCATTTCGGTTCCATTTGATACGATCAGGTTCATTACTGATGTAGTATTTAAGACCGATTTCACGGAGAAAACCGTTTGGTTCGCCCACTGTATGATACATTGTTCTCATCTCCCCTTTCCCATCGATCATAAGGTCAAATTGAATGGATAAGCTCCCATTCCGACCGAGCACCGAAATCAGGGCAATATTATCCTTTGTACACACATCCAGCTTGCTTAATTGCCAATTTTTATCTTCAAGCAAGTACTTACTTGCGCTTTTACGTACCTCGGCCCCCGTCAAATGGTTCAAATTTATATCCATATTCAGGAAAGGCCCTTTCTGGATCACCACTTTGCCATCGATCAGGGCATTTTCGATCAATCCTGTTGACTTCGAAATTGGAAATATAAAATTCTTTCCTTTAATCAGGTAGCGATCAGACTCCTCGACTAGCTGAATATTACCATTTTGGCTGGCCTCAGGTAGGTCAACATCGTGCTCTCCCAAATAATAACGGTAACTATCCAGCAGCATGCCGTTGCGATCCACAAAACGCAAAGCGAGTTCCTCACCATTCTGCCATGCAAGGCCGGGAATCTGAAAATACCCCTTTTGGTGCGGTGCGATATCCGGCATGTCCATGGTATGGGTCTTGCCTGCATAGGTATATTGAAGTTTTATTTCCCGTAGCGAGCTATGGTCAAATCGATTGTAAACAGGAATTGTCAGAGGCTGGAAAGGGTTAAAATCACTTAGGATTTTACCTTTTACTGTAATCTGCACAGGAGACTGCGCTTTTTTGGTAGACCAAAATTCGGGCTTCTTACGGCGCCACACGTCGACAATTCCCCATTCACCGTAACCCACTGCCGCACCCTGAAAATCTTCGGGTTTAGCTGTATGGGCAAATTTCTTCCAGAAAGCAGTACCTTTTTTCAATTGTTTTGGAACCATAAAAACCTCATCCACATAACCCCAGATTGCGCCTCCAAGACCACCTTGTGTCGGAAACAAACCGCCCCACATCATATCCATGGAAATACCCCAGAATTCGCGGATATTTGGATCATCCTGTAATGTTTTATAGGTATAACAGGCTGGATGTGCCCATTCATCAAATAAAGCCGGAATGCCATGGCCCTGAAAATTGCGCGTCGTCTTGCCAAATTGTGTGAGGTTGCCATACACATCCTGGTAGTGCATACTCAGGATTTCATAAATCTTGGGCTCGGTGTCCTGCGATCCGGGATAACTCCATATAATCGGTCTTGTGGGATCCTTAAGCTTCACGAAATCATGGCTTTTCTTAAAATTATCACCGTAAATAGACTCATTGCCAATAGACCAGAAAAGCACCGCGGGATGACTTTTAAATGTATTAACCATCTCACGTGATTGACTGAGGTATTGATCCGTCTTTTTGGGATCATTTTGCGAGGCACCGGGCGCATAGTTTTTCTGTCTATAGGTATCCACAAAGCAGATGGCAGTCTCCACTTCTACATAAATACCATATTTATTGCAGTATTCCACAAAACGTTCGGTAGGTGGATAATGCGAGGTACGGATAAAATTGATATTAGCCTCTTTAAACAACTGCACATCCAAGCTATCGTAATAAGCAGAAGCACTACGTCCCAGAGTCGGATGCATATCATGTCTATTGGCACCGCGTAGTTTAACAGGCTTTCCATTGACCATAAGCTGATCTTTGACTACTTTTACCTCACGGAAACCGACCGATTTGCGAAATGTATAAGATGGTTTACCACTTTCCTTTACTTCAACATCCAGCTGATAAAGATTTGGATGTTCGGCGTCCCATTTTATCGGGGCAGCGACTGTAAAGATATGGCTGTTTGCCCCCGCGAGGATTGGTTTTTCACTATTATCCAAGACAAGGGTCTTACCTTTTGGATCAGTCAATGTATACCTGACCGTCGCTCCTTTGTTGGCGAAACCTATAAAATCTAATTTTAGTTTCGCATCCATATACACCGCGTCAAAATGTGTTTCCAAATTAAAATCTGTCAATGTATTTGCGGCAGTTGCAAACAGGGTCACATCACGTAGGATTCCACCCACCGGATGATGCGCATAACCCGAAGCATAAGAGATATCATCCAGTTGATCTTGTACTTCCAGCTCTATTTCATTCTCCTTCCCAAAAATCACATAAGGTGCTATATCCACTTCCCAGCGCGTAAATCCACCATGGTGACTTGTCACCGCTTTACCGTTGATATTGAGTTTTGCAAAACTGTAGACACCATCAAAACGGATGATCGTCTTCTTGCCCCTATATTGCTTAGGTACCAAAAATCTACGTCGATAAAAAAAAGATTTGTCGTGTTGAATACCATAGCCCTGCATCACAGCCTCCCCGGGTACTTGTATACTTTCCCAATTTGAACTACGGTCAAATTTAAATTCCCATTGACCATTTAAGGACTGTACAGGAGTTTTCAGCCCGGTCACATTGGCCGGCAACTGATAGGCAGTCTGTTGCGCTATGCCCAAACTTCCCATCAAGCACCAGAGGACCAACAAAACAAGTTCTTTTAGTTTTTTCATATCATAATAGGTTGTCATTACATACCATTCAAACGCACCATGCTAATGTTACGTTCTTTTTCCAAAGATACCTGCCAACTAAAAGCAATACTAAAACTGATCATACAAAAATTAAAACTATTTACACCCAAATAGCAACTTAATAGATATTAATAAGCGAATATTGTTTGAGATATCAGTAATTACATTATTTTTGCATTAACCAATGTATCTATGTATGAACAAATTATCGAAACCCCAGTTTATCGAGCTTACCCCTCCTAGTGAAAAGACAATTCATGTCAAATTGGTCGATCAGGAATTTTTGAGCAACCCACTTCACTTTCACGAATTATGTGAGCTCGTTTTGATTTTAGAAAGTTTTGGTAAGCGTATTGTCGGCAATAATGTGGCGACATTTACTAGAGGTGACCTGGTGCTGATGGGGCCTAATATTCCCCACATTTGGCGCAACGATGACTTGTTTTTACAACGGGACAATCAACTGCGCGCCCGTGCCATAGTGGTCTATTTTCCAGCAGACTTTTTACTTCGCTTGACAGACGAGCACCAGACGATCCAGGCGATGCAGCATTTTATACGCAAAGCCCAGCGTGGGCTACGCTTTTATGGCGAAACCCTGGATAAGGCACATGCCTTTATGGAAGAGCTGAGTGACAAAGATGGATTCCCAAAGATCATTGAATTTCTCAAACTTATTCAGCTCTTACAAGAAACCGACGAATTTGAGAGTTTAGCCTCCGAAGGGTATAGACCCACATTTAGCGAACAGGAGACACAGCGTATCAACAAAGTATACCTCTATGTCATGGGCAATTTTAAAGAAGACGTAAACCTGCAGACCGCCAGCAACATGCTCAACATGACTCCAAACGCTTTTTGTCGCTTTTTCAAACGCCATACCCAGAAACCTTTCTCCCGATTTGTCAATGAAATGCGAATTGGCCACGCCTGCAAACTGCTGATGGACCGTACCCTAAGCATATCGGAGATCTGCTACGAATGTGGCTATCAAAACCTCACAAATTTTAATAAATTCTTCAAATCCATTATGAACAAGACACCGCGCGAGTTTCGAAAAGAAATGGACCTATAATACTGCGACAAGCGTATAGCATAAAATGAAGGGCTGTACAAACGCACAGCCCTTTCCTACCAATTTACCGCAACTAACACCTTATTAAAAACCTTTAATTGTCTTCAACGTATAATCCTGGGCATCACCATTGGCTGCAGTCACCCGATAACTTCTATCCTGCGAAAAATCGCCAGGTTTGCCCAACACTGGGGCTCCATTGAGTGGCGAAACGACCGAGACATCCGAGACTGTGATGGTAACCCACAAGTTTGTCAGCAGGTCTTTCTGAATTCGTTTTTTAAATTCATCAAATAACATCTGTTTGGTGACAGATCCCGAAGGACCAGTCTTCTTGACCGAGTTGATATCGTAAGAAATCGTAGTGGTATATCCTTTTTGTCCATTCGTATCGAAAGCTACCGCCATATTCTTAAAAACAATTTCACAGACTCTGTCCAACTCAATTTCCTGCATGGGTGTTCCCTTCTGTATGGTATCATTATACAGAAAACGGTATGAATAGCTTACCGCCGTCAATTTGTTGTCCGACGAATTTGGAAGCTCCTCATATCCTTTTTTCAAACAGCTTCCCATCATGACGAGCGTCAGCGCACTCAGCACGATGCAACTTATTGTATGGTTTATTCTATGCATAATCAATTTCATTTTATCTTTATAATTCTATTTATTCCCATCCTGGGTTTTGCTTTACACCTGATTTCAACCGGAAAGTCTCATTGATCGGCATCAAATACCTTTTGGCAGAGAATCGCGCTTCCCCTACGACGTTATTATCTTCAAAGAAAGAATAGGATTTGCCATCTCTCGAAATCCGGATCCCTCGCAAGGCGCCCTGTAATTCAGGGATTACAAATCCCGATCCCACGTAAGCGCCATCCCGCAAACCACCCGAGGTACGCATGCCCCAGCGTAGCAATGACCAGTAACGATCATTATTTTCGTAGACCATCTCCACGTTGCGTTCTCTTTTATAAGCCTCAAAAAGCGAGTTGCCCCAGTTGTTGCCCGAAAGCGAATTTAAATACTGGTTGACACTGCTTTCGGAGAATCCGCCATGGCGCACCATGGTAGGCAGCATGTATCTTTTTGCATTGGCAAAGTCACCTTTCATCAGGTAAGCTTCGGCCATATTGAGATAGGCTTCACCATACCGGAATACCGAAAAGACAAAGTCCAGTTTTTGATCCGATGGTGAGGGCAAACTCACAATATTATCGTAGAAATACTTGATCATGGCATAGCCTGTACTGGAGTTGTAATTTTCGGTATTCCCGGATTGGTATCCATATTCCTGTATCGAACCTTCGTTAATCTTGCTATTGGCATTACTTACGTTTCCGTCCCTTCTGAAAAATACACGAACCTGGTTGTTGAAGTACATACAGCTGTCATACAGGATGGTTGCATAGAAGCGTTGATCTCTTTTTTTGGTATTGGAAAAATACATTTTCTCGTCTACATTTTTACCTGTAGCGACATAGCTCGCATTATTCCAGGATTTTAGCTGCCCATCTGAATCAGCGACCAGATAGTCATCCACCAAGTCCTGAGTGGGCCAGGAGCCACCATCCATCCCCCAGAAATTCATCGTTACATTGATCGGAAAATTTGCTTTGGCATAGACCGAAAACTTACCCGTAGACCACAGCCCCTGATATTGCATAGGTACATCATAGAGCGAAGTATTAGTTTTGTTTCGTTCACGGGTCAGGATAAATTCGGTAGCCGTAACCGCAGTTTCATACGATCGGAACATGTTGTAATACGGACTAAGCTGCGTCCCACCATTATTGAGCCCCATGGCTTCGCCCGACTGGATTACCTTATCGTAGTAACTGCTATTTGCTGTACCTCCATCCACATAGGCCGCAGCTTGCAGTCCCACACGCATGATCAACGCATTAGCCGCATTGGCTGTGGCCCTTCCCCTTTCGGCCGTCGCCGGAAGGGATGATGCTGCCTTTTGCAAGTCGGCGAGTATAAAATCGTAGGTCTCCCTGGCTGAGCTTCTCGGAATTTGAAGATCATCATCCAAGGTCAGCACTTTATCGATCAGCTGCAAGCCCCCATAAAGCTTGGCATACACAAAATAATGGGCAGCTCTTAGAAAATACAGTTCACCCAAACTTCTATTCTTAAATTCGGTGGAGAAGGTAACACTGGTTTCAATGTTTTCGATGGCCGAATTGATCCGCCATAAAAGCGCATAATTTAACCAGCCGTAGTTATCCGATTTTAGCATGAGCTCCGCTCTTTCTTTTGTCCAAAAGGCACCATTGAGTGTGCCCACCATGACATTTTTGGTGGTTCCTTCAGAGCGAGCCGAATAAGGGTGTGCATAGCCCGACATCCAGGCGTCGGTGCCCAGTACATCAGCATATACTTGGTAGATATAGGCCGTAGTCAAGTTTTCACTGTTCCAGGTCTGTTCAGCGGTAATCTTATCGTATGGAGTTGTTTCCAAAAATTTTTTACAGGAAGAGAAGAACGCCAGGGTAATGCCCAACATCCCGATTATTAAACGTTTTTTCATAAATTTTCTTTGTTAATTAAAATCCCAATAAAAATCCCGCGGAGTAGGTTCGCATCATTGGATATGCGTAGCCATCGAATGTATTAGATTCTGGATCACCATATTTTACCGATGGGCCGAATGCCAACAAGTTTATACCCGAGACAAAGAGGGTCAGGTTGTTCATCCACTGCTGCGACTTTAATAGCGATTGTTTAAAATCATAAGATAAAGTCAACGATTTCAATCGAACATAATAGGTATTGCGGGCCCAGAAGTCTGAGGAGGAATAGTTATTGTTATTGTTCAGACTTGCATTTCCGGGTCTTGGCATTGGTGCGTTGGGGTTGGTTGGCGACCAATTGTCGTTTTGAAACTGAAAATCCAGGCGTCGCTCCCCTTCCGAGCCCATGGCCACATTGGAAAAATAATTTTGTTTCATTCCCGTTCCCTGTATGGTAGACTGCACACTAAAACCTTTATAACTTGCTCCTAGGTCGACACCATAGACGAAGGTCGGGCTCGAATTATGTCCATAGCGCACCTGATCCTGGCCATCGATTTTGCCATCGCCATTCACATCCTGGTACCAGAGGTCGCCCGGCCTAAGATCGGTTGCTGTTTCACGCTTTGGATTATTGAGGATATCCTGCGGATTGGTATAGAATTGAGCACCGACATAGCCTGTCCCTACATAGCCATAATAGTTACCCTGTTGCCGAATCCTTGGATTGGCCAAGGTCACACTATCCTCGTTTGTTTTAAACGCAAATGATTTGTAATAGGTAAAGTTGAAGCCCGCATTAAAATCAACATTACCAATCTTGTCTTTGTATTTGACAAAACCATCGAGTCCCTCCTTACGATCTTCGGCATCCGTCACTACAAGTGGAAGTGTATACCCGATAGGCTCGGTATAGCGATACGAATTATCGGCAGCGAGGTAGCCTTTGGTCTTTTCGAAGAAATAGTCTATGGCACCATCGACCTTATTGCCAAACAAAGCAAAATCTGCTCCGATATTGTATTTCGAGCGGGTATACCAGGTCATGTTGATGCTTGGTTGTGCCCCTGGGGTGACTGTATTGACCAATTTGCCATTGACGACATAACCATTTGTATTGTAATTATAGGTTGCTAAATAAGCATAAGCCCAGTGATCGGCATCGTTTAAACCGATCTGTCCATAAGATCCCCTCAATTTTAAGTAGGCCAAAACATTTTTGGCTTTAATGTCTTTGAAGAAACCTTCCTCAGAAAGCGCCCAGCCCGCGGAGAAGGAAGGGAAAAATCCCCATCTTTTGGTTGAGATAAAATTGTCCGATCCGTCATAACGTCCGGCAAAATCAAAAATATAGCGCTGTTTATAATCGTAATGAAATTTGCCTACATACCCCATCCAGGCCTGTTTCCCTTCCGTATTACTCGCTGTGATCAGCTGGGCATCCCCTTTTTGGATCTGCTTGATGGCCGTTGTATAGAATCCTCGGGAGCCTGCATTTAAGGCATTGCTATAATACTGACGCATGTTTTGGACTACTGTTGCTTCCACATTGTGGCCATCGCCAAACGTGCGTCGATAATCTGCCCGGAAATTGACGTCAAAATTTTGGGTCATGTATGAAGATCGTCCGACACTAATGTTGGTCGGATCTTCTTTGGTTGCATTTCCCTGCTCATCGTAATAGGTCGCCGTTTCGACCCAGTCTACCCGATCTTGGGATTCAATATTAAAATTACCGTTAAATCCGAGGCTCAGTCCTTCGACCCAAGGCACGTTCCAGTTAAGTGCACCCGACAACTGATTGTAAACCGTCTTTAATTTGATATACCCGGGGCTCAGCAGTGCCAGTGCAGGGTTGTCAAACTGATTGGATATCTGTCCACTGGAAGTAAAAGGCTTTTCAAATGGGTTACGATCGCGCAGCCTACTATAAATGGTATAAGCACTTGCTGGCGGATAATCCTCGTTGCGGAGGTATCCATTCACATTGAAATCGAGTTTCAGTCCGATCTTTTCAAAGTTGCTTGACACATTGCTCCGATAAGTATACCGATGATAATTCAGTGATTTGGCTTTATAAATCCCTTCCTGATTAAAAGCATTGAGACTACCAAAAAAGCGCAGTTTTTCACTACCACCATTCAGTGAAAGAGTGTGGTCCTGTTGTGGTACAAACCTGCGGGTCAGTTCCTCTTCCCAATTGGTATAATTGTCAGGATTGTTCTTTATCTCTTCCATTTCCTCAGGTGTTTTGAACGAGTTCATTCCCATTCCCAAGGCCTGATTGAGGTTATTGATCGCTGTTGCATACTGGTATGCATTCATGCGTTTGGTTTGATAAGAGGGTGTATTGAAACCAAAATTAGCCTGATAGTTGACATTAAGTTTACCCGAATCCCCCTGTTTGGTGGTGATCAATACAACCCCATTCCCGGCATTCATACCGTATACGGCTGTTGAAGCCGCATCCTTCAAAATGGTCATCGATTTGATATCCGCCTTATTAAGGCTAAAAAATTGCTGCTGTGTGGAGATAAAGCCATCGATGACATACAGCGGTGTCCCATTGCCACGGATGGAAATACTTGCTCCATTTTGCCCGGGCTCTGCCGATCCCTGTTGTACAATAACCCCAGGAATTCTTCCCTGCAATGCCGAGCCCATGTCTCCAAAAGGCAGATTTTCAATTGTCTTGGCATCAAAAGAGGCTATCGCAGTAGAGTTTTTCTTCACACTGGTCGTACCAAAACCAACGACAACCACCTGATCCAGAGCAATGTCATTATCATCCAAAATGACATCCAGGTTCTTTTGCGTGCCATTGACCGGGATTTCCTGATTTCTGTAATTGACATGACGAATAATCAAGGTCGAACGATCAGCCACACGAATGGAGAAATGCCCCTTGTCGTCGGTCGTTGTACCGATCTTGCCATCTTCTTTGGACAAGATGGTCACACCGATCAGTTTCTCTCCTTTTTTATTTCGGACCGTTCCTTCGACCAGGACCGGGTTCGCCTTTTGTGTAGCGGTATTCATCCCGTCTTTATAGGCCCATTGGATTGTAAACATTTTTTCGCCTTTGGAACGACCATGGGCAAATAAATCCTGTCCATGGCCAATATAAATGGCGAATAACCCTACCTTCAGGCCTGCCTTCAATACGTTAAAATTACCCATACGATCCCTAGGCTTCTTATTGGTCAACAGTTCTTTCATAATTAATAATAAGTTAGTTTATAATTCAGCTACAGTAACCTACGGCACCATGGATTCGCTTGGGTTTACAGCGCTATTATCAACCAAAATTATTACAGATCGTATGGAGAAACTAAAACTTGAAAATCAATTACTAAAACTATTTTACCCCAGTAACAACCAGGTTTTCAACAGCATATAAAAACAAAAAAAATCCACACCAATGGTTATTGATGTGGATTTTCGGTTAAGGCACAGCATTGGAATAGCGCCCATTATACCTACCGAATACAGAGAATCATTGTTGTCTATCACCGCATTCGGTATAAATCTATACACGGTGGTATTTTAGTAGTGTATTGCATTTACCCCACTTTTTTTATTTTAACGGGATACGTTTCGCCAATGTTTTTAAAGCCCCTTTGTAAGAATCCAAACCACCAAAAAATGGTTTTCTCGTATCCGAAAACAACTGTTTTCCACTAGAATCGTAAATGCTCATCTGCACTTTTGTATTGTAGTTTGTTGTTGTAAATGAACTATTGGATTGAACCGCGGATCCCTTATTTTTATCCTCCTGCTTTTTATAGGTAGTCGTACCAGATCCGTAACTGGAGGTGCCTTTATTTTCGATTTCATATAGACCTAAGACCACATAATCCACCTCAAGGAGTTTTACCAACTCATCAGGAACATGGTTTGCGATATCTACCAAGCCAATTCCAGCTTTTGCTAAGGCTGCATTGGTTACCCTGGGGTCTTGAATCTGAAAGGACAATCCACGGGACCTCATTGCCTCAATACAGGATTGCTGAATTTCCCTGCGCATCGCATCCGTAGCTAGTCCCTGATCGTTACTTACGATTTCGAAAGGGACAACAGCCAGTCTGTTTCCCTGTTCAGTTTTAGTTGTGCTTGAATTGACGGGTAAATTATTGGCTTGAGTTGCCGGCGAGTTTCCAAAAGATTCTTCCCGGCCATTAGCAAAAGTAATCTTATTAATTGCTTGCCGTTTTAATTCGTATTGTACCTCTTCACCGGTATAGGAAAACTTGATTACATCATCTCCAATAGAGACAACCTTTCCCTTTCTTTGGCTTCCGTCAATAAGATAAATGACGTCTTCTTTTGTCTGTGCAAAACCAAACGAGACACTGGCGAAAAATATCGCAAAATACATTGAAACTTTTAGGATCGTCTTCATTATTATAATCAATTGTAATTTTTCATAAAATATTGATCTCACTGACCAACAGCATTGTTCTACTAAAAAACACGAACAGTAGAAATTTGTTTGGCCCATTCACACAAAACCAATCGCTCATGATAACTGTTCTTATCCGACCATTGTGAAGTCATAGATTTTGACTTCACTGGCAACTGTATTTTGAGTATTTAACAAAAATTAGATAATCATGGAAACACAAATTATCGAACTTGAAAAAGAATACTGGCAGGCGATGGAAAACCGCGACTTCGCTACGATTAAACGCCTGACTCGCTTTCCGTGTATTGTAGCTGGAAAAAACGGGATACGGCAAGTTGATGAAGCCACTTTTAAAGCTATGTTTGATTCCAGTGAAAACATGCAATTAAAGGTCATCGAAATTTCTTCTACAGCTACACAGGTCATTCGCGAGCAGACCGCTGTTATCGCCTATCAGATCACAATGGAATATAAGATCGACGGGAAGAATACAGCTTTTCACTGTGCATGCACCTCTACCTGGGTCCAGGAAGATGACCAATGGATCTGTGGGATGCATACAGAAACGGAATTGGTTAAATAAATTTGATATCACGATTGTCAGGACAGTCAGACAAGAATTGACATTCTCGAACATAAGCCTATTCCGGCAGCAGATGATAGCAACAAATGGAATAAGGTCAAGTCCATTTGACCTAGGTAGTAAGCTTCAATATGAGGTTTTTGTGGGATCAACTATTCTTCAGTGTGGCCTATCGTTTATCAAAAAAATAGGCTAGGGAGTTAACACCTAGGTTTAAACTGTATTTATTCCCGGACAATAAAAAATGTATTAAATACGGGGAGTGAATTAAATACCTAAATCTTGGATTTTTCAAACGATCGTTGGTTAGAGGCTGTTTTTTCAATAAATAAAAATGATAACAAATAACAGTATTATGGAAAATAACATCAATAATCCCGAAATCATCAATGACATTATCAAAATTAATAACGACCGTATTGAAGGCTATCGAAAAGCAATTGATCTTGCTACCAGCCATGGTTTAGATAAATTGCTACCGACATTTCAGAAGTACATTGAACAATCAAATGAATTTATCGCAGAATTGAAACCTTATGTAGAACTGGAAGGCAAGGAACCAACAGACAGTACCATGCTTAGCGGCAAGCTCTTCCGGGTTTGGATGGGCATAAAAGTAAATATCACCGGTGACGACGAAAGAAGTTTGCTGGAAACCTGTGAACAAGGTGAAGATGCCTTCAAATCGACTTATCAGACAGCCCTTGCTGAAGGATCGAATGAACTTTCACAACATGTACATAGTCTGATCAACACTCAGCTTAGTAAACAACTGGAAGCACATAACATCATCAAAATGATGCGCGACAATAAAGCAATCTAAGCTTAAAGTTTTAAAAAAACAACTACCGAAGCGTAAATGGCAGCGGTAGTTGTTTTTAGTTTGCGTGCCGCTTCAGGCCCACCCCCATCCTGCGATGCCTTCTATACCCACAGACGAAATCTGCTCCATCTCCAGAGCAGAAACAGGATCAAGACAAAGCCAACAGTCCACAATGACTTCGCAGATAGCACCGTGTTACGGCTCTTTTCATGCCTGATCTTCTGTTGTTTTCCCTGTTCATTTTTGCGGGTAAGGTCTTGCAGATGTCTGCTCGTACTGCCTGTTGACTCATGTCCTAGCAGCCTCCCTGACTGCGCGAACAGTCCACTATCCGGATGAAAGCGAAAAGCTGTGTCCGTCCAAAAATACCATGAGCGGGAGAGTGTATCCTGCCGAAAGGTATATAGCCGCTGCCGCTGTTCTAGATTCTGCCATTCCAATTCTGCTTCCTCCTGTTTATGGCGCTGTTTATTTTCATAGAGCTTACAAGAAGTCATCGTAAGCAAGACAACGTGTATAGACAAAATATGGGTTCTTTTTATTTCCATAGCCTCCCTCCCCTCATTCCAACCAATTTGAAAATGCATAGATCGTCGCTACCGATCTTCTCTTGCTTAATACGCAATTATCCACGTTGCCTTCCACGGTCAGCAACCAATGGCGCTCCTTTTTCCGAACGAGCCCTACATGATCTATGCGTGCGAGCCTGTGATTGTAGATCGCAAAAAGATCAGCCGACCGGACTCTTCCCTCCCGTACCTGCTGCCCGGTATAACGGCGGGCCATGGGAAATAGTGCTGGACTCCAGGCACTGCGCGGCGCGGCAAGTCCGGCCTTTCCGTAACACCAGGACACAAAAGCCGCACACCAGGCATAACCTTTGCCTAGACCTGTGTAGACCAGGTATTCCTCCACCTTAGCGCCATCATTATTGCCTGTTGCTTCCGTAATACCGATCTCTCCTATGGCGATATCCATAATGCGTTCGCGAACGCTTGTTATTGTTCCGTTATGCTTAGGTCTGGCCGCAATAGCCATAGACCTAGGCTGATTGCCAACCATCTCCTGCATTATAGCAGAATGGCCAAAACCGCCAAGAAAGAGAACAGAGACAAAAAGAACACCGAAAAATAAAGAATGCATTGTTGCCATGATGTCAATTGATTAAAGTGATAACTAAGGTCCTGACGGAAAAACTTAAAAGGCTGCCAGAGGATTTCCTGTAGCCAATAGCAGCAATAGATCGCGAGCAATCCGGTCAGGATAGCAAAGAGCAAGACCGATAGGATACCGATATCCAATACACCGGCTGTGGGATCTATTGCTTGAAGCAATAAACCTGCTGTCATAAAAAATGCGCAAAGACAGACCAGCACAATTCCGAGCAGCTGCCTACTTGTTAAAGGCCAATAGATATCCTCGATATCAGTGACCATTTCGTTTTGTAATGTTTTCATTGACTTTAATAAATAAACTTGATCAAGGAACTATTCAAATAGCCCCAGATACTGACTATTTGAAAAATTAGTTTTATCTCTATCATGTACAATCAAGTAAAGATGTACGGGTAGCTCTTCCATTCCCTCGGGCAACTGCAGTTGCAACTTGCCATCATGCCGCAGGGCCACCTCCTCATTGATTGCAGCCAGCTCTTGCGCTATAGCATAAGCACAGAGGATGACACCATCATCCCGTTCATCCCTTCTATATTTTTCTACGATGGGATCCCAAGTTAGCCCAATAGTTGCTCCTTGACGCTCAACGGAGTAGACCCTTATGGAAGCCTTCACGCCCGCACTCAATTTTGCTTTTGCTGGGTCTACTTCAATATTGGGATAGGTACCGACCATGGCCCCGTGTAATATGGCAGACATTGCACGCCCGATCGCCGACTTTTTGTTTTTACGTGAGGTATAACCTAGCTGTATGATATAATTCACCGGATTGAGGAATTTCCTCGCTTTGGTGAATTTCATCTGCACTGTTTCGGTCCCATTGGCCACAAAAACCCGACTTTCTTTTTGTTTCGATAATATTTTCATTTCATTTACAATTGATTCCCAAATGTATGGGAGTGAACACCTTACTAATTTTAATATGACCGGTATTACGTACCGGTCATATTGCTTTAACACTAGACTAGATCCAGTTCGCCGAGATAGTGTGTTCGGCTGATCCTTTTGTTCTTACGATCGGCAAAGAAGAGCCAGAGCTGTCCTTTACCTCCAAGGAAGTGTTCTGGCAGTTCAATATCTGCTGTCCCCAATCCCCTGGTGGGAGGTTCGGGTGCTGTCATAAACTCGTCCAGCGCAGGCTGGTACAGCAAAATGTAGACACGATCGTCAAGATTGCCGTGCTGGATTTCAATAGCTTTATTTGTCCAGCTGACCATTAACATTCCGGCGGCCACCTCAGCTTTTACCGTACCACCGGGCTGCAAACTTCCCTGCGAAATTTGTACCTTAGCATAGTCAAGCGTAAAGTTGGGATATGTCCCTACGACAGCCGTCTTGATATTGGCCTGCAGCGCCGCGTTTGTTGGCGTCATCGTGTTGGCATTGATCTGCGAAAAACCTACCTGCACAAAGGGTGCGATAGGCATAATAAATTTGGCAATGGTGTAGAACCGAGCCTGCTGAATCAGTTGCTCTTCAGTCGCGGGTTTATTGCTTTTTTTTGAAAGCCCACGGATGTAATCAATGCTTTTCCAGCTAGCTCCTATTACCGACCCAGCTTTACCGCTGAATCCACCATTTGCACCTTTTCTAATTGTTCCCATGTTATTATTTTTTAAAAGTTTAAAACATGTAAAAACTTGATTTTTACCGGTATATCATGCTTTACAACAACAAACATAAAATCGATAATTGGCAATTTCAAGGTAGAAAATTGGATAGTCCGATCGCTGTCCTAGCCCTAGTTGCCCTAGGATTTATAGCGCATACAATTGTCCGTTTGCTGTCCATGCCAAAAAGATCTCTGTAACCTGGCCAATTCGATATCGCTTCAATATCACTTCGTGCCCTATCCGTACTTGATTCGGCATTTATCCACTGTTTCTCTACTTATTACCTACTGTTTTCCTACTCTTTTAGTAGGGAATCAGTGGAGGATATGTAGCGGGATACAGCAGTAATTGCGAATATGGTACGAAGCAGTAGCGAAGAAGCCTTGAATAAGAGACGGAAAATTGAAGGGAGAAAGCTTTGTTATCTAAAAAAACCGAAAGTAAACGAAAGAAGAAAAGTGAAGGATCGGATTATAGGAAAATTAATCCGCGAGGTGGTGGTATTTCTTTTTGAAAGCGACCATATCCGCATGCAAAAAATATTTGCCGGTATGGTCTTTTTTGAACGGGAGTATCAGCCCCTGTTTTTCGCAACGGTAGAGCGTCTTGGAGACGATGCCCACATAGCGACATACTTCTTTGCTGTGCACCAGTTCTAGCGGAGGATCGGGCAGTTTTCGGAGAATCAACGCTTTGATCTGCTCGGAAGAATCCGTGATCTTGTCAACAAGATACCTGAATGCGTCGTGCAAACAGGGCTGGCGACATTCTTTTGGCTTAGCAGAAATGTCAAAATAGCCCTCACAATGTAAATATTTATTCATAGACTGGAATTTAGGATCAATCGCCCTCCCCTTTCACAGCCGGAAAACCAATTGATCGGGTTTATAATAATTGAAGATTTTTATACCTACACCACTTGCCCCATCCCATTTATTCATGACTTTTAAGAATTTTATTTCGGTATTGCATAGCCTGTTCAGAAAGTAAATTGAGAAATTTACTTTTGAGCCGACTTGAGCTTTTGACCATCAGATTGGACCGCCTTAAAATTGCATGAAATACCCGCTCCAGAAAGGACAGGATTTCTGGATGGGTGGTGCTGACATTTTGCAGCATAAATAAGGTAAAAAATGCCTTTTTAGGCTTATTCCCTACTCCCATTAGTGTAATACCCTCGCGCATGACCGATTCAAAATCATAGAGTTCGATCCATGCTCCCTTTATTTTTTTACCTTCCAGAATGATTGGATTGAGGTATTTCACGAGCTCATCGACCTCAGCCAGCAACCCTTCAACAGTCTCTTGCTGTTCAAACTTACCATATACATGACACTCATCAATGAGCCGGAGCAGTTTTTCAAAAGTATGTCTATCCCATATTTCTTCACTGCCAATAGCAGCATAGCTTTCAAATATGGTACGAAAGCGTAATGACAAGTCAAAGTGCTTTACTTTTCTCAGAAACTCTTCAAAGGTGATTCTTTCATCCACAATATGATGATAGTACATAAAGATCTTAAAAAAAGCCAGTTGCTCAAAGCCCACCAGATGAAACAGTGGCACCTCCGAGCATACCATTTTTATCCAGGGACTGTCCCTGCTGGCCAAGGTTTCCATTTCCTCGCAGAGGGCCTCGATATATTGTTGAAGGTCTGTAAATTCGAGGCGCAACAGTGGTATATAGCTGGAGTCGATTGACAATACAGTCTGGGGTGCAAAGCCCGATAATTTTTCAGGTCCGGCTTCTGCTGCTGCCTGCTGTTGCAATTGTCGTTCGATATCGTACATACGGATATCGAAATGGCGAGCAAGCCGATAAAATTCGGGACCAGTCAAATACGTCGTACCCCTTTGCCGATTGCGCAGCGAACGCTTTTCAATGCAAAGCAATTCCATCATTTCCGCTGTCGTTCGATCAGGGTCTTTTATTTTTTCTTCGATAATCTGAAACAGGATAAGTTGTATATCAATATCAGGCTGCATAAACTGGATAACGCTAAAGTTAATTATTTAAAATAATAAACTTTAAATATAACATAAACCTTAATTGATTAAAAATAAAACTTTATATGATACAATTATTTTACCAAACGATTTATCTAACGGTAAAATTTTTACCGTCAAGCAGCTAGAAATAAAATATTGATCTTTCGCTAATCCATTTTGAATTTACTTATTATTTTGGCTACCAACGTAGGCTCTATCTGGTAATAGCCTCCGGGCTTATGCAGACAGCGGTACGAATAAAGTTTATTTTGCACATTTTTTTTGGTGATCTTTTCAAACAGATCTTCAAGGACAGGAGATATAATAATATAGTACTCTTCCAGGTCGAATAACATAATATGGTCAGCACGAATATACAACGTCTTGTTGATCTGTATAAAATCTCCTTCAAAGATTGTGTCAAGCGGCTCATCGTCCTCAGTTAAAAAAGGGATGACATGACCTTCGTTAATTATTGCATAATCAAAATCTTCTCCATATATAAATGCGAAAAACTCCACATCTATTATCTCCCTAGCTGGATCAGTAGATTTAACTTTTTCTGCCTCTACAAATGTATTGGCAAGCTTTTGTGCTTCGTCTATTAACCGCTTATCTTCACGATCTTTTGATCTCGTTTTTTTAGCGGGATTTTTATACTGGGCACTCAAAATTGCAAACATTCGTTTTCGATATCCTTTGAAGAAGATCAATACAAAATAGCCAATTATTACTGCTGATAAGTAATATTTAAAATCAACCTGTCGATAAAAAGCCATGATTTCTGGTTCGATTCTCGAAACATACACTTCAGCTAAAGCTTTGCCCAGCGCACTGCTATTCCGTCCTGTATTAAAGAGGGCATATCCAAAAAATAAGTGGGTGAACGTATAAGGGACGACAGCCCATAATGCCAGATCATTGGGCGGGTTATGTTTAAAATTTAGCTGTGCGATCATAACGACTGTACAGAACCAAAATCCATAAAAAGCCGTCGCCGATGATAAAGACCATGTAATCCGATCTACAATCATTTTATCATAAAGGGGCTCAGATAAAGACCTAAGTGCAGGAATATAGGCCGCAAAATTACAGATAGCCACCACTAGAATACCGGCAACAATGCAGATAAGATAATCATACCACTTGGGTTTACCTTTTGTTTCAATCATAATCGGTCAAATAATTGGCTGTAAATATATTATTTTAAACAGGCCCAACATAGGTAATATATTTACCCAAATGCAGGCTCTTTGGTAAAACAATTACCTTTCGAATGAATATCAAAGTGCCTAAATTTACTTTATTCGAAATTCATTTCCTGATGAATATCGAGAACATATATAAACCTTATGAGCAAACGGCCAATTATTGAGCATACCATTGCCATATTATAATAATGAGTTGACTAAATGGGAACATACTATTCTGAAAAAGAAGCACTCCTGACATTTTATACCTATTGGGAAAAATTTCATCCGGGGCTTGAAGACTTCCACAAGAGCTGGTTGCTGAAAAATGGGGAGATTATACCGATGACAAGAGGTCAGATCCTATCGGAGACTCCCCATATGCAATCCACACTCTACATTGTATTGGTAGGGATATTGGCAAAAGAGCGTTATTGTCCCGATCGGGACGAACGACTCATCATGACGGTAGCCTTACCCCATATGGGATTTTTTACGACGATGCATTTTTTTAGCAGAAGTCCAGCATTGGGAGATATTGTCTGTTTAAAATCGGGATTAGTCCTCAAGATTCCCTACAAAGCCATAGGCCCCTATCGTAATCAGGAAAAAGCCATCGACACGTTAATTGATCTCTTGGTCAATAAGAAAAAATACCAACTTGACCATCTTCGGGTAATGGATTCATTGCTTATATCCACAGATCGTTATTTCTACTTCGCAGACCAACTACCGCAGCTCTGTCATAAGCTTAGTCAAACCGAGCAGGCGCGGCTTTTACGCATATCGGTGCGTTCTATTCGTCGGGCGAAGCAATTATATGTACGGCGCAAGTGATTTTTAGGTAACTTGATGTCCTCGCTTCGGTCAAAAATCCTGGAGTATTTTTGAATTAACGAAGAAAGATCAAGGACATCAGAACAGAAATAGAGAAGTCTCTGGCAGTTTATTTTGATGCATTGAATCAATCAAGTGTAGAGCGGGCAGTAGCAATACGATTAAATTTTGTTGCATCAGTTCACCCCAGAAAAGCTAATCTTGCGGTTACAACACATGAATTCTGTCATCCAATTGCGGCCGACTTCCGAAAGCTACAAAACACAAAATTCTGTGTTGTGTCAGATGGTGTCCGATGGTTTACGCTATGGCAATTGATCTTACTAAAATAACCCTTGAACTGATTTGTTAAACTTATTTCGGAATACTGTTTGATCTCAATGCCGCTGCATTTTTTTGGACCTTGTTCGGAAAATGTCCCTATAACCAAAATGCCATCTGGATTTATATTTTCTTTTACCTTCGCTAGATAACCTTCAATATCATCTTCGCTTGTTAAAAAATGAAAAGCTGCCCGGTCATGCCAGAAATCATAGCTTTCTGTAGGCGCAAAATGAGTAATATCCTCGACGATCCACTTTACCTTATCAGCTTTATCGCCTAACCGTTGTCTTGCTCTGTCAATAGCTTTTTCGGAAATATCCAAGACCGTAATATCTTCATATCCCAAATCTAATAGATAATCGACCAGCAAACTATCACCACCACCAACGTCAATAATTTTTGCAGAGACAGGTACATTAAAAGCACTTAAATAATCCAAGGATGTTTGCGGTGTTTGCTGATACCAACTTGTCTCTTTAAGCTCTTTGGTCTCGTAAATATTTTCCCAGTGATTTTTACGATTGAATCTTTCCATACATGTTTTTATGTTATGAACTTATTTAATTTATAGGCTGTTGCACCTGTCATATTCCGTTTGGGCTGTTGACCTATTTTACTATGAAGACTTAAATCTACAAAAAAGAGTCTATAAGCTCTTGCAATCAATCCATTTTGCTGGTCGGATTTTAGAAAACAGCCCCCCCTTTAAGAACGATCGCATTCATTGCGATCTATTCGTCGGGCGATACAATGATATGTAGGGCGAAAATAATTTTTAGGCCACCTGATGTCCTCGTTTTGGTGAAAAACCCTGCAATATCTTTGAGTTAACGAAAGAAGAAAAGTACGAAGGATTAAATTACAGTAATGAAGCAACAACAGTCAAACGGCAAAGGACAGGCTAACAGACATATCTCGGAGATAAGCCCGATCTACTCAGCAGTGAGCGATCCGAAGCAGGGCCATCCAGCAATGCTGCAGGAGGATGTCAGGGGCATGGCATTGTATCATCGCATCTCGCTGGGAAACTGTTGTTGCGCAGGGCCAGTCAGAGATCGACACGTCCGTAGGTTTACGACCTTCCCGCGAGGCGGTAGGGGAAGAATTGGTCTGGCAGAATAAGGAGTCCCAGCGCCAGACCAAAGAGTCCGCTACGTGCGGGCTCGGGGCCAATGTACTGTCCAATTTTTTTGACCGATATGGACAGTAGCATTGTGACTGGTTCATAAATCTAAGTTAGGCAATTTAAATCATACGATTATGGCATGGTTTCAATTACTTGCTAATGGAGATGCGACAGATCCAAACGACTACAATCAAGTGACTTCACCAGGTTGTAGTGGTGCGAATCATATCTGTGCAATTCAGACAAGTCCTGATGTAAACAACAAGCCTGTGTTCACCACTTCCTTAAGGAATGAGATGATTACAGCGTTGAATACAAACTCCAGTAGCACCAACGTTCAGTTAAGAACAAATCCATAAATAAGGCCTAATACCTTATTTCAAAGGGCGCTCGCAAGGCGCCCTTTCTGAAAATCAAATGTTTCACTTTTAAATCTAAAAATTATGCCTTGGTTTCAATTAGTAGCTGGTGGTGATCCCGCAGATCCTAACGACTGGATTATAACGGGTACACCGTCCTGTACGGGTGTTGGCTACATCTGCGCAATCCAGACAAGTGCAAATGCAAACAATAAGCCTGTATTCACCACTCCACTGAGGAAGAAATGATTCATGCACTCAATACGCAAATGAATACGGCAAATGTTCACTTACGGTCGATTCCTTAATTATCCCGAAAATTAATCAAGGGTAGTAATTATCCTTGATTAATTCTCTCTTTCCTTAATGATCATAACCTCGATCACCTTCTTTTCACGGACTGCTTCCAAGCCGTAATAAAGTATCTGTTCATTTAGTTTTTCCAAGGAGCTATAATCAGGAATATCCATAATTCCTTTAAAGCCCGATTCATCAAATGCCGGTGGATATAGTTCACTTACATCCAGTAAAAAAGCAAGATTATCTGCACCTTCCACTCGCCGACCATCCGTTGGCTTAACAGCATTTTCGCTTGATTTATCGGTCTTTCTAATAATGATTACGTCTTTTTCTTTCTTTTCAATAGATGCACTTACCCCCAGAAATGAAACAAGGTCGTTCATCACCAATTTAGCCATCTCCTTTTTAGGCAAAGTATCCTGACTAAAACGTTGATAGCAGATCGCATATTTCGTATCCCATATCCTTGGTCCGATCGTGTTAGACTTATATGTATATTTATTTTGATCTTTTACCTCCCATTCCACTCTACCTGGAATCCATAGAAAATTTGGAGGGTCAATGAAATTATATAGTCGCTTAAAAGCATTAAAAATACTGGTATTGATCAGGCTCGTCACAAACATTCCCGTTACCGAATCCTTTTCGATTGGTAGTCCACCCTTAAACTGCAAGCCATCCTGATAGCCTGTGATCAATACCTTGCCCTTCAGGTTAACATCGGCCGGATCATGCATCACAGTTTTGGTATTAAAATCATCCTTTACCGGGATATCCAATTTCTCGTTAGCAATAAGTTCGTCGATAAACTTCGGTTTTATATAATCTGGATAAGTGATTGCCTTTACCTTACCTTTGTAAATAAACACCGTGTGTGGCACTGCCTGGTACGGGAAATATTTCTTTAACAGTGAGTCCGACACGATTGTGGGCAGATACGCATTTTTCTCCTTGAGATATTTATTCTTTTTATAAAATTCCGTTATCAGCTCCCTGGATTGCCAAGTCACCGCAAAGACCTGGGCTTTGTCCCCTACTTCCTTTTGCACTTCCTTGACATGGGGCATCAACTGAATACAGGTAGCACAGTTGGTATCCCAAAAGTCCAGGATCAATACCTTGTCTTTATAATCATCCAGGTCGACCTTTGTTCCTGAAAAATTCAATATTTCCATAGCAGGTATATCCGGTACCGCAGCGTTGATTTTTAACTGTTTACTTAAATCTATCTTTGCGTTATGTTGGCCAAAGCTAATCTGAAAGGCTATCAATAAGCCTAATGTTAATAATAATGTTCTCATTTTTCTATTTATAAATATTATCGTTTATTCTGTTCTATAGTCGGGTTTAGATCTATTACGGCACGTGGGATTAAAAAAGCATACTTAGGACTGCCGACCACAAGCTGATAATTCGCTCCGTTGACTTGGCGTTGGGGTACAATCGCTGTCTTATTTTCTTGATTCAAGCGTTTCGTATCGGCCCAGCGTCTTCCCCTAAATACCAGTTCGCGTCTTCGTTCTTTCAGTATTTCGGATAGCAGCTTGTCGTTCTCCCAATCGACGGGCGCGAATTTTCCCTGTGCGAACCTATTCTTGCGCAGCAGGTTGATATCAGCCAAGGCATCCGTATTTTTGTTCAATCGGGCCGCTGCCTCCGCACGGATCAATAAGATCTCGCTGGACGTAAAGCCTATAAATGCTCCAATAGCACTCTGGTCGTAATTGGTCTTATAACCGTAGGTTCCGGGATCAAAATCATTGTGCTGGAAGTAGATCAATTTACGCAGGTCAGCATTCCCATAGAGCGCCATCAGGTCCGGATTTATCCGTGCGGCATAGGGGGTTAATGTTTCCGAGTAAAATGTCAGCGCCGTAAATATGATCTCCGCGTTATTCTTAGGGATACTCATTTCATCGTATATATCCAGTGTATTGTAGTCTAACAAATTTGGCTGTGCCTTCCATGCATCATCCGCGTAGCGAAAGGCACCCGCATAGTCCTGCATATCAAGATACAGACGAGCCAGTCCTGCATAGGCAGCTGTTTTATTGGGTCTACTCTTGGCAATAGCCCTTAGCGGTAGCTTTTCTGCAGCCATCTGATAGTCCGACAGGATCTGCTGATAAGTATCCAACAGGCTAGCCCTTCCCTTAGGCAGCTCAAGGTCTGGCGTGAATTTCAGGGGTAGCCCCAGTTCCGCGGCCGCCGTATTTTTATTAAAGGGCAGACAATAGAGCTCAAGCAACTGCTGATAGGCAAAAGCGCGAAAGAAATGAGCGCTACCTACAATCTCCTTAGCTTGCTGACTGTTCTTCTCCTGCGCAGAAAGTGCATCCACCACGCTGAGTATCTGGTTTGCATAGAAAACCGCCTTATAGGGCCCCTGCCATGCAGCGGCATTGATCGTGGGCTCATCCGACCAGATATAGGCATTTCGCTCATCAGGATCCGATACGGAACTCCAGTCTTCGCTGTTGAGGTAAAACTCCTCCCCTGCAATTAAATTTGCCGCTGCAAAGCTGCTGTTAAGTACAGCATATTCATTCAATAGCAGTTCGCAGTCTGCTAGCGTACTCGGAATATCCATTTTCCTGTCGGGTTTGAGTTCAAGAAAATCCGAGCAGGAGGCCATCAATAGGCCTATGGTAAGTATGATATAAGTTTTCATATAATAGTGTTAAAAAGAAAAACTAAGTCCCAATGATCCGGCAAATGGGTCGGGCGGATTATTCCCAAATTCGGGGTCTATCCCCCATTTGTTTGCCCGCCATATGGACATGATATTGGCCGCATAGGCGTATACACGTAGGTCTTTTAGCCAGCGGTTTTTGGGCGAATAGCCGATCTGAATATCGCGCCATTTGATCTGGTCTGCTGGCGACACCAGGGCGGCAGAATACATATAAAAATTTGCCTCCTGGGCATTAGCCGGATACGTAAACACAGGTACATCCGTTATTTTTTCGTCACCGGGTTTCTGCCACCTTTTGGCATAGTCAGCATGCCCCACATGGTTTGTCAGCAGGGTTGAATAGTTGATCGACTTGCGCATAAACTTGTGTCCCAACTGAAAGCTTATATTGAACGAACAATCCCAGTTTTTGTAAGCAAAGCTATTCCGCAGTGATCCAAAGTAAAGCGGCAGTGCCGAGCCCGAGTTATGCATGTCGGCCAGTAATGTGCCATTTACAATGGACGTATAGTTGGTAGAGATCTCCCCATTTTCATAACCCCGCGGCTTTCCTGTTTCCGGATCCAACCCCGCCCATTTGTAACTGATGATGCTATTCAAATCGGCCCCTTCGATCGGTGTGACATTCATGGAGTATGCCCCAGAGCGGTAATAGCGACCAAGCTGATCGGCCAGATACGATTTTGTCACCTTGGTACGGTTATAGGAAAAAGCAAGATCCGAGCGCCATGAAAAATCTGTAGCATTGATATTGACTGAATGGATCGAAAGATCTATCCCTTTGGCTTTGAGATTAGCACTGTTCACATTGAGCGATGCAAAACCTGTAGTCGGATCTATCTGCGTAGCCGAAATCAGGTCTTTTGGCGTTTTGATATAAAATTCTGCCGAACCGCTCAGACGTCCACTCTTAAGACCAAAATCAATCCCCAGGTTAAACATCCCTACCGTCTCCCATCTCAGATTGGGATTTGGCGGGCTCTGCATGCTTGCATAGGGCAATCCGGTCAAAAAGTGATTTTGAGTAGACCGCAGCATAATCGGGTAAGCTGATGTGGCATTGTTTACATTCCCATTTTTACCATAGGTCATGCGCAGCTTGAGTGTAGAAAAGGGGCCATCGGTCAAAAAGCTTTCATTGGAAAGTAACCAGGCTGCACCTATGGACCAAAATGGCTTGCCCCGATCGTTGGCACTTACCCCAAACAGGTTGGAAGCATCCTTGCGCATGCTAGAATTAAAGATGTACTGCTGTCTAAAGATATAAGAGGCATTGGCAAAGTAAGATGTAAAGCGATTGGTTACCTCCGATAACTGCGGGTAATTATTGATCTTTCGGATACCCAGGATACCATTGAGATAAAGGTGATCATGCACAAGGTCTGCTTCCTGATAAGACAGCGTAGCAGGGTCGTAACCAAAGAATACCGATGAGTGCGCCGTCGAATGATCCTGACGGATCTCACCGCCCAGCAGTATATTGACTTCGTGGGCGTCAGTAAACTTACGGTTATAGTCCAACTGTACCCTCCCCTGCTGTGCATCACTGCCGCCATTTAAGATATAGAGGTAGTCGCCGACCGGATAGTTCCATTTGACAGACTGCTTGTCCCATGATGCGAAATAGTTGATCTCATCGCGTTGGTGCATGCTGCCTATCCCCCGCCAATTTTCCTGTTTGGTGTCTGCTTTTCTAAAATTGTAGAGCAGCGAAAGCCTTAGTTCGGGCAGTATCTGGTAGTTTGCCCCAAATGAAAACATGATCTCCTTTGTATCATCCTTGATCTGTGTTTCGTACAGTTCGGCAAGCGGCCTGTAATTCCAGTCAAGCAGTCTTCCGCCAGCCACGGTATCCCTAAAATCGCGGCTCAGACCCACGGTCTCTACCTCTAGTGGATTGCCGTTTTCATCCGCAAGGCGCATATAGGGATAGTTGCCATAGCCCGCTCCCATTTCATTATACTTGATCGGCACCATGGCATCCTTGGTGGTATACTGCGTGTACTGTGTACTGAGGTTTAGCTCCAAGCGGTCAATGGGCCGATAGGCGGTCTGGTTACGGAAAGAGAGTCTATCGGACGAACTGGTAACTACCGCCCCCCGGTTTTTATCAAAGCCAGCCGAGAAAATATTGCTCAGTTTTTGTCCACCACCTGCCAGCTGCACATTATACTGCTGTTTTACCGCTTTGCGATAGATGTATTTTGAAAAATCATCCCGCATATCTATCAACCGCAGTTCATTTATTTTACCGGTCAGCTGTGCCTCCGTCAATTTACCTTCCTGATGGTCTTTGAGTAGTTGCACCACTGGGGTGAGTGTATACATTCGGTCATACATCCTGCTGTTGTAAAATCCCTTTTCAAAGAGCATCAGCTCCACATCAATAAAATCCGAGGTATTCATCTGCGGGAAATAGTAGAGGTCGGGCTTATTTTCAACGGTTGTATTTGCATTGACGGATACCCTAAAAGGTTCATTTCGTTTTGCTTTCTTGGTTGTGATGATAATCACACCATTGCCCGACTGGGCACCCCAAATGGATGACGCCGAGGCATCCTTTAGGATGGATATATTTTCGATATCATTGGGGTTGATGTTATTAAAATTACCATTATAGGGAAATCCGTCCACTACGATTAGCGGCCAGATGTTAGAGCTGATTGAGCTCCGGCCCCTGACATTGATATTGGGAAATTTACCCCGGTTTTCATCCAGCATCTTTACCGTTGAGATACTGGGCACCACATCTTCCAACCGCGATATAAAATCCATGGATACTTTGCGGTTCAGCAGCTTATTATCCACAAACTCAAAACTACCCGCAGCCCTTTCCTTGGGAATCTTTTGAAATCCCGTACTCACCACTTCCACCTCATCGAGCGTATTCTCTTTGAGAAAAAGGGTGATATTAAGCTTGATATCTACCTGATAATCGACTAATTGGTCGTTATAGCCGATATGAGAAAGCGCTACCTTTCCTTTACGGTTTGTAACCGGAATTGTAAAATTTCCGGTTTTATCGGTTTTGGCACTGCCCTTTTCATCGGGTATCCGTACCGATACGCCGACCAGAGGCTTCCCGTCCAGAGATGATACGACGGAGCCGCGCAACATTTGCTGTTGTTGCTCTTCGGTCCCGCTGTCCTTACGGGACGTCTGAGCAGATAAACTAAACATAGAAAACATTACAATACCCAAAAAAAGGATTGCCAATTTTAAACAGTTCGATTTAGTTTGTTCTGGGCAGGAGCATTGCGTACCAATAGGCAGTTCACTCCCACCCTTGTAAAAATGATTCATTTTTAAAGGTGTTAATAGGGCTGTGACCTGCTTGGATTAGAATCCTTTTCTGATACTTACAAACGCATCGCTTTTGCTCCTAAGCCTTGCTTAGGTCACAAATAAAAAATGATTGATAATTGCAACCTAAGAGCGTTTGATTGAGATTTTCTAGGTAAATAATAGGGTCGCTACGCTCTTCAAGATTTGAGGAAGTCATCATATGACTTTGCTTGCAGAGCTACTCCGCAGGCCTGATTTTGTTTTTGGTAATTTGTTTTTCGTTCATAACTCGTTTGTTTATTGAAACGAGTCTTGTGGCAGGTGTAGAAACCAACAATGACGTGACATCCAACCTACCGCTGTGAGGCCGTGAGAAGCCCTGGAACGAGTAAGCGGACGCCACGCCATTGCTGACGGGCGTTGATCCACTTAATCGCCTTGTTCCAGTTGAAATTTCTCACGTTTCACAGCCAAGACTCATAAGTGCATCCACCTTTATGATGGTGCAAATGTATTATTTTAATATACTAAAGACAAATAATTTACTTTAAAAGTGGCTTTAAGTCTTAATAAAGCTAATTTTATCGACAAATATTCGTACCTTTATATCAAAGGTAAGGAACCAATTATTTAGAGCAAAATGGTAAAATACCGGTAAGTTACCGAACTTATTAAAAATCTATAAAAAATGGGTGTTACATTTCAAGAAGAGAAAATCCACGAAGGAAAAAATCTAAAAAAAATTCGTGAAATCATGGGTATGAAACAAGAGGCTTTGGGACAAAAATGCGAAAGCAAATTTGATCAAAGGCGAATTTCTGAGTTTGAAAATTCATGGACTATTCCTGAACCAGCTTTAAAGGAGTTAGCCGACGCATTGGGTGTGACTGTCGAATTCATCCGTGCGTTCAATGAAGAGAAAGCGATATATAATATCCAGAACAACAACAATTCTTATAATGATCACTCGGTAGATCATTCTCACGCGCAACATTATCAGCCTACAATCAACTACCAAGAAAGAAAAGAACTTACTTCACTTTTAGAAAAACTTGTTCAAGACGACGCTGTTAAAACTCAAGCAATTTTGGATTTGACAAAAGTTGTTGCTGATTTAGCGGACGAGGTAAAGAGGTTGAAGAAAAAGTAAGATATACTTAATATTTGGTAGCGCAACACCAACTTGGTCATAGGATTAAACTTAAAACCTATTTCCAATTTGAGCCTATTCATTAATTTAATATATAGTTGGGACATAGTCAAGCCGAAATTATACATTCCATGGCAAGGATTCACCCATACCTTTCCATTTATCAGAATTGGTCCGATTACAATATTTTCCATGATATTTTAAGATATAAAGAATTGTAAGTTCTACATACCATAGCCCCAAATCTAGCACCTCAGATGTCACTTCATTTGATATAGTAAGCATTTTTCGTCTCTTATTCACATTACCATTTGTAATCTCCCCTAATTTATAAAACTACATTAATAAGCGTAGTTATTTTTAGGGGAGAGGTCATTATCGGATTTTTGGTATAAAAAATCGCTATTTTCGTATAAAATCTAAATCAGTAAACATCTCAAATAATAGATTCGTAAAAAAATTAAAAGGATTTTTAACCTGAGAAACAACAGGAATTTTTGATCTAATTTTAAGTTTACAAAAATGAAAGCGAAACAAGTACTGATTTTTAAAAGTTCAGTTCGAACAAAGGAGAAGAAAACTTTCCTCATGCAACTATTGAAGACGCAGTTGCCACAGATACTATCTGCTACCTTGGATCTGAATGATGAAGATGCAATATTTCGGGTAGAGACAGAAGGATGTTCAGTGGATCTGCTTACAGCTTTACTGCTTAACCATGGTATCAAAGTGGAGTTTCTTGGCCGTTTTGTTAAGACGTAGCGCAATCCCAATCATAAATACAATTAAAATTGAAGTTTCAATCTTGCCTGATAACAGGAGGGCAGTATGTAGTATGGAGCAACGAACTATCAACCTTATTTTGAACAACTACAACCAATTTGAGGTGAGCAAAGTGCAATTTATGAGATTTTCACCAATCGGATCATAAATGCCATAAAATAGCTCAATCGGACAATCCAACCGTCAAGATTAAGAGCAATAAAGAGGAGGATATGAGGCATTATTGTATAAGGGACAACTGTATAGGAATACCAGAGAATCATCTTTCTCATATTAGGACCTTTTTTCACTGACCAATAATGTTGATCGTACGCGAGGTACCGGAGAAGGCATGGCCTTACCAAACGTATAATGGAACGTTTAGAAGGTAGTATCACAATAGAATCCGAAGTCGGTAAAGGGACGGCTGTTCATCTCCAATAATGAGACAAGAAAAATCTATTCGAGGTTAGGCAGGACAATTATCGACCGAATAAACGCGAAAACGACGGCGCGAGCTGTAGATAAAGAAAGGCAATAGCTGAACTTAAATATGATCTTGCAGAAAAATTTCAGGCTGGTACAAATAAGCCAGGCTGATCGCGATAATATTCTAAAAAAAATTAAAAGATTGTATCGTTGTTGCCAAATCAACAAACTAATTAAGACATTCTAAATTAAAAAGTTATGGCAAAAGAACAAAATATCAATGTTGCCTAGAAGCCAGCTGGAACTGCGCTAGCGCATACCAATTTTGCACGACCGCTTGCGCGAGAGAAACGATTTGGAAACGCTGGCTAAATGTATTGCGTTGAATATGGAATGTGCCAATAAAATCTATAATTAACTATCCTGTAAACAGAAGAGCCTCGTTTTGCAGCTCGTCCAAAAGTTGTTTAAGTTTATCCAGGAAAACACCTGAATCAATTAGTCGCAGAATAAAAATAGAATCAACACCTATCATCCGCAAACCTTTCTAGACGAAATACACTATTTCCTAGATCAAACTATAATTGTGTATGTCCCTAAACTCAGACAACGAAAAAAGAAGCGAAATTTTCGATTCTCAAAGGCTATATTTCACCTAATTAGCAGTATTTAGCACTGACCGAGTCGAAGGGAACAATAATTTTAAAACAAAGGGTGACCTCAACCATACATTCTCCAGGATTCCTGTCACATAATTGTTGTCCTTCAAAAAATTCTAATCGTACAACTACATCCGTCCTGTACGAAAATTTTGTGACGATATTGGAAGAAATTACCACAGGTTGAGGACTTAATTACATAACCCTATATCGGTAATTTTATACTGTGATATGCTATAAAATAGGCCTCAGAACTCAATAAAAAACTATAAATAAGATTGATAACAGCTTTGATAATTCTCTGAAACTGCACAAGAATTCACTCTACCTTGGGATAGGTAACTGAATCAAGCAAACTTTTTCACAAAGTTCACTCCACTTCAAGACCTTACGATGCAGTATATCGTAGATTTCACAGCTAATAAAACAAACTATACGATGGGGTGGCCTTGGTCTTCTATAAGAAGAAGGATGTCTAATTATTTCTTTATTATGCCTTCCATGATTAGCTGTATAGTTCTTTCGGAAGTATATTTGCAGTCTGGTATATTGTGATTTGATAACGAACCTCCCATCATCATAATCAGTAGCAACAGATCACTTGTTCCGTTAAAATCCGTTCTCAATAAGCCTGATGCTTTAGCGTTTTCAATGGGTTTTGCAAATAGCTTAAACAATTTATCAGATGTAGGTATACCATCTTTTTCTTCCATATACGGAACAAGCAGGTTATATTCAACACGCTTTTTTAATAATATATCAAGCAGTTTTACAAAAGCCTGATCATTATCTTCTAATCTAGCTGCATATGTTGCTAATCTGTCAAGAGTGTAAACAAATATTGCAGTTATCATAGCACTTTTATCCGGGAAATGACGATAAAATGTCATTCTGGAAACAGCGGCCTGCTTTGCAATCTCAGTAAGAGGAACATCAGGTCCTTTCTTTTTGAATAATTCTAACGCTGTTTTTATTAGTGCTGTATTATTATGTATGGCGTCCGCTCTTTTCATTGTATTTTTTTTAGTGCTCTTATTTCCGTCGTAATTCTTCATTAAATTTAACAATTTTTAAATGTTACAATAAGTAACTTTTATATTTTTTTTATACCTTTACTAAAAGTTACTATATGTAACACTTAATAAAGATATGGACATTACACACGTATGCTACTTTAAATGGGAAATTCGGAAGGGACTCGGTGTATACTGTCTAACCTTACATGCAACTACAATAGATTAAATATAAATAATCATTAAATATTTAAATAATTAAAATTTCAAAGTTATGAAAAAAAAAGTTGCTATAGTTACTGGTGCAGGTAGTGGTATAGGTCGCGCGATTGCACTTAAATTAGGTCAGGGCGGGGCTCGTGTCGTCGTCAGTGATATCCAGGAAGAAGGTGGTCTGCAGACTGTAAAAGAGCTTCATGAAATGGGTGCTTCGGCTATATTTGTTAAAGCCGATATCAGTAAATTAACGGATCATGAAGCCCTGATTGCCGCTACTGTTAAACGTTTTGGAGCAGTCCATATTGCTGTTAATAATGCCGGAATTGGTGGACCATTTATTCCTGTTGAAACCTATTCTCTTCAAGATTGGAATAGGATAATTGCTATTAATTTAACCGGTACTTTTTTTGGTCTTAAAACGCAGATCCCTGCAATTAAAGCTGCTGGAGGTGGTGCTATAGTTAACGTAGCTTCCATAGCCGGGATATTGGGTGTACAGCTGCAGTCAGCTTATACAGCTTCCAAACATGGCGTTGTAGGCTTAACTAAATCAGCCGCATTAGATTGCGCCCTAGACAATATCCGTATAAATGCCGTTTGTCCAGGTACCGTTGTTACCCCCCTAGTCATGGAAGCCGCTAAAGCTCTTCAGACTACAATTGAAGCCAATGTTGCCCTATGGCCTATGGGAAGACCCGCAGAGCCTTCAGAAATCGCAGAACTGGTTGCTTGGCTTTGTTCTAATAAGGCTTCCTATGTAACAGGTGTTGCTTATCCTGTGGATGGAGGGATGTCGGCATTATAATCGGTATATCACAATGGACCACCCTGAAAGTATACAATAAGTATTACTGATGGGTAGTCCTTAGAGGGATCTAATTGCTTTAATCAAAAAACTGGATCTCAACCCGAATATTACCACATTGCTTGCGCAGAAACATTCGACCAACAAGAAAGTCGTTCCCCTGAAAATAGAAAGGTTGTATTGACTGAAAACGGACAGGAGCCTGCTCTTCTGCATACATTATTTATTCTTAACTTCCTTTATTGGAAAACTAACGTTAAATGAATTATTTTCAAAAGATGGATGATCTGTACCTTCCGAAGGTTCGCTAATTGAAGCCGCAGCAAACAAGGCTATGGGTTGTCCGTTTTTATCTGTTACAACAAAAGGACGTTCCAGATGTGATAATTGAACTACTTTTCCGTTTGTCTTTTTCATTTCACGCAACGAGATTAATGGATGTGCCGCAGCCGCCCAGTCCAGCCCATTTGTCGACGTAATTAAAGCAAGCGCTCCAAATTGAGGCACCAGCTTTTTACTATGGGAATAGTACTTAACCGCCGCATAAAACCTTTTTCTTTTTTTGTCATACCACATACAAGGATCTTCACAGGCCATCTCTGCTGAAGTAAATACCTCCCCCACCATTTCGTAGGGCCCATCGGGCTTTTTACTTGCCGCCATATAAAAGGTCATATTTCCAACGTTTGGTTTTCTTGATTTATACATCATGTAATAACGTCTGTCCGGCCCTTCTACCACTGTAGGATTCGTCGTTACTTCAAAAGTATTGATATTGTCAGGCTTCATTAAGGGCACAGCAGGTTTTTCATAATTACCACTCAACAAATCCTCAATACTTTTTGCTTTAATCACACCAATACCCTGTGTACAGTTATACTTTAACCAATGTGCCCAGTCTCTACTTACTTCTTTATCTGCACTTATCGCAAAAGAATTATCAAAAGAGTTACTGACATAAAATAGGTAATAATACTTTCCAAATTTACGGATCAAAGGGTTATGCATCGTGTAACGATCCCAGCTCGAAGCCTTCCCATCGCCTTTCAAAACTGTAGTAGTATAATGATAAGGTCCATTCAAATTAGCTGATACAGCATGCGCAATTTCGGAATATTTTAACCAGCCACTGAATCCATTGAAAATATAATTCATCGGATCGTCATCCAAGGCCCTTCTTCCATGTGTCCACCGGGAATAAAACATATGATAATTACCATCTTCAGCTTTGATCACACTACTACACCATGTGTAATGATCCTTTGAATAAAAAATACCTGCAGAATCGACCTCTCCCAATACGGATCGAAGGTTTAGATCGTCTTGCGCTGTAGATTTATGTGGAGTGACGGTCGACAGTACAGCACCAAAGAAAAAAAATAGGTATGGTTTTAAATTCATCATAAAAAATAGTCTTCGGATTTGCATTGCTGATATTTAAGGATTAATAAGTAAAGCATCTTCCCACTTTAAACGTCCGGGATATCCCCAGTTTTCTTTTGATAGATCGCAGAAATCTCCATAAGCCCGCATCTCGTTATTCAGTAAAGTTTTTAAAGATCTTATGGTCTCTTGCTGATCTTTATCTTCTGCCAGGTTATTGATCTCTAACGGATCCTTAGATAAGTCAAATAGTTGTATAGGATGATCTCCATCAACGTTATATAAGATAAGTTTTTTATTGTCTTTAATCAGCGCACGTTGAAGATTCGAATAGGTCAGAAACAACCGGTCTCGACCCTCGAATTTCCTTTTTGTAAAAACATTATTCATTGATCTTCCACTTACAGTTTTAGCTTGGGGCAATTTGGTTATTTCACATAGTGTAGGAAATACATCTGTGAGGTAACACAAGGCATCTGTCTGTTTATTGGCAGGAATACCCGGACCACTAAAAATTAAGGGGACACGCATGGAATGATCGTATAGGTTTTGTTTCCCCAATAGACCATGCTGACCGACGGCAAGGCCATTATCTCCCGCGAATACGACAATCGTATTATCAATCTGGCCAGTTTTACGGAGGGCTTCCATTATTCTCCCAATTTCATGATCAACCGCTGTAATCATCGCATAATACTTGGCAATTTCCTGTTTTACACGATCAGGATTGCGCGGCACTGGTAATAGTTGCTCGTCGCGTACAGCTAATTCTCCATTGTTAAATGGGTGGCGCGGCATAAAATTGCCAGGTAAAGAAATATTTTTTTTGTCATAAAGCGACAAAAATTCCGTTGGTGGGGTTCTTGGATCATGTGGTGCAGTAAAGGCTACATACATTAGAAAAGGACTATCCTGTTGTTGATTTAAGAATTTAATGGCAGCATCCGCATAACATACTGAAGAGAATTCATCAGCCTGAAATTCATCCTTATACGCTCCCTTAGGATCGTAATGATGTAGGCGAGGTTTCCAGTGTCCACCTGATTTTTCCTCATGCATACCTCCAAAAAATATATTATCCCCACTAGCGAAAGAGCGGTTAAATGACTGTAGGTCGCTATGCCATTTACCAGTTGAAAAAGTACGATAACCATTATCTCTGAATAATTCTGGGAAGGTTTTTTCACTAGGAGGAATATTACGACCATCTGAATGGACATTAAATACAGGCCTCCCTGTGAGTAGCATTGCCCGGCTCGGTGCACAGACAGCCCCCCCAATGAGCCCATAATATGCGCTTAGGTAAATGTGGTCCCACTTTTTACAAGCTTGTCCAGATTAGGTGTATGTATTTCGTTGTTACCAAGTGCCCTAATGGTATTGAATCGTTGGTCATCTGTCAGGATGACAAGCACATTATAAGGTTTTGCCTGCTGGGCTTTAACGACTGATCCGGCCAACACTAGACATATATATATTGCTATAATGCTATAGGTTTTCATAGGTATGTTTATTGGTTTATCAAATATTTTAATTAACATTAGTTTAGACAACCAAGTTTAATTTGCCTACTTACTTATAAAGCTTATTTTTTAAACAAGGTTTATAAGTTTAATTCCTTTGTAAAAGTCATCCTATAACAAATACTTCGATCACTTTAACTGCTCAGCACAAGGTTCGATTTGACACCAAATTTCAGTCAGTTCATCTCCTACTTCATGTTTCCGTCGAATCCTTCGAATAGTGTGCTAAGTTCTTTTGCCTTTTCAGGATAATCTGCTATTATATTTGTTCTTTCACTTGGATCCCAAGCAATATTATACAATTCTTCAATAGCTTCAGGAGATTTTCCTGAGAGCTGATTGCCACTTGCCGGTATCCGCCTGTATTTCCAGTCGCCAGATCGAACAGCCTCAATATGTCCATAATTTACCAAGAATATTGGTCTATGTGAGAGCTTTAGATCCTCCGCTTTACCATTCAATAAAGAATCTATTGCCTGACCATCGATCGATTTTCTGGGAAGGGAAGCCCCGGTCCATTTAGCCACTGTCGGCAACACATCTAAATTACTGATCGCCTGTCTAATAACCTTTCCTTCTTGAGCATACCTTTTCCATAGACAATAAAAGGAACACGCACTCCACCTTCAGTTGTCTCCCCTTTCAAACCTTTAAATACTCCCGCCGTGCCTACATGCCAGTTTTTTGTTGCATGGTCATCTGACATTCGTGATGGATAAGCAATCCAGGGTCCATTGTCACTTGAGAAAATCAGAATTGTATTGTCGGCTAATCCCTTTTTCTCGACCGTTCTCCAAAGTTCAGCAAAATTATGGTCTAACCGATGCATCACTGCTCCAAGAGTGCCTGCATTCTGTTGATCAGCAAACTCATTCTTTCTGTTGGCAAAAGCCAAGGGAAGGTGGGGAAAGTTATGTGCATAATATAAAAAGAATGGATGATCTTTATCTTGACTTTCAATGAAGTTCACCGTTTTCCTATGGTACAATGCACTGAGATCTGAATCATCTGGCGTCAAGACCTCTGGCTTTCTATTTCTAAAAATTTTAATAACAGAATCTGTTTTTACATAGGGGGTATGATAATCATGACTATACAACATACCATAGAAAAAATCAAAACCTTGCTTATTGGGATGATGATAGGCCTGTTTATCACCAAGGTGCCACCTGCCAATTAACGCTGTTTGATACCCCACCTTTTTTAGCAGCTCAGCAATTGTCTCTTCCTCATTAGGTAGCCCAAGATCTGATCCAGGACCAATGGGTGCCGGCAGATTGTAACGGGAAGCATATCGTCCTGTCAATGGCGATGCTCGCGAAGGCGTACAAGATGGCGTTGAAACCACAAAGTTTGTTGCTCTGACCCCTTTACTAGCGATCGAGTCCAAAAAAGGAGTTGAAATATTTGGGCTGCCATAACAACTAAGATCGCTGTAGCCAAATCATCTGTAAGAATTAAGATAATATTAGGCTTCTTGTGTTGGGCATAAACAAAAGGAACAACAAGAATCATGGTCACTGCCATCAAAAATTTAGCATATCGCAGGTTTCGTTGTGTCATCGTATTTAGTATTTATGATTAAGGTATTTAGCCCAAAAATAACATACATCACAATTGACAACAAAACTTTCTGTACCAAGCTTGCATTTTCCTATAAAAAAGAAAGAGATATTGGTAGCTGGCTTTAAGAAACTGACAAAAGGTACCAAGTCCGAAGTTTAATGAAATAGTAACTATTGGATGGTCCTATCTTTGAAAGATGGCAATAAAGTATTATTAACATCTGTATTACCAAAAGACAAAAAATACATCTTGCTTGAGATCTCTACGACCTCATCTTCAGTCAAGACTTGTGGATCATCGAATTTGATCTAGAAAACAACTGATTTGGTATAGAAAAATAACGTTTAATTGAAAAATCACGCGAGTTTTGAAATATGTAATTGGATTTGAACGCTTTTATTCAAATGATCTAAAGTAAACAGGGTATTGAAGCCTAAAAACAAATTGGTAAAGCTTTTAGAGAGATATTTGCCACACAGCATTATTAAGATAGAAATAAAAGCTTTCACAAACAATTTACGCACGAATAAAATTGAACATAATAAAGATGAAGAAAATACTTTTTACTTTAAGCATCACGGGATTGTTGTTAACGGGTTGCTCCTACTTCACTAAACTGAGCCGGGGTAAAAAAAAACTTCACCACTATCTCTAGAACTTATTCCTTCGGAAGATATAGCGATCCAAAATCCAAATGGTAAGATACAACTATATGCTAGGGCAGCAAACCGTGCTGACGCTTCCGCGACCCTGATTGTGGAGAAAACATTTAAACTGGAGAAGCTTCCGGCAACGATTAGCATGGATCTTCCTAAAAATCACGAAAGGCTTATTCGCCCAATTGTAGCCCACGGAAAAAAGATCAGTTATTATGGTACCATACAATGGGATTCAAAAGATATATATCCACGCGATCAAATAAGTATTCGATTTCAATTATAACATTTTTTATCATAAAACATAGATATGTCGAAACAAAACAATTTACCAAAACTATTACTAATAATAACATTAGGCACTGTGCCAATTTTCAATTCTTGCACCGAAGAGACTATTGTGGAAAGAATTATTTTTCCCGATAACAATGATGACCAACAAACTAGAAATACGATTGTAGCGTATAATATATTCAACGATAATCTTTATCTGGATAAAAGTTTTCCAGTACCAGATAATGCCTCAGCGTATATAAAAAAAGAAATCTGGGAAAAAGAACAAAGAGCAATAGATGAACACAAGAAAAAATTTAAATTATTTACTGACATTATTCCTGCAGAATATCGAAAGGAAATCACACAGCTCACCTTTTTCTATCCGGAAGAGGGGCCTTATACATATGCTTATATGGGGGTTCGAAAAAATAGTTCTTTAAGTCAATTTTCTTTAGGGCTCTCTTATGAGATAGGGAAGGATAAAACAAAAATACCTTCTGTTTCGGGCCCAAATAATAAATTCAATACATTAGGCTACGATTTTACAATTTATATAATGATTCATGAATTTGGACATTATATAACTAAAAATAAAACCCAGCAGTACTTAAGTTATAATCCCAAAAGTGATCGCTATATACCTGTGTATAAAGAAGGGTCATATATTAAGCAAATTTTCGAAATTTCTTGGAGTAAAATTCCAATTGAAATAGTCACAACTGGAGACGCAAATAAAATTTTTAATACTATACCGGGAAACTTTGTCAGTCTTTACGCGTGTGCATCAATAGATGAAGATGCGGCCGAGACATTTACTCACTTCGTGTTATCAAATGATAAGCCTGAAGATGTAGATGGAAAAAGCAAAAAAATACTTCTTTTTTATAAAGACCCAGACATGCTAGCGATAAGAAATGGGATTAGAAAAAATTTGCAAAAACTGGGGATAAAAACAGATATTCCTAATAAATAATTAACTCAATAAGATTTAGCTGTTTGCAAGGCGAAGTCTTTTTGTGTTTTTACAATGTTCAAAAGTAAACAAATTGAAGGGGACAAAGGATATTATTATTGATAACAAAACTGATACAGTTAAATATTTTTAATTACATTTTTTAATGAGATATTTATTAATTTTTCTCTTATTTACAATATCCCGCTTAAATATACAGGCGCAAAACAACACTATACATAAGTCTGGAAATGCAGCTTCCAATGGTTTTTCGGAAGAAAAGCTGAAACGTATTGACAATCTTATGCAGCAGGCTGTTGACAAAAATTGGATTAAAGGTGCAGTTGGATTTATTGCACACAATGGCACTATTGTTTACAATAAGGCTTTCGGTATAGACGATGTCAATAAAAATACACCAATGAAGACAGACCTTATTTTCCGCATTGCTTCGCAAACAAAAGCCATTACAAGTGTAGCCGCAATGATGCTTTTCGAAGAAGGAAAGTTTTTACTTGATGACCCCATTTCAAAGTACATTCCTTCATTTAAAAATCCGCGTGTACTGGACCGCTTTAATCCTAAGGATACTACCTATACCACAAAGCCCGCAAAACGGGAGATCACTTTCCGTGATTTGCTGACACATACCTCGGGTATTGATTATCCACAAATAGGTTCAAAGAAGATGAGAGCCATTTACGCTAAAGCAGATATTACTGTGGCCTTTTCGGATAAAAAACGCTCACAGGTAGATGATATTAATAAATTGGGTACACTCCCACTGGTTGCACAACCCGGTGAGAAATTTATTTATAGTGCAAGTACAGATGTTCTTGGACGATTGGTAGAAATTATTTCTGGAATGAGCCTGGACAATTTTTTCCATACAAAAATTTTTAAGCCATTGGGAATGAACGATACTTATTTTTACTTGCCTCAAGCGAAGCAATCTCGCCTTGTAAAAGTGTATACTGAAGACCCCAAAACGCATGAGCCTGTTCTTTGGCAACAAAATACCATGCCTGGTGCAACTGTCGATTATCCTATCAATAAGGATGACTATTATAGTGGTGGTGGCGGCCTTGTATCCACGATCCAGGATTATGCGGTCTTTCTACAGATGCTTCTAAATAGCGGAGAGTACAATGGTCATAGATTACTTGCGACACATACAGTTGAGATAATGACTAAAAATCAGATTGGCGATATTCGAGTGACTTTTGACAATCAAAAATTTGGATTAGGTTTTGCAATTACAACAAAAAAAGGACGTTTGAAACGTGAGCAATCTGCTGGTACTTTTTGGTGGGGAGGGATCTTTGGAACTATGTATTGGTGTGACCCAAAAGAAAAAATTGTAGCGCAACTTTATACGCAGCAATTACCTTCTTCACATGCTAAAAAATTTGCTGCAAAATATAAGACTTTGGTATATCAGGCATTGAATTAATTTATGGCTTCAAAGTCTAAACAGCTAACTTAAATAATAGTTTTGAATACATTCAACAGCAATCTTCCTTAAGGAAGATTGCTGTTGTTTATTTGGGTATTAGGAATATTCACAAGTGTCCTAAATAAATTTTAAAGGCATGTTTCCATTAAAAAGAAGGCTATTTTTAGATCATTCTAATTTTGCCCCTAGTTTTAGTCTGAAAAGATCCCTAGCGGGCCGGCGGTATTCACCTTGGCCCACTTGAGCAGCATATCATTCACCTTTTCTGCATACTGTTGTACATTCGAATGATCCTGAAATAGGAAATATTGCATTCCCAATGCATAAACCTTATCAGTAACATCCCTTGTTCGTCTTTCATTTTCTCTCGGTAGTGTAGAAACTGCTTCAATCAAAACTGTCGTCGAATCATTCGCTTTTTCCGTAACTTCTTTTCTAATAAGCTCCTAGGCTTGAAGCGAAGCCTTAAGATCCAGCTTGAATCGTAAGTCAATTTGTCCATAACCAATTTGTTAAAATAATTAGATGTAGCGGTTCCCAATCCCCTCTAGCCAAACAGAGTATGGATGCAGCAACTTTGAGTTTTTTGTAATTTTTGTTTATAATTAGTTTTTAAAATTTATGGCAAATTATAATTGCACTTCGGCATAGATTAATAGTTTTTCGGCATATCGCATCAGAACAACATCGGCTCCGGCACTGCGGTCCCAAGCTCCTGAAATTTTTGACGGAACGACTTTTTTATAACAGTAGCTCGAAAAAGAAGTATCTGATTTGCCAGGGGCATCCGGCGAGGATGGTTTGGTGATGTCAATCGTAATTCCATTGACGACAGTTCCAGGAGAAACAATACTCAGGGTAAGCTATGGATCCTGGTTTGCAAATGGTTTTTTACAAACTTTCCTGCACCCTAAACCCAACGCGAATAGCTTTAAGACCGATAAGTCCATGTAGATCCTCTACATCAAATTTTTCGACATCCTCATTTAATAAGCCTTTGTGCTGCAACAAGTTGAAATACCCCAAGTATTCAGCCTCTTCATGAGCATGTGAATAGACAACGACTAATTTTCCTCTTTGCGTAATACGCTCCGTCGAGCCTTTGATCTTTGCTTTGTCAATACGTTTTTTTGCTATTTCATAGCGTACATTGTAAGATCCGTTGATATCAAACTGCTTTTCATCCATTTTAAAACGGATGGAAATCGGCGTTGCAAAGACCAGGATTAGCGATGTAACCTCCAGCTGGTTGGGCAGTTCAGGTTGGAGCTTTCTAAACTGAACTTCCATTTCACACATGACCTGTAGTTGCCATAAGCGTAAATTTTTGAGATAATATAGCTCAAAATTTCTATCGGGCGCAATGGAAGCACCAATATACATATTATGTTCGATGCCATCGGTTTTATAACGCTCGTAATAATGCGGGAAGTACTCCTGCGCCTCAGCTTGCTTTACGTCAAGAATAGTCGCCAGCTTTTTATTGATCAGCTTGATGGAGTTGTCATAATCCTGCCGTGCCTCATAAAATCCGACTATCGCAGGATTTATTCGATCGAAATAGGCATCGATATCACTAAGGATAAGACTATTTTTATTGTTCTTTCTAAAATTCTCCAGAATAGGATGTACTTCCAAATTAAAATGATCTAGCATAAGCTGCTCCGTATCGGTAGAAAGGGAAAGGTGAAGCATTTCCAGATTACGCTCCAGATCAAAAACTTTTTGTTCAAACAACGGTAATTTATGCGTCTGATTTATTTTGGTAAAAACTGCGATCAGATTTATTGTTTGGTTGATCAAATCTTGCGTAATGGCCTGATTTCTGGATTCTGAAGAGCCCTGAACATCTATCTGACCATAGAGCGGATAAACGTTGTCAAATACAATTTCCTGTAGCGTATAATCTTTACCAAAGGCCCTATTGTTGAGATAATGTATCGCTTCCTCCTGAAACCGCCATTTTACACTTGGGTGAATAGAGGTATATTCTTTTTGTATGACTGCTTCAATCTGGTTTTCTGTTTCGGAAAATGCCTTGGATACCTTGTCCTTTACAAAGGGTAATATAAAGTCGAGTTTATTAGCATTCACCGAATTCAGTTCCCGAACTCTCGACGAGGACATTTCCAATAAACCCAGCATTTTGTCGCCCTGTATCAAGGGGACAAAGATAAAGCTCTTCACGTGCTGCTTTTTCAGTTTATCAATAAAATACGCTTTTTTTGAATCTGTAATGGGTATCTTATCGATATCCGGAACAACTAAAAGCTCACCATTCTTTAGCATACTTTCCATTGTCTCATTATACAGCATTTCTTCACATTCTGCTATCGTTGAATCATATAGCAGATGACTATACGGCTGTTTTTCGACAATTCTCAAATTGTATTCATTCCGAACTCTTTCAAATGAGGTAAATCCTATCCGCAAATCATCTATTTTATAGATAGACCTGAAAATGCTTTCTATTTCTTCTAAATGAATCGAGCTATCTTCACGTAATAGATTACTTTTAAAGCTTGATACGGCATTTTCAACCGTTGAATCGAAGAGAGTCATAATCGAAAATCCTTTCAGTATCCAGCTTTGTTCAGGAAATTTAGTCTTCCATAAAGCTATGTCCGAAAAATTATCAATCAGCTCAGTAATGTCTTCTGCCGAAAGATCCACCGCTTTATCTGTCGGAATAATATCCATAAAATCCACATTGAACAAAACTCGGTAATGATATGTGATATTATTTTTATCGGGAATATCCAGAAACAGGGGGGGGGCCATGGCATCAACTTTGACGCCGTAGTAATGACTGATGATCAAACAGCAATTCAGAATATAGTAAGTATCTGCCGATATGTCCCTAAAACTAAAATCATAATGATCACCCGCATCCTTTAAGATTTTATCTAATCGTTCGGTATGATTAAACGTATATAAATGAAAGGGGGCCGTAATGGCTTTCATTTCATTTTGCGTCAGCGATTTTGGCAACAGGTCGGCCAAAAGGACTTTGACAACAGCTTCATAGGGGCGCAGGTCTTCCATTTTTTCGATCCCTTCGGTCAGTTCAGGATATTTTTTGATCTCTTCCAGCAACGCCTTAGCGTAGGTAGACTGAAAATCAACTTTGGACAAAGCCATTTCCTCGAAAGATGCTATAAGCTTATGAAAGGCAATCAGGGTCTTGAAAGGACTCGAACCGAATGAGAAGTTAAATTGCATAATGGTTTTTCCTGATTATGTTAGATTCTTGGAATTAATATAAAAATAAAGAATAATACAGTAGCCTACTACATAAATTTAGATTATAAAAAATGACGATTCTCCGATCTTATCGAACCTATCTATTTCTTATAATTAACTTACTCAATTGCGGTCAGGGATACCCTCACACACCCTAGTAGAGAAATCTTAAAATGACAGTTGAAATCCTCAACTGGGTTTGTTTCGCCATTCATTGCCCAATGAGATAAACTCAAAGCTCCAACTGCTAATTATTAATAATCTAAAAATTAAGTTAGATTTGCGTTGTAACTGAAAATTTCTATACCAATCAAAGTATTTTCTATACCAAATAAAAAAAAGCTTAGATTCATTGTAACTAAGTCATGCATTTTAACCCAAGTCTATATTTGAAAATCGGAAATACTCAATTTGAATAAAATACTTTTCCCAACTTTAATTCAATGCACATCTTGCCCTTGTATTTCATTTTAAAATTGATTTCACCAGGTAACAAAGCACTCGATAAAATCCTACGCCCACAGCAAATTGATAGTTACTATAAAAATGTTGATCTTTGCGAAAATGGCCATATCTGGATGAAGACATTTACCGCCATTTATATTATACTGCACTCCGATCAGAGTATCCAGTAGTGTAACAATGAATATACCAGAATGCTTCGACGCTAAGGTATTGCGATAAATATGATGCATAACGACAGCCCATATGATAATGCTCTAACGACTCAGGTTTTAGTCTAAAAAACAGACGGTTTGGTATAAAAAATCTGCTCTTGATTGAAAATGATTCTAATTTTATCTCCTAATAACGAGTAATTGGAGCATAATATAGATGAAAAAAATACTTCTTACTTTAAACGTTGTAGGATTGTTATCAGTGGTCCGCTCATACTCTGCTAAACTGAGTCCGGGCAAAAAGACAACTTTGCAATCATTCATACAACTTATTTCCTTGGAGAACATTTTGATCCAAAATGCAATTGACAAAATACAACTATATACCAGAGTCACAAAGCTTACTGACGTCCTAACAACTGATTGGGATAAAGACATTCAAACAGAAGAAGTTTCCGGCAACTATTAGCTTGGATCCCCTTAAATCATAAAAGACTAAATCACCCAGTTTGGGGGATAGAATACAGTGAGCGAGGCAAAAGTAATCTTGGTATTTTTAACAGACTAGAGCATAAGAATTCTTCAAGACAATTAACACCACTGATTCTTTAATAGCCTTACTTTTGATAAAGAATCGCATTTACTTAAGTAGAAGCTCTTTAGTATGGTAAAATGGTTACTTCTTATTCACTATGCAACATTAATATTATTTCAATTTATATGCGAAATAACAACACAGACAAGTCTTACTCTTCCGAATTGGCTTCTAGCTTATTAACTTTGACACTCATTCTCGTATTGATATACGTTACACAGAGTGTCTTACTTCCCGTAATATTTTCCACGCTAATTTCAATTTCACTTTATCCACTTGCCCGATTATTTGAAAGAATGCAACTTGGTAAAGCTATCTCCGCGATATTGGCCATCATCATAGCCATTGTTGTAATACTTGGATTAAGTTGGTTTATAATTTATGAAAGTATATTTATTGGAAAAAACGCGTCGGCAATCAGCAACAAGGTATTATTATTATTAGAAAATGGTCAAAAATGGGTGGAAACAACCTTTGCAGTTGGACGTGCCGAGATAATGGAAAAACTCCGGGAACAAACAAGCAAAACAATTGCAAATGCCGGAAGTATGCTGTCAATCACGTTTGGTTCTATCGGTAATATCCTAGCTAGCGCAGCTCTAGTACCTCTTCTAAGTTTCTTCATGTTGTACTACCGTGATTTCTTTCGTGAGTTCTTTTTTAAAGCATTCAAATCTTCACCTCAACATAAAGTAAATGAAGTATTAAATAAAATCTACTACGTTGTACAAAGCTATCTCGTTGGCTTAATTAAGGTAATGGGTATTGTTGCTGTTTTAAATACAATAGGATTAATGGTACTAGGAATTGACTATGCATGGTTCTTCGGCTCGCTAGCGTCGCTTCTCATGCTATTACCTTATATTGGGATCACCATTGGATCTATTTTACCCGCACTTTTCGCTTTGGCTGTAAAAGATAACGCCTGGTATGCTGTGGGAATAATTATTTGGTTCCAAGTAGTGCAATTCCTAGAAGGTAACATTATTACTCCTAACATCATTGGCAGCAAAGTCAGCATCAATCCCTTAATGGCAGTTATTAGCATTCTTTTGAGCGGCATGCTATTTGGATTAGCAGGATTAATCATCGCCCTACCTTTAATAGCTACTCTTAAGGTAATATTCGATGCAAACCAGAATATGAAAGCAATAGGGTTCTTGATTGGGGAACCTGAGAAAGAACACTTAAAGCGAAATTCCACACAGGAACTTCTGATGAAATGGGAAATTGTTAAAGTACCTAAAAACAATAAAAATATAAAAATGGATGTTTACTGTCAAGTTGATAAGGAAGCAAACAAAATGACAGACACTGATATAAATTACCAAAAAGTCAATAAATCTGAAGAAATCAATGACAACGCCCCTTTACAGAATAAAGAGAGTTAAAAATAATTACCATTTCGAGCACACTTTATCGCTATAATTGCTCAAGTATGGTACACCTATCTCCCCGATCCCAGTTTTATTATATCAAAATCTGGCTTGATTAATTTTTAACTGTTCAACTGTTCTCCTTACTTCGTTTTAATGGCATCAAAAAAAATTTCATTAGTTCCGATTTCATCTATTCTACGTTATATTCTTTGTTTATAGCCACTGTCATCATCAGTATTAAGGTTCATTATTCTTACCACCTCACCTATGGGTGAAATTTGTCAATTATCGAATTTTATCTAGAAAACACATATTTTGGTATAGAAAACTTACTATTGATCGAAAACTACGCTACCTTGTTAATTACCACTTAATTTGAAAGATTTTTTAAAAAAATTATCTAAGTAAAAAGGAAATTTATGTTATTAAGAAAAAATTACGACATAACGATGTAAAATAGCACAGAAACTTGCTATGATTTACGAATCGAATAATTAGAAAATATAGTCAGATAAAAAACACCTATTACTCTAAGCCCTGTGGGACTGTTTATAGCAGGTTGCTCATGCTCAGCTAAACTGAGTGAGGACATTGTAATTCAAAATCTAACTGATAAAATACAACTATATGCCAGAGTTGCCAGCCTTGTTGACACACCTTTAACTCTGATGGTGGACAAGGCATTTAATCAGAAGAGGTGTCCGATTTTTTTTTGCTGACCATTTACAATTGACAAATACATGAAATTTTACAATCTATTCTTAAATTTTAAATTATTCACTTTAAATAAATCAAACAATGAACAGAATCATTGCTAATAAAATCAAAGTTACCTCAATGCTTTTATTTTTAACAGTATCTTTTTTATCCTGTAAAAGCAATTTAGAGGAAGGCGAGACTCAAACCGTCACTTCAATAACTAGAGGAACAAACCATCAGCTGACAGTAGGCTACTTTAATGGGATTGATAGAATTGGTCCAGAATATGACCTAACAAAAGTTCCGGACCGATTTGATATTGTCAATATCTTCAATCAATTCAAACCACTTTGGGAACTCAGTAGACAACCTGTACATGCTCCAGGCGCGACTCAGCCAACACTTCCCGAAGTACTAGCTGGTGTAAAGAATTTAAAGGAAAAAGGAGTAAAGGTTGTGCAAACTCAATTTCTACGCGAGTTTATGGATAATTTCAAAGATTCGGATCATAAAATTAATTGGACAAATACAGCAGCCGATTATGATGGTTTTGCAAAAGCACTACGAGATACACTCGACAAATGGGGATTCGATGGGGTAGATTTCGATGTGGAGCATGAGCCACAATGTTTGAGCAAAATTGGCTATGATTGGCAAAAGCCCAACTATGATAGGTCTACCTGGTTATCAACGGAAGAACAAATGGGATATCTAAACGCTATGGCGAAGTATTTCGGCCCGAACGCAACATTACCAGCAGGAAAGCCAAAAAAATTATTAATTTTAGATACAAACCTGTCATTTTCATCTCTGGGATATTCAAAGGATTTATTAGCTAAATTTGACTATATCTACATCCAATCATATTACGGTGGTTTTGATACAGCGTTTAGCTATACTGATCAAAATAAAGGACCTGGTATTGCTAAAGAAAAGATAATGCTTATTCCAGCTGATTTCGAAGTTAACCCTAAAAGCTCCAATTTAAAAAATGCTTATATGGATCCGGTAAATGGCAGATTAGTAGGCGGATTTGGTGCTTATGGCTTTAATTTTGACCAACCTGACTACCCTGTGTTTAGAGAGATGATCAAAACACTCAATCCAACTGGCGAATAAAGCATTGGTATATACCGACACTGCTTTGCTCCCTGTCATCACATGAGGTCTATAGTTCTATAAAAAACTATTGATCGGCGTAATATTGAGAATAAGTTAACCATGATGGTTAGCTTATTCTCAATATTATGGTTTTAATAGATACAATAAATGGATACTCCAATACGATACAACAGACAAAGCTTTGATTTTCAGCAATTTCAAATCAACCCTACCTGCGGCTTCAAAATTTGAACAAGGTAAAAAATACACCTACGAAATTGAACTGAAAGAAGATGGAATCTCATTTCCTCAGGCTATTGCGATAACGGCTACAATCACCTATTGGGATAATGTTCCGTCCGGCTCTTACACCGTTATAACCAAGATGACGATGTAACGCCACCAGCCAGTGAGGACACAGAAACTTTTGGTACTGTTACCATTACAAGTACTACATGACCAAAAATTGCAGCCTATACCAATTTTGACAACAAGATATTGAGCTTCACAGATAATTTTGGAACTGCGGATCTGCGAACAATTCCTACTTATGGTGAAGGTACAAATACACACATTTGGTTGCCGATTTAAGATGCATTGTTAGCAATTGCTGGGGTTTCTGTTTCTGGCTATATTAAATTGAAAATTAAATTTTATGCTGCCGCTAATATTAAGCCTTCTATCGAACATTTTCGCTGTGTTATTATGATATCATTTTTCATTTAAATACAACACAAAGCAGACTGTTTCGAAATAAAACTGTACAGTAAACAGCTAGCACCTTACGAGAATAGATCAATTAGGAATACTCAATCATTTTTCATACAAAAGGTCAATATGTTATACAAAAACAGATCGTGTTTTCATTTATTAATGACTAGAAATTCGTCAAACTAAAGTCTTTTTTTGCAAAAGGATTAAAAGAAAGTCCTAGGCTTAGGTAAAAAGATGGATCTGCAGAAGCTTCCCAAACATAGTTGTTTTGCCGTTCTTTTTTCTCAAATATCCGTGATCCCGAAATGGTCTTCATCCCAGATTTGACGGTTGCAATGAATGATCTTCCCAGATTATGCTCATAGGTTAATCCTGAATTGATTTCCATCTGACTTAAGGTATAAACTTTATCTGACCCCAAAAAGTCGTAGAGATAGAATATCGTCGTGTTAAGATCTGAACCCAACGAAAGGCGGCAATGTTCCAGTCAATATACCACGAAGGCGCTCTATCCCTTTCTCACTCCCATCGGTGAGGACACTGGCCGAGTAAATGGCGGTTTTACCGAATAATTTCGAAATGTAAATAAAATTAAGTGATTCATAGTGGTATTGAAAATCCTGTGTCCGTTGTTTTAACTGTTGCGTGTTCCAATCGGATTCCTGTAAATTTACAGAAGTATACTGGTAGCCAAGACTAGTACCCAGCATCCAGTTGCGCCGCTTTAAAAAATTCATATTTAGACTTCCTCCGGCCTGATGGAATGATTCCACCTTGCCTTGGGTGCTGGCGGCGCCTTTATAGTTTTTGGCACCAAGATATCCATATTAACATAAAACAGGACTATATTCAAAACCAGATGGAAAATCCAATCTAAATAGTCGAATATAGTTTCATATTTATCCCATTTTTTATCAACAAAAAGACAAAATGCCAAAAGAGATATACCGCCGATATGTCTAACAATTCCATATTTTTTTGAATTTATTAAGCGTAAAAAAAAGTCTTGCCTCAGAAAATAACGATCGGACAAACCGTCATAGTAATGTTTATATTTATCCATACATTCAATAGAAAAGTCCAGAAGTTACAACATTGGCAATTAGGTCAATTCAAATTCAATCGTGCATTTTTTGTAGAAAATAAATTTTCCGATTACAGGGATAACACTTATACCGTCGCAACGGCAAGAAAAACAAGAACAGTTTCACCCAGCTCGCTCTTGGAACACGTGTATACAATAGTGTCCCACAGTAGGGACAATCTTTATGCGAATCTGTTCTTTTTTGCATTATACTGTTCTAACTTTAAAATGGTCAGACCTTCACTTAAAAAGGCGCACTATAAAGTACGCCTTATCGACAGTTATTAGTCTACCCTACAATAAAACCTGTACTAATTTTATTATCTCAAAAATAGGTATAATAGAAATACCAGCACATCTTACTAGACCAAACAACATATTTACTATACGAACAAATACGTATATGAAACGTTCGTATAAAATTTTACTCTTATGCCCTCTATTGCGGTTTTAAGTTAGCAATGATACCTTGCGAATAGGCCATGCTTCTCGAAATACTTCCATCTGTTTTTTTGACAGCATAATCGGCATCCATAATAAAATTCATCATACCTGTACCCGGAGAATTGGCTTTAAGCCATTGCGCAATTTTGATCTCTTCACCACGGGGAGTAGCCTGCCCTGGAGTAATTGCTGGGCCTCCACCTACACCGATCAATACTTTTTTTGCGTCTCCCATTGCATCAGCATAGGGTTTCAGCACAGCAGCAATTTCAGAGGATGTATTCCAGTAACTCATTGTGTTCACATAATCCAGGTATTGATTTGCATTTTTAATGTGACTAATATTATATTGATTGTAGTCTACGACAGCTAGAATTTTTCCGTTGTTGGCTTTAGGACCAAAATATTTCCCTAACGCCGGTAGTAAATGAGTCGAGGTAGGCTCTCCTTCTAAATCAATTTCGACACCGTCTAATTTCCACTTTTCTGTAAAAGCAAGACAAGTTTTTGCAAAAAGATCAGCATCCTGCGCATCAACAACTTTCGGTGTAAAAATGGAAAAGATAACCCGGATCCCTCTATCTTGGATCAACCGGATACCATCTACAATGGTTACCGGAATTTCCTCCTTCTGAATAGGCATATTATATTCGCTATCAAATCTATTGGTTATTTTCCATGTGCCATCAGAGCCTTTGCTTTTGTCAAAAACGAAAAGGTGGACGATGTCTGTACCTTCTGGAACATCTTCAGCCTTAACAAGACCAAAATCGGCTATTTTATATTCCGGAAGTACCCCCCAATATTCGACAAAAAGCGGATACTTTAGTTCCCCAGGTGTGACCGTTTCATCAACAGGCTCCATCGTACTTTTTTCACAGGAATTTAGCCCGACCATACTAAGCGTCCCAAATAGACACAGCACAGTTCTATATTGCTTTAAATTAAACATATTTTGAATTTTAGCTTGAATAAAATGATTAATAATAGTTTCTATTTCCGCACACACCGGACATTTTTCATTTGGCTCTGAATCACATTGACACCAATTATTGATACATTGAGCAAACTTGCAAAAAGATCAGCAGAATTTCCCCCAAGAAGATTTTTTGAACCAGAATAATACCAGGCACCAAGTCCCGCCAAACCGCCCAAGTCCAACCCGGAGCTACCTGTCCATAGCTCTACACGGGTACCATAATTCCCGAATGTAGCCTGTACAACACCATTCAGTAAACTCACTGCAGTACTGCCACCATTGAAATTAAAATGGAGCTTATTATTGGGATAAGGAGCAGCCACACCGACAGCATCGTACTCATAGTAACCTCTGTTATTTACGGTACCGTAAGCTGGCGTCTTCCCACCCAATCCAAGTAAACCTGTTAACTTCCTAAAATCGCTTTCGCTTGCCTGCCGCCATATTCCTGCAGGATATACCTGTGCACAGGGATCACTGTTGATACCAAATTGATCTGGAACGAGCCCTTTAAACGAAAAATAAGTGTTCCTAGCATTGGAGTGAGCGTAGGTGTGATGAAAACGATAAGGATTATGTCCGGCTTGATAATAGAGATTCTGACGTGCCCAGCGCACAGCATCTATGGTCAAGGGTGACTCCACCAAATTCACCAATAGGCGATGGCTATTTCCCAAAACCGGCGTAATATTAAATGCGAAATTAACGGGCGCCGAAAACTGACGAATAGTATTATCATCTATGCGAATGCTCAAGTCAGAAACGCCCACTTTAATACCACCTGTTACCGCCATTGGATCAGCCGTATACACATAGGTTATTTTATCATCCTGATAAAGTGGATCGACATCTTTAAAAACAGTAAGGGGCATTTCTTGATCTGCCGATACCAAGTCAGATAATCCGCCTGTAACTACATCAATTGTAGCTGTCTTTATGCCAGTAACGTTAACCTTGGCCCCCGTCATATTGGCAAACATGCCTTGCGAGTTCAACTCAACAGCCAACCGTGCAAATTTATGTTTAAATGTAATATCAATCGGTACATTTATATTGCCTGCTCCGGTTGGTACAACAACTTCTCCGCTTGTATATAAAATATCTTTACCGGCAGGAAGAACGATTTTTGTACTTTCTTGCAATATATCCGGAACATCTTCTGCCGTATTATAGGAAAGTGCCGCCCACCTGTATGTCGTACCTTTCAACACATCAATTGAAGCCTGTGTACCGGAAGTCAGTAGGGTCGATGAAATCAATCGACTGCCGTCCTGAGAAAAAAGGTACAGGCGGTATTTTACCCCATTTTCTATTGTCACAGCTTTTAAACTTTGGGCCAATAAGGGATTAGAAGCCGCCTTAGCTGAACTTCGAAGCGGAAGATAATTATCTACGGATAAAAGAGCATCAAATTCAGGATATTCTAAAACTTTTGTCATGCCGCTTTTCTCCTCAGTAGTTTTTGCCTCTGTACCTGAGGTCGAGACAGTGATACTTTCATCTATTCCTGTAATTTTCAATGTTAATTTTGTACCGATGATATCGGTCATTTCTTCCGCTTGCTCGCGGTCTTTCGAGCAGCCGGTGAAGAAAAGCCCCCCAGCCAAAAGTAATGCGATTGGTAGAGCCGTGCCCTTGATCGCTTTGATGTGTACTCGTCTCATAAAATGTTTAAGTTTAATTAGATTATTGGTTATTAAAAATCTACGTTTCCACTCCCCCCCGTCCCGGTACCCGGATCAGTGGCATCGGGATTGGTTGGGGGCGATAGTGTAGCTGATCCTGCAGCAATTCCCTGTTCTAACGCTATCACGAGGCTATAGATACAAGGGACTTCACACTTTTTTTTTGATTTTTCATGTGCTCACAATTTTGGTTTATCGTTTATTTTTAAGTTTGAACTTCTGAATTAGCTGTTATACGCATCAGACAAATCATTCAGTCAGACCCCAAATTTGTCAAGAAAGGGGTCCGATCAACAAAAGAATCCTTACAAAAATTTAAAAATCAGATTACTTAATAAAAGTACACACATCACTTACACTTTCTTAAAAATAGACTAGATTACAATTAAAAATGTCATTACTATACCAAACACGATATTTTCTATACCAAGCAAAAAAAGTCCCTGCATTGCTGCAGGAACTTTCACTACTACTCTCTATTCTATTCATTATGACACATCCATATCGATTAGACCTTTATTGATAAGGCATCTCTTTTAGCAGGATTTCTTCCGCCCAAATATAGCGTCACTTTTAATGTCCCAGAAATTTTCTAGACCAAATTACACCCGCTAAATAAGATGAAACAGATCTGTGCTGCATGTTAATTTCGCACACAACGCACACTAAATCTCTGCCCTACTGGAGGAGTTATATTTCCTCCCCAAGTAATTGCAGGCGGGGTTTCACTGCCCGTATACACATACCCACCGTTGGTATGAAAATACTGTTTACCAAATGTAGCACCATCTTTTGTCCAATATCCAGCCTCTATCTGACGTTTAGTCGAAGGGTTCGAAATATTATAGCCACTTGTAATACCAAAATCATGATAACCAGCCATTGGCAGTGTTAATTTCTGCGCATAAATCGGATAGCCTGAATTGATTACCGTGTTTTCATCCGCATATTGTATACCAAGGAAACCATTCCCTATTCCTTTGCCACTCAGATCATTATTGGAAAGTGTACTCGCCAAGAAAACAGTATTTGAGGCTACATTCCGAAGCTTCTCAAAATCTCCCTTCGTAGGTAATCGCCATGTTCCGGCAGGAAATACCTTCTGGCAAATATCTTGTGGGAGATTACTCCAATAAAAAGTTTCAAAACCGTGATCCACATTATTCATCGGATCGGCCATAAAAAAAACACTATTACCTTCATACAAATTGGCATCATATCCCTTGACATTACTTCTCGCCCATTGCACACCAGCAACATTAACAGCTGACTCAACTAATTTGATGTCCACTTTATACGCATGACTCTTGACAAACGTAAACTCGCTATCGTTTTTTAAAGCGACCGTAGGTGACTTGAAATTTATGAGCGCCGACCCCGGGTAATTGCTATTATTTGGTGCATTAAAATCAAATCTCCTTACGTTGAAATTACCCAGTTTAGCCTTTAATGTATTAGCAGCAATGACTGTACTATTGTCAATAGTATGCAAGGTAAATGTATTTTGGTAAGCTCTAGGAGCTGGAGTTTGCGAGCCAGAGATATCATCAACGATAAAAGCAGTCGCGTTTTGATACTCACCATTAAATATATTGAGGTCACCATATTTCAGTACGCCATTGGTGCCAGCTAATAGTTCCAATTGCGGAACTCCAGACATAATGCCCGATACACCCAGTGTATTAACCACGACCTGAACGCGTGCAGTATTGCGATTAAAGGTAATCGCCAAATTATTAACTCCTGCTTGGGTGGTCAGGGTACCATTTGCCCACACAACATCCTTATTTTTTAATCCTGCTTTATCCACCACACCATTCTTGACATCCGGCACAGTTCCCGCCGAATTTGTAGAAAAAGCGTACCAGTTATACGTTTTATTGGCATCTACCGATATCGGTAAAGTAGGTGTTACACCAGATTTTAAAACGACATTTGCTTTGGGCGCATGTTGATGATCCACATCGGCAGCATCATAAATCACAAGTCTATACTCAATTCCATTGCGCATCTTTGTCGTCGAAGCCTTTGTTGCTACTGCAGTAGTAGATGCCGCCGCTCTAGCACCGCTACTGATTCCATCACCCTCAAGAAGTGCTTGTTTTTCAACACTTACCACCGCATCAAAACCATCGACAGAAACCATTTTTTCTTTCGCTATAACGGCCGTCTGTAGACCGACCGCAGTTCGCCCGTTGGAAGCACTTAATGCGATTTCCCGCGCATCGGCAATCCCTTCCACACGAACTGAAAGTACGGTCCCTTCAACTGTAGCTGTGATCTCCTCCTGATCTTTTTCGGAGCAACTGCTCATGACAACTGATATCCCCCCAAGAATGAAACAATACTGTACTATTCTTCTTAAATTACTCTTCATTTTCTTATTTATGTTTATTTTAAAACTCTGAAATGCCATCACCAACAGTTCCTTTATCGTCCCAATCAGTAACATCTGGTTGACTGGGATTTACCACCGCTGAGCCAGCAGCAATAGAATATTCCATGGTTAACTGATTCACTTTAATCATTGGTGGCACATAGTTCATTTTTTTTGTTTTCTTTAATTCGTCTCTCATGATTACATTATTATCTAAAATTGTTTTTAATCTCTTAATTATGACTAAGCCCTATTTATATTATGCAATTATCGATTTGGTGATACAAAGCAATTCACTTATATCTAATACAACTAAGCTGGTCAAAGATAGATAGGCATCAAAAGGCCTGCAATTTTTCTAGACCAACTTGCTTTTTTTCTATACGAAGCAAGGAATACTCTTTTTTCAACTTTGTATTTATAAAAATTATTATTAAATTTTAGACGGAAAAGTACTTAAAATAGCGTCAAAAAATGCTTAGCGCCTGCATTGATCGCATCGCAATCATCGTTAGTAAATGGTGTTAAATAAATATTATTATGAAGAGAAAACCTTTGGCTAATAAGGATAACTGTTGATCGAGCTCAAACGTCGCCATCTGAAAAAACAAATACTTAAACAGGAAAGACATATAAAACACTAGAAGCCTCGGCTGAGGCTTCTAGTATAGTTTATTGCATTAAAGGTCATTCGCATAATCGACATCAGATAAAATGATCTTTAATTTCCCCTGCGGAATATTATCCAGACGATTTCGCGAAGTCGCATTTTCTGCATATACTGTTACACGTCCAGGCGCATACTCCACAGAATAGGAAATACCTTCAAAAGTAGCTGGCAAAATCTGATAACTTGCTTCACCGTCAAAACTAATTGCCGTGGAAACAAAGCCTTCTTGTAAGTAGTATTGGGTTAAATCATCTACTGCAACATCATAATATGCAATTCCACTCATCGAGCTCCACTGCCCGCTATTTATATTTGCAAAATAGGAGGTGTTATCAACTCCATCGTTATCATCCTTCTCACAGGAAAAAAATAAGACTAACCCTATGGTTCCAAGCAAAGCTGCTAATAGTCGTTTTTTCATTTTTCTATTAATGTATAAATATTTACTTAAAATCGATTGGTAAGTACTATAGATCTACGCCAAAAGATCGGTTTTCTGATTCCTTAGTTTCGTACACAGCGTATAGACTCAGCAACCCGCGTATAGTTATTCTCACCCCATAATATGGCTGGCCCATTCCCACCGCCAGTATACGTATAATCGCCAGAAGTATAAAATTGCTGTGCACCATTTCCTGCCGGCCAAGTAGCTAAATTGTCTATCGTCCAATAACCCGAGATCATAGGGCCTTTCGGAATATTCAAAGTAATATTATAACCGCTTTGCCGGCCATTGTCATTCGGCACTACACTGTTGTATCCGGCTAATGGAATTGTTAGCTTTTGCGCATGTTTAGGATAGCCGGTATTGATTACCGTATTTGCATCGGCATATTGCAACGCTAAAAAGCCATTACCCATACCAACTGGGTTTACATTCGGACGTGTATTGGGGGAAAAAACCTGTTCCCCAATGAGTGCTCTTAATTTATTAAACTCTTCTTTGGTCGGCATGCGCCATGTTCCTTTAGGATATACATCTCTACACACATCGTGATTGATGGAAGAAAAATAGTAAGTACCGACAGCTTGATTCCTATCCACATTATTTAGTGGATCAGCCATAAAAGAAAATGGATAGAAATACCCATTGATGCGCGTATCGAATGCTTTTAAATTGCTTCTTCCCCATTTTACTCCAGCAACATTAACGGCAGATTCCACCAATTTCACGGGTATTTTATAGGTAGTTCCTCTTAAAAACGTGATATCACTCGTATTTTTGATCGCTGCAGTTGAAGCATTGTAATTGACAAATGAATTATTGTTATTATTATTGGTATTTGAAACTGTTCCATAATCTTTTTTTAGTATACGGAAACCGCCGAGCTTTAGATTTAATGCATTGGCTTCAACCTTGGTCGTATTGTCTATCGTATACAGACTGTAGCCATATACGGTGTAATTTGTTGGTTTTACCACCGCTGTGGAAGCGGTATAAGAGGTAACATTGTTATATTCTCCATCAAATATATTTAAATCGCCATGTTTCAATATACTGCTGGTTCCAGCCATTAAATCCATTTGGGGAGCACCTTCAATTGTACCAAACGCCCCTAGACTGTTAATTTCAACCTGAATCCGTGTGGTATTTCGTTTAAATGTAATAGCTAAATTATTACTCCCTGAATTGCTTTTAAACGAGCCATTCGCCCAAAGTACATCCTTATTTTTCAATTCCTCCTTGTTGACCAGACCATTCTTTACATCAGGTACATTTCCGGCAGCATTGGTTGAAAAAGCATACCAATTGTATGTTTTATTCGCATCTATCTCAATTGGAGCTGTATTTGAAGCACCCGAAGTAAGAACCACATTTGCAATGGGAGCCCCCGTATGATCTACATCGGCTGCGTCATAGATAAGCAGTCTATACTGGATGCCACTGGCCATTCCTGTTGTACTTGCCATAGAAGCTAAGGCTGCAGGACCTGCACCGGCGGTTCCCTTTGTAATAGTTTCACTTTCCGGATCACTTTGTTTTTCCATGCTCACCATGGCGTCAAATCCATCAAAAGATATCATCTTCTCTTCGGCAATAACAGCCTGAGATAGATCATTGGCAACCCTTCCCTTACTTGATCCTTTCAGTGCAATCTCCGAAGCGAAGGCAATGCCAGCAACACGCACAGAGAGTGTAGTTCCGGTTGAATTAAGTATCATTTCTTCCTTATCCTTAGAAGAACAAGCACTAAAGGCAATTGACATTCCACCCAGAGCCAAACATAATTGTGCTAATCTTTTAAAATTACTTTTCATTTTTACTTACTTTGTTTGGTAACACTTAAAATTCTGAAACACCATCGCCAACAGTCCCCTGATCTGTCCAGTCGGTAATATTGGGCTCGTTCGTATTGACCGTTGCTGAACCCGCCGCGATGGAATATTCCATAACCAAGCAATTTACGGTTAGTGATGGAGAGCAGTACTTCATTTTTTCTACTTTTTTTACTTCTTTTTTCATGATTTTTTAGCATTTATTATATTATACCTGATCAGTTCGCACTTTTATCTTTCTCAGGTAAGGTCATATGAAAAATAGATCAGCCAAGTATGTTGCTTATTCTATCCATTAATCTTACTTGTATAACTTCATTGACCTGCTTGTGCTTGTTAGTGATCGACGCCAAAAGTAGCGCTAACCAAACCTATCAGGGGATTTTCTAGATCAACCACTATTTTTTCTATACAAAATCAAAAAAAAACTAAATACGGTATCATGCGTCTCAGAAAAAAAATCGCAGGCCAAAACATATCCTATTGTGTTTTGTTGTAAGAAAAAATGGATACACATTTAATAGATAAGAAAAATATACGTTAAAAAGTATTTCTCGGACGGCGGGATAAAATATTCTATACATTACACTGTTTTTACTAGACGAAACAAGTGTATCGCAAACCGAACAATGAATTAATAGCCTTATCTTTACGCCAGATTTTTCAACAGTTCCTATGAAGAATAGCTGTGACTTTATAGTGGACTAGTTTATTATACAATAAAAAAGAGAAATGAGATGTATCATTGTTGACGACGAGCCGCTGGCAAGATTAGGCATGGAGATATTGGTCAATGCCCATCCGCAGCTCAAATTGATTGGGTCCTTTAAAAGCCCAATTGGGATCTCAAATTTCATTACCCGAGAAAAAATAGATCTTGTTTTCCTGGATATTGAAATGCCGGCATTGTCCGGTTTGGACTTTGCGGATATGATCCGTGATAAAACGCTTTTTATTTTTATTACAGCCTACCCCCAATATGCACTCAAGAGTTATGAGTTAAATGCGGTGGACTATTTGCTCAAACCGGTGGTGGAAAGTCGCTTCATGGATGCAGTCGAAAGAGCCTTTTTACAATACCATGCCTTAGAGGATAAAAAATCCGGCACCTATGGCGATCAACAGGCGTATGTAATGATCAGAGCTGAACGAAATAATTTTAAAGTATTGCTCAAAGATATTATTTACATTGAAGCATTGAAGGATTATGTGATTGTCTATTCGACCACTCAACAGTTTATCTCCTGGATCAACCTCAAGACTTTCCATAATAAACTCCCACAGGATCAGTTTATTCGGATAAACAAAAGTATTATTGTCAATAAGAAGCATGTTAATTCATATAATAACAAGGCGGTGATGATCGACAATATGCAATTCAAAATCGGCAAGATTTATTGCGATAATATTATACTACAACTCAGCCAGATACTATAGGCTTGTCATTTTCAAAAAGTAATTCTTTAAAATTGTTTCATATGTTACAGAAACATATCTTCATATACACCATTCTTTATCTGTTTTCATTATCAACAGTTTTTGCACAAAAGCCACAGGCGAAGTCGCAAGAAAAAACGCAGCTACTTTCTGTAGAAGATAATGATGGTGATTATTTATTGGCCATTGAGAAGGTCGGTGAAGTATTACAGACCGCATCTATTGACGCTGAATTTACAGTAGATGTATTTTTAACCTTTAGCGATATCAAAGACGCGGTTCAAGATCTTCAGATCATCTTAAAAAGTGTGCAATCTCCCCATCTCAATGTCCGGAATCAGCAGATGTATCTCACGGTACTAGAACAATTAAAAACACGTATTGCTAAACAATGTGATATTATAGATCGGCAAGACAGTACACAAAATGCCATACAACAGCGTTTAGTCGCCTTGAGCAAGGACAAAATGATAAACATACTAACAAAGGATACACTACGCCAAAAGCAATTCAAGAAAGAATTGGCAGAACTCAGCACACGCTATAAAAAGACAGCAACCTTACTGAGTGAAAATGCGAAACTCCTTACCGAAAAGAAAAGAGAAATACTAGAAAACGAAACTGCTATTTTCTATGCTTTGCAGACTGTCGAAGACCGTCTCCAAAAAATGAAGATTGCACTTATTAAAACAGAATATCCATCGTTATGGAATTCTGAAATCGCTACCAAAAGTAATCAGCCGTCGCTTGGTCTGAAAGAAGTGACAACAGTGGAAAAAACGGTCAATCTGTACTATTTTAATCATATCCGAGGTGGACTTATCTTATTCACGTTCTTGTTGTTAGCACTCGTAATATACGTTAGGGGAAACCTAAATTATATCCGAAAAAAAGGCTATTTTGAGAACCTCGAAAAACTCAATTTCAAATTTCTCAACCGAGCTGTTGCTTTACCCATACTCCTCATTGGGATTTATATTATTCTCCTTTCCAATTTATATGCACCCGCTGTATTCACAACATTACTTTATTTCGTGCTATTATTGAGCATCTATTTTCTTCAAAAAGGTTGGCAACGAAACAATCATCACACCTGGATATTTCTAATTGTTTTATTTACGGTATTTAGCCTTATCAATTTATTTGTCCCTATCAGTTTAATAGAACGTTATATATTTATAGCAATTAATGTCGCTGCTATCTATTTTATTATCAAACAGCTCAAGGATACAGGCAACACGCTTTTTAATTCTCTTTTTTTTCGAAAAGCAGGTTATATCTTTATTTTCCTCTGCAGCGCGTCTATTCTTTTTAATATTTTCGGAAGAATGTCTCTCGCACATAATATTAGCCTCACTGCGACAATCGCACTTACTCAGGTAATTGCACTTCGTGTACTAATAAAAATCATCATTGAAATTATTTTGCTCCAGATCTATCGCATTCGTGTGCAACGCGGGCTTTTCAAAATCTTTGACCAAGAGAGCTTAACAAGCAATCTCAAAACACCATTTATAGTTGTAGCCATCTATATTTGGATCGTTGTAACCACCGCTAGCCTTAATCTCTGGTCAGGTATTGAAAACAGCTTAAGTGACCTATTACACTATCCCCTCCATATTGGCAATTTTACTTTTAGCCTGGATAATATTCTATTATTTTTCACGCTTATATGGCTGGCCCATCTCCTACAAAAATATGTTGCCTATTTCTTTGGCGAAATAGATGATGAGGATGAAGACAATCTAAACAAAAAACAGCATTCCAGATTACTGATTATCCGATTGGTTGTAGTCATCGGAGCCTATTTATTAGCCGTACTGGCCTCAGGAATGCCATTGGATCGAATAAGTATTATTATTGGCGCACTTGGCGTCGGTGTGGGACTGGGACTACAAGGAATCGTCAGCAATTTTGTATCTGGGGTAATCCTTATATTTGACAGATCCATCCAAATTGGGGATATTATTGAATTAAGTTCTCAAGCCGGTCGAGTCAAGTCGATGGATCTGCGAACGACCAAAATCAATGCGTCAAACGGTTCCGAAATTATTATCCCAAACAGCAATTTGCTTTCTCAAAATATTACAAACTGGACTTATACCGACAACAGAAAGCAGGTTGAGATTACACTGACTATAAAAGGTGAACTGTCCACTGAACAGATCAATCAGCTCATCCGACAAGCGATAAAGGATAATCTATTAGTAGATCAGTCAAAACCCTGCCAGATCTACTATAATGCACTGGCAAAAGAAAGTTATGGTGTATTGATTAGATTCTGGTGCAGCATCTACCGAACGGATGAAGTGCTCAGTACAACACGGTTAAATCTGTACCAATATTTTGGTAATCATGGAACAGAAATAACAATTTAATCGTGTTAATACATGATATATTCGATTATTTTTTACCATTTCAATATTTTTTCTATACGAAAATTAGCACGAGGAAATCCAACATTGTATGATTACTGCTAATTTTACGACCAAGGCTATTTTTAGTCTTTAAAGCGTGTTAGGAATAGTACAATATCCATAGTAGATTGAACATGAGATGTATCGTTATTGATGAGGAACCTCGAGCAAGGTTAGCGATTGAAGATTATATATATGCACATCCGCAGCTAGAACTGGTCAAGTCAGCAATAGATCCTGCGGATATCACAACGCATATTGTCAAAAAAAAGATTGAACTGGTCTTCTTGGACATTAAAATGCCTGCATTTGCGATACTTGAGCTCGCCAAAATCGTGCGGGATAAGGCTTTACTCATTTTTGTCAGTGCCTATCCACAATATGCACTGGAAAGCTATGAGCTAAATGCGGTAGATTATCTGCTCAAGCCCGTACCACAAGAGCGATTTTTGGATGCCATTGAAAGAGCATTCTCCCGCCGCATCGGTCTGCTGAAAAAAGCAGCCGAAAATCTACCTGACCACCTAATAGAAGAAGGTGACAAACACCCTATTAAGATCTTTTTCCGCGAGATTCTCTATATCGAAGCGCACAAAAACTTTGTAATCATCTATACCATTTCCCAGCAAATTTTTTCGCAGGCGAACCTTAAAACAATCCTTGAAAAATTACCGCACCCTCAATTTATTAAAATAAATAAAAGTACAGTGGTCAACAAAGAGCATATTACCGCATATAACAACAATATTCTTATTCTCAATAGCCAAAAATTTAAAATTGGACAGGTCTATAGAAACAACTTGATTATAGAATTAAAATAAAATACAAAAAAATCCTGCATCACTGCAGGATTTCCCAAACAAAACCACTTATTTAATAAACATGTATTTCTGATCAAGAAGAAAAGATTTTAGATTCCAAATCCAATCCCCACAGTCCATACACGATTTTTGATATCGCCCGATAAATTTTGCCTGCCGGCAATATTGGTCAAACCAAGGCCATATCCACCATGGATTAAAAATCCGTTAGAAAACTGATATCCCGTCATAAAATTGAGTCCAAAGTCTGTTCCTTTCAGCGTTTTGTCACTTCCAAAATCAAAATCCAAATCAACAAGGTTTGTATTTCCATCACTATTATTGCGATCCAGTTTATTTTTCCCACTCAATCCAAAACTGACGTAAGGACCAGCGCCAAGAAAAAAATGACCAACACCGCCTACAGGAAATTTACCCACTAAATTGACCGGAATTTCCAGCCACATCGTATTTTGCTTCAATTCATAATCTGAATTTCCGAGCGATACCTCAGCAAATTTGGCCCCTTTTCCCTGCAAAGATATCCCCGGCTGGATCGAAAAGTTACTTGCGATGGGAGCATCCAGATAGCCGGTCACATGAAAGTTAACGGTCGATTTACTACTATTACTACCACTGCTATAAGATGGTATACTGACACCACCTCTTATACCATAGCCAAATTGTTGTGCTGATGCAGCAAGCGCAGCTGTTAAAATTACTGTTGACAATAGAAGTCTTTTAATCATTTTATTTTTTTACTTAGTTTTATTATTTAAAAAATACAATATTGAACCATAAAAGATTCCGCATTACTACGAAATCTTTTTTTCGCTAAATTTCACGAATATATATTTTATATAATATATCAGCCTATATTGCTACTCCCCTTATGATTGTCCAAAATATACCGATCCTGATTTTTCTTTTTCTCCCGTATATACTTCCGTAGCCAGGCAACAACTGTCCGGCTATCGTGGATCTGATATTTCACCATAGCTTCTTCCAGCCAGAGCTCACCATTAACTAACTCATTGACCACGTTTTCTTTCGTGTGTCTGGAATAACGATTTCTAATTTTTCTTTCCATGATTTCCTATTCAGATTTGAGGGTTGTAACCATCATTGTGCCTAACAAAAACCAATAATTTCATCTTCGTCTTATTATGCTATAATAAGTCTGCAGAATCAATGAGTCAAAATTAATATGCACACTGGCCTGCAAAAGATTATACTATACCAAAGCTTTATTTTACTAGACTAAACTTAAAGCATTTCGTATTTGCAAGATGATTAAAGAGACTATCGTGGAATCTATTAGTAAGAAATCAATTTTTCGATTAGCGCCAGCACAACATATATCGGCTAAAAAAGATAAGGCATGCTAAGTATAGCATGCCCCACCATTAGATTACAAATCTTTATTTACATGAAACCTTTACTAAGGTTAATCGAAATTAGCTATGATTAGATCTTTAAAAGATTATACTATACCAAGCTAGGAATTTTCTAGATAAAAGCTATTTTCTTCTCCAATCTCAGTTAAACAGATTAGCCACTTTAATCTGTTCAGTTATCACGACAACAAAACGATTCGCTGTACCTTTCATTAATAAAGACAACCGTCTCTTACTGAACAAATTTTCTGGCAAGTATAAACTAAATCTTTAGATGATTTATAGGGTTAAAGCACTTACTTACCAGGCATTCTCCTCAGATTTTTTAGCTATTAAAAAAAGGCGTATTGCAAGCAATACGCCCGATTTTGATCTAATCATCTACCTAGTGATCCAAATCTAACTATAAACCTATCTAAAGGTTCTCAAAAGTATCATTTATGTGATAAGCTAAAAACAATACTATACCAAAAATATATTTTCCTATATCAAAAGTAATCCACTACACCTATAAGTAACCCAATAGTTTCGCAAACAAAACAGACTCCTGTCTTCTAAAAATTCAGTTGCTGTTCCAAAAATATGACATCCTGATCTGTAACATCCAGATGAGTCACAAAACGAACAAGCTGCTTTCCAAATGAAACCGCTAAAATACCGCGTTCTTTTAATTGTGAAACAAAGGCCATGGAATCCATCCCTTCTTTTAGCTCAGCAATCACAATATTTGTTGTTACAGGATAAACGCTTTTAATCTTTGTGTTATTTTGTAGTAGACTCCCAATTGCTTTTGCCCTCCGATGATCATCTTTGAGCCGATCGACCTGATGGTCTAATGCATAAATCCCTGCTGCGGCTAATCCACCGGCCTGGCGCCAACCTCCGCCCATTACTTTTCTAAATCTTTTCGCTCTCTTTATCAGCTCATTTGTTCCGATCAACAGCGATCCGACAGGACATCCCAAACCTTTGGACAGACAAATGGATATGCTATCAAAAACCTGCCCGTAATCTTTTGGGGACTGTTCCGTTTCGACCAATGCATTAAATAAGCGTGCTCCATCCAAATGAAGGATTAAGCCATTTGCTGTACATACCGCTTTTATTCTTTTTATTTCTTCAAAATCATAGATACTACCACCACCTTTGTTGACGGTATTTTCCAACGACACCAATCTGCTTAATGGCTGATGAATATCCTCCGGATTATTAATTGCTGCTTCCACCTGTTTTGCTGTCAGCCTTCCCAAATCGCCGTCCAGTGTACGTACAGAAGCAAAAGCATTGAGCGCTATCCCTCCACCTTCGTAAAGATAAATATGGGACAGTTTGTCACAGATCACCTCTTCACCGGGTTGCGTATGCACCCGTATGGCCAGCTGATTGGTCATGGTCCCCGTAGGACAAAACAAAGCCGCTTCCATACCAAATAGGGCGGCCACTTTATGTTCAAGTGCGTTCACCGTCGGGTCTTCACCATAGACATCATCCCCTAAAGGGGCGGCTTGCATAGCTGCCATCATTTCTCTTGTGGGCAGGGTGACGGTGTCACTTCTTAAATCTACTTTCATCGTTATTTAATTAAAATGATTCAATAATATTCGCGCAAACCTGATGTGTATTCCTCATCAGCAGTCAAGTGGCCTGATAGGCTGTCGATCACGGAAAGTCATAAAATCTTCGCGGGTATATTCAGGACAGGCACCTTCTTGTGCTGTTATAAAAGCACCCAACGCAACGGCTTGCTGCATAATCACCGTAGTATTTGCCTCATGATCAAATCTTTGGGATAGAAATCCGGCTAGAAAAGAATCACCGCTTCCAACGGTATCTTTCACGGTCACCGGTACGGTAGGGTACAAATAAAAGTCCCCTTCTTTAGCATATAATGCCCCTTTACTGCCTTTTGACACAATGATTTCAGGGATTGCAAAACTATCCTGAAGATAGCTGATACTGTCCCGTTCATCACGGTATTCCTTTCCCATAAAATCCAATACCATCAGCAGTTCGGCTTTGTTGAATTTGGCCAGCTGTGTCTTATAAAGCAAGTCCCTGATCACCTGTTTATCATAGAAAGGTGGACGCAAATTAATATCAAAGACGTTATAGGTACTGGACTCCAACAATTGAAATAGCGTATCTCGGGATACCTTATTTCGTGTGGCCAGCGTTCCGAACACCAATGCATCAGCGGTTTCTATCAGTTTTTGATCCTGTTCCCTGCAGTCAATATAATCCCAGGCGACCTCGGATACAATCTCGTATTGTGCGTCATTGTTTTGATCTATGGCAGCGATCACCGTACTTGTCGGATAGGTGCTACTGCACTGTATTCCGGCGGTGGAGATATTCCAATGCCTAATTTTTTCGAGCAATTCACGCCCCAATGAATCATCGCCTACACTACTGATCATGGAGACGTCGATGCCCATGCGAAAAAGATGATAGACCACATTAAATGGTGCTCCACCAAGCCTTCTGCTGTTCGGAGGAAAAATATCCCAAAGGACCTCCCCAAAACAAACAATTTTAGTTTTATGCTGTTGCATGATCCTGTTTTTTATTGTTTTATCTTATCCGTTATTTATGATTTCTTATCGTTCCCAATTTCCTTTTAAAATACCATTTTTTATCCAGCCATTTAGCTCAAATTTTTAAAAGGAATAAACCTGCAACGAAAGTTGCAGCGCAGCGCGGTTATCGACCGGATTCCACATCCCCCACAATCCCAAGGGAATACGATAATCTGCAATGTTAAGATTTCGCTCAACAAGGAGACTGATTTCATTGATACCGGCCTTGTGGGAGAAGAAATTCGCCCGCTCACCCACAGCGGGATTCAATGCAAAGCTGTAGCCAATTCTTCCCTGCAACGTAATCTGCTCATTTTTATATATGGGATACTCCGCAGCGACAAAAGAAGAATACTTATTTTGTGTATTGGCCACATTTCTGTCTCGCCCAAACAACACAGTGTTCCAGCTCAGCTTCAAAGGCAACTGATCGCTCAAGGTGTAATTTGAACGAAAATCCAGGAATCGTCCTGTCTCACGGGCTTTATAGTTGAAAAACTCCCTGTTATTGTAAGCGGCATCCGGCGAATAATTAAATATATCCCACAACTCCACCTGTAGACGCTTCTTCCGATAACCTACAAAATTATTAAATTCCTTATAAGAGCCGTCCGCACTTCCACCAACCCAAAAGCCGCCATAAACATCCTTATAGCGCAGCTGTATATCACCGGTATAAATCAAACCTGCTGCCACTTCCATCCCACGCCAGAGATGATTATTGCGTAGCTTTAAGGAAGAATGGATCTCCTGGCCATATAATAAAAGGACTTGCATGCAGCAGCAACACAGCAGCAGCAACCGTACATTATGCCCCATCATGACAAGCGATCTTGTGAACGTATACGTGATCCAAATAGGGCATAGGCCAACATCAGCAATTCACAGCCTACTGTCAGCAGCCAAGTCCATCGCCAGGAGCCCATCAAATCAGCCAAACCACCCTGAACCAGTGTAAAAACCGCTCCCCCGAAGACTGCTGAGATAAATACCCCCGAAGCTTTTGAGGTGTATTTATTCAATCCGCGGATCGAGAGGGAATAGATACAGCTCCACATGGAAGAATGCAAGAGGCCTATGGCAACCAAAAACCACAAATTTTGTGTCAGCATGGCTATTACAGCCAACAGGCTGGCAAGAATTGTCGTTACCGTCAGCTGGGTCTTTGCAGAAATGTTGCGAAAAAAGCTTGAAACGGCCCTTCCAACCAGAAAACCACCCCAATAGAGCGTGGATAACAATGCATGTATCCCCAGATCCATCCCACCGATCATAATATCCGTCTTTCCAAAAAATGTAATCGGATGTCCTGACTCCATCAGTTCAAAGGCGTACAGGTTAATGTTGGCACCTATGGCCACCTCTGTCCCTACATAGAAAAATATGGCCGCGACTCCTAGGGCAAAATGCCGAAAAGACCAGATGCTCCGCGTTAGCTTTTCACCGTCAAAAGCCCGCGTGTGGGAGATATCGGGCAAGTGAAGCTTTTTGGTCAGAAGTGTTACGACCAAGACACAACCTATCAAAACGCAGAGCGGAAGCAATAGTTGACTGATGTTTACCTGAGTAATTGAAACACCTCCGAACATGATCGCAGTCACAAAAAAGGGAGCGGAAGTAGTCCCTATGGAATTAACCGCCGTTGTTATATTCAGCCGCTGTACAGCTTGGGTACCCGGCAGATCATAAGAGGCAACATAGGGATTGACAACCACCTGGATAACCGCAGCCGAGGTACCCATCAGATAAGAACCCAATACAAAAACCAGAAAGCCATAGGGAACGATTGCTGTCCCAAGCTGAAACTGCAGGTCAGCATGCTGATAACCAATCCAGGATGAACAGAGGTACATAACAAGCCCTACAATCATAAATAGCAGTCCCCGCAGGATGGTCTGCTTATACCCTACCCGATTTACCCACTTACTCGCTAAGGTACCATTGAGCAAATAACCCAAAAAGAAAAAAAAGGAAATAAGCGTTGTAAACGTATTCTTCCACGCACCCGCTTCAGCCAAAAAAGTAAATTTTAAGGGTGCCTGCAGTTGCTCGTTGACTGTTGTCAGAAATCCGACAATAAAATAAATAAATGTGACTGTCGCAAATGGAAATATAGCGCGACGCATACTTGTGATCATAATTTAGTTCGTTATAAATTGTTAATATAAAAGATCGGCTTGGGGCGAGCTATCTAGGTATAAGCGATGATAATCACTTAAAGCAGCAGCCATTCCAGCCTGTTGAATCTGGTTGACAAAGCGCAAATAGCGATCGACAAAGTCATTAACACGATCGAGATTAAGGCTTCCAAAAATAGCGATCGATAAAAATTCCAAGGGATCGGTGCTGTTTAGTTTTTGCTCATCCGCGGCCGTTAGCCAAGGTTCCTGTATATCATAGGAAGCACCCTGATCATCCATTTTGTAGTGAAGATAATGCCGATAGGAAGCCAGTAGCAATGCTATCCGTGTAAGATCTTGCCCGTTAGCGCGCATCTTGGCTACCGTGGGGATGATATAAACAGGAAACTTCGAGATCCCATCTGCACAGAGCCTGCTGACCTGATCGCTGACAGCCCTATTGGCAAAACGTGCAAGCAATGTCTGTTTGTATTGTGCTAAATCGATCCCCGTCGGAGCTGGCACATGGGGTGTCACATCCATATCCATAAAATCCTTGATAAAGCCGTATATAACCGGGTCATGCATTGCCACATCAACTTTGCGATATCCTTTTAAGAAGGATGGGTAAGACAATAATGTATGGGCAGCATTCAGTAGGCTTAACTTCATATTTTCGAATGCTTTGACATCATCTGTAAACTGCACACCTACCCTTTCCAAGGCCGGTCTTCCGGCAATGAAGTTATCTTCAATCACCCATTGGATAAAATCTTCGCAATAGACTGGTACCTGATCAGACTCACTATTCTGTTTGTTTAAGCGCGTGATATCCGCCGGTGTAGTCATCGGAGTAATGCGATCGACCATACTATTGGGAAAACTGACCTGCTGATCGACCCACTGTCCTAATTCTCGATCCTGTGCATAGATAAAACTGGTAAATGCTTTTCTGGCGACATCACCATTATGCTGCAGGTTATCACAGGAAAGCAAGGTCAATCCGCCGCTACCGGCTTTCCTTCGCTGACGGAGCCCTTCGGCAACGTAACCGAAAACAGTTGTTGGCGCCTGCGGATTTCGCAGATCATGCTGAATAGCATCACTATCCAAGCTAAACTCCTGTGTGGACCGGTCTATCTGATAGCCCCCTTCAGTAATCGTTAGGGTAATGATCTTAATTGTGGGATCCGCTATCTTGGAGATTACTGCCTGTGGATCCTCTACCGCCCATAACATCTCACGGATAGATCGAATGTGACGCATGGCGTTCTGGCCATCTCTCCCACATACCGTCAATGTATAGCAAAGTTGCTGTGCCCTTAATTTGCGAACGATATTTTCATCAGATGGGAGGAGACATACACCACAAATTCCCCAGGAGGACTGGTCCCCATCATTGAGCAGGCGATCGGTATAAAATGCCTGATGTGCGCGGTGAAAATTGCCGACGCCAATATGTAAAATTCCGGATTGGATACTTTTACAATCATAATTGTGTTTATTCCCGTTCATGTAAAATTATATTGGTATAAAATTCCCTTGGATAAACAAACATATCGTATCAGTAGCAATATTAACCTGTGATTATCAATAATATACACCTGGGAACGATACCAAAATTCGGGGATCGTTCCCAGGTAAGCTTTGTTATCCTTATTTTTGGGATAATCATTTGAAATCGGTTTAAATTATGAAGCGTATTACCATCAAAGATCTTTCAAAACAGCTGGCCCTTTCAACATCCACCATATCCAGGGCTTTCCTCAATGATAAAAACATTCATCCCGAAACAAAAAGAATTGTGCTGGAAGCCGCCGAAAAATTAGGTTATAAACCGAATCCAACCGCACTAAACCTAAAGTATGGGCAGTCTAAAAATATAGGTTTTGTGGTACCTGAAATGACGACCCCATTTTCTTCCTCGGTATTGCGGGGAGCCCAAGAGCTGTTATATCCGTTGGGCTATCGTATCATTATTATGCAATCTGATGAGGATCCCGCTATTGAGCGTAAAAACTTATTCCTGCTGGAACAATTTAATGTAGATGGTATGCTAATTAATCTGTGTCACGAAACCGAAAACAAGGATGCCTATCAAAAAATTATCGATAAAGGTATTCCGATGGTATTTTTCGACCGAATCCCGCCTGTGTCACTTGATGTTTCCAAAGTAATTATCAACGACAATATGAAAGCCGCTTTGATGGTTGAGCATTTGGTTGGCATCGGCAAAAAGAGAATTGTACATATTATGGGCCCCAAGAGTGTCCGCAATGCATCGGAAAGAGCGATGGGTTATAAGCGTATTCTAAGGAAGCATGGTTTATTTGATCCCGAATTACTGTGTGGTACGGAAGGACTTTTGTTTGAAGATGGACGAGACGTTATAAAGCAGTTGATGGAAAAAGGGATCCAATTTGATAGCATATTTGCCTTTACGGATACGCTAGCCATAGGTGCGATGAATTACTTATTGGAGCAAGGAATTCGAATACCAGATCAGGTTGCCATAGCCAGTTTTTCGGGCACGGAGCTTGCCACAATGGTATATCCACCACTGACAAATGTGCAACAACCCTTGATCAGCATGGGAAAAAATGCTGCTGAGCTTATACTGGAAAAGATAAAAAATCCAACAGCCAATAGCAGAACGATTTTATTGGATGCGGAGCTTATTTATCGCGCATCCACCATAGGTCAGCAAGGCCAATAATAAAGTTTTCCATCAATGTAGATTAGATCACTAGATGCCTTTTGTCAATGGTAATGTCAAATCAGCTGTAAACACATTTCCCTTCTCAGACAGCGTCAGTTCATAGTTTGTATCAAAAAGCAATTTCAAACGACGATTTAAATTCAATAATCCGATCCCTTGTGGTGTTTCCTTCAGAGGACGATGGTTTGATACTGAATTGCTTACCTGAACAAAAATATGTTCCGCCGTTAAATGAAAACTTACACGAACAAAGGTGGGGTCCATTGGGTCTACACTATGTTTAATTGCGTTTTCTACCAGGATCAGGACAATATTAGGTGGTATACCCTGAAACCTGATCTCATCTTCATCAAAGATCACTTGATAGGTAAACTCATCACGTCTCACGTTTTCTAGTTCCAAATAATCCCGAACAAATTTAACTTCTTTGGCCAGGGATACAAAATTTTGATCGGAATCGTAAATTAAATAACGTAGAAAATCTGAAAACTGTTCGATAAGAGGCGATACTTTGGGGCTGTTTGTTTTTGCCAGCACATTAATGTTATTTAGCATGTTAAACAGAAAATGCGGATTGATCTGATTGCGCAGAGCGACGAGTTCGCTCGTCACAGCATCCCTTTTTAAATTGATCATTTTCTCAGTATCACTGATCCATCGCTGGAAAAATTTGAGGGCTGTAGAAAAGAAAATCAAGATACAAGTCCACATAATATTTAAAAAATATCTTGCGAATGTATCTTTTTCTTCCAGTTGAATCCCCAAAGAAGTCCGGCGTGGTTCCAGCACCATATCTTCAAAGTATACTGCAATCAAGACCGCAATTAAAATACAAATAACGTAAAGTATAAAATAATAGAGGGATTTTCCATTAAAAAGGACTCTTGGTATCAAAATATACATATTGATATAAAATAAGAGGACAATCATACCGAAATAGAAAGCAAAATCCAGGTAGTCATAAATACCCTGATACCGTTCCCATTTCTTGACGATAGCTAAACAAAACGCAAACAAGACCAGGCTAAAAATATGACGGGCAACTCTATATTTCTTAGAATTAATTAAATGTAATAAAAAGTCCATTTTCAGAAAATAACTTTCGAAAAAAAAGTCTTTATGGTTTTTATAATTGTCCATACCAAAATTATACGAATTTCGATCAACTAACAGATAGTGTGCTAACCGAATAAAGGTAGGTTTTATTTCTGTTAATTATCGCTAATTAACAAGCTAAATATATAATTCTCTATCATCTATTGGTTTGAAACGGATACGCTAATCATTTCCATTTTTGTATAAAAAGGAAGTGCTTTGGTATAAATTATACCAAAGCAGCAAATGTTTTTTTTAGTTTCGTACAAGAAAGAGATGGGTTTTTTTTGCCCTTCTTAATTGAATACTTATATATAAAAAAAATAAAATGAAAACAATACTTGATCATCTCCTTTGGTTTATCAACAAATTTAGTGGTGTTATCCTATTTTTAGGCTACTATTCTATTTTCTATGATCTGTTATAAACACTCTTTTTTAATAAACAAAGCTGCCCTTTTACGCAGGAAGGAACTTATCACTGGTCTTCTTGAGTTAGTTCCGGGCATCAGATTTATCAGCTTCATCCTCGATGATAACCTATTCATTATGCAGGTAGAAGCCACCAAAAGAGTCGAAGATCCCATTTTATTTTTGATCGGGAGAAAACAGTTGTATATTCATTTTTTAGATTGTATAGAACATAAGCTCAGCAAAAACAAAACAGTAAGTTCTTCCTGATCGCCGAATATGGCTTATCTGAAATCATTGGCATATCTCCGAAAAAATAAATCGCGATAAATATCACCGATCGGGATCTCAAATTTATCGATGTAGATGGTATGGTTGTCAAAAGCATCTATAAAAGCAAGGTTAACCAAATAGGATTTACTAACACGAAGCATTGTATTTTCAGGAAGTTTACTATGAATGGTCTTTAAATTCATTGCGGTAATCAACTTTTGGTCCTGCGTATAGATGATCACATAGTCTTTCAGCGCTTCAATAAATCGAATATCCGAAAAATTAACCTTATAATATTTCCTTTCGGACTTGATAAATAATGCTTCTTTGTTGCTCGATTCAAAGCTGTGCTGACTCTCCTGGCGTGTCAGCAATTCTCTATAAACAGCAGCTTTCTCAATGGCTTTTATTAGACGATCTTTCTTGATTGGTTTGAGTAGATAATCAATAGCACCTAAATCATAACTTTTGAGCGCATATTGCGGGTAAGCGGTGGTCAATATGATAAGCTGATCCTCAGCCAACAGTTCTGCAAAATCCAGCCCATTTAATGTCGGCATCTCAATATCCAAAAACAGGAGATCTACCGGATTATTTTTTATAAAATTCAAAGCCGACAGCGCATTGGCAAATTCGGCTATGACTTCAACCAATGGTATCTCCTCCAGCAGATTCCGCATTCCCTCCCGCGCAAGAGGTTCATCATCAACAATAATACATTTCATAATGGGACTGTAAGTTTGACATAATATGTTGTATCACCGGATTTAATATCCAATGTATAATTGTTTTTATAGAGTAATTCTAATTTACGTCTGACATTGGCAAGACCGACTCCACTGTATTTAGTTTTTGCCGCGAAGGAATCAACACCTTTTGAGTTTTCACATTCAAAATAAAGACGTTCTTCCCCGCAAAAGAAACCAACATGTATAAACGCATCTTTTTCTGTTGAGCCTAAACTATGCTTAATTGCATTCTCAACAAAAGTTGTAAAAAGATGCGAAGGGATAAAAAAGTTCTTATTAGCCAATTCGGACGTACAGGTGACCGTTGTCGATAAATGATCCCTTCGTAGTTCTTCCAATTTTAAAAAATTGGATATGAAATTTATTTCGGTTTTTAATAGTGTTTTATCACTATTATTTTCATAAAGTTGGTAACGTAGAAAATCAGATAATTTTATAACCACTTGCGTGGCTAACTCTGCATCCTTTTTAATTAAAACCTTAATATTATTGAGCATATTAAACAAGAAATGGGGCTGAATTTGATTTTTTAATACGGTTAATTCAGCTGACAAGGCCATGTTCTTTAATTCTGAAATTCGTTTACTATCGGCAATCCAACGTTTAAGAAGTTTAAATGTAGTTGTTACCAGAATAAATGGAAAGCAAATAAATAAACCATCAATAAAGCTTAAAAATGTTATTGGCTTCATTATGATAGGAAAAGGATGAATGGAATGGATATACACACTGATTTGAGCGAGGATGATTAGACATCCTAATATGGCCAAAATCAAAAGCAATACGTAGAGTTCGTATCTCCTTTTAAAGAAAAACAAAGGCAACAATACATACATATTGAAATAAAACAGGCTTACAATAACAAACCAAACCAATAATGAATAATAAATTCTGTAACACCCTATAAAGGTGGGCATTTCAAACTTTGTACTTAAACAAAAGAACAAGAGGGATAGCAAGAAAACAATATGCCGCCAATATCTAAATTTTTTTTCCAAAAAATAACGCAAAAAAATCCCATTCTCAAAATCATGCATAACTAACTCATCTTTCATCCTTTACAAAGGTATTCCTTTTACCTGCGTGACACTACTCCGAAACAATGGTTTCGTATAGAATAATCTCGCTTTCGTATAGAAATATCAGCGATCAGGTTATAAAAGCTTATTCCAGTACTTTTTCAGCAAGCGCACCCATCCAATTATTGAAATCTGCGTCGGAAGGGATCTCAAATTTTTTAAACCATCTATTTTTCCGAATCTGTACTGCCCTAACGGTAACATAGGTATATTCCGAAATGTTCTTAGTAGAAAAATTAAGAAAAGCCATTGTTGGAGATTTTGATACCATTGACCATCCTGATTCGAAAATCGATTACCATTTAATTCAAACAATTTTTGACTATTTGAATATTACGCTTCCGCCATCATCTGCGCTTGGATCAGTGGTGGACGGGTAATAAATGATTGGCTCAGGGGTATCTCCTGCTGAGTAATAGCCGAGTATCTTGACAACTGAATAGACTGGATATGCTCCTTGTAACCATACAATCTCATTTGGGGAGAGTTTTTTCATCTCCTCCATGCTGTTCTTAATTAAAAATTGATTTGCCATATTTCTTCTTTTTAAAGTGTACAGAAAAAGTAGATTTGTTAGTAGCGCTAGCTGAGAAAAAGAAGCGGTTTCTAAGCGGTATTCCGAAGGAACCGAAAAGTCAGGGATTTTGAAACTTTCTTGAGTTGTTATTTTAAATCTTTACCTATGACAGCGAAATCAATATTATGACACAAGATCTGTTTCCTACCTACAATGAAGTGTGGGAACTAATGGATATTATAGAGCAATATTTAATAACAATTTATTCGGAATACAATGCAAGCATCAGATTAGAAATAGACAGATTTATATCTAAATATGAAAGAGAATTTGAAAAGACTTACAAATATTATCAATATACAACAGATATAGCAGAGGTTTATCGCTTAGAAAGACATTTTAGTAAATGGGAAATTGATGCTTTTAGAAAAAAGCATTAGGTTATATAAATTTATATATTTTCCAAATTAATTATCAAGCCTACTTATTACGGGATACCACAAAAGCTGTATAAAATTTCATCATATTTTAGGTAAAAGCATTTTTTATATGGAAACAATTAAAGCAATCAAACCGGGACCGGAGCTAAACAAACCTGATGGCACACCCGACATAAGACGACGGGTCACTCCCGAAACGAAACCCAAACATCCGGATCTGAAACCGCACATACACAAACTTGGGGATTCGAAGTAAAAGAATAAGGGAAAGAGGATCGGCAGTCTACGGCTCCTACAAAAATACAGACAGCGGCAACAGTGGAAATACTGGTGGTGGCACCAAACCTACATTCTCGGCCTGTGGTGCTAAAAATAAATCGGGCGGTTACTGCAAATGTATCGTTGTAGCCGGTGGAAGATGCTGGCAGAATCGATAAAAAAATATCTTCTGAAAGAATAAATTCATAAATTAGTTCAAGAACTGTTTGAATCTAATTATTTGAATTTAAAACTGCTTTATATTAACAATATGGCGACACTAAAATTTATATCGCTTGCACTTATATCAGTTGTTTTGTCACTGCCCTCTGCTTCTGCGCAAAACTCTCTTCCTAGAAATCTGAAAGAAATAGCTTCATTCCTAAATATTAATGTTTCGGACAGCCTAAAAAACGTAATCAAGGATATTGATCAGGAAGAGTTACGTGAATTTACCAGCGATGAACTTAACAGTGAATTTGAATTGATTGACTCGCTCCTTTCAACCCGAAAATCTCCATTATTTAGATATTTAAATAATAAAGGAATCCACAACTTTAAAAAAGATGTCATTTTGGAATACTATAAACTGCTGCTCTCAGATGGTTATGTAAAAGAAGATTCTATCCTGAAGTCATTCAAACTGAAGGAAAACAAACTGAAAAAGGAAATTAAACAGCGAATGAATGCGGACACAATTGCCAGTATTTATATTCCGAAAAACCTTGAAGATTGCTTTGTCCAAATAGACTCGTTCTGGGATGATAGCACTAAAAATAAAGTAAGAGAAATGACAGAGTCAGAGTTTATGGCTGGCGCACATTTCGGATTTGGAATGTGGATGAGAAATAACTGGGGACTCTGGGGAGGTTCAAGGCTTTCCGCATATTTCGCCAAACGGGGAATAAGACATCCTGACGACATGTCCGGTATCATATTAACGAGTTATTATCGGAAATTAAAGGGGAAAGATCCCGATGTAAAATCGCAGCTAAAATATTATAAAAAGTATTGGACTCCATAAATCTTGACTAAATAGAAAAACGCTCGGAATAAAGCTGACAAAATAACACTTCTTTGATCAATTAGGGACTGTCCCACTAAGTTTGTAAACAAAAAATGCGAAATCCTTTCGAACTCCGCATTTTTATAACTTACATCTTAATGAAACAGTGTTTTGAAAAAGAGGGCTGAAATACACATATTGAAATGTTGATCTTCACCATTTATGACATTGATTGTCCACTGGCATCAACCCAATTAATACCGTTCCAATAGATCGGTTTTCCTAAGGTAATATCGAAAAACTCAACTCCGACAACGTTCACAGTTGGACGTTGTGAGGAACTACCTGATAGGATCGTTTTAACAGGATTCCAGTTTTTATTGGCCGCATCTTCAACAATAAACAATGTATTACCAATACCACCTTTAGGATTTGTAAGCCGCTCCCCTACTTTCTTCTGACTGGAATTGGGCATGAGCTGATCGCCAATTTTTCTAATATGTTCTCCATTAAATCCAATCCCGAGCATATACCCGTTATGAATTGCATAATATTTATCTGCAACCACATCCCTATTGACGTAATCATCTTTATAAGAATCTACCTTTTGAATCAAATTTAAATTAAACCCAGATCCGTCCATAGGTACAGCCCTTGAATACTTCTGAATAATATTATGTGTTTCCAGTTCGTCGGTAGATTTATTGATATCAACAACGAATTTGCCCGGTGAAAAAGTTTTATTATTGACATACATATTTGCAGAGATCTCAACATTTTCTGCCGTAAAATCGGAATCAATAGTAACGGACTTACTGACGGAGTTTAGATAGTTGTTTCTGATCTTAATATTTTTATACTCTCCCTGAAAATTCAAACTTCTAAAGAATATACATTCACTATCAGAACTCTCCATATAATTATTATAAACATCGACATGCTGGATAGGCCTGCTCAATTTTACACATGATTTATCACTTATTAAATAATTGTTATAAATTTTAAAATCCGTTGCATCTTGACCCCCGATCAAAATATTTTCGTAGTTAGTACCGCTGGTATCACTATAATTTCCAAACACCTCCACATTCTCTGCATAAGCACCTGAAACAATAGCCGTTATTTTGTTCCCAGCTAATGGTTTGTTATGATAAATTTTGACATTACGGGATATAAATGCTCCCCTTAGATCAACCATCAACTTCGCATGAACGGTATTATTACTAAATGTGATGTCAAATAAGTCTGAAAAACTCGCACTACATCTCAAACCTGATTCGATGGATCTCAAAATATTATTATTAACCATCAAGTTTCGGCCTTCGGTAAAAGGAGCCCCGTAAAAATTAATACAATAATTACAATTTTCTGCCGTGATGATATTATTTTCAATAATGATATCTTCTAATTTATAGATAGGAGCCGTTGCTCCCTTCACAGGTTCTAAATCAATCGGAGCAACGTAAGCGTTATATTTTGTTATCTTATTTTTTGCAATCGTTATTTTCTTGGCACTGTTAGCCGTAATTGCATTTCGAAATTGATTATCAAAAATATTGTCTTCTATAATGACGTGTTGTGAATACTTTTGGTCGACCTCTTCATATGTTAAATAACTCCACTGTATACTGATTCCATCACCCAGACAATTTTTAAAAACATTTTCTCGAACAATCACATTATTTGAACTCGATATCCAGATACTATGCTGTTGTTCTGAGTGATTAGATGTACTATTCCAGCTACCATCAAAAGTGATTCCTTCAATTGTTTTAAACTTATCATCTTGGGAATTATGCAATACAAAGACACCCTTACGCATTAAAGGTAGTTCAACATGATCATTAACACTTTCTGCAACCTTTAGAATGGGATTGTTTATTCCCTTTACTGAATTATAGATTCTCACATGTCCATCTATTAAATAGTATCCATCGTTTACATTCGTAATGATCAATGGCAATTTTAAATTGGCTGCCTGTTGAATGAAAGGGGTATTATTGGTTTGCCCACTGTCCTGTTTCGCCCCAAAATAGCGAACATCGACACAACCATCACTAAAATGGTGGATTAACCGCGCCGAACCAACGATGATTACAGAACCACCGTTATCGGCTGCTAAACTTATGGTGTCATAAGAGTAAACAATTGGATTCGGAGTATCTCCTAACTGATAATAACCGAAAAGCTTTACCCCAAGGTAGGTTCCATTTTGCAATGCTGTGATTTCACTTGCAGATAATGCTCGCATATCTGCCATTGTGTTTTTAATTAAAAATTGATTTGCCATATTTTCTTTTCTTTTAAAGTGTATAGCAAAAGTAGGCGGGCTGGAACCGCTATTTGAGGAAAAGAAGAGGTAAGTAAGCGGTAACGGGGAGATACCGAAAAGTCTTCAAGAACGAGAATTGGATTCATGTCCTTTCGCAAGTCAAGTTTGACAAAACAATAAAAAGTCAGTTTTAATCTTCTCGACTAAGTTTTTTCGGGGGCTTATAAAATCAGAATTTCTTAAGGAATTTTTCACCTTTTTCACGAGCTCCAGAATTATTATAATTTTCGATATCAGAATAAGCCTTACTTAAACTCTCGCCTAACCGCTTTTTTATATTGGGGTTTTTAGAAAAATTTAACTTGCCTAAAAAACTTATATAAATGGCATTTTGAATTGGCTTATCAACTAAAGGCAAATTTTTTACTAGAAAATCTACCATAGAATCAAACTTGTTTAGATCATTTCCATCTATCGCTTCCTGTATAAACCGTTTGAAACTACCCATTTGAAAGGTAATAGAAGCGGTATAATCTTTATCTTGAAACTCCTCCTCCAAAGCTGGAAACAACAGAAACAACTCATTAATAAACAAATACTTATCTTTCATCATCATTAAATTAGAACAATTTATTCATTTCTCGATCGATTCAATTTATCTTGAATTCTGATACAAAAATTAACGTTTAACATAATCCCGATACTCTTCTTGAATCACTCCTGCAAATGTATAATTATTAGAAGAAGCTTTGTAGTTCACTTCTGCAAATTCTAACGCATCAGCGATCTACTGCAAGGTCATACTCATTTAGATAATCATCATAGGATGCAACAATCAGAGGCATTAAAGCCATCCTTTCCTCAAATGCTAAATCATGTTGGTGATACAAATCAATAAATTCATTTATCTGCGAGGAGTCTGCCATTTCGATTTCCCAGTCCTGCTCTGTCCCAGTATAAGGCAGAGATAACTTTTTACTGAGTGCTGCGATTACTTTTTCCTTTAATATCATTTATTCAAATATTTTAAGTTCAGACTTAATTTTGTCATTATCCAAATCCTGCAATTGGTAATGAACAAGAAATAATACGATGAATGGCAAAACCTTTAGAAGGTAAAATTTAGTTTTTTGTTTTGTTTTAATATGTTTTAAGGAAGCTCTATAATCCTTAGGATTCAATATGTTCCCAATTCTGCATTTTTTAAAATATTTTTGGTACATTTATTTTACTGATAAAGTAAGCAAAAAAATGAAAGATTTGAAAATCGGGAAATTATTGATAAAGAAAAAAGCACTTATTACTATTGCTTTTTGTCTTTTTATTAACGGTATGGTAATCGGTACTTCAGTGGCTTTTAAGAAAACAACATTGCTAGACGTTAATGTATTGGTACTATATGGAGCCATCTTTTTACCTTACTTATTTTCATCCAATACTATCAAGAAAAATATTATAGAGTCCACTTAACAACATTTTGAACTGGCTTATCAATTAAAGGCAAATTCTTTATTAAAAAATCTACCATAGAATCAAACTTGTTTAGGTCATTTCCATCTATCGCTGCTAAACCCCAAATTACTTACCGTTGGCATGTTTGCTCCTCTTTCAGGTGAAGCGGTCCAACTTGTTCGGCTAATGCTGACATCATGTATTTAAAATAGATATACGGAAATAAACCCGTCAAATCTGACGGGTTTAATATTAAATATTGATTCACTGTATACTTCAAAGTATTTAAAATATACTATACCAAAATACCTCCATTCTCATCTTCCAATAGCAGATAGATATTATTGGACTGCGGGTCATAGCAACTAATTCGTGCATATAAAGCATCCTCAGGCACAGCAATTTCCTGATTAGTGATAACCATATCCGTCTGCGGATAGGCTGATAGAAAGGCTGCAGCACCATTATTGCTATAAAATGCAATCCGGCTTCCCTGATTACCAAACCGGCCATTGTAACGTATTTTCTTCGCCCCCATCAGATCGACATATGTACTGACACCCCAAAGAGCCGCTGCAGCCGAAGTAGTACCTGAAGCATTAATAATCGCAGACATCGTCAAGGACGGGATAATCTTGAATGGGCTTTGGTCAGCTGTCAGTAAAACCTCCACATCCATGATGCGATCCGCATCAAAGGAATTAATAGAAAGTTCCTTGGATTGTCCATTGTAAGCGATAAATCCTGTTGGAGTAATATCCCCCAACCTATTTGTCAAAACACCCGATTTGATCTCGCCGATATACTGACCATAGGCGGACTTTGAAGTCACAATTGCATTGTGAGTACCGATATTGAGTACCGAGTTTACTGTTTTACTCGGTAACCAAGATTTAAGGGAACAAAGGGATACCAACCCGTCTTTGTGATTACTGATAACCAATTGCGCATTCGCCTTGTTTTCATTAAATGTTATCGTTGACAGATCCTTGAATCTAAATCCATCAGCAGCATTAAGTGCAAGTCCGATATCATCTGTTTGGAAAGTATCCTGAATAGAAACAGATTGGGACTGTTTATTGAGTTCGGCAGCTAAAGTCGGATCGATAAAACCCGAGGCATGCTCAAGCACTGCGGTGGTCGTATTACCTTCCGCATGGAAATTTTTGATCCCTCGGTAGTAATAAGGTGATTTATCCTTTCGCTGGCTATTCTCTACACTACAGTTGATTATATTGACTCCGTTGGCGATATAATCAGCCTTCGTATAGCCTGTCCAGCTATTCTTTACTTCGCCTGTTTCGCTTCCGGTGCGCAAAATGGTTCCGTTGACTTTATTTCGGTAGACAGAAAAACTACAGTTTTCGATATTGATATTTTTATAAACTTCCCAAGATCCAGCGACAGGCTCGTCTGGCAATGCCATTCGCATAAAACCAACAGCCATAGGAGTCCCGATATGCTGCACATTCTTGATATACACATTCTCGGCATAGCCCCGAATACTGCCAAATTCTTTTAATAGGGCTTTTGAAGCGGATGACTGATTGATGATCTTGACGTCTTCGATCCAGATGTTTTTGACATAATACAACTGGGTATGTGACATAAATTTCCGCAGATCGGCAAATTCATCGGTGATAACCCAGGTGGTATTTTTGACCCTGATATTTTCTACTAGCTTATTTTCATCATAGCCCACAAACTTGAACCCGTCACCATTGACCGAATAGAGGTTTTCGGCATAGACATGGCTGGCCTGTACATAGATACACCGCTCAATTGGATTGATCGCACGAATATTAGTATAGGTGGTATAGCTCCCTGAACTCAGGACACAGTCCATTCCATAAGGCTCCGGAATGGTAGGTATATCTTTCTGAACAAAATTTGCGCTTTGTTCCTGCGTATTGATCAATTCGATATTCTGGATATAGCTATTCCAGGTATTATTTACCACACCGGAAGCAGCATTGTAGAATTTGCAGTCGGTAATGAGCAATCCCTTAGAGAGCGACAGATTGCCGCCAACATTTCGATCGGTCGTTATATTTGCATGTATATTGTAAGTGATAACATTGCTGATCTCTCCGCCCATTATTCCTGATTCTTCAATCAATCCCATTGCACGATATGTCCCATTCTCTTCTGGTACCATTGCACGACAAATAATATTACGGTAATAGATGTAACGGTCGGCCTTTGCCCCTGAAGAATAAAATAGGGTACGGCAGTTGTGCGCTGTGGTATTAGTTCCCCAGTTATTCCGCAGTTCAATCTCAAGGTCTGTCATATACAGGCGTTTGACATTGGTCGTATTGATCTGAACATTACCATCAACGATCAGTTTTGCCCCATTGATCGCCCTGAGCGAAGATCCACCCATTGTAGCACGAGGTCCTGTTGCCTGGATCAATGTATCGCGACTGAGTATCACTTCTTTTTGATATTTTCCGCCATAGACATTGGCGAAGTAAAATGCATCCAGGTCGTTGGTCAGCCCATCACAATAGGCTCCAAAATAGAACACATCGACTCCATCAGAAAAATGATGTATAAGCTTAATACCTCCGACCACGATAACGCTTCCTCCATCATCGCCTCCGGGTTCGGTAGCAAAGTAATAATATACGATCGGCTCTGGGGTATCTCCTTTTTTGTAATACCCCAGTAACTTTACGCCTGAATAGATTGGAGTGGTTCCTTGTAGCCCTGCAATTTCTTCTGAGGAGAGGTTCCTCATCTCCTGCATCGTGTTTTTAATTAAAATCTGATTTGCCATATTTTCTTTTTTTTTAAAGTAAATAGCAAAAGTAGGCGGGCTGGAACCGCTATTTGAGGAAAAGAAGGTGTATGTAAGCGGTAATGGCGAGATACCGAAAAGTCATATTACAAATGCACAAATGAGAAGAAATTGGATTCAGCTCCGCGGGAGAGATCCCGCTTCCATGGACTTCTGATTTTAATTCTTAAGTAAGGGAAACCGTAAAATTAGTTGATAATTCAGGATTAGATTTGCAAAAATATACAGGCTCTAAAAAATGGAAAATTCGGCTCTTTTGATTAAGAGGTCAACTGCAATAAACTACAATTTCAAATCAAATCTTTCTCTTAGCGCTATCTCACCTTTATGTGTTATAATAATTGCTCTCGAATTTTTCTTCTTTCTAATCAAATCTTCGTGTAGCATTTTATCCAATAATGCCTGCCCTAAAGCCCCAGAAAGGTGGTATTTTCTTTCACTCCAATCCAAACAAGTCTTCGCTAATATTCTCTTTTTTTGCCTAAGATTCTCAATGTCAATATCAATACTATTAAAAAAAAGTTCGCCTTCAGCAGTTATATCATAGTGATTGTTAGCTTTTAATTGTAAAAAATTTTTATTTACGAGGCTTTCTGTAATTAAGACACCTATTTTTCCGGCAAGATGGTCATAGCAAGTTCTGCAATAGGTGACATCCGTATTATTATCTGTAATATTTTTACGTTTAATATCAGGGATTAATGTAGAAATTGCCTCCACAGCAAAAGCAACTTCCGCACTTGCAAGTCTATAATAGCGATGTCTTCCCTGTTTATCTACATGAAGTAGATTGGCTTCTAACAACTTGGCTAAGTGCATACTCATGTTTTGTGGGGATGTTTCAGCAACAATAGCCAATTCTAATGATGTATAGGCGCGACTATCTAGTAGTGTCCATAGGACTAGAGATCTAATAGGTTCTCCTATTATCGCAGCAATTTTTTTTATTTGTATCTCCATCCATTGTTAATTCTAGATTGAACTATTAAAAGTATAAAAAAAATAGTTTTACAAAAAAATAAACTAAAACATTTAAAATTCATTCCACAATTTTTAACAAGTATAAGCTATGCACAAAAACAAATATGAAATTGAAATTCTAAAGATAGAAAGCCATATTACAGGACTGAATATTGCCCTTAGTCATAAAATTCCCACTTCTCCAAATAATGGAACACCAGTACTCTTTTTACATGGCAGCTCATTTCCAAGTCAGCTATCTTTCAATTTTAAAATGAATCAGGAATCATGGATGGATTATCTTTGTGAAAAAGGATTTGATGTATATGCCCTAGATTTTTTAGGGTATGGTAACTCTGACCGTTATCCTGAAATGGATAGACAAGAAAGCATGAAAGTGATAGGACGAGCAAACGAAGTATATAAAGACGTAGAAATTGCGGTGAACTACATTACGGGTAAATCAGGCAAACATAATGTATTTCTAATAGGTCATTCGTGGGGAGGTACTGTTGCCGCTCTATTTGCATCTCTATATCCGAATAGGGTCGAAAAACTTGTACTTTTTGCAACATTAACAGAGCGAAAGTCTGAAACAAAAAGACAAAACATCAATGGCTCATATGAAACAATGACACCTAAGCAACGGATCGATGCTATGATAGAACTAACTCCCAAAGGGATTAGTTCTGAGTTAGAAATGGATATTTTTGAAAGCTGGGGAGATCTTTGGAAAGAATCAGACCCTTTGTCCAAAAAATGGGGTACAGATTATATAAAATTTCCCTCTGGCCCTTCACAGGATGTACAGGATTTATTAAATAACAAAGCCTATTATGATCCAAAAAAAATAAAATCGCCTACATTGATAATTAGGGGAGAATGGGATTGTTATCCTAACAATCAGGATGCTTACCATTTATTTACAGCTCTAGAGAACGCAGCATCAAAGAAATATGTGGTACTTGAAAAAGGAACCCATGTCATGCATTTAGAAAAAAACAGATATAAGCTATATGATGAAGTACTTTATTTTTTCGGGAATAAAGAAAAAATTAAAAAACATTCCGGTAGTATAGCTGTAATTTTTGAAGTTACACTTCATGAAGGAAAGCAAAAGGAATATTTGGAAATTGCAGCGGAATTGAAAACAGAATTGGGAAAAATCCCAGGGTTTATCTCCATAGAACGCTTTCAAAGTCTTACGCAGCCGGATAAATTGTTATCACTATCTTTTTGGGAAAGTGAAGATGCTGTTCAAAAATGGAGGAATTCGGAATTGCATAGAAGGGCTCAGAGTGTTGGAAGAACATTGATATTTAAAGATTATCGCCTTCGCATTGGCGATATTATAAGAGATTACGGAATGATTGATAGAAAAGAAGTTCCAATAGATAGTCAGAATTATCATATTGTTAACTAAAAAGGGACTGACTCACCAAGTGCGTAAATAAAAAATACGGAGTTCAGTTATGTTCCTTATAACTGGACTCCTTTTCAAATAAAACTAAGAAATCATTTAGAATAATGCCGGGGTTTGAATAGAGGACAAATTTAAGTAAATAAAAAACATGAAGTCCTTTGGATCTCCGCTTGTCAGAGTCAGATATTCTAATCTCTTTTATTCTGCAATTTATTCAACGTTTCTTCAATCATCTTCATCCGATTTTTCACCTTTTCGGCTGATGCGTCTAACGTATATCCCTCGTCCAAAAGTTCTTTAATAAGCAACATTTTTTTAATGTTCTCATAGTTGTACCTTCTGTTTTTGCCCTCCTCTTCAGTGAGACTTGTAATAATTCCTTTTTCTTCCCAATAGCGGATTTGCCTTGGAGGAATACCAGTAATCTGCGATACTTCACCAATTCCGACAACCAATTTATCTAAAAAATCAAAGTCAAAAGACAGGTCACTATTTGTTTTCGATTCGCTCATTTTGTAACTTATTTACAATTTATGTTGCAAATATAAAATAATAGTCTTTATTTTACAATTGTAAATAATCTACAATTTATGATTATTTAAAACAATAAAAGTATGAAAACAGCAATTTTGATTTTAAGCGTATTGATGATGACAGTAAATGTAAATGCACAGACAGTATCTTTAAAAGATGCTCAGTCCTATTTAGATGAATTTAAAAAGCATATTGAAATCCCCCAAGACTACAAGTTTCAAACTGCAAGTAAGGTTAATGTGGATAATACCCCGGCTTATTTATTCCGCTTTGAGAAATCGTCCAATAACGGTCTAAAAGGAGAGCATTATTCATTTGTAATTTCAGAAAAAGATAAACAGATTTTGGGTTTTACGAATATGGATAAAAAGTATTCCAATACAAAAATGCTATTAAAGCCGGAAGCAGAAAAAATAGCAAAAGACTTTCTATTGAAGTTGGATAAATCATTAGCCAATGCTCTACAAAACCTTTGGATAGAAACACATGATGAAGAAATTTACGTTAACGAAAAGAAAACAACCATAGCGGGAATGAAGTACAAATGTTTTCGAGCTTCGCAAAATGATTATGCGTGGGTAATTGTCGGCTTTGACGGCTCCGTAATTACATTTGAACGTAACATAAAGTGGAATAACGACGAACATAAACGCATTACAGAGAAATGGTTGCACGATAACTGGTTGGTTGAAAATAATCTGGATTTTTTAAACACATCAACAGACGAACAAACGCTAAGAAAACTCGTGGAGGAAACCTTCGCAAACGGAGCTTTGAATAAACTGAACTTAGAGGAAATGCCACGAGGCTTTCACCCGGATTTTTCTATCCTCATAGCCAAAGAAAATAACCTTTTCCGTCTTCCGCTGCGTAACTGGATGAAAGTTGTAGAAGAATACAAAAGCAATCCTGAAAAGGTAAGCTCTGGAATTAGAAATCTTGATTACACCATTGATATTTTAGGAATCACCGAAAATACTGCAGTCGTAAAAACACAATTTTTCAGAGATAAAAAACTCATTATTACGGATTACCTATCCTACATTAAATATCCCGACGGCTGGAAAGCCGTTGCAAAAATTTCTAATGAACATATTGTAAATCCATTACAGCTTAATCTTTAAATCAGATAATATGAAAATGTCAATTTTATTTATGCTAACATTTTTAAATATGAATTACCTACAGGCACAAACAAAAGAAAAATCAGCACTTATCCTTATCGAAACACAAAACGAATGGATGCACAGAGACGGAAAATTGTATAGGGCTTTGGTAAAAGACAAGGAAATGATGCACAATTCAATCGCTAACATTGAAAAGGCATTAGACTATGCAAGAAAGAACATCATTGAGGTTGTCCACGTTGGGTTGCGGTTTGAAAAAGGCTATCCCGAATTAGCGAATGGAAAAAGTGGCTTGCGGAAAGCGATACCACTAGCAGGAACTTTCCCAATAAATGAATTTGGCTCACAGTTTTATGAAACGGTAAAACCTAATGACGGTGAATTTGTAGTTACCGGACGAGTTGGCGCAAGCGGTTTTACAGGATCGAATTTAGACGTATATCTGCGAAACAACAAGATTGAAAATCTGTATTTGGTGGGTTATGCTACTCACGTTTGTGTAGAAAGTACCCTGCGTGATGCCCATGAAAAGGGGTACAATACTTTTTTGATTTCTGACGGAACTTCTGCATTCAACCGTACACAACAGGATTATGTTTTAAACGAAGTTGTTCACCACTTTGGCGACCACTTGACAACCAAAGAATTTATAAATAAGTAAAGATCAAAATTACAAAGCAGTTTATGATTTTGTTAGCTATACCGTTTTGTTTGGTAAACGGCCTGGTATTCAGTTTCGGATTAGCAGATTTTAGCAATAATAGCTGAAACATCAGATTATGCGCTCTATTTGCTGGATTCTAATTTCTATATTTTTCTCAGCTTCAACACCTTCTTCCAATCTTTTTTCAAGAATTTCAGAACCGAATTCGACAGTAAAATTTGTTTGAGAATAGTCGTCTGAACTTTATCATTTAATGAGGATTTAGTTAAGTATCGAATTGCAAAGTAATCGAGTAAAACTACTTTCAAACTTATTCATGATATAGTATCATATAGGTGCATTTGATATAAAAAAACAAGGACAAATTGTATTTATATTATTTTACTATCTGTCAAGCCCCTTGTCCAGCGACTATTTGAGCATCGATAACATCTTTTCGATGAAGTGTTAAAACAAAAGCACCACAATACAAAAATGATGAGACCTTTTATAGCGTTAACTCAGTGTACTCGTTGGTAAAAACGATATCTGAACAATCAACAAACTATTATACGAAATATCATACGCTTTTGTACGAAACAGAAGGCTATAGGAGAATTATATACTTTTATTTGGCAGATATTTACACTTAATTTCGATAAAACACCATTTAAGTAAAATAAAATATTGGAAACAATAAGGTTGTCCTATTAAAAAGAATTGTGCATTATAAAAATTTCAAATTATTACAACTATGATCATCTTCGGAACAAAAACAAAACTATTATCAAACAGTCCTGAAAACTTTTTAGGCGATTGTGATTATTGCCATACACCCAAGTCGGTATTTGCCCACAAAGAGGTAAGTTATTTCCATATATTCTGGATTCCTATATTTCCCTATAGATCAAAGATTATAACAATTTGCGGGCATTGTAAAAGAGTGAACTCTCAATCTGACATCAACCCACAGACACTAAACGAAATCCGGGCCAAGGGAATGCCCAAGATCCCTAAAAGATACTTTTTTGGAATCATACTTATCGGGCTTCTATTTTTAGCAATTATCATTGTTGGAATATTTTCTTTAAGCAAAACGAATGCGTATCTGGATGACCCCAAAATAGGCGATATATATAAAATCGAAATGAACGAAGGTGGTAGATCGATATACACACTTTATCGTGTTGCCGATGTTACAGCAGACTCAATAACCTTCTTAATGAATGATTACGAGGCTACTGACAGAAAAAGCTTCCGCGAACTACAGGAACAACATGCGGATAACTATTCTGAAAAAATCGTCTTATCGCGTGACGAAGTACTAGAATTGTATGAAGAGAATCAAATATCCACGATAAAAAGAGATTAGCTGTGAGCGCTAATTTGCGCTCTACATTTCAATTGCCTTAATTGTTGATTCATCAAGCGCCTATCCATCAAGGAATAGATTAACCAAAACATGGCTCCCCCTGTCAGAAAATGAATTTATTCTTCCTACCCATTACGGCTAAAACCAACTTACATATTGTCATTCAATTTAGACTATCCTAACGAATTAGAATCGGAATATAAGAAAAGGGCACTGACAAAAGGAGTAAAAACCAAACATACAAAACTCTAATAAAAAACAACTTACACCATTCAAACGAAATATCATACGAAATGTCACAACAATTGTATTTCGTAAAGATCAAAATATAATTTTTCTCATTCTATTTGTTTGATTACAAACGCAAAACTATTAAGATAATTTAATAGAAGCTTACGAATAAGCTACTATTAAGTACACAGAGATGTTAATAAGTTTAAGATATCCAACATGGAGAATCTAAAAGCATCTGTACGTATTGATGATACAATTGCTCGCGTGAAAACAACCTCATAATAAAAAAAATCATTTACAAATATCAATTCGAAACTTTATGGATTTTAAATTAGTCATACGAACGTTTGCATTTGCTTTGCCTATTTTTTCCGCAATATATTGCATTATATTGCTACTGGTCAACTTATATAGCCGCAAACATGACCCCTTTTCTAAGCGGTTGATGTTTCTGTTAACTGGATTCTATATGATAGAAATACTCTATTGTATTAGTATTGCAATGTGTTTTTATTATAAAGATGTTTACAGATACTCTATTCCGATCAACCTTTACTGTATGTTCGTTATACCTATACTTCTATATCATGTCGTTTTTAAACTAACACGATTGCGCAAAAAAGAACAGTTCAACCTCTGGCATTATGCCATTCCAGTTTTCTTTCTGATAGCATATATTCTATGTACTTATATTATTCCGTTTTATTTTCAAGGATCACTAAGCTATTCGTTAAATACGACACATCGTTTTGGGATATTCGTTCATTTTTATACAAAGTACCGATTATACATTCGGCTGTTGTTTAGTATTATATATTTGGTTCTTGCCCTAAGAAGAGTAATAAAGTATAAAAAAGAGATCATTGAATACTCTGCAGATATTGACGCTTCATCATTAGGTTGGCTCTATCAGATATTCTGGTGCCTGACTCTTCTGCTTCCAGCACCATTTCTGTATTACTTCGCTCCAAAAGGCGGTCTTTCAGAATATACGACTTCCATTATAACACTGGCGCTCATTACTATTTTTAACAGTATACTGTGCTACAATATTTTTTCCAAAAACTTTGTGCTACTAACAGAAGATATGATATTTCATGAAAAGGATAAAATTAACGCATTAGCGAAAAGTAGGATTATCGATCCAGTAGTTTTTGAAGACTATATGCGTATTGAAAAACCCTACTTACGTCCTGACCTCAAAATCACCGACATGATCAAACCACTTGGAACAAACAGAACCTATCTATCAACCTTTATCAATCGCCATTATGGGAAAAATTTCAGCTCGTTTATCAATAACTATCGACTGAAGGAAATTGAGATTTTAAAAATGGATCCAAACTACAAAAATGTTAAAGAAGAAGAGCTGATTTATATCGCTGGCTTTAAAAGTCTGAAAAGTTATCAACGAACAAAAGGTATAGCAGGGAAAACAATATAGGTCGCACAAAAAAGCTCCAAAATCCGAAGAATTTGGAGCCCGATAATATTCCTTCTGCTGAGGTTGCGGCAGGGAATACGTCACATCTACCTATGAATATAAAACATTCGAAAGTAATCAATAAAAAAAAAGAAATATCGCCATATCATACAAAACAAACCGACCTATTATATAAATCTGCTCTGTATGCATGTAACACACTTTGTCCATAATCGCTAAAGCACCCATCCTCAATGATTTTCATTTTTTACGATTTGGCAGTTAGGTTTGTACCCTATATACAAGCAAATTTAAACTGAATTTCCATCTTTGAATATCAAAAAATCTAGGCTCTTGAGAGCATTAACAAATTACATATTTATTGAGGCGGCCCCGGTAGCCATAGCTTTGAAGCAATAGGAGAGGAAAGCATTCAATAACACAACGATTAAGAAATGAAAAAAGACAACACAACACTGGAAATGAAAGAAAAGCAAAAATACGTTTCACCGGTTCTTGAGATTGGTATTATCGAAATGGAATGTGGTATAGCAAAAGGCTCGGCAGGTGTCAAACCTGGAGGCCAGGGCGGCGTTGAGGAAGAATGGGATATCGATACAAATAATGAGGAAACAACAGTCAAATGGCAGTAAATAGTCCTCTCTTTAATTCCAATAAAGAATAAATTACTGAAAACTATTAGGATCCTTCAGATTTAATAGTATGCCAATGATGATCAAATTCGCTCTCGATTTGGATGATAATAACATCTAATATTCCGTCTCATTCAAACGAAATTCAGCAGTTAAAATGCGTAAAAACTGAGAAGAGAAAGAATTGACGATGTTATTATCACACCGAATTAAAACAGTTGTCATAATAGCTGAAGAAATTACAACTGTGGGCACGTACGCCGGATGAAATATATTTTTCTAGATGGAATGAAAAACAGTAAGAAGAAAGGAATGGATATGGGTGTACACCAAGTTATAATAATAGGTTAGATAAACTGAAATATAAAAAAGGGAATTTTTATTAAATTCCCTTTTTTGAAACAATACTGACGTGACCTACCATTACTATGTTGTATTTAGAAGTTTATTGAACCTCCCCGGGAGAGGATTTTTCCTTCAGCATCGATAAGAAAAAGTGTCGGAACCCCAGTAATACCATAATTTTGAAAGTTCTCCCCCTTTACACCTTGATAATTACAATAGGTATCTAACCATGGAAAGCTGTGAATCTTACTATTGAATATCTTCTCTTCCGAATCTGCCGAAAGCGCTATAACACGAATACCTGAGGCCTTAATCGTTTTATATTTCGTCGATAGTTGCTCTAGCATTTCCATGCTATTGGGATCGTCAGATTGATAAAATATAAGTATCGTGCGTATAAAATCCTTACCAGAAGAATTCATACCTATTGTTCCTTTCTTCATTTTATTGCTTTTGGAACTTGCCTCTGTTTTGAAAACGAGATCGGTAGCAGTAGAGCCTACCGTACCTTTTACGTAAAAGGCCAATGGCCCATCAAAGGCTGTAATCTTACCGGATGAAACAACTGTCTTGGCAATATATCCTATATAATCATCATCACCCCGCTGAACCAAGCGGCTAGCAATGTCCTGTGCTAGTTCGGTAAAAATCAAAGGAGATTTTATTCGTGAAGTTATTTTTTGAAAATCCGAAGTAAATCGAATCGGATCTTTCAGTACATCAATATGATTATATAACCAAGAATTGACGACTGCATTCCAATGTCCCGAAGTATACAAGGTTTCCCAATTGAGGTGATTAGTAATAAAATCAGCTACATTCGCTGCTCTTTCGTCTTCTTTTTCAAGCAGATCCGTCCCAAATCCAGTCTCAATATTAACAATCTGTGTCAAGTGACTAATATAATCGCCCTTTGCTGTTAGACTTTTAGTGAAACTAGCATAGGCTTCTTTTTGCTTCCCGAGCTCATCTGTTGCTGCTGAACTTCGCGCCTGTCCATAACGCTCAAGAATATCATTGCTAGACCTATATAATCTACTCAGCTCCTTATTTTTACCATTGTCAGCATATATAATATTGTCCTCATTGGGCTGTGACGATTCACAGCTTACAGAAAAGTCCATACCAGGGATAAACATATCTAAGCCACCCCCTTCTATCGTGCCAGTAATCAGCCATTTACTCATCCCCGTGTAAGGTGCATATTCTTTGGGAATAGTTAATACGAACTTCCCATCCTTTGGAATAGTACCCTGGTTTATAGTCTTTGGATGGCCTCCCTGAAAAATAATAAAATCATATTTTTTCCCCGCGAAATGGGGAAAATACATACTGATAGTTTGTGTTTTCTGCGTACAAGAAAACAAGCAAGAAAAGACTAAACTAAATAATATAATTGTTTTATACATATTTTGCTAATTATTGCGCTATTGCCCTTGATAACTTACTATAAGTATAGCCAATAGTTTGTTAAAATGCTATTTACATACCCTAACACCATAAAGGACAAGAATATATAAATAGCACGCACTATAGTAATTTAAATTGAATCGTCACTTACAGCTCATTACCTCATTTTAATACAGCGAATTGGGGTTGACTTAAGATCAAATCTGGTTATTCCTAACCATTTAGTTCCATTTCCATCTATACTAAACTTATATGCATATTGCGAGGATTGGTCATAATAATAAGATGAAAGCCAATAATGTAATTTAACACCGCGTTCTCTAATATTGCCTAGATCCATAGGGCTACCTTTTGCAAACTCTCTCTCCCCTGCAGCCGGAAGCATAAGTTTATCGCCAAACATATAGCCTGCTGTCATCAGAGTATTACCCCAAGTCCCTACCTTAGTTAAGACATTGTACTTAAGCAAGTTATCAGCATCCGTAGAGGTCATTACCTGATAAGTATCTGGACAAGGATCTGCTGTTCCTTTTTTATCATGCCATGATCCCAACGTTGCGGCCCCCGGTGGTTGGTGCATAGCAGCGTTTGAGTTATCATTTTGATTTTGCTGTCCACTTTTTTCACCGATAGATTTTGCGTGGCCCCATTTAAACTTAGCTCCTTGGAGATCTACATGGGGTACAAAAGGCGATTTATTCTCTACTGCAAATAAATTATAACATGCAACCTCTCTCCAGTCAGTTTTATTGGGGCCAAAAAATGCACCACAACCATCGGCAGTCATATTAAAATTAATGTTCAGATTTTTCTTTTTACCACGGCTAATAGTGAAAAAAGGTTCGGTGACTATCGCCTTTTCTGTACCATCAATATTAACAGTAGCAGCAAATGTCCCGGTTGCTCCAGTTGCCTCCCCATTGACGAATATTGGAATGGATGCATTGGAAGAGCCAGCAGCGTTACTATATGATAAATCCTTTATTTTCCCGACAGGTTCGCTTGTCCAAGCAAAGGAGCCACTCTTGAAAAAGAATTGTCCATACCGATCATTTGGGCTGATAATAATATCTTTAACACTTTTGATCAGCTCACCTTTGGTATTCAGATTTGCTGTAATCAATGCCACCTTATGTTTTAAAAGTATATTTAAGGTATTGATCTTATCAGCTCCCCCCTCGGGCACAAAGTTCTCATTGACGAAATACATCAGATCTTTGCCACTGTTATAGTCATATAATAGATTGGTGGCATCAAAAGTTGTATTGGTTGAAAGAATAGGTAACGTAGAGCCTTCATTGGCGTAAGCGACCATAGTATAGGATACACCTCCGTCCAATAGGAGGTTATCTCCTACGAAAGGTACACCATTCACGATCGTATAATCCTGATGAGCTTTATATTTTCTGCCATCTAAGTTATCATAAGCCACCACGCGTAAAGTACCTGTAAATCGCGCTCTAGTAGCAGCTCGTGCTTTGGGATCAATTGTCGGAACCGCTTCAATACTTATATAGTTACTGGGATCTATCATCACAGTGGTTTTCTCTGCTTTCATGCTTCTTGCAGAAGCTTTAGTATCCGGAGTATCTTCATCGTAAGCATCTCCCATAAAATTGATCTTCACAGCTGCTGGTCCCCCTGGCACCGCATGGTCAGCCTTTTCCTTTTTATTACACGATGTGATCCATAAAAAAGGAAAGATTATGGCCAGCCCTAGCATTTTTCTAAAATTTAGCTTCTTCATTCTATTTTAATTTATTATTGTAATTCATTTATTGTAATTCAAAATTTTAACCGCTCTCTTATGCATTCATTAATTGTATCCTTCTTCATATTGGAGTTCCATATTTTCAAATACGCTCCATCCGACCACACTTTAGATATGGACAATTAATTAAACAGCAAATAATAGATCGTATTTACTAATCCGGAGGCAAAGATGAGATCTCAACAACTTCTTTGCAGGATATAGTATAAAAATGTGACTGACACATCATAAAAAAGATAAGTTATCATTCCTTATATGCACTCAGAAAAGCACTTCAGAAACAATAAGTCATTCTAAAGTTTTATATCATCATTTTCTCTTTCTACCAAATACATCACCGATGGACCGAGTGACCCTCGCCAAAATATTTCGACTTTCCTCATTACCATAGCCGTATCCATAGCCATAGCCGTATCCATAGCCATAGCCAGACTGTCCCAATTTAAGTCCATTGAGGATTAAAGCGAGATTTGACAGCCTTTTTTCTTCATATATTTTCTGCAGTTCTGGGAGCTGGCGCTTATCCATTTTCCCGGCACGGATCACAAACAATGTCAAATCCGAAATCCGATCTATCACGGTAGCATCTGCAACTATACCCATAGGTACTCCATCAATAATAATATAATCATATCGCTCTTTTAGATCAGTGATCAGTTGGTCAAGCCTTTTACTGAGCAATAGTTCTACAGGATTGGGTGCTTCGCTTCCGATAGGTACATAGTCAACATTTTCGATACGCAGGTTGCGATGAATAATATCATCCAAAGTGACATTTACATCGGATAGATAATGGCTCACACCCGTTCCTTCTTTAATACCGACCCGTTTACTCAGCGTTCCTTTTCGTAAATCAAGATCGACGACAGCTATTTTTTTACCCAAAAAGGATAATGTGTCTGAAAGATTCAAGGAGGTAAATGTTTTGCCGACTCCAGGGATAAATGATGTCAATGAAATAACCCTTGGCTGCTTCCCTTCTCTCGACATAAAGCTAATATTTGTACGGAGGATACGGAAAGCTTCTGTCAGGGCATCCCTGCCGGTGTTGTTCACCAAAATATCGCCTTGATTTGACCGTTTGGTTTTGACTAATGGTATCTCTCCCAATAACGGTACATCGATTGCATCTTCAACATCTTGGCGGCGCCTTACCTTGGTATCGAGAATGGAAAATGTCAATATAATAATGGCTGGTAGAATGAATCCGATCCCCATTCCTAAGCCAATTTTTCTTATTTTACTTGGGGCGATCGGCACGGTTGATACGATCGCTGGGTCAATGATCCTGATGTTATCTTCGGTCATCGCTTGGTTAATAGCATTCTCCTCGCGCTTGTTCAAAAGATAAAGATAGAGCTCCTCTTTTACCTTTTGCTGCCGCTCTACAGACAACATTACGCGTTGTTTTTGTGGCACCTGCATGGCTTTGCCTCGCGCGGCATACTCCTCCTTCTTCATATTCCGGGCCTTAATATTTAAACCATCTATGGTATTATCTACAGCTCTTCCAATATTGCCTCGCATTGAACCCAGGGCTCTGTCCAGATCTTGTACCACTGGATTGGCATCACTACTCCCTTCTATCAAACGATTACGTCTAAGGAGTGTCGTATTGTAGTCGTTGATCTGCGATTCGACACTGGCATCAACCAGCCCAGTATTGTTGGGGATCAATTCATTTTTTTTGCTTCCATCGGCTAGATAACCACGCATCATCTGGGCAAGATTAATATCGGTTTCGACCTTAGTGCGCTCGGATTGATACAATCTCGTATCTTCAAAATAGGCCTCCCCGACTCTAGCAACATCCATCCCCTGGTTTTGTGTCCGTAAATCTTCGATACTCGATTCAACAGATCCCAGCTCCTGTTCGATAATCGCCAGCCGGTTCTTGATAAAATTAGCCGTATTGATACCAATCTGATTTTTATCTTGCAGGGCAACTTCATTGTACACATTTACCATCTCTGCAATCAGTTCAGTAGCCCGTATGGGATTGGTATCTTCGGCTACAATCTGCAACAAGGAAGCCTCTTCCTCCATTTGAGTAATCGATAGGGCCGACACAAAATAATTGACCATGCTTTCCAGCGCGTATTTTTCGACTTTGATTTCCTGATCCATATAGATCTTACCAAATCCCTCCTTCGGCTGTATGATCACCTGTCCAACTGGGGTATTGACGGGTTTATCTAATACTGCTCTGATCTCGCCTATCCCCTCTCCCCTGCTCCAATTGGAGAGAATGACGTCTTTGTTCCCTACTAGGGTGACCGTAAAAGAAAAGGAATCTTCTGGCTTTGCCTGGGGAACAATGACCCGTACCGGACTTTCCTTATAAAGTTCTTTCCGGCGCAATCCCGCTCTAACGGTGTAGCTCATTTCGGCCCCTATGCGGGTAACGGTCTGACGCATTAACTCCTTGGACTTTAGTTGGAGGATCTCACTTGCCACACTAATGGAACTGTAAGCCTCACTCGTCCGGGAGATACGGGCAGTCCTGGGCGTATTCAACGGTGTCTTTATAATAATCGTTTCGTAACTACGATAGATAAAAGGGGATTTGGCATATTGATAATAGTAGTAAGCGCCAAATACGAGAATGGATAAAGCAAACCATTTCCAATGGTACAACAGATGTCTTAAAACGTCTAAAATATTGATTGTTTTGTCTTTTTGTGTTTGGGTATATTGTTCTATTTTCATTTTCGAGTATTTTATTTTAGCAACGTCAATGTTGCTAAGATGATGGAAACCACACCCATTGCTATGGAGGTGAATCGCCAGGTTCTGTCTTCACGTGGAGTACTTTCTGCACCTACGGGCTCTACATATACAATATCATTCTGCTGAAGATAATAAGCGGGGGAGTCAAAAATATCCTGAGATCCAATATCGTTCAGGATCTTTTTGCGAACTCCATTCTCCTCGCGAATAACGGTCACACGGTCTGAAGCGGCATTACGCGTTAGCCCTCCAGCCTTGGAAATGGCTTCCAATAAATTGATGCGTGCATCGGGCACATCAATGATACCCACGCGGTTGACCTCGCCCATCAGGTTGACTTTCAGGTTCAATAGCTCAACTTTGACAATTGCATCTTTAATGTATCCACCTTCTGATAATCGATTAACCAAAAGATCGCGTACCTGCTCTAGAGTCAACCCTTCGAGATGAAAGTTGCCCAAAATCGGAAAAGTAATATTACCCTGCTGGTCAATCAAATAAGTTGGCGCATCCAGATTATTACCACTCGTATTCGATCTACTCCCTTTTTCATCAGCAACGTAATTGCCTCCTATCACATTGAATGGAGCCGCCAGTTCGGGGTTCTTAGCACTGATTTTGATACTCAGCCGGTCACTTTTCTGCAATTTTAACATCGGTACCTCGAGCATTTGATAGTCTATATTTGGAACCATGTCGTTGACATATACCACTTTCTTGGAGGTCATACACGAAGTAAATAGACCTAAACCAAGCAAAATAATCCATAAAGTGAATTTTTTCATTTCTTAATAAATATTTAATTTTTGTTGATTTTATTTTTATACTACTGTTTCTCTGCGCCAGGTCATCGCTTTCTTTTATTTAAAAGATGGATAAACGGAAACCATAAGGCTTCTTTAGGTGCATGGGAGAAATATTTTATTAGCCGTCGCAACAGCATGCCCGTCTTGTTTTTACGAACAATATAGGGGCCTTCTGTTTCCTTAATATAGGATGTATCAGTAAAGCCAAAGTTGCCACCGCGCCAGACCTCATCTATGATAGACAGGCCAGAGTCCATCGTATTGCTTGCAAAAGGCAGTTTATCCGCCGGCAAACCGATATAGTCTACCAGTAGTTGGTGTACCGCTGATATCCAATTTATTACACCAAGATCATTATAGAGGAGTTCCAATCGCTTGCCATCAAGTTTTGCCGCGTATTTGTCATAAAGTGCGGCCAGATCACAAAATTGACGGAGACCGATACCAAAAGATAGTGAATGCTTAAGAATGTGTGCTGTAATCTGAACAACTTGAATCTGAGGTGCCAGTACGGCTATCTCGCGCCCTCCGATTGTGAGGGTTGTATCTGGAAAATCTGCCCTTATCTGTTTCAACAGATTTTTGGAGAATGGATTGTGGAAATCAAACAGGCGATCATGAAGGTCTGTTTCATAACCTTTCCAGAGATAAACGGGACTCCCTCTCCCCAACGTTGGCACACCTTTTTTGGTGAGTTGCAACTGGGCCAAATCAAAGTGTCTTCTTTTATCAAAATACCAATCGATATCGCCACAGACCCGGTGCTGGGGTGCTCCGTAAGCCACTGCGACCCCCTGGCCTTTTAATAGGATTGGGCACAAACCATGCGTCATAAAAAATATGTGTTGTTCTGCTATAATATCGTTGGATAAGCGGTTGCTACGCTCGATCCTATCGACTGATACGGACCATTTTTGTCGCATTTGTCTGGGGGGTAAATTTTCGGGTGCCAATAATAACAACCCATCGTACAACAAACCTTCAACTGTTTGCTCCACAGCGCGGGCATAAACTGCTGACCATTCCTCTGCCGATAGCGGAAACAAGTCAGCCTCCCCTATATTTTCACCCCATAAGCCACTCTTCAATAAAAAAAAGAAAGCTCTTTCAATTCTATTATTTTCCATAAATCTGCCTACATTTTTCTACCATTTTCTCTCTCGTAAAATAAGTACGATACCGTTGCTTACTTCCTGCTGCATATTGCTGATAAAGTGTTGGATCGGTACCGACCCGACGAATCGCAAGGGAAAGTTCCTCGGGATTTTCTGGAGGGACAACCAAACCGGAGACGTCATGCTGATTTACCCAGCTTACGCCTGAGCCCGTAATTTTTGTTGATATTACAGGCTTTCCACAGGACATGGCTTCGATCTGCACAATAGCAAAAGCCTCCGTTTTCCAGATAGAGCTTAAACAAAAAATATCCGCTGCTGCAAAATAACTGGACAGCTCCTCATCACGGACAAACCCGATCATACTCACTCTTTCTTCTAGTTTCAAATCGCCGACCAGCTTCTGAAGCTGATCATGAAGGGGACCCTTCCCGCCAATAATGACATGAAAACGTTCATCTAGCGCTTGAGCTGCACGAATCAGATACTCATATCCTTTGTATTCCACGAGACGTCCTACAGCGAAGACAATGATTTTGTTCGGATAACGTTTTCTAATTTCTTCTATACCCGATGCCTCCTGTTCAATAGCATTTACGCCAATGGGCACATAATCAACTTTATGTTGTACATGCTGCAAAAAGGGCGACTCCCGTACATATACCGGCGTGGTACCAACAATTTTATCTGCTCTTTTTATCAACCAGTTCTGGAGCGGTTTATACAACTTAAGCAGTGTTTTTTGCTTAAGAATATCCGAATGCCAATGCAAGATGACCTTTTTCTTAAATCCGGAAAGATAAAGGGCCAATGTGGCCATTGGATCTGGATGATGGATATGGATAATATCATAATGGTGAGCAATCTGTCGAAGCTTAGCGATCATACCCGGAGCCAACATAGTGCCCGCCACTTTTATGGATGTATTGACCACAAACAACGTGGCATAATCATTGATTTTGATAACGGAAGCAGGGTGCCCTTCAGTCGAGGCACATAACATATCGCAGTGTACCTGCTGGGCAGATAGTCCCAACATAAGGTCATACATCACTTTCTCAACTCCACCCCTGATCGGATAGAATTTCCCCAATTGCAATATCTTTAAACTTTTTGTTGTTTCCATAGCCATCAATTTTTAGTGTCTTTCAATAATAAATCAAATAGTTCTTTCCAATTATGCGTCACCGGCCGCTCCAGCACTGGATGCGGAATCGCCTGCAGGAAAGTCTCGTCTTTCTCAATCAATCGCCGCATCTGCACGGCAAGTTGCTCCGGCCGATCGGGATCAAAAAAGGCAGTTTTGGAACTCCCTGCTGCTGTTTCGTGTGCATAAGGAAAATCAGCTAGTAACATCGCTTTACCGAAGTCGCCAAACTCCGTAATGGGTAAACCCCAAGTTTCGACCTTTGAGGGAAACAGGAGACAATCACTTTGCTGATAATAAGCAAATAATGCCTGCCGGGGCTGAAATCCAATAAAGACTAAGCTTTGTAATGATCCCCACCGCTCATGGATCCACTTGGCATAGCTATTTTCATTACCACGTAAGGTGATATATACAGTAAAATTGAGCAGACCGTATTTTTTCTCAAGGATTTCAACCGAACGACAGATGCTCTCAAAGTTTTTATGGCTGTCAGAGGCCGCGGGATAGATAAAGGTATATTTTCCTGCTTCCCGTTCTGGTATGGTATTGCAATCCTCAACAGGTTGTAATTTATTGGGCAAAGCAAGGATTATATCTTTTGGAGAGAGCGCAAACATATGCTTAAACTCATTTTTCAGCCATTGCTGCTGTACGATAACTGCACTATTCTTTTTTATACCAACGCGGTAAATCCACCTACTGAATAAGGCAAATAGTACAATTTTAGGTGCCCGAAAACACTCCGCCAGCGTCCAGCGATAGAAAGGGAATGGATTATGACAATAAACCGCTTGTCTTTTTGCATATACAGCAGGCGTCGTATCGTGCAAAGAAAACCAAAGATCAATAACACCTATTTGCCTAGAAATTTTCTTGAGGGACACATATTCATACCAAAGGCGGTTGATCCATCTTTTCTTCGGCCATTGTGTCTCGATATAGTCAATATGTGGGTAATCTGCCAATTCACGTTTATAGACTATAGCAATGATGCGATAAGCGCCGCCTTCGGCCAGCGCAGAAAGATAGGCTAGACAATTGCGAAGAATCGTCAATGTCCCACCCTTATTTAGATTTACAGCAGATATAACGATTGTTTTCATGCTTGTTGTAGTTCTTTAAATAAATTCAACCATTGTTTCATCACTTTTTCCTTCGAAAAGCGACGGGACATCTGTTTCGCCTCACATCCCATGATAAGTCGTCGTGTGTCATCTCCCATTAATAGCTTTAATTTTGCCGCAAAGTCTTGTTTATCCCCTTCGGCGATTAAAAATCCATTTCTGCCGGCCTCGATAATATCTTTCGGCCCACATTTACAAGCATAGGAGACCATCGGCAGACCACATGACTGTCCTTCTGCCAGTGCCATGCTCCATCCTTCATAGCGCGAAGTCACTGCAATGATGGAACTCTTAAGGTATTCTTTTTGAATATCCTTAACAGGCTCACACAAGCTAATCTGCTTATTTAAGCCCAAGCGATCTATCCATCCCTGTAGGAAACTGTGCTGTTCACCTTTTCCAAAAATTTTCAGTTTCCAATCCGGGAAATCGGAGACTACTAAAGCCCAAATTTGAATGAGGTCTTCAAATTTCTTTTGATGGTCAAACCGCCCCACAGCGATTACTGTCTTTTCGTCCAGTGCCGAACGCTCTTCGGGTTGAAAGGTATTCGCATTTGGAATTACAGTAATATGATCCAGATTGCCCCAATAACCGCGGTCTTCTTGCGTCAGAACAATAAAACGTTTGTATTTTTTTACGTATTTTAAATCCAGGTTACTACGATATCGGTTAACCATTCCCCAGATTCCTTTCTTGCCGTATTGCAATCTTTTAAAACGGGAAAAATGAACCTCCAATAATTTGTAACTGCCATCTTTTATTTTCCAAAGAAAACCAACTTCGTGATCGAACATAGAGATCGTAATGTTTACTTTGAGAGCTATTAAGGCTTGTGTGAGTCGACTATAGTGCAACCGTTGCTTACTAGGATAGCTGTATAACTTTTGAAACAAGCCTTCTCCATTACTATCCTCATAATTAATCCCAAGGTCAATGCATTGAATAGCCGGATCTAATTCAAAATAATGTCCGCGCTGTTTTTGATCTGTTGTGATAATGGTAATTTCATATCCATTTCTCGCTAGATAGTTGGCTTTGTTAGCCAGTACCCGTTCCATTCCCCCAGCCTTGTATAAGCTGGAAATGCAATAGGCTATTTTTATTTTTTTATCTAAAGATTTCATATTCAATTTCTATTTAGAGGTGGGTATTACTTTCTCGTGTGAAAAATATGTATGGTATAAATAAGGGCTTCCCATTACTAAAAAAGGGGCATAGACGAGAAATATATCTGTAGAAACCTTAAACCAATTGACGAGCAGTAACAGAAAAAATAGTAAAAACAGTTGCCTATAGCAGGCGAATTTTTGAGCCAACGCAATGGATAAGTAAACAAAAAATAGTGTAAAGGTGCTGAGCCCCAATAGCCCACTATAGAAGATAAACCGGCAATAACCAATGTCAGTACGTACTGCAAACCAATCCGAAAAGGTAGCTTTTCCGATAAGCCAGGTTCGAATATCATTGGCTTCGGGCCAAATCCACATCGTACCGTTTAAGCGGTCTGTCGAATCTGTCCGCCATTCGCCCTCCTCTACCCAATTAAAGAATCCCTCGAATCCAAAACGCAGCAATTCTCTAACTGCGGGATTTGTCTGATAAAAGTAAGCTCCCACGAGAAAAACAAGCATAAAGGTGATCAATATCGTAGCCCATAGTTTGATATGGACATAGTTGATATTGGGGCCAAAACGGCCCATCGTTAAAATAAGGTATCCGATTCCACCCACCATCCCCAATAAGGTAGTCCTAGACATCATATTACCAATTCCGGCAATCAACAGAAAAGATAAGATATAGAACGTTACCAGTCCTTGGTTATGCCGTATCTGATCATCTTTAGACAGCAGTACTGTAATCATTATTAAAACAGCTGAAAAGCGTACACCCGCCACATCCAGAGCAGCGCCTATCCCGTAGATACGCTCCACCTCATTTAAAAACTCGGTAATACCATTGCTGAAGTAACGGTCCACGAATACTTTCACGGCAGGTACAAAATCAATAAGTAAGGCTAGTGCACACTGAAGTAAACAAACCACTATAAGATAATTGACCAATAAGCGTACAGACAGTTTGCCATGTACCTGAGCGATGGCCGTACAGGCCACATAGGAGGCCGATAGCCAAATCCACATTGAGATGAAATAGGTCGCATATGAATAGTCCTGTGAATTATTTATATCTACTGAATATACCCCGATCAACGAGAAAACGGTAGCGATAGCTGACGCAATCAAAATCTCCTTAGAAAATGAAGCTTTCCCCATTTTAATGAGGTGATAGCCCATAATGGGGATACCTAACACGGCCAACATTATCTTTGTATTCACCCCCATTAGAAAGGTAAATTCAAAAGGAAAGAAAAAACAACTGGTCAATACCACTGTGAGAATAATCTGCACTGTTTTCATGTAATTTTATTTAAAGATGACACCGTATATAAATCTGATGACCAAGTGATAGTAAAGTTTGAGTATCCAATACTGCCTATTAACCGCAGCATATTGGATAAATTTTATCCTTTTATTAAACAGGGGATTTTGCTTGATATAAGCGTTTGCATCGGGGTACCAATCAGACCAACGCTGGTAGGATTGTATATCATTTGATATCAATAGGGGCAATTTGACATTCAGTTTAAAAAACTGAATATCTTCATCTAAAGCTTTCCCGTAGCGCGATTTCAAAAACTGAATCGTTTGAGTGACATTATGAAGCAGCTGATCCAAATGCCTAGGAGTCATATTTTGTGTATAAGCCTCCGGATTGAGTTGGACATAGTGATATAAAGCCGACGGAAGATAGGTGACCTTATTGGCATGCGAAATCAATCTGATCATCGTCATATCCTCGCCCATACCATACCCGTCTGGAAACCAATGATCAACACGCTCATACAGCGTACGTTTTACAAGTTTATTCCAGACATTGAAACGAATCCGTCCGCCAAGCATCAACTTGACAAGTTGAAATCCCGTTACCTGGCCATATGCCGGTGGAGCCTGGCTCATATAGCGCTCATTGTTTTTAAAAGAAAGATACCAATCGCACCAAACTACATCTGAATCAGTGCTCACAGCCGTATTGTAGAGTTGTGAAAGCGCATCCTTCTCAATCCAGTCATCGCTATCGCAATGAAATATAAACTCGCCTTTAGCGACCATTAACCCCGAATTTCTTGCCGAAGGAAGTCCTTTGTTTGTTTCGTGTCTTAAGATCGATGTCGCTGCTGCCCGATCAGGAAATTCAGCAATCACCTTTTCTAAAATCGCGACACTATTGTCAGGACTGCAGTCATCTACAAAAATATATTCTACCCCTTCCATGTCCTGCATGAAAAGCTGACGGGCATTGCGTTCGATAAAACACTCGACCTTAAAAATAGGCACGATAACGGAAATAGCTGGTCTCATAAAGAATGCTTTATTTTAATCTTAATCGCTTCAACTGCATTAACATATCTTCCTGAACCATCTCCTTTACCAAGGCAGCTAAATCTGTTTTTGGTTTCCAGCCTAGGTTTTCTTGGGCTTTTGAAGGATCTCCAACTAATAGCTCTACTTCCGTAGGGCGATAGTATTGTGGGTCTACCCGCACCACAACATCACCAACATTGATGATGCTATTGGAATCAATCTTCGATTTTACCCGGCCAATTTCATTAACTCCACTACCTTCGAAGGCGAGTTCAATGCCCAATTCGGCAAAAGCCAATTGTACAAAACGTCTAACAGAAGTTGTTGTTCCGGTGGCAATGACATAATCTTCGGCCTTATCCTGTTGTAACATAAGCCACATAGCCTCGACATAATCTTTAGCATGCCCCCAGTCACGTTTGGCATTAAGATTTCCAAGATATAAGCAGTCCTGCACTCCCATCGCAATCGCACTCACAGCCATAGTAATCTTGCGGGTTACAAAGGTTTCACCTCGACGTGGCGACTCATGGTTAAATAAAATACCATTGCAAGCATAGATACCATAGGCTTCACGATAGTTTTTGGTAATCCAAAAACCATAGATTTTAGCAACACCGTATGGCGACCGTGGATAAAAGGGTGTAGTTTCTTTTTGAGGTACTTCCTGTACTTGGCCATAGAGTTCCGATGTGGAGGCCTGATAAACACGAGTTTTATGCTCCAAACGTAAGATACGAACCGCTTCCAGAATCCTCAGCGTACCAATACCGTCCACATTGGCTACATATTCGGGTGAATCAAAAGAAACTTTGACATGGGACATAGCGCCCAGGTTGTAGATCTCGTCGGGACAAACTTCCTGAATGATACGAATTATATTGGTTGAATCAGTCAGATCACCGTAATGCAGCTTAAAGTTGACATGCGCCTCGTGCGGATCTGCATATAAATGATCTATCCGCTGTGTATTGAACGAAGAAGACCTACGTTTGATACCATGGACCATATATCCTTTTTCAAGTAGTAATTCAGCCAGGTAGGAACCATCCTGCCCTGTAATTCCTGTTATTAATGCAGTTTTCATTTTTTTTATATTTTATTTTTCAACCTTTATGAAGAGGTTATGATGTGTTTAAATTTTGCTTTCCAATAGTTGTAAGTGTCTTTCCCCAATAGCTCACGCATTTTTCCTTTGCATTGTAATAGGCTATAAGCGAAATAATTCTTGACCCGTATTCTGGATCCGACGACCGCTGCGATACGCTCCGTCTCCATCTTTGCATCCATGATTTGTACATCGTCAGTATGCAAGTGAGCTAAAGCTGTCAATACGCATTGATCATGTTTATGATGGGCTAACTCATTGTTTCCGTAGGCTCTCTCATCTGGATCAGGATCGACAATAAGATCAGGCTGTTCCAGCATGATTTTCAACCAGTCCCGCACAAAGTGATTATCCTTGCCCCGACAAAATAATAGCCCCCCCCAGATCTTATTGTACTTTTCGCCATAGGCTTTATCCTCCAGCATTTGCTGAAAATAGTCGAGTGTCGCCTGCTTGGTCCAGTACTTTATTTTGGTTGATGTCTGGCCGAATACTTCCCATTCTGGCATCTCATCCTGATATTCAAAACATAGTGTATTGCACTCTTCAAGTACAGCAAAGTATGTTTGCCAGTCCTCTGAAGAATATAGGGAGCAGCCCGCATCTGCATAGACTACGATACTGTTATCTCCATATTTCCGGAGAGTCTCCCAGATTATAGCTGGTTTCCAGACCCAATAGCCAGCTCCCCTGTTATGTGCCATCAACGGCGAATGCGTGATGTAACTGGGTAGGTCGTCTGGTGTGAAAAGTAAAACAGCATCAAATATGCCCAGACGATTAGCTTGGCGCCCTATCCTTTTTAGGGAATAAGCCATTTCACTATTGGCGTAGGAAATAAATATCTTTTTCATGTATCTACCTTAGAAAATTGTATAATTTATAGTAAAAAACAGGGAATAAAGCTCGCGTATAGCCTGCAAGCCACACCGGTACAAAGCGGTAGGGAAAACAACGCCGCTGGAACAAAAGGCTATTATGCAAATTGAAACCCAAAGGCGATCTTAGATAGCGAAAACGTTGCTTGAGGGGAAGTTCTCTAAATATTGTATCGTCTCCTTTGACGTGATCATTTTCGCATATCCCGAGATAGGTACGTAGAATAAATACTGGAAAACCATGTTTATAAGCACGATATGAATAATCGTGATCGCCTCCACTGTGTTGATAGCCATCGCAGAATATACCTTCTTTTAGCACGACGTCTTGAGATACACAGGTGATATTACCATGAGCTGCCTGACAGTTTTGGAATTCACCGTTAGGTAATACAAATTGGTCCTTTAGGGTCCATTTATTGATATAATTAAAGCCGCCGTAGCTGAGTGCTGTTTTTTCTTTATTGTAGGTAGACCCTACATAAATACCACCTTTGCCAAATTTTTGCTTGGAATAATCATCTGCGGCTTTAAGTTCCTGCCAAATATTAGGCAAAACAATACTGTCATTATTCAGCCAGAGGTAAGCATCAAAACCGCCTTTTGCAATTGCAGCACGCCAAGAATGATTCATTCCTCCATTCCAGAATAATTGCCCATTGCCTGCCAAAATTTGTATGTTGGCGTCTGGGAATGTAGTTAGCAATCGTTCTCTAGTGCCATCTGTACTACCGTCATCTGTAAGAAAAATGGAAAAAGAAATATCCAGCCCCTCAAGCGTTGCGTCAAACAGACTCTGCAAGCAGGAAATCGTCTTTTCTATACGATTAAAAACCGTCATCAATACTGCTATATGTTTCATAATATTTTTTATTTTAATCTTCCTTTTAAAAAGTATCGGGCAAGTATTTTAACTCTTTTCAATAGGGGCAACCGATCATATTCATCCAGCTTCAAATAGAAAAACTCAAAATAAAACTGGGGGTCATAGTACAGCGAATTACGGTAATATTCCCACCATAGGTCCATATTAGGACAATAGGTATTCCATGGCTTCGGACCATTGTAATGCACAATGCCTATCTGCAATACAGCAGCAAGCTCAGCCGGAGAATACAATGATTGTCGCTGTTGTTTCGATGCTAATTCGAAAATTTCAATTGTACCGCAGAAAACAGGTGGCAGTCGCTTGATTTTACCCTTACAGACAATATTGATAATATCCATATCCTGATAACGATATTTGGATCGCTCCACCTCTTTCTTGAACTGCATTACAATATTGTCTTTACGAAGTAGCGACAGATTCAAAATGAGATTTCCAGATAGTATGTATTCCTGCCAATTTAATTGCAGTTTAGACAGATAAGCACGCTCTTGTTTTTGCAACCCTCCCGTGAAGCTAACGCCGCCCACATAGTAGTTGCTCATATCTGTTGAATTGAACAGCTCGGATAGATCTTCGCGAAAGATCACATCTACATCGTGGTACATCACCTTGTCATATTCGCTAATCACATCTGGAATCATCAAACGATAGTAAGCCGCAACAGTGATGTTTCGTATTTCAAAAGCACCTGAAAATACTGTTCCTACATTTCTGTAGTTTATCTTAAAATTGACGTATCGCTCATGCAACATTTCCAAATATCCTGTTGATGGATAGCTGCAACTTGAAGCATGTAAGATGAAAATATCATAAAATGTATCCGGTCTGGCATGCTCCAGCAAAGAAGTGATACATACCCCGGCGGGTAATATGAGGCGATCGTCAAAACAAAACACTATAGGTATAATATTCATTTCTTTCCTCCTTTGACACGATAAAGTGCTTTTTTTAGATTAATCCAACAGATCACAGGAAACCATATCTCCTTGGTCGCGCAAAATCCAAGTATTCTATAATGCAGAGGGAATTTTATGTGCCACACCAAAGTATTAGTTTCGGGATGTATCTCTCGCCAACGTTTGAAATCTGCTATGTCGCTTGACAGCAACAATCTTCGCTTGCCATTGGCAAGAAAATCATTCAGATCTCTTTTACTGATCGAGCTGATTTTCTGATCTTTGATAAACCGGACAATATCATCATTGTTAGCTATTTCCTCATATACCCTTTCCATACGGATGTCTCTCGTCATTGCCGTAGGGTTGGATTGAACATAATGATAAAAGCTGTTTGATTCACGTGCGATCTTACGGCTATAAAATAGTACCTTAAATAGAAAATTTCGGTCTTCACCCATATTGCAGCCGGGTAAGAATCCTAACTGGTTACCAGTAATAACTGCTCTTAAAAAGAGTTTATTCCATAACATTCCCTGCATTTCTCCTCGAATTAAAGCTTTCATATAGTTGTGCTTGTTTTCAGATATGCGCTGCTCATCTAAGTATTGTTTGTCTTTAAAATCCATAAAAAATGGACTCCACACGATATCCGCTTTTGTTTCGACCGCTCTTCCATACAGGTCAAAAAACATATTTTCATCTACCCAGTCATCGGCATCAACCCAACCGACATACAATCCGGTTGCATGTAATAGCCCACTATTTCTTGAGCAAGCAACGCCCAAGGTCTTTTTATGTTGAATGACCTTCACAGTGATATGGTGATTAGAAAATTTACGAATTGTTTCTTCCAGCACCTTCAAACTGCGGTCCGTAGAACAGTCGTTCACAAAAATGAGTTCCAATCCATGTAGGTTTTGCTTCAACAGACTGGCAGCACAACCTTCAAGATGCTCCGCGGCATTAAAAAATGGAATAATAACAGAAACCTTGACTTGCATAATTAATTACTTTTAATAAAAGACCATTTTTTAATACTTTCTTTCACAAACTGCTTCTCAATCTGCTCCATACCCAATAGGTAAAGAAATACAAGCATAAACAGCACGCTCACAATTGATACTGTCAACAGTCGTAACCAGCCCGGAGACATAAATTGATGCACCAAGAAAACACAGGGCAGAAAGGGAATCACAACAACTAAAATCCTCCCTATTATATTATTCAAGTACCTTGTATAGCTCATTTGTATAGCTGGCGCCACAATCCATACACGTATCAATTGCGCAAGTACAGCAAGAGCTAAATGAACCACAAAGACGATTTCCGGCGGATAACCCCATCTCAAAAACAAATACGAGACTGGTAAGATCATCAACAGGGCAATACTTTCCCAAAACTGGAATTTTTTAATCCTTCCAGTAGCATGGATCGCTGTTACCAATGGATTGCTTAGGGTGGAAATTAAGCCTGTCAACAGGGTCAACCGAATAAATGTAATTGTCTGAACAGGCACCGGACCCAACCATAAATTGAGTACAAATGATGCTTCCAAGTAGAGTGGGACAGAAATAGCCATTAGGAGTAAAAATGAAATTTTCGAGCTACTGCAGATCAGTTTATGCATATAGTTTAGATCTGAGATAACATAGCTTTTGGTAATTTGCGGATTCAAAGAGGTCTGAAAATTACCAGCAAATCCATTAATTGCATTCTGTACCTGAAAGGCAATCGCGCGAGCAGCATTGACGGCCGGACCAAAGTAAAGGTTTAGTAAAACATTTAATCCATGTGTTACCCCCAAAACAGCGAGGTTTCCGCTGACTGTCCAACCAGCAAACACAGACATTTCCCTGAATAACTGCCGATCCCAAACAAGCTTCAGCACATGTGCTTCTTTGAAATTGCGATAACTAACATAACCGTATAGAAAAATAATGACTAGAGATGCTGCACAACTAAAAACCCCATATAGGTATAATTTGTCTGCGCTAAATAATCCTAGTAAAAAGACTACACCTAAACGAAGTAAAACATCCACAAGAGATATGGTTGCCAAGATTCCCATCCGTTCTTTGGCGATTATTAATGCTCCGAAAGGGACACTAATAATACCAAAAAGAGAAGACAGCACTGAAAGATGATACACCCAGAGTGCAGCAGTCATCCGGTCTGGGGCAATAACCAGTTTATTGCATACAAACCAAAGCCCAATAGTTTCGCTCAATAATAGGATAAGTCCACCTAATAGTAAATGGATGGAGAGACTCACATGAAATGTCTTGACCAATCGTGCAAAATCGCCTGTTCCGATCTCATAAGTCAAAAATCGTTGCGTCACTCCGGCTAAAGATGTGTTCAAGAAAGTAAGCATTATTACGATCCCTGCGACGACATTGTAAATACCAAAATCTGCCACACCGAGTACTTGCAATACGATACGGGATGTATACAAACTGATCATTAATGTAAACAGCATCCTGATGTAAAGGAACATGCTATTTTTTGCTATACGGCTACTTCTTTCCATTCTAACTCAAAAAATTTTGTTTAACCATGATATCCGCTGCTCGTATCTTAATACCCAAAATGCCAGGCTTATCGTTACCAATACTGTAAAGAGAAATCCTCCCCATTGCGGCAATTGAAAACTATAAAAAACCGACTGATAGGTAAAGAAGACGAGCATATGCGTAAAATAAATCACTGTACTTGCTTTACGGATTTTTTTACCAAAGGCATGGCTCAGCCAAGGGAATGACAATACGAACAACTGAAACACGGCATAGGCGCCCACTAGAATACACAACTCTGATAAAAGCGGGATCTCGAAAAAACCAAGGGCCACGGCCCCTATACCAGTTATAAGAATATTGGTCTTCGACCAGTACCGTCTCGAAAGGCCTAAATACAACCCTAGAACCACAAAAGTCAACGCCGTAAAAACACGAACCGAACCAAATGAATTATGCCATATTTTTAACCACATATACCCTTCAGCTTCGACTGCTTTAACAATGATGTCCCACGAGCATACAACGAAATAACTGCCGATCGCATAGACCAGGATAAACTGGGGTGAGATCTGCTTTTTTAAGAGAATCAATAGTACCATAAGTGTGTAAATCAATGCCATCAGATACCATAAGGGCCATGAATAATAATTCTCCCCACGTAGGAATATATTTCTAAAAAACAAGGCAAAAGCTAACAATGGATCAGTATGCTGCTGATAAAACCCATAGATTGTCAAAGGCAAATACAAGATTGTCCAGATGACATATAATTTTGTTATCCTAAAAAGGTAATCGCTGAGGATCGTATAACACTGTCTATAATCGACAGGAACAGTTATCTTTCGGGAAAGCAGGTATCCTGAGGCCACAAAGAAAAATGGAACTGCTAAGGCAATAAAAAAATTATAAAGGGCTAAGCTAATTCCAGAAATTTTACCCGCCAATGGTTGCGTATGAATCGCTACAACCACTATCGACATGATAAATTTACCGATATCCAATCCTCCCGTAGTATTCACCTGATTTACGTTTCCCATGATCCTTCTATATTGCATTAAATTCGGTCTCTAACATACGCTGTAGGCCTTGTTCAAGTGTGAACGGAGGTGTGAATGTCGATTTCGTGACTTTGGATGCATCGTATATAGTCACTGCACAGAATTTCTTGACACGGACAGAACTAATGCTTAATTTCTTGCGGGTTAATACCGCCAAAAGATCAAAACCATAGCCACCCAACATGCCTAGCCAGTATGGTATATGGGTCGTGGGAATAGGCTTATTCAAGAGTGCTCCCGTCAATGAAACAAGGTCATTGGTGTTGAAGTCAGGTTTATCGACATAGTTATAGACATTATAGCCCTCATGCTGTTTAAGGGTCAAAAAAGCTAAAAATGCCACCACGTTACCAACATAGGCCATCGACTTGCGATTGTCGCCTTTACCGATCATCATAAACCTTCCACTGGCTATCTGCCGGAACAGATTATATACATTTCCACGATTGCCTTCGCCAAAGATCACCGATGGTCGTACAATGTTAATATTCCAGTCGGTATGAGTCTTATACCAATCTTCGAGTACCATTTCAGCCTGCCATTTACTGATGCCATAGTGATTAAAAGGTTCGGCTGTGGAAGATTCATTGGGATTATTTTTATCCAAACCATAGATTGCGACCGAGCTGATAAATAAGATGCGGGTAATTCCATTTGCTTCCATCGCGGCAAGTGTATTTTTCATACCCTCCACGTTCACATCATAATACAGGGATATCGGGCTTACATCATCACGATGTTCTGCTGCCAATAAAATGACAATATCACTGCCGTACAGCTGTTCAGTTAGCAGCTCTTGGTCCAATACATTTCCAATTAAACTAATTGTGGGATACGACGTACTGCCTACCTTATCGATATTCAGTACCTTATTCATCCCCAGTTTATGAAAGTGGGTAATCAGATGGGTTCCTACAAATCCAGAACCTCCTACTAATGTTATTTTCATGACATTAAATCAATTAGATTTTAAAATATTTGATATTTGTGTACTGCGGGTCAGCTTTTCTTTCGAAATTTTTCCTTTATCAGTTTGCTTTGTCTTTTCCATTAAGCGGTATCCTTTGAGAAAAAGTATCCAGATCAGGAGATCTGCCAAGACCACTAGGTTATTACTGATCAGCTGTACCATAATTATATTGAATACACAGTAAAATAATGTGAGCAATAAGATTGAAACCATCGTTGTTCGGTGGCTCATCCCCATCTCCAATAGATAGTGATGTAAGTGACTACGATCAGGTTTAAAGAGTGGTTTCCCTCTTCTCCAACGTATGCAGATAACTCGAGCTACGTCAAACAGGGGTACGATCAAGATTGAAAAAGCCACGACGATTGCACTTTCTGAAAGAGGTTTGATATAGGTATTGTTCATTGCGAAACTTATAGCTAGAAATGCAATAGAATAGCCTAAAGTCATGCTACCAGTATCACCCATAAATATTTGTCGCCGGCGACGGGTCACCCCATAGACATTAATAAAGAAAAACGGGGCGAGCACTCCTACTGCGATAAATGCAAACAGAGCGTGTATCCATGCGCCATAATAGCTAAACAAAATCCCCAGTACAATACAACCGACACCAACCACACCGGAACAGAGCCCATCCAATCCGTCGATCAAATTAATCGCGTTGATAGTTAGTACAACCATAAAAACAGTAAAGGGAATACCAATCCAAGGTGAAAGCTCAGAAATAAATGCAACACCATACAAATCATTGATCCATAGCCCTGATAAGGGAAAAAAGCAGGCGACTACAATCTGGACAAGAAACTTCCACTTATAATTTATGCCAATCAAGTCATCACCTATTCCCACGATAAAAAGAATGAATAGACCACAGAGCAGCAGCATGAAACTTGGTAATATCGCCCATGATTCTAGGCCAAGATCCATATTGATAACCTTGATCATAATGACCAAAGACATGACTAATACACAGCATTGAATGGGTGCAAAAGCTACTCCTCCGAGACGAGGAACAATCCCATGGTGCTGCTTCCTCGCATCAACCGGATCAAACAAACGCTTTTTATAGGTTACAAGAATTATGAAAGGAATAAAAATCCTACTCAGCAGCATTGCTATTAGTCCAGCAATAAGAATCAAAACCAACTTCATTTCCATCATCAATATTTTTAATAGTAAGTATATAAGTAGATCCACCGATCAAACTGCTCTAACGTCCAATGCTGTCAATAAGCTTTTTGCCTAAACCTATAAATGGTTTTTCGACGGTTACAAATGAGATTTTAGCAACTAGATAGCTTGATAAAACAACAAGCAAAAAATAAAAGGCAAGAGAAAACACACCGTAACTTCTCCAGCTTAAGGGCAAGAAATCAAGCCCGAACGCGAAAAGAAAATGAAAAAGATACATTGAAAAAGAAACTCTCCCTATTTCACACAACAACCTACTGTTCAACCTCTTGATTTTCTTAAACAGCTCTATGAGAAACACAAACGATAGACTGGAAATTACTGGAATCCATGAAAATAAATAGCCAATTTTCAGGTACCACAGTAGAAGGCAAGCTATTGTGAGAAAGCAGCACCCAAACAGATCCAAATACCAGCTATACTTCGCTTCACCAAGTTTTAAATAAAAGAAATATGCTATTCCAATAAAAAAACAGGGTAATTGATTTGCAATATTGAAATACAAGAATGTATTATTTGCCAGATATAAACCACTCCAGGAAAACAATTGGACAAGGCTCTGTGCAACAATAATACCCATCGCTACAAAAAGAAAGATCTTGCTATATGAGTTGATAAAATGGCTTGCAAACTTAAATATCATTGGAAACAGCAAATAGAAAGTCATCTCTGTTGCTATAGACCATCCTCCCGGCACGATCGTATTGTTGGCTGAAGGCAAAAATCCATGTAGAAATAAAAAATTAGTCAACAAATTTAAGGCTGTGTAATTCCTGATATCAAAGAATGCTGGATTATAAACGCCTAAATAGGAAATAAAAAAATACAGCAGAATTCCCAGCCAATAGATTGGAGTAATTCGAAATAAGCGACGAATCGCATAATTCCGTAAAGGCTTCTTTTCACCGCTTCTATTTTTAGTAGAAAGACAAAGTGTATAAGCTGAGGCTACAAAAAACAGCTGTACTCCCATCTGGCAATATTTTGCGAACACGTCTGTCACCCGATCAAGGTTTTGAATCCCGACCATCGTATGAACTAGCACAACCATTAGAATGGCGATCCCCCTAATACTGTCTATGTATTGATATTTTACTGCTGACTGATCTTTATTGACTTCTCCTGACTGGTAGGAATAATTCCTCACAACCTCAGAGCCATCCATTAATGTTGTTTTCATGGCGCTAAATCATTATAAATTCGTTGTTATTTATGTATTCCGAGATAGTTTCTCTTTGAAACTTCAGTGTAACTGGAATATCTCACGCATTCCAATAAGTTGTATCCCTGAGAAAGAAGGTAGAGCAGGAACTCTACCAATACATACTCCTATTTAGTAAGGGCAGTGCATAAGATTCATTAGAGCTTTTAAGAAATGTGCAGCCTTTCCGCAAAAGGCCACACATGCTCATGAATAAGAGAATTGAACACTTTTTATTTTGCTATGGTAATTACCGCGCGGCTTAAACGGGGATCATCATAGTACATATTATCTACACCACCCTCGTAAGACACTTCTAATTGGCCAGGGTTAACATCAAATTCATGTACTAAAACATTATAAATTGCGTTCGCTCGCTCGCTGCTGATTCGGTTGTTGAATACTGCTGTACCCGTCCCCTTGTCAGCATAGCCTGTTACTTTATAGACAACATTTTTGTTTCCAGCCTTGATCACTTTGGCAAAGAAACCGAGGTTTACTCGTGCTTCGTTGCTCACGACACTTTGGTTGATCGGAAATGTGACCAATATCGGCGCTGCCAATATTTTCTCCTCAACTTTAATCTCGGTAATAGTTTTTCCCTGAGATGCCAACAACTGTGCTTTCAATGCCTCATTGTCTTCCGACAGCTTGCGTACTTTTTCACGCAGGCTGTTCAACAGCTCATCACTGTAGCTGATAACCACGCTGCTCGGTTTTTCCCAATCTCGCTTTTTGAACTTATAAGTAAGTCCTAACAATGCAGACAAACTTCCATCTTGACGGCGATTTCCAGTTTCACCATCAAACCGGTCATTCACCATTGCACCTCGCACATCAAGGGTTAGATCAAGCGCATCACTTAAGCGAAAGCTGTTGTAGATACCGATATTCGCACTCACTTCTTTTGCTGTAGGCGCCTCGTTCGTTACCATCCAACCCAAACCCACATAGGGACTAATGGAATAAAAACGGTCATTCCTGTATCCACTGATGATATTGGACAAATTGAATAAAACATCACCATGGATATGGAAATAATTGAATTCTTGGTTGTATAGCCAATAACCATCCCAGGGTTTACCAGTATACTTTTCACCAGTAGAGTGACTTCCATTTTGAGTGGCCCCTTTTATCTTATATCCATTAGCTCCAGCACGTACTCCTATCCCGGGACTGAACCATTTACCCAGGTTGAATTCAAAATTGGGCGTCAGACGTTCAGAAAGCTTCATCTGTTTGTTGTGGTCACCAAAGTAAATCTGGGCGCCCGCACCGACATTGATAAACCAGTTGTCCCAGAAATGGTTGGTTTGTACCTGATACCTGACATTGGATACTGTGACAACGGTATCTGGCCTGAAGTTAACTTGCTGCGCCTGTGACATCTTCGCCCCCGTTACAGCTAAAATTATTGCGAATGTTTTTTTAAAAACCATTTTGGTCAAAATTATTGTTTAAGTAATATTTGCTACGTTATTGTTATATTTCCTCAGCGTGTATTGTTAGAATCTAGTGACTGCGTTAAGCAAGACACTCAGCTAATTCCCAGCGACTATTTTGACTGGTGCTTCTCTTGATTTGTGTGCAGTATTATTTTTACTCATTGTATATTGTTTTATTATATGTTGAAATATTTCTACTTAACCTCTTCTATATATTTCGTATCCACAGGTAATTTAGAATCCTTACCATTTTTTGATCTTAATAAGTTAAAAGCGACTTGATGACCTGACAGCTGGTGTCAAATTCTATTGTGGTCCAAAGGTGAGAACTCGCCATAAAATTTCTGGAATATTGTGTAAAAACATGACTGCCAATTTGTAAAACAAAGGATAAATCAATGTTAAAGCTACAATTAGCACATATTCTGTCATTTTAGGACAGAAAAAAAAATTGAATTTTATCGAAAACCTCATCCACCGGGCGATGTATACTGCTTAAATTTGGGCATCCTGTTGTCTTCTGTTTTGTTCGGGATTTAATCTAACCGCGCGCACAGACCACTTCTCAAATATTGCGCAATAATATTTCGAAGAATGTGATAACATACGGTCATTCAACTTCAATAAGGTTATTCAACATCAAGGCATCTAGTTTCAGAAACTCCTAAAACCAGGGCGTTCAACTATGAATAAACGAGCAACAAGATTTTAATTATTAACAACTTAATTGGAAGAAACACGCTAGCTTATCATGGGATTTGCTATAATTGGGTTAAAATAAGACATAATGAAACCCAGAGTATTTACAGCATAATTCATTTGCGATCTGGATGCTGCTGATATACACTGCAATAAGTTTGAAACAAAAAAAGAGCTCCAAAACCCGAAGATCTTGGAGCTCAATCATCACTTCCTCTGCTGGGCAGCAGCTTGAAATGATTTTCATCTACCTATGAAACCATTATTAAAATGTTCTCGAAAGTAGTAATTGAATTGAAAAATATACCGCTATATCGTACAAAATAAGGGACTAAGTGTATAAATGTATAAAAAGCTGTACATATTGTTTTAAAATCCTTGAATTCACACTTAGTATCATTGTGATGTCAGCCTATAATTAATCGTCCTGCTTTAGATGCCTATTTTCCCCTCATAATTAGATTTCATATCGGATAATTGTAAAAAAAAGTATTTTACAAGGAAAATACAAAAGAGAACGGTTCTATCCCTTTAATTCCGAAATAATATGCTTTGTTCTCTGATAGCTTTTGACACTTTTAAAACCCGCCGTATAAACAAGTTCCTCCTCCTCAAAGCCTTTATAATAAGGATCCGATCGAAGAACTTCAATTTCGCGCATCCGACAAGTATTTATAAATGTACTGAAATTCATACCATAATACTGATTGATAAAATTTGACAGATAGGTTCGGTTGGTCCCTAATGGTGCCATAAGATCTGTAATTTTAAGATCATGACTTAAGTAAGGTTTTTCAGCATCCATATATTCTTCAAAGATCACGGGATCAATAGGATTACCTGCGATATTGTCGTCCGAAATCTTATCTTTTTCTTGAAATATAATATCTTCGGTTAACAGCAAAAAATTCTTGGAGAAAATATTGCAACATAAAATACTATTAAATATAACGATCAAAGTCAATCTGATGACTATTGTCACATAATCAAAAAGACTGCCAACGACAGAAAAATAATGAACAAAGGTGATAGGAAACAAAATAATCAGGCAAAAAAGTATCTTATATAACCAAGCCAGGGACGAAGTACCTATATCAGCAGAGTATTCTTTGATCTTTTTTCTATAAGTAAATACACGCAGGAGGGATAGAATGATATAAAAAGAACTAAAAATCAGCCTAAAAAAAGGTGTCAGTTTTGCCAAAAATAAGACAAACGATTTATATTCAGGATAAGCATCCATTCCACCTTTTAGAGAATCAAAAATGTTACGAGAAATTATAACGATACAGACACTAGTTAGTAGAAAGAAAAAGACAGGGATGCCATAATGCCAAAAATTGAATTCTTCTGCTTTGCGTAAACGAGTGATTTTAAAAATAATATGATATAATAATACAGGAATAAGCAGCATACTAAAATAATACACCGGAATTACATAATTAGAAAGATCTTTGTAATGAATAAAAAATAAAATAGTTATACTGTAAACTATCTCAATACAGTAAAAAATAACTAATAAAAAGGACAACCTTTTAGTAAAAACATCGTGTTTATTAAAATACAAATTTATAAACAACAAAATAAGACAATACAGAGCAGAAAAAATCGGCAATGCAAAAGCCAATACTTGTGCTAATAAGTTTAAATCCATCATTCTGAATATTTATCGTTTTTATGTTTTTCTTCAAGTTTCTTCTTAACCCGCCAATAATTACGTAGGCTGCCAAATCCTGCCATCGTAATGAGTGTCTGCAAATCTTTCTCCTTCTGGTCCGGATCTTCCATCAAAGAATCTAACTCCCTAAGTCTCCACAAATTGATGTAATTACTAAAATTAACGCCATAAGCCACATTCACAAACTTGGAAAAATAAGCCCTATTTGTATTAAAAATTTTCACTATCTGATCCATTTTTAGATCCGGGTCAAGGAATGGTTTATTTTCTCGAAAATAGGAGTCTAATTGTGCTTGCGAAAGAATTGAAGTCGCTTCCTCTTTCACTTCAATTATGTTATCCTTTTCCTCTGATACACTAACTTGAACATCATTTTCAATCCGGCCTGAAGGCATCAAAATTTTATTTATCTGCAAATAGGTTTTTTTTAAAACGTAATTCCTTTGCAACAAATTATAAGTTAAGATTAGATGTTGCACAGGGATAAACAAGGCATATAATAAATTGTTATACGATGTGAATGAATACAACCCTATAAATGCTATCAGAAGTAATATTCTAAAAAACAGCACGTAATTCAACCATTTAATTTTGTTCCAATCCTCGTACCTCCCCTCTGACATTAACTTGGTATAGCTATCATAAAGGTGTCGAATCATTAAATAGGTATAATACACCGAATACAGTGCTACCGAAATGAAAAGATATGGTATAAAAAAATTAAAGACATCATTATGTGAGGGAAAAAAAGATAATGAACTAAAAAAGAATAAACTAACTGCAAAACTAAGCAGGAACGGAATCACATAATGGTATCCACCTATTCTCTTTTGCTCGCCCATAGATGTGATAATAACAATTACATGAAAAAATACGACCTGCATGAGATGTAGGTTGAATGCGACAAAAGGAAGAATATATTGAAATGAACTACCAGGAACCTGAATCATTAAATTAAAGATCCAGTTAAAAATCATCTGACAGAAATAGATCAATAACAGTCTTTTAAGATATCGTTCAATAGATAAAATTCGATCTCCGTATGCAAATAGCAAAAAAAGTATACAAATGATAGATGATGCGACCGGGGTTGCGGCAATTATGATTTGGTAAAGTTCATTCATAGGAGACCAATAATATTAATATTCGAAATAAATGACTATAAAAAACGCGCAAACTAGAAGGGTACTTTTATAATAGTATATAAATTTATTCATTTTCACTCACAATTGGATATAAAGAAAAAAATATTTTAACCTTACACCCCGTATGCAAATTCTTTCAATTGAAATCCCATAATGTTGTTTAAAAGTAGGGAGACGGTCGCTAAAAGTATTCGTTTAACAGAAATCACCCACGATCAAACGCATAATGATTTGTCTTGGCGGGAATATCTATTTTGAGCTGTTTTATATTGTTGAATACAATCTGTTCTACTCTTTCGATCAATATCCTATCATTTATATTCTTTGAAATATAATCTGCTGCGCCTAATTTCAGCGCGCTGCTAATCTTGTCTCCGTCTAGATCATCCGTATACATAATAATCTGACTGTTGGGATACAATTTCTTTAGATGTGGGATACTATCGATACCATTCATAAAAGGCATATTGACATCCACTAAAAAAACATCCGGATCTTCAAATTTAGCTTTGAATGATTCCATGCCAACTGGAGAAGATGCTTCTAACACTATTTCAAATTTTGGATTCGTGTGCTGGGATAGCTTCGCCCGTGTAAAAAATCTAATGATTGAAGAATCATCGATAAGACCTATTTTAATTGTTTCAGTGTACATAATTATCAACTTTACGTGATTTCTACAAAGAAATAGAATGCTAACAACCACAGCACTGCTTTTGATAAAATCATTAGTGACATATAGTCAATAACATGTTTTTACCTTAAATCTCACTAAATTTAGAATTCTCCGAATGATAATTGCATAAGCCACAAAATATATGCAATAGAAAAAAAGCCGTATAAATACTTTACAGCAATTTCACTTTGTAATAACTGAAATTGCTATATTTAAGTTGTCTACGCAACTTAATAAATAACACCTTGATAAGTATATAGACCCATTTTGATTAGTCTCTTAAATGACACTTATTAAATTAGTAATTGCTCACTTTTACCGATATATATTAAGATTACTCTAGGATGTCTTCGATCAAATTAATACTAATAATTTAGGCTTAATTGAAATTTTAGGTTTTGCTTCCAAACGAATTTAAATATAAAAATTTTACTATTCGTCATAGGCAAAGATTCTTGTATCTGGTATATTAGCTACCATATTTCCAGTGTACTGACAATTCCAATCTAATGATTTCCGAATAAGATAAACAAAATAACTAACGAATGATAGCCCCTGTCATAAGAATTGTTCCATGAGAACAATTCGTTTTAATGAAGTTCCCTTTTTGCCTAATTTTTCTAATAACTACTCCACGTACAAGAGGACGTATTATTTTATAACCAGGTCTTTTTCCGCAATCTTAAGACTGTCGCCTCGGCCTGCATCCAAGATGGTAACCAATAGATAAGAGCCTGGCAGTAATTGCTCTCTCAGTGGTAGATTTAACCGCTGTTTACCCTGTGGCATAATGGCAAAATAGGCAGGCTCAGGCTTGATCTCGGCGCCAGTAATTTTATTGGTGATTTCTAACCTCGCAGTGCCTGTCTTATTAATCTGACCTGTATTGGCAAAGGCCAATTGTACCTATCCATTTCGCATGGTGCCAGCTGGACCAGTGTAGGTCAAGGCATTGATCTCCATATCGCCAAGCGAAGCACCTAAAGGATTATAAAACACCCTGTATTCCAAACTCATAGGCGACCAGTATCCCTATTCCTGATTGATCAGCGCTATCTGACTTACTGGGATTGGCCTAGTTCAAAATTGTTTTCGCTCACTTCAATCCAATTCGACATAGATTGCGCCATACTTCCGTTAGGATGGTACTGTCGATTTCCGGTACTGTCCCTATCCCAGTCACTAAGACTAGACGTAAAGCTATAAGTCTTGGTCTTGCTGCTGTTGGTCATCTTTACATTTCTGCTGACAGTCTGCCCAGCCCCTCCCTCAAAAGTAAGGGTAATAGGAGATACTGATATATCCTGCGTCGCAGCTAGAATAACGAGAACCTCCTAAGGCGGCTCCGATTGGGAGGGCACTTACTATATTTAATACCATCTTTTTATCAATGGCGATTTCATCGTTTCCTGTAATAAATACCTGAGGAGAGGTAGATAAATTCACTGTACTGAACCCGGCAGTATTTTGCCCAATAGCAGGGCCTAGCTGAATCGCCGATACCGCTACACTCAGCTCTGAATCGACGCTGGTAAAGTGAGTACTGTTGGCTTGCACACTAATCGTATAAGGCTGCAACTGACATCAGGATATTCCTTGGACACTCCTTACCGATAGTCATTTACACGCTCCAACTTTAGATCAATCTGTGTTGTATTGACCGAAAAACTACTTAGATTTGGAACATGTATATTAAGTACTCGTAAATATTTTTTGGTAATATCTCCTAAAAATTAAATCAATAGAACGGATTTACCCTTTTAATTCCGAAATAATATGCTTTGTTCTTTGATAGCTTTTGACACTTTTAAAACCCACTGTATAAACAAGTTCCTCCTCCTCAAAGTCTTTATAATAAGGATCTGATCGAAGAGCTTCAATTTCGTGCATCCGATAAGTATTTATAAATGTACTGAAATTCATACCGTAATACTGATTGATAAAATTTGACAGATAGGTTCGATTGGTCCCTAATGGTGCCATAAGATCTGTAATTTTAAGATCATGACTTAAATAAGGCTTTTCAGCGTCCATATATTCTTCAAAGACCACGGGATCAATGGGATTACCTGGTATAACTTCATCCGAAATCTTATCTTTTTCTTGAAATATAATATCTTCTGTTAGCAGAAAAAAGTTTTTGGAGAAGATATTACAACATAATATACTGTTTAAGATAACAACTAATGTCGATCGGATAGCTATTACCGAAGAATCAAGTATGCTTCCAGCAAGAAATAAATGATTAATAAATGTAAAAAAATACTGAAGAGACAAGCAAAAGAATAACTTATATACCCAAGCTAATGAAGAAGCATCTGTATCGGCAGAATATTCTTGGAGCTTTTTTCTATAATTAAAAACACGAATAAAAGATAGTAAAAGATAGAAGATGCTAAAAAGAAACCTAATGTGCGGTATTAGCCTTGTAAGGAAGAAGTCATACCATTTATATTTATAGTGAACTTCTATTTCACGATTTGTAGAATAAAAAAAATCGACTGGGATAAGCAACATGCAGATACAGGTAAATATCAAGAAAATAAACGGAAGACAATAATGCCAAAAATTGAATTGTTCTGCTGTACGCAAACGGGTGATTTTAAAAAAGATATGATATAGTAACACAGGTATAAGCAGACTAGTAAAAAAAAATACTGGATCTGCATAAATAGTAAAGTCTCTGAAAACAATCGATAAAAAAACTGCTACAATGTTAACTATCTCCATAACATAAAATATAGCTAATAGATAAGATAATCTAAAAGTAAATACATCTTGTTTATTAAAATACAAATTAATAAACAACAAGATTAGACAATAGAAGGCAGAAAAAATAGGTAAAGAGACGCCCATTAGTTGCGCTAGTAATTTTAAATCCATCATATTCGAATTTATTTATCAATTTTGTTTTTTTCTTCAAGTTTCTTCTTAACCCGCCAATAATTACGTAGGCTGCCAAATCCTGCCATCGTGATGAGTGTCTGCAAATCCTTCTCCTTATGGTCCGGCTCTTCCATCAAAGAATCTAACTCCCTAAGTCGCCACATGTTGATATAATTACTAAAATTAACACCATAAGCAACATTCACAAACTTGGAAAAATAAGCCCTATTTGTATTAAAAATCTTCACCATTTGTTCCATCTTGAGATCCGGATCAAGAAATGGTTTATTCTCCTTAAAATAAGAGTCTAGTTTAGCTTGAGAAAGAATTGAGCTGGGCTCAATATTTACCTCTATTACATTTTCTTTTTCCGCTAATGCGACTATCTGAACGTCATTTTCGATACGTCCTGAAGGCATTAGGATTTTATTTACCTGCAAATAGGTCTTTTTAAAGACATAATTTCGTTGCAACAAATTATAAATTAAGATTAGATGTTGCACAGGAATAAACAAGGCATATAATAAATTGTTATACGATGTAAATGAATATAATCCAATAAATGTGATCAAGAGCAGTATCCTAAAAACCAGCACGTATCTCAACCATTTAATTTTGTTCCAATCCTCGTACCTACCCTCCGACATTAATCTATTGTAACCATCGTAAAGGTGCCTGATCGTTAAATAAGTATAATATATCGAATACAAAGTCACCGAAATGAAAAGGTATGGTATAAAAAAATTAAAGACATCATTATGTGAGGGAAAAAAAGATAATGAACTAAAGAAAAACAAACTGACCGCAAAATTCAGCAGAAACGGAATCACATAATGGTAGCCACCTATTTTCTTTTTCTCGCCCATAGATGTGATAATAACAATTACATGAAAAAATACGACCTGCATGAGATGTAGGTTGAATGCGACAATAGGGAGAATGTATTGATATGAACTACCGGGAACCTGAACCATTAAATTGAAGATCCAGTTAAAAATGATCTGACAGAAATAGACCAATAACAGTCGTTTAATATATCGTTCGATAGATAAAATTCGATCACCGTACGCAAAAATCAAAAATAGTATACAAATGACAGATGATGCGACTGGTGTTGCGGCAATTATGATTTGGTAAAGTTCATTCATAGGACACCAATAATGTTACTTTTCGAGATAAATGACTATAATTAAAATGCGCAAATTAGAAGGGTACTTTTTTAATATTATATAAATTTATTCATTTTCACTTACATCTGGATATAAAGAAAAAAATATTTTCACCTTACAACCTGTATGCAAATACTTTCAATTGAAATCTCATAATGTTGTTTAAAAGTATGGAGAGGCTCACTAAAGATCTTCTTTTAACAGAAATTATCTACAATCAAAAGCATAATGATTTTCTTTAACAGGATTATCTATTTTGCGTTGATTCATATTGTTGAATACAGTTTGCTCTACTCTCTCGATCAAAATCCTATCATTTATACTTTTTGAAATATAATCTGATGCACCTAATTGCAGTGCTCTGCTAATCTTGTCGCTATCTAAATCATCAGTATACATAATAATTTGACTATTGGGATACAATTTCTTTAGATGCGGAATACTATCAATACCATTCATAAAAGGCATATTAACATCCACTAAAAAAACATCCGGTTCTTCAAATTTAGCTTTGAATGATTCCATTCCAACTGGAGAAGAGGCTTCTAACACTATTTTAAATTTTGGATTAGTGCGCTGGGATAGCTTCGCCCGTGTAAAAAATCTAATGATTGATGAGTCGTCGATAAGACCTATTTTAATTGCTTCAGTATACATAATTATTAACTTTACGATTTTTACAAAGAAATAGAATACTGATAACCACAGTACTACTTTTGATAAAATCGTTAGTGACACATTATCAATAGTATGTTTTTACCTCAAATCTTACATACTGAGAAATTGTCATTACCATTATTGCATATGCTATAAAATACCGAAAAGTTAAAAACAGCTTATAACCGTTTTTAAACAACTTAATAGACTTAATTTCTCAATAATACATTTTTTTAAAGTTGTCTATACAACATTAAGAATCACCTTTTCTAGTTTTTAATTGGTTAGTCAATCATATTTTCCTAACAACACCTGTAAAATCAGTAATTGCTCACTTATCTTACATTAAACCAGATTTATCTTTTGAAGGCCAATTCCATAATAGGGATTTGGGTGATTAAGATTTTTACTTTTATTACAAAAGGGACTTAGCTACAAAAATTTACTATTCGTCATATCTGTAGGTACCAGTATCTCACCTATTATTTTCTTTGGGAACACTCAAAAAAAATAAATACAAAACATTATACAAAATGCCTTCTACTTTTTACAGAATAGCTGTCATAGGAATAATTATCTGTTTAATTTGCATTACATCGAAACAATATCTTACTGTTAATCAATTATGTATAGACAAATACTATAACAGTAATAATAGGCAAGCTGTTCACAACGCTGTTTATTTTAAACTCAAAGACTACTCAATCAAAGAAAGGAAAAACATTATGTTTAGAAACAAAATTGATCTATATTTTCAAAATCTTGATGAAAAATGGAGAAATCTATCTTACAGAGAACGGATAGGTTATACAATATTTGGCTATTCCGCATATGTGTTTTTAATCGTTGTTTTGATTTTTTACACAATTGTTGCGATATATCATTTACTCGATCACCAAGTGGTAAATAGATATTCGGGAAACCCATCCATTAAAAAAGCGGATATTTCACATTTGATAACGAAAGATGTCGTTACAGAGGAAATAAATACTTCAAAAACCAAACAATAGTGAGATCAGCAACACTACCCGGCTTTTAATTTACAAATAGCCGACACAAAATAATCGTCTCACAGCAATAAATTTTACAGGGAATTGCAGCTCTTACACAATACCGCTATTTCATTTGATCCTCACCGTCATCCCATACCTTCTGGTTTCAATATACTGTATATCGCTATCCAATCAGTATGGTTATGCTTACAGATTTCAAATAAATTTTACATTAGAGAATATGAAAAGATTTTACTTTTTTTTCTTAACGATTATACTTTGTTTTTGTTCAACTTTCAGTGCGATATATGCACAAGAAAATGATTCGATCAATAAAAAAGAACTTGGTCTAAGTACCCTGCTAAATGATATCCGACAGCAGCAGATTAATGATTCGCTTGAGCGTATCAAGCTCCAGCATGAAATCTCCAACCTCAAAAGCCTCAACAGCCGTAAGAAAGAAAATCTAAAGCAGCAACTTAACGAGTTTGACGAAGAGAATAACATGCGTAAGCAACAGTTAAAAATCCGGGTCGATTCGATCAAAAAAAATACGAAGTCTTACGCCGTAGCACCATTTAATGACACGCTCTTTTATGTGTATAATAAGTTAGGGGCGTCTCTGGCCAAGGATCGTGCCTACAATGTGGTCAATAGAATTCGTAACCTCTATGAAGATGACTTTGTAAAAGTTGATTCTTTCAAAATCGAAAACAATGAAATCAGTGCCGACATTGTTTACAAAGACTTGATCATCACCTCTATAACAGAACTGGACGCACTACTTGAAGGAAAAAGTAAAGATGAGATTGCAGCACAATATCTCAAGCGTATCCAAGAGGCTATCAATCAGGAACGGGCAGATAATAGCATTAGCAAAATGCTGATGCGAACTGGACTCGTCCTCTTGATTCTCCTTACATTTTCGATTTTGGTGTTTTTGATCAACAAATTGAGAAAATATGGAACTAAACGACTTTTAACCGAACGTACTGAACGGATCAAAGACGTGAAAATCAAAAATTATGTATTGATAACTTCTGTTCAGAAGACTCGCATATTTATTAACATCATCAATATTGCATACTGGGGACTAATCATGCTGATTGCTTTTATTATGCTTCCTCTCGTTTTCAGTATCTTCCCTTTTACGCAGAGTTGGGCCTCAAATCTTATTGGTCTTTTTACAAAACCTTTGAAAAAGACAGCTATGGCCATTTGGGATTATATTCCAAATCTGACCACAGTTTTCGTTATCCTATTCGTAATGCGTTATGTGGTACGGTTTGTAAGATATATTTTTAACGAGATTGACAAAGGTAAACTGGAAGTAAATGGCTTTCATCGTGAATTTGCTATGCCGACATTCAACATTATCCGCTTTCTACTTCAAGCCTTCACATTGGTACTTTTATTTCCCTATCTTCCTGGAGCGAATTCAGACATCTTTAAAGGAATATCTGTTTTTATTGGGGTATTATTCTCGCTAGGATCTTCCTCTGCCATTTCAAATATTATCGCTGGTCTGGTTATTACCTATATGCGTCCTTTCCGTATCGGCGACCGCATTACAATTGCCGATAAGACCGGTATCGTCATTGAAAAGTCTCCATTGGTAACCCGGTTACGCACGATTAAAAATGAGGAAATCACGATTCCAAATTCCTCCATCCTATCAGGCAATACCGTCAATTATTCGACCTTTTCAGAAGAAGGAATATGTTTTCAGGTTGAACTCACAGTGGGGTATGAAGAACCTTGGCAACGTATACACGAATTACTACTTAAAATTCCACCACGTATTGCACGTGTAAATCAATTTCCCGAGCCATTTGTATTGCAAAAAAAACTCGATGACTTTTATATTCTTTATGAACTGAATGTTTACATTTCCAAGTCAGGCGAAATTGACCTAGCCAAGTCTGAAATCTATCAGCTTATTCTCAATGACTTCCTAGCTGAAGGTATCGAAATGAATGGTCCGCACCTCTTTTCAAAAGTAGATTATGTACCGCAATATCAAGATAAAAGTACGAACACATTGAACAACGATTGATTCAATACCGAGATGGACGTAAATATCATTTAACAATTGTAGGAATCAGTTTATTCTTTTTTCAGGAAATCAGTGTAGGCTAATTTAATTCCTTCGCGAAGATTGATTTTATGTTTCCAGCCTAAGGCGTGTAATTTGGATACGTCCATCAATTTGCGTGGTGTTCCATCCGGTTTACTGCTATCGAAAGAGATGTTCCCTTCATATCCTATAACTTCTTTAATGAGTTCTGCAAGATCCTTTATACTGAGATCTTCACCGACGCCAATATTGACAAATTGTTTTTCGTTATAATTATTCATCAAAAATACGCAGGCATCAGCCAAGTCATCCGAGAAAAGAAATTCCCTTAGCGGAGTTCCAGTACCCCATATCACAACTTCATCCAAGTTATTGACTTTTGCCTCATGGAATCTTCTGATCAAGGCTGGTAAGACGTGGGAGTTTTGAGGATGATAATTATCGTTGATGCCATACAGATTGGTCGGCATGACTGATATGAAATTACAACCGTATTGGTCGCGGAAAGCTTCTACCATTTTAATACCGGCAATTTTGGCGATGGCATAAGGCTCATTCGTAGATTCCAATGTACCGGTCAACAATAAGTCTTCGTTTAAAGGTTGTGGCGCCATCTTGGGATAAATGCAACTTGAACCTAAGAACATCAGCTTTTTGACCTCATTATCGTAGGCGGATTTAATCACATTACCCTGGATCGCCATATTTTCGTAGATAAAATCTGCGCGATAGGTATTGTTCGCCATGATTCCACCGACTTTAGCCGCGGCCAAGAATACATAGTCAGGTTTTTCTTCGTCGAAAAAATCGGCAACTGCCTGTTGATTGCGCAAATCTAGTTCCTGCGACGTACGGGTCACGATGTTATTGTATCCAAGTTCTATTAATTTGCGATGTATTGCCGATCCTGCCATTCCTCGATGGCCTGCCACGTAAATTTTAGCGTCTTTTTCCACGATATGTTACTGATTCCTGCAAACTTAGATAAATTGCTTTTTATATGCAATATAATTTGCCTTTATAAAAGCAATTGATCACTATGCCCTCAGCCCTGAAGATTTGCTCTTTATGGGAATGAAGGTTATTGTGTGAGAATTTAGAACAAAAATAGGCAGCTTAGTGGCAAAGATGTCTATGTAAGCTGTAGTGAGGAAATGCAGAAAAGTCGAGTGATTTTTAAAGGAACACCTAACGATTAGAGTCCTGTACTGTATAGCAAAAGTAAATTTGTCGGTAGGGTTATTTAAGGAGAAACATGTATATGTAAGCGGTATCGGGGAGATACCGAAAACTGCGAATAGACACTAAATTTTTAGTATATAAGATTTAAATACTGTTGTAACACTACTCGCATTTGCTTCGTGCAAAAGCTCGGGCAAGGCGACTATATATATTAAAACCATATATGGTGGAGTATTAACTTTACTAACAAACTGTTGGAGTTCTATCGTTAACAAAAACTAGAGTATTGGTTTACAAATAGCTTGAAAGGGCATACTGATAAAAAAATTGATAAAGTAAATACTTTAAGGATGAAAATCATTTTTACAATACTTTTGATTAGCCTAGCAGCAACCACATATAGACAGTATGGATTATACAATCAATGTGAAGATACCTGGAATCTCCTTTAAAAGACAAGCGATTAGGCGCATTGTAAAAATATGGTTGGCCCACGCTAGATCGTGTGGCATTAAAGCAAGAATTACTTATTCGAGCCGGCGCTTTAACTATTCTTACCTGGCTGCTTTGGTAATTGCTACTTGTGAATATTGGCCAGCACTTGATAAAGATCCTCAGGTTTAACAGGATTGAATAACCATTGTCTAATTTCCAGTGATTCACAAACAGAAGCAACATTGCTGTATAGGGAATCAAATACTGGAATTATGGGCTGTATATATTTTTCATTAAAAACCTTTTCCCGAATCTTCTTTATGGTGTCTATTCCATTCATAATAGGCAAATCGTTCATCATAAGGATTGCTCCAAAGCTACTGCCGCGCATCAAGAGCTGCAAGACTTCGAACCCATTCTTTGCATGTAGCGCACCGATATTCTTTTTGTTCAATAGCTGAACCAACCTTTCACGTTCACTTTCATCATCGGCAACGACAAGAACAGTGTCAATATTTGCAAGATCTTTCCATTCTTCTGTTTCCCAAATAGAACGTAAGTCGAGGTCAAAAAAGAAATGGCTTCCAACAGCAACTTTACTTTCCAACTTCAGTTCACTCCCCATCATTTTTAGCAGGCGATTGGATATCGTAAGCCCTAGACCTGTGCCGCCATAACGTTTAGTCATTGAAGTATCCTCCTGCGAAAAGGCTTCAAAGATTTTTGTCTGTTTATCTTCTTTTATGCCTATCCCGGTATCCTGAACACTGAAACGCAGAACAGCAGTTTCGGCCTCCCGTGCCAGGACTGAAATCTGAAATATAATTTTTCCTTTCGCAGTAAATTTGATTGCATTGCTCATTAGATTCATCAACACTTGTTTGATACGAAGTGCGTCTGTCCAAATATAACTTGGTACCTCGGGCGCGATATCTAAATGGAATTCCAGGCCTTTGCCTGTGATCTGAACATTAAAAAGTTTGTTCAGCTGCATGATAAGTTCGTTGAGATCCGTTTGCTCAATTTCCAGTTCCATTTTACCGGCTTCAATTTTCGAGAAATCCAGAATATCATTGATAATGCCTAACAATAAAGTGGTTGATTGCTCGACCATCCCCAAATACTCGCGCTGTGTAGCATTCAAACTGGTTCTGGTCAATAAATCGGTAAAGCCTACTATACCATTAAGGGGAGTGCGTATTTCGTGGCTCATATTGGCCAAAAACTCGGACTTTGCCATACTTGCCTGCTCAGCAAGTCCTTTTGCTCGTTCGAGTTCTTTATGCTGTTGAATTATTTTGCTAATATCTGTAGCTACACCAAGATATCCGATGACTTTGTCCTCGACGTTTCTGATCATGGTCACGGCTAAAGAAACGAACAATTGTGAGCCGTCTTTGCGGATGTAAGTCCATTCACGTTGCTCCGAACCGTCAAGTTCAGCTTTTTCCACAAAAATGCTGAATCCCTTGACGGGATATCCCAGTTCGGTGGTTAGCTGACGTTCCCTCAAATCTATCTCGCTCTGCAAATGAAAATGTACCGGATTTAATTTACCGATTATTTCTTCACTGGCATACCCCAATAGGTTTTCGGCGCCTTTATTAAACAATGTTATTGTACCTTCCACATCCGTGGCGATAATGGCAACTGCGGAAGTAGCCTCGAGAATATCCTCAAATAGTTTTTTTGAATTTGACGACTCCTCTTCCATTCTTTTACGTCTGTCAATATCCTGAAAGGTACCATAAAGTCGTACACAGACGCCGTTTTCAAAATCGGCATTGCCCAATGCGCGTATCCAAAGTGGATGTCCTTTAAAAGTGATAATTTCCAGTTCAAGATCCCAGGGTTCTCCCGTAGAAACAGCTTGCTCAATGGCCTGCTGAATTTTATTCCGGTGCAGTCCTTCGTTGTAAAAATTAAGCGAGCTTGTAAGATCAGGCTCATAACCCTGTGCTACTTCATGAATCTCTTTGGTGATCTCGGACCAGATAATTTTTCCATCTTTCAGGTTGTACTCCCAGCCACCGACCCGTGCAACCCTTCCGGTCCTTGTCAACATTGCTTGGGTATGTTTTAAATCCTTCTCCAAATAATGCTGTTCGGTGATATCAACCGCATTACCAATTACATATGCCTTCTTATTTCCGTTAGCCTGGAGGATATTATGAAACATCCAAATACGTATACCACCAGCACGTGTTACCGTACGCATTTCGCCTTTGACAACTCCTTTTTTAATGATTTCAGCGAGGTAGCTTTTAAGATTTGAATGGCCTTCCTTTGGCACAATATCAAAAAGAGAAAGCTTTTCTATTTCCTCTTTTTCATAGCTTAATAGGCTGGCTCCAGCCTCATTTACCGTAATAAAATTGCCCTCCAGATCATGGGTGCACATGAGGCTCTGTGAGTGATCAAAAAATGCTTTCAGCTTCTGCTCACTTTCTTTATATTTCTCCTTCTCTTTTCGATTGACAATCAGCGCCACCACTTCATCCCGTAGCAGGGAGAATATTTGTTTTTGGTTTTCGTCAAGTTGCCTGGGTACCCTGTCAATAACGCATAACGCACCCAAAGCAAATCCATTGGCATCAACCAAGGGTAATCCAGCGTAGTACCGGATATGAGGATCCTCCGTTACGAGCGTATTGGATTTAAACCGGTCATCTTGAGCAGCGTCCCGAACCTCCAATAGCTGATCTTCTGTCAATGTATATTGGCAAAAAGATAAGTCGCGTGGTGTCTCTTCCACGTCGAGTCCAACACGTGATTTAAACCATTGCCTTTCTTTGTCTATCAATGAAATTAAAGATATAGGCATATCACAAACGCGTGAGGCAATCTCAGTGATACGATCGAACGCTGATTCCGCAGCGGTGTCCAGAATTTCATACGTGTGCAGTGCCTGAATCCGTTGCGACTCATTTTTTGTCAGTGATTTTGCATCCATAAAATCACAATAATAAAAGTTTATAACAAAAAAGTTAAATTTCTACACCTTCATGAGAACACTCCATCAATCACCATCTTCCATCGGCAATATACAACAACAGACAACATAAACTAAACACCTGAGCTAATAGCGATTAATAGATATAACATAGTAACTAACAATAGCAAATAAAAATAGTTTTATAAAAAAATAATGTTTCTTGAAACACAAAACTTACAAAACGCAAAAAGAACAATTATTCAAACCCGTCAAATTGGAAGGGTTTAGAAATACCAGAATTTAGATATTGAGGGTGACAAGAATTTTATTGTCCATTATTCTAGGATAATAGCATTATAAAAATTCAATTCTCAATGCTGTCTTGGTAATTATGAAGCAGTTGAAACCGCTCTTTTGACGAAAGGTGTAATAGAACAAGCCTGGCATTTTCATCGCATTCATTTTATCCTCAGAAATATAATTTTTCATGCTATTAAAATAGCACAAATAGCTATTGAAAAACACTTCAAAGCTATTTTCGACTTCTATTACATTGAAGATATTAACAAAATCAAACTCCGAAAACTCTTGCCAAACAACATTTTCAAAAATCATTTTCTTAATTGGAACCGAGGTTTCTGTTATATACTCACCGTAATATATTTCCGTGACTTTGTTTTGAAAATTCATACTTAGATTGTAAGCGAAAAAGTCTCCAAACTCTTCATTTAATTTGATAGCATCCATATTGATTAGATAGTTCTCATAAGAGGGGTTATTCTGAAAATATCGTCTTCATTATCCAAAGACCAATAATCTATCAGTTCTATAAAATATCTTTTATCCTTTGTTAACATCTCTTTAATTCTATCCCACCTGCGATCTACTGCTAGGTCATACTCATTTAGATAATCATCATAGGATGCTACAATCAGAGACATTAAAGCTATCCTTTCCTCGAATGCTAAATCATATTGGTGATAAAAATCAATAAATTCATTTATCCGCGAGGAGTCTGCCATTTCGATATCCCAGTCCTGCTCTGTCCCAGTATAAGGCAGAGATAATTTTTTGCTAAGCGCTATGATGATGTCTTTTTTAAATATCATTCAGTTATATAGAAGTTTTATCAACGTGGTTATAGGATCGCCATCCTTCATAATCAAACACTGTTTTGACTGTGCCTATTTTTGAGCAGATATTTTCAAAATATCCATCATTCAATGCCTCTTGAATTGCTTTACGGATCGTCAAATTGGATAAATCCGGCACGATAATCATATCGGAAGCCCAGAAATAAGAAGCCCCATCACGTCGCATCAACATGTCAATATTTTTTAACGTAAACAAAGTAGCAACATATACGTCGTCATTACTCAGTATAATATGAATATCTATATTGTCATTAAAAATATCCGCTACTCGGTGCCTGGAAAATAATTTGAACTCCATTTCTCGCATTATGATCAAGTCAATTTAGCTATCAAAAATGAGGATTATTGTTTGTCTAATTTCAATAAATTATCAATTCAAGCCAAATTTAAAATATAAATGATAACAACGTTTTACTTGCTTGATCATTCTACAACTCAACGATTAACGCTTTTGCAAATACCTTTAATGCTATCCCGCTATAAAAACTTATATAGTACAACGATCGCCCTGAATGATCAAACTCAGCCAGCTCATTCCCATTTTCAAATCGACCTCGATACAACAGGTCAATAGTCCTAAATTTCTCAGAAACCTCTTCGTCAAAAACAAATAGGCAAGTATCCATAACAGCATCAATAAACACTACATCAACTAGATCATAGTTAGCATCAGTTACTAGATTGACACGTTTAAAAGTAAGACGAAATTCGTTATCTACTGCCGTATACGCTAGTCTAATGCATTCATAGTCATTATGTAGATCAAGATAAGTGCCTTCCAAATCTATCACTATACTATTTTTAAATAATTCAGATTGTGGTAAACTAATCTTTCTCTTTATTATTTCGCTAGCCATATACTTAGTACTTTAATGATCTTATCTCTGTAATATCATATTATGCTATATTTTAGCTCATATTAATAACACCTAACTCATCTTTAAGAGCTATCTTTTGTCTCCACTCTTCTTCCTCTAGGCAACTCGCATGTCGCAAATCCCCCCTTCTCTAGCCGCCTTAAGCGTTATATATTCATATAAAGGAAAGTTACCTGTCTCCCATTTTTTCTTATAGCCAATAAAGCCAAATTCTGCTAGCATTTTCTCCAGTGATTGATAAATTGCATCGAACAATTCTTCTGTTTCAATATCTTCTTGAATCAGCACCGCTTTATACGATACATTAGAAGGTGATAATTCTTCAATTTTGATATTGATGCATGAATCAATCGAATCTATACGAATGGTCCAGTAATAATTAACACGATCGTCCTCCCACAGTACATTGGTAGAATGAGGAAAATACGCTGTATCTTTTTCTTTTACGATTTCATAGATAAAGAAAAGCTTATTCAATAGCTCCTGGAACATATCACTATAAGCTGAGCTATGCCCTATTTTAAATCGTTTCGTATCGGATGAAATCTCGGATACAATATAGCCTAAGGTTTCGATTTTAAATTTGATCTCCATTTTTATTGTCCGTTGAAGATAGTGATAAAATTAGAAACTGTCTTTTCCTAAAATAACTTTACAAACCGTTTATTCAGCGCGCAACCGGTCAACTGGATTGGTTCTTGCGGCTCTATAAACCCTCGTTCCGACAATTAATCCACAACACAATACAACGGTAAATAATGTACAGATATATGGCATAAGACCAGGACTTGAATGATAGTGATAGATAACCTGAAAAATAAATTTACTGGTGAACAAATAGCCCAATACAGAACCTATCACAAATGCTATGAGAAGAATGCGTACAAATTCCTTACTGATCATTTGGATAATCTGTAATATTGAAGCGCCCAACACTTTACGGACACCGATTTCCCTATTTCTTCTATCTATATTCAAAGAAATCTGGGCAAATAAACCGGATGCGGATAAGAGCAATGTCGTGATGGCCAGAAAAAATGCGATGGATTTAAAAGCTTCCGTCATACGAATCTCTTTTTCAATTACCTCCGATTGGAAATAGGCACGGTATGGCATATTGGGCAGCAGCTGGCTCCATGTTGACTGCAGGTATCTGTTTACCGCTACCAGTTTATCCTTATCTGCCCGAATGACCATGGACTTATACTCATCTGGCCGGGCCATATGTAATACACATGGAGGTACAAGTCCATGAAGTCCATACGCTTTATAATCTTTCACAACACCAACAACGGTATAATTAATACTATCCAAGGTGACCTGCTGCCCAATAGCCTGTTTCAACTGCGATCGCTGCAAAAATGTTTCATTGACTATAATAGACTTATCAGCGTCAGTTCCGATATTAAAAAAATGACGGCCCTGAACCAGACGGATTCCCATACTATTCAGATATTCCTCTCCCCCAATACGTGCAACCTCTGCCTGTATATTCTCTTTTCCAATCTGGGCATTTTGTGTATAAGAGCTCTCACCGATCTGATCCGTCGTTCCTGTTATATTTTTGATATCTGGATTCTCTCTGACCGCAGCGCTGAACAGGGTATATTCTTGTGGATTATTGATAGTGACAACAGCTACTTCATTAATCGCATAACCAAAATCAGCTTTCTGCTGGAATTTTGCATTGTTAGCCATTACAATACCTACAACCAGCGCAAAGCATGACAAGCTGAATTGGGAAATCAGTAAAAAACGCGTAAATCTATTGGAAGCCCCCAAAGCCGTTTTCCCTTTTAGTATTGATACTGGCTGGAAAGAAGTGATATACATAGCAGGATACAAACCTGAAAGCATCGCACATATAGCCGGAATACATAGCAAGAACAGCCAGAAGTCAAAATCCCGTCCATAATCGGGCGAAAGCGTAAGGCCGGTAAGTTGGTTGATAGTCGGCAGCAGTAACTGGACAAAAACCAGCGCCAGTATAGCTGCTGAAAGACAAAGTATCATATTCTCCGTCAGGAATTGCCAAACCAATTGTCGTCTGACCCCTCCTATTACTTTCCGAATACCGATTTCCTTCAATCGGCTGCTGGCAAAGGCTATAGAAACATTGGTAAAGTTAAAACAGGTAATCAACAATAGCAACAGTGACATAATCGCGGGTACAATCACCAATACTCCACGCGGATTCGTTACCAGCTGACTACCATAAATATAACCGGGCATATCAATATCAGAACTGGTCGCCAGTTCAGAAAAAGGCTGTAATGTAAATCCTTCTACTCGCTGCTCTTTATGATGCTGGTTGTTTAACGCAACATAGCGATTTAGATTAGCTATAATGGAGGGAACCTTATTGCTGTCATCCAATTCCATAAATGTGGTGGTACTCTTTGAATGTGTCCAATCATCTGAGTTGGTAAAACCAAAGATCTCTGCATTGTTAAACGATGTAATGATATCAAACTGAATACTGGAGTTGGCAGGAATCCGTTTTGTGACTGCAGCAATTGTGTAAATAAGAAGCTGACCATCTGCACCAATAAGCGTAACCGACTGACCTACTGGAACTTGTTTTGGAAAATATTTATCAGCAAGCGTTTCACTGATGACTATTTGATTGGATTGATCAAAACTCGATAAATTTCCGTCACGTAAGGGAAAGTTAAATAAATCAAAGAGTGGTCTATCTGTAAAATGGATGTGTTCATCAAAAGTATGCTCACCGATCTTTACAACCACAGCTGCATTACCTAGACGTGCGATCTGCTTAGCTCCTGCATTCTCCTTCACCATTGCATCGGCCATCGGCCCAGGTACCGTCCCCCAGAACTGCTTATTGCCGTCTACCATACGGATACTATTCAAGCGGAAAACATGTTTCTCGCTCATTTGATTTTGGTCAAAGCTTGCTCTATAGTTGTAATTGAGATATGACAATATGCAGCAGGCAATGGCAAACCCAAGACCTATCGTATTAAGAATCACATATGCTTTGTTGCGCCAAAGTATCCGCAGAGCAATCTTGAGGTAGTTAGAGAACATAGGATCAGTTTTATCAGCAGCATGCCAAATACCATACCACTTGTCGCGGCAAATTTACTTATGCCATCTACAAGCAGTCACGGCCTATTCAGGTTTTTCGTTGAAAAAGACAAATGTACGAATATGAACAGTTTATAAACAGATTGTCCACATGCGTACACCATTTTTCATCAAAACGCCTGAATAGATTGGATCGGTTCCTTCTAGCCCTACAATTTCATCTGTGAGAGTTTTCTCATCCCCAACATAGCGTTATTAATTAAAATCTGATTAGCGATATTTATTTTTTCTCTAACGGTAAAGTAAGAACCGTATTGACCCTTGGTAAAATATTATTGTCGCGACAACTTTAATCCAAGAAATGCTCAACAAAATTTATCAATTATCCGAGTCTCGTTAAATCCTCATTTTTTGATTTGTGTTTTTCCATTATATCTCTACGGGCGAAGGCTGTTCGGTATTCATTCAGCCTATTTTTTCAGTTTACTAAAAATCTGTTTTGCGGTTTCCAAGTCCAGTGCCTCCATATCTACAAGCTTTAATGCTTTGACCATGTGGAGTGTACCGGTCTTGTACTTTTGGAAATGTTCGGTTTTCAAATGTGACTGATAGGCTTGCTGATCTTTGTACATTTCCAGAATCCTTACCTGTGTTGGGCTGTCCTTTTGGAACATGGGGAAGATGGCAATAACACCCGGTTCAAGCCTTACGGATGCTTCAGCCTCTTCTTTCAGGATGGTCTTGTATTCCTCTAAGTGCTGGGGATGTATCTCTATTTCAGAAATACGCATCATCATTGCCTGCTGCTGGGCATGGGCATTGTTGTTCATGCAAAAAAGTATTGCTGTTGCCAGTATAACCTGCAACGAACATTCAACCCAAACACGGTAGTCAAAAATATTTTTATACATATCACGATCTATTTAAGAGCTTTTTTACTTTAGAAATAACTTTTCTTGCGATTTCAGCCCGTTCTGCTAAATAAGCTCTATCATAAATAAAAACTCATTACATGAATTTAGTAAATTGCATTATGGAAATGAAAACATTTTGACATCTTCTTTTAAATCATTCGCTCTATTTTATGAAAGTTTACTTCTTAATACCGTTTTTATTTTTCATCATAGCCTGTCAAAACCTCGATCAAAAACAGATAGTGGTCACAACGCAAAAACAAGCATTTGACTATGCTACCGCTGAAGATGATTATGCTGGAATCTTGGATGCTATAATTGCCTATGATTCCTCTTTTAATGAAGTAGCTAATTTTAATGAAGTAGCTAAAACTAAAAAACCAATGGCCTATATTCACCAATGGTTTATTAAGGATTCACTATATAATGCTTACGATAAAGACGTTATGCCCGACGGCCAGCGGATTCAGAAACTACTGGGCTTACTCGGTCATAGCCAGAAAGACTCTACAGGATATCTCAATCAGGTCAGGGGAAGAGATACCGTATTTATCCCAATACAGATCAAAAAGAAATACAACGTTGCAAACCATAAAAAGCCAGAAAGGATGGAGCAATTTTTGTCAAGGTATACTTTTCACTTGCCCATCTTGTCACAGGATGGCAAAAAAGCTTTTGTAGCATTAGATTATTTCTGTGGAGGACTTTGCGGTCAGGGTTATGATTTTATCTTAGAAAAAGTTAATGGAAAATGGAAGGTGATTAAATGCGACTACACTTGGATAGCTTAGTACGATTAAAAGATCTTTTTGTGTTCATTTCTACGATTTATGGATCTGACTTTTGGTAGATTTAAAAATAATATAGAAAGCAATACAAATGATAGATTGGTATAGACGAAAAACTTGGAATACAGCCGACGAAGCCGAATTCTTTGCCAAACTCATTCGTAGCAGAAAATACAATCATCCTCAGTTTTTAAGAATACAAGCATTTGAACTTATTGAAGCAAAGGATAACAATCTTTTGGATGCTGCTGAAATGCTTTTGAATAAGGTATTAATAGAATACCCGGATAATAGAATTGAAAGAAGCCAAACCTATAATCAATTGGGGAATATTTATAGACTAAGAAATGATTTCGAAAGAGCATTAATCTATTTTCAAAAATCAATCGATTTCGAGAAAGAATTTCCAAATGTAATTTCAAGATCTTACCTCGATTTTTCAGAAACAGTAGTACAAGCTCAGAAAATCGAATTTTATGACAAAGTTTATTATTTACTATTGAAAAAAATAGAAGAAGAACATATCCACTTTCCCATAGACGATTACATTGTGTATTCCATATTATCTTTTTTAGCAAATTTCAAAGGTGATACAACAAAAGCTAAAGAATATGCGCAAGCAGCTCCAATTCACGCTGATAAAAAAACTAACTCGCTCTGGGATGTAAACAAAAACAAAATCGATATCGTAAAAGAGCGAAAATCATGGCTGGATAAATTGATAAAACACAAAAACACCTAACAACAACACATGAAAACAGTTATTAACGCTGTGTTTCTTCTTTATATATCCCAAAGTAAATTTGACAAATTGCCAAAGATTTCTTTACTTCGTGACAAAGGTCTACCGCATGTCACATACCCCATTAGCTAACGAAAACGACTTACTTCAGCGCTTAATAAACGGTGATCATGCTGCTTTTGAAACGATTTATAATCACTATAAACAGCAATTGGCTGTCAATCTTCTTAAATTGCTCAAAGATGATGACCTCGCTACCGATGCACTTCAGGATTTATTTACGCGCGTCTGGAAAAACCGCACCTCAATAGATATCAATCAGTCATTCAAGGCTTACCTCTACCGGATTGCCAAAAATCTAGTGATCGACTACTACCGGAAGGCAGCCCATGACAGAACGCTCTACGACCTTCTCCTCCAAACAACGGATTGGTATAGCCCTATCGAAGAACAGCTCATCAAAAAAGAAAACAAAGAAATCTTCGAATCATTACTGAATAAGCTCCCGCCACAACAGCGCCGTGCTTTCGAACTGCACAAACTGAATGGTAAAAGCTATAAGGAGATTACCGAAATCATGGGGATCACCCCAACAACGATCAATAAACATATTTACCAAGCTTCACAAAGTATTAAAGAACAGGTGCTGAAATCACCGCATCTCTTTAGGGTAATTCTGATCCCCATTATACTAGCTTATCTTTAGTAATCGGCTGTAAAAACCTTATTTTTTCAGCTTTGCAAAAAATAAGTAAAATAATTCAAGATCATCTGGATACTTTTTTGATGTCGACCGTATTAATCTATAGTTTGTCTCCAAATACTGCACAATTATACGATGGATCTAGAAAGTTTATATACCAAATTTTTGGCCGGTACGTGTTCCGATGCCGAGCTCAGATCACTGCTCGAACATTTTGAAAGTGAGGGGCAGCACTCGCCCCTAGCGTCAAAGGTTACGGCGACACTACAGGAAAATACCGAACTTTCAGATCCTGTCCTACAAAAACGGGTAGACAAGCTGCTTGGGCAGACCGACAGTTACTTCGAAGCACTCCTGCAACAGTCGCAGACGCAATCAGCTGACCACAGCGTGAAAAAAGTCTGGACCTCCCGATACTGGAAATATTATGCTTCCGCCGCGGCCTTAATCGTCTGCCTGCTTACAGGGCTTCTCTTTTGGCAACGCCCTAGTTCGGAAGAAAACCGGAGTGCTGCCACACTTGAACCGAAAACATTCTCTCCGGGAACAGACAAGGCTATATTGACACTTGCTGATGGAAAACAGATCGTTTTATTGCCCAATAGTCAGGATACAATCAGTAGAGGCCCAGATATCAATATGCTCAACGGACGCGATGGGCTGACTGTGACAGCACGGTCAAAAGAACATGTCCTTAAGCGATCTGCCTTAAATACGCTTTCCACGCCCAATGGCACACAGTACAAACTCCAGCTGGCCGATGGGACCAAGGTATGGCTGAATGCTGGCTCCTCACTGAAATTCCCTTCTGTTTTCTCCGGAAAGGCCAGACAGGTAGAACTTAGCGGTGAAGCTTATTTTGAGGTCGCACATCGCGCACACCAACCATTTTCGGTCAGCTTACCAAAACTTAAAATCGAGGTATTGGGTACACATTTCAATGTCAAAGCATATCCCAATGAATCCAACATAGAGACTACACTCCTGCAAGGAGCTGTCAAGGTGAGCTCCAAGGATCGTGCTGTATTTCTAAAACCTGGCGAGCAAAGCCGCTATAGCCAGACCAATGCCCAGCTCAGCGAAGCCCAAGAGGTGGATGCAACAGCTATAGCCGCATGGAGAGAAGGAATATTTTCGTTTAATAATACGGATATCAGGGAAGTACTCCGTCAGCTCTCTCGATGGTATAATATCCAGATTGTCTTTCGGGGTAAGCTTCCAGACCGCAGGTTTAGCGGCGGATTCGAACGACGGGCTAGCCTAGAGCAGGTAATCCAAATCTTGAAAGAAAGCAATATCAAATGTACCGTTAAAGACAATAAACTTGTCATATACGATTAACCACAAGGAGGAGAGATACAAAAACTCCCTCGTGTGCGAGACGAGGGAGCCATAATGTAAGGCGATCCGACTTGGTGTCTACAAACAACAGTGAATTTATAACCCTAACAAAACAAATTTATGAAATTAAAGGACATTTCCGTCGTTAGATGGAAATTGGCACCCCCCATACGGGTACCATTACCGAAAAACAAACTAGCAATGAAACTAACCGCAGTATTTCTACTTTCGGGAACGCTATTTGTCCATGCAAATGCATTTTCCCAAAAAGTGAGTCTCAATCAGAAAAACAGTTCTTTGAAAGCTGTATTTGATGCCTTAAAGAAGCAAACCAAATATCAATTCTTTTACGAACCGGAGGTTCTCAATAAAGCGACACCCATTTCGCTCCACATCAAAGACAGAGATTTTAGAGAAGTGCTGGACGAGTGTTTTATCGGTCTACCTATAAGCTATTCCATTATTGGCAATACCGTTGTCGTCAAACTCAAACCGGGTACAGGGCAGATCAACACTGCCATACAGGAGCTCGATCTTTCGGGCAAAACAGTAAATAGCAAAGGAGAAGCACTTTCGGGTATTACCATTTTCGAAAAAGGGACAAAAAATGCCACCGCATCGGATGAGCATGGAAATTTTACATTGAAAAAAGTAAAAGCCGGCGCTACACTGCTCTTTTCTAGTGTAGGCACGCTATCTAAGGAGGTCAGCGTGAACAACAGAAAAAATTTAGGTATGGTTGTCCTTGAGCCAAAAGTTATCCTTGGCGAAGAGGTCACAATAGCGGTGAATACGGGTTATCAGACCCTCAGCCGCGAACGCTCTACAGGTGCTTATGATATTATTGACAAAAGCAAAATCGAGAAACGCGTCTTTACCAATGCAACCGAGATACTCGAAGGACAGGCTGCGGGCGTAAGTGCCTACAAGGGAGTGCCTGTTGTAAGGGGGATAAGTACATTTTCCAGCAATATCGGAAATGACCCTCTACTCGTCATCGATGGCCTGCCTACCGAACGAAGACTCAACGATATCAATGTTAACGACATCGAAACAATCACCGTCCTGAAAGATGCAGCAGCATCTTCAATCTATGGTGTAAGGGCTGCCAACGGCGTTGTTGTCATTACGACCAAAGGCGGCAAACTAACAGATCAAAATAAAACTGCAGTACAGTTCACCTCGGACTTGCGCTGGGTTGAAAATCCATCGCTGGCGGACTATCATTATGGATCGACAAAGGGGATCATCGATTACGAACTTGCCACGTTCAAACGCGATGCCCTTAAAGCAAACCAGTCCGAACTGGGTTATCTGGCAAATAACTTGAGGGGAATAGGTCAGGCAGGTACGACCAGCAATTCTATCAACTATTATAGTCCGCTGCAAATGGCCCGACTCCAGTATCTGAATGGCGAAATCTCACAAACGGACTATGACAATACGTTGAGTGACTGGTCAAAAAAAGATTACAGACAGGAGTATATGGATCTGGCTTGGCAGACACCGCTTCGCCAGAGCTACAACTTGTCCATCAACAGCTCGGGCAAAAATCAGAGTACCTTTGCTTCGCTCAACTATGTCAATGATGGCCAACAGAACAGATTTGAAAAAAATCAATATATCAAAGGATACATCAAATCCACACAGGTACTCAATAATTGGTTTTCATTTGATATAGGATCAGATATTCAATATAACGGACGCCAAAACATCAGCAGTGTTTATGGAAATCTTAACTTACTCGAGCCATATACGGCTATACTAGATGAAAATGGCAACAAAATATACCGTGACTATGTGGATATCATCGGAATGCAGGGTGGTTTGCATGTTAATCCCAAGGTACTGGCAGCTATAGACGGGCTCCCGCAATTTGAATCTTACCGCTTCAATATTCTGGACGAACTGAATGACAATAAAACCAATCAAAATAACTTTACGGTACGGAGCTTTGCCAGATTAAATTTTAACCTAGGCAAAGGGTTTCGCTTTTCTACCAGTGGGGAGTATGAATTTGGCAAAGCGAAAATGGAAGAGTTCAGATCGCGCGATTCATACTTTTATCGTTTTCTGCGCAACAAGTTTGCGACCAAAGATGCCGTCAATGCGGTGATTCCTATCGGGGGGCGTATGGAGATGGAGGAAACCTCCAGAAACAGCTGGGTATGGCGTAATCAGCTAGATTATAACCGCAGTTTTGGAAATGATCACCAAGTAACTGCTACCGGGGGACTGGAGCTGCGTGAAATTAACATCAATATTCCTACAAATGCATTATACTACGGATATGATCCTGTTGCGCTGACCTATACGCAACTCAACAACTATGACATATATAATGTGGGATACCGCAATTCTTACATCTATAATAACGCTACCGGTCTACCCGGAGCTGTTCTCGACGGCAATAATATCAAGATCGCCGACTCCGATATGTATCCGAACCTAACTGCTGTAAAAAACCGATATGTAGGTTTATATGCTGTGGGAGGCTATACCTATAAAGAAAAATACAGTGCAACGGGCAGTGTACGCGTCGATCAGACGAATCTCTTTGGTACTGATCCGAAATACCGTTACCGTCCGCTGTGGTCTGCTGGGCTCAAATGGAATATGACCAAAGAGGACTTTATGCGTTCTTTGAACTGGGTTGACCTGCTCGATCTGAGGGCATCCTATGGTCTGACCGGAAATGTCGATCAGACGACAACACCTTTTCTGGTGGCAAGTTTGAGCAATCAGTCAACTTATACAGTGCAATCTATTCCCTACGCAAGCATCAGTTCGGCACCCAATCCGATGCTCCGCTGGGAAAAGACGACATCCTATAACGTGGGGATAGACTACAGTTTGCTGAAAGGTAAGCTGTCCGGTAAACTTGACTTATATTATAAAAACAGTGAGGATCTCCTGGGATCCAAAGAAGTCCATTTTACTTCGGGATACACGACGCAGCGTGTCAATTCGGGAGCCATGCGCAATACCGGCTTTGAGCTTACGATAGGTTCGCCTTGGTTCAAGAATAATGAATGGCTTATCTCATCCACGCTACTCTTTGCTTACAATAGAAATAAGGTAATCAAGACTTACTACAACCCCACCCAAGCATCGCACCTGGCCATCGGTGGCTATCTGGTCAACGGTATGCCTTATGATGCGCTTTATGCTTATCGTTACGGAGGAATCACCAGCGGCGGCACGGAGTATCAGAACGGTGTGCCGATAATTGAACGTGCGGACGGTACAACTATGCATCATTTTCAGGAAAATGGCACCCTCCTCCTAGATGGATCTTCTTCCATGGCGCCACAGGATGTGATCTATATGGGCACCAAAACACCACTGGTAAATGCTTCGCTGATCCAGAACATCCGATATAAAAATTTCGAGCTTTCGGCCATGTTCCTCTACTATGGTGGCCATAAAATGTACAAACCTAGTTTTGCTTTCAATTCTACCGATGGCAACGAGGACTGGATCGCAAAGAGCTGGACTCCAGAAAATCCCAATAGTACTGTACCTAAAGCGCTCATTTATTATGAGCCAAATATCAGTGTAGTTAACCTAGGCTCTTTAGCGGGAATGTATATCCGTTCGACAGAAAATATAGTTAAGGGTGACTTTATCCGCCTTCGAAATATCTCCCTCAGCTACAGCCTACCACAGGGAATTGCTCGCGCGCTCAATCTTGAAAGAGTGAAAATCGCAGGACAGATCAACAATCCTTGGATATGGAGTGCAGCCGGAAAATCCATTGATGCCGAAGTGCAGTACTCCGCAAGCAATACGGCTTCGCTGAGCAATTGGGCCTTACCGACAGCCAAAAGCTACTTCATCAGACTGGATATCTTATTTTAAAGACAAAACACATGAAATCAAAAAATATTATTTATAGCAGCATCATTGCCTTATCCTTATTGACGTCATGCAATAAATGGCTTGATCTGCAGCCTAAGGGGAAAATTCTGTTGAATTCTGCCGAAGAATACGGTATGCTTTTCGACAATATTACCTCCTATGACATCGCCGATATCGCCTACCTAAGTGACGAAAACTGGGTCAACGCCCAGACCGTTTCAAGTGTGTGGGGTGCCCCGAATCTCACGACTGCAAATTTTCTTTTTCTGACCGAATATGACCGTAGCCTAAACGCAAGTGGAAACTCAGGAACCAACGGTACTACCATGTACCAGACCCTTTATCAACGTATAGCCAAAGTGGCCAATACCATTATCTACGAAAAGGATAACATGTCGGGTACAACCGCAGAAAAAGCCAGTGTCATAGCGGAATCCAAGATGTTACGTGCATTTGCCTATTTCATTTTAATCAATACCTATGCAAAACCATATGACAAAGCAACCGCTGCGACAGATGGTGGCGTAGCACTGAAACTTGATCCTTACATCGAAACACAGCCTAATCCGGCCAAGTCAACTATTGCTGAGGTGTATCAACAGATCGAGACGGATATCAACGATGCTATCCCTGACCTCAACATAAATGCCAAAACACCTTACCGCTTTAACAAAGCTGCCGCATATGCATTAAAAGCCAAGGTACATCTCTTTAAAAAAGAATACGAAGAATGTATTGCTGCAGCACTACAATCCTATCAGCTTAATCATCAAACGTATGATCTTGTCAACCTGATCAATGCGTCCAGCAACAAACCCAGCACACCGATATATGCAACAGGTGAGGAAAATCTCTTTTTTGCCACGACTGAGTCCAGCTATACCTATATCGGGCAGGAACTGATCGATCTTTATCGCGGTGGTCTGCTGACAAATGGACAGACAAGTACCGTAAAAGATAGTCGGCTGGACCTCTATAAACAGCCTGCATCGACAGTTAAAGACTATAAGTTTATGCTTGCATGGGTACCAAACGCGAAAGAGTTTGCGGTTAACAATGTGGGATTGACCACGACTGAAGTGATGCTCATGCTTGCTGAATGTTATGCGCGCAAAGGACAGTTTGAACTCGCCAAAGAATATCTCAAACCGTACCTGCAAAGCCGCTACAGAAACTACAGCCACAATAGCTTTACATTGCCTAACAGTGTTGAGAATGCCGTTAATTTTGTTATTGGAGAACGTCGTAAAGAACTTGTAAGGGGTATCAATCGCTTCCTAGACCTCCGACGGTTGAATGCCGAATCGGCATATCAAAAAGTAGTCAATAGGCTCTTTCCGGCAGATCCAATGGCTACACCGAATGTTCCGCAGCAAAACTTTGTCCTACCGGTAAAATCTCCTTTGTACATTTTACCATTTCCAAGCAAAGTACTAGAAAATGATCCGCGATTAACCTCAAACTCATGGCAATAAGACATAACAGAACTCGTTTTAGTTTGTGCCTTTGCTTGGTGCTTTTTGGGGTGCTTGCAAAAGGACAGATTCGTTTGGATACTTCGGTGGTCAAACCACTGCCGCATATCCTGGGCTGGAAAGATAATGAACATTATATCCAATCAAAATACATTGGAAAACAACGACAATTGGCAATTATTGATTGTAAAACCGGAAAAGTAACTGTCGAAGTCCCTACGGCGAATAGCAACACATCGGACAGTGCAGCAACTCCAGCGATACACATCAAAGGAGCTTCCCTACCTCTTCTATCGCCTGATAAAAAATGGGTAGCCTATCTGAAGAATAATAACCTGTATGCTCGCAATCTTGAAACAGATCAGGAGATTCAGTTTACCAGCGATGGCACAAGTACATTGATGAATGGCTATGCCTCTTGGGTGTATTACGAAGAAATTCTGAAACGGGATAGTCATTATCGTGCCTTTTGGTGGTCTCCTGACAGTAGATATATTGCATTCTATCGTTTTGATGATAGCAAGGTGCCAACCATGCTGCTCCAGAGCCCAATTGGTCAGCATGGCGCGACGGAAATAATGCATTATCCAAAAGCTGGAGATCCCAATCCAAAAGTTACTTTAGGGATAGCTTCGCTTGAAAAACAGCATGTACGCTGGTCTGATCTTGATCATGCGAAAGACCATTACTTAGGAACTCCTTTTTGGAGGCCTGACAGCAAAGGTTTACTTGTGCAATGGATGCCGCGTCGCCAAAATCAATTGCGATTACTCGACGTAGACCCAGCCACAGGCAACTATAAACCCATCTACCAAGAGCAGCAGGAAACCTGGGTGGATTGGATCAAAAAAATCTATTGGACGAAAGAGGGCTTTTTTCTCATTCGTGATTTTTCTGGATGGGAACAGATTTACCAGTATACACGCGATGGACGCTTGAAAAATACGGTCACAAACGGAAAAAACTGGGATATCCAAATCTTACGGATCGATCCGGACAATAAAGAGATTTATTTTACGTCCAGTGCTGAAAATGCAATCCGAACCGATCTTTATAAAGTACGTTGGGATGGCAAACAACAAAAGCGGCTGACATTTGGCAATTATACACATGCTAAAATCATGCTATCCCCAAAGGGAGATAAATTTATTACGCAATACTCTAATGTATCAACGCCGACACGCATGGGACTGGTTTACAGCAGTACTGGCAAAGTAATCGATATCGCCGACTCTAAGGCAGCCCAATTTGATACGAGCCGTATTCGTAAAAAAGAAATTCTCTGGTTAAAGACAGAAGAGGGTTTGATGCTACCAGCAAGTGTATCCTGGCCAAAACAGGTAGTGAAAGGCAGAAAATACCCGGTCATCATTCGTATATATGGTGGGCCTAAGTATCAAACGGTGACAGATAGCTGGACCACTCCGATGATCGATAGCACAGATGAACAAGCGATCCGGGTTGTTTTTGAACATCGGGGTTCAGGACATAATGGTAAATCAGGTCTCAATTATCTTTATGGCAATCTGGGCAAATGGGAAATTCATGACTATATCAGCTGGATAAAAAAACTCAAGGAAAATCCATCGGTAGATTCCAGCCGAATTTTTATCAACGGAGGCAGCTATGGAGGGTATCTCACGGCATTGGCCCTTACCCTCGGTGCCGAACATTTCAACTATGGCATTGCAGACTACCCTGTCACCGACTGGGAACTTTATGACAGCCATTATACAGAGCGGTATATGGGTCTTCCAAAAGACAATCCTAATGGCTACCGATATGGATCAGTACTGACCCATGTAGACCGATATCAGCGTTATGGCCCTGCTATGTTACTGATCGAACATGGTGCTATGGATGATAATGTCCATATCCAGCAGACGTATCAACTGGTGGACCTATTACAACGAAAAAACAAGAAATTCGAGCTAATGATCTATCCGACGGAAAGACATGGCTGGAAAGGACCCAAGATACCTTTCACGGTGTCGGTAAAAGATACATTTCAACAAAAATATTTATTCAAAAAATAGGTTAACATGCTAAGAAGATTTTTACTCAACATATTACTTTTGGTTTTCAGCGCCACGATAGCGCTCGGACAGGGTTCGGCCGTCATCAAAGGTCATATCAAAGGCCTCTATGATCATAACATCTCAATACAGTATAAGGTAGATGGAAAAAACAAGAAAATAGTCGTTCCCTGTACAGCGGGAAGCTTTGAAACTACATTACCCTTGGCACATGCCTTAGAGGTCAATATTTATCCAGAAAAGTATTACGATAATGCCGTACAGATCAAGGGAAGTAAGAGTTATCTGATCGCTCCTCCACTCCTATTATTTGTAGCCCCAGGAGATGAGATTACTGTTGAAGGTGACGCGATACAATTATGGACTGCCACCACTAAAGGTGGAAAGTTTAGCAAACAATTGGCTCAGTTCAATAAATCCTTTGTTCCGCTTACCAGTGCAATTTTTACATTGAGCTCCCAGCAACAAAAGTGGAAAAATCAAGACCTACAAGACTCTGTAAAAAAGGTCAGGAAAAAAATAAGTGGACTTGCCGGAGACAAAAAACATGTTATTATGGATTATATTACCACCTATCATAACAATTTGTTCGCTCTTTATTTGTTGACCAAGAGGATGGGCAGTTTACCAGCCGATAAAGTTAGCGACATTTATAATCAGTTTTCTATAGATTTACAACAGTCTTTCTATGGGATTGCCGTAAAAGATTTTATGACAAAAAATGAGATTGCCGCCCTAGGTAAAGACATGATTCCATTTTCGGCGCAGTCCCTAACTGGAGAAGTCATCCATAGTAACTACTTCCGGGGAAAGTACCTTTTGCTGGATTTTTGGGGGAGCTGGTGTCAGCCATGCCGCAAAAGCCATCCCCATCTGCGGGCATTATATAACAGGTACAAATCCAAAGGATTTGAAATCATAGGAATCGCTCAAGAACGAGGTTCAGAGCCGGAAAGTTCCTGGAAAAGAGCGGTTACAGAAGATGGCATCAATTGGATACATCTATTGAACAACCGACAGAAAGCAAAACAGGACCTGGTAGCGGATTACCATGTCGGTGCTTTTCCAACAAAGATCTTGATCGATCCGAGCGGAAAGATTATCTGGAAAGGTGTTGGCAATGCTGGCAACGAACTGGATGCCAAACTCGCCGAACTCCTGGGTACATAATCTAGTGCTTTGATTCGATTGAATTGGGTAGATATGATTTTTGGATTGAAATCATAAAAGCACGAAACTGGGGATTCGAAGTAAAGGAATAAGGGATTCAACTAGATATTATGGTTGAATCCCTTATTTATAGAACGCTGTTACAGTAGATTCTCGAGTGAGAACTATTTTTAAGTCACTTAAATACATCATGTATAACGGAAAATCAAAGCTAATTGATTTGCCCTTTTTGGTATATCTTACAATGCAATAAACAGTATGAAAAGAATTATCCAAAGAGAGTGAGTAGTTTTTTTATTTTAGGTGTCTTAAAGGTAAATGACAACATGAAATATGATAAAGTTGACTGAAAGTGAATCAAAATACAGCAATCTAGAAGAGTTGAATACCGCTGAACTGTTAAACTATATGAATGATGAGGATCATACGGTACCGCAGATCATAAAGAAAGTGATTCCACAGATTGAAATGCTTGTAAATGAAGTCGTCAAAAAACTTAAACACAATGGTCGATTGATTTATATAGGCGCCGGAACAAGCGGCCGACTTGGGATTTTAGATGCATCCGAATGCCCACCAACATTCGGTGTCTCCAGCGATGTCATTGTCGGATTAATTGCCGGTGGAGACACTGCTATAAGACATGCGGTCGAAAATGCGGAAGATAATAAGAGTACCGCGTGGGAAAGCCTCAAAGTAATAAACGTTTCAGATGCAGATTTTGTAATCGGTATTTCGGCATCGGGTTCGACTCCATATGTATTAGCGGGACTGCAGGCAGTGGCCGCCAGGGGTATCACAACAGGATGTATTGTCTGCAACGCCGAAAGTCAAATCGCGCAGACAGTGAATTTTCCCATTGAAGCAGTCACTGGACCAGAGTTTATTACAGGTTCGACCCGGATGAAAGCAGGGACAGCACAGAAGCTAATTCTCAACATGATTAGTACATCAGCCATGATTCAGTTGGGCCGGGTCAAAGGCAACAAAATGATTGACATGAAAATCTCAAACGATAAACTGATAAAAAGAGGCGTGCTTTTCATTATGGACGAACTTGGCTGTACCGAATATCAAGCGTTAACCAATTTGCAGAAATACGGTAGTGTACGTGCTGTATTGGAGCATTATAACGATTAGCACATGAATAGCCAGCCACATAGTTTACACTTGTCCATGCTATTTGAAAAGATCAATCATGGCGATAAGCAAGCCTTTAATGAATTCTATTCCTGCTATGCATCAAGATTACTGAATTTTGCAAAACAAATGCTTATGGATGCCGATACGGCGGAGGAGATGGTATCGGATCTCTTTGTACAAATATGGACAAAAAGAGCAATAATTGGAGAAATCCAAAAACCACAGCTATACCTCTATAAATCCTTGAAAAACGCCTGTTTAAACGAGATCAGAAAGAACGTCTATGCTAGCCAAACCATTGACAATGAACTGGAGGAGTGTACTGCTGCCCAAACTCCTGATCCCCTCGACATATTGATTGACAAGGAACTGCATATCATATTGACAGAAGCTGTCAATTCCTTGCCCATGCAACGCAAAGTCATTTTTACATTGATCCGGGAAGATGGCTTAAAACAGAAAGAAGTCGCGGAGCTATTGGATATTTCACTGCGTACGGTAGAAAATCAACTCTACAGGGCGGTAAAATACCTCTCCAACTATATCGAAGTCTATTGGAAAAAGGAGCAATCAGTCATGAACAAACCAAATTTCAAACGCTTTTTATTATCACTTTTCTGGTAGACAGTTAAACAGTTATCAAAAAATAAACACAATGGACAAAGATGATTTTTTAAGATTATTCGCTAAAAAGTTAGCTGATGGGCTGACCGCAAGCGAACAGTTGGATTACGATCTATATCTAGTAGAACATAAGCAAGAGAAAGAAATAAGTCTTCTGTTAGAAAGATTTTACCACAGACCGCAACGCAACGAATCAACCAATAAGGACAAGTTAGATTCGATATGGAAAAAAATTGATGCAGCGGAAGGGCTAGCACCAAAAACCAAAAACTACAGTAAAATAGTCTTTCTATTTGGAAGCATAGCTGCTGCCATGCTAATTTTCGTTCTTCTGGGCATCAAATACCTCAATCCCACACATGTCGGCGAAAGCGTAATAGAAGAATCCGGAACGCACATAGTCTCGCTAGCATTGAAAGATGGAACAAAAGTAACCTTGGATAAACATGCTACATTAAGCTACAATAGCAATTATGGAAAGAATAACAGAGAACTTCTCCTAGAGGGCACCGCATTTTTTGACGTAGCAAAAGATACCTTGCATCCGATGCATATCACTATCGGAGACTGGAAAATAAATGTAGTGGGAACAAGTTTTACCATAAACCCAAATGTATCCAAGGATGAATCAGAACTTGTTTTGTACCATGGAAAGGTTCAGTTATTCCATAACGATTCACCAGATCATATTTTTACCATCAGGCCGGGAGAAAAGGCGGTATGGAAGCAAAGAGTACATGGAGGCATTCCAAATCTGGCGATCAATAAAGTGAGCCCCCGTGAATTGGAATTTAGTAGGTTATGGGCTCAGGATTCTATTATATTCAAAAATCAGACACTAAAAGATTTGATGGAAACAGTTGGTAAAACCTACCACATGAAAGTAATCTTTGAAAACAAGAAATTGATGGACGCCAAATTCACTGGAGCTTTTGCAAGTAAGAATCTTAAAATAAATGAACTATTACACGTATTAAAAGTTAGCTATCCTTTTGAATATGAGATAAGAGATAGTGTGATCCTTTTACGCTAAAAAGACGAAAATGTTTACAAAATCTATTTTATTATTAATAATCACTGTATTGGGGATGCAGTTTTGTCTAGCACAGGCACACCATATCCGCTTGGAACCGGGCGCTTATCCATTAAAGAATGTTTTTGACATGATTCAGAACCAATGTGGTTATGCAGTATTTTACAGTGATGAAATTGTTTTGGAAGACATGATTCTGAGGGTAGACAGCAAGCAGATAGCACTAGATTATCTATTAAACCAAAAATTAAAAGATTACCATCTGGCGTATCAGTTTCTCGACAAAAAAATTCTAGTGATATCTAACTTACCTCCTAGTACATTAGAACAAGTACGAGTAGCAAATAAAATCGAAGGGCAGGTCAGTGATATAAAAAATCAACCTTTGCCTTATGCAACCGTCCGTGTATTAAAAGGTGATTCCATAATAGGTGTTACAGTTGCAAATGAGCTAGGACGTTTTAATATTGCCCTACCCATCGACCAAAGACAACTGCTGCTCGAGGTTTCTTCCCTAGGTTATAAGTCAGTCAGAAAATCGTTTGGCGACCTTGATCGAACGGGCAAACTTAAACTGACCTTGGATAACGACAATACCGTATTGGAGACGGTAACGATTACGGAGAACCGATCGCCCTATGTCAGGCAGGCAGACCGTATGATCGTCAATGTAGAGGGGACGATGCTTGCAAACGGCCTGTCTACACTCGATCTTTTACAGCGCTCACCAAACCTTTGGGTCGACCACAACGGCAACATCAGGATCAGGGGCAACCAGTCTGTTATCGTCATGATCGATGATCTTATACAACGGATGTCCACTGAGCAATTGGCAGAATACCTCCGCTCCATTCCTTCGGAAAATATTAAGCGAATAGAAATTATATCCAATCCGGGGGCTGAATATGAAGCACAAGGCCTCGGCGGAATCGTAAAAATAGTAATGAAAAAGGGAACAAACGATGGATTCAAGGTAATCTTATTGGCTCGCTATATCCAGAATGTCAAAGATCCTTATTTTAACGGGGGCACCTTGTTTGATTACAAAAACAAACGGTTCTACCTGTCCGGAGCAGTCGCCTATACCAAAGATAACCAGCGCTATAAGACAGATTATAATATCCAATATCCTGACGATTCGAAATACCTGAGCAATACGCAACGTTTTAAGGATCTCAATAGCTATAATGCCCGGTTAACAGCCAACTACGAAATCGCTAAAAACCAAAACTTTGGATTGCAGACCATCTGGACAAACTCCAAGTCTGACCAAAACTTCCATACCAATAATGCCCATCAGATGAAGGGTGATACTTTATACAAAACAACGGACAACGTATGGAATAATAGACCGACGATGGTTAACTCTACCTTCAATTATTCGCTAAAAATAGATACACTGGAGTCTACTGTTAAAGTTATCGCCGATTATTTGTACAATGATAATCGGGAATCGAATCACTATCGTATGATCTCGCCTGATAACCCAACTCCCTACATCTATCAAAATCTTTCGCCCAGCACAACGCATATCTACAGTATACAGGCCGATCTCAATAAAAAATATCAAAAGGACTTTAGTTTTGCGACAGGAGTCAAATATGTGCAGACAAAACGTAATAATACCGTCGAAAGAAATAATTTTATTGAGGATAACTGGCAGCTCGATTCTTTGTATAGTAATCAGTTTATATACAACGAAGATCTGATCATGGGTTATTTCACCCTGGATAAAAAAATCAACAACTTCTCAATTAAAGCAGGGTTACGGGCCGAACAAACTTTTATCGATGGGCTATCGGTGACAAGTTCCGAGAAGGTAAAACAAAATTATCTCAATCTATTTCCCTCTATCTTTCTATTGCAGAACATAGGAAAAAAAGGAACTTCGATTCATCTTAACTACGGAAAAAGGGTACGGCGCCCTTCTTTCAAGGATTTAAATCCCTATACCCTACAGATCGACGACTTTGTGTTAATCCAGGGGAATGTCAATCTACAGCCGGAATATATCCATCGCATTGAAACAGGGGTTACGCTAAAAAAAGGCATCTCGTTCGATCTATTCTATTCCAATACACAGGATAAAATAGTGCAATTTACCACACAGGTCAACAACAGGCAGATCAAATATCAATCAATCAACTTCAAAAATGGTATAGACTATGGCTCAAGCGCATTTCTCCCATTTACGATAAACAGTTTTTGGCGGGTTCAAAGCAGCCTTTCGTTCTTCAAATCCAAGTTTGAATATGGCAATGTCAACCTCTCACAAAAAGTATTTGAGGGAAGCTTATTTAACTTCCTAAAAGTTAGCAAGCTATTTGATGTTAATCTCTACTTGAGTTATCGAACACCCTCGTACATTGGCAATACGAAATATGCAGATCAATTCTATTCTAGCGTAATGTTTTCCAGAGCAATTTTAAATGGGAAAGGTAAAATAACGCTGCAAGCCAATGATTTATTCAATACAGCGAGGGAGAGGGAGTTTTCAAGCTATGAAGGTACTATTATCAATTTCTATCAAAAACGCCCCACTCGTACTTTTGGACTATCGTTTACCTACACGATTACAAAAGGAAAGAAATTTGAAGATAAGAAAATCATCCAATCCAATGATGAACAGAGAAAGCGTGTCAACTAAGATAGCCTCCCCCCATCGTATAAACTAATATTTTTATATAAGATATTTGTGCGATGGCGATTACCTTATCATGAGGTATACTAAGTGTTTTTGAAGTATAGAATTTTCGCCCCAGAAGACTGAGCGAAAGAAGTTTAATCCAGGCATAGGAGAAAAATGGACACGAAGCAGCTGTGAAAATGACGAAAAGGAATAAGGTATTCGGCTACACTTTTAGGGTTGAATCCCCTTCTTCGATCATATAGTTGGGCAGGTGATTATCGTCATATCAGTCATTGGAATTAGACAGTTCTCATAAGAGGTGTTATCCTAAAAATATCGGTTTCGTGACTCAGTGACCAATAATTTATCAACTCCACAAAGTGTATTCTATCCTTCGCTAACATCGCCTTAATGCTACCCCATCTGAAATCTATTGCTACGTTATTCTCATTTAGAAAATCATCATAAGATGCAATAATCAGACACATTAAAGCCACTCTTTCCTCAAAAACTAAATCATATTGATGATACAAATCAATAAATTCATTTATCCGATTGGAGTCCGCCATTTCGATATCCCAATCCTGCTCTGTCCCAGTATAAGGCAGTGATAACTTTTTACTGAGTGCTGCGATTATTTCTTATTTTGGTATCATTTATAAAATTACATCACAGGATTCAACTTTGATCATCCCTTGCGTCGCTGTCATTTCTGACCATAACCAATTGAAATAGGCTATCACCTGCTTAGCGGGGATCATTGATCTGTCCGCCGTCGTATGTCCATCAGAAACTACGGTGATAAAATAATCTCTTGTTAGTGCTGATTTTATCGTGGCATCCACACAGAAATCTGTCGCACATCCGGTCACGATCAGTTCCTTCACTCCCCTACTTTTCAATATCGTCTGAAGATCAGTTTTATAAAATGAATTATTCGTTGTCTTAGAAACAAATATATCTTCAGGACCTCTGATCAATTCAGGCAATAAAGACCAATCTTCTGTACCAGGAAGGAAGCTGTTCTCCTTTGTGCCATCATGTTGTATAAAAATAACTGGGTCACCGCTCTTTCTAAACTGTTGAGATAGTTCGTTGATCCGATCAATGACACCAAAGGTATCATACCGCAGCGTATAGGGCTTAAAACTGCCCTGTTGCATATCTATAATTAATAAGGCCTTCATCCTAAACTCACTTAACGATAATTTGATGGATAAATATAACAAATGTTCACTATCAAACAGTACATTAGACCATAAATGAGATGCAATGCGTTATATATGCAGTTCTATTTCTTATCCTATGCCAAGTCGGTCGAAGAAAAAATCTGTTAGATTTGTAAGACTGTAAATGATCAAAATTCAGATAGAGTGAAATAGAGGAGTATCAATTATAGGCGATACTGAAAAAGAAAAAAATAACCAAAAAATATAAAGCTATGCAAAAGATAATTCCAAACCTATGGTTTGACAGCAACGCACAGGAAGCCGCAGAATATTATCTATCGGTTTTCAAAGATGGAAAAATAATCAATATTACTTATTACCCAAATTCAGAAGCCGAAGGACTGGCTGATTTCCAGAAGGATTTTGCCGGAAAAGTACTTACCGTAGAGTTTGAGATTTTGGGAATGCGTTTTATCGGGATCAATGCCGGACCGATATTCAAATTTAACGAGGCTATTTCGTTGATGATCCCCTGTAAAGACCAGACTGAAATAGACTACTACTGGGAAGCACTTACATCGGGAGGAGGACAGGAGAGCGTCTGTGGATGGCTGAAAGACAAATACGGATTAAGCTGGCAGGTTTCGCCTGAAAATTGGGAGGAACTCAACAAAAGACCCGGCGCATTCAAAAAGATGATGGGAATGAAAAAGATCATTATTGCTGATTTCTAAAGCTAGGTAACGATAAAGTGCATGTTCCAGCACTCGTGTAAACTGGAAAAAGTAAACCTCCCGGCAACGCAGCAAACGTCGGGGAGGTTTCACCCATAGATTCAGGATTCCTTACAAATTCAGTAAATCCGTCTCTGATTATTGCGCCAGCCTTTGGCCCATATATTTGGATATAGTCGCCACCCAACTGATAACTGGAGTTTCAACGGGATCGTTAATCATGAGTCAAGACCTTCTTTAACATGGTTAGGAAGACCCGACGATTCATAAATCTCATCAAGCGAATTGTAAATCTTTTCATAAACAAGACACAAATCTATATATATTTAAATTTAAGATTACGATGTTGAAAAATTATCAATTCAGTAAAAATCCGCTGCATTATGTTTATGCGCTGATCTGGTTGGGCGTGTTCATGACCTTTGCCTTCTACCTTTTCTCAGGGGCGATGTTCAGGCCGGAGAACGGCAAGATCCATATTGTTGCAATTCTTATTGGTTGGGTGGTGCAATATCTTGGCCTAACACTGACTTGCCTGATCATCCTACTTTTAGGAATATACAAGGCATTACGAACTGTGTTGGATAAAAAAGAAAATTGATTCCCTATAATCTTTGTATAACATGACAACAGAATAATTCAAGTATAGCCGTATTCACTCAAAATGAAATTGATTATATTAATATGACTGTCTCTTTTGCTCGATTTGACGATATATTAGAAAAGTTTTCATGTATTTTTAGTACTGAAAATAGAACAAGAGTTGAGCAATAATTTATTCAGAAAATGGGATATAGAAGTTATTTATATCTGAGAAAAACCGGCAGAAATTTATACCTCTTTGAGGCAAACAATTCATTGCCATTTTTTTGGATTACACTTATAGACAAAACAATATTAAAAAAATATTTTCAGGATTGGCAAAAGTCTCTAGCGCATCAAGAAGCCTATAATCAACAGAAATTTGAACAATTCTCAGAACTAAATCCCAATAGTATTACTATAAGCGAACAAGCTTTAAATATGAACTCGTCAAAAAACAGGATATTTTTACAAAAGCATTTTCCAGAAACAATTCCACTATTTGATGATTTTATTACGTATATCAAAGCACAATTTGAAACCGATGACAAGCTGGAAATTGACATAACTCAATTGTCCGCATTTTACAATTCGCTAAATAATTTCTACAACATACTTGACAATGAATTGAATGCAATAGAAGCAGATAAACCGGCCGACATAAAATTTTTAGTAATTGAAGATCTAATCGGACAAGGAACTGGATTTGCGATGAGTGAAAACAAAGAATTTTCATCATTTTTGTCTTATCAGAAAGAACTAAAAAACAGGAATATCGCAGTTATTGTAGAAAAACAAAAATTCAACAAGAAATCATTAATAATTGCCATTATCTTATTTCTGTTATGTCCTGTTTTTTCAATAATTGCATACAAAATGTATAAAGACGAAGGGCTTACAGCTATGATTGCATTGATAGGAATTTTAAATCTAGGGTTTTATTATTTTTCGATTTGGTCTCTAAATAAAGAAATCAATAACTTTCTCGAAAAAAGGACTTGACTTAACCAAATAATGGTTGACCATAGAGGGAGCTGATATTGACCTCTCCCCGAATTTAGGAGTGTTCTAAATAGAAAATCCGTCTGTTTTTCGGGGAGAGGTCAAATTATAATTTACGACTGAAAACACCCAAAAATATACTACTGATTCAATAATCCAGAGACGAATATATTAGTGAAATTCTGTAATTTTATTAAACCATGTAGTAGATCTAGTAAAAATCGGTTCTTTAGGGAAGGGATTGCATGAACTAGATTTTTGAAAGGATTGAATTAACGCAACTTTTTATAACAGTACTTTATAAAATATTTATGTTGATAAACAGAAATGAAATGTTAAGGCTGTCCGATGAAATTTCAGACATGCTAATAAAGGAAAACTATAATCATACTCAAGTTATGGCAATGTCACACGAGAAGCTAATTTCATACTCAGAAAAGCTTGCATTGCTTTATGACATGGATGAGTCTATCCGTGATGCTTTCCATGAGGAAGATACATTAGATTATTTTAAGATATTGCTGAAATTTGACGTTGCCTATAAAACCAGATTTCAGAAATAGGATCCCTCAATTTGGCAAGTTTTATTTTTTACAAACGCCAATTAAAATAATACCAACTATTTCTGAATATTGATTCGGAAATCATTAATTCCTCCTACATGAAAAGCCATTCAAAAAAAGCTCGTAGCTACATAGTAGATTTCAAACGCCCTTCGTCCGATAAAAGCTGATCCACATATACCCTGATCTCCTTTGGTAACATCAGATATACTGGTGTTTTTAAATTCTCCTTTTGCTCGCAATTCTCAGTAAAAATACCTTTAAACCCTTCATTAAGCCATTTTCCTTCGTCTTCCAAATAGGCGCTATATCTATTATTCAAAATTTCAATAATGTTTTTACTATTTTTCATCTGTTCGGTTGTTTATTCTATTTATTTATCGTCTTTTTTTCTCAAGTCGGTGGTCTCCTTAGCTACTGTTTTAGCATTGTTAATTGGTAAGGGATCTTTCTTTTCTTTTTGCTTTTCTTTTTGGATTTTTTTTAAATGTAGAATAATGGTGGAAGCGGGAACCTCATATTTCTCTACGGCCTCATGTAAAAATAAATAACCCTTCATTATATCTGAAATTGCACATTGGACCCTCGCTTTATTCGAGATTCTCTTGCCATCATTATTATCTTTTTCCATTGCAGTTTATTTTGGGTTATAACTTATTGTCTACTTCGGATGATGAAATATCGCAAGCAAATGTGGTTCTTTTTATAAAAAAAAAGCATTTTATCTGCCTCTCATTACAAGCTTGTAGACACCCAATTACAACATGTAGATTTATTTCTACATAGTCATGATTAAAACATACACATTCACACTTCATACATCGGACAATATTTAATAAAAGTGCAAACATATATGTGTTAACATTAATATTTTTAATGTTAAAATATGCTATATGTCTAAATTTGAAATATTAAGTATAAATGAAAAACATAACAACTTGTAGCCATTACGCTACATAGTAGTAGTTTGACATCTACATACAAAACATAACATACTGCAAAACAATGATTTTTAACATTTATGGATATAGTTTTGCTCACGTAATAATGACTATGCCAAATAAATCACAATTATCATTAATTAAAAAATTTTAAGTATGGAAAAACAACAAAAACGCAAATCTTATGTGGTACCGAGTGTAACCACTACGATTGTTGAATTAGAACAGGGCATCGCCGCGGGATCGGCTTCTGTTAACCCCGGAGATTCGTCCAATCCTTCGAGTCCCAAAACTGAAGATTGGTTTGATAACGGCAGTCAGAATTCAGACTTTGATATTTAATCTTAAAAAAAAAGACAAGATGAAAAGTATAATATCAAATAAATTAAGAAGAAACATTTCCGGAGCGGCCGTATTTTGCTTATTACTAGCTAGTTTCACATCCTGTTCTTCGAAAGAAGAACAGATGGCACCAACCGGAGATGGTGCTGTACTGAAAGTTGGTGTGAAAGGAATAGAAGAAGCAATAATCGGTGGAACAGGGAATAACTTAAAAATGTCCAATAAAGGAAATAGCGGCATTAATAAACAATCATTAGTATCATTTGGAAGCGTGGACGCTTTTGTGGACTTTGGTGAAGGTACACTTGGTAAGGACGTTCCGGTTGTGACAAAGGCCAGCTCAACTGATACATTGAGCAAAAAAGCCGCATCAGGAACAACGAAAGCGGTGGCATCATCTCAAATGGAAAATGGCACTAAATTCCGTCTTCTGATCTACGATGCTGCTAACGCTCTAGTCGTTAATCAAGTTGTTACTTCAGGAGTGGATCCACAGATCAAGGTGGACGCCAATAAGAAATATACTTGGTATGCCGTATCTGTAAATGAAAAGAATGCAAGTGTTCCTGATGTAAATGGTGCCGGAGTGATCTCCCGTAGTGGGCTAGAGAACAAAGATGTATTGTATGCTTCGGGCAGTGTCAATACAGTAAATGGTGAGAATTATTTGGAGATAACATTTAAACGCATGACCGCTAGAATTCAGGTGAAATTGAATGTTAGAGGGCTTTTTGCCAGATTAGAAAATAGTACGAGCATTTCATTAGTTAAAAACAGTACAAATACGACTGTTTTGCAAATGGGTGATTTGAATATGCTAACGGGGCAGTTTAATAATGTGGTAAATGTAGACAAAGCGGTATTAGGCTCTTCGATGGTAGAGGAAAGTGGAAATCCTGCTGCTACAGTTAAAGTAGCAAGCTTCTTCACATTGAGCACGGAAACAATTCCTGCCAATAGTTTCAAGATGAAGTTTAATACGTTGAAAGTTACATTGGATGATTCGCGTGTAAGAACATTTACACCATTAACTTACACTTATCCTGGCGCCTACACGCCGACAATAGGCAGTACCTATGGATTGAATATCCGTCTTATTGAATCTCCAGTTAAAGTTAAAGGTGTTTTATGGGCACGATCCAACCTGGTATATAACGCAGCTGAAATGGACAAATATAGATTAAAATCCAATCCAGGAGGATCAACTCCGGCTACTAAGGACACAGAATTCTGGAACTGGAAATCTTCTACACCAACGGGGGCTGCAGGCAGCACGGATCCTTGTGCTTCGGTTTATCCGGAAGGAACATGGCGTATGTCAACAAAACAAGAATGGGAATCCATCGGACAACCTGATGATAAGCAAGAGGTGTTGGGATTATTCTGGGGTGCGCAATATGCATACAAATGGAATAGAGACAGTGATTACCCTAGTAATCCGGCATATGACGACAATGACCTTACCTTATCTTTTGGTGGATACCGTACTAAACCGAGCGCAATTGGTGGCGGAACATCAGTAATAGGGAGCCCGGGTGGTATCGCTTTGGGTGCTTTTGCCTCTGGGGAATGTCATTATTGGACTTCCGACAATAGAGACTCCAATACAGCATTTGCTGTCAAGTCAGCATTTACAAGGGTTGCCTGGCTATTCTCTTGGGGAAATGTAACTTACCCTAATCTCAATAAAGCCGAGGGGAGAAACATCCGTTGTGTAAGACAAATTGTTAATAATTAAATTATAAAAGCTTTGATTCTATAAGCTTTTGAAATGGCATAAATAGTCACCTGAATTATACCCCGAGAAATAAAATTCCTGGGGTATAATTATTTAAATTAGATCCGAAAATATTCTTTATTGACCTAGTTACCCTTTGTAGGTCAATAGATTATTCAGATATATAATAAAAATAAGGGACTGTCCTTTGAAAAAATTGGAGGAGAAATCGCGACCCAAAATAACCAAAATAAAAAAATTTATTCTAAAAGTTTGTTTTGAAACGCAAAACGCACAAGATCAGCTGTATTTTTAGTCCGAGTTTTATCAATCAAATGCTGCCTAATTCCTTCAATTGTACGCTTGCTTAAAAAGATCTGATCTGCAATCTGAGCATTGGTAAGACCTTGCGATATTAATTCTAAAACGGACAGCTCTCTTTCATTTATCTCATAGCGCTTAAGCAAATCTGATTTATCGTAAGTCAGGGGGATTAAAGTACTATATTTATTGATGATATCCATAGCAATAGAGCTTGCCAAATACTTTTTGCCTTGAACAACTTGATTAACGCCAAACAATAGCTCAGTATAATCTGTACTCTTAGTCAGATAGCCATCTGCTCCGGCATTGAATGCATTGACAACCACGCCGCTATCTTCAATCATCGACAGTACCGAAGCCCTTATATCTGGAAACCTAGTTTTCGCAATATGTATCAAAGCAACTCCATCAATTTCTTTCATATTGATGTCTGTGAGTACCAGATCGGGTGTTTTATTTTTCTCAAGATAATCCAAAGCTTCTTCCCCACTGCCCACTTCATCCACGACAAAAAGGTCGTTACAAGAATCTAATATCAGTCGTATACCATTACGAACTAAATTGTGGTCGTCAACTAATAGAATTTCAGTCATTATTCCTCCGAAATTTAAGCAAGTATATAACACCTAACCGTTAAGATTGTTCGACACAAGAGCTCATTTTTTCATGCAAAATAAGTGGCCACAGCCACTATTGCTCTGAACGGATAATCAACAACCCATCCTTATTGTAATTGATTTCAAAATGGGAGCTAAAAAATTCTAAGCAGCTTGTTACATGTCCGTAATTTTCGTCCAATATTGGAGAAATAATTAACACTAGGCACTAAATATTTTTGGGAAATTCATCTTTCCACCAAGTGAAACGCCAATCGTCCGCCTCCTCGTCGGTCAATAAACAAGATTCCAACTCTTTAATATATTTCTCTTTCTCCAAATGTTGCCCTATAAACACCAACTCGTTTTTACGATCCTCCCATTCAGGATGCCAGCGTTTTAATAGATCAGCTTTTATTTCGGGGTAAATTGGATGTTGGTACCGCACCTCTTCTGGCATGCTACTCCACCACGAACCGGCAGTCTCCAATCGGACGCTCCCGCCAGCTTGACTAAAACTAATTGCAGTATCCGGCCTCGACGCTAACCAAAATAATCCTTTAGCACGTATAATATTATGAGGATAATGTTCATTTAAATAACTGTGTAATCGTTGCGGATGGAAAGGTCGCTGGGAGCGAAAAACAAAAGATGAAATCCCATATTCTTCAGTTTCGGGAACATGCTCCTCCGTTAGTTCTTTTAACCAACCCGCAGACGAAGAAGCTTTTTCAAAGTCGAACATTCCTGTTCCCATGATCTCCTTTGGATCAACTTGGCCAAATTGGGTACGAATCAGCTTCGCGCCTGGATTAAGTTTACCAATTACTGCTTCCAAGGTTCCTATGGTCTCCTCCGACACAAGGTCTGCTTTGTTTAAAACAATGACATTCGCAAACTCTATCTGATCGGTCAATAAATTTACAATTGTCCTGTTATCCCTATCATCGTCGGCGAGCTCCCTATCTAACAAAGTTTCTGAACTACCAAAATCCTTGGAGAAATTGAAACAATCCACTACAGTAACCATTGTATCAATAAAGCTGAATGACGAAAGGTCAATATCATTGTTAGAATCAACATAACTGAATGTCTGTGCAACAGGAATTGGCTCTGAGATACCTGTACTTTCAATCAGAAGGTAATCAAAACGGTCTTCTTTGGCCAAAAGTTCAACCTCAACCATGAGATCTTCCCTTAATGTACAACATATACATCCATTACTCATTTCAACAAGCTTCTCTTCTGTGCGGGATAGCACATTCTCGCGCTCCACGGATTGTGCATCAATGTTCACTTCACTCATATCATTTACAATTACAGCAACTTTCTTGCCTCCCTTGTGATGAAGTATATGATTCAGCAAGGATGTTTTACCTGCCCCCAAAAAGCCACTTAGAACTGTGACTGGTAGTTTTTTTTTCATTTTGATATAAATTAAATTCTATTTTTTTCTCCACTGAGTTCATCACAATGCGCATCCATTTTTTTATATTCTCAAGGTGCTCTATTCCATAATTGGAAACAAAACGTTGCGTCTCCGCATTGGAAAGATCTTCATAAACTACCAGACGTTGCTTGGCAAATTCGACCGTTAACGGAATATCACATTGTTTTTCAATACACCACTTCCAGTCTTCAAAGTTTTTAGGAATCATGCTCATTGTCTTTTTATATAACAGCAAAATTAAGAACAATAATTCATAAAAGCAATTTAGTTGCATTTGATATAAATATAAATACTTGTGGCCTTTATTAGGAATCAGCAGGTATATACTTATCTGAAATGATGGCTGATCAACCACAAGACTCTTTATTGCATACAAACCCTCTAGGTATGCATTAAGCCAAAATTGATTGCCATTCTTTTAAGTGGGGTTAGTGCCGCTATCTGAAAAAAAGAAACCGTATGTAAGCGGCAGTGAAGATATACCGAAGCATCCCAGAGTTTATGAAAATTCATGAAATAAGATTTCATATTTATAAAGTTTGCCGTATATTAAAAGCATAAATTTCGAAATTGAATTTATGCCTATAAAGAACTAACTCTTCAGGGCACCCTAGCTGTGTTAGAAATGAAGTGATTACTTTTAATAGTTCAACAGGTACAGTAACATCCTCAGGAGGATGCTGCTATAATGGCAATCTCATCTTTTTTACTGCATTGTAATATTTGTGAACAGCACATACCTATCAATTTGCTGGCTACGGTGATGCTTAAACCGTGATCTAGGACAATTTCCTGCGATACTATAAAATACGAGGATTTATTTTATTTTCACCTTTCAAATTGACTTACATGACCAGCAAAACCATCAGCGTAAAAGATAAACTCGAGCCCCAGAAATTATTAATGGTTGCTGCATTTGACAATTCAAAAGCTGTAACCAAACCACATAGGCACAATGGATACCTTGAACTGGTGTTTTTATCAAACACATCTGGAAAGCAGATAATTGACGGCAGGGAAAGTCCGATTAAAACACCATGCTTACTGATCATTAGAAAGGAATCTGTACATTACTGGGAATTGGTGGTTCCAATCGAGGGCTATGTACTCTTGGTAAAAAAATCATTTGTAGAACAGAGCTTAGATCTTGAAATCACAAGGTTGGTCGATGAGATCAGTAAATTTGACATCCTTTACCTAAAAGAAAATGGAGTCATTCCGACTCTCCTACAATTGCTATCACAGGAAGAAAACAAAATATGCCAGGAGGGATTGTTTAAATCACTCTTAGCTAAAACTCTCGAAGATATTGGCAAGATGGATCAATCCACATCGGTCTCCAACGACCTGTATTTCAAATTTATCGAACTGTTAAATGCAGATTCAAAAATCATAAACAGTGTTGCATACTATGCGTCCCTACTGCATACAAGTCCCCAAAATCTGAGTGCAGCCTGCAAAAGAAATACCCATAATACGGCCTCTCAGATATTGGCAACCTATATTATCAAAGAGGCGAAAAGACTAATTTTCTATACCAACAACTCGATCGCCGAAATTGCTTTCGTATTGGGTTTCTCAGATAAATCAAACTTCTCAAAATACTTTAAACGATACACGGACTTTACCCCTTCCGAATTCAAGAGACAACATGACTAAAATTCCTTCTCACCAAACTCACTCTTGGGTAATTTCGAAAGCTGATTCAGCTTATGAAAATTAAAACTGAGGTTAAGCATCAATATATTTTTTTCATAAATATAATTAGTGGTAGTAAAGAAGTGATGTGAGGATGTCGTAATACGCTGCTCATTGACACCCCATTTGCCAAGTTCAATGAACTGCCATTGACACTGTGCTTTGATCGATCCTTTCAAAAGGTCTTGCTCAGATTGAAGTGGGGGTGACAAACCTAGAATCCTTTCCCTGTACGGTAGGTCTTCCGGAAAGATAATTTACCTGCAAACCTGTACTCCAATTCTTGGTCAGATCTGCCTGAATTCCGGCATTCAGGGAATAAACCCAGTCACTATTACTATTTGTCTCTTGATAAGTCAGCACCTGCCCAGAGATCTTATAACGATACAGGTTAAGTCCACCGTTGACTCTTAACCAAGGGAGAAGCTTTCCCTCCCCTCCCAGTTCTGTCCCCCAGCGTGTGGCATAATCTGCATTGGTAAACACCCGATTGAGTATTGTATCTGCATACACAGAATTGACCCGTTGGATCGGATTTTTCGTGTGTTGGTAGTAAATGTTTAAGAATATACTTCCTGTTTTTAATTTCTTCACAATACCCGTCTCGACATTCATGGTAAATTCTGGAAGCAAGTTGGGATCTCCTTGTTCCAATGTCTCCGAGTGTTCGCGTTCGGGTATGGGATTTAGCTCAAAATTGTTATTTCGTTGAACGCGGCGGGCAGCAGCAAACTTCCAGGACCAATCCTCGCTGAGGGTATGCATCAAATTGAATGTAGGATACAATTGGTGGATTGAATACGGATATTCCACGCCAGTATTGACTAAAAGTACCTCACGTTGATAATATTCATAACGAAGCCCAAGTGACAACTGCGTTCTTTCAAGTTTATGATCATATTGGCTAAAAATAGCATGTACTGTATTATTTGCATTTAACTTTCCTGTAAATTCGGGAATAAGTTTAATTGCCTCACCTGGCTTTTCAGTGGCGAAATATTCAAAGTTACCTTTCTGCCGATCATTTCTTAGTTGGTAACCACTCAATAGCTCGCCATGCGGCAATTTCCATTGATGTTGGACCGAAACCCGTAGGCCACGTAAAGGATTGGTATAATTGTTATTTGTCCATTGGACAGTATCAGCCCTATGGTCGATATTCGCATTCTTGGTCGCCCCATACATATTGGCATATTCATAAATTGCACCTGCCTGCAATAAATGGGTATCACTAAACTTGTACTGATAATTGAAATCAATAAGATAAAATTCTCCCTGCTTATTCTGCAGATTGGAGTTGAAATAATTTATTCCTGAAAGTTCTTCGCCCGTTGATGGACGAATTGTTCGATTTGTATAATCGATATCAGCCAGTCGGTCCTGAAATTTCCGGGACGCCAGAATACCTAGATTAAATTGCTGTTTTGTGATAGCGCATAGGCACCATTCAGTCTAATCCCAAAATTGTACTTATCGAAACTCCGTTCACCTCTAGATGGAAAGAACGTCTGCCGATCTCCGATAATCGTATATACATCACCTTCCCGAAACCCCGCATTGTCATTGCGCATATAATTGGCCGAACCACTCCATTCGAGCTTATTTTTTTTGAACTGGAATGAAATATCTCCTCCAAATCGCTTTTGTACCCTCTTGTTCCCATAATCATCTATACTGGGCAATCCTCCCTGAAGATTAAATATCCAAGCAAATCCATCCGACGCAGCTTTTTTTGTCATGATATTGATAATACCTCCTTTACCATCAGGATCAAATTGAGCAGAAGGACTGGTAATATACTCTACATCGGTCACATCATTAGCTGCGATCTGGCTTAAAATTGTCACAGGATCTAAATAGGAAGGTTTACCATTGATAAGTACAATAATGCCCGTATTCCCGCGCATACTTATATTGCCATTTCCATCCACAGCAGCTGATGGTAGATTTTTTACAATATCCAAGGCTGTACCACCGACTGCATTTCTATACTGGCTTGCTTGATATCGCTGCCTATCAGCTGAGTGCTTCTGCGCGGCAAGCTCTCCGGTAATCTTTACTTCGGTCAACCGCTGATCCGTACTGACAAGTGCAATTTCAGTTATATTGGTCTGGCTTCTACCATCAAAATCCACAACTATTTTTTTTTGATGATAGCCAATAAATTTAACCACAATAGCATATTGTCCTTTTTTCAGGTTGAAAAAATGGAAGCCGCCCAATGAATCCGTAACGGTGCCATCGACAACATGGCCGTGCATATTGAAAACTGCAATACTGGCAAACGAGATCGGTGACTGTGCAAGGGAATCCTTTATCGTTCCAGACAGTATGCCTTTTTGTGCTTGCACCATCATTATTATAAATAAAAAGCAAAGTAAGGTAAAAAGTCTTTTCACTGATGTCTAAGTTTCCTCAAAAATAGAAAAGTTAATAACTATGCTGTACTTACCTGAAAATTATACCACAGTTTTTTCAAATCGACCTTAACTTTACTGAAACGATAGGTTCAAAATTAACAAATATGGCCTTCAGATATCCCACGAGAGGATTTGAGACCTACTTTGGCAAGATAGGGCTGGAAGGTCCGCTATGGAACAGAAAAAGGGATCTCCTGTTTATCGGAATATCAACTTAAAACTCAGAGGAAAATGCAAACATCATATCCCGTCTCGCAAAGAAAAGCTGGCAGTTCCCGGCGCAGTTAACGAAACCTAGTCAATGATTTTTATGAGTGACCCGCTAGCTAATGGGTGTAGATTCAGGGAACTGGATATCCTTGATGACTATAATCGGGGAGTTATTGATAAACGAACCTTTCTATTCAATACCTCATGTCAGAAACAGCACTAGTGTCACATCTGTGTAGAAAAACTTTATCCGTTATAGACTACTACTTGGAATAGGAATTTCATTTCTTTCTACTTTCTAAATTATGTATTTTACACAGTTAATTTTAAGATCGCTAAATGGAACAATTACTAACAGCTGGTGCCGAAGCACTGAGGAAAGCTGCATTAAATGAAGATGCTAAAGCTTATATTTTGAATAATGAAGCACTTTACAAGCTAATGAAGAAAGCTGCTGAGCGATATATTGGTGGTGAAAACCTTACGGAAACCCTAAAAAAAGTACAAGCGTCAAATGATATTGGTTTTAAATGTTCGATCGAGTATATGGGTGAAAGCACACGGACGATCCCGGAAGCTGAAAAAGCAACTGCTGAATTTTTGGACATCTGTGATACAATACGGCAACAACATCTCAATTCAACGATTTCACTTGACCTTTCACACATTGGGTTAGAAATCTCTGAAAGCCTCTGTTATGAAAACCTTTCCAATATATGTGAATCAGCCAAAGGTAAAGAAGTGATCATCAGTGCAGAAGGAACGGAAAGGACTGACCGCATATTAAAGCTCTATCAGAAGGGCTCTAAAGAATTCTCAAACTTGTCCATCACATTGCAAGCTTATCTCCATCGGACAAGGGATGATTTTGATGCGATGTGCAAAGAAAGGGGGCGTATCCGCATGGTGAAAGGGGCTTTCGAGACAGCCAAAGGCTTATCTCTACCACGTGGGCAAGAACTCAACGAACGCTATCTTTACTATGTCGAACAGCTGCTTTCAAAAGGTCATTTATGCTCTATTGCGACGCATCACCATGAAATTCAACAGGGGGTAAAAAAGCTTATTGAACAGCTACAGCCTACAAAGGAATGCTATGAATTTGAAAGTTTATATGGTATACAGACAGAACAGCTAGAACAGTTGAGGGATGAAGGCCACCCCACAAAACTGTATTTCGTATATGGTCAGGAATGGTATCTCTATCTTTGCAACAGATTAGCCGAATATCCGCTAAATTTATTCAGAGCTTTACAAGACATTGTCGAAACGCAGTAATCATCTAAGTTGTAAATATAAATCTCATTAACGATAATAATTACTACTACACGAATATTATGAGTAGCTCAATTCATCTTATAAACACATATCAATAAAACACTGAAAGGCCTTAGAAGGAACTTCGTCTTTTTGTAGATAAATAAAGTAGTCATTGTACCATAGTACAAGAGATTTAGACTTGGAATTTAATAAAGAAAGTGAAGCTTCTCCCAAACTTCACTTTCTAAAATCGGAGTAATTTTTAAGGATCTGCACCATAATAAATTTCAATTTCCCGATAAACAGACTGATGTGCTCGCTCTATTGCATCATTTGCAGAATAGCCATATTTAAGATATACATCTGAGTAAGTGTTAAAAAGCTGCGTCCAATATCCAAGGCCTCTTCTTCCCTAAGCATCCATCTGATTATCCAGCTTTTGTCTTGACTGAAGATCTAACTGAGGGCTGCTTTCCGCTGAAATTTCCAAACTCTGTTTTGACGCGCTATGCTGAGCCTTTGCTACCTCAGGGGTCAACTTAGCAAATGATACTAGGCAATACCTGTAAAAATTAATTTTTCATATTTCTATCTTTTATAATTAAACTCGTTTGGATGCTTTTTAAAATGGACTAAACCATTAAACATCTGCTTTATACTACTAAAACACGAGTTAAATAATTGTTCTTACAATCATGGATCTATATTTGGAGCAGATACACTTGTATCCAATGCATTTGGAACGAAATATACAATTCCTTATATACTAACGCATAGCAAAAACGAATAGATTATTAACATTTGAAAAAACAGGGTTGATACTTAGAGTATTCAACAACAATCCAATTGGATTACTCCACCCAGATTTCATCACAGGCAATAGAGACCTTTCGTGTGGGATGATAGCGCCATTCTGGCAGGGAGGGAAATGGTAAGGCATAAATGCGAATTATTTTAACATCATCCGCTACTGGAGCTTTAAATTTAACTTTCTGCACAGTATAGTCTTCGTCTATTTCTTCAATTTTAGAGGAAAGTAACTCCTTAAAATTTTCACCATCTTTTGAAGCCGTGATACGGATCTCTTTTGGAATAAAAATCCAATGCCGTGCATCCTGAAGGAAATTGAGTTCTATAGTGTCCACTTTTTTTGCCTTTTCGAAGTTAAAGGCAATCTCCATAGGTTCTCCCGTCCATAAAAGCCAATTATAGCTATAATCCAGATAGCCTGGCACACTATCAGTCAGGGTCCGCATACCATTGGCAGGGAATGAAGGGTCAAAAGGGTATTTCATCGTCATTTTTGCTTCAGAGGCTTTATTCCCATGTACTCCAGTACTAAATATTTCACTCCATTCTTTCGCGTATTGGTCAGGTGAAGCTCCCCCCTCTGCAAGTTCAACTACGCCGAGTTTCTTCGCATCTTCAACAAACCGTTGCAGCTTGCGTTGTACATTTGGTCTAACATTCCATTTCCCATTCTCCTCGAAGAATATCCCATGTTGACGTGGCCCATAAAACCGTGCCTGTTGTAAGTAGGTATAATCCAACCCAAGACCTAACCATCTAATACGTTGTTCCATTAACCGGTTGCCCTCACTTAGTACTTCAGCTTTCTCCAACAATGTACTATAGTGTTCCATTTTCTCCGGGCTTAAATAATCATTCCTGTTATCAATTGGATTGCCGTATATCGACAAGAGGGATGAGGCGGTGGGCAAAGCATTTCGCCGGGCATTGAGGTAGGCTTTGACAGTCTGACCTGCCTTGCCATAATAACCATTTACAAATTCATCCGTAAGCTGATCTTCGGAGACAGTACTATCCCATATCAGATGAGCTAAAATATAAGCATTTAGTTCGGCCATATCACTATAGCTAGCACCCCCACCCTGCAAAAAAACACCCTCCACCCCTTGTTGTTTTAAATAGTCCAGACTTTTCTGAAATGTTCCCTGAATAGGAAAAGGGGCTAGGTAATTTGTAAACTGTGTTAAATAATCCCATACAAAAACATGTGCTGCTTTGGATTTCCACTCACGCAGCTGCCTGCGGAATGTAGCTGCAGAAGGTTCATTGCCAATATCATCTTTACGAAAAGCATCAATATTGCTTAATATCACGGAAACATTGTCTGCTACGCGAAGATGCGCGGGGGCATTGGCCGTCTGTAGGTAAGCGAGGGTTGTAAATTGCTCATCCGGAAATTTAGCGGCTACCCTATTCACAAAGTGGATCAAAGAACCTTGGGCTCCGCCTTCGCGTTTATCAATAGCTTGACAGCGTTCACAGGTACAGCTGCCGATATCGTCATTGGGCGCTATCGACCAGTATTTAGCTTGCGGATTCTCAAGCATTTTTTGCCTGAAATATTTAACGGTATGTTCAAAAACAGCTTCGTTGGAAAGACAGAGCTGGGTAGCTTGTCTTTTCCCATGATAAAGCGAGTAGTATTCGGGATGTTCTTTAAAATAAATGGATGGCGGTAATATCTTGTTGAACGTATGTCCCCAATCCCCCCATTTTTCTTCTAAATTATGTAGTCCATACCAGTCCAAATACTCCTGATCCAGTTCTATCGGAAAATATACTTCGCGAAACTGAAAATTAGGTTTCGCAAAAATATGATAATCTGCATCCATCACCAACGAAGATAACTTGGGAATGAAGGTATTCTCCCTGCCGATATACCATTTACGTGCTCCGATAACATCTCTTACATAACGGTAAGCGCCATAAAGAACACCGCGGCCACTACCTTTGATATGCATATTAGCCCCATTAAACTGTATCGAATAACTATCTTCCGGATATGTATTGTCTATTGATACCTGTTCCAATAGAATCGCCGGCCGGTCTTGTTCCTTGGCCTGCAAGTCAAATGCCGTACCTGTACTCAATTTTGTAAATTCGTTAATTACCGCTGCTGCTTTTAGCAGGGTCGAATTGTTTTGGTCAGTACGGATAACATAATTGGCCACACCGTCACTCACCAGTGTAATACGCTCTTTACCCTGAGCTATTGTTGCAACAAAAAGCAGACACAACATATACTTCCACATATTAAAAATATTTCCTTAATGAGAGATTCAGATCATACTGATTCATAAATTTATTTTCAGCCACCTTGTAATAACTCCATCCGCCCATAAGCGTAAATCCCCAGCTGTCGATACGATGCTGCCATCCGGCATTGACTGATCGCGACAAAAAACCAAATCTATTGTTTAAAAACTGATACCGGGAAGGATCGTCCGGAGAGGTTCCGATATTACCAATGATGGTGACATAGGAATTAGGCTTTTCATTATTATAGTAGTGCCTTACTGCCAGTGAGTAAGCCTGATTCCAACGCTGTTCATCATGCAATAAAAATCCCCGGAGATAGACAAAAGTCGGCCCAAAATAGCGGCCAGCAGAGGCCACCATTCCATAGTTGTTGGTATGGTCAGCCGATCGCACATAACGTCCTCCTACATCAAAGAGCCAAAGGCCGGCCTCCCGATAAAGACTATATGCTGCCCTCCAGGCAGGAAATACTGTTCCATCGGCCCAGGCAAGATGATGATACGCATATAATTTTGAACTATAATTCAACCAAGCATCTAATCCCACCTGATACCCCTTTTCTCCCCTTCTATTTCCGTAGTTGAACTGACCAATAAACATATTTTTTTCGCCCACTTTCTTCCCATATTCCACTCCAGAAATAAAGAAGTGTCCATTAGGCCTATCTTGTGCACTTTGTGTATGATTGAATCCGACATAAAAACTATAGGGCAAATTTTCACGATATACTTTTGCTTGTTGACGATAACGCTCCACTTGCGGTGATTGCTGCTGCAGTTGTTCCATATAGGCCAAAGCGGTTTGATAATCTTTATTTGCAGCAGCGATATTCGCTAACTGTTCTCGCATAAACACGGTACTATCCCCTTTAGCCCAAAGCATTTCATAGCCAATTTTGGCTTTATTATATTCCTTTCCGGACATATAAGCACTGGAGCGGAGGTATAAATAACGGTTATCGTTAGCATCTGTCTGCTGCATACTGTCCGAAATCGCAATTGCTTTTTGCAGCTCTCCCCGTTCAATAAATTTTAGTCCTTCTTTGTACCAATTGTCGATGTTACGGTTGATAGAATTTTTCTTACCCCTGGCTTCAAATTCCCGATAGGCTGCTACCAGCTCCATATCATCAGGAAATCGGGTACTTGCCAATTGCCAAACTTTCCTGGCTTTGTCTATATCGCCTTTCGCTTCAGACAATAATGCCAGAGGGGGGTAGCTGTCTTTATACTTCGGATCACTTGCCATTACTGTTTCGAAATACGGAATAGCCCAATCTCCCCGTCCCATCTTTTGGTAGCTCAATCCCAGGATATAGTTAAAATCAGTATACTGCGGATATTTTGCCAATACCGTCCGGCTCAGCATAACCGACTGGTCCAGCTTCCCCTCACGTAGATAGCTGATTGCCTGCGGCACCAAACTATCCACATCGTATTTTTCATTTTGCCAGACCACCTGTGCTGTAATGGTATCTGCTAAAAAGGACTGACAGAAAATGACTGTTAATATCAATAATTTGTTCATTGCTCTATTTTTTTGCCCCATTCGGTGATAAGGGTGTTAAAGTACCTTTGCGTTTCATTTCTCCCCAGGCATGTTTTTTACCAAAAAGCTCCTGTATATATCCTTTGATAGAACTGTACACAATGATCGGATGATATATAAAGGGTTCTAAAAATGCGGTGAGGCATAAGCGAACAATATCCTGCCTGCGCTTATAATACTTATAGACATAATTGTCCAATAAAATCGAAAAGCTAGTTAAAAAAACCGAAAACATATATACGAAAACCAGTAGCAGAATAGCCATCTGCCAGTTGATTCCGTTTGTCAGGATCAGATAGATATAAAAGAATATACCCAGAATTTCCATAATTGGCGCGAAGAATTCAAAAATTGCATTGTAGGGAAATACAATCAGTCCAAACTTTCGATAGCTAGGATTGAAGAAAGCCTTACGATGTGTTCGCATGATCTGCATGAGCCCCCTAGCCCACCGGATACGCTGCCGGGTCAGCATTTTCAGGCTATCTGGTCCTTCTGTCCAGCATAATGTCTGCGGAATATATTTGACCTCATATTTTTCGTTATTGTCACACATCTTCATACACATCCTCGTCACCATCTCCATATCTTCCCCTAAGGACTTTGGATCATATCCACCTGCCGCAATCAGGATTTCCTTGTCAAATAGACCAAGGCCACCAGATACATTGGGGATACAATTCAGGTAATTCCATCCCATTTTACCAAGAAGGTATGACCGGATGTACTCCATCTCCTGAAATCGCGCGAGGATGGGTTTAGGTAAGGCCGCTTCAACTAGCATCCCCGAATCCACATAACTCGAATTGGACATGCGTAAAGTGGCCCCCACAGCAATGACACGTTCCTTAGCATCCAATACAGCCTCCATAAGATACACAAGTGTATCATTGGCAAGCACACAGTCAACATCTGTATTCAATATATAAGGAAAGGCTGCAACATTTATTCCTGCGTTAACCGCATCAGCCTTGCTTCCACCATTTATCTTGTCAACGACAGTTAGGTGTTTATGGGAAATATCACGCGATTTATAAATCGCTTTAATTTCCTTACAAGGAACCAAGTAATCGACCAAAAAATCGACCGCCACCAGATCGAATTCTTTGATCAGTTTTGCCAAAGTATCATCTTTACTTCCGTCATTAACAATGACGACCTCATATCTTGGATAAAAAAGGGTCATCAACGAACGGACATTATTTACAATAGTAACCGACTCATTGTAAGCAGGTGCGACAATACTGACTCCCGGCGCAATTTCAGATTCCATGAGCGTTTGAATACGTCTGGAATTGCGTTTTCGAAGGTTGTTACGGATCGAAAGCGATGATATCCGAAACAGCATAACATACACCACTAAAAGTAAGAAACAGTATAATCCAAAAACAAACTCTACTGAAGAAATAAAATGTGTCATATCAAAACCTTTCCTCTAAATATTTAAATATAATGGACCATCGGGTGATTAACATAGCGGATGAGTTTGCTCTCCACGCGATCCCCCTGTTCATCAATTTTTCGCAAAAGCGGTGTGCTGTAAGGCTTTTGAGCTACTAATGAGCGATAAGCGTGCTTTCGCAGACTTAATGGCAAATTGCTGTCCATAAACAATCGGTTCAGGAAATCAATTGATTTTCCTTGTCCGACTCGGCCGAGTGCCTTCAGTATTTCCAGCTTAGCTGCCAGGCTGCTTTCCTCCATATATAGCTCCTGCAATCGCTCCTCACTATCCTTTGCCAACAGCTTTCCCAAAGAGTTAACAGCTTTTAAAGCAGTTTTCGAGTCTTTATTGGCGTCAATTAATTTCCAGAGTCCCGCTTCATTTAATTCTTGATAATAGACCATCAGATCCATGACCAAGCTGTTAACTGCAAAGGCTTTTGACATATCCAACCATTGCGAAAATGCATAGTCGCCAAAATAGTCACCCTGGACAATTGTCTGAAAGATATCAAGCGCATGAAGCTGACTGATTCCATATAGACCTTCAAATACCCTGTCAAAGGCCTGTTCACCTTCCACCTGTAACAGATATTTGGATGCCGCGACACGGATTTCAACCTGAGGGCTTTTGAGTAACTGATCCAGGATCTTTTCCTGAATGGGTACCTTCATCAAGGCCAAATTGGCCAGGGACCTCACCGTTGTCACCATGTTTGTGGCCGAATGTCTAATCTCATATTGCGCTTCCTTATCAAAGCCCAGTTCATTGAAAAGATGCCGCATACTCTGGCCTTTCTCTCCGCCAATCGTGAAAATAAACTCGTGTATAACATGTCGCACGACTTTACTCACGAGCTTATTATTCAAATCCAGTCCCAATTTATCCACAGGGAAATGACTGGTCCTGTTCTCCACCAGAACGTGTTCATAGATAAAATCTCTTAGAGTCGGATAGATCCGGGAATAGGCTCTCCGATACCGATAATCGCGATAATAAAAGAAGGCGATTCCAACAAGACAAGCAGTCCAAAACAGCACACTCAAGATCAGGGCAACGATAACGAGTACCGGCCAACCGTCGCCTTCAAAAAAGGCACGAATATCATGGATGATATGGGCTAACGTACTAAGCATGGCCAATTCTCAAACGTACACGTGAAATCAGTTCGGAAGGAGATATTGGTTTTTTGATATAATCATTTGCACCCACTTCAAAGCCCTCCACAATACTATTATCATCGCGATATCCTGAAATAATAATTACCGGTACCTGATTATTCGTATTGCTCTTTCTGATTCGGTCTATAATTTCAAAACCATTGGCAAAAGGCAGTGCCAGATCAGTAATAACCAAATCAATTGATTCGTCCGAGACCAGAGAAAGCGCTTCCTTGCCGGATTTGGCAAGGAGTAGGTCGTACCCCTCCCGTAAAAGAACAAATTGCATGGTGCTTAACAGAATCTCATTATCTTCGACAACAAGGATTCTCTTTTTTTTGTCCCACATAGTGTGTTTGTTTAGTTTTTCATAGTGAAACAAAATTTGATAAAAAAAAGAAAACTCGCTGTAGTACAACAACTACAGAATGTCATAGCTTATTTAAACCCAGTTTTTACCGAAAAATTCAAATAATATGACGTTAAAATGACTATAAAAAATAAGTCTGTAATAATTAAATACTTGAGTTACTATGTAAAATTTAAATTCTTAGGATCAAACATATGAGCAGGGGACATTTTTAAGACTCCTATCGTGACATTTCATTCTGCTCAATACTGGGGTTTCGTTGGCAATAATTTGGCATTCTTAATCTTAGGGAGTAATTGAAAAATAACAGTATTAAACAGTAAAAACAACACATGCGAAACAGTAAATCGATCATAATATTATCTCGAATATTGATAATGTCTTTTAGCTATAAGCGATAAAAGCAATGGTATTTTGGCAATATGCCAAAATACCATTGCTAAAGAATGAAAACACTACTGTCTATTTTTTATCTAATGCCTTCATCAATTGACTATAAGTTTCGTCATTGCTCGGTCTTGGAGCATCATTATCTAGTATTTTGCCATCCCTACCGATGATCACATATCTGGGTATACCCGAAATATTGAATGCCTTAGCAACGATACTTTTAGTTCCACCTTTTGACAAAAGATGAACTCCTTCGATCTTATCATCAGCGATCGCCTTTCTCCATTTGGCTTCATTATCATCTATACTGATATACAGAAAGACCAAATCTTTATTATCCGCAAATTTAGCGTGGAGTTTAGGACTACCACTTTTCATCTCCTGTCTACATGGCGAGCACCAGCTTGCCCAGAAATCTATATAGACGACCTTTCCTGCAAAATCTTTTAAAGACACTTTTTTACCGTTGATATCGTCCAGCTCAAAGGGTGGCGGTGTAGCTCCAGAAGCGAGTGTTAACGCACGATCATAAATCCCCTGAAGCTCTGTCACATGCGCATCGCTTCCGCCGTCTGCAGCAAACTTAGGAATATAAGATTTATAATCGTTAACATCTTTGGCATTTAATAATAGACTGTTAACAGCCGAGAATAATGCAAGCTCTCTGATTTTCCCGGTGAGATTCTTTTTGATTAGGTCATATTCCATCTTACGTTTTTCTTCTTCTTTTTGTGCAACAAGGCTATCTTCTTTTCCGGTTTCTAGCATTTGTTTGTATCTCAGATAGGCTGGTAAACTCCCTCTCACAAACCTGTTATAGGGATAATAAACGAGCAGATCATCTGAAAGCTTCACTTTCTGGAGCATATCCAAATAATCTGTCGGCATGACTTCTGTAAACTTCTTTTTCAGCGCCTGACTGATCATGTACGGCATGACCATCTGAAAGCCCAAGCCCTCGTAATAAAATTTGATGTACTGAAAATCGAAAAAATCCTTGCTCACTTTTGATTTATTGCTTTCTAAAAAAGCAAGATTATCTTTGCGCATTTGTGCAATCTGCTTATTTAGTACCTCCGTCGAAACTTTGGTAGCATCAATACTAGAATAGTTTTTGATATAAAGGGCCATCAGATCTTTGTAGGCGATGGCATTTTCCTTTCCCTTCCCGGTAAAAGTCGTAGCATCTTTAAAGTCGGTTTTGATCAAAAGATCATCGCCGGGCTCGATGTAGAGATTTAGCGATCCCTTGACAGGCTCGTCCATACCCAATCTGACATCGATCGGTTTTTCCAATGTGGTAGAAAATTCAAAAACACCATCGGCATCCGGTGTGAGCATTTTCACATCAGTCTCCCCATCTTCAAAACTGAACCACATGGTCTTTCCGACCAGGGGCTTAATATCCACTCGGACACGTGTTTTCTTACCCTGCCCAAATCCGATACTGGCATACATGCACAGTATAAAAACGATTACATAATTTTTCATGTTCTTAATCTATTTTAGTTGTTATTTATTATTTATGTTGACTATGATTCAAAATTTAGTCAGTTATATCTAGCCTGACTGCATGAGAATATCCTGGAGTCTCTACCTTTTTGATGATTTTTAGCTCAAATCACCTATAAATTTGGACGTGTTATGGATTCTGCTGCATAGCTGGATTTGACTACAAAATGTACAATGGGAACCGAAAAGTCAACCGCTCAGGTTTCAGCTTGAACGTCGCCGTTACCTTGCCATCTTTATCATACAATTGATGGGTATCGCCAACAGTGCCCTTATGATCCGGATCAACAGAGAGTCTGCGCATATCCCACCATCGCTCGCCATTCATAAAGAACTCGCGTGTACGTTCTTCCAAAATAAACCGCGTTAGTGTGATTTTATCAGTAGCTATTGCTGCTGGAATCCCAGCTTCGGCAATTGGCATCCGATTTTTTCTCAAGATCACCAGGTCTTCTACAGCACCGATCAAATCACCAAGCCGAGCTTTGCATTCGGCCCGCAGCAGGTAGATATCAGGAATATTTATCCCCAAATTGGTCAGCCCACCTCTTCCCCAGGCCCGCTGCATCCCTTGAGGATATAGGGCTGTCATCCCAAAGGAGAAGTTGCTCATAAACTGTTTTCTTAGGTCAGTATTGGCAAAACTCTTCACTGCTTGGGGATTGAGAACAATTCCCGAAGCAAGATATACATAGAGATTCGTTGTAGATTTTAAATATAAAACCTCTTGATCCGCGTAAGGATCCAGTCCTCGGGCGGGACCAATAAATGGGTTGACCGGGGTAAATGCACCGCCACTGGCCAGCTCTTTATTATAATCATATAAGCCTATCGGTATACTGGCGCCGGCCAAATCTTGTAGAGATGCACCCAGTAAGGGCAATGCCAGCTCAAATTTTCCCATATAGACATAGACCTTTCCCAAAAGTGCTTCTCCAGCAGATCTGGACATCCGGATCCGGTTACTTGTTTTCTGCGGAAGATCAGGAATGGCCGCTTTGAGATCGGCTACAATCTGCTCATACATTTCTTTTACAGTAGCCCTTGTAAAAGTCGTTTGGGTAACATCGGCAATTTTATAAAGCGGGGTTGCCAGATCAGTAGATGCCGTCGCTTCATTGTAGGGTTTCCCATAGTAATTCACCAGCATAAAATGAGCATATGCGCGCCCGGCTAATGCCTCGGAAAGGATTGACTTTTTCTGACTTTCGGTACCATCTTTGGAATCTAGCACTTCATTAATTATCTTATTATAGTAATATAACTGCCGAACGAGCGAGTTAAATTCTGAATAGTTTTCGTCGGTAAGATAGATATCATCCTCCCAACGAAAAGCTTTCTGATCCGATAGCCGGAAGGTCCCGGTACCCAATACGGAAAACAGGGGGGCATATCCGGCAAGCTCATCTGACATCAGGATATGCGATGCCAAGGCTTGCCCACGAATAGATTCCGCATTCAGCAACAAGTCATAATCTGACGTTTTTTCGGCAATCAGAAGTCCTTTTGGATCGGTATCCAAAAAATCCTTTTTACATCCCACCAAAGAAACCCCAAGCATCAAAAGGGACATGATCTGAGTAATATTTTTATTGACGACTCTCATAATGTTCATTCTTAAAAGGTTAAATGGGCTCCGACCGTAACAGTATTCTGGTTAAAAGGCATTGTTCTGGCCCCATAACGCGCCATTTGAAATTCGGGATCTATACCATCCTTATTATTTTTCCACAACATAATGTTGGAGAACTGAAGCCGGAAGCTTAAACCCTCCAACCGAATTCGTTTGATCATATTATCCGGTACCTGGTAAGAAAATGCCATATCCCTGATTTTGATATAGGAAGCACTCACAACATTCCGGTCGGCGCGGATATAATATTGTAGGTCGCGGCCTTCGTTGGCACCAGCATCACTGAGAAAAGATGGGATATCTGTCTTCAATTCGTCTCCGGCTACTTTCCATCTGTTCGCAAAATCTGCATGCAGGTTACCCGACTGAAAATTTTGGTTCGCAATAAAGCTTCCATTATTATTTACGGTATAAGTCTGATTCACATCCCTGAACATGACATGGCCGAGGTTGTAAACCATATTGACTGTAAAGCCGAAGTTTTTATAACGGAATGAGTTGCTGAGTCCGCCACTCCAAACAGGCTGGTACACGCCCATGTAACTGATATCTTCGGGTTTGGTATCTTGTCGGACTTTGGTGATCGTACCATCCGCCCGATAAACCTGGGGATCCCCCACGTTGTCCAGACCAGCATATCTATAGGCGAATACGCTAAAAGCTGGATAATCTTTCACGTAATCCGAATTAATCAATGCATTCCCAGTAGTAATGGGTGATACCAGATAACCAAAATCAGTTACTTTATTTTTATTATAAGACATGGTCAGCATCGTACTCCATAAGAAATCTTTTCGTTCGATATTGACGGTATTCAATAGTAACTCGACACCTGTATTGCGTAAGCTTCCCACATTCCCGTTGATAAATGTTGTTCCGGTAAGTGGATTAATGCCAAGACGGCCGAGCAGATCGGAAGTCTCTTTACGATAAAATTCCAACGATCCGCTGATCCTGTTATTCAACAAGCCAAAATCAAGCCCTAGGTTATAATTTTTTGTACGCTCCCAAGTCAGATTTGGATTAGCTAAGGTGCTTATACTTAACGAAGAGCCACCGGGTGCATTGGGATCCGCTCCTGCCGCTAAGACATCTTTGGATGAGGCAAAACCCGGCGCAGGCGAATTGCCTGTAATACCATAGGTAGCCCGCAAAGCGAGCAAATTCACCGATGGTTTCACTTTTTCCATCCAGGACTCCTGGCTCAGCGTCCACTTTAGCCCTACACTCCAGACAGGACGCCGCTGTGCGGATTTATTGATACCGAATAAATTACTCTGGTCATTTCTCCAACTAGCATTGAGCGTATATTTTCGCGCAAAGGTATAGCCTGCATTCGCATAATAAGAGGTAAATCTACTGCGTGGAACAGATTCAAGCTCTCCGAAATAACTGTTGACCGGTAATTTGGAACTCGCACCCGATAGGGGTAAAATAGGATTGAGCACGCCTGTAGAACTCAATGTTTTATAATCAAGCATCGCATAAGTCTGCAAAGTCGGATCATAGCCGTATACCCGGCTACTATTAGTGGTTGTCACACGCTCCTGGGCCTCCTGTCCAAGCAAGGCCGTCAACTGATGCTGATTATCGTTCCAGCTCATCGTGTAGCTCAACTGATTTCGAACAGACCAATTTTCCATGGTGGCATTATTGACACTGTATTCTCCTCCAGTCGTTGGAAGGTGATAGACAATATTTCCATCTGCTCCTATTTTGGCAAAATTCACCACATTGACACGCTGCTGATAATTGCTCTGGTCAAAATATTGCTGTGTGCGGTAGTTTCCACGCACATAACCGTAAACCCCTTCAAACCGCAGCCCCTTTATAATATCTATCGTCAGCCCCGAATTAAAACGTCCTGTGAAATTTCTGTTGTTGCCCTGTCCGCTCCCAATGTCGTCAAGGGGATTAAAGGCCAGTCCAATCTGGCTCAGGTTTTCAATAGATGGACGCTGCTGCTCAGAAAGATAGCCCATGTAGTTTACATTCAGTGATTTCCCTGAAGCATCCTGAAATAATTGATAAGGCAAAAACTGATTGTTGATCGTCTTATAATTCTGGGAAGACATAGACTGATAGTTGAGATCAGCAATCAGGTAGGCCTTCAGAAAGCGGTTGAACGCAAAGTCCTGACGTGTATTGATCTTGAATGTCTCATCCTTGCTACCCGGAGTTGCGGAACGGTTGTTTGTATATGCTAAGGAGTTATAAAAAGTATGCTTGTCACCGCCACCAGCAATAGATAAGGTATGGTTCATGATCATGGCCGGCCGGTAAAACAGCTCGCCAATCTGCCCCGTATTATTGATCCGCGAAAGGCTGTCAAGCTTTGACCTGCCTTGCGCTTCTGTTAATACACCGCGGTGGATATCATAAAGAATCTGTCTATCAGGTGTCAATCCCGTCGACACTCCCGTATTGGGATTATAGGTAGTTACTGTTGAATAGGGTTGTTTAACAGGATCAAAGGTCTCTTGGGAGGCCTGAATGAATTGCGCACTGTTGAGCACTGGAAAATAATTATACTCGGGGCGGCCCTGAAAATTAACAAAACCATCGTAGGTGATCCGCGTTGCTCCACTCTTGCCCTTTTTGGTCGTTACGACAATTACACCATTTGCTGCTCTTGCTCCCCAGATTGCAGCGGCAGTAGCATCTTTAAGAACAGTGATATCTGCGACATCCTGTGGATTTATAGCTGTAATGTCGTTGATATCCATGGCAATGCCATCAACTACAACCAAGGGGTTTGTATTCGCTTCAATGGTGGTGAGTCCACGGATCAGAAAAGGTGAACTTTTGCCATATATAGTGTTGGGTGCATTGTTGATCACCAGACCGGGGACCAAACCGTCCAGTCGTTGAATCAGATTCATGGATCCTGTACGGTTAGCTACAACATTCATATCTGGTTTGGCAAAAGATCCTGCACTTCGCTCCCTGGCCAGTGATTGATACCCGGTATTGATTAAAACCTCATCTAAAGTTCCTGCAAGTTTTAGTTTGATGGTTCCCAGGTCAATCGCCGCCTTCGCATTATAGTCTTGATAACCAATATAGCTTATTGAAATATAAGCCTGGCTAGGAATGCTTCGCAATGAAAACTCGCCATTGGCGTTTGTCATCGTTGCTGCCTTCTTCCCCTTGGCAGTCATTGAAAAGTCGCCAGTTTCTTCATTTTCGGTAGAAGTAATGGTCGCAACGGAAATTGTCGCGCCTTGCAGCGGACCGCCGTACTGATCCAATACCTTACCCCGTACATCGATCTCCTGTTGGCGTATAGGGGTAGCTTTAAGCCTCTTTGAGGGAGACGCGGTGACCACGATTAATTTCCCATCCATTTGATAGGCAAGATCTTGAGCATTTAAAAGTCGCTTTAACGCCTCATCCAAGGTTACGTCAGTCACATTGATCATCACTGGCCCAACTCCATCCATCAATTTGCGATCGAAGATGAAATCGTACCCTGTTTGAATCCTGATCTTTCGAAGGACACTCTTTAAGGAGCTATTCTTTTCATTCAGGGTCACCCGCTGTCCAAAGGTCGTGATGGCATATACTTGCATCATGGACATAAATAATATGACGGTGGTTAGGCGCATAATGGTCAATTTAAAACAAAAATTTTTATACATTTGAGTTAAATATTGGTTAGCAAAACACGATTAGGTTCCAAGCTGTAGTGTTTTGAATTAAATAATTGATATTTACTTTTCATCGTCAGAAGGATAAAGATCCTTCTGACCTTTTAGTTTGTTTTCATTTTTTACCTACTTATAATAATCCTCCTTCCTCTGATTTTGAATCTTATGTTTGTTCCTTTTTCTATTTTGTGCAACACATCTGCGAGCTCGCTGCTACGTGAAATCCATCCGTCTAATGTGATATCATTAATTGGTATTCCCGTATAATCAAATTGCACATTATACCATCGCTCGATATTCCTTAATATCGTTTCGAAATTTTGCGATCCCAGGGCGAACTCCCCATTTTTCCAGGCCAACATTTCGTCTACATTGACTGTTTTAACATCAATAACGCTTTTGCTAACACGGGACTGCTCCGAAGGTTTAAGGATCTTAAATGCTTTTGTTGCTAAATCGGTAACTTTTACAGAGCCTTCGGCCAAAGTTGTCTCGGCATAAGGCTGGTCCGGATAAGTATTGATATTGAAATGCGTTCCCAATACAACAACCTGCTGTTTATCCGATGACACTATAAAAGGTCTTTTTCCATTTTTTGAAACCTCAAAATAGGCCTCACCTTTTAATTTAATCAGGCGAACTTCAGGATCATTGAATCCTGTTGCAAACTCGATGGAAGAAGCTGCGTTTAACCATACTTTTGATTTATCGGGCAAGGTGACCATATAGGTTTCGCCGATTGAGGTACTCAAAGTATTAACACCCTTGCCCAGCTGCTGATTATTTTCAACTTCATACTGAAGTTGACCATCTGCAGTTTTAGTTATACGAATCCCATTTTCAAATGCCAATTCTCCTGTCCTTTCGGCTTCTAAGGAAATCCGCCTTCCATCAGCCAGGGTCAGCGTTGCACCAGTTCGACCAGACAAAATGCGATTATCCACTGACGTAGCAATATCTTGATCTTGTGCTGCGTCACGGTGCTGAAACATAAAAAAGGCTATGCTCAAGAAGATCAGGAAGGACATTGCAATTGCAATACGTGGCCATAGCACGACCTCCCTTGGCCTATCAATCTTCTGAATGATTTTTTCTAATATTCGCCCTTCCAGCTGCTCTTCAGACGCTGCAAAAGAGCTTGATAACTCAACCTCTTTTTGCAGATCACTATTATACCATGAATCAAACGCCTGTAGTTCCTCTTCTGTAATGGTTTTATCTAGCCATTTTGAAGCTAAGTACTGATACTGTTGTATATTATCGTCCGGTTCCATAGTTAGGGCTTTTAAATGATGTCTCCTATGAAATATAAATCCCTTAGTCGATGCTAAAAAATATTTTTTTTTATGTCTAAGATCCCCTCTTGAGTTGCTTTTTTTAACACAACAAGGTAAGCTGAAAATTTATTATAGACATGAAATGATTTTTTTTGTTATTATTTTCAAAATAATATACAGATTTGCATATCACTTGCTTTGATGGAGGTAGATAAAGTGCTGTATAAACTATGATCGACTTTAGAACTTATCCCGATGCTGACCTGATCGCTTTGATGATCAGAAGTGACCATAATGCTTTTGCTGAAATCTATAAAAGGTATTGGAAACGACTATTCCACATCGCAAGCCTAAAACTCAATAATCCCGAAGAAGCAGAAGAGGTGGTGCAAAATATATTTGTATCCCTGTGGGATAGAAGAGAACAGCTTAATATAACGACAAGCTTAAGCGCTTATTTGGCCATATCAGTAAAATATAGAATTATCAAAGTACTGGACAAACATTATAACCAACAAAAATATGTAAAGAGTATGACCACATCTATCTTAGATGATTCGACACAACAATGGCTTGAGTTTCTCGATCTCAAAGATATACTCGAAAAAACTATTACCGAACTTCCAGAAAAATGTCAGCTTGTCTTTCGGATGAGCCGTGATAAACATATGTCTCAGAAAGAAATAGCGGCAGAACTAAATATCTCCGAAAAAACAGTGGAAGCCCATCTCGGTAAAGCCATTAAGACATTACGGAACAAGCTGAATAGATTTCTTATCTTACTTTTGTAATGAATGCCCCCCGGCCTATGATCTCCCTACTTGGCTAGCCCCATTCATGCAACGTTCAAATAAGTTCTCCTTAAAATAGCTTAATAACTCTTCGTTACAAAGGAGACACTAAACTTTTTTATTCTAGATAAAACGAGCATCTCCCTTAAATCCCACTCCAAAACATCCCCACGCCCGAATTAGCGCAATTTAAATTAATACATGTTACCTGTCGTTGAGACGTATGTTCTGCAAAATCGCAATTCACCCGCTCATGTCCCTACTTTACATGATCCAATTTTTTGGGGAGAGGTCATAAGAAAATTACTCGGGATCATCAAGATTAATCAATTTCGACAACGGGCAACATTTTGCTGTCCATGAGTTTTTTAAAAAGAATAATTTTTATGAATTGGGGACATGCGGTCTGGTTTGAAATTTTTTGAAAAAATAAAGTACCCATAGAAACTGGGTGTATCCATAAACCGCATCTTCTATAGGAATGGTGAGTATCCGAATACCCATAAAATCCGCTGGATTATAATTGACTATTGGTGATTCCAATCCTGTTCCTGTGAGTATGCCATTGACAGGCAAAAATCCTAACATAAGTACTGTGAAAACCAAAGAGGCTCGGCTAATCCATTGTACCCGTACAACAAAATGGAACACCAGTAATGTCACTATCGTGACTACAGCAGTCACCAAGGTGTATATTCGATCAGCATAGCGAAGTGCTACTACTGCGCATACAATTATACTGACAAAGACAATAATATTGTTAAAAGCACTAAGATGTTGCCATCTAAAAAATTTATCCAGACAGAAATAGGTGAATATGCAAGAAAAAGGAATAAAGATAAAAAATAACCATTCCTCCAGAGGTAATCCAGCCAAGACAATGCCCAAGGTATACTTTGTATTAAACCACCAAACGCCACGACTGGTAAACCAGACATCCCATGCAATAAAAAACAGTGCAACAATAACCGAAGCTTTTAAAAATGGGACAAACTCTCGATCAAATCGAAGCCGCTTGTCGAAGGAAGCGACAAAACATATTATGACCGTAAAAAATAAGATAAGTGAATAAGTATACTGCATCATGTTTTTTCATTATTACTGTACATTTTAAAGTATTTCAACGGAACATATAAAAAGCCAAAGCACTCTCCTTCTTCCTTGACCAAATGTTTGTGATGCTGCTTGTGGGCACGACGAAGTGCCAAAAAATACCTATTGTTTGTTTTACTCAAAAATTTGAAGCGCTGGTGGATAAAAATATCATGCACAAAAAAATAAGCCATACCATAGAACATAATCCCCAGACCAATATAAAATAGGTAATTATAATCTTTTAGCGATCCAAAATACATTAGCGCAATGGTAGGCAATGCAAAGATGACAAAGAAGTAATCGTTCTTTTCCAAAAAACCTTCATTGCTATGATCATGATGGTCTCTATGCAATACCCATAAGAAACCATGCATAATATACTTATGGATAACCCAGGTAGCACCTTCCATGGCAACAAAAGTGATCAGTACAGTAATAAAATTCATATGTTTATTCGCTGATGATTTTAAATTTTAGGCAGATTTATAAATAAGCGACTTTGTATCGCAAATAGCTTTTGAGAGCGACATAGGCTTTTTGAGTATTGGGTATTCTAATTCTATTTTCTAAAATTTCCTTCGATGATTTCTTTCGGATCTTTGCAAAAAGTGAAAGATAATATTTGTAAGCCAGATAAACACCAAACTTAGCCGAGGAAGGCAATTTTTTAATGCCCAAAAGTGCTTCTTGAAACTCCTTGTGGATTTCATCTTCAATCTGGCTTTTGAGTACGTTATCAAATACAGCCATATCCAAATTTGGAAAATAAGTGCGACCGAGGATATGATAATCATCTTTGAGATCCCGCAAAAAGTTTATTTTTTGGAATGCAGATCCAAGTTTCATAGCATAAGGTTTCAAATCCTCATAGCGTTGTTTATCTCCCTCAGTAAAAACCTGTAAGCACATCAATCCTACAACCTCTGCCGAACCATAAATATATTCTTTATAGCGATCTGAATTATAATCTATCTTTTTCAGATCCATCTCCATGCTATGCAGAAATTGATTGATAAGGTCAATGTCGATGTCATATTTGCGTACGGTCTCTTGAAAGGACTGCAAAATAGGGTTCAAGGAAATTCCTTCTTCCAAAGCAGCGTTTGTTTCTAAATACAGGCGCCTCAATAATCGTTGCCGATCATATCCATGAAAACTATCGACGATTTCATCTGCAAGTCTAACATAGCCATAAATCGCGTAAATACTATGACGGATGCTTGGTTTCAAAGCCAAAATGCCAAGCGAAAAGCTTGTACTGTATTTCTCAGTTGTTTTTTTGCTCACTTCATAAGCGAGTTCATCAAATAACTTCTTCATGGTCTTATGATTTATGATATAATTCAATGGCTTCTTTAGCGACTATCTTTCCAGAAATGATGGACGGCGGTACACCAGGACCAGGTACAGTCAACTGACCTGTATAAAAAAGATTGTGCACTTTTTTATTTCTAACCTTTGGTTTCCATACCGCAGTCTGCTTAAGTGTATTGGCCAATCCGTAAGCATTTCCACCGTAGGCATTATAATCGTTCACAAAGTCGCTGACACAGTAACTTCGTTTGTATGAAATCTGTTCGTATAGATTTTTTGTGCCAGTATGCTTTTCCAGACGTTCTAACATGTGCATTAGGTATTCTTCACGTATTTCCTCGTTATCTGATATATCAGTCGCCAAAGGCATCAACAAGAAAAGATTCTCAGCATTTGAGGGTGCAACATGAGCATCCGTTTTGGAAGGACAACAGGCATAAAACAACGGGTTTCGAGGCCATTTTTTCTCTCCATAAATACAATCTATATGATCATCTAGGTTATGTTCAAAAAATAAAGTATGATGAATCAGATTAGGAATAGTGGATTTCATACCAAGATAATAAATCAGGCTGGAAGGGGCAAAGGTCCGGCTTTTCCAATAGGCATCATCATAATTTCTCAATCCTTGGGGCAATAGCGATTCAATATGGTGATAGTCCGCTGAAGCAACAACAAGATCAAACTTTCGATTTTCACCATTAACTGTGAGCGAGGTGACCGCTTTATTTTCGATCTTAAGTGCTTCAACGCAGTGCCCAAAATGAAAAGTTGCTCCTTGTTTTTCAGCTACCTGCTGCATAGCCTGCACGAGCTGAAAAAATCCTCCTTTGGGGTAATACGTTCCCTGTGCATAACCGCCATAATTCATCAGACTATACAATGCCGGAATATCTTTGGGTGAGGCACCTAAAAAAATAACGGGAAATTCCATCAAGGTCCGTAACCTTTCATCCTTAAAATATTTTGCAACGTAAGTCCTAAAGCTTGATAACAGATCTAATTTGAACGCGCTACGTGCAATTTTTGGAGAAGCGAACTCCAACCAACTATGGCAGGGTTTATTGACAAAATCACGCATCCCGACTTCATATTTGAATTTAGCTGCCTGCATAAATTTGTCCAGTTTCCTACCTGCCCCCAGTTCAATCCGTTCGAATAATTGTTTTAAATCCTCGTATGATTCAGGCACACTGATCTGTCCGGAATTAAATATCATCTCAAACTGTGGATTCAATGAAACAAGTTCAAAGAAATCAGCTGTGCTATGGCCAAAATCCGAAAAGAAGGACTCTATAATATCAGGCATCCAATACCAGCTGGGTCCCATATCAAACCTAAAGCCTTCAGGCGTGGAAAACTGACGTGCACGCCCACCTGCCTGTACATGTCTTTCAAAAACATGCACGTCATAACCCGCCTTAGCTAAATAAGCTGCCGCCGAAAGCCCCGAAAAACCAGCTCCAATTACTGCTACTTTCTTTTTCATTTTTTTCTGATTTTAGCTTCCTCTATACGTGGAGTACCCATATGGGCTTACCGTGATCGGAACATGATAATGTCTATTGTCTTTTATTTCAAATATTACCTCGATATACGGATAAAAGGTTTCTATTTTTTGATTCAGAAAATAACTTTGGGTATGAAATTTAAGCTTGTATACCCCTTTATTAGCGTCTTTTCCAGATAATAAAAAATTACTTATGCGACCGTTGGAATCCGTTTTTTCACTGGCTACAGCAGTCCATCGGTTATCTGGCGCCAACTTCTCCAAATCAACTTTAACATCCTGGGCTGGGTTCCCCTTAGAAATATCCAGAACATGACTTGACAATTGATAATGAGGTTTTTGCGCATAGGTTGTCAATCCAAAAACAAGGAAAAACAACATAAAAAAGTATCCTATTCTACTAATCATCTGTTTCGCTATATTTTAACTTTGTCCAATAATTGTTCTGCAGCAATGTTTTTATCGTAAATCACTTGGTGAAAATCGCTTAGTTTCGTTAATAAGTTGATAAGTATCATTTTTTCCTCATTAGTGAGATCACCTGAAACAATCCGAGTAGCGTGACGTATGCGTCCCATTTGCTGTTCCAATGCCAATAAACCAGTTTCTGTAATGTAAATCACCTTACTGCGCTTATCCAATTCAGATTCCTCCTGACTTACCCACCCTTGTTTGAGCAAACGATTTATAATAGCCATACCGACTGGCTTTTCATGAATATTTCGTTTGATCAATTCCATTTTTGTCATCTGCCCAAATGATTTTAGCGTAATCAAATAGATAAATTCCTCTTGGGTAGAAAAATGAGATCCCCAAATTGCAGCTTTTGAATAACTCTTAGCGAATCTATTCATATGCACAATTAGAGTACTGATGACACTCTCCGGACTACGCCCATTTTCCTTGCCTTCCCAATGTGGATCGACAAGCATATTACTTTGCTCATTTACAACCCAGCGCTTAAACCCTTCAGCATCATTGGCATAATTACCATTTAAATTATCTGCCTCGAATTGCTCAATCAATGGTAGGATTCCTTCTAAAAGTTTATACTTCATGACTCCAAATTAGAACACTAATATACTATTAAAGTTTTATTTATTTTTAAATAATGATTTTTTAGAATAAAAATATACTAAAAACCAGAAAGTAGGTCTAGACATGGATTGGTAAAAACATCACTAAGATGGAGTCTTAACCCTTAAACTAGGTTAAGGGTATTTCTTAAGGTAGTTTATTAATTATTATAGTTGGAACGGGATAACTTTGCTATAACTCATAATTCAACTACTGATAAGACATGAAAACAATTAAGTTTTACACGATTAATTATATGCGGGTTTTTACCATCATTTTATTTATGGGATTAACCGTAAACTCAACGTATGCACAAAAAATAAAAATCGAAGAAAGTAACCTTTCTGCTATACAGACCTCCATGTCCATACAGAATATCGATGGCAAAAGAGCTGTCCGAGTGACTAAATCACCAAAAGTGCTTGCTGACGATGAAGCAACCTATGTCAGGATCAATGACCTCGACTTTAAAGATGGCGTGATAGAGGTAAAAGTTTTATCACGGCTACTTCCAGATGCACCAGCACATGCCAGAGGTTTTATTGGTTTAGCTTTTCGTATCAATGAAAATAATTCCCGATTTGAAAGTATCTATCTACGTCCTACAAATAGCATCGCAGATGATCAATTGAGAAGAAACCGGACTATTCAATATTTTTCCTATCCAAATTTTAAGTTTACGGATTCCCGAGCTACTGCCCCTGGGCAATATGAGTCTTATGCCCCTATTGCACCAAATGAGTGGATCAAATTAAAAATTGAGGTAAAAGGTAAAACAGCCAAGCTATTTATAAATGACGCCAAGCTACCTAATCTTATTGTTAATGATCTCAAAATGGGCGCCGATAAAACTGGAGCCATTGGTCTTTTTGTCGATATCGGAACCGAAGGCTTTTTTAGGGATTTGAAAGTGACAAGTAAATAAGTCCTCAAATAGAGAAATTGAATTTTTGAACAGCTATATATAGCTGCAATATCTATTTATAATAGTTTATCAGAAGGACTCCCTCCCCTTCATTATCCAGCACCAATTCACCGTCTTTTAAAACGGTACCGTCTTTAGCTAAAATCGATATCTGATATTTGGCTCCAGGTCTTCCACCGTCAATCGAAACGGAGAATCCAGCACCACCTATCGCATCTATCAATGTTACTGTCTTTTGCCAAGGGGCCGTAACAATCTCTTCATAGTCATCAGGAATATTATAAGGATCTGTAATTGTAGGGGTATATTGAACTTGCGCCGTTGTTGCAGGCCCCTTTAAGGTATAAGTAACCTGAAAGTTCGATGAATCTGAATCCTCGTCTTTTGTACAACTAAGGCAAATAAAACTAACGGTGCATAACAGCAAAAATATTTTAAAAGCTCTTTCCATAGATAAATCTAGTTTTGTCTTTAAACCCAATTATCGTACCAAATGAAGAATACAAACTATTCCTGAAGATTGATCCTGAAAGCAATAAGTCCCCTTTATAAAATGCCATTCAAAAGCAATCTTCCTATTTCTATCATTATTTAGCATTTAGCGACAGGAACCATATTGGAGGAAGCCTAATTAAGCAGCAGAGAGCAAAAATAATGATTTCATAAAAATCCAAAACATTATGTGGGCGATTCTGCTTATAGATATAAGCATGATAATAATGAGAATCAGTAAAAAGGTTTGTAAACAGGTAATTATAAGGAAAAATATCTTGGCAAACAGGGCAAAGAATGCACTTTTATATCAACTTTAGATTGCATGGCATACACTCGATCTCGCTATCGTGAACATAAATAAATATAAATAAGATTTGCAAAATTACATGGAAAATAATGATATCAAAAAACCTTATTCCTTTGAATTGGCATCGAGCTTATTAGCATTGACTCTCATCCTTGCTCTTATGTATGTTACACAGGGTGTATTGCTTCCTGTGATATTTTCAATATTAATTGCAATATCTCTATACCCACTTGCTCGATTATTTGAAAAAATAAGGTTGGGGAAGGCTTTCTCAGCGATATTGGCAGTTATTGTGTCCATTGCTTTAATTTCTGGGTTAAGCTGGTTTATAATCTATGAGAGTATCCTCATCGGGAAAGATGCCTCAGCTATTACTGAAAAGGTGATCTCTGTTTTGGAAAGCGGACAGAAATGGCTCGAGGAGACTTTTGGCATCGAACGTACGGAAATCATGGAGAAACTCCGTGAACAAACCAATAAAACAATGGGAAACGCTGGCAGTATGTTGTCAAGCACTTTTGGGTCTATTGGCAATATATTGGCAAGTGCGATTCTGGTACCCCTGCTGACTTTTTTCTTATTGTATTATCGTGACTTCTTTCGTGAGTTCTTCTTTAAAGCATTTAAATCCTCACCACAACATAAAGTAAACGAAGTATTAAATAAAATCTACAATGTCGTACAAAGTTACCTTGTTGGTCTGATCACAGTAATGGGCATTGTAGCAGTATTAAATACAGTGGGCTTAATGGTATTGGGAATCGACTATGCATGGTTCTTTGGTTCATTGGCATCCCTATTAATGCTATTACCTTATATCGGAATAGCTATCGGATCTATTTTGCCTGCACTTTTCGCTTTGGCAGTAAAAGATAGTGCCTGGTATGCAGTAGGTGTGGTAGTATGGTTTCAGGTGGTACAATTCTTAGAAGGTAATATTATTACCCCCAATATAGTGGGTAGCAAAGTCAGTATCAATCCTTTAATGGCAATTATCGGCATTCTTTTAAGTGGTATGCTTTTCGGGTTAGCTGGATTAATCATCGCTTTACCTTTGATAGCGACGCTAAAGGTGATATTTGATGCGAACCCAAATATGGAAGCCATAGGTTTCTTGATCGGTGAACCTGAGAAAGAACACCTCAAGCGTAATTCCACGCAGGAACTGCTGATGAAATGGGGAATTGTAAAAATGCCAAAAAACACTAAAAATATAAAAATGGACATAGACGTACATATTGAAGATAAAACTAAAGGTACGCCTAATACGGAAATAACTTATACCGAAATCAATGAGTCTGAAGAACTCCCTTATAAAGATCCACCGAAAGAGGATGATAAAAATGCTAATAAATGATTTAACCTAAAAAAAGCAAATTGTAAACCTCTTAATGGGGTTAGAAATAGGCCAGCATAATCCATAAGGATAGATTTATTTCGCGGTGACATTTTCTGTACTCGTTGAATTTTTAAACATACGGCCTGAAAATAAAACGTTCAAACAAATATCGGATTCAAACCATAATGATTTGTAAGCCATATTTATATTGATAGCCTGTTTTATTCCAAAATAGGCTACTGCAATTACTAAGTTAAAAATTGCTAAATAACACCATAGTAAAGCTATTGGTTTTGCATTTTTGATTATATTGTTTTTCATAAATATTCGAAAAATATGAAATGTCCAAACTGTAACGAAACACTACTGATGACGGAGCGTCAACGAATTGAAATAGATTACTGCCCAAACTGTAGGGGTATATGGCTTGATAAAGGTGAGCTGGATAAATTATTGGAACAAGCAGGCAACGACAACGACAGTAGCTATGCTAACAATAGAGAATCTAGCAATTACGATAAGTACGAAAGAGAAAATTATCAATCACAGCAACACTACAGCGATAATAGGCACCAGTCGGACAATCACAAGTATCAGCATGGTCGAAAGAAAAAATCTTTTCTCTCCGATCTTTTTGATTTTGACTAAAAATAGTCTATTTGAATTATATATCAACAAGTCTGACATATATCGGACTTGTTGATATAGAGAATAAAAAAATATTTTTAGTGTGTATAATTCGCCTTCAGCATTTTGATCTCTTTTGGCCTTACCAGAACATTCCGCAATCAACAGCATATATAGGCATTTACGTTGAAACCTCGATCACTAAGAAACCGGTATAAAAAGGGGCAAATCTAATGTATTAAGCCTTCGGTACCGGGGCATTTTTTACAATGAGTTTTTCATGCTTTAATTCCTCCCAAAAATCGGCCGGTATCTTGGTCTTGAAGGACTGGGCATTTTGTATTGCCTGCTCGACGGTATGTGCGCCTGGTATAACACCTGACACTTCGGCGGGGGCCGCCGCAAACTGTAAAGCTGCTGTTCGCAGATCCACAGCATGATTTTCAGCTACACGCTGTAAGGCGTTCAGTTTTTCCTTTACCCCGGCAGGGAACGTTCCATCATATAAATAACGGTCTTTACCAGACAGAAATCCAGCACATAAGGGTGCACCTACAACGATGGACACATCTTTTTCAGCTACTTTTGGAAAAACCTTATTCAGATCATCCTCATGTTTGATCAATGAATATTGGCAGGCAGAAAGAAAGATATCGGGATCTGCAACACTCAATGTCTGCAATATAGGTTCAATGGTATTAACACCTAACCCCCAGCCTTTGATAATCCCCTCTTCTCTCATTTTAGTCAGCTCTGGCATCGCCCCTTTGGCCGCCGCCTCAAAATAGTGCGCATAACTATCTTTCATATCGCCATTATCAGGTGAAAGGTCATGGATAAAAACAATATCTATAGACGATAGGCCCAAGCGCTGCAGGCTATCTTCCACACTTCTCCTGACACCAGCAGCACTATAGTCATACTTATAACCAAAATTTAGTTTCCCCTTCCATACTATTTGTTCCATCTTAAAATCTTCGTTCGGTTCCATAAGTCGCCCTACTTTAGTCGACAGTGTAAAACTGTCACGCGGTTGGTCTTTTAAAAACAGACCCATTCTACGTTCGCTGAGCCCCAGACCATACCATGGAGAGGTATCAAATAATCGTATCCCTGCATTCCATGCGGCCTCTATTGCTTGTAGACATTCAAGATCTGAGTTTTGCTGAAATCCATTACCCAATGCGACCCCACCAAATCCAGCTTTATCAACGGGACGAAATCGTTTCTTTTCTGTTAAATTTTGAGCTGTTGCCATTTTATGTTCTTTTAATGTGTTTGATAAAATATCAGGTGTCGCCGCACTCAGTGCAAAACCTGCACCCGCAAGGGCTGTCTCTGCTAAAAATTGCCTTCTTTTCATATGTCTGATCCTATCGGTCTCATTTCCGTTCGCTTAACATTCTGGCCGAAAGTTCATCATGTGCAGTCAAATCCAGCCGTAGCGGCGTAATGGATACCAGTTTATTTTCTACCGCCCAGCGATCTGTCCCTTCCTCCGCCGGCTCAAGTGGTACTACCGTAATCCAATAGTTTTTTCTTCCCATGGGATCCTGACCAGGTACTACATTGCCATCATAGAGCCGCACCGATTGTCTTGTCCATACAACTCCCTCTGGTTTTGGAGGGAAATTCACATTATATAGCGCAGGACCTTTATCATTGAGCAAGATCTTGAGTACATCATCGGTCCATTGAGATAGTCCTTCAAAATCTGGCTCCGTCTTGCCGACTGGTGTACTCAGCGCGATACCTCTAATACCGAGGAGCATGGCCTGTTTTGCCGCAGCAAGTGTGCCTGAATGCCACATGGAATTACCAAGATTGGGCCCCATGTTAATGCCCGAAAGCACAACCTGCGTATCGGGAAACATATGCAAGCCTAGCGCCACACAGTCCGCAGGTGTCCCATTCACCCGAAAAGCATCAATTTCCTCAAATGTAATGGGGGCAGTACGATAACTCAGGGGGCGAGAATGAGTAATGGCATGACCCATGGACGACTGCTCAACATCTGGCGCAACAATCCTAACGGTACCAAACTGCCTCGCGGTCTTTGCTAGGGCGGCTATGCCTGGTGAATAGATACCGTCGTCATTGGTGATAAGTATATTCATATTAATTGTACCTTTTCTATGAAAACCAATCTCAAGCAGGCTTTGTTCAGCTGATATGAAAGAACATGGCAAAAAAATAAGATTAGTACACAATCCAGCTGCTGGGGATGATGACAATGGCGACAAAGACGAACTATGTCAGCTGATTGAAGAACTGGGACACCATTGCACAGTAGTCGCTAAAAAAGATGCCGTCAAAAAGATCGATCCAGAGACCGATATCATTGCCTTAGCCGGTGGCGATGGCACGATAAAAATGACTATTATGGCACTATTAGAAAAAAAGCTACGATTTAAAAGACCGATAGCGATCTTGCCCCAGGGGACAGCAAACAACATCGCCATTTCTTTGGGTATTCCTTTGGACTGTAAACAGGCTATGAGTCTATGGAGTCAGTTCCAGCTTAAAAAATTCGATGTTGGGATGGTAACAGGTCTAGAACGAAAACCCTTACATTTTATCGAATCTATTGGCTTCGGTCTATTCCCTATACTGATGGAGAAAATGGGTAAAAAAAACCTAAATACCGCCAGTGCAGAAGATGAAATTAGGATCGCGCTCAAGCAACTCCGAAAATTAGCGCTGACATTCCCAGCCAAAGTGCTCAAACTCGTAACCGCTACGGGTAGCATTGAAAAAGACTGCATTATGGCTGAAATCATGAACATCTCGAGCATGGGCCCCAGACTGGTACTAGCTTCGGATGCTGATCCGGGAGATGGACAATTTGATATTATAGTCGTAAGCGCCGATCAACGCCAGGAACTGGTTGCTTATATAGATGGGTTATTGAATAAAAAGAACGTGACATTTAATATTGAGCCTATTAGAGCAAGCCGCTTAGCCATGGAGTGGCAGGGAACAGAATTGCACATTGATGATGAGTGCAAGGCTTATGCTGGAGAGCAACTCAAGATTTCATTGCTCGATAGCTTGATCGAAATTATTGTGGAAGGCAAATGATATTCTTAATCAAAAAGAGATTTGCCATTCCAAAACTAGTAGCAGATCAGTAAGCACAAATAACCAAGAAATAAAATGTATCTTACCTAGAGAATTGCTATCCCGCTATTATGTCCAAAAAGAACATCGAAAAGATCAGCCTATTGATAGAGAGAATTAAAGACTGGAATAGTTTAAATGATGATGAACTATTTCAGTTAATAAAAGAGTTTGAGAAAATGCCAAGGTTAGAAGTTTCCGGATTTTACAATGACCTTTTTAACGACGCCAAATTGGTGGAAAACCTTTTGGCTATTTATGACAACCATTGTGACAAGACCAAGCTTGTTGTTCTTCTAATCTCTTCCATCGGAAATATGATACAGCGATATCACATACCTGAAACGAAGGCCATTTATGAATTCATGTTGAAAAATACCTATAGAAAAAATGTAGGTGCTTATGTCGCTTTATTTCTGCCAAGATTGATTTCTTTTAAAACATATAATAGCAAATGGAAGTATATTATGGACATCAAAATGATGTCGCCAAAAAAGGTAGCGGAAAGTGCTTTTGAAAGCTTAATAGATTTATATATGGATAGTATTCCGGTAGAATATAAAGTTGTGGCTAGCGATTATTTTAAAAACAAAGCGCAAAAGTCTAATAATGAATATGGAAAGCATTATTATTTAGATTTAGCAAGTAAAATTCGGTAAATGATGAGACTGTAACCTGAACTGTGTCAGTTCTTATGGACCAAAGAAAAAAGCGCGACTTTGAATATTAAATTCGCTGTCGCGCTAACATTGAACACTAAATTACCAATCTTTTATCAATTTAAAGGCAAAATAAATGCCTTGATTGCTGTCAATTTTATTGTTTCACCAATCTGAATTTTTGTGCGTTTCCTGTATGTGCTGAATAGATCTGTATCGGGGTATCGTCTGCGGTACTTGAACCATTTACATCCAGGTTTTTACCCGGAGCAGATGCAGGCTCCAGATTATAATTACCGCTTCCCACATAGCTGATCTTCCACCGTTGCGCAGAAGTGTTGGCAAAAGTGGCGACCTGTACAGGTGTACTGTTTACCGATCCCCCACCCCGTACTTCCAGTACTTTAGTCGTATCAGCAACGCTCTTCAATGCAAAATATCCACTACCCACACTTCTCAACTTCCATACCTGATTGGATGATGTCGGATAATTGTAAGTCCATAAAGTAACATCTTCACCATTAACGGGTGGATTGCCATTAACATCAACGAGCTTGCTAGGTTCTTTTGTTAAAGCGGACGCGATCTTGTAATTCGCTCCATTGATCAGAATACCCTCTGGCGAATAAAATGTAATCAATAAAATATCGAGATGTGCATAAGTTGCGAGTTTGCTTGCTAAGTCAGTTTCTCCATAATAACGCGATAATGCCCAGGCATACATCTTGACTCGCTCTCCACCAACAGTTTTGGTTGGAAAGTAGGATTTCATCGCATTATCCACTGAGGCGTCATAACTAATACCGTCGACATCATAAGTATTGAGTTTGCTGTACATCTCATCCATCACAACTTGTTGCTGTGCAGGGGTCTTACCGTTCAAGTCCGACCAGTTACAATAATAGCTCACCTTCCAGCCGAGCTGTTTGAATCCCGTCAAATGCTGTGGATACATGCTTTCTATCAACACTCTATTTTTAATAGAATATAGGCTATCCATTTTCTTCAGTGTCTTTAAAAACAATTGTTCATTTGTAGCGCTATTCAAATCTTTACAATCTAACCAAAGCGATGTAAAATCTGGAAGCTTATTGTTTAGATTCGCAAAATACTGTTCCAATGTCTGTCCCGTGGCTGTTCCGGCTTCATGGCCTATAAGACAGGTCGGTTGACCATTTTTATTGGCTACATATATATCTACTTCGAGACTCTTGACACCTTCGTTGATAATCTCATCGACTTTAATCAGATCGTTAGCACGATGTGCACTGACAAATGTCGGCCCAGCCAATGTCGTATTGACTTTGCTCATTTTTTTTGGGCTGCTCTCCTCCGTTTTGGCAATATCTTTCTGACAGCCCAAAAATAAAGAGGTCATACAGGCAACCATACAGACTACCTTACCAAATGTGAATGTTGTTTTTCTCATAATTTTTTATTTTAAATACTAAGTTTATTCATTTAAAAAGCAATTTTTCTGGATGTCATCCGACCTTCTCCATGGAGATTCAGTTGATGTACTCCCAGTTCCAAAATACCATAAGCATTCTGATCAGCGGTTTCGATCATCCCTTCAAGTGTAATCATCGGAATACCTTTGTAACTTGCAAAATTACCCGGATGATGATGGCCGGATATCACGGCCTTTACAACGGGGTATTTCTCAATGAGGCTCAATATCTCTCGATTATTCAATGCTTCGAGACCGTTCTCCGGATACAAGGGGTGGTGTGTAAAGACAATCACCTTTTTTGCCTTTGACTGTGCCTTTTTGAGCTGCTTTTCCATCCATTTAAGCTGCGTTGTGCTTATGCCACCATTCCAAGGTTGGTCATTGCCTCTTTTTCCTGTTTTGAGTCCATCATTAAGCATCTGCCAGGCCTGTCGCTCACCTGATCCTGCTTTGGTGGCATACTCGGCAAGTTCATTGGTATTAAGCAGGATAAATAGCCATCCCTCCTTCTCTACTGTATAGTAAGGATTCGGCATTTTATAAGACTTATATAGGCCCGATCCATCCTCAACATCCACATAATCATGATTTCCCAAAATATTGTAGATGGGTCTTTTGAGTTTGTGGAGTCGCTGAAGTACGGGGGTCAGATCTTTTGGCCCTACATCGACCAAATCGCCTAGCATGACTGTAAAATCTACCCCTTCCTTATTGATAGCCACAACAGCCGAATCCAATTTGGCAAGTGAATTTCGGTAAAAACGGCTACCGTGGGTATCTTTATCCGCATATTGTGGATCAGCTATCAGACCGATCCTGACCACCGATTGTCCTTGCCCCATACTATAAAATAGGCTGAAGAGCAGCGATAAAAATAACTTTATTCCCATCCTGGATTTTGTTTTAGATTATTATTCAAAGTGATTTCATTCAAGGGAATACATTCGAGATAATCTCGATTTTCCTTAAACCCATAACCATTGGCCAGCTGTGTCACAAAAGGATCCAAGAGACCATCCGCATCAACTTTATAATTGATTTTAGTACCTGTCCAGTCTGAAGCCGCGAACGGATAGCCTTTGGGACGTTTTCCTTTCAGCAGCTTATGTGCGGCCCATCTGCGGATATCGTCATAGCGAAATCCTTCTGCCCCCAGCTCGACAGTACGTTCACGACGGATTTCTTTTAACTGGTCTGATAAATTATAACCATAATCAGCATATCTGTCGTTATTAGGATCGTTGGTAATAGCAAAATCCGGCATACCTGATCTTTTGCGGAGCAGATTGATCGATTTGGCATAATCGACTGTTTCGCCAAGTTCAGTCTTTGCTTCGGCATAATTCAATAATGCTTCGGCATAACGGAAGACAATGGCGCCCGTTTCATCACTTGAACTCCAGGAAACCCCGCCACCCGCCAAAGCCGATTTTGGATCATTTCCCTTCCGAATCTGGAAACCAGTATTATTCAACGCCTCACCGGATTTATCCAAAAATGGTTTCTTAAAGGTTGCTTTACCGAAGGTATTGTCCCACATCAGCGCACCCGGTGTCCAGATCGTCTGAGATAACCTTGGGTCACAATCTGTCCGAATTTTTTCTAAAAACGCATTACCTTTCACCGTCTTGCCAAGGGTAAAATAATCGTATGGCTGACCATTTCGCCCCAGATAATGCTGCACTTGTTCGAAAGTCATGGATATTCCCGCAGTACGGTCAGATACATAGATCTGGAAGGAGTGCGAAAGATCGCGGTTGACAGCATAAGCTTTCCAGAGGATCACCTCTTTATTGGCAAGTTGGTCTTTCAGGGAAAATAATTTACAGTAATCGTTTTCAGGATCATCATTGCTATATAGGGACATGCCATATTTCGCATCCATCAAGGTCTCAGCTGCGGCAGCAGCTTGACGGAAGTACTTATTGGGATCGACGCCAGCTGTACCAAATGCTGTACCTTTGTGGTATTTCTGCCAGCTGCCTTCGAATAAGGCGACTCTGGATTTGAAGAGCAGGGCAGCCTGTTTGGAAAGCCGATTGTTTTTACCTTTTACTGTAGCCACTGGCTCCAGATATTCTATCGCTTTATCTAGGTGTGCCAAAATCGAGTCGACTACCGTTGTACGTGGGTCACGTGCTTTGAATAGTTCCTCAGAGTCCATCTCCAATGGCTCCGTATACCAGGGAACATCGCCGTAGAGCCTGACTTTTTCGAAATAAAACCAAGCTTTAAAGAAGTGCGCCTCGCCTAAAAACTGCTTATATTTTTCAAAAGGATCTTTGCATTTCGTATAATTCTTAAAAAAGATATTGACACTACGGATATTACCCCAGGTCCAGTTTCCGCCTGATGAAACCGGCGATTCCGTGCCATTTAAAACTGTACTGGGCGAACTGGATATCTGCACATCGGATCCACGGGAGCCATCCCAACCGATCACACCGAGAAAACTACCTACGGTATTAAAAGCCGGGAATACCGTATAGAATTGCACCGTATAATTCTCCAGGTCTTTGGCTGTTTTCCAATAGCTTTCGTTTTCAATCTGTGTCAATGGCGGTCTGTCCAAAAACTCTTCGGAGCAGGAACTGGCCAACAGTACGATAACTGCCGTATATAATAAGGTTATGATTTTTTTCATTGGTTATTGATTTCTTGATATAATTTTCTTTCGCCATCCAAGTAGCTTCCTTTACATTCAAATCAAATGCTGTTACAGCGAAATATTTATCCCGAATGCCCAAATTGCCTGCGAAAACATGCCCTTGCCATCTCCATATTGGCCCAACATTGCTGTTTCGGGGTCAAATCCGCTTGGGAGTTTGGACAAAGTGTAGATATTCTCACCGGAGAAATAAATACGGGCGCGTTTTAATCCGATTTTCTGAAGCATTAACGGCGGGATGGTATAGCCAATCTGCAGATTTTTAAGGCGTGCATAGGCACCATTCTGCAGGTAGCGCGTCTGCATTTGCTTATTCTTGCTATCTTGAGTTGTATTACTGTAAGGCCGCGGAAAATAAGCTTCAGTATTTATACCAAGTCCCGAATACCGCTCACCTTCGGTATCCCGGTAGTAATCCATGTGATGAGGGAATAGCGAAGACTGATTCCAGGCCCTAAAACCCCAAAACACATTACCATCCAGCCATAGATCACGTTTTCCCGTACCTTGAATAAACACCGCGATATCAACATTTTTGTAGTTAGCTGTTAAATTAAGTCCATACTGATAACGACGCGTCGAATTACCAATGATTTTAAGGTCACCGTGGTCATTGATGGTGTTTTTACCATTATTGATTAGGCCGTCTCCATTGAGATCCCGGTACTCAACGTCCCCCGTCTGCCAGGCCTGGCCGTTGATAAATTTTTGATAACCTGATGCATTGATCTCGTCGGCACGTTCCTTGGTTTTGATCAATCCGGCAGTTTCATAACCCCATATTTCACCGTCATCTTTGCCGATATAATCCGTTGTCAGGATACCTGTAGGGTTGGTATACTTCGTAATTATATTTTTGTAATCAAAAACATTAGCCGCAACCGAATAGTTAAAATCCGAGCCTATTTTTCCATTCCAGCGCAAGCTAAAATCCCAACCCTTGGTTTTGAGCTCCGAATTATTTTTCCTTGGAATAGTGGCACCCAACACGGCTGGCAATGCCTGTGCCGGTCCGAGACGATCATAAGTCAGCCGTTGATAATATTCAAATTCGGCCTGCAGCCGGTTTTGGAAAAATCCCATTTCGATGGCGGTATTCATGGAGCGTGATGACTCCCAGGTAAGATAGCGGTTTACCAGGTTTGGCGCTGTTGTGTAAGCGGGCCGTATTCCATCAATAAGCCAGCCCAGATTACTTTGCACCCCTAGTAAGGCCAGATCCTGATAGGAGGCAACGTTTTGATTACCGAGCTTCCCCCAAGAGCCCCTTAGTTTCATAAATGGAATATAATCCAGCAGTGGCTGCCAAAACAATTCCTTAGAAATCACCCAACCAACAGATACGGAAGGGAAAGCCCCCCAGCGTCTGCCACGGGAAAATTTGGATGTACCATCATAGCGCACATTTGCCTCAATCAAATATTTGTCCGCATAATTATAATTTAATCGTGCAAAATAGCCTAAAGTTGACCAATGCGTGAGTCCGTCACCGACCTGCATTTCACCAGTTGCCGTTGTAAAAGATGGGATATCGGGGACAATTATTTCCCGTCGTAAGCCACTCATGGAATCCAGTTTACTGATTTCATTCTGGAAGCCAGCCAGCGCCGTAAAATGATGATCTGTTCCTAAATCTAAATTATAGGTTGTATAAATATTGAGCGCTTTGTAGGTTGTATTGGATTTTTTCTTTTGAATATACGAAGGCACGGTAAGTGCTATTGGCACCAATGTGCCGTCTACTTCATCTTCATAGGCGACCTGATTGACCCCGGCATAGTCAAAAATCTGATAATCTATCGAATAGTCGGCATTTATTTTCCAGTTTTTAAGCGGACTGATTTCTGTTGCCAGGCGTTGTACCAGCGTATTATTTGTTAATTTCTGATACCCCGCCTGCATCTGTGGTACACGTGAAAGCTGCGAGTAATAACCATTTGGCGATTTAAGGAAAACCTCGGGATGCGTTCTCAAAATCTGGTGTATAATCATACCATATTCCCCTTCACCATTATATATAGGTCTATCACGCACTGCATTTGTCAGACGCGTATTGGAACTGATCTTCCACCAGTCCGTAATATTGGCGTCGATCTTGCCCTGAAAATTGTAGCGTTTATATTTATCGTCTACCATTTTCAGCACCCCTTTTTCGGAAGCATGTCCCAGCGACAAAAAGTAGGACATATCTTTTGATCCTCCTTTGACAGAAAGGTTTTCCTGCATCCGCTGACCATTTCCGTAATGGATATCGATCCAGTCGTTATTGCCATTTGAGAATTGATAGGTAGACCACTTGCGGGGGTTGTTGGCATCGGGCACAGTTTCGGGCAATGTCGGGTCATCTATATACGCGATGATCCGATCTATTGTGGATTCGGAAAACAACCTAGCAACCCCCTGGTTGTCATGCATCTGATTCATGGCCCGTGCGAATGTGTAGGAATCCACCATCTTCGGTTTATCGATAATGGTTGTCGGCCCCCCATTCATTGAAAAATCAACCTGTGGCTTCTGATTTGCCTTTCCCGATTTGGTTGTAATCAGTAAGACCCCATAAGGTGCACGGGCACCATAGATTGCCGAAGCAGCGGCGTCTTTTAAGATAGAAACACTTTCGACAGTATTCGGATCAATCGTATTAATATCACCTGCGGTACCATCGATCAGAACATAAGGCTTACCCTGCCCCCTGATCTGCACAGAGGGAGCCGCACCAGGTTCAAAACCATTGTTTCCGTAAGCTATCGTCAGGCCACTGACTGTTCCATAAAGCGATTGAGAAACATTGTTTACCGGTCTATCCTGTAGGCGCTTGCCATCGACAACGGCAACAGATCCCGTCAGGTTAACTTTCTTTTGGACACCATACCCGACCACCACCACCTCATCGAGTTCACGTGCCAGGCCAGTTTCCAAACGTATCACGAGATCCCCTGCGCGCTCATTCGTCACCAAGGTATCCACTGCCTTGAACCCCATAAAATGCACGGATAAGGTGTCCGAAGGGAAAATTGAATGGAGCAAAAATCCCCCCTTATCATCACTTTTGGATTTTGTATTGGCACGCTTTAAATTTAAGGTAGCCCCGGAAACGGGCATACCAGATGGATCCACGACTTTTCCAGAAATGGATCTTCCCTCTTGTTGTGTCTGCCTCGCCAAAACAAAGCCATTATCAGTCTTTTTTACCTGAATACCATAAGGAGTCAGTAATCTCCGTAAAACTTGTTCCAAAGATTCATTTTTTGTATCAAATTTGGCTATACTAATACTTTTTAGGCCTAAGCTCTCTGTGAACGAAATGTCTGATCCCGACTTCTTCTGAAGGTCTATGATAACGTCGCGCAGTGTGGTCTTTTGATAATTTTGGTTGTATATTTTGCCATTTGCCTGTGCAAATGTACTGTTCCAGGGGACAGCACTAGAAAATAGCAGCAGCGCCCCCCCGAGGGTTAAAGAAAGGTATTTGTTGCTTCTTTTTTCTTTTATAATTAGTTTTTTGTTAATCATTTGTTAATTTTGTGTTGATTAAAGGTTTTACATCCATGAAACCGATTATGGAATCGGGTCAGATAGATTCCATAATTTTCTGTAAAGGGTCTTACACTATGTGAGCCCTTTTATTTTTAGTATAAAATGATCTCTTTTCCCTCCTGCTTATTTTTGATACTGATCTTTTTTCCGGTCAATAACTGAATCTCTTCTAGCGCAGCTTCCATTGTTTTGGATTGCCGGAAGCTGATGTTGTAGCGATCCATTAATAGTTTTTCATCAGCTGTATAGAGTGTGAATCCGTAGAAATTTTTAAAGTTTTGGTTCAATTCTTCAAAGCTGGCCTGATCTAGCTTAACATGGTCAGACAACCAGGATGATTCCAAAGCATACTCAGCATTGGTCAATTTAAAATCACTAGACTTGCGATCATAGACTATATTTTCATCTGGCATCAGTGTGCGCAGATTTTTTAAGTTATCGTCAACTCGAACCTTACCTGTACGCACGGATACGGATGTATTATGGATATCAGGATAAGCTTTGACATTAAAACTGGTACCCAGCACCTTAATATGCAATCCACCACCATGGACGATGAATGGTCTGGAAGGATCTTTTTTGACATCAAAGAAAGCTTCTCCATACAGATTTACCTCCCGCTTGCGGTTGTAGTCACCAACAGTAAGACTAGAATTCGCATTCAGGATCACTTTTGTACCGTCGTTTAAGATGACTGTTTTCCGTTCGGCGGTACCGGTGGATATAGTTCCTTTATTAAGATAGGCTGTCTTGATTGGCTTGATAAGATTATCGATCTGCGATACCGAAAAGTATTGATGATATAAAACGGTAGAAAGTATCAAGAATAAGATGCTCGCAACAGCTCCATATAAAAAGCGATATCGGTAGCTCGATCGCTTGACTGTGTATCCTGCCGCAGCATCAATAATCCGGGTCCTGAGATCGCTTCGTTCCGGAACGAAGTTTATATCTGAAGTTTCGGGCTCTTGTTGGTCCAAGGTTTCGTACCAATATTCCAAGATAAATTTCTCGGCTGCATTGGCTGTACCATCTTGGTACTTCTTGATTAGCTTTTTTAACTGTTTGTGATCCACGCGTAATCTTTTCTAGGTTTGCTCTTTCTAGTAAGACAGTTGGTGAGAATCAAAAGTATGTAAGGAATTAAAAAAAATTATTTGATCAGCAAAAATGATAATAATGCTGTCAATGAACGGGCAAATTCAGGATGCCGTTCGATCAACATGGCTTTGATGCGACGGTGCATTTCAGCACTATAACCTTTGACAGTCTGCTCCGCAAGGCCTAATGCGACAGCAATCTCTTTTAGTGTAAAATCTTCATTTCGTAGCTTAAAAATCTTTTGCATATGATCTGGCAACTCGTTCAAAATTTCCGAAAACAAGGTATTCAAATCTTTTTCAATTAATAGGTTTACCAAGGAGAGATCCACAACCTCGAGATGTATTGACAGCCTATCTTTCACATCCTGATGAAGTTTTACCTTGACAAAATAGTTCATAATTTTATTCCGGAGGGCTACATGGAGGTAATTATTGACTGAGCCATGCACAACGATGGACTCTCTTTTAACCCAGAGATTGACGAAAAGGTCCTGCACAAGATCCTCTGCGTCCTGCAAATTTCCAATTTTTAGGAAAGCGCTTTGCGTTAACTTGTCGGTATGAGTATTCACCAACATTTCAAAATCAGAAATATCTTTGATTAATAGTGTCGATTTCATAATCTTTCTGCTGGCGATATGATTGGTCGTCACAACAAACTTACATGATTTTTTCAATTTAAAAATCTAATTATGAAAACAAACGTTTGCGTAAATTTGATATTATCTTTTCAGTGCATTTTGTACTTGCTTTTTCACAGAAGATTAAATCTTTCCGCAATTTCGAAGTCGGACAAATTCACTCTTCTACGGTTTTCCTATCTCTTTGCGTGAGCAAAGAGACAAGATCACCGTTCTTTCTCAAATGTTCGGAAAGTCTGTTATAGTGTGTTGATAGTGCCTATTTTTGAAAAAGTATTTTCAGAATAGACATTGTTATGGTTCAAGACGATATGGACAACCAAATTGTCATTATAAAGATCCTCTATTTGATAAGAACCGGATATAATACGTTAAATAGCATAACCGTTATAAAATAGAATTAATGACCGTATAAATCCCGACAATCAATGAAATCAAAAGGAATGCGAGTATAATAAAGCAGCCTATTGTTACAGCTCTATCTTTCCAGCTCGATTTAGCTGCTTCGGCTTCACTAACCTTAATCATCGAAGGATCTTCAATCTGTTTTAAAACAATCTCAGAATCTTTAAGCATCCAAGAGACCCCTTCCAATGCAATATTCTGAAATGCCTGTTCTTGTTCCTGATGTTCAAAATCCTTGGCAGCACATAGTAACTGATAAGGAAACAATCTAAATTACTTCAAAATTAAACGCATTATTCTGTCGATTTTGTTATCTGCTCACGTAAAATCTTTTCACGGTTAACATCCCAGTATTTACAGTCAAGTTCAATAAAGATTGAACTATAGGGAACCAAGGATTCTGTTTTCAACACAACCACTTGAAAAAGTTCTGCCGCCTGATCCATTTTTCGAAAAACATCTTCATGCATTAAAGACTGCAATTTTACCTGATGAAGTATTGTATCCAAGCTCCTTTTATATTCCTTTAGCCCCGGAGCAATACTGTCATCCAGATATCCGATCTCTTTATCCGTGTAGAAAATAGGTTTGACATGAGGCTGCTGATTGAGCAGTCCAACCACGCCGCCAAGAACTTCCGGCATTGGCTTTTCTGTATCAATAAACAGAATATTATCTCCGGCAGGTGCAGGATAGGCCTTGTCGACAACTAGGATCCAATTGCGATGACCAAGTAATGGGAGCTTTCGCGAAAGAAGCTCATGCCAACCCGGTTCTATTGTAGGATCAGCTAAATGGCTCGGAGAGGAATTACATCCAATCATCACACAAAGAAAAGCCATCAACAATGAATGATATCCCCATTTGCTCATGACCATAGGATATTAATTTTATCACCCTTATGTAGGGCTAGTTTATTCCTAAAAACTACAACTAGACGTCCATTTGCACGTTTTAATTCCCCTAGCGCTATAGGCTCGTCATTTTGTAAGACCTTGATTTTCTTTTTATCCGTTGTCAAGTCAGCAGAATTGCCCAAATGGAATTCATTGAGCTCCAATTGGCCATATTGCAGGGTTAACTGACAATCACATTTTCCCGTTTGTTGCTTTTGGGTATAAGTCCCCCAGCCCTGTGCTGTAGTAAACGGAGCTTTGAAATCGGCGGCTCCGATCTTGGGCGCAAATCCGATTTGCCCCTTGGGGCCATGGTAACTGAAACCACAGGCATTGATAAAGGTTCCGTAACTCGCCATCGCACGCGCATAGTGATCGCTGCATTCAATTTCGTTAAAGGGATTTCTTTTTGCAGCATGGTAACGGTCGTGAATTACCCTGGTCATGACCAAACTCTCGTCGATCATGCCCTCAGCCATCATGTGCGCAGCTACTTGATGTTCAAATCCGCTCATACATTCATGAAAATAACCCAATTGCCAAGTGGTATTATCCCCATAGGCTTTATCCTCATTTTTTGGATTGGTATTCATGACCATCCCCCCTTCACCTGCCAGCGCATAAGGTCTACCCCCAAGATGCGTCTTGATATAAGGCCCTACATCCATAGTGAAGTTGTACTTCCATAGCGCTTTCAAGGCGGACAAGGTTTTCTCTTTACTATTGACACGCGGCACATCCACCTGCGAACACCAGGCTTGTCCATACACTTGATCGATATGACAGGTATTATAGGAACCTAGCTTCGTACGCCCTGCTGCTGCATTCGGCCGATGGATATAATACTCGCCATTAAAGAGATGTTTGTCCATATTTTCCGATCCTTTTTTGACATAATCCAGGCAAATCTGCTGAAACTTCTTATCACCAACTTCTCCTGCCATATATCCAGCTGCCTGCACCGCCGCTAGACAGAGCCCGACAATCCAGGCGATTTCTCCCTCCCAGACTGCATCTAATGTATTTTCCATTGGCGTATCGGTCATGCCATCTCCGTTTTTATCCTGATCGAGGACAAACTGAATCGCCTGTTTAAGTTTTGGCCAGTTCCGTTTTAAGAATGTTTCATCAGTACTCATCTGATGATCCCGATAAAAACGAAGGATAACACCAGCCTGCCCGTCGATGGCGGGTCTTTTTTCGTATTCTGCCCGGAAGATAATTGCGCCCGTTTCTGGCTGAAAACCGACTCCGAGATCTGTTACTTCACGCAAATTCCGTTCAAGATCAGGGAATATACGGCCCATGGACTGTCCATATTGCCAGACATGGGTACAAGTACCGGCACAGGCACCAACACCCTCCCAACCCCAGAACCTTCCCGAGGCAAAGCGCATGGTATTCGCCGTGGCCAGCGTTCCGATATTAACAAAGGTCCGATCCATAAACCAATGCGGTAATGTCGAATCATTCCAAGTCTGCTGCCACACTAGCGTTTCTACATCAAGCTTTTCTCTGTTGGCTATATAGTAATCGATTACGGCTACGGCATCCTTAAATTTCGTGCCATACCAATATCCGGCTTTGGCATCTTTAAGATTTTCCTGCAACTTTGGATGGGGATGGTTAAAGTGCCAGGAAATCGCAAAAGAAATTTGGCTATTTTCTTTGGATTTTATTGTACGCTTGACAGTAAAGGCTCCAACCTGAAAATCAGAAAAACCGATTACTGAATCACTATTATCTGGTTTTAAGCTATGTGGTGCTACAGGCCATTTTTTTAATCTGGTAACCACCTCCGCCTGTGGATCTATACATGTAAAAGCCATGGTTCCAGAATCTCCAGCTTGCCTGGCAGCATCAGGCACTTGATCACAGCTATAACCAAGTACTTTGATACCTGATCCCTCAGCCAAATGCGACACCTTTTTGACAGCATTGAAATCTTTACGCCCCTTATGGACTCCATTCTCCATCCAACCGGTTATAGCGACTTCAATTGTTCTATCAGTCTTATTCTCAAGCGTTATATGCAAGGTTGTCAGTGGCAAAGAAGAATTATCTTGGTCTAATGGAATAAAAGGTGAATAGGCCGTAAGCACAACATCCACAGGAAAGTCTGCACTACTGTAAGTTATACGACAGGTGGGATAAGTGGGTTCAAATACAATCTCATCCCAATGGTTTTCCCGAAGTTCCTTGACCACATGCTTACCATTGAAAAAAACGGACACAGCAAAGCCTTGTTCCATACCACGAAGATTATCGGCAATAGCTGGTTCGACATAGGCAGACCCATCACGTGGACGAACACGCACAAGTTCCTGCCCGTTATTCCACATCACGTTTTTCGGTTCTATTCCTTCGCGTTCACCATCATATGCAGTATTAAATATCTGCCACAACCATAGTCTACCATCACCACCGATATAGACCGTACCTGCATGCAAGCCTCCTACTGGCATGCCGATATAACGTAATTCGTTCTTACTTTTTCGGTAGGCAATTTTCTCGCCCCTCTGATATAAAGAGGCTAGCCATTGCTTATCTATATCCTTCTGCTCAGTAATATTGTGTATCGGGTTGTCCCAGGAAAATATTGATTTGGACCAAACTGTAAAATGACTGCCCAGTACAGCAAGACCAATTAAACTCGTTTTCTTAAAAAAGCTTCTTCTATCCATACGTTTTATATAATCACCATCCGGGATTTTGTGGAAGTAAATTTTTTGTTTCTATCTATTGCATTCTATGGAATTGGCCAGTTAGCAAAACCTTGATCGGGCTTGGCATATTCAGGTTCATTAAATTAAGATACATAAAACTGCTGATTCCTCCACCCTCACTATTGATTTTCTCACATTTATTGTAAGCCAGAAGAAGCTGATAAGCAACATAGTCCCATTGGGGCACCACACAGGCATAGCGAGTGACATAAATGTCTTTTTCAATTTTTGAAAAAAACGGGATTATATTAAAGAGGTGAAGAACGTGATGGTGTACCGACACCGATCTGTTCGCAACGAGCTTTTAAAAAGCTAAAATTCATCGTAGTTTATTCTAATCGTATTACTTATAGGGGTCGCTACGCAAGTTAAAATTAGACCTTGCTGTAAGTGAGCCTCTGCTAAAACAAAATTTCGCCTCAAACGCACTTCACCTTCCTCGAGCATGCATACACATGTTCCACAATTACCGCGACAGCAACTATACGGTGCAGCAATCCCTGCATTGAGAATGGCATCAAGCAGGGATATTTTTCTGTCCCATGGGATTTTGCTTGTGATGCCATTCAAGGTTATTGAAACGAATACACAATCTAATCGTACAGTATCCGTTTCGCTAGATTTCGATTTTTCATCCAGATTCATATTTTTCTTACTTCAAAAAATTATAACGAGATCAGTTTATAAAGCCCGAATAATTTTCGCGTTTCGGGCTTTAAAAATTATTATTTCAAATCATCAATAGCCCCGCTAAAGTCAAAATGTCACACATTTTCGTTAACCCGGCTTTCTGTTCTATTGATAGTGGTATTCTTCGCTTTTTAACGCAGTGAGTATAGTTTCTAATGTTGCGATCTCATGATCACTAAGCGGTCCCAAAGGGCTCTTAAAACCGCCCCCACCTATACCCAGAATATCTAATCCGGCCTTAATAGAGCGTGGCAATCCTTTAGCTACAATAAATTTGAGCAGATCAACCTGCTGATAGAAGAGCCTTCTCGCCTTTTCTAGATTATTTACTTGAATAGCTTCGTACAATGCTATATTCAGTTCGGGAATGAGGTTGGGAGCCGCAGTACACCAACCTGTTGCTCCGGCCGTAAAAGCTGCTAACGCCAATGGATTGGAACCATTGAAAAAGGCCACTTCTTCACCCAATTCTTTCCTTAAATAGTGCATACGCTGAATATCTCCTGTACTCTCCTTGATCATGGTCACATTGGGGATTTCGAGCAGCCGTCTCAACAATGTTGGCGACATATCCACACCACCTGTTGCAGGATTATTGTATGCCATTATTGGAATAGAAATTTTGGATGCCACGGCATCATAATGCTTTACAATTTCATCATCAGTCAATTTCCAATAACTCATTGGTATAATCATTACGGCAGTGGCGCCAGCTTTTTCCGCAAACTGTGCATGGTAAATGGTCTTTTCCGTAGTCAGATTGGAAACACCGACTAACGTAGGGACACGCCCTGATACCTGCTTCATGGTGGCTTCAGCTATTGCTTCCTTCTCTGCGTCATTCAAATATGGTAGCACACCTGTACTCCCTAATGGCGCAATCCCATGTGAACCCGCAGCAACTAAACGTTCAACCTGCTTTTTAAACAAAGGGATATCCACGACCTCATTGTCGTCGAATGGCGTAACAGGATAAGCGATTATCCCTTTAAATGGTACATGATTCATATGCTTTCTATTTTAATGTATGCTGAACTAAAAATCTCTTCCTTCTTCTTCGCGCAAGGCAACACCTAGGTTTTGCAGTTGTGGTGCATTTTCACAAGCGATGTATTTTGCACTTTTGGTATCACTGGTATTTTGGTGTTGATGCCAAGCCCAGGACGGAATATAAACGGCATCGCCGGCTTCCCATTCTACAATTTCGTCCTCCACTTTGGTCCAACCTTTGCCCTCGATCACATACAGGACAGTCTCATAGGTATGACGATGTAAATGTGTTTTTTGTCCGGGCAATAGTCCTCCGATCGTCAAACTAACATTTTTGCTCGGTAAGTCCACGAAGAAAACGGGATGCTTTCTTTCCGCTGAAAACTGATTGTGTACTCCAGCGTTTTCAACATTCTTATGAATAACATGCGAAGGTTTTACATAGGTAGGCCTTGCGAAGGTTTGGTGAAAATCTTTAGAACTAAATTGTTTTTGTTCAGGGTGAATTGATTTTTTCACTTCTGTTGATGCTTCTAATTTCGACATAACTTTAAAAATTTTAATGTTCATTGCATTATTGCATAACAAAAATATGCTAACTTTGGACTAGCATTGTGATACAGATTTTATAAAAATAAATAGTCCAGATGTTACGAGAGTGGGAATTTCAAATACAATTAGATGAACAATCAGATAAGGCCATTTATCTGCAGATCGCCGATGCCATCATAAACGACATACATTCCGGCCGATTAAAGGCGGGTGATGCTCTGCCGGGCAGCAGAAATCTGGCGCAGCGACTGAAAGTCAATAGAAATACCATAGTAGAAGCATTGAGTGTACTATTGATAGAAGGTTGGCTCGTTTCCAGAGAGCGGCAAGGCACTTTCGTTGCTTCGACCTTGCCCGATTTTAAGGAAGCTCAAACCGTAACACCGATTGCTGCATCAATAAATGATACCTCAAGCGGATCTACTCTACTACAAATTGATGACGGATACCCGAACAGTAAAATTGCACCTGTTAATGAATTAGCTCGGGCATACCGTCAAATTTTCAACCAAAAAGCGAAGTGGCAATTAATGGGGTACAGCAGCGAATTTGGGAATCTAGAATTTAGAAAAGCTGTGGTTCAGATGCTCAATCATCAACGGGGAATGCGGGTGAATGAACAGCATATCTGCATCACACGGGGGAGCCAAATGGCCATGTATCTCGCTGCTCAATGTCTGCTTTCGAAAGGAGATTACGTAATCATTGAAAATCCTGGATATAAACCAGCTTGGGAGGCTTTTGACCAAAGCGGAGCTAAGTTGCTACCAGCAAAGGTGGATAACGAAGGTCTAATAATTGAGGATGTAATGACGTATTTGAAATTGCACAAAAACATAAAAGCTATTTATGTGACTCCGCACCGTCAATACCCAACTACAGTCACATTGAGTCTAAAAAGAAGACTGGAACTTATCAAGCTTTCCAATAAATATGGATTTACCATCATTGAAGATGATTATGATAATGAATTTCATTTTGGTTACCGTCCTACTCTTCCACTGTCAAGTTTTATGGAGCTTAAAAACTACGTTTATATTGGCACCATGAGCAAGGTAGTTGCACCGGCATTGCGTATCGGTTATATAGCTAGTAATGACTATACTTTGATCAAGAAAGTGGGCCGCTTGCGCAAGATTATCGATGTGCAGGGAGACAGTATTATGGAACAGGCCGTTTTACAATTGATCAAGGATGGTACCATAAAACGTCATATAAAAAAAGCAACAAATTATTATAAGATAAAAAGAGATATTACTGAAGCATTACTAAAAAAACACCTTGGAAATAAAGTATCTTATAGCAGCCCAGAGGGTGGGCTAGCGTATTGGATCGTGCCTAAAAAGCAGGTCGACTGGGTGTTGATTTTGGAAAAACTCAACATGAAAGGTTTCAGCATGATCAGTCCGGAGAGTTACAGCTTTGACAAAATATTCAATGGTATGAGATTGGGGTACGCATCGCTGTCTGATCAGGAATTAGAGGATTTTATCAGTGCCTTGGCGGACCTGTTTTGAGTTAATAAAATTTTGAATGAGATTGACGCATCATCAGCAACTCCCTCGGAAATACAAGGTTATTTACATACTGCTATAGCGCCCCAGCACGCCACTCTGATTTTCTGCGTGGATATTCTAATTTTTTACAAATAAAAAGAAGTTGGAGAACTGGAAATTTTAAGTTCTCTATTAAGCTGGGCAATATAAAGGTTAGTTGCCCAGCTAATTTTAAGATAATATTATCAAACTATTCCACCTTAGTCTAATTGTGGCTTATATTCCAAGTAATTTATTTTGTTGTTGTTGTCGTTATATTAAAACAATAGACATCACCCGCAAAATCCGCAACATAGACTTCATTTCCATGAATGGAGACTTCGGCTAATATCGGTGTGCCCAGATTAACCTTTTGCACCAAAGTTCCATCTAAATTTAACACATATAGATAACCGTCTGATCCGCCGAAAAACAACTTTCCAGCCGCATAGCGAACACTGGATTCGACAGTTGCAACTTTCTTATGAAGATCAGGAGTTGAATAAGCAGAGCTGTAAATAAGGGCCTCCTCAGTCTGGAAACTCCATTTTTCGGTTAATGCATTACGATCAAATGCTTTTATCCCATTAGTCGCTGTGGGCATGATCACCAGTTCCTCTGTTAACAAGGGTGAGGCCATAACCTTAAAATCATCGTCAGTTTGGCTTTTAGTTAACAGAGTCCCTTTCTTTTGATCCAATCTAAAAAGATTGTTTAGCCCGGCTACATAAAGCGAATTTTCATCTGCACTGGCCCCTCCGGTTCTAAATCGCAAACCATCTTCATTTTTCTTCCATAGGAGTTTTCCTGTCTTACTATCGTGAACAAATAAGGCATTCCAATTTGCACCTGTAATTAGAAAGCCATTGGTGATCAGTAGTTCTCCAGGCATACCTTCACCACCATTCCAGTCACTATTCTGCCATATTGTTTTCCCATCTTCGACTTTTATTGCTGATAGATAATTACCTGCGCCAGTATAATAAATACCATCTCGAACAACTCCAGCACTTACGTATCCTGGAAGCCGCCCCCCACTGAGATCCTTTTTCCAAATAAGTTTACCATCTTTTTCATCAATTGCATACACCGTACCACCCATATCTGTTGCCAATACCAAGCCATTGCTATAGGCCAATTTCTGTTTAACAGAATTTTGCGTTTCAAAGCTCCAAAGAATTGCTCCTGATTGCCTTGTTAATGCCTGGATTTTGCTTTTACCACCAATAGCATCATCAATACTGGCAACATAGATCCGTTGTCCCTGTACCAGTGGTGAACTCTTCCAAATATTCGCTCCAATATTTTTTGACCAAGCCAATTGAAGAAAAGCTGTAGAAGTAGGTTCATTATGCCAAGCAAATTTCTTCAACACCTGTGTGCTATCACCATAATTTACTTCCAGCATAATATCATGCTGCTGATCGGTAAGGCGCGGAACTGTAAAATTTCCACGCCAGTTCCAGTCGCTGACGGGTTTCAATTTAGCCGTTTTTATTGCATTTCCCAATTTATTTAATAGTGTTGCATATACCGAAATAACATTCTTTTCCGTATGATACACACTTGCGCTAATTTCTATTTCTTTTCTGTTTGAAATTTGCATTTGCTTGCTTTGTGGGTAAATTAACGCTATGTGGTCCGACAGATAAGGATACTTTGGTGTTATTTTGCTGACCCCACTTTTATCCACATCAATAACCAGGAATTGAGCTACAGAATTATCTATTCCGCCTTTATTAGGAGCATTTGTGGATATAACCGCAATTCCATCTCTGCTGCCGAAACTATAATTATTGTGCCAATGGCCATACAGGTATGCTTTTAGATTATACTGCTTCAAATCGATAGAATCTGCTTTGCCTCTCATCACGAAATCTTTTCCGACAAGCAGGTCGTGATTAATAAAAATAAGCGGTTTATCTTTTGCTTTTAGAGCGAGATCTTTTTTCAACCAAGCGATTACTTGATCCTGACTATAACTGGGCGCATAATCACCGCCAGGCATGGGCGTAACCACAAAGTGTGCTGGTCCTGCCTCAAATGAATAGTAGACCGGTCCAAATAAATCCTCAAATAGTTTTTCACCATACTCACCTTTGACAAGGTCATGATTGCCTACTGTATAATAGGTCGGAACACCCATCAGTTCCGTATTTACCTGTCGGGCATGAAACTGCATCCCTGGCTCGTAGCAGATGTCGCCCGTATGCATAATCAGTGTAGCATTTTGTTGCTGCGAAAACTTACGGATATTGTCTATCCATTCCCCATATAGAGGGGTTTCGGTATCGGTAATCTGAATAAACCGAAGCTTATCCGCCTCTTGCTTTTCATCTTGGATTAAACCGAAATCATAATTTTCTAGCTTTGGATCAATCTTAATATAATGAGTTCCACTTGCTTTATAACCAGCTGGAACACGCACAAAGAGAAATCTGGCTTTATCATTCTTTTTTAGGTTAAAGCTTCCATCTTCAGCAGTTTTTACAACCTGGTAACCATCGGATAATACAATATCTTTCATTCCTTTTTCAGCGCTTTCCATCTTTTTGTTCTTATCAAGATCCAAAAAGACATGCCCCTTATATTGAGCGTAAATTGCATTACTACATAGTAGTAGCAGTGATAGTATAAATTTATGTGTAGAACATTTCATATAAAACTCTAATTGTAAATAAAGATAGGGTGCCATCCATCGATTGGAAGTACCCTATCTTTAACCTTAAAATTTGTAAAAAACAACTCTTTTAATTTAGTCTTTTAGCACATTATCTAACATAAAACCAACTCCTTACCAAAAGTTTGTCTGTACCAACTTACTACCATCCAGAACCATCTGACTATTAGCAACCGGATAATAGTAATACTTCGGTTTTTCAAATGTCTTCTTCTTATCTCTGGCTACAGTGAACATTATATGTCCATTGTTTCCATTTTCAAGATAAATTGAAGTATTATTACCATTGGCATCTTTTAAATAATACAGGGAAATGTTCTTCTTTTCCTCTTCTGTCAAGTCTTTAATCGGACCGGTATCCTTTGCAGATTCGAGTATCGCAATATCAATTTTACCATCTCCGGTTACATCCATCGGGCCTAATGCCTTTACATACATCCCTTGTTGTTGATCGGCCAGACGCTCGCCAATTTCCCACCGAAAGACATCTCTGTAACGTTGGCCTTCACAAGCCAGTTCGACACGTCTTTCTCTGCGGATCTCGAGGATAAGTCCAACATTGCCACCTTTCACATTTGAGTAGTAAGCTTTCAATATGGGATCAATATTGGCATTAGCTTCCCCCAGTTGCATGGCCGGCATACCCACACGTGTTCGCAAGAGGTTGATCGATTTGTCGAGATCAGCCTGGCTCGTTAAAATTCCCAGCTCGGCTTTGGCTTCCGCAAAGATTAACAGGATTTCGGCGTACCGGAATACAAAAGCATCAGTATAGGCTGATTCCCAGGCGATCATTTCGGTTATTTCGGGGTAAAACTTGATCTGATTGTAGCCACCTAATGTCGGTTTCAGGCGATGTGGCGTTGGAACATTGATTGGCTTAAATCCGGGTTTCATAAAGGTCTGCTCAAGACGCGGATCGCGGTCAACGAATACTTGGTCAATATTCTTTGTTTTATAACCTGCCTGTTCTGTAAAACGTTTTCCATCTTTCATCAGATAACTTTCCATCAGCGTTTGGCTCAGTGCCCATTCATAGTCCAATACCGTATGTGCATTACGTCTTCTTCCTAAATCCTTATCGTAATCAATAAATAGGATAGTCTCAGGATTCGCCTGCAGGTTAAGACTTATAAATAGATCCCGATAAGCACGGTTAACACCACCAGCATTACTGATTGAAAACTTATTTGACTTCATAATATCCTCAGTAGCAGAAACCGCTCTTTGCAGAAAAGTATTGGCCGATCCGCTCAGATTCAAATAAGAGTGATATTTACGGAAAGTTCCTTCTTGCAAGGCGAACTGCGCTAATTGCGCCAAGGCTCCCCATTTCGTAACTGTCGACTTGTGCCCATCGGGTTTGATATTGGCAGCGGCAAATTCGAGATCAGCCATAATTGAATCCACAACAAGCGACCGGCTGTCTTGTTTTTTGTGCAATAGTTCAATATCTGATGTTCCCATTGTCTGACTATACCAAGGAACATCACTGTACTGGTTGACCTTATCGATATAAAACCGTGCACGAAAGAACTTTGCAATACCGATGTAATGGTTCACATCGGCGGCACTAGCCCCCTTCACACGCCCAGCATTTTCAAGAAAGAAATTAATATTTCTCAATGCGGACCAACTCCATACTGCTGCATTCTGCGCGCTCACGCCACCACGCATGATCTCATCAATCGTACTTCCAGAATTGTAATGTGCCAGATTATCTGTCCCAAGATCCGCTATCGGCGCACTCAAACTACCGTAGAAACCATCGGTATAAGTTTTAAGATCGTTTACATTGCTAAAAAACACTTCCGGTGTAACCGATGTGGTGGGATACCTATCCATGAAATCATCGTTACAGCTCATGATCAGGAACAAGGCCCCCAGCAACGCTCCAATCTTGATAATTTGTCTTTTTATATTTTGCATGATAATAGTCATTTTAGAAATTAAAGTTTAACCCAAAAGAGTAGGTCCTTTGGAAAGGATATGCCGTCCGATCGCCAACAATTTCAGGATCGAGATAATCCATGAGTTTGGTAAACTCAAAGAGGTTTTCACCGCTGATGAACAGACGCAATCGGTCTATCCCCCATCTATCTGTCATCAACTTAGGAAGCGTGTAACCCACGGTCACATTTTTTACCCTTAAATAACCTGCATTCTGCAGATATTTGGTCTGTGTCGCGGCTAGTTCAATACCACTCTGCTCGGCCACATAGGATTTCGGTCTTGGCAAATACGCATTTGGATTTTCAGGCGTCCAATGGTCCAAGTTAAACTTAGTTAGGCTCGCCCAGGGCTGCGCATATATACCCCAAAAATAGTGGTCACCACCTGGGGGATAATAATTTCTTTTTCCGACACCTTGCAGGAACACACGCAAATCAATTCCGTTCCAGCTTGAATTCAGATCTATACCGTAACTGTAACGCTGTCTGGAATTACCGATAATCTTGTAATCCCCATGATTATCCAAGGTCCAATCCCCCCGGTTTATTTTGCCGTCACCGTTGATATCAGCAAACTTGAGGTCGCCAGGTTCCAATCCCCTTGTACCGGGATAAGAAGTGACATCATTTTGATTGGCGTGCGCCTTGATCTCTTCCTGAGATTGGAAAAAACCTAATGTGGTTAGCCCCCACATCTCTCCCAATTCCTGTCCGACATAATAATCGCTTAAGTTATTTTTAGGATTATTGTATTTTGTAATATAAGCTCTACTGTCTGCTAAATTAACCCTTGCGGAGAATGAAAACGGTTTGCTGGCCACCATAAACTCTTTATTATATCCAAGTGTTAATTCCCAACCGTTGGTTTTTAGGTTCGCCGCATTTTCAAGAGGAACCCCCGTACCAAGCACGATTGGCAGCGTCCTACCTGCTGTCAACATATCTTTGGTATCACGACGATAGAGATCAAATGAACCGAAAAACTGATTTTTAAATAAGCCGATATCCACCCCAAAATTGGACTGGGTAATGGTTTCCCAGGTCAGGGTCGATGACACTAAGCCCGGACTACCCACAATGGGCACGACCTTACCGTCCAAAATGGCACCACTGCCTTTAGACATATTGGCAATGTATGGATAATAGTTGTCCCTCAAATCCTGGTTTGCCAATGAGCCGTACGATCCCCGCAGTTTAAAATTAGATACAGTTTCCTTTAGCGGCTGAAAAAAGTTTTCCTGCGAAACTACCCAGGCTGCTGATACCGAAGGATTGAATGCAAAACGATCTTTTTTAGGAAATCTTGAGGAGCCATCATAGCGGAGGTTAGATTCCAGGATATATCGATCTTTATACGTATAGTTTAATCTAGCAAAAGCCCCTCTTACTGACCAGGCATAATCAAAAGCACCAACAGAAGGTGTTTGGCCGGTGGCAAGACCTATTGTCGGCAGCGAATTGGAAATCAACTGATCCCGGGATGCCGAAAATGACTCGTATATCCTTTCTTCCTGATTGAAGCCCAGCATCACCGAAAAATAGTGATCATTGAGTGTCCGCTGATATTGTGAATAAATATTGTACACATTATAGCGTGTTTCATTACTTCCATTGGAGGCATAGCTATTGAAATTTTGCCTGTTCATCACATTTGGCCCTGTACTGTAGGCAAGCGGCAACTGAAAGAAGTGTGATTTTCCTGAAACCCTTCTAAAGGTCGCGTCCCCATTTAAGGTCCAAACATTTTTGATGAAGTCGATTTTCGCACCAAAACTAGTTTGAAAATCGTTGATGCGACTGATACTGCGGCCCCCTTCGGCTACAGCTCCGATCATATTTACCCCAGCCTCGGTATAGGAACCATCCGGATTTCGGACGGTATTTAGCGAAGGTTGGCGGTTAACATTATGCCAGTAAAGGTAACCCTGATCAATTGCTGAGGGCTGATCATACTTATCATTTGTAAAGGTTGTATTATTTGATAAAGTAAACCAGTCCGTGATTTTGTAATCACCTTTTGCCCTGAAATTATAACGGTCATAGGTATCGGGACTGATCCGCAGCATACCATTTTGTCTGTAGTATTCACCAGAAAGGTAAAATGAAGAGCGTTCATTCTTTTGCGCGATGCTGATATTGTTGGTATATGAGGGTTGTATATTTTTATAGACTTCCTTAAACCAATCCGTAGATCCCAAATAGATATAAGCATTTGGATTTTGTGGATCGACGATCACACGTGGCAATGAAGGATTTTCACTCAGCTGTTTACCATATTCGAGCATTTTCTCATCGTAAAGATTGTACCATGGTGCTGACATGATATTCCTGTATTTCATTACCTGATACGGATCATCCTCTATCTCTACTGTACGTGTTATTGCTTTTGCCGCAAAGATTGAGTTGGCCGTGACCTTAATTTCCTTCGTTGTACCCGATTTAGTCGTAACCAGTACAACCCCGAAAGCAGCGCGACTACCATAGATCGCTGCTGAGGCTGCATCTTTCAATACAGTAACACTAGCAATGTCCATTGGATTCATACGATTGAGCTCCTCGTTAGTTGCTGGAATCCCATCAATAACAATAAGTGGCCCACCACCTGACAGTGATGTATACCCTCGCACATTGATCCCTGGCGAGCTATTGGCTCTTCCAGAGGTCGGTGTAATATTAAGATTAGCCATAGCGCCCTGCAATGCCGTCCCCACATTTGTAATCGGTCTACTTTCCAAAAACTTTTCACCGATCTGATCTACAGCTCCCGAAAGATTGATCTTTTTCTGCGTACCATAGCCAACAACGATGACCTCGTCGAGATGAGACTCTGCAGTTTCCATTAATACGTCCGCTCTGTTCTTGTCTGAGACATTGATTTCAACATCTTTATAGCCCACAAAGCGAAACAAAAGGATTGCTTTCTCTGGAATCCGTATGCTGTAACGTCCATCCTTATCGGTTTTTGTTGATATTCCAGCTACACCCAGTACAGTCACCGTCACTCCTGCCATTGGTCCGGAAGCATCTTTCACAGCTCCTGACACTTCACGATCAGTCTGTTTTTTTTCTTTAATGACGATCGTACTTCCCATGATATCAAAGATCAAATTGCGACCACGCAATGTCTTTGCCAATGCAGCCCTTACATCAGATCCTGCCACAGAAATATCTACACGTGAGGCATTTTCAAATAGCCTTTCGTCGTAAAACAGACGCAACTTGGTCTGGTTGGAAATCTCTTTAAGGACAGTTTCAATTTTGGCATTCTTCAAGGACAGATTTACTTGTTGCGCATATCCAGATGCTCTAACACCTACCGTAAATGCCAGCAACAGTACACAAATCAACTTCATAGTCAAAATGACTTTAATGCTTAGGGTATAAGAATGACTTCTCCGGTCCCCCCATGCTATTAATGGAGAAAAAAATTTCATAACTTTGAATTGTTAAGGGTTTAATAATCTATAGAATTCGTACTTCGATAAATTTGGCCTTTTACAACAGGGGATGCGTCAACATCCCCTTTTCTATTGTATAGAACCTTTTGGTTAATTCGTCTGGTTATATCATATCTTATAAATTTTAATTGGTGAAAAATTTAACTGTACTAACGAATGATTATATGCCGTCCATCTATTTCAAACTTTCGATTTGTCGCAAACGACAGAATGTTCAACACCTCGGAAAGTCTGGATTCCCGGCTAAGCGTTCCATTAAACCTATTGCTTACGGTGATATCCTCCGCATTAATAAAATCCACATTGTACCACCTAGAAATTTGACTAATAATTTCCGAAAAGCTGCTACCCTCAAGTGAAAACTCCCCCCGTTGCCAAGCTGTATTTTTTTGTATGTCTGCTGGCTGTATGCGTATTTTATCCATACTAATGATGGCTTCATTTCCTGGGAGAAGATAGGCTTCGTGCCCTTGACTCATAATTTTCACCTTACCTTCTACCAATGAGGTATTGATTTCTTTATGGTAGGCATTTACATTAAAACTCGTACCGAGTACCTCGATAACAGCGTTTTCAACTTCGATCCGAAAAGGTTTTTTGGCATCTTTGGCTACTTGAAAAAAAGCTTCTCCAATCAATTTTACTCGGCGTTCATCCCCTTCAAATTGATCTGGGTACTGTAATGTTGAAGCAGCGTTTAACCATACCTGGGTACCATCGTTCAACACAATACTATAGGTGCCCGCTGCTGGTACTTCTAATTTCAGATTCCCCTTAAGTTCAGCATACTTCATGTTTTCAACCTGATCTTCCTTTCCCAAAGAATGTGCTTCCCCATGCTCATTGGAAAGTCTCGCATAACGCTCACCAGGCAGAATATCATTTTTATACTGTCCGGTTGTATCCGGAGTAATGGCCGCAAGCTGTGGAGCAGGGCTCGTTTGTCCTTGTTGCAAGAATAAAACAGTAATAGTTAACGCAAAGAGAATTGAAGCAGCAATGGCAATCCGTTTCCAGGTAAACACATTTTTGTTAGGTTTCATCTTATCCATCTCCCCTTCAAATTTGTGCATCAAAACATCTTTGGATCGACCTAACAACACCTCTCTTTCATCCTTTGGCAGTGTTAGTTCCTCATCAATTGAAAAGAACCATTTGGTCACAATCCGCTCTTCATCTGGATTGCATTCGCCCCTGAGATATTTCTTTAGTAATTTTTGAGCTTGCTCTCTTTGATTATCTTCTGTCATATATTAATATAACCTCAGATAAGCTGTACAAGTACCGAAAAAAAATGATTTTTATTTCGCTTTTAGTTTTAAGCGACTTAAAGCCAGAGAGATATTATTCTTCACGGTCTGTTCGGATATTGATAGTCGAAATGCGATTTCTTTGATGCTCAGGCCTTCTACACGACTGAGATTGAATGCGGACTGCATTGTGGAAGGCATCTTAGCGACTTCATTATCCAGCAAAAAGGATAGTTCTTTAACCATCAATTTCTCATCGCTGTTACTTGCGCCAACTGGTTCGTTGGTTAGTGGAAGCACAAGTCGCTCGAAATATGAAATCCGCTTTTGATCCCTGGCCATCCAGTCAATGACCTCGTATTTAGCAGCTTTGAAAAGATAGGGATAAATAGATTCGTCGATTTCTATTTTATAGCGTCTGTTCCATAAAGATGTAAAAACCTCCTGAAGGATATCTTCCGCATCTGTAATAGAACCAATCCGCTTTAATATAAAACTTAATAAAATATCCGCATAGCGATCAAATAACACTGAAAATGCCTGTGTATTGCCTTCTCTCACAATATCAAACAATTCTTTATCAGACAGATCTCTCATGACACATTGATTATTATGTACGCTATATCAGATTTCCAGAGGATTTTTACAAAGTTATAATTGTGATGTTAATATAACATTAAATTGTACATCCTGCAAGGTACAAAATAATAAATTTTAAAAATAGAGTATTTAAATTAGGTTAATATCGAGTTAGCTTATAAGACCCCATTTCTGATCACGTGTAAGTTTTCCAAATTCTACAGTTATGCCATATAAAAAACTAGAAACGTGCCATTATTGGGACAGAAGTCGCTTCATATTGGTAAAAAATATTGTTCAGAAATATGACTAACGAATTATTCAAGGGACTTACCTGTGTTAATTTTATGGATTCACACCCGTTAAAAGTGGCGAATTTTTTTATTATTTCCACAAAAGGCTCTCCCCACAATTCGAAATCTATAGATTGTTTTTCTATATGCAGATGAATCAGTTCAAGTTGTTTATTTTTTCGATGCGCTTTGCAATCTACTCTACCTATAAATGTGTTGCCAAATAAGATAGGTAAGCAAAAATATCCGTATTGTCTTTTCTCCTTTGACGTGTAACATTCAAGTCGATAATCGAAGCCAAAAAACTGTTGAACACGGTCACGATGAATAATAGCATTGTCAAACGGTGATAGCAAACTAATTTCCCCATGAGTCTTAGCTATTCTTCTGTCTACTAAATCGCGTAGAACATAAACTGACGGATAGCCTTCAATAGTAACTTTCTCTACTATATCATCTTCTATCAGAGCATTCAAAACTTCATTTACATTGTTCCTGATTGCTTCGCCTGCTTTAAGATGAGTAATCTGTTTGACAGTAGTCCATCCATATGCTTTTAAATAAGTTTTTACTAAATACTCCGCAAATTCAAGTGAACTTGGTTTTGTCAGGTCGATATTGTTTGGCAGCACTCTTTCTGCGATATCATACGTCTTTTGCATTCCATCGCGTTCAGAAATCATTAAATCCCCCTGCAGGAAAAGCCGTTCCAATGCAATTTTTGTAGGTTTCCAATTCCACCAGCTTCCCATTTTTTTAGTTTCATTTTCAAAGTCTCTTGCCCTTTTGGGACCTTCAGCCCGAATAGTATCTATGACATACTGCATCACTTTAGGGTCCGCATTGTAGTAATGTGATTCATTTTGTTTTACTTCCAACATTTGCGGCAAAACAAAACGGAAATCCTTCATCGGAAGATAAGACGCAGCGTGAAACCAATATTCAAATACGTGATGCTCCTTTACCAGCTCTTCGAGGTAGCTCACCTTGTAATCAGGGATTCTTGTCCAAAGCGTATGATGATGTGCCCTTTCAACAATTGACAATGTATCTATTTGCAAATAACCAAGATGTTCCAGTCCTTTGAGTACGGCCTTTTTCCCATTTCCGAACGCTGATCTGCGAAGTAAGCCCTGGCTTTCTAATGTGATATTTTTTAACTGCTTTATGGTCAATTTTTGCTGCATTTCTTTTATTTCTCTTACCGAAAGATAGGTTTCTACTTCTACATGCTCTCCAGCATTCATTTAGTCTTTAAAGAGGGCTAATATCGATATTAATCAGGATAACCGCTATGTATTTTTATGATCCAATGGAAGCGATCAATAAACTTTTTATGATTCAATCAAATTTACGAAATAAAGTATGCCCAGTAGTCGTGTGGTTTTTTTTGTTATTTTTAAAGTAAATAATGTTATTAATTATATAATCAATTATGAGTAAAGTTACTAAAGAAGATGTTGCGGATGCAGAAAATCAGCTTTTCTTGGCCCAGTTGGCAAGCAATGTGGATGCTCTGGACCAGCTGTTGTTTGATAATCTCATTGCAGTTGCACCAACGGGACAAATGCTAACCAAAGAAATGGACTTAAATGCGCATAGAACAAAAGCAATGATTATTGAAGAGGCTTCAACAGAAATTGATGATATCAGAATAACTGGAGATACCGCGCTTTCCATCGTTACGATGACGGCAAAAGGCAAAGTAATGGGAGCACCATTGGAAGGAAAATTCCGGTATTTCAGGGTTTGGAAATATGTTGATGACAAATTAAAAGTCATTGGTGCAAGTTTCATGCAATTGCCTGAATAAGGATGTGATGAGTCGCTTGCATGGCGGTTTTTCATTACGCTATTGTACATTTCTGCAACAAATAAGAAAGTTATTTGGCAAGCAAGTTATCGCTATTCATGTAGTTCACTTACACGTGTATACACCGGAAGTCTACTTTGATATCTAACGCTAAAAGTTTTTCGTTGGTATTTTCCGAATAAAGGAACTTTTCTTAATTTTCGAAATTATATTGAACAGAGATCTATTGTTAAAAATTTCCTGCAAATAATCACATGATACCGCATCAATAGATTTTTCACCTAACTTAATGGAAACTAACACCGATCGCAGAAGGTAAATATTAACGCAAGATTTACATATGAAAACTAAAATCACAGGTAGAGAGAACACATATCTTCCAGTAGCTTGGGAATACCATGAGATTATTAAAGAGCAAATCAACAACAAAAACAGTGGAAAAATATTCTACTTTGAAGAGGACAAGAAACTCGGCGAAGCGCAGGGATCCATTATCGAAATAACAGAAGAAAAAAATAAAGGTTGTTTTATAGTGATGAAAAATGGACTTCGCATAAGAATAGACCGCATCATCACACTCTTTGGAAAAATAGGTGCAGCCCATGATGAATATAGTGCTTATGCGGACGCTTGTATGGATTGTACCGGCGGTTATTCAAAAGAAGAACTGGAGGACATGTAGGCCAGTTATATACTCCAAAGACTAACCAAAGTAGAGTTAAAAAATCATTTTCATAAGTTACTTCTAAAGTATTTTTGTGCCATAAATCAATAGTTCCGAGGCGTGAAAATTCAGTATCCAATCAAACCCAGAAAAAATTCATTAAATTCTTCACCGATGTATTGGTACTTTTACCGATTAAAACAAGCACTTCACCTAAATAACACCAAGATAAGAAATTGGAATTAACTAAGTTAGATGCAGAAAATAATAGTGCACCATTAACATTTAAGCAACATAACTTTAAAGATAGATCCCCAATGAAAAAACACTTACGTATAGCTTATTCTTATCGTAAATCATTAGCTCACTATGCGAAAGAGAGATTACATATAAGCGTAATTTTACTCTTACTTTTTCTATTACTTACTACAACCAACATAATCGCTCAAACTACAGCATACACAGTAAAAGATATAAAATTTAAAAGTAAAGGGATTGAATTGTCAGGGACAATTTTCAATGCTTTAAATTCGAAAATTGGAATTGTTCTGGTTCATGGATCTGGACAAGAACTTAGATATAGTGAGTTTGCAGCGCAGTTGGCAAAAAAAGGAATATCTGTTCTAACTTATGATAAGAGAGGCGTGGGTGAGTCAGGAGGGGAATATGCGGGTCCCGAAGTTGGCACGAATAATATTGACTCCGCAAACCTCAATCTTCTAGCAGAGGATGCTAACGCAGCAGTTTTAACTCTCAAAAATTATTTTGGGCAAAAATTAACATATACTGGTCTCCTGGGGTTCAGCCAGGCTGGCTGGATTATCCCTTTGGCATCAATTAAATCAAACAAGGTGGATTTTACGGTCATTTTTAGTGGGGCGGTAGTTCCTACATTAGAACAGCTCCGTTTTCAATTTTTTACTGAAGGAAAGGCAAATTTCTGGACGGATCACACCGAGCAAGAGGTCAGAGATCATATCCGAAACGCGCCCGATAAATATAAATTTATTACAACCGATCCGCAGGTATCCCTTAGCAGCACAGATACACCTGGACTCTGGCTTTTTGGTGGACAGGATGTGCAAATTCCTGTCGGCTTATCAATTGACCATCTCAATTTACTTAAAATTGAAGGAAAACCATTTGAATATTGTCTATTTCCAGAAATGGGACACTTTCTAACAGCTTCGGACTCTTCAGCCCCTATTAAAATAGCCCTAAACTGGATCAAAAATCTAAACGAAAAAACGAGATAAAAGAGGATGCACTAAAAAGTAAAATTCATGAAATACTAAAATGAACCTGAGAACGCTCTGTTTCAGAAACTTTATATAGCCCAGGGGCGCTTATTGAATTGACCATCTTAATTGCACTACCTAGTTTATATCATTCACTTGCCTTTCATTCAGATCTTCTACAGGTAGCTCTTCCAATTCAGCTATATAATATTTTAGATCCACCACCATATCTTGATGAGGTTTGGCAAATTTTTTAAAAAAGTAGTGATGCACGAAATAGAAAATTAGCCCATAGAGAACAAACCTAAAAAGGACCACAGCGTCGAATATTGAAGCAAGATTAAAGGAATGAATATTCTTTAAAGAGAGTGCCATGATCAGTATGAAATACAGCACTATTCCTGTCAATCTATTGAACCTCAAATAAGCTGAGATAAGCTGTTGTATATTCTTGAAGCGATCAATTAAGGGTAAGTCTTCCTCATAACTCTGAAGAATATTTTTTCGTAATTTGTAGGTTACATAAATCATCGCCGATTCAACCAATGAGCCAAGAACAAAATAGTAGCCCCAGAAAGCGCTGTCATAGTAATACAGAACAATACCAATAGCAAGGATGACAAGCATTGAGCGATACTGCATATTCTTCCCTGAGTTCCGATCGATCAGATCAAGCAAGCTTGCTGATTTTTGTGTTGTTATTTTTTCAATAGTATTTTCAGGTAAGTTAATCACTGTCGATTGGCCATCAAGACTATTTTTTTGCATTTTATATTTCAGTTGATCTAGTTCCATGGTGATAGTTGTTTACTTAGTTCCTTCAATTTTGTTTTGATTCTCGATATTTTTACGGCTACATGATTGGGCGTCATACCCATAGTCTCAGCGATATCATTGTAACTATAGTCTTCAAGATAGAGTGCTACCAAGGCTTTCTCCACCTTATTCAACTTACTTATTGCCTGATACATAAGCAAAATTTCCTCATCCTCGCTGTAAATAATTTCGCAGTAGCTTTCTTGATCAAACTGTAATTCTGCGAGATTGTGCCGGCGATCCCGCTTGATATATGTAATAGCCGTATTCAATCCCACTCTATATAGCCAAGTTTGAAATTTGGCATCACCTCTAAAGCTTTTGAATGATTTCCAAGCCTGTAATACGATTTCTTGAAATAAATCTTCCCGATCGGCTTTATTGTCTACATACATGCAGCATATACGATGTACGATCGTCTGATTGGAAGCTATCAACCTTATAAAGTCTCTTTCAATATCCATACTTTTCTGAGGATGTTTTATTTTGTTTTACTTGTTTGTTAGTCTCTAAAAAATTAAAAACATTACAGCACAAGTAAAAAAATCATGCTGATCGTATTCTTTAAAATATCGGATACATTGTACCGCAACTCATTGTGTTTAAAGGATTCTTATTGCTGTTATCCACAAACGATCTTTTGAGAGCTCTGTACAAAAAAAGTATCTTGGGTGTGATTATTTCACAGTGAAAATTATTACTTGTCCCAATAATTCTCCACGATATGTTTTAAAAAGGCTGTGTAAAAATTTAAATGCGGGGGTTGGCTAAATGCAGTGAATTGATCGTGGGTAGTATGGAATCCCATATAGAAAAGCCAAAATCCCAATGAAAGATAGGGTACTGCAGCTAATTCCTCATCTCTGATAGGGCGATTGAGACGATAACCATCTATAAAAATACGATATGATTCATTAGCAGCCTGCTGTGTCATCCTTCCGGTGTATACATCTAAGATGAGATGTTGCCAAAAGGTCATGATATCATTCACCAGCCAACCGGAACCCATGAAATCAAAATCAAAGAAAGTCACCGAATCATTCTCGAAATGAAAATTTTTGGGCAGAAAATCAAAATGGCAATAGCCCTTTGAAAACCTCACTATATCAATTTGCGACAATTTTTGTTCAACACGATGAGCCATCTCACACAGCCAGCTATGTCCTTCGACGTTTTCCTTAAATATGGACCTTAGTTTTTCCAGAGGTTTAAAAACTGTTGTTTCAAGATCAAAACTCCATCTTGCTTCTCCCAAACTAATTGTGGATGCGATATTGTGAAAACGTGCCATTTCGCTTCCCAAAACACGGAGCTGATTTTCACTCAATAACTGGACGACCCGACCTCGCGCAAAACTGAACAACACCGCATAACGCTCCCCCTCTACTGCTTCGAGTTTCTGTATTGCTTCTCCAAAAACATCAGTGATTGGATAGGATACGGAGACCTTTGCCTGCTCTAAAGCGTGCAACAATTTCACTTCCTCCCTTATCTGCGGTAAACTTCGATGCGATGAACGATAAATCCGCAATATAAATTTGGCTTCAGAAGCTTCTATGAGATAGGTATCCCCTACCCCGCGAAGCAGAAATTTACATTGAACATTTTCAAGTCTATATTTCTCTGAAATCAGCGAAGATAATGCAGTTGGACATAGTGTCGAATAAGTAGCAGGAAAAACGGATTTCATTTCATAAAGATATCTGAATATTTAGCAGATTACAAATACACATCCATTCCAAAACCAAATATTCCAAAGCACTCATAGCTCTAATATTAGTTTTGGTTATCTATAATTTTACAAGAAAATTCCCCTTTTTAAAATTCCACAGCGTAAATTTATATAAAAGAACACTATAAAGAAGATGGCATCGATTCTACGAAACAGGCAAGTGAAAAAATACTTTTTTTTCCTGGCTTGTATTTTACTCAGTTTTTGTACCTCATGTAAGGATATTGGCAAACTGGCTGATAAGCAAAAATCGAGTTCCTATTTTATCGATTCCAAAGGACAGGTAGTCTATTGTCAGAATGGGAATTGGTTTAGCTTGGGCGTATTGCAAATGCAGGCTGATGCAAAATCGTTTGAGGTTTTGGCAGAAGATATAGGCAAAGACAAAGACTCGGTTTACTTTCGTAATATGACACAGAAACTGGTAGACAAGAATTCCTTTTATGTCGACAATCAAGTTCCTAAAGATCGTTTTCACGTATATTATATTGATCACGTCTTGGGCTTTAATATCATTGAAGGAGCAGATCCAAAAACGTATGAAATAATAAGCAATCATATCAACTGGGCTCGGGACAAAGACCATTACTTCTACTCTAATGATATGATACAGGCCGATCGGGAAACTTTTGCATTCGTCAATGACTTTTTTCTGAAGGATAAAGATTCTGTTTATGTTTCGCCTAATATCGGAGACTTTAGATCAGTCATGCCTAACACCGGAAATGTTGAAGCCATAAACAAGTATTATATGAGAATCGCAAATACAATATGCTATCCCCCTTTTCAGCAGGGCTCTACTGCCATAACGAAATCATTTGATTCCATACATACCATTCGCATGCTTGATCAGGATATAATTTGTGTGAACAATAAAACCATCCTATTCCGAGGCAAAGATTTTAAATACACAGATGTTGATGCCACCTCCTTTCAGTTATTTCCCGTGGATGAAAAAGGTGGAATATATGAAGACAACCCTTATTCAAAAGACAAGAACCATATATACTATAATCAGGAACTAGTTCCTGATGCGGATGTAAAGACATTTATACCCATCGGTCGTGATTTCGGAAAAGACACTAAAAATGTATATTATCGAAAACAACGGCTAGAAGGTGTAGATGCAGCAAGCTTTAAAAAAGACGGTGATTTTTATAAAGACAAACGAGGTAATAAATTCAGCGCTTTGACAGGAAATAAAGTGTAAATAAATATCTCCTCCGAAAGGAGCTCGCTGGAGGAGATATAAGTTACCCGACACAGCACCAGCAGTAGTAAATTGTACTCCTTTCACCTTAATTTATTCGTACAGATGCATATGACCTTGTAATACAAGCTTTAAATTGTGTTCTTTAGAAAGATCAAATACTTGTTTCTAATTTGCAAAGGTATCAAAGAAAGTATAATGTCCCTTCAGCACAAGTTACTTAAAGCTAAACTGTTGCAGCATCTATATTTGAAAAGTCTCCACTAATTCCGAAGTAACATATTGTATGTGGCCAAATAAAACTCATCGATCAGTTGCTTAATTAAAGCATCTTTTTTGCTATCTACGGCCAGTCCGACCCAATTTTTTGTTGGAAGATATTTACTTCGAATCCATTGAACAGACAATTCCACTTGCTTTTCCGTGCGCAGCCATTCTAATCCACACTCGTTAAAATAGATCTTTTCATTAAATAAATCCATAACAACGAATGGTCTTTTCTTAAAATAGAAAATACTCATATCAAGATCAGCAAGCTCATTGAAGCTAATATATTTTTTTAGATGCATATAGGCATTTATTTCGGTCAACATAATGGTCTATTTGTTTTATCGGTTCGTAAAATTATCCATTGGTCCAGATCATTAATCACACCTGATTGATTCGTTTATCAGTTGAAATTAGCTACCAGTTCCCTTCTTGAAATTTGGTTTATAAGTTAGTTACGAATCAAATCTAGGTGAATCGGGGTTGCTCGTTGGGGTAAATTTTGGTCTAATAGGTGGAAAAACGCAATTTTATATTGCCAATTGGTTTTTTAACTGAAATGCATTTGAATATCTTGGCATTTGAAATAGGTAGGATGACAACATCCATTATAATATGAAAAGCGATGGTGGTATTCTTTAATTCAATTTTTCAGTACAAATTTAAAAAAAAATGAATCTCCGCAATCCAAGCAATCCAAAAAGTCGTAAATGCTTATAAGTACAGATAAGTACAGAAAAATTATAAACTAAAAGACTTTTGTTATGAAAAAGATAACACCACACAATGAGCCACTATTGACCTCCGATAGTGAATTTGAAAAGAGAGATCTCGGACGTAGAGATTTTCTGAAATTTGCAGGTGCCGGTGCCGCCTCACTCGCCATTCTTGGCGTGGCAAGCTGTAAAAAAGATCGTGATGACGATATGGATAATGGTGGTAAAGGCATGTACTTCGGTAGTGGCGATATTGCCATCTTAAACTATGCATACGCACTTGAACAGCTTGAAGCCGCGTTTTACATCCAGTTAGTCAATAATCCTTATTCTGGTATTTCCGATATGGAAAAAGCTTTCTTTACAGATATCCGTGACCACGAGATTGCCCATCGCGAGTTTTTTAAAGTGGCTTTGGGAGCGAAAGCGATATCTAGTCTTGAATTCAATTTGTCAGGTATTAATTTTAGCAGTCGAGCATCCGTCTTAGCCACCGCCAAAACATTTGAAGATCTTGGTGTTTCAGCTTATAACGGTGCCGGTTGGTTGATTAAAGATCCGAACTATCTCCTTTTAGCAGGTAAAATCGTATCGGTTGAGGCCAGGCATGCTGCCTGGGTGCGGGATATGATCGACAATGGTAGTTTTGCTAACCAAGAAGTTGTCGATTCAAATGGGCTTGACCTGGCCAAGAGCCCTAGCGTAGTTTTGAGCGCTGCGGCACCATTTATCAAATCAAAAATAGATGTAAAGGATCTACCCACCTATTAATTCACTTAAAATCTGATTATCATGAATCTCTTAAACGTTTTTGAACAAATAAATGCTGTAGATCCTGAATTTAGTGATCGCATCAGCCCACGTCGTGAAGTTATTAAAAACCTGGCTTCTATGAGCAAAAAAGTAACGTTAGCGGCGCTCCCTTTTTTTATCAGCGAGCTTTTTAAAAAGGCCTATGGTGCCACTGCACCCACTGATGTCAATGGTGTGCTTAACTATGCCTTGACCTTGGAATATCTCGAAGCAGAATACTATACGATGGGTGTTGCCAAAGCTGGTCTTATTCCATCGGGTAGGCCACTTGGTGCCATCACCACCATTCGCGACCATGAAGTTGCTCATGTCAATTTCCTCAAACAGGTACTTGGCAATAAAGCTGTTTCCAAGCCTACATTTGATTTTACCGCTGGTGGTACCTTTGGTAATGTCTTTAGCAATTACGACACCTTTTTAGCTATCGCACAAGCTTTTGAAGATACTGGAGTACGAGCATACAAAGGACAGGCCGGAATACTCCTTGGTAATCGGGTTGTACTTACAGCAGCTTTACAGATCCATTCGGTAGAAGCGAGACATGCTTCCCACATCCGTCAGATGCGACGTGCCCGCGGCGGTGGCGCAGCTGATCAAAAACCATGGATCACAGGAAGCAACGACTCCGGCATCGGTGCAGTTGTAGACCCTATATATGCTGGTGAAAACAATATTACACAAGCTGGAGTGGACATCACAGGCCTCTCTGGCGCTATGGGAAAAATATCAACAAATGCGGCTACCCAGTCTTTTGATGAACCTCTTTCTGCAGAAGCTGTACTTAATATCGCAGGTTTATTTATTAAAGCATAACAAAAAAACGTAGTTTATCTGTTTAGCATGTCCTGGTTTGTTTATCGAATCAGGGCATTTTTTTAGATACCACCCATGACACAAAGTTCACTAAGCGTAGGTACGTCTTTGCCGCCCTCATCCTCGAGTGTAATAGCAAAAGCTTGCGCTTTGGGAATGTCTAGCATTTTGCTTGTACCATCTACTTTTACATCCAATGGAAATACGCCAGCATTCACCGGCTGACCATCAACCATCGCCCATAATTGATATTGCTTACCTTTTGGCGCGATAGGCATTTGCTCGATATTTAGGTAAACTGCTTTCGAGAGCTGATCCCAAAATAACAAAGCATGGAGATCTGGCTTAGTTTTGGATAATAATTACACAAAGTTTTATTAGTGAATGTAATAAAGGAAAAATTATGCTACATAAAGTTCTTATTTTGAGTTTAGGTATCTATAGCCTAGTAAGTTGTAATTCCCAAAAGAATGTTAACGCATATGGAAAAGAGTCAGAAGGCATAGATCTATTTGAGGGACAACAAAAACTATTGAAAGAGTATCCGTTGCAGATTAAGTTCAACCGTATTGTAGAAGAAAGCCGTTGCCCTGAAGGGGTTGATTGTATATGGGCTGGGGTTGCTGTTGCCGAAATTGAAATAACGAGAAAAGCGGCCAAACCTGTCATTTTGAATCTCGCTACCACGGATATGCAAACAAGAGGTTATCAGAAATCTACTAATTTCAGCGGATATACCATTGAATTACAAAATGTTGCTCCCTATCCCACTACAGAACGCAGGGCACAAGATTTAAAAGGAAACTACAAGATTTCCATTTCTGTACAAAAAAGTAAAATAAATGATGTTTAATAAGAGAATGATGATCAAAGCACTGTGGAGTAAAAATAAAAAAAACTGTACTCTTTCAAGCTATAATACATATGCGTAAAGAAAATTCGACTAATGCCATCAATGAAAAAGCACTACAACAATATTGCAGTGCTTTTAAAACACTATCATTAATTAGTGGGCGGTGGAAGCTTTCCATTTTATTCAAATTGCTTAAAACTGAGACAAGCTATTCGGAGTTCAAACTCCTTCTGCCTGAAATAAGCGACCGGACGCTTTCTAAACAATTGAATGAATTAGTGGATGATGGATTGATCTTAAAGAATAAGAGTAAAGTTTCGTCGATGTATACATTGACAAATAAAGGCCTGAAACTCGAGAAAATTTTAATCGATCTTTCTGCATTTCATGATTAAGATTAACCAAAATCTATTTTTTCCAGAAACTCTATCACTTCCCCATTAGGACTGTATACCAAACTATTTCTCACAGAAACAGTTTTGGTACCATTTGATAAATCCAACTCAAACAAGCCTTGACTTAGGTCTTTGGCTCCATATTCAAGAGCTTGTTTTCTTGCCGTATCCGCATCTTTTACAACGAAACATATATGAAGCAAAGCATTCTCAATGTATTCGTCATCCGGTTTTCTTTTTCTGCCCTGTGTAGGTATAGCTCCATTTTCATCACATATCTCTAAATAATAATTGATAGCTCTATTATGAAGCATCACACATTTTTCTAAATTGAAATCCGGTAAAGACCAGCTATGTACTATTTCGAAGCCAAAATTCTTATAAAAATCTACAGTATGCTCAAAGTCTTTAGCTTTAATAGATATATGATGAAAACCGATGATATTATTTCTTAAATCCATATTTCTAAGTTTTATATTTCCAAAGGTACCCATCAATAGATAGCAATAAAAGGGCTTACAAAATTGTTAGTATATGTAGTATATGAAAAGAAACAATAAAACATAGCAATCTTTACTTGCTTGGTCGGGGGAGTTCTTTGATCCAGATATTTTTAAAATCTACCGGTTGCCCTTCACTCTGCAAGGCGATAAATCCACTACTCAACAATTTACCATCAATCTTAATTTTGGGATCATACCCATTTGCTGTCCCCCCTCCGATCTGCGGTTTTGCGTATTCAAGAACGGTATCACCGTTAATAATATGTTTGATCAGTGAATCACCTAATACAATCAATTCACCTTTAACCCATTGATCACCATCATAAGTCTTGGAAGTCGAATTTAAACAGTGTGAAGAAGCGATCTTACCTTGGTAAACCACATTAGTCCCTGGGGAACACATATTACCTGTAGGCCGTGGCTGGCCATCACTTAAACCACCCAAAAGCTGCATTTCCACAGAAATGGGCCAATCTTGCTCTTTCAACATTGTTCGGGGATCTTGTGAATGAAACATGACACCACTATTGCGTAATGTGTATGAAGGTGCTCCTTTATGAAGATCACCCACAAATCTGTATTCAAATTTCAGGTGATAATAAGAAAATGGTGTTTTATAATATAAATGACCAAACTGATCATTGAAATCACCGTATTGATCGTACCTGATCTTAATAATTCCATCTTCAACCCTAAAGGTATTCCCGTAATTCTCACCAACTTCGTGGTGATGAATTTTGACAAACCAATCATTAATATCCTTTCCGTCAAATAATGGTTTCCAACCTGTCTTATCGGAATTTCCCTTCATTCCTGCACAGCTACCAAACATCAGAGCAGCGGCTAGAATTATATAAATACATTTTTTCATTTGATACTTATTTGGTTTAAATCGAATAGCAATATACGATATATTCCATTAAGCTTCATTGAACAAAGCTCCTATCTTCTACAACCTAAGTTCACTTCTATCTTTTCAAACCTCAAATCAGATTTCCCTATAGCCTCTTTTCAAAGATTCTTTTCTTGGAAGGTTCACTTTTTTTAGTGACCTAGGAAACTATGGTAAAAATCATAGCGGAACAACTTCTAATAAGAGATACTCCCGAGGTTTTAATCCCGGGAGTTTTTTTGCATTAATAAGCGACCAACTTCTCTTCGATTTCTTTGATGGCCTTCACTGTTTTCATAAAGGAATCGGGTGTAACGGAAATTGAATCTATGCCCTCTTCGACCAGAAACTGGGCAAAATCAGGATAATCGGATGGACCTTGCCCGCAGATACCAACTTTGACTCCCTGTCTCTTTGCAGCGCGAATAAGATTCGCAATCATTATTTTGACCGCAGCATTGCGCTCATTATATAAACCGGAAACTAAGGCTGAATCGCGATCCACTCCAAGTACCAACTGAGTAAGATCATTCGATCCAATGGAGAACCCGTCGATATGACGAGCGAACTCTTCAGCGAGGATGACATTGGAAGGAATTTCTGCCATCAGATAAACTTCCATTCCATTATCGCCCCGTTGAAGGCCATATTCCTCCATCACCTGATAAACCCGCAGCAACTCATCCACTGTACGGCAAAAGGGGATCATTACAACGACATTGTCGAGCCCCATTATTTCCCGGACCTTTTTTATCGCTTTACATTCCATCCCAAAAGCCTCCTTATAGGCCGCTGAATAATATCTCGAAGCTCCCCTCCAACCAATCATTGGATTTTCCTCTCTAGGTTCAAAGTGCTTTCCACCGGGCATATTATAGTATTCATTGGTTTTAAAATCTGAAAAACGAACGATTACCTTATTTGGATAATAGGCCGAAGCGATTTTACCAATTCCGTAGGATAGCTTTTCAATGAAATATTGCTGTTCATCTGCATAACCCGCAATAAGTGAACTAATGTGGTTACTCAGCTCGATATCATTCAATTCCCGATGTTTTAAGAGCGCCATCGGGTGAATCTTGATATAGTTGTTGATAATAAATTCCTCCCGAGCCAAACCTACCCCCTTTGCTGGATACTCCGCATACTGAAAGGCGATATCTGGTGATCCAATATTCATCATTACTGGTGTACTCACCTCGGGTAGGTCAGAAAGGTCATGCTCGTGCTTACTATAAGGAATGCTTCCTTGGTAAATTAACCCTGTATCACCTTCGGCACATGAAACAGTAACTTCCAGTCCAGTAAGCAGTATTTCTGTCGCTCCATCACAGCCTACAATAGCGGGTACACCCAATTCACGTGCAACAATAGCAGCATGACATGTCCGCCCCCCTTTGTTGGTAATTATTGCAGCTGCCTTTTTCATAATCGGTTCCCAGTCGGGATCAGTTATCTCCGCAACCATGATATCACCTGTGTTAAAGTCGATCTCCTGTATATTTTGCTTATTGATTCCCTTGAAATTATGAATTCTCCCAGAGGCAATCTTGTCTCCCACTGCAATGCCTTTTAGCAGAACCTGCGATGACCTGTTTTTCGCATTGATTTTATATTCTGTAATACAATTGGATTTTTTTAGTGAATGAATGGTCTCAGGTCTTGCCTGAACAATGTATAAATCACCTTTCAAACCGTCAAGGGCCCATTCTACGTCCATAGGGCACCATTTTCTTTTGAGAGCAGTATAATACTCTTCAATAATACACACCCATTTGGATAGCTGAAGGATTTGCGCATCGCTTAGACAAAATCGCTTCGTGCTTTCTACTGGTGTATCTATTATCGTTACTGTTTCACTTCCTGAAACACTGTAAATCATCTGTAATTGTTTGCTCCCGAGCTTCTTTTCTACAATTGATGCGTACCCTTTTTTTAACAAGGGTTTGTATACAATAAATTCATCCGGATTCACCATCCCTTGCACAAGAAGTTCGCCCAATCCATAAGATCCATTCATAATCACAGCATCTTTGAAACCACTTTCTGTATCAATAGAAAAAGCGACTCCCGAAGCTCCTAAGTCGGATCGTACCATCTGTTGTATGCAGACAGAAAGTCCTATATTAAAATGTCCAAAATTAAATGCTTCTCTATAACTGATTGCTCGGTCAGTGAAAAGTGAGGCAAAACAATTTTTAATCGCTACCAACAGATCTTGCCGTCCCCTAATATTTAAATAGGTATCCTGCTGACCGGCAAATGAGGCATCAGGGAGATCTTCTGCTGTAGCAGAAGAACGGACCGCAACACCAAAGTCCTGTATATTCTCCAAACTGATAAGCTCTTCGTAGGCGGCTAGGATCTCCTGTTCCATTGCCGGTGTGAAAATACCTTGCTGAATCAATGTTCTTATCCTACCCCCACAACTGGTCAGCTCCCGCAGGTTTGTACTGTCAACACCTTTCAGTATATCTTTGATCTTCTGATCCAGTTGATTGTCGGTGATAAACTGAAAGTAGGCCTTACTGGTCACAATAAATCCATCTGGAATATTTACTCCTAAAGGTTTCAAATGCTGTAACATTTCTCCTAAGGAAGCACTCTTCCCTCCTACCAAATCAATATCCTCAATAGAGGCTTCAATCAGGCGCATTGTAAATCTGTTATCGTTCATTATACAATTATTTTACACGAAGTTAGGCTGCATTTTTTGAAGTCATTTGTTAAATATTAAGACAAACTGATATTATTTTAATAACTTTATTTACATCATAAACATATTTGTATTTATATTATATAAATGGAAAACTATTTTGGACAGACAATCCTAACGAAAAATTCGATGATTACCTTTGCAACTGCTGATGTTTACCATGCAGCAAACAGCTTCCACAGCCATCGTGAACTCGAGCTGATTTATATCTGTTCGGGGCAGGGAACTTTTTCAATAGGTCAATCTTCCAAAAGAATTTCCAGCGGTACGATCATCCTAATTGGGGCAAATGCACCACACATGTTCAAATTCGAAACGAACCGCTATTATGACTATGCAATGAAGCACGGCAGGACGCCAGTACCTCTCAAGCTGTTGACATTACATTTTGATCCCAACAAATTGGGGCAAGATTTTCTCAATCTCCCTGAAAACAATTTATTAAGCAAGCTACTAACAGCTTCAAAGGTTGGATTGCAACTAGAAGGACGAACAAAAACGCTTGCGATAAGAAAGCTCAAGAAGCTAGAAAGCTGTGAAAGCTACGAACAGCTACCTTTGCTACTATTGCTAATAAATGAAATCAGCGCAAGCCAAGATATTCCCCAGAGCTGCGAAAATGACGATATCAAACCCTTTAAGAAAATAGACGAAACACGTTTGAGCAGGATCTACTTGTACACCATGGACAATTTTTACAAAGACATCAAACTAAGGGACATTGCAAGCATAGTATACATGGTTCCGAATGCTTTTTGCCACTATTTTAAGTCTCGTACAGGAAGAAGCTATTTTGACTTTCTCATTGAAGTCAGAATCGAACATGCCTGTAAATTATTGCGTGACGGAAATGAGAGTGTTTCTGCCATCTGTACGAGCTCAGGATTTAACAATCTATCAAACTTCAACCGCTATTTTAAACAGCAAACAGGAAAATCTCCGATTGCCTATCGGCAGGAACATCGACAATAAGTAGTATTTTTTCATAAATAGTTTACTCTAGACATCCATAGGCAAATCAAAATAAGGATTGCAACGGAAAAACGAACTAAATCTCATCAGAAAGCCTGGAGGTTTGTTTTTCCCTCCAGGCTTTCTTATATAAAAATACGACAGCTATTTCGTTGAATTGTCTCCAAATAACTTATACGGGCTTATTTTAAGAGGATAAATTCACTATTCTAGGATAATTTCTAGTTCATCAAATTATTTTAGACAAAAATTTAGCACCATCTGATCAAGGGGTAAAGGAACTATTTTGAAAATATCTGGTTCATTCTCTGCCCTGTACAACGAATGTAAGCAGAATACTTGCAAGATATAGCTTAGGTTTATATATTTGCGACATCAAAAGAAATCCTAATGCGGAAGTGGCGTAATTGGTAGCCGCACCAGACTTAGGATCTGGCGCCGCAAGGCGTGGGGGTTCGAGTCCCTTCTTCCGCACTGAAATCCTCATGAGTTTAAGATCTCAGGAGGATTTTTTTATTTTAAAATATCCTAGAACTATCCGAGCTCCCCCAATAGCCGTAGTCTATGTCTTATTCGACCAGATATTTTGAGGTACCATAACACCTGGAGCGCAAACAATTACACAAATAATTCATGATATTAGGATTAAACAGGCGCCCAAAACATAGAAATGCCACTAGGCGAACAGTTTTTCGCTGAATTATTTGCATCTTTTCAGGATAAATTCGGCAGCGCATGGATGATCCACTTTGAAGGAAATAAAAAAATGGGAGCTTAAGGAATCTCTTCAAACAAACCAGCTAAATATATACTGTCTATTACTCTATTTCCTGCAAATATATCGCTTGTGGGGAATGGAGTACCAGTTGCTTCGCACCTATTTGGGGATTTAAGATGTCGTCAGACTTTTCTCTGGGCTGTTCCATCAATAAAACCAATATTCTGCAGGCCAAAGAAGATCGGATATGGCGTTCGGCGATGGAGATCTACAAGTCTGAAACTTCTGATGAATATTTTATCGAACGAAGTGGTGGTGATCATCACAAATATTTCGGGAAGGTAACAGCATATTCAGACTATGTCTTTATCATAATGAACAGCAATACATTTATCCGCCAGCGGCATTTTATTTCAAGAATAAAAGACATCAATGAAAAGCTTAAAAACCCAGAATATAAGCTCTTTAAATTGCATTTTATAAGTACATGTATCAGCTTTAATCAGGAACCAATTGCACTATTTGAGATCTTTCAAAAAGCAGAAAGAAAGACGTTTATCTCCGATTCAATCAGCTTTCCAATTGACAGCGATGAAATTCCTCAATCTATTTTAAGGCAGCTTGAAGATACAGACGCAAACAGAATAGATTACAGATAGGTATTAGGAGGGATTCTCGGGTACAAGTTTTTGAACTTTTTGAAACTGCACTAATTAACGTTTGTATCAAAATTGGCATACCAATATATTTTGATATCTAGAAGGTAAAGCCTCAAATTAGTGTTCAATACCCTTCTAAAAAAATCAGCATGGAAAATTCCATGCTGATTTTTTTTCAATTATCAATCGCTGCGAGTGTTAGCTCTACAGACTCAAAATTGTTGTTATAATTTAAGCTGACCAGTCGAATGGTTTTGTACAGGGGTCGCACTCAAATTTTAATACCTTACCTAGGCTCTTTGCTTTTTTACCTTTTTTCACAAACACATAAGCTAGGTCTAAATATTCTTCAACTTCCTTTCCACTTTCATCTCTACCTTTTAATATGACAGAATAATATTTTCCTTCACTATCTTTTTTATAAAACACCTCGTTAACGGTAACTTTTTTCGGTGTTTCATTATCACAACAGCTGCACCACAAAACAACAACTGCTTCCTTCTTGAGATATCCAACGGCTTTCTCTGCCTGCACCTGTGTTAATGCAGAAAGTTGATCTGCTTTTGAAAAAAAAGCAGTGCAGAGCAATACAAAAAGTAAAATGGTCTTTTTCATCTATTTAAATTTGTTTTTTTAATTGTGTAGAAAGTTTTCAATTTTTAAAGAATAAGTTAAGCAAATACTATGCCCTTTAATAGTAAAAACTCTGCCCCTCTCCCACAAATTAAATATGCATTATTATAATTATTTTTCCCAAACCAAAGCACTCGCTCCGAGAATGGCTGCATCTGCTTCCTCCAGTTCACTGAAAACCAGTTTCACCTTATTTCTAAATAAGGGAAAAAGATTTCTTTCCATGTGCAATTTCGCAGGTTTTAAAATAAAATCACCAGCTTTAATTACACCACCAAACAGCAGAATAGCTTCCGGAGAGGAGAACATCACAAAATTTGCCAATGCTTCACCCAGTTTCTGACCAGTATACCTAAAGACTTCAATGGCAATGGGGTCACCTTTTTCCGCACATTCATGAACAGTTTTGGAATTGATGGCATCTTCGGGGTATTGATTCAGCATTGACTCCGGAAATTCAGCTCTCATTTTCTTCGCAGTAATTGTGATTCCCGTTGCAGAAGCATAGGCTTCCAAACTTCCCTCAGAACCTGTGCTCCAATGCTTTCTTCCTCCCGGTTTGACGATCGTATGTCCCAGTTCTCCAGCAAACCCATCATGTCCATAAATAAGCTTTCCTCCAGCAACAATGCCGCTTCCTACACCTGTTCCTAAAGTGATCATAATAAAATCCTTCATTCCTCGTGCTGCCCCAAAAAGCATTTCACCATATGCTGCGGCATTCGCATCGTTGGTTATTGTACAGGGAATATTGAATTTGGCAGTCATTAAATCACCAAATCGAATCACGCCTTTCCAGGGAAGATTGGGGGCATGGTCTATTGTCCCAGTATAATAATTTGCATCAGGAGCACCAACTCCAATTCCATCAAAATTCTCTTCACCGCCAAACATTTCGATGAGAGGATAAGCTTTCTCATACAAAGCATCTATAAACTCTTCAACATGCTCATAATCATCCGTCCTTATGCTTCCTTTTTCAAGAACTTCACCCCGATGATTGACTACTCCGAATTTCGTATTAGTACCTCCGATATCTATTCCCAGCGCTACACGTTTTGATAAATCTATTAATGACATTATTATTCTTTGTTTCTAAGTTTTAAAATTATAAAAAAGATAGCATTTTATAGTGAATTAAACAAGGGATTAGTGTACCAGTTTGGATACTGACTGTGCAACAATACAATACAACCATGATCTATTTAAACCGATATTGCAATGACAGCCTGCAATAACGATGTTAGTTCAATTATTGAAGATCATGAGCCCGATTTTACCCGTTCGAATTTGATCAGGTAAAAATCGGGCTCATGTGAAGATCGTGCTTCATGTCTTTAGTTCGTATTTTCTGCATAGTATAGATCTGAAAAGATCTTTGTTAGTTTAGAAGGATCTTCTCGCCAAGTATTATACATCCCTTGTCCCATCTCATCAGGTACAATGTCGAGTTTACCCTCGGCTATATATTCCAATATCTTTAGAGCTATACTATCCGGATCCGGCATATCCCAATCACTTCCTTTGTTCATATCAGTATCAATTGCCCCTGGATTTACAGCATAAACAGCAATTCCTTCTCTTGCCAATTCGATTCTGACAGATTGTGTTGCAGAGAAGAGGGCTGCTTTTGAAGCAGCATATCCGGCAATAGTTGGTAAAGGTGAATAAGCTGCAATTGAAACAATATTGATCATTTTTGATGGTTTATTTTTTATCAGAATAGGTGCAAACGCGCGCATCATCTTTATTGTTCCAAAATAATTTACCTTCATATCGTTATCCATTCCCAATAGGTCGCCTTCCAAAATATTTCCTGCACTTAAAACTCCAGCATTATTGATGAGGATTTCAGTATCCTGCGTGGCTTCGGCAACCATTGCGATTTGCTTATCCTCCGTAATATCCAAGGTCAATGTTACAACCCGATCATCATCAAATATTGGCATTGCACTCAAATCCCTACAGGTAGCATAAATCTTTCTTGCTCCATTGTTTAGTAAAGCTTTTACGAGTGCCCGGCCTATTCCCCTGTTAGCTCCTGTAATCAGGATAACCTTATCTTTAAAAATCTGCATATCACTTGATTTATTAGTTAATACAAATTTATTTGGTTAGCTAAAAAGATAAAATCCGAAACTTGCTACATTTGTCATTCTTCACTTTGAAGTCAATAAAAATTCCTCCCAGAAAAATCTATCATTAAAGATTACAGCACTGATTTTGGTCATTTGCATTTTGTGACCCTATTTTTTAAAAGTCCAAACCTGCGTTTTTTTATCATATTGACCTGCTTTATCATTTTGCTTCAATTCCGTTAGTTTATAATCTCTGCAGGGATCACCTTCATCAATTTTAGCTATATAGCTTATTCTGTCTATTACACCGGGTTTGAGTTGTATATAAAACGTTCCATTTTCCATTTTTTCTAAATTAACGGCAATAAACTTTTGCGCTCTGTTTATCGTAAAAGAAAGGGAAATATGTTGGTCGTTTGGCGCTATTTTATATATTTCGATTCCTTCTACAGGATAAAGTGGGCTGTCACTAAATATTAAATCCTTTCCATTTTCATTTAGGTAATTAATGTTACCCACCATCGGAATATAAATCTCGGCACAGAATACGTTATCGTCATTGCTTTTACAAGCTCCAAGGGTAATAAAAAGCATGGATAGGACGAATAATTTTAAATATTTTTTCATAATTTATCTACTTGATTAGCATAATATCAAACGCCAATCCTCGTTGATTCGCTACATCATGAAGTAACTGACAGATTGCCTATTTAATAAGGGTAGCTTTTTTAGAATGGATCAGGTGGCACATCCGGAATAGTGTTCGTTATGAAAAAAATAAAATAATAGAGCCGCAGCTTAGTAGCTATTAGCTTCTAATCCCATGTGTAGGATCGGATATTTTTTACCTTGTCCGTCCAATGCGGATCTTTTAAGAACTTTAAATCCCATATGCTTGTAGAAATTCACGGCTTGGATATTTTGTTCATTTACATCTACGTTAGTCACTCCTAAATGTTTTATTGCATGATCAATGAGTTGTTTTCCAATTCCTTTACCACGAAAATCATTGTGAATAAATAACATTTCAAGGTTCTCTCCAGAAATCCCCATAAACGCAACTAATACCCCATTTTCCTCATACCCCAACAACGTAACATGTTCAAAATAGGTTGGAATTTGCGACTTATAATAATTAAAATCCTCCTCTTTCAGAAAATCATGTGTATTCAACACAGCACTCTCCCATATTAGAATCAGATTTCGATAATCACTCGTTTCAATTTTTCTAATCATACCTATAAATTTTGAAGGGCAAAGGCCAGATTTTATTTGTGCAATATACCGCCCAAGTAAAAAAGCACCCCGTACGTTCATTATAATTTAAAATAAAATTTTATAGAATAAAATTACAATTATAGCTATATTTCCTAAAATAAATTATTTCTATGGCAAGATCCACAATATTCTTTCATAAAAAAACTTTATTTTTTAGCTTTTTAACATTTGTTTTTAGCCTAAACACATTTGCGCAACAAGTATCCAAAAACTATTATACCATGCTGTCTGAAGGGTGAAACTTATGAAAGTCCCAGCGAACAAGCAAATATCCTAACGACCGTTACCTAGGGTTCTAAAGTGACCTTCAATAATTCGGATGCAGAAAAGTTGACCATGCTAGACAATTCAGTGGTCGTAAATGAGCAAGAACTTTTTGGATGAAAGCAACACATAATAATGTTAGTCCACATTCTTCGCTATGGCAACTTACACCTGTAGAATTTTTAATGAAATATGGAAAAGAGGAGAATTTCCCAACATTCCAACGAGATAATAACAATAAATTCGATTGGAATTATTTAGTTTTGAATATAGCTAGTTAGGGTGAGAATACATCTGGACCCAAAAAAAATGACACTGGTTATGTGACATTAATTCTATATTTTGAAATATGACAAACCTGAATTACACTATTTTTTCCTTTCTCATCGGTATTTTAGCATACTTTAGCCCAGTAATGGGGAAAGCTCAAATGATATCTTTTTATCAGGTTACACCAGTTGAGATCCCAGGCTATTTTACAAAGACAATATTCCCATTCAATCCAACATTTATGAAGGGGAATAGGGTAAAAAGTGTAACCCTCAAAAGTCAAGAAAATGGAATTTCCAATCATTATACATTTGATTCCAACGGTCTTCTGGAGAACATAACCATGAGCCGATACAATCAAGAAAAAATAGATACTGTTTTTTATACCGCATATCACTATCAGACGAATGGACTTGTTACTAGAGAAGCAAGGATTGATTATCATAGTGGCATCGTAACAATAAAGGTATATGGATATGATGAAAAGAAACGAATTGACAATATCAGAATCTTTTCGTTGAACGCACAAATACCCAATAGAACACAAAATAATGATTGGATGGGAGAACCAGTTCCTGGTTTGGATCAAATCATTCTCAAAGGATCATGGCCTGATGAAAATCTGTTAAATAACATGATCAATGAAAATAAGTTTTCCTCCTGGCGGTATCGTTACTTTACAGAAAATAATTTTGAAGCAGAGGAACGTACGGAATTCTTCGATTTTGTAAAAAATGGAGGTAGTCAAGATACCTGCCACCAAAAGATAACATATTATTATTTTGATAATCATCCTATTGTTCAATTTCTCCATTCTGGTTGCGCAGCTAAGACCATCCCCTCCGAACAATACGAATTTAAAGATGGACTGCTATTAGCAATCAATGAAACCGATGCTAGTGTTGAGCCTAGAAGTGAAAAATATACCTATGACAACAACAAAAATCTGATATTGATGCAAAATAGCTGGAATGGGCAAAAAGTAAGTGAACTGATCATGACCTATAATAAAAAAGGTTTTCTAACAACAATACAACGAAAATCTGAAACGGCTAAAATGGCTCATTATTTTGAAGATCGTAGCCTCGATCTGAATTACACCTTCTTTTGAAAACTTGCACCGATATTGTGGGAATTCTATTTATCTTATCGAATTGTAAAAGGGATATCACGGATTGTAAATGGATAAGATTTAATTTTATAGTAGTCATTAATTTTAGGCCTATAAAGGCTGATGCTATTTGTTCAGCCCTTTAAACCTTAGGCAAAATGACAACAGCAAACAACGTTCAGGCAATTGCAGAAAAAATTAAATCCTTCGCAATGGGATTTATTGGTGCATTTTTTTTGGCTCTTGGAGTCAGTTATTTTAGTGAGCAATCATCTTATAGAATCCCAAGAATATTACTTCCTGTTTATGAATTTTTAGGAAATATAGGTTTAGCAATCGGTTTACTTATATTGGGAGGTATACTTTTATATAGTGCTTACATCAAATTTAAAAAATACGGTGGCAGACCGGTTATCATGCTGATTGTTCTACCCCTGTTTACACTACTAGCTTTTGCTTTAAATACATTCTTCAACAATAATCAGTCTGGCAAAAAAGGGTACAGTGCGCAAAATAGACAAGCGACAGAACAGGTAGGAAATGCAAATCGTCCCGAGTTAAACAATGAGAAAGCAGAAAAATATTTGGATAAACTGGAAAACCTATTCGCTGAAATGACCAAGGCTAAAGAGGGTGCTGATGAAAATAGGTTTAAGCTCCTGGAGACACAGTTTTTAGATCTGGGTACTGAATTAGCTATTATTATCCCAGAAATGGCTAAAACAGATCAATATCCAAGCTTCATACAGTATAACGCCTATGTATCAAACAAGATCCATAAGATGCGAATGAACTAACAGACTCCTAGCATAGTGATTGAAACGAATAATATTTCCAACAAAAGTTATAGCGCTTTCAGTTTAAGATATACATTTTCCTATGCTCCCGACAAGGATGAGAGAAATGATAAATACAGGGATCTTACATTAAAATTAGAACCAGCGTAGGATCTTTTTCGCTAGATGGGATTGAACGACAGATAGACCATGAATTGATCATTGATTAAAACAATACATCAACAAAACCTTCATGCTCTTATAAGCACCAACAGCCATGAAAATCAACTGAAGGTCCTTTCTGACCAATAGAAAACAGACACTTTCACAAAAAAAAGGTTTTCAAACGGGGAGAATGAAAACCTTTAAATAACCAATTATAAACCTATATTATGATAGTACAAATATAAAGATCTAAAATCATAAAAACAAAAATATCTACTATTTTAGTAGATATTTTTTTTCTTTCTGTTTTCATTCATTTACACGCATGCTGTTTTCGAGCTAAAAAGAACAAAAAGCTACGACAGACAGAATAAACGGTTTACATTAAAATATTATTTTCAGCAACAATAGGTTGCGGTAGCGAAGTCTCATCCAACATATCACGCATATCAATTTCGATCATTCGGCTAATTTGCGTAATCGGTATATCATTGGCACTACCTTCAAATGGGTTGACTGAGCTCTCTCCTATGGTATCCAAAACATGAAATGCCCATGCTACGATTGTAGAAAACAAAACATTAAGCCAAATGCTATATCCTTCCAGAAACGTCCCCTCGCCCAATTTATCATACTCCCGGAGCAAACCAAAAGGCAATAATAAAATAAACACAAACATCAGATAAGTCGTAACCGATGCGAAATTGCGCGGATAAGGAAAGTTTTTGATACGCTCGGCTTTTCCCTGATCATCGATCAGCCTGATGATCCCCTGTTGCAGCTCCAACCATTGAATATCATTGATATGCCCCTCTTTTTTTAGGGCTGCAACTTGTTCCGACTGTAATGCCAACAATTGGGTTGCCCTATTCTTTTTGGACAGAATATAAGTGAGTTCCTTTTCTTCCAGGTAGCCCCCCAACACTTCCTCCAACTTGCCATCCCATTCAGGAATACGATAATGTGTACGCAGAAATTCTTGATTGCTCTTACGGCTGGTATTTTCCCAATTACGTGGTTCCCTAAGTTGGTATCGCAATGCGGTAAGCCAGGCAAAGTGCCGGTAGAACACTTGTTTTACAATCGGATCCTGCTTTCCACCGGCTGTATCACGTACCAGAAATGCAAAATTACGACTGTCGTTAATCACGCTGCCATAGATCTGCCTCGCTTCCCAAATACGTCCATAACTCGCATTATTTTTAAATCCGACAATGAAAGCCAACCCTGTTCCCAACAGGGCAAGGGGTTGCCAGGGTAATGCAAGAAAATGCCAGCCAAAATAATATAAAGCGGTAGGGACTGTAGCTATTAAAAGTATCCACAAGGTATCGCGGAAAGTCCATTTGAAAAATTCCTGGGGACTGTATCTTCTTCCAGTATGCATAGTTTATTTGATAATATGTTCTCTTGAAAATACGAAATATTCTGCATTAATCAACTGTCATTCATTAAGATCCACTGTCCTTCTACAGCATACTTTATTGAATACAGTTGTACCCGATTCAAGTATTATGATCTATCCGTATAACAGTATAGACGGTTGAAACAACCAATTGTCCCTGTCTTTTTCTTTCGTCCGATAGGATTATTCAGCTGTAAACAGGAACAGATCGATGCTTGACCGGTATATATTGATCTTATCATGTTATAAACTCAATCCCAGTGTAAACGCGACACCTTTTGATTGTAAGTCCACATTCCCATATCCTATTCCCGTTAGAGGTATCTTAACAAAAGGTTTTATGCCTATATTGATCTTGTTGCTGATTTTCTTTTCAATCGATATCGAAAAGTCTGCTACACCAAAAATATGCTGGTTCTCTCCATTGACCTCATAGCTTACACTTTTTTTATCTCCGTAACTGCTTTTGGCTTCATAGACTGCACCCTTTTTGCCTCCATAACTAGCTTCACCTTCATAGTCAAATGTATATTTTTCCTTTAGCATAAAATAACTGGACAGACCAGCACTGACATTAAACTTTACCTTTTTACTTTTCAATACCGTATAATTTGCTGTCAGGGGGACATCGATCACATCACATACGGCACTGACCTGGCTAGGCAACTGTGTCAGTTGTGGTGGATTCGAAGGAGAATAAAAGCTGTATGCTGACTTATAATTCTTCTTGGCATAGATAGCGCCAACAGAAACACTCAACCCTTTAATTAGTGGATAGGAATAAGCCAAACCAACGTTCTGACTTAAGGAGGATTTACCAGCACCTTTTACACTCGTTAGATCAGGTCCTGCCAGAAGTGTTAACACCGACGGTTCTCTTTTTGGCACACTGGGCTCCTCAATCTGCTTCTGATTATACAACGCTGCTAACCGATCTCCTGTTGTTTCAACCGGATCTATGGATAAGTTAAAACGTGGTAGTTTCCCAACTTTAAATTTCATTTTCGGAACTGTAAAATCGGTTTTTGTATCGATCCGCCTCATGATACCATGATTTGTTTCTGGGAGCGCTGCTATCGTATTATTTTGTATCAGCTCCCCACCAGTTTTTTCCCCCAGACTAAAATCAATATCTTCTTTCAAGCCGGATTTTATATTTTCCGTTTTTGCCAGAGGTGTTATCCGTGAAAGATCATGCTGAATAATAGTATCCCCTACCTGCTTCTCAGATTTATTTATAGCAGCGGATTGACCAGAATTATCCATTTTTTTGCTTTCTACTGGTAGATCCTTATTCCAAATAAAAAAAAGAGCGAGAACTGCGACTGCTGCCGTAGATAATGCTATAAGGAAATACAATGTTGACTTTCTTTTATTTCGATCATTGTTCAATCGAGACTCCATCTCCTCCCAATGCGATTCATTAAAGTCAAAATTGGCTTCATCGAGACCTTCTCTAAAGATCTCATCAATCTTGTTCTTGTCCTTTTCCATTATGTATTCTCCCCAGTTTTACCTTTTGTCTCCTCTTGGCTTTTCACTATTTCAGCAAGTCGTCCACGGGCCTTATGCAAATTGGATTTTGAAGTTCCAACCGCAATACCCAACATGTCACTGATCTCTTCATGTCCATACCCATCAATCGCATAAAGATTAAACACTGTACGATAGGCCGGCGGAAGCTGATGTATCATCAGTAGCAAATCCTCGTAATTCAATTTTTGAGTTATCGTATCATTATCGGCAATAGCATGTTCAACCACAGCAATATCGACCAGGTAACCCTGTCTAATTTTCGCGCGATAGAAATCTATTGCCGTGTTTGTCATGATTTTTTTTATCCAGGTAGATAAAGGCTTTTGATAATCATATTTGATTATATTTTTAAATACTTTAAAAAATCCCTCATTTAAAATACCTATTGCATCTTCTTTATTATCGGCATATCGTAAACATATACCCAGTGCCAGCGCATAATATGTGGTATAAAGATCTTTTTGAGATCTACGGTCCTCATTTATGCATCCCTTAATAATATGGATAGATTTTTCGTCAACTTCTTTTATCGCCACTCGATATTGTTGCTTTTCTTTTGATAAATATAGTATAAAATATAGTACGATGAGATAATAGAAAAGGTTGCCTGCTATGAAAAAAAATATTTTTTTTCATAGCAGGCAACCTTTTCTAGGGCATGGTCGTAATGGTTAGTATCAACAATTAAAACTTAGTATTATGGAACTCAACCCAAAAAATGTAAAAACAGCCCTCATGGCCATCCTCATGTTATCCCTATTTTCGTCTTGTTCTAAAGATGACGATAAAGCTCCTGAAGATAAAAAGAAGGGAATACAAACAGCTGCAAATGCTCAATTTGGCACCATTCTGACTGATGCTAATGGGAAAACGCTCTATTTCTTTTCAAATGATACAAAAGGCATGTCAGCATGTACAGGAAATTGTCTATCCACATGGCCGGTTTATCATAACAATGAGACAAGTTCGGATATGAAGATCGATAAAAGTCTTCTAGGTGAAATTACGAGAGCTGATGGTAGCAAACAAAGTACTTACAAAGGTTGGCCACTATATTATTATGCTGGAGACAGCCAATCTGATGCCGTAAAAGGGGATGCTGTAAATAAAATCTGGTATGTCGCAAAGCCCGATTATCTGCTCATGGTTGCCAATGCACAACTTATCGGGCATGATGGGAAAAACTATTTGGGAGATTACACAGAAGGTATGGGCAGCACCTTGTATTTAACCGACGATAAAGGCCGAACACTTTATGCCTTTAACCCCGACAAATTCAATAAAAATACGTTTACCAAACCCGATTTCAGCAATGATGTGGTCTGGCCGATCTATCAAATGGACAAAGGAGCCTTACCGTCCCTCATAAAATCGGCAGATATTTCGGTTATCGATGTTTTTGGCAAAAAACAATTGACTTTCAAAGGATGGCCTATGTACTATTTTGGTCAAGATCAACAACGTGGTGACAACAAAGGAATTAGCTTTCCTCGCCCCGCAGTATGGCCAATCTTGAATGACAAAACAACTATTGCGCCTGCTAGCTAAATTCTAGTTTATGAAGCTACAATGATTTATTCGAATACACGGCCAGGTGAACTGGGTCCGAAGCATTCGGACGAGTCCCTGAATAGCAATAGCAGATAAAAACATGTAAAAAATAAAGCTGATAGCTTCATCAACTTCGAGAAAAAAATGATACAGATGAAAAAACTAAAAATAGCTAGACCACTCATCCCGAACAATAAGTTCACGTTTACTATTGCGACTATTGTTGTAATAGCGATTGCACTTACAGGATGTACAAAAAAACAAGCCGAGGAATTATCTCCTGAACCTCCGGGGCCGGAAGAAGTCACCGTGAACAATGTATCCTATACAAATTTTGCAAAAGCACTTTTTGAAACCAAATGCAGGTCATGCCATACCGCAGGACGACCTGCCAGTGCACGTTGGGAATTTAACGGATATAACTCGGTCAAAGATCATATTACAAAAATTAACAACGTCGTATTGGTGACCAAAACGATGCCCATCGGGGGCACCTTGACAGCCAAAGAAATAGAATTGCTGGATGCCTGGATCAAACGCAATACGCCGGAAAACTAATGCAAAACTCATATGAATAAGATACATATATACAGTATACTCCTGTTTTTGCTCGGGAGTAAGGCGACATTTGCTCAGCAGACAAATTCCTTAGTCTCCAAAGCTGCAACTATTTCTTTTTTCAGCAGCGCCCCCCTGGAAGATATAGAAGCGAAAAGCAGTTTAGCGGGGTCCGCCCTAAATATCAAAACAGGAGAGATTATCTTTCGGGTAAAAATTACTTCATTCCAATTTGATAAAAAACTGATGCAGGAGCATTTTAATGAAAACTATATGGAGAGCGATAAATATCCGCTCTCTGAATTTAAAGGTAAGATCGATGAATGTGAAAAATTAGCTAAAGACGGCACCTACAAATTGAATGTTTCAGGTACTTTACAAATCCATGGTGTCGGTAAACCCTATTCTACCGCTGCGATTTTCAATGTGAAAAATGGTGCAATAAAAGCTATCGCAGCCTTTGATGTCAGACTGGCAGACCATAAAATCAGTATTCCCTCAATCGTCGGAAAGAAAATTGCAGAGGTCGTGAAAGTAAAAATAGAAGCTGCTTATAACTAATAATTATTCCATTCAATTATGAAAAGTATACTAGGCATAGTGCTATCTATTATTTCGCTGAAAGTAGTTGCACAGGAAGATCTCGATAAAATGATCAAGCTTGAAGGGCCAAAGAACGAAAAAGTTACTGCGACATTTAAATCGGGCAACTTAATAAATCTAAAAACTACTGAAACCATTCATCGAAATGAAATGGACTTCAGAGTAGATCACCGGTTTGGAGATATTGGAGGAAGTGCCGGTGGAGCGAAAAATTTCTTCGGTCTTGACAATTCAACAGATATCAGGATCGGTTTTGATTATGGTTTAACAGATAATATCAACATTGGAATCGCTAGAGCGAAAGGCGCCACAGAAGTCAGACAACTCTATGAAGGTAATATCAAATACCGCTTTGTTGAACAGACTATAGACAATAGTGTGCCTGTTTCGATCGCCTTTTTTGGAAGCACAGTCGTATCCGCGATGGAGGCTTCGGAAGAAAAACATTCAGCAGCAAGTTTCGAACGGTTCAGCGACCGTCTGAGCTATGTGACGCAATTGATAATTGCCAGAAAATTCAGTTCGAGTTTTTCTCTTACGGTTGTCCCCTCTTATCTTCACCGTAATTATACAGCCTATAATGACCAGAATAATATGTTTGCAATCGGTATTGGTGGTAGGGCGAAAGTCAGTAAACGGATAGCATTCGTTGCCGACTATTTCCTTCCCTTCCGTCAATCCTCGAAAAAGAAATACCGCGAAGAGCTAACTGGCCAACGCTACTACAATGCTTTAGGAGTTGGTTTGGAAATGGACACAGGTGGACATATATTTCATCTCAATTTTACAAATGCCACAGCGATACAAGAATCACAGTTTATCAGTGAGACCAACAGTTCATGGGGGAAAGGGCAATTTAGATGGGGCTTCAGTATTGCAAGACGTTTTAATTTTAACAAAAAAGAGAAAGGATAAAATCAATAAACACGCTGTACTATTGTTTGCCATCAACGACATTAGTTTAAAGCTGAAATATTATCCCCCAGACTATAGCGATCTAGGGGATAATATCAATAAGAAACTATTCGACTATTCAATGCAGATGAGAGGCATTCCTTTGAACAGCTACTTAAATATTTTTAAGTGTGGTGTACCATTGGTAGCCACCATTTAGTCTAATTTTTATTTTCTCCGGTTTCGCAGAACGTATGGTATACTTGATCAATTTACTGTCTTTCCATTTCATGTCGACCGTATAATTGCCTCTCGCTTTGAGCCCTTTCACTTCGCCATTTTTCCATGCATCGGGCAAAGCAGGCAACAGATCTATACAGCCATCGTGACTCTGCAAAAGCATTTCCGCAATACCAGCTATAGCGCCGAAATTGCCATCGATCTGAAAGGGAGGATGTGCAGAAAATAGATTCGGATAAACACCTCCACCACCGCCCATATTATTAGGGTCAGCTACGGGTTTTAGCATTTCCCGGATCAATTTGAACGCTCTGTTTCCTTTATGGAGTCTTGCCCAAAACAAGGTCTTATAAGCGATAGACCAGCTCGTACTATTATCTCCTCTTACCTCAAGCGTCTTCTTTGCAGCTTCCGCAAGTTCGGGAGTAGATAAAGGCGTGATTAATGGTGCTGGATAAACCCCATATAAATGGGAAACATGGCGATGGGTCGGTTCGATCTCCTTATAATCCTCCAACCACTCCTGTATACGTCCATCTTTGCTGATCACTCCAGAAGGAGGTATCGCCTGTAGCAAATTTTCCAAATCCTGTCTAAACGCATGATCAATTTTCAGCTTTTTAGAGGCTGTGATCACATTAGTAAACAGCTCCCGCACAATCTGATTATCAATGGTTGGTCCCATACAGATGCTCGCTGTCTTTCCGTTAGCCATATAGAAAGTGTTCTCCGGCGAAACTGAAGGGGAAGTAACCATCCAACCTGTTTTAGGGTCTTTCACTAACACGCTTTTATAAAATTCCGCAGAACCTTTCAGCACAGGATAGATATCTTTTAGATAGTTTAAATCATTTGTAAAAGCATAATGATCCCATAAATTGCTACATAGCCATCCTGAACCCGCATTTGATGCTCCCCATGACGCACTCTCGCCGGGCTCTGTAAATCCCCAGACATTGGTAATGACATGCGCAATCCAGCCATCAGCATTATAGTAAGCCTTGGCGGTTTTCTTTCCCGGTTCAACGAGACTTTTCACCAATTCCGCAAGTGGCAGATTCAGCTCAGATAGATTGACCACCTCTAGCGGCCAATGATTCATCTGTACATTCACATCCAGGTGATAATCCCCATTCCATGGTGTGTTGATCTCCTGTGCCCACAGCCCCTGTAAATTGGGGGGCAGCAGTCCTACCCGGGTGCTGCTGATGCTCAGGTATCTCCCATACTGAAAAAACAAAGTGGCAAGTGACGGATCATTATTGAAATTGTTGTAGAAATTGGCTATCCGACGGTCTGTTGGCAAATCTGCAGCTGTCCCTTCCCCAAGATCAATATAAGCGCGCTTGAAGAGTTTGCTGAATGCAGCTATATGACTGCGTTTTTGCAGATCATAACTTTTTTTCATCGCTGCGGACAAAAACTGACCTGTCTTTTCTTCAAAGGCAAAGCCCTTGAAATCAGTTCCAGCAGAGACGTAAATCAACACCTCAGTAGCATCCTCAATAACCAGATTATTATTTTCCGGACGGATAGTTCCGTCTTTCAATTTCGCCTGTACCCGAGCCAGATACTTCATCCCCTTACCATCGGTACCGTTATTGAGCTGGCCGCACATCTGCAATTCGTTGCCCACCGTATTAACTTGATAGCGCTCAGGCCTATTCATCGCAATACGACAATTGAGCTGCCCCGACTTGTCGGCTGTCAACCTGATGACATCGACGTCATCGTCAAAACTTGTAAAATACTCTCGTTTATAATTTACACCATTACGTGTAAATGTACAGTTCGCAATGGCTTGGTCCAATAGGAGCTCGCGACGGTAGTTCTCAACTTTTTGTTCCTTTCCCTGATCCCCCTTATAGGTGAAATCGATCTGCAATGCACCCATTGTTTGAAATTTACCCCATCTTTCTCCTGCTGAGCCTTCGCCTTTACATACAAAATTGCTGTTTACCAATGCTTGCGCTTCGTCATTTTTACCCTGTAAAATAAGTTGCCGGATAGCCGGAAGACTTTTATAGGCCTCATAATTATTGGCATCCTGCGGACTTCCAGACCATAAAGTAATATCGTTCAGGACTATGCGCTCCTTTAAAATACCGCCATCGGGTGTCATTCCCAACCTGCCATTGCCCAGCGGTAATGTGGCCTCCCAAATTTCCGCTGGTTTATCATACCACAATTTTAAGGGCTTTTGCTGGGCAGATACAGTTGTAAGAGCGAAGCAGCAAAAATAAAATACAGTTAACAGTTTCTTCATGATATATAGTGTTTCAGATCCCTCATTTTGTTGTCAAAAGCTAGTTAATCTCCATAAACCTTAAATTCATAGATATTGGCAATAGTCTTGTCTTTTGCAGGTAAAACTGTCAATCGTACCCATCTTGCTTTGATATTGCCCTCATCAACAAAACAAGGAATAGATATTTTAGCGTTGTTGGTTTTATCTGCAAAAACAGACCATTTTACATTATCGGCGGAATACTCAATTTTGTATTGTGCACCTTTCTCTACGAAATCCGTAAAGGTTTCACATCTTTTGATTTTCTGTACAGCACCAAGATCTACAACCAGATGCTGCTCGGTACCATCAGCTTTTGGACTCCACTTGGAAAGACTATTGCCATCAAATGCACCAATCAAGCTATGTCCTACCGGATCAGCAGGTGATGTAGCAGGCATCCATCCGGACAGCAATTGACCTGAGGCCGGAGTGTAATTGAGGACAAGGTTGTCGAATCCAGCAAAATTAAAGCCCGATACGTAACCTGCCGCGCCAATTGAATAGGTATCATCCTGTACGTCAACAACGAGTTGGCCGTCTATGTAACCTTTGATATTGCTTCCTTTTCCGGTCAGCTTCAATTTATGCCATTTACTGGCATCCACATTTCCACTTGCAAGTATATTTTTCTTTGTCTGAAGTTTCCATGTGCCATCTTTATAGATATTAAAACGATAGCCGAATGGAATATTTGATTGGTTGGCTTTATCGTAGGCTCCTCTCAAAATTAGCCCGGCATAACCTACTCCATTAAAGGCATCATTTTCTACAAAAACATCAGAGGATATCTCGCCCTGCTCCCATTCCGTATTTTGTGCAACAAACGTATAGGCACATTCATCCGGAATCCAGTGCGTGATATCGTTTACGAGCAGTTGTCTTAAGTATTTATTATTCCCTTCAGATTGCGCCAATTCAAAAGCACCCGAGTTGTCATAAAAGTATTTTGGCGAAAGCGGAGCTCTTTCTAAAGAGTAATTATCAAAATTATCACTGTACTTTGTTGGGAAGGCTTTTTCTTTAGGAATATTGTGCGCTCCCTTTTGCTGACCTGTCGTCGTCGTAATTGTATAAATACTCTCCGGATCAACAGCTAATGTAACTTCTCCGTTGACTACTGAAACATCTTCCTGTTGTACAAACTGGTTTTTGCTGTCCGACTTCCACACATGCAGCTTGTCCTTAGGAAGATCAGCGATATTGAATGTTAATTTCTGCCCCTCTGAACCACTGACCACGACTATACTATAATCATTGCTGCCATCCATATTTTTATAAGTACAATAAGCACCGTCACCACTGAATTCACCGCAGCCGCTATCTAGGTATTTCCATCCCGGTTTGGCAAACTGGTTAAAATGTGCTACTGCCCAGATCGTTGGCCACACCTCATAATATCCTGACCAAGGTGTAGTCCCTTTCATCAAACCTACATTCGAAAAACAGGAAATATCGGGCATTGAAGCAATCGGACACCACATATTTACTTTCACAATTTTCCATTTGATGTAACACCTTAAAATGTTTTTGGCTAAATAGGTCGTATTTCTCCATGATGCTCCGGGCAATGAAAAGTCTTCACCAGACCATAAGGGTAATTCTGTCAAAACCGAATTCGGATTTGGTTCCTCACCTCTATGTCCCCACATATAGGAGTCCGGATAATGATAGCTGATCGATGAAATTGTATTTCTGAACACCGAGTCTTTGACCAACAGATCACTAATCTCCCATGCTTTGCCAGCACCTTCGGGTGCATTTATTTTAATATCTTTAAAGCCATTTCGATCGAGTGTAGGTCTTAAAACATTGACAATCCAATCTCTGTTATAATCGCGTTCATTCCAACAACCTGAAATATACTTCATCTTGAGTCCCCAGTGTTTTGCACCTTCAATAAACTTGACCAAGTAGTCTGCGTTATCCTGTGACCATACTCCTTTAAACCATCCGGGCATACTCCATTCTAGGGCGTCAAGTTCTATATTCGGATTTCGATTTGCTGCTTCACGCATTAGCCAGTACTCAAATCCACGATTATAATGAGGTTTTTCCATTTCTGCCCTTGTTCGTGCAAAACTAGGCTCCGAGCCACAGGTTGTATTACCATCTCCCCCAATTTCTGTCTTAAGGTAAGTAAAGCCAGCACCGAAATTTGGTTTGAACAGGTAATCTAATATATCGCTTTTGGATTTATCGGCATAATCTATTAACAGCCTTGAGGAGGAGCCTGCACTGACAGCGCCGACCCCGTCAAAAAGCCGTCCGCTACCTTTTCCGTCGACCTTAATTAGTTTAGATGAACCAGCATTCGTCTGTGCTAAAGCGGCACTGACTGCAAGAGCTAAGTAAAGTGTTGTAAGTGTGTTTTTAAACATAGTTGGTTTCATTGTATTACCTGTTTGAATTTTATGTAAGTTTCAGGGCAAAATCTGACGGTTTCACCCTGAATATTCTTGTAATAGCGCATGCTAAAAAATGGTTATTATTTTGAGCCCCGATCACTTGTCCAGAATGTCAATTCACCCATTGTGATAAATGTGCCTCCGCCCCAAGTGTCCAGTACTTTAATTCGGATATATCTCGCTTTAGGCGTTCCCGGTGGAAGTTTAAATTCTTCGCCTGCTTTTGCATAGTTGATATCACCTTCTGTTGTTTGTCCGACCGGTAATCCTGAGGGTTTTATGGATTGACATTCGGCCAGTTTTGTCCAGCTTGCCCAAGAACCATCCGAAGCAGGATTATTGCTGCCCCAGATTTCGAATTTCTTCACATTCTCAGCCCTAAAGATACGGTCTGCAGCCTGCCAGGTTCTAAAGCGGCTGATAGAAACAGATTCCCCCATATCAAAAGTAAACCATTGTGAAGGACCCTCAGTGGACGCGAAGCCTGTACCATCGTAGTTTTTATTCCAAAGATATTCCATCAGCCAACCCCAATTATCCCGAACATCTGTAGGAAGCGAATAGACCTTAAAGTTTGCCTTATCTACTTCTCGCTCAAATACTGGAAGTGCTACCTCACTCGGTGTTATAGAGAACTCATCTATTGCCTTGGGTTCGGGTAAAAATATAGATTTGTAAATAAGCTTAGTACCGTTCTTAAAGCCCGAAATCTCTGTTTTTAAACTTCCTCCCGGAATCACCACGGTTTGGGTAGTACCAGTTTCAGTAGTATATTTTAACTCAATGGACTTTTCACCCTCCAATGGAGAATTCCAGTCAATAAAGAGCTTGCTTCCATCCAATGAATAACTTAGCGTTTTCAACGTTCGGTTAGATAATACCTTTAGGTAATTATCCCCATACACCATACCAGTTCCTTGTTTTACTATTGATTTAGCTTTAGGCCCGGTGTATGTATATACATCAAAAGAATAGGTACCCTGAGAAAGATTATTAATCAACAGATCAACAGTATCTTTGCCAGTTGTTTTTATAACGTCTACTTCTGTCGAGTCTGCATGATTATTCCAGAAGGCCCTAACTTTGGTTATCAGCGGATCATTTCCCAAAACAACTTGTAATTTAATTCTGTTATTACCACCATGGACGAGCACAGTATCTGCTCTCCCTGGGTAGTAAATTTCGCCATCCTTTGTAATTTTTTTATACGCATCTTCTTTGGTACAGGAACTCATATATAATCCTACAGTGACAAGGAAGAAACAGGTCAGATATTTAGTCATTTTCATATTTTAACTATTAATTATTATTACACTAAATTTCTATTGTGGATTCCCCCACAGCGCTAATTCTGTAAAATTCACATAAACTCCATCTGACCAATTCCGCAAGGTTTTAAAGCGGATATACCTTACTGCGGGAGCATCTACAGGAATGCTGATGGTCTCCCCCTCTAGTGCAGCTTCAATATCAGCATTAGAATTCTGTCCCGGTGGCAAACCTGATGGTTTTATCTGTTCGTGTTCGGCTAATAATATCCAGTTGGTGAAACTGCCATCAGGGCTCGGATTGTTGGAACCCCATATTTCCACTTTTCTTGGATTATGAAGATGAAAATACCACCCTTGTCTCATAAACCAGACTAAACGGCTCAACTTAGCAGTTTGCCCCATATCAAAGGTAAACCATTGTGGCATACTTACCGGGTCAATGGTATGATAAGCTGTCTTATTACTTACATCACCATCAAAAAGATATTCAACTTCGTTTCCAGGATAATTTTTCGCATCTGTACCATTAATATTTAATCCTTTCATTTTTGTTCTATCCAATTGTGCTTCAAAGAAAGGCTTTAAAGTCACATAGGTAGTATCGGATAAATTACCCCAGCGATCCCGTACCATCAGTCCAAATCGGGTTTCTACTGCAGCGAGATTTCTTGCACCGAAAGTTCCTGTTTTTAGCTTCGTATTCAGCGTTTTCAATGGCGCAAAATTGCCCAGTTTATCATTTGCTAAAATAACTATGGCTACATCCGATTCAGTCACATTCTGATAACCAACATCCAACCCGCCAAAAGCAGCACTAGCTACTAGCTTTTGTTTAACAAGCTCAAAAGGTGGTGTTTTGGGGTGCACTTTTACAAGCAATGGTACAGAGACATTTTCACTTTTATCCACGGCATATAACCTTGCTTCGTAAACATCCGTATCGGCAAACCCTTGTAAAACAACACTATCCAAATACCTACTAACCTTGGTGTTCCGAACGATCCCTTGTTTCGTCGTATACTCGGCTCTTATATACAACAAATCATCATCTTGTGGTAAGTTATAGGTTATTTTGGCCGCCCCATTTAAATTTTCCACCTGGGCGTTGCTCACAGGCCCTGGAGCCTGCTTATCACTTTTATCCATTGTCCCCACCTCCGTTTTACGACAGGATCCGATCGTTCCGACGAACAACAATCCTGCATATAACATATATATTAATCGATTCATTTTTGTTCTTTTCTAATGATTGATTTTGAATAGTAAGTTTTACCTAGCTTTTGTTACCAGCCTCCATTTTGAACCAGATTCGGATTTACTAGGATATTATCGTCTTTTATCGGCCAAAAATAATCCCTCGGACTGTTAAAACTTTGATTGAATAATAATATCCTTCGGTTATAATCGGCATATTCTGACCGAATCACATCCCAGCCATAAATGGGCTGGTTCAGAATCTCTCCAGCCTTTTTCCAGCGTCTGAGATCCCAGAAGCGGCTGCCCTCAAAGGCCATTTCAATTAGACGTTCCTGTTGTACAATCTCTCTTAAACCATTTTTATCGGCGTATTTATTTGGATTCTTAGAAAAGTTAGTCCAAGAAGACTCAACGGATTTAAGCCCCGCCCGGTCTCTTACCATGTTAAGGTATTCTAATGCAAGCGCCTTATCGTCTGTCTCATTTAATGCTTCAGCATAGAGCAAATAAAGATCCCCTAGCCGCACCACAGGCCATGGATAGCGTTCAACAACTACATTTATCGGAGTTGCAACCATTTTCCAGTTCACCAGTTTCTTGGTATAATAACCTGTTACCGAATAAATACGGGTTTGTTTTTTCCCAGAATGTTGTCCTGATTTGGCCTTAATGCTAAAATTTGCATTTTCCATATACCATGTCGATCCATCAAATGCCATATCCGCATAAAAGCGAGGCTCTCTGTCAAAATGCAGACCAACAGACTGATAACCATTCTGTATCCCAAGATCTGCAGCTGTTGCAGTCCGCAGTTGGAACCTATTGGCATAGTCCCAGGTTTTATCTTCTGTAATAGGTACACCATTTTCTGTATAAAATAATTCAGCCATTTTCAAGGTAGGTGCGAGTTGCCCCTTTAAGCTTGGATTAGCTACATTTGGATCTAGTTGTGGACTGGCATAGAGTTGTAAGGTCCAGGTGTCATCTGGCTTAGTCGTTGTCCCCCAAATCAGCTCTGTATTCCATCTTTCACATACAGCGTTACGGATGCTCATTTCCGTTTTCGTGAAATCATCTACCGGCTTTCCCGGTGAATTAAAGCGATACAAATCTATATCCGCTTTTTTAGCTGCCGCGATGGCTAGTTTACATGCCTCTGCTGCTCGTTCCCATTTTTTCTGATCATAGGTTGCATTAAATAATGCTCTTCCATCCCGATTCTTGATATTGGCAAAATCTGGATTTCCATTGAACAAAGGACTTGCCGCAGTCACAAGTACTCTGGCTTTAATTGCCAGGGCGATAGGTTTGGTTATTCTACCCAGTTCTGTACTTTGGTCTAATATTTTTTCCGGTAGCCCCACACTTCCCTCACCTGCAGCAGCCTCATCGAGTAGATTAACAATATAGTTTACAACGGAGTCTGTAGACTGTCGGCTTACCTTTACCTCATCCGGCAAGGCATTAATTGGCAAATTTTTATCAACAACCGGAATAGGACCATACATTCTGAATAAATACCAGTGAAAATAAGCCTTCAAAAATTTGGCTTCAGCAATCCAGCGGTCTTTCATATATGGCTCCACATCTTTAACCCTATCAACATTTTCTAAAAATATATTACAGTTCCGAATACCATTCCACATGGATTTACCGTCAAAACTATCCCAATAATTCATTTCGGGCTTATTTCTATTTTGAAGTCCTCTAGCAATATTATACGGAGATAAGGTCGAATAATCTTCTCCGGTGGGCATTGGCCAATAAATCCAAAACTCGTCTCCAGTGTTCATACCTGGATTCATTTCCGGATGGCCTTCCCGGGGCAGACCATCATAACAGGTAAATAAAAACTTCTCTGCTTCATTGCGGTTGGCAAAAGCGTGATCAATGGTAGAGACATTGTCTGGAACCACATCAAGAAAATTTTTCTTACAAGAATTCATCATAAATAACAGCAAAGCCGCCGAAAGAGTAAAACAAATCGTATATCTTTTCATATTGAATTTCTTTTTTTGTGTTAGAATTGGACGTTTAATCCGAAATTGTATACTTTTTGAAGCGGATATCTTAGACCATTCCCCCCCATCTCTGGATCCCAGAGATCAAAACTACTTTTGACGAACAGGTTACTGGCATTTAGATAAAGTCTGATTGGTCCCACTCCCATTTTATCAAGCATCTTGCTCGAGAGATTATAGCCCAATTCCACTGTTTTTAGCCGTAAAAACGAACCGTTACGCATCCACCAGCTGGAAGATTCAAGATTATTCCGGTTCAGATTCGGGCTTAAGCGAGGCCAAAAGGCATATATATTACCGTTCTCCTCGGACCAGTGATCATCGGCAATAGCTTGTAACAAACCATGTTGATAGGCACCATTCATAACAAAAGGACTGGTTTTATCGGGGTCGATCCAGAAAGAAGACCGGCCGGACCCCTGAAAGAATCCACTAAGATCAAAGTTCTTATAGCCTACTGACAATCCAAAACCATAAATAATTTCAGGTACCGTCGGCAAGCCCAATGGGACATAGTCCTGTGATGTGATAATTCCATCTCCGTTCATATCTCGATATTTAATATCGCCTCCCATGACCTCACCGAAAGTCTGAACAGGAGAATTTTTCACCTCTTCATTATCGACAAATAGCCGCTCAGCGATCAGCCCATACCCTTGACTAAGAGAACGACCGACCTTAGAAAGATAAGCTAAATTGGATGGGTAATTAGGTTCTTCATTTACAAGCAATTTACTGGTTGCATAGGTAAACGTTCCTCTAGCCTGTATCCACATATCACCAAAATTCTTACTGTAATCTATAGAAAGGTCGATACCTTTTCCTTCAGCCTCCCCCACATTAGCCCGTATGCCTGCAGATAATCCCATTGTTGTAGGAATATAAGACCTATTCATTAGAATATTATTTCTACGTGTCTTGTAGGCATCCAAAATAATATTGACACTGTTAAACAGACTGATATCCATCCCTAGGTTGACCGTCGACGCTTGTTCCCAGGTAATCGCTTCGTTTGCGTATCTGGAAATTGTCACCCCTGGTTTACTATATATATAATTTGTACCAAAAGCTGATCCGTGACTACCATCTTTTAGATTCACATCTGATAAATAAAAGAAACGATCATCTGGATCACCAATCTGATCATTACCGATCAAACCGTAAGTTGCTCTAAATTTTAGTTTCGTTATAGTCTGTCTTAATGGTCTAAAAAACTCCTCATTCGATGCATTCCAGGCAGCCCCAATTGAAGGGAAGAAGCCATAACGATGATTCTTCGCAAAACGTTCAGAACCATTTAGTCCAAAATTTGCTTCAAACAGATATCTGTTATCATAGCCATACGTAAATCTCCCCGATAGTCCCTGATTTCTATAAGGGAGAGAAGTCTGAAGCTTATCTGCATCACCAGTTACAAAACTCCGTAGTTGGGTAACCAACAAACCTCCTACACTATGTTTTTCGGAGAAGGTGTGATTGTAGTTAATAGCAGCCTCCAGATAAGAAACTGTATTTGCAACTTTAGCTCCTCGCTTAAAATCCAAATACTCCGTGGCATCTTTCTCATTGAGCAATTCCAATGAATATTTGTCACCTTCTGTACTAGTTGCATTTGCCCGATAATAAAAAGGAGTATATCTCCTACTCAGATCAAAATAAGAATAGCGCTGTGTATAAGCCATAAGCCTTGCACTCAGGCCTTCTGTAAGGAATTTAAAATCTTGCTTAATTTCAAGTTGTACATTTAATGTTGATGAATTTGATTGCTGAAATCCTGAAACCATTTCTGCATACGGATTGAAATACATCGCCTCCGTCTGCCCGTTGATTCTGGCATTCCCAAATAATGGATGTTCGGCATAAGGCATATCAGATGCCGGAAAAACAGCCGGAAAATTAACAGGATTTGCAGCTATTGCTCCCTGAAAGATATTTCCCCCTCCACCAATTGGTCCTTGATAGTCATCAAAGCTTCCCGAAGTTCGTACAATTCCCTCTGTTGTAGGTGTCAGTTTAACATTGACATTTGAACGGATCTGATAACTTTTCAGGTTAATATTATTATCGAATTTATTTCCATGGTCAGACTTTAACACACCATTATCTACGTTATAAGTTCCTGCAATATAAAATTGTGCGTTTTTCCCCCCACCACTCATATTCATATTAAATCGCTGGTTGATCGTGTAATCTTTGATCAACAAACCAATCCAGTCATTATTGGGGTAAAGAAAAGGGTTTTCCCCTGCTATTGTGCGATCTATCTTATTCTGGCTGTAAGGTAGGTCTTCAAGTGCATTTCTAGTCAATACAGCTTCATTCGCCAGCTTCATATAGGTGATATTGTCCGCCAATTTGAAATTTTGTGTATTCGATGAAATCGAATTCTCTGCCCTCACATTGAATTTTGTTTTTCCTGTGATACCGGATTTCGTAGTCACCAACACCACACCATTAGCTCCCCTAGCCCCATACAGCGACGATGCTGCTGCATCTTTTAAGACGGAAAAACCGGAGATATCATCGGGTTGTAATCTCGCCAATGCGTTAGAAGTGGATTCCATACCATCAATCAAAATCAATGGATCTACCTTCCCACTTCCAAATGTCGTGATCCCGCGAATAAAAAACTGTGCATTATCAGCGCCGGGTTCACCGCTCCGTTGAAAGGCTACAACCCCAGACAGCCTTCCCGCAAGCATCGTTGTCAGATTGCTGGTCGGTCCTTTCAATTCTTTCGGATTAATTGTTGTAATGGAACTGACCATACTCTCTTTTTTCTGATGACCATAAGCGACTACAACCACCTCATCCAGTTCGCTCTTATCTTCTGTTAACTGCACATCTATCTGTTGAAGCCCATCAATCGACACTTCCTTTTTTGCATAACCAACGATAGAGAAAACAAGAATTCCCTTAGGATTCGACACTTTGAGACTATAATTCCCCTCAACGTCTGTCGTAGTTCCATTGCTTGTCCCCTTTTCCACAACAGAAACTCCCTGTAATTTTTTATCCCCTTCCCCTGAAACAATACCTTTAATCGAATGCTGAATGATCCGGTTCTCTTTACTTTTGGAGATAATAATCATTCTTTCCTCTATCGCATACTCCAGCCCTAAGTTAGCTGTAACTTCCTTCAACGCCTCGTCAACTGTGGCATTCTTAACTCGAAAATTTGTCTTTTTTAACGGGTTGATCAAATCTATATTATAGAACATGTCGTACCCGGATTGTTTCTTGATCTCTTTCAGCACAGTTTCTACAGCTGCATTTTTCAGCTCGAGATTGATACGTTGGCCATAGCCCTCCGCAAATGCCGAAATTGAAAATAAAAATGTAATTACAAATGTTAGCTTCATTATGATTAGATGCTTGCGAGTACATATTACAATCCCAAATAGGCGCTGTAATAAACAATACAAATGCTTGTATTGAACTTTTAAATTCATACTTTTGTGATGTTAGGTTTTTAGAAAATTTTGTATTACCCTAATGTTCGCCGACGGTATGGCAGTACTGTCGGTTTTTTTTGATTAAGTTTCTTTCCCCATTTATTTTTCAAATTTTAGTGTAGTTCCCGTTCGGTTAATCTTGATATTTGCTGTCCGTGCGATCACATTTAGCGCTTTGTCCAGCTCATAATTTCTTGGTATAGTTCCACTAAACGTAAGTGCAGGAAGGGTTTCAAGATCCACATCAATATTGTACCATCTGGCGAAATCCTTCATAATTTCCTTTAATGTTGCATTATCATAAACAAATACACCATTCTTCCAGCCCAATACCTGCTCCTCGTTTTCAGTCTTATCTTGTTTCAAAGCTTTGGATTTTTTATCGAGGACAATTTGTTCACCAGGTTTAAGGATATACTCCTTCTGAGGTGATGATCCGATCAGATTCTGTACAGACACTTTACCATGAAACAAAGTGGTTTTAGTCGTTTGTTCATTTTCATAATTGTTGACATTAAACTTGGTTCCGTATACCTTAATCCGTTGATCGTGTGTTTTAACTATAAATGGCTTACGCTTATTGGTTTCTACGTCAAAAAATCCCTCTCCTTGAAGTTCGACCTCCCGTTGATCCTCTGCATAAAAAAGTGGAAATTTAAGTTGAGAATCAGAATTTAGAACCACAACACTACCATCATTAAGATAAATGCGAGATTGTCTGCCTTTGGCTGTCCGGATTGTTTGATAAATGACTTGAGGCTTAAGATTAGGCATACTATCCAGTACTTTAACATGGATATCCCCTAAACTATCCTGTAGAATCACAGTTCCATTTTCCCGCAATAACTCAACATTGGAAGTACCATCCAGCTTTATCTCTTTACCATTACTTGTTATCAATGTGCTTCGGTTATCTGCTATTCTTATACCGCCAGACTCATCGTCAACACGTGTGTACCATAGCACTGAAATTGCACAGATTATTGAAGCAGCAGCAGCAATTGATATCCATGCGAATAGTTTCTTGTTGTTCTTTTTTCGGTTCTGATAAAAATATTCACGGTCGAAATATTCATCAAGCTGCTGAATAGCCATTCTAGCCTGATCATCTAACTCAATTTCCTCTTCATACTCCAAATCTTCCAAAATCAGTTCCTTGAAAAGTTTTGCATACTCCTTCTGGCGCATGTAATGCATTAACAAATGGATTTCTTCATCCGTGCACTGTTTAGCAAGATATCTTCTATATAAGTTTATTAATTTGGTTTGTTCCACAGTATAATTGGTCTTACTTTAACTCTATATACGTAAGCCAAAAAAATATCAACTATGCCAAATAAAAAAAAATTGAAATACCTGCAAATATATCCTACGTCTTGCTCCTCTTGAGATCCCTAAGGGATATTTACCAATTTTAATATATAATGATTTGTAGCAGGACTGTGCTGATGTAGGTGAGAAATACAAGCTGGTGTTCCGCAAATAATATTACAAGAAAACAAAAGTAGTTGCGATTCTTAAGTGGGAAATATAGGGCGATATTGTAAATAATATTATAAAAAACAGTGGTTTCAGTTCCTAGGTGAGAAATGTAGGGTAGTATTCTGCGAATAGCATCATAAGAAAACAACAGTAGTTCCAATTCCAATGCGATTTAATGATACCAGTAGCTTTAACAATATGATTGTTGATTGTCGCTGTAGAAATATTCAACAATTTGGACACCTCATCATAGCTTCGGCCTTCGAGTTTACAGAGTACATATACTTCCCGACATCGTTCGGGAATAATGTCCAAGATATCATTGAGGTATTTCTCCATTTCTTTATAAGAGACCTCCGCTTCAATATCATTTACACATTTGCCTTTGGATAGAATCATCAACTGTTCACTCTTAGCTTGATCCGAAGCAATTTTCCGAAAATAGTCGTAAACTGTGCTCTGTGCAATTGTATAGAGATAGGATTTAAAATTTTTTGAAACATCAATCTGTGCTCTATTCTGCCAGACCTTTACAAATACGTCCTGAACGATATCCTGTGCAAACTCCACCGATCTTACCTGCTTTAATATACGGCCAAAGATCTGTGCTCTATAGCCGTAATAGAGTTTCTCGAATGCCTGTTGATTTTCCTCAGCCAGTTGTAAGAGCAATATCGCGTTGTCCTCTAAACTCATAATTCTATTTCTATCGAAGTTCAATAATCCATGGTTTTTCAATTGCATTACGATGTGCGGAAAAATAATTCATACTTTCTTCACATGTGCTTTTCTAGGTACTTGACGAGTTGAAAATGGCAGCAAAATTTCGTTGGGCCACCTGACAGTCGCCTGACAATTGATCTTTAAACAAAAGAAATAATATAAATTAAATCAGAGATGTATAAAACACGCAAAAACATGTAAAATATTACGATATAACCGATGTGTTTTTCTTTTTAAAAAAAGGAAGTGTCAAATCGGTACATGCCTTACAAAATAAGTGTACTATTTTTCTCAGAGCACGAGCTGTTTCACTTCGAGAGTAGTATCATGAAAATAGGTCTGCAATTGAGCCTGCCGCGTCGAAATGTCGAAGGTAAAAAGCTCAAAACTGGCACGAAATTCGATATCATTTGACCAGACATAATTAATTAAATACTTAAAAAAACATAAAAACAACAAAATCATTTTGAGTTGTAAACTAATCTAAAACCTATGATCGTATCATTAAGTACTTATTTAATTATTATTGGGATATTTTGTCTTCTAATAGTTATCAAACCCTTATATACCCGATTTATCAAAAAAGAGGAAAGTAAAAATGATGCCGTATTGTTACTGATTCTCCTAACTATTCCGATCAATTGGTTTACACCAACGATCTTAACAATTACCGACTGCAATAATTACACAAAAGAGGTTGTGCTGTTCCCAACAACAAAAGATGGCTTTAAAATTAACTATGGAAGGGCGACTTATATCTTGAATAAATCGGATCGGAATTTAACGTTTGAATATTACTATTATGGAGATAACACACCAGCCAAAGGAGAGGAAAACAAGGAAATTGAACCGAAGCAAAATGCGAAAGTAAATGTTATTTCGATCGATTATATCCTCTCAGAACCCGCCGAGAGTGTATCCACAAAATCGGCCGGTGCGACAAAAACTGTATTGAGATGTAAATAAATAGGATACAGCGCATTCGTTATTCTTGCTGTATCCAGGCAAATTTCCCTTTGTTTAAATAGATAATACCTCCACCACAAGATTCAGCCTGGTGAATGAAAATGCCATCGTTTACCAATTTGATCTTATCCGCTTCCTTTACTTCTTCATCTGTAATTATTTCGCCATCGTCATTTACGTTGTTCCAATAAACTGCTTCTTTGGGCGCCTTTTCAAAAATACCTACCCAATCTATATCATCAAAACCTTGGCCCAGGATATCAGTACCCATCCCTAGGTATTCAATCTTTTTGTTCCCAAAAATAAATCTTAAGCCATATTTCTCATTTTTTGTATTTTGGACAATCTGCACTGTATCCGTCAAATTGTCTCCGTCCAAATCACAGTGTACCGTACTCGGTTTATGTGTGCGGGATAAGACTATCGTGTCTGGAACCGTCCGGTCTACGGTATTCCGAGGGGGCTCATCATTATTTAATTCAATCCTATTTTCGACCTGTTTGGACCTGGAACTTTCAGTACTTTTATCTTGACACCCCAGTACCATGCACACTGCCAAAATGAGAGGAACTATAAAACGATTTCTTGTCATCATGTATATCTTAAGAAGAAATGATCCAAATTAGATTAGTTATCACAATTCGCAATAAATATGGGTTTCGGCAATATTTTTACAGCTGTCTGGGGTTCTGACGTTCCCTTGATCTGGTCAAACTTCATTAATATGCCATCATAATGGTAGTCTGTGCTTTTATAGTCCAGTTCCTTTGCAGGTATCGCCCGATTGAGATATAGATTTTTGTCGGTATCATATCTGTAAGCTGCTAACTCTATTTCCTGATCCATATCATCATGGGTATTGTACCCATTATTTACCAGCTTGAAATCCGCATCAAAGGCGCTATCAAAAGATTGGTCTAAAAATTTCAGTTCCTCGAGCATAGAAAATTCTTCCTCTTTAGTAGATTTGCGAATAGGCGTATCCGACTGATCACTGACTGCATATAATTCTTCTTTGCCTATTTTGAGAATAAAGTCATTGTGATACAAACTACTTTGCATATGTTGCACAATAAAATCATTAAAATCACCACTGGCAAAATGATACATCAATTTGGGTATCTCAATACCACGATCATTGTCCAGGTTTTCTCGCTCCAATAAGGTAATCCTATCCATCTTTTCATTAAACAGATGAACACTAGGAAAGTCTTTACAATTTGCATCCTCATTAAAAAGTGGCTGCATCTTATCTGGAAACTTTCCCACCAAAATCGCACTACTCAAACGATCCCCCATGAAACAAACACGCATCCCGCCTTTGATAGTCGGATTTTTCCGCGCATAAACATAAAATTGAGCGTCAGGATTTTTAGGTTGTAAATAAATAAGATCATTTTCGATCTTCCAGGTACCTTTTATTAATGTTCCGTACGCTATTATCAAAAATGTCTTGTTTTTGTTTATAACAAAGGCTGCATCTGAAGATTTATATACCCCGTCAATATGTTGTTCGCTTTGTTGTGCACAGACAAGATTAACGCATAATGTCAATAACAGCACAATTAGTTCATTAAATTTCAATTGCATAGATTCAATATTTAGTTAAATATCGCAAAAATGTCAAAAGATAAATTGGTTATTAACAATTAAGTGGTGGGAGAATAAATTTTCGAAGGTCTTTCACCAATATTTGATTCTCCCAATCGCTAGGTCATAAATCAAAATGATCAATAAAGATCATATGAAAACGATATACTAAACCACGATTACAATCTATACTATCACAGATAAGGATGTTGCCAGGGCATTCGATAAGGTCTTTTCAATAACTTGGTTGCTTCGGGATCACCGGTGCATATTTTTTTCAATGGATCATATTCTAACGGTCTATTTAATTGCATAGAAATATTGGCAAGTATACAACAGGCTGTCGATATATAGCCCTCTTCGATGTCAGCTACAGGCAATCGATCATGTTCTATTGCAGACAATAGATCCAATAGATGTTGTCGTGTGGCAGGAGCTGTGTGCAATTCAATTCTAGGTTCTTCCAGATCAGCTGGAAATTTATCTTTTTCATAAACTACGTCTTTTTTAATGGGAGTACCTTTACCAACTGGAATAAACTCATATTTCATCACACTTCCTTTTAGCGTTCCTTTATCCCCATAGATAATAAACGCCCAAGGATATTCAGGATCCACAGGATTGCCCCAAGTGCGATGTTGCCATATACAATTAAGCTCATCATATTCAAATACCGCTGTCTGTGTATCCGCAATAGTCGACTTTCCCTCTTTTTGCACATAGATTCCCCCTGTTGCACTAATTTTCTTTGGCCATTTGAGTTGTAATAACCAACGTACAGTATCAAACATATGCATACCCATATCACCTGTGATACCATTCCCATATTCCATAAAAGTTCGCCACCAACCGCCATGAGGTAAACCGTCGTAAGGTCGTAAAGGAGCAGGACCAGTCCATAGTTCGTAATCGAGAAAGTCAGGAACAGGTTCCAGTGCGGGATTACCATTCCTTCTCATATGATAGTAACAGCACATTTCCACATGCGATATCTTACCGAGTAAACCTGGATCTATAATCTGCTTTTTTGCATCCATCAGATGCGCTGTACTCCGCCGTTGTGTTCCCACCTGTACTTTTTTATTATATTTTCGTGCATAACGGAGTATCGCTTCGCCCTCAAGTACATCAACACTAACGGGTTTTTGCAAATAGATATGTGCTCCCGAACGTATCGCATCTATTGCCTGTCTTGCATGCCAATGATCAGGTGTACCGATCAGAATGAGATCGAATTGATGATCGGCAAGCATTTTCCGATAATCTTTGTAGAGCTTTGGAATCTGCCCTGAGCGTTGGCGTTCTGCGACCAATCGTCCCGCCTCCTGCAAATGACGGCTGTCAACATCGCAAATCGCAACCACGTTGACATCGCAAACCTGCATCAGCCTAAATAGATCGCTTTTTCCATACCAACCCGCCCCGATCAGTCCGACCTTGATATTTTTAGGTAGACGTTCAAAGGATAATCCTTTAGCTTCTAAAGCGGATAAAGTAAAAAAAGCACTTGTCCCCAGAAGGAAGTTTCTTCGGTTCAGTGTATAATCAACCATAATTTACTGGCTTATTGTTTAGTATAAAACAAAACAATAAACTGAAGATAATGTTTATTGAGCTATCATTTTTCTATTGTATCCATTATAACCATAGGCTTTTCAATCTCTTAGTATTTCCATTTTTCCCCTTATACTTTATAATACAATACATTGAGAAAAAAACAGACAATCAATACACCTATTTCGTCTTCTCGGATAAAAAAACAATGTGATCAACGATATGGATTACACCATTATCAGGAACTAAATTAGATGTGCGGATTTGCCATTGTTTATTAGTTCCTTCATTGATCAATCCAACATAAGTACTCGTATGGGACAAATACATAATTTCACCTTTTTCAGTCCTATAGGCAATTGGTTTGTTACTTGGAGCCAAGGCAGGATCGCTAAAATTCACTATCGACTTTACAATATGATAACGCAAAATATCCTTCAATATCGGTACCGGAATAGCGGCAATATTGTCGTATTTATTTTCTTTTAGATATGCTGTAAAAGCTTGATTGGTGGGCAGAATAAAGGTCGCTTTTTCTGTACGTTCATACAATGCTTCATCCTTACATTGCAAGATAACTTGTTTCAGTAAGGACAACGAATCCTTCCCCTGAATATATGTCCATGCTGACATATTCAGTTTACTATTGTCTTCCGCGTAGTCATATTCAAAGCTTTCTTGTATTTCGCAACTAGAGAACAATGACAGCGTACCAAAACCGCATAGAAAAAAAATAACGATATATTTTATCCTCTTCATAAGATTATCTATAAAATTCATTTTGTTGCAAATTTGGGTTTTTAAGAAGTTCACCTTCGTGTATTGGCCACAGCAAATTTTGTTTATCGGAGAGGCCATTGATCGGCTTCATTGTCGAAATAGCGGTTTCACTTCGCAGGAGATCAAACCAACGGTGTCCCTCAAAACAAAGTTCTACAGATCGCTCGTGCAAAATACTAGCAACTAAACTTCCGAATTGGCTTTGCGCCTTATTTTGATCTAAAGCTGGAAGCCCTGCACGGATGCGGATCGGGTTTAGTAAGTCCAATGCTTCGACAGGCTGATTTAAATGGGCATGAGCTTCAGACTTTAGTAATAGGATATCGGCCAATCGTGTTAATACAATATTGCCAGCTGAGGGTTCTGGGCTCTCATCATTAAATCCTTGTCCAAAAAACTTCCATATCTTACGGGGCTGAACTTGAGATACATCGTAAATACGAGGTTTGCGAAAATCTTCAGGTTCGATTGACGCTATAAAACCCGCACTGGGTACATAATCACTATCCGATCCATTGGCATACCAGACACGGAGGTTATTGGGCTGCACTTCATTGTATCCGACTTCAAAGATACTTTCGGTACTGCTTCCTTTTACAAAGATGTTATTCCAATCCTCAATTGGCACCAAGGCATATTGCGGGTCTGCTAGTACTTTTTCAGCCATTTCTATCGCCTGCGCATATTTTTTTTGCCACATATAGAGCTGCGTCAGAAAAGCATAAGCTGCTCCTTTGGTAATCAGTACACGGTTTCTGGCACCCGAATAGTTTGTGGCACAATTCTCCGTTGCCAAAATTAAATCTGCTTCAACCTTGGCTAATACCTCCGCCTCAGTGTTCTTCTTGACAAACAGGTCCTGATCCAATCCCTCATATGGCTCCGTAACCAAAGGTACCTGCCCCCATATCCGAACCAAGTAAAAATAAGCTAGTGCCCTTAAGGCATGAGCCTGCCCAAGTAATTGTCTTTTAAGTTCGCTATCTTCAGTTCCGAATGCCTGTGGAATATATTTGATCGCATAGTTCGCCCGGGATATAACAGTATAAAAATTATCCCAACGCGCCGAATTGATAACCGGAGTCAGTGTGTTCTGTTGCAGAGCAGCAGGGTCACCGGCATGACGGGTCACAATATTATCGGCCCGCCCTTCTCCCCAGTAAGCAAAATTCTGGCGAAAAAGAGATTGCAGACCATTGTAGATGCCATTGACACCAGCCTGCGCATCACTGGGCTTTTTATAGTAGCCCTGTCCAGAGACATTACTAATAGGCTCCTTATCCAGCAACGAATTCGAACAACCGCTAACGGATAAAAATAGAAGAGAACAAAATGTATATTTTAACAATTTTTTCATCACGATTTATTAAAGACCAAGGATTAAACCAAACATAAATGTGCGGCTCTGTGGATAAGAGCCCTCATCCAATCCTACACGAAGACCAGAATAGGAATTAACATCGGGATCAAAACCGGTATACTTTGTCCAAGTAATCAGATTTGTAGCGGTAACAAAAGCATCGAGCTTACGCAAACCGATACGTTTGCTCCAAGAAGGGTCAAAAGAATACCTCAAATTGATGTTTTTTAACTTCAGATAAGAGCCATCTTCGACCCACCTGCTTTGCACCCGACTATCAGACTGTTTTGGATCATCCCGAATCAATCGAGGAAAATCTGTTTGATCTCCCTGTTCCCGCCACCGGTTAAGAGCGTCAGTAGACAGATTATTATAACGAACAATTGAATTGCGCTGATGATTCAACTCACTATAAATCTGATTACCCACCGAGTATTGAAAAAACACATTCAAATGAAAATTCTTATAGCTAAAATCATTAGAGATCCCTCCGAAATACTTCGGTTCAGCATAACCAATAATCTCGCGGTCATTTTGATCGATAATATTATCATTGTTCACATCCTTCCAAATGGGATCTCCACCGGCAAATACGGGTCCATTCGCACCGTTTGTTAAGCCGCTTGTATTGTCTTCATCTCGCGCATACACACCAAGATAACGCCATCCATAAAATACACCTATAGGTAAGCCTTCCTGTAGGATATGGAAAGCCCCATTTTGAATATGACCGCCAGTCAGAAGATTCTTAGGCAACGATGTAACTTTATTTCTATTTAAGCTGACGTTTATATTTGTGTTCCAACTAAAAGCTCCCTCCAGATTACGGGTCTGTAGGCTAAACTCTAATCCTCGATTCTCAATAGATCCTATATTTTGTGTAATAAATTCAAATCCCGTAGTCCCGGGCATGGGCACATTATAAAGCAGATCTTTCGTTTTCTTCAAGTAGGCATCCGTAGAAAACAGGATTCTATTTTTTAAAAAGCCAAGCTCTAACCCGAGGTTATATTGACGCGTTGTTTCCCAAGTAAGGCTCGGATTGGGCATCACAGTTGGTGCCGCTCCCGAAAAATCCAAATAGTTCGTTCCTAAAGTAAACTCTCCTCTCGCGGCATAATCACCGATGGCCTCGTTTCCGGTACTTCCAAGGCTAAAACGAAGCTTACCATCGCTAAGCCAACCCAAATTCTTGATCCCTTTTTCTTCAACAAAACGCCAGCCCGCTGACGCAGAGGGAAAGAATCCAAACCGTCGGTTACGACCAAAACGGGAAGAGCCGTCTGTACGAAGGTTGAATTCCAACAAATATTTTCCGAGATAGTCATAAGTTACCCGACCGAAATAAGAAAGCATCGCATGTTCCGAAGCGATATTTACACCTGCGTTTGAAATGATGGATGCACCGTTCAATGTCCGGATATCATCACTCGGAAAGTATTCTCCATCGAGACCTGTCCGGTCATAACGCCATTTCTGAAAACTTATTCCCAATACCGCCCCGATATTGTGCTCATTAGCTACATTTTTAGCATAGGTAAAATAACTCTCATTGCCCCAGGTAAGGTTTCCGGAAGATCGTACAGCACCTTTATTATACCCCTCGCGGTAATCCAATATGGATGGCATAAATTCATCTTCTTTCATTGAAATATAATCCAGGTTTACATTGCTTCGGAATTTAAGATCTTTATAAAGATCAATTTCCAGATATTGGCTTCCAACTATGCGATTACTCTTGTTCAGATTGGTTGCAAACAAAGCCATCCCAACGGGATTCCGCTGTCCGATCATATAACCATTCAGTGATCCATTGGGTAGATACATCGACATAATAGGTGGCCGTATCAATAAACTCCGGATAATACTCAGATTCCCTGAACCTGCAGCATTTGTCCGGTTGTTGACTGCATTTGTATAGGAAATACTCTGGCCTATCCTGATCCGATCGGAAATCGTAAAGTCGACATTCAATCGGGACGTAAATCGCTTGTAATTGGAATTCAAGATCACACCATCCTGATCCAAATATGATGAACTCCAAGCATATTTTGTCCCTTGATTCCCTCCTCGTACAGAGAGATCCAACTTATATTGCTTTGCTGAACGCATCAACTCATCCTGCCAGTCCACGTCACCACTGTTCATGGGATTGAGCGAATCAATAATTGTATAAAATGGTTCCTCAGGTTTCGCCATCCCCCGATAGGAATCCAAAACTGCTTCTCGATATTGCCTTGCGTTCAAAACACTTAGTTTGCGGGTCAGGGCGCTCACTCCCGCAGTTGCATTTAATATCACCTCGGGTCTACCTTCAGCACCTCGTTTCGTCGTAATCATCACGACTCCATTGGCAGCTCTAGAACCGTAAATCGCGGTAGACGCAGCATCTTTCAGAATCTCAATCGAAGCGATATCGTTCGGATTAATGTCCGTCATCGGGTTCAGCCCAGAATTTTCAGTACCGTTTAAAGAAGAAATGGAATTGGATTCCAGTGGAATTCCGTCTACAACAAAAAGCGGATTATTACCCGAATTCAATGAAGAACTCCCCCGAACGCGTATGCTCATCTCACCACCGGGTGCCCCGGAATTGGACGAAACCTGCACCCCAGCAGCCCGTCCCTGTAAAATTGAAATGGGATCCTGCAATGTTGTTTTGGCAATTTCTGAAGCGCCAACGGAAACAATAGATCCTGTTAGATTTCGTTTTTTCTGACGCCCATATCCCACCACAACGGTCTCTTCCATCAAATTGGAAACAGCAACTAGTGCAATCGTGTAACTTGCACGTGAATCTATTTTTATCGTCTGACTCGAATAGCCCACAAATGAAAAAGTAATAGATTGCCCTATAGCCACGTCATCTACTACAAAGCCTCCCCTTTTATCCGTACTCACCGTCATATTTTTTGTATTGCTGAGCTTTAAGGTAACTCCAAGTAAAGGCGACTTTGTGGTCGCATCAATCACGTTACCAGTGATCGTCTTTTGCTGAGCCCCCACAATTCCAGGAAAAATTAAAATACTGCACAAAAAAAATAAGGATAAAACATAATATGGTCCTTTAAGGTTACACTGGTTAGCACTAAATTTCATATGAAGACTTTAAGTTTATATCACATATTAACTATCGATAACGATTAATAAAAAATATTTTAATGAAAACATTTACATTAAAACATTAAGCATTATCAAATAATTAACGTTTGAAAAAAAACAATAGTATGCGTAGTGCTAATTTTAGTAACATTTATGTGACGAAACCACTTTCAAGAAACATTATATTGTCCCACTATCTATTTCATGAATACTATTTTCTTTCCCAATCAAGTCAATAAAAATTCCAAATGGGTTTTTCAAAATTTTGACGAACATCGAACCGCAGACTGCCTTGCTTGCGGAAACTATCATAATTTCGAATAGAAGGCATAAAGCAGGTCAAAAAAAAGCCCTAGAGCGGGGAACTCTAGGGTCTTAGCCATATATTAACCTATTTTATGAAAAGTATTTGCATTATTAACGCATTATTGTGGCAACTTATTTTGTGCTATATTGAAAAAAATTAATAATTATAAAAAAATCCCATCTATAGCGCTATAAATGGGATTTTTTATACGATACAAAATAAGATTTTTTTATTTGATCGTTACTGCAAAAGCATATTCATCTGGAGGAAGACATTGTGATGCATCACATGCTTGCCATTCCACACTACCTTTCACAGTTGCTGTTCCTTTTTTCAAAGTCACCTTTTGTTGGAAGATCACCTCATTTGTAAAATATCCTACATCCATTTTAAAAACCTCTTCGTGCTTTACTTTTGGTTTTGGTTCAGCAGTTTTTCCTGCCAATACATAATCGGTCGCATTAGCAAATGTGAAAGAAGTCGGAATAGGTCCGCCATCCTTTACATTTTGCGAATAAATATGCCAGCCATTTTGAATGGTAGCTTTTACATAGACGACTGCCTCTTTGTTGTTCAGCTTTTTGCTAGCTACAGTCCATTTTACCGGTTTGTGAATCTGAGCAAAAGCACCAGTTATCATAAAAATAACTGCAGTCATCAACAATACTAATTTTTTCATTTTTTTATATTTATTTTGGTTTATTACACGATGTCCATTCTCCTACCTTCATATCCATTTTCCTCTATATGTAAATATGACGATATGGAAAGACAAAAAACGCTACAACAATATTCGCTATAAACAATATAAAACACAACAACAGGTTGATAAAACAATAAATTTTATTGAAAACAATGTAAAAAACAATACGATTTACATTTAGACAACACGTTTTTCAATATTCTCCCCTTATTTTTTTGTGTCCTAAAAAATGAAAACAACCACTATATCATACTGGCTATACCACCCAAAGTCTACTATTATCCACTTAAAAATCAGAGACAACAGATTTGTTACGTTGCAGTGTTTGTCAAAAATCATCTTTGGCACAGAAATCGCGCTATATAAAATTCATAATTTAGGTTAATAATTGGTTAGGTTAGACCGCTTGAAGTTCCCCGCTTCAAGCGGTTTTTTTATTATAAATCTTCATATTCAAACCCATACTGACACATAGCTGTCAATATCCAAACTTATCTTTGACGTAGGATAAAAAAACAGAACGACCTATCATTTGTTCAATAAGGATGGGTAGAAAAAACAAGATCATTGTATCAAAAAATATTAAAAAAAATATTAAACTAATATATACCAAAACAAGATGAACACACTTCAACAACTAAAATCTGAACTTGAAAATGAGTATCAGATCACTAAAAATTTTATCGAACTTTTTCCAGAAGGCAAAAATGACTATGCCCCACATGAAAAAAGTATGAAAATCATGCCCCTTGCGACCCATCTCGTGGAGGTATTTGAATGGCCAAGTACAATTTTGAAAACGTCTGAACTGGATTTTGCCGATGGTGGCTACACGCCCACTATCCTATCAACGCGGGAAGACTTACTCAAGAAACTAGACCAAGATTATGACGCAGGCAAAATAGCCTTAGAAAATGCGGCCGAAGATGATTTAAATCCAATTTGGACCATAAAAAGCGCTGGTCAAAAACTCGCAAGCTGGACAAAATATGAAGCAATCCGTCATTCTTTAAATCAGATCACACATCACAGGGCACAGCTAGGTGTTTATTATAGGCTGAATAATATCCCCTTACCGTCAAGTTACGGACCTTCTGCTGATTCACAGAACTTTTAGTATAGTCCAAAATAACTATAGTTTTTTGAATGAATATGCATGAAAACAGTCCGCGATCGACCTTCACTTATGATCTAAGACTGTTTTTATACAATTTCGCTATGCGCCCTATCCCAACCTGCTTCGTCCCTCAGCCGGGACAGCGTCAGGATGAATCCGTGGTGTTTCCGTAGTGAGTCCAAGGTGAGTCCGTGTTATACTCACTAAAACCACGTTCACATGATGGCCAGACTATCCTAACACCTACACTCAGGTATGGATAAAGCTCGAATCAGACACGAATAGTTCTCGAATAGTTACCGAAAATAGTCCAAATACTCGCACTCGCTTGCCGGAAACACGGTCTTTTGAGGTTAATAACCGTCCTATATCCATCAATCACACGAAGAGTCAATATAATGGCATAATTTTTGAAAAAAATCAATTAACCAATTAGCGAATTATACTAAATAAGCTAGAGGTTCAAAGCAAATATAAGAAGCAGCATATTTAAACCTTGATTATGATTATTTTCGGAACAAGAACAAAGTTACTACAAAACAGCTCCAATGCAGCTGTTGGGACTTGCAATTATTGCAACACAGTCGGATCCTTATATGCCTACAAACAGGTTAAATACTTTCATATCTTTTGGATCCCCATTTTTCCATATAGTACAGAGATTATTAGTGTATGTAATCATTGCAAAAAAGTAAATTACCAACGTGAGATTGCCCCCCAAACCCTTGCAACAATCCGTTCAAGCGGTATGCCGAAGACACCCGTTGGATATTTTTCTGGATTAATACTAATCGGTCTTTTCTTCGGATCTGCGGCCGCAGCGGGAATATCCGGATCCATCAAAACAAAAAAATACCTGGAAAGCCCGGCTGCTGGTGATGTATATGAAATCAAACGGAAAGAAAATGGGAAGTCCATGTACACGTTATACCGCGTGGCTAATGTCACGACGGATTCCATTACTTTCGACGTCAACGACTACGAAGCAGAGGGAACAAAAGGTCTTCGCAAATTGAGAAAAGAACGCAGCGATAGTTATTCAGAAAAGATTACTTTAGCCCGTGCAGAGGTGACCAAAATGAAAGCTGACAATCAAATATCTACGATAGAAAGAAAATAGAACTGGAGCTTATGGACAAATCCGTTCTTAAATGAAAAAACATATTATTCTAGTCAGCCTTATCCTGCTGAAATTTATCATTCAGTATCAATTGATAAGTCCAATATATGATTTACATCGGGATGAATTCTTACATTTAGATCAGGCCAATCATTTGGCTTGGGGATATTTATCAGTTCCACCGTTGACCTCTTGGCTTTCCTATCTCATCAAGATTTTAGGAAACTCCGTGTTCTGGATCAAATTTTTCCCTGCACTGTTTGGAGCGTTGACCATTCTTGTCGTCTGGAAAACCATTGAAGAACTCAAAGGAGGTCTTTTTGCTTTGGTATTTGGTACATGCTGTGTTATTTTTTCAGTCTTATTTCGTTTAAATACGTTGTATCAACCCAACTCTTTTGATGTCCTGTCATGGACATTGATTTATTATTTTATCATAAAGTATTTAAACAGCGGACATCATAAATGGCTATACTTTATTGCAGTCACCTTTGCTTTGGGATTTTTAAACAAATATAATATCGCTTTTTTGATCCTAGGACTTATACCGGCCATTATAGCTGTTCCAGAACGTAAAGTATTATTCAATAGCAAACTTTATTATAGTATTCTAATTGCTTTTTTAATTATCCTGCCTAATTTAATCTGGCAATACATGAATAATTTCCCTGTTTTATATCATTTCAAAGAACTTGCGGAAACCCAGCTCATCAATGTCAACAGATGGAGCTTTATCCGATCTCAATTTCTATTTTTTTTCGGAACTTTTCCTGTTATTGGCTTTGGATTACATGCTTTATTATGCTATCCCGCATTTCGAAAATATCGGCTATTCTTTTTGTCTTTTTTAATTACAATCGGTATTTTTCTATTTTTAAAAGCTAAAGACTATTATGCAATCGGTATCTATCCCATTTATTTTGCTTTTGGTTCAGTCTATATTTCAACACTTTTAGAAAATAAAGCGGGAAGAATTCTAAAACCTCTTTTAATTGCACTTCCCCTTGTTTTCTTTATTCCTGTTTATATACTGACATTCCCCAACAGAAGTCCACAATATATTGCGAATCATCCCGAAAAATACCGCAAAATTGGTATGTTGACTTGGGAAGATGGTAAGGATCATCAACTTCCACAAGATTTTGCGGATATGCTGGGATGGCGGGAGCTCGCCCAGAAAGTAGATGACATTTATCGAAAAATTCCCAATCCACAAAATACACTCATCCTTTGTGATAACTATGGTCAGGCGGGCGCTATAAATTATTATTCCAAACTTGGAATCCGTGCAGTCACCTTCAACGCAGACTATATCAACTGGTTCGATTTTAGTCATGTGTTTCGCAACTTGATTCGTATAAAAAATTCAAGGGAAAACCAATCTGAAATGAATGAAACCGCTCCTTATTTTGTACAATCTATACGCTCAGATTCCATTACAAACAAGTATGCAAGAGAATATGGAACTGTGATTTTCACATTCATCAATGCAAAAATCAATATCAACCAACGAGTCAAGAACGAAGTCGATCAAGAACAACGACAACATATGTTGCCCGTTAAATAATTACTTAATATAGCGATCAGATGAAAACAGTATTATGGCAGGGAGTCGCTTTCCATTCCCTGGAGTATTTCAACATACAGGAAAATGATGATCATTATGTTGTAGCATCAAAAATTATAGGTTCCTATCGGAAAAAAATTTATTCGATCTACTATCAACTGATTATAAATAAACAGTGGGAGATCGAAGAATTTCTTATTGATTCCGAGGTCAATAGGACCAAAAACATCCTAACTGGAAAAAAAACGGATATCAATTGGGAAATCAATCATTTCGACAATCCAAGCTTCAGGGGTTTTCAATATATAGATATTTCTTTAACTCCCTTTACAAACACGCTACCGATAAACAATCTACAGCTTAAAATAGGTGATTCAAAAGAAATAGATATCATTTATATCGACCTAATAAACAGCGACATCACTCCCGTTCGGCAACGTTATACAAGGACACATTTATACGAATATCTGTATGAAAATATAGTCAGTGATTTTACAGCCCGTATTCAGGTGGATGAGAACGGACTGGTCCTAAACTATCCCGGTTTATTTGAAAAGATAGCTGGAAATTAGTTTCAATCATCCCGAAATAAAATCAATACAAAGACTTCCCACAACCTTGTCCTAACAATGCCTTCTGATCAAAAAACAAATCGGCACGTGTATAGGCTTTATAACTGTGCTACTAGATAACAGTGTTAGCACACGTTTTTTTACCTCCGTTTATATAAAATATTTCTATATTGGCTCCAAGTTTTTCATGCTAAACCGACAAATTCTATTTGGCAAGCTCTTAAACACATAATTATTAAAAAATCACAAAAAAACTTTATGTATAAAGCTATTTCACTGATCCTACTATTGTCTGCTTTCTATTGGCCTAGTACAAGTTATGCGCAAGAAAAAAATCATATCCCCCAGCTGATCCCTTTTCCTGAACAACTGGAATCATCTACGGGTTTCTTTCAAATAGCCGAGGGAGAACTTTCCTATACGATTGATTCCGAAATCTCCTCAAACTCCTTAGATCAATGGGTACGTCTTTCATTATTCGGGAAGATTCCTAAAAAGAAGGTGACACATGCCAATGCAACACTACGATTGGTTAAAAAAAACGGCCTTTTAAAAGAAGGTTATGAATTAACGATTGATAAAAAAGGAATACAGGTTTCTGCTTCTTCGGATCAGGGACTATTTTACGGACTACAGACAATACAACAGCTGTATCTTCTAGCTAAACCCAATGGCAGTATTCGTTTGCCATATCTGTCAATTAAGGATCAGCCAGCATTTCAGTGGCGCGGTGTGGAACTAGATGTAGCGCGGCACTTTTTCTCAAAAGATTATTTATATAAGTTTATCGATCTCTTGTCGTCCTATAAATTCAATAAGCTTCACCTGCATTTGACGGATGACCAAGGTTGGCGTATCGAAATAAAAAAGTATCCAAAACTTACTTCACAAGGTGCGTGGAGAACGTATAATAACCAAGATTCGGCCTGTCTTGCGAAAGCGAAAGATAACCCCGATTTCAATCTACCCAGCGAACACAAACGTATCAATAATGGACAGGAAGAGTATGGAGGATTTTACACACAACAGGATATCAGAGATATCGTCACCTATGCCTCGAGCAGACATGTGGAGATTATACCTGAGATAGATATGCCCGGACACATGATGATCGCAACAAAAGCCTATCCAGAACTACTCCTGGACAGTGAAACTGCAGGCTGGGGAAAACAGTTCTCGGTGCCAATCAGTCCATGGAAAGAAAGTAGTTATACATTCATAGAAAACGTATTGAGCGAGATTATCGAACTTTTCCCTTCCACTTATATTCATATTGGTGCCGACGAAGTGGAAAAAGACTCCTGGTCAAATTCAGCCATAGCTAAAGCATTTATGAAGGAGAAAGGCATAGCAAATTTACATGACTTACAAAGCTATTTTGTACAACGTGTTAATAACTTCATACGTTCGAAAAACAAACGCAGCATCGGTTGGGATGAAATACTTGATGGTGGTTCGGATACATCGATGACAGTTATGTATTGGCGGGGATGGGTAAAAAATGCACCTCGTGAGGCGGTAAATCGTGGTCATCGTCTCATCATGACACCTACCAATCCGTTGTATTTTGATTACCTCCCCAATAGTAGTAGTTTGGATGCGGTGTATAACATGGCTGTCATACCATCCGATATTCCGAGCAACAAATCAAATTTAGTTCAGGGAGCGCAGGCAAACATATGGACAGAAATGATTCCGTCTACAGCCCGGTTAGAATTTATGATTCTGCCAAGATTGAGCGCCCTGGCAGAGCGGGTCTGGACCAACAAATCACTATATGAGAGCTATAGAAATAGATTAATCGCGCACTTTGGGCTCTGGAACAAAATGGGACTACGTTACCGTATGCCAGATTTAAATGGTTTTGCCGATAATCAAGTGATCATTAACGGGCAATCCACGTTGAAAATTGAGAATGAACTTCCAGAAAATGCAATACATTATACCACCGATGGTAGTCTACCAACTCAGAAAAGCCCGGTACTAAGCGATTCACTTATTGTCAAAAACGAAGGAGCCATACGTTTTGCAACGATATCTTCTTCAGGAGCAAAGAGCGAATTGTACCAGGTGAATTTCAAGAAAGACACCTGGAAAAGAGGTGTTCCCGAAGATGTAAAGAATATGCGCGCAGGATTGACTGCAACGCTATTTAATGGAACATTTGCAAACACAGCTGCAATAACAGGCAAAGCGGTACGCCAGGAGATTATTAAGAATATCCATTTGAGTGATACGATTAAAATGCCTTCATTTGGCGCAAAAATTAAGGGTTATCTATATGTGAAAGAAAAGGGGATCTATAATTTCTATTTCACTTGCGATGATGGTGGAGTTTTGCGCGTGCATAATCAGGTGGTCGTAGACAACGACGGACAACATGCTCCAATTATGAAAAGCGGACAGATCGCCTTAGAAAAAGGATATCACCCGATTAACATCGATTTCATAGAGGCCGGAGGTGGCTTTACGCTAAAACTTCAATATCGTGTTAATGCTTCCAAAGTTACCGACATACCCGACGATCATCTCTTTCATAAAAACTAAGGTTAAAAGGGGTGTCCACAACGGATACCCCTATTTTTTTATTTTACTCATATCCCCATAGTCTCTTTCAAATATTCAATTCCCAATGGCTTACTTTTTGAAAAGCTTCTTTACCATTTACATATTGAAAACTTAATTTTTCTTTGTCATCCAGCCCATATAAATCGTTGATTGAAAAAAACGTACCGGAACCTCGAACCCCGCTTCAACACATAACGCTGCAAGCCGATCCTCAGACAAATGAAAAAGCTCCTTCTCTATCCTATTCAGTCGAAGACTGATCTGCTCTTCTGGTATGTCATCGGACAATAGAAGTCTTAGAATTTTCAGATTTTCTTTAATCATGCTGCTATCTCCTGTGATATCCAAGATCACAAGTGGTGCTCCTACAACCAGTCTTTTTCCAATCTCTTTCAGTAATGTTAGTTTATTTCCATTATCTTCAAGAAAATGAAGAACCAACAATAGCGTAGCCGCATCATATTTTTTATCGTTTTTTAAATCTTGGATCAGGGCTTCAACAAGTACAACGTTAGGATATCCCTCAAGTTTCTGCCGAGCCTGTTGAATCATTTCTGGGGAGGGGTCTATCCCTGTTATATTCCATGTTTTCCCCTTTGCGACAAGCTTCTGTATCTCATTACCAGTTCCACAGCCAACAACCAGCAGTTCTCCGGGATCCGTATCTGTCAACAGTTTAGGCAAACAATCCAAAAAATAATGATAATTGGGAATCCAGGCTTCAACGAACTGATCATAGCCACTCGCTCTTTCATTCTCAAATAATTCTACTTTATTCATATCTTTAAAAATACTACTTTGAAAAAAGGCAGATCAAGTGTTACGCTATAAAGATAGCTCAATTGAACCAGTATCTCTTTTAATTAATCCTTTTCAATTGAAAAAAATTATATTAACCTAACATTCTGACCAATAACCTCTAGCCAAATTTATTGGAAATACATCCCCCAGCAAAAGCCGGTAATTATTCTTAAAAAAATATTGTCTTCTGTTCTGCCATCTATACAACCAAAACTTTTACTATCTTTATTCTACTTAGCCAGAGTTATGATAACGACAAATAAAAAGCCATCTGGATGGACTAGATGCAACCAAGACAATTTGTTAAGATCAGCTCAAAAACATATTGACAATACTATATGAGCTTTTTAAATTTCTTAAAAGGACAACATAAATTAAAACAGATTGATGTTAGTGAAGACCAGGACTTTGTTGATCTGCAGTTAACGATAACCAAAAACTGGAATGATGAAAACCTAAATCATATTATCCAGGCAAAGGGGCTGTGGGGGGAAGAAACAGTCGGTATAGAAATCTCATTTCGACGCGATATGAAATTGGGTATCGTCGACACAGAAGTAGACAAGAAAAGATTTTATCGAGAAGGGATCAACTTCTATTCCATCGGGGAATTGAGTGATAATTTTGCTAAAGCTTTAAGTAGCTTATTTAAAACTGAGGCCAGCTCTTTCAAGATGCTTGACACTGTAGGCTCCACAGCATTTGTACTTAGTGGCCAACCAGAGTATTTTGACGAAGAGTATATAAAAACAAAAATTTTCTTCGACGATACAAACGAAAAAGATAGCTATGCAGAATGGTATGTGAATATTGACCTAAAAAATAGAATTCTTGAATTAAGGGAAAAGGATCAGGAGTATCGAAAAAACATCATTAATGTGTTAACAAATAACTAGCTTTTCGATAATTTAGAAATTAGTACATGTCTATTCAGCTATTAACATTTGAGTCTGACTCCTATTCTATTCGTCAGTTATTGGAAAGCGAATTCGAATATTATAAATCAATTCGTCTAGAAGCAATTCAAACGGAGCCCACCCTATTTCGCTGGAGCGATCCAGCGGAAACAGATCTGTCCGATTTGGACTGGCAAGAGCGTATAAAATATCCCCGGATTGTCTTTGGACTTTTCAAAAAAGACGATCTGATCGGGATGACCAGCATGTTATTATTAAACGATACTGAAGCATATTTTGGGCAATCTTTTATCCGTCCTAAACATCGTGGACAAGGGCTTTCAAGTCTCTTGTACAAAATTAGAATGGCCTGGGTCAATCCAAAGCAGATCAAAAGGCTCATCATCAGTCATCGGGAAATCAACACGATTTCAAAAAAAGCGATCCTACGCGCAGGTTTCGAGTATAGTCACCGGGAACTCGTGCATTGGCTGGACGGCACAACTGGCTACTCATTGTACTACCGCTTAGAACTTTAATACAAAGTTAATCCGATTTCGGAAATCGCACGACAATAATTATATCATTCGATTGAAAGCATATTGCGAACAAAAAGAACAAACTTCCTAAATAGTTGTTGGGCTAGTCCCGTCTTTTTGATAAAGTGTGCTTCTGTAAGTGATACCCCATTTAGCTATTTCATCAATAATGGGGCCTAATGTTTTACCACAATCAGTAAGCTCATACTCCACAGTAAGCGGCTTGGTATTCAAGACGGTTCTTCTGATAAGATGGTTCATTTCCAGATCTTGCAGCTCTTTGGACAGCATCTTTGCTCCAATCCCATCAACTTCCCTTAACAATTCCATAAAACGTAGCTTTTCAAACAACATTAATGTACCAATAATGTGGAATTTCCATTTACCTGCCAAAATCTCCATGCTATCATTTATCGCCAATATCCGCGTTTTACAGCCGGTGGAGGAACTTGATAGTGCTTCCTTTTTCATTTTACTTGATCTCCTTCTATTAATTACAAAAATACTGAATTACAGCGTCACAGCGTACTATCTTTTTGGAAAGTAGTTTCTTTAAGGAAACTAATACCAAAAATAAACTATCTATAATCTACCTTTGTATTCATAAATTAAAATGGCATGATTGATGCCGACGATACAGAACAATACAAACATCTTATTAAAAAATAAAACGATTAAAAAATGAAAAAACAATTAATCTCGGGTTTAGCCCTTATTTTGTTATTCGCTTCATGTCAAAATGCAACTGGAGACAAAGCTAAAACAACTTCAGCGCAAGAAGTGACTGAACAAAAAGGACAGACTTATACTGTAGAGGCTGACAAAAGTACACTAAAATGGACAGGTTACCACAAAGGTGGTTTGAATCCAAGATATGGTGTCTTAAAAAGCGATGGTACACTTTCAGCTGAAAACAATGCTATCACTGGTGGATCTTTCACGATTGATGTCAATTCAATTGTAACAGACAGTGCTTCCGTAGACCCTACGACTGCAGGTGGTAAAAAATCAACAGATTTGGATGCACACTTGAAAAGTGCGGACTTCTTTGACACAGCGAAATACCCTACAGCTAAATTTGAAATCACCAAAGTTGCTCCATTTGATGCTGCTCAAGGAAAAAGCGTTGTTGCTGATGCTACAAACACTGTCAGTGGTAACTTGACAATCAAAGACAAAACAGTAAACGTAACATTTCCTGCTAAAATTACTTTCAATGGCGAAGAAGTTACTTTTTACTCTAAATTTACGATCCAAAGACAAGATTGGGGACTTACCTACGGTACCGAAGGTAATCCTCAAGATTGGATGATCGCACAAAATGTTGACATTGAACTTAATGTTACAGCGAAAAACGCAAAATAAGATTTCTAATGGCTGATACAGCCTCCTAGAATTCTGGCTATAATCAAGTTGGCTTACAGAAGAGCCAACTTGATTATTCTTTAACCTATTCGCATCCTTAACCTACCAAATCCGTATTATTCCCCATCCTGATCCACCAATTCCATTTTCTTCTTTAGACGTTGTTTTGCTTTTTTGATTGCTTCGGTAGATACACAGAGTAGTTCGCTCATGCTACTGTTGTTTAGATCCAATTTTTGTAGAGCAAGTATACGCAGATCGTTATCTGTTATTTTTGAATAGTTTTGTTTCATTTGTGACAGATAACCCGGATGGACCTTATCAAAAACATGCTTGAATTTTAGCCATCGTTCATCGGTCATGATATGTGTCTGCAACATTGCATTTAAGCTGTCGGAAACCTCAGCCATGTAAGCAGGATTTTGCATTGACACCTTCACAATCTCCTGTCGGAGCTGTTGAATAGTTGTGTCATTTTGCTTGATCGTATTGGTAAATTCGCCAAGGGAATCTTTTAAAATCAAAAGCTCTTGATCGAGTAATTGCCTCTCGTAACCAAGCTTGAGCCGGTCTTTTTCAAGAAGGGCATTTCTCATTTTGATTTTTGCCTTTGATCTGTTGATTAAGAGCAATACAATCGCAAACACCAAAATCAAACAGACCCCAATAAATTGATATGTCCGTTTGGTGTGAAGTCTTTTTTCCTCAGCAGATTGGATCGTTCGATTATATCGCTCAGTCTCGCTTTGCCAAAGAAACCTTTGGATCTCTTTATCATTTATTCTTTTTTCTAATGAATCTTTTAATATCAGATAGACATGCAATTGTTTAAGTTCTTCCTCTTTTTGATTTAAACCACGAGCAATATCAGACAATAATTTTGAGGCCTCCATCTTATATTTCAGGAAATAGGGTTTTTCCTCCATCAGGCTTATGCTGGTTACAGCATATTGCTTGGCCAGTTTCCATTCCTGAAGCACAATATACCAACTTGCCAGATTAAGGTTTGCTCGCATGGCATCCTTTCGTTCGTCAAATCGCATAGAAAGATCGATATTCTTCTGAACTAAAGCAATTGCTTTTTGCCGATCACCCGCTTTCCAGGCCTGATCTGCTAGATTACCAGAAATAATACCAATCCATACCGAATCTTTAGCCAATTTCGCTTCCGACATCGCTCGATTGAAATAAGTAACAGCCTGATGATTAAGCGAATCATTTGCTAGATACACCGCAATGGCATTGATTAGATCCACACGTTCTCTTGATGCTGATTTCGAAAAAGGCAATGCTTCCTGTAAGTAATCAACGGCAATACTATGATCTCCAATATAACTATAAAAATTCGCGATGAATTGGTAATGCTTAACTACCAATGGTATTTTTTTGATGTCAATTTTGGATTTTAAATCATTTGCACGCAAGAAGAATGGGAATGCTTCCTTTACTTTCCGATAGACATAGTTATAGTAGCCCTGTCGTGTATTGCCTATCATTTCCAATTCAATATTAGGATGCTCTTGAAGCAATTGCTCTGCAAGCCGATAGTATTGATCAGAAACATCATTAGTCCGATCAAACGCAATCGAATACCCATCTGCCATACGCATATAATATCCCCATTTCAGTATATTATTATGTTTCCTATCGGCGAGCGTTAGAACAGGAGCCAGCGTATTTTTCAATGCAACAGTATCCTTTCCAAAGTTAGCTGGAAATTGAAGGACAGCTTCCAACTGAAGAACGGGGTCTTCAATCTGCGCTATTTTTTCTATAGATTGCCCAACGGCTATATTCGTACTTTTTATCGTCAGAATCGCTAGGAACAACATACAAAATAAATAAATTTTCATTTTTAAAAAGGTCAAGTTTTTATTAAAATGGCTAACGGTAACAGGCCAACTCGTAATAGATTTAATTTCCAGATCTGCCCTATTAAAATCTGACATTACCCAAATACAGTTGGAACCCCCAATAGTTATCGGAATGACTTCATTATTTATTTAGCAAAATGGTTAATATAGACTCATAAATCGAGGGTATAGACCCCGATTCACTGTCGTAAATATACAATTTATCCAAGTAAGAGATCAATGCCATTTTGTTAAAAAATTGTTAGCTCATTACTTTTTTCTAGGATTGGCGGTATATCTGTCTATTTTATACCATTATCGAAATGTGTTTATATTTGTATATGGAGATATCAATACGAAAAGGAATATTAAGCGAATTGCCCCAAATAAAGGAACTATTTGCGGGAACAATTGCTTCAGTATGTCAGATTGATTATAATGCAGAACAAATCGAGGTATGGAAATCTTCGATCAATAACATTGAACGATGGAATAATTTAATCAAAAATCAATATTTTATCGTCGCAGAGATAAACAAACAAATCGTAGGTTTTGCTTCATTGGATCATGGCAACTACATCGATATGTTATACGTACACAAAGATTTTCAGCGACAGGGCATTGCACAACGGTTATATGACCACTTGGAGCATAAGTCTAAATATTCAAATATGGAGACGCTAACAGCAGATGTCAGTAAAACGGCTAAACCATTTTTTGAACGTAATGGTTTTACAACAATTGTCAGACAGGTGCAAGTTCGGTCAGCCGTTGAAATTGTCAATTACAAAATGCAAAAGACTTTTTAACATCGACTGGTCTAGCTGAAGATCAAAACTTCTCACCATATGCTATGATTTCGGTTTCCATAAGCAAAAGCTGGTGTTCAGCATTTTTTAATCGTGCGGTCGCCCTGCCATTTTGGGTATCTACGATAATTTCCATCTCAGCCTTTATATTTTTATCGCGATCAAAAAAAGCTTTGAATTTTTTAAAAACATCCGTTTCATCAAATTCAAAATTTACAGCACAACGGTTTTGATTTTTATCATACCATTTGATATATATATGCTGTGGAATTCCCCTTTTTTCAACTGTTACATTTTGTATTCTTTCATCGAAAGCAAAACGTTCAGCATTAAAATACTGAAAAATAACATCATACGTTTTTATTTCTGGAGCGATCACAAACTTTGGATTCCAGGTATAAGCTGTCCTCAGTTTATTCCAATAATCATCAGGAACAGGTTGATTTTTTTTTGCTATTTGTATTGCCAAAGGGATGATCATTGTATCTGTCAAGACCTTATTGCGCCACTCCTGATTAAATAAATCACCATAAACCAGCTCCTTACTATCAGAAACCTTCTGGCCAAAATCGATTTTCTTCGCCTGATAATGACCTATTTCGACCTGAAGATACCCCGATCCTCCAGCCCATATTACCAGTCCTCCACCAGGTGCAAACCCGAAAATAATCTTGTCATAATGCTCCTCAACATCACTAGTTGCCCTTCTTTCTACATAGGGTTGTTTAAAAAGTGTAAGCAATTTGTTATAATCTATTGCGTCATGGAATTGGTAGAAAGCATTCTCTGAAAACGAATACCAAGTAACATCAATTGCCTTGGGCAACGACATCATACTTTTATAGGTTTCGGCCCCTGCCTCCCCCCATTTTGCATGATAATTCACTGTATTTCCCTCACTAAATGTAAACTCATAATCCTCATCTTTCGGGAAAATGAATGTCCCTTTGTAGAGTTGTACCGGATAACCTGTTGGATTACTCATTGCACCAGCCCATTCAAATCGACCTTCTTTTAAATTATCTGCCTGATCTCGCCGCTCCCGTTCAGCTTCCCTAACCTCACGGCCAACAGTCGAAAAAATAGACACAAGCACACTAATTAAAATATAGCCCAAAAATGTTAGTATCAACGCTGTCCACGATCTTAAGCCCCAAACGAACGTAATGCTACTGAACAAACTCAAAAAAATACTCAAAATTAAAATCAAAGGGAACATTTCCAAAATTACTCCTCCTAGATCAGCATATATCTTGTGTTCATATTCGTCGCCTAGTGTACTGACAAAAAGCAACACTGGTAACAATGTGGAAAATAAAAAGTAATATAAAAAACTATAAATACCTTCAAAGACAATATTGGGTTTGTCAAATACATTGAATTTTTTTCGAAGCTTATTAAAATGAAAATAAATAAGGGTAATTAAAAGAAAATAGGGCGAAACACAGAATGCCCCATAAACCAAGTTCATATCAGCATCTTGCGTTAACAACATTGCCAATAATCCCAAAATAGTCACAACAAAGGCTGAAATTGTAGCTTTAAGAACCATGTATAGATTTTATTATTTATTGATAATAATATATAGCAGTATCCTGTCTACATTTTGCTTCAAATTCACAATTTGAAAAACAAGAACAACTTTACTCAAAAGTAATAAGAAATGAAATTATAAGTACACAACAATTCATATTCAAAGCAAACCAATACATATTCGTTCTATTTTTTATACCATTTAAGAACTCGATGTTCGCAATGCTAAAAAAGAAAACAGATCATTTTGTTATCTTAGCCCATGAACAGAAAATACGAGTTATGCATTTGACGATTAGACCCGCACAACAACTTGATGCCGCAGTTGTACCTGAAATCATGTTAGAGGCGATGGAAGATATCATCTTTCGATTTATACAAAAGGAAGACAAAAAAGAAGCAATACATTTTTTAACCGATCTTTTCCAACAGACCGAAAATCTATATAGCCATGAAAATACTTTTGTTGCTGTAGATCCCGAAGGCAATGTTATGGGATCATTGACTGGATATGATGGAGATCATTTTCTTGCGCTACGACAACCAATACTGGAACTCATGCAAAAACAATACGCCAATGATCTAATCCCTGAACCGGAAACAGCAGGACAGGAATTTTACATAGATTCCGTTGCTGTATCCACTGCTGCCAGAGGCCAGGGTCTAGGCACTGAGCTATTGAAACATGCAATAAAACATGCCAAAAATCAAGGTTTCAAACAGATAGGACTATTGGTTGATCTAGACAACCCGAATGCTAAGAAGCTTTATGAACGCCTTGGTTTCACCTTAGGAAACAAAATGCCTTTTATTGGTGGGGAATACTATCATATGTATATTCAATTTGTTTAGGTTAATCTACAACATCCAGTTCGTGAAAACCATCAACATTATTATTCAAATATTGGTTTCTTCCAAAACACTAAAATTGTTAACTCAATAAATTGGTCAAAATAGAACACAGAACAATTTATAAGCCTATCTTATTTATAAATACCACAAGGATTAATATAAAAGATCTAAAAAGGAATTCTTAAAATTCCATATTTTTGCGCAGATCAACATGAAAAATCAACTTCATCGGCAACTCCGTATTTACAGATATGTTATCTATCGGGAAACCTTAATAGATCCCTGGGAACATTTTTGGTCTTTTATTGGTGCATTCGTAGGCATATTTATCATCGCTTTTATTCAATCGCTTCATTTCCCACCATTGGAGAATGTTTTCCTGATCGGATCATTTGGTGCCTCCTCTGTTTTGGTTTATGGAGCCATACAAAGCCCACTTGCGCAACCTCGAAATTTAATCGGTGGTCATGTGGTTTCAGCAATAGCTGGAGTTACCGTAGCACAGCTACTCCCCGATATCATCTGGCTTACAGCACCCTTTGCTGTAGCCCTGTCTATCGTATGTATGCAACATACCCGTACATTGCACCCACCGGGAGGAGCAACAGCGCTAATAGCAGTAAGTAGCGGAACCAAAATTTCTTCCTTAGGGTATTGGTATGTATTGAGTCCCGTACTCTCCGGCTGCCTGATTTTATTTATAGTAGCACTTATTTTTAATAATATCACCAAAAATCGACACTATCCTGTTAAAAGATCACGCTTACGTCGTTCACGGCGACAACATCTAAAATCACGATTTGAACGAACAAAAGGGACATCAACCTAATTTGAATTAGCTAACCCTATCGTACTATCCCACTGTCCGCATATCCATCTCGCTAAGCAGAAGACATTCTTATTTACGTCGATGTGGGATATGTTCCATTTCCAGTGGATTCTTTTCCTCTTTTCCTTCTTTTTGTCTACTGGCACCAAATTTCCAACTAAATGAGAGACTTACCGATCTGTTGTAATAATTGTTGGACGTTGTACTTCTGAATGAAGGTGCTACCACCATACTCCTTTGTGTCATAACTCGCTGAAATGGATTACTTACTGTCAATACAATACTGGCTCTATCATTCCAAAGCTCCTTTTGAGCAGCAAATCGATAAGACCATTCGGCCGTATTTCGTCCCTGCAAAGTCACATAACCGTTGTTATAGTCTCCTGAAATCTGAAGACTGTAACCTTTAGATAGACCATATGAACTACTGAGATTAGCAGCATAAAATCCATTACTATTTCTTACCTGTAATGCTGCACTCCTAAACCAGACATAATAGAGTTCCAGTCCACCATTGAGCATCCAATTCGGTTGCAGTTCCATGGATAGATTGACCTGTGTACCCAAGCGTTTATTTGTCGCAATATTACTGGGTGTAGTACGTGAAATTCCGAGACTGTCGACGACAGTAAGCTGCTCTATCGAATTATTGTTAGTACTATAATAGACACTACTATTCAGATTAAAACCAGATGCTGCATTATAATTGTGTCCTAATTCTACTACCCGAATCCGTTCAGGTCGCAATAGCGGATTTCCCGACAGCAGATTTCGTGGGTCACTGGCGTTGACATAAGGATTGAGATCCCATATCCACGGTCTACGTATCCGCTCTGTATAGGCGAATTTGAGTTCATGATGGTCATTTAACTTTTTAGCGACTAACATGGTAGGCACCCAGTTGCCGAATTTAGATTTAAATGAAGGTGTGGAACTCCTGAAATCAGCCCCCAATACTGTTGTCTCAAAACGAATCCCGGGTCTAATTGTCCACTGATCATCGGTTTCGATTTTTAAACTCATGTAGCCCGCCAATATCGTACTGTAGTAATCCATTTTATCCGACCGAGATGGGATTTCTACCAACTCTTCACTTCCCGGAGCATGTTCATTATTGAAAACAATGTAAAGACTACCGGAATTACTTCGCTTCAATTTCATTCCCGTTTCAATGACGTTTTTCCCGGTCGCATCTATAGGGTGCGTATAGTCCACCTGAAAATCAAAGTCCCAAGAATCACCTTTGTTCGGCCCTTTCTCATTAAAAGAGCTCGCTTCGGACATTTCTTTTTGACTGGTTATGTACTCCGATCTATCGTTTGATCGGGCAGCCAGCCCAAGTATCTGCAACTCCTGTGCTTTACGTCTAAACCTTTTGAGATAATTCAGCGAAAGTTCATAGTATTTTACCGAATTCCGCTGCTGACTAAACTGATTATATTCAGCATAGGTTTCTCCATCCTGATATAAGTTGTAAAGTGAACTACGCGCAGGCCAACTGCCATACCAATAGGACAAGTCTGCTCCGATTTTTTGCGAGCTGTCCGGGCGGTACACAAATCCTAGACTTGCAGACGCTCCCCTATCCTTTTCAGTTTCATCATTGTGTTGTAAAAGCTCTCCGACCGATACCCCTTTGGATAAAGAGGTTCTTTGCAGGATTGACCTGTTTCGTTCTCGTTCAGCATTCATCGTTGCATTAAAATTGAAATCAAATTTTTCAGTAGTCGTAGACCAGGAGCCACTTCCAGATTGATCCAAGTTACCTAAACTGAAATCCAAACTTCCATGCGTTCCCCGGACAGATTTTTTTGTGATAATATTAATGATACCTGCAACTCCTTCTGCTTCATATTTTGCAGATGGCGAGGTGATCACCTCAACAGATTTAATAGAACTTGCAGGAATCATTTTTAAGGCATCTTTCAAATTCTTAGCCATTATTCCAGAAGGGATACCATTAAGCAGAACTTTAATATTCGTATTCCCACGCATCCGCAATTCCCCATTACTTCCTACTGTTAACAGAGGAACTTTCCGCAATAGGTCTACAGCCGAACCAGCTTTATTACTGATATCAGACCCCGCATCATAGATCAATTTATCACTTTTATAGCGTATCGGCTTTCGCTTCCCTTTCACAACAATTTCTTCCAACGATTTAAGCTGACTGACAAGTCTGATCTCTAATACATTTGATGTAGTTATCGACTTAGACAGATGACTTTCATATCCCACATAAGTAACCAAAATACTTGGACTCCCAGTCTGCTGCTTACCGAACTTAAATGCGCCTCCCAAATCGGTAGTGACTGTCTGTAAAACTTTTCCCGCAGAAATCAGAGATACTGTTGCATGTTCGATCGGAAGTGCATTGCTAGCATCGACAACTTTTCCCTTAATTTCATAAATGGCATTTTTCCCAACTTGATGCTGAGCATATAAAGAAGGTAAACATAGGATAGACACAAAAAGAATAGCAATTGGAAAATGCTTCAAAACACGGAACATATTGTTTGGATTAAATACGATACAAAACAATAAGACTATGTTCTTTTTAAAAAATTTTAATGAGGAATAAGGTGAATAAAAGGCCAAACAAACTTCATCATCAAATTAGTAGCTTTGGTCATTCTCTTTTGGGTAGAGATTTAACAATTGCCATCGTCCATCAGTCATACAATTGATCAATTGATCAGATAATATGGACGAACGATGGCTGGTCGAAAAAATTTGCTTTCGAATGTAAATATTAAGCGCCTGGAAATTTACTCATATCCATATAAAATATCTCCCAAGTGTGGCCATCATAGTCTTCCACCTTTCTTAACTGCATAAAACCATGATCCATCATTGGCATTGGCTCTATTCCTCCTGCCGCCAGTCCTTTATCAACAATTTCATTTACCCGATCCAGACTCTCCACGGAGAGAGCAAACAGCCCAGCGATATGATTTTTTGTATCGGCTATCGGCTTATTCGTAAAGGATTTAAATTTATCATGGGTCATGATCATGACAAAAATATGCTCACTCCAAACCATACATTTAGCATCATCATCACAAAATTGTAGATTTACTTCAAAACCTAATTGAGTATAAAAATCCATTGATTTGTTTACATCTGCCACGGCTAGATTAATAAATACCTGTTTCATCTTTTAATTTTTTAATTGCTATTGATAACACAAAATTGCGCATTGTGGATTACAAAAATCTTAGCATAAGACAATAAAATTCGTGCCTGATCAAAATCCCATATCAGCTGGCAGAATGAAGCTACAAAAGCTATATTTGTATATTTGTATAAGTATTAAGTATAATGTAATCCTTTAATTCTTAAACATGATCATCATAAGAACTTTCGGTGTTATTTTGCTCTTGCTAGGTTTATTTCTAGCATACGGGCTATCCAAAGACAGCAGGCTGATGCTCTTTGGCAGCAAAATTAAAGCCGATGTCATTGGGATAGACAGTGTAAAAAACAAGCGTTTCGGATACCTACATTATCCGATCCTCCAATTCAATTATAAGCAAAAACAAGTTCGTCTAGTGAAGGATTTAAGTAGCATTAACCCCAAAAAAGTACCTGCTCATATGGAAATATATTACGAGGAAGGTATCGGCATAAGTGATGGTTTTACCGATAGATATGCCATCTTTTCTATTATGAGCATCATCATGATAATCTTTGGCATCATAGCTATTCGTACCAAATACCCACATTAACCTATATCAGCTTATTTGGATAGTTCGGTAAGGTCTGCTTTGGAGAATATATGTTCTCCTTTTAGATAGCTATTTGCATCTTTCAGGTAGATATAAATTATTTTTCTAGCTTCTGGATTAGGCAACTTGTATAAGTTATGTACCAGAAACTCTTTATCCCGCAATCTGTCTTTATTATAATTCAAAAAGGATGGTGCATGTGTCTGTACACTCCAACGGATAAAACGTAAATCAATATTATCAGGATATTTGATGATAACCGATTCCAATAATTTCTTACCTTTTTTAAACTGGCCCAGCTTAGAAAAGGGGTTCCCCATATGCTTTGCCCAAAGAATCTCATAAGCAGCAAGATACCCTTTTTCTGTTGCTGTATTTGCGGCTGCTTCCAGTGTTTTCAAATTGGCCTCGCAGAGTTTTTTATCTTTAACTGCTGCTGCATAATCGGCTCGCATTTTGTCTACATTTAATTGACCAAAACAACAAATTGTGCTTAATATAAAAGAGAAACAAACAAAAAATCGTATTACCATCTTAAATTCAATTAAATAAAATCATGCATTATCCAGATGAATTTAAAGATAAAATGTATCATCATATTAACCAAACAAATCGTTGTGTTCATATAAAATTCATCCTCAGACCATACTCAGTCTTATTCTAGTTCATATAACAATATTTTAAGCGCAAGAGTTTTCTTATTTTTTTCTTTCATCAGAAACCGCTGTCTCATTTTGCCCATCTAAAGCTCATCGCAAACTGGCCTTCCCTTCCCCTTAATTCTGACTTCAATACACATTTATTCTTCAAACATTCTTGCATCATAACTTTTGATCACAAAACCACCATACAAGTATCTCGCTTTTCTCGTAATTTTCCTCCCATCCGATTGGCGATAAAAAGTGTAAGAGATTTCCTTGTTTTTTGCATAGAATTTTATGGGTATTGGTGGATAGGATTTTAAGTGATCCTTACTCGATTGATCACTTTCAAGAGTAGATTTGTTCTGCAACGGGCTTTCATCAACATTTGTCCAGCTACACACAGATAAAAAATGTTTATTCGAATCAACCAAATCCAAATTATCTTCATACAGGTAAGCCTTATAACAAGAAAAAGATAACTCATCCATTCTTTTGATTAGTAGGTAATGATGCTGATCAAGCAAATGGAGCTCATAGAAGTAATCAAAGGTTCTTTCTTGCCTATTGATCACATGTTTATTTTTCAACACATAATTCCAGTGCTCAAAATTACTTCGGAGGGTGAACAGCTCATACGCTCCGGATTTTTTCAAGCTAAAATCTGAATTTAAACTATCCAACACCTCTCTAAAACTCTTAAAATTTATTATATCATCTTGCTCAAGTGTTTGAATTAATCGTTCACCAAATTCTTCACAAAGTACTCTTTTGGTCATCGAATCTTGACTGGAAACAGCTGCATTAAGATCAAGAAATGACTGCACAAGCCTTAACTCTTGGTCGGTCTGTCCATAGGACCCCTGCGTTACTTGAAGTAATAACGTGAACAGCACTAATTTAAGCAGTTTCATCAGTTAGCGTTTCTATCCATTGAGATTCGTAAGACGCGACAGCTCATCAAACTCTGCGGTGATCGTGTCCCCTCCTTTTGTTGCTATGAACTGGGCTCCTTGTTCCGATATTTTATAACCTTTTTTTTCCAAATACCACTGCAAAGCAATCTTATGGTTCATTTCAAATTGGGAAATTAACTGTGGAAAGACAGACAGTATCCGAAGGTGATCATCTTGATATTGACGGTCTAAAACATTACTTTTGATCGTCACCAGCATTGCCCCCTGTCCATAATCAGCAATATAATAAGCGCTCGCGTCAAACATTCCGGAGGCGATCAAACCAATGCGGTGCAACTCATCTTTGGAAAAATCAAAGCTATTGTTGCTGAAAAGATCAATCCCTTGATCTTCACCATATTTTTTTAGTTGAAGAGCCTGATGCGTAATATTTTCAGAAAGACCAGATTTGGTATTTGCCCATGCCCAAAGCCAAGTTTCGGACGAATGCGAAAAAGTCCCTAAGACCTGAATCGGAAAATCAAGGTTTGGCCCAAAACTAATCTCCTCTTTGGTCATATCAATATTCCAATTATTATTACCGATGACCGTTGCAAAATCATACTGTTTATCAAAAGCAATTCCACCAAATCTTTCAATCAATTCCTGTTCTGTGCAACAGGCCAAGCTATCTTCCGGATCCTTTGTAGGCGTAACCTGTTCCACTTTAGCACCTTGCTCTACCTTAGCTCCTTGTTCTGCTTCGGTACCCTGTCCTATTTTAGTACCCTTTCCAAAAAGTTTGTTTAAAAATCCCATAATTGTTTCTCTATTTTTTTAATTCAGCCAGCAATTCTGCCCTTCTAAAACTCTCCCCATTAATTGTCAGTACGATTTCATCGATCTGTTTTAAATCAGCTACTATTTTAAGCAATTCATTTTTTCTATCTATTTTGATTTTCTTATTGATAAAAAATTCATGAATATAAAGTGTGTTCAGTTTCGGAATGGTCTTTAACTCAGCCAGATCTTTCAATTGAAACATATTGGTTAACCGCAATTCGACTAATTGATCCAATTTAGCAAAATCAACTAATTTTTTTGAATTGAGTTCAAACAAAGCAATACGTTCGAGTCCGGAAAAATCACGCAAGAAAGATAAATCACCCATCTTTGATACCGAGGAAATTTCGAGATTTCGTAATGAGGGTACATGAGGCATGATTAGATGATCACTTTTGGAAGTAAAACCTTCCAGTCGCAGCGACTCTAGCTTCAGTTCCTGCACAAAAGCTAATGTATTTACTGCTCCCTTCGTACTAATAAACAATTGCTTAAGTGACTTACAATTGGCTAGCGGAGATACATCCTTAACAGTTCCCGCAATTGACAAGTGTTGCAAATTCGTGATTTTCTCGATAAATTTTAGCGAAATGCTCGTATAAAAAAACAGTTCCAATTTCTCAATCTGGTCGATAGGTTGATCTTTGAGAACATCCAAATCTTTTGCGCTATTGATCTCAATCGCTAATTCCATAGTACTTATTTTTATGCTTAACTCAAATATACTGAATGCACTAACCAACCTAATTATGCATTTACAATCCGTCAAAATCGTTTATGATTCGTGAAATTATCGAATATACTGACCGGCGATCTGTATCACCTATTGAAAAAAACAGCACAAATTGTAAATGAATAAGATTTTTTTACTCACAATTATTATTTTTACCGAACAGAAAAGTTTGAAAAATGATAACAGTAGCGATAATAGAAGATGAACCCGCTGTCCGTAAGGAAATCAGTTACCTCATACAAGAGGAAACCGACACAGAACTAATTGGTTGGAGCGACAGTGTCAGAACTGCTGTAAAACTAATTGAAGAAAAGAAACCGGATGTGATCCTAATGGATATTCAACTTAAGGATGGTACAGCGTTCGATCTGCTAAAAAAACTCAATGTTATCCCACAAAACGTCATATTCATCACAGCGTATAATCATTTTGCCATCAAAGCGATCAAATATGGTGCTTTAGACTACTTGTTAAAACCTATTGATCAAACCGAATTAAAAGAAGCATTAGAACGCTACCGTCGTCGCAGCGATAATAATCCGCAATGGATGCAGCAGTTAAACATGGCACAGAATGCAATGCACCATGGCGATTTACCAGAAAGTATTGCCCTGACATCCATTCATAATGTACGTATTGTTGCTGTTCACGACATTGTATACTGTAAAGGTGATGGTCCATATACTTTTTTCTTTCTGAGTGATGGTTCCAAGGAGCTCATATCCAAACCGTTGAAATATTATGAGGAATTGTTACCTGCCCCATATTTCCTACGCACCCATCAGTCCTACCTAGTAAACCGTAAGTACATAACCGGTGTTAACCGTTCTGAGTATATTGTTTTGAAAAACAAAGAAGAAATACCTATTTCATCGCGAAGGAAAAACATAATTTTAACCCAGCTTTTCCCAGAGAAATGAGATATCTGTTACAATGTATTTTCTTTTTGCTACTTATTTTACATATTGTAGCTTGCGACAAAAGACCGACTTTTTCTTCCCGAGACCATGATGCTGTTTTAGCACAGATAAAGGAGCTCGAAGACAAAAGGTTGACACCTACGAACGGCGACTCACTCAAGAGAGCCTGGCGACAGCTTGGCGAAAATCCTAATGTAAAAAATGACACCGTATTCTTTGCAAAAGTTAAATACAATACCGCTAGGCTATATGCCATGCTTCAGCAAGATTCCGCAGGCTTTTTTGTAGAGCAGGCACTTGAATTGATCGAACCTACCACCGGTAATCTAAAGTATAAAGCACTTATCTATAATGGTATTGGCAATATCCGCAGTGCCGAAGCAAAAGAACGCGAAGCCGGCTATTACTACAACAAAGCAGCTGCGATCGTTCTCTCGGACAGCACCGCAGGACTTTCTGCAGAAGCGAAATCGGCTATATTGCTCTCTGCGGCACAAAATAACCTAAGTTCGTTTCAATACAATCTCGCTGAAAAAATGAATCGGGCGGCCCTCCATCTCTCAGATTCGCTTCCAAAGGAGCATATCAATCGTCAGCGTGTATTCGTGCAGATGATTTATACACTAAATTCGTTGCAGAGGCCTGCCAAAGAAATAGCGCCATACCTCCACAAACTAGAGCAACTCCACCGACTATTTCCCGATAAGTATAATATCAGTTTTTTATACGATTCGAAAATACAGTACTTTGAAACAACACAGCAGCAAGATTCCTTGCTACATTATCAACTACTGAAAATAGAAATTGATGAGCGACTGAGCAATATCAAAGAGTCTTCTGTCTTGATGAATAATCTGTTTGTAAACTACTGTAATGTTGCAGCAATTTATGTGCTATTTAAGAAGCCCGTGCAAGCAGCTCAATATATTGTAAAAGCCAAACAGCTTAGAACACAATTCCCCAAATTGATCTTTCCGCATAATGAAATACTCTTTCAAAAAAGCTTAGCCGAGCTGTACCGTTTACAGGGCAAAAAGGAAGAAGCAATAGCCGTCCTCAATAATATTGTTCAATTACAGAGAAATGTCTATCATTCGGAAAACACACAAGCTATTGCCGAAATGAATGCATTGTACCAACTACAGGCCAAAGATCAATCCATTCGCACATTGAATGAAAGCATTAAGATCAATAAACTACAGTTACAACAAAATCGCCTGTGGCTGGTAATATCCTCTTTGGGCCTTATCTTATTGATTATTATATTATTCTTTCTATACTATAGTTTCCGTCAGCGACGCCTAAGCCAGGAGAAAGAAAAAGTCCTACTACAACAGCAATTACTGCGCACACAGATGGAACCACATTTTATTTTCAACACCTTAGCAGCAGTACAGAGTTTTGTGCGATTAGATAAGAAAGAAAGCGCCATCAAATATCTCAATCGCTTTAGTCGTTTGTTGCGGAGCAATCTGGAGTTAAGTCGAGAGAATCTAGTGCCTTTAAATGAGGAGATCGAAACACTGGAAAACTATCTGACCTTACAGCAAATGCGTTTTGAAGATGCTTTTACCTATCACATTACTCAGCCACACGAGCAGGATCTTAGTGCCATCATGTTGCCTCCCATGTTGATACAGCCTTATGTCGAAAATGCCCTACTACATGGTATTGACCTCGAAACCTGTAAAGGCAATATCGACATTCATTTTCAATTGGATGGAGATATTTTATCTGTAGACATCCTTGACAGTGGCAAGTCTGAACCAAATATCCAAGAAACTCCACATCGCTCGCTCTCCGGAACAATCAGTCATGAACGGTTGCAACTCCTTGGCAGGAAAGCAAGCATAAAAATCACGAAAAATCCTGAAGGCGGGACACTGGTCAAGTTACAAATACCTGTTACATCCTGACTTTTTTTTGATCGAACTACGCCTGCTCATTACCTTGCTATTTTTTGCGACGAAGGTCGATGCAATGAGTTTATTTCAACAAACGAGCACATAGACCACATGTCAAATCTGTAAGATTGATATTTGCGAATCGTAAAAACAATTTACGATTCGTAAATATCACTGTTTTAGCAAGCATTCCTTTCTTAGCTTTGATAAATCAGCAATGGTCTATACATGAAAAATACATTCTCCAATATCGCATGCATTAGACGAATCATAAGTTTCACTATCCTTATTGTTATAACTAGAAATATTATGGCACAAGAAGTCAATCATTATATCGCAACCGGTAAAGACAGATCCAAAACGATCAGCGGACAATATGGTGATCTCAGTGGCATCTGTCTCTTTGAAGATGGCAAATTCATGTTATATGGCTATGCTACCATGGTTTTTGGATCCTATGTCTTTGAAAAGGATTATCTCCTTTTCTATCCAGACCAGTTACCGCAATTTCAACTATATGCAAACCATAACCCCACTTTAGGAGATACAGTATCTGTCAATTTTAGAGGCTTCGAAGAGGGAAAGACTTTTGTACAGTTTGGAGATGACAATGTGCAACCAGTTTTCAACGATGGGGCCAATTGCTTCGATTTCCCGTATCTCTATGAGCAATCACTCCCGATGTCACAGTTGAAATTCGTTTTACAAAAAGAAGATTTTGATGCAGGTCCTGCATACCAGACATTCCACTATCAAAATGACCAACACCTCAATGACTTCATCGCAATCTATAATAAACCACAGCGAGCGCGGACGAATTTCGCTGCCTACCTGTATCTAACTGAAGATAAAAAGCTTGCCATAAGTCTTTCTAATTATGGCGGCAGGAAGGGTTTTTTAAGAGAAAACCAAGTAGACCCAACGCAAAAGCGCTGGCTTGAAATATTAGCAATGAAAAAAGAATACGAAAATGCGGGAAGCATTGAGTTGACGGCAATATTTTCCAATGCAGAGTATAACATTTCCTATCCCGACCTAGAGGAATATAATTTCGATAAAGCAACAAATCAATACATCAGCAAGTCCACGAAGGATAATGATCAGGAGAGTGATCAGCATGATTGCTATCTGCGTCAATATACCAAACAGCCATTAGTACCCAAGCCAGATAAGTTTGATACCAAAGCTGTCGCTGCCGTAAGTTTATTTTTTACCAGCTGTAGCCAACCTGACGAATCATATAATCACATTAAAAGAAGAAAAGAAAAAACTAAATGATCAAACAAAGTTTATACCTCCTCCTATTGCTATTACTCTCTACGAGTAGTTATGCACAGTTAAATTTGCGAAAAGCGATTTTGCAAAGTGATTTGATTATTTCTATCAATAACCATCGTCAGGACACCATTTGGGAAGATAGTTTTAACAGCGACACCAGTTCCGCGGATTATATCCTGTGCAAATGCATTGACATCCGAAAAGTTTGAAAAATATGAAAAAAGAGATATTATGGTACATTTACTAAAGGTCGCAAGTGAGTGGAAATAAGCAATGGTATCAAGTTTGCTTAGCGTAATGAATAAAAAACAGTGATCGACCATGCGTATCCTGAGACGAGTTATTATATTAGTTATATCATGTTTCACCCATATCGTTGCCTATGGACAGCAGCGTACGGTCGAACAGATCGTAGATCAGGTGATTCATTCATATAACAACAAAGACAGTCTCGCGTTTAATGCACTTCTTAACAAAGAGCTTGGTTTCTATTTCATTACCACTTTGGGAGTCAATAATCGTTGGACACATACATCAAAAATTTCTTTTAATCACCATACAGATTGTTCGATCAACAACCCTTACCAAGACTTTCTGGCACAGGATCAGATCCCAAAATCAAAAAATATAACGTATAGCGATCGACCTTTTTTCGAGTGCGAAACAATCTACAAAAAAGGCGTATTTGTAGCAAATAAAGGTAAATACCATCCCTTATCAGAATCTATTATTTTTTATAGAACACACTATTCAGGCATTATCGGTGAAGAAATTACGTCGAATAAAGCGCAAGAACTAGACCATCTCTATAGCCAGGTAAAGCGTATTGAAAATCAGAGTCGACGCATTATTGTCAATAGCGACACAGGCACTTTTATTTTTTATATTACCAAAATTGACACACAATGGTGGCTAACAATGATAGATTTTGCCAGCGCCGATTGCAGTGTGTAATTGTCCGCATCTGAACAAGAAATGTTCGAATACGAACAGCCCCTCCGCACAACACCAAAACATAAACAACTAAAAATCAAACAACTAAAACAATGGCAAATCAATTGCAATTCTATTTTAACATAAAATAGTCATCTATTGATAATTGATACCGCTATGTTAAAAATCTACATAAAAACTGCTTGGAGAAGTTTAAAAAGTCAGCGCTTCTTCTCATTAATAAAAATAGGCGGATTTGCTTTTAGCATAGCAATCTGTATGCTTATTGTTTTGTACGTAAAGCATGAGTTGAGCTATGATAAATTTTACAAAGATTCCAACCTACTTTTCAGGGTAGTAGGCGTAATCAATAAAGACAATACTGTTCTAAAAGGATTATCGTTACCTGCTCCAGCGGGCGCTACTTTAAAAGAAGAATTTCCAGAAATTATTGCCTCCGGAAGATTATTAACAAACCCTCTTTTTGGTGCTGGAACCAATCAAGTCGCCACAACTGGGAATGCCGAACTATTTTCAGAAGAAGGTTTCTGTTTTGCGGATCAAGCGATCATGGATTTCTTCCCAACCAAAACAATATTCGGTTCATTAAGCCATGCGCTCGACAATCCAAAGACTATTGTAATCACCAAGCGGAAAGCAGCAAAACTATTTAAAGGAAATCCGATCGGAAAACGCATTTATTTAAATAATGAGAAATCAAATGAGTATTCCATTACAGCAGTCATTGACGATATTCCCACAAACTCCAATCTATATGGATTTGATTTCTTTATGACATTAAGTGGTCATGAACCTTATGAAGGTGAAAAATTAAATTGGCTGGCCTCCAACTATACGACCTATTTTAAAGTCAGAGAGGGCACCGATATTCAACAATTGGAAAAGAAAATCACAAAATCCTACATTCAGGATCATTATAAACCCGCTATGATTAAAGCAGGTATGACAGTCAATGAAGAGATTTGGAATACTGCAAGAATGACCTTACAGCCTTTGGAAAAGATTCATCTATATTCCAATGATGTCCAGACTCATAAAATTGAAAGTCAAAATCGTGGTGATATTCGATTGGTCTATATTTTTGGTGGAATAGCGACATTTATATTGATTATCGCAATGATCAATTTTATCAATCTGTCCACTGCCAATGCTGCTACACGTGCAAAAGAAGTTGGTGTCCGAAAGACAATTGGTTCCGGTCGAAAGGCCCTCATTATACAGTTCATGACGGAGTCTTTTTTATACAGTGGAATCTCGATCGCATTTGCCTTATTTTTCGCTGTGCTTTTACTTCCCTTTTTCAATCAGATTGCCGGCAAATCCTTAGTTTTTCCTTGGACGACCTGGTATTTCATCCCCACCCTTTTCATCTTCGGTTTATTGATAGCTATTGTATCTGGAATTTATCCTGCGATGTATCTTTCTAAATTTAAGCCGATTGCTGTATTAAAAGGAAACGTAAATTTAAAATCTAGCCGCAACTGGTTTCGAAATGGACTTGTTATCTTCCAGTTCGCAACATCTATCATCCTGATCATTGGCACCTTGGTCATCAACCAACAAATAAAATATATTTTAAATAGAGACCTAGGATTCAATAAAGAGCAAGTGCTCATATTAAGAGGAACGGGCACTTTGGATGGAAAGCAAAGGTTATTAAAAAACGAATTAAAGGAACTGTCCAGTGTGGCTTCTGTTTCTATAGGCGATTACCTACCAGTTACGATGGATGGCGTAAAACGTAACGGAAATTCATTTTGGAACGATGGTAGACAAAATCAAGACGTGGGTGTAGGCGGTCAGAACTGGATTGTTGATGATGATTATATCTCCACCTTCGGGATCAAAATCCTCGAAGGCCGTAATTTCAACATGAACATGCCAACAGATTCCGCGGCGATAATAGTCAATCAGAAGATGGTAAAAGAGTTGAACATCAAGAATCCAATTGGTGCAAAAATTCGAAATTATGCAACTTATACAATCATTGCTGTGGTCGAAGATTTTATCTTTGGAAACATGCGTAATGAAGATGTTAAACCGCTGGCATTGGTTATTGGTGGTAGTCCGAATATGATGTCCATTAGACTTAAATCAGACAAAATGGAACAAAGTATTCAGGAAATTACGAACGTTTGGAATAAATTCTCTCCAAATCAAAAGATCCAATACACCTTCTTGGATGAAGGATTTGCCATGTTATATGCAGATGTACAACGGACTCAGGTTATTGTCTCAACTTTTGCAGGGTTAGCTATATTTATTGCCTGTTTGGGCTTATTTGGACTTGCCGCATTTGTGACCCAGCAACGGACAAAAGAGATCGGCATCCGGAAGGTGCTTGGAGCCAGTTTGTTAGGAATTATAAAATTGTTATCCGTTGATTTTATAAAACTTATTTTCATCGCCATTCTAATCGCCTGCCCTATTGGCTGGTGGGCAATGAACACTTGGCTACAGGACTTCAACTACAGAATCAGTATCCAGGTTTGGACATTTATACTTGCGGGAATCTCGAGCATGTTAATAGCATTTGGAACCATCTTTTACCATGCGCTAAAAATAGGACGAATAAATCCGGTCAATAGCTTAAAAGACGAATAATTTCCCGTTCATACATTTCATCGACACATGGCATATTACATTGCTGTCGGTGAAATGTTGTTATTACAAAACCTCTCTTAGTAATTTCAATTAAATTACTTAACTTAGCATTTAGACCAAACGATTACGTTTTGAATACAATTCTTAAATTTATAGTTGCTTAATTAGCCTCACAAACCACAGGCTAATCATTCTTTTATTTGGGTAATCCTATCCAAACAGGTTTTCATTTGATTTTATTATTCACCTTACCGCTGTAGCAAATATTTCCTTTTTGTTATGCAAGCTATCGATACTCTCGTGTTGTGATAGCAGAAACATCGTGAATAATTTCAAAAAAATTAACAAAGAATATTAAGCACGACTATAAATAATGCAAGAGGAATATACATGGGCTGTCAGTCCAAACAATACACCACTATTAAAGAAATCATGTAGCCACTGCGATAGTAAACAATTTTATTGCAGTGAAAAATTCAGAATAAATGCACAGAAAAAAAACGTTGACGTATGGTTGATTTATCGATGTGTTAAATGCGATAGCACATACAATTTGACCATATTTTCACGTACTAAACCGACTACAATAGACAGTATATTGTTCAACAAATTTCAAAATAACGATACAGAACTGGCTTGGAAATATGCATTTTCCGAAGAAATGAGAAGAAATAACAAGGTTGATGCCGATTTAGCTACAGTAACCTATGCTTTACAATATGACCAGATTTCAAGCGATGAATTGCTGTCGTTGAATGAAATGATCTTAACATTCGAGGTTGACTATCCCTTTGACTTTCAACTTAGGTTATCATCCCTCATTCGTACCTGTCTCAACCTTTCCTCAAGGCAGCTCGATCAACTAATCATGCAAGAAGCAATTACGGTAACTCGAAAATACTTACAGAAAAAGCATAAGATAAAAGACAAAGATCGCATTGAAATTGATTGTAAAAAACTTAAAAGTGTACTGTGTAAAAAGCCCTAAAGTATACGGTAATGGATTGATCTGATCGTTGATTATCTAAAAAAATAGCCTCAATTTCTGGATTTTTTTTAGAGAGCCATAGTCTATCACAAAAAAGGGAACCGTTGGTTCCCTTAATTTTTCATATTATAATGAAGTACTTTTTATAAGCTATTCATATATCTATTTTTGCTGAAGTTTATCCGATAGCATCTTCATATAAAAACCACCTACAACACTACGCGCCTTAAAATTCTCACGTATCCCTGTATTCGCATCGTAAAAATCATTTAGTGGAACACGTGATTCTGTTTGGATCGCGTGGTTGTAAACGGGATGCACCAAAGCTTCGAATTCTTCTCTAGTTGGTGCGAACGTTGCAGTCCACAAAATCCAGTCGTTTTTGGTATATGCTTTTCGGCTATCCAATGGAATTCCAAATCTACTTTGTTTGGTAAGGTAATACTTGATCTCCGTGTTGTAGACTTTCTGTGGAAATAGATTTAGTCCCAGCACCTTGTCCCAAATCAGATTATATTTTTGGCTCCAGGTGTTTTTATCGTCAAATGTCAGCGCGTAATGGTCTCCGGCATCTGCCATTTCCATCCATTTTGGCACCATCTCCTCCGCGATGGCACGATATTTCTTCGCCGTTTCAGTTTCACCGATAGCTTCAGCCATTTGCGCATAACAGGCAATCCCTACAATAGCCTTTACCGATAAGTTTACGTTACGGGCAAGATGGCCCGCAAAATCATCTGTACATAATTGCGTTTTAGGATCAAAACCATCCTTTACAAGATAGTCTACCCAAGTGGTGAGCGTCTTCCAGTGCTTACGTGCATAGCTTGCATCCCCCTGTACTTTTGAAATCGCAGCTGTCAAAATAATCATATTTCCAGACTCTTCGACAGGCATTGGCTCGCCATAAGTCTGTCCATTGGCCAATGGGTATGTACCTAGATCATGCGCCGCCCAAGGGTGAGGATATTTGCCACTTTCACTAAAGTAAAAGATACCAGTCAACATGCCTTTCAACAATTCCGGATTATAGATCAAGTATAAAGGCGCCGATGGATAAGTGACATCGACAGTATTAATAAAACCACCACTGTTGTTCTCTTTGGACAACCAGAGCAATTCATCCTGTGGACTTTTCACCAAGGTATGTGCAGCAATACTCTGACGATAGGCCAGTGTTGTTAAATGTGCATATTCCTTTCCGCCAGATTTTAGCGCATCCGTGTAGACCTGTTTGTCGAAAGCAACACATCTGTCCATTACTGAACGATATTCATTAGCTGCTAAGGTAAGCTGATTTTCAATGGTTTCCTTACCAGAATTATTCCACCAAGGCCGCAGATCTTTTTTGAAATATTGGATAGCATAAATCTCATCATAGCCAAGTTCAACAAAACGTTCGACTTCCTTGTCGCCCACTGTCCCAAAAGGAATGATTGTATTCAATGATAATGCAGTCCCCCTTGTACTTTTTGACTTTGTATTCCCTTTTCTAAAGTCATCCACAGCCGTTGCCATTGGGCTTACAAACTGCTGCGACTGATCTTTTTTGAGTGAGGCAACATAAAAATAGCCCCAGTCAATACGCATATCATCGGCTCCTTTTTGCAACATAGGTTGTTCGACTGTTCCTGCTTTCAAAACAGCTAATTTGTCAGTCTCATATTTTTCAGCAACGACCTCTTGTGATGGTTTATAGACCGCAATGTTGGATGCCGCACTTAAAAAGACCTTTACAGCATGTTGCTTTCCATCATTTGCTTTTACCTGATAGGTAATATAAGACACAGGACGAGCCAATAGATTAAGATCATCCATCAATAGCGGCGATGTAAATGTAAGCTTCAGATCGACTTTGCCTGCCTGGAAGTTATATATGGTACGTGTGGCTGTTATTTCCACATCTTTCTGTATGGCAGTTTGTATTTTAGGTCCCCCCTCTTTGAGTCTATCTACTAGGCCAAAATCAAGAAAACGGCCTCCGGCAGTATTGCGCAGATGAATAGCGATCTGATTTTGACCCGCCTTTAGGTCCGACTTATTTATCGGCAAGTATTGGAAGCTGTTTGTCCAACCCGCCTTTTCATAAACCTTTTTCCCATTTAAAAACACTACGACATTATCATCATGATTCAATTTTAAGAAGAGTTCGTTGATGCCTTGGGGGTCGGTCACATTAAATGCACGACGTACCCAGATATCATCCGATTTCCACAAAGTCTTGACATGTTTTTGATCATCTCCTAGAGGAGCAGCACCTGATTTCCAGTCACTGGCTTTATAAGAAGAGGACTGCCACTCTCCTTTGGGTTTAGACTCCGTATATTGTACTGTAAAAGACTGATCTTCCGCAGTGGGAAGAATCGTTTTATAATTGGGTTCCTCCTTACCAAGAAAACGATAAATATTGCCGTCGACATTAATCAGTCCCAAGAGTGAATGATCCGCTTCGGTCCAATGTTTGGTGGTCGATGCATTCAGCTGATCCGTCATCGACCAGATACTAAAGTTTGGATTGTGGGTAATCAATGGGTAAGCTGGCGCTTTTCTTTGTTGCGCCTGTGCATCAAAAAAGCTCGATATACAAGCTAACAAGCAACAAATACTCACTTTTCCGAGTTTGTTCATCTTAAAAATAGATTTTTTAAAGGGTTTGATCATATATTTTGATAAAATTAGCGACGTAGCTGTTTTTCAGGCATAAAAAAATGAATCATTAAAAATGCGTTAAAAATAAACATGAGCTTCACAACAAATAACGTTGGAATAACTGACATTCAGCAGCCTCTTCGTATCATTTTATATGCAATTTATATCATATTGCTGCTGGTCCCCAAAAAGATTAGCGGATAAAAAAGGTAATCGAAAAAGATTGGAACATCCGATAACTGGGTTCCACAAAAAACATTATTATCTTTGGCTATCCGATCAGGATCAGATTGGTTACGCTGAGTGATTGGTATCAATTTTACCTTGGAGAATATGAGAAGATTTTATATTTTTTTCTTTACGATTATACTATGCTTTTGTTCAACAATCGTTGGGCTATATGCGCAAGAAAACGATTCAATCAATAAAAAAGAACTTGGTTTAAGCACCTTGTTAAATGATATCCGACAACAACAGATCAACGATTCACTCGAACGTCAGAAACTACAGCATGAAATCGCCAGTCTCAAAAGTCAGAATAGTCCCAAGAAAGAAAATTTAAAACAACAGCTCAATAATTTTGACGAAGAAAACAACCTGCGCAAGCAACAGTTAAAAATCAAAGTCGACTCGATCAAAAAAAACACCAAGCGTTATGCCGTCGCACCATTTAATGACACCCTTTTTTATATCTACAACAAATTAGGGTCATCCCTGGCCAAAGATCGCGCCTACAATGTGGTCAACAGAATTGAGAATCTCTATGAAGATGATTTTGTAAAAGTAGATTCCTTCAAAATCGAAAACAACGAAATCAGCGCCGATATTGTTTACAAAGATCTGATCATTACTTCCATCACAGAACTTGACGCCCTACTGGAGGGTAAAAGTAAAGAAGAGATTGCCAACCAATACCTCAAACGTATCCAACAGGCCATCAGTCAGGAAAGAGCAGACAATAGCATTACCAAAGTGCTGATCCGTACAGGACTTGTCCTCCTAATCCTTGTGGTCTTTTCGATTTTGGTGTATTTTATCAATAGACTAAAAAAATATGGCACTAATCGCCTATTGACCGAACGTACAGAGCGGATCAAAGACGTTAAGATCAAAAATTATGTATTCCTCACCTCCGTTCAGAAAACCCGTATTTTCATTAGCACAATCAATATTGCGCGTTGGGGACTGATTGTGTTAATCGCTTTCATTATGCTTCCCATTGTTTTCAGCGTCTTTCCCTTTACGCAAAGCTGGGCATCCAATCTGATCGGACTTTTTACCAAACCCCTGAAAAAAGCAGTCTTCGCCATTTGGGATTATATTCCAAATCTGATCACTGTTTTTGTCATTCTATTTGTCATGCGTTATGCGGTAAGGTTTGTAAAATATATTTTTAACGAGATTGATAAAGGTAAATTAGAGGTCAATGGCTTTCACCGGGAGTTTGCTATGCCTACATTTACCATTGTCCGGTTTCTATTACAGGCCTTTACATTGGTACTTGTATTCCCTTATCTCCCTGGTGCCAATTCAGACATCTTCAAAGGAATATCTGTTTTTATCGGGGTGCTATTTTCCCTGGGATCATCCTCCGCCATTTCCAATATTATTGCAGGTCTTGTCATTACCTATATGCGGCCTTTTCGCATCGGTGACCGAATCACAATTGCGGATAAGACAGGTGTTGTCATTGAAAAATCACCCTTAGTAACCCGGCTAAGGACGATTAAAAATGAGGAAATCACCATTCCGAATTCCTCCATCCTATCGGGCAATACGGTTAATTATTCTACCTTTTCAGAAGAAGGAATATGTTTTCAGGTTGAACTCACAGTAGGCTATGAAGAACCTTGGCAACGGATACACGAATTGCTTTTAAATATTCCCCCACGTATAGCACGGGTCAATCAACTTCCGGCACCATTTGTCTTACAAAAAAAACTAGACGACTTTTATGTCCTCTACGAGCTGAATGTTTATATTTCCAAATCAGGTGAAATTGAGCTGGCTAAATCCGAAATTTATCAACATATTCTCAATGACTTCCTAGCTGCAGGTATTGAAATGAATGGCCCACACCTATTTGCAAAAGTGGATCATGTACCACAATACCAGCATAAAAACACGGATACATCGTATTAAGGTATGTGATCTATCTCTGGATCAGTTTTATTGGCATGTAGCATCATTTTGGCTAGATTACCCAACTGTACCAGCGCAAAACGTAGTTCATCCGTCCAGGGTAGCCCTAAGCAGAGACGCATACAATTTTGAAATTGATTTTGCAGTGTGAACATTCTCCCCGGTGCAATACTCATGTTCTTTTTTAATCCGTGGTTGTAAAGCTTTGTCGTGTCAATACTTTTTGGCAATTCGACCCAGAGCGCTAGCCCGCCCTGGGGTCTGCTGATCCGCGTTCCTTCCGGAAAAGACTCAGCGATCACATTGGAAAACCGTTGATAGTTTTCTTGCAATGTTTTCCGAAGATGATAGAGATGATGATCGTATCTTCCAGTCATTAAAAAATTACCCACTGCCTCGTGAATTAATGTTGTAGACGACAAGGCATGAATTAATTTTAAGCGGAGAATCTGATCCTTGTATTTCCCAGCAGCAACCCACCCCACACGGTAGCCCGGGGCCAATGTTTTTGAGACCGAGCCACACCATAACACATTGCCCTCTTCGTCAAAGGTTTTACAACATTTGGGTCGTTCGTTACCAAAATAGATATCGCCATAAGTATCATCCTCAATCAGTGGAACAGCGTGCTTAGCAAGTAACCTGACCACTTCCATTTTATTTTTATCGGGCATACAATAGCCCAATGGGGTATTGAAATTGGGCACAAGCAGACAAACATTGATCTCGGGCAGTAAGTGTTCAAGCGCAAGGATATCAATCCCCGACATTGGATTGCAAGTCAATTCAATAACCTTTAATCCCAAACTCAGAACCAACTGCAAAATACCGGGGTAGCAGGGACTCTCCAACGCAATCGTATCTCCCGGCTTGGTCAATGCCATCAGACAGAGCGACAAAGCATGCATACAACCATTCGTTGTAATGACATCATCCGCTGTCAATCGACCATCCCAGCCCAAGGAACGGGCCGCTACCATCCTACGCAATTTCAAATTCCCCTGTAAAGGTTCATATTCAGCGCCAGCAGCATCTAATTCTCGGGTTGCAAGTACGATTTCCTTTTTTAATTTCGCCAAAGGCAGTAAATCCCCTGAAGGAACACCGATGGAAAACAAGGTGAGGTCTTTACGCCCCATATTCGCGTACACGCTACTGATCAGCTCATTGGGCTCAACACTATCCGCCATAAGCTTTATTTGACCTGTTTCGGGTAGTTGCAATTTATGCTGATTCAATGCGTTAACAAAATACCCTGACTGCGGTATCGAATAAATTAGTGATTGCGCTTCCAAAGCGAGGAATACCCGCTTAGCTGTATTCATACTGATACCATGTTCTTTGCTCAACATACGCACTGATGGCAGCCGTTCATTGGGCCTGAGAACACCATTTTTTATTTTACTCGCTATATTTTGAGCCAAAACACTATATAGAAAGTCTTTTCCCATTTTGTAAATATAACTGTATCCATCAATTAAACAAAAACTGTAACTGTACTCAACCTTAACTATTCACGAGATTTGTATCAAAATTTAGATAATCTGACAATGCGCATCAATACAAAAGTAACGGAATCATCAAATGGCTGGCTAAACGGTTTACTGGGCGTCATTATATTTAGTGGATCATTGCCTGCAACACGGATCGCGGTCTTAGATTTAGATCCAATCTTTGTGACCGTAGCCCGCGCTTCCATTGCAGGTTTGCTCGCCCTTATCGTATTATTGATCAACAAGGAAAAATTCCCTCAAAAAACACAGTTCTTATCCCTTGGTATTGTGGCTTTAGGCGTTGTCATTGGTTTCCCCTTATTGAGCGCCTTGGCCCTACGCTATGTGACTTCCGCACATTCCATTGTCTTTGTAGGTATACTTCCCGTATCAACTGCTGTTTTTGGTATCATTCGTGGTGGCGAGCGCCCCCGGCCAGTATTCTGGATCTTTTCGATATTTGGCAGTGTTTTGGTTGTTGGATATGCCCTCAAACAAGGTATAGCTTCCTCTCCTATTGGCGATATACTCATGCTATTATCTGTTATTCTTTGTGGACTGGGGTATGCCGAAGGGGGCAAGCTTTCAAAGACATTGGGAGGCTGGCAGGTAATTTCCTGGGCATTGGTATTTTCATTACCAGTAGCTCTGCCCTTGACTTATATTTTTCTTCCAACCACAGTAGCGCATGTAAGCATCGGAGCCTGGATAAGTCTTGCTTACGTTTCCCTCTTTAGCATGTTTATCGGTTTTATTTTTTGGTATAAAGGATTAGCCCAGGGTGGAATCGCCTCTATTGGACAGCTACAGCTCCTTCAACCCTTCTTTGGTCTAATCTTAGCTGCCAGCTTACTTCACGAAGAAGTAAATATCGGCATGCTATTCGTTACCATTGGCGTCATACTCTGCGTGGGTGGTGCTAAAAAATTTGCCAGCTAACAAGGTAAAATAAAACAGGCCTTGTTAGCTGACCATTATAAAACGAACACATACATCAGTTCGGCAGCGACAGTACCATCCGGCCATTCAACCTCACGAGAATGCGTATAGGTATTATCACTGGACTATCCACTTTATTGAATTTGGACCATTTATTCCCTTCACTTTAGCCCTATTTTTGTTATGATCACAAAAACACCTTTGTATGTACGTACCCAAACATTTTCAATTTGAAGACTATACCGAACAGATCGCATTTATGAAACAATATAGTTTTGCAACTATTGTATCCATAAAAGACCATATCCCGATAGCGACACAACTTCCCTTCCAGATCAATGAACATGCAGATAAGCTATTTTTAAGCTCGCATTTTGCTGTTGCAAATGAGCAAGCAAAGTATATCGTAGAAAACACTTCGTTGGTTATTTTCTCTGAACCACATGCCTACATATCCCCTGTGCATTATGACAAAGAGGAAAGCGTCCCAACCTGGGACTATATCGCTGTACATGCCTACGGAACAGCACGAATTATAAATAATGAAGACGAAAAAATAGAAGTGCTTGAACAGATGATCAAGACCTATGACAGTGCTTATTTAGACCAATGGCGAGAGCTCTCAGATCGTTTTAAAAAGGGCATGTTACGAGGTATCGTCGCCTTCGAACTGGAAGTAACGGATCTACAGGGGCAAAAAAAGATTAGTCAGAACAAAACTGCTGTCGAAAGGGAACGTATCGCTACACATTTAGAGAAAGGGGGCAATTCTGTCGAAAAGAGCATCGCTAAATCTATCAGAAACTTACAGTCTTAATTTATTACACACAGCCACATGGACAAAAATTCAATAAACATAAAAATTCTCAAAGTGAAAATGACTGATATTGATCTATTGCAGAATATAAGTCAGCAGACCTTCATCGAGGCATTTTCCGAAGCCAATATAGCAGCTAATATGGCAAAGTACATGGCGGAAAAATTTTCGAAGGAAACACTATTGGCTGAATTAAGCAATCAAGGGTCGGAGTTTTATTTTGCGCGACTCGACAATAGAGTCATTGGCTATCTCAAAATAAACAGTGAAAAGACGCAAACTGAATTACAACATGAGCATGCACTGGAAATAGAACGTATCTATGTACTACAAGAATTTCATGGAAAAAAAGTAGGGCAGCTTCTTTATGAAAAAGCATTGGATATCGCCAAGTTAAAAAATGTCGGGTTTATCTGGCTGGGGGTATGGGAGGAAAATCTTCGTGCGATCAGTTTTTATCAAAAAAATGGCTTTGTCGCCTTCGATAAACATATTTTCAAATTGGGCGATGATGAACAAACCGATATTATGATGAAAAAAAAATTGGACCAACAATTAATTCAGAAACATGAAGTCAACTATTATCGACAATATAAATGCTGTACGGCGTCGGATCAAAGAAGCTTGCCAAAACAACGGCAGAGATCCACAAGAAGTAACATTATTGCTCGCAACAAAAACCGTAACAGCAGAGCGAATTAAAATAGCTCTACAGGCTGGACAGACCCTAATTGCTGAAAACAAAGTACAAGAATTAAAAGAGAAGTACGAAGAGCTACAGGAAATTCCGCACAACAATCATTTTATCGGGCACCTACAAACCAATAAGATTAAAGAAATCCTCAAATATAATGTCTCTTGCGTACAGTCTGTAGATCGTTTGGATTTGGCCCAAAAACTCCATCAGCGACTCACAGCCGAAAATAAAACCATCGATATACTCATTCAGGTAAATACATCTTACGAAGAGAGTAAATATGGTGTTGCTCCGGATCAGGTCATTGATCTTGTCAGACAGATTTCGGTTTTCCATACCTTACACATAAAAGGCTTGATGACGATCGGTCTTCTGAGTGCCGAGGCTGAACGAGTGCGCAAGTGTTTCCAGTTGCTCAAAAAGATTCAACAACAAATCATTATGCTCGATATTCCGAATGTATCGATGCAAGAATTATCCATGGGAATGAGTGGGGATCTGGAAATAGCAATTGCCGAAGGCGCTACTATTGTACGAGTAGGAACGGCGATATTCGGACAACGAAATACCCCCGATAGTTATTATTGGAACGAGAATTTGATTTAAAAATATAGCTTATGAATGTGCATTTTATACAACATGAAGATTTTGAAGCTCCAGGAGCCTATTTGCAATGGGCACTAGCACGACACCATAAAACGAGTTTCTCTAGGGTATATCAATATGAAGCGCTACCACAAGACGGCACGATGATAGACTTATTGGTTATTATGGGAGGCCCTCAAAGTCCAGATTCCTCTCAACAAGAATATCCTTATTATGATGCGCGAGCTGAAATTGCCTTAATCAGGCAATGTATACATGCTGGAAAAGCCGTTGTTGGGGTTTGTCTAGGATCACAATTGATCGGTGAAGCCCTAGGGGCAACCTACGAACCGAGTCCGGAAAAAGAAATAGGCGTCTTTGGTATCCAACTTACTCAAGACGGTTTGGCAGATCCGAAAGTTGGGCATTTTGGCGAATTTCTACCTGTCGGTCACTGGCATAACGATATGCCTGGACTTAGCGCAGACAGTCAAGTTCTTGCAGTCAGTGCAGGTTGTCCAAGACAGATCGTGAAGTACACCGATCTAGTTTATGGCTTTCAATGTCATATGGAACTCAATTCGGAAGTTGTCGAACGGTTGATTCAGGCAGAGAAAGATCTTCTACGCAAAAGCAAACAGCATAAATTCGTGCATACTCCAGATCAAATCCGCGGTTACGACTACACCGAGATGAACAATAAGTTATTTCAGTTTCTCGATCACCTGGAAGTTGCATATCAACATACAAAAAACAATTTTTAGAACGGGTCACAGCAATCCAACCCTAATTCATCAGCCATACACAGCAATCCAACATTACAGCGCATGTACAACGGCGTTGAAAATGACCTACGGCACAGCACCTATAGTAGATTTAGCAGATTTTAGGAACGAGTTGTGAAAAAAAACTGTAGATTTAGTTATCAAACAAAACGTCGATGGATTTTACACTTAAGCATTTTTTAAGATCAGCCACGCTATTAATCTTCGGTCTGCTGTTATTTTCATGTTCGGTCAAAAAGAACGATGAAAATCTAATTTGGTATGAAAACCAGGTTATTGAACAGGCAGTACCCGAACAAGATTCTGTTTACAGAATACAGATTGGTATGATGGCTTCTTCTTTTTGGTTGGATAACAAAGGTGACGAGCGGAAAGATCAGTTATCTCTTTTACAAGAGAGTCTGAAACAACGGAATCTCCTTACTATTGGCGTTGAAAAAGGAACCAATAAAATCATTCGTGTCACTAAATAGCAATAAACGGCTAGTACTCCGTAACGCTAACACGAATGATTTCAACAATTTTTAATATAAAAACACGTCTGATCCCAGTTCAAATTATAAATTTTGTCATCCATATCGAGATGGAATCAGGCTATTTTTTCCATTAAGTAAATCTGTGGTGTCTCTTGCAGCTTCTCATCAACCATTCGCCCAAATGCGAGGATATAAGGTTGCTGGTTATGTGCATCCAGTCCCGTCCGGCTTTCCCAGATTTCATAAAAGATAAACTGATTCTCATCTTCAGCCAGCTGATGCAGATCATACTGTATACAAGCAGCCTCCTTTCGGCTCTCTTCGACCATATGCTGCAATGTATGCATGACCTCGTTTCGAAATCCTGGATTTGCCTTTAAAATAGCCGTTATATAGATCTTCATGATAACTGAGTTTCAAAATAAAATACCTCTTCCAAATATGCTTTATATTCCCTTTCGTAGTTATCCACACGCTCCTGTGTTGCGCCTTTCTCCATATCATGGAAATGAAAACTTCCAATACTTTCCAGTCCTGCAAATTGATTCATCTTATGAAAGCCAAACAGAACACCTTCATCAACAGAATGCTGATCAAAAAACTCACCTTCCATCGTAAAAGCCGTATCTGGCGCGTTCCAACTTGAGGTTAAAAAATACTTTTTCCCATGCATCAATCCACCGGTACCATAATTGATTGCAGGGTTCTTACGCGAACGGCCATCACTCCGATAGATGCCATTATTGTGTCCAGCTGTAAACACTTCATCTATATAAAGCTTTAGACGATTAGGCACCTGAAACCACCATACCGGGAAGTGATAAACAATGATATCCGCCCATTTAAAATTTTCAGCTTCGACCATCGCGTCAAACGCATCATTTACATTGGTCAAACGGGTTTCAAATCCATTCTTAACCAAAGTTTGCTCCGTCCAATTTGTAATTGTGGTATTAAAAGAGCCACCTGAGTGTGCGAACTCCTGTCCGCCATTGATAATAAATATATTCATCTCTATTATTTTTATTATTGATAGTACAAATTTCTATTATTTTTATAGATCATACAAATAATTTAAATTGTATATTTGTATCATTAAAATAATAGATATGAAATGGAACTTAGAATGGCTTCGTACTTTTAAGGCGATTTATGAAACCGGCACACTGTCAGCGGCCGCACAGGAATTATTTATTTCGCAACCTGGCGTGAGTCTACATCTCAACTCCTTGGAAGCCTTTACAGGGCACAAACTATTCGATCGGTCAGCACGCCGGATGGTACCGACAGAGAAAGGAAAAATTTTATATAATTATATTATTGATCCGCTTAAAAAGCTAGAAATAGGCGAACAACATTTTCACAATCGAGCTCTGGATGAACGTATTACCATCAGCGTTGGTATGTGTTTTGAAACCTTTCAATACACTCTTGAGGAGCATATCGCCCAGCTTCCCTTTAACCTCATTATTAAATTCGGCGAATATCCACAGATGCAACAGGATCTGGACAATGGATTACTCGACTTAATTATTACACCGCAAAAAGGCAATCAGCAGAATTTAGTCTATCAGCCCTTTTCGAAAGAGCGTATCGTGCTGATCGCAGGTTGCCAAACAGATACAACAGAATTGGAAGCTTTATTGCATGGCAATAAGATCAAAGAAGCTTCCGAACTATTAAAAAAACAGCTCTGGTACAGTACTGCTGCAGATATGGATCACCTCAGGAATTTCTGGTCAACACATTTTGGCGAACATCCCGATTTCAGCCCCAATTACATTGTACCCAATATCAGTTCCATTATACGCTGTCTCAGCAATAACAAAGGCTTTTCTATTGTTCCTGATTTTTTATGTGCAGAAGCTATTGCTTCCGGCAAAATAAAACTGGTCTGGGAAGGTCAATCTCCGGTTGAGAATACACTTTATTTTGGCACACGCAAGAAAACAATGTACCAAGAGGAAATCAGCAAATTGGAAACATTGCTACAGGAAAAATGGTAAATTTCCCTTACTGATTCAGCATCTTACTTAAAAATTCTGGGGTCACGCCAATATAGGCGGCCACTTGCTTTTGCGGAAGACAGGCTATTAAGCTAGGATAGCGCGTACAAAATCGTTCATAACGCTCCTTTGCGGTCAAACGCAGATTTTCCATGGCACGGCTCTGGTAATATACCAGGGCGTTTTCTGCCAACACCCTGAAATAAATATTCAATTTTGGGATCTCCGTATACAATCTATTGAGATCTGTTTTTGCGATCATTGCAATTTCAGAATCAAATACAGCATCAACGGCAAGATATCCCGGTTTACCCGTGACTAGACTATACATATCTCCTATCCACCAACCTTCGGGTGCAAACTGCTGAATATATTGATACCCATTTTCATCTACACAATAACTGCGCAGACAACCCGAAACGACAAATAGCGCATAACGGCTCACATCCCCTTCCAACAACAAAAACTGTTTTTTCTTGACCTTTTTTAATTTGACAAAGGAAAAGAAAAGATCCATTTCCTCCATCGTAAGATCAATCTGTTTCAGGATGCTTTCCGCTAATATATGTTGATCCATGTGACAATACGAATTGATATTTAACAAATATAGTTTATCCCAAACCCCGAACCAAAGTTTCTATCAATTGTTTATTGTTTGCAGAAAGTCACCTACATGACCTTCTGCAAGTCAAATACAGTTAGATATTGATCGATGGTCGCCCTGATGCTATGACATTTGCTTCCTTCATTACTTCGGAATACGTCGGATGGGCATAAGAAATCCTGGCCATACTGTCTGCCGTAATTTCATATTCCAGCCCTACGACTGCCTGCGCAATAAGATCTGCAGCCCTTGCTCCCAGCACATGTACACCCAGCAGTTCACCGTAGACCGGATCCGCCAAAACTTTCACAAAGCCCTGAGTGTCCATTCCCGCACGTGCACGGGCATTGGCAGAAAATGGAAAGCTCCCAACAGTATATTTCATTCCCTTCGCCTTGAGTTCCTCTTCGCTGAAACCTACAGATGCGACTTCAGGCCAGGTATATACAACAGCAGGTATTCGATCATAATGTATATACGGTTTTTGCCCATTGATCTGTTCAACAACAAATATTGCCTCCTCCTCCGCTTTATGGGCCAACATCGCCCCACCGATCACATCTCCGATCGCATAAATATTGGAGGCAGCGGTCTGCAACTGATTATTCACCACAATTGTTCCCCTAGCATCCAATTGAACATCCGTATTTTCCAGCCCCAATCCTTCGGTATAAGCTTTGCGACCTACAGCCACCAACACATAGTCTGCCGTTATTTCCCGCTCCTGCCCAGAACGAGTTTTGAACGAGACCTGCGCGCTATCGCCCAAATTTTCTGCTTTATAAACAGCCTGTTGAAGCATTATGCGGATCCCTTCCTTTGATAGGATTCTTTTGAGTCCATCCCCTAGTTCATGATCCATATTTGCCAGGAGATGATCCGCATATTCGATGATCGTAACTTCAACGCCCAATCTATTGAATATAGAGGCCATTTCCACGCCAATCACACCACCACCAATTATAACCATGTTTTTTGGCTGCGTCTTTAGGGATAAAGCCTCTGTTGAAGTGATGATTCTTTCCTTATCAATCACTACTCCAGGAATAGTAGCCGGTTTCGACCCTGTGGCGATAATGATCTTATTGCCCTGAATAAGCTCGGTAACGTTGTCTTTCTTTACAATGCTCAATGTCGAATTATCCACAAAAGACGCTGTACCCTGCATCACCGTTATCTTATTTTTCCGCATAAGAAAGTTGAGTCCCTGCGTATTTTGCATAACCACTTGGTCTTTACGCGCATACAGCCGTCCAAAGTCTACTGACAAACCATCGACCGTAATTCCATGTGCCGCAAAATGATGCATAGCATCGTGATAATGGTGGGTGCTGTCCAAAATAGCCTTTGTCGGAATACAACCAACATTGGTACATGTTCCACCTAATGTATTGTATTTTTCGACCAATACCGTTTTATACCCCAATTGGGCAGCACGAATCGCCGCAACATATCCGCCGGGTCCAGAGCCAATAATGACTAGATCATATTGTTCCATATCTCAAATTATTTTTATACTTAATTCCTATTTATCACGCTAATACCTGCCTTTTTGAGCTACCTACATTCAACACTAAACAATAATACCATTCGGTATATAAATTATCAAAAAAAGCCTATAAAAGTTTAATTAAAACAATTAAAAAATTTTAAATCGAATAACATAATGCAAATATACACAATAAAATACCATTAAGTATATTTTATTATTAGCAATAAAAAAAGAAAAGCATGATCACTACATAAGCAGATTGGCAACTCCGATACCTCTCCATAGACAATTGGAATTTATGGCACGAAATGTCTCTAATATTTTATAACTTCACAAGGAATAAGCAATAAAAACATCATTTTGTCGATGAAAGAACATCAATATAAAGCGACTGTCGAATGGACGGGCAATTTAGGAAGTGGTACAGATCATTATAAAAACTATGAACGAAGTCACCAGATCAGCATAAAGGACAAAGTGATTATCCAGGGCTCTTCTGATCCGGCATTTCGCGGGGATCCCAACAAGCACAATCCCGAAGATCTCTTACTTGCGTCCCTATCCTCCTGCCACATGCTATGGTATCTTCATTTCTGTTCGGTCAACAATATTATCGTGGAATCGTATATTGACCATGCCACAGGGACAATGATGGAGGAGGAAAGTGGCAAGGGCTTTTTTAAAGAGGTCATACTTAGCCCCTCAATCCGTGTACAGCGACCAGAAATGATCGCCAAAGCGATAGCCCTCCACAAAAAAGCCAATGAATATTGTTTTATTGCAAATTCAATGAATTTTCCGGTGCTCCATCAACCCCATATAAGTGCTGAAGCATGATTTTACCTGTTCCCTAAGCGTTCTTGTAGTTCTCTTCTGAAAGTGATCCCAACAGGCAGACTCATATCATTGATCTGCACCATGCCATGTTCATATTTGCTAACCTTGTTGATGGAGGCAATATACGATTTATGGATGCGGACAAATTTGGAAGCAGGCACCTGCGTTAAGATCTGCTGGGTTGTACTGGCAGTAAGATAAGTCTGTGCCGGTGTCACAATTTTTACATAATTACCAAAACTCTGGATAAAATCGATTTGAGAAAGCTTCACCTCAATCAACCGCCCATCCATACGGATACTAATTGTTTTTGGCTCCTCCTCCTGTGGGATTGTACTCTGGTTAAAAGACAGAAAGCGCTGTACAGCTTTAATAAAACGAGGAAAAGATATGGGTTTCAACAAATAGTCCACCACCCCATAGTCGTAGCTTTCCAATGCGTACTCTGAATAGGCTGTTGTCAAGATCGTTTTGGGTGGATTGTCCAACATTTTCAAGAATTCCATTCCAGTAATTTCGGGCATATCAATATCCAGAAAGATCAGGTCAACCCGATTATTGCGCAGATATTCCAGTGCTTCAAAGGCATTATAGCACTGCGCGACCAATTTCAGATCAGCGCTTCTTTCTATATAATTTACCAATACATAATGTGCAGCTGGTTCGTCGTCAACCACAATACAGCGATTTTTCTCCATGGCTAAAGATTTATAACTAAAGACACCTCAAACTCCTCTTTACTTGCATTTGTATTTAACTGATAGCGGTTGGGATAGAGCAATTTTAATCGCGCTATCGTATTTTCCAAACCTATTTTTGCCGAAAAAACATTCCTTTTTTTTACGGGAACGGAATTTCGTACATGCAAATATAAGTTCCCTTTTTCAATCCTGATCGAAATTGCTACGTAACAATCTTCTATACTACAGGTGCCATGTTTAAAGGCATTCTCTACAAATGTGATCAATAGCATCGGCGCAATCTGGTACTTGACACCCTCTTCCCGTTGATAATCAAAGTCAATCTTGGTTCGATAGCCCAGACGTTCGCGTTCCAATTCGATATAACTCGAAATAAAGTCAATCTCATCATCCATTGAAACAAATTCTTTGTCGCTACTTTCCATCTGATAACGCAGCAATTGTGACACCTTGATAATCAATTCAGAGGTACGTTCCGGAAATTTAAGGCTGATACCATAAATGGTGTTTAAGGTATTAAACAAAAAATGGGGGTTCAGCTGTTTTTTCAAATTAGACAATTGTGTCTGATTGGAGAGCAGTTCCCGTCGCGTTTTCAATCGCTGAAAACGATAGAATTCAATAAATTGGATACTGCCCAAAATACAGATCAACGAGCCCAATAATACGCCGACCTGATAATGAAATGTTTTCTGAGCGATACTTTTATACAAAAAACAGTTCTTATAAATAAAGTTTTCCGTTATTTCTTTTAGCACCAAAGCAAACACCAGTAATATTGCTATCGACGATAAAGCATACAATGTGGCTTTATTCTTTTTAAGCAGAAGAGGCAGCAGAAAAAAACGGTTCACCTGCGCATGGATATATAAGATCAAAAAATAGATCACCCCCATTAAGAAGCCTTTCCAACTCAAAATCAGAATCCAGTCATTCAGCGTAAAGAGGATAAACGAGAAAACCAGCAACATGGTTTCCTGTATGATCTTATTTTCCAGAACCTTTCTCATACTCCCTTATTTTGTTAAAAATCTGTTACAAAGTAAAAGTATTAAGTTTATAACCACCGAAAAATAAATGACGAATTACATTGGTCACTTTTAAACGCCATAGATCATTTTAAACGGACTATACAACAACGTTCAGCACTATCTTCGCTTCCATAAAATGATATATAACCTATGCTGAAATTGAATTTAGTGTTGTCATTGGCTGTATCACTTGCGACCTCAACCTCATTTGCACAAAAGCTTACCATCCGTGATGCCGTAGACCAAGGTCTTGCAAATTATGGAATTATTAAGGCAAAGGCGTATTATGTCCAGTCAGCACTACAGACCAACGAACAGGTAAAACGCGACTTCTGGCCTAATTTGACCGTTGCAGCGCAACAAGATTATGGAACCATCAATGGACAGAATGGCCCACTGTATGGATTTGGCGGACTCGGTGTTGCTTCTTCGGGTGCGGCACTTCCGGAGCAAAATTGGAATTCCGCTTTTGGAGCGCTTTATCTTGCCAACATCAATTGGGATATCTACACCTTTGGTCGCAGGAAAGAGCGCATCGAATTGAGTAAAGCGGACAGCAGACGATTGGAAATTGATCTCCAACAAGAACAATTTCAACATAAGATCAAGATTGCCGCAGCCTATCTGAATCTTCTGGCGAGCCAGCGTCTTCAAAAAAATCAACAGAAGAACCTTGACCGCGCTCTGGTATTCTTTAACATCGCGGCCACCAAAGCCAAGAACGGGATTTTGCCCGGTGTCGATTCAACCTTGGCCTCGGCAGAAGTATCCCGCGCGAAGATCAGTTTGAATCAGGCCGGAGAAAATGTGAAGGAGCAAAACAACAAATTAACGGTACTGATGGGGATCAACGCAACAGACCTTCAGATTGACACTGCGCTGGTAACAAAAACACCCACCCAGCTACTGACGACCGACCCAACACTGGTGGACAATAATCCCGTGCTTCAATATTACAAAAGCCGGATTGAAGTTGGTGAACAACGGCTGCGACTGTCAAACAAGGAATATCTGCCCACCTTATCGGCCTTCGGTGTTTTCCAGGCAAGAGGTTCTGGCTTCAAAAGCGATTACACAACAGACCTCCATGCCTTTACAAGAAACTACTGGGATGGTATCCGTCCCAACCGACAAAACTATCTTTTGGGCTTGGGGATCAATTGGAATTTAACCACGATCGCCCGAATCAACAAAAAAATCAGCGCACAACGGCATACCAACGATGCTTTACGGGAGGAATATCAAACCACCGCAGCACAGTTTGTTGCACAGTTGGATGCCGCCGACGTTAAGATCAGATTAGCACAACAGAGCGATATCGAAGCCCCCCGACAAGTATCAGCGGCCCAACAGGCCTACAATCAAAAGATGGCTATGTACAAAAACGGTCTAGCGACACTTGTGGATGTCACCCAAACCCTATATACACTTAATAGAGCCGAAACAGATCGCGAAATCGTCCATATCAACCTGTGGCAATCACTTTTGCTGAAAGCCGCAGCAGCTGGAGATTTCGATATTTTCAACAAAGAACTATAAATAACACCGCATGAATTTAATACGTTTTGCCTTACGTAAGCCGATATCCATTCTTGTACTGGTCATGGGACTTATTGTATTTGGAATAGGCGCAGTACGCACCATCAAGGTAGACATTTTACCCAAAATGAACCTTCCTGTTATTTATATTGCGCACCCCTTTGGAGGTTATTCTCCAGATCAGATGGAGTCTTATTTTGCTAAAAACTACGTCAATATCCTGCTTTTTGCCAACGGGGTCAAATCCATTGAGACCAAAAACATCCAGGGGCTGACCTTAATGAAGATCTCCTACTACGAAGAAACCAACATGGCTCAGGCTGCAGCCGAATTGAGTGCATTGGCTAATCGTATCCAGGCCTCCTTTCCTCCGGGATCACAACCGCCCTTTATTATCCGGTTTGACGCATCTTCACTCCCTGTAGGGCAGCTTGTACTCAGCAGTGATAAACGTTCCAACAACGAACTACAGGATCTAGCCAATGTCTATGTACGGGCTTCTTTTACCTCCATACCGGGATTACTTTCCCCGCCACCATTTGGAGGTAGTCCGCGTACAATCGAAGTCAATGTTGATCCCGATTTGATGCGCAGTCACAACATGACCCCTGATCAGGTCGTCGAAGCGTTAAAACTCAACAATCAAACCGCACCTGCCGGAAATGTCCGTATAAAAGATAAAAACTATATTACCCCCACCAACAACACCATTCGCGATGTGAAGGATTTTGAGAAAATCCCGCTTTTTAAAGGCGGAGTACAAAATCTGTATCTGGGTGATATAGCTACTGTAAAAGATGGTGCCGATGTCACGGCAGGTTATGCACTCGTCAATGGTAAACGATCGGTCTACGTCAGCATTGCCAAAGCCGGTGATGCCTCCACTTGGGAAGTCGTACAAAATTTGAAGGCCGCACTTCCAAAAATACAGAATACCCTTCCCGAGGATGTAAAACTATCCTATGAGTTTGACCAATCCGTCTATGTCATCAACTCCGTCAAAAGTTTGATTACCGAAGGCGCTATCGGAGCAATACTCACCGGTCTGATGGTCTTATTATTTTTGGGCGACCGTAGAGCAGCTTTAATCGTTATTTTAACAATCCCAATCTCTGTTATTTCGGGCGTGCTCTTCCTGAAACTATTTGGACAGACGATCAATCTAATGTCACTGAGTGGATTGGCACTAGCAATCGGCATCCTCGTTGACGAGAGTACAGTCACGATAGAGAATATACACCAACACCTGGATATGGGCAAACCCAAAGCATTGGCAATCTGGGATGCCTGTAAGGAAATTGCCCTACCAAAACTGTTGATTTTATTGTGTATCCTTGCCGTATTTGCGCCGGCATTTACGATGACAGGTATTCCGGGATCCCTATTCTTACCCTTGGCCCTGTCCATTGGATTCTCCATGATTATCTCCTTCCTGCTTTCACAGACTTTTGTACCGATCATGGCCAACTGGCTTATGAAAGATCATCACAAAACCGGTCCACATAAAATAAATCCAAAAGGACTGAATGCAGATGAAGTAAAATTTGCCGAAACGGGTCTATCCGTTGAATCCGAACAAGATACCCTGAATCAAAAGAAACTTCTTGTTGAACGGGAAGATTTTAACAACGATGGCAAGATCAGCCTATTTGAACGCTTTAGAAATCAGTTTATGAAAATGATCGACAGATTGTTCAAGCAGAAGAAAATTATCACCGTCGTCTACCTAGTTGGTGCCATAAGCCTTGTACTCGTTTTGCTCAATACGATTGGACAGGACGTATTTCCAAAGGTCAATTCGAGCCAATTTCAGATGCGTCTGCGTGCGGTTGAAGGAACCCGTATCGAACGTACCGAAGAGAAAGCCAAACGCGCGTTGGCCGAACTTGAAAAACTCGTTGGAAAAGAACATATAGGGATCTCCTCCGTGTACATTGGTCAGCACCCCGGGCAGTTCTCTGTATCACCGATCTATCTATTTATGGCTGGGCCTCATGAGGCAGTTTTTCAAATAGCCCTTAAAGATTACGAGCACGATATGGACAGCTTCCGCGATGAATACAGAAAGCGACTCAAGGCCGCTCTTCCAGATGTGCAAGTTTCCTTTGAACCCATCGAACTCACTGATAAAGTCTTGAGCCAAGGTTCACCAACACCGATCGAGGTGCGAATTGCCGGCAAGAACAAAAAAAATAATGAGAAATATGCAGGCAAATTAATCGAAGAACTGAAAGCTATTCCCTATTTCAGGGATGTGCAGCTGGCGCAATCCATCAAATACCCGTCCTATGACATCAATATTGACCGGGTACGTGCCGCTCAGCTAGGTATTGACCTTGCAGAAGTGACCCGATCATTGATCGCTGCAACATCGTCCTCCCGTTATACTGAGAAAAATACCTGGATCGATGAGAAAGCAGGACTCTCTTACAATGTGCAAGTACAGGTGCCCATTGATAAAATGAAAGACGAGAAAGAGATCGGTGAAATTCCGTTGTTAAAAAATTCGTCAAGGCCAATACTGAGCGATATTGCAACCATTACGCCATCTTATACTTATGGCGAGAACGACAACCTAGGTGCCATGCCCTACATTTCTGTCACCGCCAATATCGACCATACGGATCTGAAAACAGCCTCCAATGATGTACAACGTAGTATTAAAGCTTTGGGCGAACTTCCACGCGGTCTTTCGGTGGAGCAAATCGGGTTGGGAAAAGTATTAAATGAAACTATGGATAGCCTACAGGCAGGTCTGGCGGTAGCAATTATTGTGATATTTCTGATGCTTTCGGCCAACTTTCAGTCGTTCAAAGTATCCTTGGTTGTTCTCACCACCGTACCAGCAGTTGTCCTTGGATCCTTACTGATGCTCTTAATGACCGGTTCAACACTCAACATGCAATCCTATATGGGTATTATTATGTCTGTGGGTGTATCCATCGCCAATGCGGTACTATTGATTACCAACGCAGAGCATATTCGCAAGCACAATCAAAATGCATTGGCAGCAGCACGTGAAGCAGCTTCCCTGCGTCTACGTCCTATTATTATGACCAGTTTGGCCATGATTGTCGGGATGTTACCAATGGCCATTGGTCATGGTGAAGGCGGTGAACAAGTATCACCATTGGGACGTGCCGTTATCGGAGGCTTACTCTTCTCCACTTTTGCCGTACTGGTGATTTTACCTTTAATATTTGCTTGGGCACAAGAGAAAAGTAGCACCCAATCGATCTCCTTAGATCCAGAAGACGAAGAAAGTAAACATTATATCGCAGCATTAAAACCTTTATCATGAAACACAATCTCCTAAAAATATTATCCGCAGTAGGCCTACTCGCCTACTTAACCGGATGTCAGTCCGCGGCTGAGGAAAACAGTAAAAAAGTGGCAGCGGTAACGGCAAGTCCAGTAATGGAAACATTTGCGCCGTCTAAACAGAAACTAACAAACAAAATGCAGATACCCGGCGAGATCAGTGGATTTCAACAGGTAGAAATTTATGCCAAAGTGAGCAGCTATGTACGGGCATTAAAAGTTGACATTGGCAGTCGGGTTCAGGCCGGACAGCTGTTAGCTTTACTTGAGGCACCAGAATTGAGTTCACAATTGTCGGCTGCAAAATCAAGATTAAAGTCGCAGGAAGCGATTTACATGGCCACTAAAAGTACCTACGATAGACTATTCGAAACCAGTAAAGTCGAAGGTACTGTAGCCCGACTGGATCTCGAGGTCGCCGAAGCGAAAAAGAATGCCGATTTTGCCCAATTTCAGGCGGCAAAATCAGCCTATGCGGAGGTACAGAACCTACTGAACTACCTCGAAATACGCGCGCCATTTGATGGCGTTATCGCTACACGTAATGTCAATCAGGGGGCGTATGTCGGACCAGCGGGCAGAGGTTCGGAGATGCCCATCATGACCATCCAGCAACAGAGCAAGCTCCGCTTGGCTGTTGCTGTACCCGAACAATATGCAGGCTTCCTGGCAGCAGATCAACCGCTGCAGTTTACCGTAAAGTCATTGCCGGGCCAACAGTTTTCAGGTAAGATCGCACGCAAGTCCGGGGCGCTGGATAGCAGATTCAGATCTGAAAGAGTTGAAATCGACATTACCAATACCAACAACAAACTCATCCCGGGTATGGTTGCTGAGGTCGAGCTGCCCCTGACTTCTCAGGATAGCACTTTTGTTGTCCCCAAAACAGCAGTCTTTACCTCTGGTGAAGGAAGTTTTGTCATCGCCGTTGTAGACAATAAAACAAGTCGTGTTCCGGTACAAAAAGGACGTAGCATTGACGGACAGGTAGAAATATTTGGCAATCTTAATCCTACCATGCGGCTTGTGAGTAAAGCCGATGAAGAGATCGTGGATGGCACCACTGTTAAATAAAAGCAAGGAAGCTGTCCTAAAAATAAAAAGCGAAGCCCATGAGAACTGACCGTTGAAAAGAGGCTCTGGGGAATACGGATGAATTAAAAGCCAATAGGGTGTCCAAAAATATCGGACACCCCATTGGCTTTTATTATTTTTAAACGACTATATACCCATAAATTTAAAGGCGTTGGCAGATTTAAATAGTCCATTTGAGATGCCATTAATTGCTACGCTCTGTTTTAAATCCAGTTTCATTGCAGGGGAGCCCTTTTTCAAATCAAATTTAGTAAGATCCACCCATAAAGTTCCCGGAGTCAACACATTCTCAAAATAATAAACTTTATTCTTTTGATCCGCGACTGACCGCCATCGGGTAGAGGAAATATTCGGTTCAGTTTCCGAGCTGATACCAAATGGGACAGAGCAATTACGAATGACACTAAATACACTTGCGACAGCGGTTCGTGTATCCTCCGTTTGTGGTATGGCATTGATATAATACGAAGCACGCACAAAACGATCTGCAGCCCTATTGGTGCCCGGAAGCATAATTGTCCCCGGGATTCCCTGCCAGTATCTGTTTAAAGCCAGCTGTTCCTCAAATACGGGTGAATTTGTCATCACCGTATATGCTGCATTATGGTGAATAACCAATTTTCCATTGATATATTCAAAGATGGCATTGTCACCCGTTGCATCCGAAAGGGATAGGTGTACGGTTGTAAATTTTTCGGTTCCCGGAATATAGTCACTCACAATTACAAAAGGCTCGTCCTGCAACACCTTCACCGCCTCAGCCACCGTCGCAAAATTGTCAAGTACATATTGTGCCCAAGCCGAGATCGCTACCCCCTTTTTTGTTCCGGCAGGATCAAATTTAGGATAAGTAGACTCGACCAGCCAAAGTACATTGGCGACCAGTCCCTTTTCATTCAGTCCATCCACGGTCGCAATATCCCATGCGCTAGAAATCACACTTCCATATTGTGATGTCCAGGTCAGCGACTGCGGCCCCACTTCACCACTTCTTTGCATACCTCGCGGAAATACCCAAATATTCGCAGCAATGTCATCCTTCCAGTCCATGCTACGTGCTGTTATAACGGTTTGACCGGGTCCCTTATAGACCACTCGGGTGCAGGCATTCGTCTCTCCATGCAGGAGGAACACAATTAAAATAATTGAAAAAAGATACTTCATAAAATAGTTGTTTGACATATTAACAAATACTTAATGATTTTGTTTAAACAAAACTATTAATAAAAAAAGCAACATTAAAAGCAATATCCCTAAACAATTAACATCTTATCCGCTGAAAGATCCTGTTTTCCAGCCACAGATCATTTTTTTGTAGCCTAAGCCTTTTAGTTTTTAACCTTATTTTTTCTTATTTTCAAAATATGTCACTACAACGACAGTGAATCATTTAACTAAAAAATCAATTGCCAAAGGACATGTTGAAGATCTTTAAATCAGGGATAAAACTTGGGCTTATCGTATTTCTGATCCAAAGTACATTGATTTGTATCGATGGGCTGCGTGACAAAAAGACCAAAGCGGCTATCGGTATTGTCCTCGGTAATAAAATCAATCCCAACGGTAGTCCCTCGGAGAGACTGCAGGAACGATTAAACAAAAGTATCCAGCTATACAGGGCACACCGAATTCAGATGATTCTTGTCAGTGGTGGCTTTGGAAGTACCTATCCATTCAATCAAAAAGAAGTTTGTTTTATCGTCAAAGCAAATTATATTTACGGCACACTAAACCAATCAAATGAAAGAGAAATTTATTGATAGAAAAGACCAACAGGCAAATAAAATATTTGAGAGACGAACATTAGCAAATGACTATCGGACTATTCTTTCCTTGTTAAAACCCGGTTTAGCTATCCTCGATGTCGGCTGTGGTACCGGAACACTGACAAATGAAGCCGCATCACTTATCGCGGACGGAACAGTGATCGGTTTAGACAACACCCAATCTTTTATAGATATAGGGAATCAACAGTACGGTGACAGCGCCAATCTTAGTCTGGTCTGTGATAATATTTTCAGTTATGAGCCACCACATCAGTTTGACCTGATTATGACTGCAAGAACAGTGCAATGGTTAAGTGATATTCCTGCGGCCTTACAACGGTTCAAATCCTGGTTGAAACCCGGAGGACAGCTTTCGATCCTGGATTATAACCATACCGCAATTGAATGGAACCCAGCACCACCGACCAGTATGCAGGAGTTTTATCATACTTTTCTGAAATGGCGTGCCGATGCGGGCATGAACAACCGTGTCGCAGATGAAATCGCCGCTTTACTCCAACAACAGGGATTTACAGCCATTGAGACGATCAACGCCGATCAGACCTATACCAAGGGCGATGATCATTTTCAGACCAATCTTGGAATCTGGATCAAAGTTGCCCAGTCGCAACAAATGGTAATAGAAGGATATATTACAGATGAACTGCGTTTAAAAGCCATCGAAGATTACAGCAACTGGATCGAAACAGAAGCGCTATCGATGACCTTAAAAATGAATGAGGTGAGAGCTAAGATTTAATGAATTCAATATGATCCGTATACACCCTATTTTCTTTTCTATTTTCCTGCTACTCTCCACGTTCGATCTGTTTGCGCAATCGAAAGACACGACAATCAGTGTTGGTCAGCATAGCTTACATTTTAATATTACAGCTGGAAAAGGAATTCCCATCATTTTTGAATCAGGAGGCGGAAACGATGCCTCGGTATGGCAGAAACTATTGGCCCCACTATCAGCCAGATTAGATGCACCATTAATCACCTACGATCGAGCGGGTTTCGGAAAAAGTGGTATAGATACCGTAAATGTCAATCTATCAACTGAAGTCGCTGATCTAAAAAGGGCGCTGAATAAATTGGGTTATCACGACCAATATTTCTTTGTCGCACATTCCTTTGGCGGTAATTATACGTTGAAATTTGCCGATGAAAACAAGGGGCAGGTACTTGGTGCGGTGATGATAGATATTGTCTCGCCTTATTTTATGACAATGGAGCGTGGAAAATCATTAAAGATAGAATATGCCGACCGACTTCAAGAGATCAAAAAAGAGAGTTTGGGGTTCTATCATTTGACGATGAATTATGAGAATTCAACAGCCATTTTACATGAAGTAGCGCCACATGCAACCATTCCAATGACAATTATTGGTTCAGGCATTACCCCTTTTGAAGAACCCGACAAAAGTAAATTTGTGGCCGCATTAAAAAAGTTTGCAGACGAAAAGGACAACAGAAAGTATATCTTGGAGCCGAACGCACAACATCACATCTTTTACGATAATCCGGCTTTAGTGATCGAAGAAATCCAGTCATTATACAAAAAAACAACCTCAGCAGAATAATTTGATCTGTTTGGAAATAAATTTATTTGTAGCTTAGTATTATTGTCAATGTCCAATCAACACAATATTTTATGAACAATCAAGCGCAGAATGTTATCGATTCACCCAGCAATAATACCGTTTTCATGGTATGGAATTTTCAGGAAAATAAAGAGCTGAAACCGGTGTTTGAACGGATCTGTGCCCTGGTCGTCAATCTGAATAATTCGGCTCAGGTACGTTCTACTGGTATAAAAACGAGTATCGTCATGGGGATCAGTTATCATGCCTGGAAAAAATTAGCACTACAGGAGCCATTACCAAAAGAATTGATTCCTTTTGAGCCTATCGTAGGTCAAAAACATGTCGCTGTTGCTACCCCAGGTGATCTCCATTTTCATATCCGAGCTGAAGAACAAAGCTATTGTATTGACATGGCAGCCGAAATTTCCGATGCACTGGCAGCAGTTGCTGATTGCAAGGAAGAAATCCACGGTTTTCGTTATTGGGATGGAAGAAGCATTCTAGGTTTTGTCGACGGCACCGAAAACCCGACAGGTGAAGACCGTGCTTTCTTTGGTATTATTGGAGATGAAGATCAAGCCTATAAAGGGGGCAGCTATCTTTTTGTTCAAAAATACATTCATGACATGAACAGCTGGCGAGCCTTACCGGTATCCGAACAGGAAAAAGTTATTGGCCGAAGTAAAACCAATGATATTGAAATGGCGGATGAGGTAAAACCTACAAATTCGCATTCGGCCTTAGCCAATGTAGGCGATGATCTCAAAATCGTCAGGGACAATATGCCTTTTGGTAATATCGCCAATAATCAAATGGGCACCTATTTTATTGCTTATGCCAGTAGATTTAGTACTGTGACACAAATGCTAAAGCGAATGTTTATCGGTGAGCCCGAAGGTAATTACGACCGTATTCTGGACTTTAGTACAGCCCAGAGTGGCACATTATATTTCTGCCCATCTATTGATATGCTGAAAGATTTTGCCGGATAAGGCAATCTTTAAGGCTTAAAGACAATCATTACTACTCAATATATTACAACTATGCAAATCGACGTTATCCAAGTAAACGATAAAAATATCGCTGAAGTAAAAGACACTGATATCCTCATCAACAATCTCGATGATGGTTTACAGATCATGGTAGATTGTAGTGTACAGGAAGCATACAAAGCAATCTTATATCAAGAAAATATTTCGGCTGATTTTTTTGAACTCAAAACTAAGTTGGCGGGGGATATTCTTCAAAAATATACGCAGTACGATTTTGACGTTGCTATTGTTGGTGACTTTTCCATTTATAATAGCAAAAGTTTGAATGATTTTATCTACGAAAGTAATAAAGGCCGCAAGATCAACTTTGTTGCTACGCGGGACGAAGCCATTACTAGACTATCAAAGGGTTAACGGTGCAGCTCGATCCATTCAAGGCTGCCTGTCAAACTCATTTCGTAAAAAATAAGCGGCTAATAAAATAGCCGCTTATTTTTTACGAGAGCTGCAACCAATTCTCGTAAGACATTACCCCCAATTCTGGCCTCCCCTCGCCTTCCAATAAGGCAATAAATTCCAATTGATTTCCATCTGGGTCATTAAAATAAATGGCCAGTGCCGGCATCCAGGCAAATACCATTGGTTTTTCTACACCATCTTTCAAAAAATTGTAAGGCTGTAAATCCCTCTCCCTTAGATAGTCTACAGCGTAATTCAGGATATCTTCTTTACTGGTTCTAAAAGCAAAATGCCGTGGCTGAAAATTTGCTTCCTCCTGCCAGAGTCCCAGCATATACTCCTTACCTGTACCGACCCATAGAAAGACGATAGGTCGATTGGGATCACGGTGTGCGATCCGCAGGCCAAGTACCTTCGTATAAAAATTGACAGACTCCTCCAGATTACGTACCTGGATATGCGTTTCATATAATCCTGCTATCTTCATTGTTTCAATAGTTAAATGTGATCCAGTTTCCATACAGCATTCCAAACTTTTGTAGGCATGAACTGATGTATTTATTCCTTCATGACAATGTAAGTTAAATTCCGATCTCCCAATTGGCAAAATCAGAAATAAGACAGAAAAATGATTATTTGGAGCCTAACTTTTGATTTAATAGAAAAACAACCTTATCTTGTGTAGAAGACACATTAGCCATGTACAACACACTAGAATTTAAAAAATATACAGCCGAAGATTTCGTTCTTTTTCGAGACCTTACCAAAGACGATGATATTATGAAATATATTTCGGGTGAGGGATTAACAGCCGAGCAGGCCGAGAAAAAATTCGCTTCAATTCTCGAAATCAATACAGATCCATTATTGGGTTATTTTAAGGTGATAGATTCCGAGAGCCAATTATTTTTGGGCGACTGCAAATTAGTCAACTATAAAAAAGATCCAACCGTCTTCGAAATCGGTTATTTGCTTAAAAAAGAGTTTTGGCGTAAAGGTCTCGGTACCAAAATCTGTGAATCTCTGCTGGCGATGGCCAAAAGCATCGACGCCAATAAGGATGTGATCGGCATCATTGACCCAGATAATGCTGCCTCCAAACAATTACTGACAAAGTTTGGGTTCCAAAGCTACTTTGTTGGTATAGAGGATGAGCTAGCGACAGAGAAACTTATTTTAAAGCGCACATAACCTATTTTATCCAACCGAAAGAAAAAGGTCAATTGCACATGACAATGCCACCTATGAAATTTAGTATCAAGATCAATCCAAATACACACGACAGCCTACAAGACACTTTATCTTTCTTTGGTGTAGATTGCAATCGACCTTATTACATCTCATCTGGAAATCCCCTTTTCGAATACCCCAGAAATTCATTCCGAATTGATTTTTATGCCATTTGCATTTGCACGGCCGGAACGATTACAGTAGAAATTGATAATCAAGAACATACACTATCACAGCATAGCTTACTTGTTTCAGCTCCTTCCACCATCATCAAATTTACAGCGGTCAGCAAGGATTTCAGAATGAAACTACTTTTCTTTGACAAGTTGTTTCTACTTAAAAACATTGCCAACCCATTTTTTATAGAAAAACTGGGACTATTCAACAACGCGACATTCGCAATTATACCCGAGGCGGAAAAACTCGCCGGAAAATTATTAAGGCTCCTTGAATATTTAAGAGAGGTGACCCTCAGGGCGACACGTTTTACCCCCGACATTATTCGCACCATTATCTTTAACCTGCTGCTAGAAATAGCCGATGTGCTGGCCGTGGAGGACCAACATGCAGTTGAAACAATTCAGGAGGCCAATAGCCTCTACTTTAAGTTTACGGATCTGGTACAGCAACATTGCAGCCAATCCAAAGATGTAAAATATTACGCCGATCGGTTATTTATTTCAAACAAATACCTGATTAGTATTGTTAAGAAGGCATCTGGAAAGACGCCACATGAAATCATAGACGAAAATTTGCTCAAAGAGGCCTATGCCCTACTCGGAAATCCTGACAAGACCATTTCCGACATTGCCTACACTATAGGCTTCAATTCGATCTCTGCATTTGGCCGTTTTTTCAAAAAGTACTCCATGTTATCGCCTTCTGAATATCGAAAAAGACAAAATATGTAAAAAAAGGAAATTCGGTAGAACAATAGCGAATTTGAGGGCATAAATGATCTAAGGTGTATAGCTAACTTTACTCAAGAATTAAAAACAATAAGAATCATGAAAGAAATCACCTCAAAATTCGACAAAGTATTAAATGCATCTGCTGAATATGGAAATGTAAATCATGAACCGGATTCAAGCACAGAACAACAACGTAATACGCCCAAAAAGGCCATGCCTTTTTCAGATCAGATAGGAAATTACCAACGCAATAAAGGTATACCGAACAAATCCTACAAAGACAGCAAAATCTATATTGTCGGTAGCGGGATTGCGGGTATGTCCGCAGCATACTATTTCATTCGTGATGGACATGTCCCCGCAGAAAATATCACCTTCCTGGAGCAGTTACATATCGAAGGCGGATCCTTGGATGGTGCCGGTAATGCGAAAGATGGTTATGTCATCCGTGGTGGACGTGAAATGGACATGACTTATGAAAATCTATGGGATATGTTTCAGGATATTCCAGCATTGGAAATGCCAGCTCCTTACAGTGTGCTTGACGAATATAGATTGATCAACGACAACGATTCCAACTATTCAAAAGCACGGCTTATCCACAATCTTGGTGAAATCAAAGATTTTAGCAAATTTGGGCTGGCCAAAAAAGATCAACTTGCAATCATCAAACTCCTGTTGAAAAAGAAAGAAGAATTGGATGACCTGACGATTGAAGATTATTTCAGCGAATCTTTCCTAAGCAGTAATTTTTGGACCTTTTGGCGCACCATGTTCGCCTTTGAAAACTGGCATAGTTTATTGGAATTAAAGCTGTACATGCATCGCTTCCTTCATGCAATTGATGGATTAAACGACCTTTCGTCCCTTGTATTTCCTAAATACAATCAATACGATACCTTTGTCACCCCATTACGCAAGGTGTTACAAGATAAAGGTGTTAAGATCCAGTTCAATGTGCTGGTCAAAGATCTTGACATACAGAGCAATACTGAAGGAAAAACCGTTGAAGGCATCATTACCGAACAAGATGGCAAGGAAGTACGCATTCCACTTGGTCCAAATGACTTTGTGATTGTCACGACCGGCTCAATGACCGAAGATACCTTCTATGGTGATAATACCAAAGCACCGATCATCGGTATCGACAATAGCACAAGCGGACAAAGTGCCGGCTGGAAACTCTGGAAGAATTTGGCTGCTAAATCAGCTATTTTCGGTAAACCTGAAAAATTCTGCAGCAACATTGAAAAGTCAGCCTGGGAATCTGCTACCCTGACCTGTAAACCCTCGGCTTTGATTGAAAAATTAAAGGGCTATTCGGTCAATGACCCCTATTCAGGAAAAACAGTCACCGGCGGTATTATCACAATTACAGACTCCAACTGGTTGATGAGCTTTACCTGTAACAGACAGCCCCACTTCCCCGGCCAGCCCGACGATGTCCTTGTACTTTGGGTTTATGCCCTATTTATGGACAAACAAGGAAATTATATTAAAAAGACGATGCCCGAATGTACCGGAGATGAAATTTTGGCCGAACTATGTCATCATCTCGGAATCATTGATCAATTGGATGATGTCATCAAAAATACGATCGTCCGCACGACATTTATGCCCTATATCACCTCGATGTTTATGCCTCGTGCTAAAGGCGATCGCCCAAGAGTAGTTCCAAACGGCTGTAAAAATCTAGGTCTCGTTGGACAGTTCGTCGAAACCAACAACGATGTGGTATTTACCATGGAAAGCTCCGTCAGAACGGCACGTATAGCTGTGTACGAACTCTTGAATCTCAACAAGCAAGTACCTGATATCAATCCTTTACAATATGATATCCGTCATTTGTTGAAGGCCGCACGGACGCTCAATGATGATAAGCCGTTCATAGGCGAAGGACTATTGCGTAAAATTCTGAAGGGGTCCTATTTTGAACATATTCTTCCCGGAGGAGATGAAGAAAGTGAAGATCACGAATCATTTTTGGCCGAGCAGTTCGGTAAATTCAAAGATTGGTTAAAAGGAATTAAAGGATAGTTAGCCTCCTGGACAGTAAACAATTAAGTTTTATAAAAAAGAATAACATGAATTTTAAAAATATAACGATTGCAGGAAGTGGGGTGTTAGGCTATCAGATTGCTTTTCAGACCGCCTTCCATGGGTATCAGGTGACTGTGTACGATATCAATGAGGAAGTGCTCGAAAAGGCTAAATCCAAATTTGGGATGCTGGAGAAAGCTTTCCGACAAGATCTCCATGCAACAGATGAACAGCTGGAAGCGACATTCAAACGTTTATCCTATACATCGGATTTAGCGCAAGCAGTACAAGACAGTGACTTATTGATTGAAGCTGTCCCCGAAAATCCGGCCATTAAAATTGCTTTCTATAAGGAGCTCGCGAAGGTCGCCCCCGAGAAGACCATTTTTGCGACCAACTCTTCGACCCTGCTGCCCAGTCAGTTTGCGCAGGATACGGAAAGACCATCAAAATTTCTGTCCCTGCATTTTGCAAATGAAATCTGGAAACATAATACAGCAGAGATCATGGGGCATCCCGGCACAGATCCCCAGATATTCGATGCAGTAGTTGATTTTGCGAAGTCAATCGGCATGGTGGCCCTTCCATTGAATAAAGAACAACCGGGTTATATCGTCAACTCCTTGTTGATCCCTTTACTTTCGGCCGCTACAGACCTCTTGGTCAATGAAGTGGCAGACGTGGAGACGATAGATAAAACTTGGATGGTGGCAACAGGAGCACCTACAGGACCATTCGGCATCTTAGATATCGTCGGGATCACCACCGCATACAACATCAACAAGATGTCCGCCGAGGCGACAAAAGACCCTCTAAAAATAAAGACTGTAGCGTACCTCAAGGAACATTTTATTGATAAGAATAAATTGGGGGTTGCGACCGGAGAAGGGTTTTATACTTACCCCAATCCAGCCTATCAAGCTCCGGACTTTTTGAAATAGCAGGCACTTTAACAGCCTTAATAGCAGATCGCCTATCCCTTCAAAAAGGATAGGCGGTCTTGCTTTTTCAGCAAGAAGACAGGTTAATTCGCATATATCGCATTGAGCCAGCCAAAAACCGATTCATTTTGTCCACTTTCATCCATTGGTTTACGCAGTTTCATCTCCTCCAACAGGGCGTCAAATGCTTCTGCAATCCGAAGATCATCACGATTACTAAATAACGTGACAACAAGCTCTTTTCGTTTGTCTAAATAAACGATATTATGGAAGCCCGTTGATTCACCAGAATGGAAGAATACCGTATTTTGATCGAAAGGATAGATAAACCAGCCCAAATTGTAGGAAACGCCATCTTTTACCTGAAAGCGCTCTTTTTCCAACAAATCCCGTATACCGGCCTGCTGAAAACGCTTATGAAGTAAAAAATTGGCCCATTGATGATATTCGATTGCCGATAAGTAGGCACCTCCATCGCCTTGCGTGGCACTGGTCACACTCTGATCTGCAAACACAAAGGCATCCTCCTTAGGATGATAGCCCAAAGCCCGATTGGGGATGTCCGCATCAGCCGTATAGATGGTTCCTTCCACAATACCATTCGGCTGAAATAAATTCTTTTTCACAAAAGTTGTAAATGGTTCCTTCGCCACCTGTTCCACAATCAATGCCAGTAGGCAATAACCTGTATTGCTATATCTGAATTGGCTCCCTATTGGGAAATAGAGCGTATCTGTCTGCCGGATATACTCCAGTACATCCTGATCTGACACTTGTGCTGTTCGATCTTCGGGTATCAATGCCTCATAGTCCACGATCCCCGATCGGTGCTGGAGTAATTGAGCAACGGTTATACCCCGCAGAGCCATCGGTAAATTATTAAAAAAAAGTCCTAATTGATCCGTTGGATGTAATTTCCCCTGGTCAAATAAGCTACAAATCGCCTGCGCTGTCACCTGCTTACTGACAGAAGCCATCCGAAAATGGGTCTTTTCCGTGATCTTTTGATTCGTTTTCAAATCTCCCATTCCTACTGCATATTGGTAACGGATCTCTCCGTGCTGACTGATTGCTACAACGATTCCCGGTTCATTTCCATTGGGATAATAGTTGGACAGGGTTTTATCCAATAAGGACTTATTGATTTTTTGTCCCATCACACCGCATGTTACACACATAAAAAATAAGACGAGTTTTAGGTTCTTGATGTTAAAGTGCTGCATTTCTATTTGTTTTTATGTCAAAAACATCGTTTTAACAGGTTTCAATTTACCCATTTTTTAGGCAATACTCAAATCTCCGTTTTAAGTTCCTACTTTTTCCAGTTTTCTATTTTTTCTTTTAAATTTGCCATCCACCTTTATCTCAAAAGGTTTTTGTTAGGACAGCAGCCTATCCTGCTGTTTCATTTGCTTAAATCACAACAACTATGTTATTTATTTACAGTATCTACGACTTTGTACTAGCCGAAAAGACGGTGACAACGACCTTAAAGAATGAAAGTTCAGTCCGAACTTTTACTTTACAGATTATTACGCCTGCACGTAAATTCCTTGGCCTTCCCTTTGGTGGTGGTCTTGTCAAGATCTCACGGTTATATGATGAACGCGGCCAACTCATTCATGCCCGCAATTACTCCGACGAACTAAAAGCAGAGATCAAAACTTATAAAAAGGGATATCCGATCCCTTATTTTCAGTTATGGAAAGGTTTTATTTTCGTATTTGCGGCTATCTTGATCTGGGCCGCCATTTATGGCGTAAAAAACAAAATCGCTGGCCAACAACGTGAAAATGAAAAGGAAAAATTATTCAGTAATCTACAGCATCTGGAAGCCGGCCAACTGTATGGTGTAACGTTTTTTACCAACAGCAGCGGTGGGAATATTAACGGATTACCTTCGGGCTGGATAAAAATTAATAAGATTGTCGCTGACACGATATTCATTCAACGTTCCAAACAACTTGAAACAAGTAAAGCGCTTTTTGAGATGGACAATATCAGTTCCGTCAAACCGAAATCCGAAACAGATTGGGAAGAAAAAATAGAGCGGATGAACTATAAACTATTTCTGGAACAACTCAAAGAACCAAATAAAAAAGGAGTGGACCTGCTTTATATCGGTCCTGATCACGATAACTATTCTGGCGTGATCTTCACCATCAAAGGCAGCGAATAATACAGGCATTCATCCAGTCTTCTGAACAACATCTATTCTCAGAAGATTGGATAAACTTTTTCCATAATTACAGTAATTTCTTGAGTTCCCGATTGAGGCTCCTGACCGAAATACCGAGGTAAGCAGCCATATCTTCTTTCTTTATCGCAATATCCTGTTGGGATTGGATTTCCAATAAACGGTGTAAACTATGCTCCAGACTGTATAACTGCTGGTAAGATGCCCGGCTCGAAGTATGCACAATACGTTGTGCCATCACATCCAGCAACAAATTGCTCCAGGTAATGTCCCTTTCCAATAGCTCCCTAAAATACGCTTTGGAAAATGCATAGACCATCACATCGGTCATGGCCTGTATGCTACATAGACTGGAAATATGACGAATGCTTTCGATCTCCCCAACGATTTCCCCGACCGAAAGAAATTCCACGATATACTCCTTGTCATTGGCCTCGGTAAAATAACACTTGATTATTCCTTCACTGATAACCATGACCTTGGTGGATGCTGTACCCTGATCATATAAGTTTTGCCCCTTGGTATACTTTCTCAGCACGATATCATCCTGACGCGATTGCTGCGCGTAAAGTGTTGTTGTGCGATCCAAAAATGAGTGATTTGTTCTTAACATAAAGATCCGGGACAAATGTCCTTTTAATAATGATTTCCTTTTGAGAAATTAGCTTTATAAAAATACAAAAGTAGATTTAAAAACAGCATGATTTATTCAAGACGAGTCTTCTATACGAGCGGATATTGTTAAACATGAATAACTGAGCGGAGCGAGCTCATGAAGACCATTGAAAACAATTGATGAACAACTAATGATACAAATGAAAAGTAAGATAACAACCATCGCTTTTGATGCCGACGATACCCTCTGGGCCAATGAATCCTATTTTCAGGAAGCAGAAAGACAATTTTGCCTGCTTTTAGAAAACTACCTTCCACAACATACCGTCTCGCAGGAGCTCTTCGCTACCGAGATGAAGAATCTGCACCTATATGGTTATGGGATCAAAGGTTTTATGTTGTGTATGATTGAGACCGCCAATCGAATTTCGGAAAACACGCTGCACGTTGAGATCATTAATCAAATTATAGCGATCGGGCATGAGCTCTTGCAGAAGCCCATTGAATTGCTACCGGGGGTGACCGAAACGCTGACACAGCTAAAGGGCGATTACAGACTGGTCGTTGCAACCAAGGGTGACCTCTTGGATCAGGAACGGAAATTAAAAAATTCCGGGTTGGAAGACTATTTTCACCACATCGAAATCATGAGCGATAAAAAAGAAAAAGACTATCGTAAATTGCTCAAGCATCTGGATTGCACACCTGATCGCTTTATGATGTTGGGCAATTCCCTCAAATCCTATATCCTGCCAGTACTCGAACTCGGTGGTTTTGGTGTTCATATCCCCTATCATGTGACTTGGACACATGAACAGCATGAAGTTAATTTAGAACACGAACGCTTTATTGCCCTTCAACGAGTCGATGAGATCCTGACGCATTTGGGCTAAAGACATTTGAACAGCATAAGCTAGCACATTGTCTACAAAACGCTAGCTTATGTTGTTTGACCCTTAATAGGTCATCTGCTCGTTCATTTCATATTTCATACCCGGATAATTGAGTATACGTCGCATCAATGCCATCTGACCGCAGAGATAATCCTGCCGTCCAATGCACATCCCTATAAAATTAAGTTTGTTCTCCTCGACAAAAGGAACGTTCATATCAATTTTGAATATCTCTGCCAATTGCGCATCGTCAACTTCCAGCAGACGCTGATATACTTTGGGCGAAATGGCATAGAAACTATCCTTCAATTCTTTTAAACTTGGGTAGTTAAATTGTTCATCCAATGTTTTTCCCATAAAAAATAAGTCGTGGTAGGGATCTTCCTCCTGAAGGCCCAAAATGTATGCAATCCCATAACGTACATTGACAAAGTTACCGGCCATCCACACCATGTGGTTGGTCTGCCCGTTAATACGTTGACGTGCATGTTCCTCCGTGATACCATCCAGAACATTAATAAAATTCTGACTGTGCATCCGATACGCAGGAATAATAACTTCTAATTTCGCTGATTTTGGTTTATCCATTGCTCATTGATCTATAGGTGCCAAGCACCTGGTTATTCATCAAAGTTAGCTGATTTAGCGTATGCTACTCTTGTCGTATGGCAAGAATATAAAAAGTTATGGCTTTCTGCTGTCATTGCATATCAGGGTGAATTTGTGTAGGTTTGAAGGACAAATTCTAAATTTCTTCAAATTTCAACGCTTATCTTAGCATCATGAAGATACTGATCATCGAAGACGAGGAAGAACTAGCCAAAGGTATAGCAACATACCTCTGTGAGCAACAGTATTTATGTGAATTTGCCAACTCCCTACATGATGCTTTGGACAAAATCCAGCTGTTTCAGTACGATTGCATCCTACTCGATATCGGTCTGCCCGATGGCAATGGTTTGCGTTTATTAGAAGAACTGAAGAAAGATAACAAGCAGGATGGTGTCATTATTATCTCAGCAAAAAATGCCGTAGATGATAAGATTGCCGGACTTCAACTTGGCGCGGACGATTATCTTACCAAGCCATTTCACCTTTCGGAGCTTGCTGCACGAATTTACTCCTTAATGCGCCGGAAACAATTTAACAATTCCAATGTTGTCAGCGTCAACGAAATTCAGATTGATCTGTTAGCGAAAACAGTACTTGCAAACAATAATCCTGTGATCCTGACGAAGAAAGAATTTGATCTGCTGATGTTTTTTATCGGAAACAAAAACCGGGTTATCTCTAAAAGTACATTGGCCGAACACCTGTCAGGAGATATTGCCGATATGCTGGATAATCACGATTTTGTTTATGCCCATGTCAAAAACCTCAAAAAAAAGTTGCAGGATGCCGGAGCCTATCCGTATATAAAAACGGTATATGGTACAGGATATAAATGGGAACATCAAAGCGATATCAGCACATGAAGCCGCTACTCAAGAAAATAACCAATCCCTTCCTACTCTATGTGTTGATTGTACTAGGGGTTAGCGTCCCAGTTTACTATGTTGTTATTGATGGTATCTGGAAAAGCGAGCTTGACGAACACAATAAAATTATTGTTGAAAAGACTGCCTTCGAACTCAACGGCCTACAGCTTTCTGACGATAAATTACAACACAGCATAGCGATATGGAATAGCATACAGCCAAGTACAGATATCCGTAAGCTAGGGACAAACGATTCAGGTAGAGACAGCATTTATACCATAGAAAAACAGAAATCGTATGTTGCGCATGAAAATATAGATCGTTTTCGATGCCTCTCGACCGTGGTTAAAATCAATGGTAGCCCCTATCGCTTTACTGTCGAAACCAATATTGAAGAGTCCATAGAGACGATTGCCGCTATCACTGCCACTACACTCTTTTTCTTTATTATGCTTGTTTTGGGGCTACTGATTCTTTCAAGAAGGATATCAACAAAAGTCTGGGCACCTTTCCGGGATACTGTCGAAAAATTAAAATCATTTAATCTCAACAGTCAACATCAAATTACCTTTCAACAGACCGATACCATCGAATTCCATGAGCTGAATCAATCTTTGGAAAAACTGCTCGAAAAAAATGTGGCCGTCTACCGTTCACAAAAAGAATTTACGGAAAACGCCTCCCATGAACTGCAGACCCCCCTGGCTATCCTCAAAAATAAACTTGATATCCTGTTACAGTCACCCAACCTAAGTACAGAACAATACTTACAAATTGAAGATATGCACAGGGCACTCAGCCGGAGTGTACGTATTAATCGAAACCTCCTATTGCTGGCAAAAATTGACAACAGTCAATTTGACCATTCCGAGACATTACGGCTGGACAGCTTGTTATTACAGTCCATTGCGACCATGCAGGAGCATTTTGAACAAAAACAGCTTACCGTTGAAGAAAATATCCAACCAGATGTACCGTTTACAGGCAACAGCAGTCTGACCGAAATTCTGATCAATAATTTATTGTTGAATGCCATTCGTTATAGTGCATCAAACAATATGATCGCCATCCAACTGACCGAAACCCATTTAGAAATCGGCAATCCTGGAGAAACCGTGCTCGACCCCAACACGCTATTCAAACGCTTTTCCAAGCTTTCAAAAAATAACCTGGGCAGTGGACTGGGACTAGCAATTGTGCTGGAAATCGCACGATATCAGGGATGGACAGTCCAATATCGTTTTGAAAACAAAAAACACATTTTTTCGGTCCGATTCTAAAAATTCCAAATATATTCTAAATTGCTTCGCAGCTTTACTTCGTACTATTTAAGAAGAAAGCTATGAAATCCACTACGCGCACAAGACCGCATCTTTGTTTATTTCTCTTCATGTTACTGTGTTTGGCGGGGTCCATGCCAACGACAGCACAGGTAAGCACAGCCACAATTTCGGGCATCGTCAAAAGCCAAGCGGCCAACAGTCCACTGCCTTATGTCAATCTTGTCCTCAAACATACTACAGACAGCAGCTTCGTGACTGGAACAGTGAGTGATGATGCTGGACGATACAAGCTTAGCAACGTCGCCAGTGGCCATTATACACTGGAAGTTTCCTATACAGGATTCAAAACCGTCAAACAGTCTATTTTTGTTGGGACACTGTCTCCTTTCCTCGAACTGCCCACAATCGTTTTATCAGAGACCGCTACCCAATTGCAAACCGTCGAAGTAAATGCAACGCGCAGTGGAATTAGCCAGCAATTGGACAAAAAAACCTATACTGTCGCTGACAACATCAGTCAAAGCGGTGGCTCAGCATTGCAACAGATGCAAGCGCTACCAGGAGTCACCGTTCAGGACGGAAAAGTACTGTTACGGGGAAATGAAAAAGTAGCGATTTTGATTGACGGTAGGCAGACAGCCATGACTGGCTTTGGCAGTCAGACCGGACTCGACAATTTACCCTCCTCAGCGATTGAAAAAATTGAAATTATCAATAATCCCTCAGCAAAATACGACGCCAATGGGAATGCCGGAATTATCAATATCATTTTGAAGAAAAACAAACAGCTGGGATTCAATGGTAAGGTAGGCTTCACTACCGGGCTGGGCTCCCTCTGGGAGAGAAAGGAAAACCTGCCAACCATCCGGCCACAATATACCCTGACTCCAAAAATCAACCCCACTCTTTCCCTGAATTATCGAAAAGATAAAGTCAACATCTTTGTCCAGGCGGACAACCTGTATACACATACGTTAAACAAAAATGAATACGTGACACGTACCTACGATGATGGCACCCTGATCAAATCGCAGTTGAAACGCAACAGAAACACCAATTTTCTGACTACAAAAGCTGGAGTAGACTGGACCATGGATGCTCAAAATAGCCTAACCATCTCAGGCATGTATGGGAGTGAAAAAATTATAGATCGTGGTGATCAACCATTCTTTAATGGCGATTTATCTCAACGCAACCGCCTTTGGCAGTTTTTGGAAGACGAGCTAAAGACGACAGCAATGGCGACAGCCTCTTTCCAGCATAAATTTAAAGAAGCGGGACATTTGCTCAATGCTGGTTTCAACTATACGTTCCATCGCGAAGACGAAAAGTATTTCTACGATAATTATCTCCCCAATAGTACAGGGAAAGACGCGTTCAAACTGCTGTCTGATGAACAAGTGTATGATTTCAATCTCGATTACACCAAACCTCTTAAATATGGACGGATAGAGACTGGAATCAAGCTACGTGACAGAAAAATCCCTACCAATATGCAGTTTATTCCCGGCACAAATTCCGTATTGGATAGCAATGCAGGTGGTTGGGCCACTTATAAAGAGTTGATCCCTGCCTGGTACGGAAACTACATCTATGAAAATGAGAAATGGGAAGCCGAACTGGGCATACGGCTGGAATACGTACGTATCCAATATGATGTCAATCCCAACCATCCAACCTACAAAAGTGACGGATACAATTACACACAGCCCTTTCCAAATGTACGCTTAGCATATAAACTGGACGACAACAATAAGCTGTCCATCTTCTATAACCGTCGAGTAGACAGACCCAATGAGGTCGATATCCGTATATTCCCAAAGTATGATGATGCCGAAATTATCAAGGTCGGAAATCCAGCCTTACGGCCCCAGTTTACCAATTCCATCGAACTCGGATACAAACGTAACTGGACGAAAAGCTACCTCTACACAGCACTTTTCCACCGCTTTGCCGACGGAACAATCAGTAGAATCTCCACGACAAGTCCTGGTAGCAATTGGATTTATGCTGTATTCCAAAATGCCGGTCGTAGCTACAATACGGGTATGGAAGCAATCTGGAACCAAAAGGTCAGTGATAGCTATTCTTTTAATATCAATGGTAATCTCTACCGTAATCAGATCAATGCCTTTTCAGTTGAAAACCTATACCCCCAACCCAGTCTATTTTCAGCAGAGAGACAGACCCTGATTTCCGGTAACCTAAAATGGAACAATACCTTTCACCTCAAATCCGGTTGGGATGCTCAATTTACAGCGATCTACCTTGCTCCGGACCTGATCCCACAAGGCAAATTGCTTGCACGGTTTTCCATCGATGCCGGAGTCAAAAAAAGTATACAGCACAACAAAGGAGAAATATTCCTGAATGCCACAGACCTTCTCAATACGATGGTCAACAAACGTGAAATCCAGGGAATGGGCTTCCGCTATACCAGTGCCGACTATTACGAGACTCAGGTTATCCGCATCGGCTACAATTACAAATTTTAAGATTGATTAAAAACACTTTACTTATGATCAAACCTGCCTTATTGTTGCTTGTGGCAGCATTCTTCCCATTTAGCAGTGCTATCACTCAGATATTACAACAGCCCAAAACGGTAATTACCGAAGAACAGGGAAGTACCTTGGCATTAGTCAAAGATCCCTTTCGCTTAAATACGGTCAACGATCTTAATCAGCCGTCCCAGCGCTGGAAAAATGATTCAAACAGCAACTTACTGCCTATACAGAAAGATACGCTCGTCAGGGCTTTCAAAAACGTTTCAAAAACACCTACGAATGCATCCTATAAACTCCGGTATACTAATTTCATTTTACCAGCGGTCTTCATCGGGTTTGGTGTAGCCAGTTTAAGTAGCGATGCCCTTAAAAAGCTAAATTCGTCCACCAAAGACGAAATTGCCGAACATCGATTAAGCCACATGAAATTGGATAATTATAGTCAATATGTTCCGGCACTTATGGTCTACGGACTCAATGCATTTGGTGTGAAAGGTAAACACAATTTTAGAGACAGAACAGTGATTTACCTCACCTCACAATTGATTTCCGGAGCGATGGTGATTCCGCTGAAACACCTGGTAAAAGAAGTTCGTCCGGACAGTTCCGATGCCCTATCTTTTCCCTCGGGACATACGGCGACGGCATTTTCTTCCGCCCAATTTATGTATCACGAATACCGGGACAGTAACTTTTGGCTAAGTATTTCGGGGTATCCCTTTGCTATATTCACAGGTATTTACCGTACGATCAACAACCGTCACTGGATAGGTGATGTTGTTGCTGGAGCCGGCTTCGGCATATTATCGACCGAACTCGCCTATTGGCTCCATCCCAAAATCAATCAGCTGCTGTTCAAAGATAAACCGAATACCTCATCCATGGTCATGCCTTTCTATCAGAACCGGCAATTTGGGTTAAGCTATGCACGGCAGTTTTAAAGAATTCCAACCCGAGGTAACAAAAGAATAGTCTTCAAATAACGAAACCAAGGTAAATTTGATAACTTTGTCCTGTACCATCCATACGCTTTGGTCGAAGTCAATATTGAGGTTGGGTATTAATGAATAATCTTTCACTGTTGTATGAAAATTCTTTTAGTTGAAGATGATGTCCGTGTCGCAGGACTAATAAAACGCGGGCTGGATGAAAACGAATTTCAGACCGACATTGCCTATGATGGTATTTCAGGAAAGAAAATGGCCCTACAGCACGATTTCGACCTGATCATTACCGATATTGTATTACCCAAGATGGATGGGCTTGATCTCTGCAAGGAGATCCGTCATATTAAACCCGACCTCCCCATCATCATGCTTACCGCGCTCGGTACCACAGACGACAAAATCGAGGGTTTTGATGCTGGAGCGGACGATTATCTGGTCAAACCTTTCGAAATGCGGGAGCTATTGGCGCGGATACGGGTGCTGCTCAAACGCTATCAGAAACAGGAAAGCACAACAGTAACCATCCTGCGCTACGCGGATCTGGAAATGAATCTGCATACCAAAAATGTCAGACGCAACAATACCGATATCAGTCTGACACCCAAAGAATTCAAACTACTCCACTACCTGCTACTGCACCCCGAACGTGTATTATCTAGAATGGAGATTGCCGAAAAAGTCTGGGAAACCCATTTCGATACCGGCACTAATTTTATTGATGTCTATATCAATTACCTCCGAAAAAAAGTAGACAAGGATTTTGATAAAAAATATATCCATACCAAATCCGGGATGGGCTTTATTTTAAAACAGGACTAATGCAGATCAGAACGCGAATCACCATACTGTTTACAGTCGTCACAGCGACCATCCTGATGGTATTTGCCTGCACAGTCTATTATTCGGCCGTAGAGAATCGGGAGAATGAATTTTATGCCCTGCTAAAAAAAGAAGCCTACACCAAAGCAAATCTATTTTTAAATGCACAGGTAGACAAAAAAATACTGGAAGATATCTACCACAATAACCGAAAAATTCTCAACGAGGTTGAAGTAGCCATCTATGACACCAGTTTTAAGCTATTGTACCATGATGCCGTAGACATTGATTTCGTCAAGGAGACGCCGGCTATGTTGCGGGATATTGTCAAAAAAAAGGAAATTGGCTTTTATCAGGACAAATGGCAGGTGATCGGCATTACCTATGCGTACAAAAACGCGAATTTCATCATCACCGCTGCCGCTTATGATCAGTATGGTTACAATAAACTTCAAAATCTGTTATCGACCATCATTATTGTTTTTATTTTTGCGGTATTTTTAAGCTATGCCGCCGGAATATTTTTCTCAAGAAAAGTATTCCGTCCGATTCAGGCAATGACACTAAAAGTCAAAAACATATCGGCCAATAGCCTAGATGCAAGACTTCAGAGCACGGGCAATAAAGATGAGCTATCCGAACTGGCAAACACCTTTAACGATATGCTGAACCGTCTTGAAAACTCCTTTGATGGCCAAAAGCACTTTGTCTCCAATATTTCCCACGAACTGCGTACGCCTTTGGCTGCGATGATTACCGAACTCGAAATTTCCGCGAATAAAGACCGAAGCACCGCTGAATATAAGGTTATCATTGACAACACGCTAAACGACGCCCAGAAACTTAAAAAACTGTTTAATAGTCTACTGGATTTTGCCAAGGCGAGTTACGATAGTTCGGAGATTTCCTTCAAAGCACTACGTGTCGATGAAATCCTGCTTGATGCCTGCCAGCAGGTCTTGCAGGCCAATCCCGATTATAAGCTCGACATTTTCATTGATCCCGCTCTGGAAGACGAGCAGATGATTTCGATTGTTGGCAATGAATACTTGCTCAAGGTCGCTTTTGTGAATTTAATTGAAAATGCCTGTAAATTTTCCGGCAACCAAAAATGTTCCATAGCGATTAAATCCAGTGGAACGTCTATACAGCTGGAATTTAAAGATGACGGCATAGGCATCGATCCTCAGGATCTTGAACGCATATTCACCCCTTTCTATCGAGGCAACAACAAAGCCTACAGTGAAGGGAATGGCATTGGTCTCTCGCTGACCAAAAAGATTATTCTACTGCATCAAGGCGAAGTCCTTGTCCGTTCAACAAAACATATCGGCAGCGTCTTTCAGGTTAACCTCCCCCATTCATCAGCACGCTAATAAAATTCTAATATTTTTCTAAAGCCTCTCTAACGGCCTTTCAGCAAAGGCATGGATAGCTTTGCACCATAATTTTTTAGAAACAGAAATGCCGATCATCAACCGCCCATTCGTTGAACAGTCCTTGAATGGGTAGAAGATTGCCTTTAGAAAAAAAACAATGGTTAACCGCGCTATCAAAATTCCTATCCGCCCCCTTAGATCTATGGGTTGGATCACTGTCTTCACGATCATGCAAGCATGCAATCCACAGTCAACAGTGCCTGCAGAAGATTCTGCTGCCCTGCATTTCGCAGGTGATACCCTGACGATCAACGCACATGCGCCACTGCTGTCCAAGATCAAGTGTACTACCGTCATCCAGCAACCACATCAGTTGAAGTTCAACACTGCTGCCATGGTCAAAATCATTCCCAATAGTTATGTTGAAATCCCCATGCCCTTTGCGGGGCGGGTTGTCAGATCCTATGTGAGCCTTGGGCAGAAAGTAGCTGTCAATACAGCGTTATTTTCGATCAGTTCTTCCGATTATTTCGAAGCACAACGGGTCTACCTCGACGCCAAGCAGACCTATACTCTGGCGGCAAGTGTCTTAAAACGGCAAAAAGATTTGCTTAGTCATGGTGTCGGCATTCAAAAGGAACTTGAGGAAGCCGAAACCAATTTTGCCATCAGCAACACAACGCTCAATAATGCAGCAGCTGCCTTAAAAATATATGACAACAACCCTTCACAGACCATACTTGGCCAGCCCCTGCTCGTCCGTTCACCCATCCATGGTGAAATCCTCAGCAATACCATTGTCCTTGGCCAATACAATAAAGAAGACGCTCCAGCTTTACTCCGTATTGCCGAACTATCGAAAGTATGGGTTTCAGCCTACATCAAAGAAAAAGACCTCGGTGTCATAGATCAGATCGGCAGTGTCGAAATACGCATTGACAGCCAGCCCTCAAAAAGACTACAAGGAAAAATTGTCCATATCAATCAGTTTGTCGACGAAGCAAACCGCAATATCGAAGTGCTGGTTGAATGCGACAATAAAGATCGGCTGCTCAAACCCGGTATGTATGTCAATACGCAATTTGAACAGGTAGCTGCTGCCAGTATATTTATTCCCGCGAAAGCTGTACTCCAATTTAATGATAAAAGCTTTGTCTGGGTACAGCTAGCTCCCCACACATTTATGAGGCGATATGTACAGACCGGTGTCACCGAAAATGAGCAGATTCAGATTATACAGGGTCTATCCAACGGTGAACAGATCATTAGCGAGGGCGCATTTTATCTGCTAGCAAGCAACTAAATCTTTATCCAAAAATCATATTACAATGAAACAACTTGTTAGCCATATCATCGCCAAGAGATGGGTTATTGCCGCTGCTTTTCTGCTTATCACATTTTTCGGTTATTATGCATGGAAACAGCTTTCAGTTGAAGCTTATCCTGATATCGCAGACGTATCGTCACAAATTGTCACTCAGGTGCCGGGCCTGGCCGCCGAGGAAATGGAGCAACAGATAACAATTCCCATTGAACAGGCCATCAATGGTTTGCCCGGAATGGAAGTCATGCGTAGCAAAACCACCTTTGGACTATCCATGGTCACCATCGTGTTTAAAGACGGTGTTGACGACTACTGGGCCAGGGCCCGCATACAGGAACGCCTTGCAGATCTGAGTCTCCCCTATGGGGCGTTACCAGGCTTAGATCCACTCACCTCGCCGACGGGTGAAATCTTTCGTTATATTCTCGAAAGCAATACCCAAGATCTACGGAAATTGACCGAACTCCAAAACTTTGTCATTATCCCTAAAATCAAACAGGTGGCGGGAGTAGCCGATGTAACCAATTTTGGAGGCATCACGACGCAGTTTCAGGTGGAGCTGGATCCTAAAAAACTCGATCAATATGAAGTTTCCCTAGGGGAAGTGACTGCAAAGATAGAGGCTAACAATGCCAATGCCGGCGGAAGCATGATGAATCGGGGCGACCAATCGTATGTGATCCGGGGCATCGGCCTTGTCAAATCATTGGATGACCTCGGCAATATTGTTGTCAAATCGGTCAATGGAAATCGCATCTACATGCGGGATCTGGGTCAGGTAAAACTTGGCAATCTTGCCCGCAAAGGAGCCTTAGGCTACAGCGACAAACGGGGAGCTAATTATTCCGATAATATTGAAGGGATTGTCCTGCTGTTAAAGCATGAAAATCCCTCCACCGTACTCGCAGGTGTAAATGCTGCCGTCGATGAGCTTAACAGTAAAATCCTCCCCAAAGATGTCAAAATACACGTCGTCTTAGATCGCACGAGCTTGGTCGATAATACCCTGCATACGGTATCCACAACACTGCTCGAAGGTATGGTACTGGTTATCCTAGTACTCATCCTTTTTCTGGGTAGTTGGCGCGGTGCTCTATTGGTTGCCATCACCATTCCACTCTCGCTGTTGATTGCCTTTATACTGATGCATTTTACGGATATACCCGCCAATCTATTATCCCTGGGGGCAATAGATTTCGGAATTATCGTGGATGGTGCCATTGTTATGCTCGAGACCATTCTGAAAAAAAGGGAAGAAAAACCCGATGCTCCATTGGTCGAGCAGACCTTGACAACTAAAATTGCTGAAGTGGCCAAGCCAATTTTCTTTGCTACCATCATTATTATCACGGCCTATCTGCCTCTTTTTGCTTTCGAACGGGTAGAAAAGAAACTGTTTACGCCGATGGCCTATACCGTAGGTTATGCACTATTGGGGGCACTAGCTGTATCCTTACTATTGATTCCCGGACTGGCTTACCTCATCTACCGCAAGCCACAAAAAGTTTATCACAATAGATGGCTGGAAAAATTAACGGTACTTTACCATCAGCGGATCAAAAAAATAATGCTGCGCCCCAAACGAGTGTTTGTTCCCATCGGTCTTGTTCTTTTAGCGACAGGACTGCTGACAGCATCTGTGGGTAAAGATTTTTTGCCTACGCTCGACGAAGGTTCGATCTGGTTACAGGTCTCCCTCCCTCCGGGCATCACTGTAGAGAAATCCAAAGAAATGAGCGATAGCCTACGTGCACGTACCCTGAAATACGAGGAGATCTCCTATGTCATGGTACAGGCCGGACGTAATGATGATGGTACCGACGCCTGGACCCCTTCACACTTTGAAGTCAGTGTGGGTTTGAAGCCTTACAAAACATGGAAATGGGGAAAAACCAAAGCAGACCTTATCAATGAGCTGGCCGCAGAATATGCCCAGATGCCCGGCTATAATGTGGCATTTTCCCAACCGATGATCGATGGCGTCATGGACAAAATCGCGGGAGCACATAGCGAACTCGTCGTCAAACTTTTTGGAGATGATCTAAAAGAAACCAGGCATGTTGCCGAAGACCTCGTGACCACACTTAAAGGAGTGGAAGGTGCTGTTGACCTGGCCATTGATCAGGAGCCACCACTCCCACAGTTACAGATCATCGTTGACCGAGACAAAATTGCACAATATGGATTGAATATTTCGGATGTCACCGATCTGATCCAAATCGCCATTGGAGGCAAAGCTGTCTCACAGGTCTATCAGGGGATAAAAGTATACGATATCACCTGTCAGTATGCTGAGAACGAGCGAAACTCGCCTGAAAAAATTGGCAATCTGATGTTGTATCCTGATAATGGCACACGCATACCCTTGTCGCAGGTCGCCACGATCAAACTCAATACCGGAGAAAGTACCATTTCACGCGAGCGCAATAGCCGCCAGCTGACCGTCAGATTGAATGTCCGCGGGCAAGATCTAGGCACTTTCCTGACCAAAGCGCAGCAAGCAATCGCACAAAAACTGAAATACGATCAACAGAAAATCAGACTGCAATGGGGTGGTCAATTTGAAAACCAGCATCGCGCCTACAGCCGACTGGCGGTCATCGTCCCACTGACACTAGCGATTATATTTATCCTGCTGTATAGCACCTTCGGTTCTTTTGGACAGGCTGGATTGCTTATTGGTATCGTACCACTAGCACTCTTTGGTGGAATGCTTGCGCTCAATCTACGGGGCATGACCCTAAATGTATCTTCAGCAGTGGGTTTTATAGCGCTTTTTGGTGTTGCCATACAAAATGGTGTATTGATGCTTTCGCAGTTCAATGTGCTACGAAAAAATGGCATGCCCTTAAAAAAAGCTGTCATTGAAGGCGCTTTCAGTCGATTCCGCCCTGTACTGATGACCGCTACGGTGGCCATACTTGGTCTTCTTCCAGCATCATTGGCGACAGGTATCGGATCAGATGTTCAGCGGCCACTGGCCACCGTGATCGTCTATGGTTTACTCTTTTCTACCCTGCTGACACTGTTTATGCTTCCACCCTTGTATTATCTGATGGAGCGGAGACAGCAAAAAGGTGGGGTCGGATCATCAACCGATCAAATACAAGGGGAGACAAATTCCTAAAATCAAAACCGTACGCTGATTAAAGCAGCTGTACTGCTTTAATCAGAATGACTAAAATAAAATTCCGATGAAAACACAGATCAAACTTCTTCTTTTCCTTTTACTTCCACTTGGAAATGTAGCGGCACAAACGATAGATTCGACTTTTCTACAAAAAAAACTGGATTACAGCAGCTTTATCGCCCAGGTTGGGAAGAACAACCTCGGTTACGCCGCTGAAAAGTTCAACCTTTCAATCGCTGAGGCTAATATCATCAGTGCCAGTATCTTCCCCGATCCTGAATTCACCCTAGGACTCTTTGACAATAGCGAAAGAAGCAAACAACTCGGGCGGGGTTATACCGCCGGATTGAGCTGGACGGTAGAATTGGGGGCAAAACGGCAGGCACGTCGTCAGGTTGCAAAGGATGAGGCTGAAACCACCCGTCTCCTACTCGGAGATTATTTCCGAAATCTACGTGCCGATGCCACCCTTGCTTTTTTATCAGCAAGGTACAACCAGCAACTGGTAGCAACCTACCACAGTTCCTATCAACAACTCGCTCAGCTTGCCAGCTCAGACAGTATACGTTATCAACTGGGTGCTATTCCACAAATAGACTTCCGACAGTCAAAATTGGAAGCAGCCCATATGCGCAATACGCTATCGGCGGCCGAAGCGACAGCCAATTACTCCCTAGCGGGGTTATCACTGCTTATGGGAGATAAGAGCCCGGTTCTTTGGCTCCCACAGGGATCTGATGTTTCTTTTGATCGCAACTTTTTATTAAGTACACTTATTTCAACCGCAGTACGAGAACGTGCTGATCTTAAGGCTGCGCTACAGAACAAGCAGCTCTCCCATAGTCTGCTCCAGCTGGCAAAGGCAAACCGTATCCTAGATCTCGGTATTTCCATCGGCTTTACCTCCAATGGTGAGGCCAGAAATGAAACCGCCCCGACACCACAGTTTAATGCCATCAATGCCGGTCTAGCCATACCACTAAAATTTTCCAATTTTAATAAAGGGGGGCTGAAATCTGCTCAGTTCAAAATTGAGCAAGACGAATTGATCTATCAAGATGCAGCACTACGCATCCAGACTGAGGTGAATCAAGCTTATATGCAATATAAAGCCACTCAAAAACAGGTACAGCAATTTAATAATACGATGCTACTCGAGGCAAAAGCAATCCTGGAAGGAAAGATCTACAGTTACAATCGGGGCGAAACCGCCCTGCTGGAAGTGATCAACGCACAACGCTCCTACAATGAAACCCAGCTGGCTTATGATGAAGCACGCTACAATTATGCAGTCGCATTGGTGGAATTACAACGTGCCGCAGCCATTTGGGATATTGATCAATTGTGACGCCGTTATACCGGTGAAATCTGATTCTTTTTAAGCTTCTTATACATACTTTTCAAGGAAGGGGAAATCAGTATCAGCAGCAAGATGCTGATACTGATTATGGACATCAATTCATAGTAGTCCATGCCATACCGGACGAAAGACTGTATATTAACCCGCTCGCTGATGAGCTTCAATCCCGCGGTATGCTCCTTGTAATGCAATCCATGTTGCAATACCCTGTGAGATTCCCGCTGAATATAGTCTTCAAATATCAGATTGCTTGACTGCAGCTGATCTCGAAAAACCTCCCGGTGCTGGGCATGTCCAAATAATTTAAAGAAATTCTGCAGACCAATACTACTGGTATAGCCAAGGTAACGGACAGCCAAACAAGCTGCCGCCGTTGAGGCTCCCAAATGAGGACGTACACTTGCAATCACAAATAAGATTGTCGGAACCATAATCAGACCAACACCCAGTCCATGCAATATCAATGGTAGCCAAAAATGATCTTCATTGCCCTCACTTTCAAATGAAAAAAACATATATTGATGAAAGACCAACAGGCAACAATAACCAACAATCCAGATCCATTTCACTGTGCGTCGTTTTAATAACCAGTAAAAGGATAGCATAACACCACATACAATCCCGAGAATATTAAACCATTGGATATAGGATAGGTGAATGGGATCCAAGCGGATGACCTGTAGAAAATACTGATTGGAGATCGCCAGCGAAAACCGTTCAATATACATCATATACAAGACCAGGATTCCAAGCAGGAATTTCCGATTTCCAAAGATGGACAACTCGATATAAACACGTTTAATTGCTTTCTGTCTAATCATAAACAGGCCTAGACATAAAATTCCACCGATCAGTACGGTCAGCATGGAGGTATCCGAAAACCAATAAAGTTCCTGTCCATAGACCATCAGATAACCGAAACTTATAACAATGAAACTGTAAAGGATAAAACTGGCCCAGTCCAAGGAAAATAAAGGGTACGGTCGATTATGTCGGATGGGTTTCATTGTGACGATGATCAGCAGTAGCCCCGGCACAAAAGATAAGGCAGCATAGAGATAAAGTTCATCAAAGTTAAATGAATCAATGAATTCCGCTGTCACAAAGGTATTGAAAGGCGAACTACAGAGCAGCATACAAAAAAATATGGCATAACTTCCCTCCTTGGCCCTTTCGGTTTTTAGGCGGGAAAATATCATGGATATAGAGAGGTTGACAGCCGATGCGAACAGCATACCCTGAAAAAAGCGTAAGCCATATATCCAACTAATCTCGTTGATGCGATACATCAGGTAACAATTGAGCAGCTGTAAGAGATTGAAAATGACATAGTACTGCTTGACAGGGAAATACTGAAAAAAGCGTCGTTCCAGGACATAGAATCCGACAAATCCCGCGTAGAAAAGAATAATGAGGAATTGGACATCACTGGGCTGTGCACCGTAGAAACCAGCAGTGACATTGACATTGGCACCGGGCAGAAAAAACAAGACCATACTAGGCATCAATCCGCTGAATAAAATCAGCTTAATCAGCCATTCAGGTACCCAGTCTTTGAAAATCCCTTTCACTGTTATTGATTTTTTGAGACCGAAACATTGACGTTCATTCCTGAGAGTAATTTTGCAGCTCCCTTACCCCTATCCAGTTCAATACGAACCGGAACGCGCTGTACGATCTTCACAAAATTGCCGGTCGCATTATCTGGTGGGAGTAGCGAAAAAGAGGAACCTGTTGCCGGGGAAATAGAAATTATCTTTCCATAGAATGTTTCATCCGGGTAAGCATCCGCAACAACCTCTACACGCCCACCAAGGTGGAGATAACGCAATTGCGTTTCCTTAAAGTTGGCTGTCACCCAAGTTGGTGTCTCTGCATTGACAATAAATCCCAGCACCTCGCCAGGATTTACCATCTGTCCCTTTTCAATGCTACGTTTCCCTACCCGACCATCATAGGGAGCCCGGATTACGGTATATCCCACATCAAGATGCTTTCGGTTTGCTGCAGCCGACAACCGTGCTTTCTCTGCGTTGATCACCCCTTTTTTCACATCAACATCATTCACCCGATCCCGCGAGGCCTCCAACTTATGCTGCAATGCGGCGAGCTCACTTTTGTACACCTCCAGTGTGGCTTTAATATCTTCCAGTTGCTGCGCCGTAGCAGATTTTTCATCAAACAGAAACTTATAGCGATCGTATTCCAGTTGCTGTTTCGTCACCCGCGCTTCGGCAGCAGCAATGGATTTTTCCAACGATTCGTGTTCGGCCTGCAATATTTCCTTTTGGCTGCCCAGCACGTTGATTTCTGCATTTTCTTTGTTTATCGAAGCCGAAGCTTGCTCTGCTTCAAATTTGTACTCCCGATTGTCGATAAGCAGTAAGGTATCGCCGCGCTTGACCGATTGATGATCTTTAAAGTGAACCGAAACAATGTAACCGCCCACACGGGAGATGATGGGATTAATATACTGGGTCACTTGGGCATCATTGGTATAGGTATAGCGTATGCGCAGCCAAAGTATCCTTCCGCCCCATAGTAAAAGTGCTAACAAAGCAATCCCAGCCAACCAATTGGTGATTCTGGTCAATTGTACATCGGTCATTGACCGGCCTGATTTAGGTTTCATTAGATAGTCCCCTTCAAAAATTCAATAAAATAATAATGTTTCTGTACCGCGATTCGGGCGGATTCCAGATCAAAGTTTGTCTTGAGGCATTGCATATCTGCATCCAATAGATCCGTAATCAGTGCCGAAGACTTGAAATACCTATTTTTTATAATACGGGCATTTTCTTTGGCCAGCGTTAGATTTTTTTGGCAGACAGCCTGTTGTTCCAGCGCTAGATTATAATCTAAATAAGCCTGCAACAGTTCATTTTCCACCACTTCCTCCTCATGGTGGTGTTTGACCTCCTCTCGCTTTAAAGCAGCCTGAGCTCCCCGGACAATATTTTTATTGAGGTACAATGCGGATATTGGGATGTTCAATTTAAGTCCTACGATATTTAAATTGTACCAGCTCCCATTATATGGATATAGAAATACCTGTGGATTCGCAAAAGTAAATGTATTGGTCAGGCCTAGTTCGGGCAGGTAGTTTGACTTCGCCTGTTTGATACTCAGTTTTTTCAACGCAACTTCCTGTTCGGATTTCAGCAGTACAAAAGCTTGATGTTTGGCAACAGCAACGATTTCCGCATAGTTCAGCGGATGACTTTCCATCGTGGCATACATCGGGATAATTTCTTGTCGTATATCGGCGATGAGTTGCAATTTTTGGTTGATGATCTTGATATCATTAGCGATCTGTACCAGCAGCAGTTCACGCTTGGACAATTCGAGGGAAATCCTTAAGACATCACTATGCAGCACAACACCGGCTGTATAACGGTGTTCGATCTCTTTCAATTGTGTCCGCTGATCTTTGATATCCTGCTCGATCAGCAATTTGTTGCGATAGGCTAAATCCAGATCCAGAAACAAGTTACAGATCTCCAGCTTAATCTGCGCCGTGGAACTTTTCCAATCAATATTGGCCAGTTCCATTTCGAGTTTTTTTGATTCGATTTTCATAAGATCCCGATGACCGTTGTAGAGATTCAAGTAGAAATCGAGTCCGGTATCATACAGGTAATGGATAACATCGTGTTGTGATGGTTTGGCAAATATTCCTTGATCGTAGACAGGCATATTGCTCGCATAACTGGCGGAAGCCCTGATACTGATTTTCGGCAGCAATTCCATCCGTTGCTGCTGTACGGCGATCACCTTTTCCTGAAGTTGCAAATGTGACTGTTCAATGTATTTACTGTTTTGCAGCGACTTACTGATCAAATCAGCCAGCGAGATACGTAGCGAGTCCTGGGCCTGCGTTTCTAAAACCGAGCATACGAGCACCGCAATAGTGCTTATTACTTTTGTCCAATGCGACGAAAAAAAGTTCAATGTCTTTCTGTTATTTTTTTGCGTTGCAAACTTAGATACTAATTGGAAAATGCATTTCTTCACAAACGCCAATATGTTATGTAAAAACGACATTTTTCAATCAATTTTAAACAAAAGGACAAAATCCGCCAAAACCCATCCCAAGGTATCCTTGGTATCACCCTCCTCTAACGGCAATTCTCCTCATGCCAATTGGCTAAAAAACAGCGCAACAGCGCCAGGTTTGCATGCAAATACAAGATCTAACAGAAAATTCTTCGAAATAATTTAGCTGGGGAGTTTTTGTTATTACAGGATCTTCTCCTGATAGTTCCATTTTGGGAAAATGGAGGCTTAAAACTGTATGAAATTTATTTTCAACAAATAAAAATACATATTTTATACAGAATACAATGACCGCGGGTCAGACAGCTCAACAAAAAAATAGAAGATTCCTTATAGGGAATCTTCTATTGCGTTCCAGAGTTCAATACGCTTTTGAAGCGCTTCTTTACTTACTATTTTCATTTCTTCCCACTTCTCATCATCCTCTTTGGCTAGATCAGAGATCATCTGCATTGCCAAAGGACCATGCTCATCACCGTCCAGATCAATATGACGTTGGAAATAATAGATAAAATTATCCAAGCTCGATTCTGGGAAGTTGGTTTTTAGCTCCTGCAAAATAGAGGTAAACATACCTGGGATAAGATCCTCACGTCCGAATGTAAAAGCTGCGGCAATTTTATGTACCTGTCCCTCTTCGATCAGTTCAAAAGTAAAATTCAGAAAATCTTTAATTCGTTTGTCCAAAGTTGTCAAAGCAATGGCATCGAAAATACTTTTGGATTTCTTGGCATGGACAATAAATTTATTGATCAGGTGCAGATCTGCTCCCATTTCACTCATTGCGTCCAGATACATTTCAAAATGGCTCAAACGGCGACCATCGATATATTCGTCAGATTCTTCCGCTAATACAATTTCGTTGATCAGATAGCGTGTCGATGGATGCTCGCTCGCAAACCAAGGTAAAGTCGTACAGGTCAATTTAATCTGCAAAGCTTTTAGTAAAGACATAAAATCCCATACAGCGTACACATGCCCTTCGGTAAAAGAACGTAGATTCCTGATCGTTTTGATTTTACGATACAAAGGGTGTTGCAATAATACTTCGCGTTCGGCAGCTATGTATTCGTTAATTTCCGCAATTCTATTCATGGCGCAAAAGTATTGTCTTATCTCTGTTTTTTAAAGTATTTTCAATGAGATTACAGTAACATGATAAATTATCTATCCAGTTATCCACTTCATAACCAAATCACAAACAACAGCCCGCCCCAGCTTTTTGACCTCCCCAGTCCTGTTGTTAACGCTCATTTACAGTTAAAAACAAAAATATTTTTTATTATAAAAAATAATCTACTATATTTGTAGAGTATTCAGAATTGCATGATGCAATACCAACCGAGTGTAGGCACCGCGGTGGTAAATTAATACGGGTTTCGACCAAAATAAACGTTGCAGAACGATTATTTTCCCAACAAGATCTGGATACAGTTTATGGTTTAATCCTTTAAATTTTTAAATTGTATGGCTACTACAACAAATCTTTACCAACACTTACTGGAAAAATTCAGTTATTATTCAACAGATGAACTGATACAGCTCAACAATGACACGATCTTGGGTCAAGGCTGGGGATCGGCTAAAGCTACCTTTAGAACAGCTTTGATCAGTACGTTCTCCAAAAGAGGACTGGATCTTTCCAACATCATTTCCAAGGAAGACGGTTTTACCTCGGTGAAGCATGTCCCGGTACGTTTGGAACACAATGTCCTGATTCCTTTACAGTAATCGTTATCGGCAAAAAAAGCGCGCATCGAAAGGACTTCGTGCGCGCTGCTGTGGTTGGTTTAGGAAATTGCCGATCAAAAGAAGGCGATAATCTTATTATTTGTAATTTGGATTCTGAATTAACACACCTGCGCTCTTTTCAATTTCTGTTTGTGGTAATGGCCAGCGGTAAAATTTGTCTTCAAAATGATAGGGCACTTTACTGTCTTTGACCGCATTGAGTACTTCACCTGCGATATGCCAACGGATCAGGTCGTAATGCCGTAGTCCTTCGAAAGCAAGTTCTACCCTCCTTTCGTGGCGGATACGTTCGCGCATTTTTTCCTTGGTATAACCGGCAGGGAACCCAGGCATCTGGACGCGGCTCCTCAGGGTTTTCATGGCATCGTAAACCGATTGATCTGGCCCGGCGATTTCATTTTGTGCTTCGGCATACATCAATAACACCTCCCCAAACCGTAATACAACCGCATCCTGTTGGCTCAATGTTGAAAAGCCAAAAGGTAAGTTGGCCGGATCCAGAAATTTCAGCACCCCATAACCTGTAGGCCGCGGATTGGACGGTGTATGGATCTTACCGCCACCAAAGTCGGGATGATCCACAAAAAGTGTTTTGCTCAAGCGCGGATCCCTATCTTTGAAGGGATTGGCTCGGTCAGTCAACGGTGATTCACCAAAAGGTAGACCATCTTTGCATTCATAGGTATCCACGAGGTTTTGTAAAGGTGAAGCAGCGATCCAGTCGCCTAGGTACATGTCCCAGGGGGCTGTATTATTCGGTGCCAGAAAATTGACCGAAAAGATAATCTCGGTATTGTTCTTCTGTGTTGCATCGCGAAAGACATTTTCAAAAGCCGTACTCAGGGTATACTCTTTCATGACATCGGTGCATAAGTCTTTTACCTCTTTCAAGATTGCTAAATCTGGCACCCCTTTGTCACCATAAGCCGCAAACAATAAAACTCGTGCTTTCAAGGTTTTTGCTGAACTTGCAGTCGCATGTCCCCCATTATTGAAATAAGGTTTAGCCGCTAAGTTGGCGATCCCAAAATCCAGATCAGCCCGAATCTGTTTTAGAATATTCTCCGCAATTTCCTTTGGCTGACGCTGATCCTCCAGACTGAGGGGAGTCAGCACAAGCGGCACCTCACCATAAATACTGTACAATTGGAAATAAACAAAAGCACGGATAAAGCGGGCTTCGGCTTCCATATTTTTCTTCTCTGCATCGTTCATATCGGAGCCGTTATAACCCTGAAGCTTCTCGATCAGGCGATTGGCACGTCCTATTCCCACATAAGCATCGTTATAAATACCGGTTTCGTAGCCCCCTGTGGTCGGATTTAAATTCCCACCTACGATTTCATTGACGCTACCTGAATTGAACTGATTGTAGCCATTGTCGGTCAGACAGTCCCGAAAAGGCATCCCATAGGAGAACGTCTCGCTCTGCAGCGAGGCATATACACCGGCCAATGCATTATCAAAATCCGATTTTTTGCTAAAATAGTTATCCGAAGCAATCTGATCCAAAGGATTGAGGTCCAAGGCACTGTTACAGGAACCAAAAAATAGACCGGATAGCATCAACGCTGTTATAAATTTCTTTTTCATAGCACTTAAAAATTAACTTGTACACCAAATGAATAAATCTTGTTTTGTGGATACTGCACCAGATCACCATTTCCATAGCGTTCAGGATCCAATCCCTTAAATTTGGTCGCAGTAAGGAGGTTATCACCCGAAAAGTAAACCCGTAGGCGGTCAATTTTATATTTTTTCAATAGCCCTTCAGGTAAAGTGTATCCTAACACAAGATTTTTCAACCTGAAGTATGAAGCTTCCTGTATAAAATAGCTGGAAGCACGGCTGAATTTCTCCGGAGCACTCCAACCCCAATAAATACGGGGCATCGTTATCGAAGGGTTTTCAGGTGTCCAACGGTCTAACCAGTCTTTTGTCGGCGGACTACCCTGTACAAATGGGGTTACGCCCCAGCCCGAAACATAGGATTTGACGCCATATACCCCTTGTAATAGAGCCGAAAAGTCAAAGCCCTTAAAACTTGCACTTAGATTAAAACTATAGTTCAGCTTTGGATCCACACCGGAAATAATTGTTCTGTCGTTCGCATCTATTTTTCCGTCCCCATTGACATCCCGATACTTAAGATCTCCTGGCAGTGTATTATCATTAAACTGCTTAGGCGACCCCGCTACTTCAGCATCGGATTGAAATATGCCGATGACTTCGTAGGTATAAAAGCTGTCCATCGCATAGCCATTTTTCTTGATCGTATAGCCGCCGATTTCAGGCTCGCCAAATTTCACCAGCTTGTTTTTGAAACGATCGAGGTTTGCACCTAGCTGATAACGTAACCCTTCCAATGCCCCAGTAGTAATCTGATTACGATAAGTAATTCCCAATTCAACACCTTTATTCTCGACAATCCCATCATTTACGTAAGGAGCCCCCAAACCAACGATTGCAGTAATCTGTGACTGTCTTAGAATATCTGTCGTTCTCTTTTTATACCAATCAAAGGTGATATCTAAATTTTTAAACAGACTTAAGTCCAATCCCACATCGGTCATCGTTGTTGTTTCCCATTTAATAATCGGGTTGTTTAATGCCTGTTGAGCAACACCGGAATTTAGCGTACTATTGTCAAAAGAATAATTTCCGGTAAGTCCCAATACTGGCTGATACGGATAGTTACCGGTGTTCTGATTTCCGAGTTGGCCCCAGGATCCACGGATCTTCAAATTATCCAGCCAACCGGAAGCGAATTCCTTGACAAACGATTCTTCAGATACACGCCAGCCTGCAGAGAAAGAAGGAAACGCTGCCCAACGGTTTTTACCGTAAAACTTCGAACTACCGTCGTAACGCATATTGGCTTCCAAGAGGTATTTCCCTTGATAATCATAGTTCAATCGGCCGAAATACGAGATCAGCGCCCATTGGTTGGCTGTTCCGTTTGCCCGTTGAATATCCGATCCACCCGCATTTAATTCTGTTAGTGTATCGTCGACAAAATTCTGTCGGAAGCCCTGCAGGTAGGTATACTTGCTTTTTTCAATGCTATATCCGGCCTGAGCCTTGAGGTGGTGTGCTCCAAACGCGCGATCATAGTTCAGGTAAGTAAATAAATTGGTGTATATTGTTTGCTGATCCTGATCCGTAAGGCCCTTTCCAAGATCCAGTGTTGTTCCGAGCGTACCTGTATGGTAGTAATATTCATCCAACGTTGATTTATAATCCTTGTACTTGTCCATATTGAAGTTATAGGCACCTTTGGTATACCAAGAAAGACCTTTAAACAGCTGAACCTCCATCCAGGCCTGTAGATTGGCAGCATAGTCATCGGTATTGTACGTGAATTTCCGATCCAATACAGCCATTGGGTTTTTATTGTTGTACTCCCAGTCGTAAGCTTTGTAAGTATATCGCCCGCTACCATCCGGCAAAAATGGGCCATAGGTTGGCGCCTGCGACATTGCCGACAGGAACAGGTCTTTGGATCCCCCTGGAATAGATTCGGTATGTCCTGTTTTGAGCAAGATATTTGTTCCGAATTTAATACCCTCCGAGATTTTTGTCGTCAGATTGAGGCGGGCGGAATAACGGTCGTAGTTAAAACCTTTGATCATTCCATCCTGATTGACGTAGCCCAAACCAACATTAAAGGTTGTCTTCTCATTTCCGCCCTGGATACCGAGATTATGGGTATAAGTCGGTTTAGTTTGGAAAATAAGCCCCAGCCAGTCCGTATTTGGATATTTTACAAGATCGTTGCTATTGCGATAGGCCGCGATCACATCGGCGGGATATAGGCCATCGTTGAGATTGGAATTCTTACGCGCTTCGTTGTATAATTCCATATACTGCGCCGAATTGGTGATCAGATCAAACATTTTCGTAGGCTTATAGATACCCACATTTCCGTCATACTGAACTGTTGTCTTTCCCGATTTCCCTTGTTTTGTCGTGATCAGAATAACGCCATTGGCTGCACGCGAACCGTAGATTGCTGCGGAGGCTGCATCTTTTAGTACGCTGACATTTTCGATATCATTGGGATTGACGTCGGAGAATTTGCCCTGCACACCATCAATGAGCACCAGGGGATCCGATCCGGCACCGCTAAAGGTGCCCTTGCCCCGAATACGGATGGATACGCCTTCATTGCCCGGTTCTCCCGAGCCCTGATTGATTTGTACGCCCGGGATTGCCCCCTGCAGCATGGAAGCCGTATTGACAACGGGCCGTTTGATCATATCTTTGCCACTCACTGTAGCCACAGCACCGGTTAGGTTTACTTTCTTTTGCGTACCGTAACCGACCACAACGACCTCTTCCAAACTCGACGAAGCGTCATTCAGCTGCACATTCACGGTTCCCTCATTGGCAGCAACAGACATTTCCCTGGTTTCAAATCCCAGTGAAGAGAACGTCAGTACAGCAGTTCCACCCGTCAGGCTGAGCTCGAATTGCCCCTGCTGATCCGTTTGTGTTTCCTGCGTTGTATTTTTGACCCGTACTGTCACACCGGGTAGCGGGCGCCCTGTATTGTCCAGCACTTTTCCTTTTATTGTACGCTGTTGACCTATCCTATCGAGGACAGTGGAAGGGGCTTTTTCTGTTGGGGCAAAACGACGGTCTGTCGTCCTTAGTGATGCTGCTGAGCCCGTGTAGGGTACAGCTATCGAAAGACAGAGTGCCATTATACTGGCCTCAGGACCGAAGGACAGGCCCTTGATCAAAGGCCATTGTCTTGTCTTTTCTGTTTTCATATTTACTTTTTTTGTTTATAAGGTGCTTTTATCTTGAAATTTTTGACACAAAGCATCCCCTATCATGCAAAAAATTGCATGATCCAATTCGGTTGAGGACGCTATGTTTTGTTATTTTTCTTTTGTACGATAGGCGATCCAGTTATGATCTATACATACGTTAAGTTGTTGTGATTTGGGTGAATAAATCTGATAGTTCAGTATCTTACCATCTTTCCATTCCATATCTAGCGTGTGATTTCCCTTGATGCGCATACCCCTCACCCGACCTTCTTTTTTCCAGGCCTGAGGAACCGCCGGTAGAAGATACACCGTATCCTGATGGGACTGCACCAGCATCTCGGCGATACCCGCTGCTCCGCCAAAATTACCATCGATCTGAAATGGGGGCCCTGCTGTTAGCAAATTGGCGTAAACACCACCACCGGCGCCATAATTGATATGTGTATCGACACGTGGAGTCATGAGTTGCCGAAATAATTTATAAGCCCGCTCGCCTTCATGCAATCTGGTCCAAAACAGTAGTTTATGGGCAATGGCCCAACTCGGTCCATCATCCCCCCGTACATCCAGGCTTTTTTTAGCGGCAAGCTGCCAGTCTGGATGTTCATCATAACGGATCAGATAGCCCGGATACAAGCCATACAAATGCGAGATATGCCGATGCTGCGGATCCACCTCTTCATAATCTTCGATCCATTCCATGATATGGCCATCTTTGGCTAGCTGCACCGCTGGTGCTAAGCGTTTCAGTTGCGCCGCAACCTTCGTTAAAAAAGGATCCGATTGATTGCCCAATAATCCCGCTGCATGAATGATATTTTCAAATAATTCGCGTACGATCTGATTATCTATTGTTGGCCCCATCGTGACGTTTGCCTGCTGCCCATTAGGGAGCTTGAAGGAATTTTCGGGAGATACAGATGGCGAAGTCAACAGCCAGCCCTTGGTTGGGTGTTCGGTCAGGGCACTGGAGTAAAACTGTGCTGCCCCATAGAGAATCGGGTATATCCGCCGTAGATAGCCCATATCTTCAGTATAGAGGTAATGTTCCCAGAGGTTATTGCAGAGCCAGCCCGAGCCCGCATTGGCAATTCCCCAGGAAGCAGACTCTCCCGGTTCGGTATAGCCCCATACATTGGTGATCACATGGGCTACCCAGCCCGGTGCATTATAGTACGCTTTCGCGGTCTTTGCTCCCGGGGCCATAAGGCCTTCCACAAGACCCACCAAGGGTTCATTGAGCTCCCCCAGATTAGCCGCCCCGAGGTGCCAATGGTTCATCTGCACATTGATATCCAGGTGGTAGTCCCCATTCCAGGGCGTCTGAATCTGATTTGCCCATAAGCCCTGTAAGTTTGGTGGTAGCAAGCCTAAACGCGTACTGCTGATACTCAGGTAGCGACCATACTGATAGAATAGCGCCGCTAATCCTGGATCCTGATCCGGTTCTTTACCGAAAGCCACCAAACGCTGATCGGTCGGTAAGTCATCTTTCGACTGCCCCAATCGGAGCGACAAACGGTTGAACTTTGCCAAATAGTTTTGCAGATGTTCAGCATACTGCTGGCTATAGGATTTTTTCAAAGCCCTTGTTAGCGTTTCAGCTGTCGTACGCTCAAAATCCTTACCTTTAAAATCAGTATCTGTTGACACGTAAATTAGCACTTCGTCAGCCTGTTGAATAACAATAGATTGTCCTTTTACCAGCTGTTTTCCCCCTTTTATCTGCGCGCGGACACATGTTTTGAACTGCATTCCTTTACCATCTACACCATTGTCCAATTGTCCTACCAAAACAAGCTCGCCATCCTCGGTCTTGGAAGTAGCCCTTTCGGGACGTTCAATCTTGATTTCCAGGCTAATCTGTCCTTTTTTGCTGCTCTGTAAACGAATAACGCCCACATCATCGGCAAAGCTTGTCCAATATTCGCGGCTATACCTGACGCCTTTGAGCTCATAGCTTGTTTTTGCCATCGCCTTATTGAGGTCCAGTTCCCGGCGATAGTTCTGCACTGCGGTGAGATCCGTTTGTCCGTCAAATGCAAGCATCAGATTGCCGAGCACTTGATAACAGCCCCATTGCTTGCCGCCCGATCCGGGACCTTTGCAAATAAAATGCTGGTCTATCAGACGCTGAGCAAGGTCGTTTTTCCCGTTTTTGATCAGATTTCGAATACTATCCAAATACCTGCTGGCCTCATAATTATTGGCATCCTGAGGACTTCCCGACCATAGTGTGATATCATTGAGTACAATATGGTCATTCTTTAAGCCACCATCGGGCATCATGCCAATTTTTCCATTGCCCAGGGGTAAGGTCTCCTCCCATTGTTTTGCCGGCTGCCGATACCAAAGTTTGCCCCCCTGCACTTGCCCAAATAAGTTGCCCGAAAAAAAGAAAACCACAAGCGTGCAAAGTAACTTACCTTTCCTACTGTTTATTTTTGATGATCTACTCATGTGGTTTTAGTTTTTTGTCCAGTCATCGGTTCGGAAGGGAGATCCAGGTACACCGGCTTCATTGTATAAAGTCAGGTCCGGGTTATCGGCCCAACCGTAACGCACTGCGACGGGTGACGGTACTTCTTTGGCAAATACGATCAGCTTATTTCCGACCTGTTTGACTTCTGCAGGATAAAAGACCTGATCGGCACCAGCAATTGTGAAACTACCGTTGCGTTTATCCGCTCCTTTCAGCACAAGCTTTTTGCCCATAGGGTTAAAGCTAAGTTCCATTTCTGCAGCTTTTGTCGTCCAATGCTCAAGAACAGGGCCCGAATAAGGGATCTTCTTACCATACAGCTGCGCTGTTGCGATCCAGCCAAGCCTTCTACCGACATCCTGCTTATTTTTCGGATGGATATCCTGTGCATCGCCGATATCTGCAATGACTGCCATACCTGTATAAGGCAATTTGAGTGTTTGGCGCTGCGCTTCCCGTAATCTCGCCCAGGAAGAAGGCTGCGGTGTTAAACTTTTCGCTTTAAAGTTGGCCAGTTGAACAAAATAAAAAGGCATCTTTTCATTGTTCCACTGCTGGCGCCAGTCCTGAATCAGTGCGGGCAGCAGTTGCTGATAAGGAGCGTCTTTTGAATCCGCGTTACTTTCACCCTGGTACCAAATGGCACCTTTTATTTTAAAATCCACAAAAGGCTTAACCATAGCATTGTAGAGCACAGTAGGTCTATTGGGCCCCTCCATCGCATTAGGTTTTGCCGGCAGCTTCGCCAGATCATAACCAACTTTGCATTTCCAGTCTCCAACGAGAGATAGCTGTTCGCCATTTGGTCCTTCCAGTCGTGGCTGTTCTGTACCGCCATATATTCCGCCATCGCCGGCTCCATCAAATACGCGAACGGCGATATGCAATAGGCTGCCATTATTGGCCGTTGCAGGAACAGTATACTTCCGAATCTGATCGTAACCAATAGTTTCACCCACTTTTGTGCCATTAACATAGGTGATGTCGTTGTCATCAATCGCTCCCAAAATCAGCTTGAGAGGTTTACCTTGCCAATGTGCCGGTAGTGCAACGTCTTTGCCAAAATAAACGACACCGTCCATTCCCGGAAACAGGTTCTTGTCAAAAAAACTAGGAATTGTAATCGTGGACCAGGTACTCTTATCCAGTTGTGGTGCAAACCACTCATCCTGCGTTGCTGTCTTCACCTGATCCTGCTGTTCGGCGACGCGATTCCATTCGGCCAGATCTTTCGCATATATTTCCTGTGCATCCGGACGTTGGATTTTTTCGATAGCCGCTGTATAGGTTGAAAAAGGTGTAAGGGCCTCCCGGCTCATCCAGGCTTCAATGATTGTTCCGCCCCAAGAAGAGTGGATCAGGCCAATGGGAATGCCTGTTTTCTCGTAGATCTCACGTGCAAAAAAATAGGCCGTAGCCGAAAACTCCGGAATACTTTGTGGCGTCACCGGATTCCATCCACCGGATTCCACCTGCACTGCTGTGGTAGGTTGATTGGCGGTTGCTTTTGGAATCTGCAAAATACGAATTTTAGGGAAGTTGGCTGCTTTTATTTCCTGCTCAAAGTTGTCGATCTTACCCCAGCCCGCCAGGGGCATCTCCATATTTGACTGTCCTGAACAAAACCAGACTTCACCGATCAGAATATTCTTTAGGATTAATTGATCACCATCGTTGATGGTAATTTGGTAGGGTCCACCGTATTTCGGCGTCTCCAGATAGACTTGCCAGCCTCCTTGCTGATCGACCTCAACCTGATAGCTCTTGTTGTTCCAGCTGGTGTTTATGCTAAGTTCCTTGCCTACTGCTGTACTGGTTCCCCAGATCTTGACCTTTTCTTTCTGCTGCAGCACCATATTGTCGCCAATAAAAGCCGGCAGCTGTACTTTGGCCTGTAGGGCAGAAAATCCACTGGCAACGCTGAGTAGCAGGGCCAACAAAGTCCGTTTATACTGTTTAGGTTTTATCATGATTTTTGAGTTTGTTGCTCAATTGGGTTTATACATTTGGCACATCCAAAGTCCCGGTTGTTAGAGTCGGAGCTTCGGATGTACCACAGTTATTTTTTTAAAGTGCCGATATTTTTAGTAAAACACTAGTACGGTTGCTATTCAGGTCAGGATTTACGCCAACTTTCATCAGGTAGTCCCCCGAATAAGTTTGTCCCTGGCCTAAGCTCGACTTGGCTCCCGGATACAAGTTGATCTCCTCCACCCGATATTGCTTTTGGGCGTCCAGTCCTTTTAAACGGACGGGATCGGTTGTTCCGATACCATAGCGGTTATTGACCAGGTAGTTGAAGATTACAGCCTCGGTTTTTTCGCTATTCACGTAGCTCAGGGCGGCAAAGTCACCTTCACGTGGATCGGCCAAACGATACTGCTCCCCATGCCAGATTGTCCCTTTAAGCGCGTCGTAATTCTTTACCGCCTGCTGGCAGAATAACAGATCCTGTTCTTTCAGATGGTTCACCACAATATCAAAACCCAGTTTACCCATCATAGCTACATCCGTACGGAATTTGAGGGACTGTTTTCCCCAGTCTGTCACATGGTTTGAAGTGCTGATTGCCGGGAAAAAGTAAGAATACTCGTACTGCATAAAAATACGTTCGAGCGGGTCTGTATTATCCGAAGGCCAAAATTCGGTAAAGTACCGAAGTGCCGCATAGTCCACACGTCCACCACCGCCCGAACATAACATCATCGGCACTTTCGGATACTTCGAACGAATACGCTCCAGCACTTTATAAAGACCTTCCACATAAGAAACATAGAAAGCACCCTGGTCTTTTAGAAATGCGGAATGCGCATTGTAAATGACCGCATTACAGTCCCATTTGATATAGGCCAATGCCGGATTTTTGGTAAACAGGTCGTCCAGGATGTTAAAGACAAAATCCTGCACCTTGGGATTTGTCAGATCCAGGACCAACTGATTGCGGAAGTAATGTTCTTCCCGCTGCGGCTGTTTGACGACCCAATCCGGATGTTGTTCGTAGAGTTCGGATTTGGGGCTAACCATTTCGGGTTCTACCCAGATACCGAATTTAACGCCCTGCTTAGTCGCTTCTTCCACGAGTGTCGCGATACCATTGGGCAGTTTTGTCCGGTTCGGTTGCCAATCTCCTAGACTGGAGTGATCGCTGTTACGCGGATATTTATTTCCAAACCAGCCATCATCCAATAAAAATAGGTCTACCCCTAGTTTTTTGGTATCCTGGAGCAAACCTTTTAATTTTTGCTCATTAAAATCAAAATAAGTCGCCTCCCAATTGTTGAGTAAAGTCAGGCGTTCGCCATTTCCATCCAGCAGCTGATATTTACGGGCCCAATTGTGCAAATTTCGGGAGGCGGTGCCTTTTCCCTTTGTTGACAAGGTATAGATCAATTTGGGTGTTGTAAACTCCTGGTTGCTGGCCAATTTCACATTGGAAGCATAGTTATTTATGCCGGCAATGATACGTAGGTTATTGAGGTAATCCACTTCGAAATCCACCTTAAAATTTCCGCTATACCCAAGGCTTGCCATCAGTACTGTTCCTTCATCTTCGGATGCCGCCTTGCCCAGTGACACCATAAAGGAAGGTGGCTGGAATAAATTCGCGCGTGTTCCGAGCTTACTGTCCAGCACTTTAATGCCATGTGTTAACGGAGCCTCTTCCACCTGCATTTCTTTTGCCCAGTCGCCATGGTACTGCCGTAGCCAATACGCGTTGGAGCGCAGGGTCAGATTGGCCGAAGCAAATTTTTCCAGCGTGACGACTTTCTTTTCCTTATTCTGGATCGTTGTCCACTGCTCAATGATATCCTCATTCAAAAACGATTTGTAGTGTAAAACGACATAAATATCGTATACTGGATCTTTTAGGGTGATATCAAGCTGTTTGACATTGGCATCCAGGTTGTTCACCGCATGCTTTTCATAGCGCAGGTCGAGAGAGCGGTTACCGTCCGCATGGATGATACTAATCGCTGGTTCCAGCAAATTTTTTGAACCGGAAGGCGTATAAGCCGCATTGGACAGTCCACTATAATCTGTCAATTGTCGATAGCTGCTTGCAATGGTCGAATACTCTTTTGAATCACGCAATTTTTCACCGTAATAGAGCATTTTCAACGTTTTCGTGGAATCGTACTCCAACACAAGCGCATTCGACCTGGTTTCTATGGGAATCTGTCCGGACTGCGCCTGTGCTTCCAGATGTACAAGCCCCTGGGTCATCAAAAGCCCGAGTACAACATGTTTAAAATGAAGGGTTGGCATATATAAAAAGATTTAGGATTTGTTAACGAACTTGACTATTTTGTTTGCTTTCAATTGAATCTTGTAAAGGTATTTACCATTGATTTCCTGCTCTGGGCTTAGACCTGCCAATTGGGAAGGGCTTAATACCTGAATCGTTTGATCCTGCGGCGATGAAAGAATAAGCTGCCTAATGCTACTGTTATTCCATTCCATCTCTTCAATGTGTACATTGCCCCGGGCTTTGAGCCCCTTGACTGTTCCGGCCGACCAGCGATCAGGCAGGGCAGGAAGTAATTCCAGCACATCCGTTTGCGATTGCAGCAACATTTCACTCAGGGCAGCCACATAACCCAGGTTGCCATCAATCTGAAACGGTGGATGCGCGCAGAGCAAGTTGGCGTATACGCCACCGCCATTATTGTAGTCAATACCATCGCCGCCAACGAGGTTAATGAAATTAGTCAGGATTTTATAGGCGTGATTTCCATCCTGCAAGCGGGCCCAAAAAGCCACCTTCCAGGCCATGGACCAACCTGTAGATTCGTCGCCACGCGCGGTCAGGGTGACTTTTGCCGCCTTGGCAAGTTCCGGTGTTTTTAAAACAGAGAATTGGTTGCCAGGATACAGACCAAACAGATGCGAGACATGGCGATGCTTGTCCTGTGGATCATCACGATCCGTTTCCCACTCCTGCAACTGTCCCCATTTACCGATTTTGGGTTTGAGCAGCGCATCGCGAAGTGCCGTGATATGTTTACGGTAATCGGCGTCCATATTTAAAACAGTACTCGCCTGGATGTAGTTATTAAAGAGATCGTAAATAATCTGATGGTCATAGCTCACGGCATCCTCTGTAGGGCCATGTTCCGGCGACCAGCCCTGAGGCGCCACCACAGTTCCGTCCGGTCTTCGAACCAGACGATCATCCCAAAACTCACTTATTTCTTTTAAAATCGGATAGGCAAACTCGCGTAGATATTTCTCGTCCTTGTTAAAGGCATAATGCTCCCAGAGGGCCTGTGCATACCAGGCACTTCCAGGGGTGTTCCAAAGAAAGCTCTCGCCACCGAAGATATTATTTTCGGTCTTTACGGTCCAGCCCCGTACGCCCGGAAATTCCTTTTGTGTATTTATTTTTTTCACCTCACGCATGCTATTGATGTAATCAAGGTAAGGCCAGGCCGATTCACGCAGATTAGCGACTTCTGCTGGCCAATAGTTCATCTGTACATTGATATTGGAATGGTAATCTGAGCGCCATGGCGGATTGTTGCTGTTGTTCCAGAGTCCCTGCAGATTTGCAGGCAAACCGCCTTTCCGTGATGAACTGATCAGAAGATAACGTCCATATTGGTATACCAATGCTTCCAGAGCCGGGATCGGCTGTTTTTTATAGGCTTCTAACAGCGCTTTTGTTGTTTGCTTGCTGTCCAGCTGGCTATGGTCGAGATCAAGTTCCACCCGACTGAACAGCGCTGTATAATCTGCAATGTGACGTGCCAATAGTTTATTTACGCCATATTTTTCCGCTTGCTGCAAATACCGTTCATTGACCTTCATCGGTTCCTCGGCCAACTTCCATTTGGTAGCCCGTGTATTGGCATAATCTGTTGCGGCACTCAGCAGCAGAACAATTCGATCGGCAGATTTTACGGTAAGGACAGCCTGTCCTTTTTCATCTGTCGTTTTGGAAAGTGAACCACCTACGACCTGTACGCGTACCTGTGCGGCATACCGCATGCCATTGTCGAGCGTTCCCTGAAACCAAAGATGACCATCTTCTACCTGCGCCGCCTGCCCATGTGCATCCTGAAGTGCGATCTGGGCATTGAGTTTCCCTTTTTTACTGTTCGCATAATCAAATACCATGACCTGATCGGGCTGACTCGCAAAATACCGACGGTTGATTTGCTGTCCATCCTGCTGGTAGGCTATTTCATGCAGGCCTTTATCCAAATTCAATTTCCGGCTATATGCGGTAAAGGATTTATTGACGTCGGCGTCAAAGCGAACAAAAAGATCACCGAAAGCCTGATAGGCACCTGTTTCCTGTTCATCACCTGTCCATAGGCTATTTTCATTAAATTGAATATGTTCCTGATTTACTCCGGCAAAGATCATGGCACCAATTCGTCCATTTCCGATGGGATATGCTTCGGTCATCCAATCCGTTGCGGGCTTATTATCCCAGAGGTAATAGCGTTGTGCATACGATGTGGCCGAGCAAAGTGTTAAACATATAAAGATGAGGCATTTAATTTTTCTGTGCATTAACATAGCGACTATTACAATTTATTGAGCGATGCCCAATGGTGAAAAAACAAAATAGATGACAATCATCAATAGGATGAGAAAGGCGCCGATCCGGTATCTTCCCTTCCAATAGGTGCCTTTGTCCTGGCCCGAAAACTCAAATTGATACTCCGATAGATAGTTTGGCTGGCTCAATTTACTTCCCCCCCAGATGACCAGCGCCACCGCGATAAACAACAGCGCGAACAAATGCAGATAGTGCAGCTCTGTCTTCCAGACAAACACCAGGATGAAATAGCTGAACATGTACAGGAACAGGCCGATTTGCGCCATCCTCGGCGTCACACGGCGCGATAGAATCCCCAAGATCATAATGGTGAAGATCGGCATGTTGAACAGCCCCGATACGGTTTGCAGGTATGTATAAAACCCATCGTGGGCAAAAAGAATAAAAGGAGCAATAAACATCGCCGAGGTGGAAATAATCAATTCAAACAGTTTCCCTTTTCTGACCAATTCTTTTTCACTAAGATCTCTTTTTTTATATTCCAAATAAGGCTTGTAGATATTAAAAATAAATAAGCTGCCACAGCTCTGAAGGCCAGCAGTATAGGTCGTCATTGCGGCACCAAAGACCAATGCCAGGGAAAAACCAATCAGCACATCGGGAAAGATCAGTACAATAAGTTTTGGAAAAACAGAAGCTGTAGGCTGCACATGCGGCAATAAGTGTACGGCCAGAAGACCCGGTAAATTGATCAGCAGCGGCATCAGAAGTTTGCCCCCCGCAGCCAAAGTCATTCCTTTCTGTGCTTCTTTTAAGTTTTTGGCGCTTAATGCCTGTTGTGCGATATAGGGTTCCATTCCCCAATAGTAAAAGTTGATCAGGAGCATCCCAGTAAACAAGGTAGAGAAGGGCACAGCATCCTGTTTGGATCCCACGGCATTGAGATGTTCTTTTTTGTCGTGAAATAACTGGAGCACCCCCGCCCAGATATCGCCATTACCCAGATACCAAAAAGCGAAAATCGGGATGAGCACAGCAAGTATAAACAAACAGAGCCCCAGCCCCATGTCGGACAAAGAAATCAGTTTCAATCCCCCCAATATGCTGTATAAGCTCCCGATGATCCCCAATGCCCAGACCAGTATCCAGATACTCTGCCAATAACTGATGTGGAGCAGTCCGGGCACATCAAACATCGTGGTCAGGCTTAGCGCACCACCGTATAATACCGGTGGCAATAAGTTAACGATGTATCCGATCAGAATCAGAATAGATACCAATATTTTAGTTTTCGGATCAAATCGCAGCGCAAGAAAGTCCGGCACTGTCCGAAAACCATGTTTAAAATAGATAGGCAGCAGAAATTCCGAAACCAGGAGCATGGCGACCACCGAGCTCACGCCCCAGCCGATGACCGATAGGTTGTTAATATAGACCGATTCATTTTCACCAATAAACTGGTTGGCGCTCAGGTTGGTCAACAGCAAAGCCGAGCCCACCATCCAAAAACTATTGCTCTTTCCTGCAAGAAAAAAGCCGTTTAAGGTATTGGAATAGTTGGTTTTAAATTTCCATAAGGATCCCAAAGCAACCAAACCGGTAAAAAGACAAAAACTAAAAACTATCATCTTAAAAACTTCCCTATTTTAGACAGAATTGCGGTCTGCCAATGTCGTTGGCACCACTTCCTTGATCAATGTTCTTTCGAGCACAAACTTGGCTGCTTCCGATCCGATCCGTGCAAAACTTGTCGAAAAGGTGGTAATGCCACCGCTGATAATTTCTTTGATAACATCATCATTATGCGATAGAATGCCCAGATCCTGCCCTAAGGTCCAGCCTTTTTGTAAAACTTCCTTCAGCATCTGATAGAGCTCCGGATTATGAATGGTAAAATACAGTTTTCCCTTTTTTAGGTCACCTACATGGTATTGCTTTTCGATACGTCCTTTTACTTTATACTCCTTCAAAAAGCGTAAGAAAGCATCTTTGATTTCATTGGGTTCAGCCGTATTTTCCCTAAAATAGAAGATCACTTCTTTATACTTTTTGATCTTTGGATAAAGTTCCTGAAACACCGCGTAGGTGGCTGCTTCAAATTCCTGGGACACGTAGGAATAATCTCCTCCGAGATCCATCAAGCGATCAATAATCAATAATTTGGAAGCCGGGATGGAACGAAGCAGCATTTCGGAATCTTTATTTTCAATCGGAGCGACAATATATACGGTATATCGCCCCTGAATACGATTGAAAATATCTTCAAAGGTTTCCATATTGTTGTGATGGAAAAAGAGGTCCACCGTTACTTCCTCCGGAAGGTTAGTTCGCAGTTCATTCACCAAGGTATCTTGAAAGGTATCGTATGCATACAGCAGGACCGCAACTTTCTGTTTCATCTGCGTATTGTTGCTCACCACAAAATATCCTTTTCTGTTTTTCGATTCCACGACTCCGTGGGCAATCAGATCACGGTAAGCCTTAGCGAAGGTTTCGCGTGCATAGCCCAGGTATTGGATCAAGTTATTGACAGAAGGTAAACTGGCATGCACCTCCAGTTCATTGGCATCAATGGCATCCAACACGCCCTGCACAATACATTCATGTTTAGAGAGCGTATTCAATGCCTCCAGGCGTTTGATCCGATCGATCAATACTTTAAAATTTTCTTCTTTGCTTATCTTCATATGTTGTGATTAAAACAGGGCAACCTTAAATAATTTTGCACCTGCCTGCTCAAAGGCAATGGATTTCTCAGCGCTAAATTCCTGCGCTGTTTTTTCAAATAGTTCCACCGCCTTATATGTTGTATTTGGCTCCAGGCCAATCTGTTTAAAATCTATGTTTATTGCTGCCGGGGTGGTATTGTAATTAAATATGGCCACATACAGCGCTGTTCCAATCTTTTTGTAATAATACGTATTTGCCGCTTTTCCTTCTACAAATCCTGCCGGACGGAAGCTTTTACCGTCGGCTATGATTTTTAAAATTTCGGGATCCTGCAGATATTGATTCATCTTAGGCTGCCAGTTTTCTTTTTTCGACAAGTCATCACCAAGGATAATGGTACCCGTTACTATACCCGAAAGCAATCTTGCCTTATTGATTTCAGGGCTTTCATCATGAAAAACAAGGTGGTCGGCATCGATAAAGTCGTAGAGGTAGGTCTGCCACCAACCGTAGCTGACACTATTTAAGGTATACTGTGTTTGGTCGATCGTTTTCCAGGCGTCGCAGGCTATTCTGCGCATGTGTGCAAATTGGGCTGTCGCCAGGGAAGGAGAAATCGCTGCGTAGATCAGCATCTTACCCTGCAGCACGTCGACGAGATGTTTCATCCCTACAGCATAAGCCTGCATACCCGTCTGAATTTTCTTGTCGTAAAAACCGGTGGATTCGATTGCCGCATGCGAAAGGAAGTCAACCTTGATCATGCGGAAGCCACAGTCGACCAATTTCCCCAGGATCACATCCATACGGGCCAAGGTACCGGGATGTGTCGGATCCAAGGCACGTCCACCGTCTAAATTGTGATAGCCTTTTTGGGTTTTGGTCCACAGTTGGCCAAAGGTAAACTGGCTTCCCTCGGCCTTGCGGTCGGGTCCGCTTCCATGGCCCCAGTCTGTAAAAGGCGCCCAATACACTCCGGGCTTCAGTCCCAGAGAATCACAATAGCGAACAAATTGCTTCAGCTGCGTGTAATCGCCTGACATACCTCCAGGCGTCATATTATCCCAGAAAGAGTCTAGGTCTATAAAAGCCTCACCATCTGCATTTCGGAAATAAGGAATATCTTTTGCAAAATAGTCTGCTGTACCTGTGGCATTCTGAAAATTAAGTTTTTCCTGTATCACTCCCCAGCTGTTCCAGCCGACAGGCGTGGCGCCTTGCCAAGATTTCACATAGGCCGGCGATAGCTTCCGGTGGATTTTAGCATAGTTTTCAAGCCCAATGCGCCAATCCTTGTCATAAGATACGAGGTATTTTGGGGAGCGAATCACATCCCCCTTTACAGCTCCATGCGCCATGGAATCCCGTGTGATATTTACATCTGTAAATCCGGCCTGTGCTGCTAAGTGGGTATATTGCCCCTGATCTCCTTTGATCGCAATACCCGATTTCCAAACGGATTGATCCAATGAACCAATCAACAGACCTTTTCCGCTGTCCTTATCGTATACAACTCCGACCTCTGCGCTGCTCTTACTATTCATTGCAAGGACATTGTTTTCATACGAAATAAAGGTATCGTTATCAAAAGGAACAGCCAGCTGGTACAAGGATTTTCCCAGGCCGGTAATTGAGGCATTTGACCAGATAGGCACAAGTTCATTACTCGAAAGATTTTTTCCCTTGACTTCCAGTTCAAGGATGACACCATCTATTGTGTCGTAGAAATAAAAATGCTGCAGCAATGTGATGCCCTGTTGGGTTTTAACAGAAATGGTATACTGTATGCCTTTGCCCAAATTATCCTGAATGGGCTTTTCTGTGATGCTGCGGGTTCCTGTCAGTTTAGCTGTACTAATTTTCTGTCCATTAGCAAGTGCCAAATAGGCACTTGCTTGATGTATATAGGCGACTTGATCTTTACTTAGTGAATATGTTCCATCTTGTTTGTTATAGGTCAACGTTAGGCCATTTTTCTTGACCTGAAAAGGCTGTGCGTACAACATGAAGGTACATAGCATAAAACTTAGCGCGAAAATAATTGTCTTCATTCTGCTTGATATTATTGTATATTGATTTGAAACGCGTTGATCTTCATGTAATGGTCAGGTTGAAAATTGACCAGCATCCCCATATTGACAGTAACCTTTTCTTTGATTTCAAAATAAACGCCATCCGATTTAACATCAGCATGGGCCATTGCCTGTTGAATCTGCTCAAGATCTGGAATTCCACTGTTTGCTTTGCTGACAACCAGTTTTGCTGGCGGTTGATCATAATTTGTCCAGGATAAGTTACAAAAAAAACGATATTTACCGGGGAATAAGGTTACTTTTTGCTCAATTTTACCATTTACGATCGCAGGAGCGCCCCATCCGGCTTCAATATTAACCACACCACCATCATCCGAACCAAAGCCACCATAGCCATTGTGGTTTTTCATGCTCGTATTGGTTATCCAATGATCCAGATTCCCCCAACGGTTGCCATCGAAAGCCGTCGCTGTAAACGGAGTTTTGTAATTCTTCAGACACCAAATACTGATGTCGCCTTTTTTTATCGGTAGTTTGTTGCGCTGCACCATAAAGGTATCAATCGCATTGCTATCGGGCCGAAATACAGTCTGGTAAGCAATCTCCTGATTCGGTAGATAGTCCAAGAGGTTAATTTTCTCATTCAGCTCTTTCGTCCGCACCACGGTGTCCGTAGTTGTATTGTTCTGATTCTTATAAGTCATGCGAACGGCATAGAATCCCACACTTGGTGTCACATCCTGTAAGGCAAGTTGAAATTGTTGATCAGCCATAAAATTCTGTTCCAATATTGTCCGCTGGAAAAGCCCTTCACGATAACGATCGCCATAAACGTTTCCGACAAGAAAGGTCGGAACCGAAAACCTTCCTTGGCTATCTACTGTACGGATTTCGAAATTCATGGGCCCCTCCGGCAGATTTTCAATCACATAATGTACGGTATCGATAGCATCCGTCAATTTTACCGGAAACTTCATGGAATCCTGTTTACTGTTCCAATACACACGCAGCTCGGAAACTCCGGCATTTACCCGAAAGATGCCATCGACTTGTATGCGATATTTTCCCGAACGTATTTTGATGGAATCTAGCTTCGCAGGATATACTATTTCCTGTCCATCGGTGAATTTGGTAAATTCATCCATCTTGGAACATGCGCCGAATAAACAAACGCCGAACAAGGCCAGTATGCATAGATATGTTCTCATCTTCATTTTCTTTTTAATAGTTAATAAACACCCCATACTTGTACTTGGGCAATCTGGATAAAGTAACTACCTCGCCAGTTGCGCAGATTGCGAATACGCAGGTATTTGTATTTTGGCGCATCTTCGGGCATATCAAAAGACCAGCCTGCGATGCCATACACTTCATCTGCGTTGGTATTTGTTCCAGCTGGAGTACCCGAAGGTTTTCGCACGGTACAGGTTGCCAGTTTAGACCAAGATTCCCAGGAGCCATCCAGATTTGGACTATTACTTCCCCAGACTTCAAATTCACGCATGTTACCCTTATCGTAAAAACCATTTTCCCGACGTGGGAAAATCACGACACGGCTCAATTTTGCTTCCTTACCGATAGAAAAAGTCAGGGATTGCGGAGCACCGGCACTTTCAACCGTATATAAGGCCGGCCATCGTGAGGGATTCATGTTGCCGTCCCACATCATTTCCGAAGTCGTCCCGTACATATACTGCGCATCCCCCGGTAAATGCAGCGCTGAAAACTGCTGTCTTGGAAAAAGATTTTCTTCCAGAGGTGTCAGCGAGGTATATAAGGTATCCGATTTGTTTAACCATCGGTCACGCACATAAAAGGCAAATTTCATTTCACGGGATTTGAGCCCGCGGATATTATATAAGATCAGGGAATCCTGGCTATAATAGTTGTCCAAAGGCAAATATTCCCCATTATTCAGGGAGTCAACCATCGGAACAATCACCACATCGCCTTTTTCCTGATTGATTGAACTGATCCGGACGCCGCCAAATGTCGGCGCAATTTTCATTTGCCCGAATACAAGATCAAAAATCGGTGTTTTAGGTTCTACTGTAACGTCCACAGCATCTGAAGCCACTTCGGCCTTGTTTACGGCATAAAGTTTCACCGTATGTTTTTGCGTATCGGGGAAACCGTCTATTAAGATCTCGTTTTTATAGGTTGATGATTTTACGATCCGTGTCTGTCCATTGGCCATGACATATTCTGCCTTTACATACAATACATTTTGACTGGACGGTAAACTGTAATGTATCGTCGCCTGTCCGTAGCCGTTGGTCACAGAGGTATTTTGCACAACACCTGGTTTCGTTTGGTCATCTTCCAGCAGCGTCCATCCCTTTTCCTCTTTACAACCAGCCAATAGATAAAAAAGGCCGATCAGGAAATAGCAATAGTTTAAATATTTTAGATTTTTCATAATTTCTCTATTTAATAAGGGATTACCAACCTGGGTTCTGTACTAAGTTGGGATTGACCAAAAGGTTGTTTTCCCTTATCGGCCAGAAGTAATCCCGCGGTGCCACAAAACGTTGTTGAAAAAAGGTCTGTTCTTTATAGAAAAGTTCGGGATGATCTTTATCCTGGTTTCTATCCCAGCCGGTAATGTTTTTATTTAGTTCCTGTGCCGCCAGCTTCCAGCGTTTCAGATCCCAAAAACGTGATCCCTCAAAGCTCATTTCAATATTCCGTTCACGTTGGATAATGCTGCGTAAGCCTTCCTTGCTTGCCGGTTTAGCAGGATTTAACGCATACTTAGACCAGGATTCTTGGATACCTTCCAACCCAGCCCTTTTCCGAATTTTATCGAGGTATAAAAAGACATCAGCTGTTGGTCCCTCGCTTTCGTTCAAGGCTTCGGCATACATCAGGTACAGATCCGCCAGGCGCATCATCGGCCAAGGATATTCTTCAATGTGTGAACTATTGCCATCTTTGAAAGCAAATTTCCAGTTTACCAATTTTTTGGGATAGTACGTCGTCACTGGAATAGAGAGTCCGCTGCCAAATAATCCCAGGCGCAGCTGTGTGGTCCAGGTATTTTCATCACTACGGCTCGGACTATTTTCCATAAACCAGATGCCCCCATCAAAACCAACATTTGCGTAAAACCTATTTTCGCGATCAAAATGTACACGTGCAGTCTGATAATTCTGAATATTATTGAACCGCTCTGCATAGTTACCCGAACGAAGCTGATTCTTATTGCTAAAATCCAAGGTTTTATCTTCGTCCATTGGTACGCCATTTCGGGTATAGAACTGGTCAACAATTTTTAAGGAAGGTGCCAAGGTACCATGCACACTGTTATTACCTGCATTATTGGGATCAATATGTGCCATGGATGAATACTGCATCTGCCAGGCCCGTGAAGTCGGATTTGCCCAGATAATTTCTCTGTTCCATTTTTCAGTGACAGCATTGCGAACGCTCATTTGAATCATTGTCGTATCGGAGAGCGGAAATACAGTACCAGGAAATTGGTATAATCCCATTCCCAGGTTCTCGCATGCGGTAATCGCTTCCTTTGCAGCACGAGCGGCCTTCTGCCATTTTTCCAACTGAAAACTCTGGTTGAAAAACAGCGTACCATCGACATTTTTAAAGGTCGCATAATCCGTATTACCGTTGAACAGCGGACTCGCGGCATACAATAATACTTTTGCTTTAATCCCTAAGGCAATAGGCTTGGTAATACGGCCCAAATCCGTAACCGGAGACTGGACCGTATTGGGTAGTTTAGGAATTGCCTCGTCAAGAACCTTGACTATATAATCGACAACCTCATCAATAGGCTGGCGTTTAACTTTTGCATCCTCGATAGAAGTATTTACAGATAAGTTGACATCCATTGTAGGAATAGGTCCGTAATGCCGCATCAACATAAAGTGATAGTATGCTTTTAAGAACATGACCTCCCCTTCCCAGGTGGTACGCTCGTCCTGTGTCATATCTCGTACTTTCTCAGGATTACGAATATTTTCCAGAAAAATATTACAGTCGCGAATGGCATTATACATATAACCATCCCAATAGTTTACGTAGGGATTGGTGACGTTCTGATTTCCACGGGCAATATTCCAATTTGTCCCATCAATGCTGAGGGTTGGGTAGTCCAGCCAGAATTCATCCCCAGCTAGGTAAGCTGGATTTCTGGTCGGATCACCATCCGGGGGGAGGTATGAATAACAGGTAGCCAAGTACTTTATCGCCTCGCTACGCATGGTAAATGCATTATCTATTGTCGCCACATTGTCTGGGACAACATCCAAATAGTTGCAGGATTGAAAGAACAATAAACCCGATGCAACCAGTAATTTAATTAATCTTAGATTTTTCATGATAAATTGCCTTTTAAAATCCGACGTTAATACCGACGTTATATACAGCCTGTACAGGATAGCCTAATCCTTCGCCGCCCATTTCAGGATCCCACATCTTAAATTTACTCCATACGGCAAGGTTGAGGGCGTTGACATAAAAACGCACATTGGACATCTTAAACTTGTTGAGAAACTGATTTGGTAGATTGTAGCCCAATTCAACAGATTTCAATCGTAAGAATGCGCCATTACGCATCCACCAGGTTGAAAACTGATTATTATTATTGTTAAAACCATCCGTCAAGCGTGGCCACAGGGCCCTTACGTCCTGGTTATCTTCGGACCAATAGCTGTTGGCCACTTCCTGCAGCAAGCCATTCTGATACGGTCCGTTGATAGCAAAAGGTGTAATATTTCCCGGATCAATAAAGAATGATGAACGGGCAGATCCCTGTAGGAATGCACTGACATCAAAGCCTTTGAAACCCACAGAAAAACCCATTCCATAAATAATCTGTGGATCTGTCGGATAACCGATCGGCACTTTGTCTAAATCCGTGATTTTACCATCGCCATTGATATCCCTGTATTTGATATCACCACCCATGGTTTTAAAGGCGCCACCAAAATTCTGTAGCGGCGAGTTTTCCGCTTCGATATCATCGACAAACAGACGTTCGGCAATCAGACCATACGATTGTTTGATCGGATGTCCCAGCCGAGAGAGGTAGGATAAATTTGCCGGGTAGTCCGGTTCCTCGTTCACCAGCAATTTATTGGTAGCATAGGTCATATTCGCCCGCAACTGAGTCCACCAGGTATTTTGAAAGGACTTATTATAATCCAGGGCCAGGTCAAATCCCCGGCTTTGCGCCTTCCCGATATTAGCTTGGATATCGGCCTGAAAACCAGTTGTAGAAGGAATATTCGAACGGACCATCAGAATATTACTGCGAGTAGAGTTGTAATAATCAAACACGACACCCAAACCATTTTTTAGATTCAGGTCAAATCCAGCATCGAAGGTTTTTGCCCGTTCCCAGGTAATATCACGATTTTCATACCGCGATATGGAATAACCAGGCCGTGTGTAATCCCAGTTATTTCCCCAGGAGAAACCTCGGCCACCGTTATTCGGGTTCACTTGCGATAAGTAGAAGAAACGATCACGGTCCTCACCGATCTGATCGTTACCCACCAGACCATAGGTAGCCCTCAATTTTAAGCGGGAAACCACGGGATTCATAAATTCAAACATCTTTTCTTCATTCAGATTCCACCCCACACCAAAAGATGGGAAGAAACCAAAACGATGATCTTTGGAGAAACGTTCGGAACCATTATAGCCAAAGTTGAACTCAAAAAGGTAGCGGTTTTTGTAGGCATAGGTCGCTCGACCTGACACCCCGAGGTTACGGGCCGGCAATGAAGCCTGCAAGTCACCACCGTTAGCGGTCTGATAATTACGGATAATACCGATCAACATCCCGGTGATGTCGTGGTCTTCAGCGATGGTGCGGTTGTAATTGACAGCAAACTCACCGTACGTCGTGGTATTTAGGATTTTATTTCCCTGGTTGTAATCCAGGTATTCTGTACCCTCATTTTCGTTGAGCAGACTTAAAACTGTATTGCTTGTACCCGGGATTCGGACCAGATTGTAATAAAATGGTTTAAAGCTCCGCGTGACAGAAAAATAAGAATAGCGTTGTGTATAAGCCATTAAGCGAGCGGATAAACCTTTTGTAATGAAATCGAAATTCTGCTTCAGTTCCAATTGCACATTGACCGTGGAGCTATTATACTCCTGAAAACCATTGACCATATTAGCGTAGGGATTGTTATACAGCGTTTTGGTCGTTGGAATAAAGTTATTTCCGAAAAGCGGATGTGTCGCAAATGGAGAATAGGAGGATGGATAAATTGCCGGAAACATTACCGGGTTGGACCAAATTGCTTCACGAAATACGCGCTGTCCACCATTGATCAGATTTCCCCATTTATCATAACCACCTATTGGCCCTGTATAGTCATCAAATTGAGCCGAAGTACGGATAATACCAATCGTCGTTGGAGTAACATTTAACGTAATATTAGAACGTAAGGAGTAGTTTTTCAGGTTGATGTTATTATCAAAGCTATTGCCATTTTCGGATCGCAGAATTCCCTTATCGTTATTAAAGGTACCTGCGACATAATATTGAGCAAGGTTTCCTCCACCGGTGACATTGAAGTTAAAGCGTTGGTTGTTGGTATAATCCTTGATCAGCTGGTCGATCCAGTTATTATTGGGATAAAGCAACGGGTCGTCCCCCCGTTCAGTATGATCAATTTTGTTTTGGTTGTAAGGTAGCGTACCTTTAGGGTCTCTAGTCAACACGGCCTCATTAGCCATTTTCATATAGGTAATATTATCGGCGAATTTAAAATTACGGGTATTGGTTGAGATGGAGTTCTCAAAACGTGCATTAAATTTTGCCTTACCGACAATACCGCTCTTGGTGTTGACCAAAACAACCCCATTTGCCCCTCTAGCGCCATATAACGAAGAGGCTGCGGCATCTTTCAATACGGAAAAACCAGCGATATCATCCGGCTGTAAGCGTGCCAGTGCGGTGGTATTGGATTCCATTCCGTCGATCAGAATCAAAGGATCCTTTTTCCCTGCGCCAAAGGAACCAACGCCACGGATAAAGAAGGAAGCGTTGTCATTACCTGGTTCCCCACTCCGTTGGTAAGCAATTAGCCCAGCTACCCGCCCCGCCAGCATGGAGGTCAGATTGGATGTTGGTCCCTTAATTTCTTTCGGGTTTATCGAGGTAATGGAGGCCACCATACTCGTTTTTTTCTGTGTGCCGTAGGCCACGACAGTTACTTCATCCAGATTGGAACTTGATGAGGATAAGTAAATGGTCATACGATTGGTACTCGTGACCTGAACAGTTTTGCGGTCGAATCCGACCGAAGTTAGGACAAGCTGATCGTTGATGTGCGCATCTTTGATCAGGAATTGTCCCTGTGCATCCGTTGATACAACTGCATTCTTTCCCATAAAGGCAATTGTAACATTGGAAATGGGTAAATGTCCGACGCTATCCAATACAACTCCTCTCAACTCAAACGATTGGGGCTGTGCACTTGCAAAGCCGGCAATCAGAAGAAAGAGGAAGACAAGACTACATCGCTGCCATTTACAGATTCGGTAATACATGTGGTAGATCATAAATTGGTCTTCTTATAGATTGGTTATTATTGCGTAGCATAGCAGTCTTTAATCTATACTATTCTATACTACTACACAATAGTAAAAACATTTTCCGACATCCACAAATATTTTTTCAAATAATGGGTTCTAACTGTGCATTATAGCTATTCGACCGAACGGCCGTTAGCTGTGTGGAGTTATGGAAAAAATAAAGCGGGATATATTATCATGACTGATAATATATCCCGCCTAGTAAATAATTTAAAAAATTTTGATCACAAAAAAAGGTAGGCCTAGCCTACCCTTTTGTCAATGAGTGATGATATTTTAAGGTATGATTGAGTGAATGTGCGGTCTGCCGGGCATCGTCCTGATAGGACGATAAATCTTGGCAGGCTCTGATATCTGCTACATCCACCTTGTTTCTTACTTTGCTGATGACCTGATTTAATTCCGATTTCCAGTTGCCCGGATCGCCAAAATCGTCCACCCAATTTTTGTTGATAAACCTTTTATAGTTCAAAAGCAAAATATACAATTCCTCACCACTACCGGCGCGATTGATTGACGTGCGCCAGTTCTCTAATTTTTCTTTAAAACTCATAACCAGCAATATACAAAAAAAATATTACTTTTTCAAATTAAGGAGCATATAAGCGTTTCATTGACTTGGATATGACATGACTCGTATTTTTTTGACCGGCAGCACTTACATTTCACGGATAGGACATCAATTACCTGTAAAGCAATATTCAGAAAAACTATTATATTTATTCATTGCGATTTTAACGCTTAGGCGTTTCCCATTGGTTTGAAGACACTATTATGCGTTATTTTGATTTTGACGACAGCAAATACGGCTTCCCCTTAGCGATGGATGCCCATCGGTTCGAGGATAATACCGATCTGATTTTTGAGGCTGGTCCGCACACCATCAACTTTTTTGAGATCATGTTTTTTGAACAGGGAAACGGAGTCGCATATACCAATGAAAAACGTATCGAATTATGCCCAGGCACGATCTTATTCGCTTCACCCAACCAAATTAAGCAATGTGACTTTGATAAAAACGGTGTCAAAGGATTTCATTTAATCTTTAAACCCGAGTTTTTGGAGTCTTTCTTTCAGGATAGAACACTGGTATACAAACTTCCTTATTTTTACAATTATTCATTTGCACCTTATATTGTCGCGATGGAGGGTGATTTTGGATTGTTCAAATCCATGCTCTCCGAAATTGTTTTTGAAATCGGCGCGTTCCGATCCGACAGCCCCAATATGATTCGCGCATTACTTGCCAGTATTTTACTTCGACTGGACCGGCTATTTCGTACATTTCACCATATAGCCAACGAAAGCTCGAACAACAATTTGCTCACTCGATTTAAAATGCTCATGGAAGAGCATGTTAACTCCAACCTGAACTGCAAGCAATATGCTAGTTTACTAAAAATACACCGCAATGAGCTGAATCACAAAATCAAAGCCTACACCGGACATAGTCCAATCACCCTCCTCCAACACCGAAAAATACAAGAAATCAAACAGCGGCTTCTATTGGATGAACAGTCTATCGCCCAAATTGCCTTTGAACTTCATTTCAGCGATCCTAATAATCTTTCCAGATTTTTCAAAAAACTGACGGGCTTATCTCCTTCCGCATACAAGCAGAAAATGCAAAATGATAGTTTTTCATAAACTTGTGATATTTATTCAATGACGCAGCAGGTTACCTTTGCATAGATCGTCATTCCAATCGTGAGGTGACGATCTCCGTTTTAAGATTCATCAGCTGGATACCTATATGTTATCGAGCCACACACTTGGAAAAATATGCTAAAACTACTGCTACTCTCTTGTTCACTGTATGGGCTGTTTACTATTCCACCTTACCGTATTACCGGTCGGTTGGTTGACCATCAGTATAATCCCGTTGGGTATTTTATTATTGAAACCTATGCGTCCAATAAGGAAAGGGAACCCTTGGCTTTATTAGGTCGGGATACCGTTAGAAACAGCAATGGCGAATTTAAAATACAGGTAATAAAAAAGGGCAACTATCTCCTGAGGATAGCCGTTCCGGATTACACAGATTATTCCCTGTTTACCACGATCCAGGATTCCAGCTACTCTTTTCCCGAAATACACTTACAGCCGACTAAATAAGTGCCATCTATTCGACCTTGTGTCCAGCCTTTCGCTGTTAGGAAACTTAGCTTACCCATAGACCCACATTTGCGATCGCATTAGCCATCTCTAGTGTGATTGGTCGTATTCGCGAAAGGTCTGCTAGGGGCTTACTAGCCCCCTTGCTTGCCTATTCTTTGCCGATCGGTTGCTATTTAATTACCATTTTAGCAGAGAAACAGCGAAGAAACGGCAAACGAATAGCAAACCATTCTCCTAGCAGATACAAAGAAGACTCGAAGAATAAGCAAAGAAACGGCAAACAATCACCAATGAAACAGCAAAGAATAAGCAAATAACCACCGATCAAACAGCAGAGAAACACCAAAGAATCAGCAAATAAACAGCAAACCGATCACCGAACAAGCGCAAGGTAACAGTCCAAAAAAATTTAATTAATCACTAAACTTTACTATTATTACCGGGTCTCATTAACAAGAGTACAACATGATCATTTGCTTTCAAATTTAACCCGATGCCCTATATGATAACAAAAGTTCCATTTAAAACCATGCTCGTTCTTCTTTTGTTGACTACTGCCACACAGGCTATTTGTGCAAATATTGCGCAAAATAACCATATTGCCCTTTTCCTTCAGGATCATCTGGGCGATGGTTACAGCAAAATCGGATCACGTGTTTATTATCGCGGTAAAGAAATTCCGAACGCCAATGCCAGTTCCTTTCAATTTTTAGGTTCGGGTTATGCAAAGGATACCTGGAAGGTTTATTTTTATGGCAAGCCATTGTCAAATGCAACAGCGTCTTCTTTCAAGATACTGGGAAATGGTTACAGCAAAGACCCCTGGAAAGCCTACTATTTAGGCAAGGAAATTAATGGGGCCAATGCTTCAAGCTTTAAAAATCTCGGCCGTGGTTATGCAAAAGATAATTGGTCGAGCTATTATAGGGGCGAAAAGAATGATAGATTTGCTGGTCCTACCACACAGCCCCTTGGCGGTCAATACGCCAAGGACAATTGGTCTGTTTTTTATAAAAATCAGAAAGTGGAAGAGGCTTCTGCTTCAACCTTTGAATACCTTGATTATGGCTATGCCAAAGATGCCTGGAATCTTTTTTACCGCGGAATCAAAGTCGAGGGCGGTAGCCCCAACTCGTTCAAATTAATCGGAAACGGCTATGCAACAGATCCCTGGGCAGTTTACTATCAGGGGGTTAAAGTTAAGAGTGCCTCGCCATCTACATTTAAAGCACTTGGGGACGGATATGCAAAAGACTCCTGGACAGTTTTCTATCGCGGCCAGGAGCTAAAGGGAGTAAGTGCTACCACTTTTGAGTATTTAGACAATGGCTATGCACGGGATGCCTATTCTAAGTTTTACCGAGGAGAAAAATTGCAGTAAATTACTCGATAATAATGTTGATGCCGACCATCTTCGCTTTGTATTTAATTTTTTCGATAAGACCATAGTAGCTCCAGTTTCGTAAAAGGAATTCATCACCTTTGGCAATTTCTTCCTTATTGGATTGGTTGACCAGTAAGAGTGTACCCGCTTGTGCTTTCACACAAAGCTCTATTAACCTGCGGCTATACAGGTGGAGCTTGGTGTCCACGTAATTTTTCTCCTTTTCATTATAGTGTTCCAAGCTTTTCATTTTGCGCTTACGGCCACGGCCACCTTTGTCAAATGCCGCAGCCTTTTGCAACCGATGCCGTGCTGCTTGAATGGACATACGGCGGTAAGTAAATTCTTCCTTATTGCCGATCTGAAAGGACTCCTTACCGATGGTTACTGCTATAGGGTGTTCGATAGAAAGCGACGCTTCGGCGATAATATTATCTTTCAATTCCTGGATCTTTTTGGGAAGTTCCAAGGCCAGCAGTAGAAAGATCTTACCTTTAACAATCTTGAGTGAGCTGCTACAGATTTTGATCTGCCCAACGAGTGCACGTTGGAGCAATACCCGTTTATCGGATCGGTCTTTACCGAGGTAGGTCCGAAATGGTATTTTGAATAGTGTGAATTTAAAATCTCTATTATTATCATCTTTACTCAAGTTAATTTGTCTACCAGAAAAGGGAATAGGCATATCCTTTTTATAATTGCGGAGTGATTTTTCACCTTTCCAGTACGAGAGGCGGTCCGCCTGAAAATATTTTATTAAAGCTGTGTTTATTTGGGACAAGATATCCGTGGGGATACGCCCTTTGAAATAGCTGGACAACAGGCGATAAGTTGTATTCATCCGAGAAGTATTCAATACACCTTCTGGATCTTTTGCCTGATCGGCCAGTTTAATTTTAACATCTTCTTGTAGGTAAATCAGATCTTTCAGATTTTCCTGTACATATTGATGGGTGATGACCATATTAGCACCACGGAAGACAAGATCCTGCCATTCAAAGAGCTGCTTAAAATACTCCGATCGTTTTTCTTTATCATCACAATCCACAAAAACCTGTATTTTGCGGGTCAATACCATTGTTTCAGCTGCCATATCTTTTTATATTTAGTTATGCCGTTTTCTTAGCAGATTTAATTTTTGCATGTGCATTAATAAATAATGTACGCACCTGTCCTCCATCCAATTGTAAAGCTTCTGAAATCTTGTCAAAGGAATACTGCAATTCATAGCGCATACGGAAGACCTCAGCTTCTTCTTCGGTCATTTCGCCATTTAATTTAAATTCGACAGGTTTGGCCATCAGCTGCATTTTCTCTTCACTATGAATGATGGAGCGCAGGTATTCGATTGTTTTCTCAATTTGAAGACCAACCTCATAATCTGAGATATTCCCCATATAATAAGCGATACGTTCATAGTTAAAACTATATTTGAGGCAAAGGCGAATAAAAAGCTGTTGATCGCTGTTGAGGTTAGGCAGAATGGCATTGAGCTGATCCATTTTCTTTTTCTTTTCCAATTCCAGTTGTTCGATATACAGCAGATCGGCTTCGCTTTCCTCTTCCAGTTCATAGCCCAACATAAATTCCTGATAATCCTCGATGCTATCGAGGCGGAGTAAGCTTCGGTGAAATCTATTGCGAGATTTTTGATAAAAAGCCTGAATAGCAGACTTCACCTGAATTTTCAGGAAGTCGAAGACTTCAGTTTCGGAATGCACATTTTCGCGGAACAGCCAAAGCCTTAGGAATGCTTCCTGCGCAATACTTTCTCCGGCACATTCATCATCGGTTGCTCGGCGGGCACGAAAAAAGAAATGTTCATAGAATTTTTGATAGAAAAATTTAAGCCCTTTTTCATGACCATTGTGCAGGTGTTCAATGGCCGTTTTAACGTCCTTGTTTAGTAAAAGTAGTTTCATAATTCGTTTTTTATGGTTCGCAATACATCAGCAACGTACCACAGCTCCGGCAAATCGGAAAGATTTTTAGGAAACCGAAGCCGAGCACGTGTAAATTGATATTTGGTTATAAAGACTTATTGGTATTGAGCGGGAAGTATTGGCGTTATGCGATTCAGTTGTATATACTCTTTATTACGATATCATTAACATCTGTATTTGGTATTTGAATCATATCCATTGTGATGTATATACCCTACTTTTTGAGATCATCAATATCAGAACTTATAAGAAATATAAAAGAAGTATGTTGTGTATACCCTAAATTTGGAGATCATTAACAGTGCAGAATCAGACCGAGCTATTCGGGAGATTGTTGTTTATATCCATCATTTCCTTATAATTAACAACTTTTTCGGATCATTTGTATACGCTACGATGTTGTGTATACCTTATACTTTGATATCATTCTACATCTGTCTCGAGAGACATTTTGACTCAACCATCGTTGTGTATACCCTACATTCCGAGATCATCAACATCATAAGGAATCAATTGTTTAGAGCAAAATGGATTGTGTATACCCTACTTTTTGAAATATTTAACATCACCGATGTCATAGTTCCACAAAAGACTGACAGTTGCGTATACCCCACAATTTGAGATCATCAACATTCTACTTTTTCAGGCCATAAGCCACGTGTAAGTTGTGTATACGCTTCATTTTGAAATTATTAACATCGGTGATACAATAAGCAATCAATACGCGATAGTTGTATATACCCTACATTTTGAGATCATAAATCATCCAGTGTTGCATATACTTAACTTCTTTATGAAAAAAGGGTATTCAGTGAGTCGCTTTTACGCTCACCCTCCGGCATCACAAGATGCCTCAATATATAATTTTGAAAATTTTCTTACTTTTCACACACTACTCAAAGGAATTACGGTAGTAGCTCATACGCTAATCGCATATATTCTCATTAACATCTGGCAGTCGACAGCGGTAGGTTGGAACCAGGTTGTGTATACCCTATATTCTGAGATCATCAACTTCAAGAATTAACAAAATCCGAAAAGCACCTGTTACATATACCCTACATTCTGAGATCATCAACATCCCTTTTCATTTGAAGAATCAAAGGTCGCCAGTTACATATACCCCACATTTTGAGATCACATACGCTTTTGTTGTTTAAAATAAAATGCTACTTTGTTGTATATAACCTACATTTTGTGAGCACTAACATCATTTAGTTTGTTAGTGGTTACTTCGATAACGTTGTATATATCCTACATTTTGATATTGATAACATCCTACTTCCTAGTATCGCAATAATAATCAAGAACATAGCGTAGGATGCAACCCAACATTTTCTTAAAAGGGGTATTTAGTGAGTCACCAATGCGCTCACCCTACGGCATAACAAGATACCTCCTATCATAATCAAACCGATCAGCAAAATATCCGATCAGTCTTTATTTTATATTCTCCTTTTTCAATACCAATAAGTCAAAGAACATCCCTCACGCAAAATAATTATATTATTTTTGCGCAAAAAAAATGCTTAAACAAACTCCTTAAGGAGTCCATTTCAACGATTCAAATATTTTATTTTTTTTTATCCTATGCTTTGAATGGCAGTTACAAGTCAATAATAGGGGTTATCAACATAGGATGCTAGATACAAGTCTATAAAATTGAATCAATTTTATTCTGGTGACTTTGCGATATTTTTAATACTTAATTTTCTCATTCATTAGATTTTAGTCGTACAAAAACAGTTTGGCGCCTCCTCTACAAAGTTGTTGTTGCCTCTCATATTTAGTAATCGGCTCTCGATGAAACAAATATAAAAATAAATATTTATTTGCGCAAATAAAATTAAAATATATTTATTCTAAAAATGCGCAAATAAGTTTTCCATTTGTATATGGGAGAGATAAATGAGCATATACTTAAAGAAATCGGCGAGCAATTGCGCATTCAACGTGAGAAAATATACTACGCACTGAAAGATGTAGCTAATATGACGGGATTAACGACCAATACAATAGCGGCCATTGAAAGAGGAAAGGGCGCCTCCCTGAACAATTTTATCCTGATCTGCCGTGCTTTGAAAATTCAACCGCACACCATATTCAAAAAACAAATTGATTTAACACCGCTCTACAATATCCCGCCTGAGTCAAAGCGTCGCATCGAAATGACGAAAGAACTGGATGACCTTGTTTACAATTCCAATTTTTTCGAAATACCCCGTCGCGTTTCTGATATCATCCGACAACTGAATGCCAACAAAGAACAAAGCAATAAATTTTCTGTTTATCTCAGCAGTTATTGTGAGGAAGGTACGCTGGAATACGAAAAACATGGAAATTATAAAGAATACCGAAAAAAGCATTCTCCAAAACCTGTCAAAAAATATAAATGAAAAATGACAATCTTGCATATCTGTGAGTGCAAGAGCTTTATATACCTTTCCCATCATCAAATGAAACAACGGTCAATCTGGTTAAAGACCGGGCCTTGGGATCTTTTACTATAAGCCTTTGCTATTCTTTTCCACAAGCGTGGCTTTTCCCTTTTTTCGCAATAATTTTTCGCTGCAACAAATCAGGATCAGGTGGTGGCCAAATTAGCCCTTTTAACAGAGCTTGTTCAGTGATTGTTCAGTGCTCGTTCAGTGATTGCTCAGTGTAGACTGAATAAACATTGACTAATTACTGTCTAAATACTGATTGAAAATTGTCTTTAGGTATAATTTGGTATTAGTAGATTTCCGTATATATGCGGAGAATAAGCTATTTATTCTCCGCTTAAAATAATATTCAGGATCGTTAAGGATTAATAACCAAGCTATTTCCCAATCCCGTCATAAATCCCGGACCGATATTTTGTGCTTTCAGTAAATCCCGATGTTTAACGTCCAATTTTGGAACACCAGCATCTGCCGCGGCAGCAAAAGGATAGTTACCAACAAAAGCACCCAACACCGGACTGGTACTGGTCGGTTCATAGATTCCATCAGCTGTCAATGTATATTTTGGATTCTGACGTGTAAAACCGGATGGAAGCTGTTGGCTTGTCGGCACATCAAACACGATATTCCCCTGGTAGGTAAAATTAATGGGTTGATCTGTAAAGGTCAGCATGGTTGACGTCGAAGCTTGCGACACCACATTATTGGCAATATGTCCATCTGTTGGTGGCAAGGTGCGGTTGTTTCCCCCTTTTCCCGAACCGATATCGAATGATTGCTTACATTTGATCATGGTGTTGGCCACCACCTTCACACGTTTTACTTGATAGTAACCACTTAACGGTGAGTTAGGTACACCGTCCATTACAGCCAAAGGGGCTTTTTGTCCTGTTCCCGCCATATTTTGGAAGTAATTGTTGTAGACAATGTGATCCTCTCCGATTATCCGGATACCACCAGCTGCACTATTGCCGTTACCGACAAAATAGTTACCGTAAACAGCAGAACCATTTCCATGCCTCAAGCACAGTGTCCCCTGACTCTCGTGGAAGAAGTTATTGCGGATGGTATCGCCCCCCATCTTGTTCGAGATAATTTCAGTTTCGCCATTGCAACGTTGAAAGATGTTGTCTTCAATCGTCGTGAATGCACTGGTCATAGACCAATCACTTGTCCCGATACGGATGGTTTCACCACCGTTGTTCGGTAGTTCCGCCCGCTCCCCAAAGAAATTGTGATCGATCCGGTGCTTCATAGTTTTATTTGTCCCCCAAACCACCATCGTAGGTCCCTGGTGCAATTTCCCCTTGAGATAACAATGATCAATACGATGATTGGATCCGTTAATGGAGACCCATCTATAATCAGTAGACGCTGTCGGTGGATTATAGTCCACAATAGCCGTATTTGTCAACCGACAATTTGATGAAGAAGAGGTGAAATCAACCACATTTTTTCCGGAGGTATATCCATTTTGGAAGACCAGTCCATTAACCACGAGCCATTTACCCGTAATACTAATAGAGGAAGTACCTTTCATGATCACTGCTCCAGGCTGTTCAGCGAGCAGCACAATAGGCTGCTGGCTTGTTCCCTGCGCATCAAATGTCAGTTCCTGATTTGTCCATTGCCCTGATTTCATGATCACCGTGTCGCCCGGCTGTAGACTTAAAGCCTGCAAATCCGCAGCCGATTGAATGGTATGGCATTGCAGACAGGCGATACCGTTTAGTTGCAATTTTACCGCAGCTGGTTTTTCACAGCTACTCCCCATCACTAATAAAAGTGATAAAGCGGATAATACTGAAAAGTTTCTCATCATATTTACATTTGTTTATAAGGTTCATTTTGTGCCGCAGTACCTAAAAAGGATATACTGTGGTATTTCCTTTGGATCCAAAAACATGGACCACGCCATTCGTTGTCACGTAACCACCAGATCTATTGGTTGTTTTATCGTTGATCTGAATCGGCGCCAGATCATTGTTATTGACTAGTTTTAGATACATCACACCCTCCTGATTAAAACCTTTCCCTTCGTTCATGTACCCCAACAGGGAACTTTTGCTTGCCACTGTATTTACCGGAAGCAATGTTTTGGCTTTGACATTGGATATAGTCAATTTATCAAAGTTGTAATTTCCCTGTAAAATGAGATAAAGAAAATAATTACGGACATCATCTCTGTTATAATCTTCCCACTTCGTAGCTGGTCTGGTAATAGGCTTACCTGTACCATCCACCCCGGTCACGATAGGTACATCGAAGAAAAGTCCAGCAGTAACCTTTTTCGTTTTGGCATCCCATGTCTTTATTGCCTCATTGTGTAAAAAGATAAATGTGCGATCCGTTTTATCCAATTCCTCAAGACCTATACCGGCATATTCTAATCCTTTACGCATCCATTTAAAAATCGTATCCGATGGATTCTCTGTAGTTTCATAGGAACGATTTTCCAAAAATTTACGTGCACTGATCCCTATATTGGGATCCAGAGTTTTATGCTTGTAATCGTAATTTTCCTGTAATTCCAAATCGAAAAGCGAACATCCTGTCAGCAGCAAACTTGCTGCAATAACCATATATTGTGTCCATTTTATATTACATATTCTTTTCATCTGTCTAATTTTTTTTTCAATTGTGATAATACTATCAGATTTATTCATCGAGTGTATGTTTTAAGCGGTATTCATGAGCTCGTTTTGCTCGGTTATTTACTCCCCCATTGTGGTTGAATAAATCGTGATGGTTTCATGACTCTTTGATTTATATACATCTATTAATCAGTATATCCCTGATTTTGAACCAATAGCGTATTGGAGTTTAACACATTTCGATGAACTGGCCAATACACCCTTCGTTGTGGATCCAGGAAGCCTGGTTTGTCTAAACTCCCAGCATCTTCTTGTCTACGTTTCAGAATAGGGTCCATCACTTCTTTTACACGGCCAGTACGCACCAGGTCAAACCAGCGTTTCCCCTCACCATATAGTTCCATGCGGCGTTCATTGAGAATCGCAGTTTCTAGCTGATAAGCAGTTGCCAAATCAGGATTACTTGCTTCGTACTCTGGGAGATTGGCTCGTTTACGTACAAAATTGAGGTATTTTAAGGCATTCGTCTTGTCACCCAATCCATTTAAAGCTTCAGCGTATAAGAGGTAAATATCAGCCAATCTATAGATTGTCAAATAGACAGGAACCATTTGATTGGTTGCTGGCCAAGGATCTTCTTTAGTCGGAGTCGCACTTGTAGGGTACCATTTTATAAAGCGGTCCCGCTTGTTATTCGGTAAACCGTAATAAACATCGAGGGTCTGCTGCGGACGGATATCAGGACTTGGTGTGCCGGTCGTCTGTGGTTGGAACAAATCCGCCCATGCTGTTTCGTCCACAACAATCGGTTTATTATTAGGCGCCCATGAGGTCTGCATACAAGCACATCCGTTTTTCGTATAATCCCAATGTATACTCCAAATGGCTTCCTTACTATTCAATGGCCCAGTGAAAATTGCTTTCCAGGTAGCAGCGTCCTGCAAATTTTTCTCATTGGTACCCGCATAGCTCGCACCGGTAGGAGATTTGGCCAAAAACAATTTTTCGATCCATATCTTTGCATTCGGATAATCTTTCTTCCACATGTAGACATCAGCCATCATAGCGCAAACCCCTGCACTACCGATCGTCCATAGTGGGTTTTTGGCATCCTTATCCACCTGCGCATATGCTTTTTCCAGATCGGGGATAATCACTTCATCCATGATCTTTTCCTTTTTATCCCTTGGACGTGATGCCGGCAGGTTAATATCTTCATAAGGTTCCAACCAGATCGGAGCATCTCCCCATACGCGAACCAGGTAGAAATAACACATTGCCCGGAGGGCATAACATTGTGCCAAATAATCATCAACCATTTGTGGTGTAATCCGGCTATCTAATTTAGCCGCCTGAGGAATATATTTAATATTCAGATTGGCTCTTCCGATGATGTTGTACAAACCACTCCAGTCTGAAAATTGATTAGTTGGAGTAATACCATTTAATACAATCTCATCAATAAAATCTTTGGTATAACTAATGGCCCGGTCAAAATTATCCGACCGATATTCTCCCCAATACAAGTATTTTTCCAAAAAATTATCTTTTGCATTACCTACGCCAATCATTTCTATCTGAAATCCACTGTACATCCCTGCCATTGCAGCCTGTACATCATATAGATTTTTAAAATGCTGATCTAATGCAACTTCTGCCAAAGGTTTTTCCTCCAGAAATTTACTACATCCCCCTAATGTGGCCGACAAAAGTAATAGTGCTAAAATCTTTGTTTTCATCTGTATAATTTTTTCTTAAAAGTGATGAAGCGATCTGATTTACTTTTCATTTGGATAAATCGTGATGGTTTCATAACTAAAATCTCTTAAAAATTGATATTTACTCCAAATCCATATTCTCTTCTTCTTGGATAACGCCCATCATCCTCACCCGGTGTCAATGGATTCGTTGTACTGAATTCTGGATCATAGCCTTTATAATTGGTCCAGGTCAATAGATTCGTTCCATACACATAAGCTGTAAGCCCTTTCATTTTCAACTTACTGATCAGTTGCTGATCAAATGTGTAGGATAAGCGTGCACTGGCAAGACGCACAAACGAACCGTCTTCGATATATAGGCTATTTTGATTGGTTTTCATATTTCCGCGGTTATTTTTTTCCAAATAGTAAGGATATTTGGCCTGATCACCTGGTTTGCGCCATACATTATAGACCATATCCGGCGAACCCGCCCCTGTATTTGTAGGGTAATTCTGGCGCTGTAATAGTGCATTGTACACCTCGCGCCCAAAGGAACCATTGAAAAGAACATTTAGTGAAAACCGTTTATAGGTAAAAGTCTGCATGAAACCGAAGTAGAAATCGGGAGTTGCATTACCGAGAACCATCCGGTCTTCATCGTTGATCAAACTATCTTTTTTATTATTAAGCCATTCAGCATCTCCGCCTTTTAATTTGCCATCAGGCGCATATAACTGCTGTACAGTTCCGTTATAATCACGGCCATCGAAGGTATAGACAGGCTTTCCATCACGGTATAAAGGTTTACCTTGATCGTCCAACGCCAGCGTTAACTTATCCCAATTATCATTGTAGGCATTCGATTCATCCCAGGCATAGACACCCAGATTGCGCCAGCCATAAAAATTACCAATACGACCGCCCTCTTCTACATACCATTTATTGCCCGCAAATGTCGGTACACCATCCGCCAGTTTCAAGATCTTGTTACGTTCAAAAGATATATTTCCACTAACTTCCCAAGTAAAATCGCGCGTTACAATCGGCTTACCATTCACGATCAATTCCACTCCTTTGGAACGAATCGAGCCAAAATTCACGTTAACTTTTGAAAATCCAGCTTCTTTAGCCAACTCTCTTGGATATAGTAAATCTGTGGTTGTTTTCACGTAATAATCAGCTGTAACTCCTAAGCGTCCACTTAAGAAGGTCAGATCCAACCCTGCATTATGCTGTGTTGTCTTTTCCCATCTGATCAAGTTATTTCCGAATGTCGGTGTCAATGAAGCTCCACCAATCCCGTTGTAATTACCACCAAATTTTACTTTAGTATAGGACTCATAATCTCCGATCTGATCATTTCCAAGCTGACCAATACTATATCTGATCTTAGCATCCTGTAACGCAGGCTTTGCCCACTTCATAAAGTTTTCATCCGAGAATCGCCATGCCGCTGATCCCGAGAAAAAATTCACCCATTTATTGGCTTGAGCAAAACGCGAGGAGCCATCTCTTCTGAAGGAACCCTGTACCAAATAGCGACCTTTATAGTTGTAACCAACCCGACCAAATATGGATGCCGTCGCATTGGCTGTCGCCCAGGTGTTTGTATTTGCTAAAACCAAATAATCAGGCAAGCTAACCCGGATTTCCTCGTTGACGCTATTCATGTACTCCGAATGAAAGCGATCTGTTCTTCTTCGATCAGCACTAAACCCCAGTAAAGCATACACATTGTGATCCTGTGCAAAGGTTTTGTTATAATTCAGATACGATTGAAACTCCCATGTAAAGATTTTGTTAAACTCGTTTGTTCCGTAATTTTGATCCAATTTGGCAGACAGAAAGCGAGGCGAAAATTCTGTAGTCTGCGTATTGTCTAATCGCGCATTAAATAATGTTGTGAATTTCAGATCATCCCTTATTTGATAATCAAGCTGATTATTGAATTGTCCTGCATAGGTCTGAATCAGATTTTCTTCATACAGCGCATTGGCAATAGGGTTTCGCTTCGATCCGATATAACTCGTCAACGATCCATCTGGATAATAAATTAAAGAATAAGCAGGTCGATCCATAAGGACTCGGATGGTATTTCCAATTGGTGTAGCGTTTGTTTTTTGCCAAGAAAAGGAAATATTATTAGAATAGCGCAATTTGGATGACATCTGATACTCGACATTAATGCGCGATTGCAATCTTTTTGCATAGCTGTTTAACATAATGGATTTATCATCCAAATAGTTCAAACTGCTGTAGTAGCGAAGATTTTTCTGACCACCACCAATACTCAATTTAATCTCTTTCTTTTGAGCGAGGTTCCCCAACAACAAACGCTGAAGATCATTATCGGCATTGAAGCTTGGATTTATGGAATCCGTGTTGGTTGCGTTACCCTGTATATTTCTGAACTCACGAACCTCAGCCGAATTGCTAATTGGTATGTAATGTGACAAGCGACCAAAAAGATGATTGTAATTTAAATTGATCAATGGTCTCCCTTCCGATCCACGTTTGGTCGTAATCAAAATTACCCCATTGGCACCCCGTGTACCATAAATTGACGCCGAACCAGCATCTTTTAGGACTTCAATACTTTCAATATCTGTGGGGTTGATATTTGCACCTTCAGGATTAATGATACCGTCCACCAAATACAAAGGGCCATTTCCACCATTTAATGTCGAAGTCCCCCGCACCTGGATACTACCAGTTGCTCCGGGAGCACCACCACCATCATTGGTTACGAGTACCCCTGCTGCTTGTCCCTGTAAGGCATCAAAAATGTTGATCGGCTGGCGCTCTTCAATCTTTTTTGCACTGACAGAAGAGATCGCTCCAGTCAGATCGCGCTTTTTAACAGCACTACCGTAGCCCGTTACGACAATTTCATCCAAGGCATTGTCATTTTCAACCAGCTGTACGTCGATCTGTCGTTGAGCACCGACGGTGCGCTCCTCGGCTTTCATCCCCACCTGACTAAAAACGAGTATACTTGCCGGAGCAGCCTCAATCTGATACTTCCCTGCAGCATCTGTACTTGTTCCTTGGCTCTTTCCTTTTACCCGGACGCTCACCCCCTGTAGTGCGTCACCTTTGCTATTACTCACTTTACCGGAAAGCCGAACATTTTGTTGGGCAAAGAGCGGTAAGCCCATACTTCCCATTATTAAAAATAGGCAGAGTACAAAGCACCCCATTTTTGTGATACTTTTCATCATAAGTTAGATATTTATTAATTGGTTATTTATTATACTAAGATATTCTGGCCATCACGGTCCCATTTCGTCTTAGCTTCTATATCGATCGAAGCTAATGACAGATTCATCCGTACTCCCTTATTTGGTTATTTGTTTATAATTCGTTATTACCCAAATATCGCTTACTTCCTCTTGTCAAAGGGTGTAAATTTTGCTCTTTTTAGCAGTAAAAAATGGTCATTTAACCCCGAAAACTACCTTATTAGACCATCATGGATAAGCTATTTTATTTTTTCTATTTTGTCATAAATTCAAATTGAACCCGCCCAAACGTATTTGGTTTTCCTTGCTGTGGTTTGGAGATTTCTCCACTCAGGCTCCCTTTTGCATTTTTTTTGACCAACACCCGACGCCAGACACAGCTTCCTTTTTCGTAGTCAAAGCTTACACCATCATCGTCATATAGCTGATAGTTCCCCTCCTTCTCCCCATAATGACGGATGGTCAAATCAACTTTCTCATTGGGAAGCGGCGCGTGTAAACGGCTACCCATCATGGGTATAATACCGCCATCTTTGACGTAGACCGGTATGCGGTCCATACCCGGATTGGCAACGATCTCTTCTCCATTGCCCACATATTTTCCTGTATAGAAATCATACCAGTTGCCTTTGGGCAACAGCACCTTTCGGGATGACTCCCCAGCGAATAGCGGCGCGACTAGTATATATTCGCCACACATATATTGATCCTTCACTTCCCTATTCACGGCTTCCAGGTAAGGATTTGTTTCCAGATCCTGATTGCCCGCCACAGCTTTAGCCTGCCCTTGGAAGCCTTCTTCCAATACCATCGCCCGGAAAGGGGGTGTGCCATCAAAATGATACTTCGCAAATTCGGAATATAAGTACGGCATCAGTTCCATCCTTAATTGCGCATAGTATTTCACCTGATCAGCGACTTCGGGAAAAGACCATGGCTTTGTCCCACTGGACCAGGCATTGATCATGGCCATTGGCGAAAAGACAACAGACTGAAAGCGACGTAGCCATTCCTGCCCTGTCTTTGATCCCCGCACTTCCGGCGTCCATAGTACACCGCAAAATCCACTATTGACCAGTGCGGTAATAAAATCTTGATGACTGTAATAATCATTGTAGATGACATAAGGCAAATTATTGGCTCCGGCATTCGATGCACGCACCAATCCATACGTGCGTTTATTCTGGTTTCTATACAAACTATCGGTCAATTTCTGCGCAAGTACACCATAGGTTTGCCGCATTTGGATACCACTGATACCCGATGGAAATTTGGCCATATCGGGCCAAAGATAATAATCGTAGCCGTCCACCTCATCCATTTTATAACCGCTGACGCCAATGTTGAGCTGGGCATCCATAAATTGTTTAGCAAGGATTTTTTTTGCTTCGGGATGGTTCAAATCAGGTACTGTCCCATTCCAGACGGTATGAGAACCTGTATAAGGTTCGATCGCCTTACTGATACCTGCTTCTGGCGAGACATAAGGATTTGTCCAAAGATTTAGACGAATTCCCTTCGTAGCCAATTTCTTGATCAAGGCATCCGGATCCGGAAAACGTCCTTTGTCCCATTCAAAGGTACATGGATAGGCACGCGACTGCCATCCGGGCTCAAGACCAATGAAATCAAGCGGAAAATCGTGTTCCTCGAACTGGGCGGCTTCATTCAGTACCTCTTCGGCCGTATAGAGTTTTTGTACCCGCTGTGTAAATCCCAACCCCCATCGTGGCGGCAATGTACCACCGCCGCAGAATAGATTATACCGTTTGATTGCATCCAAGGGATTGATACCTGCAAAGACATAAATTTCCACACCTGCAGCTGGGATATAAATCTCTACCGCATCCGAATAAGGACGTGAGTTCCAGCTTTTATCCGTATTACGATCCTTGGGTTCTGCCGGCTCCTTAGCATCTTTACGAACACCTGTACCCACGTAGTAGGTCAAATACTGCGCAGAATTAACAAGTACACCATAACCCTTGGAGGATACATAAAAAGGAACGGGGGCATGCGTACGACCATTATCTTTGCCACCATAGTGGTCGACATGCAGATTAAGTATCTTACCACGTTGGTGAACAGTTTGAAAATTCAGGCCTAAACCATAGATCTGCTCATTTTTTGTCAATGGCATCCGCACATAAGTTTTCCCGTCTATCAGTTCCGCATGAACTTCCATTTTCGGAAATGGAAAATCAGTTGATTGCAGCTGTTCAAGTGTTGCAGCGCGTGGTTTACTATCTGCAGCACCCAGCAAGGTATATTTCTCAGGCTGACCAAAGGTACCTTTCCATACACCGGGATACTGTTCCCTCCACTGAATAGGTTGCGCTTTTGCCTGACTACAAAGCAGCAACAAGAGGATAATCAGAATTTTCTGCATAATAAGTTATTTTTTCAACAAGGCATTTACACACCAGAGTATCGGTGCCTGTCCATGCATATCACCCGTCTTTTGTTTTCGATCCAGATAATATTGATAGTCATCTTTTCTATTAGTTCCTTCGCAAACATTGGCGATATCCCCTTGTTCGTTGATATAGCCAACAAGTGCCAACCAAGCCTTACGTGCGATAGGCGTATATTCTTTTACATCAAGCCAGCCATTTCTCACACCAGTAATAAGTGCGTAGGTAAACATGGCTGAACCCGAAGTCTCGACCCAGGATTCTGGTTTATCGATCAGCTGGCCCCACAGACCATCTTTACGTTGATACTTTTTGAGGCTGGCCATCATTTTTTTGTAAGAGGCTAATATCGCAGATCTATTGGGGTTATCGGTAGGTAAGGAAGACAGCAGCTCACTCATCCCTGCCGCCATCCAGCCATTCCCCCTTCCCCAAAAGAAGGGCGCATCCGGGGCATGGTAGAATAAACCGTTTTCCTTTTGAATGGTATCGAGATAGACCAGCATTTCATGGGCGGCCCGGTCAATGTATTTACGTTCCCCGGTCACCTGAAATGCCTTGGACTGCACCATGGTAATCATATACATATCGTCTATCCAATAACGTGTCTGCCAGGTGAGTCCTTTATCCAGAAACTTTTGGTAGGCATCTTTCACGGTTTGGGGCGAATCAATGGGGATGCTCCATTGGGCATCAGCAAAACGCATTCCCATTTCGCGAAAAGTCTTGTTTTTTGTCTGCTGATAAAGTTCAAGGGGAACGGTTCCAAATACCGCGAAATCCACATGCCAGGGTCGTGGCACCAAATGTTTCTCTGTATCAAAAAGAGGCATAAAGCGTTGGGTAAGTTGCTCAAGTAGTGCCTTGTCATGGCTGATGTCGGCAAACTTCAGTGCGCCGTACCAGGTACATACTTCGGGATAAGTAATGGATCTCGGGGGTGCTGGTGGTTTAAAGCTGTTATGTGGACTTTCGACAAAACGCTGTGCGACCAAACGGCCAACGGTTAGGGGATTGGCTTTTTCGGGCCAATTTTTTAAATCTATGCTTTGTGCCTGACCATATAGTGCCAAGGACACAGCAATACCCGAAAGTATTGACCTCACAATAGTTATCATTAGCTGGGTTTATATTTAGTTATTATACCAAATATCGCTATGCAGCTACTTTTTTGAGGGGTAATTTTCGACCATTTAGGTGGAAATATTGACGGCTGTGATCTGACACCAGAAAGAATTACAAATCCAGTAGCACCCGTAGACTCATAAACGCCATTAACACAACGATTGTTGCACCAATCAATGTCAGCAGAACCGGTTGTTTATAGACGCCCACAATAGCAGGTTTGTAAGCTGCTATCAGCATCACCGTTAGTGAGATCGGCAATATAATACCATTCACAGCACCAGCGATAATCAATAAATGGACAGGCTTACCAACAAAAACAAATATTAGGGTGGAAATCAATATAAAGGCAATAATAATCCAATTTTCATTTTTAGCAATCCGTGCACTGAATGTTTTTATAAATGAAACAGAAGTATAAGCTGATCCGATAACGGAGGTAATCGATGCCGCGAACATCACCACACCAAACAAGCGATAACCAAAATTGCCTGCCGCAAGTTGGAAAACTGATGCTGTAGGATTACTATCGTCAATCGAGAAACCTTGGCTCAGCACACCCAAGGCAGCCAAAAATAGACATACCCTGACTAGCGAAGCGACAGATATTCCCATTACTGCGCTTCTATTGACGGTCGGTAAAGCATCAAATCCTTTTACCCCAGCATCAATCAAGCGATGACCACCCGCAAAAGTAATATATCCGCCGACGGTGCCCCCTACCAGTGTAATGATCGAAACAAAGTCGATCTTTGCTGGAGCTACTGTACGCAGTACAGCCTCACTCAACGGCGGCGAAGAGATCAATGTGATGTAGATAAATGCCAATATCATAATTGCCCCCATAAGCTGTGTAAAGCGGTCCATGGCTTTGCCGATCTGTTTGTTTACAAAAACAGCTATGGCAATGAATGCGGAGATACAAGCCCCGGTCATGACATTTATACCAAAGAGTGCCTCCAACCCCAATCCAGCTCCGGCAACATTGCCAATATTGAATGCTAGGCCACCGAGGATAATAAGTAGCGAGATAAAACCACCCAAGCCGGGCAATAGTTTATTCGCGATATCCTGTGCCCTCATTTCAGATACGGCGATCACACGCCAGATATTCAACTGAACACCGATATCAATTAGGATGGATACCAGAATTACGAATCCAAAGCTGGCGCCCAGCGATTTTGTAAAAACTGTCGTTTGCGTCAGGAAGCCCGGGCCAATAGCCGATGTCGCCATCAACAATGCAGCACCAATAAGCGCTGAAGTATTTTTTTGTTTCATCGGATCAGTATATCGTGGTCTTGTAAAGTTTGGTTGATTGTCTTGGCAAATTGCAAGGCTTCTGGGCTATCGCCATGGAGGCAGACGGTATCGGCTTGGATATCCACTTCCGGCCCTTGTAGGGAAGTCACTTTTCCTGTTCTGATCATTCGCAGCACCTGTTCTGCTGCTCGCTCAGGTTCATGAATAAGCGCATTTTTATCCGACCTTGTTGTCAATGTGCCATCCTGTTGGTAAGTGCGGTCGGCAAAGACCTCACTATATACCTTCAACCCTTTGTTCCGACCAGCTTTAATCAATTCGCTGCCCGAAAGACCATATAGGATGAGGTTTGGATCGATCGCGTAGATCGCTGTTGCAATGGCATCTGCCAATTCAGGTTTTCGCGCCGCCATGTTATATAGGGCTCCATGTGGTTTCACGTGTTGTAATGTTGTCTGTTGTACCTTGGCACATGCTGCAAGTGCACCAATCTGATAGACGACCAGTTCGTAAACTTCCCGGGCAGTAGTCTGAACCTCCCTTCTCCCAAAACCTACCAGGTCATGAAAACCGGGGTGGGCGCCTATTTTGACATTATATTTCAGGGCTAGCTGAATGGTTTTCATCATTGTCGAAGGATCTCCGGCGTGAAAACCACAGGCAATATTTACAGCGGAAACATAGGGCATTATCGCCTCATCATTGCCCATTGTCCAAGCGCCAAAACTCTCGCCCATATCGCAATTTAAATCTATAGTCAGTTGGTTATTCATATTTCAATGCGATTGCTCTTTTCAATTTAATTAATTGTATTTGCCGCTGTTTCAATAAATTTTGGGCTTCATCCAGTTCGATCCGTTCAAAACGGATGTTATCCTCGGGTCCCTTTTGCGCCAGGAGCGGAAGATCTACAGTAGCAACCTGGCCAATGACGGGATAACCGCCTGTGGTCGGATGGTCAGCCATTAAGATAATTGCATTGCCATCAGGAGGTACCTGGATACTACCAAAGGTAACGGCCGTTGACAACAATTCCTTTTTTTCTTTTAATTGCAATGGACTAGCTTGTAGACGGTACCCCATCCGATCCGAGTTTTTGCTAACCGTAAATACATCCGCAAAGAAGCTTTGCAGTGAGTCGCTTTCAAACTGATCCCGCTGTGGGCCATCCATCACTCGAATGACTTCAGCCGAAAGGTCGGGATATAGTCTGGGATCCATGCTCCAGGAGAATGATCCCTCTCCCCCGTCATAGGGATGGTTGAAGGCAATCCGATCCTGTTCTTTGAGTGGCCGACCTTGCCAGCCACCTATTTGTCCTTTGCTATAAGTCGACCTGCTGCCCATTACTTTGGGGATATCAAGTCCACCGCCAAAACAAATATAAGCCCGGCAGCCCGAATTTAGTCTCCCGAAGGAGAGCAACGATCCAGCCTCAATCAGGACAGGTTTCCACATCGGTAATGGCTGACCATCAACCTTAGGCGACAGGTCCGCTCCTGTCACAACGATCAGCTGTGTCTGTTCGAAATAAATCGACGGTCCGAGGACGGTACATTCTATTGCGGCTTCGTTGTCTGCATTACCTAGTATACTGTTGCCCAGAAGTAAAGCATAGCTATCCATCGTCCCACTAACCGCCATACCGTAGCGCTGTAGACCATAACGTCCCAAGTCCTGTATCGTAGTCAACATGCCCGCCTTGATGATCTTAATACCCATAGGACTCTGTTTTTAGTTTTACAAACTCATCATAAGCTATAGGTACAAAACACACAAGATCCCCCACTTCAAACAAGGAGGGCTTTTCACGTTTGAGGTCAAACAGCTGCAATGGTGTATGCCCAATGATCTGCCAGCCTCCGGGTGTCACGATCGGATATACCCCAGTCTGCTGTCCCGCTATCCCTACCGCTCCAGCCTCGATCTTCAAGCGGGGCACTTCTTTTCGCGGTGTCGCGATCCGGCTGTCCATACCGCCCAAATAGGGGAATCCAGGAACAAAACCGATCATATATACCCGATATTCTGAGGCACTATGGATATGGATAACATCTTCTTCCGTCACCCCATTATATTGGGCTACATAAGCGAGATCATCCCCATTGTAATAGACCGGGATTTCCTTTTTTACGCCCTTATATTTCGGATCATCGGGTATATCTTGTACGATTGTTTGAAGGTCAGCTAATAGTTCCTGATAGGTAATCGTCAGTGGATCATAGTAAATCGTGATCGTCGTGTAGGCCGGAACATACTCGATTACACCTGGCTGCGACCAGTTTTCGATACAGGTCACGACCTTGCGAACTTGTGTATTGACCGCTTCGGAAAGTGTATCACCAAAAGAAAGGACAATCGCCTGATCTCCCATGGGATAATGCCGAATGATATTTGGCAAAGCTATACCTAAAGACTGCTCGTGGGAACTTCCCATAATCTGTATGTTATAATCTATACAAAGATTATAAATACCGAACGATAATCAAACAACAGAATTTAAAAATCAGTTCACGAAAAACTCAAGATTTGCCCCAATCGCTGACTAGTTTTAGGCTTTCGCTAAGCAGTTTTTCAGAAATAGCGGACAGTCTGTTAGAAAAAGTGGATGGTTTCTCCGACATCGTGGTCTGTATTAAAGAAAAAAAAATGCAGCAGTACACCTGCCTGACGGATGGAACCATATACCTCTTCCCGGCCACTCTGATAACAGATCGAGACAGAAATATGCTTGTCCTTTTGAATGGCAGTCCCATCTTTTGATCGTAAGGCCTTCCCTGCGGCTCATTTCATCTACAAAAGCATGCAGAAGCATATCTTTATAAATACGGATTTTACGTATCCACATCTCGGCTTCTCCAAAATACCGGTTTGCCACATAGCTCATTGTATCACGGGGAAGCTGACTTCTACCTATATATTTAGCTTATAAAAGCTAAATATATGATTGTTGAAAAAACAGCTTTTTTATCCATACTCTTGCGTATTCTTTGTACCTCTTTTGTGTTAGTTAATATTAGGAATTTAAATAAAAAACATAAACAATAGACTACTTGGTAACACAGTTTGCTCTTTTGTTTTAAACTACGTGTTGAATTTATCTAAGATTACTACCTCTTTGTTTATCAAATCATCTAACTTTTAATATCAATAGGATTTGCTTTTATTTTAAATGATTTAACGATCTTAGTTCGAGGAGAGCCATTATTGGGTACTACATCAAAAGTTATTCGCAGAAAAAATCCAGTCATTAACTGTTCATTTGAATCCCATGGGCTTGGACTTGCTGGCTGAGGTGTATACCCCCCATTTCCATCCCAACCAACATTGCCGACAGTAATTCTGTAATGGTTAGAAAATTCATAATTAATCGGAAACACATTAATTTGATTTCCATCTTTTTCGCGCTGAACGAGTTCTTGTTTTAAATTTTCAACTCTCGCTCCATCCGGACTAGGATTTATAATATCTGGGTTAAAAACAATATTATAAGAGTTCTGAACTAATCTATAATCTGATGGGTTAAAAATAGAAAAGCGTTCATCACGGTCGCCGGGTTCGCCACGTTCAGTATGCCATTCTTCTGTTGCTGTAGCATTCACAATTGGTGTTTTATCTAAAGTAAAAATACCTAACACCTTGTTATAAATTGGCAAAACACCTAGTTGATTGCTCGAGTTACTGGCACCTGGTGGAATAAGCACTGGGGAAGCTATCAAATAACTATCATTTATAGATCCCGAAAGCTTATAAGTTGTTGAACTTTTCAGATTAACTACTTGGCTAGTTGTAGAAGAGGACCCACCAAAAATTGCACTCAATATTTTCCCAGCAGCAGCTGTATAACTTCCAGAGCCAAGAGCAGAAACAAAAGTCTTCAAAAATTCTGATTGTATTAAAGGATTTTTTGCGATCTCTTCTCCTATATTTTTACCGGATATTTGAACTGCTCCTTTTAATGAGCTATTTAAAATATTCCCAGGGCCCGCAGCGCTTTGTGTCATTGTACCCTTAATTGTTCCTTCTGAGGTCCCATTAATCGTAATTTGCGAGATATTGGTAGAGCTAACATCCCATTGCAACAAACTCCCTTGCGCAGGCATATTACGAATTGCAGGTGTATAATTGATTTCAAATTCCGCGCCGTACCAACACCCCGTAGCGCTAGTTCTATATGGTTGCACTTGAGAAATTTCCTTTACATTTTTCACGAGGGAAGCTATTTCATCTGAGCCAAAGTTTAAAACAGGTATTGATTCATTATCCTTCAATTTTAAACTATGTGATACATAAGTACTAGGAATTGGGCTTATAGGATCTAGATAAAAAAAAGCTCTCAGTAAGCCTCTAAATTTATTATATATTATAAAAAATTTAGGGTTAATATATTCGGTAGTACTAAAAGAATTGTAAACCAACTCCCAGCCATTTGATTTAAACCTATCCTCAATAAAAAATGCAGGAAAAGCTATATTCGCCCCCGATGACCATGGTGATAAAATTGTTGGTTGATTTACTGGGGCTGGCATTCGCTCTACGTTTTCCCAGTCAAAAGCTGTCGAAGCCATTGCCATAGACTTCAATTTAATGTTTTTTTCTTCGTTCGCAATTTGCAGCTCGCTTGTGTTACAAGATGCAATAATTAGCAAAATTGAGACAGTTAATAACGATAGTCTTATTCTTTTCATAACTCATTTTAAATATTCACATAAATATAATTTAAATAATTCAAATTTAAAATGTGTTTACAAAAAATTAACATACAAACTTTAACAACAACAATTAGTTCTATTTTTTAAAAAAAAACGCCTCAAGAAATATATTACTCTTTAAAACTTTAATAAAATTGCTATGCTTGTTTAGAATGAATATCTCAATCCAGTCATTGCAGACTAAGTTGTTGAAGTGGTGCTCGCTGGAACAAAAGGAGGGGACACTAATATCTTTTCCTATTGTAACATTTGGCAAGTAGGATCAGCTACAGCATTTTTTCAACTCGGCCTAATATTACTCTTCCATTAGTCAATATTGCAACTTGTAATCCCCATTTTGAATTAAATCTATATTCTTCAAACCTATTATCACTAACAAATTGGTCAAAGGCTTTTATTTGATCGGCTTTAGATAACAAAAACATCATCGTTATTTTTAAAATTTCCCTCTTCAACAACCTGGTCTCCTGTTTCTTTTGTTGTAAGTTGAGGCGCAAGGTCCTTGGCCAAGTCATGTTTCATTTGGTAATCATGCAGCAATTCAATATCTCCAAGTAGAAAATAAGATAATATATCATTTAATGACTTGCGTAAATTTTGCTTTCATCTTTAAGTTTTTATCGGATTGAATTTACATCATAAAATTCTTAGTTTATATGGTTTTATCATTTCTTTTTCGAAAGTCCTCATTGACATTTACTCAACATCAGCATTAAAATAAAAGCTATTAAACAAGCACCTTCTTTCAATAATTCCTACAATCATTCTAAGTTTCATCTGCTATTTTCCTACGGTTTTTCCAACGTTGGTCCACTAGAGTAAGAAAACAGAAGGAAAATAGTCGACTGGCAGTGGGGCAAGCTGAGAGTAAGGTTAGAAAAAACAGCAAAGAAGCAGGAAGTTTATGTGATAGATATTTTCTACAAATTATTCATTTTGCTTTCAGAATTTATGAATTGACAGTGTATTCTAATATACGTAACAATTTAGCCAATATTGCGCGTTTAAAAAAAGTATAATTCAATTACCCATTTAACCTCGGTCATGTACAACTCGGTATTTAAAGAAAAAAAATCCAAATATTAATAAACAACTTAATACAGGCGTTAATCTATTTTACGGTAAATAAAGTACATTCGATAGTTTCCAAAAACGAACAAAAAAGGCCATCCTAAAATTTAGGATGGCCTTTTTAAGATATGTTCTTCAAATTAATTAAAGATATAACGAATTCCGATTTGTGCAGACCATCTTGATGGGATATCAGAGACAAAATAAGGATTATTTTTGTTTAGGTCTCCTAATTTGTATTGAGGAATTTTAGTATCCTTAACAAAACTATCAAACGCTATTGCACGGAAAGAATTATCCCAGAAGCTACCCCCTCCTGAATATTGTTCTCCCCATTTTTTATTTATTAAAGCACCAACATTCATAACATCCAATGAAATTTGAATTTTATTTTTTGTATTACCAATGTTAGTAAATACATCTTGCAATATTTTCAAATCGAATCTATGAGAAAACGGCGCTTTATCTCCATTTCTTTCAGCGTATTTACCTCTTCTATTTTTTAAATAAGGATTAGCTTCAATAAATTGATTGAAAGCATTCCATTGATCATCGGGTGTTTGATTACCATTTTGGACAAATCGGATTTCGCTCTTATCACGAGGAATATACATCAGTGAAAATTGATCACTAGCACTTCCCGCTGAGTATCTTCCTGGATCACCAGTAATTAAATATGAAAACCTAGCACCCGATTGACCGTTATAAACCAATGATAAAGTAGTCCCTAAGTGTCCTAAATACTCTTTTGTGTAAGAAGCAAAACCGATTATTCTACTTCCTGTACTAAATGGATTATGTCCTAAAGTAATACTATTCGAACCATTTACTGACGCCGTTCTAAAGAAATTTGATTGGTTTTGGGAAGAAGAGCCTGAAAACAAATCTTTCGATTCAGTATAAGTATAGGCTAATGAACCGAAAAATCCGCTTGCAAATGATTTCGATAGTTGAGCTGTTGCTGACCAAGAATATCCTTGATTAACATTATTAATATAAATAACCTGAGTATAATTTGGCAAAACACGTTTTTCTGCGTTTGTTGCCCCATACAACAATCTATTATCAGCACCTTCCAATTGACCAATAGGGTCTTTCATGTTTAGATCTGTAAATTTAAAAGAACTTAAATTTTTAGAATACATAAACTCTGCTGTTCCCTGAATATCCCAAGGAAGTCTATAATCAAATCCTAGGGAAGTCCTAGCAATTTGAGGCAACTTTAGGTTTTTATCTAATACAGATATATTCCCAGAAGGCTTAACTTCTTGGTTACTTTTAGGTTGGTTATTTGGATCTGCAATAAAGTTAATATTTGGCGCATTTCCAGAACCTGCATTTAATTGGTTTCCTCCTAACAATGCACCGCTTTGCGTATAGGCACCTGCTGACCAAACAAATGGAAATCTCGAAGTAAAGATACCAAGTCCCCCTCTTAGAATAGCGGATCTATCGCCTTTAATATCCCAATTAAAACCAAGTCGAGGCGACCACATGAATGCGGTTTGTGGCATACGGTTGGTCATAACATCATATCGCTTTGCTAAAATTGAGTTGTTGAAGTCCGTATTCTCCAATGGATCTGTTAAATACATAGGAATATCAACTCGGATACCACCCGTTAGCTTCAAGTTTGATGCTAACTGGTAATCATCTTGAATATAAAAGCCCAATTGCATCGCCTTAAAATCAGCCCCTTGTCTCGGATCATCAGTATTACTATAATTATACTGAAAACTACTTGCCAAACCACGCTCAAAGTTTTCAATAGCAGTATAAGATTTGCCTGTGGCAGGATTTACATCAGTTGCAGGGGAATTACTAAAAGTGTAATTTCCAAACGCACTTCCAATAAATCCATTGTACATTTTATAAAACTCATTATGTGTACCAAAAGTAAATCTGTGGTTACCTTTATAAACAGTCAAGTTATCCGTAAGTGTAAACACATCTTGGTCTAGTTGATTGACTGTGGAGAATGGCTCTGTACCTAAATTTACATTTCTATCACCTAACTGCAAAGTTACCCTAGGGAAAGGGTTACCAGGAGCCGACCTTGGTTCACTTACCTTTGTGTAACCAATAACTAAATTATTAGATAATGTATTAGAAAAACGGCTATTTAACTCCAATACTGCTGAATTTGTAGCACTTTCTCTCAAAATTGCACCGTTCGAAAAAGTCAATGCCGTTTGTGAGCGGCTTAAATCTGTTGCAGACCCTTTAACGTAACTATATCGAGCTGATAGTTTGTGCTTTTCATTGATATTATAATCGAATCTAGTAAATATTTTATCAGATTTATTGCTACTTTCTTGGCCTAAAAAACTACCCGCATCATATCCTAAAGCCTTAGTACGATTAGCTATTTGTTCTAGCTCGGCTACTGTAAATTTCGAACCATCAACACCTGGAGCAAATCCTAGAGGGGTATTATTCTCTGTTTTTTCATAGTTCAGGAAAAAAAACAATTTATCCTTAATAATCGGCCCTCCAACACGAACGCCATATTGCTTTTCGCTGAAATTATCTAACTTCTTTCTCTCTTGGTCTCCAGAAATCAAAGAATAAGGAGTTTTACCTGTAAGATTTTGGTTTCTGGTAAAATAGTAAACTGAAGCTTGTGGTTTGTTCGTACCTGATCGTGTTACAGCTGAGATTCCTCCACCAGCAAAACCGCCAGCTCGAACATCAAATGGGGCAATCTGGACAGTCATCTCCTCAATTGCGTCCAAAGAAATTGGAGAAACGCCTGTGCTCGCACCATTAGTACCACCACTACTCAAACCGAAGACATCATTACTAACTGCTCCATCAATAGTCAATTGGTTAAATCTATTATTCATACCACCAATAGATAAAGCATCTCCTTTAATATCCGCCTGAGGTGTTAAACGTGTAAAATCGTTTAGTCCTCTTGAAATAGTCGGTAAAGTCTGCAATTGACGGTTTGAAATACTTGTGGAAGCGCCCGTTTTAAGATTTTGTCCCTTTTTTGTTCTAATGACTGTAACTTCGTCAATAACAGTTGCACTTTCACCGAAGACAGGGTTAAGTTCTAAATCGCGTCCCAATTGCAAATAAACATTCTCATAAACAACTGGATTCTGTCCAACATAAGTTACCTCAACTCGATAAGGACCACCAACACGCATGCCTGGCAAACTGAATCTGCCTGCTTCATTTGACGAACTTGAGTATACAGTTCCTGAAGGTACGTGCACTGCTTTAATAGTTGCTCCAGTTGTTTTTGTACCATTAGTTTGAGTTACTACCCCTGTCATGCTACTTGTCGTGACCTGAGCTTGTACAGCACCATAACTGGCCATTACAAGAGCGAAAAAGAGTAAAGATCTTTTCATATAATGTGATTTGTTAAAAAATGTTAAGCAAAATTACTAAGAGATTTTAAATAACAAAGGACTTAATATAAACTTAACATACTATAGCACATCTACTTCCTTCCATCTATTCGAAAATCCTTACTTTCGCACATAATTTTTTAATAAAAAAAACGTTATAACACCTTTTAAACCACCATTTCCAAAGAACCAACTCTATATAAAATAGTTTTCCACAGTCAATCCCTCCGACTTATTTGTAACAACATTCTTCCTTTGCGTACTTGAACTTTTCGAAAAAAATTCATTAACTTTCTATCAAGCGAGAATTTTATTGATCAACTCGTTTTTTGTAGCAATTGCGCTACTACGCCTTGTATTTATTTAAAAATTAGAAACTATTGTCCGAGCGAACTGGTTTTCTATAAAAATCTGTTTTAAAAAACGGAGAACTTTTTAGAAATTCGCACACCTTTATAATTCAACTTTTTTCATGGAAGTCGGTATTCAAAATTCTTCTTTTCAGGAACCCGCAGACATTAAATTGTCTCCAGCGGGACTTTCCTTCTTAGCTTCAGCAGCTAAATGGGCCAATTTTTTGGCCATTCTCTGTTTTATCCTTATTGGGTTATCGGCCATAACCATGATTAGTTTGATGTTCGGAGCGAGTGCACTATCATTAGATCAAGGTGAATATATCTCAGCCGGTACGATATCAACGTTCGGCATACTTTACCTGCTGATGATGGCTTTCTCCTGTCTCCCGATCTATTTCCTCTATAATTTTGGATCCAAAGCAAAAAAAGCAGTCGAAAATCGCGATAGCATCCAGCTCGAACTCTGCCTCGAGGCTCTAAAAAAACATTATAAGTTTATCGGGATCATAGCCATCATCACCATCGGATTTAATTTCTTGGGGCTTGTAGTAGGCATTATATTAGGTATCCATGACGCAATCGCTGGCGTATAGATTGGAATTAACAGAACAATATCTTCATAAGCATTTCCAAGGCTAGCAACGGAATAGCTTCGCTATTCCGTTGTCTATCGATCCCCTCCTCTTTCTTCTCCTACTTATACCAATCCTAACAATACGATCAGAGAAACAAATTGTTTCGAAGTTTTTTTTGGTAATATTTTTCATTTAATTTAATTTTTTCCAAACAATATCTTGCTTAAATCGTTATAGCAATAATGAAAGGAAAAATAAGATCAACAGTTCTTATACTTTCAGTTTGAAAACAACCAATTTGTATAATCTAAAACCTAACCTTTATGCAAAAAAATAGCGCATTCATTTACTATTACACCCTGTTTTAGCTAATTAGGGAACTAGCTAAAACAGACAGTCAAGGCTGTACAGAAAACCTGAACAAGAAGAAATAACCAAATTATTTAAACAAACTTAAACCATTTTTATTTTTTTTAGGGCAACTCCTGTCTTGGGGGCTCCTTGTCTTTAAAAAGGAAGAATTGATGAGCGCATTATGCCTAATCTTCCCAAAAGTAAATAAACCAATTAATTCACCTAATTACCTAACATTATGCAAAAACGAAAAGAAAAACTGTTTCTTTTCCTATTGCTCTTTACCCTACCCATGCTGTCTTTTGCTCAAAAGCAGCTTACCGGTATTGTGAAAGATGCATCAAATGGAGAAAAAATCGAAGGCGTTACCATTCTCAAGAACAGGGTTCCGCTAACGAAGACCAACGCGAATGGAGAGTTTCAACTCTCCGGTATTGTGGGCGACAGCCTAATCTTTAAGTTTGTGGGAAAGAAAGATGAAACCCGTGTCATCGGTCCACAGAACATTATTGAAGTATTATTATACGATGATGGAAAGAGTCTTGATGAAGTTACCGTCGTCGCCTTCGGAACGCAGAAAAAAGCAACGGTAGTTGGTGCCATTACCACTGTAAAAGCCTCGGAGTTGAGAATTCCGGCAACCAACCTCACTAGCGCCTTCGCGGGGCGCATACCCGGTGTGATTTCCTTTCAGAACTCAGGCGAACCGGGTGCAGATAATGCCCAGTTCTTCGTCCGAGGGGTAACAACATTCGGCTATCAGGCTTCCCCATTGATCCTAATTGACGGTTTTGAATCGACCGCTGACAATCTCGCCCGGATGCAGCCCGATGATATTGAAAGCTTCTCCATATTAAAAGATGCCTCAGCAACCGTACTCTATGGAGCCCGTGGTGCGAATGGTATTATCATGGTCACGACCAAAGCGGGAAGAGAGGGTCCTGTAGGATTGAATGCCCGTGTAGATGTCAATACCGCATCACCGACCCGAATGATTAAAATGGTTGATGGTATTGACTACATGAAACTCTATAATGAGGCGCGCATGACCAGAGATCCTATTCTTGGTCCTTATTATTCCCAGCAGAAAATACAGTCGACTATAGATAACGAAAATCCCATGATCTTCCCTAATATTGACTGGTACAATACCCTGCTCAAGAACTATACAGTCAATACCAAAGCCAATGTCAATCTCAGCGGTGGTGGACAGGTCGCGACATACTATGTATCAGGTGGTTTTGATAAAGAGTCTGGCTTGCTTAAAGTCGATGATCGAAATAATTTCAATAATAATATCAATATCAATCGTTTTTTTATTCGGTCAAATGTGATCTTTAAACTGACAAAAACGACCACCTTAGACACCCGGATCCAAGGTCGGTTTGAGCGTTATAACGGGCCTTTCCGATCGGCAAGCGATATCTTCCGGATGGTCATGAACAGCAATCCTGTTGATTTTCCGGCAGTGTTTTCCCCTGATGCCAAAAACGAATTTGCGCAACACACTTTATTTGGAAACACCTTTGTAACAGGATCACTCAAAAACAATCCCTATGCCGAGATGGTGCGGGGTTATGAAGACCGTAATGAAAATACTATCACAGCGCAGGCTACCTTGATGCAGGATCTGGCATTTCTGACACCGGGTCTGAAACTCCAAGGCCGGGCTTCGGTGACAACTTGGAGCAAATATGCTGGTACCAGGAGCTATGATCCCTTTTATTACGATCTGGAAAATTACAACCAGATTACAGGCGAATACAGTCTCTATAGTCTCAACCCGACAACAGGTCGAGCAACGCTGGGCGATGTAGAGCCCAAAAGAGATGCCAGCTCCAATTATTACTTTGAAGCTCGTTTTAACTGGAACCGTAGTTTTGGTAATCACAACTTAGGCGCCATGACCGTAGGTATGATCGAGGAAAAATTGCTGACATCCGGAAATAGCAACTCCATTTACGAAACCTTACCCGAACGCAATATGGGTAACTCGGGACGTCTAACCTATGATTTCGACAATAAATACTTTGCGGAATTTGCCTATGGTTTAAATGGCTCGGAAAAATTTATGGGACAAAAACGCTTCGGTTTTTTCCCTTCCTTGGGTGGAGGCTGGATGGTCTCGAGCGAACGCTTTTTTGAACCACTCAAATCTGTCGTCAGTACATTAAAACTGCGCGGTACCTGGGGACGTGTCGGAAACGACGCCATTGCCGAACGGAAAGATCGTTTCTTTTACCTATCGGATATTTCAAGGGGTAATAATGCTATGTATCGTTGGGGAACCGATTTTATGAATGCTTATAATGGATTTAATGTAAACCGCTACGCTAATCCAGATATCACCTGGGAAGAGTCCGAAAAATGGAATGTTGGTGTGGAAGTCAATTTCTTTAATGAGTCGCTCAAATTGCAGGGGGACTTTTTTAAAGATGTGCGGAACAAAATCTACATGCGACGGGAAAACTTCCCTGCATCTGCAGGACTTGAAGCGGCCATCAGTGGTAATGTGGGCAAAGTCAGTTCACAGGGATTTGATGGCTCGCTGACCTATCAAAAATTCTTCGGTACGGATCTCTGGCTCTCGGCCCGGGCCAATTTCACCTATGCTACCAATAAATACCTTGCACTGGACGAGAAAAACTATGCAGATACCTACCTCAAAAAACTCGGCCACAATTTGAGGCAAGAATGGGGATTACTTGCTGAGCGGCTATTTGTCGATCAGTATGAAATTGATAATTCTCCAAGGCAGGATTTTGGCGAATACATGGCCGGCGATATCAAATACAAGGATATCAATGGTGACGGCATTATCAATGATAACGACAGGATCCCAATGGGATACCCTACTGTTCCGGAGATCCAATACGGTTTCGGTATGTCTGCAGGTTATAAAGCTTTTGATTTTTCCTTCTTCTTTCAGGGAAATAAAAATGTCTCTTTCTTTATTAACTCCACCGCTGAATCTAATCCAAACACTGGATCTTATGGAATAGCTCCCTTTGCTTTCCGCAGAAATGCATTGGCTATTATTGCCGAAGACTACTGGAGCGAAACTAATCCCAATACCCATGCATTCTGGCCGCGTCTGTCTACAGACCCCATCAATAATAATACACAGCAATCTTCCTGGTGGTTGCGCGATGGCTCTTTTATCCGTCTCAAATCACTCGAAATCGGTTACAGTCCGCGAAATTTAGAACGTTTTGGCTTCGGCAAAGGCAGCCGGATCTATATCAGTGGCGAAAATCTGGCTGTATTCAGCCCATTCAAACTCTGGGATCCGGAATCGGGACGAAATGGACTCGGCTATCCGCCAAACCGACGGTTTAATGTTGGTATTCAATTATCATTTTAACGCATAACGGACTTACACATGAAAACAATAAAATACATCGCAATCGCAATAGCTTTCGTTTTGGGTTCCTGCTCCAAGTACCTTGATGTGGTGCCTGACAATACCCTAAAACTGGAAGATATATTCAACATCAAAGTTGAAGCTTACAATGCACTAGCCAAAGTATACAGCTACCTGCCCAATGATGATCAGACGCATGTCACTTCCTGGTCGCTGGGAGACGAATGGCTCGGCCGGCTAGATCTTAACACCAATACAGGCAATCTGCGGGCAATCCGTATTATGCGGGGTTTACAATCGCAGACCTCACCTCAACTCGGACTTTGGTCCGGTACCGAAGGTGGCAAACCGCTCTATCAGGGTATACGTCAATGTGAGGTCTTCCTGGCCAATATTGATAAAGTACGTGATATGACCGAAGGGGAAAAAGCAGAATGGAAGGCGCAAGTCAAATTTCTAAAAGGCTATTTTGCTTTTTTGCTGATTCAGCGTTATGGTCCTATCGTTCTACCTACGGGCCTCGCTTCCCCAACATCCACGCCAGAGGAATTATTTTTGAGCCGATCCAAAGTAGAGGATTGCTTTAATTACGTATTAAACCTGATGAATGAGGCTATTCCGAATCTGACCGAACGGGTAACATCCAACAACCTCGGACAGATTGACCAGGTGGCAGCCAAAGCAATCAAAGCTAGGGTGCTTGTGTTTAGAGCAAGTCCATTTTTTAATGGCAACCGCGAATATTTTGGCGATTTTATGGACAGTGATGGCCAGCCTTTCTTTCCGCAGGCTGAAGATAAGGAGAAATGGAAAGCAGCCATTGACGCGCTCAACGAATCTATTGCATTGTGCGAGGCAAATGGACTGGGACTCTATCATTTTGCCAAGGAACCTTTTATTTACGACCGTCCTGCATTTACCACCAATCCCGAAAGAATGCAAACATTGTATAACCTGCGTATGCTTATCGTGGATCCTTGGAATAAAGAACTGGTATGGGGAAATTCAAACCTCAATTATTACAACGAAGGCGAACTAGCCCATTCCTCCAATATCCGTTTGCCCGAAGGCTATGGTGACGGGGTTGTCAATACCCCCTCCTATTCCTGGCAATGGATGGGCGCCACTTACCAGATGGCCGAACGCTACTACACCGAAAATGGATTACCTATTGATGAGGATCTGACCTATGATTTCACCAACAAATATGAAATCATCAAAACACCGGCGTCCAGTGAAAGCAGCTATACGCACTGGAACGGTTATATGCAGCCCAATACCGAAACCATCAGATTATACATGAACAGAGAGCCCCGATTCTATGCCAACCTGGGTATTACAGCGGGCTATTGGCGGGCACATACCGTTCGCATCAATACCATGTTTTATGGAAATTCACATGGCGGCTATAACTCCTCGCAGCATACCACAGACTTTTTTGCTACGGGTATAGGTACACAAAAAATGGTGCACCCAGAGTCACAGTCCGGCGCTTGGCAACGTACGATAAAATTCCCTTATCCCATTATCCGAATGGCTGATCTATATCTGATGAAAGCGGAAGCTTTAAACGAATATTCGGGCCCATCACCGGAAGTATATGCCCTCCTGGATCGTATCCGAGAGCGTGCCGGAATCCCCTCCGTGGAAAAAGCATGGTCCGATGCCTCACTCGCCAAGACGGTCAATAAGCATCGCTCAAAAGAGGGACTGCGGGATATTATTCTGCAGGAACGTGGTATTGAGTTTGCATTTGAAGGCATCCATTTCTGGGATATGATGCGTCACAAACGGGCGACATCTGCGTTTTCAATGCCGATATGGGGCTGGAACCATACAGGTACCTCTGGCACTTCATTCTTTGTACTTGATGTCAAACAGGAAAGACGCTTCACCATCCGGGACTGCCTATGGCCAATTGATCTCAATGAGATGAATACAAATGGCAAACTTATTCAAAACCCAGGCTGGTAACATCAAATTCTTATTGTAACAATTAATAACGATAAACATGATCAGATTAAATCTCCAATATATCGCATTTAGTTTATTATTGCTTTTCTTTTCCTGTAAAGAGGTTGAGCGATTTTCTCCGGCTGCGGACGATAGTACGCCACCCGGAAAGATAGAACTGCGCAGGTATACACCTTTATACGGTGGAGCCCGCTTTTTTTACAATATACCAAAGGATGAAGACCTTATCAGCATCGATGCCGTCTATACCAATCCCAATGGCAAATCATTCACCTTTTCAGCATCTTATTTTGTAGATTCTTTAGATGTATATGGATTGCCAAGCACGGATGAATATACCATAAAACTGTATGCTGTGGACCGTACGGGCAACAGATCAGAGCCACTGGATGTAAAAGTGAAGTCACTGGAACCTGCTTTTACGAGGGTGGCCAGTTCTATACAAGTGAAACCGGGCTTCAGTTCCTTCTTCCTGGACTGGGAAAATGAGCTCAAACAGGATGTCAATGTTTATGTAGACTTTACATTTAACCAGAATGGCACACCTCGCAGCCTGACATCGGTCTTTTCGTCCAATCTACCAACCGACCGTAGGTTTATAAACGACCTGGTGCTCCCGTCAACAGAAAAGGTAAGCGTGAAAGTTCGTGTCGAAGACAGCTATGGGAATACCACCGCTATCATAGACAAAGGGAATATTTCCCTCCTCGAAGATACGAAAATACCGAAAAAAGACTGGGTATTACCCAAAACGGCTGATCTCATTGGCGGTGTCCCGATGGCTTTTGGCGATGGACTAGAAGGGCGCTCGCGCTACGTCATAGACGATATCATAGACCGTGGTGACAACCTCAACTTTATGCACACCCACGGAAGGGGACGAACCGGAAAAACGGCTGATGGCAATATGCCATGGAACTTTATCATCGACCTGGGTGCTTATTATGAGCTGAGCCGCATTATTACCGTACAACGGCACTCCGGGGGATTGGCCAATATATCCAGAGGGCAGTACTACCGCAGCGAAAATGTCGGAAGGTTCAAAATGTATATCTGGGATGATGCCAAGCAAGACTGGGAACCTGTATCAGAGCACTTTATTCCGGTTCCTTTTGGAATCAGTGAACTTGAATTTGTGAAGAAAGGCGAAGCTGGCGATATGGCTTATATGTATCCCGATAATCCGAAGTATACGAAGAAGACAAGATGGTTCAGGTATGAAGCTGTAAAGGGTTTTACATCTGACTATACCTTAGATGATGCGAACTGTCTTTCCGAAATCACCCTTTACGGACGCAAAAGTAACTAAATAGAGACCTCAAAGACATAAAGTATGAAAACAAAAAATAAGTTCAGAAAAATAGCTGGGTTTTTAGTTGTCTTGACGTTAATGGCTTTTAGCTTTTCCTGCAAGAAAATGTACGATAATATAAAACCCTACGCAGAGGAAACTGTGTATCCGCAACGCTATGATACCATTGCTGCCAAGATAGGCTATGAACGGGTCGAAATTGATCTGATAAAGGCAGGACGGATTCCCTCGAGTCAGATCCGGATGGGAAAATCCAAAAAAACGATTGTTGAATATGACAATCAGAAAATCATCATTGATTCATTGGTTTCCTGGTTAAATATCAAAGGGCTCAAGCAGTCTAAACTATACCGCTTTAAAGTCTATACAATAGACGAATTTGACAATAAGTCGGTACCACAGCAAATCGCTGTCATTCCATTTACCGAAAGCGATGTAAAAAACCTGGTCATCGCTTCTCCGCGGATTATGACCTCGCCGAATGCGATGGTCATCGACTGGACGAGCTCGCTATCATCGATCCTATTGACTTATAAAAGTCTTTCTTATGAATATAAAGATAAGACCGGAAAAGTAATTACAGGAACCCGAGGGGCCTCACCGCGTATATTTGCGGCAAACCTCAATCCCGGATCAACGGTAGCAATGAAGCTGTCTTATAATGTCATCCCGAAAGTAGGTGGACAGGAAATAGTAGACTCGATCACCTATACGCAGACGCTCGATATCACTTTGCCGACCGGAGAGACAACCTTCAATCCAACTGAGCGGGATATCCTCATCGCGAACGGGGTCACAACCTTCAATGCGAATGTCGCTGCGGGGATTAAGAAATTGACCTTTCCGATTCACACGAATAGTTTACAGGATTTATTCTATTTTTCCAATGTAACTGAATTGGATCTGACCGGCGGTGAGCTGTTTAACGTTAAAACCCTTGATTACAATAGAAATGGCGTGGTCAAAACGATAGGTGGTGGCAAGTTTCAGCCTTTTATACGCCATGTATCGGCCATATCAAATGCGAATGCACAAGCGATGTTAGATCTGCTGGATCTGGGGATAATCAAAAAAATTAAATATATCCCCAATTCGCTAGGAATAGACGAGTTACTGAAACGCTATGATGGCAAAAACATTGTCGAATGGGTAACACCTCCGGATGAAAGTTTGATTCCGATGAATTTCTTCCTAGACGGAAAGATTCAGGACAATAACTGGGCAACGGATATTGTCAATCCAGCGACGGACGCCCCGGCGGGAACAGATATTGTGAATCCGATGAAAATAACGCTAAAGGCAGCGAGTGCTTCCTTTGTATTTACACTTCCAAAGGAATATCGATTTAATATCGCAACCTACAAATATCTTAAATTTAAGGTCTATGCACCCGACAAATCTAAATTCACTGGCAGTTACAGCGCATTTCAAAAATTGTGGCCTAGATTTATGAACTATATGTGGGCATTTTCCAGTGAAAGTGCTTTTGGTCAGGAGTACTGGGAGCTGGACAGAAATGCCACCCCGATTCCAGACAGCGATCTGACAAAATGGAAGGATGTGACCATTGATTTGTCTTCGGCAAAAGACAAACACAACAGGGTAATTGTCATTAACATTGGTGGTGAACCTGGCGGAACATTCAGTCCACCAGCAGATATTATTTATTACTTTGCTAATTTCAGGTTTTCAAAATAACGCAAAGAAATGATCCCCTCAAAAAACCGCTAGCGTTGAATAGTCGAAAATAGACCATAAGGGGGATTCGAAAAAATGAAATAAAAAACGGGAGTGTCCAAAAAGATTGGACACTCCCGTTTTTTATTATTCAACATGAAGCATATAAACTATGCCTATATTTTTTTCTACTTTTTGTAATATCGCATTGCATTTGGAATCTGCTTCTCAATATCGGCAATACGTCGCGCATCACTTGGGTGAGTGCTCAAGAACTCTGGTTGTCCTTTTTGGCTACCCGCTGCCATGCGCTTCCAAAATCCAATGGCTTCGTTTGGATCGTAGCCCGCCAATGCCATAATAATTAACCCAGCCTGATCTGCAGAAGATTCATCGCTACGTGAGAATTTTAACTGGGCCAAGCTGCCCCCCAAACCATACAGGTTATTAAAAATCCCAAGGGAGCTACTACCAGTCATTCCTGCTGCTGAGCCCAGAATCTGACCACCCATTTGTAAAGCCATCTGGTTGGATGCCTGCGCTACGGAGTGCTCTTCAATGGCGTGGGCAATTTCGTGCCCCATCACTGTCGCCATACCAGCCTCGGTACGCGTTACCTGAAGTATTCCTGTATACACAGCAACTTTCCCGCCTGGCATACACCAAGCGTTCACATCATCACTCTTCACCAGGTTAAATTCCCAATTGAAATTATATTTATTGGCTATACCTTTGCTCTGCAAATATTGATTCACAGCTGTTGCCAATCGGTTACCTACACGTTTTACCATCGCCGCGTCAGCCGTACCGGTAATAACCTTTGTATTATTTTTTGACAAGAAATCTTTGTACGCCAGCGCAGCCTGTTGGTTGACCTGGTCAGCACTGACTAATTTCAAATATTTTTTTCCAGTAACAGCTGAAGTAGCACAACCTGACAACCCCGATGCCAGCGCTACACAGGCCAATACGATAGCCGAATACTTAAACATGCTTTTCATATGTATCTTATTATTCATCTGTGTTTGTTTCAATTACATTCATGAGCTCGCAGGCCCAGTCTCGTTTTCAATGGTTATATGAAATGTCTAGACTAGATTCGGCAGGGTCTCTGCTTCTCCAGCGCAGCTATCTCATAATATTCTATTAAATACTTTTTTAGGATGCAATTATTGTGCCTATTCTTTTGCCTTTGTTTTTTTCTTGAATAGATAAATCTTGGACTCATGTCCTTTTAGCAGGCGCTCAATATTCTTTTGATGGGTAATTAATAGCAGCGTACAGATGGCAATACCATAAAGCAATACCGAAGGAATGGTAGTTTTAAAAATAAATGCCAAGCTAAATGGAAAAGCAAAACCGGCCGAAATTGAACTTAGGGATACATAATGTGTCGTCAATAGGATAATGACAAATACCGATACACAAACTAAGGCTGCCGGTGTATGTATCGCCAGGATCATCCCACACAATGTCGCCACCCCTTTTCCTCCCCGGAAGCCCGCAAATACAGGAAATAGGTGCCCTATAACGGCAATCACTCCCAAAGCCAACTGAAAATTAACGAACTGAACATCACTGGTATTTTGGCCCAACTCAATTAGATAGGCGAGATTTGTTGCTGTCCAACCCTTGAATATATCCACAAACATCACGATAGAGCCGGCACGCGGTCCTAATACACGAAAGGTGTTAGTCGCTCCAGCATTACCACTCCCATACTCACGAACATCTACGCCATAAAATGCCTGACCTAACCAAACTGCTGTAGGTATAGAACCAAACAAATAAGCTAGTAATACTGCAATTACTAAATAAATCGATATCATTAAATTAAATCAGTTCTTATAATAATTTGGCTTTCAGACTAAGATCTAAGCTCTTGACACTGTGTGTCAAAGCGCCCACCGAGATATAGTCTACTCCGGCCTCTGCATAGGCCCGAATGGTTTCAAATGTTATTCCCCCAGAAGCTTCTGTCTTAAATCGATGATCGATAATTTTAACAGCTTTAGCCACATCCGCAGGTGAAAAATTATCCAACATGATTCGGTCCACTTCGCCAAAGTTAAGAACTTCGTCAAGTTCCGCAAAATTTCGGACCTCTATTTCTATTTCAATTGGTTTATTTAATTTCTTTCGATAGTCATTTGCGCGTGTCAACGCCGGTATAATCCCCCCACTATAATCCACATGATTGTCTTTGATCAGAATCATATCGAATAATCCAAACCGATGGTTGGTGCCCCCTCCTATTTTGACCGCTTCCTTTTCCAATACGCGAAGTAAAGGTGTTGTCTTACGGGTATCCAATACCTCTGTATCCGTACCTTTCAACAGCTCCACATATTTTCGGGTTGTCGTCGCTATACCACTCATACGTTGCATCACATTCAATACCAAACGCTCTGCCAACAGAATACTCTGGATATTTCCGCGAATGTAAAACGCGATATCACCAACTTTTACCTGGCTTCCATCGGGAATAAATACCTCACAGGCCAAGGTTTCATCGATGTAACTCATGATCGCCTGAGCAACCTCTACGCCTGCCAAAATACCGTTGTCCTTAACAATCAGTTTCGCTTCTCCCTGTGCTCCCACCTCTATCGTGGATAAAGAGGTATGATCACCATCTCCGAGATCTTCCGCGACTGATTGTTTTACAAACTGCGCCAAATAATCCTTGATTTCCTTCTCCATAAATACAATTTATAGGGCTAAGATGTGGAATAATTTTTTAATCGAAAAATAGAATGATAAAAAAATAGCGTCTGACTTAACTTTTATCGATCCGAAGTTCTTCTATTGTCTGACTATTGGATCCCGCACTTATCTTAATAAACACACGGTAATTGGCTTGTTCGGTCGCTAATGAAAAGGTGAAATACTGATAACCATTGTTTGCATTACTGGCCTGGGTCAATTTGATAGTCTTGGGTTTATGTTGGTTAAAAAATGTACCCAGCATAATCTCGGACTGGTATTTGGTATACACTCCATTTTCTCCCAATAGGGACAGGGTTAGATTGGAACCAAAATATTTCGCAATATTCTTTGCATTCCCCTCCTTTAAATAGGTTTTTAGTTCTTCGGAAATACTTCCAAAAGACTCCTCTCCTCCCCATGCAACAGGCTGTGACGAATAGTTTAAATCTTTCAAAAGATGCCCCGAGGCGTTAGTGTGTATAAAAAGACTATAAACAAATATAAAGACGCAATAGCTTAAAAGTTTCATATAGCTCAAAATAAGACAGAACAGTTTCCACAAATAGATATATCAATCATTAGGTAGCATTGCTTATACGTAAACATAAACTATGCCACAAACCTATAAAATTATTGCATATAAACAAGGGAAGTTTTTAAAGACACATTGATAGATTCTAAAATTAAGGTTATCTTTGTTATACGATGAATAAGAAAAAAGTTGCACTCATGATCCTAGACGGGCTAGGATACGGAAAACATGATAAATCAAATGCAGTTGAAGCTGCAAATACCCCATTTTTAGACCATTTATTGGAAACATACCCAAATTCAAGTCTGGAAGCTTCCGGTGAAGCCGTTGGCCTTCCTGATGGACAGATGGGTAACTCTGAGGTTGGCCACATGAATCTTGGCGCTGGACGGGTTGTCTATCAAGAATTAGGGCGTATTCACAAAGCGGTAAATGACGGCGTATTCAATACAGATATCGTTATCCAGGACGCATTTAAATATGCGCTTGAAAATAATAAAAAAGTACACTTTATCGGTTTACTCTCTGATGGTGGTGTACATGCACACACCAAGCACCTAAAAGGTCTCTGTGATGCAGCAAAACATGCTGGACTAAATAGTGAGCAGGTTTTTATCCATGCTTTTCTGGATGGTCGTGATACCGACCCTAATTCGGGGATCGGCTATGTCAAAGATTTACAGGAATATCTAAAAACAACTTCAGGAACTTTTGCTTCCGCCATCGGTCGATATTACGCAATGGACCGTGACAACAGATGGGAACGCGTCAAGTTGGCTTATGATCTTTTGGTGAAAGCCGAAGGTGAAAAAACCAATGACCTGGTTGCTGCGATCCAAAGATCATACGATGCAGGGGTGACAGACGAATTTGTTAAACCAATCGCATTGGTCAATGAAGATGGCACCGCTGTAGCAACAATTCAAGAAGGTGATGTGGTCTTCTGTTACAATTTCAGAACAGACCGCGGCCGTGAAATCAGCATTGCACTTACACAGAAAGCCTTCCCTGAGTATGATCTTGTACCGTTAAATCTGTACTATGTCACGCTAACAGCCTATGACGAAACCTTCAAAAATGTACGTGTTGTTTTCCAAAAAGATAACCTGACAAACACCTTGGGTGAGGTTTTGGAAGCCAATCATAAAACACAGACCCGTATTGCCGAAACTGAAAAATATCCACACGTGACATTCTTCTTTTCGGGTGGCCGTGAACAGCAATTCGAAGGTGAGAACCGTCTTTTGGTACCTTCTCCAAAAGTGGCTACTTACGATCTTCAACCTGAAATGTCTGCAAGTGGAATCACCGAAGCAATCGTCAATGATATGGAAACTCTTCAGCCGGACTTTATCTGCCTCAATTTTGCAAACCCTGATATGGTAGGCCATACTGGTGTATTTGAGGCTGTCGTAAAAGCAGTAGAAACAGTAGATCAATGCACAAAAACAGTGGTGGAAACAGGATTGAAAAATGGTTATTCATTTATCATTTTGGCTGATCACGGTAATTCAGAATTTATGGTCAATGAAGATGGTTCTCCAAATACAGCACATACAACAAATTTGGTTCCTTGTATCTTGATTGATGATCACTACAAAAAAATCGCAGATGGTAAATTGGGTGATATCGCTCCAACCGTTCTAAAACTTTTGGGCGTAGATATCCCCGTTGAAATGACAGGAAATGTATTGGTATCAGAATAAGAATTTATATAAAAAATTAAGCAGCGCACTTCCACTACTGGTGGGAAGTGCGCTGCTTTTTTGGAGCTGTAGCTCCCCCTCAGGCCAACAGAAAGCTAAAAAGACGACGGATATATTTTCGGTAGACTCTTTTTTCAGTGCCGAAGCACAACGCTTGCAGCAACTCAACCCTTCGGTGTTAAAATCCGTCAATAAAGATGGTGAAAAGGAACAACGTGAGCTCAAAATTGAAAACTGGAAAAATGAACTTTCAGCTTTCCAGTCCGCTGATATCAGCAAAAATTTTGATCCCGCACTCTACGATGTCAAAGCCGTAGATTGTGTAACGGAATTTACTGCCAAAAAGGAAGAATTGCAAATACAAAAACTCCGAATCGAGTTTGATCGTAAAAACGAAAAGGTTAAACATATCCAAATCGATAAAAAGATCGCGAACTCCCTCTATGACAGTAATGAAAAACTAGATTATTATAGCGATTCATTGTACAGTATTGTAAAACTACAGGATGTACAAGGACTCGATGCAAACCAATATGAAATTATTGGGAGATTTGTGCAATCAAAAAAATAACTCATGCTGAAAAATGTCTTTATGCGCATTCATAAAGACATTTTTTGTTCCCCAATACAAACAAATAAATGCAACAACATTGCTTTATTTATAATTTTTCTTATATTTGCCTCATTAATTGTCTGCAAAGACATCGTATAGAAAAATAAAGTGCGCGATATTTCATTGAACAAATTAGCAGCGTTAACGCTTTTAATGACCTTTTTAATCGGTCAGTTCATTGTCTATACCCATTCCCATGAGTCGCCGGTATTAAGTATAGTGGACTGCAGTCCCAAAAAACACCATGCAGACCATCCAAAATGTTCTATTTGCGACCAAAGTTCACACCCACAGTTACTCTTTCGTTTTAGCCAAAGTGAAATTTCTCTTCCTGAACGGGAAATAGCATTTGGTTTCTTTGTACCCAGTGACCAGATGATCAGTGCATTGCTATCTGGCAATCGTGGTCCCCCTATTTGTTAAATTTCATCCACTATGCAACAACAAAGCTTTTATGGAAAGCCTTGTTTACTATGATCAGGAAGCAAAGGCCAACGTTTTGGCAATTGTTGCTGGCGTATTCATATTGGATCTTCCTCCTATTTAGCAATCAAGCAATTCAATGATGAATTCCTCCGTATTGAACAGGCTATTTTTTCACGACTGATGAAAATATAGGTTTAATGCGACAGGTTATCATTTGGATAGGCTCCATCGACAGATGGCATAAAAATATTTACAGATGAAACTCAAAATTAAAGGCGGCATATGTATGCTTGTCTGCTATTTCCTTCTATTCTCTGTCAACGCCGCTACTATATCGGGTAAAGTGACAGATGCAAAAACAAATCAACCGATCGCTGGAGCGACCATATCTTTGCTCCAACTCCGTTCGAGTACCTCTTCAGACCAACAGGGGCGTTATACGTTCAAATCACTGCCCTCGAGTGGACGTTATCTTGTCGAAGTACGTTTTATTGGTTACCAATCGCTGATCAAAACGATAGATCTGACATCAGCGGATGTATCGGTCGATTTTGCACTGACTGAAAGTATAATCGAGACAAATGAAGTGGTGGTTACAGGTACGCTCGTGACTGCACAAAGCCGTCGCAACAGTACCTCTGTCTCTGTTATCTCCAAAGACGAATTACAGGGTGGTGCGACAAATCTGATCGACGCGCTAGCCCGCCAGGTACCTGGTTTAAGTCAGATTACAACAGGACAGGGCATTTCCAAACCAGTCATCCGCGGTCTTGGTTATAACCGTGTTGTCACGGTCAATGATGGCGTGAAGCAAATGGGGCAACAATGGGGCGACGAACATGGTATCGAGATCGACCAAAACCAGCCCGACCGGGTAGAGGTACTTCGGGGAGCAGCTTCACTGATGTACGGATCTGATGCCATCGGTGGTGTTATCAATATCCTCGAGCCCAGCGTCCCCACTGCAGGCGAAATAAAAGGCGAGCTGCTATCCAGTTATTCAACCAACAACGGACTGACCAATAATTCACTGATGCTTACAGGCAATGAAAACGGCTTTGTATGGCGCGGACGTGGATCTTATCAAAATGCATATTCCTACAATACACCAGCTGGACGCTATATGAATAGCGGTTTTAATAATACCAGCTTCAGTGGAATGCTGGGTTTAAATAAACAATGGGGGTATTCACACCTTAATTTTTCCTACCTCAAAAATAACATTGGTTTTTACGATGCCGACCCCGGAGATCCGTTATACAATACATCCAAAAGCCGGACATTGGATTTCCCTAAACAGGATATCCGCCATTATAAGCTCGCGCTCAATAATAATTTTGTGATCGGTTCAGGAAATTTAAAACTGGACCTGGGCTACCAGAAAAATCAACGTCGCGAACTTGAGGAAGCAACACCCTCGTTATTTTTTGATTTAAATACCTACTCTCTTGATGCGAAATATTACCTAGCTGAAAGAAACGGTTGGCAGCATGTCGTTGGCATTAGCGCCAGTCAAGAGCATAGTGTAAACAAGGGCGTTGAATTTCTAATCCCTGCTTATGACCAGATCGAATTAGGTGCTTTTGGCTATGCAAAAAAAACCTGGGGTGATAACACCTTCAATATGGGACTACGCTACGATTATGTCAATAGCAAGGGCAAACAGCTTTTCGTTGATGATGAGGAGCAATTCCCGGGTTTTAAAAATAAATTCAGCAATATTAGCGGTGCTTTAGGTTTCACACATAGTTTCAGCGAGGATTTCAACTTCAAAGCAAATGCAGGATCGGCTTTTAGAGCGCCCAATCCAGCAGAATTAGGTTCTAACGGTGTACACGAAGGTACATCACGCTACGAAATCGGCAATGAGAACCTCAAAGCTGAACGTAGTTTCCAAGCGGATGCAACCCTCGAATTTGGACATAGCATCGTCACGGGTAGTATCGGGATCTATGAAAATTATATTCATAATTTTATCTATGCTTCAACAAAAAAGGGCGACACAAAAACCATCATTGATGAGGACAATAATGAACAGACCTACGATGTCTATCGCTATGGTCAGGTGAACGCCAATCTTTATGGTTTTGAGGGAAGTCTAAACTTCCATCCACTGAACTGGGTACACTTGGACAACACCTTTACCTATACTCATGCACAAAACAGGACCTTTGACAGGCCATTGGCATTGATTCCGGCAGGTGTTTTACATAACACACTACGTCTCGAGCCCAAGATAAATGGATTACATGCTTTTTATGTATCGGTAGGTTTAGACAATTATTTTAAACAGAATCGCGTTGACGAAACTTTTGAAACGGCTGCAGATTCGTATTCACTGATCAATGCTGGAATAGGTACTACCCTGCACTTAGGAAAACAACAAGTGAAGCTGTACGCGGCTGCATCTAATCTTACTAACAAGCGCTATTATGATGCTTTGAGCAGACTACGTCCGGGAAGATTATCGCAGGAGAACCCCACTTATGGTGTTTATAATATGGGAAGGAATGTTACTTTTGGAATCTACCTTCCACTCAGCATAAAAAAATAGCCTTCCGGAGCTTTCCCAAAATGTAGCTTTCGGCAAATAGGCTGAGTAATATTTTTAGGCTTCAATCTAAAAAATAATGTCCGAGTTCTTAACGAACTCGGACATTATTTTTATACAATTCCCTTTCTATTTAGGATCATCTGCTGTGCCTTCCCGTGCCAAAGGCACATCGTCAGGCATGCTTTCCAATGAGGAATCTAATGCAAATAACGATTCGTCTGAAGCCCGATCTCCACCTGCTATCTTTAATTTATCGATCAGCTCAAGAGCAAGTTTCTCTTCTTCAATCTGTTCTTTGACAAACCATTGTGCAAAGTTCCATGTCGCCCAATCTTTCTGCTCCATAGACAGATTGACAATATTATAAATCGCTTCGGTATTATCTACCTCATGTTTAAATACCCGTTGGAAACACTCGGTTAAGGTTTTCGGATCTGCTGGCGGTGCTGAAATGGCCTGAATCCGGGGACGCCCCCCTCTTTCCAGTATGTACCCCATAATTTTGGTCATATGATTCCGTTCCTCCTGGGCATGTCTATATAAGAAATTGGCGATCCCACCATAACCCTGATCATCGGCCCATACACCCAAAGCCAGATAAATTTGTGCAGCTTCGGCTTCTTTTGTCATTTGACTGATTAAAATATCCTGCATTTCTGCAGACAATCGATTCGTTTCCATATACTAAATTCCTGTTGATTCAATAAAAGAACAGTATTGCGAAGTATTTCGTTTGCAAATTTGTCAAAGACAGACTGGAGAGCGAATCAATCTCATCAGGAAAACCATCGGAAGCCATTGGGATAGCATGAAGAATAAAAAGAGCAGGACGGGTAATTGCACAAAAAAAGGGAAACTCAGTTGAATTTCCCTTTTTTATCTGTTCTATAGGTAAGCCTATTTCAGGTTATCTCTATATACTTTTGCTTTTTTGACTTCTGTTTGAATATCTTTTTTAGAAGAATCAAAACTCAATACTTTTTCATAATCCTTGATCGCATTATTATAAGCATCTGTAGCCATTGCTTTGTTGTAGTTAGGCGTACCAGCAGTACCGATCAAAATACCCAAATCGCGGTTTGCAACTGCTCTATTTTGATAAAATTTAGAGTCAGTAGGAGTGATTGTGATGGCTTTTGAATAATCTTCAATCGCTACGCGCAACAGCTGTTCTTTGTTTGCCGCAGACACTTTGTTTGTTTGAACTGCAAGTGTATTGTTCGCTTTCGCTTTAAAGTATAATGCATTTGCATTTTTAGGGCTTAATGCGACAACCTTTCCGAAAGTTTCAGCTGACTTTTTATAATCACCATTTTGAAATTGGGAGTAACCCAACATATACAAGACATCCGGATCTTTGCCTTCCTGTGGTAAAGCTTTTGTCAAGTATGATTCTGCATTTTTGAAGTCACCATCCAAAAGAGCTTTTTGGCCCATTCTCACATTGGCATTGCTATGCTCAGCTTGTTTTTGTTGTGCATTGGCGCTAAGTGCAACCAAAGCAAAAACTCCTGTGAACAAACCTAATTTAAGTGATTTTAAGTTCATATCTAAATAGTTACGTTTTTTCAATATACCTTATTAATGATCAATATTGATCGTTTATTATCCCTAGAAAAAATAATCTTATTGCTTCACCCCTCGCAAGAATCTGCCATCGTTTATTCTTTCACATTCCAATATTACAATTATTATGCCTATTTATCCAACAAATGGCAGATAAATTTTATTTAACCTGCCTTTTTTTCATATTCTAGAAAATAGATTAGTAATTTTGCTACCTTTTAGCAATTGGCACTTCCCTTGCAATATAGGGGAAACAATATTTGAAGCTTAAAATTTGAAGGTCTGCCGACAACATGTCAGCGACTGCCAAATACACAAAATAAACACTATGAGCAAATTCGAAACTTTTGATTTCAGTCAGGCTATTCCAATCGTTACGGAAGACACAGAATTCTTCCCCCTATTGACACAGCAGGATGAAGACGATATGGCAAATGCTGAAATTCCAGAAGCACTATCTATTTTGCCTTTACGTAATACCGTATTATTTCCCGGTGTCGTCATTCCGATCACTGTAGGAAGGGATAAATCCATCAAATTGGTTAAAGAAGCCTATAAGGGCAGCAAAACAATTGGTGTGGTCTCCCAAAAGGATATGACAGTAGAGGACCCTGGGTTTGAGGAGTTGAATAAAGTGGGTACTGTTGCCCATATTATCAAAGTGCTCCAGATGCCTGATGGAAACACCACGGTCATCATCCAGGGAAAGCAACGTTTCAACCTAGTGGAGATCTTAGAAACTGAACCTTATCTCAAGGCGCGTGTCGAGAAATTCAACGAGGCAAAACCAAAAATGACTAAACATTTCAAGGCCACAATATCCACCTTGAAGGAAATGGCATTGCAGATTATTCAGCTTTCACCCAATCTACCCAGCGAAGCCGGTATCGCAATCAAAAATATTGAAAGCCCTTCTTTTCTGATCAATTTTATTTCGTCTAACATCAATGTCGAAATGATCAAAAAACAAGAGCTTCTTCAAATTCCAAAGGTCGAAAACCGTGCAAAGCTCTTGTTGGAATTGTTGACGTTGGAAATCCAGATACTGGAACTGAAACATCAGATCCAGAATAAGGTGCGGGTCGACCTAGACAAGCAACAACGGGATTATTTCTTGAACCAACAATTGAAAACCATCCAGGAAGAGCTTGGCGGAAATACACCTGACCTGGAGCTGGAAGAGCTTAAAAAGCGTGGTAAAACAAAAAAATGGGGCCTTGATGTCGAAAAACATTTTAACAAGGAACTTGAAAAGCTATCACGTATCAATCCAGCTGCGGCAGATTATTCTGTTCAGTTAAACTATCTTGAACTGCTTCTTGATCTTCCATGGAATGAAACGACCAAAGATAATTTTGACTTAAATAAAGCACAAAAAGTCTTGGACAAGGATCACTATGGGTTGGAAAAAGTCAAAAAACGTATCATTGAATACCTTGCAGTATTGAAATTAAAAAATGATATGAAAGCCCCTATCCTTTGTTTGGTCGGCCCTCCAGGAGTTGGTAAAACCTCTTTGGGAAGATCTATAGCCAAAGCATTGGGTCGTAAATATACACGTATGGCCTTGGGTGGTGTGCGCGACGAAGCCGAAATCAGAGGCCACCGTAAGACGTACATCGGTGCAATGCCCGGCCGTATTATCCAATCGTTGAAAAAAGCAGGAGCTGCCAATCCGGTCTTTATCCTAGATGAGATCGATAAAATGAGTGCAGATTTTAAAGGTGACCCTTCTTCTGCCCTGCTAGAGGTATTGGATCCGGAGCAAAACACACATTTCTACGACCATTATGTAGAAATGGAATTTGACCTTTCTAAAGTGATGTTTATTGCAACGGCCAATTCGCTAAGTGCTATCCAGCCAGCTTTATTGGACCGTATGGAAATCATCGAAGTCAATGGATATACCATTGAAGAAAAGATTGAGATAGCAAAAAAACACCTACTTCCCAAACAGCGTGAAATGCACGGTATGGCGGCCAAGGATGTTGCACTAAAAGGTAAGATTATCGAAAAAATCATTGAAGACTATACCCGCGAATCCGGCGTACGTGGACTGGAAAAGAAAATTGGCTCGATCGTACGTGGTATTGCGACACGTATTGTCATGGAGAAAGATTATAACCCAACTATCAACGATCAGGATGTCGTGGATATCCTAGGCGCTCCGATCTTTGATAAAGATATCTACGAAAACAATAATGTTGCTGGTGTAGTGACTGGCTTGGCCTGGACTTCTGTGGGAGGTGATATTTTATTTATCGAATCCTCTTTAAGTCCCGGTAAAGGACGCTTGAGCCTAACAGGTAATCTTGGCGATGTGATGAAAGAATCTGCTTCTATTGCTTTAGCTTACTTAAAAGCTCATGCTGCTGATTTCGGGATCGACTACAGGATATTCGATCATTGGGATATCCATATCCACGTTCCTGCAGGTGCTATTCCTAAGGATGGTCCATCTGCTGGGGTAACGATGCTGACTGCGCTGACATCTCTATTTACCCAACGTAAGGTTAAAGAGAAATTGGCTATGACTGGCGAAATTACGCTTCGTGGAAAAGTATTACCAGTAGGCGGTATCAAAGAAAAAATACTTGCGGCCAAACGTGCGAACATCAAGGATATTATCCTTTGCAAATCCAACGAAAAAGATATCCTTGAAATCAAGGAAGATTATATCAAAGATATGCAGTTCCATTATGTGACCGAAATGGCACAGGTGATCAAACTAGCACTTCTAGAAGAAAAAGTAGATGGTGCTTTGGATCTAACCCAAGGAATTGAAAACACAAAAAAAGAGGCTTAATCCCCCCTCAAGAGTTTAGATAAATTTATTCAGAAAAACGGGGTGTCCAATTTTTTTGGACACCCCGTTTTTCTTTTAAGATCTACATCGTTTAGACAAGCATGAGTGTCCGGTTTTGTAAGATATCAACCAAGTTTCTCATGGAGAACTTCCTCATCCAGGCTATTTTCATATTTGGAAATCACGAGTGTTGCGGCCGAATTGCCAATCAGATTGGTGATGGCCCTTGCTTCACTCATAAACCGATCCACCCCAAACACCAATGCCACGGACTCAACAGGTACATGTCCGACTACAGGCAAGGTTAGCGCCAAGGTCACAAAACCACTTCCCGTTACACCCGCAGCTCCTTTGGAGGTTAGCAACAGGACCAACAGTAAGGTAATTTCCTGCTGCAAGGTCAGGTGCATATTGAGTGCCTGCGAAATGAATACCGCTGCCATAGTCAGGTAAATACTCGTACCATCTAGGTTAAAGGAATATCCAGTCGGGATCACCAAACCTACCACGGACTTCGCACAACCTGCATCTTCCATTTTCTGCATAATGCCAGGCAATGCCGATTCCGAAGAAGAGGTTCCCAATACAATCAAAATCTCATCTTTGATATATTTCAGGAATTTGAAAATATTAACCTTTAGATAGAAGTGTAATACCGCCCCGATGACAATAATGACAAAGATAAAACAGGTTAGATAGAAACTTAACATCAACATACCCAACTTGGTCAGCGCCTGAATACCAAACTTTCCAATGGTAAATCCCATCGCCCCCATGGCTCCCAATGGGGCCAGATACATCACCATCTTAATAATGGAGAAAAGTACCTTTAGAAAAGATTGCAGCACATTGATAACGGGTTCAGCAGCTTTTTGACCGATCTTGGTCATCCCTATCCCAAAAAGCACCGCAAAAACCAGCACTTGCAATATATTATCTGAGGCAACCGAAGCTATAACGTTCTCCGGAATAATATCCATGATAAAGTCCATGAAACTGTGTGGTTTCTGGGACTCGGTAATATAATGTGATACCGAAGATGTATCCAAACTCGCCAGATCGGCATTCATGCCTGTCCCGGGTTGAATCAGGTTGACAAAGATCAAACCGATAATCAATGCAATCGTGGTCATGACTTCGAAATAGATAATCGATGTCAGTCCAATCTTCCCTACTTTCTTTACGTCCTGCATCCCCGCAATACCGATCACGATCGAACTAAAGATCAGAGGTGCTATCACCATCTTGATCAATTTGATAAAGACATCACCCAGCGGCTTTAGTTTAACGGCAAAATCTGGGAAATAGACCCCACAGAAAATACCGATCAATATACCAACGATAACCTGAAAATAGAGACTCTTAAAAATATGCTTCATTGTCTTAACGATTGACGGCAATTCCCTCCGCCTTCAACATGGCCTTGAATTTGGGGTTCCGGATGTATTTATTAAAATCGTGGCTCTGCATACCTGTAAAATCAGTATACTTCATCATCGGGTAATGCTTTACCAACTCATTACAGACATCAGCTTTATAGCCCAAATCTGTAGCCTTCAATTTATTGGACAGAAAACCAACAAACTTCTTTAACATCACATCGGTATTGTTAATGGTAATATGGATCTTCTTAACTTGCTTGCTCAAGTTACAGAATGACTCTGTTCCCTTAGCGACATCTCTTATCTTAAAGTCCTCCAGCCCTATTGCTGGAGCTAGCATAATACAGGTAATGTCATTGCCGTTTTCAGCAAGCTTTTTTGCCCCATCGACGTCTACGTTGTGGTTCTCCAGCGTACCTTTGGCAAAACTCTCACTAAAGGTTGCACTGCTCAAAGCACTCAACACGACTGATGCACCACGGCTATGTGAGATCAGAATAATCTTCTTATTACTGATGCTATTCAGGAGGTTACGCAGTCCAAACTCACCCGCCATTTGGCTGAATGAGGTTGCGGAAAACCAAACTTTGGCGCCACCAAAGGGATTGGTTGTATGTAAACCATCCCAATAAAACTTAACGACTTCATCATTATTGGGATTGAGCTTCAATAATTTGCGCATATACTCGTAGCTCTCATTGACCTCGTCTGATGGCGCATTGAATCCATGTACAAATATAAATACACGGTCTTTGGCCTTCACTTTGCTGCCCACAGCCAACATTCGGGTCTTCTCAAAAGCTTTCAGCTGGCTTTCAATTCCTTTTTCTGTTGCGATCTTCATCAGGGAATAGGCATTGACATCACCGCTTTTAGGCGGTTCACCATAAGTTTTGCGCCAATTGTCTGGATAGAAGTTCCCATTCTGATCCACGAAGGAATTCACGATATTTGGCTTGTCAAATGAATTGGGGTAAGGATCCTTGGGCACATTATGGGCTATGTCACAGGAAACCATTGAAAAAAGAAGAAAAAGATAGAAAAGTTGTCCTCTCATGGAGCTATTTATTTACGCTGTTAAAAACCTTAATTTCAGTAAGGCTAAAGGTTGATTGAATCATAAAAGTATATATTGGCAAAATACAGCAAATGCCTTATGATGCGCCTGCTGTGTCATTATAATCAATTCCGTATTACGAATATATAAAAAAAGAAGCTGTACAAAAAGTAAAAGCGTCCCTTGAGAATTGAATAATAAAAAAGAGACTGGAAAGGAGTATGAGGAAATACAAAAAATAAAAGAGACCTACTTGGGTCTCGAATATAAAAAATGACCTCGCAGCATAAAAACAAGATGAAAGAAAAAGGGGGCAGTCCTTTTTGAACGCCCCCTTCTCCTGATATTTTTATACTTAGTTGCTGAAGTATGCACGTACATTTTTACCTTCAATCCAGTTCATATAGGCTTTATTAACAACCTTATTACCACCTGGAGTAGGGTAATCACCGGAGAAATACCAATCACCGCTATGTGCTGGACATGCTTTATGCAAATTATCCAAGGTTTGATACACCACCTCAAGTTCGGCTTTCAAATGGTGAGGTCTAACGATACGGCCAATTTCTTCGGAAATCTCTTCATCTGTAAATGGCGCATAAATGGCTTTTACATAGTTTTCGATTTCATTGACATCCTGCGTCATCGACAATAGACATTTTTGATACACTTCATCAATAATATGTGCCATGCCGCGTTGTTTCAACAGGTTGATCGCCGCTTCGAATGCAACGAATTCACCCATACGTGACATATCGATACCATAACAATCTGGGTAGCGAATTTGTGGTGCGGAGGAAACGATTACAATTTTCTTCGGATTCAAACGATCTAAGATCGTCAAGATACTTTGCTTCAACGTCGTTCCACGTACAATGGAATCATCGATTGCAACGATCGTATCTTCATGATCTTTAACAATGCCGTAAGTGGTATCATACACATGTTGTACCATATCTGTACGATCGGCGTCCTGTGTAATGAAGGTACGCAATTTAGCATCCTTTACATTCAGTTTTTCAAAACGAGGTTTGATGCTCAAGATCTCATCCAATTCCTCGTCAGAAATTTTCTCTGCACGTTTTAATAAGGTCTCTTTTTGAAAATCCCTGACGTAGGTATTGATACCATCCATCAAACCGTAGTACGATACTTCGGCCGTATTGGGGATAAAAGAGAATACGGTATTCTTAATATTACTTTTAACAGATTCAAGTACCTGTGGCACTAATAATCTACCCAATTCTTTACGCTCTTTATAGATATCAGCATCTGACCCACGGGAGAAATAGATACGCTCAAAAGAACAAGAACGTTGTTCAACAGGCTGTCTAAACATTTCCTGTGACACAGTACCATCTTTTTTAGCAATCAAGGCATGGCCCGGCTTAATTTCTTTCACGGCACCGATAGGCACATTGAATGCAGTCTGAATGACTGGTCTTTCGGAAGCTACAACTAAAATTTCTTCATCTTGATAGTAGAATGCCGGACGGATACCCGCAGGATCACGCATCACGAAAGCATCGCCATGACCAAAGATACCAGCGATGGTATAACCCCCATCCCAAGTCTTCGCTGAACGCTTTAAGATCTTGGAGACATCGATATTTTTGGCAATCAATGAACTAATCTCGACATTGGAATACCCTTCTTTTTTGAAGTGATCAAAAAGCTCCTGGTTTTCATCATCTAAGAAATGTCCAATTTTTTCCAAAACGGTTACGGTATCCGCTTTTTCTTTTGGATGTTGTCCCAACTCATACAATTGTTGCAAAAGTTCATCCACATTGGTCATGTTGAAGTTACCCGCAACAACAAGATTGCGTGACATCCAGTTGTTTTGTCTTAAAAATGGGTGACAGCTTTCGATACTGTTCTTTCCATGCGTTCCATAGCGCAAATGTCCTAAAAGTACTTCTCCAGTAAAACTGACATTATCTTTTAACCATTGGGTATCCTTTGACTCATCTGGAAATGCCTTCTGAACAGAAGCAAATTTTTTCTGTACATATTCGAATATGTCTGCCACAGCAGTTGAGCCCATAGCTCTGTAACGCGAAATGTAACGATTTCCAGGTTTAACATCAAATTTAATGGTTGCAATTCCAGCCCCGTCTTGTCCACGGTTGTGCTGTTTTTCCATTAATAGGTACAATTTGTTGATGCCATAGAATGGCGTACCATATTTTTCCTGATAATAAGATAAGGGTTTTAACAGGCGAATTAGTGCGATTCCGCACTCGTGTTTAATAGCGTCGCTCATATCTTGATTTGATGACGCAAAAGTAAGAATTATTTAGCACTTACCGATCCCTCCCTACACTTTTTCCGCAATAAAATTACAGTGAATAGACAGTGGCTCTTTGGGATAGGTCTCCAAACCTTATTGTGCGATAAAAACCGGAACTTTTACAGCATGACGCAACTTGTTTACTGTCTCACCAAACACAAAGTCCTTGACTCCGGTATGACCATGACTCCCCACGACCAAGAGGTCTGCATGGTATTTTTCGCAGACTTCGGCAATGCTCTTGATCCGATTGTTATAGCCGAGTTCATATTCCGTTTGATGTCCTTTGGACAATAAAAAGTCAGCATACAGCTTTAGGCGTTCCAAATCTTGTCGTGACTCAAAATCATCGGTAGACTCACCTGTATATTTGACGGAGGCGCTTTCGACAATGTGGACAACGACAAAGCTGGTATCGGCATCTGACAGTTGCAAAGCATACTGTATCACTTTCTGATCTGAACTAGAATAATCTAAGGCAATTACCACCTTCTTGAAAGACCCTCTGTCCTCAAAATGTAAAGCTTCAAATGGTGGGTGCACTTCCAACTCGATCGGTTTTGATTTGCGCATAATAGGAATTAACACCGTCATGATCAGCAGAAAGAGCAGACCAGCGGCTCCCAGAATAAGTAACACTGTTACAAAAAGATTGTTTGCTTCGGTAATCCATCCGGTGACCTCGTCATAAACCAACTTAAAATTCAGTACGGCTATCACAGCGGCTATCAACCAGGCAAAAGCTTTAGTCAGGGGTTTTATAGCAAAGATTCCCATCTTTGCCTTGTCGCTGACAAAGTGAATCAGTGGTATGACCGCAAAGGCCAGCTGCATACTCAAGATCACCTGACTAAAGATCAACAACTGCCCTACTCGCCCTTCACCGGAAATCAGGATCACCAGGACGGCGGGTATAATTGCCAAAAGCCGCGTGATAATCCGGCGCAGTGTCGGACTGATCCGCAACCGTAGGTAACCCTCCATCACGATCTGTCCAGCCAGGGTTCCCGTGACCGTAGAACTTTGACCCGCTAGGATTAATGCCACAGCAAATAGCTTCGAGGCCCATTCTGTACCGAGTAAATTGCCCAATAGGTGGTAGGCGTCTTCCAATTCGGCGACATCATGCATACCATTCTTATGAAATACGGATGCGGCAAGGATCAATATTGCTGCATTGACCAGGAATGCCAGATTTAATGCAATGGCACTATCCCAAAAATTATATTTTAATGATTTTCGTATGGAGACTTCATTTCGGTCAATCTTTCGGGTCTGTACCAGGGCGGAATGCAGGTAAAGGTTGTGTGGCATGACAGTAGCACCGATAATACCAATCGCTATATAAAGCGCGGCACTATTGGGGATGCTCGGAATAAAACCTGTGACTACTTCGGAGAAATCAGGCTTGGCCAAAAACATTTCCACCATAAAGCACATACCGATCATGGATATCAAACCGATAATAAAGAGTTCCATTTTGCGCATGCCTAACTTCTGTAAATAGAGTAACAGGAAGGTGTCGGCAAAACTGATGAGTACCCCCCAGAGTAGATCAATACCAAACAGCAGGTTAAGACCAATGGCCATACCCAATACTTCGGCCAGATCACAGGCTGCAATAGCAATCTCGGCTAGGACATATAGCACAAAATTCATACGCTTGGGGTAAGTCTCGCGGTTACATTGCGCCAGATCCTTACCTCTCACGATCCCCAAACGTGCACAGAGGTTTTGCAGCAATAGTGCCATAATATTGCTCATCAGCAAGACCCAGATCAAAGCATAGCCAAACTGACTTCCCCCAGCAAGGTCCGTCGCCCAGTTGCCCGGATCCATATACCCCACACTGATCAGATAGGCTGGGCCGAAAAAACTGAGTACCTTTTTGAATTTGGATTTTCCTTGATTGACATCCACACTTTCATGGATATCAGATAATGATTTATGATGGGAGTCGTCGTGATGCATAGCTTACATTAGGACAATATCTTTTATTGCTAGGGCTAAAGATAAAAAGCTTTACATTACTAGACAATTAAACAGCCATATAATTAGAATTTAAATGAAAGTTGCCCGGAATTTTCTTTCGACTGATTACCAAATTTGACAAAATCAACGGGCTCATACTGTCCCATGTCGGGATTAAAGCGACGGATATGCACACCGGTACACATAAAACTCAGATCAACCGAGCGCAATATTTTTTTTGCGAAATCGAGCCGTTCCGGCTCCAATCTACGTCCAATAGAAATATGCGGTTCATCACTAATCTCGATCAGATCAAACGAGCTGAGGGTATGTACCACCTTTCGGGTTCGATCCTTTAGGTAACTTCGGGCATGTACTGTGGGGGCAATATAAAAAGCTCCTCCAGCGAAAGAAGAAAAATGGTCAAAATAGACGTACTGACTACGTTCATATAGCATCGTTTGTTGCAAAGCTGCAATAGCCTGTGCCAGTGTTTCCTCGTTTCCGGCAAAAGCACAGATGGTCACATGAGCTTTGGAATTGCAGCTGTGGTACCAGCCTTTGTCCTTATCTGGAAACTCTTCGGCTAATGCCGCTCTCAACTGCTGCTTTAAACCATCCACTAATACTAAACCCGCTTCATCAGGTTGAAAAACAAACGAATACTTATTGACACTACCCTCCATAACAAAAAATCACCTTTTGATCAGTAGGTAAGATACCAAATACGATGGAGATAACAAAACGATGTTACTTTTCTGTTCAGGCTACCATCCTATTCCATAGTCCTCCCCATTATTACTACTACCGCCCCAGAGTGTACCATGCTGCTGATCGAAATAGATCGCATTGATCGGACCACTGTTTCGTTCGCCGAGCTGTATGCTATAGCCCATTGTCTTAAGCTTTTCGACAACTTCCTTCGGAGTACGTTTATCCAGTAATAAGCTTCCGGCACGAGGTTTTCGGTCGCCAATTTGGGTACCACCCAAAGATAACCACAGTTGATTACTATTGATATTCGGCGCCTCACTCGCCTGCTGGGGTGTCATGCCGAACTCCACGGTATTCAGAAAGAATTGCAACAGATTCTGGTCCTGTGTATCACCACCCTGCACCGCAAAAGAAAGATATGGTTTTCCCTCTTTTAGCGCCAGCGCGGGTGTAAGCGTTACACGTGGTCTTTTGCCCGGTGCCACGACATTGAACGGATTGATCAGCGAATCGAGGACAAAACTTTGTAAGCGTTGGCTCATCCCTACCCCAGTATTTCCAGCGATACAAGCAGGTAGCCAACCTCCACTTGGTGTGATCGAAACAACCCAACCTTCGGCATCTGCCGCTTCCACACTGGTCGTTCCACGCAATAGCCGATCCATATAGACACTATCTGTTGCCAGAGAGGCCCATAGGGTTGTATCCGGCAGCGATGACAATGATGATGTTGAATTCGCATCGTGCTTGGGAACAAAATCTTTTTTTGACTCCGTATCCGGAGTGAATTCTTTGCTACGTTGTTGAAGTAGCTTGGCAAATGGATTCTTCTTCCCTTCATAAGGATAAGGATCGCCAGGAAGAACCTGTGGATTGTTCTGCTTTGGATCAATCGTAGCGGCCCGTCCCTTGGCATAAGACTCACTTAATAGACCTTGAATAGGTGCCTTAGGTTTGAAATAGGGATCCCCATAATAAAAATCCCGGTCTGCAAAGGCCAGATTCATGACCTGATATATTGTATGTATATAGGGCGCAGAGTTATAGCCCATAGCTTTTAGATCAAAATTTTTCAGCAGCTGTAAACTCTGCAGCATGGCCGGTCCCTGCGTCCACTCCTGTAATTTATAGACATCTATCCCCTTATAATTGACATGCAAAGGTTCTTCTTCAATGGGTTTCCAATTGGCAAGGTCTTCTTTGGTAATCAAGCCCCCCTGTTCTTTACTGCCACGGACAAATTCATCCGCGATATCTCCTTTATAAAAGCGGTCATAGGCAGCCATAATAGCGGCTTTTCTATCCTTCCCGGCGGCAATCGCTTTCTTCTCGGCCTCAACCAGTTTTGAAAGTGTCTGCAGTAGATCTTGCTGTACAAAGATTTCGCCGGCTTCGGGAGCTTCCCTTTCTTTCCCTTGATGAACCAAGAAGACTTTTTTGCTGTATGGCCATTCTTTGATACGCTCTTTACCACGTTCGATACTGTTAGCTGTCTGTGCATCGATAGGATAACCGGCCGCCATTTCTAGCGCTGGTGCAAGCACTTCGGCCAGACTCTTGGTGCCATATTGAGCCAGCATGTAACATAAGCCCCCCGGTGTGCCAGGCGTAACTGCGGCAAGAGGGCCGTATTCTGGAGGAAATTCATAACCCTTTGACCGAAAGAAATCAACCGTTGCCCCTGTCGGCGCAACACCGAGGGCATTGATGGCAATCACCTTCTTTAATTTCGGATGATAGATTAGCGCCTGTGTCTCTCCTCCCCAGCTAAGCACATCCCACATGGTACAGGTTGCAGCGAGCATTGCACAAGCGGCATCAACAGCATTGCCCCCTTGATGGAACAACTGGGCTCCAGCGGTTGCAGCCAAAGGCTTTCCTGTAATCGCCATCCAATGTTTACCATGCAATGGCGGCTTCTCGGTACGTTGTGCCTGCCCCTGAACTGGCGCAAATGCTGTTATCATCCCAGCAAAAACGGTAAATAGCGCATATCTTCTTTTCATCTGTGTTATTCTTTTAGCGTGTTGATTTTCTAAATAGTTATTGAAGACAAGATAGGAATTTTTTAAAAATCATCTGACTACTGGTGTAAACCCTCAGGATAAAACGGTATAAATTTTTAAAAACAAAGAGCCCATATCAACTGCAGTCGATATGGGCTCACTATATTGCTTTTTTGATGATCGGATTACCAATAGATGGAATACAATGCTGTCACCAATAAGGCAACAATCAATGCTCCGATCAAAAATGCTTTATGTGGTTTAAACATCGTTGTATCTACTTCCAGACCGGCAGGTACTACTCCGCGTTTGTTGTCAATCAAACTGATAATGATCATACCGATGATACAGATTGCAAAGACAAAGCCCATTCGGTCCAAAAACGGAATTTCGTAAATCCCCGTTGTCGGATTTGGAATAGAGAAGCCAGTAGAAGCCAAGAAGGAAAGATCCGCCCAATCTGGTAATTTTTTGAAAATAATGGATAAGATAAATCCACCGATCGTTGCAAATAATGCAGCATTTGATGTTGTCTTTTTCCAGAAAAATCCCAAGATGAACATGGCAAAGATACCCGGTGATACAAATCCGGTATACTCCTGGATGTATTGAAATCCACCTTTTTTGTCGATACCCAAATGTGGCGCGATAATCACAGCCAAAATCATGGCAACAACAACTGTCAATTTACCAATATTGACCAACTTCTTATCAGAAGCTTCGGTATTAAATACCTTTTTATAAATATCCAATGAAAAGATCGTGGCAATACTATTTGCTTTACCCGCCAATGAAGCAACGACCGCAGCTGTCAAAGCCGCAAATGAAAGCCCTTTCAGTCCTGCAGGCAACAAATTCAATAAAACGGGGTAAGCATGATCCGGATTTACCTCACCATGTTGCATCATTTCATTTTGAAATAAGCCATCTTTCCACATAACGTAAGCGGCAATACCCGGCAATACCACGATAATCGGCATCAACAACTTCAAGAATGCGGCAAACAAAATCCCGTTACGTGCAGTCTTCAAATCAGCTCCCAAAGCGCGCTGCGTGATGTACTGATTACAACCCCAATAGTTCAGATTCACAATCCACATACCACCGATCAGAACTGTCAGCCCCGGTAAATCCAGATAGTTCTCGTTTTTACGATCCAGAATCATATGGAAGTGATCAGAAGCTTTCTCGGTCATCAGGTGATAGCCCTCCAATATGCCCGAACCACCATAATGTTCTGAAACTAGATTCAATGCCAAATAGGTTGTTGCCAAACCACCCAACACCAAAAAGAACACTTGAATAATATCCGTATATCCAATCACCTTCATACCACCCAGTGTGATGATAACGGCAAAAATAGCAATAGCATACATACAGGCATCCAGGCTAATACCAGAGATACTGCTCACCGCAATAGCACCTAAGTAAAGGATAGAAGTCAGGTTGACCACCACATATAATAGTAACCAAAAGACAGCCATAATCATGGCTACAGTACCATTATAACGTTTGTGCAGAAATTGCGGCATCGTAAAGATCTTATTCTTGAGGTATACCGGAATAAAAAACACCGCCACAACAATCAGGGTAATTGCCGCCATCCACTCGTAAGTCGCAATAGCAAGTCCCATCTTGAAGCCCGACCCACTCATGCCGATAAATTGTTCCGCAGAAATATTGGATGCAATAAGGGAGGCTCCAATCGCCCACCAAGTCAGGGATCCTTCGGCAAGGAAATAATCCTTGGAGCCTACAGATTCAGACTTTTTGCGATAATACACCCATAATCCATAACCTGCGACAATGACAAAGTATATCAGGAAAACGATGTAATCTTTTGTACTTAAATAATTATTCATGTATTGGTAATTGGTTTAATTTGATCGCCTAATATAGAAATATTTTAAATAACTATATATATCTATTGATCAAATTTTCTAAATACTCCTGTCTTCCACTGATCGTTTGTGGCTCACCAAATTCTACAGCTAAATCTCTTAAAGACTCCAAAGTCAGGGCACCTTTCTCAAAAGAGGCACCATTGCCACTATCGAAGGACGCATAACGGTCTGTTCTTATTTTACGGTATTCACCGTCTTCCAAGATACGTTCAGCAGTAAGCAAAGCCCGTGCGAAAAGATCCATTCCACCGATATGTGCGTAGAATAAATCTTGAGGATCAGTCGAGTTACGACGGATTTTGGCATCAAAATTAACACCACCACCCTGGAAGCCGCCACCTTCTAAAATGATCAGCATGGACTCGGTCAGTTCATTGATATCATTGGGAAACTGGTCGGTATCCCAGCCATTTTGATAATCACCACGATTGGCATCAATGGATCCCAGTTTTCCGGCATCAATAGCAACCTGCAATTCATGTTGGAAGGTATGCCCAGCTAAAGTTGCATGGTTTACTTCAAGATTGAGTTTGAAATCGTCCAATAGATCATACTGTCTCAAAAAGCCCAATACAGTGGCCGCATCATAGTCATATTGATGTTTGGTCGGTTCACATGGTTTTGGTTCGATAAAGAATGTTCCTTTGAAACCATTTTTACGGGCATAATCCTTAGCCAGATGTAAAAACTGTGCAAGATGTTCCTGCTCCCTTTTCATATTGGTATTCAGCAAGCTCATGTAACCTTCCCGTCCACCCCAGAACACGTAGTTTTCACCACCAAGTGCAATGGTAGCATCCAATGCCGCTTTTACCTGTGCAGCACCATGGGTCAATACCTGAAAATCCGGATTGGTCGCGGCGCCATTCATGTAACGTCTGTGACTAAAGAGATTGGCTGTACCCCAAAGAAGCTTGACACCGCTCGCCTGCTGTTTCTCTTTCGCGTAGTCAACGATTGTTGCCAGTCTTTTTTCGTTTTCCAGCACATTATCCGTATAATCCACCAAGTCTACATCATGAAAACAGTAGTATGGAATATTCATTTTGCTGATAAATTCAAAAGCAGCATCCATCTTATCTTTTGCACGTGTGATCGGGTCATTACTCTCATCCCAGGGGAATCTGTGGGTTGACCCGCCAAATGGATCGGATCCGTCACCATTGAAGGAATGCCAATAGGAACAGGCAAATTTAAAATACTCTTCCATCGTTTTACCTGCAACGACTTGTTTTGGGTTGTAATAACGAAAAGCAAATGGATTTTTACTTTCCTGTCCTTCAAATTCGATCTGTCCGATTCCTTTAAAAAACTCTTTTTGTCCTTTGATAATATTCATTTTATTTTGTTTTGATTTTTGTTTCTAAAATTCCTTTCCATTGTTGATAATTTTCTTCATATTGATCAACATGTTTAGGTGCTACGGAATACACGGGCTTTAAGTTCCTGAAAGCTTCGGTGAGATCAGTATAATAGCTGCTGCCGATGCCTGCTCCCATGGCTGCACCAACACTTCCGTCATGATCATATACTTCTACTGGGACATTCGTAGCGCCCACAAATGCCTCCCGGAATACTGGACTGAGGAATAAATTGGCGTGTCCGGCACGGATCATCTGCGGATATAACCCATTTTCACGCATAATATCCAGTCCATAGCGAAAGGCAAATGCTATTCCCTCCTGAATCGCCCGCAGGATATCTGCGGTTTCATGTCTATTCAGATCAATGGATGTGATCGATGCACCCACCAGTTGATTATTCAACATACGTTCGGCTCCGTTTCCAAATGGGATAACCTGCAATCCCTGGCTTCCAATAGGTGCGGTTGCAGCCATAGTATTGATCTGATCGTAGGATAACTCTTTTCCCAAGAGCTTCCGGCCCCAGCTGTTCATAATCCCGGTACCATTGATACAGAGCAATACACCTGTCCGGACTTCATCTTTGCGGTAGTTGACATGTGCAAATGTATTGACACGTGACTCGCGGTCGGCAATCAGTTGGTCGCTTACCCCATAGATAACACCCGAAGTACCCGCTGTGGCTGCTACTTCACCGGGGTGAAGTACATTCAAGGAAAGCGCATTATTCGGTTGATCTCCGGCCTTGTAATTGATCGTTACTTGGGGTGATAACCCCAACTCTTCTGCCACAGCGCGTTTAACTTGACCGTGCTCAGCAAAAACAGGTAGTATTGCCGGAATCAGATTTGGGTCAAAACCATAATAGTCCATCAGGGTAGCCGACAGCTCATTCTGTTGAAAATCCCAGAATATGCCCTCCGATAAAGCAGATATGGATGTGCTGATGGTGCCTGAAAGTTTCATGGCAATAAAATCACCAGGAAGCATGATCTTGTCAATTTTCTGATAGATTTCGGGCTCATTCGCTTTTACCCAAGCCAGTTTGGAAGCTGTAAAATTACCCGGAGAATTGAGATGGTGTGTTAAGTTAAAATCCTTCCCTATCTCTTCAAAAGCTTTATTTCCCAACGTGACAGCACGACTATCACACCAGATAATCGCATTGCGCAATACCTGCTGATCCTTATCGACAACAACGAGTCCATGCATTTGATAAGCGATACCAATCGCTGTGATTTGTTTGGGATCATACAGCCCGGAAGCATTTGCCTTGGAAAGGGCCTGTTTGAAATAGACCCACCAATCGCAGGGATCCTGCTCTGCCCAACCGGGTTGTGGCGAATAAATGGGTGCTTCAACAGAGGGATACTGCGCGGAGCAGATCTTTCGTTGTGAGGATGCTTCGACAATGGAAACCTTTACTGAAGAAGTACCAATATCTATACCTAAAAAATACATCTGATTTTTTTAAACTGGTTATTAAAACAAATAGCGGAAACAATTTTGCAACCGGTTGCATAAAAGTAGGATATGTTTCTGAATTTTCCAAAATATTCAATAAAATTATTTACTTTGGGGCGTGAATAAAAAAACAACGATTTATGATATTGCCCGGGCGCTTGGAATCACGGTTTCAACGGTTTCCCGTGCCTTGAATAATGTACCCACCATTAGTGAAGCTACGCGACAGTTGGTGCTGGCGAAAGCAAAAGAGCTGAATTACAGTGTCAATAAAATCGCGTCTTCACTCTCTTCGGGGCGCTCCAATACGATTGGTGTTATCGTCCCTACAATGCAAATCCATTTTTTTGCTGAGGCTGTTCACAGTATTGAAAAAGAATTAAAGAAACACAACTATAGCCTGCTGCTTTATCAATCCAATGAATCTTATTCGGATGAGGTAAATGGTGTCAAAACCTTACTGGAAGCGCAAGTGGATGGTATCATTGCTTCAATCTCTTTAGAAACTCAGCAAATAACGCATTTTCAGGAGGTCATCAAGCAGGGTAAATGTCTAATCATCTTTGACCGTACACACCGGGACATTGCGGCGCCAGTAGTCAAATTGAACGATTTTGAGGCGGGCTATCTGGCCACCAAACACCTGATTGAACAAGGGTATAAAAATATTGGCTTTATCACCACAAACAAAGAAATCGCTATCTTTCAAGATCGTTTCAGTGGTTTTGAAACAGCCTTAAAAGAGGCTAATCTTCCGCAACTGGATGATCTTATTGTCCGTGGGGAGCTATCTATTGAAGCGGGGATTAAAGGTACGGAACAGATCTTGCAATCCTCCATTCAACCGGATGCTATCATTGGTGGTGACGACTTTACAGCCGTGGGGATTATCCAAGCGCTGAAAGCAGCTGAGATTGCTATTCCAGCGACCGGTGTCATCGGTTTTGCGAACCAGACTTTCTCTTCGTTTATTACGCCGACTTTATCAAGTATCGATCAACAGGCCAACAAAATGGGCGAAGAATGTGCTAAACTCTTTTTGAAGATGGTCAAACAAAAAGATCCTTATGAAGATATCGAGCAAGTTGTTCTCGACCCAATTCTGATAAAAAGAAAATCTACCTGTAGAATAGACAAATAATTGATAACATTATAGGGCTATCCAACAGTTTGTGCCCGATCCGATCCTGATAAAAAGAAAATCTACCTGTAGAATAGACAAATAATTGATAACTTTGCCGAAATTTGAAATAAATGCAAGCCAGGCAGAAGTTTAGAATTTTAAGTATTTGCTTATTATTTGTTATCCAGGCACTCTTTCTAGTCGCCATCTTTGTTGAAAACACCAACTCATATATTGTACTGTCATTCATCGGATTACTTTCCCTATTCATCTTATATAGTTATCTCAAATCGCCGATACACCACCACATCCATGAATATGAGTCGATCAAAATTGCGGTTTGGGTGCCAATAGGTGCTATCATCTCCTATTATTTTAATCAGATTTTTGGTCTCGGGCCAGTCATGGGGGCTGCACTGACGGGTACATTGGCGTCGTTCATTCCCAATATCAATAAAGATTCCGGCTACCTTCCCCATCTTCCTGCAGCCATCTATTGTGGTGCTTTTGTAGGTATGTCGAGTTCCCAAGTTGCTCATGGTTTTTCTTTTATATTGACGGCGAGTGTCTTTACCGCAGTCTTTCTGGTCATTTCAAAAAGCTTACTGAATGGTGTCGGTGGCAAATTGGGGACACTGGCTTTCCTCGGTGTTTCGCTTACCTATTTACTACTTTATCTTTTCAAATAACATGGAAACATTCATTCTATATCTTATTGGAATTATCGGAAGTACAGCGACATATTATGTAAACACAAAATACGAACAAGGCGCAGTACGCTCCTCCGCATTACTGACGTTAATCGTATCCGGTTTCCTATATTTCTTTCCCCATCTACTCTCCACCTATCTCACACAGTATATTCCGGCCGTATTTATCGGTGCATCTTTTATTGGTATGGTATCCAAAACACAGCTGTCCACCTATTTTGGACTTTCGCTAGCGGGTGTTATCTTTACCACCATCTTACTCAACACCAGTAAGTTTTTCAATGGATATGGTGGCGCATTGGGAACATCGGCCTGTATATCCTTGCTTGTGATATTAAGTATCCCCTATTTCAAATCGCCAAGAAAAATGACAGTTGGCTTACTCCTATTGAGGAAAACGATATTGAAAAAAGGACGTAAAGCATCCCGCAGGGATGTAGATTTGTCTAAATAATATGCGTAGATTTACCATAACAATGCGAATGGATTTACTGCAATAATACAACTGAATTTATTGCAATAACTAGTATAACCACATGAAACCACTATTTCTTCTCTTTCTCGCTCAGGTCTTTCTTATTGAAAGTCTATCTGCACAAAAAAACACAATTCAGCTGTTGAACCAAGAACGCAATAGCAGCTATCGGGGACTAAGTGTTGTCGATGACCAAACACTTTGGGTCAGCGGAAGCAATGGCACAGTAGGTTTGAGTACCGATGCTGGAAAAAATTGGCAGTGGGTCAATCCAATCGGTTATGAAAAGATAGACTTTAGGGATATCGAAGCTTTTGATGAAAATCAGGCCCTGATTATTTCAGCAGGTTCTCCAGCCTTAGTATTGCTTACAACTGATGCGGGTAGAAGCTGGAAAGAGGTTTTTAAAGATACACGACCTGAAATATTTTATGATGGCTTTGCCTTTACACCAAAAGGTGTTGGTATCGCTTTTGGCGATGCCATCAACGGGAAGATGCCTTTATTAAAAACAACAGATTTTGGACTGACCTGGAAGGATATATCCTCCAATCTAAGCTATACCATTTTAGAAGGTGAGGCTGGTTTTGCCGCCAGTGGTACATCCATCTTTAGTCTTGCAACCGGAGATTTCTGGATCGCAACTGGCGGAACGGTTTCCAATATTTACACGAGCAGTGATCAGGGGGACACCTGGCAGCGTTACAGTTGCCCCATTACGCAAGGGCAAAATAGCACTGGCCCTTTTTCCATTGCATTTAGTTCACCTAAGTCAGGGATCGTCGTTGGTGGTGATTACAGAAATGACAAAAACAAGGAAAAAGCCTGTTTTTTGAGCAATGATGGTGGCAAAACCTGGCAGGCTTCAAGTCAACCAGTATCGGGTTTTAAATCGGCTGTAATCTATCTTTCGAACAAACAACTGATCTGTACCGGAACCTCGGGAACGGATCTGTCAGCGGACAAAGGAAAAATATGGCATACGATCTCCCAGGAAAGCTACAATGCGGTGCAGAAGGCTAAGAAAGGTAAAGCCGTCTTTCTGGCTGGAGATAAAGGAAAAATAGCAAGGCTGGTCCAATAGACCAACCTTGCTATTTTTTGAGCCTTTGAGCCTTTAGGCAGTTTTGGGCCTTCCGGCATTTGGAGGAAGAATCAGCTTATTTGCGTGTCAGACGTGACTCTTCTAAATCCAATGAATATTCCAAATCTTTGATAACATCACTGTCGTACTCTTTGCTTTCTTTCATCTTCGCTAATCCGTTGCGACGTACAACCAGAATTTCGAGCATAATTTTATTGTACAAACCCCTGACTGCCGATAGTTGCGCTCGGGTATCCTCTTCTTTGGCCCGTTCAGATGCATTTATACTTCGGATAAGCTGTTCTTTTACCCGTGCGATTGTCTCGTACTCCATCATCTCCTTGGCATAATGCTTATCGAGATAGGCTATAGAGTCTCTACCGAGCCTAACACGGATTTCATCAATTTGCTCTTCCATCGGCACCTGCTCATCAACCTCCTCGATCTTGATCAATTTTATCAGCAGGGGCAGTGTAAGTCCCTGAAACACTAGAGTCACCAGAATAACGACAAAAGTGATAAACAAAATAAGATTACGATGCGGGAAAGCTGTTCCGTCATATAACGTCATCGGGATAGCCAGGGCTGAGGCAAGTGAAACGACACCTCGCATACCAGCCCAACCGACGATCAATGGCAGTTTCCACCCCGGACCTTTTTCTCTGACGCGAACTCTTTTGAACAATAAGCGTGGAACATAAGCCGAAAGATAAACGGCCACCAATCGCAAAACAATAACAATAACACAGATGGCCAAAGAAAAATCAATAGCCTCTTCCATGGAGTATTCACCCAATCCATTGATGATCACCGGAAGTTCAAGACCGATCAGGATAAAAACAAAACCGTTCAGTAGAAACCCTATTGTTGCCCACACCTCCTTGGTTTGGATACGAGTATGATAATTGAGATAATCACCTGCCCGGAAAGAAAGAAATAAACCACCACTGACCACTGCCAAGACGCCTGACCATTCAAAATGTTCGGCAACGATATACATTAGGTAAGGGGCGATCAGTGTAATGGGGGTTGATATACTGGAGGACTTAGCGACATAACGCAAGAAGAAATACAAGATATGGCCGATCACAAGTCCAACAACAACACCCATGACTGACAGCACAAGAAATTGAGTTGTTGCTGTACCCATCGCAAATTGCCCCGTTAGGATAGCGATGGAAGCAAACCGAAACACTGTCAAAGAAGCCGCATCATTAACCAAACTCTCCCCCTCCAGGATAGCAATACCGCGTTTGGGTATACTCACGCCTTTTAATACTGAACTTGCGGCTACAGCATCCGGTGGAGAAATAATACCACCCAAAAGAAAACCTAAAGCCAAGGTGAAGCCTGGAATAATACTGACTGAAAAATAAGCAATTGCCAAGGATGTAAAAAAGACAAGACCAAAACCCATGATGAAAATAGATCGGCGCCATTTCAGAAAATTGTTCCAGTTGGTATACCAGGCTGCTTCAAACAGCAAGGGTGGCAAAAACACCAAAAAAACAATATCGGGATCTATGCTAATCACGGGCGCTCCAGGAATAAGAGAAATCCCTAAGCCCCCAATAACCAATAAAATGGGATAGGATATCTTTAACCGTTGACTTAGGACAAACAGCATCGCCATAAAGAAAAACAACACCATTACCAGGAGTACATTATTATGAACATTGTGCCCCAGCTTTCCGCCAATAGCAGATTTGACCTCCTGATAAGGTGCGAGCATAGACAGATTATATTGTTGAATTTTCCAATCGTTGTCTATTTTGCTCAATACACCGGTACCACGAAAGTACTTTGTGTTTATCTTAAAGGTTTCGTCAAACCATGCTGTTGTACTGTCGTTATTAAAATGGACAGATCTGTTTTGGTAGGTATAATTCCAGGCATATTTGGGGTTAAAATACTGCTCAGAGAATTTATCGCTATGGTTTTTATCCCAACGTTCCTCCCGGTCGGCACCCAATATTACCGCATCTGTCGCAAGTGAATTGATAAAGGGGCCAAACTTCACCTCGCCTGAAGATTTGTGCCAGGTATCTAATGTCTTATTGATCGCATCAAGGGGTTCCTGGGCCATCAGGGGAACCGTAAATAAAAATAGACTCAAAAAACAATAAATCGCTATAAAGGTTTTTTTAATCATAAATTATGAAAACGTGTTTTTATTTTGTGGAAATATCTTTCCATGTAGATCATAAAACAAAAAGCTGCGGATGCAGCTTTTTGTTTTTATTTAATTATTTCTTCGATCTCGCGAATGATTTTCTGCGCAATCTGCTCAGCGGCTTCCGGTGTCGGTCCTTCAGAGTAGATCCGAATGATTGGTTCCGTATTGGATTTACGCAAATGCACCCATTCATTTTCAAAGTCTATTTTCAGACCATCGATGGTACTGTGTTCTTCATTTTTATATTTCTCCTCCATTTTCGCCAAAAGATTGTCGATATCCAGTTCTGGAGTCAACGTGATCTTATTCTTAGACATGAAATATTGTGGTAATGAAGCACGGTATTCAGAAGCTTTCTTGCCCAGCTTAGCCAAATGCGTCAGAAAAATAGCTACACCTACCAAAGCATCACGACCATAGTGTGAGGCTGGATAGATTACCCCACCGTTACCTTCACCACCGATCACTGCATCTACTTCTTTCATTTTAGTAACCACATTGACCTCGCCAACAGCAGCAGCATAATATTCACCACCATGTGCTTTGGTTACATCGCGCAATGCACGTGTAGATGATAAATTGGAAACCGTATTACCTTTTTTATGTTGTAAGAGATAATCTGCAACTGCAACAAGTGTATATTCCTCACCAAATAACTCCCCATCTTCCATCATAAAGACCAAACGGTCCACATCTGGATCAACGGCAATTCCCAAATCAGCTTTATTTTCGATTACAGCAGCAGATAAATCTGTCAAATGTTCTTTTAAAGGTTCTGGATTATGTGGAAAATTACCATTAGGCTCACAGTGAATTTTATAAATTGTCTGCACACCAAGCGCATCCAACAAAGCCGGGATAAATGTACCACCCGTGCTATTCACCGCATCCAAAGCAACTTTAAAGTTCGCCGCTTTGATTGCTTCCTTATCTACATATTCCAATGCCAAAACAGCATCAACATGTTTTTGTAGGTAAGAATAATCTTTGTGCACTGATCCTAGTTCTTCCACAGCAGAAAAATCAAAGTCCAGGGATTCTCCAAGGGCTAATACTTCCTGACCTTCCGCATCAGATATAAATTCGCCTTTCGCATTTAACAGTTTAAGCGCATTCCATTGTCCTGGGTTATGCGACGCTGTCAGGATAATACCACCAGCTGCTTTTTCCAGGGGAACAGCAATCTCTACTGTTGGTGTTGTCGATAATCCCAAATCAATCACATCAACACCGATACTTTGCAGGGTTCCAATAACCAGGTTGCTGACCATTTCGCCAGAAACACGGGCATCCCTTCCAACCACAATTTTCTTTATTCCGCTTTGCTTTACGATGATAGTTCCGTAAGCAGCTGTAAATTTAACGATATCTATCGGCGTAAGTCCTTCTCCCGCACGACCGCCTATCGTACCTCGTATTCCTGAGATTGATTTAATTAAAGTCATTTCCTTTGAATTGATTAACGTGTAAATTTAGCATTATGGCAATAAAATATCGAATTAAAATTATAATTATTGAATATTTAATGTATCTTTGTTGCAACAAAGTTGTTTTTAAAAGAAACAATCGTTTGCAATGAAATTATTTTTACTTTTGAAAAGCGAGTTTTTAAAAGTTTGGGAATTTCATTGTAATCAACAAGATTTATGATTCAACAATTAGTACACATCGACCAAGAAATTTTTCTTGCCATCAATCAAGGTTTAAGTAACCCTGTATTTGATTGGCTGTTGCCTATATTGCGTAATCCGTACACATGGGCTCCATTGTATCTATTTCTGGTTATTTTTTTCATCAAAACCTATGGAAAAACAGGTATACTGATTGTGGCGATGACATTGGCTACTTTCGGTATTTCCGATGGTATCTCATCTCATTTGATCAAAAAAACTGTCAAAAGAATCAGGCCCTGCAATGATGTGGAGTTTAAGGAAAATGTCAATATCCGGGTACGATGTGGCTCCGGATTTAGCTTTACATCCTCTCATGCGGCCAATCACTTTTCCTTGGCTTTCTTTTGGATTGTGCTATTCCGAAGAAGATGGAAATATGTACTTTGGTTGTGTATTGCCTGGGCATTCCTGATTTCAGTCTCCCAAATCTATGTTGGTGTTCATTACCCGTTTGATATACTCTGTGGCTCCGCGTTGGGAATCCTCGTTGGGTTGGCTACAGGCTATCTGTTTAAGCGGTTCGTGCCTAGCTTTTTTAAAACTGAACAAGTATAATGAATTCAATTTTATTGATTTTAATTTTATTCGTACCTGCATTTGCAAGTGGTATCGCTGTCTTTTTTGTACAGAAAAAAGGGACAAATTTTCTAAAATTGATCCTTTCTTTTAGTGGGGCTTACCTATTCTCCATTACTGTACTGCATTTAATTCCACATGTTTATCAGTCGACAAACACCTCACCCGAAATATTGGGTATCTATGTACTTGGAGGCTTTCTATTCCAGTTATTCCTTGAGCAATTTTCGCAGGGAATTGAACATGGGCATATCCATACCGAAAATGAGCATGGTCATCACAGCCATAGTTTTCCGATCGGTATAATGTTTAGTTTATGTCTACATGCCTTTCTGGAGGGAATGCCATTGGCGGCAACACATCAGACCGAACTTGCATTAGGGATTTCGATCCATCATATTCCAGCTGCATTTGCCCTAGGCAGCATCTTGATCAGCACACACCTGAAAAAAAATACGATTATCATCACACTGGCGCTCTTCGCCGCTATGACTCCTTTCGGCTTTCTATTGAGTAAAGCAATTAGTGCCGGTGAGGTGGGTAATATTCAACAATATTTTGATAAAATCATGGCTGTGGTAATTGGTATATTTCTGCATATATCCACGACAATATTGTTCGAGTCCGGATCTATAGACCATCATAAATTCAACAAAAGAAAGATGATTGCAGTAATTGCCGGTGTGGCCATTGCTCTGGCAAGTTTTGCTTTTGGCGGTGAACACGACCATGCACATGGACATGATGAAGGCCATCAAGAGTTGCATGATCATGACCACCATGACCATGCACATTAATTAGCCTCTTAGCTTGTCCAATAAAGTGCTGAGCTGGATTGCTTCCTTTTCACTGATTCTATTGGTTAAAATATCCGTCATCAGCATCGGCTCTTCGAGATTTTCAAGGATCTTCAGGCCTTTATCGGTGATAACCAGATCAACGGCGCGTTTATCACCACCCGATTGACAGCGGGAAACAAGTCCTTTCGTCACCATCCGATCTATCATACGGGAAATATCGGGTGTTGTACTTAGCATTCTTGATTTGATCAGGTTATTGGTTGCAGGTTTTGGATATTGGCCTCGGAGGATACGTAAGACATTAAATTGTTTCAAAGTGATCCCTTCTTCGGCTGCTCTTTGTTCAAGTTCATTATTCAGCCAATTGTACGTATATAGAATGTTTACGGTACAACGATGCCATTCATTACTGAATTTACTTACTTTGATTTCGTCCTCGATTTTCATTTTGGTTGATAATTAATCCCTTTTACTCGTAAAGATAGCTGTTTTTTGCGCTAAATACATAACTATGACATTAGAATCATTCTAAATGGTAGAAAATCTGTATATTTGGAGAATACAAAAAATTAGGTAGATGCGTAATAAAACTAGCTTAGACAAGCTAAAAAAAGGGGAAAAAGCGGTGATTATTGATTTTGATTCGCACGATATTCCAGCTAAATTTTTCGAATTAGGTTTTGTGCCTGGTACAGAAGTAGAAGTGAAACATATCGCACCTTTAGATGGTCCTATATGTTTAAATATTATTGCTAATAACGCCTTGATTGCCATTCGCAAATCCGAAGCTAAAGTCATCCTTATTGATCAGAAATAATGAATAACCCGATTATTGCACTTTTGGGTAATCCAAACGTGGGTAAAACATCCCTTTTTAACCGGATTACAAAATTAAATCAGAAAGTAGGAAACTATCCTGGTATCACTGTAGAAAAACGTGAAGGACAAGTTAAAGCCAACAACAAAACCTATCGTATTATTGACCTTCCAGGAACCTATACCTTGTTTCCGAGTTCAATGGACGAAGAAGTCGTCTTCAATACCTTGGTCAACAAAGAAAACAGTTTTAGACCAAACCTTGTTATTGTTGTTGCCGAACCAACAAACCTGAAAAGGTCTGTCATCCTCTATCAACAAGCACGAGAGCTCGGGCTTCCGGCCATCTTTGTCATCAATATGATCGATGAGGCCAAAGAAAAAGGAATAAGTATAGATATCCCAAAGCTTGAACAGCTACTTAATACAAAAGTTTACGAAACAAATGCACGTACGGGACAGGGTATCGATCAGTTGATCAAGAATTTCGATGCTACCCCGCCGATGTATGTCAGCAAATTTCAGTTGCCCCCAATAGCAAACGAAGCATTGGAAGAAACCAAAAGACTGTTTCCTTTGGACACTGAATACCATACCTGGCAGTATCTAGCTAAAGGGGAGGTCTCTTTTCTATCGAAAGAAAAAAACGATTCGATTCAGCAAATTCGGGACAAGCATCAGTTAAAAGCGGAGAAACTACAGAAAGAAGAGGCCATTCTTCGAAGCAAATCCTTAGATGGCAACTTAGCTGAAATCTATACCAAGGACGATGCTTCCAACAAAAACAAGACAAACGCGATCGACAAAATATTGCTCCATCCAATCTTTGGGTATCTGATCTTCTTTGGTATTCTCTTCCTGATTTTCCAGGCGATCTATACCTGGTCAGGACCGGCTATGGACTTTATTGATGGTCTCTTTGGCGATTTCGCAGCCTACACCCAAACAACCTTGCCAGCAGGACCTCTGACGGATCTGTTGAGCAATGGTATTATCAAAGGTATCGGTGGTATCGTAATATTTATCCCACAGATCGTAATTTTATACATTTTTATTTCCATTATGGAAGAGACTGGCTATATGAGCCGTGTGGTTTTCCTGATGGATCGTTGGCTCAGACCTTTCGGGTTAAACGGAAAATCCGTTATACCTTTAATCTCTGGTGTAGCCTGTGCTGTTCCAGCGGTCATGTCTGCACGTAATATCGAAAATGCAAAGGAACGACTTGTCACCATATTGGTCACGCCGTTCATGACCTGTTCTGCCCGTCTACCCATCTACATCGTATTGATCGGATTGGTTATTCCAGACACCAAATATGCAGGATTTCAATTGCAGGGTATGGTTTTATTTGTCATGTACCTCCTCGGGATATTTGCAGCATTGTTTTCGGCCATACTCTTGACCAAAATCATTAAATCCAAACACAAGTCCTTTTTAATATTTGAACTTCCGACCTATAAATCTCCAGACTGGAAAAACGTTGTTTTAAATGTTTGGGAGAAAACATCAAGTTTTGTCTTCGGAGCAGGTAAAATTATCTTGGCAATCTCTGTTATTCTGTGGGCACTAGGTAGTTTTGGCCCGAACGACAAGTTCAGTAAGGCCGAGGAATACGTGACGCAAAACAACCCTAATCTTTCGGGAGACGACCTTGACCATGAGATCTCTTCTTATCGTCTTGAGCATTCCTTTTTGGGCTATCTTGGCATGGCAATTGAACCAGTTGTAGAACCCCTGGGGTATGACTGGAAAATGGGAATCGGTTTGATCTCTTCATTTGCGGCAAGGGAAGTTTTTGTCGGAACAATGGCAACTGTGTACAGCCTTGGAGACGAGGTTGATATCGAAGATGAAGCCAGCAAGACAACGGTATTGAGTAAGATGCGCAGCGAGATCAATCGTAACACAGGCTTACCGGCCTACAATTTTGCTTCGGGTATATCGCTGCTTTTATTTTATGCTTTTGCCATGCAATGTATGAGTACAATAGCCGCGGTAAAAAGGGAAACAGGATCGTGGAAATGGACATTAATTCAAGTTGGTTTTATGACAGGCCTGGCTTATTTCAGTGCCTTGATTGCCTATCAGCTATTAAAATAAATTGACAGATTGTGGATTGGGGAACTTTTCAACTTTCACAAATAAAAAATAAAAGATCATGGATAATTTAACAGTACAATATCTCATCGTTGGAATTTTGGTGTTAGCGGCTGTATGGTATGTCGTTAGAAATGTCCGTAAATCACTGAAAGGTAAATCAGGTTGCTCCAAAGGTTGTGGATGCAGCTGCGGAACAGTGGAAAAACCACAGAAAGCAAATTAATTTATCTTTTATTGTATCATTTACAAACAAAATTTCGTTCTAAGGTGGAGTGGCCAAAAATCACACTAGCTACGAATAAATGAAACGCTACCATTCTCATGGTAGCGTTTTCTATTAAAAACCTGTCTTTCAGTAGTATTAATCAAGATTACTTTCTAGTCCAGCAAAAAGCAAAGCCTAAGCTGCATAAAAATACCTAAGTGTTTATTAACTTTATGCACTTAGGTCAAAATGCGGTAGTACCAAATTAAATAATTTGTAGTACTTTGCAGATAAACCGATTTTCATCTCAATCCCGCGTTGGAAAAGAGATGAGTAGAATATTCAGGATCAAGACTGATCGACACTAAATAAGTAACCGTATTAACCATACAAATGGAGAAACAGAATAACAAGGATTCGAAACAATTAAAAAGGGGACTTCAAAATAGACATATTCAGCTGATCGCTCTTGGTGGCGCCATTGGAACTGGATTGTTTCTTGGAATAGGAAAAGCTGCTACACTAGCGGGACCAGCGGTGATACTTGGTTATGCCTTTGCAGGGATAATTGCTTTCTTCATTATGCGCCAATTGGGAGAAATGGTGGTTGAAGAACCTGTATCTGGTAGCTTTAGTTACTTCGCTAATAAATATTGGGGTTCTTTTGCCGGTTACGCCTCTGGCTGGAACTACTGGGTGCTCTATATTTTAGTAAGCATGGCCGAACTAACAGCCATTGGAGTATATGTCCAATTCTGGTGGCCGGAAATTCCATTATGGGGATCAAGCTTATTTTTCTTCTTCGCTATCAATGCCCTGAACCTTGCTTCTGTAAAAATTTATGGCGAGACCGAATTTTGGTTTTCAATCATTAAGGTTGTCGCTATTATTGCCATGATTGTCTTTGGTGTCTATCTCCTGGTTAGTGGTACAGGAGGTGAACAGGCTAGCCTGAGCAACCTCACTTCGCATGGTGGTTTTTTTCCAAAAGGCTGGTTTAACCAGACTGGAGATGGCAGCTATGAAGGTCTGCTATCCGCCATGGCACTGATCATGTTTTCTTTCGGTGGACTCGAATTGGTGGGTATTACTGCTGCCGAAGCCGAGCATCCGGAAAAAAATATCCCCAAAGCGACCAATCAGGTTATCTACCGGATATTAATCTTTTATGTAGGCGCTTTGATTATCTTGTTTTCGCTTACTCCATGGACAAATATCAACGCGGATACAAGCCCTTTTGTGCTGGTGTTTGACAAACTCAATGGTTTTGAATTTACATTATTCGGAAAAACATTCTATTTCACAAAAATTATCGCAAATGCACTCAATCTGATCGTGCTCACCGCAGCCTTATCAGTTTACAATAGCAGTGTCTACAGTAATAGTAGAATGCTCTTTGGGCTTGCTGAACAGGGTAATGCACCCAAGTTTTTATCTAAGCTAAACAAAAATCATGCACCTATAAATGCTATTTTGGTTTCGGCAGTATTTGCTGCGATCTGTGTTTTTATCAATTATGTCGCACCTAAGAATGCATTGGAGATCCTGATGTCGCTGGTTGTATCTTCGTTGATCATCAACTGGGTAATGATTTCAATCACGCATTTATATTTTAGAAAAAACAAAATCGATGTACATGTAAAAACGAAATTCCCTTCGTTTCTATATCCATTGAGCAATTATATCTGTCTTATCTTTCTGATCGCTGTACTGGGTATCATGTGGGTAACAGGCATGAAATTGCCAGTTGAACTGATCCCTGCCTGGTTATTATTGTTATATATCAGCTATATATTGATTAAAAGAAAAAAGTAAGAATTTGTGAGTCAGTTTTATCGGCTTCATAATTTCGGAGGCTATCAGCCTCCGGTCAAAATAAAGGGCCAGATTCGTTTAGAAATCTGGCCCTTTATTTTATTAAAACAATCCCAACTGCATTCCCGCATCGGGCAAGCGGAAAAGATCCCTTCTCAGGGGCGGAAGCACCCCGTTATCCATATATTTCTTAACAGAAAGCTTAAACAGGTGCTGCAGGCTCTCTGCCATATTGCCATCCCCTTTTATCCGTCGTCCGAAATCAGTGTCATTAATCTTTCCACCATGACAAGCTTCGATCCAATGCAGGACCTTCTCGGCGCGATCGGGATAATTCTGATACAACCAATCTTTAAAGATACCACCGATTTGCCCGTTGAGTCTAACAATGGTATACGAGGCTGTAATTGCTCCCGCATCTGCTCCCGAGCGGATCAAATCTGAAATTTCGTCGCTATTGATTCCCGGGACAATGGGTGCCATCATCAGCATCACGGGTACGCCTATCCCCGTCAATCCCTCGATCAGTTTTAAACGGGCCGAAGCTGTAGCGGTCCTGGGCTCCATCTTTTGGCGTACCTCTTCACGAAGCGAATTGATGGTCACGGCAACAGATACCAGATTTAGTGCTGCAAGCTCACCTAGGAGATCAAAATCTCGTCGCATCAATACATTCTTACTGATGATAGAAACTGGATTCCTGTATTTAAGCATCAATTCTAAAAGTGAGCGTGTGATCCCCAATTTCCGTTCAATAGGTTGATAACAATCTGTATTACCTGAGAGCATAATCAAATCAGGCTGATAGCTTGACTTGCGGAATTCATGTTCCAGCAGCTGCGCCGCATTATGCTTCACCAGAATTTTACGCTCAAAATCCAGTCCCGCACTAAAGCCCCAGTATTCATGCGAATTGCGGGCATAGCAGTAAATACAACCATGCTCGCAGCCCTGATAGGGATTTATAGACCTTTCAAAGCGCAGGTCCGGACTATTGGATTTAGAGATAATGGACTTCGGATGCGTCGGAATAAACTGTGTTTTTTCGGCCCCAAGAAATTCTTCGTCCAACCCTTCGATATGTTCCTGAACATATTGATTGGAAAAAAATTTGTTATTGGGATTGATCTGTGCCCCTCTGCCCTTAAAATATTCTGACGGATTCATAATTTAAAATTACTAAAATTATTAGTAAATAGAAAATAAAAATCTGTCTTTAAATATTCTCATTTGAACGATTATGGATACAATCTCGGCCACTTATCCATGTTCCAGATATCGATAAGTCTGAGGGCTTGCAAACGGCAGGCATAGTTATTCTCTTTCTTCTAGCAGAACCATGTGAAATAAATATGTTAGTTCAATAAACTTAGTACAATTCGTTTTTAAATCCCGCCAGCACAATAGCTGCAAATAACCTTAGAAATCCCTTATGAAACTAGAGTAGCACGATCGTTTACGCTGGGCGCACAAATAAAAATCCCTATACTGCATCTACAGTATAGGGATTAGATTTCTTCTGCTGAATTTCAGATCAGCTTTTATTATTTCATCAAGAAACCACCGCCTAAGAGATCATTTCCTTCGTAGAATACGGCTGATTGTCCCGGTGCAATACCTTTCACATTGTGTACAAAGTCTATACGCACTTTATCGCCTTCTTGCGAGATGGTAGACAAAGCACCTGAATCTTTATAACGCACTTTTGAAATTGCCTCCATTGGTTGTTCGAGACCTGCATATTTGACAAAGTTCACATTGCGTACATAGGCATGTGATTTTTCAAGTTCATGCTCCTCACCCAATACGACAGTATTACTTTCAGGGAGAATCTCAATCACAAACATCGGTTTACCCAAAGCAATACCTAAACCTTTACGTTGACCGATGGTAAAATAAGGGTAGCCAATATGTTTACCAACAACTGTTCCGTCTGAAAGGATAAAATTACCCGGACCGATCTGCTGATCTAATGTAGGTACTTTATGTCTCAGAAACGCACGGTAATCATTGTCTGGCACAAAACAGATTTCGTAGCTTTCCGATTTATTGGCAAGCTCCTTCTGTCCCATGTCAAGCGCCATTTGACGGATTTCTTTTTTCGTAAAGGATCCTAATGGGAACTGTGTCCGTGCTAGATTTTCCTGCGATACACCCCATAAGACATAAGATTGATCCTTATTTTCATCTTTACCCTTTGATATGACATAACGGCCATTATCGTGCATACGAATATTGGCGTAGTGTCCTGTAGCGATAAACTCGCAATCCAGTTTATCAGCACGTTTCATCAACGCTTCCCATTTGATGTGGGTATTACAAAGAACACAGGGATTGGGAGTACGCCCAGCAATGTATTCCTCTACAAAATTATCAATTACAAAGTCTCCAAACTCATCGCGTATATCTAATATATAATGAGGGAAACCATAGTTTACGGCTAATGTACGAGCGTCATTGATACTGTCGAGGCTACAACATCCAGTCTCCTTAGACGAACCACCTGCGGATGCATAATCCCAAGTCTTCATCGTGATACCTATGACCTCATATCCTTGTTCGTGGAGCATGACAGAAGCAACGGAGCTATCGACCCCTCCACTCATTGCAACTAAAACTCTTCCTCTTTTACTCATCGCTATTTATTGAAATGCAAAGATACAGCTTATTCCTTTTTCTCTATGTTAGTTTCTTGTAATTTTATCTCGATCAAAATCAACACTTTCGAAAAAAGAGCAAAAATAATCCACATAAAAATTTTAGAATTCAAATTATCACACTATATTTGCATCGCAATAGGGGAACAAACCCATAGCAGAAAGCGGTGCCATAGCTCAGCTGGTAGAGCAAAGGACTGAAAATCCTTGTGTCCCTGGTTCGAACCCAGGTGGCACCACGCTTCAATCTGATGATCACAGATTTAAATAAAAGGTCAACTGGTGCCATAGCTCAGCTGGTAGAGCAAAGGACTGAAAATCCTTGTGTCCCTGGTTCGAACCCAGGTGGCACCACAAAAAAAGCCTGTTCATTTGAGCAGGCTTTTTTTGTTTCTTAACTACCATACATTGGTAAAAGACTACAAGCCCTTCCCCTGCAAAAAATCCGTTCCATAGTGGTCTAATATTCGATTATAGGCTTCCGCTGCCGCGCCATTGCCCCAATCATAAATGGTAAACTCCCCTATGCCCAGACCTTTTGCATTTGTCTCGCCACCATGGCCATAGTTTTCCATCATAAAGCCATAATCTTCTTTTCCAAAAAATGGCCACGCTTCCTCCCATTGTACTTGGGTATCAGGGTTTTCAGGACAATACATCATAACAAAGGAAGCCCGTAAAGCCGCTAAACCACGCTGGAGGTATTCCTTTTGCTTCAATTCCTTACCATAGCGAATGATCAACTCAGCAAACAAACTCTGCCTGGCATCGTTCCATTCTCCATCTGCATTCATCACACCAAATCCGCCCAATGCTTTTATCGGAATAAAATGAGGCTGCCATGCGGCCTGTGTCATCAACAGCTCGTCCAAGGTGCGCTGGCCAATCTTGAGGTATTGTTTCGATCTAGTGGCTTGATAACATTCCAATAGCGCCTCCGCTGTCCAAAACATAGAAAAATTATTCTGCTTGTACATGTCATTGCGCAACACTTTTTTCCCTACCCAATCTTCGGCACCGACACGCGAACAGGACCAATAGGTTTCAAAATCTTCCCAGCGCCCATTGGGTATAATTTCCTTCATAATTGCTTGCATTGCTCGTAGAGCTAATACTTTATACTCCTCTTTTTGCGTCATGCGATAAAGGGTCAATAAAAAGGTTACCGACAAGGCGGTTTCGGGTGAATCATTGAGGTGAGCAAGAGGCTTTAATGTCTCTACATCAAGCCAGCCTGGAAAAAATCCATCCGCTGATTGAACTTCTAGCAGAGACTTCGCATAATCTTCGGCATAAGCGAGCAAACGCGGGTCTTTTTCGAGCTCGTCGTACCAACGCAACATCAGCAACGCCGTCCAGCTCATATCCAACAGATGAAAAGGGGATTTACGGGCATCCCAGGTATAGGGATTTCGATTTGAATTTCCCCAATAATAGTGTTCCCAACCTTTACTACGAACGGATTTTTTATCGCCTTGTCCGTCGATAGTTTCTTCCATTTCAGTTCCGATCAGACCATAGAAAAATCCCTCCTTTTTGGGATAGGATAGCGCCAGTTCCTTGGTTAGATTCGCCTTATCTAAGAGTTCAGAATCTCCTGTCCGCTTTGCAAAGCGATATAGGCCACTGGCTGAACGTAAAGAACTAAACCAGGCCTGATTCCATATTGAACGAAATTCCCGTTCATTGGTTTTTCCCAAATAATTGGGGCTTTGTGTGGTATTGACGATAAAAGTCGGTGCACCTACTTTTTTTCCATTAATTTCAAACGACTGCCATACCTGCTTGACCCAGGATTGAAATGCCCAGTGATAGCTATGCCGCACATAGGCTTCCATATCTCCGGAGATTGGTTCGCCCTTCTCAAAAAGACCGCCCCCCCAATTTTTCCAGTAGAAAGCCAGCGGTCTACGGAAAGGATTATCTGCCACTTCTTGATCGTCAAATGCAAGAACATAAAATGCAAATTCAAATTTACCACGCGTGTATGTATTTCCGGATTTCCGTTTGAACAAAACATGTTCGCCAACCTGCGCCAGCGACCGTCCCAGTGTTAACTGTTTTTTTTGCGCGTCCATATCCATATACCAATCCTTGGCCAAAGTACTATTCAACAGATCTACATCGGGAATAATAACAAGTTGCTTCCGTTGATCGGTTAACATCATCATGGGCGCCCTAAAGACATGCTGTGCAATAATATGGCTATCCGAAGGTGTCAAATGTGGTGCCCAATGAAATGTGGGCTGAAATGCTGGCAAAATTCTGATCCGCCAATCATCACAACGCACATCTTCCGGCAGATCTACCGAAACCCGCACCTTCACTACCTGACTCGCAATTTTCTGATAGCTCAATTGGGGCAGTTGCCCCCCTATACTATCAACTTTAATTGCTTTAATCAATCCATTTATTTTCCCTGGATCCACATTCGCCCAGCACTGCTGGTATAAGCAACATAATGTCAACAGTATCAACAAACAGTAAGGAAATACATTATTCTTGATCAATAATTTTATCATCACACTTCGGTTTCATTTATAGTTAACTAATAGCCAGGATTTTGTACATAATTCCCTTTGGCCCAGTTAATCTGAGGTTGAGGAATCGGAAAATATTCATCACGTCCTGCTGTAAAACGTCCTGCTCCCAGCCACTTAAACCTATTTTTTTCTACTGAAAAGTAGGCATTCATTGTTGGCTCCAATATTCCCCAGCGTTGCAGATCAAAAAAACGGCGCCCCTCCGCGGCCAGCTCGAGACGATTTTCCCATTGTAATGCCTTCCAGGCAAAAGCTTTATCCCAAGTACAATTGACACCAGGTTGATAGGTCGCAATTTTGTAATTGAGAACCGGCGAACCATCCTTTTTCACTAACCTCGCTGTGCTTTTAGCAGCTCGTTCACGAATCTTGTTGATCAGTATCAATGATTCGTTCCAACGGTCCAGTTGAATCAGTACCTCGGCTTTCCAAAGTAAAACCTCATCATAGCGAATCATTTTCTTGTTCATCGAGTTAAATTGCCAGCCATCATATAACAAACATTTACAATCTGGTTGTGGCAATTCCTTAATAGATTTCAAGTAACCATATTCGGCACCATTTCGAATTCCCTTTGTTTCAAAAAGAAGATTCGGATTATATTTCCAAGGCTGCCCCGGCGCGGCGACAGTATGGCTAAATCGCGGATCAAAGCTGTTCCCACCAAAAAACACAGCGTCCCCATCCGCGTAACTCCCATTATTGTATGTATCAAATAAAGGAAGACCGTTTGTTCCAGTTTTAAATGCATTTGCCATCGTATAGCTGATCTGGTGAAATCCGCAACATTGAAAACCACCCCATTGGAATGGGTGATTTAATCCCTCACCTCGATTGATCTTACCTCCACTCGAACTTCCATCATCAATGGAATATTGAATCTCCCAAATAGATTCTTTTGTCTTGTTATCAAAATTTATGTCAAAATTTTCGGCAAAATCTGTTTGCAAACCAACCTTCCCTCCTTCCTGGTCGGTCAATTTGTTGAGATAAGTCAATGCTTCGCTCAACCTTTCTTTATTAATATTTACAACAGTATGTTTATCATTTTGTTCATACGCCATAAATAACAGCGTTCGGGCAACCATCGCTGTTGCCGCATTTTTATCAACACGTCCTTTCTCAGGCTGCGTCGCTGGTAACAACTGTTCGGCCTCTTTAAAATCAGCCAATATTCTTCCCCAAAGATACTGATCGTTGGGTTGGTCTTTTTCTCTATTCGGTACCGCTTCAAAGTCAGCACTGGTGCCAACGACTTTTTCATCAATATAAGGAATGTATTTCCAAAATTGCTTTAGCCTAAAAAAGGTGAATGTCCGTATAAATTTCACCTCTCCGAGACGGGCATTCTTTTGCGGAAAGTCTTCCTCCTTGATCTGCTCCAATTTTTGTATTGCCGTATTACAACGTTGAATAATCTGGTAAGAGACATACCAGGGATAGTCTAGGGGCCATCCATTGGGATTGACTCCAACAAAGATCTCCATATTATGCCAGCCATCACCATCCCATGTTCCGCCACCACCTTTATAGGAATCATCTGCCCGCATAGAACCCGACCACCAGGGTGCAAAAGGTGAATCAAATGACGGAATATCGGTCATCCTTGCGTAGGCGGCGGTCACAAACCCGTCCATATCCTCTGGTTTAACCAGAAAAGATTCGTCCAGCACCTGTTTGGGTGCAATATCAAGGGAATCAGTACAACTTACAATAGTTAATAGGAAAAGCGCAAGGCATATTTTTATTTTATACGTTTTCATAATAGGGAAGTTTAAAAGGTTACATTGATACCAAAGGTTAAAAACATCGGAGTCAGATAGCCATAGTCAGGCATTTCAGGATCAAAACTGGTATATCGGTCTTTTCCCCAACCTTTTTTGAATGTCAGGAGATTACGGCCAGAGACATAAAATCTTAAATTATTCATGGCTGCTTTCTTGGAAATCGCTTGTGGAAGTGTATACCCAAGTTCTATATTCCTCAATTTCAAATAAGATCCATCCTCCACAGTATAACTGGAGGGGCGTTGTTCCGCATTTAAGGTCGAATTTGAGATGGCTGGAATATCGGAGTCTGTACGATCAAAATACCATCCATCCAAAATACGTGTGGGATGATTTTTATGTGCTGGGACATTGATATTCCACAGGTCAGATTCCAATTTCCATAGGTTATTCACTTTATTGCCAAAGACCCCCTGGAAGAAGATATTAAGGTCAAAATTGCGGTAACTAAAGTCAAAGGTTATCCCACCGAAAAACTTAGGATCTTTGACTCCAATATAAGTCCGGTCATAAAACTCTTCGATCTTTCCATTGCCATCGATGTCTTTGTAACGCATCCGCCCCACTGCCTTTCCAGGCTGCGCAGCATGATTATCAACTTCCTCTTGTGTCTTAAAGATACCATCTGCTACCATGCCATACAAGATATTTGGTGTCCTACCTAACACAAGGTCATTGACCCCATTTCCCGGGTATTTATTGATGACATCTTTAGGAAGGCTAACGATTTTGGTCTTATAAGTTCCCAGATTTGCAGAGATGGTATACCGAAACGCATTTTGCGGATTGTTGTGATAACTAATATCCAATTCTATCCCGCGGTTATTCATACTTGCACCATTGATCCAGGGTTCCCCACCTTCACCCATGGCGGCAATGTATGGAGTCTGAACCAAGATATCTTTTGTTTTCTTAAAATAGTAACCAAAAGATCCGCTAAGCCTACTATCAAATAGGCTAAAATCTAGGGCGACATCAGTTTGTGTGGTTGTTTCCCATTTGAGATTAGGGTTGCCTAGCCAGGTCCGTCGATATCCTGAAAATATTGGTCCGGTTTCATTCCCTTCGATCGGGTAAGATGTTCCAAAATAGTCTGTTGTAAATGGTGTCGAGGTATAACCTCTTGGCAGCCCCTGTACACTTCCATTAGCTCCCCATCCGCCACGCAGCTTAAGGTCAGATATAAATGCATATTTTTTCATAAATGGTTCGTTGCTGATCCGCCAACCAGCCGAAAATGCTGGGAACATAGCGAATTTGTTGTTTGCGCCAAAAAGTGAGGATCCATCCCGGCGCAAAGTCGCCGACAGCAGGTATTTTTGGTTATACACATAGTTGGCTTTGGCGAAATAAGACAGGTATACATACTCGTCGGCCGTGCTCCCAAGTGAATATTTGGTCCCATTGGTTACGCCAATATGCGCAAAATCACGATCTTCCAGATATATTCCTTCCCGTCGGGCAGAGAAACCTTCCTCGACAAATCGTGTGTATTCAGTTCCCAACACCGCATCTAAGCTATGTTTATCATTCTGCAGGCTGTAAGAAAGCGTATTTGTCCACACATAACTGAGGGGATGAGACTGGGTATTCCCCACATAATTTTCATCGTCACTATTTCGTCCACCTGTTTCCGACCATTTCTTCTCCACATTCCTTCGATAGGCATTCCCATAGTCTATACCAAATTGTGAGCGGGCAGAAATTCCCTTCCAGATATTTAGATCCACAAAGACATTACCGATCATTTTGACATAATTATTTACATTGTCTTTGTTATCGGTCAGTACACGCACAGGATTTGTGAAGTCGTCAAAACCCGCCGCACCAGCCCAGCCGCCATAAATATCATGTACAGGAACAGCTGGTGGATTGATCAATGCCCAACGCATTTCGTTTGCATCACGGTATCTTAAATACGAAACCGCAAAATTCTCCCCTACTTTTAGGCGGTTATTGATTAAATTAATCTCATTGTTAGCACGCAGTGAAAACTGTCTAAAAAAGGTATGGATCTGTGTTCCTTGGTTTTCAAAATAACCCAATGAAAACATGCTTTTTGATTTTTCCGTCCCGCTGGAAACAGATACCTGATGATTTGTCATCAGGGCCGGACGGAGAATTTCATAAAGCCAGTCAGTATCGGCGCTTTTCACCGTTTTCTCGGCATTGAGATACTCCGCTGGTTTAACAGCATCGAGCACAGCGCGTCCTTCAGCATCCCTATGCCAGGTAAAATCATACGTTTTGGGCAAAGTCAATGGCACCCCATAGACCGCTTCATCATAGGCATAAGCCCGAAAGGTCGCCCGCCCATATTCCTCGGCATTCATCAATCTGGGCTTGCGCACAATACTGCTTACTCCAACGCTACCATTATAGTCCACTTTTGTCTGTCCAATTTTGCCCTTCTTAGTTTGGACAAGAATAACCCCACCGGAAGCCCGTGCACCATAGATACTTGCGGAAGCGGCATCTTTCAGTACCTGAATAGATTCAATATCTGCTGCATTGATGTCGCGTAGATTGAGATTCTCGGTAGGCATACCATCCAAAACAATGAGCGGTTTAACTCCGCCGGAAAGTGACGACAAACCTCTGATCTGTACGTTCACACCCTCTGCCGGATTTCCACCATTGGTGGTGATGTGCACACCCGCTAATTTTCCCTGAAGTGATTTCATGGGATTCGCCGATGGATTCCTAGCAATATCACTCGCATTTGCGATAGAAACGGAGCCTGTTAAATCGGCTTTCCGTTGCGTCATATAACCGACATATACTTCGGCAAGCATATTGCTCTCATCCGTAAGGCTCACATTAATCAAATCGTTTTCACCCACTAAACGTTCTTCAGTCTTCTTCCCGGTATACGAGAAAACAAGTACACTTTCTTTGGAGTCAATCGGGATTTCATATTTTCCGTCTGAGGTGGTGACAGTCCCGCCTGTTTTCCCTTTGACCTTCACATTGACGCCTGCAAGTGTTGTATTCGTACCACTTTCCCGCACTTCGCCCCTGATGATCCTTTGCTGTAATACGGTCGGGGATTCTATAGCTTTTGCATGCAAAAAAAATGTACAAAACAGAAAGGCTATACAGAGCCGGTGTGCTAAATTTAGGTAGCGTTTCATAGTCATTAATATTAGGTGTTATTAATCAGTTTATACTACGGCACAAAAATTTAATCGTTTAAGCTAAATATCGGTAATGATGCAGCAGCTACATACTTAATACGTTCGATCATACGAAATCCTCTGCTGGGAAACTATTTTTTTATTAAATCAACCCGTTCTGCGGGTGGATTCGTTTTCTCGTTGGTTATTGTTTCGTTGGTTAATGTTTGATATGCTGGATGAATGCTTCGGCCGAAAGCGGCGTAATCCCAAAAATAAAGGAATCTCCTGCCTTAAATGGTTCCTTCAATTCAAAATTTTCAATGGAGACGCCTCCGGGTATGGGTTCTTTACTCGCCCAATAAGTGAATCTTCCGGTTAGCAGTCCATTGAGCTGCTCGCTGGGATTCTTTTTTATCCAGTATTGGGTCGCCGGTTTACCCCGATACTTCCAATGCTGATTAGTCCCAGCTGTATAAACGGTTTTGAGATAATCTGCTTCATCAGGAGCTGCAATAAAATAAACATGCCCTTTTTTGTCTCTGATCATACGTTGTTGCGGAAAATAGGCATGTGGCGTAAAATGGATGTCTTTGTAATCGGACCATAACTCCAGCGAGGATTCTTTTCCATCTTGCAAGAAAAGTGTCCTTAGCCTAGATTTATTGCCCATTGTCGCGGTTAGTATGAAATAATCCATTTCTTCAGATCCTTCATAGGTATAGGTCGCCAATTCAAATTCATAGGGTCTGGATGCAAAAAAACGAAGCCTAGCATAAACTTTTGCACCATTGTCAAAGGGTTCTGCAAATAGATATATTGTGAGGGTCTCCTCACCATTGTTTTGGGCAACGATCCCCCGTGCTGGATATCTTCCATCCAGGGCTGATACCCCTGTCGGATGGTCTGTACTCCAAAAATGCTTTCCGCGTTTTCCGGGATGGATACTACTCATTTCAAGTTCGGAAAATCCACGGGCCTCCTTTCCCTTGGGAATAGGCTCAAAGGCAATAAAATTCATGACTTCCGGAAACCCATAATTTAAATAAGGGGTATAAATCCGGATCAGTCCTCTTGGTCCCGGCAAAGGATCTAATCCGATCCTTATACCATTTACATGTCCCCAAACTGGCATCGCCGGCTTTCCCTGTACAGGTTGTACCCAAGCCCCCATCGTATCCGGTGGTGCCAGTTCCAGCCATGACATGGAACTTCCCTGACCATATAAAAGGTCTGCCACCAACACTAGTAAAGGGAGTAATAGCCGTTTCATTTTTATTTTTGACAAGACTTTCGTGCAACGATTTCCACATCCAACATAACCTTCTGTTCGCTGGAAACTTTCCCACGTAATTGTTCAAGCAATATCTTCACTGCTTCTTTCCCGATCATGGACAATGGTTGTTTGACATAGCTTATTGGGCAATAAAACAGATCATAGGCTTCACTCTCATCAAAGCAAAAAACTGCTAAATCATCTGGAACAGTAATATTCAGTTCGTTGATAATCTTTAAACCCATAATAGATAGGGTATTTGTTGAAAAGAGAATAGCGTCTACACCCCTATCCGGCTGCAACAGCTCGATAAATTGCTCCCTAAAGTAAGTCGCATTATTAAACTCCACCTCACATACCAAGCTACTGTCCTCGGTATTCCCTTTATCTAGTAACGCTTGCAGGTAACCGCTATAACGATCCTCTGTATGCTGCAGCTGGTTTTTATAACAGACATAGGCAATCCTAATATGCCCTTGGTTCAGCAGCAGCTGGGTAGCCTGATAAGTTGCGTTAAAATTATCAACAACCACATAACTTGTTTCCAAATCCTTAAAATAACGGTCAATGAGTACGAAAGGAATATTGGCTTTCTTCAGATATTCCAGTTGCGAAGCTGTACCCTCTGCAGGTGCTATAATAAAACCGTCTATCTGCCGATTCATAAATGTATCGATCAATCGCTGCGAGTTTTCTAGATTCTCATCAGAACTTCCAAAAAGCACACTATAACCATGTTTTTTAGCTTCATCCTCTATCGCACGAGCGAGATTCCCAAAAAAAGGATTGGAAATATCAGCCACCAATAATCCAATCGCCTGCGACTTACCGCTTTTTAAGCTTTTCGCAATCTGATTGGGTTGGTAGTTCATCTCTTTTGCCATCTCCCGTATACGTTTTGCCGTGTCTTTATTTACCCTTGTCTGTTCGTCTTTATCGTTCAATACATAAGACACTAATGCGGTAGAAACGCCTACCGCTTCTGCTATATCCTTCAGTGAGATCTTCTTGCTCATATTTTTATACTAAATAGTGTGGACACCGTTATCATATTAGTTCCAATGCACTTTAATAAACTGCATAGCCTTAACGATGTGGTCACTTATTGTTGATGGTGAAATATGCAATAATTCGCTTACTTCTTCATAACTCCTTCGCTCAAATTTACACAGTTCAAACACCTGCCTTCTTCGCGGGGGTAATTTATTGATAATTCCTTCTAATTTAGAATATTTGTCCTCATGGAATATACATTCCTCATCAATTTGATCCACCACATTTATAAAATCACGATAGGTCAATGTAAAACCTTGCTCCCTTTTTTGCCTACGATAGTGATCCATAATTAAATTTCGGCCAATCTGAAACAGATAGCTTTTCAATGATTTTTCGGTCTTGATCGTATCCCGCAATTGCCAGGTCTTCAAAAAAACATCTTGAAGAATATCCTCTGCTGTCTCTTGAAAATTGAGCAGAAACATAAACTTTTTATACAAAATCCCCTGATAGGTTGTATAGACCAGATTAAAAGTATCATGATCCAGAACACCCTGCAGCCCGCCCATATGGGCTTGTTTTTGCATTATCGTTTCCATCCTAAAAGCATTAAGTCAGCACTTTATTATCATGATTATTTTGAACAGCACCATAACGTAAATACTGTGCATACCGATGATCAAAATGCGCCCTATATTCAGGTCTAGGCTGTACAATTTCCTTATCTCCCTTTCCCATACGGGCTGCCGCTTCTTCTATTGTATCATAACTGTTGCTAACCACTGCTGCAAACATACAAGCTCCCAATGCGCAGACCTGTTCTGTAGCTGCAATATGTATCGGTCGATTTAATATATCAGCCATCATCTGCATAGCGAAGGGAGATTTACTAGCGATTCCGCCAATCGCATTGATCCCTTCCACCCTTACCCCTTCGCTTTCGATACGCTCCATAATCGCCCGTGAGCCAAAGCAAGTTGCCTCAACCAAAGCGCTAAAAATTGCAGGTGCCGTTGTCCCTAAGGAGAGACCACCGATCAGACCTTTCAGCGTTGGCGCTGCATCCGGTGTCCGTCGACCATTAAACCAGTCTAAAGCAAAAGGATCATCGATATGCAATGGTAACTGTGCAGCTGTACGATTGAGTTCCTTTAACAGTTCTGTTTCCAAATGTTCATAAACAGCACTGAAATCGGCCGAAGAATTTAATTTTGCTGGCCAGAGAAGCAAATCCTTAAACCAAGAAAACACATCGCCAAAGGCAGACTGTCCAGCTTCAAGTCCCACCATCCCCGGAATAATGGAGTCTTCAACCTGACCACATATACCTTCCACAAATACGCCTTCCATCTCTGGTTTGGGCACGACCATCATATCGCATGTCGATGTACCTATAACTTTGCTGATGTAGTAGGGTTTTATTTCTCCTCCTACAGCGCCTACGTGCGCATCGATGGACCCGATACCGATTTGCACGTCGGTAGAAAGCCCCAGTCGCTCAGCCCATGCTGCGCAAAGGTATCCCGCGGATTCAGTAGCTGTATATACGCTATCCCCAAATCGTTCGGCATAGGTACCCAACATCGGATCGATCTCATTAAAAAACTCCGTATCGGGTAAACCGCCAAAAGCGGGTGACCAAAGTGCTTTATGTCCTGCCGCACATACATTCCGCTTCATCTGATTTGCATCATTGCCACCTACCAACAAAAAAGGCATCCAGTCACTGTGTTCTACCCAGGTATAACAAGCTTCCCTAACGGCTGGATCAACACGAAGTACATGTAATAATTTTGCCCAGTACCACTCCGAAGAATAGATTCCACCGACATATCGCAAGTAACCTCGGTGATCTTTTTTTCCGACCACATTGATTTCTGCCGCTTCATGGATAGCTGTATGATCCTTCCAAAGCACAAACATTGCATTGGGATTTTCCTTAAAAGTATCAAGAAGAGCCAGGGCCGTCCCCTGTTCATCAACAGCTACGGGTGTCGATCCCGTCATTGCCATAGATAAGGCGCCAATGCTTTGTCTAACTTCCGGATCCACCGTCTGTAGACAGGTTTTAACCGCTGAGGTCAACCCTTCTATATAATCCGATGGATGCTGACGAAATTGACTGCTGCCGGCATCACAGTACAAACCTTTATGCCACCGTTCATATAAACAAACCGATGAAGAAAGGATCTTTCCAGTGATTGTATCCATCAGCATAGCCCTGACAGAATCCGTCCCAAAATCCACTCCAATAACATACTTATTCTTACTCATATTCCTGTTCTCCTTATTAATGGGACACACCCACAGTGATACGTTCAGTTTTAAGTTTACGCTTGATCCAAAACCCGTAAAACGCAATAAACAAATAACATAGTAATGGTATAAAAAAACCAACAGCCATCTTAGAATGATCAGAAATCAATCCCATAATGGGTGGACAGAAGGCTCCCCCTGCAACAGCCATCACCAAGAAAGAAGAAGCCTTCTTCGTCAATGTACCTAGATCTTGAATTCCTAGTGCAAAGATGGTCGGAAACATGATGGACATAAAAAAATATGTCGTGAATAGGCTGAAAACCGAAAGCCATCCGATATCAGCAATGACAACCGTAACCAACACACTATTGGCTATCGCGTACCACATCAATAATTTACGTGGACTCACAAACCGCATAAAATATGCACCAGTAAGACGCCCGATCCAGAAGGCTCCCATCCCACCGATAGCGAGCAGGATCGAGGCCGCCTGTTCATTATTTTTGGGCATAAAAAAATCGCCAAAATAACCTAAGTGCACCATGATATTGCTGATAGGCGTTTGCAGATCATGAACAGCATCTATGACATAATTGATAAAAAATGAATTCGTGCCGGTCTGTGCAGCGACATATAAGAATTGCGCTGCAACAGCCAATATAAAAGCTGGATATTGCAATAGCTTTCGCAATGGCGGGTTTTCCTCCCCATCTGTATCGGGGTCTTCTTTGACTTCGGGCAGCTTGATGACCATAAAAATAAGCAGCACCACCACCACGATACTACCGATCATCATATAGGGTGTCACTAAAGAATCAAACTTATCATGTTCACCCGTTGACTCCATCCCAAAAACGAAAAGCCCTCCGATAAGTGGTCCTAATATCCACCCGAGTCCGTTGAAAGATTGAGAAATATTAATTCGTCGGGCAGCTCCAGCCTTATCTCCCAATACAGTAGAATAGGGATTAGCAGCAGTTTCTAAAAAAGTAAGTCCACAGGCCAACACAAACAAAGCGATCAGGAAAGGAATAAAAGCGCCCAAGGCCGCAGCAGGATAAAACATAAAAGCACCTATAGCAAAAATAGCTAGGCCAAGGATAATACCTCTTTGATACCCATAGCGTTTAATGAATAATCCTGCAGGCAAGGCCATGGCCAAATATCCAATATAAAGGGAAAACTGCACAAAGCCGGATTGCGCTTTACTGACATGCAAAAGATCCTGAAAATGCTTATCCAGAACATCTAAGAAACCGTGGGCAAAGCCCCAAAGGAGAAATAGGCTGCAAATAAAAATGAACGGCACAAGATAATTAACTCCTTGCTCATTGACAAAAAGGGATTTTTTCTTTTTTCTTGGGGATGTCGTGTTCATGGTAATAGAAATTTTATTGAAGCCTAAATCTTATTTATACAGGGGTCCATATACCTGGCATGCTCTATAATCGCTGCCCTCACTGTCCATTCCAAAAGCTCCCCATGCCGATGGTCGAAAGATTACCTCCTGCGCTACATTATGCATATTGACAGGAATGCGTAACATGGCTGCCATCGTAATCAGATCTGCACCAATATGCCCATAGCTAATGGCGCCATGATTGGAACCCCAATTGGCCATAACGGCATATACACTAGAAAAATTAATTTCTCCGGTCAAGCGTGGTACAAACCAGGTGGTTGGCCAGATTTTATCTGTGCGTTCATCCAATATACGATGGACATCTTCTGGTAGATCGATCGTCCATCCCTCAGCAATTTGCAAAACTGGCCCTACCCCCTTAATGAGATTGAGGCGGCACATGGTTACAGGCATTCCCCCTTCAGTGACAAACTTGGACGAAAAACCACCACCCCGCATATAATCTCGATTGGAGGGATAAAATGTGGTGGCCTTCAGACAGGCATCCACTTCTTTATCCGAAATTTCCCAATGTGGTTTCATCACAGGCTTATCCCCAAGACGCTGTTTCCCCGTACCATCAAGGGTCGCCGATCCGGAATTAATTAAGTGCAGAAATCCATCCGCAGCCCTTCCCTCAGGTTTCCAACCAGACACGCGCTTCACGGCCTCAGGACTCCAATAAGTCCGCACATCAGCAAAGATCTGCGCAGTATTGGTCAATAGATAATTAAACAGCATGGATACTCCATTCAAAGCATCGTTTTCAGTAGCCACCAAATAAGGTGCACGTATGCCATTCCAATCAAATGACGAATTCAATAGTGCTTCGGAAAAATCACCATCTGGTAAGAAATCTGTCCATTGCCGTTGCCCCTGAAATCCAGCCAAGAGCGCATGGTGGCCTTGTGCTTCTTCTCCAAAGCCTTGATCGACAAGTCTTGGATTGCCGATCATGAGATCACGCATAATCATCGTCATCTTGACAACAAACTCCCAATCCTGATCTTTCTCTTCGCGGTTTTTGACATTCTTTGGTTGATTAAAGTCTTCACCCTCCTGACAATGTTCACGCGTCCACTTCAATGCTAATTTAAACTCCTCCGGATCAAAAATATTTTGTTGTATCCGGCGTAAGATTTCTGAGGAATCCACATACTCATTACGCATACCAAGGTAACTTTGAAAAAAATCAGCGTCTACAATGGACCCCGCTATTCCCATCGAAACCGAGCCGATAGCCAAATAGGATTTGCCCCGCATGATTGCCACAGCTAATCCTGCTCTCGCAAAGGCTAGTAACTTCACACACACATCCTCCGGTATATGCTGGTCGCCCATGTCCTGTACATCCTTACCATAGATCCCAAAGGCTGGTAAGCCCTTTTGATTATGAGCGGCCAAGGTTGCTGCCAAGTATACTGCGCCCGGTCGTTCCGTGCCATTAAAACCCCAAATTGCTTTGGGCAACAATGGATTCATATCCATCGTTTCAGAACCATAACACCAACAGGGTGTGACAGAAAGCGATACACCGACATTCTCACGCTCAAACTTATCGGCACAGTCTGCGGCTTCTTTTACACCACCAATACAGGTGTCCGCGACAACACAGACCACTGGTGTTCCATCGGGATATTTCAATTCGGTGTTAAACAATGCCACGACAGCTTTAGCCATATTCATTGTTGTTTCTTCCAAAGATTCACGTATACCGCCCAGGCGACCATCGATAATAGGGCGAATACCAATTTTAGGATATGTTTTCATATTTGTTACTTTTTAGGTTGACCAAAAATTGTTGAAACACGGGCTAGGGAGGTTCCCAACACCTTCTCAGCAATTGTATTCAGCTCAGTTTTGTCTCCAGTAAAATGGAAGACACTATGTGTGTGCACAATCTGTTCATTAGGTGGAATAAAAGCCGCTGGAGAAACACTTTCAATTTCATAAAAAGGCCCCATTTGTGTACCGTCCGCTAACGGACCATCGTTATAAGCATTCATTGCATCACCTAGGAAAGGATCTTTTTTTGTCGTCCATTCCTGGTTTAGATAAGTAGCTGTATTAGCCACGTCAAAATGGGTGATCGTAAGTACACCTTCATCAACAGCATAACTTCCGGCTATAGGTTTGGCGCGATGAGGTGGTATACCGAGTTTACCCCTTGATAAACCATCAGCTTTAAAGTATAAAACACCTTTTTCCATTGCAATCCGATCAGATTGAATCTCACCAAAGTAGTCTGTTGTGGCCACTTTACCTTCAGCTTCTTCTTTATAGGGAATTAAAATTACGGTTTCTGGTGTAGGTGTAAACATATCCAAATTCCATATGCAGGGCGCTCCTGTTTTTTTATCCCAAGTAAAATCACCTGTATTTCGCAAGCTATTGGTTGTTTTAAACCCAACAGATTTCACCTTATCCCCTAATACAATAGAAAGCATACCTTCGATCTCCTTGCGTTCCAATATCTCCACCTGGCGATTAACATTTATTTTGAACTGTGTTCCAGCATAGTTTTGCAGTTCCATATCCTTGGCGAGTCGCACACTTTTCGTGGAGGATGAAACCAAAGACCAACTTTCGGTGTCAATTGCCGCTGGGGTACGCCAATGATCAAAAACCATCTCTTTTTTCGGTGCAAAGAACAACGAAAAAGGCCCACCTTCTGGCCCCAGCCATAGCCGATCTTCACCACCATAAGCATTCATATGTGGATCAATAGCTTGATCAAAAGCTTTGTAGTTGATCCAGCCAAAACTCTTCCCCTCCTCACCTTCTGCGGTAGAAGTAAACACTTTCCCTTGGTATTTGGGCGAAACAATCAGCTTCGCCTCCCCTCCGGAAGCTGAAAGAACAATCAGTTGCTGATCCCATTTTTGCAGAAAAGTGAGATCATGAGCGAAATTAGGCGCAGCTTTCTGCGGGTGCCCTGGTACTTTATTATTACCCTGACAGGCTGAGAACAATACTGAGAATATCATCATAGCTTTGAATAGTTTTGTTTTCATGGTCCCGAACTTTAATTGATTTCTATCCCATTCTTTCCTGGAAGTGGTTTAAATTTGCCGTGAGGCTCTGTCTGGTACCAGTAAGCCACCGAAATAATATCAGACTTCTGCGGCAGGTATCGGTCTTCGGACCGCCAGCCCAGATCTTGAACGGTTACCTTTAGATCACCGTCAAAACGCACAGGATCCAGAATATGCCAACGGTACATGCCAAATCGCTGCTGTGAATCATATATACCATCCGGGCGGATCACTTGATGTAGACCAGCATAAGGTGTAGTAAACTCCTGATATCTACGCGTTTCTTTGTTTTCAAAATTGTAAGATCCACAAAAGTAGTCTTCCAGTCCTGTTGTGACGATCGTAGCAAACTCTTTATCGCCATCAAGGAAAAATTTGACTTCACCTTCACCCCACCAGCCCGTGTTGTTGACCCCCACAGCTAAATAGGTTCCAACGTAATGTCCTTTCCCTTTTACACCATCCAGAATGGTATGTAAGGAACCTTCTGTAGGGTGAGATCTTCGGTATTGCGCATGGAAATAAGCCTCATCATTACCAACCTCAGTCTCGGCATAATTGACTTGATAATAGAGTACCATGGGGTGAATGCTGACATTCTCCATTGTTATCTTGCATTTTTTTCGAAAAGGCATTTGCCAATAGGAGTTAAATGCACTACCGGGGTTGACTGTCATCGCAAGTGAATTCAAAGGGGCGTATTTATTCCAGCCCATTCCAAAAAAGGCTCCGACAGGTGCTTCAACCGAAGGTTCGGTCTCCCCATCCCAATAAAACCGAATAATGGATTGACTCCAGTTGCCTGTCGGTGTCATCCAGATGTGCTGAATGATTCCTGATCCATCTATTTCAGCCAGCGTAAATGTCTCACCGGCTCCAATATGGACATAAGGATTAACTTTCCATCCTACACCGAGCTCTCGGGCGGCCTTGGAAGCATTTGCCTGATTACGAGCCCCCTCCTTTTCATTAGGGACCGCCATTCCACCTTTACCTTTTCCACCGCTAAAGTTTTCAGGACTGATTGACCTTGTTTTAGCATTCGATAATTTCGATAGATTACCTAATCCATTTGAATTTTGAGCGAAAGATGTGTAACCGAACATGACTACACACCATAAAAAAATGAATCTTTTCATATACTATAATTGATTATCTTATTGATTGTATATTTTAAACAGTATAAATGAGTGTGTTGCACTCTTTTTTCCATCAGTAAGATGGAATATTTCCTATTTAAAAATTACATTCAATTGTGTAATAAAATTGAAATTTTAAATATGGACGGTTTATAATCCATGTAATATTTATTTGGAACTTATTTTATATAATCAGTTCTGTAGGATTTATTTATCTTTTTAAGCTTAATCGTTTAAACAAAAAGAGCAAAAAAAAGCAAAAGGATCCCTCAGTTTATCTTAAGTTTATAATTATCAGTTATACAAGTATAAGCTTAATCGATTAAATAACAAAATAAAATTTATATTTTTTTTATTAACATCAAAATCCTCAGCAGATTAACTAGAAAACCAGCCTTATTTGTATGTTTTCACGGTTTTGGGCATTACACCTATTATCAGCGGGTATAAAAATAAAAAAGTCAGAAGAGTAGTTCTTCCGACTTTAACAGGCACTGCCCTATTTTCTTATCGCGTATAGCTCAATGGAACATGGCTAAACACGATGCTTCAGTTTCTTATTTTTACGGGATACTATTCCGCAATAATGGAGCGGTCCAAATGTACATAACCGCCATCAACATGGATCAATTGACCCGTCGTATGGCTTGACTTGTCAGATAGCAAGAATACGGTTGTATCTGCAATTTCCTCCGACGTAGTCATGCGATTTTCCAATGGGATACGATCGGTAATCTTTTTCAATATTTCCTCCGGATTTGGTAAAGTCTGGATCCAGGTATCGTATTGTGGGGTAGCACATTCAGCAACAACAATAGCGTTTACACGGATTGAATAAGGCAACAATTCTACAGCCCATTCGCGTGTCAATGCATTTCGTCCACCATTGGAAGCGGCATAGGCTGATGTATTGCCCTGTCCGGTTTCTCCTGTTTTGGAAGATATATTGACAATACTTCCTTTAGATGCTTTCAATGCATCCAATGCATGATGCGCCATTAAATAATAATGGATCAGATTTTTATGTAATGAGGCAACAAATTTCGTATAATCACCAGATGCCAAACCCACCCCATCATTCTGTCCCGCATTATTCACCAGGCCATCTATGCGGCCATAAGCCTCCAGTGTCTTTTGTACCGCTTTTTCACAATCTTCAGGTTTGGATAATTCAGCCTCAATACACAAAGCATCAATACCGAACTGTTTCACTTCTTCCTTTACTTTTTCATTGTCGGCCTGCTTACGTCCCACAATAACAGGAATAGCCTGCTCCTTGGCCAAAGCATGCACAACAGCACGCCCTATCCCTTTTGCACCACCTGTAACAATAACAACTTTATCTTTTAAATGAAGATCCATAATAATTTTATTGAATTGTATGTTTCATTGATGAGTGTCTGTTTTCTGCATCAACGAACTCGTTTCACTGGTTATTGATTAAAGCTTAGCCCAACAGCAACGAGCTGATTAGACTCGATTTATCTGCCATTGAAACAATCAGTATGCATACTTTCCCTTTCGTGCATACTGATTGTTTTTTTGGATTATATAGTTTTATAGATTATATACACGTATAGCATTCTCAGCCCAAAACGATTTTTTTTCCTTTTCTGTAAAGTCACCCAACTTATCCTCAACAATAGCGATACTTTCCTCATAGGAGGCCGCTAACAGGCATACAGGCCAGTCAGATCCAAACATAATCCTTTCTTTTCCAAAACGTAGGAAAATATGGTCTAGATACTGTTTGAAATCATCCAATTTCCATCTGGACCAATCAGCCTCTGTAGCCAGCCCGGACACTTTACAGACCACATTTGAAAAGGCAGCAAGTTTATCGATAAACGCGGCCCACTCATCAAACTCCCTTGATTTAATCGGAGGTTTGGCAATATGATCCAGCACAAATTGAAGATTTGGATTTTGCTGTACACATTGCAATGTAGCCTCATAATGACGCGGACGAATCAATAAATCGTAGGTATAGCCAAACGCGGCCAATGCTTTTAACCCATTCAACACAGCTGGTCGAATCAGAAAATCTGGGTCCAACTCTCCCTCAACAATGTGGCGGAAGCCTTTGATCACCGGTAGTTCTTTATAACTTATCAACTGCTGTTCAATATCTTCGGCCTGGAGGTCAATCCATCCAACCACACCTTTGATAAAGGGGTGACTTTTGGATAGCTGAACCAAATAATTCGTTTCCGCGTCAGATTGATCAGCCTGAACCGCCACACTACCTGCAAATCCATTTCGTTCCAATACAAACTGAATATCCAATGGCGTGAAATCCCGTTTAATAACGAGCATCTCGTCTGTAATCCAACTGTCTCTCACAGGATTGAATTGCCAAAAATGCTGATGGGTATCTATACGCATAATAAAACCTAAAATAGGAGATAAATTAATTCTTTGAATAAGCAACCACAGTCTGACGCGATTCGCCAAGTCCATCTGCACCCAATTCAATCACATCACCAGGGTTCAAGTAAATAGGAGGATTAAATCCAAGGCCTACACCAGCAGGAGTTCCTGTTGAAATCACATCTCCAGGTAATAGGGTCATAAATCTAGAAACATAGGAAACAACATGTGCGATTGAAAAAATTAAATCTTTGGTATTTCCATCCTGATAGGTTTTACCATTAACTTTCAACCAGATACGTACATTATTAATATCCTTGATCTCTTCTTTGGTAGCCATAAATGGTCCCATCGGTGCAAATGTATCACAGCCTTTTCCTTTATCCCAGGTGCCACCTCGTTCCAATTGATACTCACGTTCAGATACGTCATTGTGAAGTACATAACCCGCAACATAATCCAAAGCCTCATTTTCTTCTACATAAGAGGCTTTTTTACCAATTACAATACAAAACTCCACTTCCCAATCCGTCTTTACAGAATCTTTAGGAATCATCACATTATCGTATGGTCCTATTAATGAAGTGGTGGACTTCATAAAAATAATAGGTTCAGCAGGAATCGGTGCATTTGTTTCCTTGGCATGATCCATATAATTCAGTCCGATACAAACTATTTTAGATGGACGGGCAAAAGGTGCTCCGATACGCTCGTCTTGTGGAATTTCAATCAGTTTACCTGCATTAGCCTTGACAAATTCTTCCAAACGAGCCAAACCATCTTCTGCAAAAAATTGTTCATTGTAATCACCACCAAATGCACTTACATCGTAGTTTACTCCGTCGACCTGAACTCCAATCTTCTCTTTGCCAAAGGCTCCAAAACGTATTAATTTCATATTTTTTTATATTTGAGATATGAGATAGTAGATATGAGAATCTAATGTCTCAAATCTAACATTTAGTTATTCAATTTAATAAAACCACCATCGATAGGATAGTCATTACCTGTGATAAACCCTGCGTCATCACTACAAAGAAAAAGTGCCAGCTTAGCAATTTCTTCGGGTTGTGCCATACGACCTATTGGCTGGCTTGCAGACAGTTTTTCAAACATTTCAGCCTCTTTACCAGGATAGTTCTTCGCAATAAAACCATCTACAAAAGGGGTATGTACACGCGCTGGCGAGATACTGTTGCAACGGATACCATAAGCCATGTAATCACGTGCTACTGACAAAGACATTGCATAGATCGCACCTTTACTCATGGAATAGGCAAAACGATCCGTAATTCCTACCCACGCCGCAATCGAAGCGAGATTAAGAATAGCTCCAGAGCCTTGCGCTTTCATGATTGGCACAATAGCATACAACGCATTATAGGCCCCTTTCACATTCACATTAAAAACGCGTTCGAAGTCTTCGGATTTACAATTTTCCAAATTACCAACGTGAGCAATGCCAGCATTATTCACTAAAATATCAATTTTCCCGATATTTTGAGCTATGTCGATAATTTCCTGTTGATCGGTTACGTTACAACGATTGAACACAGCCTGCCCACCTAGAGCCAAAATTTCCGCTACTACAGCATTCCCACCTTCCTCATTTAAATCCAGAATATGGACTTTCGCTCCTTCTGTAGCAAATTGCACACTGATAGCACGACCAATCCCGCTACCACCGCCTGTAATAACAGCTACTTTTTGTTCTAATTTTCCCATTGTTATTTAATTGTTAGTGTTAAAACTAGATCTGCCTCATCAGTCGATGCCGGCAAATCCAATCGTAAACTATTATCTTTATTACTAAATTTAATATCCTTATTTCCGATAAATGTCTTTACTTTCTTCACCTGATAGGGAAGCTTGGCAATATACAATTCCTTCTTTTCAGGTTTAAGGATATGCAAGTACACCTGATTTCCTTTTCGCGTTAACGCATAATCATCCGTAGGTGGTATTCCCCCAGCTTCAGTTCCATAGATAGACTCGCCATAAACAGCTAGCCACTTACCAAGATCTTTTAAGCGATCTTGTTGATAGTCCTGAATCTCGCCATTCGGCATCGGTCCTACATTGAGTAACAAGTTTGAACCATGTCCCGCAGCTTTAACCAAGTAAGTCAATACCTCTCTAAACGATTTACGTGTTCTATCTTTTAATTCAAAGCCCCAAGATCCAGCGATGGTACCACAGACCTCTTTAGGCAATTTGCCTACATCATGTGCACTTGTTCCAAATCCTGTCGTGTTTTCCCCTGGCAGATCACGTTCAAACATCTGAAAGTCTTCTCCTTCAAAAGGCGCTAAATGATGATTATTACCCACCAAACATTGTGGCTGCAACTTATGTATCAACTCATAGATTTCTTTAAAATGCCAATCTTCTTTAGGTTTGTCCCAATGACCATCAAACCAAATCCCATCAACTTGACCATAACTTGTAAGAAGCTCAGTCAACTGACTTTTCATAAATTGGACATAATGATTCCAATCACCTTTTGTAGAATCACGCCCAGCGATGCCACCTCCTGTTTTACCAGCAGGTAGATAATCGTTACGGTTCCAATCCAAAAGCGAGTAATAAAACATGACTTTTATTCCTTCTGCATGACATGCTGCTACCAACTCTTTTACGATATCACGCTTGAATGGTGATTTTTTCACGATGTTATAATCCGAAGTTTGGCTATTCCACATGGCGAAACCATCGTGGTGCCTTGTCGTGAATGTAATATATTTTGCACCGGCCTGTTTAAATAATTTAGCCCACTCTTTTGCATCAAAAGAAATGGGATTAAAAAATTTAGGCAACAGTGCATACTCATCCAAGCTGATGTTCTGATTATTCATGACCCACTCACCATCGCCCAACACACTATAGACACCCCAATGGATAAAGACCCCGAATCGAGATTGTTCGAACCATTCCCTATTTTTTAAATTTTCAGGACTTGGCTGGTACTGTTGTTGGCTATAACTATAGGATAGTGATCCTATGAGCAAAGCCAAACTGCAGATGACATGTTTTAATTTCATTATGTTCGATTTTTGGTTATTTACAAAGAAACGCCCCTTCGCCAAGGAATAAAATCATCCTGTCCCAACAAGACTGCTTTAGGCTTGACCTCACCTGAAGCAACTTCAATTACATAATCAAGTATACGATGTGCTGCCTGTTCAATAGTCTCTGTACCTTCGATAATGGTACCACAGTTAAGATCTATGATATCAGGCATTTTTTCAAAAGTCTTTGTATTTGTCGATAGCTTTACAACTGGCGTAATCGGATTTCCCGTAGGCGTACCCAATCCTGTCGTAAATAAGACAATATTAGCACCCGCAGCAACCTCTGCTGTGGTACTCTCCACGTCATTACCAGGTGTACATAGTAAGTTGAGCCCTGCCCCGTTAGCCAATTCTGGATAATCAATCACAGCTGCGACTGGCGAGGTACCTCCTTTTTTAGCTGCTCCTGCTGATTTGATCGCATCTGTGATTAGACCATCACGGATATTGCCCGGAGATGGGTTCATATAGAAACCCGAACCATCCGCTTCTGCTTTAGCATTGTAGGTCCGCATTAAATTCATAAATTTCTCGGCAGTAGGTTCATCGACACAGCGGTCACTAAGCTCCTGCTCCACACCACACAATTCCGGAAATTCAGCTAAAATAACAGAACCGCCCAAAGTCACCAGAATATCCGAAACAAAACCAAGTGCCGGATTGGCCGAAATACCTGAGAAGCCATCTGAACCACCGCACTCCAAACCGATACATAGTTTATCTAAAGTAGCTGGCTTGCGCTCATTTTTATCCGCTTGCATCATTCCAGCGAAGGTTGCTTTGATTGCCTTTTGCATCAATTCTTTTTCAGTTCCTTCTTTTTGTTGCTCAAAGATGTATAAAGGACGGTCAAAGCCTGGATTCCTTTTCTCTATTTCAGCCTTCAAAATGGACGCCTGTGCATGTTGGCAGCCTAAACTCAATACAGTCGCACCTGCCACGTTTGGATGTGTGATATATCCCGCCAACAAACCGCATAGGGCATCAGAGTCCATACGGGTACCACCGCACCCCATTTCGTGGTTCAAAAACTTAATGCCGTCCACATTTTTAAACAAACGTTCTTGTTCATTTGATGTCGAATTAGCCAATAAATCTTGTCCCAGAATTTGGTTTACATCCGCACCGGATTTATACAAGCCGATCAAGTCTTCCACTTCGGAGTTGTAATTGTTAGCTTTGACCTTATAACCCAATTTCTCTTCGAAAGCAGCTTTTAGCGTCAATACATTTCTGTTTTCACAAAATACTAATGGAATAACCAACCAATAATTGGCAGTTCCTACCGTACCGTTCGAGCGGTGAAATCCATTGAACGTTTTCTCTTTGAAAGCAGCGATATCTGGTTTGGTCCAAGTGGTCTTGCGATCACCCATTCTAAAATCTTCGGATGCATGACGTAGATTTTCTGTTGTGATCAACTCACCTGCTTCTAAATCACCATTCAACTTCCCAACCAAAACACCATACATCAATATTTCGGCATCTTGCTCCATCGGCTGAATCGTAAACTTATGTTTGGCCGCAACGGCTTGCTTCAATGTAAACTCTTTACCTTCGAAAACAATTGCTGTTCCTTCAGCCAGGTCCTGCAATGCAACCAGGACATTATCCATTGGATGGATTTGTAAATAACGTTGTATGGCCATAACTTATACTAATTCAAATATTTTATTCATCATTACCCACTTTTCACCTGGCTTGGATCCCGGGATAGCGGCCTGATATTTCCACATCAACTGCTCCCATTCCTGAACTTTTTCATTGGCAGCATCCATAGCAGATTTCCGCTCAAATGAAAAATCCTCACCAACTTCCATATTCATAAACAATCTATTCTCAAAACGATAGATCTCCATTTGCGTTACCCCGGCATCCAAAATCGATCGCTTGATCTCTGGCCACACTGCACGGTGATAATCCTCATATTCTTTGATCAATTGTGGATCATTGACAAGATCCAATGCCATGACATACTTTTTCATTACTATCTATTAATGTGATTTAAGATTTTCTGTTTCGGCGATGCTCACGTTCCTATTCTGAAAGGCAAAAGCCAATACCACGACAAAACATACTAAAGGCACAAAATAACCATATTGAAAATGGCCTGTTGTATCCGATATTAAGCCCAAAAGTGGTGGCAATAACGCTCCGCCAACAATAGACATGACAATCAGACTCGAAGCTGATTTAGTATCTGCACCAATACCTTGTACTCCAAAAGCAAAGATGGTCGGAAACATAATGGACATAAAAAATGCGATTCCAATCAAGGCATATAATGTTTGTACCCCTGTTCCAAAAATAACGAACAGTGATAATGCAATCGTAACAAATGAATATATGATCAACAGTTTGGATGCTGAAACAAAACGCATAAAGAAGGTTCCAATAAATCGACCTAACATAAATGCTAATCCTGCAAAACCTGCATAGTCCGCACCATCTTTCCCTGATATCCCCGCTACTTCTGTCGCGTATAGAACCAAAAAGCTTAAGATACAGACCTGAGCACCAACATAAAAAAACTGAGCAATAACCGCCCATCTTACATTTTTATGTCTCAAGGCATGAAAGAAGCCTGCTTTACCTTCTTCCTCATCATCCTTGATATCAGGCAATTTGGTAAAGAAGAACAAAGCTGCAATCAACAGGATCAATACGCCCAAAACAAGGTAAGGCATCTTTACAGAAGCTGTTTCCGACTGGATGTAAGCCAGTTTGGCCTGTTCAGCCATCTGCGCAAGTTCTTCTTGCGATTTCGGTTCATGCGACAAGATAAATTTCCCACCGAATATCGGTGCCAAGAATGCTGCAAGACCATTGAATGACTGCGCAAAATTCAGCCGTTGAGCAGATGTTGCAGGATCACCTAAAATAGCGACATACGGGTTAGCCGCTGTTTCCAAGATAGTCAAACCACATGCGACCACAAATAAGGCCCCCAAAAAGAAAGTATAACTTATGGTATTTGCTGCAGGAACAAATAAAAAACAACCTAACGCGAAAAATAACAATCCGATCAGAATACCGGCCTTGTAGCCATAACGTTTCATAATAATTCCCGCAGGGATTGCCATCACAAAATAGGCAATAAATACCGCTGAATCGACCAAAGAAGCCTGGAAATGCGATAAACTAAAGGCATTCCTCAAGTGTGGAATCAAGATCGGATCAAGGTTATGGATAAATCCCCAAAAGAAGAACAAGGAGGTCACCAAAATCAAGGCAAATGTGTAACTCTTTTTGTTAGTCATATATTCAAATGGTTATAAGTAGTTATTTATGTAAAATAAGCCTAAAAAACCTAGACAATATTCAAGTATATTATCAATTTATTAAGCTATATTACCATATCTAAACAAGAATATGTAACTTTAATGCATATATTTCATAGTTATGAAAGCACAATTACTCCATTTAAACAACAATCTCACCCATTCATTCAACGCAAGAAGAGATAATACACCACAATACCACAACATTTGGCATTATCACGAAGAACTTGAATTAATCTATTTTGCAGAGGGCTCTGGTACACAGTTTATTGGAGACAGCGTTCGCCGTTTTGAATCCGGAGATATTACACTAGTAGGCTCCAATCTCCCTCATTATTGGCTGTTTGATGAAATCTACCTAAGGGAAGATAATCCACAAGCAGCAGATATACGTGTACTGCATTTTAAAGAAAATTTCTGGGGGAATGAATTCACGAACCTGCCTGAAAACAAAAACATCAAAGAGTTGATACGGATTTCGAAACGAGGAATAGCACTTTCTAAATCAAATAAGGCTGAGACAATAGCACATATTGATGCAATACTAGACAACGCTGGCACAACAAGAATCATCCACCTATTGCAGATCCTCACATCCATTGCAACAGAAGAGCAGCATGACCTATTAACCAGCACAGGCTTTACGATTCAATCTCAGGATCAGGATGCTGACCGCATGCGCATAGCCATGCACTACATTGGCGAAAATTATCGCGATCAGATCCGTCTACATGAGCTTGCCTCATTGACAGGAATGACTCCCAATTCATTTTGTCGTTATTTTAAATCGCAGATAGGTAAGACACTTTTTCAGTTTCTAATTGAAATGCGTGTAAAGACGGCTTGTAATTTATTACTTGAAAATAAGCAAACGATTAAGCAGATCTGCTTCGAATCTGGATTTCAAAACTTCTCAAGCTTTCATAAATATTTCAAGAATATCACGGGTACGACCCCGCTTAACTATCAGAAATCAAAAACTTAATACGATTTTTCCCAACAAATTCGAATCCTCCATGAATTGATGTGCCTTTGCAGCTTCATGATAAGGCAAAACACGAAACAGTCTGGGTTTAAAATCACCAGAAATAATCTTAGGCCATACCTCAGCCCAGATCTCATTACGTAATGTTTCTTTAAATTGATGATCTCTTGCTCGTAAGGTACTTCCGGTAAGTAGAATTCTTTTTTGCATCAATTTGAGCAAGTTGATTTCCGCTTTAGCCCCTTGCATTGCATTGATATAGACTAGACGGCCATCGGGGTTCAAGAGATTGATGTTTTTTTCGAAATAGGCACCACCTATACTGTCTAAAATTACATCAACTCCCAAGTCGGCTAGCACTTCTTGGAAGTCTTGGGTCCTATAGTTTATTACTTTTGATGCACCTAGAGATTGGCAAAAAAGACCTTTCTCCTCCGAACTAACAGTTGTATAAACTTCCGCACCAAATAGGGTCCCTAATTGAATAGCTGTACTACCGATTCCGCCTGCTCCACCATGCACAAGAAAGTGTTCCCCAGATTGTAGTTTTCCCCTGCGAAAGACATTGTCCCACACGGTGAATACTGTCTCAGGGAGTGCAGCAGCTTCCTCAAAACTTAGATTGGCCGGAATAGGTAGGCAATGCCCCTGGTAAACAGAAACGTAATTAGCATACCCCCCTCCTGCAACCAGCGCACACACCGTGTCTCCAATATTCCAGTCATCCACTAAAGAGCCTTTCTCCACAATAACACCTGCCACTTCGAGCCCCGGGATACGTGGATCAACACCTGGAGGGGCTGGATAATTTCCCTTTCGCTGGAAAACATCTGGCCTATTCACACCAGCGGCCCTGACTGCGATCAATACATCCATATCTCCGATCTGTGGTCGCTCCAGCTCCTCAACCGTTAATACCTCAGGATCACCTGGCCTGCTTATCACAACTGCTTTCATCTGTAAATAACTATTTATTATGTTTTTAATATCTCACATCCAGTCAGGATAACAATGTCATCTTACGCCTGGATGCATATCAGGACTTCTTGGGGTATTTTTGTAAACGAATATTCAGTGAGAGCATAAAATAACGGGCCAAACGATTATTTTGAACATCCAAGATATCATTTCCAACAACAGCACGGGATATTCCAGTATTCTGATTCATTAAATCGAAGCCCTGAAACCGCAACATACCCAGATTATTTCGTCCAAAAGTATATTCCATATATGCATTGATGATCGTTGGACTAATATTACTCCAGGAACTTGAATATCCTGCATTAAACTTTTGGGATAGCTCCAGCCCCATCGTGAAATGCTTCCCCAAATAAGCCTTGGAACCAAGCCCAACAATTCCAGAATGTGCAGTAATATTGTCCCTGACCGGCCAATCAAAAGTCGCCCGATTCAACGAATAATTACCATTTAATTCGGCCTCAAAAATATCATTCCAAGCATAACGAAATTGAATGGCCTGAGTAATTAAAATATGCCCACCAAAACTCTTCTTATCATTAATGAAAGAGATATTGTTATAGTAATCCCCATTTCCATTAAGACTCATCTGCAAATTATCCGAGAATAAAGAAGCTGTAAAAAGGTAATAGCTTTTAATATCAAAATACCCATCCGTATTCCGATAGGTTGTTTTTTGTATTGTAGAGTTAGGCTCAATGGTACGATCTGCAACAATTTTATCATTTACCAGGTTATAAGCAAAACTTGCCTCAAAATACTGTCCTTTTCCCGTCATTGATTTACGGTACTTTGAAACAATTGTATTTGCAAATTCTGATTTTAATTCCCCGTTTCCAACAACAATATTTTGTGTATTTGTATTATCCACCACGGGTTGTATCTGATAGAAGTTAGGTTGATTATTACGTCCATAGTAATCTATGGATAAATCTTCCTCTTTGGTAAACTTCCACTTTAATCCGGCTGAGGGTACAAAATTTACATTTGGATAGGAGGCTGGATTATTTTGACCTGTTAGGGCTCCTTTCAATTCTGAAGCCTGAACAGCAAAGCCAAAATTTAATTTGACGTTTTTCCCCACATCCTGCCGATAAATCATTCCGACCTTATTACTCGCAAAAGAATAGTTATATTTTAAACTGAGGGAATCGATCATTATAGGCTCCTTCTCAGAATTCGTATGATCGAAAGTTGAGCGGCTGGCATCTATTTTTGTGTAATCGAGGTCATAGTTGATCTCTAACACACCTCCCAGATCTACTGGTTCGACAAGAGACAAGCGGCTCTGAATATTTTTGCTCTCGTTATCCGTTCGGATCATTTGATTCAGAAAGGTTTTCGTTATTTTAGGTGGAGTCACAGTACTGTCTATCCCTTCGTTCTGATCTTGCAGTACTTCGTCCTTATCCAACGCATTGAAATCTGTATGAAAAGTATATAATATTTTCCGGCCTGGCTTGTCAAAACTCCTCGTGTAAAAAAGGTCGAGTGCTGCTGCTGGGCTTTCCGTACTATTAGCAGCTTCATAATTACCTGTACTGCTCAACCTGTTGTTCTTGATCCGTCGATCCTTTAATGTTCGACTTGTCGAATTCGTCCAAGAGAGCTTTGGGGAAATCTTCAATTGGTCTCTTGGTGAAAGCTTCATATCGAAATCCCAATCCATTTTATGTGTCCGATCAACAGACTTTATCCGATAGTCCTCATAATTACTGATCGAGGTATTCACTCCTTTTCCAGACCCATAAATGGACTGCAAAAAAGAATTTCCTACGGTAGAATTGTTACGCTGAGTAAAAGAATATTTTCCACTGGCATTGACAGCCTTTGAAAGTGGGCTGGAAAAACTAGCCCCGACTGAACTTATTTTGTTGACACCATCTGTAGGATCAGCGAAATCTGCCAACTCCCCCATTTCACGTTCCCTCTCACCTCCATTTGGAGACCCAAAAGAAAAGAGATTGGTATTGGTATTATTGACAGAGGATACAATAGAATATTCTTTTCCATTATCAAATCTATTTACACCAATACTTCCAAGATAGCGGTCGGCGGTACCTCCGCCCAATGTTGCCTGTCCAAAAGTGATTTTTTTCTTATCCTCTCGAAGTACAATATTCAATATCTTTTCAGATTCGGTGCTTTTGATCCCTTTGGCCGTCGCTTCATCTCCATAAAAATCAATAACCTGTACACTTTTCACAAAATCCGCGGGGAGATTTCGTGTAGCAGTCAGGACATCCCCGCCAAAAAATCGCTTACCATCAACTTTTACAGAAGAGATGGGTTTTCCGAAGGCGTAGACAGATCCATCTCTAGATACTTGCACATTTGGTAAGGCTTTAAGCGCCTCCTCCAAAAGTGCACGTCTGTCGAATTGAAAAGCGTCTAAATTAAATTGTACAGTATCTTGTTTATAGACAATAGGCTTATATTTGAGAATAACAATCTCCTTTAATAAGGAAACATGCGGAAACATTGTCAATTTCCCTACATCAAGTTTGGCCGTACTACTATTGTAAAGCGGATAACTACGTTCGAGAATGCTCAAACCTATCTGCGTACAGCTTATCCGAATATCGTTTCCTAAAACACGTCCGAAGTGAAAATATCCCGTCGCTGATGTTGACGAAAACAGTGTATCTCGAGAACTTGTCAAATGCACACTAACACCTTTGAGAGGATTGCCCGCAGTATCTATAACAATTCCATAAACCTCTTTTTTTGTCGCCTGACCAAACGTATTCGTTGGCAGAAAAAACAAGCTTATAATAGTTAACAAAAGTATAAACCGGATGATATTCCCGCCCCTTAGTTTCATCAAACAGACTTTGCAATAATACAATTCAATATAAGAAATTCTTAAGCTATTAACGTAAAAAGTTGTGATTTTGTATAAAAAAAAACGAGTTGTCAGGAAAACAACTCGTTATTACTACTAAAATTCTTATAATTTGTTACTCACCAGCAAAGGCTACCTTAACAAGGTGTTTGTCAATTTCCCAACGGCCAGTACCATCTTCACCAATTACATCAAATAATTCAAGGATACGTCTTGCAACAAATTCTTCCTCTACTTGCTCTTCCAAGAACCATTGTACAAAGTTGAACGTCACGTAATCCTTAGCTTTTGCACATTTGTCAGCAATGTTATTAAATTGCTCTGTTACAAACATCTCTTGCTCCAATGTCTGCTCAAATACACCACGGAATGATTCGAAATCTTGTGGAATACCCGTAATCTCCGGAGAGATTGCACGACCACCACGATTATTAATGTAGTTGAAAAGTTTCAACATGTGCTCACGCTCTTCATTGGACTGTTTTGCAAAAAAATCAGCCGCATTTTCCAATCCTTGATCATCACACCATGAAGACATTGCCAAATATAACGCTGAAGAATGTGCTTCAACTTTAATTTGTGCATTTAGTATATTTTCGATCTCTTCTTTCAAAGAAGATTTTAATTTCAATAAATCTTTCATATTTACCTTAAGTTTAATTTCTAAAACAATATCAAGTGATATACCTTATCATCTGATTACAATACAAAGATACATCGGATTTCGAAAATCTGTATAAATAATATGCAATACAAATTCAGTCTAAATTAGACAAATAAACCACAACTTGTTTAGAATCAATACAATTACAAATACCATTTATTGATACTTTCAATTGCCCATAAATTTAAATAATAGGAAGGTATTTAGGTGTAATAAATACCGAATCACAATAAAGATAATTGAGAGACACAGTACACTTATTTAATTTTAATTTAAATAAGTATTTAGCCCAATAGAAAAAGCGGCGTATACCCTAATTGGACATACACCGCTTTTCTGATATTTTTATATAAAGTATTCTTCCTTATACTAAGACAGCAAATGGAGAGACCTGTAGACAGGTTCTGATAACGGAATTTAATTCCATCATAAATTTGGCCCCATCCAGTAGTTCACGCAGTTGAAGCACATCCTCTACAGCAAGAATGAAACATCTTTCTGTACGGAAAGGCATAACAATTTCAAAATCAGAAGAACGTGTGGTATCATTAATCATACGCTCTACATCGATTGAATCCATACGTTTCTTGAATTTCAAAAAGTCCGACACCGAAAAAGATGTAGTTTCATTATTATACTCCAACCAGAAGCAATTTTTACGACTACATTGGTAAACTTTACCAGCTGCAGTGGAAAACACCTCTTCAACATGCGCTAATGGACAAATCAATTCTGACATTTCTATTACCCTTCTCTTTTAAACTTTTCAAAAATAAATATTATTTATAATCAATCCAAGTAAAATAAATGATTATTTTGATTTAATATAAATAAGCAGCTCTATTATTTATCCCATCGAGAAACTGTCCCTTCTATCGCATTATAAACAGCGCGAAAAGTGCGGGATAGTCCTAAACCAACTGAATAGATTATAAAATAAAACCAGTTTTCAAACACAAAAAAATCCACAGTAACCAATATGGCAAATCGTTCCAAAAAAAAGGAGGTCAATTATTGTTTGACCTCCTCTGTTAAAATGTATGTGTTATATTTTAATCGTATTCTTCCTCTTCTTCTTCCTCTACGGTAAGTACTTCTTTGCGATTAGTAACGACTGTATTTTTTGTCTTTGTTTTATGTTTATTAATCTGCCTACGCAAGGATTCTACGGCGATATCCGTTGCCTCCTCAAAACTCTTCGCCTGCCCTTTTGCGAAAAGTTGGCTCCCTGGGATATTCAGTTTGATTTCTGAAATCTTATTTGCCTCGTCATCGACATTCTCCAATCGCAGGTAGCATTCACCACCGATGATTGAATCCAAAAACTGCTCTAATTTTCCTGTTTTCTTTTTAATGAATTCGATTAACTTTTGATCTGCATTAAATCGAATGGATTGCACAGTAATGTTCATTTTTCCTCCTTTTTTTAAGCTTTTGGATGAGCTTGTTTATAAATAGACTTCAATCGTTCTGCTGAGTTATGCGTGTATACCTGCGTTGCGGCAAGCCCTGCATGTCCCAACAGTTCCTTAATTGCATTTAAATCTGCCCCATTATCTAAAAGGGCCGTTGCGAACGTGTGCCTCAAAATATGAGGGCTTCGCTTACCATGTGTGGAAATCAGTGTCAAATACCGATGCACAATGTCATAGATCAGCTTGGCATACGCTGGTTTACCATCCTTTGTAACAATTAGTAAGCTGTTATTAGTATCAACAAATTGCGACGCTTTTTGTTGCAAATAGTTTTTCAATTCTTTTACTAAAAGATCATTTATCGGGACAAGACGTTCTTTGCTCCTTTTACCTAATATAAGAATATTTTTATTAAAAAAATCTATATCCTGCTCCTTTATTTTCAACAATTCAGCCAAGCGAATCCCTGTACCAAAAAGCAATTCCATCACCAAATAATTCCGGCATGATTCAAAATCATTCTTCTCCTGTTCCAGATGATCCAACAACTGAACTAACTTTTCCTTCTCCACAACAACGGGTAGCTTCTTCGCAGTTTTTAATGCCTTAATAAGTGTCATGGGATTTTTATCAAGGTATTCTTCCCGTTGAAGAAATTTAAAATAGGTACGCAGCGAAGACATGCTTCGATTGACAGAGCTTGCATTTTTACCTGACTCCATCATTTGAGCGAAGTAATGACGCAGATCTCGATAGACAACATCCGATAACACGAGCCCCTCCACATTCAAAAAAGATTGAAACATTTCCAGTTCATGCCGATAAGCAATAACGGTATGTTCTGAATATCTTTTTTCAATCTGTAAATACCGGATAAATTCCTTTTCCAACATAATTTCCCTCGCTATACTATCCTTAAATTACAAACTTAAAAGCACAAAAAAAAGGGAGAAGCAATGCTTTTCCCTTTATATTTTTAAATTCTCAGCGAATCAATTAGTTAGCCACATCTTGATTCAAAGATTGTTTGTAAATCGCTTTTTTCACTTGAATGCGACGAGTTACAGATCTCTTTTCATAAGCTTGACGTGAACGCAGCTCTCTTAAAACTCCTGTTTTCTCGAATTTCTTCTTGAAACGTTTCAATGCTCTATCTAAAGATTCTCCTTCTTTTACATTTACGATAATCATGCGTTGTATATACCTCCTTTCGTCGCTTTTAAAATTTAAAGTGGGACAAAGGTACAATATTCCATTGAATATGAAAAGAAAAATAATTTTTATAATAGTCCAAATTCCTCCAGAATCAATTGCAATGGTTTTTCCCTGGTACACAGTGCTGTATGCCAGCCCAACTGCTGTGCTGCAGCCAAATGCTGTGGGCTATCGTCAACGAACAGTGTCTCTACGGGATTCAACTGCTGCTCCGCCATCACCAATTCGAAAATCTCGGCGTCGGGTTTGCGCATACCGACTAAATGCGAATAATAAGTTTTTTCAAAAAATCCGGCATTATCGGCCACACCATATTTTTCTTGAATATCATTCATACAATAGGCATAATGAATAGCATTATTATTACTCAACAAAAAAGTACGGTACTTATCTTTCAATTGCAATAATAGTTCATGATATCCTTTAGGGACTCCAATCAACAAACTGTTCCATGCTGCATCAATTTCTGTATCGGTCAATGCTGGATTTTTGGTAACCTCCCGGATTCCATCCCGAAATTGCCTAGCATCAATTTTTCCCTTATCAAAATCGTCAAAAAGTGCACTTTGACCATGATGCCCAAAAACTTCATCAACATTTTCTATACCTAACTGAGTAAAAGCAACTTTCAACTTTACAAAGTCGATCATGAAGATTACATTCCCATAATCAAGAACAATATTTTTAATTTTTTCCATCGAATTATTTTGAAATACCGATACAAATATCGATAATTGCATCGTCAAAACAGCATAACCAATGCCAAAATTGACAAAACAAACGACCTGCTCCTATAGCTCAGTCGGTTAGAGTAGAAGACTCATAATCTTTTGGTCCCTGGTTCGAGCCCAGGTGGGAGCACGAAACAAAAAGTCGCTTTTCTGAACAAGAAAGCGACTTTTTTGTTTAATACCCAAAAAACGGCTACTTCAATTTATTCGCTTTGGGATAGCCCCAATAGAGTTGACCATCAAAGATAAACGAAAGGGTGTCCTTTTTATTTTTTGGAAGGTATACTATCGAAAATGAAAGCATGAGCACTCCAAGAATCCACCTCTTTCTTCGGATTAGCCGGAAATTTATCTCCATTTTTATTGTAACTCTCTGCCAGTAGAATCATGGATTCATTGGTTGTCTCACGCAAATAGTCTTTACCGGTAGCCTTATCTTTCCAAAAAGTTCGTTTCACCATCCGCGGATGTAAAGCCCGCTCCATTTGCTCAGGTTTCACCTGATGCTGCGATTCAATATAATCAATGGCAGCTTGCTTGATCGCTACACTATCCTGTTTTGTTTGCGCCAATAGACTACAGGTAAATGCTAAGAACATGGACTGGGGTAAAAAGATATTTCATTCTCATTCCAAAATTGATTTACTCGTTTCACTAAATAACACAAGAATAATAAGATAACACTTTATCGCTATCGATCCGCTTTAATCGTCCTATAGGTACTAAAGCTCGAATATATTCTGGTTTCTTTTAGCTTGCCTTTTTTATATAGCTCAATTTTTTCGGTGTCACCGGATTTTTTATTAAAATAACATGTACTGGTCAGTTGCTTTTTAGAATCGTAAAATTCAGCTGTCTTATTTCGTCCCTCCTCCTGAATATAAATCGCCTTCAAATCACCATTCTTTCTATAGGTATAACGCTTTGAATTATAGAAGTTCCCCTCCTTGTAAGTGACACCTTCATAAATAAAACTGGCACTAAATTTCCCCTCCAAAACCAATTGTTGTTTATCATTGTAAATGAGGTAATATACCCCATCTTTCGGGGCGATCAATTCATAGCTTTCTACCAACTCTGGCTTACTACAGGGGCGAGCCACGACATTTTCTACGCTTCTAAAAATTGTTGTATCGTGCTGTGAGACCCGCAAAGTATCGGTCTCAGTGCACTTATTTCCATACGTCATTGTTGAAATATTTCCACTCTCTTTTGATATAACACTATCATGGGGAGCAGTAAACAACCAACAAAGTAAGGTCAAATAGTACATATCCATGCAATTACTATAAAATTATCTACTGAATACCTATATCAAATATACAAGCTATTGTCATTGCCGGATGATAGCAGTTAAAATTCGTAGACCCTTATCTATTATTCGCTGGATAAAAGCTATTTTTAACTATTGAATGCTTCGTAGACCGCTTTCATTGCTTAGTGGCACTAAATATCTTTTCTATTATCATCCGAATCTATGTCAATCAGTTTGTTATATGGATCGATACCGACCTGAATAGGCTGCTGATCAACAATCAATGTCAACTTATTATTAATTTGATCAATACGATGTTTTCTCAGATAAAGTTCCTGTGGTTTTCCATTTTTCTTATCCATTGATTTTGAAAAAACGCCAATCTCAATATAATCCCTAAGAGGCAAAGATTCCAACGTCACCCGATCAGATTTCTTAAACACCAGTGGTTTGCTCCCGTGATCATTATAGCTCTTTTTCCCATTGGCATCCACGCGATATTTGGCAACTTCAAATTGAATATCGACTTGGAATTTTCCATTTTTCAGTTTTTTAGAACTCACACTCTCCACCCTATTGTTATATAAGGTAATCGTTTCAAACATATCTTTGATCAGATAACGCAACGAATCTGGTGTGGCTCTTCGAAAGGAATCCACAAACTCTAATGATGTTGTATAAGGCGGGTTTTGAAAGGCAGTACTTTTCAAATACGCTTTTGCTGTCTGGTTGAAAACAGTTTCACCTAGATAATCACTCAGTGCGTACAATACTAACGACCCCTTTTGATAATGGATATACATCTGATTTTCATTGTACATCAATGGTCTTTCACCTAACTTCTCTGCACTTCTTCCTTGAAGATAGCCATCCAGCGCATCTTTCAGGAACTTGCGCATCTGCCCTTTTCCATACCTCTTTTCCAGTACTTTCAACGAGGAATATTCGGACATGCTCTCGGACATCAACGTAGCGCCTTGTGCATTGGCACCGACAACTTGATGCGCCCACCACTGATGGGCTATCTCGTGTGCCGTGACAGCATAAGGATAATCCACCGCATCCTCTTTTTTCTCATCCACATCCGCTATAAAGCCTATTGCCTCGGAAAAAGGAATAGTATTGGCAAAAGACTGCGCGAAAGTTCCGGCTGTCCGGGGAAATTCAACAATACGCAACTGCCGATGCTGATAAGGACTATATTCGGCAGTATAATACGCTAAAGAGGCTTTGCTCGAAGCCATCATCCGATCGAGGTTGTAGGTATGTCCTTTGTGGTAATATATCTCTAAGTTGACCCCATTCCATTTGTCTTTTTTAGTTTCATATCGAGCAGAGTTAAATGCAAAGAAATTCAATATCGACGAATCCATTTTATACTGATAATATTTCCGCCCATCTTTCTCCCATTGCTTGGTCAGGTACCCCGGAGCTATGGCCAGCTGGTCCGGATCCGTGCTCACAGTTGCCTCAAACCGGACCCAATCTGCATCATTTGAGATATAATTATTCCGCAATGCTATTGAATCAGTGGGTGGAGCCATACGATCGCGATGAGGTAATCCGTATTTCTTGCGAATATCATTATCCACCAGTTCGCCTCGATCCAGATAGCCAATATTTGGAAACAGCATATTGTTAATAAAGGTTCCGTTACCTTTGACAGGAGATTTCTCGTTCACCCAGGTGTTAAGCGGACTAACTGTACTGAAATTTAAGACGATGGAATCTCCCGGAGCCATTGGCTTGGCCAACTTGTAGATATTGAAATTGTAAATATCATCTGCAGAGACCAACTTATTGGGAACATTGAAGGAGAAAGTATAGTCATAATCATTATAATTGACAAAAATAGAATCTATAGCGACCGCAGTCTTATTCTTTAACACATAAGACGCTTGCGCTTTAAAACTACGTTTAGAAGGATAAATATCCATATTAAACTTAATATCAACAACACGGGGTTGTGGTCTAAATTGATATTTTTTAAATTTCTTCTCCCATTCTACAGATTGTTTTTCGTGATCCAAGCTGGTATAATAAGGGTTTTTAATATGATCTTCATAATAGATCCCACTACCGATAGCAATAAAACCAACAAAACTCAGGATAAGTACGGTCATACTGCTCGCCTTTACATTCGATCGTAAGATAGCCCAACGCTCTCTTATACCAGCGAATCCACCTCTCCGCCACAGCAAAAGGGCTAGGGTTAGAAAAAACACAGCAAATAACAACCAATACACCCGATAGGTTAAAAAAGGTAAGATATAGCCAAAACCGTCCATATCTGAATAATCGAGATCAGGTCCCTGGTTAAACTGATAAATCGCCTGCTCTACTCCCATAAAAGACAAAAATGGCAATCCGATAAATAAGGTTAACAGGATAAAAAAACCAGCCAGATAATTTTTGAAGAGCGTATGTACAAAGATCGATACAAACAACCATACGATATTTCCCAACATACCATATACCATCAGGTGCATAATGTACTGCCCGATTTCGAAATTATAATAATGATGGTAAACCTGAAATGCCATACAGGTGAACATGACCACCGCAAGCAAGGTTAATTGCATCAAGATGATCGCGATTATTTTGGACCCCATGAGCGCCCAATTTGGAACGGGTGTCGCATCCAATAATCCGCCCATACGAGTGATGCTACCACGGTGAACCAATAAACCGCTGAAGAGGAAGGTCAAGATCAACAAAAAGAACTTAAAAGTCGTTCCTGGTATCATCAGCATTTTCCAGGTAACAGGATATGTCGAAGTACCGAATATTGTACCGATTGTACTAGCCATCAAGATGATAAAAAGTACACCGACCAAAGTCAAAATCAGAAAGACTGGATTCTTAACAATATAGCGATAATCATACCGTGCCAGTGTCCAGGTCGTTTTCAGGTAATGGACTATTGAGAAATCGTAACTCACTTTCGGGAGATTGATACGAAAAACACTGTCAAAATTATTTTTTGTCAAGCGCTTTCCTTTTTTCCCTGTTTTTATCGAGATGGAATCCTGCGAGAAAGAAAATAACAGGTAAAATCCACCGATAAATAAAGCCGCTACAGCTAACCAAATCAGTCGATTATAAATTATTGCACCAAGAAACGGAAGATTGTTTGTATTCTTTTCCTCCGGAGACCAATATTGGGTATAGTAAGAAATGGCACTATCGCCAAAAGGGTCTATCAATGCCCCAAGATAACGGTTATCAGCATTTGTGGTCAGATTTTGAATAAGCACCTGTAAAATAATAAGCACCAGAACCGCAACAAAACCCACATACACATTGCGGGTGAAGGTTACCAATACGAAAATAATGGCACTTAGAATAACCAGATTAGGAATAACCTGAATCAAATAGGTCTGAAAGTAAGCTAAGCCATGTACCGGCCCCAATAAGTTTGGATTGATACCAGGAACAAACTGTGCGACAATAATACCTAGTGTGGATGCCAGTACGATTATAAGTACAACAGCAACTGATCCAAAAAACTTACCCAGTAAATAGTCTGTTTTGGTAAATGGATAACTAAAGAGAATGGTATGTACATTATATTGAAAGTCCCGATAAACGCAGGCTCCCACAATCGAGGGGATCAAGAAATAGATAATGGAAGACATTCCATTTATCATCTCGTTAATAGCCCAGGGTGAATTTCTGATCGTATTGGATGAAGTGGTCGCTGTGACCCCATCAAATATCCCTAGTGAAGAGAGCATGATGAAAAGCGAGAGCGCAAAGAATAAAGCCATATAAATATAGACAGCAGCATTCTTAAACCAACGCGTAAACTCAAATTTAAAAATCGGACTAAACATGGCGCTGGTCATTTTTTAGTGCTACAAAATAAACATCTTCCAGTTGCCCTTGTGCATTGACAAAAGATTCTTCTGGTTGCACATCACTATAAACCCGGATATTGAGCGTATTATCCTGATTATAGTTGGTAGAAATGACATTATATTTCTGGGTATATTCATCCAATTGATCGCGACTAATAATACGCACCCAGATCTTGCCTTCCAATTGTCCTATCGTCTCCTTTGGTGTCCCCCGCAATAGTATCTTACCACCATTGAGAATCGCAAGTTCATGACATAATTCACGTACATCATCCACAATATGTGTAGAGAAAATAACGGTATGATCGGTACCGATCTCACGTAATACATTCAAAAAACGATGTCTTTCGGCGGGATCAAGTCCTGCGGTAGGCTCATCAACAATTATCAGCTTTGGATCATTCAATAATAGCTGGGCTATTCCAAATCGCTGTTTCATCCCACCTGAATAGCCACTGACACTCTTATTACGAACATCCCAAAGATTGGTAACCTCGAGCACACGCTTGATGATGGCTTGTCGGTCGGCACTTGTTTTAATGCCTTTGAGCTTTGCAAAGTATTGCAATAAATCTGTCGCTGAAAGGTTCGGATAAACACCGAATTCCTGTGGTAGGTAACCCAAAACCTTTCGCAATTCCATCTGCCTGCCAAGTACATCAATATCACCAAAAGTAATGCGACCGCTATCTGGCTTTTGTAGCGTCGCTATGGTACGCATCAAGGATGATTTTCCCGCTCCATTTGGCCCGAGAAGACCAAACATACCCGGTTTAATTTCCAAATTTACTTCATCAAGGGCTTTTACACCATTCGGATAGGTTTTACTGAGGCTTTCTATTGATAAATTCATAAATAAGTTTAACTGTTAATAATTCGTTAGTATGCTAAAACGACAATTTGTTACAACAATATAACAAAAGTTCATAAGAAAATCCGTAGATCTATCTATTTTTCAGCACAATATCAAATAAAAACAGCTATTAATCCAGCTTCCACATCTCGAAAAAACAGTGTAACCAAATTGGCTTGATTACTTCTCTCAAAGCTTTATCTCAAACAAACTTACAGTAGCATTGTCATAATGTGCTGGTAAGCCTGCTGTATTACGAAGCTTCTTTAAACCCAAAAAATCAAAACCACATTTGGTGTAGTAGTCAATCAGTCCTTTATTCTCACCTACTGTATCCAATCGAACAAACTTCTTATTATTTGCAATAGCATATCCAATCGACCAATTCACAATATTGTTAACAAGATTCTTACCTCTAAAATTGGGATTCGTTGCGATGCGATGGATGTAAACTGCTGGGTCGTCATTTCTCTCTTCCCAAATATCAGGGTCGTCGAATGTTGTCGCCCAGACACAGGCGATATCCTGATCAGTAATCATTTTCCATTGTCTACGCTCTTCCAGCTCCTGTTCGATAAGTTTCCGATCAAACTCAGGCCAATAAACCATGGATTTTGCCTTTTGAAAATCAGTTGCAATCCTATAAAACTTAAAGATCGAATCAATATCGTAAAGTGTGCTATTCTGTATCTGTAATTCCATGATGATGACTAAGCTATTTATAATAAAACTATGCCTAAAGCATATACAAAGTTACAGTTCGGCGAATAGTAGTAATGGGTACAGATCAGATACATCTTGCGGTATCAGTCCTGGTTTCTGAACGAATATCATCCGCTTAAAATCGTCGCAATAGGGGTTGCGTACTACAGCGGAATGAACCACCAAAACTTCTGCTGATCTGGAAGTCAATATATTCGACATATATCCCATAAAATGAAAGCTTATCGCCAATAGGTTTAAATACAGGGTCAGTGACGTATACATTGGGGTTGATCGGTAGACCGTTGGTTGCCAAGTGACCGGCCTCGGTTAGGGTAACATTAATCTTATCCCATTGTTTTAAATGTTCCGGTATGCCGTCGAGAAAAGCATCTTCACAAACAACCATTAGCCCTTCACGAATAAGTCCGAGTGCACAGTCCAAATGCAAAATATCCGGATGCAATCTTATTTCCTCGACCTGATAACCATAGGGTTTTAGTAATTTTGACAACCAACGAATTCCTAAGCTATTGGATGCAAGTCCAGAGTTACCGACAAATACCTGCTTGCCAAGTACCAACACATCCCCACCCTCGATAAAAGGCCCATGCCAACGCGAAAGATCACCATGATCATGGATCGCGGGTTTGGGTGCGGCAACATAGAGGCAGTCATCTGGATAGACCTGTTGTTCAAAAATATCCCGGATCGGCAAGATTTCATTTCTTCGTTGGAGAAAACGCAAGGAACCTTCGATGACAGCATTACCCACAGTAAAAAAAGGATCGCGTACAAAGAAGTTGGCATAGCCGTCTTTAGCTCCGACTTCTTTCTCCAATTTTGTCAACTGACGGGGACGCAACACTTCTACCCCATATTTTTCCAGTACAGCAGCAAAATTTGCACGTTCAAGATCCCATGCTTTTTGTTGCTCAGGATGCACTTCTGCGAAATCTTTTCCCGCATTTGCAACATCACTTTCAGTGTCGGTATCGGTGAGAAAACGAAGATCTTCTGCTCGAATTGCTTTCGGAAACCCAAATTCTGAAACCGCCAAGATCACTTTCTGCAAAGGAGCGAACTCATTTTCTACATATACCATAACAATAAAGCTTTTTATAATACTACTGATTTTGCCTTAACTTAACAAAAAAATAAGATTTAAAAATCACTATTGAATCCCCAATATCCACCTTATGTCGAAAACATCTGTTACTTCTACCAGCTGGTCTGTCTCATTATTTCCCAATACAGCTTGTCGTCCAGCCGCAAGCTTGGTGACAAGACGACCACGATCAACCACATTTGTACAAGGCAAAAACACTGAAAGATAATTGCCAATTTTTCGTCCATCATCATGTACCAGATCCGAGCCGTAGATGACCACACTTGGGGAAGTAAGAGAGGCACTTACAATGGGCAACTCTGAAAACCCATTTATCTTTTTATCCAGCCTGTCAAAATGTAGGGTTCCGCCAAAACATGACTGATAAAAGGTAAGCGCCCTTCTACAATTTCCCGAAAATGTGATAAAAACCCCGCTTCTTAACCGTTCCATATCCTAAAAAAATTGAATTAAACTATGCGTCTGGTATAACAGGCTCCACAAGTTTCTTCATTTTTTCCAAAGATTCCTGCCATCCCAGGTAACACATTTCTGCTGGAATAACTTCTGGAATTCCTGATTGCTCAATTTTAAGTTCAGTACCACAGCTGACAGCACGCAAAGAAACTGTCGTTGTCATTTCTCCGGGTAAATTCGGATCATCAAAGCGGTCAACATACTTGATAAATTCATTGGGTGTAATCTCCAAATACTCTCCACCAAAGGAATGACCATGACCTGTACCAAAATTGATAAACGTCATCTTAAATTGACCGCCTACTTTAAAATCCATCTGCTGTACAGTACAGACAAAACCATAAGGGGGTAACCAAGTAGCGTGTGCTACTGGATCCGCGAATGCGCGGAAGACTTTTTCAGGGCTAGCCTGAATAACCCGATGTAAAGAAACACTATTTGTTTTCATCTCAATTGATTGTTTATAATGTAAATAGATAATACTACCTTTTTGTTCTTTCTAATAAATTTTCAATAAACCTATCCTTTCGGATGGAAATATTAGGATATCGCTGATGCGCCTGTATATGCATGCTGCTGCGAAGCACGACTTGCACCAGCTAGCTTGGACCGATAGATATAAGATAACATCAGTATACCCAATACGATAAGTGGCAATAACATATAGGTTATATTTTTATCCACACACGCATGACTGATAAAGGCAAATAGCAAACTGAATGTCAATCCTGCATAAGCCCATTCTTTTAGCTTAGCCGGAAACTGTGGAATAGCAAGGGCAATAACCCCAAGAACCTTACAGATAATAAGGGCATAGGCAAAATAATCAGGGTAACCCAAGGGTTTAGTTCCTGCATTCATATATTGCGGTGCAAATAGTAATGTGCCCAGTGGCATAACGCCTTCCCAGATAACAATAAATATTGTCGCTATCCAGAAGATAATTTTATTCTTTTTCATGATGTTGGTATTTTATGGTGATTAATTTGTTGATTCAACGTGTTTTACAAAATTATTGAGAATAGCTTGCCAACCTTGCTTCTGAAATTCAGGATCATTCATCTGCTCCGCATCAAAAGTGGTACTCATCATTGTCTTTCCATCTCTTTCGGAAAACACTGTGCTTACTGTCCGACCATCAGACATGGTATAGGCGATTTCCTGATGCAATTCAACCTTATCATAAGTTCCCTCAAAATCGAACCCAAAACTTCCATCCTTTGCTTCCATCCGATTTTTAAAAGTGCCATTCACACGCAAGTCGTTTTGACTGCTTGGACAATGCCAACTTGGATCCGCGGCATTCCATTGCATAATATCTGCTGGCGCATTCCATTGTTGCCATACCTTTTCGACTGGTGCCTTTACCGCTGCTTCTACCTTAATTTTTGTTTGTCTTTCCATGATTTCTTTTTATTTGTTGATTATGATATAGCAAAGATGCGAAGGATTTTAAGGGGAGGTACATTGTAAAAACGACAACTTTAGGGGTGGATTACGACAAAAACAATTTGTACCTTTATCCTATAAATCAAAAAGATATGCAAATCTCTGTTTTTGTTCCCCAATATGGTACTATTGAAGGCATTACACCAGCATTTAGAACCTTTCTCACGGCCAATGAATTTCTTTCGGCTTTTGGAAAAAAACCGATATTCAATGTTGAGTATGTAGGTCTTAGTGAATATGTACCGGCCAATAGTGGTGAGTATACCATAAAAACCAATCGTTTGCTGCAAGATGTGGAACGGACAGATCTATTAATCATACCACCGACTTTCGGAGATGTTGACACCGGAATAAGGGATAATGCCGAAGCAATACCCTATTTCAGAAAACTCCATTTAAAAGGTACCCGCCTGGCCAGCTTATGTGTAGGAGCTTTCCTCTTAGCCGAAACGGGTTTATTAAATGGTAAAAAATGCTCAACCCATTGGGCCTATGTGAGCGAATTCAAGGAAAAATACCCTGAAATAGAAGTGGAAGATGGGGCAGTTATTACAGAAAACGATAATATTTACAGCAGTGGTGGTGCCAGCAGTCTATGGAATTTGATTCTATATCTTGTCGAAAAATTTTCCGACCGTGAAACGGCAGTTATGATAGCCAAATATTTTGCGCTGGATATCAGCCGTGATAGTCAGTCCCAATTTGCGATATTCCGCGGCCAACGCAATCACGAAGATCTGGATATCCAAAAAGCGCAGGACTACATTGAACTGAAGTATGAGGAAAAAATTACGGTCGAAGATTTAGCCAATTTTGTTAATATTGGCCGCCGAACTTTTGAACGAAGATTTAAAGAAGCAACAAATAACACACCCGTGGAATATATCCAGCGTGTACGCATAGAGGCCGCAAAGAAATTTTTTGAAGCTTCAAGGAAGAATGTTTCCCAAGTGATGTATGATGTCGGATACACAGATACAAAAGCATTTCGGGATATTTTCAAAAAAATAACAGGCCTTACTCCAATAGAGTATCGAAACAAATTTGCTAAAGTCGCTTAAGATAGAACGACTTATTAACAAAAAGTAGCTGTATAGCATAGCAATAAAATCAGAAAGCCACCCGGTATCAGGTGGCTTTCCAATGCGATTTCTTATACCTATTTTTTCAGCATCATTTCCCGGATATATTTTACGGGCGAATTACCAAAGCTCAGAAATTTCTCATTGAAGGCTTTCAGCTTAAATTGAGCACCCTCCTCCTTTTTCACAGCTTCTCTTAAATCATAGATTTCTTTATATCCCGTAAAATAAGATGTTAGCTGTACGCTGCTGACAGATACCCTTTTCCATTTCCCAGCGGCCTCTGCCTGTTGTTGAAATGCCTCGTCAACCAATAAATGCATAGCATCCTTTTCACTCATATTCTTCACATGCACACTATAGTCCAAAATAGCATTACATACAGTACGTAGATGCCATTTATACCACATCAACCACATTTCAGGTGCATTATCGCCATAGCCATTTTCTAACATCATCTGCTCGGTATATACAGCCCAGCCTTCGATCATGGCCCCATTACCCAAAACACTCTTGATTAAGCTAGGCGACTGGTTGGCATAGACCAACTGCGTATAATGCCCAGGAATAGCTTCGTGGATATTCAGAATCTGCAAAATATAGTGATTATATTCCCGCAGATAGCTTTCTGAAGCTTCTTTGGTCCATCCGGCAAGGCTACCAACATTATAATACGTATTCCCACCTTTATCATAAGGCCCTGGAGCACTGATAGACGCTCCAGCAACACCGGCCATATAAGCAGGTTCTTTCCGTACAACCAAAGGTTTGCTATCATCTATGTACAGGAGATCTTTGTTTTTCACAAATTCCACCAATTTTGGAATCTGCGCTTCAATGGCCGATTGAAATTCATCTGCTTTGACGTGATTGACAGACAAGGTATCAATCATCTTGCGAATCAGCACTAAACTATCTGTGGGCTGTACCGTCTTTCCAAAATACTTTGGCCACAGTTCCTTACTGATTTTATACATTTCGCCATGTAAATAGCTCTTGCGTGCCATTGCCGCATCGTAGATCTGTGCAGCAGTAGACCCCGACTGGATATCAAACTTGAACTTTTGATCGTATAGCTCCTGCCCCAATCTAAAGCTTCGTGGCGATGGATTCGGATTCGTTTTTAAAAACGTTACAAATCCATTGATCGCCTTTACAGCCTGATCGGCTTTCGCTTGAATAGCTGCTTTTTCAGTCGCTGGAAGACTAGATTTTTTCAAGGAATCACGCAGATCCGTTTCAAACACAGATAGTCCACCCAAATTCTGCTGTATAGCCAGATCTGTTAATACCAACGCTGGATTCTTAATCTGTCCTTTCGCAGCCTCATAATAAGCTGGAATTTGTGCCATCCGTTGTTCAATAGCGTGAAGACGATCATGCAATGGAGCATAATTCTCAGCCAACATAAAGGCGATAGTTCCACTTACATTGTAGGATGAAGGATTCCACTCATAAGAACGCTCTTTTTCAATTGACCATACATTAGATTCTAGGTAATTCTGGATCAAATGGTAATCAGTCTGTTGTGAGAGATTCAGCTCGTTCAGATCAAAACTTTTCAAATGATCTAAATGTTGCTTAGAAAATTCCAAACGTAATGCCCTGCTTTTGGCATCGGGTATCGTTAGCAGCGAATCGTATCGATGAAAACCCACCTGTGTAGCCCATTCTGGATTTTCTTTCCAGAGCTGCTCGATGAATCGATCTTCATAAGCTTTAAAATTTGCATTCGAAGTCGTATCCGCAAGGGCTTTTTTTGTATTGGATCCCGACCCACAGGAAGCCAGGATTCCCAAACCCAGGACAGTGAATGTATATGTTATCAGTTTCATTGGAGTAATTTGATTAAAAATAACAATTGTTGTTGATTTTTAATCAAACCACCTCAAGGATTTTACAATTAAAAATTGTCCCATCATTTTTACTTACAGCCAGGTATGGAATTTTCTGATAAACCAATTCTTAACAAACTGTGTCAACAAACAATAACCGATCAAAATAACTATCAGCCAAGGAAAATAAGACAATGGTAGCGCCTGTAATTTCAAAGCCTCCGCAAAAGGTGAAAATGGCAGCAGAATACCGATAACCATAACCAAGGTAGTCAAAGCCACAACAGGAGCTGCAGCCCAGCTTTGTATAAAAGGTATTTTGCGTGTACGGATCATATGGATGATCAAAGTCTGCGAAAGCAGTCCTTCGACAAACCACCCCGATTGAAAAAGCGTCTGATGTTCGACCGTATTTGCCTTGAAGACAAAATACATTAATGCAAATGTCGCAAAATCAAAGATAGAACTGATCGGACCAATAAAAAGCATAAACTTTGACACACTCCCCGCATCCCATTTTTTCGGTTCTAAAATAAATTCTTCATCCATACTGTCCCAAGGAATAGAAACCTGTGAAATATCATATAAAAGATTCTGTATCAGCAGGTGAACCGGCAACATCGGTAAAAAAGGAAGAAACGCGCTTGCACCGAGCATACTGAACATATTTCCAAAATTACTACTGGCTGTCATCTTAATATATTTAATGATGTTACCAAAAGTACGTCGACCATAGATCACGCCTTTTCGCAGAACCATCAGATCTTTTTCCAATAGGATGATATCCGCACTTTCTTTGGTAATATCCACTGCCGTGTCCACACTAATGCCCACATCAGCCTCTTTAATTGCCGCAGCATCATTAATACCATCGCCCATAAAACCGACAGTATGTCCCTTGGCGCGTAGAGCTTTCACCACACGTACTTTTTGCAATGGACTTAATTTTGCAAAAACAGAAACGTCAACGATACATTGATCCAATTCTTGATCATTGATCTGATCCAGTTCGCTACCATTAATAATACGTTTCACAGGGATCCCCACGTCATTGCAGATTTTACGTGTGACGATCTCATTGTCTCCTGTCAGCACTTTTACAGCTACCCCCAATTTATGCAGGGCTTCAATTGCTGGTGCTGCAGAAGGTTTGGCTGGATCCAAAAAACCGATAAAACCAGTCAATGTTAACTGGGCTTCATCAGCAACGGCATAAGTCAATGGATGGGAACCCTCAAATTCCCGAATGGCAACCAACAATACGCGCAAACCTTCTTCATTCATCTTTTTGGATGTATTCAGCACGATTCTCCGCATGGTATCATCCATAGGTACAGTGCGATCATTTTCAATATGCAGGCTACGATCATCCCCAGGATCAAACGCATGGGTACACAATTCCAGCATTTCCTCCACAGCCCCCTTACAGATCAAAAGATGCTTACCATTGTACTTTTTTAGAATGACCGACATTCTTCGCCGTTGAAAATCAAAGGGTATCTCATCCACTTTCAGGTATTGATCTTCCACTTTTAGATAATCATGCAGTTCAACATGTTCCAGTACAGCCTTATCCATCAAATTTTTTAAGCCTGTCTGATGAAAACTATTGAGGTAGGCCCATTTGAGTACCTCGTCATCTTCCACACCATAGACATTGAGATGCTTTTCCATCACAATCTTGTCCAGGGTCAGTGTACCTGTTTTATCCGTACAGAGAATATCCATCGCACCGATATTCTGAATGGAATTCAGGCGTTTGACAATGACTTTACGTTTACTCATATTAACCGCTCCTTTGGCCAGATTTGCTGTTACAATCATCGGTAGCATCTCAGGTGTGAGCCCTACGGCCACAGCAATCGCAAATAACAACGCTTCGGTCCAATTACCTTTCATCAGGCCGTTGATCAAAAAGATCAGTGGAACCATCACCAACATAAAGCGAATAAGTAGAAAACTCACCTTGTTTATCCCTTTGTCAAAACTTGTTTCAGGCCGTTCGCCTGTAATGGATTTACTGAGGCTTCCAAAATAAGTATAGTTACCTGTAGTTACAATAATCGCTATAGCTGAACCACTAACAACATTGGTTCCCATAAAACAGATATTGCTAAGCTCGATGGCCTGCTTTTCTTTTGCATCCCGAATTGGCAAATAATTCTTCTCTACGGGAAGCGCCTCTCCCGTCAGCATGCTTTCACTCACAAAAAGATCCTTACTCTGTATAATCCGGCAATCGGAGGGAATCATATCGCCTGCAGAGAGATAAACAATATCCCCTGGTACGAGCTCAGCAATAGAGATCTCTCGTCGTCCTTTGAATTTTCGCAATACAGTAGCTGTGGTCTTCACCATTCCTTTGAGTTTCTCAGCTGCCGCATTACTTCTATACTCCTGTATAAAACGTAAGAGGGCACTGATCAATACCATAATAGAAACCACAAAGACAGTCTTATAATCCCTATCGTCCGGTGATGCAAGCCAGACATCTAGGACAAAAGAGACAGCAGCAATGACAAGCAATATGTAAATAAAGGGATTAGCGAATGCCTTTATCAATTGGATATACCATTTAGGAGCCTTTTGATGTTGTATTTCATTCAGTCCAAATTTCTGGCGGCGCTCAACCGCCATATCCTCTGTAATCCCCTCATCACTACTTTCCAGCATAGCACAAGCCATTTTTTCATCCTGACTCGCGACTTCATGCAATTTGGTGATCGTTCCCACGTTCATACCATTTGAACTAATCATGCTATGCAATGGATTTCTTATTTTGTCTCTAACGCTGATCATAACCCTAGTCTTTGTTTAATTTATATGCGATACAACTTACCGCCACAAGTGGCACAACAGTTTTACAAATCGGCTTCAGTGCCGATAATTTCCCAGCTTATTTTGCTTACTTTTTCTTCCATCGTCAACCGACTGGCTATCCGTTCAATCAGACTATCCTGTTGTCCAACAGCTTTGATAACAGCTGTAATTGCGGCAGCATTCGCCTCCACAGTATCATCACTGGATAGTGATGTCAATAATACCTTCTCCTCATTGCCCAACATTTGGATTAATAGCACACGGATATGATTTTCGATAGCGATGCCGCATCGGATGGATACCAGATAGTCGGTTTGTGCCACTGCTGATTTACTGAATTTGATGAAACCCATCCGCTGGCCAATGGGCCGGAAGATCAAATGCGTCAGAATAATGGCCGTCGCTACAAGCGCTGCCTGTGGATACAAACCCAACCCTGATAATGCACCTACGGCAGCTGAGCACCAGATCGTAGCCGCGGTATTGAGACCATGCACGTTCAGTCCGTCCTTCATAATCACTCCGGCACCGAGGAATCCAATCCCACTAACGACATAGGAGGCGATACGTCCAGTAGCATCACCACCTATTTCAATAGAAAGAAGTACAAAGGCTGCTGAACCGAGTGACACCAATGTATTGGTGCGAAGTCCGGCATTCTTCTGACACCATTGTCTTTCGGAACCAACTGCGGCCCCCAAAAGTAATGCTGCCAATAATCGTAGTGCAAATTCAAAAATAGCCATAGCTCATCCTCCTTTGCGGGCAAAGGTCAGCAATCGTTACCAGGATGGCTGTTAGAGATCATATAGAAAATCATTAGAATTTCATTAGAAAAATAATAAGATTAAAAACCTGTAAAACAACAACTTAAAAAGAAATAAAAATATATTTCAAGCCTTATGTCCAATTTCTTTAACTTCAATCATTATTGTAGTGTAAAACAGTTACACTTAAAACAATAATAAAATGAAACAACGAATCAATTTTTTCGCAAAAGGCCAAAATGCTATGAAAGCTATGTTTGGATTGGGTGCTTATTTAGGTAAATGTACAATCGAGCAAGAGCTTTTGCATCTGATTTATTTTAGAGTATCACAGATCAACGGATGTGCTTATTGCCTAGATATGCATTCAAAAGATTTGCTTGCTACTGGCGAAAGTCCACAGCGTCTATTTTTATTGGACGCTTGGCGCGAGGCACCACTTTATAGCGCACGCGAAAGCGCTGCCTTGGAATGGGCTGAAGCTGTAACAAAAATAACCAATGGTGATGTATCTGATGACGTTTATGCTATTGCAAACCAGGAGTTTTCTGAAGAAGAATTGATAGACCTAACTTTGGCGGTAACAACAATCAATGCATACAACCGTTTTAATATTTCTTTCCGCACTGAAGCTGGAGGGTACAAGGTCGGTCAACATAAGGTGCAGACAGCATAATAACAAAAACTAGACAAATAATATTATTTAACATATTAAACTATAAGCATGAAAGATTTCATCTTATTATTTAGGCAAGCAGGCAATGAGCAGCCTCTTTTAAATGACGAAGAAATTGCCAAAATAAACAAAAAATGGTTCGATTGGATCGGCGACATTGAAGCGCAGGGAAAACTATCCGACCATGGTTCACGACTTGAAAAAGCCGGAAAGGTGTTAAAACCCGGGGGCGTCATTACGGATGGTCCATTTGTGGAGATCCGGGAAAGTCTTGGCGGGTTTATTGTCATCTCAGCAGAAAATCTTGAAGAAGCGACAACATTGGCACATGGTTGTCCTATTTTAGAATCTAATGGTAGTGTTGAGATCAGGGCACTTTTAGTTTAAAAAAATTAAAGGGCAGTTGTATAGTATACAACTGCCCTATTATGTATGATGGAATCTAACTTTCTAAAACAGCTATTCCAACAAGAATTCACCAAGATTGTCGCTGTAATTTCAAAAGGTTTTGGTCTACAATATATTGAAACTGCGGAAGATATCGTAAGTGAGACATTTTTGCTGGCTACGGAATCGTGGCAGACAAAAGGTTTGCCTCCAAATCCAACGGCATGGCTTTACACGGTAGCCAAGCAGAAAACCTTAAGCCACTTTAGACGGAATAAGATTTTCGAAGACAAAGTAATCCCTGAAATACATCAAAAACAAATCGCAGTGGATCATACCGATGAATTTAGCTTCACGCAGGAAAATATTAAAGATAGTCAGTTAAAGATGCTGTTTGCCATCTGTACACCTGCGATTGCTAGTGAAGCCCAGATCGGACTGGCACTACGGATTCTCTGTGGTTTTGGTATCGAAGAAATCGCCGAAGCCTTCCTCTCAAATAAGGAAACAATTAATAAGCGGTTATTCCGGGCAAAAGAGAAACTCCGCACAGAAAAGATCCAGCTTGAGTTGCCATCCGAAAAGGAGATCGTCCAAAGACTGGACAATGTGCTGCATATTATCTACCTCTTATTCAATGAGGGGTATTATTCCAAAACCCAAAACCAGATTTTACGCAAAGATCTGTGTATAGAAGCCTTGCGTCTCGCGTTAATGTTATCCACCTACGAGAAGACCAATGTTCCAAAAACAAATGCACTCATCGCCTTAATCTGTTTTCATTCTTCACGTTTCGACGCCCGGCACAGTACCGATGGTGAATTTATCTTGTATGAGCAACAGAACGAGAAACTTTGGAATCAAGAGTTAATCAATCAAGGGGTTTATTTTTTGAATCAATCGGCCGATGGTAATCAGCTGACCTCTTATCATATTGAAGCAAAAATTGCACAATGCCATTGTACAAAAGCAGATACAGCGGAAAAATGGAGCGAAATCCTTCAGCTTTACGACCGTCTGCTACTGGTCAATTATTCACCTAGCGCAGTACTCAACAGAACATTTGCTTTATATAAGGCAAAAGGAGCAAAAACGGCATTGATTGAAGCAAAAAAACTAAATCTATCAGACAATCACTTTTATTTTGCATTCTTAGGAGAACTCTACAGGGATATAGATAGACAGAAAGCAATCGCGAACTTTCAGCGTGCGCAAGCATTAGCAAAAACCTCCCTGGAACGGGAGACTATCCAACGCAAGATCGATATGCTGTAAAGTTCGCGAGCTAGTGTACATTGTTAACGCATGCACGCTAATGCATGTACTCTTCTAATTACTGCACTTTAGTGTATCCCCGATTCCTTTTTTGAGAGCTTCCAATAACTCATAAACAATTCGTAGAGCTCGTCAGATTCGATGGTTATTACAGAAGCTGAATACATGATATTTAATTCTTGTGTAGCTGCATGATAAGCCATTTTCCATAACATCGATGGAAGCCGGTCTTTATAATTGGAAGCATTCCTCAAAGTGACAACCACCAAAGTATCACCACCGACTTTTTGCAAGTTAATTGCTGTAACATCTTCCCAATTTCCTGCGCCAAAAGCTTTTGCCAATGGGGTTGTTTTTCCAGAGAAATAGCTTTCATTCAAAACAATCTGAGCAGACTTGTCCCGAAGGCTTAATAAACTATTCAACAACAGGATCAGCATCACCAGTAATGCACCACCCGAAAATACGGCGGGTTTAACTTTTAATTCACCATCAAAGAGTCCAATACAGTACAAGAAGATCAATAAAAGAACGACACAAATCGCACCAGACATACGTAAAAGCTTAGCTGTTTTGCTTTTATTTCTATATAAGTTAGTTTCCTGCCCCATCTTAGTTACCCCAGTTCACATTAAGATTATGTTTTTCTGCATACGATTTTCCTAAAACATATACTTCATCAAATACTTTGTCGATCTCAGGCATAGCATCTTTTTGAATCTTTTCAAGTAATGCCTGCTTTTCCTCAGCAGATCCCTTCGTATCGCAAAGTTTGGCATAGGTAGTATACTCATTTTTATAAACTGGAAGTACCTTTTCAAATAAGGTGATAGACTTTTCTTTTAATGCTTTTGCATCATCATCCGAAACATGAAGTTCATTGATGTCTTTCAATGCTTTTTCTACAGTTTGAATTTTAAAATCCACTGTTTTTTGAGCCTCATTCCCTTCTTTCTTGCTGGAGGGGATATCTGGAAATTCGACGGTTTCCTGTTCAAGACGTTTACCAAAACGCTCGGGAGCAAAGTCTGCTACAAGGTTTGTATTTAGAACAACTTTTCCGAAAAAATTTTCCGGACTTGGGGATTGGCAAGCCGTGAAGAATAAACTCGCCGACATGAAAATAATAAATAGTAAGTGCTTCATATAAATTTTATTTTGTTCCAAAGTAGCTAATATTACTTAAACACACAAACCTGTTCGTGATCCCCCCCTCCATCCAAAATAGTCAGCAAATCATTATATTGAATGAAATACCGCACGATGTTTTATATTATACTTGCCCAACACACTAATTTTTAATATTTTAGTAAATACAAAAAGAACAGATTAAAAACCGCTGATTATGGGCTTTGATATTAGTTATCATCCGATTTCTGAAGAACAGATTAATACCTGGTATTTTGAAGTCATTACAAATCCAGAAAAAATAGAGGCACTAGCATCCGATCACCAAATTGACGACTTCTATAAAACCAAATATCAGGACACAATAAACGCTGGTCGAGAAACAGATCAAAATGATTATTTTGACAAAACACACGGTTTCTTTATTGCAGTTGTTCAAGGATTTTTTGAAACCTACTTTTATATCCGTGGCGGTGCATTATCATTCTCAGAAAATAATCAGTTAGATTCGTACTATAAAAAATGGGAAGAGTTTATCCCTTTGGAATCACTCACGAAAAAAGTTGAAAACAGGCTGGTTGAAAATTATTGCTCGGGTGTATATATTTCTGCTGATCAGGTCGTACGTTTATTGGAAGACTATCACAATAAAGTAGAGATTAAATCAGAACTGGATCAATTATTTTCCGAGGGTCGCATCACTGTTTTCCTAAAAGCGTTAAATTTTGCCAAAGAGCACGGATTGGGTTTATTGGAAGCGACTGAAGTAGTAGAACCTCAGCCTTTTGATTTGAATGAATCTAAAAGTTACTCCAATCTCTTTAACTGTGATAAAGAAGGGCCATTACTCTATCAAGCCGCAGCATTTGAACAGATCAAAGACATCGAACAACGCAATGGCCTTCCTGAAAATGAGGTCCTACACAATGTTAAAGTCGAGAAAGTGCATGTAGAGCCAGAGCATACAACGGCTGATACAGAGAAGACAGATGTCGTTGCCCAAAAGAAAAGTTTTTGGAAACGATTATTTGGTTAATATAAGCACAGCAGAGACCATGACCAAAACCCCTTTCATACTTTCACCTGACAATGAAATTGTCAGTTCGAGAATAGTAAATGCAGCAATAGACCTAGTCTTTGAAGCATGTGCCAATCCTTCTCATTTAGAAAATTGGTGGGGTCCAGCCGGATTTACCAATACATTCGAAGAATTTGACTTTAGGCCCGGTGGACGATGGAAGTTTATCATGCATGGCCCAGATAAAGGTAATTATCAAAATGAATGCATTTTTTCCGAAATAATTTACCCCAAATTAATTACCTGGGACAGACTGTCCAAACCGCTTTTCCGAATGGAGCTATCGCTGAGTGATATTGCTCCCGGTAAAACAAAATTCGGTTTTCGAATGATATTCAATACTACTGCGGAATGCAACAAAATCAAAAGCTTTGTCTTAGATAAAAATGAAGAAAACTTTGATCGGCTTGAACGTGAATTAAAAACAATCATTTAATTACATTCGCCTAATAATTTTATTTGCTGCTATGGACATCATACTTATTGTTATCGTTGCTTTATTTGCTGGATTGATTTATCTACTACGTTCTGCAATAAAAAAACAGAATAAAAAGATATCTTCTGTTGGATATGCTGTTATTATTGGCTACATCCTGTCCTTAGCTATCTCTGGAGTTGGTCTATTAACCCATTCCAGTCAATATCATGAGGCCGTTGATCCCGTTGATGGCGCTTGTTACTTACCTTTTGGTGGAAAACATGCCTTATCATTGTTTATATATTTTGTTGCTTTCAATGTCGCCGTGATGGCTATTTGGATAAAAGGCCGAAAAATACCACCTATTCCTCTTGTCCTCGCCCTCATTATTTTGATGATAGGATCAATAATCAGTATCTTCGTATTGACGCAAGTAAGCTATCACGATACATCTACCCTAAGTATCTATGTCGGTAATGAAGGAACATTTTACTTTATTTTCACACCTCTTTTCTGTTTCTGTTTTGGCATAGGCTTTATTTGGAAAATCATCCAGGAGGAGAGGGAAACATCGTTGCACAGAACTTATCGCAATCCCATACTGAACAAGATCAATATACTGCTTTCCTCCAAACTAGATTATCCGCTATGGGCGCTTATCCTGCTCGTTCCTGTCTTTCTCGTGGTGACCGCAATTCTTATTCTATTTGGTCAAGATAGCGATTCAATGGCCAAGGTATTCACAGAGACCACGACCTGGGCTTTCTCTCAAAAAATGCACCCTCCTATTTTAGATCACCGTGGACATTACCTTTGTACAGTGGCTGCCAAAGGGGATCCAACAGTTGTAAAGCCACTACGCTTAGGTAAGCGACATGGAAATACGATCATTGTTAACCGTCAACTATTGGTAGCTAATGCTTTTGAAGAAATTTTAAGTGATCTATCTCCAGTCCTTCATCGTTATGTACGCTCTTTTTACGACAGGTACGGATATAATATCTCCACCAGAATCAACTCGGTCAGGGCATCAAATCTGACCTACATGATGATGAAACCACTGGAGTATATATTTCTTTTCTTTTTATATATGTTATATATAGAACCAGAGAAGAAAATCGCCAAACAATACGCTTAATCATTTTCGATTATTACACAATAATATCTCTTAAACAGACAATGCTGGGCTGTATTGGAGGGGTATGACATTTTTTTAATATGGATCAGACAAATTATTTTATTGTCCTCACCGGGGGACCCGGTGTAGGCAAAACCACACTACTTAACGAACTACAAAAGCAGGGGTATAGAACTGTACCGGAAGATGCACGTAGAATCATTAAAGAACAATTGGAGAGCAATGGTGATGGTTTACCCTGGAAAAACAAACAATACTATGCTTCATTGATGTTGACTTCGTCCACGAATAGTTTCCTTCATGAAATAAAAGAAAGCTCTGCAGATCCAGGCTATGTCTTTTTTGACCGTGGAATTCCTGATACACTGGCCTATATCGAAATGGAAAATCTAATTATCGAAGAGTCCCTGCTTGCCGAAGCCAAAGCACACCGCTATCATAAAAAGATATTTATCCTCCCCCCTTGGCAGGAAATTTATAAAACTGATAATGAGCGAAAACAGACTTGGGAAGAGTCCGAAGCCACATTCAATCAGATGAAAAGGATATATGAGCGGCTTGGATATGAGGTCATAGAAATACCTAAAACAACGGTCGAACAACGTTATCAATTTATACTTGAAGCGCTCAAATCAGCAGATCATTGATTTTTCATTAACTTTTAGTTGTTTTTATAAACTGGCGTTAAAAATTGATATTGCAATCCCAAGCGAAATACATTCAATCGAGCCGGCCCCGGGTTAGCTCCAATTAACCCATCGAGATAATCCTTTAAACCCCAAGAATAACCTGCAAAAACCGTATAACGATCATAATTGACATTAAACTGTAGTCGCGGACGGATATCTACATCAATTGCTTTACCTCTATCATGTGTAAAACTTGTTTTATTGCCACTCTTATCTTCAATACTTCCATTTTCTTTGATGCTCAAGGTCTTCGCTACATCAATACCGAATTGCAGATCCATTGTCATCGGTTCAAAATAAACGCGATAACCAACAAAGGGATTAAAATTCAAAAATTGTTGATTGAGTTTGGTCAGTCCGCGACTACCATTAGCGAATTCGCTGCCTTCTAGGTCAACCTTGGTCTGTAAACGTTCAAAAGCTCCCTCTACGCCTAAAAGAAAATTATTCGCAAAGACATAACGGTAATTCACTGCGCCACCCAAATTAATTCCATACTTTTTACCGTAAGGACTATTGGTATAATAATCCTGTTGACTAGAACCATTGAGGTTACTCTTGGCAGTGCTTCCAGATCCCGTAAAATTGGAAACGCCCGAAGTGATACCCACACGAAGTTCATGGGACTGTGAAAAAGCTGCAAATGGAACCGTACTAGCTATACATGTGATAAGTAAAAATCTCTTCATCATAAAAAAAGTAAAAACAAACTAAAATTAAGAAAATTTATGCGATTGAACTTACATTAGCATTTAATTTTTCGAAGAGATATTTTTCATTCCGTCGCCCAACATATAGCTACGAATTTAAGTGGGTAAATAAACAGCTATTTTTTCGATCTTTTCTATATTTATTGAACTACATCAATGGAATTGAATCAATTCGACTTTAATTTTGTTCTATAAGAAGCAATAGAGAAAATTGTATGAAATATATTTTAGAGAATCCCATCAGCGGTCATATCGGCCAACAAAAATATAAAACGACCATCTTATGGCGAAATGGTGAGCTTATTACAGATGAGCCTGAAAAACTTGGTGGAAAAGATCTCGGTCCGGATCCGTATACACTATTGATCTCTTCCCTCGTTTCCTGTACATTGGCAACCTTACGTATGTATATTGACAAAAAGGAACTTAACATCGATGAGATTCAGGTAACTGCCAATATGTATCTACGAATTGAGAAAGAGCAAGTGGTTACTTATTTTGACCGTGAAATTTCATTCGGGCAGGCTATTGAAGAAGACACTCTATTGCGTCTTCAACAAATTGCAGATGAATGTCCGATTTCTAAGATATTAAAGGGTAACGCCATCGTCAATACAACTATGAAAACCAACTCTTAGATGAAAAACTTAATCATTATTGTATTTGGAAAAAACGAAGAAATTCTCCAGACGTTAAAGCGGATTATAGAAAGTAATCATGGATGGCAGGCCATCATTCAACAAGATATGTCAACTTGTAAGGGTTACCTCTCAAACTATCCCAGTGATATCCTCTTGTTGAGCTCCGGTCTATCGACTCAGGAAGAGACAGAGATCACAGACTATCTATCGCATTTAGACCATCCTATTGGCTTAATAAAACATTATGGCGGTGGAAGCGGGCTTTTGAAAAATGAAATTTATAGCTTATTCCCCGATTTGATTCCCAACAAATAAACCCATAAGCATCCTTATTTGCCAATTTCCCAAAAGCAATGAATTTCGATTACAAAGCTTTTATTAAACTAGTTCAATGAAAATTAATCCCTCGTAGATTAATTTTGAACACATCAATACGAAGATCATGAATAGACAAAATTTTATAAAAAAGGGACTTTTAGGTTCTGGCATATTCGCAGCAAGCGCTGCCTCAGCACGTATTATGAAGAATGACATCGACGAAATAGAACCTTTGGAAGCTCTAGATGCCGATGCCGTCCATTACGATTCAGATCAATTGGAAAACCATAGTGTACTCCATAAAGCAACGAGCCGAGGGCATGCAAATCATGGTTGGTTGCAGAGTAATCATACCTTTAGTTTTGCAAATTACCATAATCCCGAACGCATGCATTTTGGTGTACTCCGTGTGCTTAATGATGATATTGTTGCAGCAGGCAGAGGCTTCGGATTACATCCGCACGATAATATGGAAATTATCAGTATTCCTTTAGAAGGGGACCTGGAACATGAAGATAGTATGGGGAATCAAGCCATTATTCGAAAAGGAGATATCCAAGTCATGAGTGCAGGAACGGGCATCATGCATAGTGAATACAATAAAAATAACGATCAGGCTGTTAAATTTTTACAGATCTGGGTCTATCCGAATAAACGCAATGTAGCACCTCGCTACGATCAGATTACCTTGGATAGATCGCAAAGACACAATAAGTTGCAGCAGATCCTCTCTCCAGATCCGTCAGACGAAGGCGTATGGATACATCAGGATGCCTGGTTCCATATGGGACATTTTGACAATGGTATCAGCACAAATTATAATATTAAACAAGCTGGAAATGGTGTTTATATTTTCGTCATCAGCGGAAGTATCAACGTTGAAGGACAAGAATTGGAAACAAGAGATGGCTTTGGAATCTGGGATGTTTCGGAAATTAAACTCACGGCGACCTCAGCAGATACCGAAATCCTTTTGATGGATCTCAACATGATATTAAACTAACGAAACATAATCTTGAAGATACTATATTCTCATTGATGATCAATATGGAGAATAGCTTCATAAATTCCACTGTCGAACAAATTTCGGATAATGACTACCAAAATTACAGTACCAGTGGTCGCATGATTTCATAAAAAACGAGGGCACCCAAAACAACCATTGGACACCCTCGTTTTTGTTTAATTCTATTCATATCCCCTGAGCCTCTTTTTCAAAGATCCGATGCTAAGGGGCTTGCTTTTATTTTCTAAAAAGCGATTTTTTGTGTAAAACCTTTTTTAAAAACTTATCGAATTTAGTTTTTTATCAACTAAAATACCATCTATAGCTTTTAAGTTGAAATTAACGTTACGTTTGGCTTTCAACTTAATCTTAAACAGAATTTCAGAACCATTCAGTGTTTCCTTATTGCCCAAATTCACAAAAGTAGGATACAATGCTTTACTACCGTTTGTATGCAGACGGTCATTGGTGTAATTACTCATCTGTTTCAGCTGCAATTGATCTATTCCCACAAACTCAAAATCTCCTTGATTATAAGGCAATGCAAAGCTAAGTGCATTGACCGCTTTAAGGTTTTCACCGCTTACCGCTATTTCAACGATATCACCAGACTTCAAGGTAGTCTTGGAGGCTGTCAATTTCAGCTTACCAGCGACTTTCTCTTCTTTGGTTGGTTTCGCTCCACCTTCGATCATCACAGCAACATTTGAGATATCATAGGCATCAATCAGATTATTTTTATTGACGTCACCATTACTCACATATCCCTCAAAATCACCGTCGCCCATTCTTAATCCGGTATAGTTGATATAAGAAGTCAAATCATTTTGATCGATCAGACGGTCATTATTGATATCACCTGGTAGATAGCTAGTAGATCCTGGCACCTTAAAGACATAGAGTTCTCGACCTGAGCCAAAACCTCCGACAGCTTCTGTAACCGAAATCTTAATAAAACGAGCGACAGGGTGTTGGCTAAAATTAAATTGCTTCATTTCACCATCACGCTTCCAATCAAAGCTTCCAGCCTCAGACCATGTATCTTTGTCATTGCTGTAAAAGACTTTACCTTTTAAAATGATTCCGTTGCCACCGTCTGTGCGAGGAAGATACTCAAACTTATCCAGTTGATTGACTGATTTCAGATCTAGTGTCATGTCAAACGGAACAGCAGTTTGTCCCCATTTGGTATGCCACATATCCCCTTCATCATAGTTGAACAACTTATTGATGCCATTGCCACCTTGATTGTCCACCGAGGTCTCTGCTTTAATACCTTCGATCGCAAATTCTAACGGATTAGCTTTTGTTTTTGCTGTAAATGTACTCCAATCGGAAGCTCCTGCTTTATTGACGGCCCTAATTTTAAAGGCATAATCCGTCTCGGCTTCCAAACCTTCAAAGCGCAATTGATTGTCTTTAATGGTCGAGTAGATCAGGTCATTGAAAGCAATCTCATAATAGTCTGCATTAGCAACCTTCTCCCAAGTTGGTGTTAATGTGTAAGCTTGTATATTACTATCCGTTACTTTGGCTGTAGGAGCGGTCAGCGCAGCTGTCTGCGATAAATACTTATCAGCTGGCGTAAATTTGAAACCATCAACTTGTATTTCAATTGCAGTCGATGATACATCCTGTTTACCAATACGCACCAATACCATCGGATTTTTGATTAAGGCAACTTTCTCAAATTCGGATCCCTTTGTCGCAAATTGATTCAGATTAGGCTGTGCATCATAGAAATAGGCATTTTCTAAGCCATTAAACTCGGTTAGTGAATGAGTCTCTTGAAGTTTTACTCCTTTTTTGTTCACTTTAGCTGTTACCTTCTTTGGTGCCGCAGTTACATTGAAACGAACCTCAGTCGATTTCGCCCTTTCGAAGCCTTCAAATTCACCTTGTGATGGCGCTATTGTGAACAACACTTTATTGTCTTTATGTAGAGAAGAAATCTTTGTATTCACTCCTTTTCCGTAACGATAGGCCTCAGTTTTCCCATCATCATCATATTCCACGAAATCGGAATTCCCTGATGGATAAACTTCGTAAATACGTTGATCCTTTTTGATTTCCTGCACATTATTGTTAGGATTAGTGACTGGGATGATAGCACCATTTTTAACAAACACAGGTAGCTTCCAAATTGGCACATCAAAATTATTAATGATACGCCCACCTTTATACTTTTCACCTGTAAAATAATCGATCCACTCTCCATCTGGCAAGTAAATACCATTACGAATATCATTGCCCTTCTCATCTACACGTGTTTCCTGATAGATCGGTGCAACCAAAAAATTCGGTCCATACAGATATTGATACTGCGTTGCTTTACCAAGCGTATATTGATTTGCTTGCTCCAAAAACATCGCACGGATGATTGGCAAACCATCGACAGCCTGTTTAGCGATACTATAGCTATAAGGAACCAATTGTGATTTCAACTTTAGGTAGAGGCGGTTAATGGAAGTCGCGGGTTCACCCAGAGCATGTGGATACTTTTCATTGGATCCCCAACCGTCCATATTCAGTTCCATTGGCGTCCAGGTTTTCCACTGAAAGTCTCTAATGTTGACTTTGAAATTTTTACCTCCAAAAATACCATCCATGTCGGAAGTTATATTTGGCTGTCCAGAAAGTCCAGAACCGATATAGGTTGGGATATGGAATCGAATATATTCCCATACACCACCTGTCTGATCCCCTGACCAAATACCGGCATAACGTTGAGTCCCAGCCCAACCGTCTAATGAAATAATAAATGGTCGTGCATCGTTACCATAATAAGGCATCGTATGACCTACATCAGCAACACCATTTAGACCAAAGGAATAACCCGGGCCTACCCAAGCAACGTCTGTCTTTAATACCCGTACACCGGCATCGCGCACTTCCTTAACGATATCTCTTTGCAATAATGCACTAATGCTGTCTTTGGGATGTAAATCAGACTGTGTCCACAAACCGATTTCCACGCCATTTTTACGTGCGTAATTACCAAATTCTTTTAGATTATTAATATTACCATCCAATGTTTCGGTCTGACCATATCCAGCACCATAACCATCATTGGGTAGAATCCAGCCCAAAGGCATATCATGCGCTTTATACCGGTCTATCACTGCACGAGCTGAAAATTGGTAGTTACCTTTTTCACCATTTAATGATTCTTTTGTACCACCATTGTCTTTTTGGCTTTCTTTATAACGTTTACCATCTTCAAATAGAATCCCTTTTTCATCCTCTTTCCAAAAATCCCTATTATATGCATTTAAGTGACCTTCATATAAGCCAAATTTTGGAAGAAGAATAGGATTACCTGTTAGCTGGTAGAAATCATTCAACAGCGGTACGGTACCGTCATTAATCATAAAAAAGACATCCAGGTAATCTGTATCATGGGAGAGTTTAACTCTTCCTTTTGATTTTGTACCAAATGCATAATTTCCCTTTTTAAAGGTATGCCACATAAACCCATAGCCATTGGTTGACCAAAAGTAAGGTGTGGGCGATGCTACACCGCCATCGGTCCAGCTATTTTGGTTCTCAATTGCGATCGCTTTACCTTTATGGGAGAACCGTCCATTCTGAACACCCCCGCCAAAGAAGTACTCATCCTTATTTTCCTTTAATTCTAAGCTCACTTGTTTAGATTCGAAAGCGATGGGTTCTAAACTCTCTACGACGATTTTATTCGTGTTACGGTTTAGGATACTAAACTGTGATGTCTGTTTATCTATGGAGAATATGATGTCTTTGGTCCTTATTACAGCCTTACTACCATCATCCTTTACTTCCAAGTTATCCACTGCTTTCCGTGGCTGTTCGACAAGGATCTTCGCCTCAGGTTTTGCTTCCGGATCGCGGATTATTCCACCATGTATATCTTGAAACATCCTGAAAATATGATTTCCATAGAAATCCAATGTTAGCCTTTGGTTGTTGTCATATACAATCTCTACTGTTGTTGGGTTAATTTTCTGTACAGCAATAATTTTACTAACAGGAGTGGTCTGTTCTATGCGATAATATGCAACTGTGCTAGTCATCGCACTAACTCTATTCGTTTGAAAAATAAACGGAGAAGCCAATCCAACCAACAAACTAACTTGCGCTTTTGTACTCCAAAAAGATATCTTCATGTATATAATTTATAATATTGAATAGCACAATTGCTTTTCCATCGTTGAGATAGACAGCAAGATGCTGTTAAATTAACAGAACAATAATACAATAGTAAATCCAAGTAAAAAAGAGCCTGCGAAATGCAAACGATTGTCTAATAATAATGTTGCAGGAGTAAAGTGATTTTAGGATGTCTCTGTGGAAAAGGAAAATAGCAAAAGTATGTAAACGCAAGAAGCCCTTGACTGTTTCCAGCAAGGGCTTCCGTGTAAAAAAAGGCACCGACCTACTCTCCCACCTGTTACGGCAATACCATCGGCTCTGGCGGGCTTGACTGCTCTGTTCGGAATGGGAAGAGG